>JGI12316J15310_10000033_pt4 | contig 948836 bp, 877 predicted proteins | sample MarCyaLeptolynsp_FD_15310 | JGI IMG/M metagenome (IMG submission 15310)
TTGTATTCAAACTCAGAGAAATAAAGACGGCTACTTGGGGAGCGAAGACATTCGATCAAAATGCCATGCTGCGACGGTGTAAGCTCGCAAATCTGTTGAACACTTCCTGAGTCCACGTTAGCACTCCTGTAAGGCTACATCGTAAGGGACTTCGTTCGATTTCTACGCAAGCGCGGGAACTACCTTCTCACCAATAATTTTGATTGCGCTCATCGGATCATCATGCAAACCAAGGGCTAACTCAGTGAGCCCTAACTCTTTGAACTCGATTAGCTGCTCTATCTTCTCGTCCAACTCTCCAACGGATGACGTGAAAGTTAAATTCTCAACTAAGCGATCCAAAATTGTTTCTGGCACATTCTCGATTACAGAGCTTTTCCTGTAATAGGATCGCATGAACGACCTAAAATTGGCTCGAACAACCTGGCATTCGCATTCATCCAAAAAGGGAGCTATGTAAGAGTTTCTAAGCATACCTCTCACGGCAAGACGACTCCGAGCCTCGCCAATTGCATCACTCTTTTCATCCTTGACATGCCAAGCCCAACTTTCAGCCTCTATACTGGGGCATCCGAAGAAACTTCGCCTGTCGACAAAACAAGCAAGACAAAATCTTTTTGGAAACCACAGATTTCACCAAAACTTCTGGTGACGAGATACGCAGCCGCCCAATACGCAACGTCTAACAAAACAATATAACTGGAGATGTTCGAAATTTCGGTTGAAGTTGAAAACGTAATTCTCATTTTCCGCTCTTCTCAAGCTATGGAACCCTTCATTGGATACCCACAACTGGCTCGCTCCCACTTACCAAGATATATTGAATTAATAGATTGCAAAGTTTGCTATCATACACCAATACGTGCATAAAAACAACATACTGCCCAACTGTCCCTAACATTCACTCAATTCTGCAGTAACGATGATGCAGACCAACCAGAATTGAAACGGCAGTAACGGATCCCAAGTAATCAATCGGCCTATGCAACGGTGAGTCCTTATCGAGCAAAAGATTTGCACAATATTTATCATAGTATTTCACATATCTCTCCATGATCCGGCTCAAATGCCCCTCATTGAAGATAACAATGTGGTCCAAGAATTCTTTTCGGATAGAACCAATAAGTCTTTCAATGTATGTAATTTGCAAGGGCGGATGCCGGGTCGTTGGTCTGTCTCGGATGCCCATTGCGGATAGGCGCTTCTTGAATACTTTCGCATAGACGCCTTCATTATTCCGGATTAGGTACTCTGGCACTTCATCCCAAGGAAAGGCTTCCCTCAGTGCTTTTATAATCCAGACCGCTGAGAGTGTTTGAACGACATCGAAATGCACAAGCTTTCGGGTTCCGTGATGGGCGATGACCAAACAATAAAGAAGTTTAAAGTTGGTGGTTGGCACAATGAGAAAATCAACCGCAGCAATACAGTTGGCATGGTTACGTAGAAGCGTCTTCCAGGGTTGCGAAGGAAGTTGGTGGTGCTTGCAGTCCACGCAGCACCCTTCTCCGCCTTCAATTCCCTGTTAAACAGGGTAGAAACAGGGAATACCGCGATAAATGGCCAAATTCCCTAAAGGAATAACAGGGAAACTAAGTTCCCTGTTAGCGATATAAACAGGGAAATCAAATGCGCTAAGACAGCTCTCTCCTGCGCTGATCTGACAAGAATGGGGGTTGGCTCATCTAGCATCGCTGGATCATCGATAGTCGCGGGCATTCTCCGGTCTTCGCCGTCGGCTATTTTGCGCTGACCTTGTCCCTTCGACCTGCGCCGCCTTGTTGTATAGAGTGGCTCTCGGTGCAGCGAATTCTATAAGTATCGCTTAATCCGCATTTTGGAAAATGTCTGGCCTGCAAATCCGGACAGAAAGAGTTTTCCATATGATCGATTTCAAAAGTCGGTCTCGGCCCAACACACCAGACGCCTCAAGATCCCAATTATAGGATCGGCATGCCGCAATTCTGTCTATTTTATTTCGGAGTCGCGCTTTTGAAAGTCACAAAACACCAAAATACTAAGCCGCCTCAAAAAACTCCAAGATGGCGCCATCTGGTGTTCGAACGCTAAAGGCGGTGACCTTGCCCTGCGGCGCAATCTCAAAAGTCATAATCGGCGAATAAAGTTCCACACCGTTATCCTCTAATGCTTTTGCGTAGGCTCGGGCATTTTCGACAGGAAACCGCAAGGAAAGATACCCTAGGTTGGGTGCCACACATTCATCACCAAAATGGCGGCCTTGAATTTCCCGCATTTCAATGACTTCGATGCTACCATCATTTGTTCCCTGAGGGTGGAGGATGGCGACGCGGCGCTCAACAGATTCTGCCAAAGGCATAGGAATGCCCATCACATCCCTCCCAGGTTCGATGACATCTTTAACAACAGTGCTGACGAGCGTTTTCCAGCCCAGTTTGTTAATATAGAAGTCAAGACTCTCGTCGAAATCGCGAATCATCTGAGCAGAGTTGAATGCACGGCTCATGTACTTGAATTTCGGAAGATCAATCAAGATCTTGCCATAGGCCTGCAACATTCCCAACGCAATCCCATCCGGCGAATGCGCCAAGGATTCGCGAACCTCAAAGCCACCCCAAGCATAGTCCGTTGGCTCGCCAAACGCCGTCCAACCGTGGCGCTGCAAGTTGCGATAAACAGAGTCGACGTCGTTCACATAAACGTCGAGATCGAATGTACCTCCCGTATCCCAAGTTCGTTGCGAGGACCGCATCACAATTCCAGACGTGTTGTGAAACTTCACAAGACGCAGTCGGCCATTGTTTTCGTTCTCTGCAGTCAGAAGGCACTGCTCAATCCTCGTACACGTCTCAGGGACATGCCAAGCAATAAATTGTTCCTTTGGCGCGTCTGGCAGATCCACTGCGGACCAACCCGCCACCTCTATCAACGCGTCTTTAAGCCTTGATGGGTCTTCGACTGATATGACGACCTCCGAAAAGCCTTGAACGCCGCATAATTCGGATTGTGTTTCATCACTCATCTCTTCTCCTAACCTTCAATCAAAACGATATTCCAGATAGCTCTTTTCGAATTCGGTTCTTCCGATTCCGTCGGTGGCAAAATTTCGGCCACGAGGCTTTCATTAAGCCAAGCGATCTTAAAGACCGGATCTTTTTCGTTCAGAGGCTCGTCAGGAAAATACATCTGCGTAATCAATCGATTCACGCGCCCTGTGAGTTGAAAGTGAATATGTGGCGGCCGCCAGAAATCATCTATTACGGGATATGCTCCCGGCTTGACGGTTCTGAAACGGTAACCCCCTTGTGCGTCTGTCACCAACGTAGAGTAACCATCGAAATTAGGATCGATCGGCGCAGGATTTTGATCGTGCGGATGTTTATACTTGCCGGCCGCATTGGGTTGCCAGATCTCCATTTGAACACCGGAGCACGGCTCGCCGCGTAAGTTTAATACTTTTCCGCTGACATAAATGATCTCTCCAGCGGCTTGACCAGGCCGCCCCTCCAAGCGAGCCATGTCCGCGCCGCCGTCGCTGAGCTTCTGTACCGGATAATAGGGCCCCAGAAATTGATCCGGAGTCGGCATTGGTCCATTTAGATCAATTTCAAATGTATATGGTTCACTCATTTTTCCCAACTTCCTCCATTACAGGATTTGCTGTCCCTAGGTGACATAGAATCAGTATCGGATTATGTTCGGCTCAACACTCGGGAGAATGATATTTTCGAAGTAGTTCGTATCGTGAATGATCTATGACAAGGGTGCTTTGTAATCTTGTAAATGGTGGAGCATATTAAAAGCTGAACTTTGCTGACAACATCCATTCACGTGGAGGCAGCACTGTTCGTTCATTGACTCCATTGCCAAAGATCCCCGACACAATATCTTCTTCATCCGATATATTCCTGCCTTCCAATCGCAACTCCCAAGAGTCTTCTGCAGCTCCCAATGCTACGAAAGCATTTGCCCTACCATAACCATCTATCAACAAGGCGTTTGTGACTTCCGAGAAGTAATCATCAGAATACACGTAATCAGCCCCAAATCGCGTGACGAGATCTGAGTTACCCAAAGATGCCTCATAATCGAATCCAATTCGTCCGCTAATCTCGGGCAAGCCGGGCAGCTCGGTCGCACCAGAAATCGCCGCCTCCGAATTGGGGTCAAGAGACTGATAATCCTCATCAGCATAACCAGCATTGGCAAAAATTCTTAGACCATCTACGGGTGTTAAAATAACCTCCAATTCCAAACCAGTCACATCCACCTCGCCGACGTTTTGAATTGGAAAGGCGCCGCCCAATAGAGCGGCCTGCTGAATATCATCGTATTTGGCCTTGAAGATCGCACCGTTGATCCTCAAGCGATTATCAAGCAGATCTGCTTTTATTCCGGCCTCGTATGAAAGCACCTCTTGTGGGCCGAAAGGCGTCATCGCGCAGAATGGATTGCCCAAGCATAGGGTCTGAAACCCTCCGGATTGGAAGCTTTCACTAATTGTTGCATAGAGCAAAACATTATCATTCGCTTGGAAATCCAGAGTGACTTTTGGCGATACGTCTTCATAGCTCTCGTCAAGAATAAACGAGAAATCTCCTCTGGCTCCATCGAAGGAAACCAACAAGCTATCGCTCACATTGTAATGAAATTGTTTTTCTTCCCGAGTCCAACGGATACCACCGGTTATCGCTAACCGTTCAGTCAGGTCATACGTTGCCTGCGCATAGATCGCATAGCTGTCGGTTTCATTTTCGGTATCTTCGAAAAACAAATTGGTAAAGGCTGGAGGAAACGCAGGTGCCAAGGCCGCAGCAAAGGCGCTAGCTGTATAGTCCTGTTGACCCTTTTCATTAAGGTAGAACAGACCCGCCTGCCAATCGAAAGCACCATCCAGGGCATCTCCTTGAAACAGAAGCTCTTGGGAAAATTGCTCACTGTTTGATGTTGATTCAATGAAGAGGCCAGGTATGCCTAGGGCGTACCCTCCACTCAAATCAAAATCGAATATGTCCTCTGTGTCGCTGTAGCCGGTAATAGACCTAAGCGTAACATTGTCACTCAGATCCCATTTGGCAGTCAGCGACAACCCAAATTCCTCAGCGTCACCCCGACTTGCAAGAGGCGTAAGCTGAGTATAAAAGTCGCCTGATGTCGGCACGCCCGTATCTACCGTCAAGAATCCAGGCGAAAAGAAATCTGGGCCATAAGGTATTCCTGTGAATCCGTCATTTTCTGAAGAATTTGCCCAGACCGAGAGGACGGCATCAAAATTGTCACTTCCGTAGTAACTCAATTTCGCTCTACCAGATATATTCTCAAACTCGCCAAGATCACGACCAAGCGCAGGGTTTTTGATATATCCTTCGTCCCGGTCATGATAAACGATCGCCGCGGAAGCAGCTAACGCACCTTCTCTAATTGGCCCGCCAATCGATCCCTTTACCTTAATCGTATCAAACTCTCCAAAACCAACCGACGCATCTGCCCAAAAATCATCTTCAGGCGTGCGGGATACGATATTGATCGCTCCCGCAATAGTGTTTCTTCCATACAGGGTGCCTTGTGGGCCACGCAGCACTTCAATTCGCTCAACATCCGTGAAGTCCAAATTCGATGTTGCTAACCTACCTCGATAGAAACCATCTTGATAAATTCCAACAGGCGATTCAGATGTTATAAAACCAGGCGTCTGAACGCTTGCGCCGCGCATATGCACCTGGATTGCAGTCGCATTGGCCGTTACCGGTGTCGTCTGCAAGTTTGGAACACTCGCCCCAATATCTATCGCTGAGTTTATTTGGAGATTCTCCAGTGCGGCCTTATCAAAGGCGCTGACAGCAATGGGAACTGACTGGATATTTTCTTCCCGTCGTTCAGCCGTGACTACTACCTCGGTCAACTGGGCGCTTGCCTCCAGGACCGGCCCTACAGCAACTAGGGCAGATAATAAAACGAGTTTTACTGAAAATCCACGCATAGCGAGACCCCCCGATAACACTAAATAGCATTTACAATTTGATAATTATTGATTTCCAAAAAATTGGAATACAACAACCTTTCCATAATCTACAAAGCTTGGTTGTGGCAGAGTGCTTTCAATTTTGGAAAGTTCGAGAAAATTAGCTACTCGCGAATATTAGACAGCTGCACCGCAACTTCTAAAAGAACTACCCGGCATTCCATTCGGGCAGGCGCCTGGTATGTTGTATTTAGAGTTTGGCTGGATTGCTCAAAAGGTGAGACCGAAGAATTTCAATGGCCAATCGCACGGCTGGCATTGGTTTTGCTGCCACTCGTCGATACATCCGAATTTCTCGTTGCATTCGAAATTCTGGCACATCGAATGGGGCAATCAAGCCTGATTCATATTGCCGGATATACAGTTCGGGGTGAAGCAGAGTGACAGCGTCCGAGTCCATGATAATCTGCTTTGTCATATCCATCGAATTCGTGGTTATCACATCTACAAATGGTGGTAAGTCCGCCTCGACAAAAACATTACTGGCTCTTCTAATAACGTGAGAACTATCTAATTCTCCGATCCAAGGCACACTTGAAAAGTCCGACAGCGAAAGGTCTTTTTTGCGCCTCAATGGGTGGTCAATCCGCCCCACCACTTCGTCATATTCCATGCCAAACTTTTCGCAGATCAGCTTTTCTGCTGGGCTAAAGCTTGGATCAGGTGCGCTGACGATCAAGTCCAGGTGACCTTGAACTAGCTTTGGAATCAGTTGATCGGTTTTATCAACAATCACTGACACGCCGGCGTCGGGAAGCCTGCGACGCAACTCGAGAACCACTGGTGGTAATCGCCGCGCGGCCAAGGTGGGACCTGAACCCAATCTAACGATTCCAGAGCGGAAACCACGCAAGGCCTCCAACTCAGTTGTTGCCATTTCGGATTCTGCAAGAATGGTCCTCGCCCTTTCCGCAAGGCGTACCGCATAGAGAGTCGGCTGCACACCTAGGGGTGTCCGCTCAAAAAGCGTGACGCCTAAAGATTGCTCAAGTTTGGCGATAGATTTCGAAAGCGCTTGCTGAGTGATTCCAATGCTATGAGCAGCGCCATTCAAGGTACCTTCGTCGAAAGCGGCAAGAAAATAGGCTAGCCTGCTAGGACTGAGACCTAGATTTATCTGTCCTCTTGAGCGCACCAATGAGCCACTCCATTAAACGGGGATATATTGTGGAGAACTTCTTTTCCGGCCGAATCCTCATCTCTCGTAGATAGCAGAGCACATCGCGCCAAAAATTGAAAATATGGAGCCTTACTTTCCGCCAGGCGGAAAGCCCATTGCTATCTGGGGCTTACACCGCACATCTGATGCAAAATTAGTTGCAAGACCGTGAAAGGGCTACCGATGCCCGTTGCTCCTCGTCAAGTGTTTGATTGCATGTCCGGTTGATTCTCAACTTCGAAAGAAGTTGGCAAACGAAAACCAGCCGCTAAGGGAGCAATTCGGGCCGCGAAAATGCTATTGGTTGATTCAATAGTTACTCGAGTGGCTTTGCGGGTGTTTGATCGCGTGCATAATGCTCAAGGCTAGAGAGACTCGGCTCTACCCATTCCGTCGGTGCATCAAAGTATTTTGCAAAGTTGTTTTCGGCGTAAGACCAAGCCTGAGGCGAAACAATGTTCCTCAATGTGTCAATCGAATTGTAGGCCCCTTGATCGCAAATATACGTTATGTGACCTGGGCTTTGGCCCATGAGAAGCCATGGAAACCAAGGCGTAATGCGCACCCAAGTTCCGCTAAACTCGAGACCCGTGATGGATTCATCTTCCACTTCCTCGCGCCTAAAAACGTAGCGAAAGAGCTCAGACACTGTCGTCATAGGCCCGGCTGATTCCAACGGCCATTTGTCGGGCTGAAGAGCCGCCGGGTAGAACAAATGTATGTCGCTGGTCAGCATGACCGTGTCCTCACGTGTAATGCGCCAATCCAATAATAGAGGCTGTCTCGGCGGTTTGTCTTTATTCAGACCTCCATAAGACGGAGGCTCAGGCTTATACTGACTGATAACAAAGTTAAACGGGTCGTTCGCTACATGTACAACAGGAACTTTTCTCTCTGTATATGGATTTACGAATTCTTCGAGAACCTCTCCGGTCTCCAGATCAGTGTACATCACCACTTCACGCAAGAGTTTCTGGTACGTGCCGTCACCGTTATCCACCAATCGCGCTGTTGATAGCCCCTCAAATCCAACCAAAGGCATATTCGGCTTTCCGGGTTGCGACCCAATCGCATATCCTGAGATCAAACCATATTTTACTTTTCCGAAATCAAGATTTCCCTGGATTCGCGCCAGCATATCTCTGTTCCAAATCGGATCCTTGAATTTCTCCAACAAGTTAGTGCCGGAGAATTGTTGCCCGCTCGTTGAGGCAGACGCCATCACTGGTGCAACCGAAGAAAATCCTAAGGCAGCGGAACTTGCCAGCATTCCACGGCGAGTCAATTTGTCTTCGCGATTAGCCCTATTTGTCATTTTTTTTATACCTCCAGTTTTAGCAATACCGCTGATATCAGCCGGTAACGCGTTCTACATATGCACCGATTCAACCAGGCTGAGCAGAAAGCGAGTCCGGATATTCCGCCCTCGCACGATTTAAGTACTCAACAGGCAATTCATCAATCGATTTCAACTTACCACCCGTTGAATGCCAGATCGTATGACCTGGGATGTCCCCCATATTCATCCACTCAGGGTATGGGGACATCCAAGTTGAAGAGAAGTAAGACGGAAGAGATCGGACGGCAGGGTCCAAGAAGTCACCGAGTGGCGCTGACGGTGACTGCGCTTCTAAAAAAGGTTGCGGCATGTCTAATAGGCCTCGATCCTTCAGTAAGAAAACATGGGGTCCGACTGTTTTCCAGTCAAATGTCAATGGACCGGTTTTCGGCACGGAGCTGACGGTGGGTGACATAATGCCGTCAGCTGTATAGTGCTCTACATCGTCCCCACCAAACATATTGGGTTTGACTTCGTTCACCTCACCCGTGAATGGGTTGTCAAACTCATAGATCATTTCGTCTGATTTTACGTCGCGCAGGAAAGACAATGTTCGAGAACTGACCCAGTAGGTACCGTCCCCGCCGTGTCTGAACCAATAGGTTTCGACACCTTCCATCTTAAATATGGGAAGGGGAGCTTTGTTTTCTTGCTGTGCGTAAACTACCCCCCTGTACCACCAAGGAACGTCAACCTCATCGAGGCTGGCGACCAAACGAACAATGGCCGTCAGATGCTCCTGTGGTGTGCGAGGTAGTTTGGATTCTAGTGGGGAGTGAGATACATCTGGCTCGGCGCCTGCTTGACCAGAACTCACAGCTAGAGCCGCCATAGATCCCAAAATTGATCGTCTATTCAGCATTTCCGTTCATTTCCTGTTGGCCATCTTGGCGGTACCCCGTGGGAGAATATTGTTTCATAGCCAACGCCAAACGAAATCCGCCCATGGATCCAAAAAAAAACGAGAGGGATCTGCTGGTCCCGACTCCAAGGGGGAAAAGATGAAGCCGGTCCAGCAGTCCTCACTCGAGACACCCTCTTTCCGCCACACGGGTTCATGACGTGAACGCCTCACGCATGAGCGGCGGCAGAAGTGGTCTCCAATTGATAACAATCCTTCGCAAAGGCAACGAGCCGATCACTCCACTTGTCCAGCGATCTAGGCTCAATATAAGCCTTGGAATAAAATCGCATGGCGACAGAGCCAAAGGCGCGCTCGGCGTTTCGGAGCCCAGTCGCCAAACTCGATACTGGACGGTCTTGTGCTTGCCAGTCGCAGTTTTCGAACATCACACAGCCGGTTGACTTCGCGTCCGCTAGCTTCTCTCGTATCCAACGATAATTCTCAACGCCGTCAATTTGGTCAGCGACTTTTTCCAAAAGGCACTCTCGAATCGGGTCATCACAAGCGGACAAAAAGGCCAAGCCGGAGGCGCTTCGGAGTAAAGGAAGCCGGCCCCCCATTATCGAATCGCGCAGATAGAACGGACTTTGACATTCCGTACTCTCGACAACTTCCATATCGAAACCGTCATTGATGGCGAAGTAGACAGGCCACTCAAGTTCACGGCCCAGCTCGTCCAATCGGGACTTGATTTCAAAATAGTCCTGATACCAAGTTTTAACACCACAACTCAGCTTCTTGGTGTTGGGGGCGGAGAAGTACAGCTTTTCGCCTTTTGCCTGCCCCTTAAACACATATCCTGACTCGACTAGGGTCCTAACCACACGCAAGACTGTTGTTCTGGGAAGTCCGGAGCGACGGCTTAGCTCAGTGATGCCGCAGGGCTCTTGATTGATGATCTCAAGAAGTTCAAAGGCTCTGGAAACTGATCTGATCAATCTCATACTATAACGCCGATGTTTACAAACGGTCCGGGATCACTTTCTTCGATAAAGTGATCCCGATCCGTCAGGATGCCCCCACCCTAGAAGTTTGCATCCAATGTGACGCCAAAGGTTCGCTTGGGTCCAAAGGTCCCGATGTAACTTGCGAAAAATGGATTGTTGATGACAAAGGAGTTAGCAACATATTCCTCGTCGAAAACATTCTTGCCCCAGAGACGAAGACTCCAATTTTCGTGAGTAATGCCTGCGCTCAGATTGACCAAAGTCCGCTCAGGAATAGTGCCTACATTCAGCTCTGTCAGATATTGCTCAGACTGATACGCCACATCACCTTGAAGGTAGTAACCGAGATCCGTATTGGGCAATTCGGCCTCCCAGATAGCGCCAATATTGGCCTGTGTTTTAGAGGTTCGTGCCAACGTATTGCCGCCAATTTCACCATCAGCAGGACAGACGACACCATCGCAAGCCCCTGCCCTGGCAATCGATCCGGAGATTAGATTGTCGTCATATTCTGGGACCGTATAAGAAAAGCCAAAGTTGGTTGACAGACTATCGGTAACCTGGAGCGCACCATCTATCTCCACACCGTAGATGGTCGCATCGCCCTGGTTCAGAGTGATGGCGCCTGGCGGCAAGAAGAAGAACCCGTTCGGATCAAGCGTTCTTGCCGAACTGGCTTGGAGATTAGACCAGTCGATGTAGAAGCCTGCAACGTTCAAGCGCAGCCGATCATCCCAAAAGGTGTTCTTGGCACCGATCTCATACGTCCAGTTCTCATCTTCATCAAAGAACTTCTCAGAAGGCACGAAAAAGCCTGTCGTATCATCTGCATTGATACCGGCGGCTTTCACCCCCTTCGCGATGGAACCGTAGAGCAGCGTGCTCTCGGTAACATCCCATTCCAAGGTAATTCGTGGTGTGAAGTAGCTTGAGTCGGTTTCAGAGAATCCGGCGAGGTCTGTCACCTTCTTATCTTCTTCTGTGTAACGTGCTTCCGCCGTCACACGCACTTCATCCGTGAAATCGAAGCTGAGCGAGCCATAAATCGCGCGAACGTCTGTTTCAGTCACATCAAGTGGCGCAAGACTGCGGTACAAACTTGTCGGGACCGGCGTGGTGTCAAGAGGATCTAGGGTAATATTCACAAAGGAATCGCGGTCTTCCCCATCCGATACAAATCCGCCCAGTAAGGCACGAACTCGTCCACCATTGTCGAATTCAACACGCAAGTCATGAGAGTGGTAGTCAAAATCACCGTAGGGTGTTCCATTAAACGGAACTACTATGTCGGGGCCAAACGGGTCGCCGTTAACTTGGTCGAAAGCAGGAGAGCCGTTCGTCGCCACTTCCGAAGAAATATTGCCGTAGACATAGTTGATGGAAATCGAGTCGGTTACATCCCAAGATGTTCCGAACCGAATGACTTCGGTTTCTTGCTGCAGTCCATAGGAGCGGGGATCAACAGAAATGTCGCTGCCAAACGGCGATGTCAAATCGCCACATATCAATTGATTGACGGCGGCCGGCAGGAAGCCACTATCTGTGGCACTGCAGTTCAGAGAATCGCTGGCTCTTGTCCGCTGAAAGTGTGGCCCGTCTTCGCCTTCGGTCTCAAAGTTGTGATAGGCCAGGCTGAAATCCCAAGACTCGACGGGACGGAATAAAACGGAGGCCATGTAATAATCTTTTTCATAGCCTCCAAGATTACCATCCGTGCCTGGGCTGATGCCGGCGTTAGCATTGGGATGATTATTCTTCCAAGAGCCGTCAAATTCAGAACGTGTCCCTGCCACCCGGAGAAACAGTTTGTCTTCCACGATTGGAATATTTACGGAACCGCCCACATCCAAACGATCGTCAGATCCATAGGTCAACGTGACATCTGCGCCAAACTCCTCATTCGGTTGCTGGGTGACGTAATTGATCGCGCCCATGAAAGCATTCTGACCATAAAGTGCGCTTTGTGGGCCCTTCACAACTTCGATCCGATCCATATTCACCACGCCCACGTCGATTGCATAAGCACGCGGAATATAGATCCCGTCAAAGAAGGTGGAGACATTTTGCTCCAATATCGTGATGTCTTGTTGAGTCGCCCCCCGGATCACCGGAACGCCAAACCCGCCATTGCTAAAATCTTCAAAGGTCAAGCCGGGCGTAAGCGCGGCAATATCTTCCAATTGTGTGATGGTGCGTTGCTTTAGACTGTCCGCGCCGAAGGCTGTAATCGCAAGAGGTACATCTTGCAAATTTTCCGCCCTCTTCCGTGCCGTGACCACTAATTCGTCTAAACCGTAAGCCACGGGAGCTTGCGCGGTCAGAGCCAGAACGGATGCCAAAACGCCCAGTGACGCCTTGGTTTTGAATTGCTTTTTCATTAATCGGTCCCCCCGGATTTCGTTAAATGACCATTTTCAATTGTTCACACCCAGCCTTGCTCGCATGAACAATTTGGGAGTGTTGGGGCAAGTGTAAGACCTGCGGTCAGCAGAGGGGTTTCGAATGAAAAATATTCGCTCTACGAATAATTCGAGGCATGAACGTTAATACGACCCCAGAAAATAGGCTATAAATTGTCAGGCGCTCGTAATTCGAAACGGCTAAAACAAGCCTGACATCGGCAGAAGATTCAGATTGTTGGGTGCGAATTGTCGACAGTTTGACAAGCCTGCACAGGAAAAGGGGGTCGAAATGACGATCACAAGGCGTTCGACTATCGCAGGCGCTCTGACCGCTGCCGGAGTTTCTTCAAGACCTTCACTGGCTACAGATCTGGATCGAACCGAAGTCCCATCCAAGAGCCAACTTGCGATGGGCCCAACCATTCAAGGTCCTCGATTCAACTTTGAGCAAGCCATTCGTGTGATGGACGAACTCGGCGTTGACGGTTTGGTTCTCGGTGACGGCAGAAACGTCTATCACCTGACAGGACACTGGCCATTGACCTCTCGGATGGGCTTTCCACTCAGCACGATTGCCGTACTTGCGCGCGGAACGATTGGTCAGCCTGCCCTCATCCTCCCATCATTTTCCTATTACTTTCAACTCGCAGATCACCACGACCCCGACACCTTCCCGGTCTATATCTACACCGCTCCCGCTGAATCCGAGGAGGAACGACAGGCCGGGATTGGGGCCCCCGTCACATTCTTTCATAACCGCGGCAGCATGCCCATGGATATGGTTGAGGAGCGCCGGTATTCGTTTACGAAGAGCGCCACTCAGAATATTCCAAGTAGCGCAAATGCCGCGGCGGCTCTCAAGCGGGCACTCAAGGATTACGGATTGTTACAAGGTGTCTTGGCAACGGACATTCAAGAACTAAAGAACACCATAGAGTCTGTCGCCCCTGAGACAAAAGTTCAAAGCGCCGGAATCGCTCTTAGCCGCATTCGCCCCGTTAAATCGGCCGCTGAAATTTCCCTCATGCGTTATGCGGCACGCGCAAACGCAGAAGCCGCACTCGCCGCCGTCAAACAGGTGGCGCCGGGTATGACCTACCGTGAGCTTAGAGCGCTCTACAATGCCGAGGCGGCGCAACGTGGGAACATCGGCACCTTCATGGTTATCGATCGCATTTCATCTGATCTCTATGACCAGGAAATTGTTGATGGGCAGGCCTTTTTGATCGATGCGGTGAGTTCCTATCAAGGCTATCACGGTGACTATGGCCGGACGGTCTTCGTTGGCGAGCCGTCAGCGTCAATGCGCCGGGCAACGACGATTATGGGTATCGCTTGGGACGAAGTGCGTGAATCGCTTCGCCCGGGCATGAGATTTTCCGAGATTCGTGAGAAGGGCCAATCGACGATGAAAAAGCTCGGGTTCGACTATGTCGTCCCGTTCAATCCCCATAGTGTAGGCCTCTTTCACACCGATCACCTTTCAAATGACCCGAATGAAGCATTCATGCCCGACGTGATTTTGGAGAAGGATATGATCATAAGTGTGGACTGCCCATTGCTGGAAATGGGGGTGGGTGGATCTGCTCATCTGGAAGATTTGGTTTTGATTACAGAACAGGGGGGTGAGCTACTCAATGATAGCGGTGACCAAACAATTATAGTCTAGCATCCTCGACCGCAAATACACTTCGCCCGGTGTCAGGACACCAAAAATCCGGGGTCAATCAGAGGTTTCGGCGCAGACAATAAATCTACGACTGTTCCAGGTTAGAGATCGCGCTTATCTCTTTTTGAGTAGCAATCATGTGTTCAAGATACTTGTCCACAGCTTCGTCTGGCCTCATGGCTGATGAAAAAAAGGAAACTGTCATAGCGGCGCAATATTCACCTTCACGGTAGAGGGGTACCGATATACTTGACGTTTTTCCTGGGTCAACCGTATGTTGATTGCGCGAAAGAGCCGCATAACCAACAGCCCGAATCTGTGCGATCATTTCACTGAGTGCCTTTTCGTCCAAAAGTGCCGCGTCTATCTCTGTTTCGCGTTTAATGTGCATGCTGTTGAGAATAAGCTCCCGCTCTTCTTCTTCGCAAAATGCGAGATGGACTTTCCCCGAGGCGGTGGCCCAGATCGGCATAGCAAATCCAGGGAAATAATTGGAAAACGTGAGCGTTGTCAGCGAGTGGGTTGAGTCCCTGATGACCATCGATTCGCCGACACGCGACGAAATGGCTACAGGCCAGCCGATCATATTGGTCAGATTAACAATGGGGAGTCGAGCTCTCGCAGCAAATTCGTTCTCTCGCTGGTAACCGTAACTCAAAGACTGCGCCAGGGCCGTCGGACGATAAGCCTTGCGTTGAGGTTCCATTTCCACAACGCCTTCATAAACCAAGGATTGTACGATACGGATCACAGTCGGATAAGGTAAATCGCAGACTTTTGAGATTTCGGTCAGAGTTAGTGACTTGCCGCGATTCAGGGACTTTAGAACCTCGAGTGTGCGCGAGATCACACGAATTGGGACGCCCTTTTCCATATCTCCACCCAAACAAACGAGATTTTATCCGACAGCCAATCTTCACACTATCCGATGGTCGGAGTTTTTGGAACAATACTCCAAAGAAAAACGCGATTGCTCATATTTCAATTAATTGCTTTGGACATTCTGCGAACTGAACCAAGATAGATATCCAAAAAAACAGAGAACTCAACTCCGGCAGTTAGAGAATTTTCAGGGTCTGTGAAACGTGCGTTATTTTTATCTTCTAATACAAAAAAAGAATGGCGTTTCCAGGCACCTTTTTGCAACTCGAGACAAATATGAATTAACAAGGCGCCTACCGGCTTCGGAGCGATTATCGTGAACCCTGTCGTCATATCAGGCGCAGGTCCGGTGGGATGTACGGTCGCACTACACCTGGCTCAAAACAATGTTCCCATCATATTGCTTGAAGAGCGGCCTGAACTTGCCGAGGACCTTCGCGCTTCGACATTTCATCCTCCAACTCTCGACCAACTTAACAATCTTGGCATTGTCGACCAGATGATTGATATGGGCTTGAAGGTGCCTACGTATCAATACCGTGATCGCAACACGGGCGAAGTCGCGCAGTTTCATTTATCGCGCTTGGAGGGAGAGACAAGTTTTCCCTACAGATTGCAATGCGAGCAATTCAAAATGACGGGTATCTCAGTCGACAAGCTCAACTCGTTTGCAAACGCAGAAATTCGATTTGGCTGCAAAGTCGTTGGCTACGAGGACCGGAGCGATGGTGTCGACGTTTTGTGCTTTTCCGAATCAGGGGAGTTTCGCTTGAGAGCATCTTACCTCATTGGGGCAGATGGGGCCGACAGCTCCGTGCGCAAAGCGGCAGGCGTCATGTATAAGGGCATGACTTACCCTGAGCATTTCTTAGTCACCAGTACGCGATTCCCGTTTGAAGACTCCTTCCAGGACCTTGCATGGGTAAATTACATCTCAGACCCTACTGAGTGGTGTGTCCTTCTAAAGACGGTAGATCTTTGGCGCGTGCTTGTACCGACCACGGATCTCAACGGACAGTCAGAGTCCATTCCGGACAGCTTTGTGAGGCAGCGGCTTCAACGCCTCGTACCCCACATCTCGGAGATTCCAATCGAGCATACTTCGCTATATCGGGTGCATCAGAGAGTGGCCGAGAAATATCGGGTGCGACGACGTGTTGTCCTGGCGGGCGATGCGGCACACATCAACAATCCGCTCGGAGGTATGGGAATGAATGGCGGCATTCATGACGCGATCAATCTATCGGAAAATATCGTACGTATTGAGTCTCATGGAGCGGATCTTGAAGACTGTCTTTCGCTCTATGAGCGGCAAAGACGCACAATCTGCATTGACTTCGTTCAAAAGCATACGAAGAAAAACAAGAGTTTGATGGAAGCCACCGATGCAGAAGTACAATTGCGCAGACAAGCCGATTTCATGAAAGCCGCCGCAGATCCGGATCTCGAGAAGCAATTTCTCATGAACGCGTCAATGATCAATTGCCTGAGAGAATCCTACGAGATTCAGTGACACGATTTTTAGTCGAGGATGAAATGGTCGACAGTTTAGGGTACAGGCTTAAATTCGGAGTCGTTGCGCCGTCGACAAATACCAGTGTAGAGCCTGAATACGCCCAGCTTCAGCCTGAAGGTGTGACAAACCACTTTTCCAGAATCACAATACCTGACGATCCGGTGATTGACGACGACAGCTTCCAAAATCTCGTTGAAGTCATCCGGAAGAACACAATGGAGGCCATTGACTCCGTGATGACCTGTTCACCCGGTCATGTAGTAATGGGCATGTCGGCGGAAACATTTTGGGACGGTGCAGAGCGTGCGGAGATGCTTCATCAGGCGTTTCAGGACCGTGCAGGCGTCGGCGTTACGATGGGCAGTCATGCCTGCCAAGCAGCGCTTGCGGCATATGGGTCGGAGACCAAAATCAAGCGCATAGGCGTGCTGACGCCCTATATGCCTGTCGGCGATCGCATGGTCGCGAGCTTTTTTCAAGACATTGGATATGAAGTGACGCGTGTCATAGGATTGAAGTCCGCCAGTCCCATGCTGATCGCTCACGAACCGGCGTCAAGATTAAGAGACACAATTTTGGAGCTCAACTCAGATGAGCCGGACGCAATCATCCAATGTGGAACCAATCTCGCGTGCATGCACGTCGCGGCAGAAGCCGAACGTTGGCTGGACAAACCGGTCATCGCCATCAACACGGCGACCTATTGGCATGCCTTGAGACAGAATAGTATTGAAGACAAGATTTTTGGTCTGGGCCGCCTGATGTCCGAATGGTAATGGCCGGCCGAGGAGTTTTCCGACATGCTTGAATATCCCTATGTTCCCATCCACAAGCGGCACCCCCTCCGGTTTCCCGACGGCAAAAGGGTCGCGCTTATCCTGACAATCAATTTGGAAACCTGGGATTTGGTGAAGAGCTACAAAGAGCCCTACTATGCGGGAGGCCCAGCTATCCTGCCCGATCTGCTTCCCGGTGATGTGCCGGATTTTCCAAACTACAGCTGGCGGGAATACGGCCAAAGGGTCGGTCTCTGGCGCATGTTTGAAACGATCGATCAATACGAGATCAAACCATCATGCACCGTCAACGCGGTCACCTGCGAACGGCGGTTTGAGATGGTCGAGGCAGCGCTTTCGCGCGATTGCGAGATCATCGCTCATAATTTAGAGCAAGGCGAGTTGCTCACAAAATTTGCACATGACAAAGATGCCGAACGCAAAGTCATTACCCAAACGCTTTCGACATTTGAGAAACATATCGGGCGGAAATCAAAAGGGTGGCTGTCTTCGTCATTGCGCGGCACGACCAACACAGCAGAATTGCTGGTCGAACAGGGGTGCGAGTTCTATTGCGATCTCATGAATGACGACCAACCCTATCTCATTAAAACAAATCAGGGGGCCATCGTGTCGGTTCCCTACTCCAATGAAATCAACGACTTCACCTTAGTGGTGCGTCGCGGCCACACAGCTGATGATGTCGCGGCCATCTTGAAAGAAGAATTATCAATCCTTTACGAAGAAGGCAGTCAGACAGGACGGATCATGAATGTCGGCCTGCACCCGCATGTGTCAGGCAGAGCATACCGTCAAAGGACCTTGCATCAATTCCTCCAGTTTGCCCGGTCGCTGGAAGACGTTTGGTGGACTACTCGGGAGGAGTTGGCAGCGTGGTATCGCACCGTTGCCGATCAGCACATTCCGGGGTCATAAACGAGTGAGCACAGATTTCTGCTTATGGATTAAGGAATCCATTCTTGAGAGACCGTATGGGGCTTATTCACTGGGCCTTATGGGACTCACAACAATTGAAAGACAATGCCGTGGATATTGACATGAAAGCCCAGCCAAAACATCCGAGCACGCTCTCTTTCTTGTCTGATGCTCACAAAAGAAACCTCATCGATAATCATTGGGCACCGGCAAAGTCCGGAAAAGAAATTGAGTCCATCGATCCCGCAACGGGTGAAACGATCGCGTTCATTCCGGAAAGCGACACAAAAGATGTTGACGATGCTGTACAGGCGGCCCAACGCGCCTTCAAGAATCCCGACTGGAGAACGCTGACGCCGAGCGAGAGAGGGCGCCTGCTTTGGCGGCTCGCCGATCTTATCGAGACAAATATTGAGTCATTGGCAGAACTGGAAACCCTTGACCAGGGAAAGCCACTTAACGTGGCGCGTTGGGCGGAAATCCCCGGTGCTGTCGAACAATTTCGCTTTTTTGCGGGTGAAGCCAGCAAGATTGAGGGCACGACAATTCCGACCTCTGTCAACTATCAACCGAAGGGCAAACGTGTATTTGCCTACACGCGAAAAGAACCTATCGGCGTTGTTGCGGCCATCGTCCCTTGGAACTCTCCACTGGTTCTGACAGCGATGAAGCTCGCACCGGCTTTGGCAGCGGGTTGCACGCTGGTCGTAAAACCAGCTGAAGATACATCACTGACGGCCATTCGCCTTGGTGAACTCATATTGGAAGCTGGTTTCCCATCGGGAGTCGTCAATATTATTACGGGATATGGCGACACAGCCGGGCACGCGCTGGCCTCTCATCCGGAGGTCAGCAAGGTCGCGTTTACGGGTTCAACGCAAACCGGCCGTCTGATTTTGGACGCGGCCAAGAAGAACTTAAAAAAGGTCTCATTGGAGCTGGGTGGGAAGTCGCCTGTTATTATCTTTGAAGATGCAGATATCATTGAAGCCATCGCAGGTGCCGCCAACGCTGTTTTCTTTAATGGAGGTCAAGTCTGTGTTGCCGGGTCAAGGCTCTATGTTGAAAACAACATCTTCGACCAGGTGGTCGACGGCATCTGTGAAATCGCCAAATCCCTGCAATTGGGACACGGATTGGATCCACAAACATCCATGGGGCCGTTGGTCAGTGAAGCGCACGCAAATCGCGTCCTCCAGTTCGTCAAAAATGCGGAGGACGCAGGTGCAAGAGTGCTGACAGGCGGACGCAGCGAAGGCAGCTTTGTCGAACCAACTGTGCTGACTGACGTCACACCTGACATGGAAATCGTGCGCGAGGAGGTGTTTGGCCCCGTCCTCGTTTGCAAGCCATTTGATGACATCGCAGAGGTCGTCTCCCAAGCAAACGATTCCCGATATGGTCTGGCAGCGAGCATCTGGACCGAAAGTCTTTCAAAGGCACACAGGTTAGCGGACGACCTGGAGGCCGGCACCATCTGGATCAATTGCCATTCCATTTATGACGCAAGCTTACCCATCGGCGGTCTCAAGCAGTCTGGTTGGGGGCGCGACAGCGGGCGTCAGGCCATTGATAACTACATTGAGGAAAAGACGGTTTGCGCCTTTCTATAGAATGAATGCGTATGTCTCATTCTAAAAGCATCGATTTTGAATGATCCAACTAAGGTACTTCCCGCTTGCTGCTACACACGTGATTCACATAACTTAGATTATGGGAAGTCTGAATCCGTACCCAAATAGGACTCGAACTTTGTCTCCGCACGCATCCGGAGACTCAGCGGAGACAGATAGGACAATTGTCATTCTCCGCAAACAGACGATAGACCAGACGATCAGGAATACCCCAGACCTGCGGGAAATTTCCGCGTCAAATGCAATGCTGAATCTTAACGAAAGAAAGTGGTGGGCCCGGCAGGACTCGAACCTGCGACCAGACCGTTATGAGCGGCCGGCTCTAACCAACTGAGCTACAGGCCCCCAGAGCGTTGGTCGGAAGGCCCCTCCTATAGCAGTTTTTCGCCCGATCTCAAGGCTTTATGGCCAAACCGTCGCAGCCCGGCCCCATTCTTGCCTCACTGCCCCGTTAGGCGTTTAATCCAATAGATTGAACTCTTTTCATAGGAGACCGGCCATGGCCAAGTCCTTATCCCTCACCAATTTCAATATTTTTGTGGTCGCCTTGTTGATCGGCTTCGGCGCCGCCAGCTATGGGGATAGTGTAGCCGCAGACGACACCATGACCCGCACCTTGTCGGTGAGTGGACTGGGCGAAGTCAAAGCCAGACCGGATATGGCAACGATCAACATCGGTGTCACCACGTCGGAAAAAACCGCCGCCATAGCCTTGGAAAAGAATACCCAAAGCATGCAAGGCATTTTCGAAGCCATCGATGCGCTCGGCATTCCGGATACGGACGTTCAGACCTCAGGCTTTTCCGTCAATCCCCGTTATGCCCGCTACAACGATCGTGAAACACCTCCGGACATTGTCGGTTATGAAGTGCGCAACAACGTAACCGTTGCGATCAAGAACCTGGATGATTTGGGCGGTGCCCTTGACCGGTTCGTCACCATCGGCGCCAATCAGATCAACGGCATCCAATTCGGCTTTGCCGATCCGCAAAGTCTGCAGGATGCCGCCAAGAAAGCCGCCATCGAAGACGCCAAACGCAATGCGGATCTTTACGCCGGTGCCGCCGGTGTGAAGGTCGGCCGGGTGATGTCGATCCGCGATAGCGCCGCGCCTATGCCGATGCCCATGATGGAGCGGGCCATGAGTTTTGACGCGGCCGCTTCCGTGCCCATCGCGCCCGGGCAACAAACGGTCAGTGCCCAGGTCGCGGTGGTCTACGAAATACAATAAGGATCAAGCTGCGATCAGTTGTCCAAGAAGCTGCGCAATTTGCGTGACCGGCTCGGATGTTTGAGCTTACGCAGAGCTTTGGCCTCGATTTGACGAATCCGCTCCCGCGTCACCGAGAATTGTTGCCCAACCTCTTCGAGCGTGTGGTCCGTATTCATGCCGATGCCGAAGCGCATCCGCAAGACCCGCTCTTCACGAGGCGTTAAGCTCGCCAAAACCCGGGTGGTGGTTTCCCGCAAATTGGACTGAATAGCCGCATCAATCGGCAGAACCGCGTTCTTGTCTTCGATGAAATCACCCAGGTGACTATCTTCTTCGTCACCGATCGGCGTCTCCAAAGAAATCGGTTCTTTGGCAATCTTCAGAACCTTGCGCACCTTCTCCAGCGGCATGCCCAACTTCTCGGACAATTCTTCCGGCGTCGGTTCACGGCCGATCTCATGCAACATCAAGCGCGAGGTCCGCACCAATTTGTTGATGGTCTCGATCATATGGACCGGGATCCGGATGGTCCGGGCCTGGTCGGCAATGGAGCGGGTGATCGCTTGACGAATCCACCATGTTGCGTAAGTGGAGAATTTATACCCGCGGCGATACTCAAATTTGTCCACAGCCTTCATCAAACCGATATTGCCTTCTTGAATGAGATCCAAGAATTGCAAACCGCGATTGGTGTATTTTTTGGCAATGGAAATCACCAGGCGCAGATTGGCCTCGACCATTTCTTTTTTGGCCTGCCGGGCTTCGCGCTCACCTTTTTGCACGGTCTGCACAATGCGGCGGAAATCGGCGGTGGTCACACCCGTGCCCTGACTGACTTTGGCAATATTGTCGCGCACCTCTTTAATGGTGTCGCGTTCTGACTTGCAGAAGCTCTTCCAACCCGGGCGAGTCAAGCGACTGACGCGGCGCACCCAATTGGGATCAAGCTCATTATCGAAATACTCTTTCAAGTAATCGTCGCGCTTCACATTGTGTGATTCCGCCAAACGCAACAGCTTGCCTTCATACCGCACAAGCTTGCGGTTGATGTCATAAAGCTGATCGACCAATTGCTCGATCCGCGCATTGTTCAAATGCAGCTTTTTGACTTCAGCGGCAATATCGGTGCGCAGCTTTTTAAACCGGCGATCTTGGCTGGCGCTGAGCTCCTCGCCATTGAGCAGGCTCTCAATCTGAATATCCTGAAGCCGGCGCAGCTTTTTGTAGTCGGACGCCACCGTATCGAAGATTTCGGTGATTTGGGGACGCAGCTCCGCCTCCATAGCTGCCAAAGACATATTGGCCTCGGCATCGTCATCGTAATCATCGTCGTCGGTTTTGTTTTCACCGTCTTCGTTTTCGGTGTCTTCCCCGCCTTCTGACTTTTCACCGTCTTCAGGTTTTGGCGATGCCTCTTGGGCTTGCGGCGCTGCCGCCCCATTGGTGGCCGGAGCCGCGCCATTGGCTTGGCCCGGTGCTGCACCATTGGCACCTTCACGAGGTACGACGGTATGATCGATCTGGGCTTCGGGTCCGCCGCCGAATGTCGTGTCGAGATCAATAATGTCGCGCAGCAGAATCCGGCCTTCGTTCAGCTCGTCCCGCCACACCAAAATCGCTTCATAAGTGAGCGAGCTTTGATAAAGCCCGTTGATCATGGCATCACGGCCTGCTTCGATCCGCTTGGCGATGGCAATTTCGCCTTCGCGGGACAACAATTCGACGCTGCCCATTTCGCGCAAGTACATCCGCACCGGATCGTCTGTGCGGTCGACCGCCGTCGAGCCGGTTCCGGTTTTGGTCGCCACCGCACCGCCGTCTTCTTTGGTTGCGACGGCTTTGCTTTCGGACATCTCTTCGGCGTCTTCTTCCTCAATCACCGTGATGCCCATTTCAGACAACATAGACATGGTGTCTTCAATTTGTTCCGAGCTGACCTCTTCGGACGGCAAAACTTCGTTCAGCTCGTCATAGGTGACGTAGCCGCGCTCTTTGGCTTTCTTGATGAGTTTCTTGACCGCCGTATCGGACATATCCAAGACCGGACGGTCTTGAGATTCGGCACCGTCGGCATCCGACGCTTGCCCTTTTTTGGTTTTGGCTGCGGTTTTCGGCGCCGCCTTTTTCTTAACCTTGGCCTCTTCCTCTACCGCAACAGCAGACTCTTCGACGGGGGCCTCCGCCGCAACACTCGATTCAACTTTCACCGCTTTTTTGGCCTTCGCTTTAGGAGTTGTCTTCTTCGCCGTCTTAACAGGTTTTTTTACGCTTGTTTTTTTTGCTTTTGCCGCCGCCGGCTTTTTCACTTTGGTTTTGGTCTTCGGTGCAGCCTTGGGCTTCGCCTTGGCCTTGGGCGTCACCTTTGTTTTGGTCTTTGTCTTCGGTTTTGCTTTCGCTTTGGTCTTCGGCTTGGCTTTTGCTTTGGTCTTGGCAGCCGCTTTTGGTTTCGCCTTGACCTTAGCTTTCGTCTTGGTCTTGGCTTTCACTTTTGTTTTTGCCTTTGCCTTGGTCGCCGATTTGCGTTTCGTCGCCGTCGCCATATTTCTGCACCCTTTTCGGTCCGTCGCAAAAACTCGCAAGTTCAGTTACGCGGCATTGCCTGTAAAATCCGCAAGTGTTTGTTCAGAGTCCCGTAGTTGAGCCTTGACCGCTACAAACCTGGCCCAATTTTCATCATTCGTTTCACGCGCCAGTGCCTCTTCTGCGTCGCGCAACTCTTTCTGCAATGCATTTAGACTCTCGTGTAAATGCAACAAATGACACCACCCCCTCTCCGCATCAGAAAGGCTGGCATCAGGTCTGGCGAACGGTTCGGAATGGGTGCCGATTTGCTGCCGCAAATCTTTGGCCAGTCCGGCCGACTCGGTTCCTCCCAAATGGGTATCCAAGCTCGATCTTTCAAGGGGTTCGCCCGAAGCCGCTATCCTTATGATTTCGTTGCGTAATGTGTCAAGTTTCCGATTGCCGAAGTCGATCTGAGCAAAGGTCTCAAAATGGCCCTCCAGAATGGCCGGATGATTGAGGATCGTGCCCACCAAAAGCCGCTCACGGGGGTCGCCATGGGCCTCCGGTGCCCGAACCAAAGCGGAGCGCCGCAATTCGGGGCTGATGCCGGGCTCGGGCAGACGGCCGCCGCGACGCCGGCCATAGCCACGGGCTCCACGGCCCCTGCTGGGCGCCCCCGCACTGGGCGAGCTGAACAAGTCCTTGATTCTACTTCTAAATTCAGCCTGGTAGTACTCCCTGATCTGGCCGTTTTGGATCTCGCGCAAGTGGCCCTGAAGGCGGCTTTCGAGGCCCGCGCGGCGCTCCGGCGTGTCATGGGGTGCCGCCGCCAGCTCCCGGTCCCACAGCATATCGGCCAGGGGCTGCGCAGCGTCGAGGAGTTTGGACATGGCGCCGGACCCGCCCGATTGGATCACGTCATCCGGATCGCGCCCCTGGGGCATCAAGGCAAATCTTAACGAATGGCCGGGTTTGAGCAGCGGCAGAGCCCGGTCGATCACCCGGTGGGCGGCGCCGATCCCGGCCCGGTCGCCGTCAAAGGACAGGATGGGCTCTGGGCAAATCCGCCACAACAGCTCGATCTGCCGCTCGGTCAGCGCCGTGCCCAAAGGCGCAACGGCGGATTCAAAGCCGGCCTCCGACAGGGCGATGACATCCATATACCCTTCGGCCACCACCACGGACGCGTTGCCCGATTGCGTGTTGCGGTAGGCGGCATCACGGGCCTTGGCAAAATTGTACAGCACCAGGCCTTTTTGAAAGAGCGGCGTATCCGGTGAGTTCAAATATTTGGCCGGCACATCTTTATCGAGCGCCCGCCCGCCGAACGCGATCACCCGCCCGCGCGAATCCTCAATGGGAAACATCACCCGGTGGCGAAACCGGTCATAAGCAGGCCGGCCGTCATCGGGGCGAATGATCAGACCGGCCTCTTCCATTTGGTCCGGCGTGACATCTTTTTGCAAAAGATGATCATGCAACGACGTGCGCCCGCGCTCGGCAAAGCCCAAACGAAACCGTTCGATACCGCTCTCGGTCAATCCGCGTCTTCTGAAATAGTCTAAACCTTCTGCGCCGCCCGATTGACGCAAGTTGCGCTCATAAAATTTGGACGCCATCTCCATAATATCGGTGAGGGTCGCGCGGCGTTGTTCGCGCTCCCGCTCTTGCGGCGATTGCTTGGGCAATTCCATGCCCGCCTCGTCGGCCAATTGCTTGACCGCATCTTGAAAGCTTAAACCCCGCACCTGCTGCAAAAACTTGATGATGTCGCCATGCTCACCGCTGGAGAAACAGTGATAGAAGCCTTTTTGATCATTGACGAAAAAGGATGGTGACTTTTCATTGGTGAAGGGGCTGAGGCCTTTGAACTCGCGTCCGGCACGCGTCAGTTTGACGTGACGGCCGATCACATCGGACGGCCGAAAACGCGATTTCAATTCGTCCAAGAACGACTTTGAAAAGCTCAATGTAAGAGCCGCTCCCTAGCTCAGCAGCGCCTTCACGATGCCGCTGGCCTTCCCAAAATCCATTTGACCGGCGTAGCGCTCTTTTAAGGCGCCCATACATTTGCCCATGTCTTTTAGGCCGGCAGCTTCCAACTCCGTAACAACACCCTTGCACGCCGATTCGGTTTCTTCACCGGACAATTGGCGCGGCATAAACTCTTCGATGACGTCGATTTCTTTGCTCTCGCGCTCGGCCAAATCCAATCGTCCAGCCTCTTCATAGGTTTGAGACGATTCTCGGCGCTGTTTGATCATCTTTGATAGGATTTGCAGAATCTCATCATCGGACACACCATCGCGGCAATCGCCACTGCGCGCTGCAATGTCACGATCTTTGATCGCAGCCTGAATCAACCGCAGGGTCGAAACGCGAATTTCATCTTTGGCTTTGATGGCATCTTTCAAAGACGCAATAATCTTTTCTCGCATCTGAGACTCACTTCCTGTCAGAGAAGGCGTTCACACTATCGAATCGGGTGATCCAAAGCAAATCTGTTTACGCCCTCTAACTCTTTGATTTTAAATAAAAAATAAAGAAAAATGCTTGCTTGACGGCGGCATGGGATTTGCTTATGTTCCCGCCAATTTGCGCGCCTCCTGGGTGCTACATGGCGCGCATAACCCGAACAAAAAGAGCGTAGTATGTCTCAACAACCGGCCACCGGAGCTCTCGTCTTGAGCGACGGAACTGTTTTTTACGGCCAAGGTGTTGGGGCGTCGGGCAGCGCCGTCGGAGAAGTCTGCTTCAACACGGCGATGACCGGCTATCAGGAAATCCTGACAGATCCTTCTTATGCGGGCCAAATCATCAATTTCACTTTTCCACATATAGGTAATGTGGGGACGAACATCGAAGATGTCGAGACCTCCTCACCGGCGGCCGCCTCCGGCGTGCGCGGCTGCGTGTTGCGCATGGACATCACCGATCCGGCCAATTACCGGGCGACGGATCATTTCGATGCCTGGCTGAAGCAGCAAAACATTATCGGCTTGGCCGGAATCGATTCGCGCGCACTGACCCGTTACATCCGCGAAAACGGCATGCCCAATGGCGTCATCCTGAATGATCCGGGCGGCACGCTGGACATCGATGCCGCCTTGGCCAAAGCCAAGGACTGGCCGGGGCTGGAAGGCATGGATCTCGCTGCCGAAGTCACCTGCCGCCAAAGCTACACCTCAGACCAAACCTGCTGGGAATGGGATAAAGGGTACGGCACGGCGGAAGACAGCAAACATCATGTGGTGGCGCTCGATTTCGGAATCAAGAAGAACATTTTGCGCTGTCTGACCACAGCGGGCTGCAAGGTCACCGTGCTACCGGCCAGCGCCTCCGTCGAAGACGTGCTGGCGCACAAGCCGGACGGTATCTTTTTGTCCAACGGTCCCGGCGATCCGGCGGCCACCGGCCAATATGCCGTGCCCACCATCAAAGGCTTGATCGAGACGGGCAAGCCAGTTTTCGGTATTTGCCTCGGGCACCAAATGCTGGCGCTGGCCTTGGGCGCGACCACCAAGAAAATGCATCAGGGCCATCACGGCGCCAATCATCCGGTGAAAGATCTGACCACGGACAAAGTCGAGATCGTCTCCATGAATCACGGTTTTACCGTGGACCGTGACAGTTTACCGGACGGCGTCAGTGAGACTCACGTCTCTCTTTTCGACCAAACCAATTGCGGCATCGCGGTGGACGGCAAACCGATTTTCTCAGTGCAATATCACCCGGAAGCCTCGCCCGGCCCCCAAGATAGTTTTTATCTCTTTGAGCGCTTCACACAGCTGATGGAGACTTAAAAATGCTGAACCGACTGACGTTTCGTTTCGCCGCAATCTTGAGCTTCTTGTTTTTGGCGGCGAGTCCGTCGCAGAGCGGCCAGCATGCTACTGAGAGCACGGATCCTGCCCCGATCTTTTTGCAGCGGGCGGCCATGATCGTGACCGATCTCGATGCCTCCCTCGCTTTTTATCAAGATGTCCTGGGGCTAACGCTGACAAGCCGAAGCGATTATTCGTCTGAAAACTTCCGCACCATTTTCAAAGTGCCTGAAGGTGTGGTGACGGAGTTTGCCTTATTGGATGCTAAGGATCGTCAGCCAAGGCCTATTGGTTTGGTGGAAATTGACGGCGTCACGTCGAACGTCGAGGCCAATCGCACCAGCGCGCCCGCAATTGTTTTCGGCACGGAAGACATGGACGGGATTTACGCGCGCGCCAAAGAAGCCAAGATAGAAATTCAATTGGATCCCTCACCCCTCATCGGGTTCAGTGGCGATCCCATCGGCCGCGAAATGTCCATGTACGATCCGGACGGTGTCCGCGTCATTTTGTTTGAAATTGATTCTTAAGATCTGAACTCGAGTCCACACCGCATGCCCAAAAGAACCGATATCGAAAGCATTATGATTATTGGCGCCGGACCGATTGTCATCGGCCAGGCCTGCGAGTTCGATTATTCGGGGACGCAGGCGTGTAAGGCGCTGAAAGCGGAAGGCTATCGGATCATTTTGGTCAATTCCAATCCGGCCACCATCATGACCGACCCGGATGTCGCCGATGCGACTTATGTGGAGCCGATCACGCCAGACTTTGTCGCCAAGATTATCGCGAAGGAGAAACCGGACGCGATTCTACCGACCATGGGCGGACAAACCGCTTTGAACACGGCGCTCGATCTTCAGCGGATGGGCGTGCTCGACGAATATAATGTGGAATTGATCGGTGCCAATGCGCAGTCCATTGCCAAGGCCGAAGACCGCAAATTGTTTTCAGAAGCCATGGAACGGATCGGCCTGGAAAATCCGCGGGCCATGATCGCCTCGTCGCCGGAAATCAAAAACGACGAAGGCCGCGTGGTTGATTATGACCGGGTCGCCGGATTAGCAGAAGCCATGAAGGCAATGGAGGAAATCGGTCTTCCCGCCATCATCCGGCCCGCCTTTACATTGGGCGGCACCGGCGGCGGTGTCGCTTACAATCGCGAAGAGTTTGAACAAATCGCGCGCTCCGGCTTAGACGCCTCGCCGGTGGGACAGATCCTGATCGATGAAAGTCTGCTGGGCTGGAAAGAATATGAGATGGAAGTGGTGCGCGACAAAGCGGACAACGCCATCATCATTTGTTCCATCGAAAATGTCGATCCCATGGGTGTGCATACCGGCGATTCCATCACCGTCGCCCCGGCGCTCACCTTGACGGACAAAGAATATCAAATAATGCGCAACGCCTCGATCGCGGTGCTTCGTGAGATCGGTGTGGAGACCGGCGGCTCCAATGTGCAATTTGCCGTTAATCCCAAAGACGGCCGCCTTGTCGTGATTGAAATGAATCCGCGGGTGTCGCGGTCTTCCGCCTTGGCCTCCAAGGCCACGGGCTTTCCCATCGCCAAAGTGGCCGCGCGATTGGCTGTCGGCTACACGCTCGATGAGCTCAGCAACGACATTACAGGCGTCACGCCCGCTTCATTCGAGCCCAGCATTGATTATGTGGTGACGAAAATCCCGCGCTTTGCCTTTGAAAAATTCAAAGGCGCCGAGCCGCTCTTGACCACGGCCATGAAGTCCGTCGGCGAAGTGATGGCCATGGGGCGCAACTTCGCCGAATCGATGCAGAAAGCCTTGCGCGGCATGGAAACGGGACTCACCGGTTTTGACGAAGTGGAAATTGCCGGTCTCGGCGAAGGCGACGACGTAAACGCCGTCAAAGCCGCGTTGGCCCAGCCGACCCCGGAACGATTGTTGGTGATCGCTCAAGCTTTTCGCATGGGTCTCTCGGTCGAAGACGTTCACAGCGTTTGCCAATATGAGCCATGGTTCCTGCGCCAGATCGAAGCCGTGATCGCGATGGAAAAAGAGGTGACGCAAAATGGCCTCGGGTCATCCGCCGAAGAAATCCGCCGCTTGAAGTCGTTTGGCTTTTCGGACGACCGCCTCGGTACGCTGACCGGCCAGTCAGGGGCTGAGATCGCGTCCCTGAGACACGAGTTAGATGTGCGCCCGGTTTTCAAACGCGTGGACACATGTGCCGCCGAATTCGAAGCCCGCACCCCTTACATGTATTCGACTTACGAAAGCCCGAGCTTCGGCGGGACGCCCGATTGCGAAGCTCAGCCCAGTGAGCGCACGAAGGTCATCATATTGGGCGGCGGCCCCAACCGGATCGGTCAAGGCATTGAATTTGATTATTGCTGCTGCCATGCGGCCTTCTCCATGGCCGAAATTGGTTATGAGAGCATCATGGTCAATTGCAATCCGGAAACCGTGTCCACCGATTACGACACATCGGACCGTCTCTATTTTGAACCGTTGACCGAAGAAGATGTGCTGGAATTGATTCATGTGGAGCAATCCAAAGGCACATTGCTGGGCGTGATCGTACAATTCGGTGGCCAAACACCGCTGAAGCTTGCCAATGCTTTGGAAAAAGCAGGCGTGCCGATCCTCGGCACTTCACCGGACGCCATTGACTTGGCCGAAGACCGCGAGCGTTTTCAGAAACTGCTGCAAGACATCGGCCTCAAACAACCGGTCAACGAAATTGCCTTTTCCGTAGAGCAAGCTAGAGCCGCCATTGATAAAGTCGGCTACCCGTTTGTTATTCGCCCGTCTTACGTGCTGGGCGGCCGGGGCATGGAGATCATTCGCGATCAAGATCAGTTCGAAACCTATATTACCACCGCGGTGAAAGTCTCCGGCGACTCGCCTGTGTTGATCGACGGTTACTTGCAAGGCGCTATCGAAGTTGATGTTGATGCGGTCTGCGACGGCGACGAGGTCTTTGTCGCCGGCATCATGGAACATATCGAAGAGGCCGGCATTCATTCCGGCGACAGCGCCTGTTCCCTGCCGCCTTATTCATTATCCCAAGACGTTATTGACGAATTGGAAAAACAATCCATCGCCCTTGCCAAAGCCTTGAACGTCATTGGACTGATGAATGTACAATTTGCCATTCAAGGCGACGAAATTTTTGTGCTCGAAGTCAATCCGCGAGCAAGCCGCACGGTACCTTTTGTGGCCAAAGCGATCGGCAAACCCATTGCCTCGATTGCCGCCAAAGTCATGGCGGGTCAAAAGCTCAAAGACTTCGCTTTGGAGCGTGGCACGTTCGACCATATCGCTGTCAAAGAAGCGGTCTTTCCCTTCGCTCGCTTCCCGGGTGTGGATACGGTCTTGGGCCCGGAAATGCGCTCAACCGGCGAGGTTATGGGGCTCGACACCAGCTTTGAGCGCGCTTTCGCCAAGAGCCAGTTGGCCGGGGGCACGGCTTTGCCGACCGCGGGCACGGTCTTCATTTCCGTCAAAAATGCCGATAAGCCGGCGATTTTGAAGCCGGCCCAAGAGCTGCAAGCCCTCGGGTTTAAGATCTTAGCCACCGGCGGAACCGCCGAATTTCTCGAACAAAACAAGGTCGCCGTCGAGAAGGTCAACAAAGTGCTGGAAGGCCGCCCGCATATCGTGGACAGCATCAAAAATGCCGAGGTTGACTTGCTTTTCAACACAACCGAAGGCGCCCAATCCCTCGCGGATTCATTTACCATTCGCAGATCAGCCTTGATTATGAAGGTACCATACTATACCACCGTCGCCGGTGCGCAGGCTGCCGTCCAGGCAATCGACTCTCGACGGTCTGGAGATCTTGAAGTCGCGCCTCTGCAATCCTACACTTAAGGGATCCCCGTCGTTTGCGGCCTGACCCGCATTTGGCACCCGTGAATCGGCTGCACGGCACATTATTCTAAGTTTCGAACGGCGTTAGAAAGAAGACAGGTTCTATGGAAAAAATCCCAATGACGGCAGAGAGTTACGCCAAAATCGATGCCGAGATTAAACAGCTGAAGACCGTAGATCGCCCTGAGACCATCAAGGCGATTGCCGAAGCGCGGGAGCACGGCGATCTGTCGGAAAATGCCGAATATCACGCCGCCAAAGAACGCCAGGGCTTTATCGAAGGCCGGGTCATTGAGCTGGAATCCATGCTGAGCCGGGCCGATGTCATTGACGCCTCCAAATTGTCCGGGGATTCCGTCAAATTCGGCGCCACCGTCACCTTGGTGGACGAAGATACCGACGAAGAAAACGTCTATCAAATCGTCGGCGAGTTCGAAGCGGACGTCAAAGACGGCAAAATCTCTCTGACATCGCCCTTGGCGCGCGCCCTGATCGGTAAATCCGTTGGGGATTCCGTCGAGGTGAACACGCCCGGCGGCGGGAAATCTTATGAAATCTTGAAGGTCGCCTGGATATAATCGCGAAAGTTGCAAGCCCCCTGACATCCCATTAAGATGATGGCCTTAGTGGGGTAATTCAGGGGATCAGTATGAGAGTAGACGTTTTCTGCAAGCGCATCGGCTTATTGGCTGGGGCGCTTTTATTTTTGAGTGCTTGCGAATCCATTCCGCCCAACACCATATCGCCTGAAGTGCGAGATACGTTGCGTGTCTCCGACATACAGGTCGCCGTGACGGACCAATGGCGTACAACTTTGAATGATGAAGCTCTGAAGAAAGCCAACCGCCGGGCAGAGAAGAAATACGAGGAAGATCTCCTGAGGGCACGAACGCGCAAGAAGAAAGCACTGGTTGAAAAAGAGGAAGTTGATACAGCAAAAGTCAAATCCGATGTGAACGTTGGCATTCAAGAAATGACCGACATGGTGAAGACGAAACTTCAAGAGAACTTCGCCGAATTTCAATCAGGCAATCGGCCCGTTCGCATTGATGCCGTTTTATCAAGTTATTCGGCAGCTAATGCAGGAGAGATAATTCTATTCGGTGGCAGCGAACGTATTTCCGGATCAGCCTCAGTAATCGACTTGGGCACCAACAAACCGTTGGCCATCTATGGCATCAATATCGTCATACAAAATCAGGGTGGTATTATCGCCGCTATGCTGGACGCAGCATTTTTTGGCGACAAGACAAAGCGACTCAGTGGGCTTTTTGCAGATGCCGTCGAGGGTCGCTTCAAAGCCAATACATACCAGCCCGGCGCCGAGTTAGCACTTGAGCAACAATCGGCACCGGGCATGGCAGCGCCTGCAGCGACGCCGCCTGCGGATACGGGCACAACACCCATTGAGACCGCACCGGCGAGTCAAAGCACGCCACCCGAAGAGATGGATGCCGACGAAGCTTTAGATCAACCCGTTGTACCCCTGGTGGATGCGCCGTCGGAATCTTCCCCTGACCTTCCGGTCGCCGCAGTGGACGACCCGTTGCCGGAAGACGCAACGTCGACACAAATCGATGCCACGATGCCAAGCGTTGATAGCTCAGCACAAGATGCTCTTTGGCGAAAGCGACAAGAGGCACTCAGTCAGGGCACGCAATAAGACGATAGATCCGTGGCTTGCATGAATTGCTGCCACGGATCATATCAATCGACAACAAAGCCTTTTTTCTCCGCCAACGGATCATCTTCGGTGCCGTATTTGGCGCTTTCCGACATGATATCGTCCAAACCCAAAAGCGCATTGATGCCGGTGACATCATACATACGGTCCGCCCATGCCGCCGTCGCCCCGTCCTGTTTGATGCTCTGCAGAAAATCCTTAGCCATAAACGTATAAGCGCGGTTGAGCGCGCCGGGGAAAATGACCAAGGAAAAACCAAGATCCCCCAGCTCAAAGGCGGATTTGATCGGTGTCGCCCCGCCTTCGACCATATTGGCCAAAAGAGGCACTTTGCCGGCAAATTGCGCGCAGATGGTTTTCATCTCCTCAACGGATTGCGGCGCTTCCACAAACAACATGTCGGCTCCCGCCTCCACATAGGCATGAGCACGGTCAAGGGCCGCTTCAAATCCCTCCACGGCAATGGCATCGGTACGCGCAAGAATGATTGTGTCCGGGTCTTGCCGCGCATCGACGGCGGCTTGGACCTTGCCGACCATTTCTTCCTTGCTGATCACTTTCTTGCCTTTGAGGTGGCCGCACCTTTTGGGCATGCTTTGATCTTCAAGCTGAATCGCATCGGCGCCCGCGCGTTCAAACAGTTTAACGGTGCGTTGAACGTTGAGCGCATTGCCGAAACCGGTATCCGCATCGACCACCAACGGCAAGTCCACCCGCTCACGAATATACTCGATGGTGTCGACCACCTCGGCCATAGAGACCAATCCGATATCGGGGCGACCCAATTTGCTGAACGCGATGTTGCCGCCGGAGACATAGGCCACTTTGAATCCGGCTTGTTCAATCAACAAAGCCGACAAGGCATCGAAACATCCCGGTGCCAGAACGGGCGACTCGTTTTTCAACAGCTCTCTGAGTTGGCGGGCATGCGACATGGGTTCTATCCTGCTTTCGTTGCGCCAAGTTTCTTTTTCAAATGGGGCATCAGCCCCCCATCATTGATGATCGCAATCAAATGGGGCGGCACCTTTTGCACCTGATACTCTTTGCCGGTCGTCAGATTGCAAACACGTCCCTCAATCCAATCGGCCTCAATCTGATCGCCTGCTGAAATTTCATCCACCTGCGGGAAGAACAAGACGGGCAAGCCCATATTGAAAGCGTTGCGGTAAAAGATCCGCGAAAAACTCTTGGCCAAGACAGCGCTGATCCCCAGCGCCTTGAGACACAATCCCGATTGCTCACGGGCGGAGCCCAAGCCGAAATCCTTGCCGGCTACCAGCACATCGCCGGGCTGCACTTGGCGAGCAAAATCAGGGTCAATCGCCTCCATACAATGTTTGGCCATTTCCTCCACGGGAAATTTCAGCCAAACCCCCGGCGCGATAATGTCCGTATCAATACTGTCGCCAAACACCCAAGCCTTACCCGCCATCACAGTGTCTCCGCCAGAATGTCGCGTGGGTCGGCAATACGGCCCGTGACCGCAGAGGCGGCGACCGTATAGGGCGAGGCCAAATAAACGTAAGAGTCGTTATGGCCCATCCGACCGCGAAAGTTCCGGTTGGTGGTTGAGATACAGGTCTCGCCTTCGGACAAAAGCCCAGCCCCCAATCCGGCGCAGGCGCCGCAACCGGTCGGCATCAGGATGGCACCGGCCTCGGTCAAAATTTCCAACGTCCCGTCCGCCGCTGCCTGGGCAGTGATTTTGGTTGAAGACGGCGCCACCAGTAATCGCGTATCTGACGAGACCTTTCGCCCCTTCAAGACGCTCGCGGCCATATGTAAGTCCTCGAGCTTGGCGCCGACGCAGGCGCCGATATAGCATTGCTCGATCTTTTGACCCATATGATCCGTAACCGGAGCACTATTTTCCGGCGAATGGGGCGCGGCCACATAAGGTGTCAAATCGCTCGCATCGAAATGATGTTCAGCTTCAAAGGGGGCGTCGTCGTCGCTGCGCCACTTCACCGCCTCATCGTCAACCTCGCCGCCATGGGCACGAATGTGATCAAGGGTTGTATGGTCCGCCGCTACAAGACCCGTCTCCGCCCCCAACTCGGCCGCCATATTGCTGAGCACCATGCGTTCAGCCATGGGCATGGCCTCTACCGTGTCGCCGCCATACTCGATGGCCTTGAAACTGTTGCCCATGCCGAGTTCTCGGCAGAGAAACAGCATAATGTCTTTGGCGACCACGCAGTCGCCAAAGCTTCCCGACCAATTGACCCGAATGGTTTCAGGGACCGCCAACCAAATCTCTCCGGTGGCGACAACCGCCGTCATGTCCATGGCGCCATAACCCGCCATATAGCAGCCAAAGGCGCCGCCGGTCGGCGAATGAGAATCGCCGCCGCAGACGAACATCCCCGGTTTCAAATAGCCGTTCTCCGGTAACACGACATGGCAAATACCTTCCATGTCATGAAAGCGCCGGATGCCGTGCTCTTTAACGAAATCACGGGTGACTTTCAGGATCTCGGCACTTTCGCGATCAATGGCCGGTACGAAGTGGTCGGTCATAATGACGATTTTGTCCGGATCCCAAACGCCGACACCCAGTTCCTTGAGACGCGGCCCCCAGCGACGAGGCCCGCTGGAATCATGGGCCATCACCAGATCGACCTGACAGGTGACAATCTCACCTGGGGTCACGGTCTCTTGACCGCTGGCGCGCGCCACAATCTTTTGGATCAAGGTTTGGCCCATAGGGCAGCAACTCCATCGCTTGTCAGAACCGGTTATACAAGTATTGGCGCCGTGTGGCTGTGAGAACTGCGAATTGAAGCCGCTCCACAGCGCAGACGGGTTCAGATTTTGCAATTCACCCGGCAATCACCCTAAACTTTGGGTGAATTGAGCGGCTGAAGAGAGATGGCATGACCAACGTGAATATTGAACGCGCAGGCGTCGAAGGACTGGCACGTCTTTATGCCGAGAATCGCACGACGGCGGTCGAGGCCACGCAGCTCTATTTGGATCGCATCAACATCCTCAATCCGAAACTCGGTGCCTTCATCTCCGTCGATGCCGACGGCGCACTCAGCCAAGCCGCCGCCTCGGACAGTCGACGCCAGGCCGGCCAAAGCTTGGGAATCCTCGACGGCATTCCCATGGCGATTAAAGACAATATCGATATTGCCGGACAAGTTTGCACCGCAGGTATTGAAGTCAGGCGGCGCCATGTGGCCGAAACGGATGCGGGCAGTATCGAAATGCTCAAACAGGCCGGCGCGGTCCTCTTGGGCAAAACCAATATGCACGAAGCGGCGCTCGGCGGCGTGACCGACAATGCCGCTTATGGACGATGCCACAACCCCCATCGGCGCGATTGGACCGCCGGTGGATCGAGCGGCGGATCCGCCGCTGCAGTCTCTGCCGGCTTGTGTGCTGCAGCTCTTGGTACCGACACGCTCGGCTCCGTTCGAATCCCGTCGTCTTACGCCGGCACCTTTGGTCACAAACCGACTTACGGATTGGTCAGCCAGCGCGGAGTGATCCCCCTCAGCGTTTTGCTCGATACGGTCGGACCCCTGGCACGATCAGCGCGAGATCTGCACCTCGTGATGCAAACCGTCGCGTCTTATGATCGGGCCGACCCTTATGCACGACGGCCGCCGGCAAACTTCTCTTGGAGTGACGCCCAAGAACCGGATCTCTCCGGACTGACCCTGGCGCGCGTTCGAACGGAAGATTGTTTCGACGTTGATCTCGATATTCTGTCGGCCCGGGATGCGGCACTCAAAGTGATGGAAGATCTGGGCGCCACAGTCATTTCAGTGACGCTTGATGACTACGACCCGATCGCCATGCGGAACGCAGCCGTGCTTTTGTTACAAGCCGAAGCCTTTGCCTATTACCGACAAGAATTGGAACAACACCCGGACCAATTCACGCCCCTTTTGCAGGAGCGTTTGGAATATGGCGCAAAAACACCAGCCCCCCAACTCACCGAAGCGCTGAAAGCCATGCATGAAACGCGGCTTATCCTCAGAGACCTACTGCAAGATGCTGATGCAGTGGTCCTACCGACCACGCCTCATACGGCGTTTGATTTTGAAACCGGCATTTCAGACCACCAAACCGACTTCACGGCTCTTGCCAATTTTACAGGTTTTCCAGCCACCGCCGTCCCCACCGGCTTTGCGGGCAACAGCATGCCGACCTCACTGCAAATCGTCGCCCGTCAGTTTCAGGATGATCTCACACTACAGGTCGCCGATGCCTACGGGAAAACCGCGCAGCTCAATATGTGGCCGAAAGAGTTTGCGCCTTGACCCTCAATACGTGAATTTGGGCCATCGCTTTTCGAGGAACGCCGCACGTCCTTCTTGAAAGTCCTCCGCGCCAAAGGCATCGATAAACATCGCACGGGTTTCATCCGTGTCATCGTCCTCGCCCGACAAGATCTTGTTGATCATCCGGTTGGTGGCTTTCGTGCTGTATCGCGAGTTTCGGCATATACTCTCCACATAAGAGACGATTTCGTCTTCTATTGAGACAGGCTCACACAGACGATTGATCAATCCCATACTTATCGCTTCTTCTGCCGCAACCACCCGGGCTGTATAGATCATGTCTTTGGCATGGGACGGACCGATCACATCGACCAATCTTTTGGTGTCCGCCAGACTATAGACCAAACCCAGCCGGGCCGGCGGCACGGAAAACTTGGCGGTCGGATCGGCGAAGCGAACATCGGCGCACATGGCTATGGCGCAGCCTGCCCCCATACAAGGCCCTTGAATCTGAGCAATGAAGGGCTTCGACAGGCGCGCCAATTTGTTCTGCGCGTCTTGCATGCTCTTCGTATAGGCCATGCTGGTTTCAGGTGTGGCGTAGACACTCTCAAATTCGACGATATCGGCGCCGGCGGCAAAGGCCGTTTCGTCAACACCTCTGACAATGGCGGCCTTAATTGTATCGTCGGCATCGACCTGATCGGCGATATCGGCAATTTGCTTCCACATCTCCCATGTCAGCGCATTCTTTTTCGACGGCCGGTTGAGCACAATGCGCGCGACGGGCCCGTCAATATCGAGAAATACACTTTCCTGCGCCATACAAGTCCCTCGTCTTCTAAATTCACCGTCGCTTTTAAGTCGAAGGGCGGTCAGGCGCAACGATCGAATTGGCATATGACAGATTTGCGGCGAATAGTGAGGCTTGTTTTTCGCTTGACTTGAGGTTGCCCCATGAATGTCCTGATTGTTCTTGCCCACCCGGAACCCAAATCCTTCAATGCCGCATTGACGGATGCCGCCGTGGAAACCTTGGAAGCCATGGGACACAAGGTCGAGGTGAGCGATCTCTATGCCCAGGGATTTGACCCGGTGGCCGGCCCCGGGGACGTCACCGATAGGCTCAACGCAGATTTCTTCAACTTGGCCTATGAGCAAGGGCATGCAGCGGAAAACAATCTCTTCGCTGCCGACGTGCAAAGCGAGATCGACAAGGTTCAAAAAGCGGATTTCCTGATTTTGCAGTTTCCCATGTGGTGGTTCTCCGTCCCGGCCATTTTGAAGGGATGGGTGGACCGTGTTCTTGCCTACAAGATTGCCTACGGTTTGGGTCAATGGTGGGACGAAGGGTTTTTCAAAGGTCGCCGCGCCATGTTGTCGATTACGACCGGAACCCCGGCCACAGCGTTTTATCCCGATGGCCGCAACGGCGATATGGACCGCATTTTGTGGCCACTCAATGCCGGATTGCTGAGAATCTGCGGATATGATGTCCTGCCACCCCATATTGCCTACGGCGCACCCTGGCTTGACGATGCAGGAAGACAGTCTTTAATCGGTCAGTACAAAGAGCGCCTGAAAAATTTCGAGAGCGATGAACCTTTGTTCTTTCATAAACTCGATGAATTCGGCGAAGACTATCGATTGAAACCGGGCATTGATCCGGCGACGCCGGGACAACATCGCGGATAAATCGACCCCGTCACGACATCAAGTAAAGCTTGCCCCGCAGCCCGGCCCTGTCCAATATGCAGGCCCCGAAAGCCAATAGGAATTCCATTATGCTCGGATCGATCAACACGGTTACTGTCCTCGCCCATGATCTGGAGGAGATTAAGGCCGCCTACGGCGACTATCTGGGGTATTCGGTTGTCGAAGAGGGTCGTGTTTCGGAGTCACTTGCCGCCAGTTGGGATGCGCCGGGCTCTGCCGGACGGTCGACCTTGCTGTTGCAGCCGGTCAGCAAAGCCGAAAGCTACCTGCGATTCGTCCAAGGCGATGAGGTGCCGGAATTCAAAACCCTGCGCAGCTACGGTTGGGGATCGACGGAAATTGTTTGCAAGAATGTCTATCACCTGGCGGAAGAAATCAAAGGCGGCCCTTTTGAAATCTATCAACCGCCGGCCGTATTGGGTTTTGACTTCACCGATGCCATCCACGCTTTTCAGGTGATAGGTCCGGCTAAGGAACTGCTTTACTTCACACATATCGATGAGCCTGTGCCAGGCATGGATTTGCCCATGGCGACAGCCCGCATTGACCGCACGTTCGTCACCATCTTAGGCGGCAAGTCGCTGGACGAATTGGTCGATTTTTACAGCAAGACATTTGGCTTGACGCCAGGCATGCGCATGGACGGCAATATCCGGGTGATCAACAAAGCCTATGGCCGCCCGGCCGGAACGAAAACCACGATTACGACCATGGAGCTGACCAATCAGAATTTGATTGAGCTTGATGAATTTCCGGAGAATGCAACGCAGCGGCCGTGCCATGAAGGGTGCTTGCCGCCGGGTATGAACATGGTGACATTTCACCACGACAATCTGGATGATGTTGCCGGTCAATTGATCACCCCGCCAACCGAGCGCAGTGAAGCACCTTATTTTGGCGCGCGGGCAGCCACGCTTAAAGGCCCAGCAGGGGAATTGATCGAATTGATCGAAAGCAAATGACCTTTTCGAAGGCCGTTGAAGCGGTGGCCGAATTGACTTGGCACCCGATCCTATTCTAGTCCCAAAGATCCCGGATTCATGCGCCGCTTAGAATCCACAACGTCTTTAATCCCCTCCAGGACCCGCCATGTCTGTTCATCCCGTCCCTGCTTGTAAAGATAGGCACGGCCGATCTGAAAATGGGCGGCCTTGAAGTCCAAGAATAATTCACAGAGCGCATGCTTGAACTCCGCCACCACGGCGTCAGCTTCGTCATTCTTGTCGAAGCCCTTTAGGCCCTTCAAAACATTCTCTTGAACCGTGCGCCGGTGGATCTCACCAAAAGAACTCGGCCAATAGAGAACAGGCTCAATCAAAAAAGCATTGTTGGACAACGTGCTGACCAAAAATCCCTTGGTGATTCCCAGGCGGTCAAATCGCTCTTGATACTGATCAACCAGATCATAGATTGCTTTCCAAACTGCCTTGGCTTGACTGAGTGGCACCATGCCGTGAATCGGCAACCAGCGCTCCCCTTGCGGACCCAGAACATTATTCAACGGATTGAACGGAGCGCCGCGGGTGATTTTGGGGATGGAATTTTCAATCTCCTTGCCCCAACGGCCAGCCACCTCGCGAATTGTTGCCAGGTCCGCTTCCACGCCCGGACGATTGGTCCCTTCGACCGCCACATGCATGGAATATGAGACATCCTTCATATAACGACGTCCGGCGACGGCTACTTTCGCGGCCTCCTTAACACCGTCCAAGACGCCGGACTGCCCCTTCAGAACACCGCCCAAAGACTGCAGGTCCTTCATCAAGCTTTCGCGCTGCAACCGTTTTTCAGCCAAATCCGGATCGAAGCCAAAGATCTCGCTGGCGACACCCAATCGGGCCACCGCGCATAGCGCATCTGTGCAGTCTTCATAGGTGTCGAACGAGAATGAGGCATAATCCACATGGGCGGGTTGTCGGATCAGGCGGAAAGAGGCCTCTGCTTTAATGCCGAGAGAGCCGGTATCGGCCACAAAAAGACCGGTTAGATCCGGGCCGTAATGGCGGCTAAACGGTTGAGCCCCGCGGGTCGACCACGTGCCCGTCGGCACAACACTGCCGTCGGCCAACACAACCTTTAAGCCGACAACACTTTCGGTGACCGGGCCATATTGGGCAGAACCGAAAAACATGCCGTTCTGAGACAGACCGCCACCGACCGTCGCCTGAATGCCGGATAACGTCCCCCAAAACGGTGTGCGATAACCGGTGTCCTTCAAGGCCTCATGAATCTGTGCCCAGGTGCAACCACACTGAACAGTGATGTACATGTCCTCGGGATTGATCTCGACGATTTTGTCCATCGCGCCCATATCGACCAGAACGACATCGTGGGCAGTCTGCGTGTAGCCATTGGTGTAAGACATGCCGCCGCCGCGCGGCGCGATGGCAAGCCCAGCATCGGCCACAAGTTTCACGGCTTGCGAAAGGTCTTCTGTCGATGTCGGTTTGATCACGAGGCTGACCAATTCACCTACCGAATAGATGTCTTGGGAGTAAAACTCCCGTTCCGAAATCTCGTCGATAACGGCGGCTTCACCTAACAGAGAAACCAGTTGTTCTTTCAGCTGATCAATGGACGACATTGGCTTCTACTCACTTGTTGACATCATCACCGGCCCTAAAACAGCGCGGCGACCTCATTTAGAATCCGTGTATTACCCGGCTTCACAATACCGATCACGGCTTCGATAAAGACACCTGCCCAGATGGCCCAAACCCAAGGACGTGCGTCACTCAAACCCTGTTTCATTTTGGCATTGTCTTCGTCCGTCATCGTTTCACCTTTGGACATTTTGTGCAGACCTTCAACAAAGGCCGGCAGGTGACGGCGGATCATAATACCGCAGAAAATCAGGAACGAAAAAATCACCAGCTTGGCAACCAGCCACGGCGCGCCTGCCAGACGATCTTGGACGACCGCAATACCGGCAGAAACAAGGATCGCGACCACCATAAAGCAGCGGAAGTAATAATCGATCTTCGACAGCTGCTTCGCCAAAGGCTGACCTTCCTTAAAGTGGATGGTGAGAACCATACCGAGCCAGAAGGGGGCGAGTAAGATGATGCCGATATACAAGATCGTCGGATGCTCAAAATTCAACTCGTGGGCCAGCAAACCGCCGACCGTCAGCATCAAGGTCATGCAGATGCGGGGAATGAGATCCAAATCCAACATAATCTTAGCGGAGGTCAATCGTGTCTCGTTGCTGAGCTTTGGATTGATCACAAAATTACTGGAGTAGAAAACGCCGAGGTCGCCCCCCAGCCAATAGACAAAAAGCAAGATATGGAGAATCAACAAAATTTCATAAAACATATCGGCCTCCTAGAGACGAATTAAACGGTTCTCTGCCGCCGACCGGCGACCTTTTGTGGGCTATCTCGCGGAATGGCGCCATCAAATCAATGAGGACGTTGGCCATAGCCGCGATGTGGCTGAAAGATCTGCAACTTAGCGACGTTGCGGCGTCGCGCCACGCAGAACGAACTCATATTCATGACGGTCGGGGCGTAGGTAAACGACAATGAGCGTCAAAGGCTGGTCATTTACATCTTTTACAATTGTCGAAATTTTTGTGATCGGCGCGCCGACCTCAAGATCCAGGTGCCCAGCAAGGACGGGATCAGCAGCCACCGATGTGATGAATTTTTGTTGCAGTCCTAGCTCAAATCCCGCTTCGTGAAGAAGCTCAGTACGCAGCTTGCCTTTTTCAATTTCCGATATGTCCAGGCGATCCAGAACGATGGGATGAAAATAGGTTTCCATGTAAAAGACCGGCTCTCCGGAAACCAAACTGACCTGCTTCACTTTGATCAGATTCGCCTGTTCGGCGAGTCCCAATCGTTCGCCAATTTGACCGCGCGATGAAACAATCTCCTCTCCGATAGATTTCATCTTGGCATCGGCAGTCGACATATTGACCGATTCCACATTCGCCACATATTGGTATGAGCGAACGCCCTTTGTGCCGTTGAAGCGGACAACGGTGCCTAGCCCCCGTTTGCGCTCGACCAAACCTTCCCGCGCCAATTGATCAAGCGCGCGCTTGGCGGTAATTCTCGAGACACTATATTTGCGGGCCAGGGCCGCCTCACCGGGTAAAACCTCGTCGACAGCGAGTTCCTTATTCTGGATGGCCTCGCGCAAGATCAGATAGATCTGGTGATAGAGCGGCGTCGGTTGATTGGTTTGCAACCGTTCTGCTTTTTTGGGCTTCACATCGAAAATTGTCACAATCTAATCCAGTCCCGGCGCACAATCTTGCGCCCTAAGGGGCCAACTTCGCTCTCTACAAAAGAAGATTATATAAATAGTTGTGGTAAGTTACAACATTCTCCTAGTTGTTGTTAGCCTACTCATGTTTGCCTACGGACCATTTTTCCGGGCTCAAATGCGCCTCCGCGAATGACTTTGGGGCGCCCTCAAGACGTGTGGCAAGAGAATCATTCCACCGGTTGAGAAAGCCAAAGAGCCCAATGACACCCATGATCTCAACGATTTCGGCATCCGTGTAATGAGCCTTTAAGCGCAGAAAATCCTCGTCCTGGACGGCCGAAGGCGAATGACCGGCGAGCATGGCAAAATTGAGCGCCGCTTTCTCAGCCGCGCTGAACAGTTCACTGTCCTCAAATGCCCAAAGTGCATCAATTCGGTCTTGAGAAACGCCGGCCTTCGCGGCTCCATGAGCCGTATGGGCTGTGCAATACATACACCCTGCTGCTTGACTGGTGATTTCTGCCATCAAATGCTTGAATCCCTCTTCAATCTCGCCCGGCCCGTATACAGCACCGACCAGCGCAGACATGGCTTTGAGAAGCTCCGGCTTATGAGCCATGGTCAAGACATCACGGGCTTCAAAGCCCATATTGTCCAAACTGAACTCGTAAATTCCCTTGAGATCCTCCGGCAATTCTTCCGGCGCGACGGGTGTGACTCTATCCATCGAAGCTCCTATTCTCTCCTGGCAAGCGTGTTGAAGACGCCTCATTGCAGCGCACATACTTGGAGCTGGCAAGCACCAATCCAACAAATTCAATTTGTTCGACCCGGATTCCTTCGCAAAGCTGTTTCGTGCCCAAAAGCGGATCCGCCAAAGCCCGCAGAATTTGAAAAGACCATCAGATTCCTTATCTGCCAAATGATAGGCACGGGGTAAACTGACGCGCGTTCCGAATCACAATCGTTAGGCAAAGCCATTTCCACCAGCCGAATCATCAATGAAGGAAAGAATAGGATCGGCAGTTTGGATGCGATCCGCGCACTGGCCTTGCTGTGCTTGGTGCCGGTGGTTGTGCAGTCCTTTGCTCTTGTAGAGATGAACGACGACATCAGTTTGAGCTCGCCCTTGTCCGGCGTCGATGGTGTGATTTGGATATTGCTGCAGATCTTTTGCGCCGATATCGGCTTCATTCTTTTACTCGTCGCGTTCGGGGCCGGCCTCAAACTGCATCACCAGAAAAATAGCGTGCGGCCGCAAAAGGGCAGCATGGAACAGCGGCGGCGAATGAAGACACTCATTGTGATCGGTGTTCTAGTGTTTGTTGTTGTCGGCGCAGATCCAACATTTCTCGCGCTAGGCCTCATTGGGATTCTGAGCCAAACCCTTGTTAAACGGCCTTATCGACAACAGCTCGTGATCGGGGCCGCGAGTATTGCTGTCACAGCAGTCTCCTTTGCAGCCATCGCCGAAGTTCTTGCCCTGCGCGCACCTGACATTATGTTGGAATATGGTCTGAGTGAAATGCGGCTACCGATCGCGACAGCACCAGAATTGCTTTCTTTGGCGCAGTCTTCATGGACCGACCAGGTGCTCGCGCGATTGGAACCAGATCTGGTATTGGCCAATCTTGTGGTCACAGGTCAAATGACTTTTATCGGCCTTGGCCTTTCTCTCGCAGGCGCCGCTGGATTAGATCGCGGCTTTCTCACCGGCCGCCTGCCCGCAAGCCGATATGTCATGATGATTACCATCGGTTTCGGTCTCGGTGTGCCATTGAGCTTGGTCGGCATATTGACTGCCGTCTCCCAGTCCTGGGAGCCGCCTTTCTTGATGGGGATCGGCGGACTGGTCAAAGGTCTTGGCAGCCTGTTAATCGGCGCTGCCTTTGCATCCTTTGCCATCCTGATCTTCAAACGCCGATGGTTCGTGCGAGGTCGGCGAATGCTGGCCCATTTGGGCCGGTCCACCCTAACCTGGTCCATCCTCGGACTGTTTGCCCTTGCCTTCTACCATCACGGCTATGGCCTCGGGCATGCCGGCGAAAGTAATCGAATTGGCTTGATACAGTTTGTTGGCATCATCTGGATTTCCATGGGACTTTTGTCCTATTTTTGGTTCAAGTATTTTCATTACGGTCCTTTTGAATGGGTGCTACGGTATTGGACAAATGAAACACGTCCACCATTGGCGCGCCTTGACAAAATCTTTGCCCCCTAAAGCGCAATCAATCCTACCGAAAGCTGACTGAAATCATGCACCCTCTTTCTTGCGCAACATTCACATGTCGAAGTCTTGTCCATTCGATTTCTATCTATAAAAGTCTATTTGACTATGACGTGATAAAGACGGGCACAGTACCGGAAAGCGTTGCCGATTTTTGGCAAAGCCCTAATGACGCCGGCGCCTCCTACGCCCTTCTAGCACCTCACAACGGTGCGGATGGCGGATTTGTTCGTTTGATCGAAAAACCTGCCATGGAGGCCCAAGTCCCCTTTCAAAACTATGGCTGGTGCGGTGCCGAATTTGTTGTTGAAGATGTTTTCGCCTTGCAGGCGCGCCTCGAGAATGCCGATCTCAAGATATTGATGGACCCGAAACCGCCATGGGCGCCCATGGCTGCAGCCGGCCCTGATGGTGAAGGCTGGCTGTTTAATACGCCTGCGGACAATAATCCATTCAACTACACAGTGCTCCCGGCGCGATCATTTGTCGATCGTATCTCGATCATTGTCTGCGCCTGCAAGGACCGGGTCCGATCGGAGACCTTCTACGCAGAGCTCTTGGGCGCGAAACCTGGACATCGCGCGGAAATGCCTTTGCCCTTCGCCAATCGCGCAATGGAATTGCCCGATGAGACCGCCTACAAGACAGGCGCGATGCGGCTAGGCCGCACGCCCTTTATCGAACTTGACCAATATCCCGAAGGAGAGACCGGGAACAGCCACCCTTTCGAGTCAGGTCTCGTCTTGGGCACTTTCCATGTCCCTTCACTTGATAACGTGAATGTTTCTTTCCTATCCGAACCCGCTGTGGTTGATGATGAATTCTACGAAGGCAAACGATGCGCGCTCTGCGAAGGGCCGGACGGTGAACGCATCGAAATCATCGAAGAGTAAAAAAAACATAGTTTAGAAGGTTGGTCATGACAGTCGAGAGACAGAAAATCATTCTAGAAACGCCGCTTGAGGGCGCTCCACGGACGGACAATTTCAAAGTTGTCGATGAGAAATTGCCGGATTTGCAAGACGGAGAGTTTCTCGTCAAACACCAGTTTATTGCGCTGGACCCTTATCACAGGCTGGCGATAGGCGGGCGTCACCAAAGTGTCGATGGGCCCCTTGCAAAAGACGCCGCCCCGGACTCCGGAACCGTCGGTCAGATCATCGCTTCGCGCAACACCGCCTTTCCGGAAGGCGCGAGCGTTTTTCATCAAGGCGGCTGGCAATCTCATTCGATCAGTGACGGGACGGAAACACGCATCCTGAAAGAGACGGATATTCCGATGACAGCCTATCTTGGATGTCTTGGCATGCCGGGGCTGACCGCCTATGCAAGCATCGTCAAGTTGGCCGACGTCCAGGCCGGGCAGACAGTCCTGGTCTCTGCCGCATCCGGCCCGGTCGGCGCAACCCTTGGACAGATCGCGATTCAATTGGGGGCCAAATCCGTTGGCATCGCCGGATCAGACGAGAAATGCACCTATGTTGTCGATACGCTGGGCTTTGAATCGTGCGTCAATTACAAACACGAGGATTATTTGGAGACGCTGAAAGACAAGCTGCCCGGCGGCGCCGACATTTATCATGATAATGTGGGCGGCCAGATGCTTTTGGATGCGTTTCAAGCACTGAGAGAATATGGAACCGTCGTCTTGTGCGGCTTAATCAGCCAGTACAATGATCCATCCAAGGCAATCAACATCCCGCCTGGGTTGATCATGATGAGGCGGGCGACGGTCAAAGGTTTGATCGTTTACGATTTCAACGACGATTACGACGAGTATCTTGAGCTCGCCGTGCCGTGGGTGCGGGAGGGCAAGATGAAACTCAAAGAGGATATTGTCGAAGGACTAGAAAATTTGCCCGGCCATTTCGTCAAACTCATGGCCGGCGAAAATTTCGGCAAGACCATCGTCGCCCTTTAGCTCACGCTACAACAGAAACAGCGATAGTTGCGGAATGGCGATCACAATCGCCAGACCGATCAGCATGAGTATGATGAACGGCACAACCGCTTTGCAAATCGTCCAGAAATCCTCTTTAAATGCGCCCATGGCCACGATCAAATTGAGCCCCAGCGGCGGCGTCAAATAGCCGATCTCCAGATTCACAATCATCATGATTCCGAAATGCACGCTGTTCATGCCGTAATCAGGTGACGTGGCCAGCGGTTGCAGCAAGGGACTCAAAATGAGGATCGCCGAGCCGATATCAACAACGAAGCCAATCAACAATAGAATGATGTTCGTGGACAGAATAAAGGCAAGCTTCGAGTCCACAGCCCCGGTCATGAATTCGACAAGCTGGCCTGGGATCTCTTGAAATGTCAAAAACGAGTTGAGCGCTGTGGCAAAAGCGAGAAGCGGAAACAAACTACCCAAAAGCTTGGCCGTTTCGCCAACGACGTCATAGAGGTCTTTTACAGACATATCGCGATGGATCGCCATCTCCACCACCAGTGCCGTAAAGACGGCCACGGCCGCAGATTCGGTCGGCGTAAAATACCCTGAATAGATCCCGCCCAAAATCACGACAGGGGTAAGCAATGCAAAAACGCTCTCGCGCAGTGCTTTGCCGATGGCTCGGACGTCAAAACTACCCCGTGGGCGCCTGATATTGACCGCCATAGAATAGGCGGCCATCAGACCGGTCAAAACCAATGCCGGTCCGATTCCGGCGATAAACAGATCCGCAATCGACGTCTGTGTCATCACGCCATACAGAATGAGCGGAATACTCGGCGGTATGATGATCCCCAATGTCCCAGCCGCACAAAGCGCGCCCAAGGCAAATGATTTGGAATAGCCTTCTTGAATCAGCGCCGGATACATAATGGCGCCGACCGCCAATAAGGTCACGGTCGATGATCCCGAGATGGCGGCAAACACTGCGCAGGACAGAATTGTCGCAAGGGCCAATCCCCCGGGGATCGGATCGGTTACCGATCGCATCAACGCAATCAGCCGCACGGCAATCGTGCCGCGCGCCATAATGGCGCCGGCCAGAAGATATAGCGGGATCGACAGAAGGACTTCACGGCTGGAAGCATCGAACATTCTCTCCAACACAAAAGCCGGATCATTGTTCATGTCGCCCCAAATGTAATTGGCGAGAAATACCGCAACACCCAAAACAATCATGACGTTTTGGCGCAGGATAATCAGCGCCACAACGACAAGTATCAGCAGAAGAGCGGTCATGTGCCGGGGCCCCGCTCATCTTGGTCCTGCAGCAGCTCTTGTTCGGCTCCCGTCTCCTTCGGACGAAGTTCCGGATAAATAAAGTAGATGACGTGCCGCACGGCACCCAAACCAAAGGCGAAGACCATCACCGTCTGGAAAGGCCATACCAACCAGAGCAACGTCGAGGTGCGCTCCTCCAAGTCAAACGTCACTTGCACAACACCGACCGCCACGACCGCGACAAAAAGATAAAAAGCTGCGGAGATTAGGTCCGCCAGACGCAAGACGTAAGGCTCCCAAGACTTGGGCAAGACATTGTCGGCAAATCGAGGCCTTAAGTGACGTCCGTCCGCTGTTGCAAGACCCAATGCGATGAACACGACCACGACCATAGCAAATGTGGCGCGCTGACTGGAGCCGTACCAACCGACACCAAAGATCTCTCTTGAGGCAACATCGATCATGAGAACCAGAGTCATGATCGCGAACGCTGAAAAGCAGACCGCAAGCTCTATTTTCTTGAGCACGGTGAGAAACTGACGCGCTGTGGTCAAGGGATCGCCTCTTGTTAAGATGGTTGCTGTCGCTAGTTGATGTTGAGCTCAGAATTGTTTGGCAATGCTCGGAAGGCTTCCTTGCCGGCCAGAATGGCATCGTAGATCATCTGAGACTCGCCGCCAACCTCGTCGATAATATCGAACGCCAAGGGCTCTGTGCGTTCGACCCATATGGCGCGCTGTTCCGGCGTGAGTTCGATCACCGTGATCCCTTCATCGCGCATAGCTTGAAGCAATCCATCGGCAAGCGCCCGCACGGCAGCACGATCAACGGCAGCCGGGCCGAAGGCCCCCATGATGGCGTCTTGGTGTTTCGACGATAGGGAATCCCACCATTCCTTATTCGCGATCTGGCCGCCGGTGTCATAGGAGTGACGGGTGAGCGTCAAATGGCTGGCGTAAGAACGGGATTGGAAGAAGTGGAAGATGGCATTGCTGGTTCCGCCACGCACCAAACCCCTCTGCAGAGCCGGGACCAAGTCCACGCTGCCGATCGGAATGGAGTTGGCGCCGATGCCAAGCAGGAATGCCTGGGCCGATACATTGGGCGCACCGCGCAATTTCAAACCTTCCGCATCGGACGGCAAAACCACAGCGCTGTTGGAATAGAGATCGGTCCATCCGACCTCGTTCCATCGTAAGAGCGCCAATCCCTTTTTGGCGAACAGCTTCCGCGACGGCTCAAGGAGAAAGTTGTCATAAACGAAATCAACCTCTTCGGCGGAATCAAAGAGGTAAGGCGACATTGCGACGGTCAACTCGGGGACGAGGGTGGCCAAGCCCTGCAAGGAGGCGCCTGAAATCTGCACACGATTGCGACGGAGCGCTTTGAGGATCTCATCTTCATTCCCGACTTCCCCGCGGATCAAATAGCGCAGGTCAACATCTGTCGTGTTTTCATCAATATGTGCCCGGAACCGTGTCCAGGCTGCATCCCAAGGCGTGTTCGGCGGCGCCATGGCGGCGATCCGGCCAAAGAGCGGCGCAGGTTCAACGGCAGCGGCCTGAGCAAATTGAGAAGATAAGAGAGCAAAGATCCCGAAGACAGTGAAAACAAGCTGCTTGCGCATAAGCAAAGGCCCCAAAAAGAAACTCAATTCACTAGAGCTAGCACATGTGTCCCATGCAGACCTAGGAAGAAGAATGCCAGCACTATCTACCGTCAGGACCTCTCAGCATATCACGCAGTGAATTGTTGTGCGCCAAGGTCTTCACAATCTAAGGCTGACTTAATTTGCTGATTTCAATGATACCGATGATTTTAAGGCAAGTCTTGTTTGGAATCGCATTTTGATAGGAAAAGCCTTCGGGTGCACCAAGCCCTCCAAATGCGGAGCTGACGAGGGCATATTGCCGAGCAAACCGTCTGAGGCACGAGGGGCCCAGCGCGGGGACAGGGGGAAATTCGAATGGACAGCCAAAGGAAACTTTTATCGGCCGTCGGGCTTGGCGTCCTCGCCGCGCTTCCGCCGACATCGGTGTCAGCTGCGATCGACGAAATAATCGTCACAACAAGGAAACGCGTTGAGACCCTTCAAGATGCGCCGTTGGCGGTGACGGCATTCACCGCCGACACTATTGCCAGACAAAGCATCACAAGCGTCCGTGAGCTTGCCAATCAGGTGCCCGGCTTCAACTTCAATGAGGGCTTCGGCCGCCGCGATGACCGCCCCGCCGTGCGCGGATCCACCAGTATCGGCACACCAGATTTCGGTGTTGAATCGGGAACGGCCATCTTTATTGACGGCGTTTATATCAGTGCGGACACATCCGCCTTCGGCCTGAATGACCTGGAACGTGTTGAATTCGTGCGCGGACCTCAGAGCGCTCTTTATGGCCGCAACGCCTATGCCGGCGCCGTCAATTTCATCACCAAAACACCTGGCGATGAGTTCTCCTTTGACGGCTTTGCAAGTTTTGCCGAGCACGATCAATATGAATTCAGCGCCAATGTCGCCGGCCCGATTGTTGAAGGCAAATTATCGGGATCGCTTTTTGCCCGCTATTACGAATATGGCGGCGAATACACCAATCCGGATGACGGTAAAAATTTGGGAGCGGAGCAAACCACATCCATTTCAGGCGCCCTCTTTTTTGAACCGAATGAAGATTGGAGCGCCAAGCTGCGATTGGCCTATTCAGAAGACGACGACAGTCATCCGGCATTTGTTCAAATCGAAAACAGTACGTTTGGTTTCAACGATTTTGGCGCCAGCAGAGTCCAAAATGATTTTGGAGCCAACGCCGTAGAACCGGTGGGGGTGAATTCCAGTCCAACGCGGGATCAATATTTCAAAGGGGAATTGCCTTTTGTCGACCCCAAACCTGCCGAGACCGATACCTTGTCGCTGTTCGGCGAACCAGGCCTGCAACGCGAATCCTTCATCGCCACCTTGCGAACCGATTGGGACGTGGCGGACGGTCACTCATTGACGTTTCTTGCCGGCTATCGGAACGATTCACTAGCCCAATCGGCCGACAATTCGCCAAATGTCATTACGTCCGATTGCGATCCGGGCACCCCCACCTCCACTTTTGACGGCTGTCCATCGCCCCTGCCCTTTGGCTTCATTTTCACGGACCCGACGGATCCAATCGCAACAAGAGGGGAATTCATCGCGGTCAACCGCGAAGACACGAAAGAAATGTCCTTCGAGTTACGATTGGCCTCACCACAAGAACAGGATTTTCGCTGGCTGGTCGGCGGCTTCTATTACAATTTTGAAATCGACCCCATTGACGCTGTGGTCAACGAAACGGACGTCACCGGCATACGTGAAACAGATAACTGGGCACTATTCGGTCTGGCGGAATATGACTTTACTGATCGCTTCACCACGACGCTTGAGTTGCGCTATGCGGAAGACACCAAGACCAAAGACACTGCCAATCTCGATCCTGTCGAGGAAACATTTCATTCTTTCAATCCGAAATTGACACTCGATTGGGCACTTACAGATGACGCCAATCTCTATGCCATCGTGTCTCGCGGCAACAAACCAGGTGGCTTTAACGATGAAACCAATCTGAGGGGCGGATCTGGCGATCCCAATGTGGCATTTACCGAGGGCGTACCGGTACCAACCTTTGATGAGGAAACCGCATGGGTTTATGAGGTGGGAAGCAAATCAAGCTGGTTCGATGACAGGTTCCGGATCAATGCTTCCCTGTTCTTCGCGGACATCACGGACGCACAACTGACCAATACGTTCGCGGCGATCGTTGACGGTGCCGCGACGGGCAGGTCCCAAATCATCAATATTGAGTCCGTCGAAACGTGGGGCGGCGAGTTGGAGCTGCAAGCGAACCCTACGGAAAACCTGTTTCTCAGTTTGGGATACGCCTATGTCCATCCGGAAATTAAAGAAGGCGGGACGCAGGATCAGGACGATATCTTCGGCGACCCAAGTGTCGCGGGGAATGTCTTTCCGCGTGTGTCACAACATGAGGTCAATTGGTCCGCCGATTACCGCCGCCCGATACCGAATACGGATCTCGATCTGACCTTCAATGTCAACGGGTCATACGATTCCAAGCGTTACGTGCAAGTGCACAATCTGGCGGAGTTCGGTGAAGCAACCGTTTGGAACAGCCGCATCGGGATCGACCATGAAAACTTTTCGATCGCACTCTTCGGCAAAAACTTGACCGACGAAGATGCCTACGTGGACGTGTTGCGCTTTCGCGATGTGGTGCCAGTTGGCCGGCGCGCCTTCATCGGAACCTATCGCAAAGGGCGGCAATTCGGCATCGAAGCGCGGTTTCGCTTTTAAGTAAATCAAGTTTGCTCACTTTCATTGCCGGGCTGTTTCGACTGAGGCTTCCGCATATTTAAGAATGTTGTCTTTAAGGCGCGTCGGTGCCGTCCTGCAGATCAATAACCGACTGATTGATGGAATCTCTGTTTGACAGGCGCATCTTTAATTGATAATGATTCTCAATATCAATTAAAGATGCGTGACATGCGGTGACGTTGAAAATTTGATAGGATAAAATAATCGCAAAGGCATTGCTTCCAATTCTAAGGGGCAAGCTTTGCTGACGTCGTCATCGGCCTGAGGGACTGCGCCGTGACAGGACAGGGGGATCACATGAACATATCGAACAACCTATTCGCAAGGGTTGGGCTCAGCGCCTTGATGGCTCTTCCCACGGTGCCCGCCTATGCACAACTTGACGAAATTATTGTCACGACCCGCAAGCGCGCAGAGTCTTTGCAAGACACGCCATTGTCGGTTACGGCGTTCACCGCCCAATCCATTGCACGCCAGGGGATCACCAGCGTTCGTGAGTTAGCGAACCAAGTACCGGGCTTCAATTTCAGTGAAGGATTCGGACGCCGCGATGACCGCCCCGCCGTGCGTGGATCGACCAGCATCGGGACGCCGGACTTCGGTGTTGAATCCGGTGCGGCCATCTTTATTGACGGTGTATTTGTCAGTGCCGATACATCGGCCTTTGGATTGAACGATCTTGAACGGGTGGAATTTGTTCGGGGACCTCAAAGCGCTCTCTACGGAAGGAATGCCTACGCCGGTGCCATCAACTTTATAACCAAAACACCGGGTGATGAGTTTTCCTTTGATGGCTATGCCAGTTACGCCGAGCACGACCAGTATGAGATAAGCGCCAATGTCGCCGGTCCAATTGTTGAAGGAAAATTGTCGGGGTCGCTTTTTGCCCGCTATTACGAATATGGCGGTGAATACACCAACCCCAATGACGGCGAGAAGCTGGCTGATGAGCAGACAACCTCCATCGCCGGCGCCCTGTTTTTCGAGCCGAATGAAATTTGGAACGCCAAGCTGAGACTGGCCTATTCGGAGGATGACGACGGCCATCCGGCTTTCGTTCAAATTGAAAACAGTACATTGGGTTTCAACGACTTTGGCGCCAGTCAGGTACAAAATGATTTCGGCGACAATGCCGTCGACCCGGTCGGCGCTAATTCCAGTGCCACACGCGATCAATATTTCCGCGGCGAATTGCCGGTGCTTGATCCCAAGCCCGTCGAGACGGATACGGTTTCGTTGTTCGGTGAGCCCGGCTTGCAGAGGGAAACATTCATTGCCACCTTTAGAACGGATTGGGATATTGCGGACGGCCACACGCTGACGTTCTTGGCCGGCTACCGCGACCAGTCTCTGGCCACCGCCACGGACAATGCCCCAAATATCATCACGTCCGATTGTGATACCGGAGCGCCAACATCAACGTTCGACGGATGCCCTCTCTTGCCATTTAGCACCATCTTCACAGACCCAACAGATCCCGGCTCCATCGGCGGCGAGTTCATTGCGGTTGATACGGAAGAAACGGAAGAGAAGTCTTTTGAGCTGCGCTTGGCATCACCGGAGGATCAAGCCTTCCGCTGGCTGCTCGGCGGTTTCTATTACAATGTGGAAATCGAACCCTTCGACGTTGTCGATCAACGCATCGACGTGGACGGCGTTCGGGAAACGGACAACTGGGCGGTCTTTGGTTTGGCAGAATATGATTTCACGGAGCAATTCTCAGCAACGATTGAACTGAGATATGCAGAGGACAAGAAGAGTAAAGACACCGCCAACCTCGACCCAGTTGAAGAAACTTTTGATACTTTCAATCCGAAACTGACCTTGAACTGGGATATTAACGAGGATCTCAACCTGCATGCCTTTGTTGCACGTGGCAACAAACCAGGTGGTTTCAACGATGAAAACAATCTGCGCGCCGGATTGGGTGACCCGGACGTGACATTCACCGAGGGTGTGCCGGTGCCTGCCTTCGACGAGGAAACCTCTTGGGTGTACGAAGTCGGTGCCAAAACGAGCTGGCTCGAAAATCGCCTCCGGGTCAATGCCTCTATTTTCTTTGCGGATATTGAAGACGCGCAATTGACCAACACGTTTGCGGCAAGTGTCGATGGATCGGCAACAGGCAACTCCCAAATTATCAATGTTGAATCGGTGGAAACGTGGGGCGGCGAAATTGAAATCCAAGCGGCGCCCACGGAAAATCTTTTCTTCAGCTTTGGCTATGCCTATGTGGATCCGGAAATCAAAGAAGGCGGCACACAAGACCAAGATGATATTTTTGGTGATCCCAGTATCGCAGGAAATATCTTCCCCCGTGTTTCGCAGCATGAGGTCAACTGGTCAGCCGATTACCGGCATCCGATCGCCAATACGGATTTGGATTTCACATTCAATGTGAACGGCTCTTACGACTCCAAGAGATATGTGCAGGTGCACAATCTGGCGGAATTTGGAGAGGCTACGGTATGGAACACCAGGATCGGTATTGATCACGAAAACTACTCGATCGCGCTTTTCGGCAAAAATCTAAGCGACGAGGACGCCTATGTGGATGTCTTGCGCTTCCGCGATGTTGTCCCAGTCGGTCGCCGTGCCTTTACGGGCACCTATCGCAAAGGCCGTCAAATCGGCGTAGAAGCCCGCGTGCGCTTCTAAAGCCTGGTTCAAAACCATTTATGAAGCCGGCGGGAAATCCTCCCGCCGGCTTTTTGCTGGGTTAAATGCAGTTACGATTGCCCCCAGCGAAGGGATACGTTAACCATTTGTTAAAAGTTTTTGAGGCCTCAGGCGCGAATCCCTATGGTCTGTTTCTGGCGGTAATTATTGGCGGTATCCCTGCGGCGGCGGCGATCCTGTCGATCAGCAACAAGCGGAATCCATGGCAAAAGGTCCATCGATAAAAGCTGTGAATTTGTCTGAGGTCAGACAGAAGAAGCAGTCGGCCGAACAGGCGTCGCTTAACGCCCTTGAGCAGTCGCTGGACCAAGAACTCAAAGCCAAAGCCAGCCGCTCGAACATCTGGATCAGCGTGGTTGCGGCCACCATGAGCCTCTATTGGGCCGGCGCCGTTGCCGCCTATGTTTGGGGAATCTACACCACCGGCAGCCTAGAAACGTCAATACAATGGTGGGGTCTGTTTCTAGTCGTTCTGGTCCTCCCGATTGTCTTCATCTGGCTGGTCAGTCTGATCGCCAAGCGTTCACAAGACTTGAAAGCGGAAGCCAACCACTTGGCTGCCATCGCGCTGCGTTTGACTCACCCGGAAGATCAAGCGTCGCGCGAAATCACGCGTCTCGGACATGCCATCCGCCGCCAGGTCGAAGCCATGGAAAAAGAGATGGATTTGGCGCTGGCCCGAGTCTCACAGCTCGACAACACAGTCCGCGACCAAACCAACACTCTCCATAAAACCTCAGAAGAGACCCAGGCGCGGATCGACAAAGTTAAGGCGGAACTTGAGTCCGAACGAGAGAGTTTGGAGGCTCTCGCCGGGCAGATTGAGAGTCAAACTCACGCACTGGCAAAAGAGATCGACGGAAAAACAGAAAATCTCAAAAGCGCAGCCCAGTCCGTAACGGAGACATTGGCTGCTACAGACACAGACCTGCAGGCACGGCTCAACAAAATTGAGCAGACATCAAGCGATGCCATAGAACGAGCCCGCAATACCGCCGATGAACTCAATCGCCACGTCGAAAACCTCGACAAAGCCTCGCGCTTTGCCGTCTCTCAATCAGAGATGGCGTCTGGCTTTTACAAACAGCACTTGGAGGCTTTGGGCAAGTCAACGCATCTCTTGGCTGAAGAAGGCCGGTCTCTCGATGCGCGATCCCGGGAACACCAGGATGCCATCACCTCCATGACAAGAGAGGTGAAGGAGAAAGTCGAATCCCTTGAATCAGGCTTGCAAAACTCAGCCCATCAAATTCAATCTGCTTTGTCGGATGCAAAATCGACCGCAGAGGAAATCGGCGACGAGTTCGTTCGAAAAGCCGAGAATCGCACCAGAAAAATCGAGTCGACGGTGTCTGAGTCCTCATCCCTCATTGAATCGACCTTGGACAGCCTTGAGGCCCAAGCCGAGCAAATTGCCGGCAAAGTTGCCTCACAAATCGAAGATGCCGCAACGGCCGTCGAAGGATCTTTGGTCGAAACAACGCGAAAATTTGAGAGCCGTTTGATTGACGCAGAAGACAAGATCAGCAACGCTGGCAAAGCCTTTGAGACCAGCGCCTTGGCCATCGAACAGCAGAGCCAAGATGCCGCAAAAGCGCTCACAAATGCCGGAGAGACGGCCGACACTATTGCAAACCAGACAAGAGACATCTTGCAAAGAAGTGCCGCCGCCTTCAAAGACGATGTCGATTTCAGCGTGGCGGTATTCTCCGATGCCTTAGAGCAACTGACAAATCACAACACGCGTCTCAAATCCGCTTTTGAAGCCCAGGACGAGATGCTGTCCCAAATGCCGGCATTGGTTGAAGAGCAAGTCAAGTCCATCGAAAATCTGGTCAGTGAGTCCGCCGGCAATGTGCAAAACGCGGTTCAAGCCACGCTGGAGGATGCGGCGCAACTAGACGATAAGATCGCGGAACATTCACGAACCTTGCTTGCCAACGGAGAGGACGTCTTGCGGGCGCTGAATGCAAGCCTTGAGCGCACACGCCAAGAGGCTGAGGAGACGCGCACATCGCTGACGGCGCGCACGGCGACAATCGTTGCCGAAATTGAGGCGGCGGGCATTGCGGCCGAGAACGTGATTGAGAAGACGGAAACCGCTTTGCTAAAGCGGGCAGACTCTCTCAAGCTGCTCATGAATGACTCCGACAAACATGCCGATTCGGTGAAACAGGCCATCGAAGAAAAACTGGCCAGCGGCCTGCTGGAGATGAAAGGTGAGATTGATCAGGCAGAAGGTGCCATTGGTGACGCCGTTGAGCGTCTGGCCAACACGTCCACGCAGATCGAAGACGCCACTCGGGCAGCCAATGCCATCCTAGACGCCACAATCGGTCAAATGGAAGAGCGCTTCAAACAATTCCCTGAGCAGGCCAAAGATAGTGGTGAGCGGATCCGGAGCATTGTGCTGACGCAGATCAGCTCACTCACGGACATTTCAGAGGAAGCCGCCAACCGCGTGTTGAATCTGGATGCCGCTTTTCAGGCAAGGATCAGGGGCATTTACGAAACCCTTGCGAGACTGTTACCACCGGCCGACTCACAAGACGGACAAGCGCTTTCGCCGAACCCGGCAGCCAACTTGCCAGACGTCCTGGCGCCACCCCAATTGCCGCCGATGACGGACGAGCCCGGCAAAAGCTTAGAGTCAACCAAGCCGGACCTTCCGAACAATCAAAAAAGCAGGGACATTTACCCTCAAATCTGGGAGGGAATGGTTGACGACAAGCAGGAAGACAAAAACCAAAACAGCCCAGCCCAAACAGAAGGTGATGCGCCTGATTTGGAAGACAAAGGTCTTGCCAAGCGGCTAGCGAGACGTCTCAAGAAGGATCGCAACAAGAAACTCTCTCTCGATAGCGCTGAAACATCATCAAGCGCCGCCAAGACCGGCGATGACGAAACCTCACCGCTCAAGGCAGGTGCCTTTGAAGATGCGCTCCGCGATGCGCTCAAATCCGAGCTGGGGACCGGCTCAAAGAAGGCCAAAAAAATGAAGTGGCGCGAGATTCTGTCTGCCGCCGATTCGGTGAGCGAAACGTCAGAACCGGCATATGCGTCAAACACCCCCAGCATTTCAAGAACCTCGGAGCATATGGTTGAGACCTTGCACGCCATGACCGTCGATCTCAGCCGATCGCTGGAAAAAGACGTCCCGGCTGGCCTCGTTGACCGCTATCACGCAGGCGAGAGAGATCTGTTTGCCAAACGCCTGGCTAATCTCGACCGCGATGAATTGACTAAGAAGGTCAAGGACAAATACGCATCGGACAGCGAATTCAAAAATTACGTCGACCGCTACATTTCTCAATATGATCGCTTACAAACCGAACTCGGCGACAAGTCAGAGGCAAATGATTTATCTGAAGACGGTCGTACTGAGACTCGCAAAGTCTATGATCTGTTAAAAAACTCGACCCGTTGATCGAATTTAACGGTCATTCAGTTCAGCAAGCGTCCAACTGGCCGCATCCCGCATGACACTTTGAGTCGCTTCATTGAAGGCCAATACTACCGCTTTGACTTGATCCTTGTCAGACTCTATCTCGGACTTAAAAGCGGCAGATTCCAGTATGCGGCCGGTTCGTTGATCAATCAGATTCAGTTTCAACCCGACGGACACGACCGGATTACCACTTGTATACTCGGCATGAAATGAATCGAGGGTCCCGGTCACAAGATATTGGGCGCTCATGCCGCTGGGACCGCGACCGGCATATTGAACGGCATTGGCGTTTTCGAGAGATTGAATCATAAGATCTTGAATCATGCGTGGCGCCCGGTCGGCCCATTTGGATTTCGCATAGTAACTGAGCTCCACTTCCGACGGCCGAAGAGCTATTCTGTCCGTATCGATGGAACGCGAGGCATCCGGTTCATCCACCAAAATACGCCAATCTGTTTCACCGAAATCCCCATCAATCTCTGCTGGCGCCGTGAGTTGATAGACTTGGGGCGCATCTTCTGAGCCGGGCAGATCGATGAGCCCACTACAACCGCCCAGCATGATGGGCGCTGTCAGACAAAGAGCAAGCCGCATTCGAATGATGGTTTTGCCTGCAATCGAGTTCCATGTAACTCCCATTCTTATTCCCCCTGATATTCGACCGCATCGGCGCCGAACAAATAGCCGGCCGGGTTGCTTTCCATTCTTTGCAATACTCGATCAAGCGTCTTGATGAGCTGGCGGCCTTCGACAACAAACAAACCGAACTGTGCAAGTCCACCATTCGCAAAGTTTCGTATGGCCGCCCGATTTTCCGACAAGATGCCGTTGGCGTTTTGCGCCAACTCGCCCGCTTGATCTGCAACGATCTTCAAGTCGGTCAATATTTCCTCTGCGTCTTCTTCGATGATCCTGTTTGCGTTTACCGAAAGTTTCGACAGATTCTGTGACATCGTATTGATGTTTCCACTGATCGCAGCCAATTCAGAACTCACGACTTTCAGATCTTCAAAGATCGCATCAATATCTTCATCATGCTTGGCCAGTGTCGATGTTAGATTGTTTACGTCCGACAAGATGTTCGAAACATATTGCCGATTCTGATCGCCCAATAGGTCTTCCGCCTCCAGCAAAACCCGATTTGCTGTACTCAAGACGTCCGGTGCGCTCGCGAACAATTCCTGAATCCCCGAAACTTCTGCATAGATTTTCGGCACAAGATCACCTTCTTCGGGCGTCAAGGGTTTGCTATCTACCGTACCGCCGGCCAACAGGATGTACGCCACACCGGTGAGCCCCTGGAATTCCAATGTTGCCTCTGAATCTTCGGTCACAGGCGTCGTTGCGTCGATCCGCACCCGGGCAATAACACGTCCAGGGTCTTGTGGATCAATCGACAAGCGTTGAACTTCACCGACCTTGATTCCGCTAAAACGCACATCGCCGGCCTCGCTGAGGCCCGTCACCGCCGTATCAAAGACAATGTCATATTCGGACCATTCCCGCCCCGCCTCGACCTGTGCAAACCAAAGGACAAAGAGAAACACGCCTACAATGATCGAAACCGTAAAGGTTCCGATCAAAACAAAATCAGCCCGCGTTTCCATATCTCAATCTCCTTACTAACCGTCCCGTGCGTGTCTAACCATGTGCCGATGCCGACGCCGCCCGTGCTCTGGGCCCATGAAAATACTCCCGTATCCAAGGATGGCTTTCACGCAACATATCGTCAACGGTCCCGATGGCGATCACCCGCTGGTCCGCCAAAACAGCCACTCTGTCACAAATGGCGTAAAGGCTGTCCAAATCGTGGGTGACCATAAAGACCGTCAGGCCCAAGGTTTGCTGCAACTGCTTAATCAGCTCATCGAAAGCAGCTGCACCAATCGGATCAAGTCCGGCGGTCGGCTCATCCAAGAAGACGATCTCCGGATCCAGGGCCAAGGCGCGCGCCAAACCGGCACGTTTTCGCATGCCCCCTGAAAGCTCATAAGGGTATTTGGGACCTGCCTCGCTTGATAAACCAACCATACGGATTTTTAGAGCCGCCAGCTCATCCATCAAGGGCTGCGGCAAATCAAGGTGCTCCCGCATGGGGGCTTGAATATTCTGGGCCACGGTCAAAGACGAAAACAATGCCCCGTCTTGAAACAGAACGCCCCATCTTTGCTCATAGGGCGCGCGCTCTATCGGCGCCATTTGGGTCAAGTCTTGCCCAAAGACCTCGATCGAACCCAGCCTTGCTTTGTTTAAATTGACAATCGTTCGAAGCAAGACGGATTTCCCGCTCCCGGAACCACCGACAATGCCAATGACTTCTCCTCGAAAGACGTCGATGTCCAGGTGATTGTGCACAACATGATCGCCGAACTGATTGCGCAAATTGCGCACAGATATGATCACGTCCTTTGTTGAGGTGATATCCATGTCTAGAAATCCACCTCGATATAGAACATGGCAAAAAGCGCGTTGATCACAATGACCATGAAAATGGATTGAACGACACTTTGTGTTGTCCGCTGACCGACGGATTCAGCACTTCCTTCGACACTCAACCCTTCGTGGCAGCCGATCAAGGCAATGATGAAGGCGAAGAACGGCGCCTTTATGAGCCCAGACCAAAAATTGTTGATCGGCACAAGTTCATTGATGCGGACAAAAAACATCGACGGCGAAATGTCGAGCGTCACCATCGAAATCAACATACCCCCGACCAAACCCATAATATCGGCGACAAATGCGAGCAGCGGGACCATGATGAGGAAAGCGAGAACTCTTGGAACAACCAACACCTCAATCGGATCCAGGCCGAGAACACGCATGGCGTCGATTTCTTCGTTCATTTTCATGGAGCCGATCTGAGCCGTAAAGGCACTGCCGGATCGGCCCGCGACAATAATGGCCGTTAAGAGAACACCCAACTCGCGAAGCACAGCATAGGCAATCAATTCAACGGTCAGAACTTCAGCGCCAAATTGCCGCAAAATACTGGACCCCAAGAAAGCCACCACCGCACCAATCAAAAAGGTCAGAAGACTTACGATCGGCACGGCATCAAAACCGGATTGCTCCATATGGTAGATCAATGACGTGACACGAAGCCGTTTGGGAGACCGGATAATACGGCCAATCGCCACGACCACTTCACCGCAAAGCCCCAGGACAGATCGTGCTTGTCCAATGGAATGATGAACGGATCCGCCAATCCGCTCCAGCGCCTCCAACACACTGGCGGGCGCCGGCGGCGCGATCTCGCATACATCTGCGTTTTCGAACACGGCCTCAAGCAGGACATCGTGCGAGGGTGTCGTATTCCGAAAGCTCTTTTCCGGCTCTCGTGTCAGGCAATCTTGGGCCGTCCGGCTGAGAACAAATGCCCCGGCCGTATCCAGGCGGCCGACTTGGCTCATATCAATTGTCAGATTAGAAGGCTTTTCGGCACGCAAGGCCCGCAGTGGCTCGTCGAGGGACGCGAGATTGGACACGACCCAATCGCCGGAAACGACCAATACGTCGCCCTGATCAGACCGCTCAACTTGAAACGCGGCATCTTCCCGCCCTTGGCCGCTCATGGCCTCATCCTCGCATTTTGATCAGCTTTATCGTAAGCCAACTCAAGTTTGGGCCCCAAAAGGTTTGTCCTGTCGCCCGATAGCTTTATTGTTGCAAAATCTGGTTACATTTTTGGTCTATTCTTCGGGGAAGCGGGCATTTCGCGATATTGACCGATTCAAAAACCTTTTTAGGTCAATATAGGCGGTGAGAGTAGCGTTAAGGGGCAAGAATTGGCAGATTGGCAGCAAAAAGGGCTGTTGAAGTGGGCTCAGGCCGTGCCGGCCATTATCCTGATGGCAGGCGCCTGGGCAATGGCCACGGAACAGCCCGTCCCGGCAAAAATGATCAAAGAGTGGACGTTTGACCTCTATCAGAGGCTGCAGCCCCCCGCCGGGAACCCGCAAGCAGCAGAGGTGGTGGTTGTCGATATCGACGCCCAATCCCGCGCCGAATTGAACCAGTGGCCCTGGCCGCGAACACGCCTAGCTGAGGCGGTCACAAAGCTGGACAGTGCCGGTGCTGAGTTGATCGTGCTGGATACTGTGTTTGACAGCAAGGACCAGACCTCTCCTGATCAAATGCTGGAGACTTGGTGGACAACACCGGGGATTGACCAAGCGCTGGGCGCCATCAGTCAGCTGCCCGATCACGACGCGCTTTTCGCCAACGCGCTATCGAGCGCCAAGGTGATCAGTTCCTTTGAGCTGAGGACGGGGGCAAGTGAAGAGACATCAAACGCGCGCGAGGACAGACCGTTGATCAGATCGGACTTTGCCCTGCCGCGCGCGGCGGGTTCGCTGGGCCTGCCCCCTTTTAACGATGCCAGATCGACCATTGCCCCCTTGTCCTCCGTCACGCTCGGCAACGGCAGTCGGAATATTCGCCCATCTTTAGACGGCCGCGCCCGTTCGATCCCGTTGATCGGGTACTATGACGGGCGGGTGTATCCCCATCAAATTCTGGAAGCCTTGCGGTTATTGAAGAATGAGAACCTCTATACTGTCTCTGAGCAGTCAGATTCCTTCGGAACCTATCTCACGAGTATTGAGGTGGGTGATCTCTCAGTCCCGATGTCGAAAGATGGTCTGTTCTACCTTTATGCAAATCCGCAATCCGTTCTGACACGCCTGTCTGCAGCTGACCTATTGAAGGAGAATGCGGATCTTTCGGCCATTCAGAATGCGACTGTCTTTCTGACCATGAGCGCAGACCCTGCGAGTTCCACATACACGAATGCACAGGGACGGATGATGTTCGAAGGCCTTCTGAAAGCTGAGGCCCTACAACAAGTTCTCAATCAAGAATTTCTCGTTCGGCCAGAAGCAACAAAGTGGGCTGAAACCGCTTTCACCTTTGTGATCGGATTAGCCGTCATTTTGCTCATGGTCTGGCGCCCACGATGGTCCATTGCCGCGTTGGTCATAAGTTTAGGCGCAGGTGCGTATGTCGCCTGGTATTTGTTCGGCGTCGAAAAGCTCCTCGTAGATGCCGGCATGCCGTTCGCAACAATTCTTTTGGTATTCGTCACATCGGCGGCGAATTTGGGTCTGCGAAACACCGCACGTAAGACCTATTTTCGCAATGCGTTCGGTGCAAGCTTGTCGTCCGGTACCGTCACTGCATTGGCCAACGATCCGGCCGGTCATTCCACAAAAAGCACAGAGCGGTCCGCAACGATCATGGTTTGCGGTCTGCGAGGTATGGCCGAGGTGGAGGCCAATTACAAAAAGCACCCTGAAGAGCTGGGCCGTATCATCAACGACTTTATGACGGATATGGCAGCACATGTTCACGCTTCTAAAGGAACCGTAAATCGTTACCTTGGCGATCACTTCATTGCAGCTTGGAACGCACCGCTGGAGGATCGTGATCACGCACTTCATGCTGCGGACTGTGCGCTCAAAATGCTGGAAAGCCTCGACCGGCTGAACCAAAAACTCGAAAATGCTGCCGGTCAACTCGGCATCCGTTACACCCAACTTGAGATGGGTATTGGTCTGAGCACCGGTCCCTGTATCGCAGGCATGATGGGATTCCGGCGGCATGAAGAGTATTCCGTCATCGGTGAAGTGACGCGGAGAGCAAATAGACTCTTTCAGGCATCACAATCCTATGGACCGGCGGTAATCGTCAGTGAAACAACCTATGTTCAAGTCCATCACGCCTATGCGCTGCTTGAGATCGATTATATTGAGCGAACGGATAGCGATCAGCCGGAAAGAATTTTTGCGCTGATGGGCAACCCGGTCATGAAAGCAAATCCAAAATTCAGGGATTTGGAGAAGTCCCATCAAGCGTTTTTTACGGCTCTGCAGTCGCAAGATTGGGAGTCTGCTTTGGATGTTATTCGAGACGCGCGCGGGTTAAGTGGCGCGATGCCGCGTCTCTACGACATTTATGAGAAGCGGATTCAAGACTATCTGAACAATCCGCCGGATGAACGATGGATCGGCGCCCACCAGCATTCAGACATTTAGAGCGCCGGTTTCGCCTTAAGCGCGTAGCGCAGAAAGGCGTGCAGATCCTGGATGTCACTTTCCGTAAACATACCGTCGAATTCCGGCATATTGCCGGGCCCGACCGCTAAAACCTGACCCAAATCTGCCTCCGTCAGCCCATAGGGAAGCAAGCCGCCCTGCTCTATGGTTTTGGGTTCGGAGACATCGTGACAATGCTGACAATATTGAGCAAATGTCTTGCTGCCGCGAACAACATTTGTGGGCAGGTCCGAGAGGGCGGCTTTGCGAATTTGACCCCCGGATTGCTTAATGTTGGGCGCAAAATACTGGACCGCATAGGCCAGGGCGCCCGCAAGGCAGAGCAACAAAATGAGCTGCTTCATAGAAGCACCACCTCGCATTCTGTGATCTGCAAAGCCATTGACCCTCCCCGTTTACGCAATCAACCCAACTTAGGTTCCCCAGACCTAGCCCTTAAACTATTTTCTATGGACCCGCCCTTGTCAATATTGGCCGTCCGGATCCGCCCGGAAAACCGCAAAGACTCGAATAAGTTAGACCACAGCCATACTATCTATACGGGAGAATACATGCGACATGATCGCAATTGACGGGGCCTGCCGGGATGGGAACAATGGCTCGACAGGCTTTTCGCATATCCGATTGAGGGAGAGGATTGATGAGCAGAATATGGATGATGATTGCCGGAATCAATGGGCTGATTGCCGTCGCACTATCCGCCTACGGATTTCATTCGATGAAACCTGACATGACGCCCGATGAGTTCACAAACTTTCAGTTGGCGTCAATGTTGCATCTTGTTCACACCCTGGCTCTACTCGCCGTCGCGCTTATGTCGCTTTGGTCATTTCGTTTGGCCAGCATTGCGGGGGCGCTTTTCCTGGCAGGCATTCTCTTGTTCAGTGGGTCCATCTATGTCTTATCGTTTGTCGATATGCCCGGCATCAACATGGCACCGCCATTTGGTGGTCTTTCATTCATGCTTGGCTGGGCCGTTATCGCCGGGAGTGGACTTCTGGGCACGAAGGCCGATTAAAGCGCCTTATACGAGCTTCCAATAAGCGCGCTCGGCTCTATTCCTTAGCGAAGTGTTAATTGGAGGACTCCGATGGCAACAGAATCCCGGCGTAAACCGGGAACAGTGCTTTTTCATCAACCAAAAAGAAAGCATTAATACCCATACTCTTCCCCAATAAGGCAATCACAATAGGTTGCCACAGGTTGGGGAGGACTTCGCAAATGACGGCCAATTCTTTTGAAGAAACGCCGGAGACTTTTGCAGAGATACTGAGTGCCGTCGAGCAGACGCCCAGAGGCAGGTGGTTTCTTAAGGAACTGCTAAAACGCAATCGCATTGCCGACACTGAGCAAGTCCTCTTGGAACTTCAGCAGCTGAGAACCGCATTCAGCACACCGAATACCGAAGGGCATCTTGATATCCTCCGTGCTGAGCTTGAGGAGATGGCGTCTTCAATTCGTGAAACACGAATGGACATTGCCGCTATCAAGCCTGACGACAACGCAAACAATCGCATTATGGCCGCAACCGAAGAGCTCGATGCGATTGTGACGGCCACCGAACGTGCGACGACGGATATTCTTGCCTCCGCCGAACGTTTGCAGGAATTGGCCGAGCGCATTTGTAAAGTTGAGGGACAAGCAGAGGTCGGCGAAGAGATCGAGACCATTGCCACCAACATCTTCACACTTTGCTCTTTCCAAGACATTACAGGCCAACGCACCACAAAGGTGGTGAACACCATGCGCTATCTTGAACAGCGCGTGAATGCCATGATCGAAATTTGGGGTACGGCGGAACAGAAGAAACAGAGAGATTCCCTAGGTGACGCCCGACCGGACGCTCACCTGCTGAACGGACCTTCAATGGAAGGCGAAGGCGTTTCGCAAGATCAGATTGACCAAATGCTCGATGCGGAAGATATTGAGCAAGCCGCGTCCGAAATCAGCGACGCTCATGAGAGCACCAGCGGATCTGATGACGATGTCGCCGGCACCTCTGGGCAAGATTTCTCATCCGATGAGGCTTCATCCGACGTCGCGGATTTGGATGAGGATGAGACCATTTCCCAAGACGATATTGACGCCCTTTTTGGCTAAACCAAAGAAACCGACACAAAAAAAGCGGCGCTGATTTTGTCAGCGCCGCTTTTGTTATGAATACTATTTCTTAAAGCTCAGCTTAGATCCGCAACCTGTTCGAGTTGAGTTGAGAGACTGGCGATACGCTGAATTTCGAGAGAGAAAGATTGAAGCTCCTTCTGCAGATCTTCGGTGTCCGCCGATGGATACTTATCCCGGTAAGCCGCTTTCGCAATCGCAAATGTGGATTCCTGATCGCGCGCCTTCTCTAGCGTGTCCTGTAATAGAGTTTTGTCCTCGCGGACCATGGCAAGACCTCGAATCGTCTCGGAGGCATCTCCCAGCTCGGCACCTGCCAGAACAAACTGAGGCTCAGTCTCCTGATAGTCTTCAATCAAGGTTTGCGTCGCACGGGCCAGCGCCTTTGCTTGCCGTGTTTTTTCCTGGATGTCACGGATCATGGCGGCCAATTGTGCTTCCGCGTCCTGATTCTCCTGCTCCGTTTGCTCCATATAAGCAACGACATTTTCCTCATAGCGGGCGGCACTATCAGGCACCAATCCAGGGCCCTGTTCTTCGTCCTTCTTGCCGCTCAGCAGCATACCGGCAAGCGAACTCATGAAACTGGCCTCGGCCACAGTGCGCCAGGCCGTCTTAGACAGTTTTGCGGCACTTACCCGAAGTTCTTTCTGAGCCCGCGTCAAACCCGTCACGGTTTCGTCACCGGTAATGTTCACGGTCGTGCAGGCGGACGTGCTGACCGCCAAAAAGCTAAGTGCGAAAAGACGCACAAAATGAGGCCGAAAATGTGTCAAAATGCGATCCAACTTAGTCGCTCCACTCTTCAAAAAACGGCCGAAATCTGAGATTTGTCCCCAAGGAATTCCTGAGACCCCCGCCTCGACAGACGCCGTTAAGCACCCCATCCCTCGTGAATAAGTTTAGCAGATTTCTTGACCTCCGCAACTCCAACTCCACAAAACTTAGGTGGAATTTGTTACGGGTATATTCAAGGAACAGGGCAAAATTTAGTCAATTTCGAGCCGCACAAAGCGTCACACCCAGGCGCCAAAATGGCTCGGATTACGGCTATTCCCGCGCTCAGGCGCCGATGGTCAGGGAGTACATCACGGCTCCGACGGCAATAGGGGCAAGCCATCGCAGCGCCAGGCGCCAGATCTGATAACGCAGTCCACGTCCGATCCCCAATTCCTCGACAATGGCGGCATCGCTCACCCGCCAGCCCACGAACAGGGCCACAAGAACACCGCCAAGCGGCATCAGAATATTCGCCGTAATGTAGTCAAACAGATCCAAAATTCCGGTTTCCTTGAAGGTCTCGAACATGCCGAGGGGATAAACCTCCGACCAGGCATTTGTGGACAGTGCACTGCCAATACCGATCACCCAGACAGCAAATCCGGCCAAATAGGCTGATTGCCGACGGTTTAAGAAGCTCTTCTCTTCGGCCCAAGAGACCGTAATCTCCAATAGGGCAATCGAGGACGTAATCGCCGCGAACAAAGCCAAAACAAAAAAGCCGGTGCCATAAATCCCGCCGAACGGCATTTGGCCAAAAGCAACCGGCAGGGTGACAAAAATAAGTCCGGGACCGGCCGCAGGATCCAGACCGACAGCAAACACGATGGGGAAAATCGCAATCCCGGCGAGGAGCGCGACGGCCGTATCAGCGCCGCAAATCACGGTGGAGGCAAAAGGAATTCGGGTGGCCTGAGTCAGATAGGCCCCATAGGTGATCATGATGGCGGAGCCGACGCCGATTGAAAAGAATGCCTGGCCGATCGCCTGCAACACCACCTCCATGGTGATTTGGCTGAAGTCCGGCGAAAAAAGAAACCTAAAAGCGGATTGCGTGTCGCCGATCGAAACGGAGAACACCAAGACGCCGAGCAACATGACAAAAAACAAAGGCATCAAAATTTTGACGGCCGTCTCAATCCCTTTGGCCAATCCTCTTGAGACGATGAAGACCGTGATGGCCATAAAGACGGTGTGATAGAAGGTAGTGGCTGTCGGGTCGGCCAAGAGATCGCCGAACAACACGCCACTTTCTTCCGCACTGATGCCGTCAAGAGAGCCGAAGGCGGCCGTGGGTATATAGGCGATAATCCAACCGCCGATCACACTGTAGAAGGTGAGGATCAGGAACGAGGCAATCATGCCGACCCAGCCGACCACTTGCCAAGCACTTGACCGCCCCTCGGCGCGGGCTAACTCACGAGTACTGCCGACGGCGCTCAGCTTGCCGCGCCGGCCGATCATCAGCTCCGCTATCAATATGGGCAACGCGATGGCAGCGACGCAAAAAATGTAGATAAGAACAAAAGCACCGCCGCCATTTTCACCGGCCGTGTAGGGAAAGCGCCAGAAATTACCGAGACCAACGGCCGACCCAACCGCTGCAAGAATAAAAGCAACTCGCGACGACCAATGTTCATGGATTTCAGTGGTCTGCATTCACCTTCGCCCTCGCTCCCGACCTTCGGTAATGAGATGGGATCTTAGCCAGTGACTCGGGCGCCGGTCCAGCTACCAAATGGCAATGGAGTTTCGGGGCAGATCAACGCCCCGGTGGATATGGACATTCATGACCAAGCCGAAGCCCACCAACAGAGTGATCATCGCCGTGCCCCCATACGAGACTAACGGCAAGGGCACACCCACAACCGGCAACAGCCCCATGACCATGGCCACATTAATGAAGACGTAGAGCGCAAAGGTAATACCGACCCCCATGGATACCAGGCGGCCAAATTGACTGCGGCATTCGAGGGCAAAAAACAGGCAATACGCCAGGATCAAGAGATAAAGGATGAGCAAAAAGGCCGCGCCAAAAAGCCCCAATTCTTCCCCCAACATGGTGAAGATAAAATCGGTCTGCTTCTCAGGAAGAAAATCGAGTTGGGCCTGGGTGCCCTTGCTGAAGCCTTTGCCAAAGACGCCGCCGGAACCGAGGGCAATTTTTGACTGGATGATATTATAGCCCGACCCCAAGGGATCGCGTGTGGGATCGATGAATGTAAAAATCCGGTCTTTTTGATATCCGCGAAGAAGAAAATTCCATGCCAGCGGCACAGCGGCAACAGCCGCAATGACGCCGGTCAAAATAATCTTCCAATTCAGTCCCGCTAGAAACAACAATCCTATCCCGCCGGTGACAAGCAATACCGCGGTGCCCAGATCCGGTTGCTGTAAAACCAACGCAGCGGGAACGAAAATAATCAAAAGGGTGGGGAGCAGATAAATAGGTCTTGAAATTTGGTCCAGGGTAAGACCGTGAAAGTAACGGGCAAGAGTCAATACCATCGCCAACTTCATGACCTCAGACGGCTGCAAACGTACGGGACCGATCTCAATCCAACGCTGGGCGCCCATGCCGGTTGAGCCGAAAAATTCAACAGCAATCAACAAAAGCAAAGCTAAGCCGTACGCAGGATAAGCGAGATTCAACCAGACGCGAATATCCACCAGTGCAACGACAAACAAGGCCGCCATCCCAACAAAGAAGCGGATCAATTGGTTCGTCGCCCATGGATCAAAACTGCGCCCGGCAACCGAATAGAGCATCGCAATGCCAACACCGGAAACGACCGTCAGCAAAAGGATGAGGCCCCAATTGATTTCAAAGAACTTGTCCGTCAGCCGCAGGTCGCGGCCGCCCGATCCCATGACTTCAAGAAACGACATACCCTAGCCCCTCTGATCTTCAACATCGAATGGGGCCTGATTGCCGGCCACAGGACCGACTGCCCTGCGCCGAACGGGATCCTTGATCAGCGTCTTTTTCATAATGTCTTTGGCAATGGGGGCCGCAGCGCGCGAACCACTTCCCCCGTGCTCCACAAAGACGGAGATCGCATAGCGAGGATCCTTCACTGGTGCGTGAGCGACAAACAAGGCGTGATCCCGCCGATTCCAAGGAAGATCCTCATTCTTGATGATACCTGCAGCACGTTCGGCGGCAGTGATCCGCCGAACCTGAGCCGTGCCGGTCTTGCCGGCGAGCTCCATACCCGGCTCAGCAATGCGGCTGCCAAAGGCGGTACCGCCGGCCTCATTGCTGACCGCATCCATGGCTCCAAGAACCAGATTAAGATGTCTTTGCGACACGCCGATCGGTTGGGGCTCTTCGTAAGGCGTTGCCTCATCACCCACGGCCCGGAAAATGCGTGGCTTGATGAGCTTACCACCATTGGCTAATTGAGCGGTCATCACCGCCAGCTGCAGCGGCGTCGTCAAGAGATATCCTTGCCCAATGCCCGCGATCAGTGTTTCACCTTTTTGCCAACGCTCATTGGTATTCGCGAATTTCCAATTTTTGCTCGGCACCAATCCTGGTTTCTCGCCTGGGATGCCGAAATCGAAGGCCTTGCCCAATCCAAAGCGCTTGGCCATCTCCTCAATCCGATCGATGCCAAGTCGCTGGGCGATCTCGTAGAAGTAGACATCACAGGAATGCTTGATGGAATCGCGCATATTCATGACGCCATGCCCGCCACGCTTCCAGCAGTGAAATGTTTGATTGCCGAGGCGAGTGCTTCCCAAGCACGTCACGCTTTCTTGTGGAACAGTGACGCCGGCTTCGAGCGCCGCCAGCGCGACCAGCATTTTGAATGTGGAGCCCGGTGGGTATTGTCCGGCGATCGCTTTGTTTAAAAGCGGCTTATATTCATCGTTGCGCAAGGAATCCCATTTGGCTTGCGACAGGCCCAAGTTAAAATCATTGGGGTCAAAGCCGGGCACAGAGGCGAGCGCAAGAATGTCGCCATTGTGAATGTCCATGACCACTGCCGCACCGCTTTCACCTTCCATGCGGCGCATGGCATAGCTTTGCAACTCCATATCCAATGTCAAAATGACATCTTTGCCGGCATCGCCCTCGGTCCGTGACAACTCACGAACCACACGACCGACCGCGTTGACTTCAACTTGACGGTTGCCCGCCGTGCCGCGCATTTCGACTTCAACGGCTCTCTCGATGCCATTCTTGCCGATCCGAAAACCGGGCAATGACAGCAAGGGGTCATCATCAATTTCAGATTCATTGACGGCCGCTACATATCCGACAACATGGGAGAGATCTTTGCCGAAGGGGTAAGATCGGGTGACGCCGGCATCCGGTTGAATCCCGCCCATATCCGGCGTCCAGATATTCGCCTTGGCAAAGTCTTCCCAATCCAGATTCTCAAGAACCGTAATGGTCGAATATTTGCGCTCGCGTTTTGCCGTGCGCAAAACTTTTTCTCTTTGAGCTTCGGAAATGGGGATGACCCTATGCAAGGCATCCAACGCCGCATTCACATCGCGGGTCTGCCCCGGCACCAACACCAAACGAAAGTTACTTACATTGGTCGCAAGCTCCGTCCCGAAACGATCCAGAATTTTACCGCGACGCGGTGCCAACAATTCAACACTGACGCGGTTGTCGTCTGCCAAAACGCGGTATTTTTCAGATTCTAAAACTTGAATGTAATAGAGCCGCCCAAACAAAGTTCCCATCACGCCGAGCGCCCCGCCAGACATAATCGTCGCCCGGCGGGTGAACATTTTGTAGCGATCGTTGTCTTTGATATCCATAAACGCTCAGCCCAACACCCTTACACTAACTCGCGCTCAGCAATCTGCGCTGAACAAATCCGAACGCTCTACCGAACACAGGATAGATTGCGAAAGTCAAAATCGCTTGACCGATAATAGGCAGAGGCGACAAAACCGTTCCATAATAAAGGCTGCAAATACCCCACATGATCATGCTGGTCAGGGCCACCACTACGCCTAGACCAAACCAAATTGCAAAAAAGGCTTTGCCGATAAAAAACAGTCTTTGAGAGACAATGATACCATAGACCATCAAATAGATGAGGGCCCACAACCCCAAAGGCCCGCCCGACAAAAGATCTTGGTACAAACCAACGAGAAAAATCGCAATCGGCGGCATCAGATCCGGACGGTACAGCGACCAGTAATACACTGCCATCAGCGCAAAAGACGGCGCCACGACAACGCCGGGCCAGAATCCGAAGGGGACCATTGTCAGCACCACACACAGAAGCGCGACAACAAATGGCAACGCCATTTCCAATAGCCGTCTAAACCGAATTCCGCGGGTAGGTTCGCTTACAAACATGTGCTTCGTCCGGACCAGGTCATTGTTCGACCTCGTCACTGTTGATCATCCCAAGTTGGGCAGGATCTTCCGACGAGTCAGGTGTTGTCTCAAGCTCTTCAGGTTCGGCATCAGACGGGAAGTCAAATTCCAGCAAGCGCACATAATCGACCCGCGCTTCATCCGCAAAAGGTTCGACCCGGAGACTCCCGTCGCCGCCCATGACCACCAGCCCGACCGGCAGACCAGGCGGCAGCAGTCCGCCATGGCCGGACGTCACAATTCGGTCGCCAATTTGCACGGCAGCATTCTCAGGCAAATAGCTTAGCTTCGGCAGCCTGGTATTGTCGCCTTGGATCACAGCCCGGTAGCGGCTCGATTCAATCAGAACCGGAACGCGGCTATTGATGTCGCTGATCAGCAAGACCCGCGACGCGTGCCGACCAACCGAGACAACGCGGCCGATCAAACCATCCGTATCGACGACCGCCTGGCCCTTGGCCGCCCCATCGACCGCGCCTGCATTGACGATGAAGGCATGGGCAAACGGACCGCCGGAATCGCCTATGACACGGCCGGTCAAATACCCGATGCCCGGGCCGGCCTGAACATTCAACAAAGCCTCATATCGCGCTGCTTCTTGTTCCATGCGCAGTGCGGCATCACGCCATTCCAGGAGCCTTGCATTTTCTTGACGCAGCCGCTCATTCTCTTCGTAAATCGCGAGGACGTCATCAAAGGCGGTAAACCACTCGCGGACGGCCCCCCAAGGTTCAGAGAACATTTCAAGCAATGGCGCGGTGGCTTCTTGAACTTTATTGCGCGCCTCATCGAACACGTAAGCCTCGGCACGCCCCAACAGAAGGAGCGCACAGCTCAACCCGATCATCAAAATCATGGAAAGTCGGTAGGAGAAAACCCGGAACGGCAACGTGATCCGCTCTACCTGGTCTAGTCGATCAACCACCTGATCAATATCCTACTCTCTATGCACTCAGGGCCACTGCCCTTTGCCATACACCGCCCCCGGTTCAACCGCGATTATAGCCAGGCCGAGACCCTAGTAAACCTCAGAGAAAACCTGTTTCCAGCCGGGCGACTTCATGTGCTCCATAGATTGGCCAGTGCCCAAGGCCACACAAGATAAGGCATCATCGGCAATACTCACCGGCAGACCTGTTTCTTCGCGCAGAACTTGATCCAAATTGCTCAGCAGAGCGCCGCCGCCGGTCAGAACAATCCCCTTATCGACGATATCGGCCGCCAATTCCGGAGGTGTCGCCTCAAGGGCTACTTTCACCGCCTCGACGATGGCGCCGACCGGCTCCGCCAGGCTTTCGGCGATTTGCCGTTGACCGATGGTCACCTCTTTGGGCACCCCGTTCATGAGGTCGCGGCCCTTGATCTCAATGGTGATCCCATTGCCGTCGAGCGGCACGGCAGCCGATCCAATTTCCTTCTTGATCCGCTCGGCCGTCGCCTCGCCGATCAACAGGTTATGCATCCGGCGAATATAAGCGATGATGGCTTCATCCATTTTGTCGCCGCCGACCCGGACGGAGCGCGAATAGACCACCCCGCCTAAAGACAAAACGGCCACCTCCGTTGTGCCGCCGCCGATATCCACAACCATGGATCCCGTCGGCTCTTGGACCGGCAATCCGGCCCCGATCGCAGCCGCCATCGGTTCTTCGATCAAACGCACACGACGCGCACCGGCCGACAGCGCCGATTCCTGAATGGCGCGGCGTTCGACGGCAGTTGCCCCGGACGGGACACAGACGACGATTTGCGGGCTCGCAAAAGAACGGCGATTGTGAACTTTTCGGATGAAGTGTTTGATCATTTCTTCGGCGACATCGAAATCCGCGATCACTCCATCACGCATAGGGCGAATGGCGTTGATGTTTCCCGGAGTCCGGCCCAACATCATTTTGGCCTCATTGCCGACGGCCAAAACCTGGTTCTTGCCGCTTTTCGACGTGATCGCAACCACTGACGGTTCATTGAGCACAATGCCTCGGCCCTTGACATAGACCAGTGTATTGGCCGTTCCCAAATCAATTGCCATATCGGCCGAAAGCATACCAAAAAGACTAGAAAACATTCTTATGACCGCCCTGTTCGCGTGTTTACGATGCAGAAGTTCTATTTATGGCTCAAGATTCACCATCTTGCACTCCTGCTTTGGCCACAATAGGGCAGAAGTCATTAACTTTAATTTGACGGCGGGGCCTTTTTTCACCCCGCCATCAAAAAAAGCTTAGCTTTACGAAGGCTTAGGAAGTCTTAAGAACTTATTTCCAATGCTTCGGGAGCGGTTTTTTGCCTCTTGACCACCAGCTTATTCAGCGCATTGACGTAGGCACGTGCCGAGGCCACTAGCGTATCCGTGTCGGCCCCGCGGCCGACGACCGATCGGCCGTCCTCTTCCAAATGGACGCTCACCTCGGCCTGAGCATCGGTCCCTTCCGTAACCGCATGCACCTGATAGAGCTTCAAGCGCTGGGTATCACCACACAAATGCTTGATGCACTTAAAGACGGCATCCACCGGTCCATCGCCGGTTTGGGTGGACGATTTGGCCGCACCATCAATGTTGAGCGTCAAAGTGGCCTCTTGAGGCCCCTCGGTGCCGGCGACAACTTTCAACGCGACAACCTGGATACGATCATTTGACCGATAAACCTGGTCATCAACCAAGGCGATGATGTCTTCATCAAAGATTTCTTTCTTTTTGTCGGCCAGATCTTTGAACCGCTTGAAAGCGTCTTGAATGACATTGTCGCCGAGACCCGCATAGCCCAATTCATTCAACTTGTCCCGAAAGGCGTGGCGGCCCGAATGCTTTCCCATGACCAAGGACGATTCATGCAAACCCACGCTTTCAGGCGTCATGATTTCATAGGTTTGGGTGTGTTTGAGAACCCCGTCCTGATGAATGCCTGATTCATGGGCAAAGGCATTTTTGCCGACGATCGCTTTGTTGTACTGCACCGGAAATCCGGTGATGGTCGAAACCAATTTTGACGCTTTCGCGATCTTGGTAGAATCGATCTTTGTGTCAAAGGGAACCGCATCACCGCGCGTGCGAAATGCCATAACGATCTCTTCCATGGCGGCGTTTCCAGCCCGCTCGCCTAAGCCGTTGATGGTGCATTCAATTTGGCGAGCGCCGCCCGCCACGCCGGCAATCGAATTTGCCACCGCCAGTCCCAAATCATTGTGACAGTGGGTGGAGAAGATCGCCTTGTCCGCATTGGGTACGCGGTCAATCAACATCTCAAACAGAGCTTTATACTCTTCCGGCACGGTGTAACCGACCGTATCGGGAATGTTGATGGTCGTGGCACCGGCCTTGATGGCGCCTTCCACACAACGACATAAAAAATCATGCTCTGTACGCGTTGCATCTTCCGCCGACCATTCCACGTCATCCGTAAACTTGCGGGCATAGGTGACCGAACTAATCACGGCATCCAAAACCTGCTCAGGTTCCATCTGCAGCTTGTGTTTCATGTGAACGGGACTGGTGGACAAAAATGTGTGAATACGCGGCAGTTTGGCCGGCTTCAATGCCTCTGCGGCACGTGAGATATCCTTCTCACTGGCCCGGCACAATCCGGCGACAGCCGATTGCGTTACAATTTTGGCAATCTCGTTGACGGATTCAAAATCACCGTTTGAGGCGATCGGAAATCCCGCTTCAATGACATCCACACCCATCGCCTCCAAGACTTCGGCGATCTGCAACTTTTCTTCCAAAGTCATGGATGCGCCCGGCGACTGTTCACCATCGCGCAATGTGGTATCGAATATTTTGACCTGATTCATATCTGTGGCTCGAGTCATGGCTCGACTCCTTCTTCAATCTCGTAATTTACAGAATTTTTTGATTGAGAACCCCCTAAATGCCCGCCCTTGTCCAAGGCCAGCCAGCACTCAGGGGCAGCTAAGAAGGAGGAGATCAGAAGTCAAAGCAGGGCGCGACAAAGCGTCCGACGGGACGGTCATCCCATCGCAAGCTTCCAAATTCAAACTTTGCCGTTCGTCTCGCATTGCCATTCTACAAGTAAACATAATCACTTGAGAGAAAGATAACAGGCCCAAAAGAGACCCGCCTCATTCCCTAAAAACCACTCTTAAGCCCAAAAGCAGCCAAAGAGCAAGTCCGGAATCGCAATTTGGTACCGGCTTACTCAGCCTTTTGAGGGGGTGTCGGGTCCTCGACACCCAGCGCTGCAGCCGGCGAGGCTGTCGGCGGCGCCTCAATATCAGGCATTTTGCCGCTTTTTTTCAGGGCCTTCTGGAGCCAGATGCCGGCGAAAATCCACGCGCCTAAAACGGCCGCAATGATCAATAGATCCAAAGGATCGCCGCTCGTGACCACATCGCCCAGGCCTTTGCCCACATAGGCGATGAGCGCGGCTTTGGGGATGACGCCGATCAGCGTGCCGACAGCAAACTGACCCCAACCAATGTGAGAGGCACCTGAGACCAGGTTGACGACGGCGAATGGGGCTGTCGGTACGATCCGCACCATAATGCTGGCAAAGATGCCATTGTCCCCCAACATTTGGCTCAGGCGGTTCATGCGCTCCCCGCCATATTCCCGCAAGATCTTGTGCCCCATATAGTGACCGATGATGAAACCCACATAGGCGGAAAAGACCGTCGCCAGCCAGGCGTAGACAAAACCGAGCATGGGCCCGAAGATCACCACGACGGCCGCCATCAACATGAATTGGGGAAATCCGGTCAGGCCGACCAGCGTAAAAACCGCGAGAACAACAACCGGAGCCCACAGGGAACTGCGGAAGCTCTCAATCAGAGCTTCGACGTCTTCTTGGCTATTGATCCCTAGAAAATCGCGCCCGACAAAAAACAAAACGACGCTGCCCACGAGCAAGACGGCGGGCAACGCCAAGGTCGCCAACAGCTCACTATCAATGGATTTAAATTGGCGCACGACGTCCCCTCTACTCATACACGCGGCCACCGGAAGAGGCATAACTCATCGGTCCGTCACTCCTAACCAATGTTTATAGTAAATTGCAAGTCAAAGGCCCAAAGGCTGAAATCCGAAGATCCGTCTACCCAAACGGCGAAAAAGACACCCTTGAGAACAATACACTTTATTGTTGCATCCTCCAATTCAGGTCAATAGGCTTCATTAAGGTTCGGGTCACCCCGACAGCTAACAATCAACAACAATATTCAAGTCTAAGTGGGAAACAAAAATGCGTTCGACACTTTGGCGGCTGGGCAGCTCTCTTATCATCATCTTTGGTCTCACATCCTGTGCCACCATGGGCACGATTGAGAATGCGCCGCTGACAGATGGCGAAACAAATACGTTTCAAGCCGACTTTGAGAAAGTCAAATCCGCTGCCTTAGTGACCCTAGAAGCACAGAAATTGAATGTAGAGAACGCCGTTGATGTCGATGGTGGACATGCAATCTATTTCACCAAACCGGTTTCCGGATTCAGCTGGGGTGAAGTCGGACGTGTTTTTGTCCAAAAAGGGATGAACGGCAACACCACGGTCTATGTGAAAACTGCAAGACGTTCATCGACGAACATAACCGCCACGAGCCAAAGCACCTTTGCCAAGAGGATTTTTGGCGGAATTGAAGAAAATCTTTGAACAGCTAATTCTTGATGGTCAGTAGATCATTCAAGTTGGCCAGCCAGAATCCCGTCAACAAAATGTGCAAAAACACATTATAGGCGAGATATGAAATCTTCAGGCCTGTTAGACGCTGAAGTGCGCTCAAGACAAAAGCGCCGTCAGCTGCATTCTCACTTGGATTGCGCCATGTGCCGTAAAGAACCAAGTTTTCAATATTATTGATGATACAGACGCCTTTATTGAGCCACCATTGCAGCATGATGACGGGAATATAAACGGCATAGACCAGGCGCCACGTCTCGCCGGGCGGCCATGCCCAGCCAATCAAGGCATAGAGAACCAGAAGCCAATGCAACCCCGTTGAGATCAAAACAAAATTTCGCTTCAATGCCCGCGGCCTCCTCCACAAAAAACACAACGCCCCCTGATGAAAACCAGGGGGCGTCATAATCGTCAAGATTGCAAATAGGTTTAGTTTTTCGCCTTGTCGACCAGTTTTGTTTCGGCGATCCAAGGCATCATAGCGCGCAAGCGCTCGCCGACCTCTTCAATGGGATGGGCCTCGGAGGCCGCCCGCATGGCTTTAAAGCTCGTTTGGCCCACCTTGTTTTCCAGCATCCAATCGCGGGTAAATTTGCCCGTTTGAATATCGTCCAGCACTTCTTTCATCGCCGCTTTTGATCGTGCATCGACCACCCGCGGGCCGGAAACATACTCGCCATATTCAGCGGTATTCGACACGGAATAATTCATGTTGGCGATGCCACCTTCATAGATGAGGTCAACGATCAATTTGACTTCATGAAGGCATTCAAAATACGCCATCTCAGGCGCGTATCCCGCCTCGACCAAAGTCTCAAATCCGTTGCGGATCAACTCAACAACACCGCCGCACAAGACCGCCTGCTCGCCGAACAAGTCCGTCTCGCATTCCTCGCGGAACGTGGTTTCGATAATACCTGCCCGGCCGCCGCCAATCGCAGAGGCGTAAGACAAGCCGATATCTTGCGCATTACCCGTGGCATCTTGGTGCACCGCAATCAAGCAAGGAACGCCGGCGCCGCGCTGATACTCACCACGCACCGTATGGCCCGGCCCTTTGGGTGCCACCATCAACACGTCGAGGTCTTTACGAGGCTCGATCAAGTTAAAATGGACATTCAATCCGTGAGCGAACAATAAAGCTGCGCCTTCTTTCAAATTGTCGCGCAGATGCTCTTCATAGATCTCAGCTTGCAACTCATCGGGCGTCAGCATCATGGCCACATCTGCCCATTTAGCCGCTTCAGCCACCGTCATGACTTTGAGACCTTCACCTTCGGCTTTCTTGGCTGAAGCTGATCCCTCCCTAAGAGCCACCGCCACTTCGGTTACACCGGAATCCCGCATATTCAGGATATGAGCATGGCCTTGGCTTCCGTAGCCGATCACAGCAACCTTCTTGCCTTTGATCAAATTGACGTCGGCATCGCGATCATAATAGACGCGCATGATAATTCCTTTCTAAAATTCGATTACATTCCCTCGGGACCGCGCGCAATGGCTACAACACCAGTCCGCGACACATCCACCAAACCCAACGGACGCATAAGATTGACAAAGGCGTCCAACTTGCTTGGAGCACCGGTCAATTCAAAAACAAAGGACTCATGCGTCGTATCTATTACCCTGGCGCGGAAGGCTTCGGACAAACGCAATGACTCCACGCGCTTTTCCCCTTCGCACCGCACCTTGACCAATGCCAATTCACGCTCGACCGACTCCTGATCCAGGGTCATATCGTCGACCTTCTGAACCGGCACCAAACGCTCAAGCTGCGCCTTAATCTGCTCAAGGATCATTGGCGTTCCCGTCGTCACCACCGTGATCCGCGAGGTATGCTTCTCCGCGTCGACTTCGGTTACGGTCAGGCTATCGATATTGTAGCCGCGCCCGGAAAACAGTCCGATCACGCGCGCCAAGACACCCGCTTCATTGTCCACCAAGGCAGCAATACAGCGCCTCTCAATTGGTTCATCAGTCTTCATTTTCGGCTACTTTTTGTAAGCCCATTCCAGTGCGAACGGGTTATATCGACCTCCCGCTCACACTGCAATGTCTGAACGGGCGATCAGTCGTCATTAGACAAGCATCTTGCCTTCCTCAGAAATCGTGGGCTCATCCTCCTGATTGCTCAGGATCATCTCATTGTGAGCGGCACCGGATGGGATCATCGGAAAGCAGTTTTCTTCCTGGTCGACGACGCAGTCAAAAATGACAGGCCGTTTGACCGATATCATTTCATTGATGGCATCATCCAACATGTCCGGATCGGTTGCCCGGATACCGTGACAGCCATAGGCCTCGGCAAGCTTTACGAAATCAGGCAGGGCCTCACTATAGGAATGCGAATAACGCTTATCATGCAGCAGCTCCTGCCATTGGCGAACCATCCCCATATATTGATTGTTCAAAATGAAAATCTTGATGGGAAGATCGTATTGAACAGCCGTGGACATTTCTTGCATGGTCATCAGAACGGACGCCTCGCCGGCAATATCGATGACCAGAGCGTTTGGGTGCGCCAACTGGATCCCGACGGCCGCAGGCAATCCATATCCCATGGTGCCTAATCCCCCTGACGTCATCCAGCGGTTAGGCTCTTGGAAATGAAAGTGTTGAGCCGCCCACATCTGATGCTGACCGACCTCCGTCGAGATATAGACGTCTTGGTCCTTTGTCAGCTCGTAGAGACGCTGAACGGCGTATTGCGGCTTGATGATTGAATTGGACTTTTTAAAGTCCAGGGATTTTACATCCCGCCAGCTATTGATCTGCGACCACCAATCCGAAATTTGACCTTCGAGGTTCTTGATCTTTTTCTTCTTCCACGTCTCCAACAACGCGCTCAGAACATTGCCGCAATCACCAACAATCGGCAGATCAACCCATACGTTCTTGTTGATGGATGACGGGTCAATGTCGATGTGAATTTTCGCCGAATTAGGGGAAAAGGCATCCAAACGGCCCGTCACCCGGTCATCAAACCGAGCTCCGACGCAAATCATCAGGTCGCAATCATGCATGGCCATATTGGCCTCGTATGTCCCGTGCATGCCCAACATGCCCAGCCACTGCTTTTCTGCAGCCGGAAAGGCCCCCAATCCCATCAATGTTGAGGTGATCGGAATGCCGGTCTCTTGGACCAACGCAATCAGCGCTTTCGAGGCTTGCGGGCCGGAATTGATCACGCCGCCACCGGTATAAAAAATCGGCCGTTTGGCATTAGCCATCATCTCAATGGCGGCCTCAATCTTATCACCATCAGCCTTCAACTTGGGCCGATAGGTTCTGTGCTCAATATTGGTCGGACCAACATACTCAATCGTCTCGAATTGAACATCTTTGGGCAAATCGACAACAACCGGACCGGGCCGGCCGTTTGTCGCCACGTAAAAGGCCTCATGCATGATTCTGGGCAAACTCTCAGGCTCGCGCACCAGCCAATTATGCTTTGTACACGGACGAGTGATCCCGACCGTATCGGCTTCCTGAAAGGCGTCGGCCCCGATCAAATGGGTCGGAACCTGGCCGGTCAAACAGATGAGCGGAATGGAATCCATCATGGCGTCCGCCAGACCGGTAACGGCGTTGGTTGCGCCGGGACCCGAAGTCACAAGCACAACGCCCGGTTTGCCCGTGGACCTGGCATAGCCCTCGGCGGCATGCACGGCACCTTGTTCGTGCCGAACCAAAATGTGCCGAATCTTGTCCTGCTTAAACAGAGCATCGTAAATCGGCAGAACCGCGCCGCCCGGATAGCCAAAAATGACTTCCACGCCTTGATCCGCCAGAGCCTGAATAACAGCCTCAGCGCCACTCATGCGCTTGCTTTGCGGATCGGACTTTTTCGAACTCATCGTTTTATTCCTCGGAAGCCTTGCGGTCTGGACACAAAAAGACCGGCAAGCGCCGGCCTCAATTCGGCGGAACCTAACCCCGCGGATAGGCCGGGTCAAGACCTAATCAAGAATAATATTAAAGATTTTGCTCTTAATACTTTCTGAATCTTGCGCAACTAAGCGATTCCAGGTAATCATCTGATTGCGAAACCATGTCATTTGCCGCTTGGCATAGCGCCGGGAACCGGTTTTCGCCTTTTCGACGGCCTCCTCAAGTGAGATTTCGCCTTTAAGGTGTGCCGCCAAATGAGGAACGCCAAGCGCCCGCATAGCCGGCAACCGGCCCGGCAAAGACCGGGCGGCCAAGGCCCTCACCTCCTCCAGGACACCCATTGCCACCATGTCGTCAAAGCGCTGATTGATCCGGGCATATAACCAATCGCGATCAGGCTCGATAACGATACGGTGGGCCGGGTCCGGCAGAAATGCCGGTGAGGTTTTCTTTTGCCAATCGGAAAGCGGTTGCCCCGTCGCCTCCACAACGGCCCACGCCCGAAGCACACGCTGAGTGTCGGAAACGCGCAGTTGCGATGACGCATTCGCATCTCGCTCACACAGCCGGTCGAAGAAGGCTTGGGCGCCCAGTTCCTGGTGCAACGCTTCACCTTTCAGCAGCACATCCGGCGGTATGTCGGGGATGGGTGCAAGACCTTCCGTCAGAGCCCGAAAGTAAAGACCTGTACCGCCCACAAAAATGGGGACCCGGCCCTGCTCTTGCACCGTTTGATAGGCCTGCTTAGCCATGTCGAGCCACTTGCCGGCGGAACACACCTCCGAAGCATCCAAAACACCGTAGAGCAAATGCGGTATGCCCCCCATTTCATCGGGTGTCGGACGGGCCGTGAGGATCGACAGGTCTCGATATATCTGCATGGAGTCTGTGTTGATGATTGCGCCATTGATGCGCGCCGCCAGGTCAAGCGCGACCCCAGACTTGCCGCTGGCAGTAGGGCCTGCAATAAGAATGGCGTTATTTTCCATAGGCCTTTATGCCTTGCATACCGGACACACTCAATGACTCACATGCTGACGCTGATCTGCAATCCCACAACACCGGTTCTGACCGGCGTTCACGAGGAGTGGGCGCGCGATTGTCTCAAAGAACTGGGCGCCGATGTGGGCGATCTGCGGGAGCTAGATAAACACGTCGCTTTTGAGCTTCCTTTTGCCGGATCAGACGTCAGTGCCAGATCTTTAGAAGAAACATTTGAAAACACTTTTCCTGACGCGCCGGTCGATGTTGTCGTCGTGCCGAACTCCAACAGGCGCAAGGCACTTCTCATTGCAGACATGGACTCCACTATGATCAATCAAGAGTGTCTGGATGAGCTGGCTGACTTTGCAGGTTTGAAAGACAAGATTTCAGCGATCACAGAGCGTGCGATGGCCGGTGAGCTCAGCTTTGAGCCGGCTCTAAAAGAAAGAGTTGGCCTTTTGGCCGGTCTGGAGGAAACAAGCCTTCAGCGCGCTTTTGATGAACGGATCACGCTCATGGCCGGCGCGCGTGAGCTGGTTCAAACCATGAGAGCAAATGGCGCTCTGACCTGTTTGGTGTCAGGTGGTTTCACCTTCTTCACCTCTCGGGTCGCCGACGCTCTAGGTTTTGAGTTGAATTTCGGTAATACGTTGCTGGCCGAAGATGGCGCGCTTACCGGCAAGGTCGGGGAACCCATTTTGGGCAAGCAAGCCAAACTTGAAACACTCCGTCGGCTGATCAAGGACAAGACCTTAGAAAGCGATGACACATTGGCGGTCGGAGACGGTGCGAATGACCAAGCAATGATCGAAGCAGCCGGGTTGGGCGTTGCTTATCATCCACATAAAATCCTTGCCGACGCTGCGGATGCTCGCATTCAATATGGGGATCTCACCGCTCTACTTTATTTGCAAGGCTACAGTAAAAGCGAGTTTGCCACATAAAAAAGGGGAGCCGAAGCCCCCCTTTTCGCAATACTTTGCAGCGCCTAACCTTCGGCCTCGGACTCACTATTGTCTTCAGTCGACGGCTCTATTGTCGGCGCCATGCCGATACCGGGTTCCATTTCAACAATAAGTGGGTTGGGCACCAGGTCCAGCATCGCGCCCGACCCTGCATCTACGGCCGCGCCAATGAAGCCACCCAGCAACACGTTGCCGGCCATACCGGCCGCACCGCCACCCGCCACTTTATTTGTGATATTGGCTTCTACTGTCTTGTAGCCCTCTTTTTCGAGCTTCACGACAAATTCTGATTTTCTTTTGATCTTGAGCGAACACGGTGTCGTGCACGACATGCCGTTACTCAACGTCGCGGACACACCGACAGGCTTGGTTTCAATAACAAACGCGTCTGTCGATCCGCGAGTGATGCTCGCACAACCGGCAAGCATCAAAACGGCCGAAGCCAAAACAACAATTTTCATAAATGATCCCCAGTACTCAAATTAACCATAGGTAGATATTGACTATTTATACTATCCTTAGATTGCAATCCGGAGCAAACAAAAAGCGGCGAAGAGCACATGCCCTTCACCGCTGGACTTCGATTAAAACTCGTAAGGCGAAATTAGCTTGTCTTTGGCCTGACCGATCTGAAGGTCATCTCACCGCCACGATTGAGCAACAACAGAACGGGTTTGTCGCTGTCTTTGGTCAGCTCATTGACGCGCTTGACCACATCTTCCGGTGAGAACACAGCCTGTTGCCCGACCTCGACAATGATATCACCTGGCCGAACTTTTTCAGCAGCATCGGAATCGAAATCAATTTCGACCACAACAACACCTTCAGCGTCTTCTTCCAGACCGAAGCGCTGTATTTCATCATCGGTCACAGAAGACAGAGTCAAACCTAGGCTCTTTTTAGACTCATCCTCTTCCTCGCGGCTGGTGTCCTGCATCGCGACCTGATCACCTTCGTCCAGACGCTCGATCTCGACACTTACCGTTTGGCGCTTACCGTCTCGGAACAATTCCACATCGACCGCGTTACCAATGCCGGTCTCAGCAACGATCCTCGGCAAGTCGCGCATTTTCGGCACGTCTTTGCCGTCGAATTTGACAATCACGTCGCCCATTTCAATACCAGCTTTTTTGGCAGGGCCGTCTTCATCAACACCGGCCACAAGCGCACCGGAAGGTTCTGACATTTCCATACTTTCAGCAATATCCGGTGTCACGGCCTGAATGCGCACGCCCAACCACCCGCGACGGGTTTCGCCGAACTCACGCAATTGCGAGATGACGCCTTTGGCTATGCTTGTGGGAATGGAGAAACCAATGCCGATGGATCCACCGGACGGCGAAATGATCGCCGTGTTTACGCCGACAACGTCACCATCCATGTTGAACAGAGGGCCGCCGGAGTTTCCGCGGTTAATCGACGCATCGGTTTGAATGAAATCGTCATAGGGACCGGAATTGATGTCGCGGTTCCGTGCGGAGACAATCCCTGCCGTGACGGTGCCACCCAGTCCAAAGGGGTTTCCGATCGCCATGACCCAATCACCGACGCGGATCGCATCGGAGTCGCCGAGCTTAACCGCAGGCAATGGAGAATCAGACTCTACTTGCAACACGGCAAGATCCGTTTTTGGATCGCGGCCGACCAACTCAGCATCCAGTTCGGTTCCGTCGCTCAAGATCACAACAATCTCGTCGGCTTCTTCAATCACGTGATTGTTGGTGATGACGATCCCGTCACTATCAATAATGAAGCCGGAGCCGAGGGATTGAACTTTTCTTGGGCCTTGTTGGGCACGATCTTCAAAGAAGTCTTTGAAAAAGTCTTCAAAAGGTGAGCCTGGCGGAACATTGGGCATCGGCATGTCGCGATTGGCCGTCGCCTGGACCTTTTGAGTGGTCGAAATATTGACCACGGACGGGGACAGTTTTTCCGCCAAATCAGCAAAGCTATCCGGCGCCCCACGTGCCTCGACCTCAAATGCCGGTGTCGCAATCACCAGACCCGAAGCCAGGGCCATAACACCAACGACTTTCGTCATTTTTGAAAAGGATTGGGATGCGAAGTTGAACAATGTCTGTCTCCTTACCAATTCGGGCCACCAAAACCAGAGGGCGTCCCTAAATGCATCATATACCTACATTTCATACGTCAATGTGGAGGAAATTGGGCAAAAAACCCGCGCAATTTCACAAATAATCGAGCAATTGTGACCTATCCTCTTACCAACCAAACGATTAAAAAGCCGATAAACAGCGCCGCCAGGCCGGCGGTCCGCAGCTGATCCGGCGGCAAGCTTAGGCTCATGGCCATGAAGCGGCGCATTTGATCGGGGAATAGCGCGTAGAGCGCGCCCTCAATCACAAAAACGAGGCCCAAGGCGACCAGAAATTCACTCATCGTTTGACGAGATTTACGATTTCACGAGCCCCCTTGGATCTATTTTCATGGTTGAACAGGCATTGCAGGTTGTGCAGGTGCCGCAGCCGAATCCGCCAGAAACTCGATATTCGTCAAATCGTAAACGCCGTCTCGACACAGCGGGTCTGTGATCCGGGTCGCCGGCGCCGCCACAGCGTCACTCATCGCCCCAGTTTCACCGGTTGAATCTCCAAAGAACTTAAAGAAGTCGGAGTCCGGTGACAGCACCATGGTGGTGTCCTGGCTTTGAAAGGCTTTTTCGTATGCCTGCATGGAGCGATAGAATGCGAAGAAGTCGGGATCGTTGCCGAAGGAACAGGCAAAGATCGCCGTCCGATAGCCATCGCCTTCACCGCGGGTAATCTCGCTGGATTCACGTGCACGGGCCAAAATGATCGTCCGATCACGCTCAGCCTGAGCGCGAATACGGCGCGCGGCTTCTTCACCTTCGGCTCGGATTTGAGCCGCTTCCTGTTGCCGCTCGGATTGCATACGGCCGAACACACGTTCACTGATCGATTCGGGCAGATCGGCACGTTTGATCCGCACATCACGGATTTCTATCCCATAATCTTGGGCCGCTACCTGACGATTCACGCCCTCCTCTATCAGCTGCATCAAATTCGAGCGTTCGCCGGAGATGATCTCGCCGGACACCACGCTGCCCAAAACAGCCCGCAGATTTGAGTCCAAGAATCCGAGAAGCTGAATACGGGCGCTGTTTTCACTGCCAACCTTCTGGAAAAACTTCAGTGGATCGACAATTTGGAACTTCGCGAACGCGTCTACCACCAGTCGCTCTTGGTCGGCAGCGATAATCTCTTTGGGCTGCGCATCAAGATCGAGCAATCGCTTGTCGAAATAGAGGACGTTCTGGATAAACGGCAGTTTGAAATTCAGACCGGGCTCTAAGACCGTTCGTTTGGCTTGACCGAATTGCAACACAATCGCCTGTTCGGTTTGTTGAACCGTAAAAACCGATTGCAACCCGACAATGCCTGCGATCACCAAGGCGACCAGAGAAACGATAACTTTCGTGCTCATTGGCTTTCTCCCGTTCCTTGACGCTTCTGTAGTTCCGGCAACGGTAGGTAAGGCACCACACCGGATCCCGAAGAGCTGTCGATCACAACTTTGTTTTTATCGCGGAACACCCGTTCCATGGTTTCGAGGAAGATGCGTTCCCGCGTCACGTCCGGCGCCTCTTTGTATTCTTTCAAGATCGAGTTGAAACGCACCGCTTCACCGTTGGCCTCGACAACCGTCTGAGCACGATAGGCTTGGGCTTCTTGATTGATCCGTTCCGCCTCACCGCGTGCTTCGGGAACAATCCGGTTGGCGTAGGCGGTGGCTTCGTTGACCACGCGGTCTTGGTCCTGCCGCGCAGCGTCCACGTCACGGAAAGCTTCAATCACCTGGTCAGGTGGGTCAGCTTTCAACAATTGCACTTCGGTAATGGTGACACCGGCGCCGTAGGCATCAAGCGTGGCCTGAATGATCTCTTTGGTTTCATCCTGCACCAATTGCCGACCCTGTGTGATGATCGGCTGCAATTCATTGTTACCGATCACTTGACGCATAGCGCTTTCCGCGACCGCCTTAATGGTGGGTTCAGGATTTTGCACATTGAACAAGAAATCGCCCGGGCCATCACCCTCGGGACTGATGCGCCAAAACACAGTGAAATGAATGTTCACAATGTTCTCGTCGCTGGTCAGCATCAGACTTTCTTGAACAATATCCCTGTTGCCGGCCGAGAAGCCGATATTCAGCGGCTGGATCGATTCCACGCTTGGAATGTCGACGGTCTCGATCGGATAGGGCAAATGGTAGTTCAAGCCGGGCTGCGTAATTCTGCTGTATTCCCCGAAGGTCCGAACAACACCGCGCTGACCGGGCTGAACCGTATAAATGCCGCTGACCGCCCAAAAGAAGATAAGAATAAGCAACCCGATGAAGATGCTGGAGCCGCTCATATTGCCGCCTGGGAAAACGGTTTTAAAACGATCCTGGCCACGGCGCAGCAGATCTTCCAGATCCGGTGGCTGAGGTCCACCGCCGCCGCTTCCGCGACCTCCGCCGCCCGGCGCAGACCCCCATGGTCCGCCGCCACCGCCGCCGCTACCGTTATTATCGTTCCAAGGCATGAAAGGGCCCTTTCAAATTAAAGCGTTCGAAAATACATTCGTTGAAAAGTGCTGATCAGTTCATGATCAGGCGAGAGATTCGGTCTTGCTCGTCCCGTCGGGTTATAGGACAAGTCATACCTCGGACGCAACGCGACTGACATACTCATTATAGCGATGTGGTTGAAATACCGTCGTTTTCAAGACCATATAGCCAAAACAAACTACAAAAAGCGATCTTCATGTCGAATGTCACTAAAGAACAGGTCCTCAAAGCGCTCAGCTCCATTCCGTTCGGCGAAGCGGGCAGCAATGTGGTGGCCTCGGGTATCATCCAAGGCGTGGTTGTGAAAGACGGTCACGTCGGCTTTGCGATTGAAGTGGAGCCCGGCAAAGCCGCGGCCGCCGGCACACTCAAAACGGCCTGCGAAAATGCCGTCTATGAGGTCCCGGGCGTTTTGTCCGTCACCGCGGCGCTGACGTCTCACAACAGTTCACCGTCAGGCTCGCCGGACCCGCGGAAGCCGCAACCGGGCCTGTCGGAGCAAGCGACCGGTCAGGGACGCCCGAAAGTGGCTTTGGAAAAGGATAGCTTTCCCCATATCAAAAAGATCATCGCGGTCGCGAGCGGCAAGGGCGGCGTCGGCAAATCAACCATCGCCGTGAACCTCGCGATTGCCTTATCGCAGCTGGGCTTGAGAATTGGCCTTCTTGATGCGGATGTTTACGGGCCGTCGATTCCTAAGATGCTTAATCTCCAAGGAAAACCGGAATCGGACGGAAAACAGCTGAAACCCATGCATGCCTATGGCCTGAAGGCCATGTCGATTGGCCTGTTGGTTGACGAAGATACGCCCATGATTTGGCGGGGACCCATGGTCATGAGCGCTCTGCGGCAAATGCTGAAAGATGTCGATTGGGGTGACTTAGACATATTGGTCGTCGACATGCCGCCCGGCACCGGAGATGCTCAGTTAACAATGGCCCAAAACGTGCCCATGACCGGCGCCGTCATTGTCTCGACCCCGCAAGAAATTGCCCTGATTGATGCCCGCAAAGGAATCGCCATGTTCGAAAAGACGCGGGTACCTGTGCTCGGCCTGATCGAAAATATGGCCTACTTTGTCTCCCCTGAAAGCGGCGAGAAGTCTTTCATCTTTGGTCAAGGCGGGGCCCGAAAGACCGCAGAATCTATGGGGACAAGTTTTCTGGGCGAGGTCCCGCTCTATATGACCATCCGGGAAACCTCCGATGAAGGCACACCGGTGACTGCGACGCAGCCTGACAGTGACGAAGCCAAAATATTTGGCGAGATCGCCCAAAAGCTCTCCAACATATTGGAGACGGAAGCGCCCAAAGCCGCACCCAAAATCGTCATGGAGTAAAGCGCTATAGCAGGGTCGAGAGGATCAGCGGCAAGGTCACAAGCGACAGTAGCGTCGATAGAACAATCGTGCCGGCAACCTCGGCCGGCCGCGTATCGTACATTTGCGCAAACAAAAACGTGAAGACCGCTGCGGGCATGCTTGCTTGAACAATGAGGACGTTGCGCACCAGCGGATCAAGATCCAATAAAAAGGCAAGACCCACAGCCACGCCGTATCCGACACCGATCCGCCAAAGAGACAAAAACGTGCTGCGCCCGAGATCGGAGATTTTGAGCGTCGCAATACTGACTCCTAAGGCCAACAACATGAGCGGAATACTCAGCCCACCCACAAGCCGCGTCGTATCGAGGAGCCAATCGGGCAACTCAAGATCAAAGTAGATGACCAAGCCGCCCAGGACAGAGGCCCAAATGGCCGGTTGCTTCAACGCCTCTAAAGGCGAGGCTGTCCCTGAGGAAATCCAAATGTTCAGCGAGAAGCACGTGATGGTCAATGTCGCCATCACCGCAACGGCGAGCGCTAGGCCATCCTGACCAAAAGCAAATAGACAAACTGGTAATCCGATATTGCCCACATTGGGTGTGATCAATGACGGCAAATGGACCTGAATGGGAAGGCCCGTCAGCTTTAAAGTCGCCGCCCCCAATCCAACAAAGACGATCACACAAAGGATCATTGCCATAGCAATGGAGCTCAAGGCACCAAGGCCAATATCCGCTTCCGCCAGGGCCGTAAAGACGAGACAGGGCGTGCCCACCAGCCCGACCAATTGCGCCACAAAGCCGCTGTCAAAGGAGTGCCCGGAACGGGCCCAAAGATACCCCACACAGCCGATCAAAAAGACCGGGGCTATAATTGTCACCAGCTCGACCATCAAGGTCATACGGCACGGCGTTCCAGAATGACAAAGCTACAATCGTGAGAGGACTTGTCGTCTTTGGGTAGAAAATCACGGGACACTTCTTTCCAATCATCTCGTTCGAATGCCGGAAAATACGTATCGCCATCGACGTCCCCATGCACTTCGGTGAGATAAAACCTTTCCGCATCCGGCAAGGCTTCCGCATAGACTGCCGCGCCCCCAATCACCATCACTTCTTCGGCGCCACCCTTCTGGGCCAAGATAAAGGCAGTCGAAAAATCCGGCACCACCTCCACCTCTTCAAAAGGCACAAAGATCGTCCGTGAAATGACGATATTACGGCGTCCTGGTAAGGGCTTGCCAAGTGATTGCCATGTTTTGCGTCCCATGATGATGGGCTTGCCCATGGTGGCCTGTTTGAAATACTTCATATCCGCGGAAATGCGCCAGGGGATCGCGTTGTCTTTACCGATGACGCCGTTTTCTGCAACGGCGGCGATCAATGACAAGATCGTCATGGGCCTGTCTTTCGCCCAATGGCTTCGACCCAGCCCGTCGCAAAGAAAGCGGCGGGATCTTCGGCCCAGTCTTGCCAAGCCTGGATCATCTCCTGATAGCTCGCCTGATCAATTAAGCCGAGCTTGATCGCTTTATCGCCGAACATTTCCTCAAAAATACCCACAATGCCTTTGGCATAGGCTTCGATTTCCTCAGGCGAACTATAGGTCTCATAGACACCGCGCGCCTCGATATCGGCAAAACCGGCTTCATGCATCGCACCTTTCAGTTCGCGTCCAAAATCTTCCGCATGTCCATTTCGCTTACGCATGGCGATATAAAGATTGACGCTGCGCGCAAACATAGGGCTTTGCGGAAAAGCCATATTCCCGCCGTGATCAAATTCGCGCAGGCCGGCAATACCGCCCGGCTTCAGCACACGGAACACCTCTTTCACGGCGTCGTAAGGCCGGTCAATATTACCCATAACCGCCGAAACAAAGACCGCGTCAAAACTGTTATCGTCAAAGGGCAGCTCCAAAATGCTGGCTTGCTGAAATTCAATATTCTGCAAGCCCTTCTCCGCCGCAAGCGCCCTCGCCTTTTCGATTTGGGTGAGTTCGACGTCCACCGCATTGACGCGCCCCGGCGCCACGATCTCGGCCAGTCCGCAGGTCAGCGTACCCGGGCCACAACCGCAATCGAGCAAGGACATGCCCGAAGCTAAATGTTTTGCCAAGAAGGCGCCTTGGTACCCCACATGACGGGATGCCATCCAGGCGACCGTCGCATCGCCATAGCCCAAAGCATATTCTTTTTTGGTCGACTGACCGTCAGTCATCGGACGAGCTCCCGCTTAGACCGCAACCGGCGCTTTGATATGCGGCAATGGGTCATAGTTTGTGAGCATGAAATCATCAAAGCGGAATTCAAAGATATCTTGAACATCCGGATTGATCTTCATGACCGGCAACGCACGGGGTTTCCGGCCAAGCTGTTCATTGGCCTGATCCAAGTGATTGATGTAGAGATGGGCATCGCCGAATGTGTGGACAAATTCACCGGGCCTTAAACCGGTCACTTGGGCCATCATTTGAGTGAGCAAAGCATAAGAGGCGATATTGAACGGAACGCCCAAGAAGATATCGGCGGAACGCTGGTAAAGCTGACAGGATAGTCGGCCCTCGGCCACATAGAACTGAAACAAACAATGGCATGGCGGTAAGGCCATGTTGTCGACATCGGCCACATTCCAAGCACTGACAATCAAACGCCGGCTGTCCGGATTTGCTTTGATCTGCTGAACGACACTCTTGATCTGATCAATGGTTTCTCCGCCGGGCGTGGGCCAAGAGCGCCACTGATGGCCGTAGACAGGTCCCAAATTGCCGTCTGCATCGGCCCACTCATCCCAAATGCTGACGCCGTTCTCTTTGAGATAACCGATATTGGTATCGCCCGCCAAAAACCATAACAGCTCATGAATGATGGATTTCAAATGCAGTTTCTTGGTGGTCAGGCAGGGAAAGCCGTCTTCCAAATCAAACCGCATCTGATAGCCGAAGACCGACAAGGTCCCCGTGCCGGTCCGGTCGTCTTTCCGGACCCCATGATCCCGGACATGTTCAAGTAAATCAAGATATTGGCGCATTTGGCCTCACATTAACCTCTTTTGGACGGTCCCTATAGCGCGATTCCGAGCCTGGATGGGACTCTTTGATTCTTAACCTCCAAATCCCTATATATAAGGGGTCAGCTTGCTGACTATGGCGATAAACGGACACGTAATAAGCGGATCGGACCCGGGGGCGGTACCCGGCGCCTCCACCAAAAGCCCATCGAACCCGGTGGGCTTCTGTGGGGGCGAAATTAGGATCGACGAACGTGTAAAGGTGACACCTTTCGCTCGGCATGGCGCCACCGTTATCGGGGCCATTATGATAGTTGCAAACGACAACTATGAAGGAGAAGTAGCTCTCGCTGCGTAATGCAGTGCGAGTTCTTCGCATTGAACTCCTAACGGGTTCCTACCGTTAGGCGGGGTTCGGCGGCACCTGGCAACAGAAGCCGCCACTTTCCTTCACAAGCCTTTGAAAGTGCCATTTGTGATTGGACAAAGGGGTCGAAACTCAAGACCATGAGGCGTCCTTGATCCATAGGAGTTGACCCCCATGTCCAAAAACCATTCGCGCCTGCTGCCCTATGCAGCCAGTTTTGCCCTTGCCTTTTCCATCGTCAGCGGACCGGTTCTGGCCGGCACCCAATATATTGGCGAACTCGCCGGCGTCTCGAAGGTCAAAGACAAAGATTTCGATGAGTTCTATGTCAAAGGCGCGGGAGATTTCGCGCGTTATCAAAAGATCCTGATTGAGCCCGTCGACGTGCTGTTTGGCCGCGACAAGGAGCTTGAGGATCTGAGCGAACGCGATTTGCAAGGACGCCAAGACTATCTTTATGACGCTTTGGTCGCTTCCTTCGGCGATACATTCGAGATTGTCGATGAGCCCGGTCCGGACGTGTTGCGTCTCAAAGCCTCTTTGACATCTGTTTGGTTCAACAAGCCGTCGCTGGATTATCAAAAACAGTCGAAGTATGTGCAGCTCTCCAGCTTCAATAGCTTCTACACAGGCCGCGCCGCCTTCCAGGCCGACATCACGGAATCGATCACCGGCGAGCTGTTGGGAGTCGTTGTGGATCACCGCAGAGGCTGGAGCGTGAGCAGCAACAACAAAAACCGCTGGACATTCTGGGGTGATGCGGAAGACGCCATGGATAAATGGGCGGAGCGACTGCCAAGCCGTCTGCAATAAACGCAAAACGAAAAACCCTCCCCTAGAACGGCGGAGGGTTTTTTACGGGATACCCAACAGTTTATGGGTTTGAAGACTGAGGCGCCATTGGGGGTGGTCTCGGCAATATCGGATGGCGGCCTGGGTATTGGTTTCCAGCCTGTCGCCGTCCATAGGCTGTAGAAAAAAGTGTTCGAAGCTGAGCTCTGTCAGCTCATCCAAAACCAGGCCGCTTTGAGGATAAATCACTTTCAGCTCATCGCCGCTCCGTTGCACGAATTCGGCGCCTTGTTTCGGGCTGACACAGACCCAATCCACACCATCGGGTACCGGCAGCGTCCCATTGGTTTCTAGGGCAACTTCTAATCCGACATCGTGAAACGCCGCGATCAGTTCTGCATCTAATTGCAGCAGGGGCTCGCCGCCGGTGCAGACCACATAAGGCTTGCCGCCTGCCCCTTTGGGCCACTGAGAGATCACCGCCTCGGCAAGCGCGTCCGCGGTGGCAAATTTCCCCCCACCCACGCCATCTGTGCCGACAAAGTCTGTGTCGCAAAAATCGCAAATCGCGGATGCGCGATCTTTCTCCAAACCGGACCACAAGTTACACCCGGTAAAACGACAAAACACAGCAGGCCGCCCGGCCTGCGCGCCCTCGCCTTGAAGGGTGTAAAATATTTCTTTGACGGAATAGGTCATCTGCTTCGTACGAAAGCTTCATATCCTTTGAGACGCAATTCGCATGCCGGGCATTGACCACAACCATATCCCCATTCATGGCGCTGGGTGCGATCCCCTAAATAGCACGTATGGGTGTGCTCAATAATAATATCGATTAAAGCCTGACCACCTTCGGTAAAGGCAAGATCCCACGTTTGCTTCTTGTCGATCCACATCAATGGACAGTGAAGCTCAAAGTCAACCTCCAACCCGAGCCGCAATGTTTGCTCCATAGACCGAATGGTCTCGTCACGGCAATCGGGATAACCGGAATAATCTGTCTGACAAACACCGGCGACAATATCCTGGATATGGCGGCGATAGGCCAAAGCCGACGCCAAGCTGAAAAACAAAATGTTGCGGCCCGGCACAAAAGTGTTGGGCAATCCGCTCTCCGCAACTTTGATTTCGGCCTCCGACGTCAAAGCCGTATCGCTCACCTGGCCGAGTACCGACAGATCGAGCACGTGATCTTGCCCCAGACGCGCGCGCCATTCAGGGAAGGCTTCCTGCACCGCTTGCAGAACATTGAGACGGCAAGTCATCTCGACATTGTGACGCTGACCATAATCAAAGCCAACGGTCTCAACATGCTCAAAACGATTGAGCGCCCACGCCAAACAGGTGGCCGAATCCTGTCCGCCCGAGAAAAGTAGCAGCGCTGTCTTGCTATCCTGTATCATTGCTTTTGGATCTGTTTAAATTTAGATCATATCTAGGGGATTTCGGGTTTTAAGTCATGTTCAAAGCGTTTCGCGAGCGGCGGCACTGGGCGGCGTTTATCGTAAACTTCGTATTGTCACCGATTTTGGGCATGCTTTATCTCGGCCGGGCGAAATGGTCTTTGTTCTACTTTTTCCTATCCGTTGCGGCTCTGTTTTTACTCATAGGATTTGATCGTGAATCCCTCGGCAATCTCGTTGAGGATTTCTGGGGCGCGGAGATTTCAAGCTTTGACTATTTCAGTTCGGCGATCAGTTTAGTTGGCGCTATCCACGGCGCTCTATTGGCTTCCAGACTTCAGCAAATTCCCAGAACTTGGTATGCACGGTGGTGGGGCGTGGCCATGTTCTACATCATATTTTTGCTTGTTCCCGCATTGGCGTTCCGCTCCTTCGCCTATCAGCCATTCAATATTCCATCGGGCTCCATGTTGCCGACCTTAGAGGTCGGCGATTATTTGTTCGCCAACAAGTATGTTTACGGCATCAACAGATATTCCGTGCCGCTGGTTTTTCAGCCGCTGATCAGCGAGCAAAAACGATTTGGAACGGACCCTCAACGCGGCGATGTGGTCATATTCAAACTCCCCGCAGATAATCGAACCGACTATATCAAACGTGTGATTGGTCTACCCGGAGATCGCGTTCAAATGAAAGAGGGCCGTGTCATTCTAAACGGTTCGCCACTCCCTCAGACACGCACCGACGACTATCCATGGTTCGACTTTACCAGAGATGACACGACCGTCCGTCAGTTCGTTGAAACACTTCCCAATGGCGTTTCTTATCGCGTGCTGGACGTGCTCAAGGACTCTCTGAGTGACAATACAGATATATTCGTGGTTCCCGAGGGGCACTATTTTCTTATGGGGGATAATCGAGACAATGCCAGCGACAGCCGTTTCAACTCGGTCGGATATATTCCCAAAAACAACATTCACGCCAAGGCATCTTGGATCTGGTATAACTCTCGAGATAAAAAATCAAAGTCGGTTTATCTGCACGCATCGGATTGATCTGCCTAGGGCTTCAAGACAGCAGCCCCTTGAAGACGTCCGTCCCGCAAATCCTCGAGCGCCCTATTCGCCTGGCTGAGTGGGTACTCTTGAATTTCCGTCCGTATGGGAATCTTCGGCGCCAGCTCAAGAAACTCCACCGCATCCTGCCGGGTGAGATTGGCAACAGACTTCACCACGCGCTCGCCCCACAATATCTCGTACGGGAAGGATGGGATGTCGCTCATATGGATCCCGCCACAGACGACCGTGCCGCCCTTTCGAACCGCCTGCAGTGCCGTCGGCACCAAATTCCCCACGGGTGCGAAGAGAATGGCGGCATCCAACTTCTGCGGCGGCGCCTCTTCCGATGACCCTGCCCAGACAGCCCCCAGCGAGCGGGCGAATTCTTGCGCGTCAACGTCGCCGTCACGGGTGAAGGCATAGACGTCGCGGCCTTCAAACTGGGCGACTTGGGCGACAATATGGGCCGCTGCGCCGAACCCATAGAGTCCAAGGCGTTTTGCCTCGCCCGCCATGCGCAAAGACCGGTAGCCGATCAGTCCTGCGCACAGAAGCGGCGCCGCTTCAGCGTCAGAGTAATTGCCATGAATGGGAAAGACATAACGCGCATCCGCAACGGCATATTCAGCGTAGCCGCCATGACGCTGATACCCGGTGAATTGCGCGTCATCGCATAAATTCTCTTGGCCGTTGAGACAGTAAAAACACGCGCCGCACGTCCATCCGAGCCAAGGCACGCCGACCCGATCACCGGCTTCGAAAGGACCGGCCCCTTCGCCAAGGCGCTCGACAGTGCCTACGATTTCGTGCCCAGGCACCACATGGGGCTTTGGATCCGTTAGGTCACCGTCGACCACATGCAGGTCTGTTCGGCAAACGCCGCAGGCGGAAACCCGAAGCAGCACTTCATTGGGGCCCGGTTCGGGAATCGTGACCTCCTGTTCAGACAGGGGCGCCCCCGCTTTGTCAAAACACATTGCTTTCATGGGCACGTTATAGGTCCGATTGATCGCACACGTTAACCCTTTGTTAACGTTTGACTAGAAATCCACCACAACCTTCAGTTAAGCTTCGCCTTAAGGTTAATCTGCTTTCGGCAAATCTTATTAACCGCGGCGAATATCTCATTTTGCGGCCATTTTAAAAAGGACATTGCATGCCAACGGACAAGTTTAGGGGCGAACAGGCCATTGTGGTCGGCGGCAGCATTGCCGGATTGTTGGCGGCGCAGGTCTTGAGCCAATATTATCAACATGTCTTGGTGCTCGAACGCGATAGCCAAGAAAGCTTGTTCGGCACGCCGCCTCAGGCACGCAAAGGCACCCCGCAAAGCCGTCATATTCACATTCTGCTGAATGGCGGCGAAGGGGCCATCACTAAATTGATGCCGGGCTTTGACGACGAGCTGATCGCGGCCGGATCCACCAAAGGCGATTTTGCAAAAGATATGCGGTGGCGGATCAACGCAAGTTGGATGCCCCGATTCAAAAGTGGTTTGCGGATGTATTTGCAGAGCCGCCCGCTGATTGAAGATCTTATCCGGCGGCGGGTCCAAAAACGCAACAACGTCACCATCCAGTCGAACTGGCAGGTTAAGGATTATGTCCTCGATGCCAACGGGATGGCCGTCGAAGGTCTGATCGCTGTCGGCGGAGACGGCAAATCACACGAATTCAAAAGCGACATGATTGTCGATGCCGGCGGCCGCGGCGCTTTATATCCCCAATGGCTGAAAAAGAGCGGTTTCGGCGCAGTACCGACGGAAGAAATCAAGTTCGATCTGGCTTATTCGACCACCACGTATAAAAGGCCCGACGATCCATCACGGGATTGGTCCCTGATGGCCTGCTATCCGAACCCTCCGCTCGAGTTTCGTGGCGGGGTCATTGGAGAAGTGGAAGGCGGCGAATGGCAAGTCACGCTTTACGGTTATCACGGGGATCACCCGCCAACCGACGCTGAAGGCTTCAAGCGATTTGCGAAATCTCTTGCGGAGCCCGACATGTTTGAGGCCATCAAAGACCTTGAACCAACCTCCGACGTGGTGAGACACAACATGCCGTCTTCCATTTTGCGGCGTTATGATCGCATGGCGCGGCTACCAAACAATATCCTCGCCATCGGAGATGCGGTCTGCAGCTTGAATCCGGCTTTCGGACAAGGCATGAGCGGTGTGGCCCTTGAAGCCTATGCGCTCGACCAAATCCTGTCCGAAAGTACCGAGGCAACCATCAGCGCACAGCAGCTGACCGGCCGATACTTCCGTGATGTTCAAAAAGTCCTGGAACTGCCATGGGACCTGGCAAGAGACGAGTGTTTCAAGTATCCGCAAACAGAAGGCAAAAAGCCGCTCCTGCACGATATCTCTAGCTGGTACAAAGACCGGATCATCCGGTCCGGCGAAAAAAAGGTCATCGACCAGTTCTACCGCGTGGTCCATCTGATCGACCCGCCGTCGCATTTCTTCAAGCCGGGCATGGCAGCAAAGATCTTAAATTCAACGAGACCTCGAGACGTTCCGTCCAATCTCAACTGAGTTTGTTAATGTTTATTAACAAAACCATTTAGTCTGCATACAAATGATTGCGGCTGAGATTTTTGAAGACCTAGATATTGATTCGGTGACCATGTGTCGAAAAAAGTTCAGAAAATTGGTTAATGAAACATTAACCACGCCTTGAATTTGAAAAACCTATGTGGTTGCCTCGAATAGATAATGGTGCGGCATTAGCTTCCCGCCAATGTATTGGACTTTCACGACGACGCCCATCCGTCGCGCGTTTGACCACCGGAAGCCGCCGATCCGAAACAAGACAATGGAGTTCGCCTTCGCGCGTTGGCGGTCTGCAGTCGAACAACAGTACTTCAGGCCAAGGCATTTCTATGCCCGGCGCCGGACAAGAATAAAGAGGACCTTCTTGGGTATGAGTGTCTACGAGAACTTGCAGGGTGCGGAAGGCAGACAAGTCTATTTCCGTGGGCAACGGTTCGATCCGAAAAGTCTTTTCAATGGGCCAGGCATGGAAGCCTATGTCGACAATCGCCGGCATCGGCTTTTGGATGTCAGCATTAGCGGCATTGCAACACTCGACAAATCGGGCGGTTTTGGCGAGCAAGGTATCGGCGCATCGGTTCCTGTCCAATTGCGGGTCGGCAATACCCTTATTCACGAAGGTCTCGGCGAAGTCGTCAGAGTTGAACCCAGCCTGGGCGGCACAAAGCTCGGCCTCAAATTCACTGACAAATACTTGGATATTTCACGTCTGATCGGTCAGTATCAGGATCATATTCTTAAGCATCGTCTCAATATTGGACGGGCACAAAATCTAAGCAAGGCCCATGTCGACTACAAATTGTTGTCGGCTGATGCCTTACACATTCTTCGCACACACAAATCCATCCTCGCCGAGTGGGAGGAGCAACACGCCGACAGCCAAGGCGAACCCGGTTTTGGACGGGATATTCTCGACTTGTCGGCGGAACAAATGCTGCCAGCTTGGCGCGCCCTTGCCGAACAGGCCAATGAGCATATAGACGAGTTTATCGACGATCCCGAAGGGCTGATGGCCGCCAAGGACTTCTCGGAGATGGTGATCACACCCGAAATGCAGGCGGGACCGATTTGGCGACGGTCCTACGAGAAACCCTTGGGCTATCCTGGGGACTTTCGGGTCATGGACTATGTCTATTCGTGGCAAGACCAGGGACGAAACCTCTTTGGCAAACTGGTGCACAGGCTGGGTCTGGATGCGCTGGAATGTGTCGCAACCCGGATGAGCATGGTCCAACACATGATTTCCCGCGAGGTCATGAACCGGTCCAGCAGCGAACCCGTTCGGATCACGAATCTGGCCTGTGGCGGCGCCCAAGAGATCGTGAACTTCCTCGGCCAAGGGCGGCTTCAACGGCCTGTTCACCTGACCCTGATCGATCAGGATCGCGACGCCCTGACCTATGCCTATGAACGCGCTTACCCCTTCACCATTCGTTCCGACGGCAAGGCTCAATTGCAATGCCTGCAAAGCTCATTCACGGAACTCATGAAAGGCGGCTCGCTTTCATCGAAGAGAGAGCCCCAGGATATGATCTATTCGGTCGGGCTGTTTGATTATTTGCGGGAACGCAGAGCCCGCAACCTTCTGCACACGCTCTATGAGCAATTGGCCCCGGGCGGGCTTCTGGTCATCGGCAATCTGAAAATCGGGCCGAAAGCCGGCCGTTGGGCCGCTGAGCTGATTTGCGACTGGTCGATGATTTATCGCACGGCGGAGGAAATGTACGCTCTGGCCAGCGGCATCAAGCCGGCGGAAATCGACCTACTGACCGATCGGACCGACAGAATCTTCCTTCTATGCATGCGCAAACCGAAGGACTGACAGCCTATCAAGCAACGGCTGCCTTTTTGGTTTGAATGAGACGGCCTTGGGTGTCGAGCACCCGCATTGCCGGGAAGATCACAGTGACGCTGGTGCCGACATCAAGCTGACTTTCCAGCATCAATTCGCCGCCGTGAAGCTCGATCATCTTCCTCACCAGCGGAAGACCCAAGCCGGTACCGCCATTCTCTCGGGACAAAGCCCCTTCGACCTGGACAAACGGCTCGAGGACACGCGCCTGATCTTCGTCGGAAATTCCCAAACCATTATCCTTCACCGCAATTGAGAAACGCCCGTCCTCGGTTTGCCCGGCAATCACCCGGACCCACCCGCCGGTATCGGTGAATTTCACGGCGTTGGACACCAAATTGATCAGGATCTGGCGGACCTGACGGGAATCCACATTCAAGACAGGTTCCCCAGGAGCACGATCGAAATCGAGATTAATGCCGGCGAGCGCCGTCTTATCTCGAAAGACTCGAAGCGATTTTTCAATCAGCGGGTTGATCTCCACCGTATCTTCGTTCAGCTCCAGCTGACCGGCCTCGGCCTTCGACAGATCGAGAATGTCATTGATAATCGACAAGAGAAGGTGACCGCTCTCGGCGATATCCGTTACATAACTATCGTATTTCTTATTCTCCAACGGCCCCAGCAATCGGTGCTGCATGACTTCGGCAAATCCGATAATGGCGTTCAAAGGTGTTCGCAATTCGTGACTCATCACGGCCAGAAACTCGCTCTTGGCCTTGTTCCCGGCCTCGGCCGCAACCAACAGCTCTTCGGATTTGCGCTTCTCGGCAATCAATGAGTAGCGGCTCGCAAATTCGCTGCGGATATAAAAATCAGACCAATAGCTGGTCCAAACTGTCCAACCGATTGTCACCGTTAGGAAGAAAACATTGTTGATCAGTGCCCAGTCCGGCAGCGGATTGACGACAATGGCCGCATAAAGATAGAGGCCAAACAGCAGCAACGAAACCGCAGCACTAAAGGTGAAGCGCAAGAGCAAGAAGTTTGAGCAGTAGATCACCGTCAGGATCAACCCTGCATAATACATATGGCTGAAGGGCTGAGAAATCATGCAAGTCATTGCGATAATCCCCGCACCGGGAATCAGCATGCAGGCAGACAAGATCCATTGGATGGCAAAATGCAGCCGGGGAATGAAGCACAGCAGGATCAGAGCGAATAGTGAAACACTTACGATGAGGCGCACTTGCATCACGTCCAGAAATTCGGCATCCGACAAAACCAAATAATCGAGAACGGAATAGCTGACAAAAGCGAAAATACCGATGGCCATATAGACAATGCTCATCGGCAGGTCGCGCTCTAAATGCTCGCGAACAAATCGATCTTCAAAATCACTATCTCTAAAACGAAGTGTCCAGCGGTTTAAGACCGCCTGCGGTAACTCAACCGACTTCGTAAAGACGTGGTTAAAATTAATCTTTCTAAACACTACAGCTGCGCTCCCGGAGGAGTTTGCAGACTATCGCCATTTGACTAACCACACATTAAACGCGAGCCGAAAAGACCGCTTCACGAAGTGATTCTGCTTGGCATTGGGGGCCATGCGATATGTAACACAGCAAAAATCAACAGGTGATGCGAAGACAGATTTAACAAACTTCGTTAATGCCGCAGTTCTTTTCGACAAGGATTTGGATCGGATGACGAATAATCTGTACTCAGATTAATTGTATCGCAATACCTGTTAATTCAACGTTACAAATTACCTCAACTTTCGATTCAAATTTTAAACTTCAGAAAAACAAAAAAGCCCGGCGGAGACCGCCGGGCTTTCCCGATATTGGTTATTGCAACCCAGACTAAAGCGAGGACTTGCCGCCATTGTCGACACGGGTATGACCGTGATAATGCGGATGCTCAAAGTCCTGTGGTCCGTGCGGATGGTTGTGACCGTCCGACGCAACCCACTTCCAAAGATCCGGACGCGCACGGTACATATGAGCCGAAGCACGAGCCATGTTTTCTTCAACATTGGTCCAAGGATTGTAATGGAAGTAATTGTGAAGCTTAGAATCGGTACGGCCGAAGGCCAAGACACCCAACTCACTACGGAAAGCACCGTGGTTGATGTAAGGCGGACGCCAGAAATATCCGCCGGTCGGCAGATCACCGAACTGCATCATCCAGGAAGTGCCCCAAATGTGGTAACTTTCTTCCGCGCAGTCATGATACGAAATGTTGTCCTGCATGAATTGCGGCGTCATGCAGTAGCAAAACGTGATGGCTTCCGAAAGCGGATCATAACTCAGCGTTTTGATCATGCAGCCCGTTGCAACAGACGGCGACACGATGCTGCCGCCGGCCCAAGGCAAGTCGTTATAGGCATTGACGGAGACATACGCCGCTTTTTGCGCGAGCGGGTGGCTTTCGTCGCCTTCGATAAAACTCGGCTCACTGTGATTGTACATCACAATTGCCTCTGCCCCTTGAGGGACGTTGATGGCGCCCTGGGCAATACCCGCAGGTACAAAGAAATAGTGACCCGCCAAGCAGGTTTGGTCGCCAACAGTCATCATGCCGTTGAGAACAAAAATCTCAACATCCGAATAGCTCATGCCGGGCTTGCGTGAATAACCAGCGTCGAAGCGAACTTTCAGGGTACATGCGCCCGTGTCGACGTCCAGAGAAAGAACTTTGTAGTGACTGCCCTGAAAGCCGTTGAGTTCGAACTTCTTAAAATCTTCATTGAGTTCGACATAAGGTTCAATATGAGGCCGTGCCATTTTGAAGAATTCCTTTTTACTTTAAAATTAGATCAGTAGATGAGCGCCTTAAAAGACCACCCGGTCGGGCCGATCAGGCTGCTTCGGAACATCTTCCTTGGCAATTACACGGCGACCGTCGCCGTCAAAACTGAAACCCTTTGTCTGAACGATATTGAGAAATTCCTCGTACCATTTCGCCCGCGTCGGAGCGAGGTCGTTCATTTCTTTGACGATACCCTCATATCGAACCTGCTGCTCCGCCACATTTTCTTTCATCCAAGCTTCCGCTTCAGGAGTGCGCGCAGGCGCCTCGTCTTGGACTCTTTTTGCCATTTCCGTCCCTTTCATCGACAAACAAAATCAACACTCTCGCCTAGCGGGATCGGGCAGTCCCTGCAAGCCGCTTCTCACGCGAATTCGGCCTGCATCCGACAGTCAATCGGTCCCATAAGGCGCCAGGATGCGGGCAATTTAGCGGAACCACGCTCCGGGCGAGAAGAACCGGAATCCGAATCCACACTGTGGTAATTCGCCCAATCCCGACGCTTGCTTGGCGCCGGAACTGCGGTTAGGTTGCGCCCAAATTTGACCATCTAGGGCGCCACAGCGCGCCGATTTACGGAGATTTTGGCGATGCCTGGACCCCTTGAAGGTGTGCGTATTCTTGAGCTGACAAGCGTGGTAATGGGACCTTTTGCCTGCCAAATCCTTGCGGATATGGGGGCTGAAGTTATCAAAGTGGAGCCGCCGTCGGGCGACACAAATCGCAACCTCGGCGCCTATCGCAACAACAAAGATATGGCGGCCCTGTTCCTCACCTGTAACCGCAACAAGCGGGACATCGTTCTCGACCTGAAAAGCGACGAGGGGAAGGAAATCTGTCTCAAACTGGTCAAACAATCGGACATCATCATTCATAATTTCCGCCCTCAGGCCATGGACAGGCTGGGTCTGAATTACGAGAGAGTGAAAGAGGCTAATCCGAAGATCATTTATTGCGCCACTTACGGCTATTCCGCCAAGGGGCCTTACGGCTCTAAAGGGGCGCTTGACGATTCGATCCAAGCGGTTAGTGGCATCGCGCATCTCAATGCGATGGTTTATGGCGAGCCGCGCTATATGCCGACCGTTATTGCCGACAAAACCACCGGCCTAACTGCAGTCTATTCAATCCTCGCCGCCCTTTATCACAGGGAAAAAACCGGCCAAGGCCAAGCCATCGAGGTACCAATGTTCGAAACCATGGTCTCCTTCACCATGGCCGAACATATGTGGGGTCAAACATTTGAACCCCCGATCGGCAATGCCGGCTACACGCGGATTATGAGCCTGAACCGCAAACCCTACAAAACCAAAGACGGCTATATCGCTGTCCTGCCCTATTTCGACGCTCATTGGGCAACCTTTTGTGAGATCGCCGAAGTGCCCGAGCTGATTACTGATGAACGCTTTACGACCATGGCGCAGAGATTGAAGAACATCGACGAGACTTACGAAGAGACAGGCAAGGCCCTTCTCAAGAAGACAACAGATGAATGGATGGCGCTGTTGGGGGACACCAATGTGCCCACCATTCGAGTCAATTCTTTGGATGAGTTGATTGATGATCCTCACTTAAAAGCGACCGGCTTTTTCGAGCAGCATGAACATCCCACCGAAGGCACGTTGAAGATGCCGAAATTCCCGGCCAACTTCTCCGAAACGCCGGCCAGCATCCGCCGCATGCCGCCGCGCCTGGGTGAACATTCGACCGAAGTGTTGAGGGAGATCGGATATTCGGACTCGGAAATCGATCGCCTATTGGCGGAAGGGGTCACCAAGCAAGCCGATGTCTAAACCGGGCTAGGCAACCAGGGAAATGTAAGACCCCAAGACCATGGCCAATCCAGTGACGATTCCGCTCAAGAAAAAGAAAACACTCTGTGTCATCGCTCTGCTCTCCGTCTGTCCATTTGAAACGATGGGAAAAGACTAGGCGGGCTTGTGATGGGGGTCCGTGACGGCCATCACAAAAAGGTGCCTTTTAGACAAAGGCCCAAAGACCAACCGCGATCACAGCCAAGATGAGCGCAATCAGATAGCGCATATCGATGATCATTTTGTCCTCCACCAAGTCCATTCAAAATTCTGATGGGCTTGAGTGTAGGGAGCCGGGCGCTCGCCGACTGTGACGGCGATCACAAGTTTTAGGGTAAGGGTAACTTACGACTCTAGGGGTTCGGCGCGGTCAGGGGACCGTCATTCCCGGCACTTTCGGCGGCAACTTGGTCTTTACAGCCCTGCTCAATGGCCTCCCAAGCTGTGGCAACGGCCATATTGTCCTGCAAACATTGCTCATAGGCCGTCCGCTGCGCGTCCGTCCAGCGCAGCGGGTCGTTGAGCGGCGGGGACGGCCGTGGCGGCTCGGTCGGAACCTCCGAACAGGCCGAAAGCCATAGCGCCAGGCCGCCGATCAGAAGTACAGACCGCTTATCCAAGGCCGAAATCGCGCCGCGCCGTGACGGTCGTGATGACAAATCCCGCAACCACATCAAGAGCCGCAAAAAGCGTAATCATGAGATATGTAAAGGTCGCATAGCCGGGCATGGTCACGATTTGAAATATCGCGACAACAAATACAAGCATCGACAATCCGTGGTTGACGATGGAACGTGTGCTGGTCGAGGTTGACTTCACAATTTCAACAAACAACAGCACCAAACCGATCAGTACAAACATATTGCCCAAAGTCAGAGACAATTCGTCCTGCGGTAGCCCGAGAGAAAAGAATGGTGCATCTAAAGACGCAACCGTTTGTTCCGCACCGTTTGTGGTGACAAAAACCGTATAGGCAATCACCATGATGAGCATTAATGGAAACGCAGCAATCATATTCGCAAACCCCCAATCACATTCTGAACCCCATGCCACTGTAGCATAGGTGTCGGGTTTTCGTTTATATGAAGTTCACCAAGAGAATATGGCGAAATTACGAGCGATTTGGGCTCACCTATGCCAATGGCGACACAACTTTATGGAGACTCAGTCTTCGATGCCGTAAATACGAAGCGCATTGTCGCGCAGCACTTTGCGGCGCACTTCCGTTTTGAAACCTAGAGCATCGAAATCCTCAATGGTCCGCTTGAACGGCAACACAGGATAATCCGATCCATATATCACTTTGTTCTGACCAAAAGAGTTGATGTATTTTTTGAAACTCTCCGGCCAATATTTCGGACGATGCGCATCAGTGCCGATAAAGACATTTTCGTGTTTCCATGCCATAGCAATCATCTCGTCATGCCAAGGTATGCCGACATGAATGCCAATCAATTTCAGCTCCTGAAAATCACAGGCGATCGTGTCGAATGAAATAGGACGGCCGGTCGACTTACACGGGAAGTTTTTATTGTAGACCATGGATTGACCGACCTGCATTTGGATCGGCACACCGAGCTCCACACATTTCGCATAGAATGGATAAAGCTTGCGATGCTCCGGCTCCATATCAAACCAATGGGGGTAAAGATGTGCGCCGATAAAGCCCATATTCCTGACCGCATCTTCCAGGCGGCGGACGCCGTCCATGCCATCGTAGGGGTCAATGCCCGCCATGCCGTAAAGTCGGCCAGGATATTTTTCACAAGCCTCGGCGACGACTTCATAGGGCATATGAAAACAACCCGGCAAACCCGGACGCCCGGCCGCTTGAGCAAACAGAAAGGCTTTCTCGATGCCGGCGTCATCTAAGACCTCCATCATGGCTTCAAGAGAGTCAAAGCCACCCATCGTACCTTTTGCGGCATTCATCTTGCCTTCGAAAAAATCTTCCCCCCAGCCTGGGCGGTGTCGCATGGCTTCTGGTGTCATCAGACCGACAACGGCATCTACGACCTTGTAATCATGTTCGCTCATGACCAATTCCTATCCAAATATATCAATCAAATTCCGCCGACACCCGCCAAAGTGGCCCAAAGTGATTGACTATCAGAGCCCTTGGAGAACCGGCACCCTCTGCAGTTCTGGGATGCATTTGGGGCTCAAATGGCCGGGGCCGCCGATGGAATGCAAGACAGACGGCACACCCGGCCACCTTACGGATTTAAGGGCAAAAACAAAGCCGCCTGAAGCAGGCGGCTTGGCAGTTGGATAGTACTTTTTTGGGGGGATTTAAAACAGACCGCCGGTAGCCGCAAAGATACCGACGACAGTCAATACAAATGCAATCGTTGCAAGCGTATTGGTGTAGATACCGTCCATGGGTTTACACTCCGTATAAAGACGATGTCAGGACACGACGTCCTGACAAGGAACAGTTAGCTCTGTCGGTACGTGAATTCAAATGAAGCTTTTATGATTCGGCTACCGGTTGAACATGTCAGATGATCAAGAAAAACATGCACCTTCCGGCGCTCATGTCATCTGTCTGTCATTGACCGATGCTATGAGTTCTGGGTGTTTCGCTTGTCCTCTGAGGCGTCTGGCGTTTACAGTCTTTTCAGGAGACAGCGATGAACACACCCCTTCAAACAGATGTGTTGATAATCGGTGGCGGTATTGCCGGCCCGGCAGTCGCCGCGGCGTTACGCGGTAAGGGCCTTAAAACGCTTCTGATCGAGCGCAGTGGCGAACCGGCGGACACGGCGCGCGGCGATCACTTACAACCTAGGGTCTGCGAAGTCCTCGACCGATGGGGTGTTCTTGAAGATCTTTTCAAGGCCGGTGCAGAGAAACGCTTAGGCTCAAAATGGATGTCCTCTGACGGCGAGTTGCTGCATCACGTGGTCATTAGCGACCTAGACATTCCCCATCCCTACTACGCCTTTCTCAACCACGAACTCATTTCCGATGTACTGTTAACGCATGCAAGCCGCGACCCGAATGTCACTATTTGGCGCCCTGCAAAGTTTGCCGGCCTCGGGCACGAAACACCTGAAGGCCCAACGGTCATCATCCAACGGGAACAAGACAAAATCGACGTTCAAGCAAAACTCATTGTCGGCGCAGACGGCCGTGCCTCGAAGGTGCGGCAATCCTTCGGTTTTGAATACGAGACCTTCGCTTATGAAAACCCCTTGGTTGTTCTGTTCGCGCCGCGTAAAGATCGCGACCCGCGCAAAGATCTGCACGTTTACATCACTGAGTCCGGCGTGATTTCATTTGTACCGCGCGGACAGGACGCTTGGAAAATAGGCTTTCCTATTGCCAAGTCAGATCTGCCGCGTTGGCGCAATAGCACACCATCAGAACGATCGGAGTGGATCGGCGAAATCGTGCCTGAAAAAGCCGGTTTGGAAACCGAGGTTGCCGGATTTTACCAACCGGTCCGCATGCACAGCCATGACTGGACCAAAGGCAACGTGGTTTTGATCGGCGATGCGGCCCATGCCATGCATCCCGGTCAAAGCCAAGGCATGAATACGACGATCCGGTTGATTGATGAGCTCGTCAAACACTTGCCGAGCGCTGATATGTTTTCGGCGGAAACTTGCGCTGATGCCGTCGCAGCATTTGAGCGCCATGCCCGCCCCATTTATGAACCTCTGCTGGAGGCGAATCATCAGCGGGGCTTAGAGATGGATACTCTAGAGTCGATGGATGTTTCGTCCGACCTTGAAAGGGTCCGGACGCTCGGTATGGATGAAACCAAACGGAAAGCCTATGCCATGCGAATGGCCGGTTATCCCACTGCCGGCTAGTACCCGCGGCGACCGCCAAAACTATTGCTGACGGCGCCCGCAACCATGGCCATCAGAATACGCATCAAAATCACAAATCCTAAGAATACAAGTTGCTGCTCGGCGACCAGGAACATTACCCACACATTATACCGGGGCGGGACGAGACCGGAATCCACCATCAATCCTCTGACATAGCCCGCCGCCGCAAACACGCTTTCCATAGCATCCGGAAACTGAACCGCCATATACGCAAAAACCAACGCGCCCAGAATCACCGACAAGAAAATTGTGGCTGTTGCACGCAATACACCCATGAAAAAATCCCCTACTCACTTTTGCCTTTTACGGCCCCCAAAGCCCAAGCGAACTTAGTTTAACAGAAAAACCAAGAGCCGTCTTGCCCGCGACGCTAAATTGTCGAGCGGTGTCAAAATGGTCACAGACCCAGCCTTTTTTCTCAAAAAACTAGGGTAAATGACCCATCACCTCTCTGCGGGTGGCCGGTACTTTCCGGCATTTTAAATAGGCAACTCAACCTGTTCGCCCTATAGTTTCGCGGACGAATGACGCGGGAATTGGGGTTTTCAAACAATGAAGCGAATGTTGATTTTGGGATGGGTGCTTTTGCTGCCGGCATGCGCCATGTCCGATCGGGGAATTGATTTAAACGCCGGCTCAGACAAGACCATTGAAATGGCCAACGCGATCGACTCCTCCGGCTTGCCGATGTGCTTGCGAGACGACGTGGAAGATTGGTCCGACATTAGCGATTAGAGACGTGTGCGCATGAAAAAGTTGAATCATATCCCATCTGTTCTGACCCTGACGGTCTGCGCAATTGCCCTATCAGGCTGCGTGGTCGCAAAAACGGCGGTCAAGACAACGGGCGCTGTCGTGGGCGGGGCAGCCAAAGTGACCGGAGCCGTGGTCGGCGGTACTGTCGATGTTTTGACGCCTGACGGAGATGACGACGCAGAAGACGAATAGACGGAGAACAATGGGCATGGGACTCGCCACAATTTTCAACCGGACGCTGAGACTATTCCTGACCGTTTTCGCTTGTGCAGGATTTGCGGTGCCGGCCGCACAAGGTGCCGGACATGATGTGATGCCGACCGGACCCCGCATCATCGTTGAAAATCCCGGTCAAAATCTGAGCTATTTGACGGACGAACAAAAACAAATCGCCGCGGATATGACCGCATTCGTCGAACGTATGCGCCGGAAGATCGAAGATGGCGTGGGCGCGCCCTACACGGAATCCCAAGAATTTCCACTCGAGTATGGCAATTATCTTGTGGAAGTCGCGCGCGGCGATGCCATTGCCAAAGCCGGACTCTATACCGGGCACTCAACCCTAGGCAATCCGCCTCGCATCCGAGACACCTATTGGAATTCCTATCTTCAAGTCGACCTTCATCCTTCCTCGCCCTATGTAGGCTTGTCGCATATCACAATGACGCTTCAGTTCATTACCGATGGCCGGACCGTCGTCGGTGGCAACGTCCATATGGGCCGGTCGGCGATGAAACAGGAAGATATCGATTACCTGAGAGTGAAGGTCGATGAAGTGTTCGAGAAACACGGCGTGGACGTCGCACCTTACCGCAAAGCACGATGCAAAGGGTTTCGTCTCGAACGTGATCTTACCGTCTGTTCCGGGGTCAGCTTTTACGTGCCGCCTTTGATGGAGGCCAACGCCAAGAATTACGAATTGGTACGAGACACTTGGGAAGCCTTTCTGGACGCCACAATTGTCTTGGCGAATAAGCGCGCCGAAGAACCCTACTCGGCCAAAGAAAAAGAAAAGCAGGACAAAATGCGTTGGTGGTGGCTCCAGGACCGTCTTTTCTCAGACGACTTCACCACCTCCGTTGTGCCGTTTGAATTGTTCTTCATGGCAACTCTGCCGCCAGAGGTGAAGTTCTAAGCATCGCCGGAAACTCGGCACAATACGGGAGGTCAAATGGATCAAGCGGCCCGCATGCAGACGATCGTCGACAAGACCAACGGCTATACCGCATTGGTCGAAACGCCCATCGACCCCGAGCTGTCCGACAATTCAGCCTTTGCCGGATTGGCGAAAGTCAAAATGCACAATTGGGTATCCGATCACTTTGAAAAGGTGAGCGCGATGCACATGAAGGTTAAGCTGCCGCCGATGGAAAATGTCACCATGATTTTCTATCCGCCGCCCCATCTGGACGCACCGATCTTTTTGCTCTTTTTCCTCATGATTCCGCGCCGAGTCATTTGTCATGTGAATGTCTGCTTACCATTCCGCGATGAAGACTATATGACCCATTGGGTCGCGCCTTTGGCTGAAATCAAGAATCAATATGCGCCGTTTGAAGTTCAAAAAAAGTTTGCTCCGTGGATGGAAGCTTTGCGCCATGAGGCCACGATCTTCGGCACCAATCCACGCGACAGATTGGATGACCTCCACAATTGCGCCATGGCTTACCTCGATCAGTATTTTGCGAAACTCGTCAAATGCGAAAAGGTAACCGAGCCTGAGCGGCTGGCTCAAATCCAAGCCTTTCATGATCAATTTCGCGACGATATCCGAACTAAAGATATCGCCCAGAGCATTACCGCCAAATTTATCGGTAAGGAAAAGTCCAAGCGCATTTTCTACGAAGTATCCACCTAAGCATACATATCAAAGCATCTGTCACGAGGAGCAAAGCATGAGCGAGATTTCGAAGACAGAACTCAAACGCCGCGACATGATCATGGCGGCGCTAGGCGCGACACTGATGGCAGAGACGGTGACCACGTCGGAACCGGCTCAGGCGCGAGGCCATTTCAGCGCAGACGACTTCAAATACCCGCCGTCAGACCCCAAACTGTTTGCGGAAATAGATGCCGTCCTCAAACGCACAGAAGAGATTTGGCAAGCGCAAGAATGGTGGCGTCTGCCGGATGAAATCTGGGACAGACAGGACCCGTCGCCGATTTATGTGGCCGAGGAACTCTATGAGGTCATGGTCGGATGGCCGGTTTTGGACAAATATATATTTCCGCCGAAGAAAGGATTGGATGCCTTTCGCTGGGGCTATTCAAAATTGTTCGTCAAAGAGCTGGCCCCAGGGGTCGCATTGGCACTTTACGATCATTGGTTCGAAATCAAGATCAAGGCGCCGGGGCCTATAGGGGTCCCACGGCACGGCTTTGACAGGGTCTTGTCGATTTACAACAAACGCGACGACGGATGGCGACAATCGCTTTATGCCCAATGCCCCCTTGGTCCAGACACCTATGTCAGACGTATGGCAGAGAAGCTGGTGAAGCCGGACTTTGACGAATTCTACGAAGACGTCAAAGCACGCGACATTCAAGACCCGAGGCTGAAGTAAGTGCTTTATCATTCACTGCGATTAGCCATAATCGTACTTTTCCTGGCGTCATGTGCAGGTGGCGAAAGCGGGCCGAACATACAATCGTTTCAAGATTGTGAGGATTGCCCGCTCATGGTGATCATCCCGGCTGGCGAGTTCGTCATGGGCGCGCCGGCTTCGGAAGATGGATTGCAATCCGAGCGGCCCTTGCATGAAGTCACAATCGAAAACCCACTGGCTGTAAGCCAATTCGAGATTACGTTTGACCAATGGGATAAATGCGCGCGCGCCGGCGCATGTGCATCGAATATTGATGATGAAGGATGGGGCCGCGGGCAAAGGCCTGTCATGAACATCACTTTTGACCAGGCGCAAGATTATGCCGCCTGGCTGTCAGCCCAGACGGGCCAAGCGTATCGCCTCCTGTCGGAAGCCGAATGGGAATATGCCGCCCGCGCCGGATCGACAACCCGCTATCCTTGGGGCGACGAAATGATTGCAGGAAAAGCCAAGTGCCGAGCATGCCTTAACGAGAATGACCAACGGCAAAGCGCGCCTGTGGGCAGCTTCCCCCCAAATGCCTTCGGCCTTTACGATATGCACGGCAATGTTTCGGAATTTGTCGCTGATTGTTGGAACGGCTCCTATGATGGGGCCCCATCCGACGGCAGCGCTTGGGAGACCGGCGATTGCGATACGCGAATATTGCGTGGCGGCGCCTGGCGCAGCATCCCCTGGGTGTTGCGGTCCGGCGCCCGATTCCGCCGACAAGCCGATGATGCGACCGACATTAGCGGCCTGCGTATCGCCCGGTCGATCCCCGAATAAGAGGACGTGACATGAGTATAGATCCCCAGATTGAATTGCTTTTCGAGCGCTTGTCGGTCCATTGGGCCAAGATGGACTTTAAGGCCATTCGCGGCGAATGGAACGCCGAAGCTTCGCCGCTTTATCTTGCCGAAGAAGCGCCCGGGTTTGCGACAAGCTGGAGCGATCTGGAAGCCTATTGGCAAAATACCCGCGACACAATTTCATCCATCTCGGTTACCTACGAGCTGCTTTCGGAGAAAGACGTGACACCGGACGTCAAGCTCGTGGCGTTTAATTTGGTTTGGCTTGCGCATATGACCAATGACGAAGAAGTGGGCGGGACCAATCGAGGTTTGGCCTGTTTGCAATTGATTGATGAGACGTACAAATTTGCCGGTTACGTTGAAGCGCCTCTCGCACCCATTTTCTACGTCAAAGAACTCTACAAGGAATTCGCCGCAAGACGCATGGCAACGGACAAAAGCTAAAAGGAGTACCCCGTGGAGATTGATGTCAATTCAGTTGAGTCCTTTTTTTCTGCCTATAGCGATGCGTGGTCGCGCAACGATGCCGAAGCGATCAAGAGTTTTTGGGACATCGACGATATGCCCCTCTACATTCCCGAGGAGATTGACGGCGTTTATACCCATTGGGATCAGCTCAATGCCTATTGGCAGCACAATGAGGGGTTTCACGAAGCGGTTTCCTTGCGGTTTCGTGAGTTCGACCTGAAGCCTCTACGCGGCGGCGACGTCATGGTGGCGATGCGCATGCGCTGGGATATCGCTTTTACCCAGCCCATCGGTCCCTCCGGCGGGATCTTCCCGGAAACCGGCAATTGTCTGGGAGGTGACAATCATGTGGTCACGGTCCTTCGAGTTATTGAAGGGCAAATCAAGCTAACGGCTTGGGTCGAAACACCAATGGCCCCGATCAGTTACGTTCAGCAGCTCTATCGCAAAGATGTCACACCAGGGTTTCCGCCGTAAATCCATCGCGCTTTCGCGTTCGATTTCACCCGCAGATCTGGTACTATAGGGCGGATGGAGAATAATCGATGCGCCTAATCTTTGGACTCTCAGTGACATTGGTCATTGTGTTGGCTGTCTATCTTTACCTCGGAACGGCCATCACGCCGACGGAAGAAACGCGGTTGAGCCTGATCGGGCCGGAAACCGAACTTCCGGCCGTTGACACATCGGATCTGCGCCGCGACGACCGCATTGAAAAACCGGACCGCCCGGAAATGGGTGAGCCGTTGGAATTGCCGCCTATCGTATCTGCCACAGATGATTTTTCCGATGGCCCCTATTTTGATCTGGCCGTTCCGCTCACCAGACAAGAACCGGTGTATCCGCCCGATGCCCTGGAAGAAGGGGTTGAAGGCTGGGTGCTGCTTGAATTCGACATCTTGCCGAATGGGCAGGTGGAAAACCCTCGTGTCATTGACAGCAGCCCGGAAGGGATGTTCGAGGAAGCAGCCCTAGAAGCCATCAAAGGCAATACCTACAAACCAAAAGTCGTTGGTGAAACACCTGTGCGCCAGGATGCGATGCAGGACACTATTGAGTTTTTCCTTGAGACGACTGTCACAGAAGAAGAATGAAACACGCCGGCAGCTGTCATTGCGGCGCCGTCAGGATATCCTTTGAGACCCGATGGAACGCCGAGGCCGCGCCGGTAAGGGCCTGCGCCTGCCGGTTTTGCCGCAGCCACGGCGCGCGCGTTGTCACAGATCCGAATGGCCGACTAACACTCTTCTATGACATTGATGCGGTGCATGCCTATCGCTTCGGCTTAAAAACAGCCGACTTTCTGATTTGCAAGACATGCGGTCTATACGTCGCGGCTGTGGCAGAAACACCTCAAGGATTGCGGGCAACGCTCAACATCAATCTCTTGGATGCAGCCGGTTCTTTCAATATGAACCCGGACCCGGTGAGCTATGAAGGAGAATCTGCGCAAGAGAGATTGTCGCGGCGCGGCAGGAATTGGACGCCTGTGAAAATGCTCCCCTTATCAGCCCAAGCCTAACGCTGACTTTTGGACTCCATCATAGCTTTCATTTCGGCGCCGGTCTTGGGCAGCTCTTCTTTGGGCATGTCCAGGTGATTGATCGGAAATTCTTCCACATACTGTTCGAACACGGGCTCGACAATCTTGAGTGCGAAATTTGGAATCCGGCGCCCTTGCCGAAATTCAGCGATGGGGATTTCTGCTTCGACAATCCCCTCTTCCGAGTGTCTCGGATCCTGGTCCAGAACCTCACCGTCGGGTGAGACGATCATCGACAGTCCGCCGGCTTCGGTGAAAGGCGTACCTGGCGGAATCGTAATATTCGCCATGGCCGAATAAAAGTTATTGGCCCGCGCTGTGTAAAGAACATCCTCTTCGGAAAACAACGTCGCGGTGCGCAACATGATTTCGACGCCGCGCATGGCAAAGGCTGAAAACACAAATGGATCCAATTGTACCGTGCTGACGGCGATATTGCCGAATTCGGTTTGCAAGACCGGGAACTCTTCTTCGATGCCGTACATGGCCCGGTATTTGTCACGCACGCCTTCAATGGTGGTGGTCATGATCTCACGGTCCGGATAGAGACGCTTGATGTTACGCGACTTCCAGAATTTTTTGACCACGTCACCTTTGCGGTCAATGACCGTATTTAAACTGATGATGTGGTCCGGCCAGTCGGGCTCAACGGCATAGCTGCCAAAAATAATATACGTGTCGCATTCTCGGGCCATGGCGCCGAGGGCTTCGGTCTCAGGTCCCGGAATCGAGACCGTGAAGCGGAGTTTTTCTTCGCGCGTGCCTTCGAAATAGCCGGTCAGCGGAAACTCGTGATAGAGCAAAATGTCCGGCTTTTTGCCTTCGGAACAGGCCTGACGCGCTAATCCCAGCATCCGGTCCAAATTGGCCTGCAATCCCTCCTGAGGCGTGGGAAAGTCCGCCAGGGAATCCACACCACTTTGCACCACCTTCAGGACGACAGTGTCTTTTTCAAGCGGTTTCGTGGGATAGGTGCCGTCGGGCCGGACCAATACAGGCGTCGTTTCGGCAGATTCGTGCCCACCGGCCATTAAGGATGGCGGCGCCAGCGCCTGAGATAAGATTATGCCAAGCGCGAAACCACGAATCCATTTCATGATAAACCCCGGTGTCTAAGTAAACGTTCTGACACCCTTCAGCTTATCGCTCCATTTCTCATCCACCAAGTCAAATGAGTCCGGGGCCAATTCTTCCAGCCAAACCCGATTGGGCTTGGCATAGTTCTCAGGACCGCCCTCTTCGGGCCATTGCTCCGTCGCATCGATGACGAATTTCGACGTTTGCGGCCGGTTGGTCATGGACGGATCGAGCGGCATACCGCGTAGATTCTCAAACATGGCGCTCGATTCGGCGGGTTGCCAGCGGGATCCGATGGCTTTCAGCACCGCATCCGTATCGAGTATGTTCACGTCCTTGTCAGTCACAACATATAGTTTGGCGACTGGGACAATCTTCGCCAGTTTTTCGCCGGCATCAAGCCCGTCTCCCGGCTTTTGCTTGTCGATGCTGACGAAACAAATACCGAGTGCCTGCGGCGGCAGATGAATATCGACCAAGCTCGGTATGAGCCTTTTAAATCCGTTCACAGATAAAGCCGCCTCCGGTGCGGCCATATAGCCCTTTGTCATGCCGGTGAACGAATTGACGTTCCACGGGTTCGGGCGATGGGTGATCCGCGTGACTTCCATAATGAAGTTCTCTTCCTTGCGGGGTCCCATATAACCCATCACCTCACCGAATGGTCCTTCCGGCTCCAATCGGTCAAGCGGCACAATACCTTCGATAATCATTTCGGCATGGGCCGGGACCATGAACTCGCCATCATCGGTTTTCACCACTTTCATCGGCGCACCGCGAACACCGCCACAAATCGCATGCTCATCAATGGGCCCGCGATTGAGTACCCGATTGGGAACGCGGGTGCTGGCAACCGTAAACATCACCGGGTCTTGGCCGACGGCGATGGCAATCGGCGCCGTCTTCTCACCGCGTTCTTTCGCCGCCATCAACATGCGCCAACCGGTTTGACCAGGCTCACTGTTGATGCCCAATTGTCGTGGGCCTTGAATCTGGCATCGATAGGTACCGAAGTTAAAACCCATTTCGGGATCTTTGGTATAAACCGATCCCGTATTCACATAGGTTCCGCCGTCACGGGGATTGGACTGAATAAAAGGAAACAGGTTGAGATCAATGTCATCGCCTTCAACAACAATTTCCTTAACAGGGGCGTCTTCGCGCGCCACTTCAATCGGTGGGATTTCAGGATAATTGCCGCCGTTCTTTTCGAGAATGCCCGTCAAATGGGCCATGGCCGCGCGATAATTGGCCTCACCCTCATTCATGATCGGGTCTAGTCCCAAAGTCGCCGTCTCATTGAACCAATGAGCCAAATGGTTGACCAGGACGGGTCCCTTGATCCATTTGCCACCACTTTTCACTTCTTCAAAAATGATGATCGGTGAATTGTAAAAGCCGAATTCTTCCATTGCCCGGTAAACGATCGCGGTTCCTTCGTACGCATCTTGATCCACACGCTCGAAGCGCATGACGATACCGCGCTCTTCCATGGCCGCAATGAAGCTGCGCAAGTCGTCAAAGCCGTTGGGCGGGATATCCGTCATCTTTTGCTTTGGACCCTCGGCGGCGGCATGGGCACCGGCTTGTGCCTCGGACACCAATTCTGTGGAGGCCAGAGCGATGCCCGCTCCGGTTGTTGCCATAAATCCTCGACGCGACAGGGCGTCATTCTTGACATTTTTCTCGGAATCGCTCGACACGGTGTTCTCTCCTCCTGAATACACTCAAAGCATGATACGGCTTGAAGATCATTACGTGGCCGTTGGTTCTCGGATCATCCGAAGTATGATCATGCTGTTGTTGATACCGCATATGGCACAAAACATGGCCAAGTAAAAGCGCAGGAATGGTGACCCTTTAGTCACTGATTTTGCGCAAAAACACATGAATTGAAGGGTCTTACGGCCATGCTGAAGAGCATATCTGAAATATTGCACCAAGCCTCATCAGCCTGGACCATTGGACTGGCCTTGCTTGTGTACGGATATTTTCTCGTTGTCATTATGCCCGAAGCCAGTGTCGACAGTCAGTCGTATGGCGGCACATGGGGAACGCCCGACCGGCAACTCTTTTACACGCCCGATGAGCTCTACGCGCAGATTGCAACATGGGGCGATGCCGGAAGGGAAAGCTATATCGCCTTTCGCCTCGGCCTCGACATTATCTGGGCGCTTGCCTATACCTCGTTTTTGGTGACCATCACGAGCGTCGCACTGCGATCAGCGTTTCAACCGCAAGATCCCCGGCGTTTGTTGAATCTCTTTCCACTCATTCCGCTGCTCGCCGACTACATGGAAAACGCTTTAGGTGTCGTGATCGCCAGCAACTTCCCCGCACGATTGGACGGCGTTGCTTGGCTTGCGGCGGCCTTCACCAGTTTGAAATGGTTGAGCTTGGCCTTCGCCCATTTGGTCATGCTTTACGCACTGATCGCTGCTGCACGCGCCAGATTACGGAAAGCCTCACCAAGGAACCGGTGAACCATCATAGGCGAAGAAGGAGCCGGTTTGCTCGATTGTCACACCATCAATCACATCAATCATCGCAGCAACGGAATCCTCAGGCGCTTGCATTTGCGCACCGGTCATCTGAACCATTTGTGCAATCTCTTTGGTTTCCTGATCCGGTGCCTCTTCCACATTCATATTCATGACACCGCGTGAATCCGCAAATCCCGGCTCCATCAGAAACACGGTCACGGATTCGTCTTTCAAGTCAAAGGCGACATGCCGGGTGAGAAAATGCAATGCGGATTTACTAGCGCCATAGCCATAAAAATTCCCAGTGGTCGCCGCAAATGGTCCGGTCCCCACCATACTGCCCATGACCACGACCTTCTTAAGGTCACTCTGAATTACATGAGGGGAAAAGGCCTCGGTCACCTTCAATGTGCCTAGAACATTCACTTCTAAAATGTCACGGAACAAATCGTAGTCTACGGAGCCGAAGTTTTGCCGGCTCATCTCACCCAAGCGGGCCGCATTGTTCAGCAAGAGATCAATCTTGGTATCTTGATAACGTTCGGCAAGCGCTTCAATGCCTGCGTGATCCGTCAGATCAAGTTGCTCAATCTTTACATTCGCATACTGATCCGCAAGGGCTTTCAGGTCGTCCGCCTTTTCGGGCCGGCGGGCGGTAGCGATCACATTCCAACCGGCAGCGGCATATTGCTGAGCAAAGTGAAATCCAAGACCCCGATTTGATCCTGTAATCAGCACCGTAGCGGCATCTTTATCCTGCGCCTGCAATGGCGACGCCGGCGCCCAGACTCCCATGACAACTAAAACGCTCATTACCAGTTTTCTTAAACCATCCCTCATGATCGCGATCTCCCTCAGCTATCTCCAGACAAGTCTAGACTCGCATCTTGCCCCAGCCAAAGTGTTTGAGACGAGTATTGCCGGCCTTGACCAAACAGAGGTCTTTGCATCGGGCAAAATCCGTTTATGCTGCGCAGACAACGCTTTTGGGGATATTCATGACGAAGACGGCCTTATTCATTGTACTGAGTCTTTTCACCGCCATGTCCGCGCCTTACGCCCATGAGACGATCGGCCCGAAAGGCAATATGGACGTGAAATGGGAATTGCCCAATATTGCCCGCGTCATCGGCGCCGGATACGGCGAGTCTTTTGGCTTGGATGCCTATGTGCGAAAGGGCCTGCCTGAGATGGTTGAGCTTGACGGCCGCAATTGTTATCGCGGCTCGTATTTCGCATTTGATGTTGCAGAGTCTTTTGCTTTCGATATAGACGAGCCGGTCAATCTGAAAGTCACTTTGCATCCAGATCACGATACGTCTTTCTCTCTCGCTTACGACAAAAACGGACAAGCCGAAACCGGCGCCGTCATCGCCGCCGAAATGGTGTCGGAAAACTTTGCATCAGCCGAGATAACACTCGACCGCGCGCGCTTCGCCAACCGCGGACAAGCGGGAACGGATTTCATCATCGTCGCACGCGGGGCCGATTCCTGGGACCTCCAGCTAGACAAGACCCACCAAGTTGCCTTGTGCGACATTGCTCTAGAAAGGCCAAGCCAGAACTCAAGCATCACTGAAACCGGCAAGATTAATCTCAAAATCAAAGACGAGAACGGCACTGCCAGCCCGGCACGATTGGGGCTTTATGACGTCACAGGCCGCATGCCGCTGCCGTCCAAAGACGCCATCACCTTCCAATATTACGGCGAGCGGAAACGCGAACATTTCCTGCGGGAAGGTTGGGGCTACAAGGAGCCGTGGCCGAACGACAATCGCTATATTTTTTATGCGGACGGCAACTACAAAGCCGAAATCCCGGCAGGCGCTTATCAACTCGTTGTCTCACATGGCCCAGAGTATCGCGTACTCACGGAGACGCTTGACGTCCAAGAAGGCAAAACAGTCAAGAAAACCATTGAGCTGAAACGTTGGAGAGATTTGCCCGGCGACGGATGGTATTCAGGCGATGGTCATATCCATCTGGATCGAGGTAAACAGGACAACAAAGCGGTCGCCGCTTTTTTGGCGGCGGAGGACATTCGGCTGTCGAATATCTTGCAAATGGGCAATCCGTCGGCCGTTCATTACCCGCAATATGCGTTTGGTTCATCCGGCCAATATTTGAAAAACGGTTATGCCTTGGCGCCGGGGGTTGAGGACCCTCGAACAGCTCAACGCGGACACACGATTGCGCTGAACATCCAATCTGTCGTGCGTGATCCGACAAAATACTTTTTGTACCATCAAGTCTTCGAAAACTATTTGGATCAAGGGGCCCTGACCGGCTATGCCCATGTGGGCTTTGATTGGTTTGCCGAGCGGCGCGGTCTCGCCCTCGATTTGCCTTTCGGGCTGATCAAGTTTCTCGAAGTCTTGCAATATGGGACGTTAAACACGGACCCATGGTATGATTTTCTCAATCTAGGCTATCAAATCTCACCCTTGGCGGGGTCCGACTTTCCTTATATCGACCAACCGGGCACTGTGCGTTCCTATGTGAAGATCGACGGCGACTTCACCGCCCAAGCTTGGTTCGACGGCTTGGCCGCAGGTAAAACCTTTGTCACCAACGGTCCCATGCTCACCTTTTCCATCAACGATCAGGAGATGGGCTCCACACTGAGACTAGCGCCAGGAGACCAAATTGAGATCAAGGCAACAGCAGACTTCAATCCGGATCTGGAGCCCTTGGACCGGCTGGAATTGGTGTCACAGGGGAAAGTCATCGCAACGGTCTCTGCCAAAGAGAGTGGGACGCCGATTTCGCTTTTGAAGGATCTCAAAATCACCGACGGTCAATGGCTTGCGGTCAGAGCCTATGGAAAAGACTACGGCCTCGCCCACTCTGCCCCCATCTATCTGCACGTGGATGACCTGGGACATATTGATACAAGTGCTGCCGCCATGATTGTTGACCAGCAGCTAGACGTTCTCACCGAACTTCAGAATGCCGATCTGGACCCCATCGGAGAGCTTGAATATTGGCAGGTCATTGATGGTTTTGATCGGCTTTGGCAGAACCAAAAGGCGCAATTGTCCCAACGCATCGAGCAAGCCAGATCACGATATGAAGACCTGCTCCTGGAGATTGCGGATCACTAAGGCAAGCCGGCAAGACATCTTTAACGCGGCGGGCAGACCGATCCCTTCGACGCGATCAAGTTTTTGACCGTATTGAAATGAGCAATGTCGTCTTCGGTGGGATCAACACTGTCACCTGAAATAAAGACACCAAACTCTGACGCGCCGTCATCACCATAGAATAAAACGCCGCGGATGATGGCATCGCCTCGGCCGGGCATTTCGATCGCATAGATCGACGCATAAAGATCGGGACGCAAATGCCCGCGGACAGGCTGCTCATATTCAATGTTGAAATAATCCGAAGTTTCTGACGGAGCGCCTTTGCCGACTTTGCTTCTAATTTCAAAAACGTTCTGACCTTTCATGATCAGAAAAGTTGACTCTCCCCAGGATCCCATGGCGTCCCAAATTTCCGGGAAATGTTCCCCGGCCGCGGAAACAGCTTGCCCCTCCGGCAATCCACTCACCACAATCGCTTCGGTCAAGCCGCTTCTCATGCTAGCGATCGGCGGCATGGCGCCGGGGGCTTCCCCATAGTACGCCGTGACTTGAGCTGCCTGGTCGGCTGAAGCGCAAAAGTCCGTCGCCGTCGCAGAACCGGCAGACAGACTCAGACCCATAAAAAATGAAAGTGCGGCAATTGCTCTCATATCTCTTTCCCTCGTCCAAAAGCAATCAGGAACACCTGTTCAGACTATCACCGATACTTATGGAGAGCCAATCCGCTATCTCAGCCCATTTTGAATCCGGTGAAGATTTGAGCGAAGGGAAAAACTGATTTTCGGCAATGTGTTACAGCAAAGCTAGGCGTGTCTCTAAAACTGCCGGAGAAAGGACGAAAGATGACCGGAAGGTGAATTCATCCTAACCTCATGGACTCTTACTACGCACCGCGCGGGATATGGTTACCCGTTCTTAACCGATGCTGCTTTAGGTTTTGGTCCTGCAATGCCTCAATCATTACCAAAATTGGGATCCAGATTGTGCAAAACCGAAATACTGAACGTGTCTTGAAAATCGGCGTGGTTGCGCTCTTTGCCATTCTTGTTGGAATGCAGGTGAACAATTTTCCGTATCCGGCTCCGCTGATTCAGCCTTTCTTAGAACCCAAAGCTCGCTGGCCCGAGGCCCAAGTTAAAGAATGGATTGAGAATGAGAATCCGGATCAATCTTTTGTCGACTACTTTCAGCGGGATCCGGAACGTTTCCCGCCGGCCGGCAACAACTATGTAGCGCCGGCCGATGGCGTCATCAAAGACATCATCCAAGAAGAAGACGTAACCTACTTCGTCGTTGGCCTGTCATTTTGGGACGTCCACGTTGTACGCACGCCCATCAGTGGAGAGGTCATTGCCGTCGAGCAAGAAGGTGTTTCCGTGTTCAGAGATTTCTCGGAAACAGCAGAACGCGCCTACTTGAAAGGCAAAGCAGGCCCGGTCCAACAAATCGTCACGATACGGAACGGCCAAGGCGATTTTAAAGTGCGCCTAATCACCAGTTGGTGGGCAAGCCGCCTCAAAGTCTCGGCGCGCGTGGGAAGCTTTGTGGAAAAAGGCGATCGTATTGGACGCATTCTCTTAGGGAGCTCCGTGGTCGTCGACACACCTAAGCCAATGGAGTTCTTGGTTGAGCCAAAGCAGCGTGTGGTGGCTGGTGAAACGATCATTTGGGAAGGGCCGGAGTAGACCCATGGAGAAATTGGATTTGCTAAGCTGGCGCAATATTGCCTATTTTGTTTATGCGTGCTGCGCCCTGCTCGTCTTTGATTATGTCTGGCGAGTTGTGGAAATGCCCTTCATGACCATGGCGTTGACGGGCTTAGGGATCGCCGTCGCGGGATTTATCGCGCTGGTGCTGTTGCTGCGGCGTTCTTCATAAGAAGACCTCAACAAGTTCACCTCCGCGCACGAACGGGTAAAAACCTATCCCAGGAGCCAACGGCGCGGCAAACAGATGACCTTGAAGCCATCCACTCCTGGAAGGCTTCAAGTGCCGCAATGCCGTAAGAGATCTATTTGTTGTCCTGTCGGCCTTGGAAAACCTGAACATCATCTGAGTCGGCCAACCAGATTTGCCGCGGCGCGTAGCCTTCCTTGCGCAGCAAATGTTCCGTGTAGACAATACGGTCAGGCTTGATCAACGCCAATTGGCCACGGGGCGGACCTTCGTTGAGGTCATTGCCGAGCTCAAAGGAAGAAGCCACCCACTTAAAGACCTCCATGCCATAATTCCACTCCGGTGTATCTACATCCAACAGAGTCGCCTTGCCGAAAATTTGGGCGCCCATGACGCAAGCCCAACCGGCCATCGAGTTGGCGATCGCAAGCGAGACCCGTGGATCCCTTTTCAGTGCCTTGTGCTTGGGGCTGTTGGGCTGCGGAAAGATATAGGTGTTCATGCCGTCCGCATAAAACTCCAAAGGCGAGACAATCGGCGAACCGTCCTTGCGCACGGTCCCCAACATACCCAAATTGGTCATGGTCAAAACCCGCTCAATACGGGCTTCCAAGGCTTCTCGCGACATTTGCTTTGTCGGCCAGACTTTTTCTTCCAGCCAGGGATGGGCTTTGCTCATTTTGGACTCTCCAATCGTCAGACTTTGATTTGAGCGGCATTGAACGGGGATCGGCCCACGTTGAACAGCGCTCAGTCGCCTCTGTCCAAAGGCCGGTGAACACAGGTGTTCTTATGTCTGGCTGGTCACCCGAGCGTTGCGATGACTTGCTGGGCGGTTTCGACACCGCTTTCATAGGCGCCGGCGACGGTCGAAGACAACGATTCATGGCATTGATCGCCGGCAAAGAACAGGCGGTCGGCGAGGGAAGCCCGCAAAGCTGCGCGCGTTCCGGGCGTATGCGGTTGTTTCGTTGCATAGGATCCCAAGGTCCAAGGGTCTTGACCCCAACTGGTGAAATATCCTTTGACGAACTCTTTTTCGATACTTTCACCCAACATCGTCTTGATTTGTGACAGGCCGAAATCGATGGCAGCCTCAATACCGGCTTTTTCCAAGTCGCGGCTGAGATCACCGCCCGTCCAAAGCATGCAAAGGCCGGTACCCATGACGTTCGATGCAAGAGATGGCTGATCGAATGTTCGGCTTGCAGGATGCGGATAATTGTCCGGCCCCAATCCAAAGATATCGGAGCGGAACATCATCGCCACATGATTTGAGACACCCATGGTAAATGCATTGAACGCCTCAACTTTCTCCAAAGGTAGAAGCGGGTCAAAGGCAATCTTCTCCGATGCAAGCAGCCCGGTGGACGGTGTCAAGATAACGGCCTTCGCCTCTAACGTACCCTCGGATGTTTCCACGCGAACACCCTCGCCGCCCCAATCAATTTTGGTGACTTGTGTGTTCAACTCCACCGGCACATCACGGCCGTAATGGGCGACCAAGGTTCCAAAGCCTTCCCGGCAAATCCAGTCTTCCCCAAGATCACGCCAATAAAACTCTGCGGTCGAGATATCTTTGAGCTCTTTGGCCCATAAGTCATGTGTAAAAATTGAGGCCACAGCAACATGGATGGGGTCGGTCAAATCAAAAAACTGATCAATGGGTTCATCGAGTCCTTTTTGACCGGCGCGATAGATCTTAGATCCGATCTTCTCCATAACGTTCTCGATCTTTTCAATCTCTTCGGACCCAAGATCTTGGCCATTGAAAAAGGCTTTGTCCTCACCCTCGTCTTCGCGGACGTCGAAGCCGTTGGCTTTGGCGTAATCAATCCAGGGATTAACGTCGGATTCGTGCAGCCAATGGGCGCCGCGATCATAAGGCACGCCAAAAATGGACGTGTCCGTAAAGGTACGTCCGCCGATACGATTTCGTGCTTCGATCAATTTAGAAGTGACACCGGATTCGGTTAAGGTCCTCGCTGCAGCGAGTCCTGCCGCGCCGGCACCGACAACAATGACATCGGGGGTATTGACCAAAGGCGCAAGCATAGCTTCTCCCAAAACCGAGTATGACGATCAACAAAACGGCATACTGACCTTAACGCTTCGGCACGCAGATCGCATCGGACAAAATGCTAGGTTATTTGACCGGTTCGCTAACCCAGAAGGGAGGCAACTGCGTTCGCTGTTTCAATGCCGGATTCATGGGCCCCTGCGATCGTGGACGAAACCAATTCGTGGCATTGGTCGCCTGCAAAAAAGAGGCGGTCCCCTACAGGCGCCCTCAGAGCGGCACGATTGCCGGGAAGTCCCGGCTGTTTGCTGGCGTAGGAACCCAGCGACCAGGGGTCTTGACCCCAGCGGGTAAAATTCCCTTTGACGAATTCTCTCTCGATCTGCGCGCCCAGCATAGATTTCACTTGCTCCAAGCCGTAATCCACGGCCGCCGCAAGCTCTGCAGCTTCGAGATCACGACTGAGATCTCCGCCGGTCCACAACATACACAGTCCCGAGCCGGAGACATTAGATGCCAGTGCGGGTTGGTCAATCGTGCGGTTGGCGGGCTGGGGGTAGCCATCCGGCCCCAAGCCAAAAATGTCCGAGCGGAACATCATCGCCACGTGATTGTAGACACCCATCGTGAAAGCATTGATCGCCTCGACTTTTTCAACGGGCAGAACAGGGTCAAATTGGATCTTACCGGAAGCGAGCAATCCGGTGGACGGCGTCAAAACGACGGCCTTGGCCTCTAATGTGCCTCGCGAGGTTTCAACTCTGACACCCTTCCCGCTCCAATCAATTTTGGTGACTTCGGTGTTAAGCTCAACCGGCACATCGCGACCATAATGCGCAACCAAAGTGCCAAACCCTTCGCTGCAAATCCAATCTTCCCCCAGATCCTCCCAGCTAAAGGCCGCCGTCGAAATATCCTTCAATTCCTTTCCGTAAAAATCGTGAACAAAGAAGGATGCAGCGCCGGAGTGAGACGGCTTGTTCAAATCAAAGAATTGTTCGATCGATTCATCACGGCCCCGCTCGCCCGCAAGGTAAATCTGATAACCGATCTCTTCGATGGCCTCATATATCGAATCAACCCAGTCCGATCCGAGCGACTGGCCGTCCGCGAACGAAACTTCTTCGCCTTGGTCAGAATAAACACGGAACCCGTTTGCCTTGGCGTAGGAGATCCACGGGTTGACATCGGAGTTGTGAAGCCAATGCCCACCCACATCGTAGGGCACGCCGAAAGTTTCGGTCTCCGTGTAGGCCCGCCCGCCAATGCGACCGCGCGCTTCAATCACTTTGTACGTGATGCCCGCTTCCTCGAAGGTTCGAGCCGCCGACAGTCCTGCCGCGCCGGCACCGACAATGATGACATCGGACGTGCTGGAAAAAGCGGCACGGCTTGAACCCGCCAGCGCCGACGTCGCAAGCAATGACCCGGTAAAAGTGCGCCGATCCCAAGACATTTGGCCGCTCCTCTTCTTGCGCTTACGGAAATGAGCTTAGAGAAGCATACCGGACATGTCTAATCACACAAACCTGCGGAGCAACACGGATCTGGCACTCAGACGCCCAATGTCTATTCGAGGATCTTGCCGTCCCAATTCACCGTCCGCCCGGTGTTATCCATGTCAAAATTTTCAAGCACGTCGATCATGCCGGCAATTGATTTCTCAATGGGGATAGCGCCTTGAGATTCCGGATCGCCGGGCTCGCCATGCGTGAGAACACGCCCGGGCAGAAGCGTGGCTACTTTGATCCCCTGACCTTTTAGGCGAATGGCAATCTCGATCTGTATAGAATCGAGCGCTGCTTTACTGGTCTTATAAAGAGAGAAGCCGGGCGCCGGAATGCCGTATTTGCCTTTTCCGGTGGTCAACGCCGCGATGATTTTTTGATCGCCCGCTTTGACATGGGGCGTAAACGCTTCGGTTACCTTCAGAGGCCCCATCGCATTGATGCGATAGAACCGAATGAACTCATCATAGTCGATGGACCCGATCAGTTGCTCTTTGTCCGGACCGCGCATCAACCCGGCATTGTTTAAGAGAATGTCGATGGGCTGGTCTTTATAGGTCTCCGCTAAGGCATCAATCCCTTCGTGATCCAACAAGTCCAATCTCTCAATTGTCACATTTTCATATTGCGCAGCGAGAGCTTGGAGGTCGTCGGCGCCCTCCGGATTGCGAGCCGTGGCAATAACGTTCCAACCCTTTTCGGCATATTGCTTGACAAACTCAAAGCCGATGCCGCGATTGGACCCGGTGATAAGCACTGTGGGGGCCCCTTCTTCGGCCGCGACGGGCTGAAGCAAAGCCGTCCAAATCATGGCAACCGCCAATCCGGTGAATTTGAAGAACCGCAACATTTCTTTCTCCTGTCCGAAGCTCCGTCAAAGGCGAAAAATTAACTGGATTTCACAGTTACGATAAGCAAAAACGCTTTTTGGAACCATTTTGGCGTATCTCCCGCTGGAATCATGGCAAGAGGATTGATGAAGGTCAAAATCAACAGAAAGAGCCTTTGGGTTAGGGTGTCCCTACGCACATTGCGGCATTTTATTCTGTTCAACATCGGTACGGTCTTCATCACCATCTTTGCGCGGCTATCTCATCGCACAGGTGACGACCAGTTCATGAACCTTCCGCCGGATTCGATGGTTTCAATCAGTATTGCATCGGCCTACACATCCATCGTGTTTTTATTGGCCACTTTGCTGGTGGGCCCCATCCAAATGGTGAGATCGAAAGCTCTGCCGCTGTCATCATACTTACGCCGGGACCTTGGGATTTGGACCGGCATATTTGCGCTTACTCATTTTTATACAAGCTTGGAGATAGATTTCGGACCAGGCACATCCTGGCTTTATCTATTTTTCACCGACAATCCGGACGCTCTTATTCCTCTGCGACTAGATCTCTTCGGCCTGTCAAACTATCTGGGCCTCATAGGAATTATTCTGTTTAGCGTTGTCCTTACCATTTCGAGCGACTTCGCCCTCAAAGCACTGAAACCGGCGCGCTGGAAAAAAATTCAAAGAGGCGTCTATGCGGCGACAGGGCTCACATTTGTTCATGGGATCATTTATCAGGTGATTTCTGAGAGATCCGTCATTTATGTCTTAACCTTCGCATTCATCTTCGTCGTCATTTTTGCCGCGCAGACGTGGGGCTTCCAGGCCAAGCAAAAGAGGTTAGATCAGGCCCGAACATAGAGCCTGTCTTCACGCCGACTCACCAGTTGGACAGCAACTAGTCTTTGAGCGCCGTGCTCATGCGCGCAGGCGCCTGCGCCAACACAAAGAGACCCAACGTCTGAACGTCAAAGGTAACCGTCTGTGCTTTACGGTCCAGCCTCGGCGCCGATCCACCGGGCACCGGATACACCGGATCATAATTGCCCGTAATGTCATTGAAGATGAACGCCGAAATCTGCGCTGGATCTGTCACCTTGCTGGGGTCATAAGGCAAGGTCACACTTGCAGGCGCGTTAAACAAAGTCCGGTAAGGGCCGACATAGACAATCGGCGACACGGCTTGACTGTGTTGGGGAAGCACAATCCCTGGGCGCCACTCGCCTTGTGTACCGATCATCGCGGTATAATCGTCCCAGCCTGCTTCCGCATGATCTTCGGGTTTGGCAAATTCAACAAAGGGCCGGATGGCATTGGGGTCGCGGTTCCCTTTAGGGTCTGCCGCTGACGGCGTCCGATAGGTGTCTTTCCACTCATATCCGTCCGGGGCGTTTGGTTTCGGATCAGCCCGAACCATTAAAGCCGCGCCGGCCAAGGGACCCTCCTCCACCTTGACGGATCCACCCCCAAGTTTCGTAATCTCACCGCTCGCCACCACGGACATGTCAAGATCGGGCATAACGCCGAAACGCTCAACACCGCCGCGCAACCGATTGGCATAGCCGTAATTGAATAGATCAATGACGTCATCGAAGGCTTCGGTATAGGTCAGCTTAGTCCACCCCTCGTCGCAATCATCACCCCGTCCGACAACTTCTTGCTGATACTCGCCTGGACCGGTGTAACGCTCACACCATTCAATGGAGTATTTGCCGAACCGCATTTCCCAATTGGCATTGAGTGGGATCCCGTTTTGCACCCGCACCCGGTGAAACGTGTCCTGACTGTTTTGATCCCAATGCGAAATCACCGCCAAAATGCGTTTGCGGCCGTCGACGCGGATGGCCTGTTCGATATTTTCGCGCAAGGTCCAATAGCGGTGATCGTCGTCCGGGCCGCCAAAGCCGCCATAATTATCGAGACCGTAGGCATAAAGCGACGTGAGACGCGCATCCTCGCCAGCCTCAAAACCGGAGCGATTGAAATTCAGTTTGTAGTCCCGGCCGTAAACATCTTCCATCCGCCGGCGAAAGCTCAGGTAATTGTTGTAGGCATTCTCCGCATAAACCTCTTTAGCCCATGGTTGGATAATGGAGAAGGCGCCGATGTCCGGGTTGGTGCCAGGCCAAGGCAAGCCGTAAGTGACATAGAGAACGGATAGTTCTTCGTCTTTGGGCGTGTCCTCCATATGCCTTTCGATGTTTTTCAAGAGCATATGATTGTATTCGGGCGTGCGGCCGACCTGCCGAACCTGTTTCATATCCATTTCGTCCACGAGGCCTTCGCGGCACAGCGCCACATAAGCATAATTGTAGCTCATGAAATTGTTGGCATAATTGTTGTTATCGGTGGTCTCACGGGCGATCACGAGTTTCTTGATGCCATCCTTGGCAAACTCGACAGCCACATCATCGTGGCGTTTGGAAACACCCTCCAGAGCCTCATAATAGCCGTGGCGGATATCCACCTTGTCGCCAAAAAATTCTTCGAAATAGTCATGAAGATATTCCGCTTCAGCGACATTGACCGGCGCCGCCTCCGCTTTGTCCTTGAGCCTGAACATTTTGGAAACCCGTATCCAATAGGCCACAACGCCTTCGTCGAAGTCCGCAATACCGTTGCCTTGGGCAATCTGATAATAACCCGCTACATAATCCTTGCCGTTGCGCGGATCGCGCGGATAGCCGCTACCAAAATTGGGTTTTAGGTCGACAAGGGCCGTAATCTCAACACCCTCAAGGTCTTCCGCCTTTAGGACAATCTCTTCATCCACAACATTTGTATAGGTTTGACCGTCGCGGCTCTTCTTGTAGATGCCATTGGCATCCCAGACGCGCTCATATTGCGGCAACTTGTGCCCGATTAGGAACGGCCGCAATCCAAGATGGGCGCTGAACTCTCCACTTCCCACATGATATGTAGCACACGGATCATTTGGAGCAGTGCGCTCGCCCACTTGGCTGCGCTCGATCACGTTGCGATAATAGTCGGCTTCATATTCTTTGGGACTTCCCCAGCCGGTCACCAAGACGCCGACCTTCTCTTCATTGGGGGTTTCAGGCTTCATGGCGACTTCTTCCGTCTTCACCGCGCCGTCGCGCGTCAAGGCGGCAAAATCAAACACGCCGTCGCCACTACAGGCAGTGAGCGCGCCGCAAAGAAGAGCCATAAAAAGTATTTTTGTTTCGGACAGTTTCATCACGGGGGTCCTGCAATAGAAAAAGTAAGGAGCAAAAAGTTTGCGCGAACCTATGCGCTTCAATTGGATGGGTCGACAAACTCTTAGGCGCGCTCCGTCCTACGAATAGACATAGCACTTACGATAGCTTTTGCTGCCGAGATCAATTGCTTCGAGGGAGGTGTCTGTAAATTTGGTTGTCAACAAACAACCATTGGCAATAGGACCAGCGCGTTAAACAGCCTGCTCGACACGCATGGCCCGCTTGCGTTCAAATTCTTTCAGGAACTTCTTGCGAATGCGCAATGAAGAGGGAGTCACTTCAACCAGCTCATCATCGTCGATGAATTCAAGCGCATATTCCAGTGTGATCGGTATGGGGGGAGTTAAAAGAATATTCTCGTCGCTGCCGGCGGCTCGGATATTGGTCAATTGTTTGCCTTTCAGTGGATTGACCACCAAATCATTGCCTCGGCTGTGGATGCCGACCACCATACCTTCATAGACTTCTTCGGCATGGCCAATGAACAAGCGGCCGCGCTCTTGCAGGTTAAAGAGCGCAAAAGCCAACGACTTACCTGTTGCCATGGATACCAGAACACCGTTGACGCGGCCGCCGATCGACCCTGCTGCCCGCGGACCATAATGATCAAAGGCATGATACATGAGACCTGTGCCGGACGTGGTGGTCAGAAACTCCGACCGAAAACCGATCAAACCACGGCTCGGGACCAGACAATCAATGCGTACACGCCCCTTGCCGTCCGTGCCGATATTTTTGATCTCGCCGCGCCGCTCGCCCAGCTTTTCGATTACCGCGCCTTGATGCTGCTCTTCCACGTCCATGGAGAGCGTTTCCCAAGGTTCACAAGTGACACCATCGACCTCCTTTAAGATCACTTCGGGCCGCGAAATCGCCAGTTCGTAACCTTCGCGGCGCATGGTCTCAATCAGAATAGACAGATGGAGTTCGCCGCGGCCCGAAACGCGAAACCGATTGGGGTCCCCGGTTTCCTCCACCCTCAAGGCAACATTGTGGATCAGCTCTTCGTTGAGCCGGTCCCGCAAATTGCGGCTGGTGACAAACTTTCCGTCGCGGCCGGCAAAAGGGGAATCGTTGACGTGAAACGTCATGGTGATGGTCGGCTCATCGACCACAAGAGGCGGCAGCGCTTCAACCGCTTCAGGATCGCAGATCGTGTCTGAAATATTCAACCCGTCAATCCCGGTGAAAGCAATGATTTGACCGGCTTCAGCACTTTGCTGCTCGACTTTATCCAAACCGTGAAAGCCAAAGATCTGTAAAATACGACCCGATTTCTCCGCGCCGTCGGCATCGACAAGAGTGACACGGGCATTACGCTCCAAGCGGCCGCGCTCAATCCGTCCCACGCCGATGACCCCGACATAGCTGGAGTAACTGAGGGCACTGACCTGCAGCCGAAAAGGCAAGTCAGGCTGAACGTCGGGTTCGGGCACATGATCAACAATGGTTTGGAACAGGGTGGCCATATCCCCTTTGGGGGCCGACAGATCGGTTGTTGCCCAGCCTTCAATGGCCGAGGCATAGACCACGGGAAAATCAAGCTGCTCTTCGTTGGCCCCCAAGCGATCGAACAGATCAAATGTCTCGTCCACGGCCCAGTCCGGCCGGGCGGCATCCCGATCCGCCTTGTTGACCACGACGATCGGTTTCAACCCGGCTTCCAATGCCTTCGACGTCACGAATCGTGTCTGAGGCATCGGCCCCTCGACCGCGTCGACCAAGAGAAGCACGGAGTCGACCATGGACAGAACCCGTTCCACCTCGCCCCCGAAATCCGCGTGACCTGGCGTGTCGACAATATTAATGCGCCAGTCGCCCCAGGTGATGGAGGTATTTTTTGAGGAAATCGTAATGCCGCGCTCGCGCTCAAGATCTTGGCTGTCCATCACCCGTTCAGGCGTGTCCTTGTGACCCGCTAATGTGCCCGATTGGCGCAAAAGTTGGTCAACCAAGGTGGTTTTGCCATGATCCACATGGGCAATAATGGCGACATTTCGCAGGCGGCTCACACTTTCGACCACGGCTTAACTCATTTGATTTGAGTGGATAATGCGGGCGTCTTATAGAGGCCCCGGACCGACGACGCCAGCAGGAAATTTGCCCCCCTACGGCAGCTAGAATCCCCACCGCATCCCGGCGGAAATATGATTACGGCTCTCCTCACCGCCATGCTCCCCCCGATAGCCAACAAAAGCCGTCATCCCATTCTCAAACAAGGCATCCAGACCAACGCGAACGGTTCCATAACCCTCATCCTTGTCCTCAACCGGGGCAAGCCGGACGGTCCCGCTGGTAAAGGTGACCTCTACTTCCGAGTCACCACCGCGCCATTGCTGTAGATAACCGAGACTGAACTGAGGTCGTAGACGAGCAGACCCTTTTTCGTAGTTGCCGGTCAAATCAAAGGACGGCCCCACTCGCGCAACGTCCATCACGACGTCGTCAAATTGAATGCCCGCCGAATCCGTATAGCCCGTCTGGGACTGATAGAGATAGGAGGTATTGAGCGTGAGTTGACTCTTCCAATGATCCGTCAAATCGAATCCCCAGCCGGCCGACGCAAAGAGACCATAGGATTCGCCATCGGCCTCTGCCTCCACGTTGAGAGTCTCACCTGAAATCACAACCGGCCGATTATGATCTTTGTCTTGATAGCTATATTGGACACCGAACTTTAGATTGATCGGCACACGTACATAAACACCATAGAGACCGGCATAAAGACTCTGTGCGGCCGCATCCCCGTTATTGGCGTTGATCTCAAGATCGGTTTCCGTATAACCGAGCGCGCCGCCGAGATAAAGATTCGGTGTGGTCTCAAAGTCCATTCCGATCGCGACACCTTGGGTGTTTTGTTCAAATCCCGCAAAGATCTCACCATCCTGTCTTGTGTTATAGTCGTAGATGCCTCGCAGCCAAAGATTGCGTGCCGGACCTGAACCGGCATTGCCTGCGGGCATGTGCGCGTCACGCATGGCATTCTGGAAAGCGTAAGCTTCTTCAAGTCCAGCTTGGGCGCCGGCCGTCGTATTGACAACACTGACGGCCGTTAGCTGAATTTGATCGCCGGTTACCAACTTTGTTTCCGCAATCAATCCGTTGGTTTCGACATTTCGGAAATTGTTGTCAATTGACCCGGTCGCAACAAGCACGGGCTGATCAACCACGTCAATGGTCACGCCCAAGGGAATGACCACGGCGGTCGCGCCAGGGTCAATAGAGACATTCCCGGCAACGGTCACCAAATCAGCCTCGCCCCCATCAACTTCGATCTCATAGGTCGACCCTGCCCCCAACGTCAGATCACCGGACAAAGCAAGTGTCCCGATCGAATTGCCCGGCGAAATAACCCCGCCGTCACCAATGAATGTCGCACCCGCAAGATCGCCATCACCGGCGAGCATACCGCCCAGGGCGTTGACGCCGCCGGGCGCCTCTAACGATCCATTGATGGTCAGACGCCCGGAATTGATATTGACCACGCCGGTTGCCCCGCCTCTGTTCAAAGTTACGTCACCGGTCAGCGTCCAATCAGCGCCGTTCATGTTGAGGGTTTCAAAATTGGTAAAATCGTCGTTCTCCGATCCACTCCCCTCAAGGTTCAAGACGTCAAAGCCGTCACCGCCATCGGAGCGACCTGCGATGGACGAGCCCGATTGCAGGGTGAGAACATCGTCTCCACTACCTAATTGAATGGCCGTCCCCCCGGTTCCGATGATGCGGCCACTATTGATGATACCGCCGACAACGGAACTGTTGCTGGAGACAGAAATGCCGGTATTGCCCACAATCGTGCCGCTATTGTTAAGGCCGCCATTCAGCTGACTGCTATCGGTCAGGGAAAAGCCCGCAGATACCGGACCTGAGAGTTGGCCGTTGTTCCTCAAACCGCCCAATATGACCGACCCCGAAGACGCCGAGAAACCTTTCCGCCCACCGGAAATCGTCCCGTCATTGACGACACCGTCGGTCAATCTTGCAGATGAGAGCTGAACCCCGGAACGTCCGCCGTCGATGAGACCGGAATTCTGTACACCACCGGCAATAGATACATTCCCTGAGAACTTGACGGCAATTCCGTCAGTGCTGCGAATAGATCCTGCATTGATAAGCCCGCCTGACAATGTGGCATTACTGTCGACGGCAATGGCCGCTTGCGTCGCGCCACCGGAATGTGAGATCAACGCGCCCGTTTGATTTTCGATCCCACCGGCTAGGGACGTCCCGGCACCGGAAAGATAGATGACACGCGTGTTACCGGACAAAAGACCACCTGATTGGTTGGTGAGTCCGCCTTGCAAAGTCGATGCATTTTCTAGTGTGATGGCGGTTTGTGCTGTGGAGAGAATTTGCCCTCGATTGGTCAGACCACCGGTGATGAGCGATTGGGTTGAAACACGAATAGCTGCGCTCTGTGCACTGATGGTTCCGTCGTTATCAAGACCCCCGGCCAAGGACGACATCTGATCGATACCAACGGCATTTCCTGCAGAAGCGGCAATGTTGCCGGTATTGCTCAATCCATCTTGGATTTCCGATTGTGACGTCAGTCTGAGGCCATAATTGTTCCCGGCTATCGTGCCGCTATTGACAATCCCGCCTGATATAGAGGCAGAGCTTGCAACTCGAATGCCGTCGGGCGCCGAGACACTGCCCGCATTTGAGATGCCACCATTCACGGAAGACCCGGCGCCCGTCACCGCGATACCTTCCGTCGCTCCTTGAATGGATGCGCCCAAAGTGTTGGTGATGCCGCCGGAAACCGTGGCGCCACCATCAACCTGCACCCCGACACCGGCAATCAATGGTCCGGCATTGACCACGCCGCCCGATGTAATGTTCGCGCCGCTCGTAACCCGCAGACCCACGGGTGCGATCACGGAGCCGCTATTTGTAACGCCGCTCGCAACAGACGCGCTAGAGATCAATAGCCCGTTTTGGGTTGCGCTGAGATTGGCGGTATTGGATACCCCGCCCGAGACAATCGCACCTCCGTTGACCACAAGTCCGTCGGTTAATCCGCTATGGTTGGTCGCATTAGAGACGCCTCCCGCCACGGAAGCGCCGCTGACGCGAATGATCACGGGCGCATTGACGGTGCCGGCATTGGCAACTCCGCCGGAAACAGTCCCGCCGGAAATCTCAATGCCTGCGGTATTGGCGGTGATCGTCCCAAAGTTGGTGATGCCGCCGGCAACGGAGCCATTGCCGCCCACAAAAATACCGAAGGACGTGGCGTTCAGAACACCGGAGGTCGACGCCCCGCCATTGGCGATCCCGCCCGTGACAACAGCATTGCCGACGATGCCAATAGCTGATGATCCGCCGGCTACGGTTCCGGTGTTGCGGACGCCGCCAGTTGTGATTTGGGCACTGCCGCCAATCTGAAGACCGACCACGGAGGCCAACACGGTGCCGCTGTTTGTGATGCTATCGACCATGGCATTGCCGGAAATATCAATGGCCACTTGGCTGACGCCCAACGTTGAGCTGTTGGCGATGCCGCCGGTAATGATGCCGTTGCCGGCGACCACAATACCGCGGGTCAAGCCGACCGCCGTACTATTATTGGCGACACCGCCAGCAACGGAACCACCGCTCATGTCAAGGATGACAGGCGCATTGACGGTGCCTTCATTGGCAATACCGCCGGAAACCGTTCCGCCGGTGACCGACAGTGCTGCCGCTCCGGCCGTAATGGTTCCATGATTGGTGATACCGCCGGCAATGGAACCATTGCCGCCAAGCAAAACGCCAAAGGTTGTCGCATTGAGAACCCCGGCGGTCGACGTACCGCCATTTTCAACACCGCCGGCCACTATGGCATTGCCGATAACCGCCACAGCGGAAGATCCACCATTCACCGTCCCGATATTGCGAATGCCGCCGGTGGTGATTTGAGCGCTGCCGCCAATCTGAACACCAACCACGGAAGCCGATACAGAACCGCTGTTTGTGATGCTGTCGACCATCGCATTGGCGGAAACATCAATGGCCACTTGGCTGACACCCAACGTTGAGCTGTTGGAGATGCCACCGGTAATGATGCCGTTGCCGGCGACCACAATACCGCGGATCAAGCCGGCCGCCGCACTGTTATTGGCGACACCACCGGCGACGGAACCGCCGCTCATGTCAAAGATCACCGGCGCATTCACGGTCCCTTCATTGGCAACACCGCCGGAAACCGTTCCGCCCGTCATGCCCATCGCAGCAGTCGCCGCTGTGATCGTTCCATGATTGGTCATGCCGCCCGCGATGGAACCGTTCCCGCCGACCAACAAGCCATAGGAATTGGCGCTAATCAGTCCCGCTGTCAGCGTGGTTCCATTATCGAGCCCCCCCGTCACGATGGCGCTGCCGCGCACAACAAGACCGGCAGCACCACTATTCACCGTCCCGGTATTGACAATACCGCCGGCCACCGACGCGGTTCCCAATATGTCCACAGCCCGGCCTGTTGTCGCCGTCACAATACCCTGATTAGAAATCCCGCCGGTGATCGTACCGGCACTTGAGGCCACGGCCGCGCCCGCGGCAGCAGCAATAGAGCCGGCATTGACGATACCATTGGCGACCTGTCCGCTATTGCTGAGACCACCGCCCACGCTTGAGGTTGCATCTACAAAGATGCCCGTCCCGGAAGCACTGATCGTCCCGCTATTGGAGATACCGTTCGCAACGGAACTGGCCGTTTGCACATTGACCCCACGCAGACCGCCCAAAAGACCGGCATTCGACACGCCCCCGTTCACCACCGTGCCATTATCAATCTGAACCGCATTGGCGCCGGCACCGCCTTGAATGGTCCCGGTCGCATTATTCGCAAGTCCACCGTCAACGCTGGCAGTGGCCAGACGAAGCCCGTGATCCGTTCCGTTCTGCTGAATGGTTCCATCATTGGTGATACCCCCGGTCACGGTGGAGGCCGTCACAATGAGCGCTTCGGCTACGCTCGCGCTGACCGTCCCGCTATTGGCAATGCCACCGACGACGGTCGAGGCTGCCGATATGTTGATGCCGGTGGTCGAACCAAATACTTGTCCTGCATTTGAGACACCGCCGGTGATGGATCCACCGCTCACCAAAAGTCCGGCTGCTGTGCCGGAAATGTTGGCGCCTAAAAGATTGTCGATGCCCCCTGTCACGGTTCCGGTATTGGATAAAGCCGTACCGGCCGCATTGAGAATGGCGCCTTGATTGGAAATACCACCGGCAATCAGGCCGGAATTGTTCAGCCCACCCTGAATACTGGATGATGTGTCCTGCAGTATGATTCCGCCGCTAACGCCTGAGATGGTCCCGCTATTGACAAGCCCGCCCGAGATCTGGCTACTGCTGAGTAGGACACCCGTCCCTGTACTGATATTTATCAAACCCTGATTGTCGACGGTACCAATGATTACGCTGCTGACGGAAATGCCGAGAAGCGCACCGGTCAATGAAGAATCAATAGATCCGGTGCCGGTGATGGTGACATTTTCACCCGCCGTCGGAACCGCCGTGCCGGCACCCGCGGCATTGATTGTAATATCGGCGCGCACCGGGGTTTGCCCAAGCATGACCAGGGCAGTGGTGCCCAAAAGGGCCGCACGCGAAACCGTACTCATGGGCATAGACGAACTGCGCCCCCGATTCTCGGACCATGACACCTTTGTCGAGGCCCTTAACCATAAAATTGAGAGTACCGTGCGCTTGATAAATAGAGTGTTAGCCGACAGATTTTCGCCGGAAAATCACCGTTTTTCGGAAGAACTTTTGGCTGAATCGAAGCTCAATTGAACGGTCGCCGAACATGCCCCAACGCTCTTGGCGTAAACCTTAACGGGTCTTAACGAAGTCGGGCTGGGGCTGCCCCTTCGCAATCATGCGGACTGCCGTGCTTCCCACTCAGATCGTGTGATGCGAAATGCAGAACAATCATCTTTGTAGGCCCGGCGCGTTCCTTCATCGCGCAAACCGATCTTGCGCAAAACACGCTGAGAGTTTGCATTCTCCGGATCTGTTACCGCAACGACTTCCTGCAAGGGAGTCTCCTCAAAAGCGAAGCGTAACAGGCGGCTCGCGGCCTCAGTGGCATATCCCTGCCCCCAGGCCGAGGGCTTGAAAATATAACCAATCTCAATATCACCTTCCGGAATCTCCGGCCCTCCGAGCAACGACCAATCCGTATCGTCGAGCTCAATGGGAAGCGGCAACAAAAGCGCCGACCCAATTTTCTCGTCGGTTTGCGCGTCGAAGATCGTCCAAATGCCAATGCAGCCGCCACCGCTTCGTTGCACTTCGCGAGGCAAATTGTCTCGTACTTCTTTCTCAGTGATTGCCGAACCGACATAACGCATCACATCCGAATCCGTCAGCAGAGCGATACTTATATCCACATCCTCTAACGTCACCGGTCGCAGCAGCAGACGATCCGTTGATAAGTTCAGATCCATCACGCCGACATCTGATCGAGATACCAGCGCACAAACCGATCGGTCATGTCTTCCATTTCCGAAAACGGTCCTGGTTGGTAGTAGCGCGAATTGACGCCTTTTTGATTGTTCACGATGATTTCCTCGTCAGCCAAGGTCGTCACATGCCATAACCAAGTGACATCGTCTACATTGTAATCTTTACCTTCAACCGCGTCACCGCGCACATACCAAAAGACATCGCAATAGCTTTGGTCTTTGTTGACCGGCAAGAACCGGTATCCCACCATATGATCGCTATAGATTAAGAAGTAACTGAACGGTCCGACCATCAAATCCGAAGCGCCGGAATCATAGCCCTTTAGCTTGCCGAGAAGTGGGGCAACCGGTTCACCGGTTTTGCTGCCGGTCTTGATCCCTTCGAAAAGGGCATAGCGACCGTAGTGATAGCCGGACTCACCGGGGCGCGCTAAATCGTCATGATAATCAAATTCGATATTCTTCAGCCCACAGACTTCGAGCTTCTCGAGCATGTGCGTTTGATATTGATCATACTCCGCGGGTGGCACCTTTAAAGTATGCTGAGCCGCATACTCCGGATGAGATGGGGCACAATGATAGCATTCTTGATAATTCTCGACGGTCAGCTTCCAGTTGGCTTCGATGAGATATTGCCTCTTGGCAGCTAATTTGAGGTTCTCCATCCCGAACATGTCAAAGACGTCGGCCAAATCCCTTTCGGCTCCTGCGAGGGAGGGTGGATCTTCGGCAAAGCAAATAAAAACAAGACCGCCAAGACTTTGAATATGGATTCGATGAAGCCCAAAGTTTGATTTGTCAAAATCGTCAGCCATCAGGCGCGCTGAGATCAGGTCGCCGTCAATGGAGTAAGACCAAGCATGGTAGGGGCAGGTCAGACGTTTTGCGGTCCCCTTTGCCTCTAAACAAATATGCGAACCGCGATGGCGGCAAACATTCAGGAAAGCGTGCAGGACCCCTTCTCTGCCGCGAATGATGATGACGGATTCGCTGTCCAGTTCGAACAGCTCGAAATCGCCGGGTTGGGCCCACTGACTTTCGTGTCCGACAAAAATCCAGTTGCGCATCAAGATCTTGTCCATCTCGACCCGGTAAATGTCTTCGTCTTTATAAAAGGCCTGCTCGAGAGAATATCCCGGTTTTCTGGCCTGAATCAGGGCGTCCAAGCCGCCATTGAGCGTCATGCACCAACCTCAACTATAAATGAATGAACGTACATTCAGTATACTCTGGAACGCTATTTTGGGTCAAGACGGGCCCGGAAACGGACAGGAAGGCTCGCGTTCAACCAAATCGAAGACAAATAGAAATTTCGCAACCCCTGCCAAAATGCCCATGACCAGACCCAGTTCATAGATCTCGGCATCTGAGAAATACTGAGCTAAATCAGTATACAGATCTTGCGTGAGCTGCCCGCTCGGATTGGTCAAGACCATTTGGTCCGCTAATCGTATTAATGCCTTTTCGCGCTCTTCGAACGGACCGTTGTCGTAGTCATAAAGCTGATCAATCTGTTCTTGCCTCACCCCGGCCGCCAAGGCATCTTGACTATTACCTTGATTACAAAACCGGCAACCGTGGGTTTGAGACAATCGCAATCGGACAAGCTCTTTAAAGCGTCGCTCAACCAGTCCCTTGGCGAATACTTCCCCATAAAAGCTCTCCAGATACCAACGAAAGAGCTCTTCATGATTGGCACTGACCTCCACAAAGGTCGCATCCCCGCGAAGATCCATTGATGCTTGCCATATTGCCGCAAAGTCGTCGGGCATCTGTTGCGGCGTCACGCGCTTTAGCTGCGGATTGGGCATCCCAAGTCTCCTTACTCTGTATCGGCGCGTTCTTGCAAAACCTCCGGCCGGACATTCTTTTCGTAGAGCTGTTCCATATAGATCAGCGCGGCGAGCGGTGCCTCCACCCAAGTATGAAATTTCCAGTCTTGCTCAACCAGACGCAGACCGGCGACCACGCGATTGGACCCACCGATCGGATTATCAAATCCGTCAACAGACATATCCCAACGCAAGTCGAACAAAATCAACATATCTTTCGGGCCGAGGCATTTTTGGGTGATCAAATCATATTCCACATCAATCCAACCGCTTGACGCCTTTGTGCCTTGCCAATAGGCCTCAACTGTCGGCCAATCCGTCATAACGTCCGTGATTTCCTCGGCAATATAGAACGGCGCTTCGTCGGATTGATCCCAAAAGGACGGCAAGTCCTCATATTCTCGGTTTTCCTTGACCCTTTCAAGATCGTCCAAGATTTCAGCGATCTTTAAACCGGATTGATCGGAACACTGAAGTTCAGCGCTATCGGCTTGCGCGCCGTCCGTGGTGAACGTCCAAGAAGACAAAAAGAATGAAATGACGCAAACGCAGATATGCGGTTTCTTGACGTGCAAAAACATGAATCTTTCCTTCGAGACTACAAAAGCACAGATCTCAAAGGTACCAGTCCAGTTCCCGTTGACCAACGTGATTTTCGAACTCTTCAAGTTCGGCAAGACGATGCGCACAGTAGATATCACGAAATCCGTCCGGAAAACCCGCCGCAAAGACCTCATTCGACTTCAAAGCCCGCAATGCACTGTGCGGGTCCAAGGGCAAATCTTCATCGGAATCATTGATATGGGACTCCACACTTGGCCCAGGGTCGATCTTGTTCTTGATGCCGTGATGGATGGAGACAAGGGCTGCGGCCAACACCAAATAAGGATTGGCATCCGCCCCCGGCACACGAACCTCAACACGCCATTGACCCGGCTGACAGAGCGGCACACGAAACGCCGCCGTTCGGTTTTCATGCCCCCATGACCGGCTCACCGTGGCGCAATTATCCGCGCGAAACCGTTTGAAACTATTGCGGTTGGGCGCATAGACAGCCATGCAAGCCGGCATCATCTCCATGAGCCCGCCAATCCCGTGCAACAAAACATCCGTGTGATCAGCGTCATCGCCGAAAACATTCTTACCCGACGTGTCCGGCATACTGATATGCATATGCAGGCCGGTACCTGCCTCATACGGCATTGGCTTTGCCATGAAGCTGGCGAGCATCCCGTGGCCCTTCGCCACCTGCTTGACCATGTGTTTGAAACTCACGGCCTCATCGGCAGCGTAGAGAGCGTCGCCATGATGATGCAGATTGAGCTCAAACTGACCCGGGCCAAGTTCTGCCGATAGAACGCCGGTTTTCATGCCCTGTGTCTTTGCCGCCGCAACCATGTCGCTCAGGACAGCATCAAAATCGACCAGGCGGTCAATCGATGCCATCTGTGCCCGGTCCGGCACTTTTGAATAAGGATTGATTGCCGGCGTCAAAGATCCTGACGCCGCACGTGCCGCATCAAACAAATAAAACTCATACTCGAAGGCGACCATGGGCACCAAACCATCCGCCCGCAAATCATCGAGCACGCAGCGCAGAACGTGCCGGGCCTCGGTGGGATTGGGGTCGTCCGCATAGGTTCCTGTGACCAGGGCCTGCGCTTTGGGTGTCTTTGACCAGGGGCACCTTTTGAGTGTACCGGGCACAAGCTGGACAGCGCAATCGGGATCGCCGTCGTCGGTGCCGTAACCTAAGACATCGTAGAAATCGCCATTGGCCCCGCGCACAAAGGTGGACTTTGGGATCATGGTGCCGCCATCGGCAACTTTCATAAGATCTTTGACGGGGTAAGTCTTACCAAAAATATTTCCGGGAATGTCAGCCGCAATCAAATCGACCGTCTCGATATCCGGATTGTCCTTTAGAAATTGCCTTACTTCGTCTTGCATAGAATCCTAACCCCGAAGAGATGACAGAATCTCTTTTGCAAATGTTGACAAGGTATCGTCACGTGCGCCCATGACAACAATCCGATCCCCTTTCTTTGCCAGACTTAAGAGCTTCTGACCACAAGCATCTCGATCCTCCAACGCAATAGCCGATCGTTGCATCGCCCCTACGCCATCGGCAATATCGTTGCTGGTCACAGTTCGCTCGACGGTGCCGCCAAAATAAACAGGCTCAGGCATGATCAATACATCATCTTCGGCCAAGTTTTGGCCGAAACACTCGATGAATTCCTGCTTCATCAGACGCAACGGCCCGAACCCATGGGGTTGAAACATGACCAACAATCGCCCGGGAAACGCGTGCAAAGTCGCGAGGCTCGCGGTAATTTTATCAGGGTTGTGGGCAAAATCATCGATTACGGTCACGCCGCCCTGGCTGCCGACATATTCTAAGCGGCGCTTAATACCTTGAAAGTCTGCTAACGCGGCAGCGGACTCCTTCAAAGGTATATCGCATGCCAATGCCGCGCCGATGGCCGCCAAAGCATTTGAAACATTGTGCGCGCCGGGCATTTGAACTCTCACCGCAAATCGCTCGGCAGTTGCCTTCTCCACGACATCAAACGCGATACCGTCGGCCGCAGGCTGTAAATTCAGAGCCAAAAGACCCGCGTTCGCATCATTTAAACTGTAGGTAAATGTTTTGCTTGGCTCCAATTTTTCCGCCAGCGTTGCGGTTTCCTCATTGTCGAGATTAATGACGGCGGTTTGTGCCTTGCCGATAAAATCACCAAACAACGTTCGCAATTCGTCCATACTCTTGTGATCAAGGGCGATATTGTTGAGCACGGCAATTGTCGGATTGTAGCGGGCGATCGAACCATCACTCTCGTCAACTTCAGCGACCACCAAGTCATCCGAATTGCCGCTGACGGAACTGGCAAAAGGATGATCGGCCGACATGAAGTTTTTCATATTGGCGCCGTTGACAATTGTCGGCTGTAATCCAGCTTTGGTGAGAATCCAACCGGCCATCCCCGTGGTCGTTGACTTGCCGCTGGTCCCGGCAATGCCGATACTTTGGCGCGCGCTATTGAAAAAGTCGGAAAGCAGTTCAGCCCGGGTGATCCGGGCCGCGCCAATTCTTTCGGCCGCTTGGACATCCGGAATGGTCGATTCCACAGCACCGGAAACAACCAATATCTGCTCGGGCGACGTTAGTCCGGATCCATCTTGGGCATGCAGACCAATGCCTCGGCTTCGCAAATAGTCAAACTTTTCCGGCGTGCGGCCCTGGTCGAGGGAGCGGTCCGACCCTTCGACCACATGCCCGCTTTCGTGCAAACTGACAGCGAGGGGCAACATACCGCTGCCGCCGATACCGCAAAAGAAATAGTGCTTCTTACTCGTCATGGGCTATAGCTATAGACGTTCAACGATTCGTGCAAAAGGAATGTGGGACGAGAAACCTGATGGGCACGACCGACATTAAAATTGGTGTGATGGCCCCGGCGGCACGGATCGAGCCTGAGTTGAGCGATCGCATTCAGACCCTTGCGGCAGATTTCTATCCTGCGGCAACACCTCAGATCATCTTTCATCCCCAGTGTTATTTGTCGTCAGGACATTTTGCCGGAAGTGACCGGGAGAGAAGCGAGGCTTTTCTTGAAATCGCCAATGACCCTTCCTATGCCGCGCTATGGTTTGCCCGCGGCGGTTATGGCGCCGCGCGCATTCTGGAATTGTCGCTTCCAAAGCTCACGACGCAAGCCAAAGACAAACTCTACTTGGGCTATTCGGATGCGGGGAGCCTTTTGGGCGGACTTTACCGGAACGGCTTTCGCCATGTCGCCCATGGACCCATGCCCGCAGACCTCAAACGCGAGGAAGGCGAGACAGCGATCAAGCGGGCATTAGATTTTCTCACGTCCGGCTCTGCCGAAGGACTAGAACCATCTGTCGCGCCATCGCAGAAATATGCCGCCTTCAACATTACGATTCTGGGTCACCTATTGGGGACACCTTACCAACCGGACCTCAGTGACCATATCCTGATGCTGGAAGAGGTCTCGGAACATATGTATCGGATTGACCGTGCCCTATTCCATATCACCAGCAATCCCGATATCCGCAAAGTTGCCGGCATTCGTCTCGGCCGATGCAGCGACATTTTGGAAAACGATGTCGACTTCGCACAAACCGAAGTCGACATTATAGAAAACTGGTGCGGCCGGTCGGGTATTCCCTATTTGGGGCGCGCCGATATCGGCCATGATGCAGGAAACAGAATTGTGCCTTTCGGCCCATATGTCCCCTAAGCCGCAAGGCAATACACATTCGAGGAGTCAGGAGAGAAATGCAACAGTTCAAGATGGCAGCCTTGTCTCTTCTTATGACAATCGGCTTAATCGGTCCGTCATTGGCGGAGGATATTCTGGTATTTGGCGGAACAGGACGTTTGGGCGCGCAGATTATTCAGCAATTGATCAATGCGGGCGAAGACGACATTACTGTTTTTGCGCGGGCAAGCTCAGACCGCAAACGCCTGGAGGGTTTGGATGTCGATTTCTTTGTCGGAGATGCCTTGAATGATGCGGACGTGGAAGCGGCTTTGAAATCGAAAAGTTTCACCATTGTCATTAATGCCATGGCAAACCCCCGCAGCAACAACAACGATACTTTTTTTGAAGACAGCCAGGCCAGCATCACAAAGTGGTCCCAAACAACGGACGTTGAAAGGATTATCTTTCACAGCTCGATCGGTGTCGGCGATAGCGCCGGTGTGTTGCGGGCGGACATTCCGGCTTCAACGGTGCGCCGCTACCGGGACAAAGAGATTGCCGAACTCAATATCATTGAATCCGGCATCGAGTACGCCATATTGCGAAATTACGTCATTCGGCCTGAAGGAACGCCGGCCAGCGGCCGAGGCTTTCTCACTGAGGACAGATCCGTGTCGGGCAGCATTGCCCGAGCCGATTTGGCCATCTTGACTGTTTATTGCCTGGATGGGCCGGCCTGCCGGAACAAAGTGCTGCATGCGAGCACTCGGGACTAGCTGAATTTGGACTCCGCCGCTAAGCGGCTTCAGGGGAGAGCTCGCTTCTTCGCGTGACAATATAACCGGCAATGGGCGCCAAGATGGCGGCAATGCCTGCCGGCAGCATCCAAGTCTCCGCTACAAACAGCGCTACAATAGCGACACTGAGCGCCATACAAGAGACAGCCAGATATTTTGCACGTTTGGGAATCAGGCGATGATGATGCCACGCCTGCAAAGTGGGACCAAAACGCTCATGCGTGTAGAGCCATTGATGCATCCGCACTGAGCTTTTGGAAAAGGACCAAAGAGCAATGATAAAAAAAACGGTGCTCGGCATCACAGGCAAAAAGATCCCTACGATGCCGAGCGCCAAGGATGTAACGCCGAGTCCCAAGAGCGCATAGCGGACCCACCAACAATTGAGAACCCGGGAGTCCGGAACAATCAATTCTTGGCGTGCCCGCCCTTGCGTAGACTCTGAGACACTTCGCGTCATTTTAGGCTGCGCCGACTTGTTTGAGGAAGTCCGTCACATTTTTCGACAGGACTTCCGATTGCCGGCTGAGCTCTTCCGATGCTGCGTTGACGCCGCTCGCCGCATTGGCCGCTTCGCCTGCCGCATCGGACAGTCCATTGATGTTATTGCTGACCTCGCGTGTTGAGGCGTCTTGCTCTTCAACGGCTGCAGAAATGCTGGTCGTAATCGTATCCATGCTTTCGATCGTGGTCGCGATCGTCCGGATACCATCTACAGTTCCGTCCACGGCCAGTTGAATCTGCGAGATTTGCTGGCCGATATCTTCCGTCGCCTTGGCTGTTTGGGTGGCCAGGGCCTTCACCTCAGACGCCACGACCGCAAAGCCTTTGCCGGCCTCACCGGCCCGGGCCGCTTCAATTGTCGCGTTCAAGGCCAACAAATTGGTTTGGCTGGCAATGTCCTGAATCAGATCAATCACTTCACCAATGCGTCCTGCGGCATTGGCCAAGCCTTGAACCTTTTCGTTCGAGCCTTGAGCCTCTTCTACGGCCACTTTGGCGATCTTCGCGGATTCATCGACTTGCCGGGCGATTTCAATAATCGTATTCGACAATTCCTCAGAGGCCGTCGCAACGCCGGTGCATTGCTGGCGCGTCTGCTCGGATGAACTGGCCATGGAAGCTGCGCTGCTTTGCAGCTCCGTTGATGAGGCCGCAACGCCCTCGACAACGGATTTCACCGTATCGGCAAATTTCACTTGTTCGGTGATGACGTTCCACGACAAGAGCGGCATCATATAGGAGCCACTGTCATCCATGATCTTGGAGACCTCCAAACGCAGCGTTTCGTCGCCCAGTTTGATGTTTGAATGAAACGGCAACCGGCTCGGATCGCTCAGGATCTTGTGCTGATGCTGCGGGTTTTTGTGGAAAATATCGATACACTGCCCAACAATTTCATCCGCCGAAACCGGCAACAAGTGCTGGATTGTCCGCAATGTCTCAATGCTTGTCTTATTGGCATAAGTAATTTCAAACGTCTCTTTGTCGGCCAGCATCACATTGACCGGCATCTCATCGATCATCTTCAGGAGACGCGCACTTTCCTGTTCTTTTGTCACCCGGTCGGTCACAAGAGTCCAACTGAGCATCGGTCCGACATAACGGCCTGCCTCATCCGATAGCGCTGAAATGTTTAGGTCCAGATACTCGCCACCGATCTCGATAACCGCCTGATGCGGCAAGTTCTTGGGATCCCCCAACATGCGCCGCTGAAACTCAGGTTTTTTGTGAAAGATGTCGATGCTCTGCCCAATGAGCTCCGAGGCCTTACACGGCAAGACATGCTCGATGGTGGTCAATGTCTCAACAGTGAAGTCATTGACAAACGTTATGCGGAAGTTGTCGTTGATGTCGCAAAGCATGACACCCACGGGCAGCTTCTCAATCATCTGCCGAAACTGGTCGGACTCTCCTTGACCTTTAAGGCCATTGAAAATGTTCATGGTGATCCCTCAAATTCTTTTTATTTTCCCCTCTGCCCGGTTCGGAAAACCGGCCACTGTCGACCAGCCTATCGGCATCAAGTAAAAGTTGTGTAAAAGAAAGACGGTCAGGACACGGAACACTGAAAGCCTTTGCACTACTCGGCAGCGTAGTTTGATAGGAGAGGCACCGAATAAAGGTTGCGTTTCGGCCTACAACCTTGAATTTATGGCCCTAATTGGATCCATCATTTTGAGATCATTTTGAGTATCGCAGGCTGTAAGGTCCTCCTGATACGTCCTTTGAGAACATAAATGCATTCTCAAATTACACTCAAAAGGTGTAAGTCCATAGCACCCGGCTTCGACCGCCTGGCGCTCAAGTAAGTGCAAATATCGATAGTTTTGACCGGCGCATGCGCGAAGTAGCCTGTTTTTCGCGGTCTTGAATGAACTTTGCGGGTGTTGGTAGCGGAGGAGGGACTTGAACCCCCGACACATGGATTATGATTCCACTGCTCTAACCAGCTGAGCTACTCCGCCCTACCAAGGCGTCATCCGGCCCCAGCCGAACGCGAGAAGCCCGGGTTTTAGGCAGACGATGAAGGCCTGTCAAGAAGCGAAAGCCTCAAGAAGCCGCGTCTTTTCGGAACTTTAAGATCGTGAACAGGTTGAACGGCCCCATATTTTGGACATCATCCAACTCCAAGCCCTCTTGGGCCATCACCTCGTCGACAGGGAAATCAGCGTGCCAGCCCAGCAATCGTGCATGCTTGGCCATTTCGCGTTCAAAAAATCCGCGGACGCCGTCGCCGCGGAAGAAATGATTCAGGAGGACAACGGAACCGCCTGGCGCGCAGACCCGCTCCAATTCGGACATGACAGCTTCAGGCTCGGGCACCACCGTCATGACAAACATGGCCACCACCGTATCAAAATAATTATCCGGGAAGGTTTGGGCGGAAGCATCCATTTCATGAATACCCGCCACATTGGTGAGTTTCTGCTTTTTGACCCGCTCACGCGCTTTTTGCAGCATATCGGCACTGAGATCGATGCCTGTCACCTCTAGGTGATCACCATATCTTGGCAGGGAAAGCCCCGTCCCGACACCCACTTCCAGGACACGGCCGGAATTCTGATTGATGGCATCCACCGCATTCTGGCGGGCAACATTGGAGATCGCGCCAAAAGAAAAATCATATATCGGAGCCCAGCGCGCATAGGCCTTTCGGACATGCTTCGTGTCCAACCTCAATAATTCCACAGTGAAACTCCCCAACGAACGGTTTCCGGTAACCTGCAAATCACTTTAACGAAGCACCCCCATAGAAGCTAGGGCCAATATGGCCATCCTTATATCCTAGTCTTGGCCGGAAACGTGACCAAATTATGCTTTGTAGGCGCTGATTGTCTTGGAAATCCAGCCGCCGCCGAGCACACGGCGCCCGGCCGAGCCGATATCATAAAACACGCATGCTTGGCCCGGGGCCACGCCCTCTTCTGGAGCGCCAAATCTCAGGGCTGCCTGACCATCTTCCGACCGATACAAGGAACCTTCGACTGGTTCTCGTGTCGATCTTACCTTCACCATCAGCCGCGCTTCGTGGTCCATTGCCTCGTCAAGCGTGCCATCGCCCAACCAGTTGAGCTCACGCAACCCGATGCTCTCTGTGAGGAGCGCCTCGCGCGGTCCGACGACGACTGTCCTGTCATCCGCATTTAAAGCAACCACGAACAAAGGATCACCGGTCGCAACGCCCAGACCCCGTCGCTGCCCAACCGTATAATTGATGATGCCGTCGTGCTCACCCAGAACCTGTCCATCGATATGGACGACCTTGCCGGGTTCAGCCGCCCCAGGCCGCAATCTTTCAATCACGGACGTGTAGCGCCCGGTCGGCACAAAACAAATGTCTTGGCTGTCAGGCTTATCGGCCGTCGGCACACCCAGCTCAGCCGCCAGGGCGCGTGCGTCGGACTTTGTCAGACCGCCGAGCGGAAACCTCAGATAGTCGAGTTGATCGCGGGTTGTTGAGAAAAGAAAATAGCTTTGATCCTTTTCGTCATCGACGGCGCGATGCAGCTCGGCTCCATGCGGTCCCGCGACACGCTGTATATAATGTCCTGTCGCCATACAATCAGCGCCAAGATCCTTTGCGGTTTCGAGCAAGTCCCGGAACTTCACACGTTCATTACAGCGGATACAGGGAATGGGCGTTTCACCGGCCAGATAGGCATCGGCAAATTCGTCCATAACTTCGGCACGAAACCTGTTCTCATAGTCCAAGACATAGTGCGGAATGCCGATGCGCTCTGAGACACGCCGCGCGTCCAGAATATCTTGTCCGGCGCAGCAAGCCCCCTTCTTTTGAACCGCAACGCCATGGTCATAAAGTTGCAGCGTTACGCCCACCACATCATAGCCCTCAGATTTCAGCAAAGCTGCGGTGACGGACGAGTCCACACCGCCCGACATGGCCACAACCACGCGGCAGTCCGCCGGCGCTTTGTCAAAGCCCAGGGAATTCAGTCGTTGCGGGGTCGATCTGTTTTTCGGACCTTCGGTCCCGGCCACAAGCGCCATCACACTCACCATGGCGAGGTTTCAAGTGGCGCGCACTATACGGAGCTTTAGCCGTTTGGCAAGTCTTGGCTAGATGAAGTCGAGCAAAGTCAGGTCGCTCAAGGAGGAAATCATGCGGATGGTCGCCTCGGTCGCCAATTGATCCCGATTAAGGCGCACAACGGCCTCATTCAAGTCGACTTCTTCAATATCGGCGATAAAGCCGCCGACATAGAGTTCCATGGCATCATGGCGCTCGACCATGGACATGACGCGCTCATGAATCCGGCCGTTTTGGGCAACCACTTGCGTCAGGTCTTCGAAGATGGTCGCCAGACCGGCGACTTCACCTTGCAAAAAAGCCGCCTGGGGTGCCGTGAGATCGGCGCCGAAAGGCCCTGTCACCACATTGGCGTCATATTCGGCGATGGTCTTGATGGCATCAAAAAGATCGCGGGCGATATCGTTGGCCAAAAAGCTGTGCTCAATGACTACATTATCGTCAATACGATTGCTTTGCTTAAGATCATTGTTGTCGAAAACATCGTCCACGCTGGCAGCAGCGATCAACTGAGAAATATCGTCAATATTGACAGGCGGCACGTCGGTCCGCGTCCCGCCATAAATATATTTGCCGTCAACTTTGGTATTGAGAACGCCGACCACTGAATCGAAAATGATTTCGACTTGATCCATCAGCCCCATACCTTTGTTTGTGCTGACCGCCTCCAGAACTGTCTGCCGCAAATCATCTGCAGCCGATGAGACTTCTTCCAGATGCACATTCTGAATATCCAAACGGCCGATCATGAATTGAATCGTGCCTTGATACTGACTGGTGCGCTCTTGTAAGGCTTTGGCCGACATCAATGTACCGGTATCCTGCGCCAAGTCTTTAAAATACTCAGCGACCTTGCCGGTGGCGATCTGCCGCTCGGTTTGAAAGGATTGCGCCTGGGTCCGCTGCAACTGTGCAAGCATCAATTGACTTTGCAATAGATTTGTTACGCGCGTCATCTTCTTAGTTCCTATACTGCCCGCAAGAGTGAATCGAACAATTCACGCGCCGTCGTAATCAATCGTGCCGCGGCATTGTAAGATTGTTGATAGACCATCATTTTCGCTAGTTCTTCATCCATATTGACGCCTTGTACGGACTCTTTCCGCAAGACCACCTCTTCCAAGAGGGCGGTGCTGTCTTCCACCAATGAATCCACTTGGTCTGCACGGGTGCTGATATCCGCAATCAACATGGCGCCATATTCGGTCAAGGTTGTCGCCGTAGCCCCCAGAAAACCGGCCGCTTTGACAGTCACCGTTTGATTTTCAAGAGCTTGCAGGTCCATAGCGCCGCGATTGTCGCTCTCGCTAACGACCAAGTCCCCGGCCACAGCGCCTTGGAGATCCAATTTCGCGAGAGAAAGCTCCATGTTGTTTGACGAGATCCGGCCAACCAAACTCATGTCGTTAGCTTGCTCCATCAGATAACGATGACCAATGCCGAACATCTCGGTCAGCGTCACGCCCGTGCCGGCGCGTGTTGTGGCATCATTGTCGATAAACAAATTGTAGCTTTCGAAACCGGCGACCGGTGTTGATGTGATCTCGCCATTGGCGCCCAAGGTAAAGGTCATGAACGACCCAAGCCCTGTCGTCGGATTATTGAGATCGGTCAAAATGTCATCAAAGTCTGTGCCGCCGACGGTGTAAGTCACCTCGCCGGCAATGTCGCCACTGGCATTGCGCAAGACAAAGTCAATGGTTTGACCGGGGGTGAACCCGTGAGCGTCTGTGCCGCTAACACCGGTTTCAAAGTGACTGGGCCGCGCCGCCGTCACAAGATCATTCAGACCAAAAAAGTGCGAGAAGCCGCGTCCGGCCCGGGAACTCGGGTTTGCGGCATCTTGAATAAATCCGACGCCGTCTGTCGCGCCGGCTGCCTGGACGGTCATGACGCCGTTGACAAAAGTCAAGCTGCCATTGGCGCCCAAGGCCGTGTTGAGAGCCGTTGTCAGGCTGCCGACTGTTGCGCCCAAAGCGGCGGGCGGGCCGCCATCAACGCTGAGGGTCCCGGCGTCAAAGTCAATGTCGATGCGGCTGACCAAGGTGCCGTCAACCGCCGTTACTGCCATGGTGGTTTGGCCCGTAAAGTTATGAGAGTCGGTAGCCAAAAGGCCTGTATTGCGGCCGGTCAGCGAATTCGGCGCAGGCACCGCGATATTGTCGTTGTGGATGGCATTCAACTGATCGGCAACCACGCCAGCCAAACGTCCGACCTCTTCCGCCAAGGACGGCAGTGTCAGATCGCGCATATTCATCAAGCCACGAAGCTCTCCGCTGGCAATATGCTTGTCGACTTCCGAAACCGTCGGCAGAGACTCTCCCGTCTGTGGGTTGATCAAAGTGGATGTGATCGACGCCGGAATGGTGTCTGCAGCAAATACGTTTTGAAGGGGATACTCAAATCTTGCATGCATCAAACCGACCAAGGTAAAGCCATCAGTGGTTGAGACATACATGGCGCCGGTGCTTTGCAGCGACGTTTCCACATCCATAAAGTCCGAGATCTCGGAGATGGCGGCATCTCGTTGATCTTGGAGGGCCGCCGCGCTCCCACCAAGGAGAATTTCGCGTTCAATTTCAGTATTGAGCTTATGCACTTGCTCAAACAATACGTTCAACGTGCCGATATTCCCGGCGATCCGGCGATCGACATCGGTCCGGATATTCTGAATTTGATCGGCGAGGTAATCAAATGAATCGGTCATTTGTTGTAAGTCACTGACCGCGTCTGCGCGGCGTACGACGGAAGTAACATCAAGCGCCAAATCGCCTAATGCAGAAAGTGTTGTGTTGATCCGCGATGAGAGTGACAGATCTCCATCCGGCGAGCCAAACAAGGCTTGCAATTGATCGTGGTAATTGGCCTCTGCTTGGAACTGAGACTGGGCCGAATTGACGTTCAAAGCTTCGCGAACAAAGAACGAGTCCACAATACGCCTAATTTCGGCAATCTCAACACCGACCGATTGCCCGGCAAGAACGGCGGCCTGTTGATCTGCAACCTTACGGGCATAATTCTCAGTGTTGACATTTGCAATATTGTTCGACGTGACACGCAACGCCTCTTGATTGACGTAAAGCGCGCTCAATGCATTGCTGAGAATTCCACCGACTGTCATGACTTTATTCCAAATGTTTTTGCCGCAGGCTTGTTATTCGCTCGAGAGATCCAGAAGATCGCCGCATTGTCTGCCGGGTTACCGGACAGATCCCGCCTAGAAAACGGCAGAATTTGCCCAGCCCGGCAGGTTTCAAGCACCCACTCGATACGCTTTGGACAAACCTGATTTCCTTTTGTTTTCAAGGCGTTCAAGGACAGATTCCTTTTCCTCACAATGATTTCCAGATCAAATCTCGGATGGTGAATTGCAACCGGGATGCCAGTTTCGAACGCCAGCTCCGTCGCGCGATAATCATGGCCGGAAATTTCATCTGTACACCTCTCATTTGAATTGAGGGCAACCCCTCTTCTCTTAAGAGGGTCAAAGTGCATTCCGTCCCGGTAAAATCTGCCGAACTGGCAATTGATGCCGACGCGCACAAAGCAAAACGAAAAATTTTTTGGCGGGAATGCAATGATTTTCCAAAGTTGGAAACTGGCCCAAGCTTTGCTTTTAACTTGCCGACACAAAGTGCGTGCTGACACGCGAAGAGGAATTGAAACAGCATTTATGGACGCGAGCCCGAACATTATAGAGGCCTCTAACCGGACCGAATCGAAGCAACCGGCCACTAAAGCCGGCAAGCAGAGCGGTGACGGTGGCTTTGCGTCTATGCTCTCTGACAATCAACGCAAAGAGGTAACAGCCGACACGGCGCAAAGCGCGACAACGGATAAGTCAGCGAACAAGACCGTTGTTGCAGAAGCACCATCGGACAATACGGAAGGCGCGAATACATCCGCCGCTGAGATCCCTACGCAACCTTCCGGCACGGCTCATGATAAAGAGCTGTCTCTTCTACTTTTGAATAATCCGGGCGCAACGGTGCCGACTACGGGTACTGCCGTCGACGTGGCAAGTTCAACCACCTCTCCTGAGGGCGGAACCGTTCCAGCCAATGCCGGCTCTGCCACCGGCACGCCGGCCTCTGCCATGACAACACCCGGCGGTGATGCGATTGTATCAACATTAGCTCAAACGGCAGCGTCCGGCACTTCTGTGGCACCTGTCGCGCCGCATCAGGTACAGAGCGCCAAACTTCAAGCCGGTGAGATACCAGCTGCCCAGTCACAAGGAACTGAGGTCGCACGGCCTGCCGTCACCAATGCACAAGAAGCTAGTCAGCAGCCAGGCCAGAACAAAGAGGCGAGCGCCCTACCACACGGGTCTTCCAATTCAACAGGGCCTCTTAATAAAGAGGGCAGCCTTCCCGGTCTGGCGAACAGCGTGACTCAAACCGCTTCAGCAGTGAATGCACAAGCGCAAGAATCCGTTCCATCGGCGCCGGCTACGGCACCAGATATTGCAGCACAAGTGATTTCGGGTCAGGCCAACGATACGAACGCGGCAAGTTCGGTTTTGGCATCGGCAGCTCAAAAACCCATGCAGTCCAAAGCACAAACGGGCGACAAGACACCGACGCAGGGCGCCCAAGTCGCAGCCACACAACCGTCTCAAAAGACCGCAGAGACCCAACCGGCCGTCAGCCAGACTTTGGCGACACCCACAGCCGCCGCTCAATCAACGCCGTCGACAACTCCACAGACGGCAAGTATGCCGGAGACCGTTTCTGCGCAGCAGGCAGTCCCATCCGCAGAGAAAGCGCCGTCGGAGCGGCCGGCCAATGCCGTCACTGACGGACTAGCGCCGCAAACCAATTCTGCCGCGGCAAAGAACGGCAAACCAAATACGGCCCCGTCAGGACAGACACCAAATCAACAGGCTCAGAATAATTCAGCGTCCGTGAATACAGGCACTCAGCAGCCATCCGCTGACCCAACCGCGCAACCTATTCGGAGCGACATGCCCGTGGACATTGCTTTGCCCATGGACGTTGATGGCGCGCCGGAACTATTGACCACGGCCGGCCTGCAAGAACGGGTTCATAACAATCTGCCGCAAACGACGCTTAATTTGCGTTTTGCGCCGGGACAAACACCTGTCATTGCGCCGAATGATCTTGCCCTGCATATCGCCCGGCAAGTTCAGGACGGCACCACACGATTTGAGATCCGAATCGACCCACCTGAAATGGGCCGCATTGAAGTGCAAATGGATATGAGGTCACAGAAACCCGTCCAGGCGCATTTGTTTGTCGAGCGTGCCGAGACTTTGGACCTATTGCAACGAGATGCGCGCCAACTCGAAAGGGCCTTGCAGAATTTGGGCATTGATGTGGATTCAAATTCGCTCAGTTTCTCACTGCGCGACGGGAACACGGACACGGCCGGACAGAATGGCGATCAAAATAGCGGCCTTCAGAGTGCTTACCAAGTCGATGAGAAGGACAATGGCGGAGACATCTTGATTCCGGTTGAGATCCCGACCGAGGCCTACGGATTCCGATTGGCCGGCACCCAAGGCATCAATATTCAGGTTTAGAGCAAAAGAAAGACAGACGAAATGGATCTTAGTGCAATCACAGGTCAGAATTCCGCCGCCCAAAATGCGACCACAGGTTTGGCCGCGGACTTCGATACATTCTTGACGCTTCTAACCACGCAGCTTCAAAACCAGGATCCCCTGGAACCATTGGATACGAATGAATTTACGTCGCAGCTCGTCGAGTTTGCGTCCGTGGAACAGGTCATTCAATCGAATGATAACTTGGAGGCCTTGATCAGCCTCACGGCACAAGCCAATGCCGGCTCGTCCGTCAGTTATCTCGGAAAAGATATTACGATTTCCGGAGATACAACAGACCTCAAAGACGGCTCTGCCGTATGGCATTACGACTTAGGCGGCAGTGCGCAACAGACAAGCATCGTTGTCGAGGACGCGACCGGAAAAGTTGTTTTCACAGCACCGGGAGAGCTGACACCAGGCAAACATACCTTCACCTGGGACGGCAATGACAATTCGGGCAATCCCCTGCCGGAAGGCGCTTACACGTTGAACATCTCCGCCGCAGATATTGACGGCGAGGCTATCGGCGTCACTCAAAGTGTTACCGGCCGCGTTACCGGTGTCGATTTTACCGGTGAAGAAGTTCTGCTGATGGTCGGTGATATCGGCCACAGTCTTTTGGATGTGTTGAGCATCAACGAACCCACGCCTTAAAGAATCAAGGCGTTTGTGCGGATCCTCTCTAGGGCGGTCCGCATGAGAATAGTGACCTGCAGAAGCTAGTCCTCAAAAAAACAGAATGAAGAACTTTGAACGGGACGAGGTCCCGGGATTTAAGAGGAGAGCTAATTATGAGTATTAATAGCGCGATGATCGCCGGTGTTGCCGGTCTTTCGTCAAACTCGACAGCCTTGGCGGTGATCTCAGACAATATCGCCAATGTGAACACTGTGGGTTACAAAAAGAACACCAGCGATTTCGCAACAATGGTCACCAAACAGGGCGCTACCGGTTCCTATTCCGCCGGTGGTGTACGAGCCATTGCCAGATCTCTTATCGACGAACAAGGATTGCTTCAGAGCACGAACTCGTCGACAGACCTGGCGGTCTCAGGCGACGGTTTCTTTGTGGTTTCTACCGCGCCGTCAAATGTTCCGGGTGTTGACAGTATTGCCTTTACACGTGCGGGTGCCTTTACCGCCGACGATCAAGGTTTCTTAAGAAATTCGGCCGGGTACTACATTCAAGGTTGGCCAGTTGCCGCAGACGGTTCCGTCAATGCCAACCCCAGCGATTTGACCGCTCTCGAGCCCATCAATATCGATCAGCTTGGCGGTACGGCGGAAGCATCAACAACCATGAAGATCAATGCCAATCTGTTGTCGACGCAAACAGTGTCACCAGCAGAAGCCACATATGCACCGGCTGTTTCGGGCACAAATATGGCATCCGGAAACGTGACACCGGACTTCCAACAATCGATCCAGATCTTCGACAGTAAAGGCGGCTTCCGCACATTGACCATCTCTATGTTGAAGAGCTCGGTGCCGAACGAATGGCATGCGGAGATGCATGTCACGCCGGCTTCGGACATTCAAACCGGTGCCGGTCTTGTGGACGGCCAGGTGGCCACAGGCACTTTCGTTTTCACCGCCAATGGTCAATTGGATGCGGGCGCCACAACCTTCCCGACGACTCTGGATTTCTTAGCATCCAGCGCGACGCCAGGTGCCGGTCAATTCGCATGGGCCACGGCCGCAGGTATTGACGCTCAATCGATCACCCTCGATCTCGGCGGTGCCGCCGGGAGCGCCGGTGGCTTCACACAATTTGCCAGCCCCTACGACTTGATCTCAACCCAGGTCAATGGTGCTGTATTCGGCAATCTCAGCGGCGTTCAAGTCGATGAGAATGGCTTCCTGATTGCGTTGTTCGACAATGGTATTCAGCGCCAGATTTACCAAATTCCGGTCGCAACATTTGTCAATCCGAACGGCCTACTTGGACTTTCCGGCAACGCCTACCAAGTGACCAATGACTCAGGCCCATTCAACCTGAAGGTCGCTGGCACGGGCGGCTCTGGCTTGATTGCCGCGGGATCGTTAGAGGCCTCAACGGTTGATCTGGCCAAGGAGTTTACCGGCCTGATTACGACACAACGAGCCTATTCAGCTTCGACAAAGATTATCACGACAGCTGATGAAATGCTCGAAGAACTGATCCGTATCAAGAGGTAATAAACGGATCTAATTTGAAGCTCTTCTTATCAACGTTTTAGGGGAAACTGGCGAGCGCAAGTTAACCAAACATGAAACTAAATAGCCTTGGTTTACCGTGTGTTTCAACGGTTTTTTAAAAGCGCTGCGCTATAGTTTCCCCTGACGTTGAGTATGGAGTACGTATAAAATGGTGGCGGAAGAAGGTAGCCGGGTAAATTACGTGATAGGGCCTGATGGAAGCCCTCTTACCCTCGCTGATTTACCCCCGACAAATACCAAAAGATGGGTTATTCGGCGCAAGGCTGAAGTGGTCGCAGCCGTTCGCGGCGGACTAATCTCCATTGAGGATGCATGCGAGAGATACCGTCTGACGCTTGAGGAATTCCTCACCTGGCAAAAGGCGATCGATAAACACGGTCTTGCCGGATTGCGTACAACGCGCATTCAACAATATCGAGTGCACGATTCATAAAAGCTTTCCAAAAGATTAAGACACGTATTGGGCCGGCTGTTTTTTCGCCGGCCTTTTTTGTTGCCGCACTTACGAATATCTTTTCGCATCGGATCGAATTTTTTTTGAACTTTTCCAATTACGTTAGCTTTTTCTATACCAAGGGTGGGCAAAATCTGCCGATGTAAGTTGGGTTGCGCGTCGGTTAGGAAATTTCTACCTACTAATCCGTCACCACTTCTTCACATAGTCATCGAGAACTAGTGAAGTGGATGCAGCCGAGTGTTGGGAAATTGGCTGGGAAGTATCACGTGGAATTTATAAAGACTCTTGGTGTGGCGAAGCTCGCCACCATCATTGGCGTCACGGCCGGTGTACTACTTGGACTCATCATGATCATCTCGCAATTGGCCGCTACGCCGATGACCCTGCTCTATTCGGGTCTCGACTACGAAGAAGCCGGCCAAATCATGCAGCGTCTTGATCAGGCTGGCGTGCCTTACGAAATCGACGGAAACGGTACTATGATCTTTGCCCCCAAAGATCAGGTGTTGAGACTGCGCATGGACCTCGCCAGTGAGGGCCTGCCTTCGGGCGGCACTGTTGGGTATGAGATCTTCGATACCAGTAACGCCTTGAATACGACAGCTTTTGTCCAGGATCTTAACCGGCTGCGCGCACTCGAAGGGGAACTGTCCCGCACGATTACTTCTTTGTCGGTGGTTGACACGGCCCGCGTTCACTTGGTGATCCCGGAACGCAGCCTCTTTACCCAAGACAAAGAAGAGCCGACCGCCTCAATCATGATCAATGGCCGCGGCGATCTCGGCCGCAGGGAAGTTCAAGCCATTCAAACACTGGTGGCGGCCGCGGTACCCAACCTTACCCCGGCGCGTGTTGCCGTGGTGGATGACACCGGCGGCCTCCTCGCCTCCCTCGCGGAAGACCAAGACGGCCCTCAACTTAGTCAGTCACTCGATGATCGAACCGCCACGTTCGAAAAACGGATGCGCGGGCAAGTAAAAGAGATAGTGGCCAGCATCGTTGGCGAAGACGCGGTTCGAGTACAAGTCAGTGCTGAGATTGATTTCAATCGGGTCATAGAACAATCAGAAACCTACGACCCGGACAGTCAGGTTGCGAGATCGACCCTGACAATTGAAGAATCGTCGAGCGATACGGAACGCAATGCAGACGGCGCCGTCTCTGTGGCCAACAGCTTGCCGGAAGCCGACGCAGAACCCAGCGAGTCGAATGTTTCCTCGGCCAACAACCGCCTCGAAGAGAAAGTCAACTTTGAGATCTCCAGAACCACCAAGACGGAAACCCAAGAAGCAGGACGCATCCAAAGACTCTCCGTGGCCGTCGTGGTTGACGGAAGTTACACGGAAGCTGCCGACGGGACGGAAACCTATACGCCGAGAACGCAGGACGAGATGGATCGCATTACGAGCCTGGTTCGCTCCGCCATTGGATTTAATGAAGCACGCGGCGATACGATCGAGGTCTTAAACCTGGCTTTTGCCAAACCGGACGTGCCTGTGATTGAAGCGGCGGAAGCACCGCTACTCGGCTTGGGGAAAGACGACTATATGCGGATCGGTGAGATCCTGGCGGCTATTGTTGTCGCAGGCCTTCTGGTGATGGTGCTGAAAACCGTCTTGAGCAAAGCAACTGCCCCCGCAGGACAACAGGAGGCAGCGGCTCCTGCCCTGGCCGGGCCGGAAGGGCAGCCGATGATGGCCTTGCCGGCGGGCACGGCTGCAGGAGAAGGCGGCGCGCCACTTGCACTGCCACCGGGCACATCGCCTGAAGCGGTTGCCGCTCAAACGGCGCCGGGTGTCGCACCGCCGCAATTCCAAGAATCCGCCTTGGCGCAAATTGATGTCGCGCAGATCCAAGGCAAGGTGAAAGACTCTTCGGTTAAGAAGGTTGGCGAGCTCGTCAGCTCGCACCCGGACGAATCTCTTTCCATCTTACGCAACTGGCTTCATGAGGCTTAGGAACAATCCCCATGGTGAGCAAATCAAAAGTTATTGATGACCCTAAATTGCTGACCGGACCTGAGCGCGCCGCGGTTATGCTGCTTTCGCTCGGCGACGAATATGGTCCGCATATCTGGCAGCTGATGGACGAGGAAGAAATCAAAGAGATTTCTCAAGTCATGTCAAATCTCGGGTCCGTCAGCTCGGGTGTGGTCGAAAAACTGCTTGTCGATTTTGTTTCCCAAATGTCGTCAACCGGATCTCTGATGGGATCCTATGACGCAACGGAACGTTTGCTGCAGCAGATCTTGGATCCGGATCGCGTTGCCTCCGTCATGGAGGAAATCCGCGGGCCGGCCGGCCGGACCATGTGGGACAAACTCGCCAACGTCAACGAGACGGTTCTCGCCAATTACTTAAAGAATGAATATCCGCAAACCGTTGCAGTTGTCTTGGGCAAAGTGCGCCCAGAACATGCAGCCCGCGTTCTCGCCGCCCTGCCGGAGGACTTCGCATTGGAATGCGTCATGCGCATGCTGCGCATGGAACCGGTACAGAAGGACATTCTTGATAAGGTTGAGCAGACTTTGCGCACCGAATTCATGTCCAACCTGGCGCGGACCAGTAAGCGCGACGCCCATGAAACCATGGCGGAGATCTTCAACAACTTTGATCGTCAAACCGAAGGCCGTTTCTTGTCCTCACTCGAAGAGCGTAATCGCGAATCGTCCGAACGCATCAAGGCCTTAATGTTTGTATTTGAAGATCTCAACAAACTGGACCCGGGCGGTGTGCAGACGCTTATTCGCTCTATTGAAAAAGACAAACTGGGCCTCGCCCTCAAAGGCGCGTCGGACACGATCCGCGACCTCTTCTTCTCCAATATGTCGGAACGCGCTGCAAAGATCATGCGCGAAGACATGGAAAATATGGGTCCCGTCCGATTGAAAGATGTGGACGAAGCCCAAGCAGAAATCGTGAACATCGCAAAAGACTTGGCGGCGAAAGGCGAAATCATGCTTGCCGACAACAAAGGCGACGACGAGCTGGTTTACTAAAGCAGGTAGAATGACACAGGCACAAAAATACCAATTCGACGTCGAGTTTGATTCAAACGGGCAGATTCTACGATCGCCGACGGAAATCAATGCCTTCTCGCATGACGAAGTTGAGCAGATTAGAGCCCAAGCCTTTGAAGAGGGCCGCGAAAGCGAAACCGCGCGGGCGGCCAATATCGCTTCCGATGCTTTGACTCAAATTGCACAATCCACGATGGCCTTGACCGATGAGCTCAAAACCCAAGCCCTATTGAACAAAAAGGCCGCATTCGATCTTGCATTGACGGCAGCAGGAAAAATTGCCGGCTCGGCGCTATCCGCTCTGCCGACTGCCGAGATCGAAGCCACGTTGGAAGACTGTTTGTCGGAACTGTCCGATGAAACACAATTGGTCGTGGCCGTACCGGACAACCTGCAAGAGATTATTACAGGAAAAATTGAAGCCATCGCTGAGCAACAGAACTTTGCCGGCCGCATCAAGGTAACGGGCGCAGCCGACCTGGCACCGCATGATTGCAAAGTGGAATGGGGCGATGGCGGTGTGGAGCGCCAAACACAACATATCGAAGACAGAATTGCCGAGATTGTCGCTCGGCGCTTGATGTCGGAAGCAGCCGATATCGGCCAGCTGGATCTGTTCGCCGGCGCTGGGACCGATGAACAGATGCTATTGGCAAAAGACTGAAGACGTCGTGCCGACGTCTTAGGGAGAGACACATGAGTGACGAGATAGAACAAGAAACCGAGTCAGGTAACGTCGAGTTGCAAGAATTTGCGGAAGCAGATACCGCGCAATCTCTGACCACGACCGATGCACCTGCATCAGCGGATCAGGCGCCGACTGAAGTGGAAAGAAAATCAGCGACGGATCTGGAAGCGGTCTATGACGTGCCGGTCAAACTATCCGCTGTCCTCGGCAAGACCCGTCTTGAGGTCAGCTCCCTTCTCGGACTGGGCAAAGGGGCGGTTATTGAGCTCGACCGGAAAGTCGGCGAGGCCATCGATATTTATGTGAACAACAGATTGGTTGCACGCGGCGAAGTCGTCTTAGTGGAAGACAAGCTGGGCGTCACGATGACGGAAATTATTCAGACGGAATAGAGCGAAGCAAGTTACGCGTCGTTTAGAAACAGGAAAACAGGACAAGACCTATGCGTTTGCTTATTGTTGGAACCTTGAACGGTCAGATCACCACCGCCTCAAAGATGGCGATGGAACGTGGTGCCAAAGTCGCCCATGTCGATGATCCGGAAAAGGCACTCAATACACTCCGAGCCGGACATGGGGCGGATCTGCTGATGGTCGACGTCGCGCAAGACATTCGCCTGCTGATCGACAATCTCGAGAAGGAACGCATTTGTGTGCCTGTCGTTGCCTGCGGCATCGGCACCGATGCCCGCGCCGCCGTCACGGCGATTCAAGCGGGGGCAAAAGAGTATATTCCTCTCCCGCCGGATGCAGATCTAATCGCTGCAGTGATCGAAGCGGTTGCTGATGAAAGCCATCAACTGATTTATGCCGATACGGCCATGAAAGCCGTCATCGATCTTGCCGATCAAGTCGCAGCCAGCGACGCCAGTATTCTCATCACAGGCGAATCCGGCACCGGTAAGGAAGTGATGGCACGCTATGTCCACAGAAAATCATCCCGTTCCGACAAGCCATTCATCTCAGTCAACTGTGCCGCCATCCCAGAAAATCTGCTGGAGTCCGAACTGTTCGGTCATGAGAAAGGCGCTTTTACGGGCGCTGTTGCCCGCCGTATCGGTAAGTTTGAAGAAGCCGACGGGGGCACGCTTCTCCTCGATGAGATCAGCGAGATGGATATTCGGCTCCAAGCGAAATTGCTGCGGGCGCTACAGGAGCGTGTTATCGATCGCGTCGGCGGCGGCAAGCCGATCAAAGTCAATATTCGTGTGATCGCGACGTCAAACCGCGACCTGACCGACGAAGTGTCGAATGGCACCTTCCGTGAAGATTTGCTCTATCGTCTCAATGTCGTCAATTTGCGTATTCCGGCCCTGCGTGAGCGTCCGGCAGATATCCTGTCTCTCGCTAATCATTTCGTTGACAAATATGCTCAAGCGAATGGGGTCTCGGCCAAAAGACTTTCGGAGAAAGCCAAAAGCACGATCAGCGGCCATTACTGGAAAGGCAATGTGCGGGAATTGGAGAACACCATGCACCGCGCGGTGCTGCTAGCAACCGATGACGAGATTACAGATGCAGCGATCCGACTGCCCGACGGGTCACCTGTCGATGAGCCCATGGTCAACGTCACCCAAGGACCGGCCGCCCACGCCGCCGCGGCTGCACAATCCGCATCGCGTACCATGGTCGGACGCACGGTGGCGGAGGTCGAGCGGGATCTCATCTTGGAAACGCTGACTCACTGTTTGGGCAACAGAACCCATGCCGCCAATATTCTGGGCATCTCTATTCGCACCCTACGCAACAAACTCAAGCTCTACACAGATGACGGGATCAATGTTCCGATGCCTGGAGAAGTGCGCACACCCGGCCTTTAAGTCTTAGCGCAAGTGGAGCCTATTAAATGAGTGATGCCGGACCAGCCACAGCTCTCGGTGGATTGAGCTTACAAGATCTCACCGCACGGGTTCGCCAAGGCAATGTTGCCTTGGCCCTTGGCGTGGTCGCCATCCTTATTTTGCTGATCCTACCGCTGCCCAGTGCCATGCTCGACTTTGCACTGGCGATTTCCATCACCTTTGCGGTCTTGATCCTGATGACGAGCCTGTTCATCCAGAGACCTTTGGAATTCAGCTCATTTCCGGCGATCTTGCTGATCGCAACCATGTTGCGTCTTTCGCTCAACATCGCATCCACCCGGCTCATCCTATCGGAAGGACACCAGGGTACGGATGCCGCCGGACAGGTGATTGAGGCGTTCGGCAGCTTTGTCATGCAAGGCAACTACGTCATCGGGATTATTGTCTTTTCAATCCTTGTCTTGGTGAATTTCGTCGTTATCACCAAAGGCTCCGGCCGTATCGCAGAAGTGGCCGCGCGCTTTACCCTCGATTCCATGCCGGGCAAACAGATGGCGATTGATGCCGACTTGTCGGCCGGGCTGATTGATGAAGACGAAGCCCGCAATCGGCGAAAAAACTTGGAGGATGAGTCTAACTTCTTCGGGGCGATGGACGGTGCGTCAAAATTCGTACGCGGTGATGCCATTGCCGGATTGTTGATCACCGTCATTAACATTGTCGGCGGTATTGTCATCGGCGTCGGTCAAAAGGGCATGGGCTTCAGCGATGCTGCGAGTGCCTACACGCTGCTCACGGTGGGCGACGGCCTTGTCAGCCAAATCCCTGCCCTAATCGTTTCGACGGCCGCCGGCCTATTGGTCTCCAAAGCCGGTGTTGACGGCGCTGCCGACAAGGCTGTGTTTGGTCAACTATCGGGTTACCCGCAAGCCATGGCCATGGCCTCTTTTCTCATGCTGGTTATGGGTTTCCTGCCCGGCATTCCCAAACTCCCCTTCTTTCTGATGGCCGCCGGCGCCGCCTATGCCGCGTGGCGGGTAACGGAAGCCAAGAAACAAGAAGAAGCACAAGCCGTGCAAGCGCAAGAACAGGCAGCTGAAGCCGAAAAGCCAACGGAAGAGCCCATCAGCTCCGCCCTGGCCATGGACATGCTACGTGTTGAGTTAGGCTACGGACTCCTGCCGCTCATTAATGATTCACAGGGACATCGTTTGACCGATCAAATCAAATCTCTGCGCCGTCAACTCGCAAGCGATATGGGTTTTGTCATGCCCTCTGTTCGCATTCTCGACAACATGCAATTGCCCAGTCAGGGGTACGTCATTCGCGTCAAGGAGATGGAAGCGGGTCAAGGCGAGTTGATGACGGGGCAATTGTTGGTCATGGATCCGCGCGGCGCGCCGGTCGAACTGCCCGGTATTCAAACAACAGAACCAACATTCGGTCTGCCGGCGACTTGGATCGAGGAGTCGCTGCGGGAAGAAGCATCATTCCGTGGCTATACGGTTGTCGATCCGGCAGCGGTACTTACAACCCATTTGACAGAGCTGCTGAAAGAGAACATGGCAGAGCTTTTATCATATGCCGAGACCAGCAAGCTCCTCGACGATCTACCCAAAGAACACCGGCGCCTTGTTGACGACATCGTGCCTTCGCAACTGTCGATGACCGGTATCCAGCGGGTTTTGCAAATGCTGCTCAATGAGCGCGTATCGATCCGGGATCTGCCCACCATTTTGGAAGGTATCGCTGAAGCCGTGGGTCTTACTCAGAATCTTGTTCAAATCAACGAACATGTCCGGGCCCGACTGGCCAGACAGATTTGCAATGCCAACATCAACGGCGAAGGCCATCTGCCGTTGCTGACGCTCTCGCCGGAATGGGAACAGAGTTTTGCCGAAGCGCTCATCGGGCAAGGAGACGAGCGGCAATTATCCATGGCCCCCAGCAAGCTCCAAGACTTCATTGTCTCTATGCGCGCCGGCTTTGAAGATGCCGCCGTGGCCGGCGAAGTCCCTGTTCTGCTGACCAGCCCGCTGATACGGCCATATGTTCGATCAATCGTCGAGCGGTTCCGCGCGCAAACAATCATCATGTCGCAAAACGAAATTCACGCCCAAGCCCGCCTCAAGACACTGGGCCAGATATAAGTCAGAGATAACAGGCAAACACCATGCGCATAATGACATTCTCAGGGGCCACCATGGCCGAAGTTATGGCACGGGTCCGCACGGAGCTTGGCGACGAAGCCATCATTATCTCGTCGACCGAAGGCAAACGTGGAGAAGGCGTGGACGTGCGTGTCGCCATTGAGCAGGCACCAAGGCCCAAAGCGCCGGTTGACGATACAGACGAAGACATATCGCCTGCCCCTTTCTTTGCAGACAATACGCCCGACGGCCATACGGAAGGCCTAAAGTCTCAGCTGAAACTGATCGCACCCCATTTGGCAAAACAAATTGAAGAAATCAACGGACAAGATGAAAGCCGGTTTGATCCAAATCTGCGCGCCTCTGAATTGCAAAAACTGAAACGTCTGTTGACATTTCATGGGTTTAATCGGCGAGTCGGCCGGTCGTTGCTCAACACCTATAACGCCCTGGCCCATGCGGATCTAGCGGAAACACTCACGCGTGTCGTCGAACTGAGATATGCCACGGCACCCATTCCGAATACCCCTCGCCGCCCTCTGATGCTTGTTGGTCCGCCGGGCGGCGGAAAAACGACTGTTGCCGCCAAACTCGCGGCGCGCTCCGTTCTCCATGGTCAACAACCTGAACTCATCACCACGGATACGGTTCGATCCGGCGCCGTTGCCCAAATTGAGAGTTTAGCCGAGGCCATGCAAATCGCGGTATCGAGCGCGGAGAGTCCGGCAGAACTTCGCGCCAAAATTCAATCGGTGTTTCACAATGCGCAGGAATTGCCGCCGATAGTCATCGATACGCCGGCAACCAATCCCTATGCTGCCTCGGAGGTGAACGACCTGCAAAAATTCATCTTGGCGAGCGAAGCTGAACCCATTTTGGTTCTGCCCGCTGGTGGCGACGGCGCCGAACTGACAGACCATGCCAAGGCATTTGCAAAACTCGGCGCGACCAGAATTATTATTTCCAAGCTGGACGCCAGCCGCCGGATCGGCGGTTTGCTGTCCGCCATCGATACCGCACGGCTCCCGATCGCAAACCTCAGCAGCAGTCCGTATTTGGGCCGTGCTTTTGAAGTGGCAAAACCGGAGCTTTTAGCAAAGAAGCTTCTTGCCGTGCCGTCGCAAATTCTCAGCGCGAATGCGCAATCTCCCGTGACAGAAACTAAAAGGGCAAAACCATGAGCGCCGAAGCCGCACAAGACTCAAACATCTATTCCTTCGCACCACCAAAGGTTAGCAATATGATTGCGGTGGCTTCAGGCAAAGGCGGGGTCGGTAAAACATTCATCTCCGGCACCTTGGCCCATGCCCTGTCTAAAGAAGGCAAGCGCGTCTTGTTGTTTGACGGGGATCTAGGTCTCGCCAACGTCGACGTCCAGTTGGGACTGATGCCCGAACATGATCTGGGCAGTGTCATCGCGGGATACGCAAAGCTCGAAGACGCGATCTGCCGCTATGGCGCTGAAGGGGAAGCCTTGTTGTCTCCCCCGCCTCCAGGAAGCTTTGATATTCTGGCGGGCAAGTCAGGTTCGGGGGCCCTCACGTCACTCAGCGCCGGACAGTTGCGCATGATCTCTAAGGCCTTAAGTGCTTTGGCGCGGGCTTACGATATCGTGATTGTTGATTTGCCGGCAGGGATCGATCCGGCTGTGACCCAGCTTAGTCAAATTTGCCGGTCTGCTTTCGTTGTGCTCACAGATGAGCCGACATCGCTGACCGATGCTTATGCTTATATCAAAGTGATTGCACGCAACGATCCGCAGGCAGACTTTCAAGTTATTGTCAATCAGGCCGACAGCAAACCGGAAGGGGAGAAGACATTCCAATCCCTTGCTCAAGCTTGTGAGACGTTCCTGGATGTCTCGCTGAAGCACATTGGGACGGTCCGGCGGGACAAAAAAGTCAAAGAGGCGATAAGGCATCAGATGCCGATTTTGAAACGTCATCCTGACGCCGCGGCCGGCGAAGATCTTGAGGCGATTGCCAAAAAAGTTTCAATCTAGGCAGAAACGGGCTTTTTCCTATTTATTGCAAGGGTTTACAGGCCCAGAACCGGATCTTAAAATTTTGGCGAAACTGCTCGAGCGACCCTTTGGCTCGGGCCGCGCTTCCTCTATTATCATGTGATTGGGGTCATAACGCCTCTCGTGATACGCCACGGGACGTTATGTGTAGGGGAGTCAGAAATTATGGAAAATATCGAAGCGCTCATCCGCAATTCTTTTGGCGCGGTGGACATCCTTCAAGCGACACTCATCTCATTCGGCGCGGCCATGTTGATGAACCGGTTTTCAAGCGTCATTGTCATGTCGCTTGCCGCGCTCGTTTTAGACCAATTCGTCACGATCGCCTTCTCTCGCCGCATTTGGGAGGATGAAAGCGTCGGCGCCGTTGCGAACGATCTGTGGGAGAGCATTTTGGCTCTGGATGCCAACGCCGTAATCTTGAGGTATGTCGCCTATCTCGTGTTGATCAGCATCATTTATGCGTTGCGAAGTTTCTTTAAGCGTACATAAGCTGACCACCGGCCAACGCACTTTAATATAGCCATCACCCTCGGCACCTCTTAAGATCTCTTGACCGAGATCAACGAGAGGGAAGCTTTATGTCGCTGGGATCCATCATCTTTATCTTGATCATTCTGGCCGTCGTTTACGGCATCTATGCCTACAACACGCTGGTGAAGAAAAAGAATCTGGTCGAAGAGGGGTGGAGCGGCATTGAGACACAGCTCAAACGCCGGGCGAATCTCATTCCCAACTTGGTCGAGACCGTCAAGGGATATGCCTCTCACGAGAAAAACACCTTGGAAGAAGTGACAAAAATGCGGACCGCCGCTATGGGAGCCGACAGCGTTGAGGACCGGGCACAAAAAGAAGGCATGTTGACCGCCGCCTTGGGCAAACTCTTCGCGGTTGCCGAGGCTTATCCGGATCTGAAGGCCAATGAGAATTTTATCAGTCTGCAAAATGATCTGTCGGAAACCGAAGATCAGATCCAATTGGCACGGCGCTACTACAACGGCACGGTGCGCAATCTCAACATCATGATCGAGTCCTTTCCAAGCAATCTGGTTGCGAACCAGTTTTCCTTTCGAAAAGCGGAATTTTTCGAAATTGAAGATGCAAAGGACCGAGCCGTTCCACAGGTGACATTCAATTAGGCTCAAGTGAATGTTCGTCGCGCTTGCCAGAATTATACTCTTAGGCACTTTGTTCGTTGGAATGCCGGGACACATGGCGCTTGCCCAACTGGGCGGCGGCGGCAACGAGCGGATCACCTCCTTCCAAAGTGAGATTCGCATCGACCCCGATGCTTCCATGACCGTCACCGAGACGATCTCCGTCGTGGCGCAGGGCAGCAAAATCCGGCGGGGAATCTTTCGAGACTTTCCCACGACCTATAACGATCGGTACGGAAACCGTCTTCGGGTTGGCTTTGAGGTTTTGGATGTCCAAAGGAACGGGCGCGCCGAACCCTACCGGGTTGAGTCTTTGAGCAACGGCAAACGGGTGCGTATCGGCAGTGCCAATGTCTTTCTGGATCCGGGGCCCTATACTTACACCATTACCTACCGCACGGATCGGCAACTGGGCTTCTTTGAAGAGTTCGACGAGCTCTACTGGAATGTCACCGGCAATCAGTGGGACTTTGACATTGAACGGGCACGGGCTGTGGTCTATTTGCCGGACGGCGCAAGCGTGGTCCAATACGATGCCTATACGGGGCCCCAAGGGGTGCAAGGCAAAGATTGGACTTTGATGAGCCCCGCCTCCAGCCCCATGACCATCGAAACCACGCGCACGCTCAGATCCGGCGAGGGTTTCACCATCGCCATTGCCTTCCCAAAGGGATTTGTTGCCGAGCCGACGGCGTCGGACCAGGCCGGGAGTTTTATTCGCGACAATGCGGGCATAGTTTTAGCCGTTTTTGGGCTGATCCTTGTGTCACTTTATTACTATTTCATGTGGGATCGCCACGGGCGGGACCCCGAAGGCGGCACCATCATCCCTCGCTATGAGCCACCGTCCGGTCTGTCACCGGGTGCCTCGCGCGTCACACGCCAAATGAGTTTTGACCAAAAGGCCTATACCGCCGCCTTGATCAGCCTGGGCGTCAAAGGCGCCGTCGAAATTGATGAACTGGGCGGTGACGCGCTAGAGGAAGCCGAAAGCGCGATCGGTAAAACTGCCGTTAATATCATTAAATCTTTGGCCGGCACCGACTATCAAATACGCCGCGGCAAAAATGTGAAACATGAGTTGATGTCACGCGGCGAGTCCGCGCTTTTCAGCTCCCTGTTAGGCGCGCGATCATCAATCGCTCTGAAGCAAAAGAACCATGCGACGATCAGAGCCAGCATCAGCAATTTAAAGAATACGCTTAAATCCGAGTGTGAAGGCGTCTATTTCAAAAGCAATCTGTCACTCTTTTTGATCGGCATTGCGCTTTCTGTCCTGACCGGATTTGTTGCCGCCCTATTCTCTCCGATCCCACCACTCGCCTTCGTAACCGGCGGCATTGCGATGGTGGTATCCGTTGTCGTCAGCATCCTCGTGGTTCATTTTTTCGGCGAGCGGCTTGGCATTTCACCCACATCATCCGGATCGGTTGGGGGCCTCGCCTCCCGTATCTTTAGGCGGCTTGGGATTTTCATCATGCTGCCCTTTATCCTCATCAACGGCGGCACGATCGCGGCGATTGGAGACATCCCGCAGCCTCTATTCCCCATCCTAATGGCCGCATTAGGATGCGTGAACGTGCTTTTCTATCATCTGTTGAAGGCACCGACGATTTCAGGCCGCAAAGTCATGGATGAGTTGGAGGGCTTTCGCATGTATATGGCGACAGCGGAAAAAGAACGCCTCAACATGCTCAACCCGCCGGACAAAACTCCGGAGCTGTTTGAAAAATATCTTCCTTACGCGCTCGCACTTGATGTGGAGAATGAATGGAGCGAGCAATTCGCGGACGTCTTAGCAAAGGCCGCCACGGACTCAAGCAGCGGTGGCTATCACCCCAGATGGTATCGGGGGTCCAGCTGGAACAGCAGAAGCCCGGCTGGCTTTGCGACTGCTTTAGGCAGCACCCTATCGAGCACCATTGCCTCATCGTCAACAGCCCCCGGCTCCAGCTCGGGCAGCGGTGGTGGCGGGTTCTCCGGCGGCGGTGGTGGCGGCGGCGGTGGCGGCGGCTGGTAAGCCTTAATCGCGAAAATTGTTATATTGCAGGGGCAGCTCGATATTGAGGCCTTTGACGAACTCAATAACGGCCTGGAGATCGTCGCGTTTCTTGCCGGTGACCCGTAACTCATCCCCTTGGATCGCCACCTGAACCTTCATTTTCGTGCCTTTAATCTCTTTGACGATCTTCTTGGCAAGTTCCTTGTCGATCCCTTGCTTGATCAACACTTTTTGGCGCACCGCCTGACCGGCGGCTTGCTCCGGAGTCTGATAATCCAAAACCCCGGCATCAATCTTGCGCTTGGCCAAGTGCCCCTGGATAAGCTCATGCATCTGACGCAATTTCATATCGTCATCCGCATTAATCGTAATGACCTCCTCTTTCAGCTCCATGGTCGAGTTTGAGCCTTTGAAGTCATATCTTTGACCGATCTCACGCATGGCGTTCGCCACGGCGTTGTCGACCTCGGCCATATCGGTTTTGGAGACAATATCAAAACTGGGCATCCTAAACTCCCCATCGTCGGCTGATTTCCGACTCTATGGAGCATAGCGCGCGACCAAGTGCAAGCGGCCCGCCATCCCGGAATGGTGTTGGATGTTAGTTGAGTTGCGCCCGTTGATAGATGACGCCGGCAATTTCATCGAGATCCGCTTGCGTTTTACGAAGCGCGTCCTGGCGCTCTTGCTCAAGCTGATGATTTTGCACCACTTCCACGCGCTTCATTTCCCGAAACGCGGCCCGCGCCACATCCATGGCTTCTTCGATTTGCTCTTCCAAAGCGCCAATCGTCTCCTCAAGGCTTTCTCGCTTAGCCAAGACGGAGGTTACGTAGTTTTGGTAGAGAAAATGGCCTTCTTCCATGTCTGCCGATTTGGCTTGTTCAGCAGCCACATCCGCTTCCAATTGCTCGCCTTCTTGAACCAGTTTTTGGTGTTCAGCATACAGTTCAGATAAACGCCGGCGCGCCTGATCTACATTCCAATTGTGTAGGCGCATCAGACTTTCCAATGTGCTCATGATTCATTCGCCTCCGCCGCGTCGGTTTGGATATCTTGCACACTTAATCCAATGATTTGCTCAATTATGCCATAACATTCTTCCAATGTCGTCCTGTCTTGTTTTTCTTGCGACAAAAATCCGTCAATCATCGGGTAATAGTGGATTGCTTCATCCACCGCGGGATCGGCGCCTTTGCGATAGGCGCCCAAACGGATAAGTTCCGCCATATCTTCGTAAGTCGAAAGCAACCGGCGCGCGCGGGTCACCAGCTCAGTCTCAGCTTCATTGTTGCAATTGGGCATTGTTCGGGACACGGAGCGAAGGACGTCAATCGCCGGATATCGTCCGCGTTCTGCAATCGCTCTGTCGAGAATGATGTGGCCGTCCAATATACCGCGCACCGCGTCGGCGATGGGTTCATCGAAATCACTCCCCTCCACCAGCACGGTAAATAAGCCCGTAATCGCGCCGGCCCCGGCACCCGGGCCGGCCCGCTCCAATAATTTAGGCAATTCCGAAAAGACCGTTGGCGGATAACCTTTGGTGGTCGGCGGTTCTCCACCGGACAGGCCGATTTCCCGCTGCGCCATGGCAAAACGGGTGACCGAGTCCATCAAACACAACACCTGGGCGCCCTGATCGCGGAAAAACTCCGACAGCGCCAGGGTGAGATAGGCTGCTTGCCGCCGGACTAAAGCCGGCTCATCCGACGTCGCCACCACGACGATGCTTCGCGCCATGCCCTCCGGACCCAAATCATCCTCGATAAATTCTTGCACTTCACGGCCGCGTTCGCCGATCAGCCCGATCACGGAAATATCGGACGCCGTGTAGCGCGCCAACATGGACATCAAAACGGACTTACCGACACCGGAGCCCGCGAATATACCCATGCGTTGGCCCTGACAACAGGTCACGAATGTGTTCAGGGCCCGAACGCCCAAATCGAGCTTGCCGCCGACGCGCTGACGGCTATGGGCCGCGGGTGGTGATCCTTTGAGCGGATAGCGGGCTAGCCCCTGAACCAGTGGGCCCTTGCCGTCAATCGGCTCACCCATGGCGTTGACCACTCGGCCCAACCAGTGATGGCTTGGAAACACGGCCATATCGTCCGCTTCCAAATGAGCCGGACAGCCGACGCCGATCCCATCGAGGGGACCAAACGGCAAACAAATTGCCTTTTTGCCTTCGATGCCGACCACCTCACACGAAACCGGCGCCCCGACGCGGCCTTCGACGCGCAACCGGGACCCCACATGCAGACGTTCGACAATGCCGGTCACTTCGAGCCGCAGGCCTTGCACGCCGGCAACTTTGCCGAAGGCCGTTAACGGCGTTAAGTCCTCAATTTCTTTGAGTATGGAATCCATTCGAGTGGGGCACCTTCTTGCCTTAACCAAGGGTTCGGCCGCCTGGCGAATCTTGGTAACAAAGTCAGTGTGCCTGGGACTATTTAAGCTGCGGTAAACACGCGAATCACCTAGCTTTGAGAGGCTTTTTGAGCGGTTCTGCCCCCAGATCCCTTCGTATTTCGAGTTCATAGATCTTAATTGCCCGGTTTCTGGGCATTAATCCGAGTTGAGTCATTGGTTTAAGTTTTTCGAAAATTTTTTTGTTTGAATTAACTTTTTTTAACCATTTGTCCCTAGTCTCGAAGCATTGATTAACCAAGTTTGGGCGCCTGGGGGCGCCTTGTAAGAACTGTAAAAGCGGGAGGGGATTACCCGATGCGAGTTCTATTGATCGAAGACGATAGCGCAACGGCTCAAAGTATTGAGCTCATGCTCAAATCTGAGGGATTCAATGTCTACACCACCGATCTGGGGGAAGAAGGGATCGATCTCGGCAAATTATATGATTACGACATCATTTTGCTGGATCTGAACCTGCCGGATATGAGCGGTTTTGACGTTCTAAAGACCCTCAGACTGGCAAAAATCGGCACGCCGATTCTGATTTTGTCTGGTTTGGCTGGTATTGAGAACAAGGTGCGGGGCCTTGGTTTCGGCGCAGACGACTATATGACCAAGCCGTTCCACAAGGACGAGCTGGTGGCACGTATTCACGCGGTTGTGCGCCGGTCGAAAGGCCATTCGCAATCCGTCATCAATACGGGCCGATTGACGGTGAATCTGGACACAAAGACCGTGGAAGTCGACGGCCAACGTGTTCACCTCACCGGCAAAGAATATCAGATGCTGGAATTGCTCTCTTTGCGTAAGGGGACCACCCTGACCAAGGAGATGTTCCTAAACCACCTTTACGGGGGGATGGATGAGCCCGAACTGAAGATCATCGATGTCTTCATTTGTAAGCTGCGTAAGAAACTTGCAGCGGCAACTGCCGGTGATCACTATATTGAGACAGTGTGGGGCCGTGGCTATGTGTTGCGGGATCCGCAAGAAGAGGTCGCAGCCTAATCTGTCACCGGGAAATGCAGTCCAAATTGAAAAAGGCGCCTTAGAAGGCGCCTTTTTTATTTGGCTATTGGACCCCTTCTCTAAGCGGAAGCGGAGATAGGCGATGCGGCGGGAGCAGCCGTCTGCGCCCTGTTGGACGACAGCTGGTAGAGGCCCCGCTTGCCTTTAACGGGCGCAAATGAATCGCTCACGCCAATCGTGGTTTCCGCTGCCCCAAGGAACAAGAAACCGTCCGGTGCCATCTGAGCGGCAATACGCTTGAGGATGCTGGCCTTGGTCGGCTGGTCGAAATAGATCAGCACATTCCGGCAAAAGACAATGTCCCATTTGCCGAGGGCACGATAATCGTCGAGCAGGTTAAAGACGCGGTAGCTTACCATGGAGGCAATCTCGGGCTTGATCACCCAATTCTGACCCTGTTGGGTGAAGTATTTGACCAGCCGCATGGTCGGCAGGCCCCGTTGGACTTCAAATTGCGTGTAGATGCCGGCTTTGGCCTTCTCGAGCACCTTGGGGGAAATATCCGTTCCCACGATCTCAGGCTTCAGCATGCCAAATTGAGCTTCCAGGTCTTTCAGCAGCATGCACAGTGAATAAGGCTCTTGGCCGGTCGATGCCGCCGCACACCAGATCCGCATGCGGTGTCCCGCGGGCCGGTTTTCTTTCATATGCGGCAGCACGTCCTGCTCAAAAATCTCGAACGGCGTCGAATCGCGAAAAAAGAAAGTCTCATTGGTGGTCATGGCCTCAACAATCAGACTTTGAAGCTGCATGTCCGACTTCATGCGTACCTGCGCGATCAAGTCTTCAGGAGAAGCCAAACCTTCTTGCCGTGCAATCGGTGCCAACCGGCTCTCGAGCAGATAAACTTTATCCTTCGACAGGACGAGCCCCGACTTCTCGTAGACCAGTTTGCTGATGAAATCGAAATTGATGTCCTGCATACTTAAAACCTTACAAGTACTTTTTTATTTCTGATGCAATGCCTGAAAGCGGCAATATCTGTGCACATAAACCAGCTTGAGCCACCGCACCAGGCATCCCCCATACGACACTGGTTTCTTCATCCTGAGCAATCATGGTACCGCCGCCATCAACGACATCTCTGGTCCCGCCCAGACCGTCAGCTCCCATGCCGGTGAGCATGACCGACAGCACGTGCTTGCCGTAAAGCTTAGAGACGCTTCGGAACATGGGGTCGACCGAGGGGCGGCAGAAATTCTCCGGCGCAGATTGATTGAGCTCCAACTTCGGCGCGCTGACGCTGCCGGTGACGACCATATGATAATCACCCGGGGCAATGTAAATCTCTCCTGCCCGAACGCTTTGACCCTGCTTGGCCTCGTAACAGGTAAGACCTGTGGTTTTCGCCAAATGCTCGGCCAGAATGGTCGTAAAAGTTTTGGGCATGTGCTGCGTGATCACGACCGGCGGCAATTTTTCCTGATTGAGACCCTTGAAGACCTCATAAAGCGCTTGAGGGCCCCCGGTTGAGCTACCGATGGCAATGATTTTCGGTTTTACCCGCGACGGCTCTTTCAGAGTGAAACTGGATGCGGGGCGGGGCTTCTTGTTTGCTTGCAGTGCGCGCTCTGCTGAATGCTTTGCTTTGGCAGCAGCTGCTTCATCACAATCGGGAAGCTCTTCGCCGCGCGCAAGACGCCCTTTCTCACCAAAGGTGCGGATACGCTCAAAAAGCGATCTCTTATATTCATCAGATCCGGCAAGCCCCCGCGAGGAATCCGGTTTGGTAATGTAGTCCGCTGCCCCCATGGACAGGGCCTTCAGCGAAATCTTGGCATTTTGCGTGGACAAGGTCGACGCGATGATAATGGTCACATTGGGCGCCGCTTTACGCAATTCCGGCAGCGCCGTAATACCGTCCATGACCGGCATTTCGATATCGAGGATAATAATTTCGGGCTTATAGGTCTCGAGATTTTGTATCGCCTGCAAACCATTGGCACAGGACGCAATGACTTTGATGTCCGGCTGTTCCCCGAGCCAGTTACGCATGAGACCGCGCACAGTCGCCGAATCATCGACGAGCATCACCCGATAGGGATGGCCGCGATCGTCGTCGGCTTGCGTGGCCGATTGTGTACTCAAACGTGTCATGAAACTTATACCAATCCGACTTGAGCGAATTTCGACTCAATAATCTCGCGGTCAAAAGGCTTCATGATGTACTCATTCGCGCCCGCGCTGATGGCTTCCGTGATATGACTGACGTCATTCTCGGTTGTACAGAAGACCACGATGGGTGCATCGCCACCGTCTTCAGTGCGTAGCGTCTTCAGGAATTCAATTCCGTTCATGACCGGCATATTCCAATCGAGAAGGATCACGTCCGGCATCCCTTCACGGCACCGATCGAGAGCTTCTTGACCATGTTCCGCTTCGGAAATGGAGAAGTTCAATTCCTCAAGTATTCTGCGCGCCACACGGCGAATAACTCTTGAATCGTCGACCACCAAGCACTGTTTCATTCTACTGTTCCCATTTGGTCAATTTGAGTTTCATTCCAGGGTTTTCTACTAAACTCAGGCTGCAGCTGCCTGATTGATGTGAAGCAACTGGTCGATATCCAAAACAATCAACAGAGCTTCATCAAGACGGTAAACGCCTTGGGACACATCCCGCCAACGGCTATCAAGATTGACGGGATTGGGTTCATATTGATCACTGGACAGCGACAAAACCTCGCCCACCCGATCAATGATGATCCCGTAGGACTCGCCATCTTTATCGATCCCAATGGCCATGCAGTCTTCAGGATTCTCCGCAGACGGCAAACCCAGAATTCGCCGGGCATCGATCGCCGTTACAATGCGGCCACGCAGGTTAAGAACCCCTGCAATATTATCGGATGCCAGAGGCACCGGCGCGAGACCCTTGGGCGCGAATACGTCATGAATACCGATCACGGGAACACCAAAGAGTTGGTCGCTGACCGTGAAAGTTACAAAGTCAGTTTTGCCTGTCGTAAAATCAAGCGGGTTATCTGATTCACTCACACCGCCACCTCATTGCTCGAAACAGTTTCATTCAAAACAGCAACCAATCCGTCGCGATCGGATTTGGAAACAAATCGCTTGAATCCGGATTGGAGGCTCTTCTCGATATCCTCGGGCGCATTGTGGGCTGACAAAGCCAGAAGCGGCACATGCCCCCATCGCTCGTCGCCCTTCAAAGCCAATGCGAAAGCAAATCCATCCGTTTCAGGCATTTCGATATCACTCAAAATGACGTCAAAATCGTAGCCCTGTTCATGGAGTTTCCACGCTGCCTCAACACAGTCGACCGCCGTGACATCATAGCCGGCCGCGCTCAGCATCGGCGTGACCATATTTCTGAAGAAGGCATTGTCGTCGACCAGCAAGACACGACGCTCTTGTGCATTATGGTGAACCCGGCGATTTGCCACGAACCAACTATCATCAGCCATTGTCAGGTAATGACTGACATCGACAATTTCCGTCGCCTTACCCTTAATCACCGCTGTACCGAGAAGCCCAGGTGAAGTCGACGTCATCTCGATCTTCAAAACTTCATTGACGATGTCCACGATCTCATCGACAACCAAGCCCATGGCGCGATCTTCGTCGGTGAACACCAATACGGGCTGACGTCCCTGTTCACATAGGGTTCCGCTCGTTTGAATGAGCGGCATTAAAGCGCCACGATATTGAACGACATATTGTCCATTCGACATTTCGATATCTTCGACCGGAATCTCTTCCAATCGCGTGATCAATGATAGTGGAACGGCCTTGGGCTCTTCAGACCCGGTACGGAACAAAAGCATGCTTGTACGCTCATCTGCGTTAGAAGCAGCTACGCCCTGTTCCTCCGACTCGCCCTTATCGCCCATATCGTCGTCAACTTTTGACGAGATACCCGTCGGATCAATGATCATGATAACGGAACCATCGCCCAGGATTGTATTGCCTGAGTACATAGAAAGATTGCGCATCATGCTCGCCACCGGCTTGACCACAATTTCCTCTGTGTCGAACACATTGTCGACAACGATGCCGAAATGTTGGGCACCAACTTGTGCGACAACAACAAATTCTGCTTCTTTTGCCTTTTCTTCGGCTTCAGGACTTTCGACTTGATCACCGGACAGCTCATTCAAGCCCAACAAGTTTGACAAGCGAATGAGTGGCAACAGCCGGTTGCGCAGACGCATCACCTGCGTCTGATTGACGGTTTCGATCACTGTGTCGGATCCGGCACCGGTGCGAACCAACTCGACGACATTCAATTGAGGAATGGCGAATTTAAATCCACCGGCTTCGACAATGAGCGCCGAGACGATAGCCAGAGTAAGCGGAATCTTGATGGTGAAAGTGGAACCTTTGCCTTCAACGGAGCGCAGGTCAATCGAACCCCCAATGACTTCAATATTTGTACGCACCACATCCATGCCGACGCCGCGACCGGAAACATTGGTCACCTTCGCAGCCGTTGAGAAACCCGCATGGAAGATGAACTTTTGGACCTGACTTTCGGTCATGGAGTCCAATTCAGACTCGGTCGCCAAATCATTCGCCAAGACTTTGGCCTTGATGCGGTCAATGTTGAGCCCCTGACCATCGTCTTCGACTTCGATAATAATGTGGCCGCCTTCATGATAGGCGCGCAGGGTCACGGTCCCCGTTTCAGGTTTACCGGAGCTACGGCGCACATCCGGCGATTCCAGCCCATGATCACATGAGTTGCGAACCATATGAGTGAGCGGATCCTTGATCAGCTCCAAGACTTGCCGATCAAGCTCGGTATCTTCACCTTCCATCTGAAGGTCGATCTTCTTGCCGAGATCCCGTGAAATATCGCGGATTAAGCGCGGCATTTTCTGCCAGGCATTGCCGATCGGCTGCATGCGCGTTTTCATGACGCCGTCTTGCAATTCCGCTGTGATATTCGACAGGCGTTGCAGCGGTACTTTGAATTCTGAGTCTTCGTGACCACGCATGATCTGCAGCAACTGATTGCGTGTCAGAACCAACTCGCTGACCATGGTCATAAGACCTTCAAGGATATCCACATTCACCCGAATGGATTGATTGGCGATTGACTTCACTTCCGACGCTTTTTGTGCCGCCTCACCACTTGCGCTCGACTCTTGAATTGGCGCACTGGCCGTCATCTCAGATTCGTCGGCTTCAGCGGGGCCTTCTGCGGCTAAAAATGCCGCTTCCAACTCGTCCAAGGAAACCTCACCCGGACGCAACGGTCGCTCAAGTTCCTGCACGTCTTCGTTATTTGCTTGAGCCTCTTGAGGGGCTTCATCGCCTGGATCTTTGTCAGCTGACTCTTGGCTGGGTGCGGCGGCCGCTTCTGGCGTCTCCGGCGCATCACCGCTGAGCTGACCTTCGGCTGCCAATCGCAGACGATCAATCAAGGGTTCGTCGTTACCGTCCGGCTCGACTTCTTCTGCCTCAAGATGCGCCAAGAGCTCTTTGATCTGGTCAATGGCTTCCAAGATGACACTGACAGCTTCTTCAGTAACTGTCAGCGAACCGTCACGAAATCGGCCAAGCACGGTCTCGCCCGCATGAGCCACAGCTTCCAATCTCGGCAACCCCAGAAAGCCACAGGTGCCTTTTATGGTATGGACCAATCGAAAGATGTTATCGAGAACGGTCTTGTCGTTTGGATTCTGCTCGAACTTCACCAGCTCAATGTCGACGACATCAAGATTCTCAGAAGTTTCCGTTAGAAATTCGCTTAGTAAGTCGTCCATCAAGAAGCCCCACTTCAAACTCCGCCAATTCACTTGGCTTGTTGTTCAAGAAAGAGTCTTAATGGGAACTGGTTAAGATCCCCTAAAATCAGGGGTTATTGGAACAGGTAAATTGCGGCAAAAACCGGAAGCTGTAATTACATCTTTGTAAAGAATAATTAATCGGCGTTTACCAAAAAGGTGACGGAATTTTCTATGCACCGGTCTTGAATTCGCAAACCCTCCTCACGCGCCAGAAGGCCCGTGAGAAATGGTTGAATGGAGCGCGGGTTCAGCTCTTCGCCTTCCAGCTCATCTTTTAATGCCCGGCCCACGTCGTCATTCAATTTGGCGCGGTCTCCATCTGCTGCAATCTTAAGTGTTTGACGATCATCCTGATCGGCAATCTGAACGGTCAGCGACCCACCACGAGGAATACAATCGGCTGCAATCAAAACCAAATTGGCCAAGATCTTTACGAAGGACCGGCCCACCGTGTGCGTTTGAACGTTCCAACGCACGTTTACTTTGCCACTTTCAAATAGCGTATCAATCACTTGGCGCACTTCGCCGAAATCGAGCGAGTCGCCGCTTGTTGTCGAAGCGCCATAGGCCAAACGGGCAAATTGCAATTTTGCCGATGCTTGCTTGCCACTCATCGAAATCAAGGTAAGCGCGTGCTCCCGCATCTCCTCATCGTCATCATCCGCAAGCACCTCAATCCCATTGTTTAACGCACTGACGGGACTAATCAGGTCATGGCACACGCGGGAACACAAAAGCGCCGCAAGGCGGAGTTCAGATGACATTGTTTGGAGGCCTCCTCAAATCGCTTGATTCGGTGATACACTTGTTCGGCGCCGACAATCAACTCTAAGTCGGCCCATCGTCGTTAAGAAAGCGTAAACTCCATGGCAAGTGCGATCATCCCAGGGTCTCTGGTGCGCCATCCAAACGAACCCGACTGGGGTGTCGGCCAAGTTCAATCGGTTGTCGGCCTCAAAGTGACGGTGAATTTCGAGAATGCGGGAAAAAGGGTAATTAACACTGACATGATCGAGTTGATTCTGATAGATCGTGACCCACGAGACAGCCACTGACTCCCCTTTTCCTAATGTGAGAATGCCAAAAATGAGCAATGCGGCCGACAGCCTTGATATGGAAACGCTAACCGATGGCTTGAAGCGCATCGCGCTTCTTGCCGGAAAAGAGATCATGGATGTCTATGAGGGCGAAATTGCCGTGGAGGTGAAAGATGATAAGTCTCCCGTCACCGAAGCGGATGCCCGGGGGGAGATGATCATACTCAAGGAGCTGAAAGCCCTAGCCCCCGACATTCCCATTATCGCTGAAGAAGCCGCGAGCGCGGGAGACCTGCCGGAGATCGGAGACGTCTTTTTTCTGGTCGATCCGCTCGACGGCACGAAGGAATTCATCAATCGCAATGGCGAATTTACGGTGAATATCGCCCTTATCATCAACGGTGTGCCGGAAGCCGGCGTGGTTTATGCGCCGGCATTGTCGCGCATGTTTTGCGCCTATGGACCGGGCCAAGCATTTGAGTGTCAGGTTTCGCCTGAGTCGGCGCCCAATGACCTGGCAGAGGCCAAATCAAAGAGCCTGAACGTCCGCAAACCCGATCCGGACGGATTGATTGTTGTGGCAAGCCGGTCCCATCGCAGCCCGGAGACGGAAGCCTATTTAGAGGAATTCACAGTGAAAGACTTTGTCGCTGCCGGGTCGTCGCTGAAATTCTGCCTGCTGGCAGCAGGGGAAGCGGACCTCTACCCTCGGCACGGACGCACGATGGAATGGGATACGGGTGCCGGGCATGCAGTGTTACGAGGCGCGGGCGGCGAGGTGACCGGATTGGATGGCGCGCCTTTCGTCTATGGAAAACACAAAGACGGTTTTGCAAATCCATTCTTCATCGCTAAATCTTGATACCGATTACCTCTCGTTGTCAAAATCATCGGCAGACGGCATCCCATCGGGTTCGATGTCGTCATAGCCGTTGCGCGAGCTGTAGAAGGTCAGCGCCATCAGCCCACCACCCAATCCAACCGTGAACAGAACACCAAGACCCATGGCAATCCAGCCATGAATGCCCATCGAGACGTCATTCAAAGTAACCCAGCGCCATGCCGACAAGCCGATGGTCGCAAGCGCAATGCTGCCCAAAAGAATGAGGAAAATGAAGCCTATGGTCCAATTTGACATGGGCAGAATGTTATCCCATCGGGTCAGCCATCCGGATGCGGCATATCGCTACTTTACGGTCACCCATTTTCCGTTGGGCCGGCGGATACAATGACCTTTCTTTGCCCGCCGAATGAGTTTCTCGGCCGTCAAGGCCGCGGCAACCTCAACGGTAACACCGCCCCTTTTTGCCAATGAAGAATATTCGGCCCGGCGTTTGATATTGATATTCCGCACCTGTTTGCGAACCGCCTCGGAGGCGCCGCCCTTCGGAAAACCGAGATAGCCATCGGACATCTCACCGACCAAACACTGAGACTTGGCTTTATTTATCGCACCCGATTGAGCCGCAGCCGGCGTCAAGGTGAGGGCAAATGCAAGGCCCAAGGTCATGAGACCCGCCATCAAAATGTATATTGCGCGTCGAGGCGTTTGCTGAATCGCAGCAGTGTTATTGTACTTTCTCATCATCGTCCACTCCACCTCAGAAGATATCCGGATTGTCAGCGATCAATTCATCTACGTCTTTGTCCAAACGTACGCGAACATCCTGCTCGATCTTTATGTTCAAATTGATCTCAATAGGCTCATCTGGGGCCTCAACTTTAACGGTTGGCGAACACCCAAGAAGGACCGCCATGGATACCGCGATGACACCCGATCTCAATGGAGCGGATCCCCTATTCCTCTGTCGACTGACTTTTGTTCGCATTCTTCTCATTTACCTTCCCCAATTTGTCGCTGCGCCATCCCAGCCTCACATCACTGTAATTGCCGCCGAATTTGCTCAGGTACGCGAATTCCAACAGTACCCTCGCGCACCATCTCTGCCAATGGCCCCTCAGTAGAAATATTTAATTTGAAGGGATACCCGTCCAAAACAGCCGGATTACTTCCCTCAAGAATGATCGTGACCTTCAGATCATCTGTTGTTCTTCCAGAAATCGCGACTTCAAGGGATTCATAGGAAAAGTTTTCCAATGCATCGAACATAAGTTTTGAACCATCATCCTGCTCGGAACTGAGCGATACAGGGCCGTTATATTGAAGAGTGCCTCCACCTAGTGATTTCATTGCGCCGTCTAGAACGGTGATACCGCCGCCCTCAACACGGATTGGCAACTGTCCCGCCAGTAAACCACTGCCCGTCAGGCCATCAATATCCAACAATGCAAAAACCTCTGCCAAATCTACGCTCCGAACAAACAGATTCAGTTCTTGCGGCGTTTCATCCAGAATAAGCGCGGCACGGTCAAATCCAATCTCTCCGCCGGCCCAAGGCCAAACTGCTTCTTCCAGAACAACACGTCCATCTGCCATCAAGCTGAACAAAAATTCACCAAAAAACAGGTCAATTCCAACATCGATCTGTTGAATATCAATTCTTTGCGGCGCCAGTGTGGCCAAAGGAAGGAGACTGCCCAATTCGATGCGGCTGTTGACACCACTAACCGGTCCGACGAGGCTGGCGAAATCAATGTCAATCAATTCGACTTCGCCGTTTGACGAGAGGGAACCGTCTTGCCAATCAATGAGTCCGGTGGCGCGCATGCCCCCGCGCGCATCGGCCATTACGTCGGCGAATACCGGAAACAATATCTGAGGCTGAAATCCCTTTGGCTCCAGAACAAGCACATCCGTATCGAACTGCAGGAAACCGCCTTGTGTCCGCCAATCATGTTCGCCGCCATAACCACCCATCTGACGTTGTGACTCGTCAAACAAATCGCCGGAGAACTTGCCGAGGCGGTTCTCTGTGCGCATTTGCCCGTTAATCAGGAACGGGGCAAACAACTCAACCTTACCGGCTGACGAAACCTGCATTTGTGCCAAATCCATCTCGACATTCTCGATCCCGTCCGACGAGCCTGCCGCACTGCCGTCAAGATCCAGCTCATCGAGTAGCGAGACGCGATCGCCAAATATCATGGCACCGCCGTCAAGCCTATAGGCCATCGACCACTGCCCTTGATCAACATCAAAGTCTGTAGACAGATTAATTTCCGGCAATAGGCCGTTGAGGTTGAAACGGTCTTGGTCGGTTATCGCAACATCGTCACCGGTGATTGAGGTGTCGAGCACCATTTGCGAAGCGTCGCCAGCGCCTAAGGCCAAATCCACAATAGGCAGCTCGCTGTCCCCCGGACAAAACTTGAGCTCTGAATCGGGCAAGTAAAGCTGGATGATCCGGAAGTTTTGGCTCTTAAACTCCGAGCATGCGCCTGTGGCATGTGTATAAGTGAGGCCGCCGGGCAGGCGGAGCTGAAACGCGCCGTCAAGTTGAGCGATACTCTCCTCAAAACTGAATGCGCGTCCCAATTCTCCATTGAGGCGCAACCCGCCTTTTGCGGTCCCCGAGAAGTTTCGCAATCCGCCTTTTCCAACGACTTCCACATCCCGTGACCCAACTCTGAGGCGCCCAAATTGCAAGCCGTCAAACGCGCCTGCCAAACGGCGCGCCTCAATGCCGACGAGACCCTCCGTGGCTTCACCTGGGAGCAGGGTCGCGTCAACCTCCAGGTCCATGCGCGGAAGCCAAACACCTGTCTGCGCTGCTTTCAAATTCAAATCCAACGACCACGGGGCCGACAATCCAAGACGAAAATCCGCCGCACTGTTTTGCTGACCGCCAACAGTCAGATTGATGGCGCCGTCCGGTCTGCTGATCCGAAGGGGGTCCAACAGTTTTCCGCCTATTCCCCCTTCTTGCCGCAAGAGGGAGGCGCGCGCCCTGACAGCAAGTCCCGTAAAACCATCGGTCCAGCCGGTGACAAGATCGTCCGGCTTTAGGTACTTTTCAAATCGATCGAGCCATCCCGTGGGAAACGAGAACGACCCCACCTGTAACTCCAATGCACCCGCCGTATCTGAACGCAACGCATCAAAATCCACCTGAAACGCGGCCTCCGCCAAACGCCAGCCCGCAAAGTCGAACTGTGGAATGTCGGCTTGGAGAATGGCGCGCTGCACCTGCGCTTTTGACAAGGACAATCGACCCTCCAGCGACAGATTGGGTGTGCTTGGCCCGCCTTGGGCACTGAAGGAGAGTTCGGACTTCCCATCGGGTGCAAACACCCCGTCGAATGCCACGGCGGCAATCACATCGCCGGAAGACGAGAGCGTGATCTCGCCGGCTTCCGCAGAAAATTGGCCCACTTCAATACCGGGCCCGGCTGCGCCGGCCTCCGGGCCGAACAGAATGGGGTCGAGCACCCCAAGAGAGATCGTCTGATCACCCGGATCTGCAGCCGCCTGCAATCTCGGCCGTAACAGACGAATTTCAGCGAGCCGGCCCCGCCAAAGATCTTGTAATGTGTAGCTGACCGAAATCTGATCGATTTCCACGTCGGGTCCGGTCCCGAGCACAAGGTCCCCGACGACAATCTGCTGCAAATCCACAGCAACGATTTCAAAGGCAAATGGCTCCAGCTCTGCGGCAGCCAGGGCGGATTCCAGCACCTGACGCACGACGAATTTGGGGGCGACCAAAACGCCCACCAGGCCAAGGGCAAGGACGAAGAGTCCCGCCTTGAATAATCGCCGTCCCCAGCGTCCTCTCACCTTCCCCCCGGTTTTACTGGACATGCCACATCTTTCCCTAACACCGCGCTCCCCAACCCGTTTCCTATGGTAAACGCAGGCAGCCCCCAGGAAAACGCTGAAATTGGGCATTTGCGGTCAAGAAGTAAAGCCGTCCACTTTCCGCCGGTACCGGCAAATCTGTGCTGAGGAGTTAATGCAATCTTAACTCCACATAGCGATAATTCTCGCCTGAGCTGCGAAGCAGGATAGGCCCTTTTTGTCCTGGAATTCCGGGGTTTATGGACGGCGGCTGTTGACAAGGGGAGGTCTGCTGGGCATGCTAAACCAGCTAGGCGAAAATACCTCTTGCACAGTCCGATTGATGCTCTCGCAGCCTGCAAAATTAGGCTCTAGAGGCAAGAGGAGTTGAGTTTTGGTTGGGGTGAAGGAACCAAATACGTTGCAAAAGTCGACGGGTGCTCTGGGGTCCGAAGGACCACAGGTTGGGAATTTTTTTCATACGGCTCGAACACGGGTGTCAACCTTTGTGGACGCACACCGCACGGGTCTGTCGCTTTCCTTTTTCTGCGCCGGATTGATGGGTGCCGTAAGCTTTAGTGCGCTTGCGCTGCAGGCACCTCAGCTTTCGGAAATTGACGTTCAGTACAGCCAGACCGCCGATGCTCTACCAGCTGCACTGCTCGCTGAGCTGGATGGTATCGATCCCGTGATCGAAGAAACCAACGTCGCTGTTCTGCAAACGACTGACACACCGGACATTGAGAGTCTGATTGAGCAGCAAGATCTTGAACCGGTTCTGGAAGTGGAACCATCCGAACCAATCTTGCCGCCTGCGCCCACGCGCAACACTGAGTCCGTCGAGGTGAAGAGCGGCGATACGTTGATGAACGTTCTGGTCGACGCTGGCATATCGCGCCAGGACGCTTATTACGCCATTGAAGCCATGTCCGAGAAACTTGACCCGCGCAAGATTCGCGCAGGCCAAAAGATTGATGTGACATTCCAAATCGCGCCTGAGCCCGGCATGCCAGGAGAATTCGCAGCCGAGCTTTCCGAACCTTTTGAACCGGCCTTCTTGTCCATGGCGATCAAAACCGACGTTGATCGGACATTGGAGATCGCGCGCGGTGCCGATGGCGAATTCGCCGCCGAAGAAGTGCTGACGGAACTCAGCGAACGCTTTATGCGAGCCAAGGCCAAAATCGACAGCAGCCTATTCGTTGCCGCTCAAGAAGTTGGCATCCCATCGCAGATCATCGTCGAGCTGATCAGAATGTATTCATACGACGTGGATTTTCAGCGTGAGATCCGGCAAGGTGATGAATTTGAGGTTTTCTACACCGAACTCATGGACCCCAATGGCGAAACGGTCAAAGCGGGCAACATCCATTTCGGCAATTTGATCCTCCGTGGAAAAGACAATCCCTATTATCGCTTCGAAACACCTGATGACGGCCAAACGGATTATTACAATCCCCAAGGTCAAAGCGCGAAAAAGTTCTTGATGAAAACACCGGTCGACGGCGCCCGGCTTTCCTCAGGGTTCGGTTTCCGCAAACACCCCATTTCAGGCTACAGGAAGAAGCATAAAGGAACTGATTTTGCCGCACCGCGCGGAACCCCTGTCATGGCCGCCGGTAACGGCACCGTGGAACGCGCTTCCCGCTTCGGCGGTTTCGGAAAGTATATTCGTATTCGTCATGCCAACGGTTACAAGACGGCCTATGCCCATCTGAACGGATATGCCAAAGGCATCAGAGCCGGGGCCCGTGTGAAGCAGGGCCAAATTATCGGTTATGTTGGCTCGACGGGAAATTCAACAGGTCCTCACCTACATTATGAAGTTCATCAAAACGGTGTAGCTGTGAACCCGATGAAAATTCGCGTCCCCACGGGCCGTAAATTGAAGGGTGAGATCCTGCAAGCCTTCTTGACTGATCGCGCCGACCTTGATCTGAAGATGGCCGCGATCACGCCGATGACGAAGATCAACACGGCACAACTTGAGCAGTAGCTCTTCATTTCCAACGGAATGTTGATTGAGCCGCAAGCCTGATAACTTGCGGCTCTCTTGCTTTGGAAGTAGCCTGCATCAACATATTTGAGCAGGGAGCTTCTAATGCGATTGATGAACAAGTGGCCTATTCATCTGGTTGTGGTTTGTGTGACCGCACTCTTCATGACCACACCTGGGTATGCCGGCGGTCACGAAACATCCCCTCATCAAGGCAAAGTGGCCATCATCGGTACGGGCATGGTCGGCGGCACTTTGGGGCCCCGCTTCGCGCAATTGGGCTATGAGGTCGTCTATGGCAGCCGTGACCCATCAAGCGATAAAGTCCGGACTCTGATTGAAAACACAGCGGAGAACGCATCAGCCGACACACAAAGCGGCGCGGTTGACGGAGTGGATATCATTGTTCTTGCCGTGCCTTGGATCGCCGCAGAAGAGATCGTTCGAAGTTTTGGCGACTTGCGTGACACGATCATTATTGATGCCGTCAATCCCATTAAAACGGTGGAAGGTGGCCGGTTGGAAATCACCGCTCAGACTCCGTCGGTGGGTGAGCAAGTGCAGGCCTGGCAACCCAAGGCAAAAGTCGTCAAAGCGTTTAATACGGTCGGCTTTCACGTTATGGCGAACCCCAATCTCGCCGGGGGGCCGGTGACGATCCCGCTTGCCTCTAATCATGCTGATGCAAAATCCAAAGTGGCGCGGATTGCCGAGGATCTCGGTTTTGAGACGTTCGATGCAGGGCCCTTGAGCCAAGCTGCTCCTTTGGAAGCGATGACGATGCTTTATATGGTGCCCTATATGACCGGGCAGATGGATCAGAGATTCGAATTCTATTTGAGACCAACCCCGGCCAATTGAGATCCGTAAGTTGGCTCAGACTTGGCAATTTGAGCCCCGACCTCTTTGCATAAACAGATCTTAGTCGGGATATTTTTCTCGCATGTAAGTCGCAGACTCCGTGATGAGCTGCTCTAAGACTGAGAGATCAATGTCTTCCAGCTTGTTGATATAGAGACAGGCGCGGCCGGTTTTAAATTTACCCAGTCTTTTAAGAAGCGCATCGTAGGTCGAAAAGCCAGACATGATGTAAACCGTCAAAGCTTGTTTGCGCGGCGAAAAGCCGGTCAAGAACCACTCCGCCGTGCGCCCACTGGTATTTTGATATTTGTAAGAGCCAAATCCAATAATGGACGTCCCCCACATTTGGGGACGCAGGCCGGTAATTCGCTTCATCAGTTTCAGCATGGCCTGCGCATCTTTACGGCGCTTCTCATGTTCCACCGACTCGAGAAATGCTTTCACACTGGCTTTGTTTTTTTGTGTCTTGAGCCCGGCCATTCCTCAACATCCCTGATGCAAACGACGACGAGCACCATAACACTGTATGCCAAATACGAATAACCGGTTTTCGTTCAGCTTTATGCTGCGGCCTCGGACACGACTTTGCCGTTGAGCAACAAGCCATCCTTGCCGGCCGACACCTCGACCGTTCCGCCATCAGCAACCGAACCGCGCAGAATCAGCTCGGCCAGTGGATTCTGCAGACTACGTTGGATCACACGCTTCAGAGGGCGCGCGCCATAAATGGGATCATATCCTTCATCCGCGAGCCACGCCTTGGCCTTGTCGTCAAGCACCACTTGAATCTTTCGGTCCTCAAGCAAGGCCATCAAACGACCCAACTGAATATCCACAATCGTATCCATCTGCTCGCGGGTTAGGCGATGGAACAGCAGGATCTCATCAAGCCGGTTGAGGAATTCAGGGCGAAAATGACCCCGCACAACATTCATCACATCGTTTCGGACCGCATCGGAATCTTCGCCTTCCGGCTGGTTCGCCAGAAACTCACCGCCCAAATTCGAGGTCATGATGATCAGCGTATTGCGAAAGTCGACCGTGCGCCCTTGTCCGTCGGTCAGCCGGCCATCGTCCAGCACCTGCAATAGCACATTGAACACCTCCGGATGGGCCTTCTCGATCTCATCGAATAAGACCACTTGATAGGGCCGCCGGCGCACAGCCTCTGTGAGCGCGCCGCCTTCTTCATAACCGACATAGCCCGGGGGCGCGCCAATCAAACGTGCAACGGAGTGCTTTTCCATATATTCGGACATGTCGAGCCGGATAATGGCTTGATCGTCATCGAACAGAAAGTCTGCCAGAGCTTTTGTCAGCTCAGTTTTGCCGACCCCAGTGGGCCCGAGGAACATAAAAGAACCGATCGGACGCGCAGGGTCCTGCAATCCGGCGCGCGCGCGCCGAACCGCATTCGATACAGCCACCACAGCCTCTTCCTGCCCCACCACACGGGCCCGCAGGCTCTCTTCCATGGTCAGAAGTTTTTCCCGCTCACCTTCAAGCATTTTGTCGACAGGAATGCCTGTCCAGCGGGAAATCACTGAAGCGATGTGTTCTTCGGTCACCGTCTCATTGACGATGGATTCAGAATCTTGAGATTCCACGGAGTCGAGCTTCTGCTGAAGGGCAGGAATAATGCCGTATTTCAGCTCGCTGGCTTTGGCCAGATCACCTTCGCGTTCGGCAATTTCCAATTCACTGCGACGCTGATCGAGCTCCTCGGTTATTTTTTGCGTGCCCGCAATCGATTCCTTTTCGGATTCCCATTTGGCCGTGAGTGAATCCGAAGACTCTTGCAAGCTGCTCAGCTCGATTTCCAACGCCTCCAAGCGGTCTTTGGACGCCTGGTCCGTTTCCTTCTTCAAGGCTTCACGTTCAATCTTGAGCTGCACGATCCGCCGATCCAATTCATCAAGCTCTTCAGGTTTGGAATCAACCTGCATACGCAAACGCGAGGACGCTTCGTCCATCAAATCAATCGCTTTGTCGGGCAGGAAACGATCGGAAATATAGCGGTTTGACAGCGTGGCTGCCGAAACGATCGCGGAATCGCTAATGCGGACGCCGTGATGCAATTCGTACTTCTCTTTCAGTCCACGCAAAATCGAAACCGTATCCTCGACGGTCGGTTCGCTCACAAAGACCGCCTGGAACCGGCGTGCGAGAGCGGCATCCTTCTCGACATGCTTTCGATACTCATCAAGCGTCGTCGCGCCCACACAATGAAGTTCACCGCGTGCAAGAGCTGGCTTCAAAAGGTTTGACGCATCCATCGCGCCATCGGCCTTACCCGCACCCACAAGGGTGTGCATTTCGTCAATAAAGAGGATGATATCTCCGTCGGAAGCGGTGACTTCGTTGAGTACGGCCTTCAGTCGTTCTTCGAACTCGCCGCGATATTTCGCACCGGCGATGAGCGCGCCCATATCAAGCGCCAAGAGTGACTTATTCTTGAGACTTTCAGGCACGTCGCCTTTGACAATCCGCAATGCCAATCCTTCGGCGATTGCCGTCTTGCCGACACCGGGCTCACCAATCAGAACGGGATTGTTTTTCGTGCGCCGGGATAAGACCTGCATGGCGCGCCGTATTTCTTCGTCTCGCCCGATTACCGGGTCGAGCTTACCGTCCCGTGCAACTTCCGTCAGATCTCGCGCATATTTTTTGAGTGCGTCGTAAGCATCTTCTGCGGTAGCGGAATCGGCCGTGCGGCCCTTTCTTACCTCGTTGATCGTTGCGTTGAGGCCTGTCGGTGTGATCCCGGCATCCTTCAAAATACGCTCGGATTTGGCGCCCGACGCCATTGCCAGGGCCAGCAAAAGACGCTCCGCCGTGACAAAGCTGTCGCCGGCTTGCTTGGCAATATCTTCGGCCTGTTGAAAGAGCTTGGCCGTTTCGGGAGCCATATAAAGTTGGCCGGCCCCGCCGCCTTCCACGCGCGGCAGCTTAGCAAGTTCCTCTTCCACCGTTTGCAACACGCGCTCGGGATGTCCACCGGAGCGCTTGATCAGATTGGCCGCCAATCCCTGATCATCATCCATCAGAACCTTTAAAATGTGCTCCGGCGTGAAGCTCTGGTGACCTTCCCGCAAGGCAAGGGATTGAGCCGATTGGACAAAGCCCTTGGAGCGATCCGTATAATTTTCAAAGTTCATGGTCGACCTCGTTTAAGCACGACTTTGCGAACACCCATCAGGCATGTTCTTGACGCTTTGGAAACCCTCGCCACGAATGTAGCGATACGACCGCGCTCGGAACGAGCACGGTTCTCTTCACTATGTGGTGTTGCCAAAGCGCAACACAAGGGGCACAAGCCCATATTTTTCAGGAGAGGTTTGTTTTTTTGGTTAATAACCCACAATGAAGCAAGATTTGAGCTCCATTCCGGTGGGCGAAATCGGCGAACCGGCAGCGCATGCGGCGGCCAGACGAGCGATGTTAGGCAGAGGCTTCTTCGGCTGCGACGTCCGCTGAACTTTCACTCTTTTTGCGAGATTTGGCGGGTGCTTTGTCCGTCGTGCTTGCTTTGCGTGGACGCCTTTTGCGCTGTGGTTTTTCTTCGGCAGCGTCGGCATCTTTCGCCACCGCCTCTTTAGCAGTCGCCTCATCGGACTCAGCGGCCGCGGGCTGTTCAGTCTCGTTGGAATTCGTCTCTGCGTTTTCAGCATCATTGGGTCGGTTGCGGCCATTGGCACCGGCTTGAGCACCATTTGCTTGAGCCGCGTTTGCCTGAGCCGCTTTCATGATTCGGAAGTAATGCTCGGCATGCTGAAGAAGATTTTCAGACCTTACGCGATCCCCTGACGCATTCGCATCTCGTGCCAACGCCTGATACTTTTCGTGGATCGTTGAGGCATTGCCTCTAATCTTCACTTCCGGACCGTTACTGTCATATGACCGATTGGCCGAATTGCCGCTGTGCTTACGGTTACGCCCTCGAGACCGCTTCATAATCTTCCAAAACCCTTAAATTGTTATCATTCTGTATAAAGACTTATTACTCGTGCATATCCCACTACACAAAGTCCGGTGTTGCCCAATCACTTTACGGATGACTCACACTCACGCCAGGTCGAGCTCTTACCAACCTATCTTCGTCATCGATTAATGCGATTGCTTAACTGAAATGAGCCTTCAAGCCGATACTTCCGCCCAAACCGACGAGGCCCTCATTCATCGCTTTCTAGACAAACGTTAGCGCCTGGCGCCTCTTATTCCAACCCTTTTTTTGCTCTAGTTCACTTTTTGTCCGACGACACAGCGCTGGTTTCCGGCCAAATCCGCCTTTACCGCAAGAAATCTCATTTCACCCCCTGAAAACATCAGATTTCGAACGATTTGTGCCTGATCGCGTCCTATCTCCAGGATCAGCAAACCCTCCGAATTCAATACCTTTGGTAAAAGTTTCTCTAACGCCCGATAGGCGTCAACGCCATCTCGGCCGCCGCTCAATGCAAGCTCCGGTTCATATTGGGACACATCCGCCATCAATGATTCAATCTCCGCTTCGGGGATGTATGGCGGATTGGCAATGACCAAATCAAAGGTCCCCTCCACATTGGACGTCCAGTCACTTTCAACAAATGCGGCTCTGTCATGAAGACCAAGCCGGCGAGCGTTGCGCTCAGCCAGAACAATCGCGCGCTGATTGATATCGCCGCCGACACCTGTTGCGGTCGGCCATTCATGGAGAAGCGACAAGAGTAAGCAACCGGTTCCAGTACCCAGATCAAGAATCCGGAGGGGAGTCGACTGCGCGCGATCGCCGGCATATTGCATCGCTGCTTCGATGAGAGTCTCGCTGTCGGGTCTTGGAATGAGCGTTTCCGGACTCACTTCGAACGACAGACCCCAAAACTCTTTGAACCCCAAAATCAATGCAACTGGCTCGCGCGCCAATCGTCGTTCGATCAGCGCATCAAATTCGCTTCTGTCTTTGGCTGACAAAGTGTCTCGGCCTTTTGAAATCAAACCGGCAGCGTCTAATCCAAGGACATGCGCCATGAGCAGACGAGAATCGAGAAGCCCCGATTCGATACCCGCACCTGCAAACTGACGGGCAGCTTCTCTGACAGTCTGGTCAACAGATGTCGGCACGGGTTTAGTTCACTTCGTCTTCCATAGCCGCAAGCCGCTGGGCCTGATCTTCGGCGATGAGAGGATCAATCACATCATCAAGACTCTCTCCTGCGATCACCTTGTCCAATTTGTGCAGGGTGAGATTGATCCGGTGGTCCGTGACACGGCCTTGGGGGAAATTATAGGTTCGAATGCGTTCGGACCGATCCCCAGACCCTACTTGACCTTTTCGGTTGGCCGCGCGCTCGGCATCTTTGCGTTGACGCTCTTGTTCGTAAAGCCGGGCGCGCAAGACCTGCATAGCCTTTGCTTTGTTTTTGTGTTGAGACTTTTCGTCTTGTTGAGAAACAACCAGGCCCGTCGGCAAATGGGTGATGCGCACTGCGCTGTCGGTGGTATTCACCGACTGGCCGCCGGGGCCACTGGCACGAAAAACATCGATACGCAGATCCTTGTCGTCGATATGAATATCAACATCTTCGACTTCCGGCAGAATCGCGACCGTGGCTGCTGAGGTGTGAATTCGCCCACCGGCTTCCGTCTCGGGCACACGCTGAACACGATGGACACCGGACTCAAACTTCAATCGCGCAAAAACCCCCCTGCCGCGAATGGAGGCAATCACCTCTTTATATCCGCCCAAATCCGCTTCGTTGGCTTCCATCAACTCAAGCTTCCAACCCTGCGTGGCGGCGTATCGCTGATACATCCGAAACAAATCGCCTGCAAACAAGGCCGCCTCGTCGCCCCCCGTCCCTGCACGCACCTCCATGATAACATTGCGGTCGTCGTCAGCATCTTTCGGCAGTAGAAGCAATTGTAACTTTTGCTCCATTTCCGGAATGCTGATTTTCAAAGCCTCAAGCTCGTCCTTCGCAAGATCCGCCATTTCGGCATCACCGTCTGGATCAGCAATCATCTCCGCCAGATCTTGTGCTTCGGATTTGGCCACTGTTAAGGCCTTAATCTGCTCCACCACCGGCGTCAGATCTGCATATTCCTTCGAAAGCTCAACGAAGCGCTGGGGGTCCACATCCGAAGACATTTCAGATTGCAACGCATCGAACCGGTCGAGGAGTCTGTCAAGTTTTTGTTGAGCAATCACGGTACGGATGATTTCGGTGTTTGGGTCGAGTCACTCGGCGGCCGGAACGATCGTGCCGGATTGATCGGCGGCGTCTTCAATTTCTTGGGCCCGCTTTTCCACCAATTCGACAATGTGATCAATCATTTTATCATTGTCCATTTTGTGATCGGCTACGCCCGATACATAGACCATTCCAGATCCGGCACCGCCACCGGTGAAACCGATATCGGTCTGGGCAGCCTCGCCGGGTCCGTTGACGACACATCCAATGATCGACAACGTCATGGGCGTTGAAATGTGGTCCAACCGTTGTTCCAAGATTTCAACGGTTTTGATGACATCGAACCCCTGACGGGCGCAAGATGGACAGGAAATGATATTCACGCCCCGATGACGCAGATTGAGGGATTTGAGAATGTCAAAGCCGACTTTGATTTCCTCTACGGGATCTGCGGACAGGGAGACACGAATTGTGTCGCCGATCCCCGCCCATAAGAGTGAGCCCAAACCGATGGCCGATTTGATGGTACCGGACATTAACCCGCCGGCTTCGGTGATGCCCAGATGCAATGGACAATCGATCGCGTCAGCCAATTGCTGATAGGCAGCGACAGTTAGAAACACGTCTGAGGCCTTTACGGAAATCTTGAACTCGTGGAAATCGTGGTCTTGAAGAATACGCGCATGATCCAACGCACTTTCCACCATGGCTTCCGGACACGGCTCACCATATCGCTCCAATAGGTCCTTCTCTAAAGACCCGGCATTAACCCCGATGCGCATCGCGCAGCCATAATCCTTCGCTGCTTGCACGACCTCTTGCACACGATCAGCGCTTCCTATGTTGCCCGGATTGATCCGCAAACATGCCGCGCCGGCCTTCGCCGCCTCGATGGCCCGTTTATAGTGGAAGTGAATATCCGCCACGATCGGAACTTCAGTGGCCGAAACAATCTGGCGCAGGGCCGCAGTTGAGTCTTCGTCCGGACAAGAAACGCGAACAATATCCGCTCCGGCCTCTTCCAAACGCTTTATCTGCTCAATGGTTGCTTGGGCATCCGACGTCAGCGTGTTGGTCATTGACTGCACAGAAATAGGGGCATCGCCGCCAACCGTCACTTTACCCACTTGGATTGGCCGCGAGCGGCGCCGGTCAATATCTCTGTAAGGACGGAGACTCATGTCTTTTGACTTTCCCGGACCCCTTTTGGGGTCTGCAAATGATTGAAAGCGTGCCTATCGACCTTTATATGCGCGGGAATTCAGTCCGGTGCAAGGCCTGTCGGAACCGCGCGAGTTTCTGCGCGATCCACGTACATAAGCCCTAATCGCGGCGATTTGCGCCCAACAAACCGATCATATCGGGGTCCAAAGACACCGACGGCAGTACCTGACCTTGACGGCCGAGTTTGCCGATCATCTGTTCATCGACATAGACATCAAAGGCGCCGGCGTCGCGCACACTCAAAATCAAGCCCATTTCGTCCGGCGCAAAGTAGCGATCATTCTCACGTAAATTCTCTTGGATCAGAACCTGGCCCTCGCGGTCCTCAACACGCAGCCATGCGTTTTGAGAGGCTCTCAGAACAATCCGCGACTGACCGAAGATAGCGCCAAATTTGCGGCCACCGGGCACATTCTCGAGACGAGCCGTCACCAAACTGGAGGCATCGGCCGGCGGCACCAGTGTGTCTTCGAGCGTGCTGCCTGAATTCCCGAGTGCCGCAGGATCAATTCCGCTCATCGAGTCACCATCGGCGGCAACAGGTTCACTCAGAGTCTCGGGGACGTCGAGGGTCGGCCCGCCAACAGCCAAGTCTGCGGCATCTTCCGGCGTCATCACAGCGGGCAGCGATGTTTCCGCTGCGGCCTGTTCCAAACGATCAGGAACCGGCGGCACACGTTCGGTGACCATACGATCAGCCGTCAAAGACAAATGCCATCCACCGTAAATCGCAAAACCCAAGACCAAAGCCAAAATCAACATCGACCCTTGCGGTAGACGAGCATCGGGACGCACTTCCGGAAAGTCGGTCCGGCGGGGTTCAGACAGATTGTCTTTGTATTCTGAACGGAACAAGCGGACGCAATCATCCACATCAAGCCCCAGATAACTGGCATAGCTGCGAACAAATCCAAGGGTATAGGCTTTTTCGGGCAACCGGCTGATATCAAAATCCTCGATGGCTTCGATATGCTCGCGCCGGATTCGCAATTCGGTCGAAACCGACGTGATATCCGCACCGCGCAAGAGCCGGGCATCGCGCATGGCTGCACCGGCATTTGCCGCCTTGGTCAAATCGCCCGTATCGGAAATCTCTTTAATTTGAAGGCGCCCGCGCCGCTCCCCTTCGCGCTGGCCCTTTTTCCCTAACCTGGCTTTCAAGCTCATTTGCTTCGCGGAATCACGAAGCCCCTTACCGCTGATAATGCCCCCGCCGCCAGAAACACTGTTACTCAGATCTCTCACGCTCGCCTCAGTACTCTACTAGGTAAATACTATAACCAATTCCTCGGACAACTCAAACCGATAGCCCTTGATTCTCGGCGAAAATCTTGAGGGCCAAGCGGACCGAATGATCAGAGCGATCAAACAATCCGGTCATGAGCGTCTCTAACTCTCCTACGTGCAACCGTTGTGCCATTAACTTAACCGGTCCGATACTGGCCGGCGGCATGGAAATAGTCCGAAATCCAAGCCCTATCAGGGCCATAGCCTCAAGCGGCCTGCCCGCAGCCTCGCCACAAAGAGACAACGGAACCTCGGCACGACGGCATTCCATGACGATCGACCTCAACAACCCTAGTAAACTAGGACTAAGAAAATCATAACTACTGCTAATTTCAGGATTGCCCCGATCTGCGGCAAAAAAGAACTGCATGAGGTCATTAGAGCCCACGGATATAAAATCCGTATGACGTAAAAGCGACCGCATCTGCCAAGCGATGCTGGGCACCTCGATCATGCAACCCACGCGCACCCGGTTGGGCAGGGGCTGTCCCAACCTCTCGAAACGCTCCATTTCCAAAGCCAACAATTCCTTGGCGTCAACGAACTCGTCCACTTCGGAAACCATGGGAAACATAAGGTTAAGATCTTGCCCGGCAGCGGCGGTCAGCATGGCCCGCAGCTGGTAACGCAGCATGGCCGGGCGCGCGAGAGCCAAGCGAATGGCACGCAGTCCCAGTGCGGGATTCTCTTCCCGCCGAAACCGGCCGTAGGGCAGGACCTTGTCGCCACCCAGATCAAGCGTCCGGAATGTCACCGGTTTACCGCCAGCCGCCTTCAAGACATTACCGTAGAATTCCGCCTGGGCCGGGAGTCGCGGCATGGTCGAGGAAATCATGAACTGCAATTCGGTGCGAAAGAGCCCTATGCCGTCTGCGCCTGTGTCCTGGAGATGCGGCAGGTCCACGAGAAGCCCCGCATTGATTTGGAGCTGAAGGCGTTGGCCATCAACCGTGACGGCGGGCTCGTCACGAAGGGCCGCAAACTCTGCGGCGCGCTCTTGGCGCAAAGCAACTTTAGCTTCGTAGGACGCGAGAACGTCTTCGTTTGGACGAATGTGGATGTCGCCAAACTCGCCGTCGACGATAGCGCTATCCCCTTCATTCAAATGATCGAGCAAACCTTCCAAATAGCCGACCATGGGAATGCCCAGGGCTTTGGCTACGATCGCCACATGTGAACTGCCGGAGCCTTCTTCCAGGACTACGGCGCGAATCCGTTTGGAATCGTACTCCAGCAATTCGGCGGGCCCCAGATTGCGGGCCGCTATGATGGCATCATGTGGCAGATCCTCGCGCTCGGAAGGGGCAGACAGACCCATAAGTTGACGCAGAAGCCGGTTGGCCAAATCGTCCAAATCATGCAGGCGCTCCCGCAAATAGGGATCCCTTTGGCGAAGCAATCGCGCCCGTGTATCCCCTTGAACCTGCTGAACCGCGGCTTCGGCGGTCAAGCCGTTCTGGACGGCTTCTTCCATGCGGCGCATCCAGCCCGCATCATTGGCAAACATGCGGTAAGTTTCGAGCACATCATGGGACTCACCAACCAAAGAGCTGTCTGTCGATGACAGGATGGAATCGATCGACGATTTGAGCGCTTCGACACCCTCAGAGAGGCGCTTGAGTTCTCCAGCGCTGTCTTCGGCAACGAGGTTTTCAACAACAACCGGGGCAGCATGTAGAACGATATGACCAATCCCGATCCCGTCGGCAAATGATGCTCCCACAGCTTGATAGGGTAACGTGGGACGGACCTCGGATTCGAGGACTGTCTCGTCCAAATCGATCAATTGCCCGGACGCGACCACCTCAGACAGGAATGAAGCAATTGTCTCCAATGCTTCTTGTTCTTCAACATCGTAATGACGTTCTTCCTTGTTTTGCAGCACCAGAACGCCCAAGACATGTCCGCCTCGATTGAGTGGCACACCGAGAAATGAATGGAAGGGATCTTCACCGGTTTCGCGCCGATACACGAACTTCGGATGGGTCGGCGCGTCCAGGAGATTGAGAGGATTTGCCGTTCGGGCGATTTCGCCCACCAAGCCTTCGCCGACGCTCAATCTGGTTTTGTGCACAGCCTTGCGCTTCAAACCCTTGGTCGCAAACAACTCGAGCTGATCGCCGGCGCGCAAAATGTAGATGGAGCAAACATCTGCGCCCGTCACCTCAGCGATGGACGACACGAGTGTGTCGAGCCGTTCCTGGGCCGGCCCCGATTCAGCCATGACCTTGCGCAGCGTCCTGAGGAGAAGCCGGGGCGCATTGCCATCAATTTTGTCGCTTTGCGTCATTGTTCCGTAGCGTCGAGACCAAAGGCGGTGTGGAGCGTTCTAAGCGCAAGCTCGGTATATTGCTCGTCAATCAAGACACTAATTTTAATCTCGGAGGTCGAAATCACATCGATATTGATGCCTTTTTCAGCCAAAGCCGCAAACATGGTGCTGGCGACGCCCGCATGGCTGCGCATACCGACACCGACGACGGACAGCTTAACCACATGGTCATCTGACGTGATTTCTTCACAGCCGATCTCTTCCTGGCGAGATTCAAGCAATTCCAGGGCACGCGCGAGATCGGATTCCCGAACCGTAAAGGTCATATTGGTCTGGGTAGCGGATCGTGAGACGTTCTGAACGATCATATCCACATTGATATTGGCATCCGCCAAAAGGCCAAATATCTTGGACGCTATGCCCGGCTGATCTGTGACGCGCAGCAGATTGACGCGCGCTTCATCGCGGCTGTAGGTGACACCGCTGACCATAATACTTTCCACAACATCATCCTCATCACATACCAGCGTTCCGTTCTTCGGATCGTCTGGGTCGCCCATGCTGTTCAATACACGCATGGGCACCTGATGCACCATGGCCATCTCAACCGATCGGGTTTGCAAAACCTTCGCACCTAGAGACGCCAATTCTAGCATTTCCTCATAAGAGATTCGATCGAGCTTATGCGCTTTCTGCACGATACGTGGATCGGAGGTGTAGACTCCATCCACGTCCGTATAAATGTCGCATCGGTCGGCCTGAATGGCAGCAGCGAGCGCCACCGCACTTGTGTCCGACCCGCCACGGCCCAATGTGGCAATGCGGCCTTCCTCGGTCACGCCTTGAAAACCGGTCACGACGCCAATATTGCCCTCAGCCAACGAGGCGCTAAGGGCCTCGGCATCAATGGACTCGATCCGCGCCGAGCCATGGACCGGAGATGTTCGGATAGGGATCTGCCATCCATTCCAGGATCTTGCCTGATACCCCCTCACCTGCAAAGCGATCGACAATAAACCACTGCTGACCTGTTCGCCGGTGGCCACCACCGCGTCATATTCACTTTCGTCATGGCTCGAGGTGTTGGCATCGCTGCGCATATCCTCAACCAAGGCAACCAGACGATCGGTCTCACCAGCCATGGCCGACACCACCACCGCCACTTCATTGCCGGCATCCACCTCGCGCGCGACCAGACGCGCAACATTCTGGATGCGCTCCACCGAGCCCACGGATGTGCCACCAAATTTCATGACCAAACGGGCCATATGTTAACCTACGCTTCGATCAAGATCGCAAAGATCTGGGATTTTTCTTAAAAGACCGCGGTCTACATAACGTGTGACCTGACGTGAGTCCATCAACGTTATAATGTGTGAAATCTCTTTTTTGACGGCGAGACAGACCCTTGAGCGCACAACCTCAAACTTCAACAACGGTGGATCCCGGCGAAATCGCCAAATTTGCGGCTATGGCGGAAGATTGGTGGGATCCTGAAGGGAAATTCAAGCCGCTCCATCGGCTAAATCGCGCCCGATTGACCTATCTGCGTGATGTCATCTGCGGGCAATTCGACCGGGAACCGAAAGCCAACCGCCCTCTGGATGGCTTGCGGCTCTTGGATCTCGGCTGCGGCGGCGGACTGATCGCTGAGCCCATGACCCGCCTGGGCGCTCAAGTTCTGGGCGCGGACATGACGGCCGTAAACGTCGAAATCGCCAAAAGCCATGCTCAATCTCAAGGACTGGAGATCGATTATCGCCACGCCTCAGCTGAGAGTCTTGTGGGCGACGGGCAGTCTTTTGACGTGGTTTTGGCCTTGGAGATTATCGAACACGTCGCCGATGTGGGACTGTTTGTGGATCAGTGCTGCCGTTTAGTCAGGCCAGGCGGTGTCTTGATCTTTTCGACGATCAACCGAACGCCCAAGGCATATGCGCTGGCCATTGTCGGCGCCGAATACGTCATGCGCTGGCTGCCCAAAGGGACCCATGAATTCGACAAATTCGTCCGTCCCGACGAGATCGCGGCCAAAATTCCATCGGAAACCTTCAACGTCGATGCGCCGCAAGGGCTCAGTTACGATTTGTTCCGAAGCCAATGGCAATTATCGAACGATACGTCTGTGAATTATTTTCTGTCGGCCTATCGCAAGACAGCGTCTTAAGCGCGATCAGTTGGTCTCTTTCTTGTCGCGGCCCGGCAGCGGCATCACCGCAATGCCTTCGTCCAGCAACTCCTCGGTCTCGGTAGGCGTGGCCTCACCATAAATGCCCCGATCTTCCGCTTCGCCATAGTGAATACGCCGCGCTTCCTCAGGAAACTCTTCACCGACATAGTCAAAGTTCTGCTCCACGTGATCGCGGAATTTGACGCTCATTTCGGCCAGTTGATTTCGGAAGACCTGCATACGCTGTTCTTGTCCCGAGCCATGCTCAGAAATCGCGCCGGACGTCGCCACATTCGGGCTTGAGATCCCTTTGGTCACATTGTTGGACATGCAGAATGGGCATTCGATAGCGCCGGCATTGGCCTGCTCTTCATAAGCATGGCTGCTCTGAAACCAGCCTTCAAACTCATGCCCATTTTCACACAACAATTGAAAGACAATCATCCGACCTACCTTACAACCTGCGTATCGACGCCAGGATCCCTGAGCAACATTAATACCCCGTTACTGCGGACAAATGGACCCTAAGTCACCATAGTAAGAGGCCTTTTCGGCCTGATTATGGCTTTTTGACCACAATATCGCGGTCATGTTGCAGAGATGGTACCTGCCCGCGCGCCTGTTGGATCATCGCCGGGTCGATCTCAGCTAGGATATATCCCGGATCTTCGCCGGATTCTGCCAAGATTTCGCCCCAGGGTGCGACAATTAAGCTATGGCCAAATGTTTCACGGCCATTGTCATGCAGCCCGCCTTGCGCCGGTGCCATGACAAAGCAACCGGTCTCTATCGCCCGCGCTCTGAGCAATATGTGCCAATGCGCCAGGCCGGTTCGTTTGGTAAAGGCCGCAGGCACGACCAGAAGGCCAGCCCCGTTTTGGGCCAGCAAACGATATTGATAAGCAAACCTGAGGTCATAACAAATAGAGTGGCCAAGCTTCAGCCACGGCAAGTCCACCACGGTTGCTTCACCGCCCGCGGCAAAATTCTTGGACTCCCGATACGATTCACCGTTTGCCAAATCGACATCAAACATATGAATCTTGTCATAGGTGGAGATGATTTCTCCCGCCGGCGACAAGAGAAATTGCCGATTGGCCGCTTGGCTTTCACTCACACGGATGGCCAGCGAGCCGATCAACAGCCAAATTTTGAGCTCTGCGGCCAGAGCTTGAAATCTCGCTAAGCCAGGGTCGTCTTCTTGATGGTGGATGGCCGCAAACAGGGCCTTGGTTCGCAGCTCCATGATATTGGTATTTTCCGGAGTGGCGACAAATTCAGCGCCGGCGCCGGCGGCTTCGCGGATCAACTGTTCTGCAGAGGCGAGACTTGCCTCCATGTCGCGGCTTGATCGGAGCTGGACACAAGCCGCGCGAAAAACGCTGTCAGTCGGCGACGCCATCCAATTCCTCATTTGAGGCCTTCAACAAGGCATCCAGCTTGCCGCTCTGTTCGAGCGCAAATAGCTCATCGCAGCCGCCGATTGCCTCACCGTCGATTAGGATTTGCGGAAATGTCTGTCCGCCGGTCCGTTCGACCATCTCGCGCCGCAGCGCCTGATCCATCGTTGCATCGTGATGCTCAAATGAAACGCCCTTTTGACGCAAAAGACCTAAAGCGGCTGTGCAGAAGCCGCAGAATTGCCTGGTATAGATAACCACATTTGCCATGAATACTGTCCCTAATTCAGCACTTGTCTTATAGAGGCGCCCGCCACAGCGCAACAACTCGTGCCAATGTGACGACGTCCACCTTGCCAGCACCGGCCTGTTTCAAAGCCGACGCGCAGGCATCTACCGTGGCGCCTGTGGTTAATACGTCATCCACCACCAGAATGGATGAGTCCTGCAATGCGGGCACCCAACGGGCAGAAACGTCAAAAGCGCCTCTCACGTTTCGGCGCCGGGCCTGCAGATCGCGACCCTTTTGACTTGGTGTCCTACGCCGTCTTTTGAGCAGATCCGGCACAAAGCTGAGGCCTGTTTGCCGGGCAAGTGATTGCGCCAGCAAACCAGATTGATTGAAACGCCGGGAATGGAGACGGGAATAGTGCAAGGGTACCGGGATCACCATGTCGCAATCTGAAAGGCTTTCGGCAACGGCCCGCGCCATCCAGCTGGCATAGGTGCGCACCCCATCTGTCCGGTCTCCGTGTTTCAGCGACAGAATCATCGAACGGCTGAATTCGTTGTAGACGAATGCCGCCCGCGCATGATCATAGACCGGCTTTTCCGCTAGGCACTTTGTGCATAATACATCCTTACCCGGATCAAATGGAAAAGGAACACCGCAGATATCGCATTTCGGATCTCCGATGAATTGAATTTGCTGCCAATATTTGGGCAGAATCTGACCTTGCGCTTGGACCGGTTGGCCTGAGATCAAACATTGCGGTGGCAGGACGAGGTCCAATGCCTGGGAACCGAGGCGACGCAGGGCCGCCCCTACTTTCCGAGGTTTTTGCTTGTCCCGCACCGGTTGCCTGCCGGACTCTTGTGCGCGCTTCTCAGGCATGCCATCACATAAATTGATGAGTATCTTCTGACGGCCAGACTAAGCCAGTTTCGACACAAATCCAATGAACGACGTCATTCAGATCTTTGACAAACCGGCCCTTGAGTCGAAACGCAATCGGGCTGCCAAAAGCTTTTCAGCCCATGACTTTCTCGTCAGACGAGCCGGGGAAGATATCGCCGATCGTCTCGATGCTATTCAACGTAACTTTGATACTGCCATCGAAATCGGGTCGCGAAGCGGTCTATTTGCTGAAATCCTGTCACATCATCCGGCCGCACGTAAGATCAGCGCGCTCCAACAATTTGAATCCGCGGCCGCAATGCGCGCACGCAATCCATCAACCTCCAGCCCGGGCGGACACGACCCTTTGCCGTTAGAGCCTCAGTCTTGCGACTTGATCATCAGCCTTCTCAATCTGCACAACGTAGAAGACCTGACCGGTGCCCTCATTCAGTCCAGACGCGCGCTTCGACCGGACGGCTTATTTGTCGCCGCATTATTCGGCGGCGAGACGTTGACCGAGTTGCGGCAGAGTTTCTTGCAGGCAGAATCAGAAATGGAGGACGGTGCCAGCCCCCGCATTCATCCCAATGCGGATATACGAGATCTGGGCAGCTTGCTGCAGCGTGCCGGGTTTGCACTTCCGGTTACCGATTCGGATCGGATCACGGTGACATATGAGCACCCCTTAAGGCTGATGTCGGAATTGCGGGCCATGGGCGAATCGAACGCGCTGAAAGAACGCCGAAAGACCTTCACACGACGTGCAACGTTGCTCCGGGCCTGCGAAATCTATCAAGAGAAATTCGGCACGGCGGATCGACGTATCCCGGCGACATTTGAGATTATAACGCTGACGGGATGGGCGCCCCATGACTCCCAACAAAAGCCTCTGAAACCAGGCAGCGGCGAGATCAGCCTGACGAAAGTATTGGGAAGCAGGGAAAATTAGCCAAACCCAATGAGATTGTTTCGAATTTTAGGCAACGCGATAACGCCGCCCTTATCAAAATCTGATCTAACTGGTTATTGAAATCTTTATTTGCTACCGTCGAACCGCATTTGGGACAAAAAGACGTAATGATCAGAATTTTCCATTTTATCATCGGCACGATGGCGATGACCGCCATGGCCACAAACGTGTCGGCGGGGGATAGCGCTGAGCCGACAACGGTCCAAGAATGTGACAGAACTTTTTTGGAATTGCCGGGCTCTCTTGCAGAGAAAGAGCTGATTTGGACATCTTACGGTGAAGAATTCGATACTTTCTTTGGCGTTACGGCCTATTCCAACGGCACGAATACGGACGAGAGATATTATCAGTGTACTGAGCTTGCCCATCGATTCATGAAAACGGTCTACGGAATTCCCACGCGCCTTGGCATGGGGCTTGGTCATGGCAATGCGGTAGCGCAAAACGTCGCCAACCATTTCTCGGATAGTGTTGGGTTCACGCCCCGGACTTCACCCCACAAAGTCAAACTTCAGTTTTTCAAGAACGAAAAATCCCAATGCCGGCCCGTCGTCGGCTCGGTGGTTTCGATGGACTTCGGCAAATACGGGCATGTTGCCGTTATTCGCCACCTGAAGACCAATGATGACGGCAGCCTCGAAGGCACTCTGTTCGAACAACACGGCGCGACAAACAAGCCTGCCGGCACCAAAATGGAGGCAGGTAAACTGATCTTCAGAAAGACGCCGTCCGGAAATTGGGACGGAACTTGGATCGTGGCGGAAAAATTTGAATTAGATGTCGTCGGATGGACCAACCCCACCGTCGTGGACACAATTGCCCAAGAATAGTTTGCCTGAGCGAACGGTTACCCCGAAAGCGGTGTCTTACAAGAGGTCGCGCAGATGGGCGATCAACGGCAAATCTGCCGGCGGCATGGGATAGTTTTTCAAGTCACGGGCCAGCACCCATTTCAGGACTTGACCCTCTTTGGGCACCGGCTGGCCGTCCCACTTACGGCAAACATAAAGCGGCATCAGCAGATGAAAATCGTCATAGGCATGAGAGGCAAAAACGAAAGGCGCCAGGCAGGCTTCCGTCACATCGATTGAGAGTTCCTCGCGAAGTTCACGGATCAAAGCTTCTTCCGGGCGTTCACCCGCCTCAACCTTGCCGCCGGGAAATTCCCAAAGGCCTGCCATGGACTTGCCTTCTGGGCGTTGGGCAATAAGAACCCGATTATCCTTATCAATCAGCGCAGCCGCCGTGACCAAAACCGTTTCCATGTGTCCCCGCTAACTGCGATAGTCGGCGTTGATCGAAATGTAGCCGTGGGTCAAATCGCAGGTCCAAATGATGGCTTCGCCTTTGCCGACACCGACATCAACTTCGATATCAATCTCAGGCCCACGCAAATGATCGGCAATCATACTCTCTTCATAATCAGGAGAAACGGCCCCGCCCTTGGATAGGCAGATGCCCCCCATCGAAATACGAAGTTTCTTGGCGTCAATGGTTTCGCGCGACTTGCCGACAGCCATCGCAATACGGCCCCAATTGGCATCTTCGCCGGCAATGGCCGTTTTCACGAGAGGTGAATTGCCGATCGACATGGCAATACGCTTAGCCGCATTGGCATTGACCGCCCCTTTGACCTTTATCGTGATAAATTTGGTCGCGCCTTCCCCGTCTTTCACGACTTGATGCGCCAGATCCAACAAAACCTCCCGCAGCTTGTCGCGAAAGGCGGCAAGCCGCCGATCACCTGCGCGCTTGATCGGCTCGTGATCGGCTTGACCGGTGGCAAACAGCATGAGCGTATCGCTGGTCGACGTGTCGCTGTCGACGGTGATGGCGTTGAAACTGTCCCGCACGGCAAGTGTCAAAAGTGTTTGCAAGATCGGGGATGGAATCGCGGCATCCGTGTAGACAAATGACAGCATGGTCGCCATATCCGGTGCAATCATGCCGGACCCTTTGGCAATGCCGCAAATACGCACAGGCACGCCGTCAATTTCCGTTTGTGCCCAGGCGCCTTTGGGAAAGGTGTCGGTAGTCATGATCGCACTGGCAGCTTTCTTCCATCCGGTGCTTTTGTCCGACGCACAAATCTTCTCAATGCCGGCGACAATATTGTCCGACGACATCACCTCGCCGATCACCCCCGTCGCGGCAACCGCCACTTCTTTTTGCCGACAGCCGATCGCCTTGGCGGCGGCGGAAACCGTCGCCTTCACGGTCTCGCGGCCCTGCGGGCCGGTGAATACATTCGCGTTGCCTGCATTGACCACCAAGGCACGGGCCGACGGCATACCCGCATTGGGATCAATGATCTGACGGCACCATTCAATGGGCGCCCCGATAACATTTGAGCGCGTGAGAACGCCGGCCGCTTGAGTCCCTTTGGTAAAGCGCGCCACGAACACATCCGAGCGGTTCTTATACTTGATACCTGCCTTCGCCGTGCCCAAGACAACACCGGCCACACTCGGCATCTTCGGGAACTGGTCGGGCGCCAGCGGCGACACATTGTTGACTTTGCTCATAAAAGAAACGCGCTTAAGAGAGGGCCATAGGCCTAGTCGCTTACGTTATCTTCCAACGTGTAGTCAATCGTCGCTTTGTCGCGCAGCCGCCCAATCAAGTTCTGAATAGATTGGTATGTCAGAAAACGAAGCAATTGGGGCCTGAGCTCCTCAAAACTCGGCATCGCCTGCTCTCTGCGGTCTTCCACCTTGAGCACATGCCAACCGAGGTCTGTTTCAAATGGCTCAGAGACTTCTCCCGTCAATGTCGAGAAGGCCACCGCCTCAAACTCGGGCGACATGATCCCGCGGCCAAAGAAACCAAGATCCCCGCCCGTCTCCTTGGTCTTGTCGTCAAGTGACAGATCCCGAGCGACATCTTCAAAGTCTTCACCTCGGCTCAATCGTACCAAGACGGCGCCTGCAACTTCTTTGCTGTCGACGAGGACATGCCGTGCTCTGACCTGAAAATTGGGGGCGCTGGAGCGAACCTGCTCGTCGTAGAGATCGCGCAAGGCCTCTTCCGTCACACGGGCCCGCACTTCCTCCTCCAAAACCAGCTCACCCAATGCCCGGTCCCTGGCCAAGGCGATGGCCCGGCGGCCGAATTCCGTCTCGTCAAGATCCCGGTCCAAGGCTTCTGAGGCGAGCAGCTTTTGGTCGATGATCTCATCCAACAAATCGCGAACCGGTGCGGACTGCAAGTCTGCCGATTGCCGATCAACGATGAGTTCCCGGGCTTCCGCCTCATCCAACAATTCCCCCCGCAAGATCTCCTCACCGTCAACGCTCGCAACCACCCGGCGCTCTGCCATCTCGCTGTCGCTTCGGCCCCAGAGAATCTCGGGTGCCTCTGCCCAAATGGCAAAAATAGCCACAAATACGACCACAATGACGCCGATAATGTAATGAGCCCCATCTGAAGAGAACATGCGTGACTCCTTTCCGCGCTCATCGGCACTTTACGATTTTGCCCAGGCCAGGCAAGAGGTTGGCCCAGCTCTTGAATTGGACTGACGGCATGGGCATCGTTGACAAGCTATGGGGTCAGCCTTATCTACGGCCCATGCGCATTGGGGATATTTCGCCCCTAAAAGGTTAATGATTTAAGGATTTTTCGCCATGGTCAGCTTTGGCTCCGTCGCCAAGAAGCTCTTCGGCTCCTCCAATGACAGGCGTCTGAAGGCCTATTGGCCCAAGGTTGACGCCATCAATGGGCTGGAAGAGGAATTCGCCAAACTGTCCGACGGCGATTTGCGTAGCAAAACGGCGGAATTCAGAAAGAGATATGAAGCCGGCGAGAGCCTGGACGACCTCTTGGCGGAAGCCTTTGCCGTGGTGCGCGAAGGCGCCAAGCGCACTTTGGGTCAACGCCATTATGACGTCCAATTGATCGGCGGCATGGTGCTGCACGAGGGCAAGATCGCCGAGATGAAAACCGGCGAGGGCAAGACCCTTGTGGCAACTCTGCCGGTGTATCTGAATGCCATTGCCAATCAGGGTGTTCACGTTGTGACCGTGAATGACTACCTGGCCAAGCGCGACGCGGAATGGATGGGGGAAGTTTATGGCTTTTTGGGCCTAACCGTCGGCTGCATCATTCACGGGCTGAGCGATCAAGAACGGCAAGAGGCCTACGCGGCCGACGTGACCTATGGCACGAATAACGAATTCGGTTTCGATTATTTGCGCGACAATATGAAATTCACGCGCGAAACGATGGTTCAAAGGAAGCACTTCTTTTCAATTGTCGATGAAGTCGATTCCATTCTCGTGGACGAAGCGCGCACGCCTTTGATTATCTCCGGGCCCACATCGGACCAATCTGAACTTTACATGACTCTCGACGAGTTCATTCCGCACCTCATTGAAGAAGATTACGAAATCGATGAGAAGGCAAAAGCCGTCACGCTATCTGAAGCCGGCAACGAACATATTGAAGACATGCTGCGCGAGCGGGAAATGTTGAAAGGCGACAGCCTCTACGACATTGAGAATGTCACCGTGGTCCACCACGTCAACCAGGCCCTGCGGGCGCACAAACTGTTCGCCAAAGACAAGGACTATATTGTCAAAGACGGCAAGGTCGTGATTATCGATGAGTTCACCGGACGCATGATGGAAGGCAGAAGATATTCAGAAGGCCTGCATCAAGCTTTGGAAGCAAAAGAAAACGTCGCAATCCAACCGGAAAACCAAACACTCGCATCAATCACGTTCCAGAATTACTTTCGCATGTATGACAAACTTGCGGGCATGACCGGGACGGCGATGACAGAAGCGGAAGAGTTTGGAGATATTTACAGGCTTGATGTGGTTGAGATTCCCACCAACCTACCCATTGCCAGAATCGATGATGACGATGAGGTCTATCGAACATATGGCGAGAAAGTAAATGCGATCCTGATGGAAATCGAAGATTGCGCCAAACGCAATCAACCGATTTTGGTCGGCACAGTCAGTATTGAAAAGTCCGAAGAGTTGGCCTCGGTTCTGAAAAAGAAGAAGGTCAAGCACAGCGTTCTCAATGCACGTTTTCACGAACAAGAAGCCGAAATCATCGCCATGGCAGGAATGCCGGGGGCGGTGACAATTGCCACCAATATGGCGGGCCGCGGAACCGATATTCAATTGGGCGGCAATCTTGAAATGCGCATTCGTCAGGAACTGGGCGACATGGAAGACGGCCCGGCAAGAGACGCCGCGATCAGCAAGATCAAAGAAGAAGTCGAAGAGAAAAAACAAATCGCGCTTGAAGCGGGTGGCCTTTATGTCCTTGGGACGGAACGCCACGAAAGCCGGCGCATCGATAATCAGTTGCGCGGCCGGACGGGCCGTCAAGGTGATCCGGGGAGATCCAAGTTCTATCTCAGCCTCGAAGACGATCTGATGCGCATTTTCGGTTCAGAACGTATGGACGGTATGCTGCAAAAGCTGGGCTTAGAAGAAGGTGAAGCCATTGTCCATCCGTGGATCAATAAGGCGCTGGAAAAGGCCCAACAAAAAGTCGAAACCCGCAACTTCGATATCCGCAAGAACTTGCTCAAATATGACGACGTCATGAACGATCAGCGCAAAGCGATCTTTGAGCAGCGAATTGAGATGATGGAATCGACGGATGTGAACGACATCATCATTGATATGCGTCACCAGGTTCTGGAAGACCTGGTCTCCGACCACATTCCGGAAAAAGCCTATGCGGAACAATGGGATGTCGAGGGCCTTCACGACGAAGTTCAGAAACTCACCACCTTGGATCTGCCGGTCAAAGATTGGGCGGAAGAAGAAGGTATCGCAGAGCAAGAGATCTTTGAGCGCATTCGCCAGCAAGCCGACGCCAAGATGGCCGAAAAGGCCGTCGAATATTCGCCGGATGTGATGCGTCAAGTTGAGCGTGCGATTTTGCTGCAAACCATTGACGGCAATTGGCGGGAGCATCTGGCGCAATTGGATCACTTACGCCAGACCGTCGGATTGCGGGGCTATGCCCAACGCAATCCCTTGAATGAGTATAAGACCGAAGCCTTTTCGATGTTCGAGAATCTGCTGCACAAGTTACGCAGCGATGTGACCTCGCAATTGGCCCATGTCAAAATCATGCCCGAAGATCCGCCGGCTCTGCCGGACGCGCCCGAGACGCCGACCCGTGAGATCCACAACGATCCGCAAACAGGCCGAAACGAAATGGACGGACCGGCCCCGGCCGCAGCGCCCTCGGCGACGGTGACCCGGCCGCGGGGTGAGATGAATCCTCTTGACCCCACCACTTGGGGCAAGGTACCGCGCAACGCACCCTGTCCTTGCGGCTCAGGCAAAAAATACAAACACTGTCATGGCAGCGCCAACTTTCAGCCCAACACCGCGGCTGAATAAAAACGCAAAAGACACAGCTGCTATCGGCCGGTGATCCGCTTTAAGAGATCTCGGCTTCGATTGACGTGATAGTCCATGCGCTCCGTCATAAAGTCATCAAGCACACGAATCTCATCGCCGATCTCTAAAAACTGGGACGTGTTGGGATCGTATGCCGGCCATTCAGGCAACCCCTCACCATTCGGGTTGCCGGTTTTGGCAAATTGCACCCAATAATCCATCATCAGATCGCTGACCTCCCGGTCCTTCGGCGAAATGTTGCTGGGCTTGAGATCAAGTTCCGCTTCCAGATTGCCGGTGACAAAGGCCACATCATCGGCATGAGCAGCGCCGGGCAGCTTGTCACGCCGTGCCTCGGCAATGTAGGACAAATAATATCCGTGGACGGAGTTACCTTTCTTGACCATATTGTCGGCAACAAAACGAGCCCCTGAATTGGTCACGATATCGGCAAATATCTCTTCCTCAACCTGAGTCTCGTTGAGCCCCTGATATAGTCGCTCCTTGTCCTCCGGCCTGACGAAACGGGCAAACATTTTGGGTGAGAAGTTATCGCCACCTACTTGATAGCCAAGCGCCGCCTCGAAACTATTCGTCCCCATGATGTAATCAACATCGTGTTGAAGACCTTGTTCAAACATTAGACCTACCTGGTCAGGAACAACAACGCCATCAATCACCGGTGTAAATGTGTCCATCGTGGTCATGGCGCCAAGTAAATCGCGCATCGATAGATCGTAAAGAGCCTGGCCGACATCCTCTTCGGTGTCCAATTCGAATCTTTTGACAAACTCTTCACCAACCCTGTCGGTCGGCGGACTAAAGCCTGCAACCTTGTCGATATAGGGACCCGGCGCCAGTCCGGTGGACGCGCTTTGCGCAATTGCTTTTTGGAACAGGTTCTTGGCGTCCGGCATAACCATCAAACTGTTGACCGTGTTGCCGCCGGCACTGGTGCCGAAAATTGTGACGTTTTCCGGGTCACCGCCAAAAGCAGAGATGTTGCGTTGGACCCATTTTAAGGCTGCCAGAGAATCCATCAGACCATAATTGCCTTGCGGTTGATCAGGATTCATTTCAGCCAAGGCCGGATGGGTCATAAAACCGAACATGGCCAAGCGATAATTGATGGAGACCAACACAACGCCACGCCTTGCCAAATTGGTACCGTCTTGCCGTGGAATATTGCCGGAGCCTTGGACAAATCCGCCGCCGTGAATCGAAACCATCACGGGCAGCTTGGCGGCAGGATCCAAATTCGTCGTCCATACATTCAAGGTGAGACAGTCTTCGCTGATCTTGGGAAACTTGAACCAATTAGTCGGATTGTCGAGCTGCGGACAGGTGGCCCCATAAGATCGCGCGGACCGGACACCTTCCCAAGGCGCAGCCTGTTGCGGCGGCTGCCAGCGCAGGCGGCCCACAGGCGGCGCGGCATAAGGAATGTTTTTAAAGCTCAGAACACCCTCATTGTCCTTGCCGCGAAGAAATCCTGTCTCAACGGCCACTTCCGGTCCTGATGGCGACAGGCCAGCACACCCGGACAAAAAGATCGCCAGGACGAAGAACGCCGCTTTCAACGCACCTAGGTAATTCATATTCCCCTCCCACATTCGACATATTCACCGTAACAACAAAAAAGGGAGCGGCAAGCGCTCCCTTTCGTGTGACCAAATCCGGGCCGTCAACTTGCCGCTTGGAGACTCAGGCCCTCGGGCACTTGGGCAAAAACGATATTGAACAGATCCCTCTCACGAGCAATATCCTGTTCAGATATGTTCGCCATATACACCCAGTCGTCTTCTGAAAAGTGTTGCCGAGCCAGAGACGTGCTACCGCCGTGATGGCCCATATTAGAGGTAATATAATCAGTATAGGCACGACTTGCCGCTTCAAATTTCTTGATTGCTTCGCTGCCTTTGGACTTGAGGCAATCGCGCGCCTCTAGAAACCTTTTCAAATGCGCCTGGTTCCCGGCAAGTCGCTCATCCAATTCGGTTAGAGCGGTTTGAGCGTCTTGATCGGACTTGCTCACCCGAGACCGTAACATGTCCCCCATACGTACATCTTGAGTGTCGAGGCGATCCATCGCCGCCTCCAAGTAATCACCGATCGCAATGTAAAAGGGAACATACGTGTCGCCCTTTGGAGACGATTGCGTCACCGCACTCGTCAGCGCTTGACGCACCTCTTTCAGACGGCGCCGCTCAGATTGGATATGTTCCATGAGTTCTTTCATTGTCCAGCCTCCATAAACGGCATTGTCGGCTCACCACCGATCTCAGGTAAACTGCTTAAGGCTGAAATATGAAGCTGGGCATGGCCCAAAAGGTAGAATTTCGAATGATTTCAGCGCGGTTTGAAACAGATCCCTGTGCCAGCTCTCCTTGATTGGTCATGATTGACCGCTTTGTTCCCCAAAAACCCTCAATTCCAACGCGCAGGCCAAACGTTAACAAATTCGTGAGAAAAGCCAAATCATTCCGACTCGAAACAGCCAAAAAGTGTGCAAGGTAGATTACATTCTCGTTAAACGGGTTATCCGCCGCCGTTAACAATCCGTAACATTTTGCATCGCAGCATTCCGCTGCATAAAAATGTATTTGTATTCCAGTATCTTAATGACGTTTGGCGAAATGCTGTACTGCAGGATGGGTTTTGCTGCAGCGCAGCTGCTTTTTTCCTTGGCAATCGTCCAACTTCGCGCCACCCTTTAATTCTTAACGATAAGGGACGCGGGCTATGACTATTCGAAGCTTAACATCCGCCTTTGTTTTTAGTGCAGTGTTCTTTTTTCTCGGAGCCATCGTGATCGGCGCCATATAGGCGTTTAACCGATCCATCGGCGATGCGGCCGATCTGACACAATCAACTTATGCTAATCCGTGCCCGGAACGTAATTGAGATTGGGCGCTAACCATCTTTCTGCTTCCGCAAGGCTGATGCCTTTGCGGTTGGCATAATCTTGCACCTGATCCGGCTCGATCTTGCCGACGCCAAAATAGGCACTGTCCGGATGAGAGAAATAGAGACCGCTCACAGATGCGCCCGGCCACATGGCAAAGCTCTCCGTCAACTTGATGCCTATTGCGGCTTCTGCATCAAGCAGCGACCATAGAGTCCCCTTCTCTGTATGATCGGGACAGGCAGGATAGCCTGGCGCAGGACGAATCCCGCGATAAGACTCTTTGATCAGTTCTTCATTGGACAACGATTCGCCCGTGGCATAGCCCCAATACTCCTGCCGCACACGCTCATGCATGTATTCGGCAAGCGCTTCGGCCAATCGATCGGCGAGAGCCTTAAACAGAATGGATGAGTAATCGTCATTCGCCGCTTTGAAGGCCTCGGCCCGATCGTCCTCGCCTAAGCCGGCGGTCACGGCAAATCCCCCAACATAATCTTGAATGCCGGTTTCAAGCGGTGCCACAAAATCTGCCAACGCGTAATTCGCGCGGCCACTGGTCTTAACCATCTGTTGGCGTAGCGTATGCATCGTCGAGCGGATGTTGGTGCGCGATTCATCTTGATAAATCTCAACATCGTCATCATTGACGCTATTTGCAGGCCAAAAACCGATCACCGCCTTGGCCGTCAGCCAGTTCTCGTCAACGATTTTGTCCAGCATGGCTTGGGCGTCATCAAAGAGGTTTTGTGCGGCCTCACCGACGACACTATCTTTCAAAATGGCTGGATACTGTCCGGCGAGTTCCCAAGTCTGAAAGAACGGGGTCCAGTCAATATAGCTGCGCAGTTCGCCAAGATTGATGTCTGAAATGATCTTGGTTCCCAAAAAAGAAGGTTTGGGCGGCTCATAACCGGTCCATTGAATGGGAAACCGGTTTGCCCGCGCATCACTCAACGTTTGACGAGCCTTTTTACTGTTCTTCGATGCATGCTTGTCTGCAATACCCCGATACTCATCTTGGATGGTGCCAATATAGGAGTCGGAAGTCTCGGACAGTAACGTACTTGCCACCCCTACGGCGCGGGACGCATCGGTCACGTAAATGGTCTGGCCCCGATTGTAGTTGGGATCAATCTTGACAGCGGTGTGCACTTTGCTCGTGGTCGCACCACCAATGAGTAGCGGAATATCAAATCCCTCCCGCTCCATCTCGGCGGCCACATGGCACATTTCATCAAGGCTGGGCGTGATCAGCCCGCTAAGGCCGATGATATCAGCCTTTTCCTCGCGGGCGCGCTCGAGAATATCGCGCGCAGGCACCATGACACCCAGATCAATCACTTCGTAATTGTTACATTGCAAAACGACGCCCACGATATTCTTGCCGATGTCATGCACATCGCCTTTCACCGTCGCCATAATGATCTTGCCGTTACTGTCAGATTGGGTCAGACCCATCTCTTGTTTCTCGGCTTCCATGAAGGGCAGAAGATACGCCACTGACTGCTTCATCACCCGGGCACTCTTCACCACCTGCGGCAAGAACATCTTGCCGGAGCCAAAAAGATCACCCACCACATTCATGCCGTCCATCAGCGGCCCTTCAATGACATGAAGTGGGCGCTCAGCGGCGGCCCGCGCCTCTTCGGTATCTTCCTCAATGTATTCCGTGATGCCGTGCACCAGGGCGTGGCTCAGGCGTCCATGCACATCTTGTTCGCGCCAAGATAAGTCTTCGACCCGGGCTTTGGCGCCTTGACCTTTAAAATCATCTGCGACGTCAAGCAGACGCTCAGTGGCATCGTCGCGGCGATTGAGGATGACATCTTCCACAGGATCGCGAAGGGCCAAAGGAATATCATCATAAACAGCAAGCTGGCCCGCATTGACAATGGCCATATCAAGGCCCGCCTGGATCGCGTGATAGAGAAACACCGAGTGCATCGCCTCGCGCACAGCATTGTTGCCGCGAAACGAAAACGAGACATTCGACAAACCGCCGGACGTTCGGGCATAAGGCAATTCTGCTTTTATGCGGCGTACCGCCTCAATGAAATCGACGGCATAGTTTTGGTGCTCTTCAATGCCCGTCGCGACGGCAAAAATATTCGGATCGAATATAATATCTTGCGGGGGCAGCCGGACTTCGTTGACCAGAATGTTGTAGGATCTTTGGCAAATTTCAAACTTACGATCCGCGGTCTCTGCTTGACCTGCCTCATCAAATGCCATCACGACAACGGCGGCGCCGTATCGTCTCAACTTTTGGGCCTGTTCAATGAACGGCTCTTCGCCTTCTTTCAAACTGATGGAATTGACGATGGGTTTACCTTGGACACATTGCAAACCGGCTTCGATCACCGACCATTTGGATGAATCGATCATGACCGGGACTCTGGCGATGGCCGGTTCCGAAGCGATCAAATTGAGAAAGCGCACCATGGCGGCTTCTGAATCCAACATGGCCTCATCCATGTTGACGTCGATAATCTGCGCGCCGTTTTCAACTTGCTGCAACGCAACGGTCAACGCCTCATCAAACTGATCTTCTAAGATGAGTTTTTTAAACTTTGCGGAGCCGGTGACATTGGTCCGCTCACCTATATTGATAAAAGTCGGAATCATAGTGCTGATACAAATGGTTCGAGACCAGACAAACGCAAAGCCGGCGCAATATCCGGCAGCGCCCGCGGCGATACTGTGTCTATTTGTTCTTTAAAGGCCCGGATGTGATCGGGCGTTGTGCCGCAACAGCCGCCAATGATATTCACCAATCCGGATCGCGCAAACTCTCCAATGACGGCGGCCATCATTTCAGGCGTTTCGTCATACTCGCCAAACTCGTTGGGCAGTCCCGCATTGGGATGGGCACTGACAAGACAGTCGGCCACCCGAGAGAGGTCTTCGACATGGGGCCGCATTTCATCTGCTCCCAAGGCGCAATTGAAACCGACACTAAAGGGCCTGACATGTTGCATGGAGTACCAAAATGCCTCCGGTGTTTGGCCGGACAATGTGCGGCCGGACTTATCCGTAATGGTGCCCGAGATCATGATCGGCAAGTCATATCCTAATTCATCAAAAGCTTCATCTACCGCAAAGGCAGCCGCTTTAGCATTCAGGGTGTCGAAGACAGTTTCAATCAGAATAATATCCGACCCGCCCTTCGCAAGCGCAATGGTCGCCGCCTTATACGTTTCACGCAGCTCATCAAAAGTGACATTCCGGAATCCCGGATCATTGACATCCGGCGAGATCGATGCGGTCCGATTGGTGGGACCCAATACACCAGCGACGTAGCATACCCGGCTGGGCGTCTCCGCCTCAGCAGCATCGGCGGCGGCTCTGGCTAGCCGGGCACTTTCGTAATTCAACTCGTCCACCAAATGCTCCATCGCATAGTCGGCCTGACTAATCGTGGTCGAATTGAACGTATTCGTTTCGGCAATATCCGCGCCCGCATCAAAATAGGCCTTATGAATTTCTTGAATGATGTCCGGCTGAGTCAGAGACAAAAGATCATTATTCCCCTTCAAATCCTGATCAAAGTCTTTGAACCGCTCGCCGCGATAGTCGGCCTCATCAAGCTTGTATCCTTGGATCATCGTCCCCATCGCTCCATCCAACAAAAGGATGCGTTTGCCGATTTCCGATTTAAGATGGGCAATTCGTTCGTCTCTTGTGCTCATTGGTCTTGCTCTTTGGTTTTAGGACGCATCCCCAGCATGTAGCAGGTTGCGTAACTCAAATCCGCTCGGTTGAGTGTATAAAAGTGAAATTGATCAAATCCATGTTCTTCTAATTGCATGCACTGCTCCGCCGCAACATTTGCCGCCAGCAATTTATGGGTTTCCAAATCGTCACCCAAATCCGCAAAGAGGTCATGCATCCATGCCGGTACCGTGGCACCGCATCCGCCGGCAAAGCGCAACAATCCTTTAAAGCTTGCCACAGGCATGATGCCGGGAACGATCGGAATACCAATACCTGCATCGGCAACCCGGTCGCGATAACGCGCAATCTCGTCACTATCAAAGCAGAATTGAGTGATGGCTCGATCCGCCCCCGCATCTACTTTGGCTTTCAGCATGTCGATATCCGCGTCGATTGACGCAGATTCCGGATGCTTCTCCGGATAACAGCCAACGGAAATTTCAAAGTCTCCGATGGCTTTGATTCCCGTGGCAAGTTCAGCCGCATTGGCATAACCGCCTTCATACGGCCGATAGGCTTTACCCACACCCTCAGGCGGATCGCCCCGCAGCGCAACGATATGACGAACCCCCGCCTGCCAATAAGACTGTATGACATCGTTCACTTCAGCTTTGGAAGCATCAACACATGTTAAATGGGCCGCCACCGGCATATCGGTCGATTGCACGATGCGCGATACGGTGCTGTGGGTTCTTTCCCGGGTTGATCCGCCAGCACCATAAGTGACGGAAACAAATTCCGGCTGAAGCGGCGCCAATCGTTCGACAGATTCCCAAAGCCGCGCTTCCATTTTTTCGCTGGTCGGCGGAAAGAACTCAAACGATGCTTTCACTGGGCCCCGGGATGCCAGTCTGCTGATGGAGAGACTCATGACTTTTGTCCTTTGTCCGAAGGCCGCCGCCCATGCCAAATAGAGACCGTTAGTTTGTCATCCACATCATGGGGTGGTGGAAAGCTTTCTGTTTCGATATCAATCAAGCCCGCCGCTCGGCACCAATCATTGATATCGGCATGGGCAAAACCCAGCCGATGATGGGCATGATCGGTTCGCAAGAATTCCAGCTCATGCGGTTCAAAATCGACAATAATGATTTCGCCGCCAGGTTTGAGAAGTCGCGCGGCTTGTGTGATCGCCTGCCCCGGATCGGGCAAATAATGGAGCACCTGATGGATTGTGACCAGATCCGCACATTCGGGCTCGAACGGCAACGCATAAACATCCGCATACTGAACTTGGCAATTCTCAATGCCTGCCGTAGACAGGTTGGATCGCGCTACCGTTAGCATCTCATGACTGACGTCAAGTCCGGTGCCGGTGCCTACCAGCGGACTGAGCAATTCAAGGATACGGCCAGTGCCGGTGCCAATATCAATGAGCGTCTGGGCCTGCGATTGGCGAACGAGCCCAGCAATTGAGCGCTCGACATCCGCTTCTGGGACATGGAGTGAGCGCAAACGCCCCCATTTTTCAGCGTTTGCTCGAAAATAGCTGGCGGCATCGCTGGCGCGCGCGGCTTTCACGTCGGCCAATCGCTCAAGGTCCCGGACAATGATTGGGTCGTTGAGATCCACTTGATCCACGATCAACGCACTCAAGGCAGCCGATTTGCTGTGACCGTTCACGTTTAGGTTATGCCGAATCAGGCGGAAAAACGCCCAGGCCCCCTCGGGCAAACGCTCAATCAAACCCGCTTCCGCAAGCAATTTGAGATGACGACTGACACGGGGCTGGCTTTGGCCCAAGATCTGGGTCAACTCGCTAACGGTCAAATCCTGCTCGGCCAAAAGCCTGAGGATCCGAAGCCTTGTGGGCTCGCCCGCCGCCTTCAAACCTGTGACCAAATTGTCGATCATTTCGTCCATGCCCTGAAACGGAGCCCATATGACTCCTATTCTGCCGGACACATAAACATATCTTTATATGATTATCCAGAAGATAGTTCATTTTGGGCATTTACGGTCCCATTCTGCCGCTGCATTTGCGCAACACCAAGGTCCTATCGTCGGTCGGCTTCCCGCGACCGACTAGCCGTTGACCGGCGCCTATGTTACCAATCGGCAACGTTAAGTATGATTCCCTAGGTTTTCTTAAGCATTTTGGTGCATTGGCTTAGGGCTAAGAAAACCATATGGGACGAATCGGGGTGTTCGTCTCCTGATCGAGGCAGACGGGTAAATGGGGATAACTGCGGATTTCAATCGGATCGGATCCGGACAGGGCATGAGTCACTTTGTTCGTCGGGTATGCATGCTTTTAACGGTTGCATGCGCGCTCAGTCTCGGCGCCTGCGCCTCGACGGAGCAGATGGCAAATACAAGCGCGGTCGGTGACGTGAATGATCCGTTTGAACCCTTTAACCGCAAAATGTTTGCCGTCAATAAAGCAATTGATGACGTTGCCATTCGGCCGGTTGCCAAAGGGTATCGGAAACTGCCCCAGTTCGCACAGACAGGAATCTATAATTTTCTAAGAAACTTGCGCGAGCCTGTCACCATCACCAACGATATTTTGCAATGGGAATGGAAACGGGCGCTCAAGTCGTTTGGACGCTTCGGCATCAATTCCACCGTTGGACTGGCGGGCTTCATCGACCAGACCACGCCGGCCGGCCTCGAATATCACAAGGAAGACTTTGGACAGACATTGGCCGTCTGGGGTGTCCCCGAGGGCAATTACGGCTATTTGCCTATTTTTGGTCCGGCCCCAACACGTGACGGATTGGCCTATTTTGTTGATTTGTTCTTCGATCCTCTAATTTGGATAGGAGGCGCGGATCTGGAAGCCTTATTCTGGACCAACACCGTTTTGGGCGGGCTTGATACACGTGCACGTAATTTCGAACTGCTTGATGAGCTAGAGGGTAGTTCCGTCGATTTCTACGCCTCGGTGCGCAGCTTGTATCGTCAAACACGAGAACGTGACATCGCGAATGGCGTTCAAGACTTTTCAGATCTCCCGGATTTTGATGAGTTTGACGAATTCGATGAGGACTTTTAAAAGTCCAAATGTGGCGATTGCGCGATCCGGCGTCCTCATTCTAGCCAATATTGATTTTTAGCATCCACGCGTAAGGTTGCTGAGAGGTAGGTCATCATTATGTCGAAAGTTTCTGCAAAAACGCCTGAGTTTACTTGGGTCAAGTTGGCACTGGCTCTATTTGTTGGAGCCATTTTTCTCGCACAAGCAAGTCTTGTTCGCGCCGAAAATGCACCGGACGCGGAAGCCTTTATCAACACGGTTGCCGAGGAAGCTATTGGCCTTCTCAACGATCAAAGCAAAACGCAAAAGCAGCGAACCGACGAGTTCGCAGACCTCGTCATCGCCAATGCGGATATGACGGCCATTGGATATTTTACTTTGGGGCAGTATCGCCGGAGCGCAACGCCGGACCAATTGGATACGTTTATGGATCTGTTCCAAGGTTATACGAAGAACTTCTATTCGCTCCGCTTGTCCGAATATGCCAATCAGACGCTGGAGGTCACGGGCTCTCAATTGGTAAACAACGGCAAGGAAGTGATCGTCACCAGTCAGCTTATTCAACCCGAAGGCGCGCCGACCGATGTAAATTGGCGCTTACGCAAGAATGCTGAAGGGGAATACAAATTGCGTGACCTGCAAGTTGTCGGCGTTTGGCTTGCCCTTGAGCAAAGATCTCAATTTACGGCGACAATTGCGAACAACAATGGCAGCTTTGATTCATTGCTGGATGTGTTGCGCGAGCGGGTCGCGTCGGGCGAAGGCTTTGATACGAGTGCAGCATCAGACACGGCTCAGTAGGTCTTCAATCCGGCCGACTATCTTGCAAATTTCTTGAACTTGATTCGATGGGGCACCATGGCCTCATCGCCCAAACGCCTTTTGCGATCGGCCTCATAAGCTTCATAATTGCCCTCAAACCACTCGACGTGGCTTTCGCCTTCAAATGCCAAAATATGAGTGGCAATACGGTCCAGGAACCAGCGATCATGGCTGATCACAACGGCACATCCGGCAAAATCCTCTAGACCATCCTCGAGCGCACGCAGTGTCTCAACATCCAAATCATTGGTCGGCTCATCAAGGAGCAGAACATTCGCACCCGATTTCAGCATCTTGGCCAAATGAACCCGGTTTCGTTCCCCGCCGGACAATTGTCCGACTTTCTTTTGCTGATCGCCGCCTCTGAAATTGAACTGACCCACATAGGCCCGGCTCGGCACTTGCCGCTTACCTAATTCGATCACGTCAACACCGCCGGAAATTTCTTCCCAAACCGTGTTGGTATCCGTCAGATCATCGCGGGATTGGTCGACATAACCCAGCACGGCGGTTTCGCCCAGACGGATCGAACCGGAATCGGGCGTATCTTGTTCGGTCAGCATGCGGAAGAGTGTGGTTTTACCGGCGCCGTTTGGTCCGATCACGCCGACAATACCCCCCGGCGGCAAGGCAAATGTCAGATCCTCGATCAACAACTCATCGCCGAACCCTTTAGACAGATCCGTTGCCTCAATCACCACACCGCCCAAACGCGGGCCGGACGGGATTGTGATTTGTGCCTTCCCAACGTCTTGCCGATCCGCTTCATTGAGTTTTTCTTCATAGGCCTTAATCCGAGCTTTGCTTTTCGCTTGGCGCGCCTTTGGTGAGGCCTGAATCCACTCCAGCTCATTGGCCAATGCGCGCTTCTTCGCCTCGTCTTGCTTGCCTTCTTGAGACAATCGCTCTTGTTTCTGCTCCAGCCACGATGAGTAATTGCCCTGCCAAGGAATCCCTTCGCCCCGATCAAGCTCCAGAATCCAGCCTGTCACGTTATCGAGGAAATACCGGTCATGAGTGACGAGGATCACCGCACCGGGAAAATTGACCAGATAGTTCTCAAGCCATGCAACCGATTCAGCATCCAAATGGTTTGTCGGTTCGTCGAGAAGAATGAGATCGGGATTCGACAACAGCAGCCGGCACAGGGCGACCCGGCGCTTTTCACCACCCGAAAGTTTGGAGACATCCGAATCGCCCGGCGGACAACGCAGCGCATCCATGGCCATTTCAAGTTTCGAATCCAGATCCCAGGCATCCAAGGCATCGATCTTTTCCTGAACCTCGGCTTGGGCGGCAATCAGATCGTTCATCTCCTCGTCGCTCATGGGTTCGGCAAACTTTGCGGAGATTTCGTTGAACTCATCGAGCAGCGCTTTTGTTTCTGCGACGCCCTCAACAACATTGCCCAGCACATCTTTGCTTGAGTCCAGCTCTGGCTCCTGAGGCAAGTAGCCTACTTTGGCGCCCTCGGCCGCCCAAGCCTCACCGACAAATTCATGATCAAGACCCGCCATGATCTTCAAGAGCGTCGACTTACCCGAACCGTTGACACCCACGACCCCAATCTTGGCATCCGGATAAAAGCTGAGATGAATATCTTTCAAGACCTGTTTGCCCCCAGGGAAGGTCTTGGATACTCGGTCCATATGATAGATAAATTGGCGGGCCACGCGGCGTCTCCTCAACTAAACGAAACCAAGGTCAAGTTTCCGAAGGCGCTCTTTTAGCCAAAGCCTGCACACTGTGCCAGCGCAAAATGGCTGTTTTCGGCTGCCCTACCCTCGCCTTAGTTTCTTGCTTATCATATGGCCGAAGCCGGAGGACCAAATCCATGGGCTATGTCGACAAAACATTGGGAATTCAAGAACAGGTGCTTTACCGCGCCAAGTTTCATTGGAGTTACACCCTGCTCGCTTTGCTCATACTCGTCACGCTCGGGATTGCGTTGATCGGTATCGCCATCGCCGTGTACATGATGATTGTGAAATGGACCACGGAGATTGTGGTCACCAATGAACGCTTTGTCTACAAACGCGGTTGGATTGCGCGCCGCACACAAGAGGTCAATCTTAATAAAATCGAAGAAGTGAACCTGAACCAAAGTGTCCTCGGGCGCGTTCTAGGATATGGACGGTTGAGAGTCCAAGGAACAGGTGTGGGCGCCATCGACTTGCCGGCTATTGACGCTCCTCTGGTGCTCCGCCGTGAGATAACGTCCGCTAAAGAATCAAGCCGTTAAGGTCATACACTATGATGCGTCGCGCGAATTTTTCAAAAATCGGCAATCCTCTCGACGTCATCGAGATTGTCGAGGACGAGCTGGAACCTCTTGGGTCTCGCGAGGTCAAGATTGAGATTGAGGCAGCGCCGGTGCATATCGCCGATCTCAAATTCATGTCCGGCGAATTGCCGTTCTACCGGGAGCTGCCTGCAACACCCGGCATGGAAGGAATTGGCCTGGTTCATGAGGTTGGCCCCAACGTCACCAAGTTCAAAATTGGCGACCGGGTGTACTTGCCTGTCCGCGTTGGTGGACATGGTGCTTGGCGACAATACGTCAACCTGAACGAAGATGTGCCGATCCCCGCACCGGCCGGTGACGCCGCACAATTATCGCTCATGCCCATAAACGGCATTACCGCTTACACCATGTTGCACGGCGTAATCCCCCTGCAAGCCGGAGACACTATTATTCAAAACGCGGCCAACTCCAATTGCGGGCGATATCTGATTGCGCTGGCCAAGCGCATGGATATCAACGTGGTGAGTGTGGTCCGGCGCCCGGAAGTGATCCCAGAATTAACCGCACTGGGCTCTACTCATGTGTTGATGGATCACGACAATTTGGCAGACGAGGTCAAAGACCTCATGAACGGTTCGCCGATTAAGATGGGGATTGATGCGGTGGCGGGACAAGCCACCCAGCGCATTGCCGATTGTGTGGCCGACGGGTCAACCATGCTCAGTTATGGCATGCTGTCCGGAGAGCCTTGCATGGTGCGGCCGGAAACCTTGTTCTTCCGGAATTTGACCTTGAAGGGATTTTTGACCTTCACCATTTCCGACACGTTCGACGAAAAACAAACACGCGAAATGTGGGATGTCTTGCCGCAACTTGTCGCCCAGGGTGACATCCAAACCAAAATTGCGGCGACTTACTCCCTGGACCAAATCCGCGACGCCGTCGCCCATGCGGGCCGCACCGGCGCCGAACGCGACGGCAAAGTGATTATTTTTCCGAATATATAGGGACGACTGCTATCGACCATCGATATTAAAAGTCAACTGCGATTCAACGTCATAGATATAGACGGGCTGACCATCGATGCGCCTTACATCTTGCTTCATATTTCTCACAGCACGCACAGCGGCTTTGGCGAAACCATCCACATTGAGACCTTCAACTCCGGCGATATTCAAGACTTCACCTTGTGGGCTGACGTCAAACTGCACGACTGCCCAACCCTCAATTCCATAAGAAAATGCTCTCCTCGGATAGGTCACATCAATCTCCCTACCCGGCTTAGCTCTTTCTTGCGACTTCGAGAGATTGACATAAACGCCGGGGACAGAATCACGCTCCTTTTTTCCTTCAACAGCGCCATTTGCGACCATCAAATCTACTATGTCACTACGTTGTGTCTGCCGGGCCACTGCCAAGGCCGTGTGTCCATATTCAGTAACCTCGTTAACATCGGCGCCGGACGCAATTAACAACTGGACGACCTCTTTGTGCTGCCTCAATGATGACATGAACAAAGCTGTCGCACCGTTGACCATTCTCAGGTTAGGGTCAGCTTCGCGGGACAAAAGCTCTCTTACATCTTCAATCTTACCTAATTTGGAAGCCGTAATTAGGGCCGTCGTACCTCTCTTAGTCTGCAGATTTGGATCGGCGTTCGCATCGAGCAATAAACGCAGCTTGCTCTCACTCGAAGTGGCTGCGTAATGCAGCGCTGACTTACCAAAATCATCCTGCAAATCTGGATCGGCGCCCGCATTGAGCAAAAGTTCCACCGCTTCATCTTCGGCATTTGGGCTCACTGTTGCTGCCATCAATGCCGTTCGACCTAAATCATCTTGTGTGTCAAGCTCCGCGCCCGCCTCAAGGAACACACGCATCAAACTAGTCAACCCGCGTTGAGCCGCATAAACGAGAGCGGTACGTTCCATCAAGTCCTTAGTGCTTACTTGAGCGCCATTCTCTAACAACAATCCGACTATGTTTTCTTTACCCTTGATCGTCGCAATCGTAAGGGGCGGCCTCTGCCATCTGGATCGTTGATTGACCTTGCCGCCCGACCGAAGCAACAACTCCACTATGAACTCATCTCCCCGCTTAATTGCTTCGGTTAAAGCCGTGTCACCAAATCCATGTTTCTTATTCACATCTGCATTTGCGTCCAGCAAGGCGGCAACAATTTCGCGATGCCCGTTCCCAGCTGCAAGAATAAGTGCAGTAACACCCTTAATCGTTTTTTTGTTTACATCCGCACCTGATTCAATCAGGAGATCAACGACTTCACGCTTGCCCTCCTGGGCAGCAAACATAAGTGCAGTGGCATAGCTCGGTTTCTTATTGTAATTGACCGAAACACCTTCATTCAGAAGGGTTCTGACCTTCACGACATCCCCTGCTTCTGCGGCTGTAAGCAACTCATCCCCCGGCTTCGCCCAGGCATTACTCAACCACAAGATAGGCGCAAGAACAAAAATCCACGCTTTCAGATTACAACGACTTGCAAAACGCATCATGGGTATCTCCGAACTTATCTTATTCAGAGCTAACAGCGCTTATTCTTGCTCGTCAATCTCTGAGGGTTGTTCACTGAGACTAAGACCGCAAGGCCATCAAATCCGTATTGCCGCCCAGCGCTGCGACATTATTGCTGATGGTTCGCTCACCGGCAAAAGCCTGTAGGTAATTGGGGCCGCCGGCTTTGGGTCCGGTCCCGGACAAACCTAACCCGCCGAAAGGCTGCGATCCGACCACAGCCCCGATCTGATTGCGATTGACGTAGATATTGCCGACGCGGGCATGTCGGCAGATATGATCAATGGTCGAGTTGATCCGGCTGTGGATCGACAAGGTCAATCCATATCCCGTGCCGTTAATCGACGCGATCACGTCATCCAAACGCTCTCCGTCATAGGGCAGCACATGGAGACAGGGTCCGAACACTTCAGAGTCAAGCGCGTCGATGGAATCGATGGCATAAGCGGTCGGCGGAAAATAGAACCCCTTGGAGCTCACCCCGGCAAGGGGACAACGTGCCAGGACTTTCTGAGTTTTTTTCATCTTATTGTGATGCGCTTCAAGAGCGATGAGCGCTTCCTGATCAATCACCGGCCCCACATCCGTTGAAAAAGACAGGGGGTCTCCAATCGTGAGTTCCGCCATGGCGCCTTGCAAGAGTTCCACAATGACGTCGTAAATATCCTCTTGAACAAAGAGAACGCGCAATGCCGAACAGCGTTGACCGGCGCTTTGAAAGGCTGACGACAGAATGTCCATCACCGCCTGCTCTGGGAGAGCAGAGGAATCCACAATCATGGGATTTTGACCGCCGGTCTCCGCAATCAGAGGCAGAATAGCACCAGAACGGAAAGCTATTTGTTGTTGCAGAAGCTTCGCGACTTCGGTCGAGCCGGTAAAACAAACGCCGCCAAGCTGAGGGGCATCGAGTAGCGTCTTACCGAGAGACGGTCCGTCTCCGGGGATGAATCCCAAAATCTCCTCCGGGATCCCGGCCTGATGGAGCAGCGCAACAGCTTCGGCAGCAATCAGGCTCGTCTGCTCGGCAGGCTTGGCCAGAACAGCATTGCCCGCCATCAGTGCGGCGGCGACTTGCCCGGCAAAAATCGCCAGCGGAAAATTCCACGGCGAAATGCACAGGAAAACACCGCGTCCTTGCAGCGAATACGTATTGGACTCGCCTGTGGGCCCAGGCAGGTTTTGCGGTGCAAAGCATTTCTCCCCTTCGGAGGCGTAATAACGCAGAAAGTCGACGGCTTCACGCACTTCACTTTGCGCATCGGCAAGGGTCTTTCCGGCCTCGCAAATGATCAGATAGCTGAGCAATTCGAATTCATCTTCGAATCGGTCGGCCGCGCGGCGCAGAGCCTTAGCGCGAAACGCCGGATCGGTGCGCGCCCAATCTGCTTGCGCGTCATATCCGATGGCGAGAGCCCGCAGGGCATCCTCCGGACTGGTGTCGATGGTGAGGCCGACTTCTTTAGCTGTGTCGGCCGGGTTCGTCACGGCTCGTGCCGGCCCTGAAAGAGACTCGCCCCCGATACGCGGGGCGCCCATAAAATGGCTACCGGATTTCCCATCAAACGCCTCTTTCAGCTGTTGCAATACCGGATAGTCGTGAAGATCGCGGCCCAAGCTGTTCGCGCGTGAGTCCCCAAACAGTTTCCGGGGTACGGCAATATCGGGGTGGGGAATGGAGCGAAATGACGACAACTGATCGACCGGATCTCGCACAACCCTGTCGACCTCGAGATCACGATCAGCAAGCCGATTCAAAAAACTGGTATTGGCGCCATTTTCAAGCAAACGGCGCATCAGATAGGGCAAAAGCGCTTCGTGACTGCCGACCGGCGCGTAGATTCGACACGACAGATCACCATCGGGATCGATGACCTGATCGTAGATTTCGCGGCCCATGCCAAACAACGCTTGGAATTCAAATGAACTGCGGTCCTGCGTCATTTCAAGAATGGCCGACACCGTGCGCGCATTGTGAGTGGCAAAACAAGGGTAGATCCGCGCCTGGGCCGCCAAGAGTTTTTGCGCACAAACCAAATACGAAACATCCGTCGACGCTTTGCGCGTGAACACCGGAAAGCCGTCAAGACCGCGTTCCTGCGCCCGCTTGATCTCCGTATCCCAATAGGCGCCTTTGACCAATCGGATCATGAGGCGCACACTGTTTTGGTTAGCCAAGTCGATGAGCCAATCAATGACGGCGGTTGACCGTTTTTGATAGGCTTGAACCGCCAAACCGAACCCGTCCCAATCTTTAAGCACGCCCGACGTCACGACCTGCTCAATCAACTGCAATGACAGATCAAGACGATCCGCTTCCTCGGCATCAACACACAAAGACAATCCGCCATCGCGGCAAGCTGAGACCAGATCCATGAGCTTTGGCAATAGCTCGCGGACAACACGATCGGTTTGCATGACCTCGTAACGCGGATGAAGAGAGGACAGTTTGACCGAAATGCTGGGCGCGCGCTCGACCGGATTGTCTTTTGATGCCGCGGACACCGCTCGAATGGCTTTGAGATAGGATTGAAAGTAGCGGTCCGCTTGCGCCTGGCTTATGGCGGCCTCGCCCAGCATGTCGTAGGAGAAACGATAACCTTGGCTAAGACCCTCCTGCGAGGCCTCCAGTGCGTCTTCGATGGATTGGCCCAAAACGAACTGATCACCCAGCAGCTTCATCGCTTGCCCTAAGGCTGCGCGCACCACAGGTTCGCTCATGCGGCCGATCAGTCGGCCGACGACATCCTGCCAAACAAAATCTTCCCTCGGCGAGTCCAGAAACCTGCCGGTCAGCATCAGCGCCCAGGTTGACGCATTGACCAAGAACGAGTCCGACTTGCCGAAATGATCGTCCCAATCGGCACTGCCGATCTTATCTTTGATCAGCCGGTCGGCGGTTTCGGAATCGGGAATGCGTAGCAGCGCCTCCGCAAGACACATCAGGACAATGCCTTCGTCACTGGCCAAATCATATTCAGCCATAAAGGCATCCAGCGGGTGCTGCGGACCGGCGGCGCGGGCCGCGGCCACCATCTGTTCAGCGCGGGATTGGATACGCTCGGTCAATGCAGCATTCAGGTCGAGCCGGGCAAGGAGATGCTGAACCAAGGCCGTCTCATCGGCGCCGTTTGCCGCCCGAATCGCGGCAAAAAGCCCCGGGTCGCCTTGGGCCTGATCACCCATGATGTGACCGATTATTAGAGATTGTTAAACACCCTTGGTTATAAAAAGTATCCAAATAGAACCGAGCGAGACAAACGCCCTCATAATTGCGGCAAGTATAGAAAACCGTCGAAAAAAAGCCATGAAGATTGACTTGGATATGCCCGGCACAGGCCAACCCCGATCAGAGGGGGATGCGCTGCAACACGAGGGGGACAAGTTGTTTCACGAAAAAAGATATGTGTCCCATGACGGCCTGTCGCTTTATTACCGCGATTATGGTGAGACCCTCGCCGGCACACCGATTTTGTGTCTTCATGGACTGACCCGCAATTCGAAAGACTTTGAACAGGTGGCACCCATCCTTTTGGAATTGGGCCGCCGGGTTTTGATCCCGGACGTCCGTGGACGGGGGCAATCGGACTATGATTCACGGCCGGAGAATTACCACACCAGCATCTATGCAGAAGATGTGCTTGAACTGTTGGAAGCAGAGAGCATCGACAAAGTCGCGGTGATCGGAACATCCATGGGCGGCATGGTGGCTTTGTCTCTGGCCCTGATGCAGCCGGAAATTCTGGCCGGTGTGGTCTTGAACGATGTTGGTCCCGAAATTGACCCGGTGGGCCTCGCGCACATTATCTCTTACGTGGGACAGGTGGTCTCTTTCAGTTCGTGGGAGGATGCCGAAAACGCCTGCCGCTTTATCGCCAGCGCCGCCTACCCCACCCTGGATGACGAGGGCTGGCGCCAGATGACACGGCGCCTGTTCAAAGAGCAAGACGGCCAAATCATCGGCGATTATGACCCCGCCATTTCAGAGCTGTTTCGCTCTGTCCTGCCCTCGGGCCCGGCGCCGCAATTATGGGAGGGCTTTGACCGGATGCGCGCCATTCCGGTTCTGACGATCCGCGGGGCACTGTCCAACATCCTGTCCACCAACACCTTTGAGGAAATGTGCTTCCGCATGCCGGAAATGACCGTCATCGAGGTGCCCAATGTGGGCCATGTGCCCCTGCTGACCGAGCCGGAGAGCCTGGAAAGCATCAAGAATTGGCTGGTCAAGATTCCCTGAGCCCGCCATCACCCTGCTAAATAACTGTTATTAAATAGTTTTTCCGCGTTCCCCAGCGAATCCCCCGACGCCCAAAAAATCCGCAGAAATCGCCACCGGGCGGCTTGACTCTCTTTGGCCGGGTCCCTATCTCTCCGCCATCGTTGTTAGCACTCCCGGAAGGTGAGTGCTAAGAGCCAGAAACGGCACATGGATTGGGGGGACATCCTGGACATGTGCTTTTTATCAACCTTGAAGCTGACCTTTTTGGAAGCATAAGGAGACCAAGAGATGAAATTCCGTCCTCTCCACGATCGCGTGCTTGTGCGCCGCGTCGAAGAAGACACGAAAACCGCGGGTGGCATCATCATCCCGGACACCGCAAAAGAAAAACCATCTGAAGGCGAAGTCGTAGCCGTCGGTGGCGGTGCCAAAGCCGAAGACGGCTCAGTCACCCCATTGGACGTTAAAGCCGGCGACCGCATTCTTTTCGGCAAATGGTCCGGCACGGAAGTCACCGTCGACGGTGAAGACCTGTTGATCATGAAAGAAACCGACGTTCTGGGCATCATCGAAGGTGCCAAGAAATCCAGAAAGAAAGCCGCTTAGGTCCGAATAGGACCAAGCGGTTTTTTCATGAACCCGTTTGACCGGCTTTGCCGGTCCTTTTATGGAGACGTTTAAAAAATGGCTGCGAAAGAAGTCAAATTCGGCCGGACCGCCCAAGAGAAAATGCTCGACGGCGTGGACATCCTGGCCAATGCGGTAAAAGTGACCTTGGGTCCCAAAGGCCGCAATGTTGTATTGGAAAAAGCCTTTGGCGCACCGCGCACGACCAAAGACGGCGTGACTGTTGCTAAAGAAATCGAGCTGGAAGATAAGTTCGAAAATATGGGCGCCCAAATGGTGCGCGAAGTGGCGTCAAAAACGAATGACGAAGCCGGTGACGGCACCACAACAGCCACCGTCTTGGCTCAGTCGATCGTCCGCGAAGGCGTGAAAGCTGTTGCTGCCGGTATGAACCCGATGGATCTGAAACGCGGCATCGATCTTGCCACAACAGCCGTTGTGGAAGACCTCATGAAGCGGTCAAAGAAAATCAAATCCAACGATGAGATTTCACAAGTCGGTACCATCTCAGCTAACGGCGAAGCCGAAATCGGTGAGAAAATCGCCGAAGCCATGGACCGCGTGGGCAACGAAGGTGTGATCACCGTCGAAGAAGCCAAAACACTCGAAACAGAACTCGATGTTGTTGAAGGCATGCAATTCGACCGCGGTTATCTGTCGCCTTACTTCATCACCAATTCCGACAAAATGGTCGCCGAATTGGAAGACCCGCTCATTCTGTTGCACGAGAAGAAACTCAGCAACCTGCAAGCGATGTTGCCGGTTCTGGAATCCGTTGTTCAATCCTCTCGGCCGCTTCTGATCATTGCAGAAGACATTGAAGGTGAAGCTTTGGCAACGCTCGTGGTCAACAAATTGCGCGGCGGCTTGAAAGTCGCAGCCGTCAAAGCCCCGGGCTTCGGCGACCGCCGCAAAGCCATGCTGGAGGACATTGCGATCCTGACCAACGGTCAAGTGATCTCAGAAGATCTCGGCATCAAGCTTGAAAACGTGTCTCTCGACATGCTGGGCTCCGCCAAGCGTGTTCGCATCACCAAAGACGACACAACGATCGTGGACGGTATCGGCAAAAAAGGCGACATCAAATCTCGTGTCGCTCAGATCCGCGCTCAAATCGAAGAAACCACATCCGACTATGACCGCGAAAAACTGCAAGAGCGTTTGGCGAAACTCGCCGGCGGTGTTGCCGTGATCAAAGTCGGCGGTGCCACGGAAGTGGAAGTGAAAGAGCGTAAAGACCGTGTTGATGATGCGTTGAACGCCACACGCGCTGCTGTGGAAGAAGGCATTGTCCCTGGTGGCGGTGTCGCGCTGCTTTACGCTTCCAAAGCCATTGCCAAATTGGAAGGCGATGACCCGGATCAAAATGCAGGCATCGACATCATCCGGCGGGCTCTGCAAGCGCCGATCCGTCAGATCGTCGAAAATGCCGGTCAAGAAGGCTCCGTCATCGTCGGCAAGTTGCTTGAGCAAAAAAGCAACACCTACGGCTACAACGCTCAAAAAGAACAGTTCGTTGACATGGTTGCCAAAGGCATCATCGATCCGGCCAAAGTGGTGCGCACAGCCTTGCAAGATGCAGCTTCCATCGCTGGCCTGTTGATCACAACCGAAGCCATGGTTGCTGATGCCCCAGCCAAAGACGCCCCGGCCCCAATGGGCTCCGGCATGCCCGACATGGGCGGCATGGGCGGCATGATGTAAGCCTGGCCTCAAAGCCAATTCGAAAAGGGCGGTCTTCGGACCGCCCTTTTTATTTTCACCGAATTTCCGACTACAGCTGCAATTCAGGACCAGGAGACGGCAGACAGGACAAATCGGGATCGGACAGGAAAATTTCGTTACGCAATGTCTCAAGCATCTGCAGAAACTCATCCGCAGCCAAAAACAGACTAATTCCCGTTGGCATTCGGTCCGGCGGCTCAAGAGCATAGAGAATTCTATAGAGCCTACTGTAAAGATCTGACTCTGCTTTCAGCGAAGATCCAAGTCTGCCCAGTCGATCTTGTCGTCTCTCTGGCCAGGTAAAAAGCTGACAATGCAAATCCAACAGGAGCTGTCGGTCATCCATCGTCAGTTCATTTAGCAAAAAACGTCGCCCCACCGCATAGCGTTGCCATTGTGCGCTGGACTCGGCATTGTCGTCAGTCATCGATAAGAATCGACCTGCCTCAAACGAGATTAGTTCAAACTGAGGTGAGTCATTTAGCTCGAGCATACGCTGAAGGATCAGAACACCATAGTCACCGGAGCGGAAACGGATGGAAGGCAAATTGATCTCATAGATTGACAGCTCACCCTTAGACAGAGTTTCGTAAGATTGAGCCGCGCTCACAGCACTCAGATATTCTTGGGAGCTGGCATGGGCAGTGATCTCAATCTTTTGTGCCTTTTCACTAAAGCGATCGTCTGGGATTTCAAGTAAGTGCTTCAAAGCACCACGACCGTCTTGCCCGAGTCGGTATCCGATATATTCGATGCGCCGGTCGGTTGCTTCCAACGAACCTGATGCCAGCAGATCCATTTGGGACTTTGCCGATACAGCATTCAGCCCAATGCCGGGCAATTGCACAGTCAAGGTAGTTGCGAAAACGATAAAGCCAAAAACTTGGTTCAACGGCTTAGCAAGCGTTGTGACGCGCTTTGTAACGCCTAGCAAAGAGATCCCATATGCCAAGAACAGCCATATTGCATATATGACAAGCACAGATAAAAACAAAAACGCCGTGTAACGCCTAGGCGTAAATCCATACTCGGTTATGCGCATATTCAGGGAAAACGCCGCCAAAACTGTATAGATCAAAATGGAGACACTTAAGACAAAAAGGATTACGCAAAAAATTTTGCTCTGACCTAAAGGCGCATCCGGGCCTGTAGATGTCAGGATCAATATACTCGTTACGCTGAAGGCCAGCGCCACAGTCGTGATGCTTTTTACATCAGAGAGAGGGTCAAAACCGGCAAAGAAATAGCCAAAGAAATAGATCAAGCCAAAAAAAGCTGCGATGGGTGAAAGAAACCTTCCGATGGACGTTACGCTCAAATAAAGATAGCGATCCAAACGGTACCACTGTCGCACATACCCAAAAGCAAGGCCTGTTAGGCCACCGACGACAATAAAGTTCGTGACCTTTTCCTCGAACGCCTCCGCCAGAACGGAAATATTGACAGTCAGCAACAACTGGGCCCAACCCCATAGCAGCCCATAGCCGATGGCAACAAAAAGAGCCACCAAAGAAACATCCGATAGAAGCCTGAGATAGCTGCTCCAAACCAATTCATAATCTGGCCAGGCTTTGCGCCCTTCAACCGCCGCGCGGGCCGCCGTGATCAACACGATAAAACCAATGGGCGTCGTATAACGTTCCCAAGAACGCAAATCGGGAACCCAATCAATTGGGAATGAAAGCATAGCCGCAACGAGTACGGATACAATGGCACCCCTCAAAAACATCCGTTCCTTAGAGACAACGAAGAAAGCGATACCGGCAATCGCCAAAAATCTGAACCAAACATCGTTCTCGTAATTTGGCTGCTCTGTTAACCGATGCAAAAGTGAGCCCCAAACAACACCGGCAAAGCAGAACCAGACAATTTGAACACGTGACAAAGCTGGATAGTTACGCATGTTTGGCATCGCTTCAAACCAGGCAGATTTGCAATAAAAAACTTTCCTGAAGTAAATTGTGCTGAGGCTTCAGAAAAAAACAATGCGATTGGCGCAAGCTTTGCGACCATATTGTGAGTCCCGTTTGCTTTCTCTCAGGCAGATACAGGAAATCAAACCCTTCGCCGGTCCACATATGCGAGCGGCACTTTCTAAAAATCGTCAGCGGCTACACTATGGACACTTTGATATTCACTTCACCCAGATTGCCTGACCTTCGAGAACCACTGCAGGCGAATCTAGCTCTGTCCTGCTGCCTAATGCGAAAGGGCGGTCTTCGGACCGCCCTTTTTTATTTGCGCCCGCCGGAGCCGCGCGGCCATACTCCAGCAAAGTGAAACAGAAAAACAGGACAACAGACATGACACGCCAAATCGCAGGCGCTTTTGCCTTTGCCGCCATGCTGCACTTTGCGGGTCCGGCAATAAGCCACGACACGACCGATGGCGCCAATGGCGTGAAAGATTTGGAAACCGGTGAACTGTCGGTCAAATCCTTGAACGCGCCGACACCGTGGCCACCGGAAGATGTGATCTCAGGCTCACCTGTGACCCGTGATTTAGAATTGCATCGGGGCGGTCAAACCGTCGGCGTCTGGGAAGGCGGTCCGGCCAAATATCAGCTCAACGATTACCCGTATGATCAATATGTCCATGTCTTATTCGGCAGCTTGCGGATCACGGACGATGAAGGCCACGTTTCCGAGTTCAACGGCGGCGATCATTTTTTGTTGCAGAAGGGGTTCACGGGCACGTGGGAAATGGTGACGCCCTATCGTGAGATCTATGTCATTGCCACGCCGGACTTAGAAGCGAACGGCGAATGAACATAAGATAAATTCGAACCCTTAGCGCAATCCCAAATGGGTTTTGCTAGACAAACAATCGCCCAACGGCGAACACAAGAGCCGAGACACAGGACAAGAGTGCAATCGTCGTCACAGCAAAAAACGCAGCCACATAAGCTGCGGTCAAACGCTCCGAAAGAGAATAACGGTGGGCCATCTTGTGCCTCCTGCGCATCGCATGGATCCCACCTCCGATGAAAGGTTCGAGCCTTCGCTTCTTCTCAAAAGGTATCTGTGGGAGAGGGGGGTACCGGATGAAATGTCTGACACCCAATGAGAAAGAAAGCGAAGGGCCCGAAGCCGGTTCAGATGACAGAGGGGGGAGGATCATCATCCGAACCGGATCCTTTATCGCCGTGTCACCACGACACGGCGGACAACTGTCTTACGTGGTCCCGGTGGATTGACGACCACCGCTCGCAAAGGCCGATGAACGGGAACGGCGACCACATCCACAACGGTCTTTTTGACCACAAAACCTGGGCCCGGAGGATTCACGATGGTTGTTTTCACAACCTTCGCCGCCTGCGCCGGCACCGTCATCAATCCGACGGTGAGCCCGGCAAGTGCAATACTCTTCAACATGAAAGAACCCTTTCTGAACCGTGTATATGAGGTTTAACGGCGGGCCTCGAAGAGTCCGTCGCAATAATCAAAGAAAAGTAGTTCAGAGGGTTAACGCCGACGCAAGGCCGCCTCAAAGGCGTCAAACAGCGGATTGTCTTCGTCAAATAGATAATCGGCCCGGCGAACCGTAATCGCTTTGGCGCCCGCCTGTTTGAGGCGTTGCGTCACCTGGTAAAGAGACGCGTCCGGACATTGAAGTTCGCCGTCAGCGACAATGTGACAGCCGAAATCAGCCGCAAGCTCTTTGCCGAGCTTGCCGAGTTTTTTGGCCAATTGAAACCGGACGATCATTGTTGCGCTGGCACGATCTTTCGCTGCCACCATTTCCAGAATGTGGGCAAGTTTGGACTTCACCCCTTTGGTCCAATGGGCTTGGCGCGACGCGGTCAGCTGCGCCTGGCTTTTCAAGATGATCCCGTCCGAGACAATTTTGAGATTGTTGGCCGCCAAAGTCGAGCCGGTGGTCGTGATGTCGACAATCAATTCAGCGGTACCCGCCGCTGGGGCGCCTTCGGTCGCGCCGGTGCTTTCCACAATCCGGTAATCCGCTAGTCTGTGTTCGGCAAAGAAACGGGTGGTCGATGCAATATATTTGGTGGCAACACGCAAGGGCCGTTGGTGGCGAAGACGGAAGTCCATCGCCACATCTTTCAAATCAGCCATCGTGCGTACATCAATCCAGGATTCCGGCACGGCCACCACAACATCCGCCTGACCAAATCCGAGCGGTTTGATCAAGTGGATGGTGCCGTCAAAGTCGGCGGCTTTCTCGCGCAAGAGGTCTTCGCCGGTCACGCCGATATGCACCTTGCCGTTGGCTAAGGCGGCGGCGATCTCAGAGGACGACATGAACCAGACTTCGGTGCCGTCCACGCCTTTGATCTTGCCAACATACTCGCGGGACGACCCAGACTTTTTAATGGGCAAACCGGCATCGGCAAAAAAGTCGGACACGCCGTCCATGATGCGCCCTTTGGAAGGCACCGCTATGGTCAAGGATTGACTCATGACGACTCTCCGACGGCCTGTAGGAGACGCTCGGTTCGGATCATGGCGCCCACGGCCGGCACGTCTTTTTCCGCGCCCAATTGTTTGAGCAAGGTGTCATATCGTCCGCCGCCGGCAATCTGAGCACTCGTCCCTAATTTGGGGACCGTCAGCTCAAAGACGAAACCGGTGTAATATTCTAAATTGCGGCCAAAATCCGCATCAAAAGTGAGGTTTGAAAGCGGGATGCCCGCTGCCTCAATCAAATCAAGCCGCTTTTCGAAACGGTCGAGCGTCTTGTCCATCTTGACGCCCGCCGCTTTGGCGAGCGACCGAATTTTCTGTGCCGATGCCCGCGGCTTGCCGGCGACTTTCAAAAAGTCGTTCAACAGCTTCACAATCTTCGGCGACAGAGGTTCGGCACGGGCATCCGAAGCCTGCGCTAGGAGACGCTCAGTAATTTCCTCAATCGACCGCTCGCCAACGGCAGAGATTTGCGCCAAGCTCATGACATCTGCGATGGCGGCTCGGGCTTCGCTTTCATCCAACTCAGACAAAGCATTCAACAAAGCACTGCCGGTCGACCCGTTATAATCGCGGCTGGCATAGCGTTTCAGCAATTGATCAAACTCACCTGTGTGCCAAATGGAATGTCCCAATCGTGCCCGCCAGGCTTCCGGAATGTTCAGCGCGTCGATGAGCGAAAAGAACAGACCCACATCCCCGATGGTGATCTTGAAATCGGAGAGACCCGCCCGCTGACACGCTTCCACAATCAGCTGCAAAGCATCTGCATCAGCCTTTTCTTTGTTTCGTTGACCGATATGTTCAATGCCCGTTTGTAAGAACTCAGCAGGTTTCCCGCTCGACGGCGGTTGATAGCGAAAGGCCGCCCCAGAATAAGATAATTTGGCGACCTGCCCTGCTTTCTCGGCCGTCTCCAAATAGTACCGGCATGTGGGAATGGTCAGGTCCGGACGGAGACAAACCTCGTTGCCACCGGGATCGGTGAACAGATACATGCGGCTTCGGATATCCTCACCGGACAGATTGAAGAACACTTCTGCCGGCTGAAGAACCGGCGGCTCGACCGTGGAATAGCCGGCTTCCATAAAAACCGCTTCGATAATGGCCGATTGCCAATCGAGATCGGAAAAAGCCATATCGGCGCTGATGGTCTTGGGCGTCGTCATGATGGTTCACCTTCATAACGGGCCAGGACGTCTTGGACTTGCGCCACCAACTCAGCGCGGGGCGCTTCCACTTGGGCCGCTTGACCGGACCGCCATTCTTCATTGTCGGTAATTTCCGCCGACATTCTTTCACCCAAGATCAGATCTTTGATGGTGACAGTGCCGTTGGCGCGTTCATCTTCGCCCTCAATCACCACGATCGGTGCATTGCGTTTATCGGCATATTTGATTTGCGCGCGCATGCCGCTGCCGCCCAGATAAAGTTCGGAGCGAATACCTGCCTCGCGCAGTTCTTTCACCATGGACTGAAAGTCGACCAAGCGTTCCTGATCCATCACCAAAACCACAACGGGCCCGGCCGCAGACGTTTCTTTAATTTTGCCGAGGTGCTGTAAGGCGGCGAACAAGCGGCTCACCCCAAAAGAACACCCGGTCGCGGGCACTTCGATGCCTTTGAACATTTTGACCAAGCCGTCATAACGCCCGCCGGAGCCGACCGAGCCGAAGCGGGTCACCTCGCCCTCTTCATTTTCGGCTTCAAAAGTCAGTTCAACCTCAAAGACCGGCCCTGTGTAATAGCCAAGACCGCGCACCACCGCCGGATCAAACACAGCCTGATCGGCGCCAATATCAAGCGCCGTCAATAACTGATCAATCAGAATGAGTTCTTCGATACCCGCCAGGCCGATCTCGCTTGTGCCCACGGCCTCGCGCATTTTTTCGCAGACGGTTTTCCGATCCGCATCGCCCGCCGTTACAAAGGCCATGACTTTCGCGATTTGCTCCGGCGCCAATCCGGCGCCTTCGGTAAAGTCCCCGGACTCGTCCTTGCGCCCTTTGCCGAGCAAGAGCTCCACACCGGGCGGACCCAAACGGTCCAGTTTGTCGATGGCACGCAAGACGGTCAGACGCTGGCGTTCAAACGTGGGATCCGCGGCTGAGATGCCGATACTCTCCAAAACACCGTCCAGCACTTTGCGGTTATTCACCCGGACCACATAGTCCCCACGCGCGATGCCGAGCTCTTCCATCACTTCGGCCATGAGCGCGATCAACTCCGCATCGGCCGCCATGCTGGGGGATCCGACCGTATCCGCATCACATTGCAAAAATTGGCGGAACCGGCCCGGTCCCGGTTTTTCATTGCGCCAGACGGGACCCCATTGATAGCGCCGGAAGGGCTTGGGCAAGCCGTCATAATTCTCGGCGACAAACCGCGCAAGCGGTGCGGTCAGATCATACCGTAAAGACAGCCATTGCTCGTCATCGTCTTGAAAAGAGAAAACGCCCTCATTGGGGCGATCCTGATCGGGCAAGAATTTGCCGATGGCATCGGCATATTCCAGGCCGCTGGTTTCGAGAGGTTCGAACCCATAACGCTCATAGACTTTTCCTATCGTATCAAGCATGCGTTTTTGCGCCGCGATCGCGCCGCCACGCTCATCACGCAGCCCACGGGGCACGCGGGCCTTTGGCCGGAATTTTTTCTGCTTTTTGCTCATGAAACTCGCACACAGGCTTGATTGTGGCGGCCTTCCTACCGCAAAGGGCCCCGGCGGGCAAGAAACTTCCAGGATGCGGACAAGCCCAGATCCGGCTGATCAAATGCCGGACAAAGGCGCCGGAAATCCTATCGAATCCGGGCTCTCTCGCCTAATATGCGCCCCTCTCGGTAACTCAGCTGAAAGTCGATTCCATGCGTTTCATCTTAACTTGTCTCGTTAGTCTCCTGACCGCCGGTGCGGCCTATGCCGGCGCCCATGATGTGTCGAAAGGCCCGTTTTCCGATGACGTCCTCAAAGAAGCCGACCAAACGCGCGGCTTGGAACTGTTTACGGCGCAATGTGGGGCCTGCCACACCTTGCTGAACGGCGGCGGCAATTTGGCCGGTCCGAATTTGGGCTCTCTCTTCTTGCGCAATGTCGGCACGAAGGAAGGCTTTGCCTATTCCGATGTGATGAAAAATGCCGGCTTCACTTGGACACCGGAAAAACTCGCTGAGTGGCTGCGCGATCCGGACGGCTTTATGCCCGGCAACAAAATGCCGACCTTCGATGCTATTGCCGAAGAAGATTTGAAGCACATGTTGGCTTATATTTCTGTACGGACAGAATCGGCGAGCTGGGCCGAGGCCATTCCGGAACAAACAGGCCCGAAACTGTCCATGGCCGAATATGAAGCCATGCTCAAATCCAGCCGTCCCGATTTCTGGAGCCATCTGTTCGACAGCACATCGAACTTCATCGTCATGGCACCGGAAGGCGAGTATAAATTCGTCGCCTACTTTAACGAAGACGGTTCGGTCACCTCGAATGGCGGCGAGATCAGCGGGTTTTGGCGTGTGGAGAATATGTCGAGCTTCTGTTACGCCCTGCACGGCTTACCCATCGAACCTTACGAATGGGTCGAGTGTTTTCCGATAGCTCCCAACTCGGTGGAACGCTATGGCGAAGGTCTTTGGATTTCCGAACCTGTCCCTGGACTGAAAGTCAAAGGCGGCTTTTATAACGGACGGCCTTACCCGGGTGTCGACGATTCGCCGCCCGAATGGGCCAAACCGGTCAAAGCGTCGAGCGGCGGAAAAGGCGGACACTAAACGCATCTCTTTGAGGGGGAGAAAGACATGAACGCATTGCAAAGCGCCGGATTGGCGATGTCTTTGCTGATTGTGGCCGCTTGCGGTGAAGCGCAAGACCAAGCCCAGGCACAAACAGACGGCGACACCATTGCCCTGGAGACGATTCAAGCAGCCGACTATATGAAAGGCAAACGCGCCTTTCAGGGGCGGTGTTCGGCCTGTCATACCTTGGCGGATGACAGCGGCGACATCGCCGGGCCCAATCTCTGGGGAGTGTTCGACCGGGTGGCCGGCTCCAAAGAGGAATTCTATTTCTCCGAAGCCCTGGAGAAAGCAGAGTTCGTTTGGACCCCGGGCAAGCTGAAAGCGTGGTTGGAAGATCCCGAAGGCTATCTGCCCGACAATATTATGGGCATCCCGGAACCGGTGCCCGGGCGTGATATTCTCGACATCTTGCATTTCATGATGATTGAAACCGGCAAAGTCGATTGGGAGCGGCCGCCGGAAGCCTTCGCCGAGTCGCAATCCGACCGCAGCAAACCACCGGCGGAACGGTTCCCCAGTTTCTGGAATCACTTGATGTACAATACGGCGCGCTACCGCTGGGAGGATCCCGATAGCGGCGAAGAATTCCGCTTCGACGCCTATTTCAAACAAGACGGATCGGTAGCGTCCAATCGCAAAGGTGTGTCCGGCTTTTGGCACATTAACGAGCGCGATTTCTTTTGTTATGCCCTGCAGGGCTTGCCGGTCAGCGTCGGAAGCATGGTGGAGTGTTTCCCGGTCGCGGCCATGGCCATTCCCCGCTTCTCCGAAGAGCTGTGGACCTCAAACCCGCATTTGAACGTGAAACTTCATGGCGGCATTCAGCCGGGGCGGCCGGATTGGGTCGATAATGCTGAATTGAAGCCGGTTTACGAAGACGGCTAAACCGGCCCCTTCACACCAAGGCGGACTGCCATGCCCCTGCCCGACGGATTGTCAGTTTCCACCATGAATGGAAACGAGATCGCCACTCTGGAATCCTGGGCGGCTGAAGAAGGGTGGAATCCGGGCCTGCAAGATCTCAATCTCGCGTACCAAGCCGATCCCGAAGCCTTTGTCGCCTTGAACCAAGACGGGCAAATGGCCGGCGGCGGCTCCATCATCTCTTACGACGGCGCCTTCGGCTTTATGGGTCTCTTCATCATGCGCACGGATTTGCGGCGCCAAGGCCTCGGCACCCATTTGTGGCATTGGCGGCGGGATCATTTGTTGTCGCGTTTGTCCGATGGCGCGGCGATCGGCATGGACGGTGTCTATGAAATGGTGCCCTTTTATGAGCGCGGCGGCTTTCAACCCGCCTACCGCCATGTGCGCTATCAAGGCACGGCAGCCGGCCAGCGGCATGAGAATGTCATTACACTGTCTACGGACGATTTTGCTGAGATCGCACACTTTGACAGATCGCATTTTCCGGCGCCGCGCGACAATTTCTTACGGCTGTGGCTCAGCGCCCCCGGCGCTCATCTGATGGGAATCCGAGACGAGGGCCAGCTTGTGGCCTATGGTATGGCGCGGCCCTGCCGCACCGGGTTTAAGATCGGGCCGCTTTTTGCGACAAGCGATGATCACGCTGCCAAACTTCTCAATACATTGATGGCCGAGATTGCGGGCGCGCAAATTCAAATAGATGTGCCGGAGATCAATACAGCGGCAGTGGCCTTAGCCAAACAGTTTAATCTGTCCGAAGTGTTCGGTTGTGTCCGTCTTTATCACGGGCCCGCCCCCGATCTGCCCGTCAACCAAATTTACGCGGTCACCTCATTGGAATTCGGCTAAAGACCTGCTTAAGTCCAATTACCATTCGCCAGAACCAGGACCGTAAACAAGCCGAACAGCAGACCTGTATAGGTCAGGCTTTCAAAAACCAAAACGCCGACGGCGCTGGGAAATTTTTCGCGGGAATCTTGCTGCACACCGGTCGGGCGCCGGGGCTGGTGATCAAGACGCCAGCTGACGGCCCGATGCATCCATAGCGGCGCCAGAGGGCCAAGCAACAAAAAGAAGGTTGTCAGCCTGATGGAACGGATGCGGCCAATGCCAAAGGCGCGCAACGTACCGCGCAAGGAATAGCCATGGATGCCAAAACAGAGGAGATTCCAAGCGACAAAAAAGCCGAGCCAAACAAGAATGAGATCGGCGATCCAGGTCATGGGCGCCACGTTCAAAGTGAACCAAACAGGGGCAAAGACGACGTCACGGGCCGATTGAAAAGCATCGATGGACGGCTGGAAGCGGACGGACCATGTGGCAAGACGCTCGGTCAAACTTGCCAAGCCCACCATGTTGAACAGCACGGTCAACGCCAACCAAATTTTCATAAACACCCAACCGCGATGCCGTTTACGGCACTGCGCACTCACCCGAAACGCCCCATCTGCCTTCAGCTTAGCGAGCAAGTCAGCTTCCAGCAAGCGCTCTTTATACGGACGGCGTGCCAAGGATCATCGCCACATCCTTTGCGGGAATATGCCCTCGCTCATACCGATCTGGAGGAAAAGAAGTGTGAATCCAGTCGCCGGTCCCGGAGTCTGAGAGGGATCAAAGCGCGACGGCGCGCCGGTCGGTCAGGCCGCCCTACCGGAGACCTGAGCAAAGTGAATTGTCGTCAGATACAAAATGGTGCCCTCTCCCGGACTCGAACCGGGACGATGTACTACATCTCGGGATTTTAAGTCCCGTGCGTCTACCAATTCCGCCAAGAGGGCCAGGACATCGAACGAGGCTGCTTTTACTCAGCTTTCCGCCAAAAAGCCAGGGCAAATTAGGGGGCGTTAAGCGGCGGAGATGGCAGTCCTGGCCTCTATGTCTCACACTTGCCAGATTCCCGGCCAAGGTGAAATTCCAACGCACGTTTGTAATCGTAGGCACTACGCCACATCGTCAAGGATGGGACGTACAAATTCCATCGGCCCCGCCCCTCCAATACAAAGCGACCCACTCTGGAGCGTTGTCGCCTATAAAATTCCGTCTGTTCATCCAAATCTCTCGCGCGAATTCTGAGAGCAAGGATGCTGACATTAGGGAATCTCAATAAACGTAAAGTAATTACTCTTAAATCTACGAGTTCAGAGTTTTTGATATTCTCAACTCCCAAGATAGAAAACGCGGTCCCATCTTCTGAGATCTTTAACAAGGGCTCGCCACATACGAAGCTATGAACAAGAATGGAAATCAGTCCTCTATAAAAATAGAACAAGAAGAGACTCACGAGAATGAACAGACCTGAAATAAACTTCACGTCGCCTTTTTCAACCAAGTAAATGGCCATGGACCCGAACACGATAATCACCACAGGAATACATATGAGAAGAAATGCAAAATAGAGCCGCTTGATTAGCGATTTACCGAACTCTCTTGGCGGTCCATCTTGATCTACTAAAGCTGCGTCTTGCATCTTAGTATAAAACCGATCGACCCATTTGGGATTTTGCATATGCCTATTCCCGTCGCGTCCAAAAACCCGGTGCTAGTTTTGGTGTGTTGAACAGGCATATACAACCATGAATAATACTAACGTGACCTTACCGCGATTGGCTAAGGCCGGGATGGGTGCTTTCGCGGCAGCGTTTGCCGCAAAAATACGACAGCAATAAACCTCCTCACCGCGAATTACAAAGCTGGAAGCGAAGTTTTAGCAAGCGACCATCATAGATGAGTCAGCGAGATTCCAGTCACACCTGTCGAAGCGAAAGAGAGATTTGCCACCTTCGACAACCACAGTTTTCGAACATCGTCCGGAGCAGTTTTTAAAGGTGCCGCACTCTATCGGCCCAACTTCGGCAAAACATCCGTCAAAGGCTCAGCCTCGGGCGCATATGATTTACGGAAGTGCCTGAGTGTTTCCTCGAGACCCCATTGAGGATCTTTCACACAGTCACAAAAACACAGAGGAACTCTTTTAAAGAAAACTCTAAGAACTAAGGAACTTGGCTTTTTGAAGAGTGAACGGAGAGGCAACTTCTCACGATCAATTCTGACCAAGAGAATCAATGTACCAGCGTAAATCAAGAAGGGATTCAATGGTCCAATGCTTTCAATGGCAAAAATATCATCCCATTCAATGATTTCACTCGACCACTGTCGAAGCTGCACACCGCGCTGCGAAATAACAACGATTGGCCCCTTCATGAAAGCAACTCGAAATCGTGTATGAGCAACGAGCAGAAAAGCCAGTGCAATCGATGCAGCTATAAACATTTGCAGGCCTGGGTAAGAGAACATGGAAGGCTTGCCAGATACGATAGAAACCACTGCATCATATACAGCGAATGCCGCCATCAGAATGACAAGGCTTTCAAAGAAAAGATTGGTCCAAATGCGCGCTTCAGACTTGAAAAACTCTTTGGGCGGATCACCTTCGTGCATTCGGCCGGCTTTATCTGCCCAGTTGTAAAAGCGATCGACCCATTTCGGATTTTGCATATGCCCTATTCCCGCCACGCCCAAAAACCCGGTGCAAAGTTTGGTGTGATGCACAGGCATATACAACCATGAATAATACTAACGTGACCTTACCACGATTAGTTAAGGCTGGGATGGGTGCTTTCGCGGCAGCGTGTGCCGCAAAAGAGTGGACGGCTCAAATCTCATCACGCACCGGCTCTTGGCCGAGGGCGCGGAACATGTCTTCGACGTGCCGAACCGCCGCTTCCAGTTGCGTGTCATCAGTGCTGCGGATGACAATGCTGATCCCAAAGCCTTTGTTGCGGTAATAGGGATAAGAGCCGAGCATGAGACTTGGGAACTTATCCTGAATTTGCCCGAGCGGCGTGGCGATTTGACCCTCCGTCGCGGATGCGCTGACCGAGCGGCTGAGCAGCACCGCCCCGCCGGTAAGGCGCGCCAACACGCTTTGCAACATGGCGCGGGCAATGGTGGGCACGCCCGCCATGACAAAGACATTGTCGATTTGAAAACCGGGCGCCACGCTCACCGGATTATCGATCAATAGGGCGCCGCGCGGCATTTTCGCCATGCGCTGCCGCCCTTCATTGAAATCTTGGTCCTTGTAATACTCTTCCAACAGCTTTTTGGCGTCAGGGTGAAACTCGTAGGGCACACCGAAGGCCGCCGCGATCGACTCCGACGTGATGTCGTCATGGGTTGGGCCGATGCCGCCGGTGGTCAGCACATAGGTGTAAGCCGTTCGGCAGTGATTGACGGCTTCGACAATGGCTTCACGGTCATCGGCGATAATGCGCGCCTCTTTTACCGCAATGCCCATTTGCCCCAATTCGGTGGCGATGTGACTGACATGGACATCTTGGGTGCGCCCGGACAGGACCTCATCGCCGATCACCAAAATGGCGGCGGTTACACTGGACGGCGATTTTTGGTCAGGGTCTTGAGACATTGTCTGTTCTATAGCATCGCTCGGCGACAACCCAAATGCCGCTGTCAAAGGTGAGTGTTTGCCTTCGGCCGCCGAGATGCCTAAAGTCCGGCCCATGAAATTGCCTGCCCCGCTGATTCCCGGAAAATTGATCGAACGCTACAAACGCTTCATGGCGGATGTGGAGCTGGAGGACGGCGAGGTTGTCACCGCCCATTGTGCCAATCCGGGGGCCATGACCGGACTGAAAGAGCCGGGCATTCAAGTGTGGCTGTCGGAAAGCGACAATCCCAAACGCAAATTGCAATATTCTTGGGAGCTTGCCCGGGTCGAAGGGGGTCTCGTCGGCATCAATACGTCCCACCCCAATAAGATCGTCGCCGAAGCCATCGAAAAGGGGCTGATCTCCGAACTCGCCGGCTATGACAAGTTGCAACGCGAGGTCAAATATGGCCAGAACAGCCGGATCGACATATTGCTCAGCCGGGGGGACGAGACCTGCTACGTCGAGGTTAAAAATGTTCATCTGCGGCGCAACGGCACATTGGCCGAATTTCCGGATTCGGTCACCGCGCGGGGCGCCAAACATCTCGATGAATTGGCCCAGATGGTGGCCGACGGCGACCGGGCGGTGATGCTCTATCTGGTTCAGCGCCAGGATTGCGACAGCTTTGCCATCGCCGGCGATATTGATCCGGCCTACAAAGAGGCCTATCTGGAAGCCAGGGAAGCCGGGGTTGAGGCCTATTGCTATGGCTGCTGGCTGACGACGGAGGATATTTCCGTCTCCGATAGGATCCCCTTCGCCGCCGATTAGAACCATTTTAATGCTTGCGGGCCCATGCTAGAGCTTAAGGCCAAGGAGCGTTCACATGAATTATGTCCCAGCCTCAGAAGGGGCGCTTTACAATACCGGCCAAATCAAACTCCACACGCCGGAAGACTTCGAAGGCATGCGCAAGGCCGGTCAGTTGGCCGCCGCGTGTCTGGATATGCTGGTGCCCCATTTGAAACCGGGGGTGAGCACCAATACCCTTGATCAGCTGAGCTACGACTATGTCATGGATCACGGCGCCCTGCCCGCCTGCCTGAATTATCGCGGCTACACAAAAACCATTTGCACGTCGATCAACCACGTGGTCTGTCATGGCATCCCCAGCGACAAAGCGTTGAAAGATGGCGACATTGTCAATATCGACGTGACCGTCGTGGTCGACGGTTGGCATGGCGACACGAGCCGCATGTTTTGCATTGGCGACGTGCGCCGGCGGGCGGAGTTGCTGGTCGACATCACGTATGAATCCATGATGCGCGGCATTGCGGAAGTGAAACCCGGCGCCACCACCGGCGATATCGGGGCGGCCATTCAAGAATATGCCGAAGGGGAACGGTGTTCCGTGGTGACGGATTTTTGTGGCCATGGCTTGGGCCGTGTATTCCACGACATGCCCAACATTGTGCATTACGGCCGGCGCGGCCACGGACATGTCTTAAAAGAAGGCATGTTTTTCACTATCGAACCGATGATCAATTTGGGCCGCCCGGCGGTGAAAGTTTTGAATGACGGCTGGACTGCCGTGACCAAAGACAAGTCCTTGTCCGCGCAATTTGAACATTCCGTCGGCGTGACCGCGGACGGTGTGGAGATTTTCACCAAATCTCCCGCCGGTTTGGACAAGCCCCCTTACGCCGTTTGAGGTACGCCATGGGAGATGAGCCCCATCATCTCGGCCATCGGCAACGCTTGCGGGCGCGTTTTCTCAAAGGCGGCGACGACGCCGTTGCCGATTACGAATTATTGGAGCTGGTTTTGTTCCGCGCCATCCCGCGCCGGGACGTCAAACCTTTGGCAAAGAAATTGCTGAAAGAGTTCGGCACCTTCTCCGCCGTCATGACCGCGCCGCCTCATCGCTTGAAAGAAATCGACGGGATCGGTGACAGCGTTGTGGCCGAATTCAAGATCGTCAATTCCGCCGCCTTAAAATTGGCGCAAGGGCAAATTATGGATCGCCCCGCTCTGTCCTCTTGGTCAGCTTTGCTGGACTATTGCCAAGCGAGCATGGCGTATAACACCACCGAGCAATTCCGTATCCTTTTCCTCGATCGAAAAAATATTCTGATTGCGGATGAAATTCAGCAAGAGGGGACCGTGGATCACACGCCGGTCTATCCGCGCGAAGTGGTCAAGCGGGCGTTGGAGCTGGGCGCCTCCGCCCTCATCCTGGTGCACAACCACCCGAGCGGCGATCCGACCCCCTCTCAGGCCGATATCGACATGACCCAACAAATCATCGCGGCCGCCCGGCCGCTCAAGATCGATATCCACGATCACCTCATTATCGGCCGGGGCGAACATGTCAGTTTCCGCTCCACGGGCCTGCTGTAAGCCACTGATTTTATTTGCCTAATTCGAAAAGCGCGGGTTTGTGACGGCGGTCACATTCCGCCGGCCGGGGTCTGGCTATGGTCTCAATCAACGGGACACAGACAGACACGAGGGCAAGACAATGTTGGCAAATGCTTTTTCACTCTTCATCTCCATCAGCATCATGACGGGATCAGCCAGCCTCTACATGTTCTTCTAAAAGAAGCGGCCCACAAAAAGTTTCAAGGCTGAAAAGAGTCAGTCAAGACGGCTTCCGGTTCCCCCACCGGAGGCTGTCGCCGATTCTAACGTGAGGAATATTGAAGATTTAGTCGTCGATGTCGTGATCAACAACAGACCCATCCGCCAGAGCGACTTCGATCTCATGCTCGACTTCGCCATCGCGAATGCGGATCTGATAGGTATGACCAAAGTGTCGCTTGCGCAAATCAGCATCGACCACCACGCCGCCGCCGACATCTTTGTGCACCAGCTTAATGGCCTCGACCAATGTCAGACTGGCGTCTTTCATGGCTTCAAGGCGCGCTTCCCATCGTCCACGCAAGCGGACGGCAAGACCGGTCTCTTGATCCATCCCAATGACAACGCCGTTGGACGGATTGACAAACACTTCCGCCTCACCTTGATCACTGACCAATTCGATCTGGTAAAAGTACTTGCCGCGGTGTTCCTCCAGCTCGGCTTCGACCACATAGCCGTCATGAAGGCCAAGCGCGACTTCCATGGCTTCGGGCAGCGTAATCGTGGCATTGGCCAAAACGCGGGTCATATGGGCATCGCCGGCCTCAGCCGGTTGGCCGGTTTGGACGGCCGCAAACAGACCAAGCGACAAGCCGAAAAAGCTCAGCTTACGCATTAAATCCGATCCAAAACCTGCGTCAAATCTGTCCACGGACTTTCTTGACCTCCTCAGTCAATCGGCGCCCAGTCCCAAATTCACCTCAAGTCTGGCAAACCCCTGTGGTGGAAATATGGCCGAAAATGGCGCTTCCGGCGACCTCCACCCAGGCTATGCCAGGCTTAACTTCCTTCACATTGAGTGTAGATGACGCAAACTTAAGTCCGGCTTAATCGGCGCTGTCCGTGGCAGAACTCTGCGGAAAAGCGACACTGGCCACCAATCCTTGGCCAGCCGGATTTTCCGACAACCGAATCTCGGCCTGATGCAGCTCGGCAATCCGCTGGACGATCGAGAGACCCAGACCGGCGCCTGAGCTTTTGGAACCTGCGATTCGATAAAAGCGATCAAAGATTTTTGGCCGCTCTTCTGCGGAAATCCCGGGCCCATTGTCGACGACGGACAAGAAAACGTGTCCGCCGGCGTTGCGAATGGCAGCCGTCACCTCACCACCCTCAGGCGTATAGCGAATGGCATTGTCCAATAGGTTGCGGGCCAGAATAGAGAGAGCGTCCGGGTCGCCCAGAATCAAACCCGATTCCGGAGCATCCATGCCGATATCGATTTTCTTGTCCAAGGCCGATTGAGACGCATTGGCCACTTCTTCCTCAACGATTCGCCGAAGGTCCAATTCGTGGTGCATGCTGGAGGCGGTCTCCGGATCCAGCCGCGCCATGGTCAGCAATTGCGAGACCAACCGGGTCGCGCGATCGACGCTTTGCGAGATCTGATTGAGGGCCTTTCTGCGCTCGGCATCATCCTCCGACCGGAGCGCCACCTTACTTTGCACCTCGATCGCCGCCAACGGTGTCCGCAATTCATGACTGGCATTGGACGTGAAGCGGCGCTCACCTTCGATGGCGTCTTCCAAGCGATGGAGAAGACTATTGAGCGAGCGCACGATCCCCTTCACTTCAATGGGCACGCTTTCATCGTCGATCGGAGACATTTGCGTCGGCGACCGGGCGATAATCTGGGACTCCAATTCCCGCAAGGGCCTGAGACCCCGCTTGACCCCAAAAAAGATGGCCAAGCCGACAAAGGGCAAGGCCAAGAGAATCGGCCAGGTGGTACTGATGGCAATGAGGGCGGCGGCACGGCCGCTAAAATTATCGGCGACCCCGACAATGATATCCAGACCATCAAGATCGTCGACACGATAATAGAAGCGCCAGTTCGAACCGTTCATGGTGCCGTCGCGAAAGCCCGGCCGTTGAAAGGACATACGGGTTTCAGGCGCATTGTCCGATTTGAGCAGAAGCGCGTCCCCGTCCCAAATCTGATAGGCCAGCGAGTCGAACCGGCGGTAAACATTCCGGACGCTTTCCAAAGCCGTGGCAAGATCATTGCCCAAGCGGATCGCTTCGACGCTTCGCTCCCAAATGATATTGGCACCGGACTCAAGCTGCTCATCGAGGCTGCCCTCGATCGTGCTGCGCACATTGTAGACCGTGAACGATGTGGCCAAGACCCAGACGATAAAAAACGCGCCCAGCAAGATGAAGATCATTCGGCGGCCGATGGACATGTGCTTAGTCCTTGTCAATCACATAGCCGACACCACGAATGGTGCGGATCAGATCTTTGCCGAGCTTTTTGCGCAAATGATGGACATAGACCTCGACCGCATTGCTTTCGAGTTCACTTTCCCAGTCATACATGCCCTCTTCCAAACGGCTTTTGGACATGACGCGTCCTTTATTCTCCAAAAGCTGCAGCAGGACCGCAAATTCCTTGGCCGACAATTCGACGCTCTCACCTGAGAGCTCGACGGTACGCCCCGCCACATCCATTTCTAAGGCGCCGGCGCTGAGCTTGGGCGCGGCCCGGCCATGGGCACGGCGTAAGATCGAGCGGATGCGCGCACATAATTCGTCAATGTTGAACGGCTTGACCATGTAATCATCGGCGCCCTTATCAAGGCCGGCCACCCGGTCTTTCGAGGTATCACGCGCGGTCAAGATCAAGACCGGCACATCACTGCCCCGATTGCGCAATTGCTCTAAGACTTCCAATCCGGATTGCCCCGGCAGTCCCAGATCCAGCACCACAATGTCGTAAGGCTCCGTGCGCAGGGCGAGATCGCCTTCTTCGCCGTCTTGAGCCCAATCCACCGCATAGCCCTCTTGTTTGAGCGCGGTCCGCAATCCATCGCCCAATTGGGCATCATCTTCTACCAAAAGGACTCTCATCCATGCCGTCCAATATGTCTGAGTTTGGGCCGATCCCGACTCACCGGCCAACAGGATAGCAGAACTGGGCACCAGAGATTAAGCCGCTCTTAAAACCGGCGCGGCCCCTGGACTGGGCCCGGGTCTCTGCTATAAGGCCCCCCATAGTCACCCCACAGCTCCAGGAGCCCTCGCGCCCATGATACCCCGCTATTCCCGCCCCCAAATGACCGAAATTTGGGACCCGCAAACCAAGTTTCAGATCTGGTTCGAGATTGAAGCTCATGCCTGCGACGCTCAAGCGGAGTTGGGGGTCATTCCCAAGGAGGCGGCCAAAGCGGTTTGGGAGAAGGGTCAATTCGATATCGCACGGATCGACGAGATCGAGAAAGTCACCAAACATGACGTTCTCGCCTTCACCACAAATCTCGCGGAATATGTCGGCGAAGAGGCCCGCTTCGTCCATCAAGGTATGACCTCATCGGACGTGCTCGACACCTGTTTCAATGTGCAATTGGTTCGGGCAACCGACATTTTGATTGACGATATGGAAGCGCTGCTGGCGGCACTGAAAACCCGCGCCTTTGAACATAAGATGACATTGTGCATCGGCCGCAGTCACGGCATTCACGCAGAACCCGTCACCTTTGGTCTGAAACTGGCGCAAGCTTACGCTGAATTCGACCGCAACTTGGCGCGATTGAAAAACGCGCGCGAAGAAATTGCCACCTGCGCCATTTCAGGAGCGGTGGGCACCTTTGCCAATATCGATCCCTTTGTCGAAGAGCATGTGGCGAAAGCTTTGGGGCTCGCACCGGAACCGGTTTCCACCCAAGTCATTCCGCGCGACCGTCATGCCATGTACTTTTCCGTTCTCGCCGTGATCGCAAGTTCTGTTGAACGGCTGGCGGTCGAGATCCGGCATCTCCAACGTACCGAAGTGATGGAAGCCGAAGAGTTCTTTTCTAAAGGACAAAAAGGCTCATCCGCCATGCCCCATAAACGCAATCCAGTCTTGACGGAGAACTTAACCGGTCTTGCCCGTCTTGTGCGCTCCATGGCATTGCCCGCCATGGAGAATGTGGCGCTGTGGCACGAGCGGGATATTTCTCATTCCAGTGTCGAGCGAAATATCGGGCCGGACGCGACCGTGACGCTCGACTTTGCCCTGGCGCGGCTGACCGGTGTGATCGAAAATCTGGTGGTCTATCCGGAAAATATGCGCCGCAATTTGGATCAGCTGAGCGGCCTGGTGAATTCCCAGCGGGTTCTCTTGGCCCTGACGCAAGCGGGCGTCAGCCGTGAAGACGCCTATACCTTGGTGCAACGTAATGCCATGCCGGCCTGGCGCGGCGAAGGCCAATTCCTCGACTTGCTCAAGGCCGACAGTGAAGTCACGGCCAAGATACCTGCCGGCGATTTAGACCAGCTGTTTGATGACGCCTATCACACCAAGCATGTGGAGACGATTTTCAGTCGCGTGTTCGGTTCCGCTTAGTTGCCGATGAACCTTTTGCGCACGAAGTGATCGATTGATATGGGTCCCGGACCGCGCACCAGCACAAATACAAGAAGCGTTGCCCACATCAAGTGAGTCGGCCATCCGGTCGGCTGGACAATTTGAATCACAATCGTCATCACCAACAATCCTGCCGCGCCAAATCGCGTGGCCAGACCTACGAACAGTAAGAGCGGCAAGGTCAGTTCCCCGAAGGTCGCGAGCTTTGTTGCCGTCACCAGCGGCAAGAAGGGGACATCAAAGTCTTTAAACAAGGCATATGTAATGTCTTGGATCTTGCAGCTGAACCAGGGAAAGTCACAATTGTAGACCTTCTTCATCCCTGAATTGTAAAAGACATAGCCGACGCTGAAGCGCGCAAAAAGCTGCAGAGGCCAATCAGGAAACCGATTCAACAGATTGATGGCTTTATCGGACAGGCCGACAATCATATTGAGCGGAGACGATCCGCTTTGAGTGGTATCGGACATGGGTAACCCTCTCTATCCCAAATCAAAATCAATAATAAGATGACACGCAAACAAGTCGCTTAAGTGAAGCTGCAAATCAAAGTCCGGCTCATGGGCCAAAGCGCCCTCAAGGGACGCGGTTAGATCACGTTCGTCTGCGAGACCGGACATAAGATGATAAAGCCCTGCGCTGATCGTCTGTACCTCGACTTTACGGGCGGGCCGCGAGATCAAAACATAGTCTGGGCCAGTCTCCAGATCGATGGTGGCATCGGACAATGTTTCAGGGCGATTGGCGCTCCAAATGGCTTCGATGGGGAATTTGGAGGCAACCAATTGCGTTGACGGGTGGAGTTGCAGCTGAATCTTGGCGAATTGCTCCGGGCTCAAAGATTGCAGCGCAGACATATCCAGCGGGGCGACATCGGCCGCGTGATAGGCTTGGAGCCAGGCATATTCAAGCTCAGCAATATCGGGTAGATAGTTGAGCGCGGCAGCCGGCTCAAAATGACGCAAAAAATCGGCGAACTTGTCACCGTAAAGCGCCAAGACCGGCTCAGCGGTCGGATGAGCGCGAATGTATTGATGAGCGCAGGCCTTAAAAAAGTCTTCGCCGACCAACCTTTCGATCACCGGATAGGTATCGGCCAAAGCCGCCATTAGACTGGCGAAAACATTGTTTCGATATACGAGTAGACCGGCCGCGCCGCGCTGCTCAGTTCCGGCCAATTGAGCCGCTAAGACCGCATCATCTTGATCAAAGATCATTCGGCTCATGGCGTTTTGCAATTCAAGCAGTGAGGACATGGTCATCGCTCCCTGAAGTCTGCGTCTGCACGAGTTCTTTGGCTTTGCGCGCTTCGGCATAAAGCGTATCGAAGGCCGGCAGGTTAGCGTCCCATTCAATCAAATAAGGGACATGCCCCATTCTTTGATAGGTGCGCGCAAAAAGCTGCCAAACTTCATCTAGGACTTGGCTGCCGTGATCGTCAATCCGGATGGATTGGCCGTTCACCTCTTCGACCGCGTGACCCGCCAAATGAATTTCTCCCACGAGATCCGAAGGAATGGCATCGAGATAGCTCTCAGCGTCAAAATCATGATTATAGGCGCTGACATACACATTGTTGATATCGAGTAGCAGGCCGCAGCCCGTGCGATTGGCGATCTCGACCAAAAACTCCTGCTCAGGAATCACCGATTGCGCAAAGGCGACATAGGTTGATGGATTTTCCACGAGAATTTTTCGGCCCAAGGCATTCTGGGTTTTGTCGATATTATCCGACAGGATCGTCAGGCATTCCTCCGTGTAAGGAAGAGGCAGAAGATCATTAAAAAATACACCGCCGGTGGTCGACCATGAAATATGTTCGGACACCAAAGCCGGCTCATATCGTTGAAAAAGAGTTTTGAGTTTGGCGAGATGCGTATCACTCAGACCGTCAGCGGAGCCGAGCGAAAGACCCACGCCATGGACGGACAAAGGATAGTCACGGCGGATCTGAGATAAATGATGATGGGGCAGACCGCCCTCGCCCATATAATTTTCGGCGTGCACCTCAAACCAGCCGAGATTGGGCTTTGTGTCAAAAATATCTTGAAAATGTTGGGCTTTGAGCCCGACTCCGGCACTCGCCGGAATCGGACCCGCCCGGTAGGACGCTATTTTGTCTGGCTCAGACACAAGCGTCGTCACTCTTTAAGCGTCTTTAGCCGTCAGGCTGCCGTTCACGAGCTTTTCGCAAGTGCCCGCAGGAACGTAAATCCATGCATTTGGATCAGCATCGACAGTCGATGTGCCTTGGCATGTGGAGCCTGGAACGCTTGACGCGCAATCATTGGCACCGGCTTTGGCGACGCCGAAACATTTTTCGTTTTCAGCCGCGGAAGCTTCATGGGCACCGGCAAAAGACGGCGCTGTATGTGCAGCAACGGCAGCGGCCATGGCACCGGCAGCGATCAAAGCAGTGGTTGTTTTTGAACGAGTTGTCATAGTTATTTCTCCCAAAAAGAATGAAGTGTTACCGGAAATATGATCTTGAAGACCACGGAAAGAGTGCGCAGATCCGCCGATTTTTTGAAATCAACCCACTTCACGTTTGGTTGAAGCGCAGTCAGTGCGGAAATCAAACCGGGTCGACGACATGAATGCCCAATGTTTTGCTGGGCAACCGACGCTTTTAAGAGTCATTCCAAAGAAAGAAGCCGGTGATGGTGTGGTGGGCGCAAAAACACATCACTTCACAGCAAGATAAGGAAGAGACGTCTTGATTTCACACGCATGTGAGAAAGATGAGGGCTAAGACCGGTCGACTTCGACGTCGATAATAGTCACATCCGGGTCGCGGCGGTCACGACGGGCCGAGTAAGGCTCGACGCGGCGCAGCCCGAGCCAACGTAAAGCAAAACCGGCCAGCAAAATGACCGGTGCCACAAGCAAAGCAAATAGAAGCAGAAAAAACACCAGGCTCAAAAACATGATGCCCAGAAAAACAACGAGAATCAGCGCCATTAAATCAAATAGGCTGGAAAAACCATGGAGTTCGCGGCTTCGGAAGCTCCGATACCGTCGCCGGAAAGTGTTTTCGAAGGGAAAGGCACCCCGCCGGAACTCGTCTTGATCGGTCATCAGATCCTCTTTTGCTCAAGCTTGAGATCAATATAAGCGCTCCCGGACCAATTCCAAGGCTTTTGCCCAAAAAGGCCGGTCAAGGGACTTGCCGCCTCTTCAAGCATTCAGTACCAAATCGAGCACTCACCGAAAGTCTCAAGGCTCTATGGCGCAAAAATGGCATTTCTGGATCGATCGTGGTGGGACCTTTACCGATATTCTGGGACGGGATCCTTCGGGTAAAATCCATTCGCAAAAACTCCTTTCGGAGAATCCGAGCCGATATCAGGATGCGGCCCTGCAGGGAATGCGCGATTTGCTCAGCGTGCCTGCCGATCAGCCAGTGCCGGCGGATCAAATTGCCGCCATTAAAATGGGTACAACGGTCGCCACCAATGCTTTGTTAGAGCGCAAAGGCGAGCCGACTGTTTTCGTCACCACCGCCGGCTTTCGAGATGCCTTGCGCATCGGCTATCAGAACCGTCCTGACATTTTTGCCTTGCACATCGAACGCCCGGAGCTTCTTTACACGCGCGTTATCGAGGTCGAAGAACGGATCGGCGCCCAGGGTGACATTGTGACGCCGCTCAACATCTCGGTTGCGCGGGCGGATCTCACACAAGCTTTCGAAGATGGATTACGCGCCGTCGCCATTTGCTTGGTTCATGGATACCGTTTTCATGCGCACGAGTTGAAGCTCGCCGAAATTGCACAAGAGATCGGTTTTGACCAGATTTCCGTCAGCCATCAAGTCAGTCCCCTGATGAAATTTGTCAGCCGTGGGGACACCACACTGGTCGACGCCTATCTGTCGCCCATCCTTCGGCGTTATATTGACAGAGTTGAACAACAGGTGGATCGCACCGCATCGGATTGCCGTTTGTTGTTCATGCAATCAAACGGCGGGCTGACCGACGCCTCTCTGTTTCACGGCAAAGATGCCATCCTGTCCGGACCTGCCGGCGGTGTAGTCGGCATGATCGAAACAGGGCGTGCCGCGGGATTTGAAAAACTGATCGGTTTTGATATGGGCGGGACGTCCACCGACGTATCTCATTTTGCGGGAGACTATGAGCGGGTTTTCGATACGGAAGTGGCGGGCATTCGCCTGCGGGCGCCGATGATGTCCGTTCACACGGTCGCAGCCGGGGGCGGATCTATTCTGTCGTTTGACGGTGCCCGTATGCGGGTCGGACCACAATCCGCCGGCGCGGATCCCGGGCCCAAAGCCTATCGCAAAGACGGCCCGCTCACGGTGACGGACGCGAATATCCTGCTCGGTAAAATTCAGCCTCACTTGTTTCCCCATGTGTTCGGCGAAAGCGGCAAAGACTCGCTTGACGCACACGCCGTCAAAGAAGCTTTTCAATCACTCGCGGCCGATATCGGCATGCGCCCGGAGGCCGCCGCCGAGGGGTTCATCAAAATCGCTGTCGACAACATGGCGCAAGCCATCAAGAAAATCTCCGTCGCGCGCGGTTATGACGTCAGCCAATATACCTTGCAGTGCTTCGGCGGCGCCGGGGCGCAACATGCCTGTCTCGTCAGCGACGCTTTGAACATCCAAAGCATATTGATTCACCCCTATGCCGGTCTGCTCTCTGCCTACGGCATGGGGCTCGCCTCCATTCGGGCCCAAAGAGATCAGGCGGTTGAAGCCATTTTGACCGAGGGCACGCTAATCGACATTGAGGGCACCCATGGGCAGTTGCGTGACCTCGTCACCCAAGAGGTCATCGCCCAAGGCCTCGAGACGGACCAGGTTTCGGTGAATACGCTCTTTCATCTGCGCTATGAAGGCACCGATACCGCCCTGTTGGTGGGCGGAACGTCGGCCAAAGAGCTTGAGGACAATTTTCAAAGAGCCCATGCCCAACGCTTTGGCTTTGCCGATCATGGCAGGTCCATCATCATTGAAGCGATGAGCGCTGAGGCCGTCGGCCAAGAATATGAGACCGAAGCCTTGCCGGCCGTTGAGCAGAAAGCCGTCCCCGAAACGGTTTCCCTTTACGTCCAAGGCGCTTGGACAAAGGGATTGGTGATCCCGAGAGACTCGCTTCCCATCGGCGAGACAATTGACGGCCCGGCTCTCATTTCAGAGCCCCATTCGACCATCGTTGTGGAACCGGAATGGCAGGCTGAACGTCGGGCCGACGGCAGTATTCTTCTCAACCGTGCCAAACCGCTGAAACGGCAATTTGCGATCGGCACAAAGGTCGATCCGGTCATGTTGGAAATTTTCAACAACCTGTTCATGTCCATTGCCGAACAAATGGGTGTAACTCTGGAAAAAACCGCCAGCTCGGTGAATATCAAAGAGCGGCTCGACTTTTCCTGCGCGATTTTTGATCGTGACGGTGGATTGGTCGCGAACGCGCCCCATATCCCCGTGCATCTGGGGTCCATGGGCGCAAGTGTCCGTGTCATCATTGAGCAAAACACCGACATGAGCGCCGGTGACGTCTTCGTTCTCAACGCACCCTATAATGGCGGCACCCACTTGCCGGACGTCACGGTGATCGCGCCGGTATTCGATGACGACGGCCAAGAGATTCTGTTTTACACGGCTGCGCGCGGGCATCATGCCGATATTGGTGGCATCACACCAGGATCTATGCCGTCGACCTCAACCAATGTCGACGAAGAAGGCATCTTGATCGACAGCTTCAAACTGGTCGCCGGCGGGGCTTTTCAGGAAGAGGCCATGCGTCATCTGCTTGCCAGCGGGCCTTACCCCGCACGCAACATTCCGCAAAACATTGCAGATCTCAAAGCTCAAGTCGCCGCTTGCCAAAAAGGCATGCAAGATCTGAGGCAGATGGTGGAACAGTTTGGCCTTGATGTTGTGTCCGCCTATATGGGTCATGTGCAGGACAATGCCGAGGAATGTGTCCGCCGGGCAATCGATCTGTTAAAGGACGGGTCGTTCGAGCTGACCATGGATGATGGATCCGTCATTAAGCTCGCAATCCACATTGACCGAGATCGCCGTGAAGCCACCATTGACTTCACAGGGACATCACGTGAGGTGGAAAGCAATTTCAACGCGCCCACAGCCGTGACTCGGGCTGCCGTCCTTTATGTGTTTCGATGTCTGGTTCAAGACACCATTCCACTCAATGAGGGCTGTTTAAAACCCATCCATCTGAAGATCCCCGAAGGCTGTTTGCTGGCACCGCGTTATCCGCGTGCCGTTGTGGCAGGCAATGTGGAGACAAGCCAGCATGTCACGGACGCGCTGTTCGGTGCCTTGGGGCATATGGCCGCCGCTCAAGGCAGCATGAACAATCTGACCTTCGGCAATGCCAAATATCAATACTACGAAACCTTGTGCGGGGGGACAGGCGCCGGTGCCTCGTTTGACGGCACCAGCGCCGTCCATAGCCACATGACCAATTCGCGCTTGACGGATGTGGAGGTTTTGGAATGGCGCTTCCCGGTGCGGCTCGACCATTTCGGCATTCGTCCGAACTCCGGCGGGAGCGGAATGCACAAAGGAGGCGACGGAGCCATCCGTAAACTGACATTTTTGGAAGAAATGGATTTGTCGATCCTGTCTACACGCCGAACCACTCAACCCTTCGGCTTGAAAGGCGGAGAGCCAGGCGCAAGCGGTGATAACAAAATTGTCCGAGCCGACGGCACGGTCCAGCCACTTGAGGGGCGCGCCTCGGTCAAGATGAAAGCCGGCGACACTTTTGTGATTGCCACCCCGGGCGGCGGTGGATTCGGTTCCAAAAACTAGACGACCATTGGTGGCGGACCGACACGCCCAAACGCGGTCCGACGTTGCGCCGTTAACCATGTTCCCATAGACTTCGCGCCGGGTCTGGAGGGACACCGTTTAAGGGAGGAACTAAGGCATGAAATCAGCATATTTGGCCGTCATTGCGGCCTCAATGATGGCGGGAACGGCATTGGCCGGCGGCCACGCCACCGATCTAAAGAGCCTGATCGTCGACAACACCTATGTGGTTGAGGGACCTGACGGCACCATCCGGGTCGATTTTGCTGAAGACGGCACCTACACGTCGGATGCGAACATCAACGGTACCTGGACCCTGGAGGGACAGACCGTTTGCGTCACCCGCAGCACCGGCGAGAGCAGCTGCAACGATATTCCGGCAGATGTGAAAATCGGTTCCAGCTGGCCAAGTAAGAATGCGTTGGGTCAAGACGTCACTCTGACGATCGAATAAGACACTAAAGTTCAGTCAAATGATCCCTCTCCCATCTTGGGAGAGGGATTTTTATTTGGGCCATCGCTTTGGCATCAGTGCAAGTGCCCGTGTTATTGTTTTGATTCGAACAGAGACCCTATTCGAAGGACCGCATCTTTATGACCGCCGACCAAGCCATCGCTCTGAGTATTCTGTTCGGCTCTCTGGCTTTATTTGTTTGGGGAAAATGGCGCTACGATCTGGTGGCCCTCGCCGCTCTGGTCGCGGTAACGCTGCTTGGTCTCATCAATCCGGAAGATGCCCTTGCCGGTTTCGGCAATCCAGCCGTCATCACAGTCGCCGCCGTGCTGGTCATCAGTCGCGCACTCCAGAATTCCGGTATTGTCGATGTCATCTCCCGGCGTATCGCGCCCTACACCGAAAACCAAGTCGTGCACATCATGCTGTTGTCCGGCGTCTGCGCCATCGCCAGCGCCTTTATGAACAATGTCGGTGCCATTGCTGTCATGTTACCGGTGGCGCTTGCCACCTGCGCGGAGCGGGACCGCTCCGCTTCGCTGGTCCTGATGCCGCTCGCCTTCGGCTCCATCTTAGGCGGCTTGATGACCATGATCGGCACGCCGCCGAATATCTACATAGCGAAGTTTCGTGAAGATCTCATGGGCGAGCCCTTTGGCATGTTCGATTTCTCGCCGGTCGGTGTCCCGGTCGCGCTGCTCGGCATTGTCTTCATGGCCATCATTGGCTGGCGCCTGGTTCCGCGGGAACGGCAAGGCACTAAATCGCCGGATCAATTGTTCCAGATCGAAGAATACATCACCGAAATCAAGGTGCTGGAGACCAGCAAACTGGTCGATCAAACATATGGGGAAATGGAGGATCTTATTGGCCAAGACGTGGTGGTCGCCGGGCGCATCCAGCCGGACGGGCGTTTCGTCAAGCCGGCGCGGCGGCAACGTGTGGGCGCGGGCGACATTTTGATTTTGAAAGCCGACCCGCACAATTTGAAACCCATTATGGATGAATTCGGGTTGGAACTGTTCGGCAAGGTGCCGCAAAAAATCGAAGAGCTCGAAGCCGACAATGTCAAAATCTATGAGACGATCGTCAGCCCAGGCTCGCGGCTCGTGGGCCGGCACGCGCCGTACCTCAGACGGCGCTCCGGATACACACTTCATTTGCTCGCAGTTGCCCGGGAGGGCGAACCGATCCGTAAGCGGATTAAAGATGTGATCTTTCGGCCCGGCGACGTTTTGCTGATGCAGGGCGATCAGGACACCGCTTCGGACACGATTGCAGACTTGAATCTGTTACCGCTTCCCGAGCGCGGCCTTAAACTGGGGCAACCACGCAAAGTCCTGCTGGCTGTCGGCATCTTTGCTGCAGCCCTTGCCTTAAGTGTCATGAATATCTTGCCCATCGCGGTAGCTTTTTTTGCAGCTATCCTGGCCTTCATCTTGGCAGATATCTTGCCCACACGAGAGCTCTACACCCATATCGATTGGCCGATTATCATCTTATTGGGGGCCATGATCCCGGTCGGCGAAGCTTTACGGGCTACCGGGGCCTCAGACCTGATTGCCGGATCCATCGTCAACCTGACAACCGATGTACCGGTCTGGTTTGTCCTTGGACTTATCATGGTGGTCACCATGTGCCTGTCGGATTTGATCAACAATGCGGCGACCGCCGTCGTCATGGCGCCTATCTCGGCCGCCATTGCCATGCAATTGGGATATTCGGTGGACCCCTTCCTTATGAGCGTGGCGATCGGCGCGTCATGTGCCTTCTTGACTCCCATCGGTCATCAATCGAACACCCTGGTGATGGGTCCCGGCGGCTATCACTTTGGCGATTATTGGCGCATGGGCTTGCCCTTGGAACTGATCATCTTGGTGGTCAGCATTCCGACAATCTTATGGATTTGGCCCCTGTAAGCGTTAAGCCACTTCGAGGCGGCCGAGCTCAAGAAACTTTTTACGCCGGTCCTGACGCAACATGTCCGGTGTGAATTCGGAAAGTGTCTTGAGGGTTGTTTCAATAGCAGCACCGGTGTCTTGGATGGCCGTTTCGCGATTGCGGTGGGCGCCACCCATGGGCTCTTCAATGATCAGATCAATGACATTCAGCTCTTGCAAATGTTGCGCGGTCAATTTCATGGCCGCAGCGGCGTCTTGGGCTTTGTCATCCTTGCGCCAGAGAATGGAGGCGCAGCCTTCCGGTGAAATCACAGAATAAATGGCATGTTCCAGCATCAAGACACGGTTAGCGGTGGCAATGGCCACAGCCCCGCCGGAGCCGCCCTCACCGATAATGACGGAAACAATTGGGATACCCGCTTCCAGGCAGGCTTCGGTCGAGCGGGCAATCGCTTCGGCTTGGCCGCGTTCTTCGGCGCCTAAACCCGGATAGGCACCCGCCGTATCGACAAGCGTGATGACGGGCATGTTGAACTGCTCGGCCAGTTTCAATATTCGCGCGGCCTTACGATATCCTTCAGGGCGCGCCATGCCGAAATTGTGGTTGATCCGGGACTCGGTGTCGTTGCCTTTTTCATGACCAATCAAAGCAACGGATTGGCCCTTAAAACGGCCGACCCCAGAAATGATCGCCTTATCCTCGCCAAAGGCCCGGTCGCCGGCCAACGGGACGAAATCTTCAATCAGCGCATTGATGTAATCAAGTGTGTGAGGCCGCAAAGGATGACGGGCGACTTGCGTCTTCTGCCAGGGCGATAATTTGGCGTAAATGTCTTCAAGTTGTGCGGCCGCCTTCTTTTCCAGACGCGCAACATCGTCTTGAATATCCATCGCCGGGTCGTCTGCCTGCAAGCGGCGGAGTTCTTCGATCTTGCCTTCCAGCTCTGCGATCGGTGCTTCGAAATCTAAAAACGCGTGCATACGCTCTTCACTCATCCCATCCTAAACGTCTGTCTTATATATTAGAGCCGTTGTGGCACTCTCCCGCAAGAGAGAGAAAGCGCCATATTTACTTTGACCGATTTTTGACTGCCCGCTTCTTTGCTTTGGACTTGGCAGGCTTGGGAGCCTTGTCCTTCTGACGTTTGTCCGCCGCCCGGATCATGCGCATTTGCCGGACAATCACATCAGCTTGTTTCATGGAGGCCGCATCGATCAACATGCCGTCAAGCGCCAGGGCGCCCAACCCGGATTTGTGCCCCTTCTTCATTTCCTTGACGATACGTTGCGCCTTTTTCACTTCGTCGGCCGGCGGGGTGAAAATCTCATTGGCCAAACCGACCTGACTGGGGTGAATTGCCCATTTGCCCTCACAGCCCAAAATGGCGGAACGATTGGCGTGACTGCGAAAGCCGTCGGGGTCCGTGTAATTGCCGAAAGGCCCGTCAATGGGGCGCAAACCATTGGCGCGGGCAGCAGCAACCATACGCATCATGGGATAATGCCAAAGATCTTGCCAGTGAACTTCCCGGTGATCCTCGCCGTCTGGATCGGTCAAAATCGTATAGTCGGGATTTGGCCCGCCAATATTGGTGGTACGCATGCCGGTCGAAGCAGCATAGTCCGCAGCGCCAAAATGCAACGCATCAAGACGCGGGCTTGCGGCGGCGATCTCATTGATGTTCTCCAGACCCATGGCACTCTCGATGATCACTTCCAACCGGATCGGCTTCTTGCGTCCGACCGCATTCTCAACCTGCGTCACCAACATGTCGATCGCGTAGACATCGGCCGCGCAGCCGACTTTCGGTATCATGATCAAATCGAGACGGTCACCACTCCGCTCCAAGACATCAATCACATCGCGGTAGCACCACGAAGTGTCGAGACCATTGATCCGCATAGAAATCTCTTTGGTCCCAAAGTCGACATCATTCAGTGCCGCAATGAGATTCTCACGAGCCTGAGGCTTGTCATCCGGCGCCACGGAATCTTCCAGATCCAAAGAGATCACATCGGCTGGACCGGCGGCCGCTTTTTCAAACAAAGCGGGGCGAACACAAGGCACAAACAATTGGGACCGGCAAAGCCGAACTGATGCGGGCTCGACAGAAGTGAAGCTCATGAAAACTCTCAGGTGTGTAAGTTCAGGGGCTGATGCGAATTGCGCCGGACAGTAGGGTCCCACCTGGCGGCTGTCAATAAGCCAGACTTGCCCTCAGGTTCCCGTCTTTGCGCTTAGGGGATGATGCTGCTCCACCAGGCTTTTAAGCCGCTCTTCCAGCACATGGGTATAAATCTGCGTCGTCGAAATATCTGCATGCCCGAGCATTTGCTGAACCGAGCGCAAATCAGCGCCATGAGCCAGCAGATGACTGGCAAAAGCATGCCGGAGCGTGTGCGGCGACAGAGAGCTCGGCGCCAGACCGGCTTCAACAGCGAGCTCTTTGAGGAGCTGCCCAAACCGGTGCCGTGTTAAATGCCCGGACTTCCCACGCGAGGGAAACAAAAAGCGGTGGGCATTTCCTTCAGCTGATCCCTTTTTCGGCAAAAAACGATCGCGGTGCGGCAGATAGGCTTCAATCGCCTTTTGAGCCGCGGCCCCTAAGGGAACCATACGCTCCCGGCCACCTTTGCCTTTGATGGTCAGGAACCGGGCATCACCACGCGCAGCGCCTAAAGGCAGGCTAACCAACTCAGAGACGCGCAGACCTGAGGCATAGAGAATTTCCAACAGGCAATGCATGCGGCGTCCTTCGTGGCCCTCTCGCCTTGCCGCCGTATCAAGCAGGGCCTTGACGTCTTTCTCACTCAACGTGTTCGGCAAATGGCGGACCTTCTTGGGCGCATCGATAACGGCGCTGGGGTCGTCGTCTCTGATGCCCTCGGCGTAGAGAAATTTGTAAAATTGACGCAATGCCGATCGGCGCCGCGAAAGCGTCGCCGCGCTAAACCCGTCCGACGTCAATCCATCCAGATAATCGTTGAGGTGTTCCGACTGCGCCCGAGCCAGATCCACTCCCGCGCCGACAACAAATTCACGGATATGGGTCAAATCACGCAAATAGGACTCGATCGTATTGCGAGCGGCGCCCCGCTCGACACTCAACATTTCGAGAAACGCTTCAATCTGTTGACTGTCTTTTGAAATCTTGACCTCCCCGACCGGGACCTTCAGCTATTGGATACCTGGCCCAGCAAGACGGCATCGAAAATCAGCGCCCGGGCCTCTTGGCGCAATCCGCGTGCGGTCAAAGCCAAATGAATGTCGCGCAAAGTTGCCGTGTGCATCTCGGCCGGAGATTGACTGCCAATTGCCGTTAAAGCCAAGGTCAATGCTTCACCCAACCGGCTCCCGGGTAGAACCTGGTTCAAACGCTGCAAGATTGCCGGTGAGCCAACCAAGCTCTGCAATTGAGCAGGCGCCTCCAGCAGGGCAATCTCCGCGCCGTCATTCAAATCAAATCCCAAGATTTGAAGTAACGTCAGTTCCCTGACTTTTCGTGCAAGGCTATCCTCATCGAACGCCAGATCATTGAGCCACTTTTCAGCTTCAAGCGGAGTCCACGTCAAACGTTCTGATTGCGCTGCCGCCAACAAGAGTATTTTTAGATCCGCCGCGACTGTCGGCAGGGCATCGGATGATTGACGGAGCAGCTCATACCATGCGATCGCGCGGTCAACGGCTCCTGCCAACACCGCCATACGTGACATGTCTTCGGCGATCCCCAGATAGGCGGATGAAGGCTCAAGCCCGCGCACCACAGGCCAATATATACGTGCGGCTGTCGTGTACCGTGATTGCATCCGGGCTTGAAACATCGCCGTGGCCACAATTTCAGCACTCGCGCTCGGCGCTGTCGATGTTTTGATCGACTGATAGAGAAGTGCATTGGCCAAGGCAGGGCTCAGTTCCGAAGCCGACGACAGCGGAGAGGTCTTTTGATCTTCGGTGAAGGGCGCAAGATCATAGAGTGCGGACAAATTTGATGTGGGCAACAGACCCACGGCTTCCGCCTTCTCTGCAGCTTCAAGACGCGTGGCGATATCAAAATTTTCCGACTGAGCGACAAAGGCCAGGACACCCGGCGAGGCAACCGACATCAGCGGCGACGGCAACCCCTCACCTAATCTTTCCAACAGAATCAGATGGATCGGATCGACGTCTGTTGGCGTCCCCGCATCAAATTCCACGCCGGAGGTCAGGCTGGTGATCAAGCCAAAGAAAAGGGGATCCTCTCCACCTTGCTCTTTGAACAGACCAGCGGTGAGTTCGGCAGCCGCAGCTTCCTCGTTCAAGACAAAGCATGCCGCCCGCAGTCTCAGAAAATAGGGCAGGTCCTTGCCTTCTTCAATTTGAGCCGCCAAGGCGCAAGCATCTGTGACCTGACCGTTCAGCATCAAAGCATCGGCTTGGAGTGAAATGACGTTGAGGGATCGCGCCAGCGCCGGCAGCTTGTCAATCAGCGCGAGCGCATCACTCGCGTGGCCGGCAGCGAGCAATCTCTCCAATCGCAGCTCAACAAATGGCGTGCCCCGTGTCAGGCCTTGCGGCACGGCGGCAGTGGTCAACAATACCCGGCGTGTCAGATCATTCACGACCGGCGACAGAGACCCGGCCGGTAGCTTGCCGATGAGAGACTCGATGGCCCGGCGATCAGATCCGTCCCACATGGTCGCAGCAAATCCACCCGTTTCCTCGGTCAGCAACCCGACCGTGACATCCGAGATGGTTGACAAGGTGCCGATCTGAATCCCGCCATCCTGCATACCGGGTCTGTTGCCGAGGGTCCGAGTCGAACTTTCCTTCGATGTGTTGTCGCGATCGCCGGTATTTTGGCCTGGCGTAATACCCCGCGGGGGTCCTGTCACCGAACGGTCTTGCGCCAAGACCGGCGCCCCGAAAGCCGCCAGCCCCGCCACGATGACGCAGCTTGCCGCAAAAAGACGAAAAATTGAGGCCGCCGACGGCGATGGCCGGACAAAGCTATTCAGGGAAATTCTCATTTGGCACCACGTGTTCGATGGCCTGGTTCGGGGCTTCCATCTGACCGGCATACACCACCAGAGCGACCACCCCACCGCCAACAATCAGCGCCAAAACTGCGACCAAGATAAATCCCGACTTCATATTCTCACGTCCCCAAAACTCACTTCTCCCACGGATACCTCCCGCGCGATACAAGCTCTATCTCAATTATCCCCACAAAATATCGTCATTTTTGTGATTATGGTGTAAGTGACCGATCGCTTCAAATTCGCGACCCAATAGACGTCATACATTGCCCGTCAGTTCGGCATAGAAATATCGGCAAAAGGTTAATCCACCCACCCGGCAGGCCAAATAAATTGAGACTTCACCCGCACATAACAGACAAAACCCTGGTAATCGTAGGGTTAATGGGCGCCGGAAAGAGCTCCGTCGGACGCCGGCTTGCCAAATCACTGGCTATTCCCTTTGCGGATGCGGACACGGAAATCGAGGCGGCTGCGGGCATGACGGTGAAAGAGATCTTTGAGAAATTAGGAGAGGCTGAATTCCGGCGCGGCGAACGCCAAGTGATTGCCCGTTTGCTCAAAAACAAGCCCCATGTTTTGGCGACCGGCGGCGGTGCTTTCATGGATTCCGAGACCCGGGAGCTGATTAAAGACAAGGCGATCTCCATATGGTTGAAAGCGGATCTGGACCTGTTGATGGAGCGGGTGTCGCGAAGAGACACGCGGCCCCTCTTGGATACCGCGGATCCGCGGCAAGTCATGGAAGATCTGATTGCCCAACGGCATCCTGTCTATGAGACGGCAGACATCACGGTGAACAGCGTGGACGGTCCCCATGAGGTCGTGGTAGACGCCATTATCAGCTCACTAAACGCGTATCTGACAGAACAAGACAGCAAATGAATAGCTGGCAGACAGTGAATGTTGCCCTTGGGGACCGGTCTTATGAGATCCGCGTCGGCGGGGATCTCTTGCCGCAATCTGGGCAGTTGTTGAAGCCATTGCTCAAGCGACCCTTGGTCGCCATTGTCACGGACGAGAACGTGGCGGCCGCTCATCTCGGCACGCTGGAAACCAGTTTGTCGAATGCAGGTATTCAATTCAGCAGCATTGTCTTGCCCGCCGGTGAAGCGACCAAGAACTACGCCACATTCCAAGACGTCACAGAAAAATTGCTGGCATCCGGCATTGAGCGCAATGACGCCTTGATCGCACTCGGCGGCGGGGTCATCGGTGATTTGACGGGGTTCGTCGCTTCGGTTTTGCGGCGCGGCATGGCTTTTATTCAAATCCCCACCAGCCTCCTCGCTCAAGTTGATTCATCCGTCGGCGGAAAGACAGCAATCAATAGCGCGCATGGGAAAAACCTTGTGGGTGCGTTTCATCAACCGGTGGCCGTCTTCGCCGATGTTGACGTGCTATCCACCCTGCCCCATCGAGAGCTGCTGGCGGGCTATGCGGAAGTGGTCAAATATGGCCTGCTTGGCGACGCGCCGTTTTTTGATTGGCTTGAGACAAATGGCGCCGCCCTCATTTCCGGCGATGTAAACGCCAGAACCGAAGCAATCGTCACCTCTTGTAAAGCCAAGGCCGCCATTGTCGCTGCCGACGAAAAAGAATCAGGTCAAAGAGCCTTGCTCAATCTCGGCCACACATTCGGACATGCTTTGGAAGCTGCGACCGGTTATTCTTCCCGTTTGCTGCACGGTGAAGGCATCGCCATCGGGATGGTTTTGGCCTTTCAGCTTTCGGAGCAATTGGGCTTGGCCAAGCCGGGTCTCGCGAAACGGATCGCTGCGCATCTCAGTGCCGTCGGGCTGCCGACCAAAATCGGCGACATAGCCGGCGGACCCCTCTCACCGGACGAACTCATGACTCATATGGCACAAGACAAAAAGGTCGTCGACGGTGCCTTAACTTTGATTCTAGCCAAAGATATCGGTGACGCCTTTATCACGCGCGAAGTTGATCGTGATAAGGTGCTCGGATTCTTAAAAGATATGGTGCAGCACTAGTGGACACAGATCTGCTCTTCTTTGTTCTTCCCATTTTAGCGTTGTTGGTGTTGTCAGCCTGTTTTTCCGGATCGGAAACGGCGCTCACCGCCACGTCCCGCGCGCGCATGCTTCGGCTCAGCCAAGAGGGTAATCGCCATGCCATCATGGTGGGCAATCTCATTAAGAATCGCGAGCGATTGATTGGCGCTATCTTGCTGGGCAACAACCTGGTCAATATCTTGGCGTCGGCCTTGGCCACCAGCGTAATGGTCGCAACCTTCAACGAAGCCGGTGTCATTTACGCCACAATTCTCATGACAGCGCTGGTTCTGGTTTTCGCCGAAGTGCTACCGAAGACTTATGCCCTCTCCGATCCGGATCGCATGTCCATGCGGGTCGCCCCGTTTATCCGCGTGGTCGTCGTTGCTTTTGCCCCCGTCGTCTCCGCGGTCCAATGGATCGTTCGCAGGACGCTTAAAGCCTTCGGCTTCGACATCGACCAAATCGGCAATGTTCTGTCCCCTCAAGACGAGATTCGAAGCGCCATCGATCTGCATCACAGCGAAGGCGGCGTGTTCAAAAGAGACAAAGACATGCTGGGGGGCGTGCTGGATCTGCATGACTTGAATGTAGATGAGGTGATTGTTCATCGAAAAAACATGATGATGATTGATGCAGGCCTGTCCAACCGTGAAATTATCGACAAGGTCCTGCAGAGCCCTTACACCCGCATTCCCATTTGGGAAGAAACACCCGAAAATATTATCGGCATTCTGCATGCGAAAGATCTATTGCGGGCGCTTCGCGCCCATCAAGGCGATGATGACGATTTGAATATTCGCGGACTGCTGCAGACACCATGGTTTGTCCCAGAGACGACGACCTTGCGGGAACAGCTGAAGTCATTTTTGCAAAAGCGAAAACACTTTGCCTTGGTGGTCGATGAATACGGCGCTTTGATGGGGCTTGTGACACTGGAAGACATCATCGAGGAAATTGTCGGCGAGATCGAAGACGAGCATGATGTTGCGGTCGAAGGCGTGCGGCCGCAGCCGGACGGCTCTGCCTATGTCGATGGATCTGTTACCATACGCGACCTCAATCGCGGTCTCGATTGGGCGCTACCCGATGATGAAGCCAATACCATTGCAGGATTGGTCATCCACGAGGCTCAAACGATCCCGTTGCCGGGACAAATATTTTCTTATTACGGTTATCGATTTGAAATCATGAAGCGGCACCGCAACCAACTAACAGGTCTGCGGATCACGCCGCCCCGGGAAAAACAGGTAGCGCCTTAAGAGCGGCGTTCCGATTCGGCAGGTGTCAGTGTTGAGAGAGCCAGCGCGTGCACCGGGCCATCAAGCTCTTCCTTTAACACTTTGTTAACCATGCGCTGGCGTTCAACACGGTTGATACCTTCAAAATCGGCGGAAACAATCTTCACGCGGAAGTGGGTCTCCCCTTCGGGCCGTGCACCGACATGGCCTTTGTGCTTGTCCGACTCATCAATCACCTCCAAAGATTGGGTTGAAAAAGATTGATCAAGTTTTTGGCGAATTTGATCCGCAACAGACATGATGAAAACCTCTTCATACACTTGCATCATACGGCAGAGCGCGATACATGGAACGGCTCAATTAAAAATGTCAAGCAAAGCGTTCGCTTGTTTTGAGCGTCACAGAGGATCATAATCGCACTCGATGGCAGAGACTTATTCATATCGCCCGCCGCTCGGCTTTGATATCCGCGTGAAACCTCCCAAGGAGGAGGCCAAACAGCGCGAAGAGGAACGGGTATGCGACTTTCAGGGATGCAAGAATAAGGGTGTTTATCCGGCACCCAAAGCAACAGAAGCGCGAGAGTATCAATTCTTCTGCCTGGACCATGTACGCGAATTTAATAAGTCCTGGAACTTCTTCAAAGAGATGAAGGACGATGACGTTCGCGATTACATCAAAGACGGCCAAACCGGTCATCGCCCGACTTGGAAGATGGGTACGGGACCGGAAAGCGCCAAAAGTGCGTTCGCCAAATTCAAGGCGACAGGCACCTTTGACGGCTGGAATGGGTTGCACGACGATCATCAGATCTTCGGCAAAACAGGTCCCAAAGCGGCAGCCCACCGCAGCCTGACACGGGCCCAAACAGAAGCCCTGGAAACCATGGACCTGGACGAGACAGCAACACAAAAAGACATCAAGCTGCGCTACAAGGATCTCGTCAAACGCTATCATCCGGACAGTAACGGCGGTGACACAACGACGATTGAGCGATTGAAGAACGTAATCAAAGCCTACCACACGCTCAAATCGGCCGGATTCCCCGAAAGCTAAGACGTTTGACGCCCGGGCCAATCTGCCGCTATTAAGCAAGACAAATGGAATGGTTCGGCCTGACCTCGGGGATGGGCTGGATCGATGCAGCGGCTCCGGCTCTGCAAACCGGATAGCCAATCGAGAAACTTCATGAATCAGATGATCAACCCAGAGTCAGATACGCGCATGCCCAGTCAAACGGTGTCGGTGCGCGACGTTTTCGGGATCGAGTCCGACCGGCAAGTCAAAGCATTTGCCGAGCCAACCGAGCATGTGCCTGAGGTTGACGAAACCTACAAATTTGACCCAGAGACCACCAAGGCCATTTTGGCAGGCTTCGAACATAACCGACGCGTGATGATCCAAGGCTATCACGGAACCGGCAAGTCAACTCATATCGAGCAGGTTGCCGCGCGCCTCAATTGGCCGTGCGTCCGTATTAATCTCGACAGCCATATCAGCCGGATTGATCTGATCGGCAAGGATGCCATTGTCCTCAAAGACGGCAAGCAGGTAACGGAGTTCCGTGAGGGCCTGTTGCCGTGGTGTTTGCAGAATCCCATAGCGCTCACATTTGACGAATATGACGCCGGTCGGCCGGATGTCATGTTTGTCATCCAGCGAATCCTGGAAGCTCAAGGCAAGCTCACGCTGCTTGATCAGAATCGTGTGATTCATCCCCACCCGGCTTTCAGACTGTTCGCCACAACCAACACGATTGGTCTCGGCGATACAACCGGGCTTTATCACGGCACGCAGCAAATCAATCAGGGCCAGATGGATCGGTGGAATATCGTCACCACACTGAACTATCTTGAACATGATGTGGAAGCCGACATTGTGCTGGCAAAATGTCCCGGTTACGAGAGCAAAGAAGGCAAGGAAACCATTTCTTCTATGGTGCGGGTCGCAGACCTTACCCGCAATGCCTTTATGAATGGCGACATATCGACCGTCATGAGCCCACGAACGGTGCTGACCTGGGCAGAGAATACGGAGATTTTCGACGATGTCGCTTTTGCTTTCCGCGTCACATTTTTGAATAAATGCGATGAATTGGAGCGACCGACAGTGGCGGAGTTTTTCCAAAGGTGTTTCGGCGAAGATTTACCGGAAGCGGCAACGCAAATTCAAATCGCCTAAGATCAAGAGGCAATGTACAAATCTCACGACCCGGTTGAACCTCTCAAAAGAGCTCTGACGCAGACGACGCGCTCATTGGCCGAGACGCCTGATCTGGAGGTAACATTCGGCACGGATCCGCCCGGATTGCAGGGCGACAAGGTCAGACTACCCCTTCCCCCCCGCGACCTGGACCTAAAAGAAGTCATGCGGTTGCGCGGAGAGGCCGATTCCCTGGCATTGCGTGTGTCCCATCACAACGCCGCAACAAATGCGCAATACTGCCCCAGCGACAACACCGCCCGCAGCGTTTTTAACGCCGTTGAACAAACGCGCATCGAAACTATCGGCTCCAATAGCATGGCGGGGGTGCGCGAGAATATCAGCGCAGCCATTGAACATCGCTGCGATAAAAAGGGACTGGCCAGGTTGGAAGACCGCCAAGATGCCCCTTTGGCGGACATTATCGGCCTGCTTCTCAGAGAACGACTAACGGGCGTTGCCCCGCCAAAGAGTGCTGCCGCGCTGGTTGACCAAATGCGCGAATATATTGAGGAAAAGGCTGGGGCCACACTTGATCAGTTCACAGACCAAATTGACGATCAAGAAGCCTTCGCCCAGACAACGCGCAAGTTACTTGTTGATTTGGACTTGTTGGCGGATTTAGACGACAGCCAAGAAGAGGCCGCCCAAGACGATATCAGCCAGGAAGCCCAAGACGACTCGAGCCCGGACGATGGAGACGGCAAATCCGAAGAGGCCCAGGGTGCCAGCGATCAAGACACTGAGCTATCCGAAGAATCGCCGCAAGACGGTAAGGAGACGGCCGTTGAGGTGGATGCCAAGGATCTTGAAAATACCGGACAAGATGATGGCCGCGGAGACAAACCGTGGCGGCCGGATCAACTTGCCGAGGGCGGCGCCAACGAACCTCTCTATCGGATCTTCTCCGCACAAGATGACGAAATCATTGCCGCCAGTGACTTGTGTGACCCTGAAGAATTGGTCCGCTTGCGTCAGTATCTCGATCAACAATTGCTGCCAATGCAAAGTGTGGTCGGACGCCTTGCCAATCGGTTACAACGAATGCTGTTGGCGCAACAGAATCGATCCTGGGAATTTGACCTGGAAGAAGGCCTTCTGGATACGGCCAGACTGACACGCGTTGTGATCGACCCGCTTCATGCGTTGTCGTTTAAGGCCGAGAAAGATACTGATTTTCGCGATACGGTTGTCACTTTGTTGCTGGACAATTCAGGTTCCATGAGAGGGCGCCCAATCACCGTTGCGGCCATGTGCGCCGATATCCTAGCGCGCACCATGGAACGCTGCAAAGTGAAAGTCGAAATACTGGGCTTTACCACTAAGGCCTGGAAAGGCGGCCAATCGCGAGAAAAATGGTTGGCGGCCAACAAGCCGCAACATCCGGGACGTTTGAATGACCTGCGGCATATCATTTACAAAACCGCAGACGAACCATGGCGCCGGGCCCGCCCCAATTTGGGTCTGATGATGCGCGAAGGTCTCCTGAAAGAGAATATCGACGGCGAAGCCCTGCTCTGGGCCCACAACAGGTTGATCGCGCGCGCTGAGCAGCGGCGGATTCTCATGGTGATTTCAGATGGCGCGCCGGTTGATGATTCGACCCTGTCGGTCAATACGGGCAACTATTTGGAACGCCATTTGCGTTCCGTGATTGATTACATTGAAACACGATCCCCGGTCGAGCTGACCGCCATCGGTATCGGCCATGACGTCACACGCTATTACAAACGAGCGGTGACTCTGGTGGACGCAGAACAATTAGGCGGTGCAATGACGGAACAATTGGCCCGACTGTTTGAGCCGAATGCGCGGGATTGGCGTTAACTTAAGATCCGTTCATGTTAGGACCACGTAAACCCGTCAGCATGTCTGGCGGGAAATTGAAGTGACACAGCAGTCACCAAAGACCAAGATCCACTAGGCGGCGGCGGCATTGGAGCCTGCACCATTTCGGGCGGCAAAAAGTGATAATGCCTTGCCTTGCATCCAGAGGGGGAGACTCAGGATCCGGCAGCGTAACAGGTTCGAGCCGGACTCGGCATTCGACAGGACTCAGTAATGGCAAATCAGAATCCAGGCATATTGGCACGCAGTATGAGAACAACTTTCAAGATTGAGCCCAACGAGCTTCGATCGGTTCTCACATCTTTTCTTTTCGTCTTCACCTTGATGGCAGCCTATTACATCTTGCGCCCCGTGCGCGAGAGCATGGCCTATGAATGGTCCGACGAAGAGCGGACCACCCTTTTTTGGTTTACCTTTATCGGCAGTGTCGCCGCCGTCTCGCTTTACGGATACCTCTTCACGCGGGTCAAGTTCGCAATCTTTGTGCCGGTGATGTATGGCGTTTTCGCCTTCTCTTTTCTGGGCTATTACATTGCTATGGGGATTCCCGAGGAGGGATCTAACCTCAGTCAAGATTTCTTTGTCTTTGTCGATAAGTCCTTCTTTGTTTGGCTTAGCATATTTGCTCTTTTTCATCTCTCTATATTCTGGAGCTTTATGGCCAGCACCTTCACAAAGGTGCAGGCGCCAAGGCTTTTCGGGTTCATCGCCGCCGGCAGCAGTGCGGGCGCCGTGGTTGGCCCGAGCATCTCTCTTTTCATCGGTGCGCTCGGCGTTGACAACTTAGATTTGATGCTCATCGCCGTCTTGTTGCTGATGTGCCCGATCTTCTTTGTCCGGATCATTGATAATCTGAAAACCAGCGAAATGGGCAATGAAGATATCGAGGTAGACAAGTCGCGCGTGTCGACCAATCCGTTTTCCGGCTTTGTCACCTTCCTGCAAAATCCGTTTCTGCTGGGGATTGGTATTTTCATTCTGTTGTATACGGCCCTCAACACATTCATTTGGTTCACGCTTCAAAACATGATGTATGACGAAGCCATCATGGTCCCCTTCCGTGCCGAACTAGTTTCCTACTTCGGTGAAGCCTTCATCGAAGACGGCGAGCGCGAATTCCGGCGGCAGATTTGGGCCGCTATGGACTTGGTCGTGAATGTGGTGGGCATCGGTACGGCGGCTCTCGCCACTGGGCGCATTGCCCTGAGATTTGGCATGGCGTTTACCCTTGGCCTGGTACCCGTGATTATCGTGGCAGGCTTCTTGGTCGTCGCTTTGGCGCCGTTCCTGACTGTTGTGATTATCTTGCAAATCGTTCGCCGGACCGGAAACTATGCCATCACACGTCCAGGGCGTGAGATCTTGTTCACAGCCGTCGATCCCGAAGCGCGCTTCAAGGCAAAAAGCGTGCTAGACGTGGTCGTCTATCGCGGTGGCGATGCTGTGTCCGCGGAAGCCTATACAATGTTGTCGGCAGGCGGCATGATGATTTCCGGCATTGCGGTGGTATCGGCAGGCTTGGCGGCCATTTGGGGCGTCGTCGGGGTGATACTCGGCAAAGCTTACAAACGCGCCACACCGGAGAAAGTGGACACGGAAGCTGAAGTGCCCGAACCGGCGTAACAATTTCGCCACGATTGGCGGCTAAGGCAAAGACATGATGTCAAAAGTCTTCACCATCGCGGTCATGCTGTTTATGTGGGCATGGCCGGCAGCGGCCGATACAACAGCTGAGCCCGTATCCGCGGAAGCCAAAAAAGGCGGACTGGTTCTGGTTGCGGGCGCAACCGGCCGAACCGGTCAATACATCACCAAACATCTGAAGAAAGAAGGGTACCGCGTCCGCGCCATGTCGCGCCGCAGTGTCGCAGAGGCGGAAGAGACCTACGGCACAGACTATGAATGGGTTCAAGGCGATGTGCGGGACATGGCCAGTCTGACCGCTGCCATGGCAGATGCGGATTATGTCATTTGTACGATAGGATCGACGCAAAGCTTTGGCGCCAATTCACCTGAATATGTGGATTATGGCGGGGTGAAAAATCTGGTCGATGCCGCAAGTGAGGCCGGCGTCGAGCATTTTGCCTTGATCTCGTCCATGGGCGTCACACAGCCGGACCACTTTCTCAACAAAGTGCGCGGCAATGTCCTTCTGTGGAAATATCTGGGCGAAGAACATTTGCGCCGTTCCGGTTTAGACTATTCAGTCATCAGACCCGGTGGATTGAGCAATTTTCCAGGTGGCATAAGTGTAATTGATCTCAAGCAAGGCGATGCACCGGACGCTCAAGGTCTGATCACCCGCGAGGATGTTGCATTGGTGGCGGTTGAATCTCTCTCCAACCCCGGCGCGTTGAAAAAGACGTTCGAAGTGGTCAACGGTGATGTTGTTCAGGGTGATGATTGGCGGCGCCGCCTCGCTCAATTGGAAGCCGATGATCCCCAAATGGAGCCTACGGGCGAAGATCAAAGAATGATGCCACAGGGAAATACACCACCCGCACCACCACAGTAATGCCGGCTTAACGGATTTACGCGCCGCCAAATCCTGGGAGCGGTTTGATCAGGGGCCGCATCAGATAATACGGCACCATCAAGACGAAACTCGTCGCCGTCATGAAACCAAACAAGCTGACCATCTGATTGACCCAGGGAAGACCGGTGCCCCAAAAAGCCGCAGGATAGAACAATAGGCAATAGGTCAAAGATCCGAAAATGGGGGCGTAAAGCGGCGCACGCCACCAGGGAATGCCACGTGTCCAATCAAACAAAGAGATATTGGCAAACTGGGCAAAGACAATCGCGACGATAAAAGCGATACAGGTCCGAATGGGCGGCAATTCACGAACCGACAGCGGGTCATCGGATTGCACATAGAATAGATAAATCAGACCGCCCAATAGGGCCCAGGTAAGGGTCACCTGAGCGGTCGCATAGCCCGGTCCATAGCGGCGATTGGTCAGATTGATCACCAAAAACATGAAGGGCATAACAAGATGCCCGCCGGTGAGCCAAAAGCTCGGCACCAAATAGAGCTGATCGACCCCTTTGAAATAGGCGTCAAACCAATCGATGGGTTGATCGCTGACGGCATCGGCCCACAAGGTCACCCCAAGCAAAAGCACGACCGGAAAAATAATGCGCAGCGTCGCCGTTAGGACTTGGCTGAGCAAGCCTGGTCCGCGTGGGGCATCCGCGGCGTAATATTCTGTAACTTGATGTACCATTCTCGGACGCGCCCCACACGTTTCCCGTTACCAGACCCTGCAAACCGTGCGATCTGCAGTACTTGACCGAAAAATTGCAATTTTCCGACCAGTCTGCCTGCGCGCCCCGCGTTTTTCTCGGTTTATCGTTAACGCGCAGAGTTGACCGCATCATGGCTCAGCCAGTCGCTGAGCGCAATCCATTCGAAAGGTTTGAAATTGGCCTCGGATGCGCGCGAGTTCGCTATTGAGCGGCCCGGGCCTTAGAAATCTGGGTTTTGAGCTTGCGCGCTTTGTCCGACAGATTTTCGTCACGGGACTTCAGCAAGAAATTGTCCAGACCGCCGTTTTTGTCGACGGACCGCAGAGCCGAGGCGCTGACTTTAAATCGAATACTCTGTCCCAGAACATCGCTGGCAAGGCTGACATTGCACAGATTTGGCAGAAACCGCCGACGGGTCTTATTTTGGGCGTGCGACACGTTATTGCCGGAAACAACGCCTTTTCCAGTCAATTCGCAACGACGTGACATACGGCTTCTCCTGAATCTAAACGGATAGGTGCAAATAAAAACCGCCCCGATCCGGTTTTCCGTCGAGGCGGCGGAGATATACGCTCTTGGAGCGGCCCGGTCAAGCCTGGTCGAACCGGATTCTTGGGCGCCTATTTGGCTTGAAACTGGGCCAAAATCTGCTTTGCGCCGGCCCTTGGGCTGAGCTCACCTTTGGCGACAGCCTGCTGGGTCTTTTCAACAATGCCGCCCATTTGGCCGTCGGGATTAAGGGCCTCGATCAAACCCTCTCGAATTTCCGCCCACATCCAGGTCTGCGCCTGGGCAGCCCGGCGGATATGCAATTCGCCCGTCGTCTCAAGATCCTCGCGGAAGGCGGAAATCTGCTGCCAAATCTCTTCCAGACCTGTCTGATTGAGGGCGGAAGCCAACTGCACGCCAGGCCGCCAATTTCGATATTTCGGGCGCATGAAATGAAGGGCGGATTGATAATCCGCTGCGGCGCGACCGGCCGCCGCTTCCAGATCACCGTCCGCTTTGTTCACGATCACCAGATCCGCCAGCTCCATGATGCCGCGCTTGATGCCCTGCAGCTCATCGCCGCCGCCGGGCGACAAAATCAAGGCGAACATATCCACCATATCAGCGACAGCCGTTTCCGATTGACCGACACCGACGGTCTCAATCAGCACGACATCATAGCCGGCCGCCTCGACAATCAGGCGCGCCTCTCGAGTCCGGCGCGCAACACCACCAAGGGTTTCGCCGGACGGTGATGGCCGAATGAATGCCTCTGGGCTTCGCGACAACAGCTCCATCCTGGTCTTGTCACCCAGAATGGATCCGCCGGACCGGCTCGATGACGGATCGACGGCCAAGACGGCGACCTTCAAACCTTGCTCAATCAGGTAGAGACCGAAAGTTTCAATCAGGCTGGACTTGCCCACGCCCGGCGCACCGGACAGACCAACACGCACGGCACGGCCCGTATGAGGCAAAAGGCGGGCAAGCAATAGCTCGGCCTCAGACTGCTGATCGGCCCGCGAGGACTCCACGAGAGTAATCGCCTTGGCCATCGCGCGGCGCTCGCCACTCACCACGCGTTTGGCCAACTTATCGATTTCCAGCGATTTATCGGTTGCGTCTCGACTCACTTTGGTCATGGCTCCAAAGTCGCCCGTTTGGCAGGGAAAATCAAATCTGTTGAGGCGCATATTAATCATGATTACGGTGAACAGTGGAAGATCTCTGTAGGGCCTTATTTTTGTCACAGGCGCATCGTTGCATAGTGAGTCAATGGCTTATCCGGCAGGGGGAAACAGGAGACACTATGACCCTACGCAAATCGATCTGTGCAATTGCCGTCGTAGCGACGGTGGTGGCGACTCCGGCTCTCGCCAATCGGCAAGAAGCTCTGGAGCTGCACACGTTCAAGCTGCCGCAAATTGCCAACCCGACCAAGTCGCTCGATTTGGAATTCGAAGCCCATGTGGGCGGTTTTCGGATCGGCGAAATTGCCATTGAGGCGAAGTGGGACGACACACGTTATGTGATGGATAGCCTCGTCCACACCGAAGGGTTTGCCGACGTGTTGGTCAAAGCCCGCTATCACAATTCAGCTCACGGCATCTTCGATGCCAAACGGGTCGCGCCCAAACTCTACAGCACGCACTACAAAACCCGGTCAGATCAGCAATATGTCCGAATGCGCTTTAATTTGACGGACCCCACAAAGGTCGTGGCGGACCCGCCCTATAGCAATCGTCATCAGGTCTCACGCTTTGACAAATATAAGAGCGTGGATCCGATGAGCTCTATTCTTCATATGGTGACTGGTGTCACAGCGGATGACTCGAACCCTTGTGGTAAGACCGTGCCCATCTATGACGGAAAAAGACGCTTTGATTTCGTTCTCAAATTTAAGAGCGAAAAGGAACTGACGAGCGACGACCCTGAAGGCTATGTGGGGCCGGGATTGCATTGCCAGGTGCAATACAAGGAAGTGGCCGGGTTTCGCAAACGCGACCCACGTGAGAAACCCTATCCGTGGATAGATCTCTATATGGCAACCCCCGGCGACGGCATCGTGATCCCGGTTAAAATCACGGTCGACACGGGCTTTGGTGATCTCAATGCGCGCGCCACCAAGGTCGTGCTCAAGAGCTTTGAATAGTGAATTGAGATCAGCATACTGAATTGATTACAATTCAAATTCGTCGATGACTTTGTCTCGATTAGCGTAAAATTCTTTGGCGAATCCCTTAGGCGCGTCCGTGTGTTTATCGTGGGTCGCCCCCCAAGCTGCGATCTCGAGTAGCACAGGCACAAGAGAGCGTCCCTTTGCAGTGGGCCCGTACCTAAATTGACGCCGATCCTCGCGATCCCGGCTCTTCTTAATGATGCCCGACTCCTCAAGTTTCTTCAGTCGATCCGCGAGAATATTGGAGGCTATCCCTTCTTCCGCTTCCAAAAAACCCTGGAACGTAGACTGTTTCTTGAGCAACAAGTCACGCAATACCAACAGGGTCCAGCGGTCGCCGAAGAGATCAAGACTAAAACTAATAGGGCAGCCAGATCGCCGCATGTCTCTTTTTGTCATTACCGGAATATGACAATTTCACTTGTTTTTTGCAATCAACATGCTATTTTACTTGCAAATTGCAAGCTAAATTGGGAGGAGACAATGGCATTTCAGGGTGGATGTTTGTGCGGCGCCGTGCGCTATGAGGGTCAAGCGCATGCTGGCGGAGGCCATTGTCATTGCGTTCATTGCCGTAAAACGAGCGGCACCGGCCATGGCTCCCACATGGTGGTTCCCAAAGATGCCTTTTCCTGCAGTGGCGAGGTACGGTTTTATGAATCGCAAGCCGATAGCGGCAACAAAGTTCAGCGGGGCTTTTGTCCCACTTGTGGCTCACAGATCTATTCGACCAATAGCGGCTTTGACGGATTGGTGTTTGTGCGCGCCTCAAGTCTGGATGACCCTGAAGTCTTTGAACCCCAAATGATCGTTTACACTAGCCGTCGACCATCCTGGAACAAGATTGATTCCGATCTACCGAGCTTCGAGGACATGCCGCCTTTCGAAGACAGGCCGGAAATGTGAACCTAGTCGACACCCAATGATTCATGCCCGTATTTGAGGGAGGCGCCTTTTTTGTTCGGGTCTTTATGCCAAATCTGTCTCGGCCCGAATCCATCTTTGCGCAGCCATTGTTCCGTATAGACAATCTTATGGGGATCAATTTTCAAAAGCTGAAATTGCGGCGGTTCGGTGAGGGAGCGCCCCAATTGCACAGCGGAAGATTGCCAGCGGTATATCGACAACGCATGGTCATGTTCCGGTGTGCCGGGCTCCAGTAATTGGGCGTCGCCGAAAAGCTGAGCGCCACGGACCGACACCCAACCGGTATTCTCTGCATGGATGGAAAAGCACAGCCGGGGATCTTTCTGAATGGCCTTTAGCTTTGGGCTGCCCGGCTGCGGCAAAATGTAGACCGTGGTGCCTTCCGCATAATATTCAACAGGTGAGCCGATTGGGCCGTTCTTTCCGATGGTGCACAAAACGCCCATCCAGTTGATCGCAAGCAAATGCTCAATACGGGTTGTCAACTCTTCCCGCGGCAATTGCTTGGTGGGCCATGGTGTCTCGTGCAACCAAGGATGAGCCGTCATGTGAATTCCCCTTCTCCAATTGTCAGGCGTTAAATCTAGCGGGGCTAGATGAGCTGCGCGACGGACCATCCGTCTCTAACCACCCGTCGAATGATTGACCCGTCGCCCAACTATTGTCGTATCCTGACAATTCGCGACGAGAATCAGAGGGGCGCTGACATATGATTAAACTGTTCCAACCCAAAAGAGCCTTCGGCCTGCCCAATCCCAGCGCCTTTTGCGTGAAGTTAGAGACCTATCTACGCATGACCGAAACGGCGTATGAACTGCATATCGGACAGCCCAACAAGGGACCCAAAGGCAAAATCCCATGGATTGAAGACGGTGACGTCAGGCTCGGCGACTCGGAGCTGATCATTCAGTATCTGAAATCAAGAGACGGGGACAAGTTGGACGGTAGGCTTTCCGCTTCGCAAGCCGCCCAAGGGCATACCATCCGTAAACTGGCGGAAGAGAGCCTCTACTTCATCTCTTCTCATTCCAAATGGGCTGTCGATGCCGGATTTGCGATTTACTCGGCGGAGTTGTTTGCCGATATGCCGGCGGTGGTGAAGCTCTTTGTTCCGGGATTGGTCCGGAAGCGCGCCGTCAGTTCACTCCATGCGCAAGGCATTGCCCGCCACACGCAAGAGGAAATCGATGACATCGGCCGCCGCGATGTCGAAGCTCTGTCGACTCTGTTAGGTGATCAATCATTCTTCTTCGGCGAAACACCGACATCCATTGACGCCAGTGTTTTTGGTGTGCTGGGCAATTTGATGGACGGTCCCTTTGAAAGCGGCACGAGAACGGCCGCTTTGTCAAAGGACAATCTTCGTTCCTATATCACGCGCATTCGCGATACCTATTTCGCAGATCTGAAAACCTGAATATCATGAGCGCCGAAAGGGCTGAAATAGCAGCCGGTCCAACCGTCCGTCCGCTGTATCGCGAAAGGCATCGAGCCCAATGGTCATGCCATCGTGACCTGCACCGGGTTGGGCGGTGTAGGTGCCAAACAAGCGATCCCACCAAGGTAGATTGAAACCAAAGTTGGAATCTGTTTCCGATTGATCGACGGAATGATGGACCCTGTGCATATCCGGTGTCACCACGAATAGACGTAAGGCCCGATCCAGTCCGGTCGGGATACGCACATTGGCATGGTTAAAGCTGGCCGTCGCATTCAAGACAATCTCAAAAACGATCACAGCGGTTACTGGGGCACCAATGGCAATGACCGCAAGAGCTTTGATCAGAGCCGATAGAAAGATCTCAATGGGATGAAAGCGCAACGCCGTTGTTACATCGAAATCGACATCCGTGTGATGCACACGATGCAATCGCCAAAGCATCGGAACGCGGTGGAAGATCCGGTGTTGAAAATAGATCAGCAGATCGAGAAGAACAAAGGCCCCGAAGCCCGCAATCCACGGAGAGACGGATACCAGATTGAACAAGCCCCAATCATTCGCGCCGGCCCAAATAGCGGATGTCACGGCAATCGCGCCGAGGGTCAATCTGAGCACCAATGTATCAATGAAAATCATGCCGAAATTCGACACCCAGCGCCCCAATCGAGGCCGAAGCCGGCCACGCTTGGGGCTGAGGGTTTCCCAAATAATCATCGCCCCAAGCACGCCGACAAAAGCAGCGGAGCGGACAATCGGCTCTAATTCTGGGCTCAAGAGAGGTAATCCCGTGTGATCTCTTCCGAGACTGTCCAAAGCCTTTTGGCCATGTCCAAGTCTTCCGTGAAACCACCCTGCCGGCGCGGATTGCAATTTTCAAACATCAGGCCGGTGGTGTCGTTCAGTTGAGGATAGGTTGACACGTAGCATGTGGTGGCGGCGCCCTGCGGAACTGATTTCATAAATGTCCAGCCCAGCAACTCAGAGGCAACTTTTTGCCACCAGGGCAAATGACGGCCGAGATTGGTCATAATGACACCGGGCCGCACCGAATTTGACGTGGCTGCCGAGTCTTCAAGACGCCGCGCCAGCTCAAGTGAAAAAAGAGCGTTGGCGAGCTTTGATTGTCCATAACCAAGGTCCGGCGTGTAAACACCCTCCATAGCAAGATTATCGAACAGGATTCCCGTCTCCGGTGCGTTGCGCGTTGCCTGACCACTCGACAAGACCACGACACGCCCTTGCGCCGCCGCTTTAACCTGGTCCAACAAACCAACCGTCAAAATGAAATGACCCAAATGATTGATGACGAAGTGCCGTTCAATCCCGTAATCCAATTGCCGCTCCGGCAAAGACATGACGCCGGCATTACAGATCAACATATCGATCGGTGTATCCAACGCCTTTACATCGGCAACACACTGCGCCGCCGAAGCAAAATCGGAAAGTTCAATGGCGACGGGCGTGGTCTTACCCTCAATGGAGTTACACGCTGTCTCGGCTTTTTCCAATGTCCGTGCCGCGCCGATCACGTGAGCGCCACGCATGGCCAAGACCCGCATGGTTTCGTAGCCCAATCCGGAATTGGCGCCGGTCACAAGCGCGGTTTGTCCGGTGAGATCAAGACCGTTTGTGACTTCTTCGGCTGTCGACTCTTTTCCAAAGGGACCGACAAATGTGCCCTGCGGCAGCGGAAGCTCAACCTCTTCGCCGCATGCCGAGAGGACCGGCAGCGTCGCTATCGCGGCACCTTGCAACATTCGGCGGCGATTGATTTCAAATGTCTTGGGCATAACTGACGGCCTCGTTTGCAATTTTCTGAAAGATTAGTGGATCCATGCCCGGCGGTCGAGACGTGTCCGATCAACAAATCTTGCTTCAAAAGTAAAAGGGGGCGCAGATGCCCCCTTTTTTGTCTCATTTAAACCTGCCTCAACTTACCAGGGCAGAATGGTGCCGTCATATTGCAGGAATGACCCTGTCGTCTCAACCGTCAGCGTGTCGATATTACGGATCATATCCGCTGCCGCATCGTCCGGACTGCGCAGATCGCCGGGCACCTCCTTCATCAGATCCGTCCGGGTCGGCCCGGGATTAACCAGCCCGACCGCAATGCCCTTACCTTTGACGTTGGTGGACAATCCTTTATAGGCCATGTTCAGAGCCGCTTTCGACATGCGATAGCCATACATGAAACCTTGAGCTCTTTCGATCGACCCCATGGAGGAAGAGACGGCGACGATCTTTTTTTGCTCGCTTGCCTCAACATTGGACACGAAAGCTTCGGCCATTTTGATCGGCCCAAATGTATTGACTTCAAATTCATATTGAACGTGATCGTAATCGATCTGGCCGAATGCCTCTTGCTTCATCAAGCCGCTGATGCCCGCATTGTTCAGCAATAGATCGATGGGTGTGTCTTCGTACTTCTCGGCAAGCTTTTCGATTTGTTTATCGTTAGTCACATCCAACTGCTCGATAATCAGTTTATCACCATACTGATCTTGCAGCGCTTTGAGATCATCCGCCTTTTTTGGTTTCCGGGCTGTGGCAATCACTGTTGCCCCACGCTGCAGATAGGCTTTGGTGAAGGCAAGGCCGATGCCCTTATTGGAACCGGTGATCAACACCGTCTCTGCAGAGGCTTGCGTTACCAACATGAAGGGTAAAACAAGTAGGAAAGCCAGGGGTTTCATCATGGGTTTCAAGTCCTTTACAATAACTATTGTGTCTTGTTGAGGCGGCTCTGATAAGCGAAGCGCGCCGGTCAAACCGGCGCGCTTTCCAAATAAGGTGCACTGATTCAACGGGCAAAATACGCACATTTTCGCCGGATCAGATCAGTCTGCGGTCGAAAGGGGCCGGTTACGACCACTTGCCCCGATCGGCGTCCATTTGAACGATCCCGGCCCGGCGGTCGAGCATGAACTTCGCCTGTTCTTTACCGAAAATACGCTCAGGAATGACGTTCATGGGATCCTTGCGGTTGGAGTATTCCCGGTAGGTAAAGTCATACTCTTGCTGGGCCGCCCGTTTTTCTTCCGGAATCGGCTGCGCTTCTTCCACCCATTTAAACCAACGGTCGACGAATTTCTCCAGATACGCCTCGCAAGCATCCAAATGCTCATCATTCAACTCGGTGATGTAGCTGGAACAGACAGGCGATTGCATCGCACGGATGGCAGGACCGTGGCTGGCCGACCAAACAAAGTCCGTGTTTGCGCGGAAGTCGATATAGTCTTGGTTCGCCTCACCTTCATAGTATTTGTCGGAATAGGCTTCGTTAACTTTCAGATCACAGCGCGAAACATAATCGGCATAGAACAACAGGTTTGGAATGGTGCCGAAGATCAGCATGAGGTTTGGCACGTCAATGTCTTGGCTGAGCGTCACATTGATGTTCATGTCGATGAGACTAGCTTTGCGGTTGCCGATCCAGGAGCGCACAAACCAATCAACCTTATCAGCCGTGTAGCCGTAAAAGGCCCCTTCCATCTGTTCGTCCGGCGAAGTGTAATATTCGGCACCTTCGGAAATGGGATGCAATTCAGCACCGAAGTAACTGACGATCCGGTCAGCGATCTTGCTGTGGATTCCCCAACAGCGTTCCCAATATTTGGAGACATCCACATTGGGATTGTCAGCCAAGAATTCGTGAATTGTCTTCACATCGCTTTGCTTATTCATGCGCTCAAAAAGCCTTTCGTAAACTCAGGTGATCAATTGGCGCGGACTTTAGGGCGGGGGTTTTGGAAAATCCGCTCTCTTAGATCTGAAAATCCACATATTGGTTGAGGCCATCAAGCCACCGCGACGGCATAAAAACGGCCCCGGCGAGATTGCCGGGGCCGAAACACAAAACCCAAGTTTTATCAGGACGTTAGCGTGGGACCTAAATCGGGTCCGCTTGCGCCGTCCCATCATACTTTTCAAAGTCGCAGGTGAAGTCCTTATAGGTTTGGTTAGGCTGCCAGGCAAAGGGCTGGTGATTTAAGTGACCATAGCCGCCGACAAAGTTGGTGGGCTTTAAGAGTCCGGCCGTGGGAATCACACCGCCAAAATTCTGCTGACCTTCAAACATCATGGGATCCCAGCCGTGATACATGAACATCATGCCCGGCTGCATGGCAGATGTGACATGGGCCTGCACAATCATATCACCCATCTTGCTGTAGACTCGGATCGTATCCCCGTCGGCAACGCCGCGTTCGGCTGCGTCTTCCGGGCTCACATAGATGTCCGGCTCGCCGCGTTGCAGGCTGACCATCAACGGATCGTCGCGCCACATGGAATGAATGCCGTGCCGGGCGTGTCCCATCATCATTTGCAAGGGGTAGCCTTCATTGGTCAGCGGATCCCGGTGGTCGGGCAGTGCTTCCTCAAATTGGAGGAACCAATCATGGTCGAAATAATATTGCTGGCGACCGGTCATCGTCTGGTATGCACGCTTCTTGCGCACATTGTTGACAATGTTGGCATTGAACGGCGATTCCTCCGTGTAGACCACATCGTCACTGCCTTCGAGGCGAATTATGCCGTTCTTGGCAATATCGTCGAACGGAATTTTCGGATAGCCGGGCGTGTTCTGCAGGAGAAAATCCAAAACATCCTTGGTTTCTTTCATCTGCCCGCCCAGAGTGAACAAATCGCCGATTTTGGATAAATCACGCGGCACCGGCTGGCCCATGAAATTATCCTGAATGGGCTCGACGCCCCGCTCGGTCGCACGGCGCTGAATAGCTTCGGTCAGTCTTTTGAGCCATGTCCAGTCATCAACCGACTCGCCCAATGGCGGCACCGCCTCATTCAGCGTATGCAGATACGGCGTGCGGGCCTCATGAATCATGTCATTGCGTTCATAGTGATGCGCAATCGGCAGCACGTAATCGGAATGCAATGCGGTCACGCTCATGTCAGGCGTTGCCGCGACAATGGTTTCCAATTGACCGAATGCTGTTTCGCGCCAGCGACGACCTGACGCGCGCCAATTGGCGGCATTCGCGCCGCAGAAAAAGCCCATCTTCCAACCCTGAGGGGCCTGCGGGGGCATCCAGCGATTGGCAACGGATTCTTGATAATATTTATCAATTTCGTCGGCAAACTCCTGGCCATAAACATTGGCATTGAGCGCCTTCATGTCACCCGTCTCGTAATCCCAGGTGGCGCCGGTTTTGATCTTCAGCGCCGGCCCTACATCAGCAAAGGCATAGGCGAATGTACCGAACTCATTGGCAATATTGGTAATCTGAATGCCACTGCCGTCGGGGCCGATATTCCCGGTTAAGGACAAAAGCAACAAGAAGGAGCGCTGCAACATGTCGCCATGGAGCCACTTGCACGCATTGTAGCCGGAGTAAATCATGCCCGGCTTGGCGCCGGCAAATTCACGCGCAACAACCCGAATGGCTTCCGCGCCAACGCCACAAATCTCGGCAGCCTTTTCCGGTGTATAGTTTTCCAGATGTGCTTTGGTCCGCTCAAAGACGGTTGTGACCTCCACCGGACCGTCTTTGGTTTCAACAGTGAACGTTCCTTCCAAAGCAGGTACAATCGCGCCCAGGTCGATTTCGCCATCAATATGCGGCATGCCCGGCACTTCCATATTAATCGGCTGTTTGCCGGTGCCCGGCGCTTGAACGACACTGCCCGTTGCTTCGTCCCACATGTAGAAAATATGATCAGGTACTTCAGCTTCAGGCACCTCCGCAAAATCCGTCCCACGAAGGAATTTATTGTTATCGGTGCGCACAAGATACGGCATGTCCGTCTGCTCACGGACATAGTCTTTGTCAATCGCGTCATCGGAGATGATGACCTGTGCCATGGACAGCGCGATCGCCGTATCCGTTCCCGGCTTAGGGTTCAACCAACGATTGGCATGCATGGCTGTGGCATTGAATTCCGGCGCGATGACAATGACCTTGGTGCCGTTATACTTGGCCTCCCAAAAGAAATGAGCATCGGGAATCCGTGTAACCGCGGGATTGGAATACCAAACCAAGCAAACGCGTGATTTGTAGACCGCGGCCATGGAGTCTCCTAAGAGCGCTTGCCCCATGGTCATATAGATCCCGACCGGCAAGTCGCCGACGCCGGCGAAAAGTTCGGGTACGGAAATTCCGGTCAAGTTACCGAACCGGGCAACGGCCGCCCAAGTTCCCCGCTTCATGACCATTTGCGTGCCCAAATCATAAGAAATGGATTCAGGGCCATCCGTGGTCGCGTAATCGATAAACTTATCAGCGATTTCCGTGAGCGCCTGATCCCAGGTCAAGCGTTCCCACTTGCCCTCGCCCCGCTCACCAACACGCTTCATGGGATAAAGAACACGCTGAGGCCCATACATGTATTTGGCGTGGCGCAATCCTTTTTGACACCCGCGCGGCCCAAAGTCGGGGACGTCGTCGCCGCCCTGGCTTTCATACTCGCCCTGCTGTTCCTCGCGCCAGACCACGCCGTTTTTGACATAGACGTTGAACGCGCAATGACCGGTACAATTGGTCCCGTGGGTCCCGTGCACCACTTTGTCCCAGGTCCATTTTTGGCGAAAGAGATCCTCGGTCGCGCTGTAGTCTTCTTCGCCGTCCGTCTGCGCCAAACTTGGGACGGTGCCGTGCTGGAGGGCGATACCGCCTGCCACCGCAGCGCCGCTGCCGCGCAAGAACAAACGACGTGAAACAGATTGATGACCCATGGAAGACTCTCCCCTTAAACCGGGCAATTTATACAAGATTCTCTAAGGCATTATAGGAGTCCGGCGGTTCACCGCAACTGAAGGACAAAGACACCGAGGACCCGCAGCCGCTCGTTGGATAAGTGTGGACACAGCCCAAAGAGACAGAAATAACCCCTCACCCAAAGGGGCATCCGGCTCTCGGACTCCAGACACGTCGAAACCGGGACTCAATTGCGCCCATCATCCAAACAGGGATAGAAAGCGCCATAAATTCACTCTGACGGAGTCCGGTCGTGCATAATTTCCGATCCTTCATTCAGGCCCTCGAAGATAAGGGCGAATTGGTCCGCATTTCCAAAGAGGTCGATCCCAAGTTCGAGATCGCAGCCCTTATGGTTAAGCTTGAGGCCGAACACAAAGCCTTCATTTTTGACAATGTGAAAGGCGCCAAACTCCCATTGGTTGGAGGGTTATTCAGTGGCCTCGACCGTTTTGCCTTGGCCCACAACATTCCCGAGGATCAGAGGTTCACGCGGCAAGATCATGCGGCGTTGCTCGGCAAAGCCATCGCCGATCCCATCCCGCCGAAAACAGTCAATGGCGGCGCCGTGAAAGACGTGATCCACAAAGAAGATGACGTCAACCTCAGTGAGCTGCCGATCCCGACATTCTTTGAAGACGATAGCGGCGCATTTATTACAGCCGGTGTCGGGGTGACCCGCAATCCGTCCACGGGTCAACTGAATGTAGGCTTTTATCGCTGCCTGATTTTGAGTGACGGCACGTTGAGCGTGAATGCCAGTTCCATGAGTGACCTGCGCAGCATCTACACGGAAGTTCAAAATTCCGGTGAGCCGCTGCCCATCGCCATCGTCATCGGGGCGCCGCCGTCACTGCTGGCCTCGGCAGCCGGCAAACCGCCACCTCACATGTCCGAATATGATGTGGCCGGCGGCCTAGAAGGCGAGGCTATGGAATTGGTCAAATGCGAAACCAACGATCTCTTGGTACCCGCAGATGCGGAAATCGTGATCGAAGGGGTGATCGACTTTAAAGAAGAAGTTGTCCAGACACTCGGGGAATTCGCCGGTCAATATGGTCCGGAAACAGACCCGATTACGAAAGTCACCGCGATCACTCATCGTAAAGATGCCATGTTCTACGGACTAACGGCCGGCGCGAATCCGGAGCACAACACACTCGGCACCATCGCCATGTACACGTTGGAGAGCTTGATCCTGCAGGAAATGAAATCGCAATTTCCCGCCATCAAGAATATCCACATTGTCATCGATGCCCCCATGACCGGCACCTTGCTTAACTTGGTCGTGGTCATGGACAAAAAACGCAACGGCGAACCGGCGGAGTTTATTCGCGAAGCCTTTAAGAGCCAGGCCGGATATTTGCCGGTCGGGCGGATCTTCAAACGTATCGTGGTGGTGGACGAAGATGTGGACATCTACAATCACAAAGATGTCGAATGGGCCATCGCCACACGTATGACCCAAGCATCAAAGATCTTGGTGATCGAGGGCTATCAGAGCTGGGAGCTGGATCGGGGCGCCAAAGAAAATGATGAATCCTTGAGATTGGGGTATGATGCGACCATGGACTTGGAAGATGTCGAAAAGCTGAAGCGGCCGATGATTCCAGGTGCCGAAAATGTGCAGTTGGAAGACTACCTCTAAGAAAACAAGAAAGACTCTGTCAGCGGAGGCAAAGCAGATGGCATCACCCTCGAACGGTTCGGACGCAACGTCGCGCATCGATCCTTATTTGGCGGTCGCGTTGCAAACCAAAGTCGTCAATGTGGCGACCCGCGACGAGGTAAAAGTCAATCTTGATCATATCGGCAATATGATCGATTTGGTGTGCCACATCTGCGCCCTTGAATTGCCCGTCCGGCTGATCACTTTGGGCGAAGGCGCCATTCAAGGTTTCATTGATGAGATCGCGCATTTAAGTCCTAAGCAATTCAGCGACACTATGGCCGCCGATATGCCTGGTTGGGAGACGGAATTTCTCGGCGAAAAAGCCAAAGAAAAGAATGTCTACATTCTTGGCCAATTGAAGACGAAAAACCCGGCCTTCCCGGACCGCTTCTTCAACACGGTTTTCTTGATTGACCCGACCGGCGAAGTCATTTGGCAGCACCAGAAGAACATCGTGCTGTTTGTCGAGCACTCAACGACCCCCCATGATGTTTATGACGAATGGGTCAAAATGCACGGCGACGGCTTGGACGCCTTTTTCCCGGTGGCGCGCACACCGATCGGCAATATCGCGGGCACGATCGGCGTGGAAGGTGGCTATCCGGAAACCTTCCGCGGCTTTGCCCTTAACGGCGCGGAAATATTCTATCGCGGCTCTCTGCCCGAACCCTGGGTGAGCCGGGAGATCTGGGACATTCAAAACAGATCGCGCGCGCTGGAAAACACAGCTTACATGCTCGGCACCAATACCGGTGCGCTGATCGTCAATGGCCCGCCCGGCACACCGCCAACACAAGTGGATGGCGCCTTGGGCGGCAGATCCATGGTGGTCAATTATAAAGGCGAGGTGTTGTCGCAAACCGTTGAATCCGGTGACTGTTACGCCGCCGCCGAGATCAATATCGATGCGCTCCGTCATTTCCGTGAGAACGCCAAGGTCCTCAATTGGATTCCGTATATCCGCTCGGAAATTTTCCGCAAACTCTATGACAATGTTATTTGGCCGGCTAACGCGCAGCCCATGAAAGACGATGTGGCGGCGGAAGTTTTGGAAGGCGTTGTCAAATCACTGCAAGAGCGCGGCGTTTACGAAAAACGCGACAAATAGCGTTGGCTCAAAATCCAAAATCACCCGGCCCTTTTGATATTGCCACGATGGGTGCGATTCTGAGCCCGACGGGCACGACCCATGTGAGGGAACTCACATCGGACTTTTATCAAAAGCTGGATGTCGAATTCGACGGCTTCGCCGGGCATGCGCTTGTGGCCCGGCACTCTTTTTCGGAAGCCTGGCCGACATGGGAAATGCATCCCAAAGGCGATGAATTGGTTTATCTATTATCCGGAGAGGCTGATTTTGTTTTGTGGGTGGACGGCCAAGAAGACATCGTCAGGGTCAACCAGGCCGGTCATTATGTTGTCGTACCCAGGGGTGTTTGGCACACAGTCCGGCCGCACCAACCGACATCCATGCTTTTCATCACACCGGGTGAAGGCACTCTCAATGCCAAGCACCCGGAACAAGGCGACGGTTGATTAGCGCCGATTGTGGGAGCGTTTCTCCGCTTCGTCGACGCGCTCGCGCACTTCCGGATCAACCTCAAACGGTTCCCAGCCTTTGGGCGGTGAATAGACGCCCCATTCAACCATCTTGTTGACTTGCAGCTTGACCAATTCGTGCTGTTGCTGCTCGGTCATCGGAGGCTTGTCCATGGCCAGATTGCGCGGATAGATGCCGCCTTTGGCCATTTGCGCATCGTAAATCACTTTGTATTCTTCGATCCGCAGATCTTTCGCCAGATTTTGCCATTGGCCGCGAACGCGGAAGTCTCTCAGTCCTTCCACATTCAGCATGGCGCTGACCAATGTCTCTCCGCCGCCGCGATATTCGGAAATGATGTTGCCGCGATAATCAAAGATTTGGCTTTTGCCGCAAGACATCAAATGGTCTTCTCCGCCCGGCATATAAATGGCGCCGATATTCGGAGACAGTACGTAGCAGGTATTAAAGATGGCATGCGCCTGGTTCTGGATCTGCGCCATATTGTTGCCCATCCACGGCTCGGGATATTGCGTGCGGTAGATGACTTCGGCGCCATTCAAGGCAAGGCCGCGCGAGGCTTCGGGGAAAGAGCCCTCGGCGCAAATGAGCATGCCTAAATTGCCGATATCTGTTTTGGCCACCGGATAAATGGCTTCAAACAGTTTGATCGGGTCGTCGCCGTGGGTTTCCAAATAGAAATCCCAAATGTCGCTCGGCGCCGTATTGGTCTCTTTTTGATAAAAGGCCGTCTTATAGTGTTTGAGGATCACCTCGCCGTTGGGATCCAGGATAAAGCCGATGTTGAAAATCCGGTCGGGGAAGAAGTCCGGATCTTTCGCCACCATCTGCGCCATGATGTGAACGCCGAATTGCTTGGCGAGCTGGCCCAAAAAGTCCGTTTCGGGACCGCCGATCTCCGGCACCACTTCATTGTAAATCCGTAAGTGCTCGTCGCCGCCGCCAAGGCACCATCCGCCGATGCCCCCTTCGGACACCGCCACCAATTGTACCGGCAAATCGAGCGAACAATTCCAAACCGAATAGCCGATACTGGTCGCAAGGCGCTCAATATCCCGCATGTAATCGTCGCGGGTGGTCGCCATATGCGAAATGTTCTGAATACCAACGGCTGAATAGTGCAACATGTCTGAACTTCCTTTTGGGATCACGCAATTCCTCATGCGATGGCGCCAACTTATTGCCGGGGCACTTTCTCCTTCGCCCGCTAATCGCTAAATGTCCGAGTGTCGGATATCGTACAATCAGACTATAGGCGACCATCAAGAGACCAGCAACACAGCCATTTTTGAATTTTCTGCGATGGCGGGCTGACTTGCCAAACCGGCCCAGCTAACCTATTCAAAACAGAGGTTGAATTTGGCCGGGACAATGGCCGAACGCCGCGGAGGAGAGAATACATGGAAGACTATCAAACTTGGAAACTCATCCACATCTTCATGCTGACCTTTTGGCTCGGCACCGATATGGGTGTGATGTTGACGACCATAAAGTCTGGTGACTCCAGTCTCTCTCCGGAATCCCGATTTAAAATGGTCGAGATGGCCCTGGTGATCGAGTTGATCCCGCGCTTCATGTGGACGTTTGCCTTTGCCTTTGGCGTGCATCTGTCTATTGAGGCCGGCTATCTTGAAATCAGCAGCATGATGCTGACGGCCGTTTGGGTGCTGACAACGGTGATGCTGATTACCAATTGCGGGAGTGCCTTTTTGATCGGCAAGCCTCTGGGCGAAACGCTGACCAAAATCAACAAAGTCCTGATGCCGACCTTCGGCCTCGGCGTGATCGCGATCGGCATTTCCTCCATGACCGGCAACGGCCCGTTCATGGCCGAATGGCTGGGGCTCAAGATCGCCCTGTTCGGCCTGATCAACATCACGGCGATCTCAATTCTGTTCGTGTTTGAGCCGATCTTTCCCAGCTACATCGCTTTGCTGGAAAGCGGCAGCACGCCTGAGCTGGAAAAGACAATCAAATCAGGCATCAACAAGACGTTGGTTCCCGTGCTCACAACCTATGTGTTGATTGCGGTTGTCGCCATCATCGGCGTCTATCAAGGCCTTATCCTTTAAGGCCGGCCGTCAACCGACAGATGGGCGTCGCGTCCGGATCCGATACGCTCAAGACAGGAGTTCGGTGCTATAGTACCCAGAGTGGGGCTCAGGGTATTTGAGGCATGATGCCTTGAATCGGAGTTCGAACCATCACCACGGAAAACTGCAAGAAAGACCGTAAAACATGGCTGACCAACCAGAAGAAATCACTCTTACCCTTAACTTTGAGGAAACACGTCGTCTCGTTGCATCACTTCAGCTGATGTATGCAAGCCTGAACGATCAAGTCGACAGCCCGAATTTCGAAGACGCCGTTGAGCCGATTCAAGCGGAAGCGGAACTTGCGTCCTCTTTAATTAAGAAGATCCGCGACGCCGGATTCAACATCAGCGACACAAGTTACTAGAGGGCGTCCGATCACATCGGGCTAGGAGGACAAATCAGTGAGACCTCACGTAGAATTAATTCAACAGGACGACCTTGTTTGGCATGACGATGCCGAATTGCCCAAGGGCAGCGGCCGGGTTATCCAGCGCAATCTCAGCTACGACGAAGAAAACGGCGCAGCTTCCACGAAACTTCATTTCAAAACCGACTGGTCGCGTCCGGCCGGATATCACGAGGCTGATACAGAATGGTACATTCTGGACGGCGAAGCGAAGTTCGGCGATCAAATGCTGCGCAAAGGCGCTTACTTCCGTGTCCCTGCCGGCAAGATGGTGCCTGAAATTCAGGTAAAGGAAGGAACCGACATTCTGGTCTTCCGGGAATACGGCGATTGGGGCTTCTCCGTTTCGGAAAAAGATAGATCCGACTTTATTCCCCAAGGCGGCAACACGGTTTCCAAAAAACCGGGCGAGATCACGATGATCGACACTTTCTCGATGAAGTGGATGCCGAACATCTTCGAAGGCGACACTCAATGGGAATTGATGTTGAAAATGTTGTATCGGGATCCGCCGGATCCGGAAAACAACCGGACTGGGTTTGTCACCATGCTGGCCTGGGCACCTCCCGGCTGGGGTGATGACAGGTTGGTACATCACCCTGTGTTTGAAGAGGCCTACACGATCTATGGCGACATGGATTACAATTTCGGTCGCATCGATACGGGCACCTATTTCTTCCGTCCCGCGATGGTCAAACACGGACACTTCAGTTCCGGCATGGATCGCGGCGCGGCATGGATCTTCCGCCTGGACGGCAGCCTCATCAACTGGATCACGGTCGAAGAGGACGTCATCATCAAAGGTCGGCCGCTGAACTACGATCCGAAGACCCAAGCCCCTGTGATGGCGGGTATTCCGGTTCGCTCACGCTCGACCGGCGACTGGGATCTCGACGGGCAATAGGATCCCTTTTGAGACATTCCGACGGCGGCAAATCTTTGATTTGCCGCCGTTTTCTTTTGCATCCGGCGCGCAGACGCCGACATAATATCCCTCTGACGATTGGCACAAGCGGGTGCTATGCAAGCCCGCAAGAGACGCCATCAATATTTGATCGAAGAAAGCGACATCACCATGGCCGGAGCGATTGACATAGTTTGCAACCCCTTCACCCCCCGTGCGGTCCAAAATGGCCACACCGGGCTGGATGAGGAGTTCAAGAAACAGGTGCGCATGCCGGAAGAAATGCGCGGCGGCGTTACTATGGAAGACTATCTGGTCAAAATGGACAAAGCCGGCATTGAACGGTCTTTGATGATCGCGGTGCGTGCCGGCGACATCAATAAGAAAGGCGGCTTCGAGTTACCTTACGAAGATGTCTATGACATGTGCCAAAAATGGCCTGATCGTCTTTCCGGCTTGGCCGGCATTGACCCCTATCGCGGCATGCAGGGCCTGAGAGATTTGGAACACGCGGTCAAAGAATACGGCTTTGTCGGCGCTCACCTTTATCCCCATTGGTGCGAGATTCCGCCCAACGATGCCAAGTTCTATCCCTATTATGCCAAGTGCTGTGAATTGGATATCCCGATCATGATGCAGGTCGGACATAATTTGGTTTATTCGCGTCAGCGCCGCTTACCCAGCGTCGGCAAACCCATTTTGCTTGACCAGGTCGCCATCGATTTTCCGGAACTCAAATTGATCGGCATTCACATTGGTATTCCGTGGACCGACGAAATGATCTCCATGTGCTGGAAACATGAAAATGTTTACACCGCCGGCGATGCTTATGCGCCGAAACATTGGCCGAAACAGTTCGTTCACTATGCCAATACATACGGCAAAGAAAAAGTCATGTTCGGCACCGACTGGCCGGTCATCGATCCGGAACGCGCCGTACGTGAGATCGACGAGCTGGGTATGCGTGACGAATCCAAACAACTCATGATGCGCGAAAATGCCTTGCGCGTCTTTAAACTCCCCTCGTAACCAAGTTCCATCGGAGACGGCCATGCCTTCGCCTGACTTACCCCGTTCCTTTCATCATATGTCTTTCGCGGCAGGCATGCGGGCCGCCAAAAACCGCGCGCCGCAAAAACTGGCTGCGCGTCATGGTGACAATCAACGCACCTATGCGGATCTGTTAGAGCGTATCGATCGGGTCACCAATGCGATCACAGGCGACTTGGGTCTTGGCCCCGGCGATCATGGGGCCATTCTGGCGGCCAATAGTATTGAATATTTGGAAATCATTGTCGGCGCGTCGCAAGCCGGCGTCGCACTTGCCACGGTCAATCCGCGTTTAGCCCCCGGCGAAGTGGTCGCCATTTGCGACGATGCGGAGGCCAAGGTCCTGTTTGCGGATGCCAAGACCGCCGAGATGGTCAAAGATCAGTCTTTTGCCACGGTCAAACGCATTATCGTGATCAATCAGGAGCTTGAGGACTGGATTGCTAAAGCCTCCGCAACCACCAAACCGCCCCATGTGGATGAGTGGGACAATTTCACCATCCCCTACACATCCGGGACGACAGGTAAACCGAAAGGGGTTTTGGTGCCCCATCGCTCACGCATCCTATCCTTGCTGGGCATGGCGCAAGAATATGGCTGTTACTCGCCGGATGATCGATTCCTGGCCATGGCGCCTATGTGTCACGGCGCCGGGATGCTCTTTGCGCTGGCGCCGGTCTTTTTCGGCGGCTTTGCCGAAATCTTGGACCGGTTTGATCCGGAGTTCTTCCTGCGCAAACTGAAAGAGGAAGAAATTACCGGATTCTTTGCGGTGCCGACCCATTTCAACGGCGTGTTCGGCCTCGAGACATCCATATTGGACGCCAATCGAACCAATTCTCTCACCACCATCATCTCCAATGCAGCACCGCTGCCTCAATCATCGAAAGAAAAGATTGTCGATTATTTCGGTGACGGGTTGTTACACGAAACCTATGGCTCCACCGAGGCCGGAATCGTGACAAATCTTCGTCCTGCCGATCAGTTGCGTAAACAGAAATGTGTCGGCTTGCCGTTCCCTCTGACGGATATCAAACTGATCAATACCGAAGGTGCAGAATGCGCACCCGACGAGGTCGGCGAATTGTTCTCACGCAGTCCCTATTTGTTCAACGGATATTGGAAACGGTCTGAAGCGACCGAGAGCGCCTTCCACGACGGTTGGGTGACGGTGGAGGATCTCGCGAAAAGAGATGATGAGGGTTACATTTATATTGTCGACCGCAAGAAAGACATGGTGATTTCGGGCGGCATGAATATTTATCCGCGCGAAATCGAAGAAGTTTTGCTCAAACATCCGCAAATTGCCGATGTGGCCATCACCGGCGTACCGGATGAAAAGTGGGGCGAGCGCTTAAAGGCGTTTGTGGTTGTTGCCAAAGGCGAGGACGTGGCGCCCGAAACGGTCAGTGCCTATTGCGAAGGCAAAGTGGCCGACTACAAGATCCCCAAAGACGTTGCGTTCATCGACGCCTTGCCGCGCAATGCCAACGGCAAAGTTCTCAAGACGGAGTTGCGCAAGCTTTAGCTGCGCGGAACGTTTTTGTCCTGCAGCTCAATCCACACGGTCGTCGCCGTCGCATGGACCAAGCCTGTAGTCGATAAAATAGCCGTACCGGCGGTGCGCTTGCGTTTGCGTGTCTCAATTTGCCAACCCACCGATATATACGTGTCATCAACGGGAAGCGAGTGATCGATCTGCGCCGTGATCCGCCCCAATAAGGCAATCGTCGTCGCTTGTCCCGCGAAGGCGGCGAAGTAGCCCGGACAATCAAGCGCCGCCCAAACAAATTCCGGCCGAACAAAACCACTATCATCGCTTGAGTCCGCAGGGGGCGTCCACGGCGCCGCATGGACATGGTGTCCGGGAATCTCGCCGGAAAAGATCCTCAATCCATCGCCTTCTGCGCGGTCAGGTCCGCACACAAAACATCCGGGAAAGTGATGAGCCTGAAAGCCCGGATAATGCTTGGCCGCCTCCACCGCTTCTTCCAAACACGGCATATAGGGAATCTCAATAGCCAGGTCGGACGGCTTGGCTTGGGCGATGACCGTCTCACCCTGACAAAGAGTGTATTCGTTGTGGGACTCTTGCTTGACCTCTAACGGCGTTTCGAGCGGCGGCGGTTGCCGGAGAGTCACCTCTGCGGCGCCATTGATCAGATGACCCAAAACACCTGCCACGTAACCGCCATTGCCGGATGTCGGCGGTCCCTGCATGCGGGAAGGGATAACCAGCTGCGAACTCACAAAAAATCCTCGCCATGGGAAAGGAACTTGCTCGACGCAGTCTTAAATCAGAACGCCACGTAAAGCCAGCCGGACCCGGCCATGATCGCAAAGGACACAACAATCGAAAAGGATCTTGCCAACAACATCTTCTTGTCTCCTCACTAGGCTAAAGGGCTTGACTATGAGGATAAAAATAGACGCCGCGCTTTTCTTGACTGTTTCGCGTGACAAAAGATTCGTAACAATTGTTGCCGGTATGTGGCGCGCTAGGTCGATATGTATTTATAGCCGGCGCCGCGAATAGTCTTGATCACTTGGGGTTTGGCCGGATCTTCTTCGATCTTACGCCGCAGCCGCGTTATTCTGACATCAATGGCCCGGTCAAAATTATCCGCTTCCGTATCACCGGTCAGCTCAAGCAGCTGGCCGCGGCTCAATACTTCGTTGGGATGGGCTTGAAAGGCGCGCAGGAGGGAGAGCTCTGCCTCTCCCAGACGAATGACATCGCCCCCCTCGGACACCAATTGCTTTTGGCTTTCATCCAGCATGTAACGGCCCAGCTGCATTTGGCTTGTTTGCGCGCCGCCATTCTTTGCCGCTTTCTGACGCTCAATCCGAAGGAGAACGCTTCGCACACGGGCGGCCACCTCCTCCAACACAAACGGTTTGGTGATATAGTCATCCGCGCCGACTTCCAGGCCGACAATCCGGTCGAAGACATCCACATTGGCCGTGACCATCAGAACACCCATGTCAGAATTTGCGTGGATAAACTTCGCCAAACTGAAGCCGTCTTCACCGGGCATATTGACGTCGAGCAGCACCAGATCCGGCTCTTCGTCTTCAATCATGCTGCGAAACGCGGCCGCGTCGGCGGCTTCTGAGACTCGATAACCCTGCCCCTCAAGATATTCGCAAAGCAATTCTCGAACGTCAGGTTCGTCATCGACAACGATGATATGGGCATCACTCATCATTTAAGCCTCTACTGCGAGCGGGATCTCTTGAGCCGCTGGCGCTAAATTATTCAGAACTACTTGGATCGTGGCCGTCAGTTCATCAATATCGATCGGCTTGTCGACAATCGGGCGGCCTGATCGAAGTTTGAGGTCCTGCGCCCGCTGATTGACCGCGTCACCGGTAATAAAAATGAGCCGTTCCACATCAAGAGGTCGCTTCTTCTCCAGGACATCAAAGAACCCGACTCCATCCATGCCCGGCATCCGTATATCGCTAATGATGATGTCAAAGCCCTCCGACTCCAATCTTTGCAAGGCATTCTCCGCCTTGGTCTCCATCGCCAGACGGTATCCTCTGCTCCGCAACAGGTCCTGGAGCGTAGCGCAAGCTTCTTCATCGTCATCGACAACCAGGATCGCTGCTTTTTGACTGGCTTGGACCTCTTGCGCATCGTCGGCCGCCACAGCCGCAAGTCCGCGCCGCCGTGGCAGTTTGACCTCAAACACGGCGCCGCCAGAGGATGCCTGGTGATATTCCAAAGATCCACCATGGGACTGCACCATACCTTGACTAACGGACAAGCCCAGCCCGGTTCCCGATCCGACGGGCTTGGTCGTGAAAAACGGATCAAAGATCCGAGAGCGAACGTCGCCGGGGATCCCCGGTCCGTTATCTTCCACCACAATGTCAAAATGATCAGAATTTCGATGGTAGCGCGTTGAAATATGGATCTTGCGCTCTTGATCCAATTGATTCAAAGCATGCTGTGCATTCACAATCAGATTGATAATCACTTGGGTCAGTTGATCGGGGTCAGCGCGAGTCTCGGGAAGGTCCGGCGCCAAATCCAATTGCACGTCAATATTGTCGTCCCGCAGATTGTAAGCCAGCAGTTCTAACGCCGTATCCACAATCTCATTCAGATCGGTATTCTCCGCCCGCTGAGGCCGTTGGCGCGCCATCGCCAAGAATGTTCTGACAATACGTGCACAGCGATTGGCCGCATCATGAATCTTCGAAGCCGACTTCCGAACCTTCTCGTCGCCCGCCGCTTCCTTCAGCATAGACGACCGGCCCACGATGATTGAAAGGGGATTGTTCAGCTCATGGGCAACGCCGGCGAGCAATGATCCCAAAGCACTGAGCTTCTCGCTCTGAAACAACACCTCACGCTGTCGCTCGAGCTCGGTTTCAATCTTTTTCACCTGAGTGAGATCACGAATGTGACCCGTATAATACTCGACGTCGCCGACTTTTGTCTGAGTGACCGTAAACTCAATCGGAAACTCTTCACCAGAAATGCGCCGCGAAATGGACCGGGTCCTTTCCTGGGGCAATACCCGAATCAATTGGGCAGGGTCGGTAGAGCCGTCATGGGCCAAAATGCTCTCGCGCATCCGCGGCGCTAGGATAAGGTCCGTCCATGGCATGCCGATGACGTCTTTGCGACGGCAATTGAACATTTTCTCAGCTGCCGGATTAAATTCAACAATGTTGCCACCCGCATCTGCTGTGACGATACCATCAAGAGCACTGTTGACGATTTCTCGTTGCCGGGCGTCCCGCTCTCGCTGCGCTGCACGGATTCTTTCTGCCACTGCGGAGGAAAAAATCACGCCCGAGAGCGCAAGGGAGAAGAAAAGTGCATTTCCAGTAAAGCCGTTCAGCGGAATTAAGCCCAAACCGATAAGATTGTGCACTATGACGCCCAAAGACGTCAGGCCTGCCCCCAGCACCCAATCGCGCGCGCCGGACAATTGCACTTTCAATACGAGCGCGATCAAACCAATGACGGCAACAACCAATATGAGAGGTAAGCCCAATAGAACGGCGTTTGTGATGCCGGGCCAAATGATTGAAACGGGCATCAGAACAAGGCAAAGGCCTACGAGAACCGCCAATGCCTTATCGTATCTGGGAAATGCGAGGTCGGTTCCCAACAAGATCCGGCCGAATGCGAGGCCGCTGCCCCAAAGCCCCAGAATAAGAATATCCAGTACGACCAGTGTATTCCTCGCGCCGAGATCGCCGATCACATCGCGGCTCAGCCCGCTGGTCAAAGCGATAAATCCTCCGTTGAAAAACAGATAGGCCATCAACACGGGCACCGACCAGTCGCGCGTCAATCTTGACATAATGGCCAGATAGAAAAAGGCTGCCACGATCAATCCAAGTGTCGCCCCAAGAACCAAAATGTTCGCGTGGTTCTCTCTATAGAATGCGACATTGGATTGCAGTTTCATCGGCAGGTGCAGGTATTGCAGATCTTCCACGCGGAGATAGACATCAATCAAAGTACCAGGGCGAAAAATAACTTGGGTATTCGGCACACGATCTGTGATCGCTCCCTCATTCACCGGACCCATCAAGCCACCGGTGAATGACCCCAAAAATCTATCACCCGAGACAGAATAGAACTCCGTGCTGATCAACCGTTCGTAAGGAATGTAGATGAAACGGTGGGCTTGTCTTTCAAGATCGCTTTGCAAGCGAAAGTGCACCCAATAAGTGGATCTTGGTCCATCAAATCGCTCGATGGAACTGAACGTTTCAATGTCGGCACCGGAATCAAACCGGGCTTTGGCCGCCTCGAAGTCGAAGGCTTTGTCGTCATCTCTGAAAATTCGCAAAAAGGGCCGAAGATCGATGCCTTGATCCGCGTCTGACAGATTGACAACCGGGGTTGTGGATGGGTCGATACGCCCTTGAGAAAAAGCCGAGTCATTAGCCACTGCAAATGTCGCGACAACAATTGCAGATAAGGTCACAAAAAACCGCGGTTCCAAGAGTCTCATGAGCACCTGCCGTTTACTCAATTCACCACAAACTTATAACCTAAACCGCGCACGGTCAGAAGCACCTCAGGATTTTTGGGATCTTTCTCGACTTTTTTGCGCAAGCGCGCGATCCGTATATCGATGGATCGATCATCCGGCGACCATTCCCGGTGGTGGCTGAGTTCCATCAACTGATCACGATTGAGAATACGGTTCGGGCGCTCGGCAAAGGTTCTAAGGAGATCAAACTCCATGCTGGTGAGCGCAACTTCTTCCCCATGCGGGTTGTAGAGGACATGAGCTTTGAGATCGAGTTGGCAATCGCCAAACGGCACAGTCGGCTCAGACGTAGCATCGCCCGATTGAGCTGTTTCGCCGCGCTCGGGCACACGACGCGACAATGACTTGACCCGGGCCAGCAACTCACGGGGCTCGAACGGTTTAACCAAATAATCATCCGCACCCGCTGCAAATCCTGACAATCGGTCATTCACCGCACCCAATCCTGTCAACATGAGAATGGCCGGCCGGTCCGGACTGTCCATACTCTGAGCAAAACTCAATCCCGATTCGCCCGGAAGATTTAAATCGAGCACCAATAGATCAAATTTTTTGTCCGACATTTTTTCACGCGCCTCTGAAACACTTGAGGCGGTATCGACATCATATTGATGGCTTGAGAGATATTGCTCGATAATGTCCAAAATGTCCGGTTCATCATCGACGGCAAGAATAGAAATCGCGTTTCCCATATTAGGTTCGATCTTCCGTGTCGTATTCGGCTCAGCCCCCGTCAACTTGACGTTACGAAATCCGCGTTTCCTGCACGTGTCTCAATCGGCGAGAAGTGTATCAATTGTTTCAGGCTTGTATAAGTATATGAAATTAATGACTAATTTCGCAAAGCTGGAGCAACTTTGTCGCCGATCAAACGGATAGAATCCTCCGGATCGTCATGCAGACGCAGCGCAATTTCCGTCACCCCTGCCGCCTTGAAAGTCTCCAATTCCCCGATCAAGCGATCAAGGTCCGCGTGATCGCCGGTCAAGGTCAGATTGTCCACCAACTTGGTCACCAGATCATCGGGCACGCCGGGCATCTCGGGACTGTCGGCAATATAGGCGTTGATAAATGTCTGCATATTGTCTTTGACAATTTGGCGTTCGGGTTCATCCAAGAACGGATCCACATACCAAGGAAACAACATACCCCGGACCCAGAGTTTGCGCCGGGCCTCGCGATAAGCTTCATCTCTGTCGGCTTTCACATGCCAGGCATAAAGATTGTTAATCCGAAAAGTCGACGGATCACGATTGTTATCCGCCAAGCCGTCGCGGATCGTCTCAATAGCACCGTCGATGCGCGGCAGCGTCACATCGCTCATCATCACGCCGTCGGCATGCTGCGTCGCCATGCGCAGCATCTTTGTACGGCTAGCAGCCACATATATAAGAGGTGAGTCCTGCACGGCCCATCTGGGTTGATAATTCGAGATCCGAAAAACGTCGCCTTCATAGGTCAGTAATTTCTCATGCGAGATGCTTTTCAGAAACTCAACTGTTTCGCCAACGCCCTTGACCATATTGGGGATCATACTTTGCCGATCAGGTTTCAGACCCATCACAATGGACGTGCCGCCACCGCCGCCGATCACAATGGCGGCGCGTCCGTCGGCAAGTTCGTTGAGCGTCAATAATGAATTAGCCAGCTTCAGCGGGTGCAGTTCAAAGGGGCTAACAGCCACCGGGCCCATGGCCACACGGTTGGTCGAACGGGCAACACCTGCAAAACACATGAAGGGGTCCCGGGCCGCCGGGTGGTTGGCGGTCCATACTGTGCCCAGCCCATAACTTTCCACCATGGCGCCCAACCGGCCCATATCTTTCGGCGTGACATTCGGCTCCAGAACAATATCAATCTGCATATCGGCTCCACTCGAAAACGCCCAGGGGCAACAGATTTGCCCATATACATGGGGCACGATCCGATTATGATCGGCAAGAGACGACGCAAACTAGGACGGAATTCATGCCAGCCTCGCAACGGTCAAACCTGGACTCAAATCCGGTTTTGGTGGAGCTGTATCACGGGTCGGACGTGGAAAGCCGTCACCGGGGCATGGTGGCGCTGGCCAATGCCCAAGGAGAGATTCTATGGAGCCTTGGGTGGATCGAGCAGCTCACATGCATTCGATCGACCTTGAAACCCATGCAAGCGCTCGCGCTGTTGCAAACTGGCGCTTTCGAAAGCGCACAACTGACAAACGAACATCTCGCCATTGCCTGCGGATCTCACAGTGGTGAGCCTCGGCATGTCAAACTCGTGGCTGAATGGCTTGACGCTTTAAATCTATCGCAAGCGAATTTGAAATGCGGCTGCAGCCGGCCTTTGGACTCAGAAGCCTACCGCACCCTGATACAGGGGGGCGTTGTGCCGACTGAATTGCATCACAATTGTTCAGGAAAACATGCAGGCTTTTTGACCATCGCATCGCACCTAGGCGCAGATATCGATTCTTACTTGGAACAAGAAAACCCGGTGCAACAGGCGCTCCTATCCGTTCTCGAGGACCAGCTCGATCAAACCATTTCTGCTTTCCATATCAATATCGACGGCTGTTCGGCGCCGAACATCTTTGCGCCGTTTCAGGTTTTTGCGTCGGCCTTCGGACGCTTCGTCGGCAATAGCGGTGGAGATGCAACGGCGGAAAGTAGGCAGCGGATTATCAAAGCCATGGCAGCGTATCCGGAGCTGGTTTCAGGCATCAAACGATTCAGCGCCGCCTTGAGCCATGCAAGCGATGGCAAAGTGATCGGCAAATGGGGCGCCGAAGGCAGCTATCTTGCCCTGTTGCCGGCAGCGGGGCTCTCCATCCTGCTCAGCATAGACGACGGTGCCAAACGTGCGGCCCATGCGGCGATCCTGGCCATTCTGTCGAATCTCGGCATTTTGTCGGCAGAAACGGCGAACGAATTGGGGCCGAAATTCTTGTCGAGCCGCGGGGAACCGATTGGCCACTTCACGACCTCTGCCGCATTTGGCGAGCTTAATCCGGAATTCATCCCAATGGGCCGTTGATCCGGCAAGGTTTCGGCACTAGAAACTAGTCTTCCCAGCCTGCTTGATAAGAAAACGACCGCGTCACAACGCCCTATGACAAATCTCTCCCGCCTTGGCCCTTATCTGTCCCAATATGGCTGGCGTTTGATTCCGGCCGAAGCGAGGAACATCTATTGGGAGCGCGGCAAAGAGTTCAAAGTCGGTGCGTATGACCAGCCGGGATACATTCTGTCCACCCGCATGCGCTCAGGCTCCATTTGGATTCGCAGTCTTCTCTATGATTATGAAACCCTGCTGCAAGGGGGCGCGATCAGTCCGCATTTGTCGGAATGGCTTGCACATTACTCCCCGCAGCTCGAGGTGAAGAATTCGGTACGGGAACTGGAGTTGGGCAAACACCGGTTCAGCCGACAGATTATCAAGACTCACATGCATTTCGATCAGCTGCAGCCGATCGCCGGCAACAAAAAGATCTTAGTTTTGTTTCGTCAACCGGAAGATACTTTTGTTGAGCAGTACCAAAAACAAATTCACGGAGGATTCAAACCGGACACGAATGCATGGACCGAAAAGGAATGGGTCCACCGCAAATGTGAGATCGAGGCATTAGGGATTGATCGCTACGCCCAACGCCGCGCTAGCCACTGGAGCAAATTTTATCAAAGCTTTTTAGCGGCCTATGACGACGGGCAGCAAATTGCTTTTGTGTCCTATGAATCCATGAACAGCAAACCCCAAGAGTCCTTTTCCCGCATCGTTTCCTATTTCGACTATGAAGTGATCGACTCTCATATCGAGGCGGCGATCGCTAACCGGGCATTTGACAAAGTGAAATCAGCGGTCAAATCCGATTGGGACGACGCCATGACCGGCCGAGGAACCACAGGCGTGGGCAAGACTCTTTTGAGTCCCCAGGCCTTAGACAATATCAAATCGAAAACCGGCGCCATATTCCAACGCTTAAGAGAGTTGGAGCGCAGCGTTTGACGACCATAGGGGCCGTGGAAACTCAATCCTGCCGGTTAAGAATGATGAACTCACCTTCAGGGCCACCGAACAAAAGATTGCCTTCTGCATCAAAGCCCTTTTCGGTTTGATAGAGAGTCTCAGCGTTCAGACGCGCCTCCGCTTTGATAGCAATTTGATCCTGACGGCCCTGAGAGAAAATTGTGCACGTTGCCGGATCGACCAAGCCGACCCAAGGGCCGCCTTCTAAAGCTTCGTCGTAACGCCAATGTTGATCGCAGCCTTCGCCCAACGCAGGCACCAGATCTTCCATGGTCAGATCCACGGTCAAAGCCGACGCCGACGGCTCAACCACAACCTGCTGAGGCTCTTTCAAACTCCACGTAGTCTGCACCACGCCGCCCTCGGGCTTATCCGTTAATTGCAACACCCGTTGACGATAGACTGTCCGATCAGCGCCGGTGTTCAATTGATAATAGACCCAATGCCCGGGACCAATAGGCGTCATGGACACGCGGGTGTCGACAAAATCATTGTTGGGATCATCGGGAGCAGTTTGGTGGGTGCCGATCATCAAAGCCGCCAAGCTTTCCGCATCGCGATTGTCTTGCGCACAGGCCGGCGTCGCCAGCAAAAAGGATGCACAAACAGACAATGACAAACCTGCTCTCATGGGCCTCTCTCCCTCATCGAAAACCGCCACGGAGTATAACCGGTTTCGGGCAACAAAAAACGGCCCCCGAAAGGAGGCCGTTTTCAATTCTGTTATTGGTGCGTCGCTAGCTTAAGCAGCTTTGCGGCGACGCGCGGCGGCACCAAGACCCAGAAGACCCAGGCCGATCAAGCCCAAAGCAGCCGGCTCAGGTACTTTTTTCTTTTCGTACACGGCCCCGAAAATGTCTGCGCTTTCTTTGGCATCATTCCATCTGCCGGTGGCGCCGTACATATAAAGATAATCTTCGTTGAAGAGATTGTTGGGTTCGCCTGGAGCCCAATTTGTATAGGTGAACGGGTCATTGGATCCGTCGGCTACCCAACGCCAATCGCCTTCATTGGCTGTGTCTTCACCACCAAGCCACCACCAAACCAGATCATGGCCAGCATAGCCCTGTATCAGGTCGTATACGAAGTCTTGCTCATCTTCGGTTTGAAGCGTCGCAAGATGCATCTCACCGGTGGAGCCACCAAATGCTTCGGCTTCGTCGTGCTCCCAAAGGCCGAACTCTTTCCAGATCTCATAGTCGCTGCCGTTATAATGACCGGATCCCACGAGGATCGGCGCGGCCTGCGCGCTGACTGCGGACATGGCCGTCAAGGCAACGCTTGTCAGAAGAACTTTTTTCATTACGCGTAACTTTCTTTTTGGTTGTCTTTACCCCGACCGATTTCAGATCCGAAATTACAAACCCCCCATCGGCACAAGTTAAATAAAGCAAGTTATGGGCCAGAGCTTTATTCTATTTAAAATCAATAAGTTACGCGTTATTCGCCTGATAGATGCACAAAAAGTGTTAAGTTATTTGACATTAGGGGCCAAGACAGCACGGGAAGATGCGTCAACCATCAGAAAATGCCGGAATTCTGGGAAAAAATTTGTTAAGAATTCTGACAGTTAAGCATTTTATTGTGCCCCAATAAGTGGAATTACACCAAATATGGATTCAGGCGGCATGGAAATACACCAAATTGGGGTCCTAGCGGCAAACCACGCTATTCAGGCGATCTGCTCTTCAAAACCGGCGTTTGAAATAGGGGCTTTTGAGCCGGATTTCGGCACGGACACTTTGCCTTTTGGGCGCAAATGATCCATAGGGTCGCTTTGATCTCTTCCACCGGCCACTAAGACATAGGATCACCTTGAACCCCCAGACACCAATTTCCGAAACGGGATGGATTCGGACGGCAACCGCGGCTGAAAAATGCGCCGCCATGCCCTATCTCAAGACCCAATGCCGAAACCCCCGCAAACCTGCGCTCTATTGTGCTGGCCAAGGGGCAGAACCGTCTGCGTTTGTCGCCGGCATTCTGCCCGATGCCCGCGCGCCCTTTGACGGTGATTGTTTCCAGATTGAGCTCATTCCTCTGGCAGAACAGAATGAGGAGACCGAGGCGCTTCTAAATGCAGCCTTGACCCATTTGGTTCACGAACTCAGCGCCGATCATTTGACAACACCTTTGCAAGACGATGACACACCGGAAGTTTCTTTTCTGCGATCATGCGGATTCAATATCGTCGCCACCTCTCATCGTTTGGCCAATGCATTTGAAGATGCAAGAAATCGGATCGCCGATCTCAATCGCTTGATTGACGTCTGGACCCGCCGGCAAGCCATAGAGATTGTGCCCTACACGCAGGCAGACCAAGATCAAGTCCTGAAACTACACCGTGAAATTCTAGACGAAATTCCCCAAGGTCATTTAGCCATGAATCAGGAGATTTCGACAGACTATAGCTATAAACACTCATATGTCGCCGTTAAGGACGACACATGCCTGGGCTTGATGGTCAACGGCATTCGGGGAACGGAAACCGTGGTCGAGACTCTGCTTGTTGTACCCGAAATGACCGGCACACCGCTTGCTGCCGCACTGGTGGCAAAGTTCATTAATCATCCTGATACGGAGGACCTGAGGGTCGCTCATTTTGTCGTCAGTTCCAGAAACACCCAAGCTCTTGGCTTCGTCGAGTCTTTAGGCGCCCGGAGAACAAGTGAACGGGTCAGATTGGCGAAACCTTCAAGATGAGCAAGCGGCTTTTGATAGTGATGTTGCCGGGGGTCGACGCCAATGCGGTAAACCACCTTATTGATGCCGGACATTTACCTCATCTGCAAAGTTACATCGAGGCAGGCGCCACTGCGCCTTTGGCTTGGACCCCTCTAGCCACTTATTCAGGCGATTTGATGAGTGTTGTGACAGGCGCATTACCTTACGAGCATGGCGCGGTAACCGATCGGGCGCCCCGATCCGACGGTTACGGTCCGTCGCCCCTTGATCGCTCACATTTGAAAGTAGTCCCGATCTGGGAGGACTGGGCCGCACTTGGGCATTCTGTTGCCGCGATCAATTGGCCGGCCAGTCACGCCACAGCGCATACGGATGCCCGGATTGTCTCGGACCGTTTTTTCCAAATCGAGAGCATCGATCTCGCCCCCAACAAGTGGCCGGTTTTTCCACAGAGTGTGCATCCCACAACGGAAATCAGGAGCGTTAAAACACTGAGGGTCCATCCCGCTGAGTTGGAGCAAAAGATCTCCGAATCGCCTCTTGCCTCAGTTTTACCGGAATCGATTACACCACCGGACAGCAACGGGGCGATCATTGTCTCTCGTTTGGCCAGTCAATTGGCCGTCGGCGGTCACTATCTTCAAAAAGACATCGATGCCGTCATCCTGAACATAGATATCTTGGATCGCGTCGGCCTTCCCACGTCCAAAGAGGATGCTGACCGGATTGTTCGTTACTACAGGCTTGTCGATGCCGCTCTCGGCCAATTATTGGAAGGGGCGTCCGCAGATCGTTGTCTCGCATTGATCATGCGGCCACCGTCAGCCGCTCTGATGCAACCTGGAACGCGCGCGACCGGCAACGGACAGGTCATTTTCGTATCGCCCAACCACACACCTGACAGCCTGCTTGAGCCCATGCGGCCTGGGGATATCGCAACGCAGCTCGGCAAAATCTTGGAGATCTCACTCGAAGAGGCCGAGCATCGACATGACCCAGAAAGCTATCCTATCGACGTCATCGAGCCCGATTCCATATTGATGCCTCTCTTGACTGAACATCGCCCCGACCCAAGCCCCATACTCAATTCCACCAAGGATGCACATCTCCGAGCACAGATTGTCATGGAGGCGGAATATTTCCGTTCCTTGACCAAAGAAAAGGGCGCCGAGGCGGCACTCAAACTACTCGGCAAACGCCCAACGGCTTTTGAAGAATTGGAAGTGCTTTATCTCAATATTGCGGAGCATCTCATTCGCGATGCCCAACCACAAGAAGCGCGTGCATTCTTGGATCGCTCCATTGACAATGATCGGGCCACTGCCTGGCAGCTTTTCTTGCTGGCAAACACTTACCTCCTGGAGCGCAACACGACCGAGGCGGCAGGCCTTTTGAAAAAAGCCACGCAGCTCGACCCAACAAACGAACAGATAAGCGCCTTATTGCACAACTTGTCCAAATTGCGCTCGCAAACATAGCCGAACACTGCACAATTGAAGACTTGATCGCAGGGCGGGGCACCGAATCACATTCCGTTGCGTCGAAGACCGCGCTTGTTAGGCTAACACCCATTGATCAGAAACCTCGGGAGCCGAACAATGAAAATTTCCTGCCTTCTTCGCACCACGCGTTTCCTGGCTGCTTTAATTGTATCGGTTAGTTTTGCCCTCCCGGTGACGTCGTTTGCCGGTGAATTTGGTGGTATTGACCGGCGTTTCAACAAGCTGCCGGAAGAGCAAAAAGCCCTCGCCTCCCGTATGAAGGATTTCATGCAGGCGATGGATGACCGCTATTTCGAGCAGGCCAAAGAAATCAACAACGGCGCGCTCGCCCTCGAAGACAAAGATTTCACCACAGACACATCCGACTACAACGTGCTGGTTGGGCGCGGCACGGACGTGGAAAAGATCGGCCGCATGTGGTCTTACGTCAAAGAGGATGCGCGCGAAGACGAGGAGCTTTCATGGGGCCGGTTTTATTCGATCGACGTGCATCCCAAGACACCCCTGGTGGGCATGTTGCACGCCACCATGGTCATGCAGCTCTACCCTGACGGTAGAAGCTTCGTCGGCGGATGGTTGGGCGTATTGCCCGGAACAAGAGTGGATGAAGACTTGGCGGATCTCAAAGTCACCATGGATGACATCTTTGCGGAATTTGAGTTGGACGTTGATTTCTACCGGGATCTGATTTGTGTGGGCGATCCCAGAGAAATCCGCCGGGAGTTTCGCCGCCGCCCGGCTTGCGTCGGCGCCAGCTTCTATGCCCGGCCTCCCTTCAAAGACGTCAATAAGAACTTTGACTTGGTGAGCAAAGCCTTTGTCAACTTTACCGACATGTATATGGAGACCATCGAGCGGCGCAAAGATCAGGCCTTCACGGAAACAGATATCGCCGCGCAAGATGAGATGAGAAAACGCTGGCTGATCGATCAGCTCTATTCCGACCCGTTCGCCAGCGCCATTGTCCCCTTCGAGGTTTGGTCCTATGCCAACGTTCCGCCGGTGATCAAGTTCTAGGCGGACAAAGGAACCGTTGCCGGATTATAGCCAAAGATGACGTCGTCATTGGCGCTTGTCTTTAAGTCTCCGTCCTCATGAGGCTCTAGCTTTTGTCCCTGCAGCACGCGCCCGCGATATCGTGACCAGAGGAGAATCTTGTTGGCTCTCGCCTTGCGAGACGATTGATACAGCGAAAGACCCGACGCGATATCAGAGGCCTCACCCAAGGATCGTCCCAGCAGGACACCGTCTTCAATTGCCTGGGCCGCGCCTTGACCTAAGAAAGGTAACATCGGATGGGCGGCATCCCCCAGTAAGGCGGTGTGACCTTCGACCCAGCGCTCCAGAGGGTCGCGATCAAATAGGGCCCATTTGAAGCAGAGTTCCGGCGGTGTTTGCTCAATAATCGCACGAAAATCCGGATGCCAATCCTCATACTCCGCCAGCAATTCGGGAATGGTGGACGGGACCGTCCAGCCCTCCACTTCCCATCCGCTTTTTTTCACAATGGCCACATAATTCAGCTGAGTCCGGTTGCGGATATAATAGTAGGTCAACGTCCGACCCGGCCCTGTGATCATGGTCGAATCCGTCAGCACTGCATTTGCAGGCAAGCGATCAACGGGTACAATGCCGCGCCACGCCACCTGACCGGTAAACTTTGGCGGTTCTGTTTCAAAAAGTGCGCCGCGTACGGACGACCGAACGCCGTCACAGCCGATAAGGGCGTCGCCTTGGGCTTCGGAACCATCGCTAAAGTGAGCGCACGGGCGGTCATGCACATCGGTCACGGACTCGAATGTCTTGTTCAAGTGAATGCAATTTGGATCATAGGCTTTGACGGCGGCAACCAAGATAGCGTGCAAGTCGGCACGATGAATTTGATAGTAGCCGGCGCCAAAACGGGATTTCAGCCTACCCCTCTCGTTGTGCAGCAACGTCTCTGAGGTTTTGTGATGCCGCACGGACCCCTGAACGGGCGTGCTCGCCGCCCCTGCAAGCTTGTCTGCCAGTCCCAAAGACTCCAGCGCATGGGTCGCGTTGGGGCTAAGGGTCAATCCGGCACCCACTTCGCCGAGTTCCGGAGCCTGCTCATAGATCGAGACCTTGAACCCGGCACGCTTTAGGCTGAGCGCGGCGGTCAAGCCGCCGATCCCGGCGCCGATCAGAATGATGTGTTTCATACTCACAATACATTTCTTTCCTAGTTTCTGCCTGACTCTAGCCCTTTGAAACAGTCCGCCGCACAGACCCTTCCGCTCCGATCCACTGAGTGCAACAAGATCCGGGGCCCAAAACCGGGATTTGTGCGGTGTTTCAAAGCGTGAACTTGTACCCCTGATAAGCCCGCGACTCCACGCGGATCTAAGCCAAACCTTGAGTAGCCGTTATATGGCCCCCGCCCCGGCTTGGTTTGAATAACGGCTGCAATTCACATCAAATGCTCCCTGGGAGGACGATTCGATGGTGCAGTGGATACAGCCGGACCGGGTAGGTCCGATTTACCTGGCCGACGGGGTTCGTCCCCATCATGTGCTGACAAAGTTCTACGCCGCAATCGTGACGATCGCCATGCTTTCGGGCATGAGTCTGCTCCAGCCCTATATCCTGACCGAACATCTTGGCATTTCCCGCGGGGCCATCGGATCAGTGTCCGGACAATTGGCTTTCTGGACGGAACTGCTCGCCATCTTTCTGATCCCCATTATGGGCATCATCTCGGACCGGATCGGCAGACGTCCCGTTTTCGTCGTCGGCCTTTTGATTGTTGGGTTAGGATATGGACTTTACCCTTTTGCGCAATCTATCAATGAATTGTTAGCATACAGATTGATATTTGCTGTTGGCATGTCTGCCGTCGCGGCGATGGTTGCAACATTGAACAATGATTATCCGCAAGAACGTTCCCGCGGGATGATGATCAGCATCTCGAGTATGATGAATATTATCGGCACCGTCATTGTGTCGGCCGGCATCTCACGCATCCCAAGTCTTGTGGCAAGCGATTCAGTCGATGCCATTGAAGCCGGAAAAATCATGTTCCTAGTGTGTACAGGCTGGTGTCTGATTTCCTCCATGGTGCTTCAACTCGGCCTTAAGCCTGGGTTGGCCGTGAGCGACAAAAAGCGAGTCGACACCAAAACGCTCGTCATGGCCGGTTTCCAATTCGGCGCCACCAATCCAAGGATCGCCCTGTCATATGCGGGCGCCTTTGCCGCAAGATCTGATGTGGTGATCAAGGGACTCTTCTTGTCCGCCTGGGCGGCATATGATGCTGCAGAATATGGCCTGAGCATAGGACAAGCGATGGGCCGCTTTGGCGCCCTCTTCGCCTTTATGTCCCTGGCAAGTTTTGTTTCAGCCATTCCGTTCGGATGGTTGATTGACAACATCAATCGAGTCACGGCCTTTCTCATTGCGCTTGGTTTTGCCACTGCGGGTTATCTGTCGATGGGGATCATCACATCACCGCTCGACATGGCGATGCTGCCCTACTTCATCATCCTGAGTCTCGGCTCAAGCTTCATGATGAAATCCTCTCTAAGCTTGATTGGACAAGAAGCCCCACCTGAAAAACGTGGCTCCATTATTGCCACCAACGGCATGTTTGGGGCTGTAGGCATTTTGTTTTTCACATTAATCGGCGGCTACACTTTTGATGCTTGGGGCCCCTGGTCACCTTTCGTCTTAGCGGGAATTTACAAAGTGTTATTGATTGTCGCTGCCTTGGTAGTGAGATGGAAAGCGCCGGGCACCGTTGCCGTGGGGCGCTGGGGCCAAGCCGCCATTACGCCCAAGCCGGAGAAAAAACCAGTTGCCGCAAAGCCCGAAGAGAGTTTCACTGCCGCCAAAACGACATCGGTAGAAAAGCAAAAACCAAGTGAAACTTGATGAATGACTTGATCCTGGCCATTGATCAGGGAACCACTTCTTCCCGGGCCATTGCCTTTAATCAGACCGGCGATATTCAAACGCTCGCCCAGCAAGAATTCACTCAGCACTTCCCGCAAGACGGCTGGGTTGAACATGATGCGGACGAAATCTGGGCAACCACACTTGAAGCCTGCCGCAAGGTCATCGCTCAAGCCGGCAAAGGATCGATTGCCGCGATTGGCATCACCAATCAGCGGGAAACCTGCTTGTTTTGGGATGCAGAATCCGGCGCCCCTCTTGATCGGGCCATTGTTTGGCAAGACCGGCGAGGCGCGGGGCTTTGCGAAGAATTGCGGGCAGCCGGGCATGAAGACGAGATTGCCGAGAAGACCGGCTTACGATTGGATTCCTATTTCTCCGCCACGAAAGCCAAGTGGCTATTGGACAATCATGCCGGCGCCCGTGAGAAAGCGGCATCGGGCAAGCTGTTATTTGGCACCATCGACAGCTTTCTGATTTGGAAGCTCACCGGCGGCAAACGTCATGTGACGGATCCGACCAATGCCTGCCGCACCATGCTTTTCAATATCCACGACCAAGATTGGGACGATGCGCTTTTGGATCTGTTTGCCATCCCCCGCGCCTGCCTGCCCGTGGTGTGCGACAATGCGGATGATTTTGGCGACACCGACCCCGGTCATTTTCAAATCGAGATCCCGATCCGAGCTGTCGCGGGAGATCAACAAGCGGCGCTCATCGGGCAATCCTGTTTTCAAAAAGGATCCATCAAAAGCACTTATGGAACCGGTTGTTTTGTTCTGATGAATACCGGCCCTAACGCTGCTCAGTCCCGGCACGGCTTGCTGACCAGCATTGGGTATCGGTTGGACGGACAAACAACCTATGTGTTGGAGGGCAGCATTTTCAATGCCGGCACCAGCATTCAATGGCTTCGGGATGAACTGGATTTTCTGAAAGATGCCGCCGAGAGCGAAGCCATGGCGAGGGCAGCCAATCCGGAAAGCTCAGTTCAATTCGTGCCTGCTTTTACCGGTCTCGGCGCGCCCCATTGGGATCCCCACGCGCGGGGCGCCATCTTCGGCCTAACGCGTGACACCCGGCCTGCGGATATTGTTAGAGCCGCTTTGGAATCTGTTTGCTATCAGACCCAAGACCTATTGGAGGCCATGCGCTCGGACACGAATATTGCGCCCCAATTGCTGCGCGTTGACGGCGGCATGACCAAGAATGACTGGGTGATGCAATATCTTTCCGACATTACAGGCGTGGACGTTGAACGTCCCAAAGTTGTCGAAACGACGGCACTGGGTGTTGCCGCACTAGCCGGCTACCAAACGGGCTGGTTCACAGACTTCTATGATATCGGCAGCGTTTGGCAGCTCGACCAAAAATTTTCATCCGCCATCGGAGAAAGTGACCGACAGGCGTTTATGAAAGGATGGAAGCAGGCGGTCAGAAGAACCCTCTCCGAACCCAAGCCCTAAGACTTAGATTCCCAAACCGACCCGTTCAACAAACCAAAAGAGGCCCACGGCGCCGATCGCGACGGAAGCTGGAATAGCAACGCGGTCTCGATACCAAGACTCTTTGCGGAAGAACCAAACTGCCGCTAAGGCCAAAGCAATCACAGCAAGCTGCCCGAACTCAACACCAATGTTGAACGCCACCAACGCAATCCATTCTTGACCTTCCGGCAGTCCCAACTCTGTCAGCACGCCGGCAAAGCCGAGACCATGAATCAAACCAAAAACAAACACGACCAAAGGACGCCAAGGCTTGAGATCCGTGGTCACAATATTCTCGATGGCGATAAAGGTGATCGACAGGGCAATGATCGGCTCAACAATGTAACCGGGCAGTTCGACCAATCCGAAAATGGACATGGCCAAGGTGATTGTGTGGGCAATGGTAAAGGCGGTGACTTGCCACAAAAGCGGACGCCATGCGGGGTTCAACAGAAAAAGACCGAGAACAAAAAGAATGTGATCCAACCCAAGTGGCAGGATGTGCGTGAAACCGAGATAGATGAACCGGTTAAAGGTATCGGTATTGCTTGAAAAAGTACTGAACTGCCCCAACAACTCATCGAGCGGATGCGCCTCCGCGCCGGCGGAAAAACCCAGACCGACCAACATGATGGCCAAAACAGACAACCAAAGTTTCTTCATTTGATAAAACCCACCCATTAACTTGGTTTAATTCAGCGCATCTATGAGTTGATTAAGACCTTAAAACATATCGGGCCTTTACGCATATGACTATGCAGCGGATCAAGGCAAAAATGCCCGCGTTTCCGCAGTCTTACCCAAAAAAGATCCAAAACTCCCCCAAACCTGCGCCGCCTGAAGCTCTCGATCCCGTGATCAAAACCTGAACCGTTGGCTGACCACAACCGTAGTTCAGACTATTCAGACTTGCGATGAATCAAATCGCAATTCAGTATTGATTTCAATGGCAAATTCGGCGGCAGGTGGATGATTTCGGAACTCGGCAATACAAGCCTCGTATTGATCTTGTCCTACCTTTATGGCGCGATCCCGTTCGCGCTCTTATTTGCCTATTTGAGAAATCGGAAAATCATCACGCAGGAGGGCACCGGCAATGTGGGTGTGATCAACTCCTATGCAGTTGGCGGCTTTTGGGTGACGGCCTTTACGATTATCGCGGAAATCTCCAAAGCCGCCGTTGCCATCGCTTTGGCCGTCCGGTTGGGTGACGGCAGTCTCTTTATTCAATACATGGCACTTTTTGCCGCTTTTTTAGGCACTAATTTTTCCGTCTTCTTAAAAGGGAAAGGCGGCAAGGGCAGCACCATGTTTGTCTGGGGACAGGCATTCATCAATCCGTTGATTGCGGCGACTATCGCTTTGGTAGCAGCCGGACTTTATCTGCTCTCAACGCCCACGCGAAACGTCAAGAAGAACTGGCTGGTTTCGATCCCGACCGTTTTCTTTGTTGCAACCGGGGACTTAGGCTACACTCTCTACGGCGTTCTATCTGCCTTGATTATGGCAGTGAGAACCAACGCAGAGAATGACGACTTTCGGGTGCATGGCTATATGTTGGGGCCAAAAAAAAAGACAAAAAGACAAATCGTTGAGCTTTTAGAGAGTGACGATCGCGAAATAGGCGGCAAGGGCGAGCAACTCAAAAACCTGGCCAAGCTGTCCGTTGAGATTCCAAACACATATGTCTGCCGTAACACTCTTTTCAGAACCTATCAGAAAGATCCCGAAGCAGCTCTAAAGCTCTTGAGCGAAGAGCTCTCATCGAGCATCGACACATCGGGGAATTATGCCATTCGGTCTTCCGCCAATGTGGAAGATGGATCCGAGCTCTCCTTTGCCGGCCAGTTCGACAGTTGTTTGAATGTGAGCGGTCATGACCAGATTGTTCAGGCGGTCGAAAAGGTTTGGCAATCGGCGCAGTCAGAGCGCGTTCAATCTTACTGTCAGTCCAACGGCACGCCTCACGAGTCAATTGAGATGTCGGTGTTGATTCAAGACATGGTGGACCCGGTCATGGCCGGTGTCGCCTTTAGCCATAATCCTTTGAGCGGCTTGCATGAGGTTGTGATTGAAGCGGTCGAAGGATTGGGAGATGCCCTCGTCCAAGGCAGTGTAACGCCGGAGAGATGGAGCTGGAAGTGGGGCGACTGGCTGGAACGGCCTGAAAACTCGGCTCTCAATGCAGACACGATGAAGGACATTGCGAGAAAAGTCGAAAAGCTTTGGAAGGATAACGGCGCCCCGATTGACACGGAGTGGGCATTTGACGGAAAGAGTGTCATCTTTCTTCAGATGCGGGATATGACCGGTGTAGAAGAAACCAATCTCTACTCCAATCGTCTGTCTAAAGAGTTCTTGCCCGGGGCAATCAAGCCTTTGATTTGGTCCGTGAACATCCCTTTGGTCAATACCGCTTGGGTCAGGTTCATTTCGGAAGTCACAGGACCTTCGGACATCGATCCCATCACCTTGGCGAAGAGTTTCTACTATCGCGCCTATTTCAATATGGGCGTGTTTGGCAGAATTTTTGAGCAGTTGGGATTTCCGCCCGACGGCGTCGAACAAATTGCCGGTCTTGGTTCCAACGGCCCAGAAAAACCTGCATTCCGGCCGACGGCACGGACACTGCCGCTGGCCCCCAGAATGATTGCCTGCACATGGGACAAATTGCGGTTTGAAAGAAAAGCCGCCGCTTACATCAAACACGCCAAGCCCTTGTTTCAAGAATTTGCCGAGGTTCAATTGGAGGGCAAAAGCGACCAAGAGGTCTTGGACGAATTTGATAGGCTTTACGCCGCCAATCAGGACGCCGCCTATTTTAATGTTGTCACGCCGCTATTGAATCTAGCCTATCACGCAGGCCTCAACCGCAAGCTCAAACCCTTCGGTATTTCCATTGATACGCTTAAGGATTATGCCGAAGCAGCGAATATCGATGAGGATGAAGATCCGAATGCTCATTTGGCCGAACTCAATGCGGAATTCGTCGCTCTCTCAGACAACGCACAGATCGCATTGAAAGCTGGCGGGGCAAAAGCCTTCGGCGCGAATGCGGATCCTGAGGTTGTCGCCTTTAAGTCAAAACTCGATGCGTTCATGGAGCGCTTCGGCCACTTCAGCGACAGCGGAAACGATTTTTCCGTCGCCCCCTGGCGTGAAGACCTGGATTTGATCGTCAATATGGTAGTCAATTTTGCCCGGGCAGATGGCCGGGCATCCGAACGAACTGCCCTCGATTCACTGCCCTTCAAAGGGTTGGAGCGCCGATTGATCGATTGGCTCCTGCGCAAGTCTCTACTGTTTAAAGGCCTGCGCGACGAGGTGAGTTCGATCTACACCTTCGGTTACGGCCTATTCCGGCACACTTTCCAAGAATTGGGTCGCCGCTTCGCGGCGCGCGGTCTGATCGCCGATACCGATGACATCTATTATCTCAGCCTGAATGAGATACGCAGCTTGATCAGCGGCGGGGAGCTTTTAGAGCCCGCCAACGCCCTGGCTCAAAAGCGGCGCCAGGAGATGGCCAAATACCAAGATGTTGACTCGGCTATGCCGCAAATCATCTATGGAGACGACGAACCGGTTCTTCGCCAAGACACGGGCAACTTGCTGGAAGGGTTACCCACATCCGGCGGCATCTATACCGGCCCCATCTGCGTTGTCCGCGGCATACAGGATTTTCAGAAAGTGGAAACCGGCGACATTTTAGTCGTGCCATATTCCGACGTCGGTTGGACCCCGCTGTTTGCCAAGGCCGGCGCGATCATTGCGGAGTCCGGCGGCATGCTCTCGCACAGTTCCATTGTCGCCCGGGAATACCACATTCCTGCTGTGGTTTCTGTGGTCGGCGCTGGCCGGCTAGTGGATGGCGACATAGTGACAATCGATGGCCAACAGGGCTTGATTCGAATCGAACAAACAGTTTTACATAGGGGCATCGGATCTAAGTAGTTACGAGGGGCTCGATCCAATGAAACTCCACACTTTTTTTGCTGTTATTGCCGGTATCGGAATGACGGCCGCCACGTCTGTCTCCGCTTCTGAACCAGCCAACGCGCTGCCACCCTTGGTCCCAGCACCGGTGATCGAAGATCCAACGGCGCAGGTTAGTGTCGAATATAATTCCTATATCGGCGGGTTGAGCATTGCCAAAATGCGCATTGACGCCTCATGGGATGAGGACAGCTATAGCCTGTCATCACGTATGTGGACTCAAGGGGTTGCGGATAATTTTTTCCCGGCACAATTTCACAATACCGCTCAAGGAAAGTTGGACGGCAAGCGCATCGCCCCCTCTATTTACTCAACAAACTACAAGGCGTCTGACGACCGCCGACAAGTCCGGATTAAGTTTGACGGAACTCAACCCATTTCAGTGGAAGCCGACCCGGTTTACGAAATGGAAGCCCCTTTGTCGCCGCTCGACAAACGCAACTCCCTTGATCCCATGAGTTCCTATCTGAGTTTCATGATCGGCATGACGGCTACGGAAGAAAATCCCTGCGGGTCGAAGGTGCCGATCTTTGACGGACGCCAGCGATACAATTTGAATATCAAGTTCGTGAAAGAAATGAAGATCACGGATGATATTGTCGATAGCTATGAAGGCCCCGGCTATCACTGCAAGATGCAATATCAAGAAATTGCTGGATTCAAGCGCAAGGGCGGGAAAAACTCTCGCTTGCCGTTTGTGGATGTCTATTTGGCAAAACTGGACGGCGGCAAATACCGGCTGCCCCTGCGTATGAATATCGGCACGGATTATGGTTTTGCCGTCTTACGCGCCACGCGCCTTGATGTGGACATTCCCATGGTGGAGAAAGACACCGCCGAAGCATCGTCGCTGGGCATGTCCGAATAAGTCCAAACCCTGCTATTTTGGGGGTTTGAAATTTGGGGTTGTAAGGACCTTGGATGGCCTCACGCCGAACAGCGCCGCCAAGGAAGGTGGCGCAAAATTCTATTAAAAACAATTTGTTAGTCGATTTTACTTCTCGATGATCAGGTGGTCACCAGTCGGCAAATGGTGAACCGCTTGCAAGCATCAGGCGTAAAAAGTGATTATATCGAGCACGGAATAGAATTGGGCTGGGAGTACCGTTTCTGATGTCGTTGGCAAAAAAGATTTTCGCAGGATTGGCCATATCCCTGGTTGCACTGGTGGTCATTGGGTATGGCTCCTTCGTGGCAATGAACCAGCCTTCGGAGCTGCAAGAGCCCAATTACTTCACTTACTATAAGAACCAGGACACAACACCCGAGGGCAAGGTGGGTATTTTCATATCCATCATGATGATGCCGGAAGGTGTTGACGAAGAGTTCTACACAACTGTTTTCCAAAAACCGCTCAAGATCATCCCCTGGCCTTTCCGGGAAATGCTGAAATGGGATGAGGGCCTGCCGCTGTTTGATACGGTGAGGTATTTTGAATTCGAGGAATTCGAACCGACCAATCTCATGGACCACAAGGGCAACACCAAAGATATTGACGGTGTGCCTTATGTTGAAAAATGGCGTCAGGGCAAAATCAACTTTGTTCCCGGCCAAGGCTATACACCGGGATACTTTATCTATCCGGAACGCGAGGCGGGCATGTCGACAAAGGCCGCCGAGCTGGTCGCCAAAGCACGCGTTTATTATCACGCAGAGAATGCGGGCCTTAGAGATGGCCGCGTGCCTCATGAAGCAGGCCTTCGCGCGTTCATTAATGGTGCGATGAACAAGGTCCAAGACAAATATGGCGACATTCCCTGGGTCTTGGTGAATTCAGACAAATTTGGCGAAGCCCGTCAGGGTATGCGGGACCTGCTCGATACCGGCGTCGACACGGTGGTGTTCGCGCCGCCGCGCGTTATTTATTCCCACTACGAAGAGTTCAATGCCTCGGTAAAACACGGCATGGAATATATTCGCGAATGGGAAGAGGAAAACGGCAAGTCGATCAAAGTGATTATTGCCCCGCAATTAGGCGACTTTAAGCCGACCCGTGACGCTTATCTCAATATGTTGCGCGAGCGTCTCGATACACTTCCCGAAGGGGCATCCCTCAAAGTGGTTATCTCCGTCCATGGCATGCCGTGGGAGATGGTGGAGCATGAAGCCTGGCTAGAGCTTGCGCCGCGCTATCGCGACAAAATCATGGCCGAAGCCGAAACCATTTTGGCGACTGAATATGATTTCGAGCGCACGCAGGTTATTCTGTCCCAAGATCATTTCGCCGAAATGACCAAAATGCTGCCCTCGACAAATGATATCTATTGGAAAGCGATTGATGACGGCTACGACTATGTGGTCAATATGCCCATCGAGTTTCAGGCGGAGAACACGGACACGCTTTACGCCCATGCCGTCGTCAATTTTAAAGGTTTTGACGGCTATGATGTCTACGACACTATTGACCACGATTGGAAAACACCGCTGGTTCGGAAATTTCAGCAAGGCGATACGACCATCATTTACAATGGCCTGCCCATGGGCACTCACAATGGGCTGATCATTGAAGGCCACTTCCAGCAGATAGATTCAATTCTGTCTAAATGGGACCGCAATCTTGCAATCGAACGCAAGTCAACGTCCGATCGGCCAACGGCCATGGGCCCCACCAACCCAGTGCCGGATGCACAAGAAGTGGCCGACAATCGGTAACGACAGGTTACCAGGGAATTTTCTTGTTGCCGATTTCGTAGAGATCGCCGGTCAAGCTCATATCATAGAGATCAATCATCTCGACCAATCCAGCCGCAGACTCCTCTGCCGAGATCATCGGGATCGGCACGTTCTTGGCAAAGTCCGTGTCAACCACACCCGGAGAAATCAGCGCGATAATGACGTCACGATGAGACTCGTTTTCCGCACGCCTCAGCTCCTTTGACAGGGTGCGCATGGACATATTGAGAGCGGCCTTGCTCGCCCGGTAAAAACCTTGGCCGCCGAACGTCAAAGTGATTGATGAAACGGCGCTTGAGACATTGATAATCTTCTTCTGCTGACTCTTGGCGACATGATCGATGAAAGCTTCCGCCATTTTCAGCGGTCCCTTGGTGTTGACGTCCATGATCAGATCAAAAGCGTCAAAGTCGTAGTCGCCAAAGATCTGATTCTCATTGCCGCCCAAAATACCCGCATTGTTCAAAAGGACATCGATGGGTTGGTCCTTGTATTTCTTGGCTAAGGAATCGATTTGTCTGTGATTGGTGACGTCGAGCTCTTCAATGACGACATCGCTATTGCTTTCAGCCAGAACTTTCAATTCATCGGCCTTTTTGGGCTTGCGGCAGGTTGCGATCACGCGCCAGCCTTTGGCGGCATAGGCCTCGGCCAGCGCCAAACCGATACCCCGGTTGGATCCTGTGATCAGCACCACCGGCTTGTCCTGGGCCAAAACGACACTGGACGGCACGGTTGCAGCGACGGCGGTCGCGCCGGCAGCGATCACCACGTCCCGCCGGTCGACGCTGAAGGTTTCTGTTTTTTTCTCCGTCATCGCGCTCTCCCCTAGAGAAATTTTTTTCGTTTGGGCAGCGCGAAAGCGCCTCCCTGTCATGACATTTTAGGCATTTCATGACATTTTAGAAATTCAATTGATTCGAAATAGCGCCTTATGTCCGGTTTAGAAATAACCATCCTCCTGTTGATCGTTTCGGTGATCGCGGTTCCGTTCGCCAAACGGATCGGCTTGGGCTCCATCCTGGGATATGTGGCCGCCGGCGCGCTGATCGGCCCCTTTGGACTGGGGATCGTCGAAGAGCTGGAGGAAATGCAGGAACTCGCCGAGTTTGGCGTCGTTTTCCTCCTGTTCATTATCGGTTTGGAGCTGCAGCCCAATCGCCTTTGGACCATGCGCAAGGCCATTATCGGCATGGGGGCCGCACAGTTGATTGCTACAACGGCAATCCTGTCTGTATTTGCGCTCTTGTTCGGCCTGAGCTGGGGGCCGGCCATCTTGGTTTCGTGCGCGCTGGCGTTGTCATCGACGGCCTTTGCCATCCAGTTGCTTAGTGAGCGGCAGCAATTGACCACACGGCACGGACGGTCGGCCTTTTCTATCTTGCTATTCCAAGACGTCGCCGCCATTCCTCTTCTGGCCGCGATCCCGCTTCTCGCCGCGACCAGCAACACCGCCGCCATCGATGATCCGGTGACAGGCGTGCTGACCGCCATCGCCACGCTGGGCATCATCTTTTTCTGCAGCCGGTACCTGCTGCAGCCCATTTACCGCTTCATCGCCTCAACCGGCGTGAAAGAACTGTTCGTTGGTGTGGCGCTCCTGACTATCTTGGGCGCCGCCTACATCATGGAACATGTGGGCCTCTCGATGGCGCTGGGGGGATTCCTGGCAGGCGTTTTGCTGTCCGAGACGGAATACCGCCATGAGCTGGAAGCCGATATCGATCCCTTTAAGGGCCTGCTGCTCGGCTTGTTCTTTTTGGTCGTCGGCATGAATGCCAATCTCAATGTGCTGACCGAAGAACTCGCGCTGATCCTATTGCTCACCGCTGGCCTGATCGTGATCAAGATCGCAATCTTGCTGGTCATCGGCCGCATGAATGGGCTGACCTTCACCCAATCGAGAAGCATGGCGATTTTCTTGTCCCAGGGTGGTGAATTCGGCTTTGTGGTTTTCACCTCGGCCAGTGCCAGCGCCATTATCCCCCAAGACGTCGCGGATATTCTGATTATTGCCGTCACTATTTCCATGCTGATGACGCCGATCCTGCTGTTGATCGACCAAAGGCTGCCCAAAGGCAAAACTTCGGAAACGGCATCCCAAGATCCGGCACCGATGCCGGAAGAAAACCAAGTCATCATTGCGGGCTTTGGCCGCTATGGCCAAATGATTGGCCGGTTATTGTCCGCCAAAAAGATTCCCTTTACCGCATTGGAATCGAGCGCCGAACAAGTCAGCTTTGTGCGTAAGTTCGGTAACAAGATTTATTTTGGTGACGTAACCCGATTGGATTTGCTGCGCGCTGCGAATGCCGACAAAGCCCACGTCTTTGTTTTGGCCGTTGCCGACGAAGAGACCTCGTTAAAAACTGCCGAAATGGTCAAGATGCATTTTCCCAATTTGACGATTTATGCAAGAGCGAGAAACCGGCAGCACGCTTACAAGCTGATGGATGCCGGCGCGGATCACATTTATCGCGAGACCTTCGCCTCCAGCCTGGAAACAGGATCGGATATCCTGGAAGCCCTCGGCCTGTCGGAGACCGAGAGTCGCCGGGTGACGGCAATTTTCCGCAAACACGACGAAAAGCGTTTGAAATCTGATCACGCCATTCGCAATGATATGGAAAAAATGGCGCTGTCGGCACAAGACTGGGCCAAAGAGCTGGAAGAAATGTTCGAAAAGGACAAAATCCAGAGCGGAGAGCGTTAGCTTCCAGAATTTTGCCCCTCAGAACTCCCTTGTAAGATATGGTTTCATCATGAGGGTGGGCAAATGATCAAATTTCTCAAATATGGACTTGGTTTTGCGGTGGTGGGCATCGCCTCTCTGACCGTTTATGTCTCTCTCCTATTACCGCAATCGGTACCCCCCTCAAAAGAAGCGATCAACCCAGCGGATCCAAATCTCCAAGCCCGTGGCACCTATTTGGTTGAAAACGTCCTGCTGTGTTTGAATTGTCATTCCGAGCGGGATTGGTCCCTCTACGGCGCGCCGCCCGCACCGCCCCTTGGTGCAGGCCGCAAATGTTTAGACGAGGGCGGTCAAACGCCGGGGCTTAACGATGCCGGTTCGTTCCCGGGGACAATTTGTTTTCGAAACATCACAAGCGATCGCGCCACAGGTATTGGCGCTTGGACCGATGGCGAGATCATGCGGGCCGTGCGTGAGGGCATCCATAAAGACGGCCAGGCCCTGTTTCCGATCATGCCCTATTTCATTTATCGGAGTCTTGCGGATGACGATTTGAAAGCCGTTGTTGCTTATCTGCGCCGACTTGAGCCCGTCACCAATGCACAACCAGAGACCAAGATTAATTTTCCGGTCAATCTTCTCATTCGCTCAACACCACAACCGGTGACGGCGCCGGTCGAGCGGCCCGCGGCATCCGAGACCATTGCCTACGGCCAATATTTATCGACCATTGCCCGCTGTGAGTTTTGCCACACGCCCAAACAGGGCCGGAATGCCGAGCCTATTCCCGGCAGGGCCTTTGCGGGTGGGGGGAGCTTTTGGGTCGGCGGACGTGAGATCTTATCGACCAATCTGACGCCCCACGCCTCAGGCATCGGTTCCTGGTCGAGAGAGGACTTTGTTGTGACTTTCAAGCAGCATGAGTCGCCCAAGGCGGTTACACAAAGCGAAAACTCCATTATGTCTTGGGCATCTTATGCCAATATGACGGAATCTGATCTCGGGGCGATCTATGACTTCCTTATGACCGTGCCGCCGGTGGCTAGCGAGTAGACCCGGGACGGCTCTTATCCCGGCTTGACACTGAGCTGGGCCGAATTGTGCATGTGGGCAACCGTCAGTCTGTTACCATCCGATTGCAGAACGGCCGTCCCGACACCATCCATGGAAACAGTCCTGCCATGGGCATTGCCGCCGACAGAAAAACGGAAGGTTGCCGTCGCACCGGCCTCAGTCATCTGCCCACTGAGCAAATCAATATCGTAATGCACATTCTCGAACATATCGACCATGTGTTTGAATTGCGTGTCCTTAAATTCTTGCTTTGACCAGGCCGCTGTGAGCTCTGCGCCGCCACCTTGGATCAGGGTGAAATCGTCAGACACTGCTTTCTCAATCTCATCGTAGGATTTGGCCTTGAAAGCCGATGCGTAGGTCGTCAGCGCATCTTGAATTTTCTGCTCTTCGCCGGAGAGAGACCGGCTAGCCGACAAGGCGTCAGGAACGATAAAAGGCGGCCTTTCGACGGGCGGGCGTGATGGTGGGTTGGACATGGGACTCTCCAAATTTGCAAAAATATCTAAGACGCCGAGCGAATGAATTTAATGAGCTTTTCAGCCAGAATCTCAGGCTGATCCTCGACGATGAAAAAACCGGCATTCGGAATCAGATCATGACCTTGGTCGGCGGCGCCGGGGATGCGTGTTTTGAACTCATCGGGCTTGATGCCCCGCTTGGCCAATTGCTCGCTGAAAAGGGTCAAGACAGGTTTGTGCCAACGTTCCAAATCGGTCCAAGCTTTGGTATTAGGTGCCGAGGCTTCATGCCACGGGGATGCAGGAATCAAGAGCGGGAGTTTTTTCGGTCCCGCTTTGTAGCTTTCATCGGGATAAGGCGCATCAAAGCCAGAAACAACTTCGCTGGGGACGTCGTTTGCCGTCATGTTTTTGACCATGGTGCCCATCGGAAACTCCGGTTGCTTGGCACAATAGCGCCGCCAGCCCAGTACCCAAATATTGGACAAGAGTTTATTGCCCCGCGGCAATGTGGTGTTGAGCAAAACCAATCGCGCAAAAGCATCGGGGTTCTCCACCGCCACACGCAGACCGAACATGCCACCCCAATCAAAAAAGAAACCTGTCACGTCGCGAAATTCCATTGCCGCTACGAAACTTGCGAGCCAATCCACATGGTTTTGATAGGTATAGTCTTCAGGATTCGGCAGCTTATCGGACCGGCCGAAGCCGACATAATCAGGCGCAATGACGCGATAACCGGCCTCAACCAAAATAGGGATCATGTTGCGGTAGAGATAAGACCACGTCCCTTGCCCATGCAGCAAAAGCACAATGGGTGCATCGTGATTGCCTTCATCGACATAATGCATGCGCAAGGCGCCGTGGACCGGGTCACGGATCTCGACATAGTTGGGCTTGAATGAAAACCCAGGGAGATCGTTAAAGCGATCCTCCGGTGTGCGCATAATGCTCATAGCTTTGCCCTCAAGCGATATAAGGGGTGGTCAGCTCTTCAGACACCTGCCAAAGCTTTTGGGCTATGGCGGCATCCATCATATGCGGCCCCTCAGGCTCAACTGCATTGCAGTCCTCAAAATACTTGCCCGTCGTCTGAGCGAGATCCGGGTGAGCGGCCACATAGGTTTGGGTCGCCGCACCTTCCGGTGTGGATTTCATAAACATCCAGCCGAATAAATTGGCAAAGACGCGAATATAGACCGGGAAATGGCGTCCCAGATTTGTATTGATGATACCCGGATGGATCGCATTGGCCGTCGCATTTGTCCCTTCAAAACGCCGCGCCATTTCCATCGCAAACAGAGCATTGGCGAGCTTAGATTGTCCGTAGGATGTATTGGGATCATACTCGCCTTTTTCACCGGACAGGTTATCAAACTGAATACCTTCCGGCGGGGCCCACTTATAACCCAAACTGCTGACCATCACCACGCGACCCTGCGGCGCGGCTTTCACTTCGTCCATCAATCGCGTCGCTAACGTAAAGTGTCCCAAATGATTGACGGCGAACTGACGCTCAATACCATTGACCTGCTGCAGTTCAGGCAAGGCCATGATGCCGGCATTGCAAATCAGCATGTCTATCGGCTCACCTATGGCTTTGACGTCTTCGGCGCATTGAGCAGCAGAGGCATAATCGCTCAGCTCACAAACGACCGGCGTGGTCTTACCTTCAATGCTGTCACAAGCCGTTTTCGCCTTTTCTGGTGTGCGCGCCGCGGCAATAACGTGAGCGCCGCGCATGGCCAAGACCCGCATGGTTTCATAACCGAGCCCGGAATTGGCCCCGGTGATCAACGCCGTTTTGCCGGTCAGATCGAGACCGGCGGTCACATCTTCTGCCGTCGACTCAGCGCCAAAGTCGGACTCGGCCCATGCCTGTCCCGGCAACAGGGAAGCAATCCCTAAAGCGGTGCTGCTATAGAGCAATTCTCGGCGGTTCATGGCGCGCGATAATCCATGCTTGATGGCTAATTTTTGAGATTGTGTCTCTTTGTTCATAATCTTCAACTCACCTGATTCATTTGAAAGACATAATAGGCTGCGCCTTTCATTTTCTCCAAGGCCCGCCGGTAAATATTCCTTGATCGGTCAGTAAGGTATGACCATTCCGTTATACATGACAAGCTTGCCCCCCAGACTGGGATCAAGAGCCGCAATGCGCTCAATTACCCGTGCCGCACTTTCATCGGCCTCCATGGAAGGGCCCGTAAACCCAGAATCACGCATCAATTGGGTATTGACCCGGCCCGGCGAAATCATTGTCACGATGACACCTTGATCTTTTAGGTCAGTCTGGAGGACACCCATCGCCATCAAATGAGCTGCCTTGCTCATTTTCATGAAATAGTGACCGCCAAAGGAGGGGCCAATTTTCAAGGTTCCCATACCGCCGCCAAGGCTGATAATTTTTTTCTGATCACTCGACACCACATTGTCTTGAAATGCTTGCGCCAAGCGCAAAGATGCAATGGCGTTGATGTCGATGACCCTTTTGGCCTCTTCAAAATCAAAGCTCCCGAGCGTCTGTTTCGCGAGGGTTCCATAAACGCCTGCATTGCTCAAAAGGACGTCTACGGGTTGGTCCTGATACTTGCCGGCGAGCGCTTCGACTTCCGCGTCATTGGTCACATCCAGTTTTTCAATGGCCACATTGGAAAAATCACCAGCCAAGGTCTTCAAATCCTCTGCTGCTTTCGGATCTCGGCAACTTGCGATCACATTCCAATCCATAGCGGCATATTGTCGGGCAAATTCCAATCCCAAGCCGCGATTCGACCCAGTGATCAAAACGGTTGGCTGGCTCTGGTCAAATGTCGCTGCACTGGCTGACAGTGTCATCCAGAGCCAAAGAGCGATCAAAGCAACAATGCGCATAACAGTCTCCTCCTCGTGAAAGATAGCATGCGCCAAGTTGTGGCCCAGGGGCAGCAAAAAGTTTTCAAGCCCCACCTGCTTTGAGATAGTGACGGGCCGAAGCGGGGTTTCGGTGGGGACAATACAATCTTGGGGTGTCTAAACGTGGCGCGCAATCCTTGGAAATTGGCGGGCGAATGGCTGTTTCGCGGCAGCAAGAAAAACCGTGGCATCAAAAGCCCCGACGATCCCGTTAGCTTGCAGGCTTTGACCTATCACCGCGAGCCCAAACCCGGCAAAATCAGCATCGCGCCGACCAAATCGCTGGACAGCCAACGGGATCTCTCACTGGCTTACTCGCCCGGTGTTGCAGCACCGTGCCGTGTGATCGCGGCCATACCGCCTGAAGCCCGCAATCTGACGGCGCGATCCAACTTGGTGGCCGTCATTACCAATGGCACAGCGGTACTTGGTCTCGGAGACATCGGACCCCTTGCGGCAAAACCTGTGATGGAAGGCAAAGCCGTTCTGTTCAAGAAATTCGCCGGGATTGATGCCTTTGATTTGGAAATCAGCGAAACAGATCCGGAAAGATTGGCTGAGATTATTGTCAGCCTCGAGCCCACTTTCGGCGGGATCAATCTTGAAGACATCAAGGCACCGGATTGTTTCATGGTCGAGAAGCTGTGCCGTGAGCGCATGTCGATCCCTGTCTTTCATGACGATCAACACGGAACCGCCATCTGTGTGGTCGCGGCGGTGCAGAACGCATTGCGCCTGTCAGATAAGGATATCAGCAAAGTGCGATTGGTTTGTTCCGGCGCAGGCGCTGCGGCCATTGCATGTCTTGATCTTTTGGTCGCTGCCGGCTTGCGCAAATCAAACATCATAGTGGTGGACCGCAACGGCGTGATTCACTCTCGGCGCAAAAAAGGCATGAACGCCCTCAAGCGCAAATATACCGCGAAGACAAAACACCGCACATTGGAGCAGGCGATTGATGGCACCGACATTTTTCTCGGCCTTTCCTCTGCCGGCTTGCTCAACGCCAATTGGCTCAGCACCATGGCAGATACCCCTTTGATTCTCGCGCTTGCCAATCCCGACCCGGAGATTATGCCGTCGGCAGCAAAGGCGGTGCGGCCAGATGCCATTGTTGCCACCGGCCGGTCGGACTTTCCTAATCAGGTCAATAACGTTCTGTGTTTTCCATTTCTGTTTCGCGGCGCATTGGACAGTGGGGCAACAGAGGTCACACAAGAGATGAAATTGGCCGCTGCGGACTCCCTGGCGGAGCTGGGCCGTACAGAAACGCCGGCTTCGGTGAAACAGCTTTATCCAAAAGAGACGCTGTCATTCGGGCCGGACCATATCCTTCCCAAGCCGTTCGATCCGCGCCTGTTGCCGTCTGTTTCTTCGGCCGTGGCAAAGGCGGCGGCCCGCTCCAAAGTAGCGACACAACCGATATCAGACTTTGATAGCTATCGGCGCAGGCTGAGTAGCGGCTAGATCGGCAGGTCCTATTGGCTTGCTTGCAGGCCATTTTCTGCTAGCCTGTCAGGCAACTGGGGGAATTTCAGTAAGGGAGAAGGATTACGTATGCGTATTTCAAAAATAAAGAGTGGTCTGGCGGCTGTCGCCTTAGCCGTATCAATGTTAGCACCGTCAACTGTTTTTGCCGGGGGGCACGAAGCTGCCGAAGAGGCAAGTGCAGCGCCGGACATCTACAAGCAACGCAGTGATGCGATGAAAGTGCTTGGCGGCAACATCAAAACCTTGAGCGATATGCTGTTCGGACAAACCGAATATGATGCAGCTAAAGCTCTAGAAGCATCGCAAGCGATGAATGCGGTCGCTTCCAGCGACGTGGCCGCCCTCTTCCCGGAGGGCACCTCAGAGCCACCCAGTGAAGCCCTGCCGATCATTTGGGAAGAATGGGACGAGTTTGAAGCCCTCCTCGTGGAGTTTGCCGCAAGCACCGCAGCTCTCGAAGCCGCGGCGGCAGACGGCACAGATACCAAAGCTGCTGTCCAAGGCGCCTTTGGCGCGGTAGGTGGCAACTGCCAGGCTTGCCACAAGAAATTCCGCAAAGAGGAAAGTTGATCTAGAGAAAGTCGTGCATCATGTCGAAAGGCCTATTAGGTGCACTAGGGATTGGGGCGGTCTTGGCTTTGGCCTTGGCCGCCTATCTCTTCTTGGGCTTTCCCCAACAAACCCGCAATCTGAAAGCGTTGTCCGGCGATCCTGATCGCGGAGAATATATCTCTAAACTGGCCGGCTGTGTGGCGTGCCACACGGACCCCAAGGCAGCTGACGGGTTTCTGGCCGGCGGCTTGCCGATAGAAACGCCTTTTGGGATTTTCGTCGGTCCCAACATCACCCCGGATGCAGAAACCGGTATCGGTACTTGGTCGCTAGACGATTTTGCTCAAGCCGTGATCAATGGACGCTCACCGGATGGCTCTCATTATTATCCGGTTTTTCCTTACGCGTCTTATGGCGGCATGAAAGATCAAGACCTTGTTGATTTGTGGACCTATCTGCAAACCGTGCCGGCCGTCAATTCGGCCGCATCCGGCAATCAGCTATCTTTTCCATTCAACATTCGCCTGCTTATGGGCCCGTGGAAAACGCTCTTCTTGAACAGCAAACCCTGGTCCGCGACGCCGGGCAAATCGGACGAATGGAATCGGGGCGACTATATAGTCAACGCGCTCGGCCATTGCGGCGAATGTCATACACCTCGCGGGGTTTTCGGCAACGCGCTCGACTCACGGAAATTCTCCGGATCACTCACCGGACCGGGGGGCGAAAAAGTGCCGAGCATCACCGCCGAAGATTTAACCGCAGCGGGCTGGACGCCTTCTTTGCTGACCATCGGCCTCAAGATCGGAATCACGCCGACCGGTGACTTTCTCGGCGGCAGTATGGGCGAAGTGTTGAGCGACAGCACAAGTCATTATACGGACGAGGATCTCGCCGCCGTCGGGTCCTATCTCTTCGACGAATAGGCGGTGTTGGTCAGGCGGGCTGCATCCTTTGGGATCGCCGGATCTGCATTAAGATCACCACGAAAATGATAGAGACCACACATAGCCCAAGCATGATGTTAAAGGACGGAATGTAGCTGCCGCCCGAAACCCGCATGCTTCCGAGCACAACAGCCCCCATCGAGCCGGCAAGCGTATCGACAAAAGTGAAGACCCCTAAGATTTTCCCATAGGAGGCGCCCGCGAAAAAGTCGGCAATGGTCAATTGGATCATGGTGAAAGAGCCGCCATAGCCCAGTCCGGCAACAATCGCATAGGCATAGAAAACCATCGTTGCGTCAGCAGACGCAAAGCGAATAAGAGCAATGCCCGTTGCCAGCGTCACGGTCGCCACCAACATGATCGTACTTTTGTCAAAGCGGTCGCTCAAAAATCCGAAGATGATGTTGCCCGCAAATCCGAACAGGAAGAAGAGCCCGATAACACCGCCAAGTAGCTCGGCGCTAAGCTGCAGGTCCTGGCCGAAATAGATCGGCTGATGCTGCAACAAACCGATAATGCAGAACCACATGACCGCGGTCACAAAAGCAAGCAGGTAGAAAACCGGCGATTTAACGGCCTCCATCAGCGTTGGCCCGGCCGCGGAGACAGCAACACTGGCTTCTGCCAGGTTTTGTGCAGGCGCATCCGCGCCGTCAGGATGCGCGCCGATATCTTCCGGACGATTCTTGACGATGAACAAGACAGGGATCAGCATCATCAGACCCCCAATGCCTGCCAGGATAAAAATGGTGAGTCGCCACCCGGAATCTTCAATGATTCCGCTAATTAAAAAGTTGAAGACAGACCCGCCGAAATTGTTAGCCATCAACAGAATGCCAACCGCGATGCCGCGAAACTGGACAAACCAACGGGTCAGCAACACCATGCTGGGGATCAAGCCGCCAATGGCCAGCCCCATGGCAAAAACAACATAGATCACAATGAACTGCGTTAGATTGGTGATCAGCCCGACCGAACCGAGCGCCGCCGTCACCATCAATAATCCGGCAATCATCAGCCGCTTGACCGGATACTTGTCGACCAATATGCCGCCGACAAGCGAAGCCAATGCGGATGCCAAGAAAAACAGCGCCGCAGGCTGCGTGACTTCTGCTTCGGACCAGCCAAATTCCTGGATCATGCTGGGATAGAATGTCGGGATCGCATTCAAAACGATTCCGTTGGAGGCCATATAGATTATGAAAAGCCCGGCCAGAACAATCCAGCCATAGAAAGTGCGGTCCACAAGATCTCTCCCTTGCCTTGAAATTTGGGCACACGCTACAGGAGGAGCAAGTCAAGATGCACACAGACAATTGTGTCTTGTCCGCCCTACAGCGGGGGATCGCAGACATGACCAACGCTTGGATGATCGAGTCAAAAGGGGCCGTCGTGACGGCCGCAATATCGGGAAGCTAAGTGACAGAGCCGGTGACGTGCCCTTAGGATCTGTAGGGTTAAAATGGAAAAGAAGAGCGGGTCTGTGAAACGCATCTCTATCGGCGAGATATCGATTGACCGGGTAGTCGATCAAGCGGGAGCCCCCCTGCCCTTTGGATTTGTCTACCCGAACGCAGACTGGAGCGTTTGCGAGCAGAACGCGGATTGGTTGGCACCGGATCACATCGATCTGACCGCGAAAATGGTTTTGATGAATTACCACAGTTACGTGGTGCGCACGGGGCAATCGACCATCTTGATCGAAGCTTGTATCGGAAACGATAAAGATCGCGCCACATCGGCTGCCTTTCACATGCAAAACTCAAAATACATCGAGCGCTTAGCATCAATCGGGCTTAAACCTGAAGACATAGATGTGGTGATGTGCTCGCACCTCCACCCCGACCACACAGGATGGAACACCAAGCTTGTAGATGGCACATGGGTGCCTACATTTCCGAATGCGCAGTATGTTTTCGGCAAAGAGGAATACGAGTATTGGAATGCCCGATGGCAAGACACACCGGAGAATCCGTTCTTCGCCCCGTCTTTCCTGGACAGTGTTTTGCCTGTCATTGAGTCCGGCCAAGCGGAGTTCGTATCGTCCGATCATGATCTTGGTCATGGAATTTGGCTGGAGCCGGGATTTGGTCACTCGCCGGGGCATATCATCATCAATGCAGAATCTAAGGGGCAGGAGGCTGTCTTTTCAGGTGACATAATTCATCACCCTGTTCAGTTGGCAGATCCGAGTATTGTCCCATTTTTCGACCAAGATGCAGAAATGGCCATGCAGACCCGTATGAAATTGTTGGACCGCGTGACCGACACATCAACCTTCGTGCTTCCCGCTCATTTCTGTGGCACATCCGGTGGTCATGTCAGGTCACATGATAACGCCTATCGATTTGAGTTCGCCGATTGATCAAACCCATTTTCGATTTGGAGGTTGCCCCCATGACACTCGACCAAAAGAAAGTGAAACGACCGGCCCGGCGCCTCCCCATGGAAGGAGATGAGGGGTGCTTTTCTCAGACATGGTTTCCGATTTGTCTGACATCGGAATTGGGCGATGGCCAGGTGATCGGGCGGGACTTTCTCGGCGGAAGGGTGATCGTGTTTCGCAATGGCAATGGAGAGGCCGCCGTCTTGAGCGCCTTTTGCGCCCATCTCGGGGTCGATATGTCGGTCGGAGACGTCGTCGACGGCACGGTGCGATGCCCCTATCACCATTTCCAATATGACAGTGACGGGATCTGCACCAAAACCGGTGTCGGGGCCCCGCCGCCAAAAGGCGCCACCTTGTTTAAGTTTCCCACCATTGAACGCTACGGCGTCATCTTTGCCTTCAATGGTTTGGAGCCCCTATTCGATCTGCCAAGTCTCTCGGTAGCCGATGATCAAGTGGTCACACAATGCTGGATTGAGGAGATGGATTTTCGGGTCGACCCATGGGTTGTCATGGCCCAAACGCCGGACTTTGATCACATTGCCTTCCTGCATGAGGGGCGGTTTCAAGATGCCGGACGTCCGGAGTTCACTTACACAGCCTATAACGCCACATATGAAAGCGAAGGCGTCTCCATGGGCGAACGAGGTGACTTCATGGATCTCAAATCCAATCTTTACGGTACAAATATTCTCAATCTGGAGATGACCATTCAAGGTACGTGGACCGGTTCGATTGCCGCCCTCACCATTCGCAAACCCGGCCATGTGAAACTGTTCGGTATTAACGGCCTTCACAAGGGAGACGGGTCACCGGAATCGGAAGAGAAAATCAAACAAACCTTTGCCTATATCAAAGAACAGAATCGGATCGTGCTCTACGAAGATGCCGACGTGTTCAACAATATTAGTTTCGTCCATGGCACTTTATTGCCGAGCGACAAAGAACTGGCACAGTATTTTGATTATCTACGTGCCTTTCCGCGCGCCAATCCCGCGGCGGATTTCATCAACGGGACAGGCGATCCCTAGTCGATCGGAAGAAATGACGATCTAGAGTGCTTGGATGGCACTCCCTTTCACAGCACAAATCCGCTGGCGAACAGCTTTACGAGGGCTTTGATCAAGCCCCTGTTCAAAGGCAACGACCTGAAAATGGTCGTCGATCAGACCGAGCAATTCCCCTGGGGCCAATAAGAAGTCTGGCCGGGACGGACGGCCATAGGCTTCATTGCCCTCGGAGAAGGTTTCGTAAATCAAGACACCGTTCGAATTGAGGGCATCGCGCAAGGGCGCCAGCAAGGGCCGGTGCAGATAGTCCGTCACGACGATTCCGTCAAATCCCTGTTGCAGAAAACCAGGGACGGATCCGTCCTCCAGATCGATTTCGAGCAGATCCAGCGACGGCGCGTTTGAGATATCTTCAATGCGGGAGATGTCTCTATCGACCGCCAAAACCCGGAACCCCTTCCCCAACAGAAAGCGAGAATGGCGGCCCGCGCCGCAGGCCAAATCCAACACCCGCCCACCGGCCGGAATGATACCGGCAAATCGGGCGACCCAAGAGGACGGCGTCAGGCCCTTGTGCATGTTACGGTTCCTTCCCAAACGAAACTCTAGTGACCACGGCAAAAAACAACTAATCTTTGACCATCATTGAGTCGGGGACATTGGATGATGGATCAAGATGAACGCTTTCGAGCGATTATTTCAAGGATCAATGCACAGATTCCGCTTCAGGAAGTAGAGCTCGACCCTGAGCTGACCAAAGCCGATTCATTTCTGAAAATTCTGCGGGTCAAATGCTACAATTGGCAGTCGGACATCTTAGAGAAGGTCCATACCTTACGCTTTACCGTCAGTGTACCGAATCTCGATGCGCTGAATATGATCCTTTATCCACAAAAGAATCTAGACGCGCCCATCTTCCTGATTTTTTACCTGATCACTAAACGCAAGATTATATGCCACCTGAATGTGAACACGCCGTCCAACGATACCGCCTATAAGCAGAAGTGGGTCGATCCGTTAATGCCTATTCTCAATCGGTATGAGCCGTTCGACTGCAAAGACCGCTACCCTGAATGGATGGCCAATCGCCGCCACGAACCCACGATCTATGGATTGTTTGAGAAGGATCGGTTGGAGGATTTGACGTCACTCGGGTTTGACTATCTGGAGCAATATCTTGCCACACTCAAAACCTGCGAACCGGTCAGCGAGCCAGAAAGATTGAGCGAGCTGGCCGAATTCCATCGCCAGTTCCGCGACGATATTCGCACCCAAGACAAGGCCCAAGGCATGATGTCGAAATTCATCGGCAAGAAGAAGGCACATCGCATATTCTATGAGGTGACAACCTAGGGTACGATGGATGAAACAGAGGGGACTAACATGAGCCAGTCAATCATCAGAAAAGGCCACGGACTCATCCGGCCGTTCTTGATTCTATGCGCAGGCCTGTGGGTCACAGGATGCAGCTCTGCCGCCAATGAACTCTTTGAGACCTATTCCGGACCGCAGGCGACCCGTGACAATTTTGTGGTTTGTCATGGTTTTAGCTGCCGCTACACGGAGCGGGTCAACCTGACGGAAAGTGAGTGGTCAGAGATTCTTGCCATGTTTGAGCCTGAGTCCAGCTCCGCAGAAGAAGAACGGGATCGCATACGCACGGCAGTCGCAAGGCTTGAGCAAGTATTGGGTCCAAAGTCGGGGACAGAGTTCGATCGGCGCCGGGCGCCCAATACAGGCAAAAGAGGCCAGCAAGATTGTATCGACGAGAGCGTCAATACCATGACCTATCTGACCTTTCTGGATCGCGACGGAAAACTGAAATATCACACGATCGGGCCGGCGGAGACGCGCGGCAAAATCGTCGACGGCAAATGGCCGAGCAACACCGCTACCATCACGGAAAATGCGACCGGCGACCGTTACGTCGTCGATTCCTTCTTTCATCAGAATGGCGAACTGCCGGAGGTCGTAACCCTCAGCCTTTGGATGACAGGCTGGCGCCCAGAAAAATTGCCTCACGAGGTGGAGCGATAAAAAAGCCCCGCCGAAGCGGGGCTTCTTAACCTGTTGATCCAATCGGATCAGGAAAACACAGCCTTGTGGTCTTCGACGAATTGCTTGACGGAGATCGGCGCCCGCCCCAGCAGTTTTTGGACCGTGTCTGTCGTATAGTCGAGGCCACCAGCGGCAATTTCACTGAACAGTTCTTTGACCGCATTGACATGCCAATCGTTGAGCAAGAAGGGTGCGATCTTTTCCATATACCCATCCATGGGTACGTCGACATATTCAATTTTGCGGCCCAAAGCTTGTGAGAAGCGATCCGCAACGTCGGAGAAAGACAGCAGCTCGGGGCCGGTTAATTCATAGGCCTGGCCCTCGTGACCGTCTTCGGTCAAGACTGCTGCCATCACCTCGCCCAGGTCACGCACATCAGCCATGGCTGTCTTGCCGTCTTTCATCGGCATAAAAAACTTATCTTGCTCTTTGATCGTGCCTGCACTGCCCATCAAATTCTGCATAAAGAAATTGGGCTTGATGAACGTCCAAGGCAATCCGGATTCACGAATGTAGTTTTCCGATTGAACGTGAATGGCCGGGATCGGATTGGTCGTGCCGGGAACAGCCTCCATGGAGGACATTTTCACCAAATGCTTCACGCCCGATTCCTTGGCAAGATCGACAAACTGGGCCTCTTGGGCCACCTGCTCATCGCTGTTGGGCAAAATCAAAAGTGCCCGTTCGACACCGTCCATGGCTTTGGCCACCGCATCCCGATCGGACGCATTACCGATCACCAATTCGGCGCCCGCGTCTTTCAACGCCGATGCCTTGTCTGCATCGCGCACCAACACCCGAATGGAAGCCCCGCGTTTGAGAAGTGATTGAGCGGCCGCTCCGCCGGTTTTTCCCGTGGCGCCTGTGACCAAGATCATTTGCAATCTCCTTTAAAGACCTATCGATTTTGCGGTATCCATGGCTCAAATTGAGGCCAATCGCCACCGCCAAAGGATCCCCGTCCACCTGCCAAACCGGCAAGGGGAATCCGCTTTTCCTCTCGAACTCAAAGCGGATTCTGTGGAATAGTGAATGAGGTTGGTCAACGTATAAAGGTCACTATGAGCACACAGGTTATCAAAGTCGACAAGGGATCGGTGACACAGGACTCCTACGAGGTCGCGGCGGATAAGATGATCTCGGGATCACCGTCGCAAGCCGTTTGGAACGCCTATACGGATCCGACTGAGGCGTTTTCAGCGGGCATTTGGCAAGGCGACGTCGCGAAGTGGCGCGTTAGCTATACCGAGGATGAGTTTTGTTTTCTCATCAACGGGCGCGTTGAACTGATCAATCAGGACGGCACCGCCCAACAGTTTTCCGCCGGCGACGGGTTTGTCATTCCCGCCGGCTTTGAGGGCACGTGGGAAAACTTGGAACCCACAGCAAAGTACTACGCAATCATGGAACACGGCGAAGGCAACTAAGACCCATGACAGATCATATCCAAAGAGATCTTACAGATCACGTTCTGACCATTCGCATCAACAGGCCCGATCGCAAGAATGCACTGACGGCGGCGATGTATGCCTCCATGGCTGAGGCCATCGAAGAGGCGGAAGCCGACATGTCGGTGCGCGCCGTCGTCATCGTCGGCACGGAAGGGTGCTTCACCGCCGGTAATGACTTAAATGACTTCTTGCAGCATCCGCCCAAAGATGAGTCCTCGCCGACATTCCGTTTCATACGGGCTCTCGTCGGCGCCACCGTCCCGATCATCGCTGCGGTCGACGGTCCAGCAGTCGGGATCGGCACCACACTCTTGTTTCATTGTGACTTGGTTTACGTCACCCGAGACGCGAAATTGTTGATGCCCTTCGTCAATCTGGGATTGGTGCCGGAGAATGCGGCCTCTTACCTATTGCCCCGGATGCTGGGACATACCAAGGCATCAGAGTTGATTTTGCTCGGCGCCCCGATCAGCGGTGAGCAAGCGGTGGAGATGGGCATGGCCAATCAAATCTGTGAGCAAGCCGAATTAGAAGCGACAGCTCAGGCCGCTGCCGCGCAATTGGCCGAAAAGCCGCCTTCGGCCGTTCGAAACTCGAAGAGACTATTACGCAGCTATCTCGGCAATATGGAAGACGTGGTTAGAGCCGAGATCAAGGCGTTCTCGGCGGCCCTTGACTCCGCAGAGGCGAAAGAAGCCATGACCGCCTTTTTTGAAAAGCGGAAACCTGACTTCTCTAAGCTCTCCTAAGGCACCCTTACCCGGGAAATTGGATCAAGCCGGACAGAGACTTTTCCTGTCCTGTGCCCGCGCGGGCAACGATTTCGCCATCGGACAAACGCATTTTCACGATCTCGCCGGTGAAAAAATTCCCGCTGTAAATATGTTCGCCATCCATATGAGCCGCCATTGTCGCCCAACCGGCACCTTCAAGCTCATATTCCCTTTTGAGCTCGCCGGTCTTCGGGTCCAGCACGATAATCCCTGTGCCGGTTGAGACCATAAGGTCGCCGTTCTTCATCGGATTCATATTGAGAACCATGAAGACGCTGGGATGGTCTTCGAACGTCGCCAGATCCGGCAATTGTTTGTCATTCTTCAAATCATATTGCATGACGCGGTTGCCGGTCTCCGACACGTAAATCATGCGCGTGTCGTCATCGACCAAAACGGTGCTGGTCACTGCCAAATAGCCCTCGATGCCGCCATGGGTATCGGTGTTATATTCCTGCACCAATTCTCCATCCGCATTGTGCCGAAACACATGGCCGTCACCGATGACATTGCGGCCCGGCAGAAGATTGAAAGTGGTCGTCACCAAATCGGAATCCGTACGCTCTCCCTGCAGATGCTCACCGAAATAGAGGCTGCCGTCCTGGCCGAAAGTGATTGTGCTGTAGGTGCGGTCGGAATATTTGCGGATCGGTTTTTGTTTTCCGTCTGGGCTGAACTCCAAAACAACTGGTGTGAGTTGTGCGAAGCCCCATAGCGTGCCGTCCGGCCCGAAGTTCAGTCCGCCGACCTTGTGCTCTGTCCCTTCAATCCACAACACCCCTTTTTCATTCAGGTTCTCGTCATATTGGATCAATCGCCCCGTGCCGGCATGGTCGTCGTCGGGGTTATCCATGACACTTGATGCCACAAACACATCACCCTTCACGAAAGGCTGCATGGTTGACACCCGATCTTCGCCGGCTATCGACGGCAATGACATCAAAAGGCTGAGACCGCTGATGATCGAAAGTAATTGGTGTTTCATGTCTCTCTCCCTCTCTAGAAACGAAAAACCTCGCACCCAAATCTATTGCGCAGGCGGCGCGCACCGGATGTTCGGATAGGATCCCCCGGGACCAAAGTTCCACACAAAATTGTCAGGCCGCCGCTCTCCGATATCGATCCAACCGTTTTTGTTGGAATCGCAGTAATAGGCAAGAAGCAGGTCTTTCGGCGCTTCTGCGGGTGTCCATCCAATAGCTTCACCATCTAAGGACTTCAATTGCGCCGTTTCCACGCCGAGCGCTTCGATGATCCCGTCGACGGGCTCGGCACCCTCACCAAAGACCCCAACAGCACTCGCTTGTTGAGTGAGTTCGGTGTTCCAATAACTCCCGCTCTCATTTCCGCCCGACCGCGTGCCCGAAACACCACCCACGGCGTCTTCACCGCTCACTTGCCCGAGCGCCAGGCTATTGCGGATGGCGCCATTATTGGTGCCCGCCAATCCACCGACCGAGTCCGCCCCGTTCACGGTGCCTGTCGCATAAGAACTATGGATAGTCCCCAACGAATTGAAACCGGCAATGCCCCCGGCACTGCGCGTTTTGGCCTCGACGTTGGATTTCGAGTAAGCATTGAACACGATCCCGTCCGTGTTGATGCCTACAAGACCGCCCACATTGACGTCGCCATTGACCGTGCCCTCCGCGTGACTGCTGAGCACGGAGCCATAGGTGTTCAATCCGACGAGCCCCCCCAATCCCCATTCGCCGGCGACATCTGAGATGGCGGTTCCATAAAAGACGGCCCCGTTCATATCGCCGACCAAACCGCCAAGCGCCTTTTCTCCGCGGATGGTTGAATTGGCGTGGCTATCCACCACCAGACCCGCACTGCCGCCCGCGACGCCGCCGACAGCATTGGAGCCGGTCACACTTCCGCTTGTCCGCACCTTATAGACAATGCCGAAATTGGCTCCCACAGCGATGGCCGTTCCGCCCTTGCCTACCACTTGAGCCTGATTGATGGTGAGATTCATCACGATGCCGTCACGGCCCAGAACGCCAATCAACCCGGCGCCGCCAGTGTCGGGCCGATCAATTGTCAAATTGCTGATCGTATGCCCCTGCCCGTCCAAGACACCCTGAAAGGCAAATTTATCGAGAGTCATCATGCAATTGTTTTTCTCACCGCAATTACCGATGGGTTGAAAATTCTCAAAAACCGACAAGTCCAAATCAGCCGCGAGCTGATAATCGCGGCGCATTCGGTCGTCTAACGAGAGCGGTGTTGAATTACCAGCACCTTCCCCTAGGGTCAGAATTGCTTGGAATTGTTGGGCATTACAGATTTCAAATCGCCCATCACCATTTGAATCGGCAACGAACTCACCGTTGTTCTGAGGCGCTGCATCATAAGCATCAGCCAGTCCATCTTTGTCTGCATCCCCATCCGTCGACCCTGACAATGCGCAACTGGGCTCGCCCAATCTTTTGAGATCCGCTGCAATATCTCTTTCAACCTGGCGCGCTTTGCCAAGCAGCGTCGTATACATCGGAATTTTATCATCATACTGAACAATACGCGACGCTTTGGATTGGTCAATGACTTGCGCATCACCTTGAGATCCTGTCAGTCCCGTTTGTTTCGCATAAAAGGCCGCAATATCTTTCATATCCTGGTCCGGCATATCGATGACAGGTGCCTGCATAATGGCGTCCGGGCGTTTGCCGTCACGATAGGCTTTTAACGTCAGGAAGATATATTGTTCATGCTGACCCCCAATTCTCGGAAATGTGGGGGACGGACTGTTACCGTCGCGGCCATGGCAGGCCCGGCATGGCTTAGCGAGCTCTTCGCCGCGTTCCGGGTCTCCTCTTGAATAAGCCGAATCAATGGCAAGTAAACTCGCCGCCAGAAAAATTGCCGGAAAAGCAAGCAAGCGCGTCTTCATATCGGATCCCTCTCGCCTCACGTCGCGTCACCATTATATATATGTGACAGCCGACCCCTCTGGCCAAAATGCCGAGCGTTAAGTCTAAGACGAGAAGTCTATTTGTCCAACTTAAGTGAGGTTTAAGACCAAACCGAGGAAGCAGACTTACCCTTCCATCAATACTTTCAAATAATCGGGCGCTATCAGATGACAGTAATGAACGCCTTTGAACCGTGCCGGTACCGGAAACAGCCACCAAGCGTCAGGGATATACATGCCTTTGGTTTTAATGGATAAACCGCCTTGGTCGCGAACCGACACAGCTGGATAAGGCCAAGGATTGAGCCAGCTTGTGCCCGCATAGACATATTCGTCGTCTTCGATTTGAATGTCGGCATCTTCTACGCCTAACTCTTTTGACACCCGGTCGAAGGTCGCCCGATTGACATCAGCACAGGATCGGTGCTCGCCGGCCGCATCGTCACCAAAGAAAGCTTGGATGTTATCGGCCGATTTGAATTTGCAAGAGATGATCTTGGGGATCACGCGATCCAATCCCTCGACCGTATCCCGATGAATATGTTGATGTATGGTGTAGCTGTTCTCATCGATCGACGCTTTTGATGCGCCAAAGTCTTTTCTGGTTTCATGGATAACCAATTCGGGCACAACAGACGTGCCCGTGATGATCTTTTGACCTTCTATGCAGAAAGTATCCAAAGCGCTATTTGATGCGCTATGCCCCCCGGCATTTACCGCCACCGAAAAACCGGCAATCAGGCACAGTGAAAAAACAAAAGAACCAACAATTTTGAACATAGATATCCCCTAACTCCACACGCCCTATAGCCGATCTTTCATGGCATAGTAAAGCATCCCCGCCACCATACCCGGCCAGCGCAACAATGTGCCACCCGGGAATGGCCTAATTTTAAGGTCCGCCATAATGTCGAACCGCTCGGCGGTTCCGGCAACAGCCTCAGCAATCAGCTTACCCCCAAAAGTGGCCCCGGCAACGCCTTGCCCTGAATAGCCTTGTGCAAAAAAGATGTTCGGCGCCAGGCGGCCAAAGTGGGGGGCCCGGCTCATGGTGACCGCAAGCGTGCCGCCCCAAGCATAGTCAATGCGTGCGTCGGACATTTGCGGAAACACTTTCATCATGTGTTTGCGCACGAACGTCTTGAGATCGGGTGGAAACCCGCGGCGATAGTTTTCACCACCGCCGAACAGGAGTCTGCGATCCGCTGTTAGGCGAAAATAATTGACGACAAACTTGGTATCGGAAACGCCCGTGTCATCCCGGATGAGAGACCGTGCTTGTTCTTCGGACAATGGCTCTGTCGTAAGAATAAAGTTATTGATCGGCATAATTTTACCGATAACCCGTGGCTCAAGTCGTTCGATGTAGCCGTTACAGGCAAGAACCACATGATCGGCTCGAACCGACCCTTTGGCGGTTTTGATTGTGGTCGGCTGAGCGCTGTCGTAGCTCAACACCGCTGAGTCCTCATAAATTTCAGCACCAGCTTCGGTGGCGGCTTTTGCCAATCCCAGAACGAAATTCAAGGGGTGAAAATGTCCGTATTTCTCATTCACGACACCACCGTAATAAATGCGGGTCCCGAGACGCTCCTCGACTTCTGCTTTGTTTAGCACCTGATAGTGAGGATAATCATATTCACGTGCCATTTTGTCCGCATAGGTCCGGAACCAATCGACGTAATCGGATTTATGGCAAGCCATCAAAATGCCGGGCTTTAGATCACAATCAATTCCATGTTTCGCGATCAGATCTTTGACAAGTTCCCCGGATTCGACCCCGAGGTCCCATAATTGGCGCGCCTTTTCTTTGCCGAATTTGGCTTCCAGCTCCTCTTGATCCTTGCGTTGACTGCCGTAAATCTGACCGCCATTTCGTCCGGAAGCGCCCCATCCAATCTTTTGCGCCTCTAAGACGATAACCTTGTAGCCGCGCTCGCTGAGGTGTAAGGCCGCCGAGATACCGGTGAACCCGGCGCCGATCACACAAACATCAGCGCGCTTCTCACCTTTTAGTTGGGGCCAAGGACCGGAGGCATTCGCGGTCGCTGCATAATAGGAGTCTGGATAAGAGGCCATAGCAAAGACGCTCCGCAAACAATTCAGATCTTGGCCAACACTTCTAACGCAAAACGGGCGCGTTCCTGTGCAGACAGATGATTGGGCGCCTTCCCGTCTTCAATATATTGCAGCCGGCTCAACAGGCCCGTCATGTTAGCGATTTGAATGGCCAGTCCGGGGCGCGCATTGAGCTCCAAGAGCAGCGGCCCTCGCTTCTCATCCAAAACAATATCCGCGCCGAGATATCCAAGTTCGGTCATGTCGTAGCATTTCGCCGACAACTCGACCATATCGGCCCAATGGGTGACCTCCAAATCAGCCAGTTTGGCATTTGTATCGGGATGGCTTTCAATGGGCCGGTCAAATCGAACGCCCTTGCCTCCCTTTCCGGTCGCAAGGTCAAGGCCCACACCGACCGCGCCCTGATGAAGATTGGCTTTGCCTTGTGAGTCGTGGGTCGCAAGCCGGATCATGGCCATGACCGGAAACCCCTGAAAGACAATGAAGCGAATATCCGGCACGCCTTCATAGCTGAATTGACTGAGCGAAGGGTCAAAGTGAATTAGTGATTCAATCATCACAATGTCCCGCCTGCCGCCGAGACTAAAGAGGCCACCAAGGATATTGGAAGCATGGCGGCGCACTTCCGGGAGAGCGATCGTATCGCCATTCGCCTTGACGAAATCATCCCCATCGCGCCCGACGATGACGAGGATCCCTTTTCCACCTGAACCTTTGGAGGGCTTGATGACAAAAGTATCAAGTCCGTCAACAATCTGATCAAGCTGATTGACATCGTGTTGATACTCAATGGTGCCGATAAGCTCGGGCACTTGAACACCGGCTTTCTGCGCGAGGATTTTGGTTTTGAGCTTGTCATCAACCAACGGGAAAAGATGCCGAGGATTATACTGTCCAATATAGTGGACGTTCCTGCTGTTCAGCCCCATGACGCCGCGGCCTTTAAGCGCCCTGTTCAATTGAAACATATCTAGCCCCGCAATGACCGGAATCTGATGAGCTCTGTAAGGCGATAGCCTGTATACTGCCCGCACAATAGGATAATAGCGAGCAGGACAAGCTGAAGTCCCAAGAAGTTAAAGCTCAAATGGCGGATGACGGGGGTCGCCATCAAGGCATAAGCAAGAACCGCAACGAGAAGACTGCCGAGACCCTGGGTCAGCACTTCCTTGGGGCCTTCTTCTTCCCACAAAATCGACATGCGTTCGACGGTCCACGCCATTATGACGAGGGGGAAAAAGGCAAAGTTCTGAATACTGGTCAATCCCATCCTCTCGCTCAAGAGCGTGAATAGAATTGTCAGGCCAATGACGACAATCAATGTGGCAGAGATTCTTGCCGTAAGAAGCAGATTTATCCGGGACAAATAAGAGCGTACGAATAATCCCGTGCCGACAATCATAATAAAACTGATCAGGCCCGGAATCAGCTCCGTTTGAATGAAGGCCACCGCCAAAAGAACGGGCATAAATGTACCGCTTGTCTCAATACCGACCAGCACCCGCATGAACACCACCACCAATGCGCCGATCGGAATGAGCAACATACCTTTCAACAAGGTTTGCTCTTCCAGGGGCAAACGATAGATCGAAAACTCGTCCTGACCCAAATCCTCCAACTGACCCAAAATGCTCGTCAGCGCGTTCTCCTCCTGGCGCAGGATGGAGAATGTTAAGTCAGAGTCGCGCCCGCCGATCACATCGACGACACCGGTCGCTCCCTGCCCCCAGAGCAAGATATCGTCGGAGTATCCTTCGATTGCGTTGAGCGGATCGAAAACCGTCCAGTCACCATCCTCATAAACTTCAACAAAATCTCTCAACCGCTGCCGTCTGCGGCCGTCTTCCAACACAAGTGCATAGGAATTGCGCGTCAGCACATCTGCGTCCGTCAGTAACCGAACAAGCAAATCGGCCGGATCTGCCTCTTCACGAAGCAATTTGGCGGCTTGGTTGGGTTCCTCCGCCGTCAGAATTTTCAGAATCTGGCGTGCCGTGGAAACAGGTCCGGAGCTTTTTGACTCAGCCTCCTCAAGAACTTGCCGCGCCGCTTCTGCCAGAGCGCCTTCCAGCTGTAAGATGTTGCTGTTGGCGACAGGGGGCCCCAACTCGGGCAGGGGTAAAAGTTTGTTGTCCGCCGCGAATTGCGCTTTGTAATAGAGCGTCTGTTGGCCGCCCGCCTGCTCAATCGTCCACTCGGCACGCCGCTCGTCTGCGCGGTTGACTATGGCAACGCCGTAGCCCGGTGAAATCAAGTTTTCTCTTAAGATGGTGAAACCTGGCTGATTCACCGGTAGCGCCAAAGAAACCGTCACGGGTCCGCCTTGAGCTCGAAAATCGATTTTGGCGTCAACAAACCAAACACTGCGATTTTCGGAAGGCAGCAACGGCACGCCCTGTGACACATTGCGATAAATGATAAGGGTTATCCCAACGCAAAATAGCGCGAGCACCAGCAGGTAAAGAATGGGGCGCGACTTGAATGCCTGCACCGCCTTCACCTTTGTATATTCGTTCTGGAAATATCAATCAGAGCCCGGTCGCTCAAATATCTTCGACCCAACAAGACCGGATATGTCATTCTGGACCTGTCACGCAAATTGAAATCAATCAGGTCTTTGACACCGCCCAGCTCGATACTCATTTCAACCACCGGCCGGCGATCGGCTTCAGGACTATTGGTCTGACTGACCCGTACAAATCTCTTAACCGGTCGCTCAACTTCTACACCCTCAACATCGTTGACCGGCCTCAATTTGAAACGCACCCATCGATCGCCGTCACGTTCGAATATCACGAGATCACGGGCATCGAGCGAGGAGGTGTTCGCGCCGCTGTCCACACGCGCTTTCAGCCTGACGCCGGGCGGATCAATGGTCACCGTTTCAACCGCGCCAACAATCAGACGTCCGTCTGCCAATTTTTTGAGCGGCCTCTCGGATCTGGCATCCACCGCTGCGGCGGGATCCGGAACGGGAACAGGCGTCACAACCGCCGCGACAATCTCGGGCTCGGCGTCAAGCTCTTCTTCCTCCACAGCCTCTTCAAATTCTGTACAATCGCAGAGCCCTAGCGGGAATAGTTGGGCACACCCCCCCAAAAATAATGGGGCGATGAGAAGAAATGCCTTCAAAACCGAGGATTTTATTGGGTCAGAGAACATGTAGATACATTATCAATCTAGTCGGTCCAAGCGCAACAAAGGGATCATAGGCGGGTCAATTGTTCCGCATGATAACGGATATGATCCTGAATGAAGGTGGCGATAAAAAAGTAGCTATGGTCATAGCCCTCGTGGCGCCGGAGAACCAAGGGATGATTGGTTGTCTCGCAAGCTTGCTCCAATAATTCGGGCTTGAGCTGGGCCTCGAGAAAATCATCACCAAGACCCTGATCGACGAATAGAGGCGTTTTCTCTTCTGCCGTTTCAATCAAGGCACAAGCATCATAGTCACGCCATGCGTCTTGATTGGAGCCTAAATACATGCCCAGCGCCTTTTCCCCCCAGGGGCAGTGGATCGGTGATGAAATGGGCGCGAACGCAGAGATAGATTTGTACTTGGCTGGGTTTTTCAGGCCGATGGTCAAAGCGCCATGACCGCCCATGGAATGTCCTGAAATGCCGATACGATGAACGTCGACAGGGAACTCGGCGTTAATCAGGTCCCAGAGCTCAGCCGTCACATAGTCATACATGTGATAATGCTGCGACCAAGGATCCTCGGTTGCATTGAGGTAAAAGCCTGCACCGTGTCCGAAATCATACGCCCCATCCGGATCATCAGGCACTCCCTCGCCTCTCGGGCTTGTATCAGGCGCAACGATGGCCAGACCATGCTCAGCGGCAAATTGCTGAGCACCGGCTTTGGTGACAAAGTTTTCGTCCGTACAGGTCAATCCGGACAACCAGTAGATCAAGGGTACGGAATCTGATTCCGCGGCGGGGGGTAGAAAAACCGAAAATGTCATGTCGCAGTTCAAGACCTGCGACCTATGGCGGAAACGCAATTGGCGGCCGTCAAAACTGCGCGCATCTCCAATGGTTTCGAGCGGCATTCGGCTCTCTCCCTATTATCTCACCCAACCATAAACCCAGAGGGCGCATTTGGTAGCAGGTCACGGGGCTTTTTGGAAGAGAAGAGGCCCTAAATCCAACCAAACCCGCATCCAACTCCAATTGCCTTAGGGTCATATATATTCTATGCAATCAGCTAAACCGTAACACCTTGTAAAGCATGGAAGAATGATGACCGAGAATACGGACGACGAATTGGAAGGATTGGTAGAAGTCAAGCGATTTGCACCCAATGATGCCTCCCAGGCCTTTGCCGTCTCCACCTATCTCAACAGCTATGGGATCGAAGTGTCTGTTTGGGAAGCGGAAGATGCCGAAGGCGGATATCGCATGATGGTGCCGGAGGCAGAACAATTCCAAGCGCGCAAACTATTGGCAGATCAAGCCAACTGAGTCTCCGCCGCCGCGGGAAATTTTTTGACCTGAACAGACCCGGGACAATTAATGTCATAGTGAATGGCAGCCGCAACCGCCTGCTCGACACGCGTGCGGGCATCAGCGTTTTGACGCGTGAGCGCATAGTCCGCCCCAAGAGCATATTCCATACCCGAACCCCGCGCCCATAAATGCCCTGAAGGGATCGTGCTCAGCGCAAGATGTGAATCGATATCCCATATGCGGCCGTCCCGGTTTACGATGAGACCCCAAACCTCATAGGAATTTGACGCCCAATTATCTTCCTTGCGCCCAATCTCGTAATCCACATAGGTCTGTTTCAAGAAACGGATGAAGTGGGAGGGATGGGATTCATGGGCCGGAAAGCTTTCCGCTTCAATCTCCAAAATATCCGTGTGAACAGCTTCGCCGCTGAGCGCAAGGACCCAATCGCCAAACTGCATCCAAGGGTCCGACGTGCCCGGCGAGACAATATCGCCAAGCGTGTGTTGACTATTTGAGCCAAGCCAAATTTCATTCGATGCTGCATCATGCAGCGCGCAGATAATTGTCACGTTTAAAGGTCCTTAAGAGCGGGCAGATCTCGCACATCGTCCAAATCACTTGCGAGACGGCCGGTAAGAAAGCGGCCGAACATACGCCAATCACTCACGAAGGACCATAAAGGATATTGAAACGTAGCGGGCCGGTTTTTCTCAAATACGAAATGACCGAACCAGGCCATACCATAGGCGCCAACCAAAGCCGCAAGCAGCCAGAGCAGATTGCCGGTTGCTAAAAGCGCAACAACGCAAAGGATGGCCCAAGAAGAACCGATATAGTGCAGGGCGCGTGATATCGGGTTGAGATGTTCCCGCAAATAGATCGGCCAAAACTCGTCATAGGTTTGAATCCGATATTTCTCTTCAGCACCGGCGGTCATGGTGAACCTCGTTAGAATCGGTGAACGGCCTTGATTTGGTCGCCCCATTTGGCATCCACAACATCAAAAACCTCCGGCGCCCCTTCGGTCAAGAGTGTTCGATTGAGACCGGGGTAAACGTCCGGTCCGCCCTCCTCCGGCCATTGGCGCGTGGCATCGATGACAATCTTACTGGTCATGGGCCGCTCTGGTGAGCTCGGGTCCAGGGGGAGCCCGCGAATTTGCTTGTAAACATAGCTCGCCGGGTCCGGCTGCCATCGGGACCCAAGAGCAAAAAGCATGTCCGTCTTGTTGGCGACATCCATGTCATCGTCCACCACCAAAATGATCTTGGAAATGGGGTTGACCTCGGCAAGCTTCTTGCCGACTTCCAAGCCTTGTCCAGGTTTGGTCTTCTTGATGCTGATAAAGGTCACGCCCGTGGCATCCCCGCGCGTATGAATATCGACAATCTCCGGCACACGGCGCTGCCATCCTGAGAGTGACAGCGCATCACCCGGCGCCTTGACGTTGCCCCGATGGACGCCGGTGAAGTTATTTGAGATCCAAGGGTTTTCCCGATGCGTGACCGAGGTCACGTTCATCCAAAAGTTTTCCGTCTTGGCGAGCCCCATATAGCCGTACATTTCGCCGTAGGGCCCCTCCGGCTCAAAACTATCGAGCGGCACTTCACCTTCGATGACCATCTCCGCATGAGCCGGCACCAAAAAGTCATTTGTTTCGCTGCGGACAACATCAAGCGGTTTGCCGCGCAAACCACCGACAAGCGCGAGCTCATCAATCGGACCGCCGCCACGACGCGATGCCACCCGCGCGCTGCTGACCAGAGACATGACCGGATCTTGTCCCAGAGCAATGGACACGGACATGGATTTTTCGCCGCGTTCTTTAGCGGCCATGAACATTTTCCAACCCGTCTGATTGGGTTCGGAATTCACCCCGATCTTTCGCGGCCCTTTCAATTGGCAGCGATAGGTGCCGAAATTAATTCCCATCTCAGGATCCCGGGTAAAGACAGAGCCGGTATTGATGTAGCGGGCGATGTCCGCTGGGTTGTTGCGAAAGAAAGCAAACTGGGTGAGATCGATATCATCGCCCGTCAGCACCACTTGTTTGCAAAGGGCTTGATCGCGCCCAATCTCATTGGGCGCCATGGTGGGATAGGCACCGCGATTTTGCGCCAGCATATCCAGAAAATAGGCACGCGCTTTGCGATAACTAGCGCGGCTGTCACCGGGAACCGGTGTCATACCAAACAACAACGTGTCGCAATCCCAATGACCTTGCTCATTCGCAAAGACAGGGCCGTCGCGCCACACGCCGTCAATCTTGATGCGCTCAAACATGACGGCAGGCATGCGCTCAATGCCGTGCTCGTCGCGCAGACGGTACATAATTGCCGTCCCCTCATAAGCATCCTGGTCGACATCTTGAAACTTCGCCAATAAACCGTTGTCATCCAGCGCTTGAATGTAATCGCGATAGGTTTCGAACGGCACCGCGGGAGCTCCTCCTTTGGCGCTCTCATCAGTCTGATGGACCGCGGCTTCAACCACATTGGCCGCTGCTTGAGTCGCCGCAGCGACGGCGCCGGTTGTGGCCAGAAAATGCCGCCGGGAAAAATCAGTCTTCGCTTTGTTGGCTGGCGACTTTTTGGACATCTTCTCCTCCTTAGGCATGACGATTGAGCGCAGATCCGATGATCAAAGTGTGTGCCCGAACGGGCGAAATCACCACGCCCATTCACAGCCTATTCGCCGGATGGTCTCGGCCGCACGGAACTTCAATGTTGCATTGCAGCAAGATCTTGGGACCGCAGCTGCCCAGCACTTTTGAGATGGCTCATAAACAACTCAATGACGGCCGAGCGCCTTTTGCTCTCAAGCGTTACGGCGCAGGTTTCCACCGGATAGGCGGTGCGCGGTGTTGTGATTTGCGCCATTTGGCCTTGCCGCACAAAGATCTGGCCGAAGTCCTCATGCAGATAGCCCAAAAAAGCCCCTGTCAGAATCAACGTGGCGACCCCTTCATCTGCATTCGTCACCGGGCCGCGCGTCAGGTTGAGTTTCTGAATCTGTGCCGCCCCCCCTGACTCATGAGGCAACGTGACGATGGGGAAGTCTTTCAGTTCCGACAAAGGCACATTGACCCGCTCTGCCTCATATATCGGATGCGATGATCCACAATGTAGTACATTTTTCTCTGTATACAGATTTTCGTAGTATAGCTCAGGGCGGCGTGCAAAGGCCGGCATGTACCCCACGTGACAAGAGCGATTGAGAAGCGACGCGGTAATATCATCAATCGCCATCACTTTGAGATCCACATCCACACGAGGTGCATCTGCCTGAAAGCTCTTCAGGGCCGTCGGCAGAAAATATTTGGGATGATGCAGCGTTGTGTCGGCCACCCCGATCACCAGCTCGCCGGCAATCTCCCGATGGATCTCACTCACATGCTGACTGAATTCATTGATCGCCCCCAACAGATCTTGAGCGCGATCCAAAATAACGCGGCCTTCATTGGTGAGCCAAAATCCCGCCCGGCTGCGTTCGCATAAACGCAAGCCCAGACGTGTTTCCAACTCCGTTAACTGGCGGCTGATGGTCGAGCGATCCACATTCAGCGCAAAGGCGGCGCCGGAAATTCCGCCGCAATCGGCTATGGTGGAGAAGATCCGCAAAAGGCGGATATCCACATCGCTGAGGCGTCCTGAGAAAGCTGTCATGGATCATTCTCTTGTTTCATTAATATACAACTATCATAATAATATTGATCATTTAATCATTTAAAATTGGCGGCATACTGCGGTTCACCCTCCAGGAAAGGCAAATTCATGGATCTCAAAGACTCACGCCTGTTGAAAAACGCCGCCTATATCGACGGTGCATGGCAGCAAGCCAAAGATGGGGCCTCTTTTGACGTCACCAATCCGGCCACCGGCGAGAACATCGCCCAGGTGCCGGATATGACCTCTGCAGAGACCGCCGCCGCCATCGATGCCGCCGAGGCTGCCGGACCGGCCTGGCGCGCCAAAACGGCGAAAGAACGGGCTCAGATCCTACGCCGCTATTTCGAGCTGATGATGGAGAACCAAGAGGATCTCGCACAGATACTAACCGCCGAAGGGGGCAAACCGCTGGCCGAAGCACGCGGCGAAATTGCCTACGGCGCCTCCTTCATCGAATGGTTTGCCGAAGAGGGCAAACGCGCCTATGGCGACGTGATCCCGTCCACCTTCGGCGACCGGCGGATCGTCGTAACCAAAGAGCCGATCGGTGTTTGCGGCTTGATCACGCCATGGAACTTTCCCAACGCCATGATCACACGAAAAACCGGACCGGCTTTGGCGGCAGGTTGCACGGTGGTGCTGAAGCCCGCAGCGGAAACCCCTCTGAGTGCGCTGGCCATGGCCGAACTTGCCGAACGCGCCGGCATCCCGGCCGGCGTGATCAACATCGTCACCACATCGAAAGGTTCGAAAGTCGGCGATGAATTATGCCGCAATCCGTTGGTGCGAAAGATTTCTTTCACCGGCTCCACAGGTGTCGGCAAGATTCTGATGCGGCAATGCGCCGATACGGTGAAGAAGCTCTCTCTTGAGCTCGGCGGTAATGCCCCCTTTATCGTTTTCGACGATGCGGACTTGGATAAAGCCGTGGCGGGCGCGATAGCCTCCAAATATCGCAATGCCGGTCAAACATGCGTTTGCGTCAATCGCTTTTTGGTGCAGGACGGAATCTACGATGCCTTTGCCGAGAAATTTGCCGCGGCCGTTGCGGGACTAAAAGTCGGCAATGGCGCCGACGACGGCATCACCCAAGGACCGCTCATCAATGAAGCAGGTGTACAAAAGGTTGAAGAACATGTCAGCGATGCCCTCGATCAAGGCGCAAGTGTCGTCACCGGCGGCAAACGTCATGCTTTGGGTGGCACCTATTTCGAGCCGACCGTCCTGGCGGGCGTGACCACAAACATGAAAGTCGCCAAAGAAGAAACCTTCGGCCCCTTGGCGCCGTTGTTTCGTTTCAAAACCGAAGAAGAAGCCATTCAAATGGCCAATGATACGGAATTCGGTCTTGCGTCCTATTTCTACACCAAAGACGTAGCGCGGGTATGGCGTGTCGGTGAAGCCTTGGAATACGGAATCATCGGGATCAATGAAGGTATCATTTCGACGGAAGTGGCTCCATTCGGCGGAGTCAAAGAATCAGGTCTCGGCCGGGAAGGTTCTAAATACGGCCTCGAGGACTTTATGGAAATCAAATACATGTGCATGGGCGGCCTGTAATGGCGAACCTAGCTGAGGAGACAAAATCATGAGCAAGAATCAGGACCTGTTGAATCGGCGCGGCAACGCGGTTCCCCAAGGCATTGCCTCGATGACGCCGATCTTTGCCGCAAAGGCAGAGAACGCTGAACTTTGGGACGAAGACGGCAAACGCTATATCGATTTTGCCCAAGGCATTGCCGTGTGCAATACCGGGCACCGGCATCCCAAAGTGATTGCCGCCGTCAAAGAGCAGATCGACAAATATACCCATACGGCGTTTCAAGTCTCCGCCTACGAACCATATATCTCGTTAGCGGAGAGATTAAATGATCTCGCGCCCATCAAAAAAGCCAAAACCATATTCTTTACCACCGGTGCCGAAGCAGTGGAGAATGCGGTGAAAATTGCCCGCGCCCATACCAAGCGGCCGGGCGTCGTGGCGTTTAAGGGTGCGTTTCACGGACGCACCAATTTGACGGCCTCGCTGACCGGTAAAACCGCGCCTTACAAAATGAGCCTCGGGTTGCCGACACCCGGCATCTTTCATGCGCCCTTTCCCATCCCCCATCACGGCATCTCGGTTGAAGATGCTATTGCCGGATTGGAAACGGTCTTTAAAGTCGACATTGAAGCCGACTCGGTTGCCGCGATCATCATTGAGCCGGTGCAAGGGGAAGGCGGCTTCTATATCGCGCCACCGGAATTTCTGCAGCGCGTTCGAGAGATTTGCGATCAACATGGCATCTTGCTGATCGTCGACGAAGTACAGACCGGCTTTGCACGCACGGGAAAGACCTTTGCCATTGAACATGCGGGTGTTGAGCCGGACATCATGACGGTGGCCAAGGCTCTGGCCGGTGGCTTTCCGCTCTCCGGCGTGATCGGTAAAAGCGATATCATGGATGCGTTGAACCCAGGTGGTCTCGGCGGCACCTATGGCGGCAGTCCCATCGGCTGTGTGGCGTCCCACGCCGTCTTGGATGTGATCGATGAGGAGAATCTGAATGAGCGCAGCACCCGGCTGGGGGCCCGTATGATCGAACGTATCAAGACGATGAAAGATCGCAACGATACCGCGCCCATCGGCGATATTCGCGGGCTCGGTTCCATGGTGGCCTTTGAATTGGTCACCGAGAAAGGAACCCATAATCCAGACCCTGCCGCCACCGGCGCCCTCATCAAAAAAGCGCTGGAACATGGCTTGATCATCTTAAGCTGCGGTTATTACGGCAATACGGTGCGCATTCTGGCGCCCTTGACGATTCCGGAGGATCAACTTGACGAGGGACTAGATATTCTTGAGCAGGCGCTCACGGAAATCGCTTGAGGCGCCGCCACTCAGTTCTTAGTCACAATGAATGCACGCTTCCCACGGGCGATCTTTTTCAAAGGAAGCGACCAAGTGATCAATGAAGGCGCGGACCCGCCGCGAAAGATGGCGCGTCGACGGATAGACCGCATACGCATTGATTTCGTTCCAGGTATAGTCTTGCAAAACCGGCATCAATTTACCCGACCCGATGGCATCGCACACGATGAATAGAGGGATCACGATAAAACCACGGCCTGCAATGGCCATGTCGCGCAAGAACTCTCCATTGTTGGCGTGATGCCGGACTTCGGGTGTGATCTGCCCGGTCTTCCCGTCGGGACCCGTAAAAGACAAGCGGCTGTCGGAGCCGAGCGAATAATTCAACATCTGATGTTGGCTCAAATCATCTGCGGTTTCAGGCAAACCATGACGCGCCCAATAATCAGGGCTGGCACAAGCAATGGTCTGTACCGGGAACAATTTGCGGGCGATCAATTGTGAGTCCTGAAGCGCCCCGGCGCGAATGGCCACATCGATGTTTTCTTCCACCAGATTGATATGGCGGTCCGACAAATCGATATCGAAGGCAATATCCGGATTCTGTTCGATAAAGGAATCGATCACCGGGTGGAGATGGGCCAATCCGAAGGACAGTGGCACCGAAACGCGCAAATTGCCGGATAGGGCACATCGGCTGTCCGCGGCGGCGGCTTCAATTTCATTCAAGTCGTTGAGCAGCCGCAGGCTCTGATCGTAATAGGACAGGCCGGTCTCGGTCGGCTGAATTTTCCGGGTGGTGCGTACCAGCAATTGCGCGCCCAGGCGGTTTTCCAGGTCGGATAATCGGCGGCTAACGGCCGATTTTGCCACATCCAGCTGGTTTGCGGCTTTGGTAATGGAGCCCGCATCGACCACCCGGACGAAGGTCTCCATCTCTTCAAATCGATCCATATTGTTCTCTTTTTGTGAACAGTTATTTCTCAAATGTCCTGTTTATCCCGATTATAAGCACAATTATTATCCTGATCAAGCGTTGGGGCCAAACAGCCCCAGACAAGACAGAAAGGACAGAACGATGATCGGACATTTCTTCTCTCTCGCAATTGCGTTCGGCACATTGAGCCTGTCGACCGGATTGTTCGTATTCTTCTAGAGCGCCCCAAAGGAGGCAGGACAAATGGGACTTTTGGTCAACGGAAAATGGCAAGACAAGTGGTATGACACGGCCGCAACGGGCGGTAATTTCATCCGCCAGGAGTCCCGTTTCAGAAACGAAATCGGCGACGGTCCTTTTGACGCCGAGGCCGGGCGATATCATCTATATGTGTCCCTCGCCTGCCCTTGGGCCCATCGGACCTTGATCGTCCGCAAACTCAAACAGCTTGAAGACATCATCTCCGTCTCAATAGTTGATGCCTATATGGGCGAGAATGGTTGGACCCTGAGCGATGGTGCGGACCCCATCAACAATGCGCGTTTTCTGCATGAGGTTTATACGGCAGCGAAATCCGATTACACCGGCCGGGTCACCGTTCCTGTTCTTTGGGATACCAAAACCCAGACCATCGTAAACAACGAATCCGCCGAAATCATTCGGATATTCAACTCGGCATTCAACCATTTGACCGGGAATACGCTTGACCTATATCCCTTTGCCTTGCGCGACGAGATCGATGAGATCAATGATATCGTCTATGACAATATCAATAACGGTGTTTACAAGGCCGGCTTCGCGACCAAGCAAGACGTTTATGAAAAAGCGGTTGTGAACCTATTCGACGCCTTAGATGAGGTGGAGGAGCGATTGTCGCGCCAGCGCTATCTCGTCAGCGATCAGATCACGGAAGCCGATTGGCGCCTGTTCACAACGCTCGTGCGGTTCGACCCCGTTTATGTCGGTCATTTCAAATGCAATATCCGGCGGATTGCCGACTACCCCCATATTTCAAACTATGTCAGAGAGCTTTATCAAATCGAAGGTATCGCGGAGACAGTCAATCTGGATCATATCAAGACGCATTATTACACAAGTCATGAGACGATTAATCCGACGGGCATTGTACCGGTCGGGCCGGAGCTGACCTTTGACCAACCCCATAATCGCGACCGCTTCAAGCGCGCCGCCTAACCAGAGACACGATACATGAGTAAGCCAAATCTCTTAGCCTTTGCCGGCAGCACACGCGCCGGTTCTTGGAACAAAAAAATGATCGGCGCCGTGGCCGCGCGGGCTGAAGCCCTGGGCGCCAATGTCACCGTGATTGATCTGGCGGATTACACCATCCCGATTTACGACGGTGATTTGGAAGCGCAAACCGGCTTGCCGGAAAATGCTCTGAAGCTTCAATCGATCATGACGGAGCACGACGGTTTCTTGATTTCCACCCCGGAATACAATGCTTTCTTTCCGGCTGTTTTGAAGAATGCCTTAGACTGGGTGTCACGGCCCAGCCCGAGCCAAGATGGCTTGGCCAGTTTCGCAGGCAAGCCAGTTGGGCTTTTCGCCGCGTCGCCGGGACGGCTCGGTGGTATTCGCGCCCTCAATCAGTTACGCACGCAAATGTCGGAACTCGGCAGTGTGGTCCCGTCCGGCGGAGCTTCGCTCAGTCAAGCCCACGAGGCATTCGATGAAAACGGCGCCTTCGTCAACGAAGCTGTCGCGCAAATGGTCGACAATGTGATCCGTGCAACGTTGAAGGCTGCTGCGGACGCAAAGCCGGACTAACCGCCGGCGTCTCACTGCCAAGTCTGCAAGCGCTCAATGATGGTTTCGTACTGAATGACCGGGCGGTACGCCTCGGCGCTAAGTTCATATCCCTTTGCGGTGATCGCAGCCTCAATCCCCGGCATATGAAGGGCGCCCCAAGGGATAATGATCACGTCATAATCTTCCTCGCGAAGATTAAATTCAGACAACACCCTCTCATTCCGTTTGTCGACGATATCCGCCATGACGATTTCCACATCCTCTTCAGGATAGGCCACGCTGAGCTCTTGAAGCCGTTGCCAGGCAATGGCGAGCGTGGGGCTGTCATAGAGCTGCGCTGTATCATTTAAGAAGCCGATGGTGGTTTCTGAGAAATCACTCAGATCAACGTCGGCATAGACGACATCCGCCCCTGTTGACGTCCGAGTCGCTTCCGACGCCTCATCCAAGGTTGAATTCTGAGACTCATTGGATGGCGGCGAAGCGTCAGGCAGGCCGCTCGTCACTTGTTCCGGCGTGGCTTCACTCGGTCGCAGGGCCGGTTGTTGATCAAGTCCCAAGACTCTCGCCACGCGTTTATAGGATAAATTGTTCTCGAGAATTTTCTCCTTGTCGCTGACCCCTTCGGCCAGGACCAGCGCGTCATTTGGAAAACTGTCAAAGAGATCGTTATAGAAACGTGCCTCACCGATATGCATCATACCGATCAAGCGGACAGTTTCATCGCCTCTCTGAAATGTTCGGTCCGCCAATTCGACGCCTGTATCCGAAAGGCGCACATAGCCCGCCGTTTGAGTCTCGATCGTTGTGCGCAGACCCCCCAGAATCAGGGCAGGCAAAACAAATAAGATTCCAGCAACCAAAACAGCTAAAGAAGCGGCAATCCGAAGAACCAATTTGGATTTAACCGGCAATCGCTCCGCGACAAGCCAATAGCGACCGGTTTGTCTTTTAATAAGACCAAAGGCCAATGCCGCCAGAGCCAACTGCCCCAAAACCAATCCCAATCCCAAAACAAAACTCATGGCGGCTAGGTTAAGAGGGGGCGCGCCAATAGCGGCCCAAAGGGCAAACAAGATCAGAGGAACAAACGCACGCTTAGGCAGTTGTGGAAAGAAGACCAGAAACACGATCATGACCATCGAGGCCAACACCGCCGCCAAAGCGACAAAGGTACGGGCTACCATCAGAGCTTGGCTGCCTGTTAGGCCGCGCAGAACCTCCTCAACCACTGACAACAGAGCATCGGCTGAGAAGATCAATAGATAGAGATTGGCGAGTACGGCCGCGAAAACAAGGACCCAACTCCGTTTCTGTATTGCATCATCCATAAATCAAAACTCATCACACCAAACGGGCAGAAATATGGTCGCACCGAAACCAATCATCAGGTTGACGCCCACTGCCTCTGGAGTAAACGTCAAAAGTGCCAAGAGGGCAAATCTGTTCCGATACCATCTCGTGGTGTCAGCACACTCTTCACCATTGACCCCTAAGACGTCATATCTCAGGATCGTTGATCATTTATTGACCATAAACTTATTCACTCAGGACCCCTCACTTATGCAGATTGCAATTATCGGAGCCGCTTATACGGGGCTCAAAGCGGCCGCCTTTCTAAAACAACAAGGCCACACCATCACCGTCACGACCACCCGCGAGTCGCGGGTGGATGAGTTGCAAAAGGTCGCCGACCATGTGGCCGTGATGAAGGGCAGCGACACAGACAAAATGCAAGAGCTTATCGAGGGAAAAGACATCGTCTTGATGACCGTCGCGGGCGGCATGGTTGAAAAAGACGGGAAGCCGTTTCTGGATCCGGATCTTTATCGTGACGCCTATTTGGGAACGGCAGAGTCGCTGCGCAGCGCCCTTGCCTCCACCGACAGCGTTAAGCAGGTGATCTTTACCAGTTCGCTGAACGCCTATGGTGACGGCGGCGGCGCGGATGAGATCACCGAAACGACACCGTCCAACCCTCAGGGCCCCTTCCAATCCGTTTATGTTGAAACGGAAGACATTTTGAATTCACTTCAGTCGGACAATTTGAATGTGGCGATTTATCGTACCGGGACGATCTACGGCCCGACCCGTGAATTTGCCAATGAGGCCAAGAATATTGCCGGCCAGTCGATTCCTTTTGACGGCAAGTCGGACATCATGATCGTCCATCGGGACGATGTGGTGCTGGCGCTCGCCTTCGGGATCGAACATGAACTGAAAGGCATGTATAATGTCTTCAATGATTCAACGGAATCAAAGGAAGAGTTTTTTAAGCAGATTTGCGAACGCGAAGGGCTTGAGCCCATCAATTGGCTCGGCCTCTCACCTGGTCCGCGCAATGTCTCCAACAAGAAGTTGAAAGACGCCGGTTTTTCTTATGCGGATCCCAAGTCGGCGCGCGAAAGCGAAGATCTCTTGGCTTAAACGCCCTACCAGGGAATCTCTGTTTGCCGGTGGGACATAAAACTGCCGCTCATCTCAAACGTATAATTGTCGATGGCATCAATCACCGCTTCGGCGCTTTGTTGCGGCGTCAAAAGCGGCATGCTCGTATTGGCTCCCGACAAGGCGAGATTCATCATGTCCGTATCCACCGCACCTGGTGAAATCAGCGCGACGGTGATTCCCCGGGCGGCCAAGTCTTTGGAAACGACCCGCATGCTCATGTTCAACGCCGCTTTGCTGGTGTTGTAAAACGCCAACGTGCCGTTGCGAACCAGCTGAATAGATCCTTGGGTGCTGGTGATGGCGACAATCTTCTTTTGATCGCTTTTGGCCACATGTTCAACAAAGGCCTCTGACAAACGCAAAGGGCCCTCCACATTCACCGCCATCACAAGATTCATCAGGTCATAATCAAAATCGCCGAACATCTGATCGGCGGGCTCGCCCAAAATCGCCGCATTGTTCAGCAACACATCGATCGGCTGGTCTTTCAACTTGTCGGCCAAAGCCTGGATCATGTCAGGATCGGTGACATCCAATTGCTCGATACGGACGTTATCATTGGCCGCCGCAAGGGCTTTCAGGTCATCGGCCTTGTCCGGTTTGCGCGCCGTGGCAATGACGGTCCAACCCTTTTCCGCGTAAGCGCGGGCAAGCTCAAGTCCGATACCGCGATTGGATCCGGTAATCAAAACGGTACCAGACGTCGCGTGGGCACCGGCAAGTGCCGAAGTGGTGAGAGAACTTGAGATCATGATGGCGCAGATCCAAGCCACAGAAAATATTACAAGGCGATTGAGTTTCATCTTCAGAGCTCCTCCCAGGGTGGTCCCCAATATGGCACAGCCCGCCGCATGCGCCATAGGGCACAAATACCGGGAATCCGCGGCTTGATCGTGAGACATTCATGAAAAATTGCATCCTGCCGGGCAGAATGTGAAAATAGACCCTCATTCAGGAGTTTGTCTTATGCCGCATCTTCGCGTTGCTTTTGCCTTTATCATCGGCTTCGGCCTGGCCTCTTGCGCCTCGTCACCCAATTACGGCCCGGCTGCAGGACCGGGTGAGTCCGGTTACTCACAACAGATACTCGAGGCAGGCCGCTACCGGGTGACCTATCGCGGCGGATCCCCGGAACAGGCGCGCGATTTTGCCCTGTACCGCGCCGCGGAACTGACCCTCGCCAATAATTTTGAGTGGTTCCAAGTGGTCTCTTCTTCCGGCGGCATTGAGGAATCGAGATCTTCAGGCCCCCGCATCTCCGTCGGCGGCGGCGGTTCCATCGGGCGAAGTTCCCGCGGAGGTGTCGGAATTGGCATCGGCTTTCCGGTGGGAGGATCGACCGGATCCGCCGTCGAAGTGCTGGAGATCGTCATGGGAACCGGGCCCAAACCGGAAGATCCCAACGCCTATAGTGCGGATGCCCTCGCGCAATCTCTTAGACCTGCGGCATCCTCTCCTTAAAGATTTGTAGGCGGTGATTTGAGGGGCAATGGGATCGGCAGATGAAGACATTCTTTAAAGTTGGCTTTGGCCTTTTCCTCATTGTGGCGCTCGGCGGCGGCGCCTATCTCTCCCTGGCCTTGCCACGTTCGCAACCCGCAGCCGACATCTCATCTTCTTACACACCGGAAATGGTCGAGAGGGGGCGCTATCTTGCAACCAATGTGGTCATTTGCCTAGACTGCCATTCGGATCGTGATTGGACCATTTATGGCGGGCCGGCCATGGAACCGCTCGGCGCGGGCCGCAAAGAATGTATTACACAAGACTCCGGTAAGTCGGGCATTTCCGTTTCAGAATGGACTTTTCCGGGTTTGATCTGCATCCGGAATATTACACCACATCCGGAAACAGGGATCGGCAATTGGACCGATGGCGAAATCATCCGAGCCTTCCGCGAAGGCATCGGCCGGGACGGGCGCCCGCTCTTTCCCATCATGCCCTACTTTATACTGCGCAATATTTCCGACCCAGACGCCAAAGCCATTGTTGCCTTTTTGCGGACACTGCCTGCCGTTGAGCGCGCCCATCCGCCGGCACAGGTTGATTTTCCCATGAACATTTTCATGAAGATTTTTCCGGCGCCGGTGACCGAACCGGTCCCTGCCGTCGATCTGAATGACCCGATCGCCAACGGTGAATATCTGACAAAAATCGCCCGCTGCGAATTCTGTCATACGCCGCGCCGCGTCCAAGGTCGCATCCCCATCGAGGGCGAAGAGTTTGCCGGCGGTGTCCCGTTCAATTTGAACGGCGGCGAAACGATGATCTCCAACAATCTGACCTCCCATGAGGACGGTCTGGCGGCCTGGAGCAAGGAAGATTTCATCGCCCGTATGCAGCTTGATGCCGAGCCGCGCCCGGTCGATCCCAGCCAAAATACTGTCTCAAGCTGGCATGCCTATTCCGGTATGAAGACGTCCGATCTCAGCGATATTTATGATTACCTGCAGACCGTAACCCCCAAAAAACTGGGAAAAATGTGACCTCAGGCCGCCCCTGGCACACAAATTGAACCTTTTGGCCCGAGGTCGCGACTGACCTTCAAACACATGTTTTGGAGGAAAACCCATGTTAAGTCAGGCATTCTCAATCTTCGTTTCCGTGAGCATCATGATGGGCTCAGCAAGTCTTTACGTCTATTTCTAAAAGCCCGGACGGGACGCCCGAGATAGGCTATACAAGGCGCGTATGAACGACATCAGCGTTGAAAAACTCTACAAAGACCGCTTTTCCGAAGCGGATCGCGAAGGCAAAGACCGCATCTGGCGGGTTCTATGCGAGTCGTTCTTTCAGCGGATGATCGGCGACAATAAAGTGATTGTCGACCTCGCCTGTGGATATGGCGAATTCATCAATCATATTCGCGGTGCCCAGCGCTACGGCGTCGACATCAATTCCGACAGCGCAGAATTCCTGAATGACGACGTCTCATTCATTCAAACCGCCGCGACGGATTTAAGTGGTCTCCCGGCGCAAGATATCGATATTATTTTCACGTCAAATTTTTTCGAACACTTGCCGGACAAGAACACGCTCAGCGCAGTTCTGACGGAAGCATCCCGGGTCCTAAAGCCCGGTGGCAGGCTGATCGCCATGGGACCGAATATCAGATTCACTTATGCGGATTACTGGAATTTCTACGATCATCACTTGCCGCTGTCCGATCAATCTTTGAAGGAGGCCCTGGAATTGGCCGGCTTTCGGGTGGAAAAATCTATTGCCAAGTTCCTCCCCTTTTCGACCAAGTCCGCTTTGCCCCAGCACCCCCTATTGGTGGCGCTTTATCTGAAAGCACCCCTAGCCTGGCCCCTATTGGGCAAACAGTTTCTGTTGGTGGCACAAAAGCCGGGTTGAAATGCGTTAGCTTTCACCGGAATCCGGTAGATAAATATCGCAACCGCTGACACTGACCGGATTCATGCGCTCGGCCAACGCCGTCCCAAAGTCGTCGATAATCGCCTGTTGATCGGCGCGCCAACGACCGTCCCAAGACCGCGGGTCGCAAATGACGTAGGCACCGATCGGCGTGTCGCCGAAATACGCTTCCGGTGTGGCGGTCAATCTCCTCATCTGTTCCGGCGCAACACGAAATTCCACCAACAATGCCCGACGCTCACTGTAGTAAGGCAGCTCGGCAGAATAATGATACCCAAATATCATCAGGCCTGAGTCCGGATCGGTCGCAGACTTGAGATAGTCGGCCACGCGCAACGTCCGGCCCAGATTCTTGCTGGGGGTCACGTCGCGCACCATTCTCGTATAATCATTCATATAGAAATGAGTGAGTTGCAGCGCGACCACCCCGATCATCAAGGGAGCAAAAAACTTGACGGCCAGACGCTCTTGAACGCGAAACAAAATGAGCGCGGCGAGGCCCAAAAGAAAGACCGCGTTGGCCACTTGATAATAAGGATGGATCGCATGGACATTGCTGAAGATAAGAAACGGCGCCAAAAACAAAAGGCCTGCCACCATCCAGCTCCAAGCGCTCACCCGCTGCCACAAAAGATACAGGGCAACCGGCAAGAGAAGAATGTAAGACCATCCAAGTGTTGCCGGGATCGAACGGCTGAAGATGGTGTCCCACCAGAGCCGTGTACTCATGCGCAAATCTAAACCGCCAAAGATCCAATCTTGTACATTCGTAGAGGTGTATCTTTCCGTAAGCTCGCTTGCCGCTTTAATGTCATCGCTCGCCGCCACCCAAGGCAGATACATGACAAGCGGCAGGATCGCCAACGCCAAAAACGGCCCATAGGCCAATGTCAGCCTTGTGAGGTGCGCGCCGTTTATCTGTCGCCGGAGATCGGCAAAGACCTGGCTGCGGATCACGTCCACCAGAACAAGAACGCCGCCAGCCAAAACAAAACCCGGAAAGGTCGTCACCTTGACCAGCATCGCCAAGCCACCGGCCAGTGTCGCTATTAAAAAGTGAGGCAGCCGGCGCGATGTCAGAGCGGCAGATAAATAGGCCAACCAAAGTGCCGACAAAAACAAGGCCAGCGATTCAATGAGGAAGGTCCGGCCCCAGAAAAGATAAATCGGGGACGCCAAGAACAAGCAACTCAAGATCAAGAAAAATGTATGACCCTTTTCCCACCTGCGGCTGAAGACATAGATCGGCCACAAGGTTGCGAGGTAAAAGGCAAAACTGACAAAACGGCCGAGCGGGTCCAAGGGCAGGCCGGTCACAAGATGAAGCCCGGCGACAATCCATTGAAACAACGGAAACTCAAGGGGCAATTGCCATGGCGCACCGAACAATGGGGTTTCATAAGCTAGCCAGTCGCCCCCTTGAGTCAGCCAATAGGCCGAGAGGGCGGTCTGCGTCTGACGAAACTCATAGTAAAAAAGAAAGGACTGATTGAGACCTGCAATCAGCACGAAAAGAGCATGGGCGATGAGGGCCGCGAATAGGATCCAGAGCCCCCGATGGGCCGGATCCGGAAGCGTCAAACTTGTCATGTCTGCCCCCTTTCATGATCCGGGTTCGGCAGTGCCCAACGCCCATTTCGCGAGTCGCCCTCGAAACGCGAGGCGTTACAAAAAGAGCTACAATCAAAAGCGTTTAACACAGCTCTTTGGCAAGAGAACCCTATTTTTTCTGATGGCCGCCAAGCTTGTGCCGCTGCGCGTTCCGGTCTAGAGGATGACATAGGTTGCCGCATGGCGCCTCAACACGAGACTGAGATACATATGGCGGATATCCTGACCCGCATAAAAATGAAGAGCTTGAGCTGGCGCGCCGCCAAAAAGGCGCCGCGGGTCGACCCGACCGTCTTCGTGATTGATCCGGGATGCACGGCGGGCTTCGGTCACCACCGGTCCATTAACCAGATCATCTATGATGACTGCACCCGGCGAAAGCACGCGATCGAAATCTATACCGGCCGGATGGACGAGCCCGAAGCACCGGGTTTTGCGCCACAGGCCGTCTTTTCCGATGTGGTCTATGAAGGTATTCCGGACTCAGCCGATGCCGCGCGGTCAAAAATCAAGCGGCTCAACAAAACCATCTTCAACGAGCTCAACGAAAATCTACCGTCGTTGACACCGGATGACCGCGTCATCATCCACACCGCAAGCGTCACGATGCTTCAAGGTCTGGCAGATTGGCTGCAGGTCTATGCCAAGCCCGGCATGATCGTCAGTATCGTGATGATGCTGGTCCCCTATTCCAATCCGGGGCGCAAGGCGGTCTCGGACGAGAGCCGCGCCGTAATAGATGAAGCCTACCGGCAGAGTTTTGCAGCCTTGCGCGCGCTACCCATTGAACTCAAGATTTTTGCCGAGACCCGGGAAATGGCAGCGGCCTATGAATCTATTGCGGGCGGTCCGGTGGCCATCAGCCCGCTCCCCATTGAGTTTCATCACCACAGCGGTGCCGATGAAAGTGAGCCTTCGGATGCCGAACCAGTCTTTTTGTTTGCGGGCGACAGCCGGCCAGAAAAAGGCATCTTGCTCATGCCCGACGCCATCGAGCTATATTATGAGCGGGGCGGCCAAGGGCGCTTTATCATTCAATGCGGGGAGCCGCCAAAGGAGCAAGGCCCCAAAGCAGAAGCGCTTGCAAAACTGCAAGCCCTTTCTCCAAAAGTCGCCTTGGAGACCCGAAGCTTCGACGGACCGGACTATTTCCGTTTTCTCAATCAGGGTGACATTTTACTCGCGCCCTACAATCCGGCCTTCTACGGCACAATCCGCCCGTCGCGTATTCTTTTGGAAGGCTTGGGCCTCGGCAAACCGGTTGTCACCAGCGCCGGCACTTGGATGGAGACGACTCTCAGAGGATTGGACCGGCCCTGCGGAACGGTTCTGACCCAATTTACTGCAGAGGCCTTATGCACCGCCTTGCTGGAGGCCGACCGGCAGCGTCAGGACCTCACCCGGAATGCCCGGCAGATATCCGACTCGATCCGTCAAGCCCACAATGAAGCCGCCTATCTTCAAACAGTTCTCCAGCGATCAACTTGAACCGGCCAAGGCCGCCGACCGTATAAAAAGCATCCTAAGTCGATCAAAGGATGAAAATCATGCGTTGGTCCCTTGTTTTCCTGATGCTGGTGGTGCCCATTTTCGCGCTCCCCGCGGGCGCCGAAGATTCTCCATGGTACGAAACCAAAAAACCCAGCCGTGACGGCATTGGCAAAGTCTATATGGGCCGGGAGATTTCCTTTGTCATGGGCCATCTGGGCGCCGGATGGCTGGAACGGCCCGACCGGGAGCGGGAAGAACGCACGGATTTGCTGGTAGAGAATTTGGGCCTTGAGACCGATGACGTGGTGGCCGACATCGGCGCCGGCACCGGCTATTTCTCCTTCCGCATGAGCTCACTGGTCCCGGAAGGCAAAATCCTCGCGGTCGATATCCAACCGGAAATGCTCGCCATCATCGAACAGCGCAAGGCGGGCGGCTGGCAGAACGTTGAGACGGTGCAAGGCACCATTACCGATATCAGCGTCGAGCCTAACTCCGTCGACCTCATTTTGATGGTCGATGCCTATCATGAGTTTTCTCACCCGCGGGAAATGGGCGAGTCAATGTTCCGCGCGCTCAGACCGGGCGGCCGAATTGCGCTGGTGGAATACCGGCAGGAAGACTCAATGGTGCCGATCAAGTTCCTCCATAAGATGACGGAAAAACAAGCCCGGAAAGAAATGGAAGCCCTCGGACTCACCTGGGTCGAAACCAAAGACGTTTTGCCGCAACAGCATTTGATGTTTTTTGAAAAGCCCGCGGAGAGTACCGGCTAATCGAACGCATCAACCTTCGTCAAAAACCAAGACAGGCTTGATCACACGTTGCTGATGCATGGCATCGAGCGCTTTGTTGATGTCATGAAACGCGAAGGTGGTGATGAGTCGATCATAGGGCAGATCACCCGCACGATACATATCAATGAGCTCCGGAATGAACTCGGTCGGTATGCTATCGCCTTCGACAATCCCCATGGTACGCGTGTCCATAAAAGCAAAGCCGCCCGGATGCTCAACCGGTTCGCCGAAATTGCCCGGATAGGCCAAAGTTCCGCAGGTGCCTTTAGGACGCAGACAATTGATCGCATTCTGATACGAAATCGGTGCGCCGGACCCTTCCAATGAAAAATCAGCGCCGCCTTCTGTCCACGTCTTGACCTTTTCGACCAGATCGGCGTCATCGCCCATGATCCCATGCGTCGCGCCAAGTTCTTTCGCAAGATCCAAGCGATCGGCGTTGAGATCGACCGCAATGATGGGATTGCAGCCGCGGGCCTTCGCCGCCATCACCGCCGAAAGGCCGACCGCGCCAACCCCGAAGATCACAATGGATTGTCCCGCTGGCACGTTGAGAGAATTAAGCACCGCGCCGGCGCCGGTTTGGATGCCGCAGCCGAGGGGAGCTGCTAACTCAAAGCTGAGGTCATCGGGGATCTTGACCACATTGTCCGTTTGCACCAGGGCATGATCCGCAAAACTCGATTGCTGAAAGAAAGCGCCGAATATGGCTGGGTCCGAGTTCGGAAACGAGGTCTCACCATTGGGGCGCAGACCGTTAAAATTTCGGGGGATATGGGTCAAACAATAAGCAGGCGCGTCGGTTTGACAGGCAGGACACGTGCCGCAGGAGGAAAATGTTGCGACCACCCGGTCGCCCGGCGCAAACGCGGTCACACTGTCACCCACCTCAACCACGTCGCCGGCCGCCTCGTGACCCAAGACAGACGGCCGTGGCAAGAAATCCGCCGTGCCGATATCCGTATGGCAAATCCCACAAGCCCGCACGCGGATGATTAATTCGCCAGGGCCCGGATCCGCCAGCTCAACCTCTTGAATCTCACAATGCGGCCCGCTTTCCGGCGTGAACACAGCGGCTTCAATGGAACGCGGCATAAACAAATCCCAACAGTAAGGAAGAACCACTAAACTATATCTGCTAGGGCAGAGTTTACAAATGCTGGAAGCGATTCCCTGAGGTCCAACACATTATTTATGTTGAGAGAGTTTCCATAGTACCGACCTACATCGTAGCCAATTCCAATCCCATAAAGGCCAAACATTGGATTAATCTCTAACTTTTCAATCACTTCTTTCAGGTGATTTGTAAGATATTCGCTGCCGTTCGCAAGCAAAGTGGAGTCGTCAACTGGCGCACCGTCTGAAACCATAAATACCAGCTTATGCGACTCTGCTCGGCGCTCTAGTCTTGACGCAGCAGTCAAGAGTGCTTCGCCATCGACGTTCTCCTTTAGCAGGTCATAGTTAAGAATGTGCAGTAATTCTGGGGGTGCCTGATGTGATGGCTCATCGAATTCCCTATAAACTATGTAAAGCAAATCACATAGTCGACCGGGCGACTCCGGTTTCCCTCGGTCCATCCATTTTGTACGAGACTTTCCGCCTCTCCAACTTGATGTAGTAAAGCCAAGAATTTCGTGTGGCACATCAAGCATACAAAGGAAATCGGTTATGAGTTCAACGCTATTCAGCGCCAGAAACGCACGGTTGTCTCTTCTCAAAGACCCAGAGTGGTCAACTAGAACAACCGCTACTATGTCACTAGAAGCTAAACTAGCTCTATTCGTTTCAAAATCTGAGATAATCTCCCTAGTTCGCACTAGATGACGAGTCTTCCTGAAGTCAAATGCGTATCGCAAACATCTTAGATTCCATCGAATAGAACGAAATGTTTCGTCCTCCTTTAACGACTTGGCTGAAATGATCTCGTCAAATTCGTTTGTAAAGGCACGATACAAGGGCTGAACTCCCTTTCACTGCTAAAGATCATGAAAACCGGAAACTCACCTATCGGCGTTACGATACATCAATTGATAAGTCGCCGGTACAAACAGCAATGTCAAAAGGGACGCGACAATCAACCCGCCCATCATGACCACCGCCAAGGGCGACCAAAGCGCGCCGCCGAAAAGGTAAAGCGGCAGCAGACCCAAAACGGTGGTCGCCGAGGTCAATAGGATCGGACGCAAGCGCTTGGCCGCGGCGGCTTTGATCGCATCTGCGACGGCCAAGGTCTTTCGTTCAATGTCAATTTGATCGATCAGCACAATGGCGTTGTTGATGATGATCCCCGCAAGACTGATCAACCCCAATGTCCCGAAGAAGGACATGGGCTCCCCGGTGAGGAGCAATCCGATGGGCACCCCGATGATAATGAGCGGAATGGTCATGAACACCATGATGGCCCGGCGGAAGGAATTGAATTGATAGATAATGGCAAGCAACATAAGCGCAAAAGCGGGCGGCAGGCCGGCGGCTAATTTGCCGTTAATTTCACCGGCGCTCGCTGTCTCCCCTTCGATGACAAACTCGTAGCCACCGGTGAGATCCAGCGCATCGAGACCCGGTTGCACTTCTGCCAATAGATCGGCCGCGGTGAGCGACGCGCTTTTGGCGGAAACGATGATGGTGCGCACCTGGTTTTTACGCCGGATCTGCGCAAACTCTTCCGCTGCATCGAAGGTCGCCACCTGCTCCAAAGACAAAATTTCACCATTGCCGGCGATGGAAATGCTCAACAGATCTTCGAGACTGTCGCGATTCTTTTCGCTCGCCCGCAAGAGGATGGGAATCGATTGATCATCTTCCCGGTAGATTGACGCTTCGAAGCCGTCAAAATAGGCATTGAGCAATTGAGAAGTGGATTCCGATGTGATCCCCAAGCGACGCGCTTTGTCTTGATCCACATCGATCACAACACGGATGATTTTATTGCCCCAATCATTCTCGTTTTGGATCATGCCGGGCGCGGCGGCGAACAGGTTCTCCACTTCCTTTGCTAGACCCATCAAGCGATTGAGATCCGGGCCGGAGATTTCGATCTCCACTATGCCGGACTCCGACGGCCCCATGCCCAAACGTTTGATTTTGTAACGCCCCTCCGGGTGGTTTTCATTCAGATGTTTGCGGGCACGTTCCGAAAGCGTTAAAGCGCCTTCATAATCCACCGTGTTGATCAGGAAGAACGCATGGGCCGGATTTTGATCCATAGGATCGAGGGCCAAATAAAAGCGGGGGCCGCCGTCACCTACATAGACAATCGAATTTTTGACTTCAGGATTAATGTCCGTGTCATTGAGCCAATTGGTAATTTCCAAGGCCGATTGCTCTGTTTCTGAAATATGTGTGCCCTTTTGCAATTCCATATAGATCAACAGCTGATCCCGGTCGCTTTCCGGAAATTGCTCTTGCGGTACCGAGCCAAAAAGAGTGAGAGAGAAAACCACCGCTCCGTAAGCCGCGGCGATCACCACAAACGGCACGGAAAGGCATCGCACCAAGAGAGACTGATAAAGCCCGCCCCAACGTCCCGGCTCTGAAGACTCCTCTTTCGGTTTTTGGGTTTTCAGTTTTTCCGCACTCAGAAAGCGGGACGCGATAAAGGGCAGGAAATAAAGGGACGAAAGCCAAGAACCCAACAGGGTTACCGCCACAACCGCACCCAAAGAAAACGCGTATTCTCCTTCATTTCCGACCAGCAAAAAGAACGGCAAGAAGGCAAAGATGGTAGTGAGGGATGAAACCAAAAGCGGTATGGCAAATTGGCTTCCTGCCTGACGCGCCGCTTCTTCCGACGGCGTTCCCTCGCCCACCCGGCGCAAAATGTCTTCGACGATCACGACACCATTATCCACAAGCAAACCCAGCGAAATGATCACCGCGGCGATGGAGATCTGTTCCAAACTGATTTGGAGCAATCCCATGCCGATAAGGGCAAACATCATGGAAAAGGGCACAATGGACGCGATCACCAAACCGGATCGCAGCCCGAGCAAAGACAAAACGATCAAAAATACGACCACAAAGGTTTGCAGCACATTTGAAATCGCATCATTGACCGCAAACGTCACTTTATCCGGCTGAAAAGTCGCAAAGCTTAAGGTAAAACCGATGGGCAGTGTGTTTTCGAAATCAGAAATCTCTTGCCGCAAACTTTCGCCGATGGCCTGAATGTCAAAGCCCGATTGCATATCCACTGTGATGACCACCGCCGGCTCGCCGTTGAAATAGACCGGTTTTTCCTTTGGCGAGACAAAACCGCGCCGCACGGTCATCAAGTCTTGCAGTCTCACAAATTCATCGGAATTGTTGACGCGGGTCAGCAAATTCTCAATCTGCTCGACACTCTTAAAATCCCCACTCGCTTCGAGCAGAACCGAGGTCCCGCCGGCATTGAGAGTCCCGGCGGGGAGCACAACATTCTGATTTTGCAAATCATCGATCAAGGTACTGATTTGAATGCCGATGGAAGCCAAGCGCTCGGCGTCAATCTCCAACCAAATGCGCTCATCCTGAACACCGCGCAGCGCGACCTTTGCGACACCGTCTACCGTATAGAGAACCCTTTGGAGCTCCTTCGCCGCTTCCTCCATCTCCGCGTAGTTGAAGCCCTCGGCGGTCATGGCGATGGACGCTATGGTGACGTCGCCGAAATTGGTATCCACAAACGGCCCTTGAGCGCCGTCAGGTAACTCACGGGCAATCTCTTCCATCTTGTCGCGCAATTCCTGCCAGACAGGACTGAGATCATTAATCTCATCGCGCAGATTCACATTGGTGCGCATCTGATCCGCAGAAATCAAAGTTTTGATCTCATCGACCTCCGGAATCTCACGGATCTTCCGCTCGACCTTGTCGGCGATGAGTTTTTCGATTCTTTCCGGCCCGCTGCCGGTAAACACCACACTGACCACGGCCGTACGAATGGTGATTTCCGGATCTTCGCGTTTGGGAAAGCCGGAATAAAGCAACATGCCCGTGACGATCACGCTGAACATAACAAAAAGCGTCAAACGGGACCGGCTGAGACCGAAGGCGGAGAGTGTGGTCATGAGTCTTTGCTCCTACTGATCAAGGGGTAGGAGTTTGACCTTTTGGCCTTCCTTTAAAAACGACACGCCGGCGGCGGCCACCAGTTCACCTTCCGCAAGGCCTTCCGTCACGATGAGCATGTTTTCCCGGATACCCCCGGTACTGACCTGGCGCGCTTGGACTGTGGACGTTTCCGAGTCATAAACAAAGACCGTGCCCACGCCTTGCATACGCGTGTCCGGCTTCTGCCCGCCGGTGACAATCGCCGCAATCGGGATAAGAATTCCGGACGCCGCGCCCTCTAAGGAAACGTCGATCTCGACTTCCGCAGCCATCCCGGCCCTCAGACCTGACGGTGCTTCGTCCAGAGCGACCACTACCGGAAAGGCGGAGACTTGCGCGGCGCGGGAGCCGATCTCCGTGATGCGCCCAGGATATTGTTGATTGGTGAAATCGGAAAAGCGGGCCCGTACTTCTTGATCCAAACTCAAGGCATTGATCACCGTGGCGGGCACACTCACCGCTAATTCGAAGGCGCCTTCGCTAAAGAGTTCCAAAATTGTTTGACCTGGCGAGACATTGGCAAAAGATTCCGCTTCGACCCGCGCGATGATTCCGTCAAAGGGCACCACCAATTTCGACTTGGAGAGATTCTCTTCGGCAATGTCCAGCTGCTTTTGCGCTTGCTGAACTTGGGCCAGACTCGACTTCATGGTCGATTCCGAACGCTCAAAGTCCGCTTCCGTGACAAAGCCGTTGGCGAGAAGCGGCCGCTTGCGGTTCACATCCGCCAGCGCATTGTCATACGTCGCTTGAGCTTGATCGAGAGCCGCTTGGGATTGCTCCACTTGCAAGGTCAATGAACGGGGGTCCAATTCCGCCAAAACCTCGCCGGCAACGACCCGTTGCCCTTCTTCTAAGTCGATCTCCAGAAGCTGCCCGCCGACCTCGAAAGACAGCAGACTGTCTTTGGCCGGATTCACAACACTCGGATAACGCCGTGCCATGGAATTGGCGGATTCAGAGACTTTAAACGCCTTCAGCCCGCGTACAACCTCTGCTTCTGCGGCTTCTTGCCTGTCATCGCCACAAGATACTAGGATTACAGAAGATACAATCAAAACGGATATCGTCTTCAAGCCACTGCTAATCATAAGTCGAAGGCTCCATAATTGACTGCAACGCGGTGGCACGCTGCTTGCGTTAGAGCTATAAACTATGGTGAAAACATAGTCGATTCCGATATCGCCGAAAGTCAACGTTTATGCCACAGGCGAACTCGCGAAATCACGTGAGCTTGACCTGCTATCGGCTATCAGTAAGCGTCCAGAATCTCGCAAGACTTATGGAGCCCATGGTTTAGCGGTTCACTTTGCAGGATATTTAATGCTCAATTTTTAGGCAGAGAAAAGTTGGTTGGACCGAGGACAGAGGTGTAACGCAGAGGAAGAATAGCTTTGGAAGACAATGTCTTTCTTATTGATAATTTTCTGACTTATACTATCGGAATTATCGTTTTCTTTTTGGGCATGAAGCTGAATGATCGTGTCCGATTTCTGCGTGACTACAACATTCCTGAACCGGTAACTGGTGGCATCGTTGCGTCATTGGTCTGTCTATGCGTGTTTCTATATTCAGGTGTTGCGCTCGAGTTTGAACTGGAACAGCGTGATACACTCTTGGTTTATTTCTTCACGAGCATCGGACTCAACGCCAGGCTATCGGATCTTATCTCCGGCGGAAGACCACTGATCATTCTACTGATTGCGACCCTTGGCTATATCGTCTTCCAAGATGTCATCGGTGTTTTAGCCGCCAGATCAATCGGACAACCGGAGGCGGTAGGCGTACTCACCGGGTCTGCGGCGTTGATCGGCGGGCACGGCACCGCTATCGCCTGGGCACCGGACATTGCCGCAATTCATGGCGTGCCCAATGCATTGGAGATCGGTGTTGCCGCCGCCACGCTGGGCCTCGTGATGGCCAGCCTCTTGGGCGGACCCATTGCGAAGATTCTGTTATCCCGCATACAACATACACCGCCCGAGGCAGACGGTTTGATTGTGGGCATTCCACATAAAGACGAAGAAACGGAACAGATCAATCACATCAACATTATGGCGGTGATCCTGACACTGCATATCGCCATTATCTTGGGCTATTTCTTGAATCTGGCGATTGCCGAAACGGGCCTGAAGCTGCCGCTGTTTGTCTCCTGCCTGTTGGTGGCGATCGCTCTGTCCAATACCGTTCCTTTTATCTTTCCGAAAATGCATTGGCCCGCTCGCACCAAGGCACTGGCGATTGTATCGGATTTTTCTCTCGGACTGTTCATCGCCATGTCGCTCATGAGCATGCAGTTATGGTCGGTTGCCGAGCTCGCAGGGCCCTTGCTGATTTTATTGGCCGCACAAGCCGTCGCCGCAATTGCTTTCATATTGTTTGTGTTCTTCCCATTAATGGGACGCGATTATTTGGCCGTGGTGCTCAGCGCCGGCTTTGCCGGTTTTTCCTTGGGCGCCACACCAACAGCCATTGCCAACATGACGGCCGTCACAAAATCCCATGGGCCGGCGCCCACCGCCTTCATTATCCTCCCCCTTGTCGGCGCCTTCTTCGTCGACATCACAAATGCTTTTGTGATTCAATTCTTCCTAAGCTTATAAGCGGGGTGTTGGAAAAGAGAATTTGGTAGGTCGTGATCTCAGGGAATCTCCAAGAAATCAATCTGATGCTTTATCGGTAGGAACCACGTTCCGCAGTGCGTTTGTCGCAGAATAGCGTGACGTGCCTTTAATGCTCGAGCAGCTGGTCAGATTAGCTGACAACCGCTTCCAACTCGCCATCGTCAGCCGTAGAATCATCATTGTCACGATCACCGACTGTGCTGAAGTAGAGCCGCGGGAATGGATATCCCTGATCAACAAACTCGGCGATGGTCCCGGTATAAAACGGCACCACACCGATGCCGGTTTCTTGCGACGCTTTCAAGCATTCATCAAAGGCCTTTCGCAGATCATCCTCCGGAACAACTGAATGATGGTTGGCATAAACATGATCACGATACGAAGGAACACCCTTCAGCCCCAATCCCTGAATGACAATATGAGGCTTGATCGTTGAGCCCTCAGACCAATCCGCAACCAGGCGAACAAAATCTGCAAGCTCATGGTAGTTGTCTTTTACCAAAACAAAACTAAATGAAGTTGGTATACGAACATTCAACTCCGCAGCGCGCAAAAAGAAGTATCTCACATTTTTATTCAACCGATCATACTTCACATTCACACGAATTTTTTCGATGGTTTCGGGCGAAGAGCCGTCGACACTGATGTTGAGTTTACCAAGCCAATTGTTGCCCAGAAGTTTGTCAACATTCTTTTGCGTAATCAGCATGCCATTCGTAGAGACCCGAAGCCGAACACTTTGCTCGGCCAGCTTCTCAGCGATAAGCTGCCACTTTGGATGAAATAAGAATTCACTACCGAAAGTGAAGTAGTCGATAACATCATCCATATTGGTGAAGAAATCGTCGATCTGCTCCTCGGTAGCATACTTGTATTTTTCATCTTCGCCTGGCGTAACGGTAAGCCCATCGATAATGGACCCTGAAAACAACATCGGACAGTGCACGCAGCGGGCATTGCAAATTGCAATTACGTTAACTTGGCGAAAAGGCGCAATGCGACGAGGACGCAATTCTCCCTTCAAGAAGTCTTCCACTATATCTGCTATAGCACCCAACTTCTCAAGAGCAGTCCAACAATTTTCAGTATACAGATCGTTTGTGGAATCTTCTTTATGGCGCTGCTGATAGTCTCTTAGCAATAAATTTAAGTTCATCCGGAAGCGGTCAAGGATCTCTTCGCTCGCATGGTCCCATTCTTTGCGCTCAAAAAGAGAACGGAACCGAGGAAGTTCTTTGACACAATCATGGAGACGAATTCGACGCTTAAGGTCAAAATCAAATTGCCGGTAAACTTTGCCAACTAGGCTTTTGCTTTTCGAAAGATGGGCCCTGCTGACCACACCAGATCCTTCAGCATCCTCAAGCAAAGCCCAAGCAGATTGAGAACGGATAATGTCCATCGTATCGCGAAAGGCTTTTTGCACCATGGTCCGCAGATTCATCTGCGTGCGATTTTCAAAGCACAATTCGCAGAACCGGTCAGGGAAGTCGCCTTTTGCGATAGATTCGCGCATACTTACCGCTTGATCGGAATGCCAGGCTTCTTCCAATCCACCATCGGCCCAAGTTCCGATCGAATGCGGGTTTTTGCAGCACACGCGTACCTGCTTGTTTTTGACCGCCAAAATGGCCCCTGCCCAAGGGGCAGCGCAATACTTCTCGGGTGCGGACAACTCAACCCTCCAACTCATGACAGGACGGGCGTACACTAAGGAATGCGCCAATTATCCGCAAGACAAACTGACGGTGCGATGAATGGCGAAACTGAACACCACTTATGACAGGAATCAGGCGCAAACTGAGAATTTGAGGTGCAATCTAAGAGGGATGGTAGGCCGTGCAGGGATCGAACCTGCGACATCCTGATTAAGAGTCAGGCGCTCTACCAACTGAGCTAACGGCCCGCCGAATATGTGCCGCGGCGACGGCATGAGACATTATATAATGTACACGAAATAAGCGCCCGGGGCGCGGGCGGGTCCGTGACCCGCATATACTCGATTTGGCGGTGATGGTGCCCCTGGCCTGACTCGAACAGGCACGTCCGTTAAGACAATGGATTTTGAATCCATCGCGTCTACCAATTCCGCCACAGGGGCACAGGTCCACGCAAATCGAGGAGCGCGATCATAGTGGCAAAGTGGCCCACGTCAACCGCCGAATCCCATCATTTTGCCCCATTTAGGGTCCATTTACGGATAGGGATTTAAACCTTATGGTGCGGCGCTTGCGCCGGGGGACCAGCGACCGTCAAAGGATCACGCCAAATGAGCGCCGACAGCACCGTGGATGCGAACGAAACCACCCATCAAAGCACTTCGGAACTGCTTTTGGGTCTGGGGGCGCAGATTAATTCGGACCAAATCCAAATTGGCCAACTGATCGACGCCCTAGAGGATCGGGCTTTTGGACTTATTCTCTTAATTTTAGCCCTGCCCTGTGCGGTGCCGTTTCTGTACGGCATTCCGCAAGCGGTCTCCGTCCCACTGGTGTTTGTGGCGGCGCAAATTGCCTTGGGCCGGCACAAATTATGGATGCCGGATAAGGTCCGGGCACGCAGTTTTTCGCGCGAAGCCTTTGAAGATATGGCCAAGAAAGCCGCGCCTTACATCCGCTGGTTCGAGATGATTTCCAAACCCCGCCTGGTGGCCCTCACCAAAGGCCCCATTGAACGGGTGCTGGGTGTGTTGCTGCTGATCTTTTCTGCGTCCATCGCCACGCCCTTGCCGCTGACCAATACGGTGCCCGGCATAGCGGTCGGCATTATGGCGCTGGGCTTTATTGAACGGGACGGCTTTTTGATTATTGTCGGCACCATATTAGGCACCATATGGGTGACTTTACTGGTGGGCGCCGTGATCCTGTTCGGCGCGGCCGCCGAAGACGTGATCCGGGAATTTATTTCAGGTCTTTTAGGCCGATAAGATGCATGTGTTGACAGACCTCTCGCTGAAACAGATTGCCGCCCTCGCTCTGGCGGCCAGCGTCGCCCTGCTGGCGGGCGCCCATGCTTTTGAAAATTTCGGCGGGCTCGCCCCGTGTATCCTGTGCTTGCAACAGCGCGATGCACATTGGGTCGCTTTGGCCATTGCCGTTGGCCTTCTGATCGCTTTCTATGCGGCACCGCGTCTGCCAAGGCAGGGCGTGAGCATCCTCTTCGTTGCCTTGACGATCGCCTATTTGGCCGGGGCCGGGCTGGCGGGCTATCACATGGGCGTGGAATGGCAATGGTGGGAGGGGCCGCAGGCCTGCGCCGCCGGCAATAGCGGCGGTTTTTCGGTCGAAGATTTGGCGAACAGCCTGTCCCAAGCGCCGAGCGGTCCGTCCTGCGACGACGTGGCCTGGTCCCTTTTCGGTATCTCTATGGCAGGCTATAATTTCTTGTTTTCGCTGGCCCTTGCAGGGCTCGGCGTCCTTGGATTGAAAAAGAGCCTGGCACAGACGTGACCGACGACAGAAACCCAGAAAAAGACACCTCCCCCAGAGATCAAGCGTGGGTGGCCCAAAACACGCCCGGTCAATCGGCCTCAGCGCGCCTTGCGGAAATGTTGCGGGTCGATCATGCAGGCGAATATGGCGCGGTGCGCATCTACGAAGGTCAATTGGCGGTATTGCGCAATCGTCCGGGGGCGGAAGAAGCTGTAGCGGCCATTGAAGAGATGGCTGCCCAAGAAGCTGAACACTTAGAAACTTTCGACAGAATCCTGATCGACAAGCGTGTCAGGCCCACGGCGCTGACACCTTTTTGGCATGTGGCGGGCTTTGCGCTGGGCGCCGGCACGGCCCTGCTTGGGGAAAAAGCGGCCATGGCCTGCACCACCGCCGTGGAAGATGTGATCGATGAACATTATTCGGCGCAGCTCGACACCCTCGCCTTGCAAGGGGAAACCGAACTCGCCGAGACCATAGAGAAATTCCGGCAAGACGAAGTGGACCATCGCAATGCGGCTCTCGAGGCCGGCGCCACCGAAGCGCCCGCCTTCCCGCTTTTGTCCGGCGCCATCAAAGCGGCCTGCCGCGTGGCCATCGCCGTGTCGGAAAAAGTTTAGCGGGTCTTTTTCTTACGAACTTTCAACACATCTCATCTGTCATCCCGGACTTGAGCCGGAATGACAATCGTTGACTGAGACTAAAACCGTACTCTGATGCTGGCGCGCACTTGACGCGGCTCAACCGGGTGGAAGTGAATGTCTTCGACCCCGGCAGCTTCCCCCGGCAAACGGGATTCATAAAAATACGTGATATCCGCATCGTCATTGTCAAAGAGATTGTAGACATCAAGTCCCAATTGCACCGGGCCGATATCGTAAGTCGTGCCTAGATTGACCAAGGTGGTGGCATCGGATTCCGCGCTGCCGTCTTCGATCAAAGGCGCATCGCCGAAATGGCGCACCCGCAAACTGGCGGTAAAGTCTTCATAGGTGAACAAGGCACCGGCGGAAAACACCGTGTCCACGGCACCGGGGATTTCGTCCATATTGCCGGGTGCATCCTTAAACTTTGCATCGGTGTAAGCCGCCGAAGCATCGAGTACGAGCCAATCATTCACCGACCAAAAGGCCGTCGCCTCGACCCCATAGCGTCGCGTCGCGTCATTGACTTCGGTGCCGCCGGCATCGCCCACAAAGACAAGTTCGGAATCAAGCTCCAGCCAAAAGGCCGCGACAGACAAATTGAACGGGCCCCGCTCAAACCGGGCCCCCAATTCGGCGCCTTCGGCCTGAACCAGAATATCCACACGCTCCGCGGGCGAGAGATCGACCGGATCCACGTTGATGGTGGCGCCACGGGCATCGTTGGAGTGAAAACCCTGGCCGTAATTGGCATAGAATTCGAGATCGTCTGTGGCCCGCCAAGCCAAAGCCAGGCTCGGGCTGATCAGAGAATCATCGGCCGAACCGTTGTTCAGAGGTTGGCTGACGGCGTTGACATCAACGTCGTAATAGTCGCCGCGCACGCCGACCGTGGCGCGCAGCGTGTCGGTCAAGGGAACCTCCACTTCCGCAAAAAGAGCGGCGCTGAATTGTTCCACCGCATCTTGCCGAACCGTCGACAGACGCTGGCGAGCTGCAGTCTTATAAAGACCGACCTCTTCAATATCGTCATAGCGAAATTCCGCCCCCAGAAGAAGTTGGGTACCGTTGTCGTCGCCGAACAAAGACCGGTCGTGGGTCAACTTACCGCCATAGACCCAACGCTCGTCGCGCTGTTCAAACTCATCACCGTTGACCGGGTCATCGAGGAAATAAGTGAAGTTGGACCAGAGCGTAAAGTCATAGGAGACGGCATAGGCATTGAGTGCTGTCTCACCTTGACCCTGGTTCCAGCGTCCGTCGACCGACAGACCAATCCGCGTGGTTTCGCCGCCCACATCCGGATCGATGAATCCAAAGCGGTCAATCAATCCGCTCTCGACCGCCCGCAGCGGAACCTGATCGGTAGAGTCCCATGACGCGTCATAGCCGAGCAAAGAAATACGGTAGTAAGAGTCGCCATTGTCTTGGCTGAACTTGACCATGCCGTTGAACTTTTCCAAATTTTCGTCCAACTGCCACGGCCCGTCGGAAAACTGACCTTCCGCCGCCAAGAGCAGATTGCCGCCGCCCAATTCAGAAGACGTAGCCCCGACGGCGCGGTAATAGCCATACTCACCGACAGTGAGTTCCGCGAAATTTTCATCCAACTTGTCATAGGTCACAAAGGCAGCGCTGCCGGCAGCCGAGAAGTCACCGCTATCGGCAAAGTATGGACCTTTGCGATATTCCACACGTTCAACGATTTCCGGAATAATGAAATTGAGATCAAGATAACCCTGACCATGACCGTGGGTGCGCATATTGATCGGCGTGCCATCAATGAAAGCGGCAAAGTCTGTGCCGTGATCCAAATTAAATCCGCGCAAAAAATACTGATTGGCTTTTCCGGTGCCTGAATGCTGAGTCGCCACCACGCCCGGAATCACTTCAACCAATTCGCCGGCGCGTGACAAGGGACGAGTTTCAAAGTCGGCGTAACCTACGATTCCTTGTGACGCCGCTTTGGCTTCGTCGATGAGTTCGATCGCGCGGCCAAAGACGATGAGTTCTTCCGTATTGGCGGGAGGTGGCGGGACGGATTGCCCGAGCGCACTGGTGGATACTGAAGTTAACAGAACAAACGCAAGACTATAATTAGGCACAAACATGTCCCCCCGAAATGACTTCAAGATGTCGATTGATATCAACTAGCCGCTGTAAGCAGCGGCGATTTCCCTTTTGATACATTGAACGTTCCAATATGCAGATCGGATCAAAAAAACCATCCGCCCTTTGGAACAATTCCCTTTTGCGCCAAGATAGTTGACTCAGCCGGTAGGTTTTTGACGCCGAGCACGCACCTGCAAATAACAGTATCTAAAATAAGACATCTCAAGCACACTTTCACCAGACGCATTCTGCGATTCATCACAATGGATCCTCGCAACAATTGCGAGGATGAAACATCGAAAGGGCAAAGGCCTTTTCAAAACATCGCAGCTGTCATCCCGGACTTGATCCGGGATCCATCGGCTGAGCGCGAGCGAAGCCAAACCAATAGGACAATTCCTGCACGCCAATCGGCGTGCGATGGATTCCGGCTGGAGTTTATCCCGGACAACGATCCGGGGCCGGAATGACGGTAGTGTGGTTTTGGCAATAACCTGCCTCAATCACATTCGTCAGTGATCATGTTCTTCCGTATGCAGACCATGGTCGTGGTCATGCCCGTGATCGTGCCCATGATGGTCATAGTCTTCGAAAGACAAGATGGCAAACATCAACCCCATGCCGGCGAGCATGGCGATGAGTTGTTGAATGGACTGGCTGGCCTTGGCGTGTTTTTGAAGTTCCGGCACCAGGTCGGAGCCCGCAATATAGATGAAGCCCCCCGCCGCCATGGCAGACAGGGCCGGAACCAACCCGTCGACGTCGGCGGCGATGAAGACAATACCTAAACCCAAAAACGCAAAGAGTGCGGAGATAAGGTTAAACAGCAGGGCGCGCTTTTTGCTGTAGCCCGAATGGATCAAAATGCCGAAGTCACCGATCTCCTGTGGGATCTCATGTAAGGCAATGGCGATGGTGGTGGCGATGCCCGCTTCGGGACTGATCAAAAAACTCGCGCCGATAATCACCCCATCGAGCACATTGTGCATGCCGTCCCCGACCAAGATGAGTGGGCCGACAGGCTTGACGTGATGATCGCCGCCGAGCGGCTCTTCCAAATCGTGGTGATGATGCCAGCGCAAAAACTTTTCCAGCGAGAAAAAGATGATGATCCCCAAAAGCACAAAGAACGGCACCAGCCCCTTTTGCGGCATCTGTTCCAAAGCGTGGGGAATGAGGTGAATAAAAGCATCGCCGAAGAGCGCGCCGACCGCCAAACTGATGAGCAGGAATAACCCTTTCTTCAGGACGGCATCGCTGAGGGACAGCGCGATCACCCCGACAAGGGAAATCAAACTAATGACAAAAACCGCAATGATCGCAAAAATTTGATTTTCGTCCATTGCGGCGATGATCTCCTGTGCCCGCCCCAACGCATTGCCGGGATCGGCAGTGGGCCATAGGCGATCTGAGAGAAATCCTCAAGTTTATTCTGACATCGGACTGTTACAATTCATGCCCCAGTAAGAAGATGAATGGTTTTGCCGCACGAACCCGCGGCGTTAGGGCATGGACGCTTACACAGCGAAATGGCATATTATTTGACAAAACCCACCTGTCAGACTTGAGGTCAGTCACATGCGAATTTTGTTAACGGTTCTTTTCAGCACCCTCTCGGCCACAGCGGCATTAAGCGAAGAAACCCGTCAAATGGATGCTCATGAACATGGTGTCGGTGCGCTCAATATTGCGATCGAAGGCAAAAGCGTGGCCATGGAACTGAAAGCACCCGGCGCCGATATTGTCGGCTTTGAGTATGAAGCAACAACGGCGGAAGACCGCGCCAGCATCGATCAAGCCTTAGCCCAGCTGTCCGCCCCGCTGGAGCTCTTTACCTTGCCGGCCGCAGCGGAATGTGTGGCAACGGAGACCAATGCGGCCTTGGAACAAGAAGAGATGGCTGAGAAAGATCATGACCATGGACATTCACATGATCATGACCACGGTCACGATCACGGCGAAAAATCGGAAGCCAAAGCAAGCCATACGGAATTTCATGCCAATTATATGCTGACATGCGGCAAGCCCGAGGCCATCACCAATATCGACTTCCCCTATTTTGATCTGTTCCCCAATGCCATGGAATTGGAAGTGCAACTGATCACCGACCAAGGCGCCAGCGCCTTTGAAGTTGAGCGGGACAATCCGCAATTGAGTTTAGGCGGCTTGATCTAGCGCGGCGAACCCCATGACGTCTTCCGCCTCGCTGGCCCTGACCGGCGTTGACTTTACTTGGCCGGGCTCGTCCAGTTTTCGCCTGCAAGTTCCTTCTTTCACCCTGGAACGCGGCGAGAAAGTCCTGCTGCTCGGCTCCAGCGGCTCCGGTAAGTCCACATTGCTCAGTTTGATCGGCGGTATTGTGGTGCCCGATGCGGGCACCATTTTGGTGGACGGTCAAGACGTCACTCACTTGAAGGCGACGGCACGGGACGAGTTTAGGGCCGAACATATCGGCGTCATCTTTCAACAATTCAATCTGCTGCCTTACGCCACACCCCTCGACAATATCGTTTTGCCCTTGCGCTTTGCGCCCCTGCGCCGCGCCCGCGCGGGCGACGCTCGGACAGAGGCTTTGCGTCTCGCCGAAGCCCTGGGCTTGTCCCAATCGCTTATCCTGGAACAGAACGCAGGCTCGCTCAGTGTCGGGCAACAACAGCGCGTCGCCGTGGCACGCGCTTTGATCGGCAAACCTTCCATGATCATCGCAGACGAACCGACATCGGCGCTCGATGCGGATAGCCAATCTGCCTTTCTCGATCTGCTATTTCAGCAATGCGATGAGGCGGGCTCGACACTTTTGATGGTCAGTCATGATGATCGCCTGGCCGCCCGATTTGACCGCGCCGTCGCCATGCCGGACATCGCTAATATCGACCGGGGGGCCGCGGCATGAGTCTCTTCAATCTGGCTTTCGGCTCACTGCTTAGCCGTTGGATCACGGTCAGCCTGACGGTCTTTGCGGTCGCCATGTCGGTGGCGCTATTTTTGGGCGTGGAGAAAGTGCGCACCGGCGCCAAGGCCAGTTTCGCCGACACCATTTCCGACACGGATCTCATCGTCGGCGCGCGCTCCGGCAGTGTGCAATTGCTGCTCTATTCCGTTTTCCGCATCGGCAATGCCACCAACAATGTCACTTGGGAAAGCTATCAAGACATCATCGCGCGGCCGGAGGTGGATTGGGCTGTACCGATCTCCCTCGGCGACAGTCATCGTCAGTTTCGCGTTATGGGCACGACGCCGGAATTTTTCCAGCGCTACAAATATCGTGGCGGCAGGTCTCTAGCATTTGCCGCCGGCCAACAGTTTGACGACTTATTCGATGCGGTGATCGGCGCCGATGTGGCAGAGGAGTTGGGATACGCTCTGAGCGATCCCATTGTCGTTTCTCACGGCATCGCCTCCTTCACGGACCACGACAAGCTGCCCTTCAAGATCTCCGGTATTCTGGCCAAGACCGGCACGCCTGTTGACCGCACCGTCATGGTCAGTTTGGCCGGAATCGAAGCCATTCATGTGGATTGGCGCAATGGCGCGCAGATCCCCGGTCAAGTCACGGCCGCTGACACGTTGCGTAACATGGATCTGGAACCCGAAGCGGTGACCGCAGCCTTGATCGGGGTCAAAAGCAAATTGCGCGTCTTCCAATTACAACGGGCTATCAACGATTATAAAGAAGAGCCGCTTTTGGCGGTCCTGCCCGGTGTCGCCTTGGCGGAGCTCTGGCAAATTGTCGGCGTGGCGGAGACCGCCCTGATCGGCGTCTCTGCTTTGGTGGTGGCCACCGCCTTGCTCGGCATGGCGGCGATGATTTTCTCCGGCTTGAATGAGCGCCGCCGGGAGATGGCGATTTTTCGCGCCATGGGCGCCCGGCCCACCACCATTATGGGCCTCTTGATGTTGGAAGCGACCTTAATGGCGGCCATCGGCGCCCTTTTCGGGGTCGTCCTTTTGTTTGCGGCCTTGGCCCTTGCCCAGCCTTACATTGATGCGGAGTTCGGGCTATTCTTGCCCATAGAGTTCTTGACCCCGAGAGAAATGTGGGTTTTAGGCGCGGTGGTTGTGGCCGGCAGTTTGGCGAGCCTGTTTCCCGCTTGGCGGGCCTACCGCCTGTCGCTGGCGGACGGGATGACGGTCAGAATCTAACGGAGTTTTTAGATGAGGCACAATGTGAACCGACGATGGGTTGTTGCAGGGGCGAGCGCCGGCTTGGCCTCGCTCGTGGTCCCGTCGGCAAGAGCGGAAGAATTCAAAGAACTGGAATGGGATGATCTTATTCCCGCAGGCCTGCCCTATCCTCAAATCGTCGACGAAGGTGTGATGGATATGGTCAATGATACCTGGCAGCCGATCTTTGATGAATATGCCCGCAAATTCGTCGACGAATTGGAAGGCGCCGACGTCAAACTGCCCGGCTTTATTATCCCCATAGAATATTCCAATGACGGCGTCACCGGTTTCATCCTGGCACCTTATTACGGCGCGTGTATTCACGTACCGCCGCCACCGCCCAATCAACTGGTCTATGTCAACACGCTGGAGCCCTATCCGAGCGACAATTTGTTCGATGCCATTTGGGTCTACGGCAAGATGTCCATCAATCAACTTTTCACCGATGTGGGCGAAACCGGCTACGGCATGCAAGCGGAACGGATTGAAGTTTACGAGTGGACCTAAGGAGTTTGTCATGGGCTTGTCCCGGCGCCATGTGATGATTGCCCTCGCGGCCTTGCCTCTATCGGGTGTAGCCTTTGCCGAGGACGACGTCACACGCCTGACCTGGGACGATTTGGCCCCGGCTGACGGGTTGCTGATGGACAATTCGGCCGGCTTTAATTTTGCCTCGCGGGGCAGTTTGCCAACGGGGTTTTTTCAACCTTTCGCGTCTTATTTGACCACCGACTATAACGGTAGCCGCGTGAGGTTAGACGGATTCATGCTGCCGCTCGATTTTGATAGCGCCGGCGTGACGACATTTTTGTTGGTGCCTTATGTGGGCGCCTGTATTCATGTGCCGCCACCGCCGCCCAATCAACTGGTCTTTGTGCGGACGGACTCACCTTATGAATCCAACGATCTCTTCGCCGCCATCTCCGTCACCGGAATTCTCGATACGGAATCGGTCAGCACCGATTTTGCGGATACCGGCTACACGCTTCAGGCGGATACAATCAAAGTGTTTGAAGATTGGTGACGGACGTGACGCCTGCATTCGAAGCAATGCAGGCGTCCAATGGAATGGTTTGACCCATTCCATTGTCACCGGTCGCCCGACCTAGAAGTTGAACCGGACGAAGAAACGCGCGTTGGCCCCGGGCAACACGACATCGTCTTTCTTAAAGGAGACGTGGTTGCGCTGATCTTCATCCAAAAGATTGCGCCCAATGACGCCAATCTCAAAAGCCCCAGGATCGAGGTTGCCGAATTGCGGCGTGAAGGTAAGCTCCGCCCTCAAATCGGTATAGCCTTCGGTTTCGGTTTCGTTGATCGCGGTTTCGTCTTGCTCCGTCACCCGCAATGCCGACAGACGTCCGAAAAACTCATCATTTTCGAAATAGACGCCGCCGCCATATCGCAGAGGTGTAATGCGCGGAATATTCCCACCGCCATCAAACTCGGCGCGCACCACGTCAAATTGCGCATCGAAACCAATTTTGCCGTTACTCAACTCAATGGCATCCCAGCGGGCTGAAGCTTCAAAGCCATAGAAGTCTGCATCTCTCTGTGTAAAAGCGATCTGCGTAAGCTCGTCTTCAACGCCTGGCGCCCCTTCGACACCGCACGACTCAAATTCTTCACCGCAAACAAAGCCGGTAAAGTCTTTAAAGATGAAACCCTCATAAGACGTGTAGAAAGCCGCAAGATCAAAGGTAAATGGCCCTTCGATCCGCTTCAAGGTAACGTCTAACGAGATTGCTTCTTCGATGTCGAGGTTAGGATTGCCGATCTCGAAGGTTTCCGTCGCTTCGTGGGGCCCTTTGGCAAACAGCTCCAACAAGTCCGGTGCACGCTCGACATATTGAAGTGATGTGCCCAAGGCCACATCATTGCCGAGATCCCAAACAACGCCGAGAGAACCACTCACAGGCGTGAAGTCAACGCTACGGTCGGAGCCGAAGTCATCGATTTCGGCGCCCAATGCATTGCCGTTAAAGTCGGGAACCACAACGCCAAAGCCGTCCGCTTCCACATGTTCGACCCGAGCCGCCAATTGCAGTGTCACGTCTTGATTGAGTTCAGCTTCTTCAAAGATGAAGAAGGCAAAACTCTCTCGTTCCGACGGTGCGATGAGCTCGCCGGCTTCACCAGTGCCCTGGAGTTCGCGACTACCGTATTGAAAGCCGATGGCGCCGGTGAACGGCCCGACCGCGCGATGCAAGAGTTCGGCGCGGGCCTCCCATTCCTCATTGTCAAAGGTGGACCCGATGACGTTATCGGCACCAATCACCTCATCATGGGTGTAATCGGAATAACCGGCATCAAAGCGAAGTGTTTCGGCAAATCCGTCACCAAAATTCTTCTCGCCTTTGATTGCAAACTTAGTTTGTTCAAGGTCGAGGAAAACGCCCTCTTCGGCCGCTTCCCCGCCGGGAATGCCGTATTCGCTTTCAAAGTAAGAAACCGACGCGCCGATATAGCCTTGATCAAAAAGGAAAGATCCGCCGGCAGAAAAGCCTGTGGATTCATTGAAAGTATTTTCTTGCGTGCCCGAGCCGCTGGGAATGTCGTAATCGTCAGCGTCACGATAAAACGCATCCACATGGCCGGCAAAATTGCCGGAGCCGAAATCCACAAGGGCGGAGGTTTCATAGCCGTCATCGACGGTGTTATAGGCGCCATAAACCTCACCGCTGAAGGATTGTTCAGGGGCCTCAGACGGAATGCGATTATTCAAAATACTGACCACACCGCCAATGGCTTGACTGCCATAACGCAAAGTCGCCGGGCCGCGAATAACCTCAATACCCTGAGCGGCAAGTGGATCAATAGGGATGCCATGATCTTCACTAAGCTCCGCAACGTCGTGGGATGCCAAGCCATTTTCTTGAATGCGGATGCGGAAATTGTCCAGGCCGCGAATGATGGGCCGGCTGGCCCCGCGGGCGAAGGATGATTCGGCAACCCCTGGAAGCTGCGACAGCAGCTCACCAACTGTGGAGCCGCCCTGACGCAGAATCTGGTCTCGATTCAGCACGGTTACGGGTATGGCTATTTCCGTTGCCGCCTTGCCGCGCGGCGAGGCTGAGACGATGATTTGATTGAGGGCCGCATGGGTCACGTGAGAAGTGGTTGAAACAATGGCGACTCCCATCATGAGCCGCTTAAGATAACGATACGACATAATAATACTCCAGATCGCAGAACGGCAGGTCTGCACAAGCAGCCGCTACGTTCAATTCTTTCAAAAAGGAAAACGAGTTTTCGATCAGGCCAGAAGAGGAGGCGCGCGCGCCTGATCATGAGACGTCTGCAACCTCGAGACGAGGCCGGCATGAGTTGAGCGATAATCAAGATCGTAAAACTCTACCGCAAGGGTCACTTGAACATGCGGAACGTCTGCGACGCCGCAACGATCGGAATGGAGAACGAACGCACATAATTCGCTGTCTGGTTCGGAATCCAATTCTTCCAAGTGTGCTTTGAGAAGCGTGCTGAAAACCGGGGAGTCGATCTCGTGATGATCTGAATAATCATGCTGTTGGCGATCGTGCCCATGATGGTCGTGGTCTTGGTGCGCGTGCTGATGATGATCGTGGCGATGATCCGGGCCAAATTCGGCATTATGGGAGAGTGTAAGACTTTGAGAAGCAACATAGACAAGGGCAAGCACAAGCGAGAGATGACCCCTCAGACCCATCGCTAGTCTTTGTCCTGGTTTCTTCCAAGTCTGCAAACTAATTCCCCCGCTTGTTAGTCTATCAACGACAAACCTGCCCTGTCCGCCGTTTACTCGTCCTCAGCTCGATCGGCCCGTTTCCCCAACCATTGACAGGAAATCCTGCCGCTTTATGGGGTCGTCACGAAAACAACCGAGCATGCAATGAGTCACCATGCTGACACCCGGCTTGTGAATACCCCGTGTCGTGATGCATTGATGTGCCGCCTCCACAATGACCCCGACACCGCGGGGTTCCAAAACGTCATTGATCGTATGGGCGATCTCAGCAGTCAGCGCTTCTTGACCTTGCATCCGCCGCGCAAAAACGTCGACAAGACGCGCAAGCTTGGAGATGCCGACTACCCGCCCCGACGGCAGGTAACCGATATGCGCCCTGCCCAGAATGGGCACGATATGATGCTCGCAATGAGACTCTACCCGAATATCCCTCAGAACAATGATGTCATCATAGTCGGCAACATTCTCAAAAGTCGTCCCCAGCAAAGAGACCGGATCTTCGTGGTAACCGAGGAAGAACTCCTCATAGGCTTTGACCAAACGCGCCGGCGTGCCCACCAGGCCCTCGCGATCCGGGTTATCACCGGCCCATTCAATCAGTGTGCGAACGGCTTCTTCAGCAGATTCACGGCTCGGCCGCGCGCGCCTGACCAAATCGTTCGATGCCGTTTTTGTGTTCATCTTGGTCCCTAATGTTTCTCCCATGCCGAATATCCTAGATCCAAAGTTTGTCTTGTGCGCGTCGCCGTTGTTGGCCGGAAACCGCTAATGGTCACAGGCCACTTGCCGGCACAGGGAAAAATTCCGCAAATGCGCGGCGGCAATGATGGTGGCGCCGAGAAGCGTGGCGGCGCGTTCACCGTCTTCACCCAACAGGTCATGACCGAAGAACGCGGCCAAACACAGAATGGTCAAACCGGCCAGTCCCAGGATCGCGACCGCCCCGCTTTTATGTTGCCGGACGCCTATGGACAGTGAAACCACACTGAGCGGAATGACGAACCACAGCAGCAGGACGTGAAACGCTTCCTGACCGAAAAACGTTGCCCCCAAGGCCGGAAAGACGCCCAAGAGAAGCGGCAGGCTGAGGCAGTGCACGGCACAGAGTGCGGATGCGGACACGGCAAACTTATCCAGCGTGCCAGTATATTTCGGCAGGATATCAATCATTAAACAACGATCTATCGGTGGAAAACTGACGAAAATAATGTCATTTTGTAACTATCATTGTTGCGTAATACATGCAACATATAATGTTACATGAAGAGATAAACCCTCAATTTCTGGATTGGCCGATGAAACGAAATAGTCGACTTTCCCTCGCCCTGCACACTTTGGGGCATATGGCAGGCGACCCGGCGCGCAGGCGAACCTCTGCCGAAATTGCCCAACATAACAGCACCAATCCCGTGGTCGTGCGGCGGGTTCTGGGCATGTTGCGTGAAGCCGATCTGCTCGAGTCGGAGAAAGGGCATGCAGGCGGATGGCGTTTAGCCAAATCGCCGGAGGCCATTACGCTGGCGGACGTTTATGTGGCCCTTGGCGAACAAATGTTTCAGGACCAAGCACGCCCTGAGAAAATTGAGTGTTCCGTCGAACACGGTTTGTTTGACCGGGTGTCGTCCGTCTTGGAAGAAGTCGAGACGGTCCTCATTGAGCGATTTTCATCCACATCAATCGCAGATATCGCCAAACCGGCGGATTGAGGGTAATGGCATTTTTGTGGCATACCCTTCACGACGCGTCTCAACATGTCCTGGCGCCGCATGTTGATTTTGTTGGATACGCCGAAAGCCGGCGCTCACGCAATCTGGCCTCTTCTCTGGACCCAAAGCGGACATTGGGCACCTCCCTTCTTTAACAGCGCCTTCATCTTTCTCGATGGTTTTCAGTCAGCATCACCTATCGGACGGACAACCCTGGTGGACTCTAGGCTTTCGGGTTTGAATTCATCCGAAATCATTGGATAATCCGCCTTGATCCGATAAACTAAAAAGAGCATGAGCTACTCAATTCGTCATAAGTATGCTTGGAAGCCGAAAAGCTTAGCCTCATTGATGGCTATGGTTGTATTGACCATGAGCTTTTTTTCCGTCGGAAACTACATCCTCTGTGCTCACGATGACGGTGCTATCTATCTTGAAAAATTGAGTTCTGAGCTCGTTGTTGCGGCGACAGCTGAATCGGATGAAGATTGCAAAGACGAGAATTGCTCAGATACATCTCTAGGCATCGATGTCATCGCGGCTTCCCACATATCATTCGATGAAGATGCCAAAAGCTCGCCAATCCCATTCGGAATTGACTATCAACTGACAGCAGAGGCGATCTGTCACAATGGTTGGTGTTCAGATCCACCCCCACCTACCTCTCATTACTTTGTGACCACAATAAAACCAACAATCATACTTGTCGTTTGATCATTCTGGCCGGCCGTCACTTAAGAACGTCCGCCGAATGATGAAATTACTCAATATAAATACGTATGAATGTTGGAGGATGTCATGGAACATCCATATGATTTCAAAAGAATTCTGAGAATTGTAGTAGCCACTTCAGGTTTCGTTCTTGGCATCAGCCCATCCGTCTTAGCTGAGAGCCATTTGGGGCAGACAGGGCCCATCTCGCTTGAAAAGGCAATTGAACTTGCACTGATTGCAGACCCGCTATTGGCCGCGAGCGACTTTGCGTCAAGCGCTGCCAAGAGTCGATCCAATCAGGCACGGGCCTTTCCAAATCCAGAAATCATCTTGGAGCTGGAGAACTTTGGCGGTGAAGGCGACTTTCGTGGCACGCGCCAAGCGGAGCTCACTGGAGTGCTTTCACAGCGAATTGAGCTAGGGGGCAAACGCCGCCATCGCATGGATGCCGCGAATTTCGAGACGCAAGCTGCATCGGCAGAAATGGAAGTGACAAAAAGACTTGTGGTGGCTCGGACTACAAGCGACTTCTATGGCCTATTGGGGGCGAAAGCCCAATTGGCTATTGCAGAGGAAAAGGCCAGCAACGCACAACGACTCCTACCGGCTCTCAAGCGGCGCGTAGAGGCGGGTGCGTCTCCGCAGGTGGAGCTTTCTCGCGGACAAGTCGCTTTTGACTTGGCTCGAATTGAGAGAGATCAAGCGCAAAATGCTCTTCAGGTCGCAAAGTCTCACCTCGCCTCCAATTGGCAAGGGTCAGGCGTAGAAATTGAAATAATTACTGGCAAACTTCCTCAAAACCAGAGACCGAAGATCGAATTCGAAAAATTGGCGGATGCACTTGCCGACCATCCTCGTCTGAAGAGTTCTGTCGCTTCAAAAAGTAAGGCATCAGCAGATTACAGAAGTGAGAAAGCGCAGCGCATACCAGACTTAACATTAGGCGTCGGTGCGCGGCAGATACGTGAGACTGACGATACAGTTTTGCTATTCAGCGCAACTCTGCCCATCCCGGTATGGGATCGAAACAGCGGCGCGGTAGAGGCAAAACGACAATTGGCAGCAAAATCGGAAGCCGATCAGCAAGTGGTTGAGCGCAATCTTTATCGTCAATTATCGAGCGCCTACGGCGCCTTGGTATCAGCCTGTGACGAAACGCGGCGTCTAAACCAAACAATCGTACCTTCTGCTACGCGGAACCTACAAGAGCTTGAGGATGGCTATGCTCAAGGCCGGTTTGGCGTTCTGGAGTTGCTCGATGCCACCTCAGTACTAGCTGACGCGCGCAATCGAGAAATCACCAGCCTCGTTGAGTGTTCTTCAAGCGCAGCTGAAGTCGAATATCTTACAGGACTCAACCCCTTCACTGGCAGGCCAGTTGCCCAATCTTCGGAGGTGGACCAATGAACCTAATTATCAGAACATTTTTTCGGTCACCGCAAAGCCTGGCGATTGCTTTCATTCTTCTTTTCGGCGTTGTTGCCGGTGCCTGGATATTGACCCTTGAACCTCGAATATCCGTCGCTGCCGATTCGCATTCAGGACACACAGACCATGACGATCACGAGGATCATGAAAGCCATGATCACGATGAACATGATCACAAGCAAAAGACAGAATCAAAAGAGTCTGAACAGGATGATCACACCCATGACGATCACGCCCATGATGATCACGCTCACGAAAACGAGTCAGCTTCGAGTCATTCGGATCATGAAGACGGCAGACATGTATCCCTGAGCGCTGCGCAGATAGAAAGCGCTGCGATATCGATCGAAGAAGCTTCGTCTAAGATGTTGCAGCAAAGGCTGACGCTTAAGGGGGTCATTCGCCCCAATCAAGAGCGTCTGGTGCATATTGTGCCAAGGTTTCCGGGGATCGTACGGTCGATCGATAAAAGTGTTGGCTCCATCGTTGAAAAAGATGACGTACTTGCACGTATAGAAAGTAATGAAAGCCTAAATCAGTACGAAATTAAATCTCCCATTTCAGGCACGGTGCTGGAGCGCGAGGCGGCTCTTGGTGAGTTCGCCGGCGAAGGCGAGCGAATCATGATCATCGCCGACCTCAGCAATGTCTGGATCGATTTTCGAGTTTATCAGCGCGACTTTGATCGACTAGAAACCGGGCAGACAGTCAACGTCCTTAGCTCAACCGGCAATGCCATCGGCAACGGCCGCATCGCCTACATCTCACCCTTTGGATCCTCCGATACGCAGTCTTTGCTGGTTCGCGTTGAAGCAAAGAATGCAGAAGGCCTGCTTCGGCCCGGTCTTTTCGCGAATGGCGAAGTAGAGTTGGCGCCCCACTTGGCACGCATTGCTGTCAAAGAAACTGCCTTGCAGTACTTGGAGGGCAAACCGATCATATTTGTGAGAGAGGGTGAAGAGTTCGTTGCCCGCGATGTAAGCCTTGGGCGGCAGGATCGAGAGTATGTTGAGATTCTGTCCGGGTTGACTGCAGGCGACACCTACGCTTCCACCAACAGTTTTCTCTTAAAAGCGGAGCTTGGAAAAGATTCTGCCGAGCACGTACACTAGAGGCCGCCAGCAATGTTGAACAATATCATACGCTTCACAATTGAGCAGCGCTGGCTCGTAATTGTAGTTACTTTGGCCATGGCGGCACTTGGCGTCTACAATTTCCTAAAGTTGCCTATAGACGCTGTGCCGGACATCACGAATGTCCAGGTTCAAATCAATACTTCGGCGCCAGGCTTTTCCCCTTTGGAGGCAGAGCAACGCATCACTTTCCCAGTTGAGACCGCGATGGGCGGCTTGCCGTCACTCGATTATACTCGCTCCCTATCTCGATATGGACTGTCGCAAGTGACCGTCGTCTTTAAGGATGGCACAGACATCTATTTTGCTCGGCAACTCATCAACGAAAGGCTGCAGCAAATTCAGAATGAGTTGCCTGAAGGTGTAGATCTCGAGATGGGACCGGTCGCAACAGGACTTGGTGAGATCTATCTCTATGTCGTAGAAGCGGAACCCGGCGCGGTTAGTGAAAATGGACTTCCTTATGAAGCTCATGACCTACGCACACTTCATGACTGGGTGGTTCAGCCACAATTGCGCACAGTACCCGGCGTCATCGAAGTGAACCCGATTGGGGGGCATGAGCGGCAATATCACGTAACTCCCAACCCCGACCAATTGTCGGCCTTTAATGTGGGTTTCCGAGATATACTTGATGCGATTGCGCGCAACAATATGAATGTTGGCGCCGGATACATTGAGCGAAACGGCGAGCAATATCTCATTCGATCGCCAGGTCAAGTTGCTTCGATTGACGACATTCTAAACATTTCACTCGGCAGCCACGCGGGACTTACCATTCAAATCCGAGATGTTGCGGACGTAAGCATTGGTAAGAATTTGCGCACTGGAGCGGCCACTTGGAACGGCCAAGAAGTTGTGCTGGGCACTGCGATCATGCTGCTAGGTGAAAATAGCCGAACAGTTTCGCAGGGTGTTGCAGAGCGTTTGCAGGAGATTCAAGAAACTCTCCCCGATGGCGTCAATCTACGACCCGTTTACGATCGCACCGAACTAGTAAATGCAACTATAAATACCGTACGCAATAATCTCCTTGAGGGAGCAATACTTGTTATTGTCGTCTTACTTCTCTTACTGGGAAATATTCGCGCAGCGCTCATTACCGCCGCAGTAATTCCTTTGTCTATGCTCTTTACCGTCACAGGAATGGTACAAAACAAAGTCAGTGCCAATCTCTTGAGTTTGGGTGCCATTGATTTCGGTATCATCGTCGATGGCGCAGTTATCATCGTCGAGAACTGCCTTCGGCGTTTAGCAGAGCAGCAAAAGAAAATCGGTCGAATATTGGAGCGTTCCGAGCGTTTCCAAGTCGTCAATGATGCTACAAGAGAAGTATTGCGTCCTAGTCTGTTTGGCATGTTCATCATTATGGTGGTCTATTTGCCTGTACTCACACTTACAGGCGTCGAGGGCAAAATGTTCACGCCCATGGCCATCACTGTGGTGATGGCGCTCATCGGTGCCATGATCTTGTCATTCACCTTCGTTCCGGCAGCGGTTGCCCTATTCGCCACTGGTAAAATTGTCGAAAAAGAAAGCATCTTTATCCGAGCCGCAAAGAAGTTCTATGAGCCGTTGCTTCTGCGTGCTATCGAGGCACGCGCGGTTGTTGTCACGGGTGCCTTTGTATTGGTTGTCTTGAGCGCCTTAGGTGCAACACGCCTGGGATCAGTTTTCATCCCCACACTGGACGAAGGAGATATAGCGATACAAGCCTTGCGCATGCCGGGTACCAGTCTCACGCAATCTGTGGCCATGCAAAAGACTCTTGAGACGGGCATTATCCAAAAGTTCCCGGAGGTCAAGGAGTTCTATGCCCGGACCGGGACCGCGGAAGTGGCCGTTGACCCCATGCCGCCGGGTATCTCGGATGGATATGTCATGCTCAAGGACAGGGACGAATGGCCTGATCCCTCCAAGACCAAAACAGAACTTATCGATGAAATGGTTGCTGTCATGGACGAGCTGCCAGGCAGCAACTTTGAAGTCTCGCAACCGATTCAATTGCGCTTCAATGAGCTTATTTCAGGTGTGCGCGCCGATATTGGTGTCAAAATCTTCGGCGACGATTTAGACACGCTTGTTACTTTGGGCGATCGCGTATCAGATGTTCTGCGGGAGATTCCCGGAGCTGCCGACACGCGAATGGAACAAACAACCGGCTTACCGGTGCTCACGATTGACGTGGATCGTGACCAAGCCGCGCGATTTGGCTTAAATGTGGCTGACGTTCAGGAGATCGTTGAGATCGCTTTTGGCGGAAAGGAAGCAGGGATTCTTTACGAAGGCGACCGTCGCTTTGACATTGTTGTTCGTTTGCCTGAATTTCTGCGCACGGATCTCGAATTGTTGCGGGATCTACCAATACCCCTACCAAACGGCAATGAATCTGGCCAAGAATCTGTCCTGACAGCTGCCGGATTTGTCGAAGGTACCATGCCAACCTTCATTACTCTAGGCGACGTTGCCAGCATTGAGTTGGCGCCCGGCCCCAACCAAATCAGCCGGGAAAATGGAAAAAGGCGTGTGGTTGTCACGACAAATGTTCGGGGTCGCGATATCGGCTCCTTTGTCGCGGAAGCACAAGATCAAATAGATGCCAGTGTGAACCTGCCAACAGGCTATTGGATCCGCTGGGGCGGGCAGTTTGAACAGCTTGTGTCCGCGACTGAGCGTCTCTTACTTGTTGTGCCGGTCGCATTGGCTTTAATCTTTCTCTTGCTGGTGACAAGTTTGGGGTCGTTGCGGGATGCTTTGACCGTGTTCACGGGAGTACCCCTAGCTCTCACAGGCGGCGTACTGGCTTTGGCCTTGCGGGATATGCCACTTTCGATTTCGGCAGGGGTCGGCTTTATCGCCTTGTCCGGTGTCGCCGTGCTGAATGGTCTGGTCATCGTAACTTTCATAGCCAATTTACGTCGGCAAGGACTCAACCTTGAAGAGGCTATCGTCGAAGGCGCCTTGAAACGACTGCGGCCTGTCCTGATGACGGCATTGGTTGCTTCTCTTGGTTTTGTACCCATGGCCATTGCGACGAGCGCGGGAGCAGAGGTACAGCAGCCGCTGGCAACGGTCGTGATTGGCGGCATTATATCGTCAACGCTTCTGACGCTATTCGTGCTCCCGGCACTTTATCGCATTACCCATGACGGCCACGAGTTAAAGAGTGCTACATCGTGATCTCACGCATTGGCGGGTAGATTAATCACCCATTGCGGACTTGAGATCCCGGGCTTAGACTTGGAAAGCAATACCCAAGTGACCATGCCGTCGAGGGCGAGGTTTTGCTGAACCCTTTCAGCCCGCCTGCCGACGAAACCTTCAGACACCCATATTCGAAGGAAAAATGACATGTTCAAAATCTTTGTAAAAGCTGCTTTCGCCGCCGTTATCCTGTTGACCTCTGCCGCCGCGGCGCAGGCCGAAGAAGATGACGACACGAGCACCTTCAATGACGGCGCCCTATACCCTTTTGAGTCGACCATTCAGATGACCAGCCCATCTGCCTCGGCGCCGGCAGGCGGCGAATTCGATGATGGCGGTGAAGACATCGATAATCTGTCGACAGAAAGAACCGGCCAGAATCGACAGGTGCAACAAAAACGCGCCACGAAAAAAGACAAGCCCGAAGACTAAGAATGATCGCTTCCGTTTAAGGAGGTGAACCGGCGCCAGTTCGCAGCGATCAAATAACAACTGCATCAGCCGAGCAGAGTCAGCGTATTTCCGGCTGGGTCCTTAAAATGGGCGAGCGAGCCGCCCCACGCTTGCGTTTGCGGCGGCCCATCAAATATCACGCCCTTATGAGTCAATGTTTTGTAGACATCGTCGATATGATCAACCTGCAAGGAGACACCAACGAATCGTCCGACAAGCGCATGATCCTCATGACTGCTCGGATCGGCTTCTTCGACGATTAACTCGCATCCTATGTTGAACCCGACAGCCTTGAGATCGTCCATTTCCCAATTGATCGGCAAATTCAAAGTTCTTCCGTAAAAGGACTTTGCTTTGTCAATATCATCAACAAACACTCGGACACCATATAGCTTCATGAATACCTCATGGGAAGGACGCCTGCGGCCCATGCTCAATCATCACATAGCCGGATCGATATTCTCCAGCGGCTATTAACGTCCGCTGTTGTCTGACGCCTGCAGACTATCCTGCCTAGGCTGAATGTCCAAGGTGTGAGACAGGGCACATTTATTTTCTGAAAACTCTGGCGTCTTAAGCTGGGGATCAGATTATGATATTGATCTTTGGTGTAATTTGACCTTGCCGCATTGGACTGACCCATGAAGCTCTATTCTTTCTCGATCACGCCGAACAATCGAAAAGTCGAAGCCTTCATCAAGCATTTCGATTTGCCTGTGGAGATTCACTCAATGGGATTCCGGGATGGGGAAAACAAAACGGAAGCCTATCTCAAAATGAACCCGCTCGGGAAAGCGCCCCTTTTGGTGGACGGCGATTTCACTCTCTGGGAATCCAATGCCATTTTGACCTATCTCGCCACCAAATACCCTGAAACCAATGCCCTGCCGACGGACCCTCAGGGGAGGGCCGATGTGGATCGCTGGCTTCATTGGCAAGGCTGCCATTTGATCCAGGGCATCATCGCCTTCCGGGACGACCCGGAACAAGCCGCAGAAGATTTTGTGCCCTATTTGGATTTGCTCGAGGGACAACTGGAAGGCCGTGACTTCTTATGCGGCGATCTCACCGTGGTTGATTTTGCTGTCTCGCCCTACACCATGTCTAAGATGGGCCGCAAAGTCGATTATTCCGGCCATCCCAATGTCGCGGCGTGGCGGGAGCGCTGCCTTCAATTGAAAGGGATTGTCGCGACCGAATTCCGAAGACCGGACGAGACCGAGACGGCCTCAACAGCGCGTGCGTGACGCGCCGTTCACGGGATCCGTACGTGACCCATAACGGACAGTCACAGCTATTGCTGAACGCGGCGCCGACTGAGCGAAAGACCTAAAAGTCCAAGTCCAACAAAAAAGAGCGCGGCCGGCTCGGGCACGGGTCGCGCAGCCACGATTTCCCACGTGCCAATCTCAAAGATTTGCCGAGTGGCGGCACGGCCGAAGACTTGCCCGGAGGATCCGACAGGATTCCAAGTTTCCACATCAAGTGTCGCCAAAGATGAGCCCGACGGCATGTCGCCATTGACGAAGGCGCCGTCGAGGAAGATCAAATAATCATTTTCGCCTTGGTCTATGAAGTGATTCAAAGGTACCGGCGCAGCGCCCCCGATCTGAAAGGTGCCGACCAGACTATCGATGATACCCGCATTGCCGGTACTGGCGATGTCCGCAAAGAGAAGACTTTCGATTGGCGTCGCTCCGTCATAGCTACCGCTACCGGACAGGATTGTTTGGCTGTCATTGAGACGCTGAAATTCAAACACGAGCACCGCTTTTGCAGGTGCCGTCCACGCCGTCATCATCGCAACGATGACAAAAACGCTCGCCGCTATATTTCGTACAAATGACATACTTGCTACCCCTACACATTCACCCACAACTTCACCCTAGGTCAAAATCCAAAATGAGTCATGCCTTTTTGCGATTGGGAGAGGACGCTCCGAACTGGAGCTAATGTACTTCACCTTATCGATCCGTCATCGGAAGACTTTTGATAGGCGCAAACAACTCGCCCGGGAAACAGATTAAATTTTTGAGACACGCGTTCTCATGGTTTTGCGGCAACTCGTCAACGTTGAGAAATTCCTCTCGGCATCTGGAATACCGCCGGGGAGGGGTATCATGTTTCAGAAGAACAATGCCGGGTCGATGAAGGCCGCCCTTCTCGGCCCTGGTGCCTTATTGGGGTTGGGCCTCACCGGCATCGGTGCCGCGTGGCTCTCGGATTCGAAACAAGTCGACGGCTCGAACACAATATGCTCAGACATACCCCTGTTGGGTCGCATAAGATTGCATCGCGGCGATACGGTTCCGATCGGACGGATGGGTCGACATGAATTCAAGCGGCCGGCTGCCGGAGCGCTTGGTCATTGTATCCCAAAACCGAATGGCTTCATTCGCTCGGTAATTCGCACCGACCATAATATCCGTACCAAGACGATCGGCTTCATATTCGTGTTTCCGTGAATAGGGTAAAATCACCCCAAAGGTGACGCCGGCGCCAAGGATACCCGCAATCATACCGGCATTCTTTACATCGCTGGCCTGCAGCCCAACGGCGGCGACAGTCGTGGCGCCCGCAGCCGCCATTTGTTGCGAATACCGCTCGGCTGCGTGACGGCCGACCACGTGGCCTGCCTCATGCCCCATCACGGTGGCGATTTGATCATTGTTTTCCATGATGTCGAGGATGCCTGTATGGAATCCGACCTTGCCCCCGGGCATGACCCAGGCATTCACGGTATCATCTTCGAAAACGACAAATTCCCAGTTTTGCCGGCCCAGATTTTGTTGCGGATAACGACGGTCCGCCGCCGTGACAATACGGTTGCCCACACGTTCCACACGCCGGCGCAATGAGGCATCAGAAGTCTGGCGATTTTGGGAAAGCGCTTGCTTCCATGACTGGGCCGCCAGCTGAGCAATTTGGCCGTCTGACACCAGCATGAGCTGCGATCGCCCGAGCGCCTCATTGGCGACACAACCGGAAAGAGACGGCGCTGCAAAAGCAACAACTGTTCCGGCCGCCAGACCGTTAATTATCTCTCGCCGCGACATCGTTACAGTCGGTCGGTTGTTCGTCCTCTCCATTGATATACCTCCACCTTTTCTGCGGCACTCACGAGCGAGCCAAGCTGTGGCAATCGATTTTAAGGCAGGACCAACTTGTGTCCCCCGATCACACAACAGCCGCTTTTGGTTAAGTCTAGCCCGAAGCCCGTGATCAATCAAATGTCATGTCGTTGACACATCGGACACGTCCGGGCGCCGATCCCTAGCGGATATCTAGTCAGCTCGCCGCTGGCCCTAGATGTTCTGCAATAAGTTTCCATTGGCCATTATCTCGCACCAAAACGGACGTGCCCCTTCCCCCGCCAGAGGCGCTTTGTCCGTTGATTTTTCCCTTCCAATTGAAATCAAAGAGGTAGACCGCGGTTTCATCAGAGTCTAAGAGCCAATGCACATTCGTAATCTGATATGTCTCGTCGGTTATCGCCGCAAAATTGCGTTGGAATGCCTTCTGCACAGCAGCCCTCCCTTTATGGACCGAACCATCGGAGAACGTGACGCTTGCATTGGCGTGCATGAGCGGACGGATGGCCTCCCATTGCTGCGTTGCCAATGCTGCCTCGTACTGTTTTACAAAGTCGGTAGCGGTCATAGCTCTGGTGTCTCGCTCTATTGCGCAGATGGGCGCTGATATTGTCAGCATAACGCAGATTAAGAAATTTGGTCACATCGTGCACGCACAAACGCGGCCAATGACACTCGAACTGATCGTGTGGTCTAGCTTGCTTTGAATGAAGAGATAATCCCCGGACGAATAGGGCCTGGTGAGTCCTAGCAGTTGATATTGCTGAATTAGATATATTGCTCAGGAGAAATCGAATAATCTTTGCAACATCGCGTGCCTATGTATCGGAGAAAACAACCTGTGATGAAAATCTACGCCAATCCTGGCTCGGGTTCTGCTTGTGTGGAAGCTCTTATGGCCGAGCTTGATATCCCCTTTGAACGGATGCTGGTTGAGTATACCGATGACGGTATCGTTGATCCTGACTTCATCAAGATCAACCCACGCCGCCAGATTCCGGCGCTTGTTTTTGACGATGGGGCTTGCCTGACAGAAACCATGGCCATCTTGAATCATTTGGCGGACAACCATCCGGACGCAGGATTCGCCCCGTCACCGGGATCTTTCGCCCGTGCCAAGCTCGATCAATGGATGAGCTTTGTGTTGGCGAATATCTATGAAGGAGAATTGCGGAAGAATTATCCTCGGCGCTACGTTGTGGGCGACCCTCAGCATGTGGAGGAAGCCGCCGAGTCATTTGTCATGGAAAACTATAAGATACTGGAAGACGCCTGCAGTGACGGTCCCTATTTTTTCGGTGAAGCGCCGACGATTTTGGACATCTACATTTGGATGTTTATCAACTGGTTTGAAGAATTCGATGAGATCGGTGAGGCTTGTCCCAAGATGATCGCCTTAGCAGAGACCGTGATGAATCGTCCCAAGATCAAACCGGTCCACCTTTTCAACTTTGGTGAAGGTCTCGGCTGGGGCGGAGAATAGTTCGAGGACAGAGTGCTTTGATGACACCGCTGGCGACTTTTGACCAATACGCGAAGTTTAGCGCGCATACGTTGAATGTCTAGGTGTTGACACCGTTACCATTCAGCAGCTTCGCTATGCCGCTACCCAAAGCGACCGACCCGCCCCCTCGAAAGGCTAGCCATCGCGGCATAAGCTGATTAAGCTGCGGCCGCATAATTGATTGGGAGGAACAGCAGCATGAAACACGGTCTTATCGCCCTTACCGCCGGTTTGGTATTGTCAACCGCGGCCTTGGCCGACCCCATGGCCAATGTCTTCGGCAATACGTTGAAGATCGAAGATAACGGCGCGACCAGTCTTTGGTATATGAACGAAGACGGCACCTTCACCACCGATAGCGACGTTACCGGCACATGGACCCTTGAGGGCAACAATATGTGTGTCACGATCGGTGATGCCGCACCGAGCTGCGGCCCGATTGAAGTGCGCACCATTGGCGAAAGCTGGACCGAAGATAACGGCCAAGGCGGCACACGGACCGCCACATTGGTCGAGGGGCGCTAGTGCTCTTTAGATAGGATGTCTTCGATCACGTCACGCACGTCATCCCGGATTTGATCCGGGATCCATTGTGATAAAGTGCCTTTTGTTTCAACGGATGAAGCCATCGGCATAGCCTCGTGATGGAACCTCGGGTCAAGCACGAGGGTGACGGTTGAGATTGTTGCAGACAACATCAACAAAACACAGACGTCATTCCGGCGAAAGCCGGAATCCATCGCACGCCAATAGGCGTGTAATAGATGCCATTCTTGTCTGGCTTCGCTGTTGCTCAGCCGATGGATCCCGGATCACGCTCGTTTCACTCGCTGTCCGGGATGGCATGTGTGGGTGCGATACTCCTCAAACATACAAATCATAAAAATGCAGGGCGAGGAGATGCGCCGGGTAGAAAGCGTAAAAGGCTTGGCCCGGCAGGCGCGGCAGCCGCACGGTCAACGTAACCGAGGCGATCATAATGAGGCTCGCGCCGAGCGCGGCCAAGTCCACCCATGTGAGCGGTGGCCAGGCGGGCACGATATTGGCCACCAGCCCCAACGGGCCCGTGGCCCATAAACCGGTTTTGACATCACGTACGCCGATCAAAGCCATGGCGGGAATCATCGCTGCGCCGAAAATGCCGAATTCACAAAACCAGGCGATCGGTAAAAGCGCCAGCAAGCCCAAGATCCAAATCGGCGACGGCGCTTTGCGAAACCGCTCGATCAGCAAAACCGCCGTCACGCCGATGGCCAAAGTGATCATGATATTGCCGTCAACCCAGTCGCGCCCGACCAGGACAAAGACCGGCTGGCTCACCATCGCCCAAGGCACAAGACGTTTGAGGTAAGATGCCGCACGGGCGGGACGGTCGGCCAGGCGCAGGCCGATAATGGCGGCAAAAAGCGGAAAGGCGAGCCGGCCGAGGCCGTGGGTTTCCAGGAACAGATCCGGCGCGACGATCTTGCCATAATGGTCGATGGCCATGGTCAAGATGGCGACCCATTTGGCGAGTTCAAAGCCCGCCTGATTGACCGGCGCCTGTGACGATGGGTTCAAGATGTCGCTCCCCTCAGGGCCCAAAAGCTAGAGCCTTTGCCGCCGATCGGCAAGCCAGGTCACCGGCCCAAAGGGGCAAAATCGGCCACTTTTCAGGCGTTTTTCGCGCGTGAATTTAATTTTGAACCGGACCGGGATATGCTCCGACTGACAGGTGTTAGCGCATTCAATCACCTCTGGGAGAGACCAACATGTTTAAAACATTTTCCACATACGCCATTGCCTTGACCGCCGCTTTTATTTTGAGCGCGCAAATGACCCCGGCCGATGCCGCCAAAGAAAAGTTCGAACGCACGAAGCCCCACACCAACGTAACGACCCAAGGGACCAGCACCGGCAACAGTGCCGGCCAAGCGGAAATTGATTTCGTGGAGACGGGCGGCGGTGAGATGGCCGGCGATGAATGTGAAGAAGAGTCACGGGGCGCTTCGCAAACCGAAGGTGCTGCGCCCAGCGACTGTGACCCGGACAACAATACGCCGCGCGCGGGCAAAGGTTCCGGCTCGGCTTACAGCGGCAATAAAGAAGCCGGGTACTAAGATCGATCTAACAACAGATAAGAAGCAAAAGCGCCGGTCATGACCGGCGCTTTTTTTCTGTGATCCCATTTTGCACCAAACGTCATCCCGAGCCCTCGGATCAAGTCCAAGGACAAACTTGACCCGAATCCATCGGCTAAGCGACAGCGAAGCTTAACGAAAAGGGCATCTATTGCACGCCAATCGGCGTGCGATGGATTCCGGTTTTCACCGGAATGACGTCAGAGCAACAAGCAAACCTTGAAACACTTGCACCCGCGCAGGCCGTGAGCGAAAACTACGGCTCGAGCTCGCAATCCCAATAGAGATAATCTTGCCAGCTATCGTGCAAGAAGTTGGGCGGGAAGGCCCGGCCGTTTTGATGCAGCTGTTGCATGGTCGGCTGGAACGGCGTTTGGGCCAAGTCCATGCCCGAGGCGCGCAAGAGCCGGCCACCCTTTTTCAAGTTACAGGGCGAACAGGCCGCCACGACATTTTGCCAAGTGGTCCGGCCGCCTTTGGAGCGCGGGATCACGTGGTCAAAAGTCAGGTCCGATTTGGCACCGCAATATTGGCAGGTGAATTTGTCGCGCAAAAACACATTAAAGCGCGTGAATGCCGGTGACCGCTCATGAGAGATATAAGATTTGAGCGCCACGACGCTCGGCAGCTTCATTTCGAAAGTCGGCGAATGCACCACCGCATCGTCATATTCCGCGACGATATTGACCCGGTCCATAAAGACAGCCTTGATGGCATCCTGCCAGCACCACAAGGACAGTGGGTAATAGCTGAGAGGCTGGTAATCCGCATTCAGAACGAGTGCGGGAGAACTCTCCGGGTTTCTAACAAACGCATTCACTTCACTGACTCCCTGCCGAGGCTTTCCACACCTTGGGCGTTTTTCCTTGGGTTCTTCCTAATTATGGACCGATTTGCGGCTTTAAGTACACCCCCCGGCCATGGACGCAGCCTTAGCCGAGTCGTGTGACGGTAAAATGACCTATTCCCAAATGGGTCTTTGGTTAATGTGGCGGTAGTAGTTCCACAAAACAAGGGCCGCGACGCCGCGCACAGGGCGCCAGTTTTCCGCCGCTTCGTCCATTTCCTGGGTACCGGGCCGCGCCTCATACTCGGCCAGTGATTGCAGCGCCGATTGCACCGCAATGTCGCCGGCGGGCCAAACATTGGGCCGGCCCAAACAAAACAGCAAATAGATTTCCGCAGTCCAACGGCCGATGCCTTTGACAGATTGCAAGGACTCCATGGCCACCTCGTCGGAGCGGCGCGCGAGCCCCGGCAAATCCAAATCGCCGGAAAGCACGGCGTCGCTGAGCGCCCGGCAATAACGAATCTTAGGCCCGCTTAAGCCGAAGGAACGCAACGTTGCATCATCGGCCCTCTGCACCGCTTGCGGCTCAACGACTTGAAGCCCCGTTTGCAGACGGGACCAAATGGCATTGGCGCTGGCGGTGGACAATTGTTGTTCGACAATAATTTTCAAAAGACTTTCAAAGCCGCGTTTGCGTTTGCGCAAAGGCGGCGCGCCCGCTTCGGCCACGGCGCGCTTCATATGCGGGCAGCCGGCGACCAAATGGGCCACAGCCGTTTCAAGATCGGCTTTGGTTTTCAAACGGGTGGGTGGAGTCTTACGCATTGTACTGAATGGCCGAGGCCGTCTATCTTTCGGTTTCCGAGTCGGTCGCATTTTATTCGATCCGAAACCTACAGGTGCCATGGCTTCAAGACCAGTGACAACCCGTTTCGCGCCGAGCCCCACCGGCTATCTGCATTTGGGCACGGCCTATTCGGCGCTGGTGGCCGAAGCCCAAGCGCGCGAACGCGGCGGACGGTTTTTGCTGCGCATCGAAGACATTGATCAAGGCCGCTGCCGGCCCGAATTCGAAGAGCAAATCCTCGACGACCTCGCCTGGCTGGGTCTCACCTGGGAAGAGCCGGTGCGACGGCAATCGGCGCATTTGGATCTTTACCGGTCCCATCTCACCACGCTGATCGATCAAGGTCTCGCCTATCGCTGCTTTTGCACCCGCAAAGAGATCGCCGAGGAAGTCGCCAATATGCCCTCGGCGCCCCACGGGCCCGAAGGCGCGCTTTACCCCGGCACCTGCAGAGGCCTCAGCGAAGACGCCATTGCCGCCAAGATCGCGCTCGGCACGCCCTTTGCCTGGCGTTTGGATGGCGCCGAGGCTATCACCCGCGTCGCCACCCCATTGACCTTTACCGAAGCCGGGCGCGGGCCCGCGGGCGAGACGGGCACACAAACGGCCGACCCTGCCGCTTTCGGCGACATTGTCTTGGGCCGCAAAGACGTGGGCGTCAGCTATCATTTGGCGGTGACCGTGGATGATCACTTGCAAGGCGTTACTTTGGTGACACGGGGCGAAGATTTGTTTGCGGCGACGTCAATCCAGCTTGTGCTGCAACAGCTGCTCGGCTTTGACCCGCCCGACTATTTTCATCACGAGTTGATTTTGCATGAAAGCGGGCGGCGCTTGGCGAAACGAGATCAAGACGTCACACTCAAAGCGTTGCGCGAGGCGGGCGTAACGCCGGACGAGATTCGTCAAAGCCTGGGTGTTACCAATCGCTGAGACCGACGAAGGTCTTAAAGGGCCGATCGCTGCCAGTTGCGGCCCATGTCTCCCAGCGCGCCCGCAAGTGCTCAATGTCTTCGAACTTTTGCAAGCCTTGGCCAAGTCCCAGAATTTTCAATGCATCACATTTGTAGCGGCGGTCGTTAGGGGGCCGCATATCCACGCTCGGCAATGTCTGACCGGGATCTGCGAGCCGCGCATATTCGGAATCTTCTAGACCGTCGCTCAACAGAATAAAGGTGGTGGGCGTTTGGCATTCGCCAACTGCATCCACCATGGTTTGTAAGAATGCAAGGATGTTGGTGTTTTGCTGCGCCTCTAATTTGCCGTTCTCGACAAGACTCGGTATTTGAGCAATCAAGACACCAACGGATTCCGCAACCGCCTCCGGTTTGTTGCGTGCCGAGATGACTTCGTCAATTTGCAGCGTATTGGCTGTTGCATCATTGTCGCCGAAGGTCCGGATCATGACCTTGGAGCGCACCGGCAAGTCTTGAATTTCATCGGCCACACGCTCGGCCAGTTTCAAGGCAAAGGCTGGATCTTCCACCAAGGGATTGCTGACGCTCAAATCGAGACCGATCACCAAACGGGGTGCGGCACCCGCCTGCTGTGCCGGCGCCGCAGCCGGCAAGACGGACATGATACCGAAAACAACGGCACAAACTGCTAAGCGGTTCGGCATTATGCCGTCCTCCCCACCATTCGATCGACCAAGGCTTTGTAAAGTTGTTGCTGTTCCAACTCGGCCACGAGCTTGGCACGGGATCGATAGTCCCGCGATTTAATGAAATTCTGCAAGTTTGTTTCCGCGAGTTGCAAACTAAGCGCGCCGATCCCCGTCACCACCACAAAGACGAGGCCTGGAACAATCAACCATAAGAGCGGACGCGACTCCCGCAGCCAGGATTCCAATTGATTGAGACCGCCGGTACCGGATATTGAAGGGGCTTGTGGTTCCGCCTCCCCTTTCAGTCCAAGATTGTTGAGCGCATCTTGGATCGAGACAGGACCAGAGTCAGTCGTGGGCGCAAGGTCGTCCGGATTGACGGGCATGGAGATATTGGCATTCATCAAGCCAAAGCCGCTGATCATGGCAAAGGTCAGGAGGAAGAAAACCCAGATATAGATCGTGCGGCCAAAAGCATTGAGACGGCTTAAGAAGAAATGAAACGCGGCGGTGGCAAAAATCACTTGGGCGGATTTAGAAATAACACTGTTGGCGAGGTTGGGCGGCACGTCGAGAAATTCGTCAGCCAAAATACGCGTCCAAAACTCATTCATAATCTCATAGTCGACGTAGAGGGCCCCGAGTGTGACGCAAGCACCGAGAAGAGCTGCTAAGAGATAGAGCCCGCTATAGCGGGCGTAGCGATGGCTCTTCTCCAAATTCACATGGACAGCTTCTAAGGTTTCAGCGCTCAGACCGGGGCTTTGTATCAGCGAAGGATTGCGTGACGCGCGAGGGATACGCGGTCCCCAACTCGGCTCCGACAAGGGCACGGTCAAACGAAAGATCAATCCGTCAATCTTCTGCTCAATGGAGGCCTGAAAGTCTTCGGGCTGCAATACGGTTTGACGTTCAATCTGCTGCTCAAGATTTTTGAGCTTGCGAAAGCCGAAGGCATTTTCGAGTTGGTCGTTTGATGTACCGAACATGGGCGCCCCCTCAGATCTTGATCCGTTAAACAGGACAAAAGCGGCGGCTTCGTGACGGTGGCGCGATGGAAGTCTTCAAAAAAACACCCTCGTTTGATCCTGAAAGAAATCAAGTCAAACGAGGGCAAGGCATAGCGGGGCTAGTAAACTGTTAAAACGCTCCTACCAATCGTTGAGTCCGACGAATGAGGCGAACGGCTTGGTATCATCGCCGGTGGCCCAATCTGACCAAACGGTCCGTAATCTCTGTGTTTCGCTGGGGCTGCCCAAACCTTGGCCGATCCCGAGGATCTGCAATTCGTAGCATTGACCTCTGGTGCGCAATGTATTGTCCGGCAGCGTGGAATTGGCTTTGCGTAAGTTTCCGTATTCGGAATCTTCGATGCCGTCTGTGAGCAGAATAAACCGTGTCTCCATACCGTCGCTGCAATCGATGACTTGGGTCATGTTTTCCAAGAAGGCAACAATATTGGTATAGGCTTGGCCTTTGATGACACCGTCATCCATCAGCTTGGGCAAATTGCTGACCAGGGTCTCAATGCCTACACTGACATCCTCGGGACGGTTCTTGGCCGAAATCACTTCGTTAAAGCGCAAGGGATTGGAGCTCGGGTCATAGACCCCGAAAGAGCGGACCCAAATTTCCGAGCGCGGGGCCAGCGTTTCAATTTCATCAGCGACCCGTTGGCCTAATTTCGCAGCATAGGCCTTGTCCGTGACAAGCGGGTTCGACATGCTGAGATCGAGCCCTAGAACAATCCGCTGTAATTTGCCGAATTCATTTTCGGAAGCAGCTTCCGCGTCCGTTCCCATGAGGGAGCCAATGGAGCCGACACCGAAGACACCGGCGGCTAACATGACGATCGCTGTGATAATTCTTGTAAACATAGTCCCGTTCCTTTGTGCTTTTTGATCGTTGCTCTTATTGGCGACTCTCACTTAACTGACGTCACGGAGGAAGATGGTATTTCCACCTTGATCTTCAGTCACACTCACGCTGCCCCCCATATTTTGGACAACGGCTCTGAAACGGCGCATTTCGTTCAACTCATCAACGCGCTTCTTACGGCCGGGATAATCCAGGCTCTTTACAAAATTTTGCAGATTGTGCTCGGCCATATTCAGGGCCAAGGCACCGATACCGGTTACAACCAGGAACACCAGGCCGGGAACAAACATCCACATGAAGGGACGCGTATCTTCAATCGCATACCCGACATCGGCGAATTGCGACACACGCGGTTCGTCAGCAACAGGCGTCTCAATCACAGGCGCAGACGGTTCGGCCAGACCCAGAGCAGCCAAGGCATCATTCAGACCAGGCTCTTCAGCGGTTGCATTCCCGGTGATGGAAATTTCGCTCGGGTTGGTCGGCATGGAAATGTTGGCATTCAACAAGCCGAAACCGGAAATCATGATGACGGTCAGGGTGAAGAAGAACACGATATAAATCGTGCGGCCCCATTCCGGCAATTTGCTCAAGAAAAAGTGGAAAGCGGCGGTAGCAAAAATCACCTGCGCCGATTTTGAGATAACACTATTGGCCAGGCTCGGCGGTACTTCCATAAATTCGTTGGCCAGTACCCGGGTCCAAAACTCATTCATGATTTCATAATCAACATAAAGTGCGCCGGCGGTGATCAACAGACCGATAATGGCGGCGCCCAAATACAAGAAAGAATATTTGAAGTAGCGTTCGCTTTGATCCAAGTTTTGCGAAATGCGGATCAAGCCGTCCGGGTCTTCATGAGTGAATTGACCGGTGACCAAAGCCGCTTGGCTCAGATCTTCGCCGGACTTAAAGCGATCAAATTCTTTTTTCTGTGCTTTTTCGTGGGCCTTCTTGGATCCCTTGGGTCCCCAAGACGGGTGGTCCATTTCGGCCACCAAACGCTGACGCAAACATTTGATTTTGCCGTCAAGCATCCGGGCAAAGTCCGAAGCCGTCAGAGTCGGGCCGCTATCGTCGGCGCCGGTGGCTTCCGCCATGCGTGCTTTGAGTTCTTCCAGACGATCGAATCCGAAAGTTTCATCGAGAATGTCTTTTTTCTGAAAAGGCCAGTTTGCCATTTGTCTGCCCCGTATCTGTTTCGCTATGCCAAATGAGGGGCGACTTACTTGTATGTGCTCTTCGGCTGACGCCGCCCTCTCTCGTGGTTAATAGAGTGCAAACGAAATCCGCCGAGCCTTCGGCTCAAAAAAGGTCTTGTTGCGATGGTTAAGGCCATTTGCGGGCAAATAAGGCAGGCCGGCCTTAATTGGGCCAAATAAGGCGAAAATGTGGCAGTCCCAGTTGGAAGAATTCTAAGCCACTGTTTTATAAGGTAAAATATTCAAGCCGACGAGGACGCCGCCAAATCGGCCACCTCCGACATAATCTGATTGAGCTGGAAATCCTTGGGCGTAAAGACCCGAGCGACCCCCGCCTCCGTTAATTGCGCCGCGTCCTCGGGGGGAATAATGCCGCCGGCGATGACCGGAATATGGCCCAATCCGGCCTTGTTCATCCGCGCCATCACATCGCTGACCAGCGAAACATGGGAGCCCGACAATATAGAGAGGCCAACCACATGGACGCCTTCTTCCAGGGCGGCATTGACAATTTGCGCCGGGGTCAAACGAATGCCCTCATACACCACCTCCATGCCGCAATCCCGCGCTCGCACCGCGATTTGTTCAGCGCCGTTGGAATGACCGTCCAGGCCGGGCTTGCCGACGAGAAACTTAATGCGGCGGCCCAATTTGTCTGAGGTCTGTTCCACCTTTTCACGGACCTGGAGCAATTCGTCCCGATCCGATTTGGCCGCCATGGCTTTGCCGACTCCGGTCGGCGCGCGGTACTCTCCGAAGACCTGCCGCAACGTGTCGGACCATTCCCCGCCGGTGACACCGGCTTTGGCGGCCGCGATGGAGGGCTCCATAATATTGTCGCCGTTTTTGGCAGCGGTCTTTAAAGCAGCAAGCGCCGCATCAACATCATTTTGGTCGCGGGCCTCCCGCCATGCCTTCAGCCGTTCGACTTGATCGCGTTCAACAGAATCCGGCACGGTCAGAATCGCTTGGTCGCCGCCCGCCGCCAGAGGTGAGTCTTCGCTCTCTTCAAAGGCGTTGACACCCACCACAATTTGCTCGCCGGACTCGATCGCTTTGAGTCGCATCGCATTGGACTGGACCAATTGCTGCTTCATGTAACTCGACTCAATCGCCGCAATGGCCCCGCCCATATCATCGATGCGCCGGATTTCCGCGCGGGCTTCGGCTTTCAGCGCCTCGACTTTTTCCTCCACGACGGCTGAGCCGTCAAACAAGTCGCCATAGTCCAGCAAGTCGGTCTCATAGGCCAAAACCTGCTGCATTCTCAAAGACCATTGCTGATCCCAAGGCCGCGGCAAACCGAGCGCCTCATTCCAGGCGGGCAATTGCACGGCGCGTGCTCTGGCATTTTTGGACAACACCACCGCCATGGTCTCGAGCAAAATCCGGTAGACGTTGTTTTCCGGCTGTTGTTCGGTAAGCCCCAGAGAGTTGACTTGGACTCCATAGCGGAAGCGGCGGAACTTTGGATCTTCCACGCCGTAACGCTCAGCCGTGATCTCGTCCCACAAATCGACGAAGGCCCGCATCTTGCACATTTCGGTAATGAATTTCAGGCCGGCATTGACGAAGAAACTGACCCGTCCGACTACCTTTGGAAAGTCTTTCTCATCTACCTGGCCGGAAGCGCGCACATGATCCAAAACCGCAATGGCGGTGGTGAGCGCAAAGGCAAGTTCCTGCACCGGCGTCGCGCCGGCCTCTTGCAAATGATAAGAACAGACATTGACCGGATTAAATTTCGGAAGCTCCGTATACGTATAACTGATCATATCCGTGATCAGCCGCATGGACGGTTCGGGCGGAAAGATATAGGTGCCGCGCGAGAGATATTCTTTAATAATGTCGTTTTGGGTGGTGCCTTGGAGTTTCGACCGCGCCACACCTTGTTCATCGGCCAAAGCGATATAGAGAGATAACAACCACGCCGCCGGCGCATTGATGGTCATGGAGGTGTTCATCTGATCGAGGGCGATGCCCTCAAACAGCATGCGCATGTCGCCCAAATGACAGATCGGCACACCCACTTTGCCGACCTCGCCCTTGGCCAGCGCATGGTCCGAATCATAGCCGGTTTGAGTGGGCAGATCGAAAGCCACGGACAAGCCGGTTTGGCCCCGCGCCAAATTGGAGCGGTAAAGCGCGTTGGAATCGCGCGCCGTTGAATGCCCGGAATAGGTCCGAAAGATCCAAGGCCGGTCCCGCTTCACGTCGTCCCCCGGCTTGCCGTTACGGCCCTCAGCCATTTTTCCACCTCAGACGAATGGTCTCGCAATCATATGTTGCAGCGCAATAGTGCGCCGCACCAAAGATTTAACAAAATATTGAAGAACCTTAAGTAATATAAGTAAAGAATTCAATATTGCAGCGCAAAATTATGTCTTGCCTCGGCTCTTGAGATGGCAGATGATGCGCGCCAATTGAAGCGAGGGAAGGCGAAATGGCAGAAGCAGCACAGAATTTGGCGGCGCCAAGTCAGACCAAGAAAGATCTCTACGAGATCGGCGAAATACCCCCTTTAGGACATGTGCCGAAGAATATGTACGCCTGGGCCGTGCGCAAGGAACGTCACGGCTCGCCGGAAGAGGCCATGCAGTTGGAAGTTCTGCCGACCTGGGAAATCGACAGCCACGAAGTGCTGGTATTGGTCATGGCCGCGGGCGTCAATTACAACGGTATCTGGACCGCCCTCGGCGAGCCGATGTCCGTGCTCGATGTGCACAAACAGCCCTATCACATTGCCGGCTCCGATGCCTCCGGCGTGGTTTGGGCGGTCGGCTCAAAAGTCACGCGCTGGAAAGTCGGCGACGAAGTCGTCATTCACTGCAATCAAGACGACGGCGACGATGAAGAATGCAATGGCGGCGATCCGATGTTTTCTCAGACCCAACGTATTTGGGGCTATGAAACACCGGACGGATCCTTCGCCCAGTTTTGCCGGGTCCAAGCTCAGCAACTCATGCCGCGGCCCAAACATCTCACTTGGGAGGAAGCCGCATGTTACACGCTGACATTGGCCACCGCCTATCGCATGTTGTTCGGCCATCGTCCGCATATTTTGCGGCCCGGCCATAATGTTTTGGTCTGGGGGGCGTCCGGCGGTCTCGGCTCTTACGCCATTCAGCTTTGCGCCGTCTCCGGCGCCAACGCCATCGGGGTGATTTCCGATGAAGACAAACGGGACTTCGTCTTGTCCATGGGCGCCAAAGCGGTGCTCAACCGGAAAGACTTTAACTGTTGGGGCCAATTGCCGGAAGTGAACGGCGAGGGCTTTGATGACTATATGAAAGAGGTCCGCAAATTCGGTAAAGCCATTTGGGACATCACCGGTAAAGGCGTCGATGTTGATTGCGTTTTCGAACATCCCGGTGAAGCCACATTCCCCGTATCGGTTTTTGTGGTCAAACGCGGCGGCATGGTGGTCATCTGTGCCGGCACCACCGGTTATAACTTAACCATTGATGCGCGCTTCTTGTGGATGCGGCAAAAGCGGGTCCAAGGCAGTCACTTTGCCAATTTGAAACAAGCCTCTCAGGCCAACAAACTGATGATTGACCGGCGCCTGGATCCCTGCATGTCGGAAGTGTTTGCCTTTAACGACATTCCGAAAGCCCATACCAAAATGTGGAAGAACGAGCACTTGCCCGGCAACATGTCCGTGCTCGTCTCCGCCAAATATCCCGGGATGCGCACAATGGAAGACGCCATCGAAGCGGGCGATCAAGGCTAAACCGCTCAGGTAAGAAATGACGGACTTAAGTGTTATGAACGCTGGTGCTGATACGGGCAGCCGCTCGGTTGTTCTTGCGAACCTAACGGCGCTGACAAAAGACGCGTGTGCTGCCGCGGATGAGCTTTTGGATATGGCCACATCCTCCGTCTACGCCTTATGTGAAGAGGACGGCACGGTCAAAGGCCCGCAAGTCGACAAACATCAATATGCGGCCCATGGGCTTGCCTGGCTCGCGACCTATGTCTACGCTCTGCGCGAGATGCATCATTGGGCCAAGCGGCTTGATCAGGAGGGCAAACTCGGCGAATTGGAGCAGTTGCTCTTGCAAGCGGCGTTCGGCGAGTATCTCTGGCAGATCTATGGCGGCATTCCCATGTCGCAAAGCGAGATCATCCGGCCGCAAGATATCGGGCTGACCCAAGAAGACCAACGGGTGCTAATGGTGCCGGCGGTTCAAAGCCTGACCCAAGAAGGCAACACAGATGCGGTCAAAGCGCGTCTGGCGGAACTGATCCAAGAACAAAAAGGTTCAGCCACGTTCGGCAATGCCGGTCTTGATGAGACCCTCGATATGGTGCGCGATCAATTCCGCTCCTTTGCCAATGAAAAGATCGTTGAACCGGCACATCAATGGCATTTGAATGATGAGCTCATCCCCATGGAGATCGTCCGGGACATGAGCGAGCTGGGCGTCTTCGGCCTCACCATCCCGGAAGAGTTCGGCGGCGTCGGCATGGGCAAAACCGCTATGTGTGTGGTGTCGGAAGAATTATCCCGTGGCTATATCGGTGTCGGCTCTCTCGGCACACGCTCGGAAATTGCCGCGGAGCTTATCTTGGGCGGCGGGACACAGGCGCAGAAAGAAAAGTATTTGCCGCTTCTGGCGAGCGGCGAAATCCTGCCGACGGCAGTTTTCACCGAACCCAATACAGGCTCGGATTTGGGATCCCTGCGTACCCGCGCCGTGAAGGAACACGATACTTACAAGATCACCGGCAATAAGACCTGGATCACCCATGCGGCGCGCACGGACCTCATGACTCTTTTGGCCCGAACCGATCCGGAGACGGACGGATACCGAGGCTTGTCCATGTTTCTGGCCGAAAAGCCTAGAGGCACGGACGACACCCCCTTCCCGGCAGCGGGTATGACCGGCGGCGAGATTGAAGTTCTCGGCTATCGCGGCATGAAAGAATATGAATTGGCCTTCGACGGCTTCGACGTTCCCGCCGCAAATTTGCTGGGGGAAGAAGAGGGTCAGGGCTTCAAACAATTGATGCGCACATTTGAATCCGCGCGCATTCAGACAGCGGCCCGTGCCATCGGCGTGGCCCAATCGGCCATGGACATCGGCTTGCAATATGCCGAGGAGCGTCAGCAATTCGGTCAGCCCATTTATGCTTTCCCGCGTGTGTCCGGAAAACTGGCCATGATGGCGGTGGAGATTATGGCCGCCCGGCAACTGACCTATTTCGCCGCCCGCGAAAAAGATTCGGATCACCGCTGCGATCTGGAAGCCGGAATGGCAAAACTCTTGGCCGCCCGGGTGGCTTGGTCGGCCGCAGACAATGCGCTGCAAATTCACGGCGGCAATGGTTTTGCGCTCGAATATCCCATCAGCCGGGTTTTGTGTGACGCCCGCATCCTCAACATCTTTGAAGGGGCCGGCGAAATTCAGGCCCAAGTGATTGCGAGACGCTTGCTCGATCAACATGCTGTCTAATTGCGGGTCCCGAATGCTCTATTTGTCCGCGCCATGAATAAGTGGTCATGAATGACGGGGCAAAAAACCGCCGATAAAGCCGAACCCACGAATCAACCGCTTCTCAAAACTTTGCCAGAATGCCAATTCTGGGGCATCTTATGGCAAACAACGCATGGGGAGCGGTTTTCATGACGGACACGGCGGCACAATCGAAGTCTTCGCCTTTCTCATTTGTCAGCCATCTTTATCGAAAGCCCCTTTTGGGTCTTTACATCATGACCATCGTGATGTGCTGGCAGGCCTTCGGACATATGTTGACGATGTTGCTGCGTGAGGTCTTGGATAAGCACTCCACCATTTATTATGCCTACTTCTTGTTTGGCGCCTTGGGCCTCGGTTTCGTTTGGAAAGGCTTCGGCAAAGACGAGTTGACGCAATCCTGCTTCGGCGCGCTCGGCGGCGGACTGATTTGGTTCGGTTGGTTCGAAGGCACGTTTGAACTTCTCGGCAACGCCATGAAGATTCCCCCGCTCATGGCGATCAATCCGGCGACCGGCCAAGAGTTCGTCTATTACGGCCCGGGCATTCAATTGCTGCAAATGACGGGTGTTCTGATTCTGCCCTTGCTCATCTTGCTGGGCCTCAACAAAGATACACGATGCCGGTTATTCCTCTGGTTTCATCGCCGCGGCGCCAAACCGGAAACCCCGACGGTGGGGTATCGCCGGCAGTATTCGCGCATCACGGCCCTCGAATATATTATGATCACCTGGTTCATCTATGTGGTGTGTCTGGTGATTTTGGACGCGCGCCTGTTCGCCCCCGGTGGGGCGGCCATGATGTCGGTCTTTTCCGTCTATATGATCTGGTGCGGATATTTATTCTACAAGCTAACCCAGCAGAGCGGCGTCGCGCCGACAGTGCGCTACGGCATGGCGGCCGGCATTTGCATTTGGTTGATCCCGGAAACCTTTGCCAATGCGCAAATGATGACGGAAATCTGGCTGAAGCCCTTTGAGTTTCCCATCACCAACAGCCTAATCACTCTCTATATGGTGATCGGCGCTTGGATTATTTACACCGCACCCGATCGAGGCGTCCTGCCGAAAAAGAAAAAGGCTGCCGCCTAAATAACGCGAACATCTCTTGATTGCCACCGGCCTTGTCAAAGGACGCGGAATGTCGCTACGCTGAGCCATATGGATCTGTTGAAAGCCCCTTGGCTGCGTAACATCGTGACCCTGATTGTCGTCTTTTACATCATTGCGCTCTCGGCGCTGTTTTTTCTGCAGCGCTCGTTCATGTATTTTCCTGATGATCGGCGCATCGATCCCGCTGACGTCAGCACTCTTCAAAATCCGCCTACGGAAGTTATCTTAGCCACACAGGACGGCGAGCAAATCGTGGGTTGGTGGTATCCGCCAAAAGACGGCCAGCCGGTCATTTTGCACTTTCATGGCAATGGCGGCGGCCTCGCCATTCGTGTTCCCCGATACGAGTTCTATGCAAGCCAAGGCTATGGCGTCTTGGCCATGAGCTATCGCGGCTATAGCGGATCCACCGGCGCGCCGACCGAGTCCCACCTGATCGCCGATGCCAGACTCGCCGTAGATTGGCTGGACACCCAAAATGTCCCGTCGACGCAAGTTATTCTCTACGGGGAGTCACTCGGCACCGGCGTCGCGGTACAAACCGCCGCGCGCTATGATGTCAAAGCCGTGGTACTGGAATCGCCTTACACCTCCACCCGCGCCGTCGCACAAACCCAATTTCCTATTTTCCCCGTGGGACTGTTGATGAAGGATCAGTTTGAGTCCGACAAGTATATCGGTGAGATCAATGCGCCCTTGCTCATCGTGCACGGGCGGCGTGACCGCATCATTCCCTTTCGCTTTGGCCAAGCCTTATTTGAGTTGGCCAAACAACCCAAGACCCTGATCCCTATTGAGAATGGCGGTCATATCCCACTCTATGCAGATAGTTCGGCACGGATGGTTGTGGATTTTCTGGCCAGGTTGCAAACGGCTAACTGACGTCTCGAAAAGACCGCGACACTTAGGTCATTTGATCTGAACCACACTTTGTGAGAGTGTGCCGCCATTAAAGCTGAAACAGAAAGTCTTTATGGCCAATATTCTCAACATTTTGATCCCCATTGTCATCGCTGGGGTCTTCATTGTCTTGTGTTTCGGGATTTATACCCTGTTTAAGGGCGGCAATGTTGCCAAGTCTTACTCCAACAAATTGATGCGCCTGCGTGTTTTACTGCAATTCATTGCGGTATTGCTGATGATGTTGGGGCTCTATTTCGCAGGTCGATAGGACATCACATGGTCAAGCTGAACAAAATTTATACCAAGACCGGCGATAAAGGCACGACGGGCCTCGGTACCGGCGCCCGCGTGTCCAAGGCCGATGCCCGCATCGCCGCCTATGGCACCGTTGACGAATTGAATGCCGCAATCGGTATGGCCCGTCTGCATATGGACGGGACCATGGATGAAATCATGTCGCGGGTTCAAAATGATTTATTTGATCTGGGTGCGGATCTTTGCACCCCGGACACAGGCGAAAAGTTGGAGTATGAGCCTCTGCGCATATTGGATGCACAAGTGACGCGGCTCGAAGGCGAGATCGATGCCTGGAACACCATGCTGGAGCCCCTGACCTCTTTCGTCTTGCCCGGCGGATCTGAGGCGTCCGCTTATTTGCACTTGGCCCGAACCATTTGCCGGCGCGCCGAGCGCAAAATGGTGGAACTGGCCGAACAAGACGGCGAGACCGTGAGCGATGCGGCCTTGAAGTACATCAACCGGCTGTCAGATCATCTGTTTGTCGCCGGCCGGATCGCCAATAATAAGGGTAAAGACGACGTGCTTTGGATCCCCGGCGCCAATCGATAAGACCCGCGATCGCGCCGTTTTGTAAGGATTTTCCGACCCTTTTAAAAGGCAATACCTCTCAGGCCATTTTCGGTGCATACTGGTGTGAATTGGGGTAACCGGCTGCGTTGCGTGCCGGAGGGGGTTAAGACGTGTTTATACCGTTTCACGACAAGAACGAATTGCGCTTCATTCCGTTCGAATTCGTCACGATGATGCTGATCGCGATCAACGTGGCTGTCTTTATTTGGCAAGGCAATCTATCGGATCAGGCCGATACGGCGTTGATCATGGGCGCCGGCATGATCCCCACAAGCCTTTTCGGCAGCGCCAATTTACCGCCGCAACTGGCCATGATGCCGCCGGAACTGACCCTCATTTCCCATATGTTTCTACATGGCGATTGGCTACACCTGACCGTCAATATGGTGTTTTTGTGGGTCTTCGGCGACAATGTGGAAGACGCCATGGGCCACATGAAATTCTTGGTGTTTTACCTTATGTGCGGCATGGCCGGTGGCTATGCCCATGCCCTGGCCGAACCCAATTCGGACCTTCCCCTGATTGGGGCCAGCGGCGCCACATCCGGCATCATCGGAGCCTATATTCTGCTCTATCCGCGGGCGAAAGTGTGGGCCTTGATCCTGTTGCGCATCCCGCTCCGTCTGCCGGCGGTCTGGTTGCTCACCTTCTGGCTCGGATTTCAGGTGTTCTTCGTCTATTCCGGGCTGCAGCCGGAAACGGCCTGGTGGGCGCATTTGGGCGGTTTTGCCGCGGGCTGTGTGCTGATTTTGATCATGCGGCGCAGCGGTGCAAAACTGTTCGGGCCACATCCAGTTGCAACCGCCTGACGTAACGGTCACGGAGCGCGTCCCTCAATTGACAACCACCCGGCCGATGAGTATTTTTTGCGCCGCAACATAGACCAATTCCGGGTCCTTTTCGTCTGATTGCGGGCGTGCTGAGACCCTCCCTCTATTGGAGCCATAAAGAAAATGAAGCTGCTTGTCCCCGTCAAGCGCGTGATTGATTACAACGTCAAAGTACGCGTGAAGGCAGACCAATCGGGCGTTGACCTCGCCAATGTTAAAATGTCGATGAACCCGTTCGACGAAATTTCGGTGGAAGAAGCTGTCCGCCTCAAAGAAGCCGGATCAGTCGAGGAAATCGTCGCTGTCTCCATCGGACCGCAGCAGGCACAAGAGACCATTCGTACGGCCCTCGCGATGGGCGCCGACCGCGGCATTTTGGTCAAAACCGATGAGACGGTTGAGCCCTTGGCCGTGGCCAAGATCCTCAAGAGCATTGTGGCGGAAGAAAATCCCGACTTGGTTATTTTGGGCAAACAAGCGATCGACGATGATTGTAACCAAACCGGACAAATGTTGGCGGCCTTGCTCGGCTGGCCCCAAGGCACATTTGCCTCAAAGGTTGAACTGACGGACGGCAAAGTGAACGTCACCCGTGAAGTCGACGGCGGCTTGCAGACAGTGTCGCTAAACGTTCCGGCCATTATCACGACGGATTTGCGTCTTAATGAACCGCGCTACGCCTCTTTGCCGAACATCATGAAAGCAAAGAAGAAGCCGATCGACGAGAAAACGCCGGAAGATTACGGCGTCGATATTGCGCCGCGCCTGTCGGTTTTGAAAGTGACAGAACCGGCAACACGTGAAGCCGGTGTGAAAGTGGCAAGCGTTGCTGAACTTGTAGACAAACTTAAGAATGAAGCGGGAGTGATCTGATGACATCTCTTGTAATTGCGGATCACGACAACAAAGAACTCAAAGACTCCACCCATAAGACAGTGACAGCCGCCCAAGCGATCGGTGGCGACATCACCATTCTAGTAGCAGGCAGCGGATGCGGCGGCGTGGGCGAAGCGGCCGCCAAGATCAGCGGCGTCAATAAAGTGATCGTGGCCGATGCTCCCTATTTGGAAAAGCATCTTGCTGAACCCATGGCCGACTTGATCGTCAGCCTGGCAGGCGATTACGACAATATTCTTGTTCCCGCGACGACCACCGGTAAGAACGTCCTGCCGCGGGCCGCAGCTTTGTTGGATGTCAGCCAGATTTCAGACATTGTGGCGGTGGAAAGCGCCGATACTTTTGTCCGTCCAATCTATGCGGGCAACGCCATGCAAACGGTCCAATCTGCCGATGCCAAAAAACTCATCACGGTACGGACGACAGCCTTCGCTTCTGCGGAGGAAGGCGGATCGGCATCGGTCGAAACCATTTCGGCGCCTGCGGATCCGGGTCTTTCCAGCTTCGTTGGAGAGGATCTGTCCGATAGCGACCGGCCTGAATTGACCGCAGCCAAAGTCGTGATTTCCGGTGGACGCGGTATGCAATCAGGCGAGAATTTCGCCATGCTTGAAAAGATTGCCGACAAACTAGGCGCTGCCGTCGGCGCGTCACGCGCCGCTGTAGATGCGGGCTTTGTTCCCAATGATTATCAAGTCGGGCAAACCGGCAAGGTGGTTGCGCCGGAACTTTATATCGCTGTGGGGATTTCCGGTGCCATTCAACATTTGGCAGGGATGAAAGATTCAAAAGTGATTGTTGCGATCAATAAAGATGAAGAAGCACCGATCTTTCAGGTTGCTGATTATGGTTTGGTCGCGGATTTGTTTACAGCGGTTCCGGAACTCGAAGAAGAATTAACCAAAGCAGGTCTTTAGCGGTGTGCAAACCCGCTGGACGGTCAGTCTATGGTAAACTTCTGACAGGCACGGCATGAGGACTTAAGACCGGTTCGGCAAAGGTAGCGGGTGGAGACGATATGGACGTGAAGAGAATCGGCATTGTCGGCTCGGGGCAAATGGGCAACGGCATCGCTCATGTTTTTGCTCTTGCCGGTTTTCCAGTGATCCTGAATGACATCAGCCAGGACCAGTTGGACAAGGCGATGAAGACCATCGAGCGCAACCTTCAACGTCAAGTGTCCCGCGACAAGATTTCAGATGCCGACATGAGCGCGGCTCTCAGCCGTATTGAGCCGACCCTTGATAAGGGTGCGTTTGCTGACGTGGATCTTGCCATTGAAGCGGCAACGGAGAATGAGGAAATCAAAACCTCAATCTTTCAAGAGCTGTGCACGCAATTGAAACCGGACGCGCTGCTCGCCACCAACACCTCTTCCATTTCCATTACGCGGCTCGCTTCCAGCACGGACCGGCCGGAAAGTTTTATCGGATTGCACTTTATGAATCCGGTCCCTGCAATGAAATTGGTGGAAGTGATCCGAGGCATTGCCACCTCGGAAGGTACTTTCAAACAGGGCGTCGACATTATCAGCCAATTGGACAAGACCATTGCCGTCGCGGAAGACTTTCCCGCGTTTATCGTCAACCGTGTGCTGGTGCCGATGATCAATGAGGCCGTTTATACATTGTATGAGGGTGTGGGAAATGTGGCTGCCATCGACAAAGCCATGAAGCTTGGCGCCAATCATCCCATGGGACCGTTGGAGCTGGCCGACTTTATCGGCTTGGATACTTGTCTCTCGATCATGCAGGTTCTGAATGAAGGTTTGGCGGACACTAAATATCGGCCCTGCCCGCTTTTGGTGAAATACGTCGAGGCCGGATGGCTTGGAAAGAAATCCGGCCGCGGTTTTTACGACTATTCCGGCGACGTGCCCGAACCGACCCGCTAAGAATTACCGATATATCTCAAGATTAAATCCTTTGCGTCCTGGCTGTCCCATTCGGCTTCTCCAACGAGCCGGCCAATCTCCAAACCACGCGCACCAATGAGAACGGTGACCGGCAGGCCGGCGACTTCAAGCTCGCGGGCCAGCGCAAAAGTCGGGTCATTATAGACAGCCAGATTGGTGATCTCGTTTTGCTCCAAAAACGGCAAAACCACATCAAGCCCCTCCCGGTCCATGCTGACCGCCACCACTTCGAACCGATCGCTGCCCAATTCCGCCTGTAGGCGATCCAACATGGGCATTTCCTTCACGCACGGCGCGCACCATGTGGCCCATAGATTGAGCAAAACCACCTTGCCGGCCTTGTCCCGAAAGCTGATCTTTTCGCCGTTTGCGTCCAAAAATGTGCTGGCGGGTGCCGGTTTCGGCATGGAGGCGAACTCAAATTCCGCCATCAATCCGGTGGCTTCTGCCGGTTCCGGTGTGTTGGAAGGATAGACAGTGGCACTCACGATAACGTATAGGACCCACAGACCGCCAAACGCGCAGGTCGCAACCAAGCTCAGGGTCACAAGCCGGTCCGAGGTCAGGTTGCTAAACGCCGCAATCAGTTGACGAATTTGATGACGAAGCAAAACAAAACTCCTATTTCTGCGCCCGCTGCCTCAGATATTTGGGGCGGACGGTTTTCGGCTGGGCCGGCGGAAATTATGGAGCACATAAACGCCTCCATTGATTTCGACAAGATCCTATATGCCCAAGACATCGCCGGATCAAAAGCCCATGCCGCCATGTTGGTGGCCCAAGGCATTTTGACGGTCGAAGACGGCAAGTCCATTCAAGATGGCTTGAGCCAAATCCAAAGCGAAATCGAGTCCGGGTCATTCGCCTTCCAGACCGCGCTGGAAGATATACATATGAATATCGAAACCAGATTACGGGAACTGATCGGCGACGCCGCCGGGCGGCTGCATACGGCGCGGTCCCGAAATGACCAGGTCGCCACGGATTTCAAGCTCTGGGTCCGCGACGCTTTGGACCGGATTGACGCCGCCCTGCACGGTCTGCAACGGGCTCTATTGGCGCAGGCTGAAACCCACACTGAGACGATCATGCCGGGCTTTACCCATTTGCAGACAGCCCAACCGGTAACCTTCGGTCACCATTTGCTTGCCTATGTGGAAATGCTGAGCCGGGACGCCGGACGGGTGCGGGACGCGCGGGTGCGGCTGAATGAATGCCCTCTGGGTTCCGCTGCCCTGGCAGGCACGTCCTTTCCCATTGATCGCGACTCGACCGCCAATGCCTTGAACTTCGACAGACCCACCGCCAATTCTTTGGATGCGGTTTCGGACCGGGATTTTGCGTTGGAAGCCCTGAGCTTGGCATCAATCACCGCCATGCATTTGTCGCGCCTGTCGGAAGAATTGGTGGTTTGGATGTCCGCTCAGTTTCAATTTGTGGCTCTGTCGGACGCTTTTACGACCGGCTCTTCGATCATGCCGCAAAAGAAGAACCCGGATGCCGCCGAACTGATCCGGGCAAAGACGGGTCGGATATTTGGTGCGCAAACGGCCTTGCTGACCGTGATGAAGGGGCTGCCCCTCGCTTATTCCAAGGATATGCAAGAGGACAAAGAACAGGTCTTTGACGGATTGCAATCATTGGAGCTTTGCCTCGCCGTGATGACCGGCATGGTCGAAGACCTGACGGTCAACAAACAAGCCATGCGAGAAGCGGCAGGGGCCGGCTTTTCAACCGCTACAGATCTTGCCGATTGGTTGGTGCGGGTCTTAGGGACCCCGTTCCGGACAGCGCACCACATTACCGGCACGTTAGTGGGCCTTGCTGAAAAGAAGGGCTGTGACTTGGCAGACTTAAGTCTTGAAGACATGCAATCGGTCGAGCCTAAAATCACGGACGACGTGTTTAGTGTATTGAGCGTCGAAAACTCCGTCAGTAGCCGGACGAGTTATGGCGGCACCTCTCCGGCGAATGTGAAGGAGCAAATCAAAGCATGGAACGCCAAGCTGGCTTAAAGCCGAGCCCAAGGCTCTCGTGCTCAATTGATAAGGGGATATGACCAGATGACAAAAAAATCGACATGGACGTTGGCAGTATTAATGGCCTGCGGATTGGCGCTGTCGTCATGCGGCAAAAAAGGCAACCTTGAAAGACCGCCGCAAAAGGATAAAGAAGAAGTCAGCGCCATCAGCCTTGAGAACAATCCACCACTCGTGATTTAGACCAAACACACATGCATCACTTTGCGTATCAGAACGGCGTTTTAACGGCGGAAGACGTGCCGCTGAGCGAGATCGCTCAAAAAGTCGGCACGCCTTTCTATTGTTATTCTACCGCGACACTGACCCGGCACTTCCAGGTCTTTCGCGACGCATTTGGCGCGTCTGATACGCTGATTGCCTATTCAGTGAAGGCCAACTCAAATCTTGCGGTCATCAAGACGCTTGGCGACCTGGGGGCCGGCGCGGACGTTGTCTCCGAAGGCGAGTTGCGGCGGGCGTTGGCCGCCGGCATACCGGCTGACAAAATTGTCTTTTCCGGGGTCGGCAAGACACGCTCGGAAATGGCCGCTGCCTTGGACGCAGGCATCTATCAGTTCAATGTGGAATCTGAGCCTGAATTGATGGCGTTGAGCGAGGTTGCCTCGGCCCGTGGTCAAACGGCACCGATCACCCTGCGGGTCAATCCTGATGTCGACGCCCGCACCCATGCCAAAATCACCACGGGCAAAGCCGAGAACAAGTTCGGCATCGCCTGGGGTCAGGCACGTCCGCTTTACAAGAAAGCGGCCGCCCTTCCCGGGATACAGATTGTCGGGCTCGACATGCATATCGGCTCCCAAATCACCGACCTTGCGCCGTTCGAAGCGGCTTTCTCAAAAGCCGCCCAACTGGTCAAAGACTTGAGATCCGACGGTCACAGCATCGACCGGCTGGATTTGGGCGGTGGCCTCGGCATTCCTTATGAACATGCGCAAGACTCACCCCCGGCGCCGGAGGACTATGCCCGGCTGATTCGTCAATTGACCGATGATCTGAATGTGCAACTGATCTTCGAGCCGGGCCGGATGATTGTCGGCAATGCGGGCATTTTGGTGAGCGAAGTGATTTATCTGAAAAACGGAGAGAACCGGGATTTTCTGATCGTGGACGCCGCGATGAACGACCTCATTCGGCCGGCCCTTTACGAGGCCCACCACGATTTTCTGCCCGTCAGCGAGCCGGCTGCAAATGTCACATTATCGCCTTTTGACGTGGTCGGCCCAGTCTGCGAAACTGGCGATACGTTTGCACGTGAACGTGATTTGCCGCCCATGTCAGCCGGTGATCTGATCGCGTTCATGTCTGCTGGGGCCTATGGGGCCGTCCAGGCCGGTGAATACAATACCCGGCCACTGGTGCCTGAGGTGATGGTTAATGGGTCAGAATTTTCGGTGATCAGACCCAGACCCAGCTATGATGATATCTTGTCGGCCGACGCATGGGCGGCATGGCAACGTTGAGGCCGAGGGCCTCATGAGTAAGAGGCCTGCGTGACAGAGCAAACCACACCACTCAAAGACCCATCGAAACTCCCAAAATCGGTACAACGGCGAACCGGCTTGGCTGCGGCTGCCTTGTTCTTCGAACGGCTCTGGCCGGCGCTTTGGCCCGCCTGGGGCATTCTGGCGATTTTTATCAGCCTCTCTCTGCTTGACGCTTGGTCCTATCTGCCCCTTTGGGCCCACATTCTGGTGGTCGGCGGATTTATCCTGTCCTTTTTGGTGAGCCTGGTCACAAAGACCCGACACGTCACATGGCCCACACATACAGAAAGCCTGCGGCGCATCGAGGTGAAAAGTGGATTCAGCCATCGGCCGCTGGAGGGGTTGGATGACGATCTCGCCCCTCAAGGCGATCCAAATGAGTCGGACACAGAAGCTTCAAAGCTTTGGCAAGCACACCGCGAGCGTTTGCGCCAACAAATCAAAAGACTTCGGATCGGCGCGCCCCGATCCGACATGCCGCGACGGGACCCTTATGCCATTCGCGCTCTGGTGTTGATGATCCTTTTGGTGAGTTTCGTGATCGGCGGCGCCGATTGGGGCGACCGTCTGCGCCAAGCCTTTCAGCCGTCTTTCACCGGATCGGAAGACACCCAACTTGTTGTCGATGCGTGGATTGATCCGCCCGCTTATACAGGCCGCGCGCCGATTTTCTTGACCCGCACCATCGGCACGGAAGTCGATGGCGATGCCTACAAAGTGCCCGAAGGGTCCAAACTGATCGTCCGCTTCACAGGGCGCGAGACAGCCGCGACCCTCAATATCTGGCCCAGCGCCCTGGCCGACGAGACAGACGCTATCGAGATCGATCCGGTAACACCTCTCTTTGAAGAGGTCGCCCCGAGCAGTTTTGAGCATGCCGAGGAGCTGCGCGAAGACATTCACGTCACTGTCGAAGACAACGGCCGGGAATTGTTTGCATGGCGCATCAGAACATTGACCGATCAAGCGCCGGTGATCGCATTTCCGTATCCTGATGAAGTCGAAGCGACGGACACACAGAAAGTAAGAATCCCCTATACAATCCGAGACGATTACGGGGTGATCTCAGCACTGGCAGAAATTAAGCTTGCCGGTGAAGAGGCTTCGCAGATCGATTGGTCGGCCGACCGCTTCGAAACAGCGCCCGCCGATGACTCAGAAACCGACTCTGAGCTGGCCGGTCATGCGCTGGATCCCATTCGCCTGGAATTGCCTGTTCGGTCACAAGCCGATGGCAGGGAAGACGGTGAGATTGCGGAAGACTTGACGGCCCATCCTTGGGCAGGTTTGGACGTGCGCGTGCAATTGCGGGCGGAAGACGAGATCGGTCAGATCGGCATGAGCGAGAGCGTCAATTTCACCTTGCCTGAACGCATCTTCACGGACCCTCTCGCCAAAGCGATCATTGAGCAGCGAAAATGGCTGGCGCAGAACCCTGGCGACGGCAAAAGAGTTGCGGCCTTCATCGATGCCTTCACCGAGGTGCCGGAGAAGTATTACGGCGATATGACCGCCTATCTCTTGATGCGCAATGCCTACTACAAGCTGAGCAACATCAAAACGGAAGAAGATCTGCAAACACTGTTCGAATTGCTTTGGGACATTGCTCTGCGATTTGAAGAAGGCGACTTGGCGCGGATGGCAGAGAATGTCGAAGACCTGCAGCGTCAATTGATGGAAGCGCTTGCAGAGAACCGACCTCAAGACGAGATCGACCAGTTGATCCAGGCTCTAAGAGACTCGATCGCAGAATATTTGGCCGAACTTGCCCGCCAGGGCATGCAAGATATGCAGCGCGGGCAAATGCCGCCCAATATGGGCAATGGCGGACAGGGCGGTCAGAGCATTGAAGATCTTTTGCAAGCCCTCGAAGACCGGTTGCGGATCGGTGACATGGAGGGTGCGCGGCGCATCTTGGCCGAGATCATGGATCAATTAGAGAACACCCAGTTTGGCGGTTTTTCGAATAACGGTGAATCCTTCGCCATACCGGGCTTGGAAGATCTTGGCGACATGATCGGACGCCAACGCGGCCTGATGGACCGGACCTTCCGAGAATCACAGCAAGGCCAAGGGGGCCAACAACAAGACCGCAACCGCCCCTCCTCGCGGCCCGGTCAAGGCCAGATGCCGGGCATGCCGGGACAGCAGCAAGGCCAGCCACAGAATCCCGGGGGCATGCCGGGTCAACAACAAGGCCAGTCGCAGAATCCCGGAGGTATGCAACCCGGCGATCAGGCCCAATCCGGCGGCGGGCGCGGGCTGAGAGAGGACCAGGACTCATTGCAACGGGATCTTGGCAATCTGCTGGACGATTTGCGCAATCAAGGGATTGAAGTGCCCGGTGCGCTCGACCGTGCTTTACGGGCCATGGAGGATGCCGGCGACCGGTTGGCCCGCGGCGATGCCGACGGCGCCCTGGAACGGCAAAATGAAGCGGTCGATCAGCTGCGCGAAGGCGCGCAATCCATGGCACAAGCCGTGTTGGACGAACTCGACCGTGCAGATCAGGCCAACGGCCGCAATCAAGAGAATGGCGCCCGCGATCCGCTCGGGCGACCGCAGGCGGGAAGCGGTCCTGAATACGGCAATCGCGTCAAGGTGCCGGAAGAACGGGAGCTGCAAAGAGCTCGCGACATCTTGGAAGAACTTCGCCGCAGGGCGAGTGAGCTCGGCCGGCCGGCCATCGAGCTTGAATATCTCGAACGGCTCTTGAAGAGATTTTGACCGCTCAACTAGACGGGCGAATAAAAGTCACCACCAAATCCTCGGCGCCAACCGGCGGATTGTCGATGTAGGTTTGGAAACTCTGCGTTTCCTGGGCGGAAAGCTCCGCGACAGGCGGCTCAATGGTCCAATTGTAAAGCTCGCTCCGATCTCGGGCCCGAAGGCTGAATCGAATGGTCGGCAGCGTCTTGGGCGTTTCTGTCTGGTTGACGATATTGCCCGTGACCGTCAAGACCGGCGCCCCGTCCCGTAAGTCCAACACATAATCGGTTTGTTCGAAGACAACGCCGCGCGTGTTTACCGGCACGCCAAGCGTGGCATAGAGCGTGGCCGCTTGCGGCCAAAGGCGAACCAGCTCGGAGCGGAAATTGTATCCAACGGTGCTAATCGCCACCGCACACAGAATCAGACCCGCCCAACCGGCCATCTGACCCACTTTCAGAACTTTTCGGGAATTCGAGGCAGATTGCACCGCCCGATGCTCATCATCGCTGGCACCAGCGGATGTGTGCGGCAAGGCACGCAGACTGTAATCTTCTGGCGGGTCCTGATGCCATCCATGGCCGCAATGGGCACATCGAACAGCGCGTCCACTCGGCTGGAATGTCGACGAATCTGCCATATACCGTGTGGAGCAAGAGGGGCAGGTCACTATCATGAGGTCTCGATTCTCATCTGACGCGGCAAGACTGTTGGTAATGGTTAATTTATTATGGCAATACCATTAACGGTTTCTTTCCAAGGTCAGATATTTGCCCTCTGGTCTGGTTTTTTTGAGGTGGAACGCATTGATCCGATTCGAAAATGTCGGCATTCGGTATGGCATGTCGGAGGAAGTGCTGCGAGATGTCAGCTTCCATCTTGAGCCCGGCTCCTTTCATTTCCTGCTCGGGGCATCGGGCGCCGGAAAAACCTCGCTGCTCAAACTCATGTATCTGTCCAGGCGCCCGTCGCGCGGGCGCATCAATATGTTCGGATATGACCTGTCGGACTTGCCGCGCGCGGAACTCCCGGATCTGCGCCGGCGCATTGGTGTTGTGTTTCAGGACTTTCGTTTGCTGGAGCATCTCACCGCGTTTGAAAATGTTGCCTTGCCGCTGCGCATTGCCGGCCAAAAGCCCAAAGATTATCGCGAAGATGTGGAAGAACTTCTGTCCTGGGTGGGTCTGGGCGACCGACTGAATGCCAAACCGGCGACGCTTTCCGGCGGAGAACAACAACGCGTCGCCATTGCGCGGGCGATCGTTGCCCGGCCAGATCTCCTTTTGGCGGATGAACCGACCGGGAATGTTGATTCGAAAATCGGCCAGCGCCTCATGCGGCTGTTTGGCGAACTCAATAGACTCGGCACGACAGTTGTCATTGCCACCCACGATGAAGAAGCGGTTCAACGGGTTTCGGCGCCCATCATGCAATTAGTCGGCGGGACGTTGACCCATATCGCACCGAATAGCGGGGCCCAGTAGCGTCTCATGAGCCAAAACGACAGCAATATAGAACCGGTGTGGTCACCCAGACAGACCATCGAAGATCTGACGTCTTTTTTTGATCAAAGGATCAACGTTCTGCCACCGGAGACCGGATCAGGCGCCCCGCTTCTCATGGTCATTGCCGCCATGTGTTACCTGGCGGCCCTGACCATATGCGGTGTGCTTTCGGTTAATCAGGCGGTTGGCGACTGGACGAGCGAGCTTGAGCAGACCATCACCGTTCAAATCGATCCGGTGACGCTGGAGGACGGTGACGTGGACTCCGCGGATGTCCGATTGGAAAAAGTCCTTTCCATTCTGCAATCGGAATCCGGCATTCGAACCGCCAACGCGATCTCTCAAGAAGACGCCATGCGGATGTTGGAGCCATGGTTAGGAACAGCTGATATTGTCAGTGAATTGCCCATTCCGCGATTGATCGAAGTGGAGCTGGATATATCGGCCCGTCTCAACCTAACGGATCTGCAAGCGCGGATCTCTGAGAAGATCCCCGGCGTAAAGATTGACGATCACACAAAGTGGAATGAACAGATTTTGGTCTTCGCCGACTTTTTGGAAACCATTGCGTTCACCATTCTCGCGCTGATTATCGCAACCACAATTGCGATTATCGTTTTTGCCACACGTGCAGGCCTTGATGCGCGGGAAGACATCGTCGAAGTGCTGCACCTGATCGGCGCGCGGGATGAATATATTGCGCAAGAGTTTCAATACCAGAATCTTAAGCTTGGACTGTATGCAAGTTTGATCGGTATGGGCGCAGCATTTGCAACACTGATTCTCTTGGCCGCCTTGGGCGGCATATTGGGAAGCGCAGATCAGGCCTATTTGCTTCCGCCGGTCGAGATCACGCTCAACGCCATACTGAGCCTATTGCTGGTGCCATTAGCAGCAGCGGCCGTGATTGCCACAACCACACGCATTACGGTGGTGAATGTATTGGAAAAGACTCTCTAGACTATGTTGATCTTGCTCGATCGTGACGGTGTGATCAATCATGACCGGGATGACTTCGTGAAGTCGCCGGATGAATTCCAACTCATTCCCGGCTCGGCCGAAGCGATTGCCGAACTTAATCGCGCCCGCCACAAGGTTGTTGTTGTGTCCAATCAGTCAGGCGTGGGGCGCGAACTTTTTGACGAAGAGATGCTGCAGCGCATTGAGCACAAGATGGTGACCGAGATCCGAAAATCCGGCGGCCATTTTGATGCCATGATCTATTGTTTCGATCCGCCTTGGGCTGCCACAGACCGGCGCAAACCGGAACCGGGCATGCTGAAGGAGGCGTTAACAAGATTTCCCACACCCCTCAGCGAATGCGTTCTGATCGGGGATTCACTGCGGGACCTGGAGGCCGCTGCTAAGATGCAGATAAAGCGCGTTTTGGTGAGAACGGGAAAAGGGCAAAAAACACAAGCGGCGGGCCTCCCCGACGAGGTTCTTCCGGTGACGGTGTGTGAGGATTTGGCTGACGCCGTTAACAGACTTCTAGAGCTCAAACGTTAACCATTATGCGTCGAAAACGGCGCTATACTCAGAAACCGGTAGGGCAAACGGTCAGGGGAAATTCTCATTCGAGAGTGGCTGAACATAAGAGTCTTGAGACGCAGCGTGCTCCTCATTGTCGGCGCCGCGGGATTGATTTGGCTGCTAGGCTTGGTCGCTTTTGCCACAAGCCTCGGGCCGGCGGCTCGCGACACGCTGTCGGCGGATGCGATCGTTGCCTTGACCGGCGGCGAAGAGCGAATTGCTGAGGCGATTGAGTTGTTGGAGGATGAAAGGGCCGAACGCCTGCTGATCTCAGGCGTCAATCCTCAAACGCCGGACGAAGATATTCAAAAACTGGTCGGTGCCCCGCAGGAACTGTTCGACTGCTGTGTCGACTTCGACCGGTCGGCGGCGAATACGATCGGTAATGCCGAAGAGACCGCCGCTTGGGCCCGGCGGAACGGCTATAATTCGCTAATCGTTGTAACCGCCGATTACCATATGCCGCGAAGTCTGCTGGAGTTCCGCCACGCCATGCCGGAGGCGGAACTGATCGCCTATCCGATCCTGTCGCCCCGATTCCCGATGAAAAAATGGTATCATCTCCAATCGGCCCGGATTCTCGTTTCGGAATATAATAAATACCTTATAAGCTTTGTTCGAATTCAAATCTTGTCGACTTTGGGATTCTGAGCGAGCCCCTCTTTCATGTTGTATCTGCGGTCCCTGGCCTTCAATTTTTATTTCTATTCGGTGACATTTGCCATGACCGTCATCTGCTTGCCGCTACTGGCCATGCCGTCAAAATACGCTCTTGCCGCAACGAAACTCTGGTCGATTTGGATGATCGCCGGCATGAAAGTCTTGGCGGGCACAGATTTAGAAATCCGCGGCCGGGAGAACATTCCCAAAGGCCCCGCCATCATCGCGTCCAAACACCAATCAGTTTGGGACACGTTTGCGTTCTTCAAGTTTGTGCCCTACCCCGCAATTGTCTTGAAATATGAATTAGCCTATTTGCCCCTCTATGGTTGGTTTGCAAAGAAGATGGGAATGGTTTTTGTCAATCGGGACGCGCAAGCCAAGGCCCTACGGCAGATGATTGCGGTTGCCAAGAGACGTTTAGCGAAGAACCGCCCGATTCTGATCTTCCCGGAAGGCACGAGGGCGAAACCGGGCACGAAGCGTGGATACAAACCCGGAGTCGCAGCACTTTATAACGGGCTTCAGGTTCCTTGCGTTCCGGTTGCCTTAAATTCCGGTCTGTGTTGGCCGAGACGAACGTTTCGCCGTTTTCCCGGAAAGATTACAATTGAATTCCTGCCGCCTATCGAACCGGGCCTCAAGAAGCGAGAATTTTTAGAGCGGCTCGAATCGGAAATTGAAACCGCTTGCGAGAGATTGCATGAAGACGGGCTGAACAGCCTAAATCGCAACAACGAACCCCCGCAAGAAGAGCAACCTATGTCGGTCGCATAATTTCATTCGCCTACTTTCTCTTCACCAAGACGCAGCTCCACAGCTTCCCACAACAGCGTAAGCTCTTTGTCTTCAATACCGATCTCCTGCATGTGACGAACGGTGTTTTCAAGATATTCCGGATTTTTGCCTGATTGGCCCACGCCTTTTGCAATCATCTCAACTTGAGTCGCAAAGTCGATCTTGCCGGCATATTGATGGTGATTTCGATCAACGATGAAATAAAGAGCTTTGACTTTTTCCTCGCTGTTCAGAAGCGTGATGGCGCTTCGCATTTCTTGATAGATCAGTGTTACTTGTTCGCGCGCGCGTAAGTAATCGATAACGGCAGATGCTTCTTGGGCGGCAACACGATAGGCGATGCCCCGGCAGGACCCACCGCGATCGAGGCCAAACACCAACCCAGGCCGCTCCGGTGACCCACGGTGAACATGGGAATAGACGCAAAAGGCGCGATGATAGCCGTGCAGCCGGGCGTGTTGGGAGTCCAGAAACTCAAATCCCGGACGCCACATCAACGACCCATAACCGAAAACCCAAAGATCATCCGTCACTTTATTGCCCGGCACCTTCCCGCTGCGGCTTAACATTCCTTATCTTTGCTTTATAGTGAATCAATGCACAAAGTGACCAGTACAGAATCCTACAAATGGGGAATCTACGCCCCATCCATTCTCTTGCTCACTGCAGCCCTCGTTTATTCAATTTATTGGTTTGTCAGCGCCAACAATATTGATGACGAGGTCGCCGCCTGGGTGGTTCGCCAAGAAGCCGAAGGTTATGAGATCAGCTATAGCGACATTGAAGTCGGCGGCTTTCCATATCGGTTTGAAGCGCGGCTGAAAGACTTTGCCATTGCCGCCCCCTATCACCCCTATGACTGGATATGGACAAGCGATGAGCTGAATATCATCACTTTGGCCTACCGATTTGACCGATTCATTTTTGAGTCCTATGGCCAACAACGCATTGTTTATCAAGAAGCGCTGGATGCACAGGCGCGCGCACCGGTGCAGTATTTTGTCGATGGCCAAGGCACAGCCCTCAGAGGCAGCGCGTCACTGAAAGATGGTCTGATCGACAATGTCTCTATCGATCTCCAAGGCCTGGAGGCAACCCGGACCGGCGGTCCAGGACCAGCACAAGATCTGAAGACAGATCGTGTCCAACTTCATTTGCGCCAAAGCCAGTCACTTGAACAACGAGAAACGGACTTTGGCCTGGATCTTTTTGTCAGGGCGGAGAACACGCGTCTTACATCACAAGGATTGGACGGGCAAAGCACAGAAACACTGACACTCCTCCAAGGCAAATTCACGCTCGATGCCATCGATGCGGAAACATTGCTTGAAGCAGAATATATCGACCGGTGGTTCCGTGACGGCGGCAAAGTCACATTGTCCGATATGGCCGTTGCGTGGGATGATTACGGGATTCAGGGCGAAGGCAAAATGGGCGTTGATACAAGATCACGGCCCAAGGGAAAAATTGACCTTCAGATCTTCGGACACAGCCAGATCATCAATCGTCTTGTCAGTGCCGGCGTGATCGAGCGCGAAGCCGGGCAGATGGTCAACGGCGCCCTGACTCTATTGGCCCTAACCGGCCAAAATGACCAGGGGTCGATCAACGTCCCGCTGGAATTTAAGAACGGTGGAATCTTTCTCGGACCCGCGCGGATCGCAGACACATCGCCTATCCGGTTTAACTAGTCGGTCGATTTGTCGCTGTCGCGGAAATGGGCATGGCCGCGGCCAAAATCGGGTTCATCTGAATCTTGTCCCGCTTCAATGATTGAACGGCGAATAGCACGGGTTCGGGAAAACAGATCGAAAAGCGCATCCCCATCCTTCCATCGAATGGCGCGCTGTAGCGCCGTCAGATCTTCCGTGAAACGCGACAACATCTCCAAAACGGCGTCGGAATTGTTCAAGAAAATATCCCGCCACATGGTCGGGTCAGAGGATGCAATCCGGGTAAAATCCCGAAACCCACTGGCGCTGTATTTGATCACTTCGGATTGGGTCACCGCCTCAAGGTCATCAGCCGTCCCCACAATATTGTAAGCGATCAAATGCGGTACATGACTGGTGATCGCCAATACCAGATCGTGATGCTTGGCATCCATACGATCCACTTGGCTGCCGCATGCACGCCAAAAACCCTCAAGGCGATCCACTGCATCCGCATACTCTTGGGACTTATTTTGAGCGAGCGGTGTTAAGATGCACCACCGGTTCTCAAACAAATCCGGAAAGCCCGCATGCGGACCGGAGAATTCAGTCCCCGCAACCGGATGTGCCGGCACAAGATGAACGCCTTCGGGCAAATGGGGCTCAATGGCGTCAATCACTGCCGCCTTCACCGAGCCCACATCGGTGACGGTCGCGCCCGGTTTCAAAGCCGGCTTGATCTCTGCTGCCACGGTTCCCAGGGCGCCCACGGGCGTGCATAAAATCACAAGGTCCGCATCGGCCACCGCCTCTGCTGCGGTCTCAAAAACCTGGTCAATCAGACCGCGCTCTTCAGCCACCTGGCGCGTTTCTTTCGTGCGCGCCGAGCCGCTGATCTGCCCGGCTAGGCCGGCACGTTTTGCCGCCAGCCCAATAGAGCCGCCGATAAGGCCCAAACCGATCAAGGCAATCTTATTGTAGAGCGGTTTCCCGTTTGTCATTTTTTTACTCTTCAGGATCCGACGAAGTCACGCAAAGCCGCGACAACTTTTTTATTGTCGTCCTCGCGGCCCACGGTCAATCGCAAACCGTTGGGAATGCCATAGGACTCTAAGCGACGGAGGATCAAGCCCTTAGACATCAAAAACGCATCTGCGTCCGACGCTGTCCGGCCCTTCTCCGATCCGAAGTGGATCAACAGAAAATTGCCGATACTCGGTGTGACGCCTAATCCAAGCTTAGTGATTTCATCGGCCAGCCAGTGAAGCCATTTTTTGTTGTGGGCGACCGCCGCGTCAGTGAAAGCACGGTCGCGAATAGCTGCGGCTGCCGTCACCTGCGCCACACCATTGACGTTAAATGGCGGTCTTAGCCGATTGAGAACGTCGGCAATAGCAGACGGACAATACCCCCACCCCACACGCAGATATGCCAAACCATAAATCTTCGAGAATGTCCGCGTCACAACAACATTCTCGCACCGCGTCACCAAATTGATGCCGTCATCGTAATCGCTGACGGTGACAAATTCGGCATAGGCGCCGTCCAAAACCAAGATCACGTCACTCGGCAGATTAGCTTGCAAGCGCGCGACCTCTTGCCCGTTCAAATATGTCCCGGTCGGATTATTGGGATTGGCAAGATAGACAATCCGCGTCTTTTCGGTCACTCGGGATAAGATCTCATCCACATTGGCCGTGAAATTAACTTCGGGGGCCATGACGGGAACGGCACCGACCGCTTTAATCAGCAGCTTGTACAACGAAAAACCGTGCTCGCAATAAATCGCTTCGTCACCTGGCTGCAGATAAGCATTGGCTAAGAACGACAAAATATCATCTGAGCCGTTACCGCAGATAATCCGGGACGGATCCAAGTCATGCACTTCCGCAATCGCGTCACGCAATAAAGTTGAGTGACCGTCCGGATAAAGAGCAAGCCGCTCAATCGCCTGTGCATAGGCTTCTTTCGCCGCGGGACTTGGACCTAAGGCCGATTCATTCGACGACAGCTTAACGGCGTTTTCGATCCCTTTAATCTTGCTTCGCCCGCCCACATAGGCATCCAAATTCAACAGGCTCGGTTTGGGTGTCGGCATACTCATACGTCATCTCCGCCGCTTGAAAACGTTTTCAAATCAATGGGATTGGCAAACCGGCCAATACGCCTCACCAAAGCGGCATCTACCAAAGCGTTCTCTATTTCGGCGCACTCAATGGCCGGATTCTCACAGGCTATCAGCACGGCTTGCCCCTTCGGCGTTGAGGCTTCGGCAATCAGATTTCCGCCTAAAGGTGAGAGCCGGGCGCTAAGATCTTTCATCGAACCGGACAGCTGGGCCGCAAACAAAGTCGTATCGTCACCTGTGCGGCGCGCTTCGATAGGCGCAACAACAAAAGCACGCGGCAGATCGATCGTCTCATCGCCGCCAGATACGAAAGGCAGGCTGGCAACCACTTCTACATTCTTGTGCCGATCAGCCAGAAGCGCCGTCCACCAATCATGGCTAGCTCCATCGGGCGCCGGCAGAATCCCGATACTGTTTGTTTGACCGGCCACCGCCTCTAAAATTTCCGGCACAGAATTCATGGCTTCCAAGGGCGTGGGCGAGCCAAAATAGAAGCGCGCCAAATCCCAGTAACCGAACGGATTGTCTCCATCATAAACCAAAACTTCCAGGGGAGCCTGGAGCCGCGTCTTGGCGGTCATCAATTCACGCCAGAGGCGAACAATCACGAGGACAGGCAGCTCCCCGTGATGCCGCCCGACCAGTCGGCGGGTCACTTCCGCTTCTCGATCAGGCCGCATGGCAAGCGCCTGGCTCCCATGAGGCATATTCTCGTCCGCACCGGCACCCAATGCTTTGGCGGCCGCCACTTCGCGCACGATCAGTGTACGCTGCATCAACAAATCATGCAGTTGATCATCGATCTCGTCGATACGGCGCCTTAAGCGCTCCAATGAAGCACGATCATCACTCATCGCAATTCTCTCGAAAGCCCGGCGCGCGGCATAAACCGGCGACACACCAGCTGTTCAGGCGGCTATACATACGGCGACAGACTATCAAAATCAAAGAAAACGTTGACATTTCAACAACAAGACAACTAGCAAAGGGCGGCGCCTCGGCGCATAATGGACCCTTTTAATCCCGCAGAATCGGTGTCATGGACAATACCAGGCAGACCAGCGCTGAGGCGGCGCCCGACTCCAGCAAGCCCGATGTGGACGATATCCTGAAAACATCGGGTCAAATCGCTGAGTTTGACGAGACCAAGCCCCTCAAATTGGACAGTGGTGAGACCCTCACGCCGCTGCGCATCGCCTATCAAACCTATGGCACCTTGAACGCTGAAAAATCGAATGCCGTTTTGGTCTGTCACGCCTTGACCGGTGATCAGCACGTGGCGAACGATCATCCGATCACGGGTAAACCGGGATGGTGGGTCTCCATGATCGGCCCGGGAAAACCCATCGACACCGACCGTTACTTCGTCATTTGTTCGAATATCGTCGGCGGTTGTATGGGCACCACGGGACCGCGGGACAATAACCCTAAAACCGGCAAACCCTATGGTCTTTCATTTCCGGTCATCACCATAAGGGACATGGTGCGGGCGCAGGCCATGCTGCTCGATCATCTGGAGATCAAAGATCTGTTTTGTGTGATCGGCGGCTCCATGGGCGGTATGCAAGTCCTGCAGTGGGCCGCAAGTTACCCGGATCGTGTCTTTTCGGCGATCCCCATAGCGACCGCGGCGCAACATTCATCGCAGAACATCGCCTTTCACGAAGTTGGGCGGCAAGCCATCATGGCCGATATGGATTGGCATGGTGGTGATTATCTGCAAAGTCAAACGCATCCCCACAAGGGTTTAGCGGTTGCCCGCATGATTGCGCATATCACCTATTTGTCGGAGCAAGCGCTGCAGAGAAAATTCGGCCGCAACTTGCAAGACCGCGAAAAGGTGACGTATGGATTTGACGCGGACTTTCAGATTGAAAGCTATCTGCGCCACCAAGGCTTTACCTTCGTCGACCGGTTCGACGCCAATTCGTACTTATACATTACACGTGCTATGGACTATTTCGATTTGCGTGCTGATTATGGCGGCGTTTTGGCAAATGCATTCCGCGGCACACCGACGCGCTTCTGCTGCGTCTCATTCACCAGTGATTGGCTCTACCCCACTTCGGAAAACCGGCTGATCGTTAATGCCTTGAACGCCGTCGCCGCCAATGTCAGTTTTGTGGAGATCGACTCGGACAAAGGTCATGATGCGTTTCTGTTGGAGGAACCGGAGATGTGGTCAACATTGAGAGGGTTCATCAACGCTGCCGCAGAGGCAAGAGGCCTGGAAGTTGAGGCACGGTAAATCGTGGATGCGATGAACAAGCTTGCCCCCGAGATCGCCAATCGCGACGACTTATCACTGATCGTGGAATTGGTCACCGCCGGAAGCCGTGTCCTGGATGTGGGCTGCGGGAACGGTGATCTTTTGGCGGCTTTGAGTGCGCATAAAAGTGTCGATACACGCGGCCTCGAAATCAGCCAGGAAGGCGTGAATGCCTGCGTGGCACGCGGATTGTCCGCCATTCAAGGTGACGCGGATACGGATCTTTCGATTTACCCGGATAAGGCCTTCGACTTCGTGATCTTAAGCCAAACCATCCAGGCAACACGAAACCCCAAGCGCGTTCTTGAAGAGTTGCTGCGCATCGGTCAGCGGGTCATTGTGTCTTTTCCCAATTTCGGACACTGGAGGGTGCGCCTCGATCTGGCGTTTCGAGGGCGGATGCCGGTGACCAGTTCTCTCGACCAACCATGGTACAGCACGCCCAATATTCATCTTTGCACCATCAAGGACTTCGTAGCTTTATGCGACGAGCTTGGCGTCCACATTGACGCGGCCTATGCGCGGCGAAAGAGCCACGCTCCTTTTGTTTTCAGTCCGCACAAGTCCCGCGCCAATCTGTTGGCGGAAGATGCCATTTTCATGTTGCATTCGGGCGCCGCATAATTTGGCAAACTAAATGTGACTGGCCTTTTGTGGCGTGCGAGGCCATGATCTATAGCGTCACATAGGGGGAGAGATCTGACATGAGCAAATCAGCAGAGCGGCACAAAGAAACTGGTTTGAGCCGGCGCGAGTTGGGGCTTGCAGCCGGAATGGCCGGGCTGGGATTAAGCTTCGGCGGGGCCCATATTCAGGCCGCTTATGCTGCGACCCAAGGCGCGAATATTCTCAGAACCCCGGACGAGCGATTTGACGACCTCCCGGATTATGACTTTTCACCCAACTATCTGGAAATTCCTTATGGCGCCAGCGGCTCGCCGCGGGTGCATTACATCGATGAGGGTGACCGCAATGCCCCCGTAGTGCTGTGCTTTCACGGTCAAGGCTCCTGGTCTTATATCTACCGCAAAGCCATTCCGAAATTTGTTGACGCCGGCTTGCGAGTGGTTGCACCCGATTTTATCGGATTTGGACGATCAGACAAATTAGCGTCGGTCGAAGACTATTCTTTCAAAGCCCATGTCGAATGGATCAAGAGCTTTGTCCGTGAAATGAATTTCAAAGACGTCACTCCGATCATGTTTGATTGGGGAGGATTCTTCGGCCTGCGCGTTGCGGGCGAAAACCCGGAACTGTTCACGCGTATTGTACTGTCCAACACTCAACTGCCCACTTTGTTCGATGGCGAAAGCGCGTGGTTCAACCGGTTCCGGGCGACCGTTCTGGGCATGGACTCTTTTCCCATGGGGAAAATGGTGGCCGGGGGCGTATCAAATAAAATCGGCCCGGAGATTGTCGCAGCCTATGACGCCCCTTTCCCGGATGAAAGCTACAAAACCGGACCACGTGCCTTTCCGATGATCCATCCGATTACCGAGTATGATGCGCCGATCGCAGCCAACCGTGCTGCTTGGCAGGCATTGGCAAGCTTTGACAAACCTGTCCTGACGGTTTTTGCCGATTCCACAGCCGCCTCGGCAATGTCGCCGCTGATGTCCCAAGATCACATTCCGGGGGCCAAGGGTCAGAACCACGTCATTATTGAAAATGCCGGATTCTACGTTGTGGAGGATGCGCCCGAACAGCTCGCAGACGCGGTGACCGCCTTTATTGAAGCAAATTAGAAGGGGTGAAAGATCGGTCTATCCGATTTTCTGCTCAGACTTTAGGTCTGCCATCATCGTGGCAATCGACTTACACGCTCTGCCGCTGGCAGCCTCATAATCTGATTCAACGTCAAAGGCGCCTTGCCGCATGGCTTGAAAGCAACCGGTAAGCATACGCGCAATGGGCTCGCCGCGTGCGGCGATGCGCGCGTCTTTCATCAAACGGGCGACATTCTCATCATCGCTGATCGGCAAATACTTTACCTCCAAGTCGAATGTTTCACGCGCCAGTTCGACGAGGCGTTCTTGCGTGGTGGTTTCACCAATGATGTTATAAACGCGGCCCTCGCCTTCATCGGCACAAGCAAGCCGGGCCATGGCGTGAGCGATTTCATCAATGGTGATATACCCGCACAAGCCGTCACCACCACTATTGGAATAGACGCCATTGGCCTGTGCGCTCACGATATGATGGAGATCCAATTCAAGATAGAGACCGTTGCGGGCGATCATCCACGCCATGCCGGACGACTTCAGCAAATCTTCGGTTAGCCGATTCATTTCTTGCGTTGGCCAGAACCAGGTCTTTTGCTCTTTGCCATTACCGATCACACTGGTGCAGACGATTTTCCGAACGCCCGCTGCCTTTGCGGCGTCAATAACATTTTGGTGCAAGCTCAATTGATCCGTACCGACAACAGATGGGGCTGAAATCATGACCACCGTGTCAACAGCGGAGAATGCCTCCGTCATTTGCGCTTTGTCGGCATAGTCGCCTGGCCTGGTTTCTACCCCGAGCACAGTGACCGCTTCCGGCCGCCGGGCCACGGCAATTATTTGCTTCGGATCTAATTCGGCTTTAAGCGCACGGAGCGTCGCGCTCCCGAGTCGGCCTGTCGCGGCGGTCACCGCGATTACTTTTGAATAAGTCATTGGTAATAAAATCTCTTCCCCTCAAATATGGATCCACAAAGGCCGCAACTGGCGCTGGAGCGCAAGGCGATAACGAATAACGCCCATCCAGAAGACACTGAATGGGCGTTATTATATTTCAGATTTCTCAAGCAGCCTGAGGAGCTTACAGACCGGCAAACACTTGGCTTAAAGACAGACCTAGATATACGGGCCGCGCAGTATTTTCTCAGGCCACTTGCGCAACACCTCATCCATCGCATCCGGCGCCGCTTCCAGGAATAGATTTTTATTCAATGATGGAAACTCTTCCGGGCCGCCTTCGCCGGGCCATTGCATCGTCGCATCTATTGCGATTTTGCTGGTAAAGCCGTTGACAGCACTTGGCTCGAAGAACGACGCCCGCTTGCGTGAGTACATTTCAGTGGCAGGAACAGGTTGCCAGCGGCTGCCCATGGCAAGCAACATGTCATGAGAATCCATGATATTCATATCCTCATCAACCACGACAACAACTTTGGCAATGAATGAACCTTCCGAAACGGCCTTCGCAATTTCTTTGCCTCGTCCTGCTCTATCTTTCTTGATCGAAACGAAGTAGATACCTTTGTAATCGTCTCGGTAATAAATTTCTTGGATCTGAGGAAACTCTTTGGTCCAACGGAGATGTGTTGTTGCATCGTAAGGTGCTTTGACAAAGCCGCCACCGATACTGGTAAAGCTGTTCATCAAAAGCGGGTCTTTGCGGTGGGTAATCCGCTGCACGTTAAAGACAAAGCGTTCTTCGTTGTAAGTACCCAAATAGCCATAGGTTTCATGATACGGCCCTTCAGGCGCCATTTGCGTCAGGTCCACCTCCCCTTCGATGACCATCTCCGAATAGGCAGGGATCATCAGATCGCTGAGATCGGCTTTAACAACCTCAAGAGACTTGCCGCGCAGCCCGCCGACAATGGCGTGCTCGTCCACAGGCGGACCGCCTCTGGGGGTAACGCGGGACCCGCTGACCACCCAAGTAACCGGATCTTGCCCTAGAGTAATTGCGATCTTCATGGTCTTCTCGCCCCGCGCCATGGCGTTGCGAATATGACGATGACCTGTCTGATTGGGTTCGGAGTTCAAACCGATACTGCGGGGGCCCTTAATTTGGCATCGATAGGTGCCGAAATTTTGCCCTTCATCGGGATCGAATGTGTATGTCGATCCGGTATTGATGTAGCGGCCGGCATCGCCTGGATTGCCTTGAATGAAAGCAAACTTTTCCAGATCGATTTCGTCGCCTTCAAGCACAATCTCTTTACACGGCGCCTCATCTCGAGAAACGACTGTCGGCGGAATCTGCGGATACCCGCCACCGTTCTTCTCCAACATGTCGACCATGTAGGTCCGCGCTTTGCGATAAGAGTTGTGAGGATTGAGATAATCGGGCTCAAGTCCCCAGACAATCGACTCCACATGATAATTGCTCTGAACATTGGCAAGCAACGGACCCTTGATCCACTCACCGTTCACTTTGACATTCTCAAAAGAGACAACCGGCGCACCATAAATACCAAACTGCTCAATCAAGCGGTACATGATGGCGGTGCCTTCATAGGCATCCTGATCGACGCGATCAAAACGGACCAAGAGACCCAAATCGTCCATGGCATCGATAAAATCGCGCAAGCTGTCGAACGGGGGCGTCTTGCTGGTTGTCGGAAACTTATAGTCCGGCCCCAATCGCGTCCCCATGGCGGCAGCTTCCGGGGTCACCCCCAAACCGGCCCCAAGAGCCGCTGCAGAGGCGCCGGCGCCCAAAACGCCGCGCCGCGAAAAATGACCAAAATCAAATGTTTTTTTATTATCCACGGCTGAAAATCCTCCATTGCCGAACTGACCGGAATGTACTTGTTCTAATTCTATAATGACTACGTTTGCGGCACAGAGCGGATCATTTGCTCGTGCGTGTCCGAGGACCGGCTTGCAACCAGGTGGTCACGTTTCTGACAAATTGTGCGCGGCACAATCAGCCCTTCAATTCTGGGGAGGTTTTCATGCGTTCTATTTTTGTTGGTTTATTTGCGCTCTTCGTATTCATCAATCCAGTCAATGCTCAATTGGACGAGGTAATAGTTCTCGATCAAAGGAAAAGCTCAGAAAGTCCAGGGCTTGTTTTGATCAGAAGTGGAGATTTTCTCTTTCTGAAAATCAAGATTGAGAATGACACAATGGACCCTGTGTTGCGGAATCGCGAGTTTGACGAGACACTTGCAAACATCTTCGCCGCCGCACGAGATGCACAGGAGGTTCAGCTTTCTGTGGAAATAGATGGTGTGGTCCTGTCGCTGACTGAAGACAGCAGCAAATTTCGTTTGAGAAACAAACCCTGCGGACGAGGAGATACTCGCTGCACCAGCATGTTACTCAAAACACCCATTCCAAAAGGAAAAATCGATCCCGAAACACTGTCAAACCGATTGGAGTCTTTTGTGAGTGGCATAGAGAAAATCGGCCGCACCTCAATCGTAAGGAGCGGAAGCGTCGGCATCAGCGTAGTCGATATCAATCAATACAGATCAGAAATCATCTCAATCATCATGGAAGAAATAAACTCGATCCAAACAGCCCTAGGTGAGGGGCACAAAGTGAAACTGACGGGAATTGACCAAAAGGTTGAGTATTCAAGATCCGGTCTTTTGGACGTCGCCCTGTATATCCCTTACGAGTATTCGATTTTGCCGGATGTTCGATACTCGGATCGGGATTAAGAAAATCAATCGGCTTTCGCGACGGCAGCGACATCTTCCATGACCCGAAGAATGTTGCCGCCCCAGATCTTTCTGATATCCGCCTCGGAATAGCCCCGGGCAACCATCTCGGCTGTGACGCTCAATGTCTCGCTGGCGTCATCCCAGCCTTCGATTCCGCCGCCGCCTTCAAAATCGGAAACGATGCCGACATGATCAACGCCTAAGAGATTGATCGTGTAGTCGATATGATCGACCAATGTTTCGACCGAAGCACGCGGCCAGGTCTCATCGAACGCGTTGCGCCGGGCCATATATTCGTCTTTACGCGCGCCCTCCAGCGCCAGAAAAGCGGCAAAGCTGTCAATACCGAATTCTTTGGCAAGATCTGCCCGTGCCTTTAGCTTCGCCGGATCTACAGGTTTTAAGTAGCTGTCAAAAGCCACGATCTGCACGACACCATTGGTCTCTTTGACCGCCAACAAGGCTTCGTCATCAAGGTTACGCCTGATATCGACAAAAGACCGCAAAGCATGGTGCGAAGAAATGATAGGAGCTTTGGTGACCGCAGCAATATCCAAAACCGTTTGTTTATCCGCGTGAGCCACATCCACCATCATGCCAACTTCGTTCATGATGCGCACGGTTTCCTGACCGAGGGCGCTTAGGCCGCCAAACTCACTGATCACTTTCCGTTCCCCAGGCAGCGGACAGCAACTATCGGCCAAATCGTTTTGGCCGTTATGGGTCAGAGACATGTAACGCGCCCCAAGGTCGTAATAAAGACGAACCAATTCGGGGTCCTTGCCGATCACGTAGCCGTTCTCAATACCGATCAAGGCAGAAAGCTTTCCATCGCGGTGATTACGCCTGACGTCATCGGCCGTAACCGCCAACCCTATTTGATCAGGATACAGAATAGATGTCACACGGCGGATTGCGGAAAACTTGGTGAGCGCTTGCTCCTTAGCAATGGCGTAGTTTTCCGGGCTCCGCTCGGTCTGAGGGACAAAAACAACGAGAAAAGCAGCATCCATACCGCCTTCTCTCATTTTTGGCAGGTCAACTTGCTGATCTCCGCGCCGGCCGGGATCGACTTCTTCGGTTGCGTAATTGAAAGGAATATCCACATGCGTATCAATGACGATGGCGCGGTCATGAATCTTGCGCACTTTTTCTTCGAAGTCCGACTCCGGGGGCCTGTCGCCCATAGCCCAAACAGGCGTTGCCAAAACCATTGAGAAAATGGTGTGTAAAAAGATTCGCATAGTTTGCCCCTCAAACAAATTATCTAGCCGTCAATCGCTGCACCATCCCTCTCGCCGGTTCGGATGCGCAATGCCGACTGCAAATCGAGAACGAAGATTTTCCCGTCTCCGATTTTGCCTGTTTTGGCCGTCTCTTGAATGGTCTCAACCACCGGCTCTACCAATTCGTCCGGTAAAGCAATTTCTATTTTCATTTTGGGCAAGAAGTTCACGCGGTATTCAGTGCCGCGATAGATTTCCGTATGGCCCTTTTGCCGGCCATAACCTTTAACCTCGCTGGCGGTCATCCCCGTGACGCCTTTGGCCGAGACGGCATCCATAACGGCCTCGAGCTTGGCGGGCTTGATAATAGCAACAATCAATTTCATGATGATGAGCTCCTTTGCAGCACGCACATCAGCAAAGAACTCTAAAGGGGATCGATCCCTAAACCAAGTTAGGATTAAGATCCGGAATCGCGCGGTATGGCCGGTTGGGCCACGGGCACCGGACGCAAAACCCTCAGTTTGGGCCGCTCCGCAGAAACCGCATAAATCTGTTTGCTTGCCTCCAACATCAACAATCCGGAAAATTGAGGCCAAAGGCGGTTGCCTATCTTTTCCCAAGCGCCGGAAGAGCGCGCCAGAAAGTCGAAAGCGAATGGCGGTGTGTAAAGGGTGCGCGCCCATCGGATCGGCGTGAACTGACTGTCGCGCATCAGCTCATTCAATTGGCGCCTTGAAAACGGCCTTCCATGGCCAAAGGGTGTTGTATCAATCCGCGCCCAAATACCGCGCCGATTGGGAGTAATAATCATCAGACGTCCGCCCGGTGACAAAACACGCCAAATCTCCCGCATCATGGACCGAACGCTTTCACTATTCTCTAAGGCGTGGACCAAGAGGATCCGGTCAATCGAGGCATCGGCGAGTGGTAGAGACGTTTCCTCCACCAACGTCGTCACACTACCGCCGTCTGCAGGCCACCGCATGACACCTTGAGCCGCAGGCATGAAATTCAAAACCCGGTTGGCCAGGGGTCTGAAAACGCCCAGAAAAGGCGTGGCATAGCCCAGTCCTAAACAATCAAGGCCAGCCATATCCGGCCAGACATTGCGAATCTCTCGCCGCACAATGCGGCGCACGGCAATGCCTAAATCGGTCTCGTAAAAATCCCGCAAATCAATAATATCAATGCGCATCTGAATCTCGTCGCCGGCGGCAAAGAAACCGCACTATCTGGAATAATTCATCATCGGCAGCTAAACTTACCAATCTTTCAACAAATGAGCAAAAATGAGATGGGTCATTTAAAAGTCCATATGTTTCCGGCACTCAGCGACAATTACGGCTTTTTGGCCCATGATGAACCGTCCGGTCTGACGGCCGTCATCGACACGCCGGAGGTCGCCGCCATTGAACGCGCCCTCGATAAGACCGGTTGGACCCTTAATTATATTCTGAACACGCATCATCACTTTGATCATGCGGGTGGAAATCTCGAGCTCAAGGAGAAGACCGGGTGCACCATTGTCGGTGCCGCAAACGATGCCGCGCGCATCCCGGGGATTGATGTGCAGTTGCAGGATGGCGATTGTTTCGAACTCGGTCAATCTAAGGCCACTATATTCGAAGTACCCGGGCACACGACCGGCCATATCGCCTACTGGTTTGAAGCCGACAAAGTTGCCTTTGTCGGTGACACGCTTTTTGCCCTGGGATGCGGCCGGTTGTTTGAAGGTTCGCCCGAGCAGATGTGGTCATCGCTGCAAAAGCTTATGGCCTTGCCGGACGACACATTGGTTTACTGCGCCCATGAATATACCCAAAGCAATGCTCAATTCGCCTTGTCGGTCGAACCGCAAAACGCTGCGTTGACCGCAAGATCGAAATCAATTGACGAGGTGCGGGCGCGCAACGAACCGACCGTGCCGACCACCATTGGACTGGAAAAATCGACCAACCCGTTTTTACGGCCCATGAGTGACGACTTGCAGGAAACTCTCAATATGCGCGGGGCCGATTTAGTCGAGGTGTTTGCGGAAACGCGCGCACGCAAGGACCAATTCTGAATGCCGGACGCAAAATCGATTATCGAAAAGTTGAATCTGGAACCACATCCCGAAGGCGGCCATTTTCGCGAAACCTTTCGGGATGCAGCGGAGAGTGATGGACGATCGGTATCGACCGCCATCTTTTTTCTATTGCAGAAAGATGAAATCTCACACTGGCATCGCGTAGACGCTGTGGAAGTCTGGCACCACTATGACGGCGCGCCGTTGCAGCTCACGCTGGCTGATCAAAATGGGTCAGAAACTGAGTACATTTTAGGCCCGGATGTCCTAAACGGTCAGTCGCCGCAAGTGGTCGTACCGAACGGCGCTTGGCAATCAGCCGTCAGCCTCGGTGATTGGACATTGGTCGGGTGCACCGTTGCACCCGGGTTTCAATTTGAAGGATTTGAGCTGCTTGATGACGGGCAACATCCAAAGGACGTGGCTGGATCAAATTGATCTAGTTGTCGTCACCTTCGAACGCGCTTGTCAGATAGTCGCGGATGTAACGAAAGTCATCCATCCCCGGACCGTCCATCTGAAATGTCAGCGTGCCCTTTTTTAGGCTGACGTCGCGGTCATCGCCTTTTGTACACACCACTTGATCAACGCGTTTTTGGATTTCTTCCTGACTGAGCTGATCTGCACACAGGCTTTCCAAAGCGCTCAGCGCGGCATCGCATGAACTGGTTGCCTCGCGCACCGGTCCGGCATAGCGGGACCAATCCACTTCCGCTGAAATAGACGAACCACAGATTTGGTTGGTGTAGGCCACCTCAGACTGAAGCGCGGCCGTCTGTTTTTGCTGTGCCTTGCGCTCCTTCAAGGTCTGCGCTTGACCGGCCGTTGACAAAACGGACAGCGCCAAAACGCCCAAGCCAATATGTTTAACAATCTTAATCATTACACACATTCATCCATAGTGAGGCGGGTTGATAGCTCGCAATTGCGGCATAATTTTGTCCCGTTCTTAGCCCCATCATGGACCTAAAGGATGAACTCAAGGTGACGAAAAATGTCATTTGATGCCGGACGTCCCTCATAGCCATTTTGCCAAACATAATAGATGTTTAATGTGCGGCCTGTGACTTCGTAAGATACGGATTGAGACGGAACGAAGATCACCTCATCAAGTCCCGTTCGCAAGGCTTCCTGCCCGATGGCGTCAAAGGATAAACGCCGCAACGCCGCAGCCGTCACCTTGATGGCGTCGTTTAAAACGGCGGCCCCTTGTTTGTTACCGGGCACATTGCCCCAATCCAGCGCGGCAACCTTCAGGGGCCGACCGATCCTCTTCGACAGCATGAAGGCCACGCTCTCGGCTTGTTCTTTGGCAACTTGAAGGGAAACCGGCCTCAACTCCAGACTGCGCGCCGGACCGTCGCTTTGTACGGGGCGGCCGTCGGGAAAGAACCGGTCATAGAGGGTATAGGAGCCCACATTGTTGCGCCGCAAAATCAGATAATTGTTGGTCAGCTTGTAAAGCGTGTCGCCACGAGGGCCCAGAGATTCGGACAGTATGAAGGTCTCGATCGACTCATCAACCCGCATCAAGGGCCTTTCGCCCGATAAGTCCAAGACAAAGCCGACCTCGCCGTCGGGACTGCTAAAATGGGAAATCTGGCCCGCACCCTCGGCTCGGGCCATTGTGCCGGCCAGGGTCAGCCCGAGAACAATAGACGCCCAAAGGGCCATGGATCGCCCGGCTTGGGCTCGCCAACCTGTTTCCGCTCCGCTACGCATGCGCTCTCGTTTTTTGTGAGACATGACTCATTGACCGCCTTTATACTCAACAGGCTTATCGACCATCTGTCGGACAGAATGGCCTCATGTCTCCCCCCAGCTTAATGCTGGTTTTGATTAAGTCTCACTCGCTACGCCGCCTTCGTGGCAAAATAATGGCGCCTGCGTTCCCAGGACTTCTGCGCCGAAACTTGACCTATTTGCAGGGAAACCTCGCCCGGTGCGAATTGTCCAAATCCGGATAATATTGCAATGCAACGTAAAGCTTGAAATCAGAGCTGCCAGCGGTCCAGAATGTTTTTGAGGGATCGGGTGTTCACTTGCACGCTGCGTTTCCTGTGTCGACCCGCGTGAGAAGGACAGAATCAAGGTCGTGTCAAAACAAACAGAATCCGGTGACCCGATCACCATCAAAAAATACGCGAACCGGCGTCTCTACAACACGGCAACCAGCAGCTATGTGACCCTGGATCATCTGTGTCAAATGGTGAAGGATGGACAGGATTTTTTGGTCATCGATGCCAAGAGCGGTGATGACATCACGCGATCGGTTCTCACGCAGATTATCTTTGAGGAGGAGAGCAAGGGCCAAAACCTGCTGCCGATCGATTTTTTGCGGCAATTGATCACCTTTTACGGCGACAGCATGCAGACCTATGTGCCCAGCTTCTTGCAGATTAGCATGGAGCAATTCTCCAAGAACCAGGAGAAGTTTCGGGAGTCTCTATCCTCCGCACTTGGCGGTCAAAAACCGTTCGAACAGTTTGAAGACCAGATCCGTCAGAACGTCTCCATGTTTGAGCAAACCATGAAGATGTTTTCGCCCTTTGGCCCCAACGACCAATCGTCACCACCGTCATCGTCTGAGCACGGCCATACAGAGGCAAAGGCGGATCAAATAGACGAACTCAAAGACCAAATAGACGAGATGAAAGCCAAACTCGACGCGCTCGCCAAAGATAAGAAATAAGGCAGCCCGACGTATTAAGCAGATTGACGGGTGTCGAGTTCCAACATCGCGGTATCTTCGGGAAGCTCAAGAAGCGGCGCACCGATATAGAAACCCTGTAGAAAGTTCACGCCGTAGCGACGCAACAGATCGGCTTCATCAGAATCGCCAACCCATTCAGCAACGGTCTCCAGACCAAAGTTTTGTGCCAGCTCAAGAAGAGTGCGCACAAAGACTTGATTGTCTTGGTTCTGGATCACACCGCGGATGAAGGTGCCGTCAATTTTCACACTGTCGACGACCAAGGCTTGCAAGTTTCGAAACGACGTATAGCCGGCCCCGAAGTCATCGATCGCAATACGGCATCCCAAGTCCCGCAGGCGCGAGAGAAAGCGGACCGATTCCTCCAAACTGCGCAAGTTCGACGTTTCGGTGAGCTCAATCGTCATACGATCCGCCACGTTTTTGTTGGCCTCGATATGTTTGAGATATCCCTCCAGACCAACCGCCTCGGTTGCTGTGACGCCTGACACATTGATGGCAAAACGCATATCGGGGCGCTCTTGCAACGTCTCCACGGCCAATTCTAAGGCGCGGCGATCAAGCATTCTGACAAGGCCCAACCGCTCTGCATGGGGAATGAATTCACCAGCAGCCCGGATGTCACCGTTTTCCTCGACCATGCGGATCAAGCATTCATATTCCCGCACTTTGAGCGTTTCGGCGCAGACGATCGGCTGGTAGGCCAAACAAATCCGGCGGTCATTCAAGGCCGCGACAATATCGTCGCCGATTTGTGCATTCCGGATCCGCGTAAACTCGGTTTCTTGTGTCGCGTCAAAGACACTCACCGTCGATCGCCCGGCATGTTTAGATGCATCCAGCGCTTGTTCGGCGCGGGCCATGGCCTGAAGAGAATTCTTGGACCCGTCGGGAAAGGATACGGCACCGATGGAGATGGTGGCCGCGATCGGCGACGAGGAGGTTTCGATCACGGACACATAAACCGAATCGACGAATTCTTTGGCGATGGATTGAATGGCAACATCATCACAGACGGGGATAACGATACCGAATTTACTTCCGGCCACACGGCCAATGGTCGCTTCCGCACCCGCCACTTGCTGCAAACGCTCGCCGACGCCCGCAATGACTTCGTCGGCAACATCAAAACCGTAATCGGCGTTAACAGCCGAAAGGGTATCAATACCAGCGACCAAGTAAGCCCCTTGACCGCCTTGCTGCTCAGCCGCATAGACGGCCTGATCTAGGCATTCTCTCAACCGGGCACGGTTCAGCAAACCGGTTAAGTCATCGTAAGACGCCAAATAATTCAGACGTTGTTCGCGCAGCTTGTGCTCGGTGACAATCCTAACCACACCAACCAGTTTTTCAACCTGACCGTCTGCGTTGAGAACACGCCGGCCGCTGTCTTCGACCCAACAGCAGGACTCGGCAGACGCGTTGAATTGATATTCAATTTGATAGGACGAAACGTTGGACTGATCCTGATCAAACAGCTTGTCTCTCAGTGCCGCCGCATCGTCGTCCAAGAACGACTTAAAGGACTCTCCAGTTTCAATTCGGGAATGATCATCAATTGACAAGGCGGAGAAAATCTTCTCGTCCCAACGAATGGTATCATCGGACAACGACCACTCATAGACGATGGCATCTGTAATATCGAGCGCCAGCTTTAAGCGCTCAATTTCGTCAAATTCGGCCCCGCGCGGAGCCACAGGATTTGCTTTATTCTGAGACACCATTGCCAACGAATACTTCACTTACAAGTTATGGAACGTATTGATCCCAATGCACCCACAACCTTAATCACCCAATGCTTAAGAAAAGAGAAAGTTCTTCGAAATTGAGCGTTAACGGAGAGACTCTGTTGTCCATGGTCATAGTGCTTGTTAACTGTGTTCCGATTCGAAACAAAGTTCGGCGAAACGATCACTGTCTTGGATTGAAACATCAAAAAGAACGGATTCTTGCCGTTTTCAGTGAGAGCGAATCTGGCCGCACTTTTGCAACCAAAGGCGTATGACTTACGCAGCACTCATAGAAGATCGCACAGGCTCGGCACAATCTGGGATTAAGGACACGCAATCCCAAAGACGCCGTCAATCGGACCGCGGTAACGCTGAAAAAGCCGGACGCCGGTGGTCAGATCACGTTGAGATCGCGTTCGTCGGATCGGGCGACATGCCGGTAACAGATCAGAACTTTGTCACCGCCGCTTTTGCGGCACAGGTGCTGGGACAGTTCACCGATCATGCATCAAGGTGTGGAAAAACGACGCCTCAAAGTGAGCTTTATCAGCGCAATCAAGAACTGATGGCAGCATCGGAGCGCAACAACCGACTGCTCGCCTAGTCCTGGACTAATATCCCATCGCACAGCCGTCCTTGCGCGGATCAGAACCGCCCACAAGATCGCCTCTCGTCCAATCGATCCATATAGCCTGGCCACCGCCCAGAGGATCTGAGGCAAGCTCGATGGAGTGCCCGCGCCGCTCAAGCTCTGTGAGGAGTGCTCCCTCGAAGGCGGGTTCGCACTGCAATTTCCGGCCATCGAAAAGGAACCGGGGCATGTCGATCGCTTGCTGCACATCCATGCCGAAGGTCAAAAGGTTCGTCAGAACTTGCACGTGTCCCATGGGTTGGTAGTCGCCACCCATAACCCCAAAGGGCATGACAACGCGCTGCTCCCCGGCTGAGTCCGGTTCGCTCAGCAATGCCGGAATGATTGTATGTTGCGGCCGCTTGCCCCCCGCTAACTCATTAGGATGACCGGGCACCAAGCTAAAGCCGGCACCCCTGTTCTGAAAGGTAATGCCATAACGGTCCGAGACGATACCGGACCCGAATCCATAATAGATGGAGTTGATGAACGAGACCGCGTTCCGATCCCGATCGACAACAGAAATGTAAACCGTTTCCCGATTGAGATCCGTCGCCATCGGGTCGGGAAACTCAGAACGGCGCGCTGGATCAATGCGTGCCGCAAGCTTCGCCGCAAAATCCAAGCTTAGAATCTGATCGACGGGAATGTCGGCAAAGTCCGGATCGCCGATCGCATCATCGCAAACCCCATAGGCCAAACGTTGGGCTTCAGCCTGCAAATGCACCCGATCCGCACCTTGAGGATCCAATGACCCGAAATCGAAGCAAGACAAAATATTGAGCATCAGCAATGCGGTGAGCCCACGCCCATTGGGCGGCAACTCCCAGACCTTGCAGTCACCGTAAGGGCCTTGAATGGGGCTGACCCAGCTTGAGCGGGTCGCGGCAAAATCCTCCAATGTATGGCGCCCGCCGCATGCGTTCAGTGTACGCACCATATCGGCGGCCAGCTCCCCCCGGTAAAACCCGTCTCTGCCGGCCGCACCGATGGCCTGCATACTTGCCGCCAGACCCGGCGACCGGAAAGCATCACCGGGCACCGGTGCCGAGCCGTCCAAAAGCCAATGCCGCCGACCGGCGTCGGAGTCGCCCAGACGTCCCGCGAGATGGGCCCAATCATGGGCAACCCGCGGGGTCACGGTGAAGCCCTCTTCCGCCAATCTGATCGCCGGGGCGAGAATCTCCGCAAGCTCCATCGTGCCGTGGGCGTCGAGCAGTGCGGACCATGCGTCCACTGCACCCGGAATAGTGACGGCGTGCACCTCAAAAGGCGGCACATCTTGATGACCGAGGTCGCGCACGATCTTGGCTGTGAGGCCTTTGGGCGCGCGGCCGGAGCCGTTAAGACCTGAAATGTGCCCGCTGTTCCGCATTGCCACAAGCGCGAAGCAGTCTCCGCCCAGCCCCGTCATCATCGGTTCGACAACACACAGCACGGCACTGGCGGCCAGCGCCGCATCGACCGCATTGCCGCCTGCTTTGAGCACATCAATGGCCACTTGACTTGCCAGCGGATGAGACGTGGCGCACATCCCGTTCTGGGCACGCACAGGCCGCCTCCCTGCTTCGAAGGCAAAATAAGTCATGGGTAAGTCACTCCCAAACCGCCGCCCAATCGGCGCGGTCTTTGCCAGATACTAACGCACGTTAAGAAATATGAAGGTTTCTGTTTCAAATCGAGACAGAATCGAAGACAGCGATGGCAAAAAAGACACAATTGGAGACGCGGCGCGTCTTCGAGGAAGATCCCAATATCGAAACGGTCGAAGCACCAACCGTGACATCAAGCTGGGGATCGATTCGCGCCAAACCGAGCGATCGCATCTTCGAGCCTTCGGTCAAACGGCCAAAGAAAGTCAGCAGTTTGCAGATCGCCTTGGAACTGATTGTGGCCGCCTTGTTCTTGCTTCTGTTCCTCTAGGGAATTACTCAACGGTGATCGTGATCTTCTCTGAATAGACCGCCGGATTGTGAGGCAGATGATCTTGGTCGGCAAACAACAGCTGCAAAGTATGTTGGCCGGGTTCCAACTCAAGACTGGTCTCCGTTTGACCACCGCCGAAATGACGATGGTTGTCATCCGTTGGCACAAAGTCCGTGAGCGACGGCAACTCAGCATTGACGATCAAATGATGATGTCCGGTATTTTCCCATTCCACACCTGCCGGCGCGATGCCCATGCCTTGCATGCCGAACTGAATCTTGACCGGTGACGACACTACATCGCCGTCCGATGGCGATATGAAGTAAACAGTGGCATTCTCCGGCGACGGCTGACGAAAATCTTCCTCTTCCGCCAAGACAGTTGTCGGCCCGAAAGCTAAGCCTAATGAAAGTGTTGCCACTGCTAAACGCTTCATTCCCATCTTCCTCTTTCATTGTGACCCGCCAGCGTTCCGGCGAGTATCAAATTATCCTTCAAAAATACCGCCACCAAAACCGACATCCCGGCGCGCTGTGCTGATGGTGACCGTAAAGCCCGCAATGACATCAAGAAATGCCATACTGGTAATCAAAAAGAAGGTCGTGTTGCCAAACCCATCCAGCATAATGAATTGCACGAGGCATACAATGAAGATTGCCATCGACAGACCGTGATTGATGATCGACGCCGTACCTGTATGTGTGGCCTTGACGATCTCAATGAACAAGAGAATCAGCGACACAATCACAAACAGATCGCCCAGCGTGATATTCCATGAATCACCCGAGACCAGTGAAAGCGTGGTCACGACGCTGTCAAATGTCGAGGCGGTTTCATCCAGGCCGAATAACGTCCCGCCAAAAAACACGACGGCATTGTAGGCGATCACAGACAACGCGATCAGCGGAAAAATACCAAACATATCCATTCTCTCTTTTTGGCTTTTGATCAACAAAGAGAGCGCCGGTTCCCCCCGTGCGCAAACCTCTCGCTAAACACTATAACAAGGATTTTTGGCGGCGGAATGACTTTGTCATCGGCGCAGGCGCCGCATATCCCGATAGCGCGGGATGCACTGGCCGGCGGGAGTGCAGAAAAAGCCTAGAATTCCGAAGGCTTTTGCGGCAAACGGGCACGCCGTTGGAGCCACATCACGCCGATCATATCCCAAATGGAGACCCACAAACGGTCCAAGACCCCATAATTGGATTGACCATGCAGTCGAGGCCGATGATTCACATCGACGAATTCCATGGCCAAGCCCTCACGCTGCATCAAGGCCGGAAAGTAGCGATGCATGTGATCGAAATAGGGCAGTTTTTCATAAGTCGCCTTGGCAAACACTTTCAGGGCGCAGCCCACATCTGTGGCTTGGTCGCGCAATAAGGATCGCCGGATTCCGTTTCCTAGACGAGAGGCATATCGCTTGGCCCAACTGTCCTGGCGCTTCATACGCCGCCCGGAAACCATGCCGATAGGACTATGGGCCTCAAGCTCTTTATATTTGGCAACAACTTTGGGGATGTCAGCCGGGTCGTTTTGACCGTCACCGTCAAGCGTTGCGATCAGCCGGCCCTTGGCAATCAAGATACCGGATCGGATCGCAGAGCTTTGGCCACAATTTTTATCATGGGCCAAAATACGAAGCGTGGGAAAACGGTCTTTGGCGGATTTCAGAACCGACAACGTGTTGTCACGGCTGAGGTCGTCGACGAAAATCATCTCGAACGCATGGGTGTCGCTGAGTGCGGCGGTGATCTCCTCCATCAGAGGCACCACGTTATCTTGCTCATTGTGAACCGGTACGATGACCGAAAGCTCAATTTCCACGGAAACCGACCCTTGAATTGTTGTTTTTGAGCTCGTCTTTCTTTATCGAGCCGCTTGTGCTACCGGAGCGCTATTGTCTTGCCTGGCCCCTCTCGACAAAATGACCTGGGCTCCCAGCCTGCCAGGGCTTCTATGTCATGGCCGGTCTGCTCAGGCAAGGGAAAGCTTCGGTTTTGGGCCGAAATTGGCCGCAGGCGGAGCATAAAGAAAGACGGAATTTGTCGACAGTGGAACAACTCCGAGACCACGAAAAGCCGGAGCCCAAGAGCGGCCAGGTTTGGGGATTTGTCCTCAAGCGACCCATCGTCAGCCTCAGTCTTTTGTGTGCGGTGTTGTTTCTTTCCGGATTAACCACCTTGCCGCCGCTCGACCGCGACGAATCTCGGTTTGCCCAAGCGACCTCCCAGATGCTCGAGACCGGAGACTTTATTGATATCCGCTTTCAAGAAGATCCGCGGTATCAGAAGCCGGTCGGCATCTATTGGTTGCAGGCTCTGTCCGTCGCCGCGCTCAGTGACGCGAGCGAGCGCGAGATTTGGGCCTATCGGCTGCCCTCGGCGCTGGCCGCTTGGCTGGCTGTGCTTTTAACCTTTTGGGGTGTTCGGCGGCTTTTCGATACGCCCACAGCAGTCATTGCCGCCGGTCTCTTAGCCGTCAGCGTGGTTGTTATGGCGGAGGCCAATATTGCCAAAACCGATGCCACGCTCCTCGCCACCATCGCCGCGGCGCAGATCTGTCTCGGCCTGATCTATTGCGGCGCTCAGGGGGCACAATCGACCGCCCGATTTGCCGTGCCGGGTCCGCTCAGCCTTGGCTTTTGGATTGCCGTCGGTGTCGGCTTGCTGATCAAGGGGCCGGTTATTGTGATGGTTTGTGGACTGACGATCCTGGCGTTGTGCCTTTATGATCGTGACATTTCCTGGCTGCGCCGTCTGTCCATACTGCCGGGTTTGGTGATCGTTGCAGCGATTGTTTTGCCGTGGGCCGGCGCCATCTGGCAATTGACCGACGGCGAGTTTTTTATGCAATCCGTCGGCGGCGATATGTTGGACAAGGTCAAAGCCGGACAAGAATCCCACGGCGCACCGCCCGGTTACTTTACGGTCCTCAGCTTTGTTACCTTTTGGCCAGGTTGTCTGTTCCTCATCCCCGCGCTCTATTGGGCCTGGACCCAACGTGCCAATGCAAGCATCCGTTTCCTGCTGGCCTGGGTCATCCCGGCATGGATCGCTTTTGAAATCGTGCCCACCAAGCTGCCCCATTACACCATGCCGCTTTATCCCGCACTGGCCGGGCTCTGCAGTGCCTGGATTATCGGCGTGTTGAGCCGCGGAGCAGAAGCGAGCGGCAGGTTCCCTCGATTGGAAGCTCTCAATCTCATCCTATTTGCGGTGATCTCCTTGGTTTTGGCTTTCGTCATCGCGCCGGTGCCCTATCTGTCATCCAATGTCGGCATCAGTTTGGGTTTTGCCGTCATTTTTGGGGCCATCATCGCCGCCGCGATCATTGGGCGTCTCAGAAACAGCGAGCCCGTCCAAACGGTTGCCCTCTTGGTTCTGGCTGCCCTGGTGTGGAACGGGTCTGTGAAATGGGTCACCATACCCTCAGCAACCGATTTTTATGTCAGCCCAAAACTCGCCGAGGCGGTGACACGCGCCGCTGACGGAAAACCGTCTTCGGTGGCGGTCAGCGGCTATCGGGAGCCCAGCCTCGTCTTCTTACTGGGCACCGAGACAAAACTCACCGACCCCAAAGGCGCGGCCAGGGAATTGGCCACCATTGATCAAGCTTTTGCGATTATAGACTCTAAAGGCGACCAGGCCTTTTTAGACCGTGCCCAATCGCTCGGCATCCGGGTCGAAAGTCTTGAAACTGTCACGGGTGTCAACTATTCACGGGGGGATGAGGTCGAGCTGCGCGTGTACCGAAGGGTTGACGAGTAAGATGAGCAACGAGATCGAGATCGAGGCGCGCCGCAAAAAGATTGAGGCCTATGCCCGCATTCTGCTGAAGCCGACGACGCTCACCGCCGTCACGGCGGGGCTGCTCTTTTTATGTGTCGTGCTTTACGTCTATGTGGACAAACCGCTTGCCTTCTTTATCGATGACATCATCAGCCGGCCGGCCCATCAATTGTGGCGGGACATCACCAAAGTCGGCGACAGTGTCTACTACATTCCGACCGCCATTCTTCTACTGATTGCCGGCCGCACCATGATGTTGTGGACCGCCCCCAAACCCATTGCCGAATGGTATGCCAATTTGGCCCGGTTGGGACTTTACGCTCTTACCAGCTTTGCCTTGGCGGGGCTGGTGGTTCATATCATTAAGAGATTGCTCGGCCGCGTTCGTCCCAAACATCTTTTATCCGACAATGAATACGGCCTGACTTTTTTAAATTCTGAATGGACCTACAATTCATTTCCGTCCGGCCATTCCCAGACCATCTTTGTGCTGGCAACCATTCTCACATTCTTCGCCCCGCGCTATTGGTGGGCCTTTATGTCGGTTGCCGTTGTCATTGCGCTGAGCCGCGTCATTATCAATGCTCATTTCTTGAGTGACATTATATTCGGCTCATTTATCGGTTTGGTGGTTGCACTATTTGTCAAACTGACTTGGTTCGACGACGTGACCAAACTCAATTACAAGCCATCGCACTTTTACCCAGCCAAGCCGGTGTGACGTCCGCATTCCGATGACCGCACATCCAGACCACATACCCATTTGGCGTCAGCCGGAATTTATCTGGGCGATCTCGCTGATCGCAGGCATCACTTTCATCCGGATGATTGTGGTCATCCTGTCCCCTTTCAATTTAGGCCCCGATGAAGCGCAATATTGGGATTGGAGCCGCGACCTCGCCCTCGGGTATTATTCCAAACCGCCCATGATCGCTTGGCTCATCGGGGCGGAGACATTTGTCTGCGGGGACAGCGAGGCCTGTATCCGGATCGGCTCGCCGATCATTCACGGGCTGACGAGTTTTGCCATCTTTGGACTCGCGCGGGCGCTTTTGGGCGGCAAGGTCGCGCTTTGGAGTTCGTTGATCTATCTGACCTTACCTGCCATTTCATTTGCCGCCGGCATCATGTCCACCGACCTGCCGCTCTTATTCTTCTGGACCTTTGGCCTTTGGGCCTTGCAGCGCTTTTTGAAAGTCGGCTCGTGGATTGATGCCGCCGCCCTTGGGGTCCTGTTGGGGCTCGGCTTCCTGTCCAAATACGCCATGGTCTACTTCTTAATATGTCTTGCGCTGTTCTTGATCTTAAGCCCGCAAGACCGATGGATTCTGAAAAGCCCAAAACTGGCATTGAGCTTAGGCCTTGCCGGACTCCTGATCCTTCCGAATTTATTGTGGAACGCGAGCAATGACTTCTCCACATTGAGACATACCGGCGACAACGCAAATCTTGGCGTTGACCTGTTCAACTTCGACAGCCTGGTGAAATTCATCGGCGATCAGTTCGGCGTCATGGGACCCACATTGTTCCCGATCCTGATCGTGGCCGGACTGGGAACCTTTTGGGCCTTGAAACAATCAAAGACGGTCGAACGCCCTTTCCTGTTGCTCGCCTGTTTCTCAATGCCGATTATCCTGATCGTCACCTTCCAGAGTTTTTTGTCCCGCGCCAATGCCAATTGGGCCGCGACCACCTATGCCGCCGGCTCCATTTTGGTAGCTGCCTGGCTCTTGCGAAAGGACTGGCAACGCTACTTGACCGGGTCTGTCGCGCTGCACATATTCTTCGGCGCCGCTCTCTATATCCTGACGCTCAACCCATCACTCATACAATCCATGAGCTTGGGTAACGCCTTTAAGCGGGTGCAAGGATGGGATCACATTGGCGAAGCGGTGATCGAGAGAGCGGCAAGCGAGCAGGCGGCAACACTCGTCGCGGACGATCGCATGATCCTCACCTCTCTGCTCTATTATGCCCGCGACTTAGAAACACCCTGGCGTATTTGGGATTATGACCAAATTGTTCAGAGTCATTATGAATTAAAGGTGCCCTACGACATGACGGCAGAGGATCCGGTTCTTCTGGTGGCACGTAATAAAGAGCCGAAGAGGATTTTGAGGCGGTTTGACAAAAGCCAGTTTATAGGAACGGTTGAAGTCACCGTATCGGAGAACCCACTGCGGACGCGTGAGGTTCATCTTTATCGTTTGGAAGAGTTTCGTGGCCGAAGAACAGAATCAGAGTGAACAAGGCGCGGTGGCTCTCAGCCGGACCGGATTTGCGTTCCTCCTCGTCGCGGCCATGGGATTCGTTGCCGCCATCATCTGGGTGTCGTTCCCGGGCATTGATCTTTGGGTTGCGGATCTTTTTGAACGCGGCGACTACAGCGACGCTAGGCGCTTCTACTTGCGTGAGCACCCCATACCAAAATTTCTCAATGACTTGGTCAAAGAAGGGGCTAACGTCATAGCCTTTCTTATTTTGTTCGGTCTGATCTTCACGACCATCGCCAAACGCTCCTTTCTCAAACTCAGCACACGAAAATACTGGTTCCTGTTTGCCTCCTTCATTTCCGGCCCTTTATTGGTGGCCAACGCCCTGTTTAAGGAAAACTGGGGGCGGGCAAGACCGCGAGATGTCACCGAGTTCGGTGGGGATTTTATGTTCACACCGCCGCTAATGATCACGGACCAATGTGAAACCAATTGTTCCTTTGTCTCCGGCGACGCCTCTCTTGCCTTCACCATGATTGCTTTTGCGTTTGTGACACCGATCATCAGAACACGGTGGCTGGTATTGGCAACCGGGTTTGGTGTCATCATCGGGATCAACCGTATTATCCAGGGCGCCCATTTCCTCAGCGATACGCTGTTTGCCGCCATCTTCATGAGTCTATGCGTCTTGTTGATGTATATGATTGTCATTGAGCAAAGATGGGGCATCAGCAGATGGTGCGAAGTTTGGATCGGCGGCGGGGCGCAGACCCTTTGGCGTGTCGGCAAACGAACTTTCGGCACTTTGCTCGACAAAGTCCGGCCGGGCACGCGACAGCAAATTCATGCACATCTCACGGATCTTGGATTCCGGGCCAGAGAGCCCGAAATGGAAACGCCGGTCTTCCGCGCCAACGCAACTTTGGGTGAACGCGTTCGCTTTTTCTTTGGCGCAAAGCTGAACGATGTCGTTGCGATCAAAACAACCGACCGAAGAGAGCCGGAACAAGAAGCTTTCAGTTGGGACGCTTCAGACGCAGAAGCAAAGTCAGAAGATATAAGAAAATAAACAGGCCGATATAAAACTCTTGGATCTCTTGATAATGCCGTGTGGGCATATTGAACATCGGACCCAAGGAAACATCGATATTGGCCTGGATCCGGTCCGGCAGCCGCGGCAGGAAAGTGAGCAACGCCGCCGGTATCAGCGCCGTTGTCGGCATCAGCCAATTCACCACCGGGTAGTTTGTCAAAAAGGCAAGCTTGCCCCGCCGGATCAACAACGGCAGCACAACGCCGGTCAGAAAAATCAAAATGCTGATCACGGCCCGGGGTTTTTGATCCAGCGCCCGCTCGGCCATATTGTGCAGATTGGTCTCATCTTGTTTGTTGAGTTCGGCCATCCATTCCGGCGTCCCCCAACCAAAAAAATGTTGTCCCCAAGAGGCTTCCTCGCCGGCAACAAAGATCGCCACCACCGCGACCACCGGGAACGTCCATTTGAGGGGGTGCCCCGCAAAAAGGGCACGGTAACGATAGATCAGAAAAGCACAGATCCCGGCGCCGAGGAAAAACAGCGTCGTCAGGTTTTCCCCCAGCCCCCGTTCGTCATTGACCACCCAAAAGTGGAATTCGTCGCTGACCAACAGAGATCCGATAACCAGAACATAAAAAACAATGGGGACCCAAAGCCACAACCAAGTCGGCGGGCGGCCTTTTAACCGGGCAAAGGCCGGGGCATCGGCCTCCAACAGGTCAAGAAGGCGGGTAACCGGTGCTGAATGTTCGACGCGTGACATGCTTGGTTCGTTCTCTCATTTACCTTGTCACATACATCACATAAGTGTCGTGATACGGTGATCCGTATATCATAAATTTGTCATGATGGAAAATCGGACAATGGGCATCTTGAAGACAGGTGATCACAATTCGGTGGTTTGCGTATTGGTCTGCAAGGGGAGCGCCGTGGGCCAAATGGAGAGGACAGATCTTTGACCGCAGAAAGTCAGCCGATTGAGAGAAGCGGTATAGATTGGGCCCGGCACCGCCTGTATGCCGGTTGGGGATTGGGCGCGACCGGCTCCCATATTCTGCTCTATGCCTCCAACTTGCTCCTGCTTTTTTATTTTGTGGATTTCATCGGGATCAATGCAGCCCTCGCTGGTTGGCTGATCTTGGGCGCCAAAATATTCGACATGGTCACAGATCCGACCATGGGCGTGATCAGCGACCGGACCACCAGCACCATGGGGCGCCGCAGGCCTTATTTGCTGGGCGGTTCATTTTTGTGCGGTCTTTCTTTTGTGGTCTTGTTCAACATTCCGGTGTTCGAGTCTCAAGGCCTGACCATCAGCTATACAATCGGCGCGCTGCTTTTATTCGCCTTGGCCTATACGGTGTTTTCCGTGCCTTATCTCGCCATGCCGGCGGAGATGACCGAGTCACCGCATGAGCGCACTACGATCATGACCTATCGTGTCTCCTTCGGCTTACTCGGCACCTTTACGGGCACAGCCGGGGGGCCGTTACTGGTCGGCGCCATGGGCGGCGGTTTAGCGGGATACGGCCAAATGGGCTGGATCCTCGGCGCTGTGATTTTTGTTCTTTGCCTTGCCGCTTTTTTCGGCACCGCCCGCGCGCCGCAAAAGGCACAAATACATGCCAATGTTCCGTTTGCGGATCAAGCGCGCCTGGCTTTGCAGAACAGGCCCTTCTTGATTCTTTGTTACACCAAGCTCATTCAATTGATGGGGCTCGCCAGCGTGCTTGCCACACTGCCCTTCTATACCAAATATGTTTTGGGCAAGACCGAAGCGGATATCGGTCTCTTCATGGTCGGCTTCACCCTTGTGGGCATTTTGTCCATGCCGGTCTGGTGGCGCTATGCCCGCCGATACGGCAAGCGTAGCGGATTTGTGGCGGTCTCTCTTTGCTATGCGTTCGGCGTCGCAACATGGTTGTTCTACACCCCCAATGAACCGGACATTTTCTACTTCCTGCGATCTATTCCCATAGGCATCGGCTCCGCCGGTATTCTTTTGATGGGCTTTGCCATGTTGCCGGACACGATGGAATATGACTTTTTGAATTCGGGCATGCGGCGCGAAGGCATGTTCTCCGGCTTGTTCACAACGGTGGAAAAATTAGCCAATGCGGTCGGCGTCGCCGTGGTGGGGACATTGCTTGGCTGGATGGGCTTTATCCAAGCCCGGGGCGATACGGTGGTCCAGCAACCGCCCAGCGCCGAACTCGCCATGTGGCTCGGGATCTCGGCCGTGCCGGTCGTCACCTCACTCCTCAGCTGTTTGGCCATCTGGCGCTATGATTTAAGCCCGGAAAAGCTCGAAAACCTTCGGAAACAAGCCAAAAATTAGTCCGATCTTAACGGTCACTGCCCAATGAACATGGGGCCGCAAGGCGATTGTACACGTCTGCCTTTCGGGCAAATCTAACCGCCCAAACCCAATATGTTTCGAAGGTGCCGTCTTATGAAAGTATTACGCTGGATCGGAAAGCTCTTTATCGGCTTGATTGCTTTGATCGTCATCTTCGTCGGCGGGACCTACGCCACGGACCCGGTCAAATTCGGACGCTTTTATTCGGCCCTCACCAATTTTGCTAATCTGGGGACGGACGAAGAATGGTGGACACCCAAGGCACCTATTGCCGGCGCCGACAATCCAGTCCCCGTCCCCATGGCCACACCGGAAGACCGCACCATTCGCGAACAGGCTTTTGGCCAAGTTGTCGAGTGGATGGAGAACAAGAACAGTATCGGCTTGGTGGTCGCCCATAAGGGACAAATCCAATTTGAAAATTATTGGCCCGGCTATGACGAGACGACCGTCAATGACACCGCCTCCATGCACAAATCGATTTTGGGATTGGTCTATGGCTTTGCCTTGGAAGACGGCGCCATCAAATCTCTGGACGAGCCGGTCAAAAACTATCTGACCGAATGGGCGGACGACCCCCGCGGCGATATCACCATTCGTCAATTGATGCACAACACCAGCGGCCTTTTCATTGACCCCTTTTCCATGAATCCGTTCTCCCGCACGGCGGAACTGTTTTACGGCGCGGATGTTGAAAAGATCGCCTTGGAAACCAAGCGCGACATTGAGCCCGGCACAAGGTTTCAATATTCCAGCCTGAACTCACAGCTGCTCGGGATCATCCTCCAACGGGCCACCGGCCAAGATCTCGCCGACTATGAATCGGAAAAGCTCTGGAAGCCCCTCGGTGGCGGCGAAGCCAATCTGGTGCTCGACCGCGACGGCGGGATGGCGCGCACCTTTTGCTGTTTCCGGGCCACGCCGAGAGAATGGACAAGGCTCGGCATCTTGCTCGCCAATGGCGGTAAGATGGGCGACCGGCAGATCATTCCCGAAGGCTGGATGGACGAATGGCTGAAACCAAGTCCCCTCAACCCGCAATATGGCTTGCAAGTTTGGCTCGGCACCGACTTTACCGGCGAGCGGAGCTATCACGAGAAAACCAGCCTCGCGATCAAACACGAAAACCCTATCGCCGCCGATGACATGTTCTATTTCGACGGGGCCAGCGGCAATCGGCTCTACGTCATTCCGTCCAAAGAACTGGTCATCGTGCGCACGGGCGGTTTCAATTTTGATTGGGAAGAATCTTTTGTCCCCAACACACTGATCGACGGGATTTTGAATTACATTCCCGCCAGTCAGCAATTGGGTGAGCTGCCGCCAATTCCGCCGGACCAAGAACTCTTCTGGTGGCGCTATTTCAACTTGCCGGAAAATATCTTTGAGCCGCCCATGTCTTGGTACGAGCCCAATGAAAAAATCGCCGGTGCAGAAGACGGTGAAGCGTTTTTCCCGGCAGCGGAAAACGTCACCATTGATCCGGACGCCATCAAAGCCGCCGAAGAATTTGCTACCGCCAACAACACCACAGCGCTGGTGATTTTGCATAAAGGTAAGATCGCCCACGAAGCCTATTGGGACGGCTATAGCCGCAACAAGATGTTCAGCTCTCATTCCATGAACAAAACCATGACCGGTCTTATGGTCGGCCTGGCCTTGGAAGACGGCTATATCGAGTCGCTGGATGATCCGGTGGTCAAATATATCGAGCGGGCCCGAGGTACCGCCTATGAGCAACGCACCATCAGGCAACTTTTATGGATGTCATCGGGCGCCGAAGATACCGGCCGGGTGCAACAACCCAACACCAAGAATTATCAATTGGCCTATGGAGAGGATGCCATTGCCGCCTCCCTGGTCTACGAATTGCCGGAGCCGGCGGGCGAAAGTTTCAATCATGAAAACACCCAGCCGCTCTTGCTTGGGGCCATCGTGGCAGCGGCCAGCGGGAAACGCTATGCGGAATACGCCTCGGAACGCTTGTGGAAGCCCCTCGGCTTGCGCACCTCAACGCTTTATCTCGACCGCGAGGGCGGCACGCCTCACACCGATTGCTGTCTGTTGTCTTATCCGACCGACTGGATGAAGGTCGGCGAAATGCTGCGCAACGACGGCAAGGTCAATGGCGAGCAGCTCATACCGGAAAGTTACTTGGCCGAGATGCTGACACCCTCACCGGCTTACGCCAATTTCGGCTTCATGATTTGGCTCAGCAATGAGTTTGAAGAGACGCGCTATTATCGCAAGGGCATGCCCATGGGTAATAACCATTCGGAGCCCTTTGCCGCGGACGACGTCTTTTTTCTCGACGGGTTCGGCAACAAGCGTGTTTGGGTGATCCCCTCGAAAGAACTCGTGATTATGCGTCTTGGATTTTTGTCGCCCACATTCGATGAGGCTTTCATCCCCAACACGATCATCCGCGGTCTGTTGAACTAGACTCTATTCGGCCGCCTCTGTGGCGGGCGACGGCGTCACCAGCGGTACCGGATCGAGCACCCAATTCTTTTCTGTGCGCCGGGCCGGGCACGGGATCGCCACCGCCGTATCACCGCGCAATGCCCGCTGGGCCTGTTGATCAATACGCCAGCCTTTGTCTTCCCAAGACTTGAGCCATTCGCGGTAATGCACCACCGACTTGTCCGTCGGCATAAAGGTTTCTTTGGTGGTCGAGTCCGGTGTCCGGATCGGCCAAAGCGCCGTCAGGATGCCCACATCTTCATTCACCACCGTCATGTTGATGTCCATGAAGGGCTCATCGACGCTTTCTTCCAACATGTGATTGCGCGTATTGACAAAGAAGATACGGGTGCGGTTTTCATTCACAGGTGCTTCGAAAAAGTATTGATGAATAAAGCGCACCCCGCCGAATTGAATCCAGGTCATGAGCGTATTGGGCCCGTGATGGCCGGAGCCGGCTTCCGCATCAAAACCGGGCACGTTGGATTCAAAGGCGGCAAAAAACTTGTGCCCATAGGGTAAGGGGTCGAGATCAAAATTATCCGAGACCACTTCCGGCGCCCCTTGGGACGGATGAACAAAGGCATTATGGGCCGGGTCCAGCCCGTTCTCCATGGAGCGTTCGTAATAAGCCTCCAGCTCGATGATCTTGACCGCATTGGCCCGCCAGCCTTCTTGACCATACTCTTCAATCTCATAAAGCGGCGGCCGTTCTTCTGCCGGCAGATCGCCGAGAAAGGCAAAGACGATGCCGTATTTCTCTTGGGTCGGATAGGCATCCACTTTGGCCCGGGACGGCACTTTGCCGTCGGCGCCGATCGACGGAATGAGACGGCACTTGCCGTCCTTATCGAATTGCCAGCCGTGATAGGGGCAGACCACGCAATTGTCTTGGGTCCATCCTTTGCTCAGGGATCCGCCGCGATGGACGCAAGTGTCGCTCAGCACATGAGCGGCACCGTCTTCATCGCGAAAGGCGACAAATTGCAAACCCATCACCGTCGCCCGGTAAGGCGCATCGGCCGTCACTTCGTCACTCAATCCGATCGGATACCAGAAATTGATATACATGCGCCCTCTCCTCACCCAATTCTTGCCGCCTTTGGGCGCTAGAGCAAGAGGCATGAGGGAGCGAACATGAAAAAGCACCTTTGGGCCATCCTTCTCATCTGCCTTTGGCCGGTCACGGCGGCGGCCGGCGACAGCACCTGTTTCGGCACCACCGGCAACGGGCGTTTGGAGGACGGCGTCAGACTGCCGGCAAGCGGTCAGAATTTTTCGTCCTATAGTCTCTTAGGCATCACCTTGGGGCGGACTTACGTCCATTCGAAAGTGGCCGCGGCGGTCACGGACGCTTTTACCGATCTGGAAAGCACGCGCCCGGAGACGGTCTTTGTCTATGGTGAAACCGGGTTTAAGTCCGGCGGCACATTCCGCCCGCACAAAACCCATCAAAACGGTTTGTCCGTTGATTTTATGATTCCGGTACGGAACAAAAAAGACAAATCTATTCCGCTCCCCACCCATGCGTTCAACAAATGGGGCTATGATTTGGAGTTTGACGCTGAAGGGCGCTTGGACGACATGGCCATCGATTGGGAGGCCATGGCCGATCATCTCACCGCTTTACACAAAGCGGCAAAGGCCAACGGCATCGGTATCTGGCGCGTGATCTTTGACCCGAAGCTGCAGCCGTTTTTGTGGCAGACGAAGAACGGCGCCTATCTTCAAGCCAATCTGCAATTCTCCACCCGGCGCTCCTGGGTGCGCCACGACGATCATTACCACGTAGACTTTGAGGTGCCGTGCAAAGGCATCAATGGCTGACGCCTCTTGCCAGCCCCTCAATACAAGAATATGGCTTAGCCTGGCAGGCATGAGTGATCTCAGCACAGAAAAGAATTTCAATATGCGACTTTATCGCCCGGTGGGCCCAAAAGAACTTGAGCTGATAGAAGCAAGCGGGTTTTCCGCCTACCCGCCACGCTTGCCTGAGCAACCGATCTTCTATCCAGTCACGAATTTTGACTACGCGGAACAAATTGCCCGGGATTGGAACTCAACCAAGTCCGACGACGGCAAGAAAGGCTTCGTCACAACTTTCGAAATTGATGACGACTACGTATCTAAATTCGACAGGAAAATTGTCGGCGGCAAGGAGCATGAGGAACTTTGGATTCCCACTGAAGAGTTGGACGAATTCAACCGAAATATTATCGGCAAGATAGAAGTCGCCGCAGAGTATTTTGATGGCAAGCGAATATAGACGTCAGAAGCGGAAGTCAGATGTGAAGGCGCTATTGCAGAATATACTTCGACGATCAGCAGCAGGACTCTTATCCGCTCTCAAGTGGATTATCGTCGTCGAAGCCAAAGTGATTACCGTCCTTGCGTTGGTTGCGATTACCACATGGTTTGGGTGGGACTACTTCATGCGCACCCAAACAGACGAACATTTTAGGAGAATAATTCCAAGTAACTTTGTCTTGAAAGAAACTATTCATATTACTTGGTCTATGACCTGCGGTGTCGGAATCTATTCTCTCTCTTCTTTAGATCTCGACTCTACACGTACCAGAGGAACAGCTTTTACCGAGATCATGTCCGGCAAGCCGTTTAATGAACTTCTTGATGGCGTCCAGAATGCGCGGTCGATAGGGAATGTCGTTCTAGATGGCAAGTACTGCATCTATGACTCTGAACATCGAGATCCTATGATGGATACAATGTATTCTTCCGATGCTTATTTCTCTTATCGGCCAAAAGGGGGTCACGTTGTGGCATACAATGCCTCAACCAATCGACTGTATGTCATGTCCGGAGGAAATTAGAAACCACGCCGGGACCCTATCAGACATGAAGTGCAACTCACGCTCTCACGTCACCCGCATTTCATATTCCGAAGACCATAGATTACTTCATGCGGGACGAATTTCATTTGCTCAAAACTCCACAGATACTGAGCGTCCTCTTCTATCAAGACGGCATGGGCCGAGCGCGCAGGATAATCCAACTCGCTGAGAAGTATTTCCCAGGACCAAGCGCGCCTCAAACAATAGGGACTATCCGTTTGTGCGACGGCGTTCGCCCACATCAGGGCCGAAAGGATGACTTCCAGACAAAGAGTTGCGGCCATCACAAAAACAGCAGCCCCAACAACGGCGCTTTTGGAACTGAAAGCCATTAAACCGGCGCGATTGAGTGCAAAGTATGTCGGCGGCGCGGCCAGCAAAAGGGCGGGAACGGAGACCCATAGGGCTTTCCCGGCGGCAAGCATCAGACCGATCGGCGTTAAGAGCCCGCCAAAGTAGACGAGTCCGAACACAATTCCTAAGCCGCCGCCCCGATCGACCATCCCTAGCGCGACAAGAGTCCAACAGATCCAGACAGTTGCTATAAACCCAAAGATACCATTACGGAACCGAATGGCCCCAAAGAGACTGACGGCAACTAAGGTAAGATGTAAGAACAAAAATGGGTAGGGATTGGAGAGCACTGTCGTCAATTCCGAATTTAAAATCCTGGCAGTTTTGTCTCTAGTGTTTGACGATCTAAAAGCGCAACGTAAGGCCCGGATCTAATGCGGAATGACATACACTTGAACTATCAATCCGCTTCTACCACCGGGTTCAGGTTGTCCATGTCCCGCAAGAGCTTCCAAGCGCCGTCGTCTTTTTCATAGATCAAAAGATACCGGCCGTTATGGACAAAGGGTTTTGCGTCCGGTTCGCTGGGCGCGATCTCAAAAGAAAACGCGCCGCGGATCAGGGCCCAGTCGCCGTTGATCCGGATTTCCTGCAGATCGTCTGTCATGGTCAGATTGGGCCTACCGATCCGCGATTGAAAATAGGTTTGGACCGCCTCGTAACCCCGTGTCGTGACCTGATTGTGGGGCATGAGCAGGGCATCTTCGTGCATCAGGTTCATCAGCGCATCGAGATCGCCGGACGTATAGGCCTCCACCCAATCTTTCGAGATTTGCAGCAATTGCGCTTGGTCTTCCTCAGTGCCACCGCTGATCTCAACGGACAGAGCCGGATGGGTTTGGATCGACAGCAAAGCCGTGATCGCCAGAAAACCCAAAGACAGTTGCTTGATCATGATTATTCTCCCTTAGCGCAAATCCCGTAATCCCACTCGTGCAGCAGTATAGGTCGGATCATTTGGGTTTTGCCACCCTGCCGTATCGGGCGGACGAGGACCACGAAGGATCGCAATGCCGGTATTGCTCCGCCGTCAAACCGTTGAAATTGTGGGCGTTCTGCCAACTCGGCCGACTGCGGTAGGCCAATGAACCATTTTGGGAGGTCGTCCGACTTACACGTGTTAGACTGATCAACTCACTGATGAAAGGACAAAGTCATGTCAAAACATCTCGTCAAAACAACAGCCGTGGCGCTCGCCATCTCCTTCATATCAACAGCTGCGATGGCTGGGGGCCATTGTGCCGCACCAAGCGCGTCGACGGACATCACCACGCCGGAATCGACCGGCGATCGGCCCAGCAATCCTAACCTGGCCATTCTGACAACCGATGGAAGAGCGACATCAGATGACGTGCAGAACGATATGCCACTCGCGTCAGCGCCCGAAGAGACTCAAGGCGCTGGCGACCGAATGGATAAAGACAATCTCGCGATCGTTGCGACGGACGGCAGGTCTACGAATGACAAGTCGGAGGATGAGTGCCGCTAGACTTCAGGCGTGAGCCATAAGCGGACTCAGGTTTCTGACCATGTTTTGCCATTGATGAATGCAGGTCTGATTGTCATCTATGAAGAAGATTCTTGTACCAATAACCGCTTTGATTGCAGTCATTCTACTGATTTCCTCTCTCTATTTGTATGATAGTCAGAAAACCTTTCCTCTAGATTGGTCATCTCGACTCTACATTCAACTCTATGGCGACCAATTGCGCGAACTCGCCCAGACTTTCCAGAGCGACGAAGAAATTAGAATGTTGGCTTATGGAGAAGAAGGAGGAATGTTAGTTAAGAGAGAGCACAATGGCCCAGTGGTGAAAGCTAGCGCAGCACAAATCAGTCGCTATCTGCCGCTATATCAAAAGTGGTTGCCCCAACGCTTGGCACCCGACTGGATCTCTAAAACCTCGGAAGGCGTTGTGGTTTGGACCGTCGGATATGGCGGCGATTTCAGATATCAACTGGACGTAACGCTCGTTTATAGTCCAAAAACTCGTAAGGATTTACCGGCTTGCGAAGATTCTATTCTTGAACAAGAAATTGCGTATTGTGGAGTGGAGATCAATTCGGATTGGGATCTCCAATATTTGTCCGTCAGATACTGCCCTCAAGAATCTTCGATGGATGAGTGCGGAGCTTTCCTTGAGCAAAGTTTACAGAATAACTGATGACCGCCACGGGAAACTTGCTGACCCATTCGGCGCGGCACTGACCTTCAATTTCTTGTGACATCGCGGCGCACCAACACAGATGAGGCCCGGTTATTCTCATCGGCTTTTCATGGGAAGGTCAGGCCGGCCTTTGAAAGACGAAGATTCCTCGCTATAACCTGTGCAACTGGTTTCTATTCTGTGAGGTATTCAGGTGAATTTGATGAAGAAGAGCTGTGCACTTTTTGTCTTGGGGTTGGCGTTCGTTGCGAGCCCCACTTTACTTCAAACCGCGTCAGCGGGCGGCCATGCGGCCAAAGCGCCGGCTCTTTTGGATTTTTCCGAAATTCAAACCTACAACCGCGATGATCACAAGCGCGACGTCACCAAATGCGACGAGCTGGCCGCGCATCCGAGCGACCCGGAGAAAGTCACCGAGGGCATCGCTGAAAAATCGGTGGACAAAGAAAAAGCCATTGAGGCTTGCCTTACGGCAGTCCAAGCCGATCCGGACAATCCGCGTTTGAATTATCAGCTGGCCCGCGTCTTCGGATATGCCGGCAGACACGCAGAAAGCGACCCCTATCGTCTGCAGGCGTTGAAGGCCGGATACCCGCAATCATTATTCGTCCTTGGCTATATCCGATTGGAAGGCTGGGACGGCCGTGCCGCCGACCCGTGCTATGGCGGCGAACTGATCCGTCGTTCTGCGGAAGTCGGCACCTATGCCGGCCTCATCGGCTTTCCCCATTATGCGTCAACGGGCCGGTTTGACGGCTGCGAGTCCTATCCGGTCATCGACCAAAAGGAAATCAACGAATTCCTCACGCAAGCGGAAGAAGGGGCCGACGGCTATTATCAGGAAATCTTGGTCAAACAGGTGAAGGCCGCCTTCGCGTCCAACTGAGTTACTCAGCCGACAGACCTAATAGTCCAGATACTGACTGAAGTTGACCAGATTGCCTTCGCTGTCCACCGCCAAGATTTGTCTGTAGCCGGGCTGTGAATCGATACCGGCTTGATCGTTGATGCCGTCCACTTGCGGCAGGGCGGCACCGGCCTGTTGTAAAGTGGCGAGAACCTCGTCGGCGGAGGCAATGCTGAAATTCGCATAACCGTTGCTGCGATGGGGCATGGCGACATACGGATTGGGGCCCTCTGCCGGCCCGGCCAAGCCAAACACACCGGATGTCGACCAAAAGCCGAACCAAGCCTCGTCGCGATAAGGCTCGGCGCCGAACAATGTCTTGTAATAGCGGCCTGCCACGCCCTGATCGGTAGCCGGATAGGCCGTGTAATCCATCGAGTCCACTTGGACATTCTGATCAACATCTTTGCGTGCGATATAAGATTGCTCCAACGTCCAGCCCGCGCCGTCCGGACGCCAGACTTGTTTGACAAAATAACTTTGGTACTGGCGTGCGCCGCTGCGCGGGCTTAACTCAAGCTCAAACGTGGCTAAAGCCTGGAGCCCCAAATTGCGGATGCGTACATTGCCGATTTTCACATCCGCATCGACACCGTCTTTACCCCGATCAAAAGCGCGCCAACGCTCTGTAGCCAAGGTCACAATGTCATCGGCACCGGTCGACAGGCCGGCGGAATCGTCAATCCAGAGGGTATCTTCCGTTAAAACGGACGTTAGAGTCGGCCAATCAAAGGTGAGCCACGCCGAGAGGGCTTGGCGAATCTCGTTTTGAGGACCGGATGCGCCTGAAGTGCTCAACTCCATGGTGATATCCGGACTGACTCTTTGCGCGTTGACAACGGGCTGCAGCCAGCGCCAGGCAATCAGATTGCCCGCCGTGTCCTCGGTTACCAAACATTCATGCGCGCCGCACGCCACTTGCCGGGCGCTCTCGTCGCCGATCGCCTTGAGCTGATCCGCAATGACCGACAAGTCGTTCACATTGACCAAGGCCAACCCATTGGCTTGACCGTTTTTGAGAACAATGCGGTCGTCAAAGGGCTCGGTCGTGAGTTCAAAAAAAGCGTCACCCATCTTAAAGGCGGCGTGCGTATCGGTCTTTTCGACCGGCCGGCCCAGCAAGGGCCGATAAAAGGCCACCGCCCGGTCTATATTGTCCGCGGGATAGAGAAAGTCGAATTGAAGCGGCGTGACCCGGTCGGGCACGCTTTCCGGTAAAAAGGGCACATCTCCATCGCCGAGCGCCCAACTCTCTACATGACTGACAATCTTCCAGCCGTCATTAAACCGTTTAAAGGTCTGCCAAATGGTGGCGAGATCGCCGAATTCCCAGCGCGCGCCGCCTCTGATTTGCACCCGGTAGGTGGCGGAGGCATATCGACCATCGACCACGATATCGCCGTCATAGGCGATCATTTGCAACGAACTTTGAAAGCCCTCCGGCCGTTCGCCGCGGGACTCTTGAGCTATGATCCCAAGCACCGCGTCTTTGCCGAAAGCGCCCTGCCCTTGCCGAAACCGGATGACATCCTTGTCGAGCAAATCGGCCAGGCGGTCCGTTTGCCGATCAAGCCAGAAACGATGATAGCGGCGCATCACCCCAATGATCTGCTGGGCATTGTTGAAGTCGGACGATTCATAATTGATCGACCGCTCAAAAATAAAAAACCGTCCCCAAAGAGACGGGTCGGTGACAACTTTTGATTCAAGCTGCACCGGCAGCGGATTATCCGTAATGGCGCCGGCAAATTGGATCGGCGTCGGCGCCACCTTCTCTGGCGTTGATGCCGCCTCTTGCGCCGGTTGATCGCAAGCGGCAAGACCAGCCATGAGGCCGAGTGCAAATATGGCCGTTACGGTCCGTCGCAACATGACAAGATGCCTCTCATAACCCGCGCCCATGCCGCCCGCTGCGGGAGCTAGGTCAAAGCTAATCTGATTTGGCGCTGATCGCCAGGCGAGATTGTGCTTGGCGGCAGCCAAACAGACATTCCTATCCAAAAAGCATATGATTGAGGTAGATCACCGAATCCGGAATATCGAAAATAAAAGAGAAGGTGATCACCGCCGTCATTAAGCCGGACCAGAGCGCATAAAGCGATCGCTCTTTGAGAAAGGGCCGCCGCGTCAGCAGCAGAACAAGTGCCGGCGTCCAAAAGATCACATGAATAAGAGCGAAGAGGCCGCCCAGAGGAACGAGGCCGGTCTGCGGCACAACGAGAATGGCGGTCAACGTGGACGCCACAAAACCGCCCACCGCCCATCGGGCCTCCACACGCCGCCAAACAAAAAACAAGCCGGCGAGGAACACAATGGACAGAATGTTCAGCCAGGTTTGAATCCAGCGCGGCATGGCGGCCATGGCCTCGCCGTCAAAGAGCTGAAGCGCTTTATATCCGCGTTCATAGGTTTGGGCGGCCTCTTGCGCCAAGGCAGGCTGTATCAAGAGAACCCCAAGAAAAATTCCATAAACTGTTATGTTCAGCCGGTTCATGGGCGCATCCTTCGTGTGAGCCGGCGAGTCTAGCGGCGGATCTTGTTCGGCGCAAACCGCTGCCTTACAGAGTCAACCCCACCAGAGCGCCGGACAGGCATGTGGCCATCAGACCGCCGATCAAAGAGCGCGGGGCAAGAGCGATAATATCATCCCGGCGGGCGGGCGCCATCACGCTTAAGCCGGCAATCATCATGCTGACACTGCCGAGATTGGCAAAACCGCACATGGCGTAAAGCAAGATGGTCCGGGAGCGCAAAGACAAGGTCCCGTCATCCGCCGCCGCCAGATTAAGATAGGCAATAAATTCATTGAGCACGGCCTTGGTGCCGATGAGCGCGCCGGCCTCAGACACTTCCGCCCAAGGGATCCCGATGGCCCAGGCAAGGGGCGAAAAGATCCATCCGAAAATGATTTCAAGGGACAGACCAAACCCGAGTCCGCTGCCGATGAGGCCGAGGCCCTGATCAACAATATACACAAGTGCCAGTATGGTGATCAGAGTAGCGCCTACATTGACCATGATGATGACGCCGTCTTGTGTTCCTTTGGCGAAGGCATCGATGACACTACGATATTGAAGCGTGGCTTTGGCCCCGTCGATTTGAGTCTTGCCGTCATCAGGGATCATGATTTTGGCGATGGCGATGGCACCGGGAACCGATAAGAGAGACGCAGTAAGAATATGCCCCAGCGCCCCCGGGATGACAGGTTCCAAAATGGCGGCATAGATGGCGAGCACCGTCCCGGCCACGGTGGCAAGCCCGGTGGTCATGATGATCAGCAATTCACCGCGCGACAGGCTTTCCAGATAAGGCCGGATGAGAATGGGCGCCTCAATCATGCCCATAAAAACATTACCCGCCGCGCCCAGACTGGTGGCACCGCCGATGCGGGTCGCACGTTCGAGCGCCCAGGACAGTCCGTTCACGATCCATCTTAAGAGTCCCACATGCCAGAGAATGGCGGCGAGCGCCGAGGTCACCAAGATGATGGGCAAGGTTTGGATGCCCAAAATCAACATGGCATTGGCATCCGAAACCTCAAAAGGGGCCGGGCCCCCGCCCAAATAGCCGAACACAAAGCTGGTGCCCTGCAATGTGGCGTCCTGGATGAGGCGCACAAAAGACGAGATCGCAAAAAGCTCGGTTTGGATGAAGGGGATAAAGGTGACGCTGAGCAGAATGGCGGTTTGGAGCGCAAGGGTGCTCGCAATCAGTCGAAACGGCCGTTGCCCGCGATCTTCGGACCAAACCCACGCGAGCCCGAAAATGGCGATCACGCCCACCAAGCCCTGCAGCGGCAAATCAGCGTCGGACAAAACACCCCCCTTTTGTAAAACCACTTAGCCGCTTTAGGATCAAAAAGCGCTCATGTCCAGCCTAGCCTTCAGGGGGTGAGCCGTTTTCTTGAATTGCAATGTATGAAAGCTATGAGCGGCCTTTAGGCATGTGCTCCTCGTGGGGAAGAGTTGCCAAAGCCTTTGTGAGTCAAAAGCAGGCATCAAGAAGCGTGAACCAACTATGGACTACACTATTGAAGTTTTATTGAATCGATTGAATTTCTCAATGCATTTTCGTAGGAAGGAAATTCGTCTTTAGTAGAATTGAAGTTAACCAAAAGCATTTCCCCTTTATATGTTGTTATCAGCATAATGTTGTGGAGGTCGGTGCCTTCCTCATTCCATGTCATTTCAAGAAATACCCAACCCTTCCCATTTAGCTGGATTATCTCACTGCTAATCCATTTTATATCGACAGGACCGCGATTAAACATATTCTCGAAGTCTTGCTTTAAAGCTGAGAGGGGTTCTCCTGTCACGACAAGACCCACCGAAACAAAATTTATCGTAGTTCTTGCAGTGTTATTCCCCATGGCGAAAAATGGGCCATTGTCCCACTTTAGTTCTTGTATTTCTTGAGAAAGCTCAGTGAAGCCATCAGGCGCATCGAATGAGATGCCGGTATCACCGATTACAACTTCTTCAGAAATTGCTGGGGTTGAAAAGAGGATAGAAACGACGAAAATTAGATGTCTCATAGCACCATCTTACCGAAATAAGACTTATAACATGCGATAATGTCCAACATCCATCTCTCTGAGTATGTCCGCTTTGGGTCATTTGCTGACATGGCGAACTCAAGCAACCGGGACCATCTATGTCCGCTCTTTGCCAGATACCGGACACGGGCCGGCAAGACAAATCGTTAATCCGCAAACGGATCACGCATGAGGATCGTGTCGTCCCGCTCCGGTGAGGTAGAGAGAAGCGCGACCGGCGCACCGATCAACTCTTCAACCCGGCGGACATATTTGACGGCGGTGGCCGGCAGATCCGCCCAAGAGCGGGCGCCTTGCGTGGACTCAGACCAGCCTTCGAGCGTTTCGTAAATCGGCTCGACACGGGCCTGGCGGTCCCGGCCGGCGGGCAGATGATCAATTTCTTTGCCGTCTAATGTGTAGCCCACGGCCACTTTCAATTCGTCCATGCCGTCAAGCACGTCGAGCTTGGTGAGCGCAATGCCGTCAATGCCGCCGGTGATCATGGATTGGCGCACGAGCACCGCGTCAAACCAGCCGCAGCGGCGCGAGCGCCCGGTGACCGTGCCGAATTCGTGGCCCCGTTCCCCCAAGCCTTGGCCGATCTCGTCGGTCAGCTCGGTCGGGAACGGCCCCTCGCCGACCCGCGTGGTGTAAGCTTTGGTGATGCCGAGCACATAGCTCAAAGCCGACGGCCCCAGACCTGAGCCAGCCGCCGCTTGGCCCGCAATGGTGTTGGACGAGGTGACGAACGGATAGGTGCCGTGATCAATGTCGAGGAGCGTGCCTTGCGCGCCTTCGAACAAAATGCGTTTGCCGGCCTTGCGCACATCATCCAAACGCCGCCAAACCGGGGCGGCAAAGGGAAGGATTTTTTCGCCAATGTCTTGGAGCTTGGCGAGCAGTTCGTCGCGATTGGCTTCAGGCTCGCCTAAACCGCGGCGCAAGGCATTGTGATGGTCAAGCAGTCCGTCAATTTTGGAGGCGAGCGTGTCACTGTCGCTGAGGTCAATCAGCCGGATCGCCCGGCGGCCGACTTTGTCTTCATAGGCGGGCCCGATGCCGCGTTTGGTGGTGCCGATCTTGGTGCCGGTGGCTGCCCCTTCGCGCAACACGTCGAGTTCGCCATGGACCGGCAAGATCAAGGAAGCATTTTCGGCGATCATTAAATTGTCCGGCGTGATCGATACGCCCTGCCCGCTTAAGCGGTCGATTTCATCGACCAAGGCCCACGGGTCCACGACGACACCGTTACCGATGACGGAAATCTTCCCCTTACGGACGATGCCGGACGGCAAAAGACTGAGTTTGTACGTGGTCCCGTCGATCACCAGCGTATGACCGGCATTGTGACCGCCTTGGTAGCGCACCACCACATCGGCGCGCTCCGACAACCAGTCGACAATTTTCCCTTTGCCTTCGTCGCCCCATTGGGCACCGACCACAACCACATTGGCCATTCGCCGTCTTCTCCTCACATGAAAAGGCCGGTTGGAGCGGAACCCCAACCAGCCGCGATGTGTGTTCTAGCGCTAAATTTGCGTGAGCGCCAGAGCCTAAAAAGACAGAGCTTTGGCCTGTACGACCTGTGGAATCTCGCCCACTTTGGCCAAAGTTGCCTCGTCGATGGGCTGATCAATGGCGACCAAAGCAATGGCATCATCGCCCTCATCCTTGCGGCCCAACGCAAAGGTCGCAATGTTCAGATTGGCGTCGCCCAACACCGTTCCCAAAGCGCCGATGAAGCCAGGCTTGTCCTGATTGGTGACATAAAGCATATGGGGCGTGACTTGCGCCTCAAGGCCGATGCCCTTCACCTGGATAATCCGCGGCTCGCCGTCAGAGAAGACCGTGCCGGCGATGGAGCGGGTCTGGCGTTCGGTGTGCACGATCAGGCGGACATAGGTGCCGTAAACGCCTTTGGCGCTTTTGGTCACCTCTTCCACTTCGATGCCCCGTTCTTTGGCAACGACGGGCGCGTTGACCATGTTGACCTCAGAGACTTGCGGACGCAGCAGGCCTTCCAAGGCGGTGGCGGTCAACGGTTTGAGATTATAGTCCGACACCGTGCCGGCATATTCGATCTCTACTTTGTTGATGGCGCTCTCGGTCACTTGGCCCGCAAACAAACCCAATTGCTCAACCAATTTGATGTAAGGCCCAAGCTGCTGGGCTTCATCGGCGGTGACCGACGGTGTGTTCAGCGCATTGGTGACGGCGCCGTCGAGCAAATAGTCCGCCAATTGCTCGGCCACTTGCAGGGCGACATTCTCTTGGGCCTCGCTGGTGGAGGCGCCCAAATGCGGTGTGCAAATGACATTCTCGGTGCCGAACAAAATGTTTTCCTTGGCAGGCTCTTCGGCAAACACATCCAAAGCGGCGCCGGCCACGTGACCATTGTCAATGGCCGCTTTCAAAGCCTCTTCGTCAATCAAACCGCCGCGGGCGCAATTGATGATCCGCACACCTTTCTTGGTTTTCTGCAGGGCTTCCGCACTCAAGATGTTGCGCGTCATATCCGTCAGCGGCGTGTGCAACGAAATAAAGTCGGCGCGCTTCAACAACTCGTCGAGCTCGACTTTCTCCACGCCAATCTCCTCCGCCCGGTCTTGAGTGAGGAACGGATCAAAGGCGATGACTTTCATGTGCAAGCCTTTGGCGCGGCTCGCCACAATCGAGCCGATATTGCCGCAGCCGATGATCCCTAGTGTTTTACTGGTGACTTCGACACCCATGAATTTGGATTTTTCCCATTTGCCGGCATGGGTGGATTCATTGGCCGCCGGAATCTGGCGGGCCAAAGCCATCATCATGGAAATAGCATGCTCGGCCGTTGTGATTGAATTACCGAAAGGCGTGTTCATGACCACGATGCCGCGGGCCGTGGCCGCCGGAATGTCGATATTATCGACGCCGATCCCGGCCCGGCCGATGGCTTTCAAATTGGTGGCCGCTTCGATGACATCGGGTGTGGCTTTGGTCGCCGAGCGCACGGCCAGGCCGTCATAGTCGCCGATGATGGACAGAAGCTCGTCTTTGGACAGGCCCGGTTTGAAATCGACGTCGAGGCCGCGATTTTCGAGAATCTCAACAGCCGCAGGGCTGAGCTTGTCGGAAATAAGGACTTTAGGCATGGGTTGGTTTCCCTGATTGCGGTTTTGCAAAAAGCAGTGACCGGTCAAATGTCGTGATCAAGATTTAGGACAGAAAGTCCGCGGAGGCGGTTGCGAAGGCCCAGTCCAGCCAAGGCAACAAAGCTTCCAGGTCGGCATTTTCGATCGTCGCCCCGGCCCAAATGCGCAGACCGCTTGGCGCATCGCGATAGGCGCCGATATCGTAGGCAACACCTTCCGCATCCAAGAGCGAGGCAATTTTCTTCGCCAAGGCCGCCTGGTCGTCATCGCTCAGCGCCAATACGGCCGGATCGACAATCTTCAAACAGACCGACGTATTGGAGCGTATGGCAGCATCCTCTGCCAAGAAGCCGACCCAATCCGTCGCCTCAACCCAATTGGCGAGGGTCGCCAAATTGCTGTCCGCCCGGGCGATCATAGCGCCAAGCCCGCCGATCTCTTCTGCCCATTTCAGGGCGTCCAAATAATCTTCCACGCACAACATGGACGGTGTGTTGATGGTGGCACCGGTAAAGATGCCTTCGATCAGCTTGCCGCCTTTGGTCATGCGGAAAATCTTCGGCAACGGCCAGGGCGGAGTGTAACTCTCCAGCCGTTCCACAGCCCGCGGGCTCAGGATCAACATGCCGTGGGCCGCTTCACCGCCCAGCACCTTCTGCCAGGAATAAGTCACCACATCGAGCTTGGCCCAATCCACATCCTGGGCAAAGACCGCTGACGTGGCATCGCAGATGGTCAGGCCGGCGCGATCGGCGGGAATCCAATCGGCGTTGGGCACGCGGACACCTGAGGTGGTGCCGTTCCAAGTGAAGACAACATCATTGTTGAAATCCACATCCGCCAAATTCGGCAACTCGCCGTAATCGGCTTCCAGGATTCGCGCATTGTCGAGCTTCAGTTGTTTGGTCACATCGCTGACCCAACCGGAGCCGAAACTCTCCCAGGCCAGCATATCGACACCGCGTGCGCCCAAAAGCGACCACAGGGCCATTTCAACGGCACCGGTATCGGAAGCCGGCACGATGCCGATCCGATAATCGTCCGGAATGCCCAAGACTTGCCGGGTGCGGTCAATGGCTTCGCCCAATTTGGCTTTACCGATTTTCGCCCGGTGAGAACGGCCCAAAGCCGCATCTTCTAATTTTTGAAGAGACCATCCTGGCCGCTTTGCGCATGGCCCGGATGAGAAGGTCGGTCTGGCCGGACGGAGGTCCGGCTTTGCAAGATCAGTCATGTTTTTCTCCTATCCCTTGCAGAATAGGCGCGCCCCGTTGGGGAGGCGTGGCCCGCGATCCGTATAGGCGGGCGCCGGAGCGGAGTCAATTGATCAATCAAGACTTTCTTGTGACGGCGGTGTTTGCTTCTGGCCATGCCGCCAAAATCCCCCTAAAAGCAGTCTTTCGGCAACAAATGGGACCGACTTGATGCAGCAACACCCCCTTTCCCATTGGCTCATGTTGACGGCCTTGGTGATCATGTGGGGGTCCGCTTTTGCGATGATTCACGTATCGGTCGAGACCATCCCGCCGCTGACCGGCGTGGCCGGGCGCCTGATCCTGGCGACAGCGATCCTGTTACCCCTTCTCATGATTCAAAGGCATAAAATCCCCCGCCTGCCGCGGTCTTGGCAACGCGGCCGGGATCCCAATGCGGCCATTTGGGGCTGGTTGTTCGTGGTCGCGGTCACCGGCAACGCTTTGCCGTTTTCCTTAATCATGTGGGGCCAGACGGAGGTCGACTCAGGTCTTGCCAGTATTCTGGTTTCTTTTGCGCCGTTGGTGACTTTGGTCCTCGCGCATTTCATTTATGCCGATGAGCGGCTGACCAAGATTCGTTTTCTCGGGATCATCCTTGCCTTTGCCGGCATCTGTATTCTGGTGGGGCCGTCCGCCCTCGGACAATTGGGCGACCGTTCGGCTTTTTGGCACCAAATGGCCATGTTGCTTGCGGCCATCGGCTACGGCACCTCCATTGTCGCCGCGCGGCAATTGCCGGATCTTCATCCCTTGGTGGCCGGCACGTGCCTGACCATGATTTCTGCGGTCATCATGACACCCATTGCGGTGATATTCGAATCGCCTTGGTCCATTGCACCGAGCACGGCCTCTCTTTGGGCTGTTTTCCTGCTGGGCTTATTCCCCACGGCGTTGGCCAATATCTTGTTCTTTAAAGCCATTGACGAAGCCGGACCCGGCTTTGTGGCGCTGTCCAACTATTTGATGCCGTTATGGGCGGTCCTCTTGGGCGCCGCCCTGTTCAGCGAACAGATCACGCTTCCCATGATCATCGCTATGATCATGATTTTGGGCGGCGTCGCCTTGGGCGCACTTAGGAAATCTGTTCAAGAGGAAGCGGACGGCGTTAAGCCACCTGCGGGAAGTGGTTGAGAGGCCCTTGTCCCTGACCTAAATCCGGGGCGGTGCGAATCGCCTCTTGCACATAGACACGCGCTTTTTCAATGGCTTCCACCAAGTCATCGCCGCGAGCCAAACAGGCCGCGATGGCCGAGCCCAAGGTGCAACCCGTGCCATGGGTATTGCGCGACTCGATGCGTGGTGAAGTAAAGGTCTGCACCTGATCCAATGTCATCAAGACGTCAGTGACGTCATCTGAAGCCAGATGACCGCCCTTGAGAAGAACCGCCTCGGTTCCCAGCGACAACAGCGTTTCCGCGGCGCGCTTCATATCGTCCACCGTTTCAATCTCTAGGCCCGTCAAAAGCCGCGCTTCCGTGAGGTTCGGTGTGAGCAAGGTGGTTCTGAGGACAAGCTCAGCTTTCAACAAGGCCATCGCATTGGTGTCGAGCAACGAGGTGCCGGCGGTCGCAATGGTCACAGGGTCCAACACGACATGGACAGATTCACTGACCCGGTCGATTTCCTGTGCAACGGCGGCAACGACATCGGCATTGTGCAGCATACCGATCTTGATGGCATCGACACCGATATCGTCAATCACACATTTAATCTGACCCCGGACAATATCGGGGGGAATACGATGAATATCATAGACGGCTTTGGTATCTTGAACCGTCACCGCCGTGACGGCCGAGGCCGCATAGGCACCGAAAGCACTGACCGCCTTAATGTCGGCTTGCATGCCCGCGCCGCCACCGGAATCAGATCCGGAAATAATCAATACGCGTTTCAAGTTTTCATCCCCCATTATCTCGAGACAGGTCAGCTATTGGCCACCTGCTCAAGAGCGCCGACAACGTCGTTGACGACTTGCCGGACCAAAGTTTCATTTTCGCCTTCGGCCATGACTCGTATCAGCGGCTCCGTGCCGGATTTGCGAATGACCAAACGGCCGGTTTTGCCCAATGTTCCCTCACCATGGGCGATGGCCTCACGAACGGTCTTGTTTTCCAGCGGCGCGCCTTCTTGATAGCGCACATTCTCAAGAATTTGCGGATACGGGTCGAACAGATGACAGACTTCCGATGCACTGCGCCCTGTCTCTTGGATGACCGCAAGCACCTGTAAAGCAGCGATCAAGCCGTCGCCTGTGGTGGTGAAATCACTCAGCACAATATGACCCGATTGTTCACCGCCCACATTCAACCCATGTTCACGCATATATTCCACAACATAGCGGTCACCGACGGATGTGCGTGCCAAAGAGAGGCTTAAGCCCTCCAGGAATTTCTCCAATCCGAGATTGGACATAATTGTGGCGACAACGCCCGGAGAACTCAAACGTTCATGTTGCGACCACGATTCCGCCACCAAAGCCAGGATTTGATCGCCGTCGATGATATTGCCTTTATCGTCGGCAATGATGACCCGGTCAGCGTCGCCATCAAGAGCAATGCCGATATCGGCCCCTTCATTACGCACCGCCTCACACAACCGCTGGGGCGCGGTGGAGCCACAGTCTTTATTGATATTGAAACCGTTGGGCTTGACGCCCAAGGCCACAACTTCGGCACCCAATTCCCAAAGCGCCGTCGGGGCCACCCGGTAGGAGGCACCATTGGCGCAATCGACAACAATCTTGAGCCCTTCTAGGCGCAGATGTTTCGGGAAAGTGGATTTAACAAACTCGATGTAACGGGCTTGCGCATCTTCGATCCGTTTTGCGCGGCCCAATTCATCCGGTTCCGCCAATCCTTCGTCGAACCCATTGACCATGAGACTTTCAATCTCAAGTTCAACTTGATCGGAGAGCTTAAACCCGTCCGGGCCGAACAGTTTGATCCCGTTATCGTGAAACGCATTGTGAGAGGCCGAGATCATTACGCCTAAATCAGCGCGCATGGACCGTGTCAGCATGGCCACCGCCGGCGTCGGCAGGGGACCGAATTGAAAAACATCCATGCCGACAGATGTGAATCCGGCCACCAAGGCCGGTTCGATCATGTAACCGGAAAGCCGTGTGTCTTTGCCGATCACCACGCGATGACGATGGTCGCCGCGCGTGAAAACACGGCCCGCCGCCATGCCGACCCGCAAGGCCGTCTCAGCTGTCATTGGTGACTGATTGGCAGTGCCTCGAATACCGTCGGTGCCAAAAAAACGCTTGGTCATTCCACCCGAAATTCCTCTAGAAACAGCCCCCACAAGGCTATACCGGACCCACTAAAGCACGAGCCATACAATTCCACAAAAGGGTTAAAACTTTGGCGCGGACTGGTCAATTGCGTCTGAAACCGCGCAGAATTGCCGCATTTCTGGCACATCGTGAACCCGCAAAAACTGAACAGCCTGTTCAAGGCCGGCTCCTGCCGCCGCCAACGAGCCAGGTAACCTTTTGTTCACCTCCGCATCGCCGTCAAGCCGGCCGATAAAAGTTTTGCGCGACGCGCCCAGCAAGACCGGACATCCCAAGCCATGAAAGAGAGTTAGGCTTTTTAACAGAGCTAGATTGTGATCCAGCGTCTTGCCGAAACCGATACCGGGGTCCACAATGATCTTTTCACGGACGATTCCTGCCTGGACGCAAGCCTCAATTCGCGCTTGCAAATAGTCAAAAACCTCTAACGTGACATTCTCGTAGGTCGGGGCTCTTTGCATTGACTGCGGCTCGCCCTGGGCATGCATGAGAATGACCGGCAATCCACTGTCAGCCGCCACCTGCATACTCTTCGGGTCATGGCTAAGGGCGGAGACGTCGTTGATCATGTTGGCGCCTGCATCAATGGCGGCGGCAAGCACATCGGCATTTCGGCTGTCGATTGAGATGTTTTTGAGCCCCTTTGAGACCAGCGCTTCGATCACCGGCGTCACACGTTCGATCTCAACACCCACATCAACAGGTTCGGCCCCTGGCCGGGTGGATTCGCCGCCCACATCAATAACAGCGGCGCCTTCACGCGCCATTTCCAACCCGGCGGCCACGGCGGCCTCAATCTCGGCGAACTTGCCGCCGTCGGAGAAGGAATCCGGGGTGACATTCAGAACGCCCATAATTTGGGATCGTTTCATCGCCAAACCGTTGATGTCGGGCCGGCTTTGGGTCAACGCATCCAGATTGTCGTCTCCGATCAAACGGCCGACCGAATCACGATCGCTCACGCGCACAATCCGTTTCTGCAAACCATCGCGATTGAGCCTAAGGATTTCGACCAAGGCAAAAGCCGACGGCCCACCGGCCAGCGGCAAGGCAAATCCGCCTTCCACGGCTTGGGCCGCATCTTGGCCCTGCAGGATGCCAAAGGGTCTGACGTAGATTTTGTCGACGGGTGTGGTCATGAAAACAGTCTTCCTCGCCCGCACTTAACAAAGACATGGCCAAAAGAAAAGGCCCTACCGAGGCAGGGCCTTTTTCAACCATTGAAAGCAGACGTTAAGTTCCCTGCGGCTCCGGATCGGCACCGCCAAAGCCTTTGTCGCTGGTTTTGCCGGCGGTCGGCACCGAGGAGGTCGGGATATCCGTCGGCGGGACGTCATCGTCCACTTCGCGATTGGGCTGAATGCCTTTGAGCAAATCAACAATCTCTTCACCGGACAGAGTCTCATATTCGAGCAAGCCCTGGCCGAGCGCCTCAAGATCGTCCGCCTTTTCGGTGAGAATCCGCGTGGCCTCCGCATAGCCTTGTTCGACAATCCGCCGAATCTCATCGTCAATCTTGCGCGCGGTTTCACCGGAAACCTTTTGGGTCTGGGTAACCGAGTGCCCGAGAAACACTTCTTGTTCATTGTCACCGTAAGCCAAAGGGCCGAGTTCATCACTGAGCCCCCAGCGCGTGACCATGGCGCGCGCCAGATTGGTGGCTTGTTCGATATCCGAAGCCGCACCGGAAGTGACTTTGTCTTTGCCGAAAATCAACTCCTCAGCCACGCGGCCACCCATCATGATGGCAATGCGCGAATGCATCTGGGTCACGTTCATCGAAAGCTTATCTTGCTCAGGCAATTGCATGACCATGCCCAAGGCCCGTCCACGCGGGATAATAGTGGCTTTGTGAACCGGATCCGTATCCGGCACGTTCAACGCCACAATGGCGTGGCCGCCTTCATGATACGCGGTTAGACGCTTTTCATCTTCCGACATCACCATGGAGCGCCGCTCCGCACCCATCATGACCTTGTCCTTGGCGTCCTCGAACTCGGACATGGTGACAAGGCGCTTCGTCCGCCGGGCCGCCAAAAGCGCGGCTTCGTTGACTAAGTTGGCGAGATCGGCACCGGAAAAGCCTGGGGTTCCCCGGGCGATGGTGCGCGCATTGACGTCCGGTGCGATCGGCACCTTACGCATATGCACCTTCAAGATTTTTTCGCGGCCGACGATGTCAGGATTGGGCACAACAACTTGCCTGTCGAAACGGCCCGGGCGCAGAAGCGCCGGATCCAGAACATCCGGACGGTTGGTTGCGGCAATCAGGATGACGCCTTCATTGGCTTCGAATCCATCCATCTCCACCAGCAACTGGTTGAGTGTTTGTTCGCGTTCATCATTGCCGCCGCCGAGACCGGCACCGCGATGCCGTCCCACCGCGTCAATTTCGTCAATGAAGATGATGCAGGGCGCGTTCTTTTTAGCCTGCTCAAACATATCGCGGACGCGGCTGGCACCGACACCAACGAACATTTCCACAAAGTCAGAGCCGGAAATCGTAAAGAACGGCACATTGGCTTCACCGGCAATGGCGCGGGCGAGCAATGTCTTACCGGTACCTGGAGGTCCGACCAACAAGGCGCCTTTTGGAATCTTGCCGCCGAGCCGTTGAAACTTCATCGGGTCTTTCAAGAACTCGACAATTTCCTCCAGCTCTTCCTTAGCCTCATCAATACCTGCCACATCTTCGAATGTGACCCGGCCATGACGCTCGGTCAGCAACTTGGCTTTGGATTTTCCAAAACCCATGGCTTTGCCGCCGCCCGATTGCATCTGACGCATGAAGAAAATCCAAACGCCGATCAGCAACAGCATCGGGAACCAAGAAACAAAGATGCTCATCAAAGTCGACACGCCTTCATCGACTTTTTCGTATTTGACGCTGATGCCGCCTTGATCAAGCCGCTCTTGCAGCATCGTGTCGTTCAAAGGAATAATCGTTGTGAAGGTCTTGCCGTCGTTATATTCGCCGATGGCTTCCTGCTCACGGATCGAGATCTTTTGCACATTGCCGGCGTCAATTTCTTGCAGCAATTCAGAAAAATCGATCTCGCTCGCGGTCGCCGACTGGGGCGGTCCCTGGATCAGCTGAAACAGCAGAACCATAAGCGTGATGATGATGGCCCAAAGGGCAAGATTACGGATATTCATACAACAATTAGCCTTTCAAGCGGGTCGGCGCAGATACGCCAAGTGGTCTTTTGCGCCCCGGATCCATACTCATATCAGATAAGCTCTTATTCTAACATTACTACCTGTTAAAGCCCGGGAATGGGCCCGAAAATTCACTTTCCTTAATTTCATACGATGCCACGAAAACCTTGGATGTCCGGCTGAAACCGGCTTTCAAAGCGCAATTCCGAGAAGGACTGAGATCCTGACAAATTGGGCCTCACTTTATCGAGAGGAATAGCCGAAACCAACTCGTCGCCCACCCACAGACCCGGCAGGGTTGCCCGCGCGCGCGCGGGCACGTCCGGCAAGGACCAGCCCTGGTCCGCGCACAGGTCTTTCAGCGCCCTCCATCCACTGGGTCCGAGCGGCCGAATTTCGCCTTCAAAACCGGTCGCCTCGCCTTGGGCACCCGCCGATTTCAACGCCAGATCGAGCCGATGATCCCAATGGACCTGCTGACCAGGCTGGATTCGAATGGCTTGGTCTTGGCGAGCCAGCTTTGTGCTGAGCGAACGCCATTCTCTGGCGATCAGATATCGATGCGGAGCGATAAGCTTTTCAACATGGCAGCCGGCGAGCGTCCGGCTCCGATCCACGTCATCGTTCGCTAAGGCCTTATAGAGCCGGGCCAAACTGGCGGCGCGCGGGCGGTATTGGCCGCCGCCGACTGCCATAAAAATATCGCCCAATACACGCAAGGCCAAAGTGCCGTGGGCCGCCAACAATGCGTTGGCGTCAAGAACAACATACCCTGCCGCATTCACACTGACCGCAAGCTTGGCCAATTCAGAGGTTTGGTCTTCGATGAAACGCCGATCAGCGCGCAGTCTTTCTGCGGTCTCGGCCAACCGCTGAGCACTCAAGCCATGGCTCGACAATTGCGGCATGAAATTGCGCATCTGGATCCGCGCAAAGTTTGAATCGTCGTTGCTCGGGTCATCGATCCATTCTTGGTCCTTATCGCGCAGGAAAGATTGCAAAGACTCTCTCGAGATGTTGAGCAACGGCCGGATCAGCCGGATGGCCGCATATTTTTCATCCGGCAGGGGCAAGGGCGCCGACGGCGCCATGCCGGACAAGCCGTCAAGTCCGCTGCCCCGCGCCAGGCGCAGCAAAAATGTTTCGGCCTGATCGTCTTGGGTATGCGCCAGGAGAAGAGATGGGATGTTTTGCCCAAGGCAAAAGTCGCCCATTAATCGATACCGTGCCATACGGGCGGCCGACTGCAAATCGCCTGTGGGTTTGGCCCCCTTCCAGGTGAGTGTGTGGTGCTCCAGCGCCAAACCCTCGGCGAATGTACGCACACGTTCGGCTTCCAGCGCGGAGCCGTCTCTGAGACTGTGGTCGACGGTAAGAACAATCGGCGCAGGGGCATCGGCTTGTTGGGCATAGTCCGCTGCCAGATGCATCAGCGCCAGGCTGTCACTCCCACCCGAGACAGCCACGGCCCAAGGCGTCGCCGGGCCGATGGCTTTTATCTGCTCAGCAAAAAATTCGGCCGGGACGGGCCCTTGCTTGTCATTTTCGGACATGAGTTACCCCATTTGGGGATTAACGGCATCCGGCTTTGGATTTTTCCACCTTCACCCGCTGCACAACGGTCTGCATGGCATTGGGATAACGCCGATCCATTTCTTTGAATGTCGAACAGGCTTGTTCGGTTTGATTCAAAGCCGCCAGAGACATACCGAGTTTCAACAAACTGTCAGGACCGCGCGGACTGTTAGGATATTTCTTAAGCCCGTCCGTAAATGCCTGCCCGGCCTGGCGAAAGGCGCCACGCACATAGTAAGTCTCGGCCAGCCAGTATTGCGCTTCACCGGCAAGTTCATTTTCATTGTATTGATTCAGAAAAGCGGTGAACGCGGACTCGGCACCGCTAAAATCGCCTTCCATCAACAAAGCTTTGGCGTTTTCGTATTGCGCGCGCGCATCGCCCGGTATTTCACCCATGGCAATGCCTGATCCGGGTACGGAGGACCGGACCGTCGAGTTGAAAGACCGTGAAGCAATGTCGACCCCTTCGGTCCTCGGTGCCGCCATGACGACCGGTTCAGAGTTACCGGACCGAATGGGTTCGGATGGCCGTGTGGTGCCGAGCGCCATTGAACCGGCGGGCACTTGTGTCATCGGAATCGATTCAATACCGGCTTTTTCCTCCAAAGCTTTCAAACGGAAATCCACATCCGACTGCAATGTCATCATCTGCTGCGACACTTGATTGACGCGAAAGTTCAATTCTTCCATTTGGCCGGTGATGCGGCGCAGGCTGTCTTCAATTTCGCCCCAGCGCTGGGTACCGCCCAAAACGGCAGGGGCCGGTGGAGCGGCGGGCGCAGTACTGGGCTGCGCCGGTGTGGCTGCAGCCGGCTGGTTTGAATTAAAATTGGAATAGCTTGAGTAAACCTCACGCTGCACATCCTTGAGCTCGCGCTTCAAACGCTCAATCTCGTCGGACAGATTTTGATATTCGGTTTGGGCAGCGGCCTGACCGGCAACCAGACCCGTAAACAGACAGACCATCACGGCCCGGCTGAAAAACTGCAGAGGTGTGTTCAGAAAGCTCATGGATTTAACCCGCGTCGACATTTTCTCTTTGCCAATCTGTCCAACAAAACTTGGTCAAAAATGAGGCCAATGGCCATTAAGAGCGACCGCAAGTCTTGATAACAGAAGGGCGCTTTCTTGCCGTCAAGAAAGCGCCCAGATACTGCGAATGTAGCGTTAACAGAAGATTACGAAGCAGCTCCGCTCGTAATCACTGTCACACCACGACGGTTGGCAGCCCATGCGGCTTCGTTGGATCCCAACTCAGCCGGACGGTCCTTACCGTATGAAATGGTTTGAATACGATCAGCAGCGACGCCGCGGCCGACCAGATAATCCTTCACGGCATTGGCGCGGCGAGCCCCAAGTGCCAAGTTGTATTCCCGTGTCCCGCGTTCGTCAGCGTGACCTTCAATGATCACCTGAACGGCGGAATAAGTTGCCAGCCAGTCTGCCTGACGATCCAAAGTCGCCTGTGCATCACTTCTGAGATTGTATTGGTCAAAGTCAAAGAACACCCGGTCCCCGACATTCACAACCAGGTCTTCAACAGACCCAGGAACAGGGCCAGACGCACTTGACGATGCACACGCTGACAGCGCCATCATCAAGAGTCCTAGACCCGCAAATTTTAAGCTCAATGAATTTTGGCCCATCGCGTACTACTCCATGATAAAGTTCAATCAATCGGCTAAATTGATTATTTTAGGATTAATAACCCGCCCCCCAAGGTTCATTCCAATCGACCCGACTGGACCTTCGCGAGCCACAATTAACTTTACCTGTGTCGCCCTACTGGATCAAGGGCGACCAGGCTGGATCAGAGGCGTCCCCAGGCGTGTTCAGGGGCCGCTCATTGAAGCCTGTGAGGTCCACAGACCACAATCTGGTTGAATATCCACGGCCGGTTTCGTCTAAAGAGCGAGTCTCCTTAAAGAAAATCACGACACGCCCATTCGGTGACCAGCTTGGACCTTCTGCATGATAGCCTTGGGTCAATACGCGCTCACCGGAACCGTCGGGACGCATCACGCCAATATAGAATTGCCCAAGATATTGTTTTGTAAATGCAATTAGGTCACCGCGGGGAGACCAAACCGGTGTCGAATACCGTCCCTTCTCGAACGAAATACGGCGCACACCGGACCCGTCGGCGTTCATGACATAAAGCTGCGAAGTGCCGCCGCGGTCAGAGTTAAACACTATCTGCCGCCCGTCCGGCGAATAGGAGGGCGAGGTATCAATGTTGGGGTCACTGGTCAGACGCACAACCTGGCGCGTGCGCAGATCCATCGTGTAAACATCTGAATTACCATCCCTTTCATAACTCAACAGGACGCTGTTGCCGTCCGGAGAGAAACGCGGCGCAAACGTCATACCGGGAAAATCCCCCAATACTTCTTGCCGGCCGGATTCGATGTCGAACAGATAGACCCGAGGCTTGCCGCTAAAGTACGACAAATAAGTGATTTTTTGCGTTGTCGGACTGAAACGCGGGGTCAGCACCAAATAACTCCCGTCGGTCAGGAAACTCGGATTGGCGCCGTCTTGATCCATGATGGACAAACGTTTGGTGCGATTGCCCTTCCCGCCGCTCTCGGCAATGAAGACAACACGCGTATCGAAATACCCTTTTTCCCCTGTCAGGCGTTCGTAGATGGCGTCCGACACCAAATGCGAAACGCGGCGCCAATTTTCCGGTGTGGTTTCAAAGGCAAAGCCGACCATTTGCTGTTCGGCGAAAATATCCCAGAGGCGAAATTCTACCCTTAAACGGCCGTCGGCCTCTTCAACCACCTGACCGGTGACAAGTCCTTGCGCGTTTATAATGCGCCAATCGCCGAACCGGGGACTGGAGGCAAAATTCATGTTCTTTTCAATAAAAGAGCGTGGATCCAAGGGCTTAAACAATCCGGACCGGTCGAGATTGGCGCTGATAACCCGCGAAATGTCGGCCCCAATGCGCTTTTCCAGCTCAGTTGAACCGATGAAATCAGGCACGGCCACCGGCAGCGGATCGGCCGTCCCTTGAGTGATATCGATCGTCAACAGGGCCTGAGCCGGACCTGTTGTCAAAAAACCATAGCTGCCAAGAAAAACACTCACGGCCAGGACCAAACGCCGGCCAAAGGACCAATTTGGCCTGAAGGCGAACTTCGTCGTCATCACTTTCGTCTCCACACACTCCGCCCGATTCCCCCAGGAAACCGGACATTCAACATTTCAATCTCACCGTCGGAGAGATCTAAACCCCAAATTATGTCAGTTCAGCGGCCTTGCATAAAGCTTGGATCAAAATTCGCAATAAATTCGTTCCAACCGTCCGGCCCGCTATAGCCTTCCTGGGGCAGATTATAAGGCTGACAAGAGATGATGGCCCGCTGAGCCGTTTCAGCAGCGCGCAAATAAAACGGGTTGCCAGCTGTATTCACAGACCAATCCCGGATGAATTCGGGCTGTTCCGCCAGCGTCCCGTCGCGATTTAATTTGACCCGAAACGACGTAATGGTTCCCTGCGGCGCGCCCATCAGAGCGACGACGTTCCAACACCGCTGTACTTGGCTTTGAAAGGCATCGCGGATCGTCATGGTCATGCCGGTCTGCAGGCCGACGCCCCGGCGCGGCTCTTCTTCTGGGAGGCTCGCATCGTTGGGCACTTCTTGGGGGTTTCGTAATTCCTCTTCCTCCGGCAGCTTATCCAGCAGCGCGGTGATGTCGTCAAAGCTGAATTCTTTTTCCGGCGGCTTCGGTTTCCTCTGTGGACGGATGTTCGGTAGCGGGGGCGGCGCCGGCGCTTCGGCAACTTCTTCCGGTTCCGGCTCTTCCTCAGGCTCCGGGGCCACTTCGTCTTCTTCCGCCGGAATGATTTCAGGCTCTTCTTCGACCTCAGGCTCTGGTTCCGGTTCGGGCTCCGGCTCCTTCATGGCCACTTGCTCTTCCGGCTCGTCAGCGGGCGGCTCTTCTTCCGGTTCTTCTTCGGGCTCCGGCTCGTCGGTTTGCGCCATCACATTGGTGATGTCATCGATGGTCAGTAATTCGACCGGCACGATCACCTGCGGCAGATCATCAGGATCGCCCAACATGGATGGCAGTCCCAAAACCAAATAGGCGAGCAGGAGCCCATGCATTATGCCGGATATGAGGGTACCAGTACGCACGCAGGGCGATCCTTTAAGACGCTATTGATCCGGATCCGTGATCAAAGCCACGCGCCGGTAACCGGCACGATTCAGCCGGCCCATCACTTTCATCACACGGCCGTAATCCACGGCTTCATCGCCGCGCACATAGATCCTTTGATCATAGCCGTTCTCCGCAATGGCCTCTAGTTTGGGTGCCAATTCGTCAATCTCAATCACCGTTTCCTGCAAGAAAACGGTCCCGTCTTGTTGAATGGTCACGGTAAGAGGTTCGGTGTCCCCGGACATGGCCTGGGCTTTGGTTTTGGGCAGATCAACAGGAACGCCAACCGTGAGCAAAGGCGCTGCCACCATAAAGACGATCAACAACACCAGCATCACGTCAACCATCGGCGTGACATTGATTTCATGCATCGGTTGGGCACGGCGGCGGCGGCGGCCGTTGCTGTCCTTGCTACCGGTTCCGAGCGCGACGGCCATCAATAGCCTCCATCGCCAAGCTGGCGTGACAACAAGCCGGAAAACTCATCGGCGAACGATTCGAGCCGCAGTCCGTAGCGATTGATGTCGTTGGAGAATTTGTTATAGGCCATCACCGCCGGTATGGCGGCGAGCAGTCCCAGCGCCGTGGCAAATAAGGCTTCGGCAATACCGGGCGCGACGACAGCCAGGTTAGTATCGCGGCTGATGGCGATCGATTGGAAAGAGTTCATGATACCCCAAACCGTGCCGAACAGGCCGACAAAGGGCGCCACAGAGCCGACGGTGGCCAAGAAGTTCATATACTTTTCAAGACGGCTGAGCTCAGACGCGATGGCCGTATTCATCACCCGATCGATCCGGCTTTGGGCCGATGGCGTCAGATCGCCGGCCGCCTCATAGGATCTTCGCCATTCGCGCATAGCGGCATTGAACACCGAGGCCATGGGATGATCGGGCTTTTGTCCCAATTGCCGATAAAGGTCTTCAAGCGGCTTTCCCGACCAGAAGACATTTTCGAACTTGTCGGCTTTGCGGCGCACCCGGCCCATGGTGAAATATTTGTCGATCATAATCGCCCAGGACCAAAAAGAGCCCAGCGCCAAGATCACCATAACGCTTTTGACCATGAGATCGGCTTGTAGCCAAAGGCCATAAAGCGAAAAATCCAAGTTCTGCGGGGCGCTCATGCCCTCGGCAATAACGGTAGCATCCATGAAACGTCTCTTTTGTTGACCCTCGGTATCCCCTAGTTCCCCTACACGCCTGCGCGCCCCCGAGGAGGGTGTGGATTACGCAAAAAATGTGACGAAACTTGGGCTCAGAGCCTCAGAATTCCTGGAATTTCGTGCACATTCCCCTTCTGCGAATCTATAAAGCACGAGCGTTACGGAATTGCAAAACACCTCGGAGGCCGTGCGGTTCTGAGGGGCGGCGGCAAAAACCGTCGATTTGCAGCGAAGAATTCTATCAGCAGTGAGCTTGCGACCCATGACCGATACGACCCGCGACTACTCCATCCAAAGAGAAAAGGATCTCGATTTGGCGGAATATCTGAGCGTCCTGAAAAGTTCCGGGTTGGCCGAGCGGCGGCCGGTTGACGACGCGGACCGGATCAAATCGATGGCGTCCCATGCCAATCTGGTGCTGACCGCCCGGGATGGGCGCGGATCGATGGTCGGCCTTGCCCGCTGCGTGACGGATTTTGCCCATTCTTGTTACATAGCCGATCTTGCGGTTGACCGGGCGGCCCAAGGATTAGGGCTGGGGGCGAAGCTGTTACAAGCGGTACGCGCCGAAATTCATGCCGACTGCCATTGCCACCTCATTTCAGCGCCAGGTGCCATCAGCTTTTATGAGCATCACGGCTTCGCGCCCGTGACACGCGGATTTGAAATTCATGATGTCAACGCCGCCAAATGAGCGCTCAAAGCCTCACGTGCCGGGCCTGGAATGCGCGTCGGCTTACCGTCCGCGGTAATGCAAGCGGCTTCAAGATCCACGCGCACCAAATCTTCGCCTGCCCGTTTGATCACTTGTGACGCAAACAAACGCGCGCCAGTCACCTTGGTGTAGGCCGTATGCACTTCCAAGGCATCGTCAATTCTTGCCGGCTTAATAAAATCGATATCCATTCGGCGAATAGCCCAAGCCCTAGGACTGTCACCTTGAAACAATTCCGTATGCGAAATATTGAGCGATCTTAAACAGTCCGAACGACCGCGCTCAAAATATCGCAAGTAATTGGCGTGATAGACGACGCCTGAAAAATCCGTATCCTCAAAATAAATCCGTATGGGGATAATATGAACGCCGTTGACGAAATGACCACTCGTGGGACCGTCAGTCATCGGTGCCGCCCTCTTCGAAAAGATCTCGCAGCTCCTCTGCCTGACTTTGCGGTGCATCCAACCCCAAGACCTTGTAGGCATTCAGCGTCACCATACGTCCGCGGGGCGTTCGTTGCATCAAACCCTTTTGGATCAGATAGGGCTCAACGATTTCTTCCAAAGCATCCCTCGGCTCACTGAGTGCTGCGGCAATTGTTTCAATGCCGACCGGGCCGCCGTTAAATGTCACAGCAATCGCATTGAGATAGCGGTGATCCATGGCATCAAGTCCCTGCCGGTCGACTTCGAGGCGTTGCAGAGCCTTATCCGCCATCTTGGCGTCGATGACCGCAACTTCATCGACGGCGGCAAAATCGCGCACCCGGCGCAAGAGGCGGCCGGCCACACGCGGCGTGCCGCGCGATCGGCGGGCAATTTCATGGGCGCCGTCGGCACTGAGCGGCATGTTCAAAAGCTCTGCCCCCCGCGTGACGATATGCTCAAGCTCTGCCACATCGTAAAAGCTCAAACGCAAGGGAATCCCGAAGCGGTCGCGCAGGGGCGTGCTAATGAGACCGGATCGTGTGGTCGCACCGACCAGTGTAAAGGGCGGCAGGTCAATGCGCACCGATCGCGCCGATGGTCCTTCTCCGATCATGAGATCCAACTCAAAATCTTCCATGGCCGGATAGAGGGTCTCTTCCACGACCGGACTCAAACGGTGAATCTCATCGATAAATAAAACGTCGTGAGGTTCCAGATTGGTCAGCAAAGCGGCAAGATCGCCCTTTTTGGCAATCACCGGTCCGGAGGTCGCGCGGAAATTAACCCCCAATTCCCGCGCAACAATCTGGGCCAGGGTGGTTTTGCCGAGACCCGGCGGACCGAATAGCAATACATGATCCAGCGCTTCGCGCCGGGCGCGTGCCGCGTCGACAAAGATACGCAAATTTTCGCAGACCTGCGGCTGACCTCGAAAGTCAGTGAGGCTGGTGGGCCGCAATCCGGACTCCAGTCCGTCCTCAAGCTGCCGTTCGCCTTCCACCAATCGGCTGTTGTCCGCCAAACTCACTTTACGAAATCTCCTTCAGCGCGGCTTTGATCAACACATCCACCGGCGGGTCCTCGTCGAATTTGGCATAAGCATTGGTGACCGCCAGATTCGCTTTGACCTCGTTATACCCCAAATTGACCAGCGCCGAGATCGCATCGTTGCGCAATACCATATCTTTCAGACCTTCCCGCCGTTCTTCGCCTGACACCGGCTGGCTGGTCGGCGGCGTGAAAGCACCGGCCACCAAGGGAGAGGATGGCGGCGCTTTGTCTTTCAACTCGGCCGCAATCCGAGCGGCCAATTTGGGGCCGACCCCACTCGCCCGGGCAAAAGCAGATTTATCGCCCAGCGCGACCGCTTGCTGCAGGTCGGCCGGCTGCAATACATCTAATATGGCAAGCGCGACACGTGCACCCACCCCTTGCACAGATTGCAGATGCAAAAACCAAGATTTTTCGTCGGTGCCGACAAAGCCATAGAGCTTGATGGCATCTTCACGGACATGAGTTTCAATGGAAAGCGATACCTGTTCACCGATGGCAGGCAAGCTCGATAACATGCGGCTGGACCCATGAACCAAATATCCAACGCCGCCGACATCAATGACGACCCAATCATTGCCGACCGAGTCGACCAATCCTGAAATCTTTCCGATCACGACGCGACCCTTCGTTGCACAAGGGCTGACGTGCGATGATGGGCATGGCAGATGGCAATGGCCAAAGCGTCCGCCGCATCAGCGCCATTGATTTCACAATTGGAAAGCAGAATTTTCACCATACTGGCGATTTGCTCTTTATCCGCATGGCCAACACCGACAACGGATTTTTTGACGAGGTTGGGTGAATATTCGACAACTTCAAGTCCGGCAAGTGCGGGCACCAGGAGTGAAATCGCGCGCGCTTGGCCCAGTTTAAGCGTGGCCGCCCCGTCTTTATTGACGAAAGTTTGTTCCACCGCAGCGCAATGAGGCTGATGGGTTGTCACAATCTGGCTCAGCCCCTCATGAAGCTGGAGCAATCGTTCCGCAAGGGGCGCTTTGTCATAGGACGTCACAACGCCATTTGCAATATGGCTGAGCCTGTTGCCGGAGCACACCACCAGACCCCATCCTGTCCGGCGAAGTCCGGGATCCAGTCCCAAAATGCGAATCGATTGTGTCATGATGGCCTCTGGGCAAAAGAAGGCCTGAAATTACCGAAGACTTCAAGGGCAGGACGCTTCACGCCTCCCAAACATTGGCCTCAGCGTCGAAATTTTCGCGTTGGACCGGCACGAGACAAAATCTTTGACCTGTGGGCGCCTCCATGACGCACCAATCGTCGATCATGCCAATCCGCTTTGCGCCCAGCGCCTCTAAGCGATTCGCCTCTGCCTCTATATCGTCGGTTTCAATATCGATATGGACGCGCGAGTCGTGGGCAACTTTCTGAACTTCCAGATCAAGTTCGTTAGGGCGCCGCTCTAAAGCGATGTATTTGCCGCTATCGCCGGGCGCCATGGGCAAGGCTTGTCGGCCCAAAGCCCGGCTCCAAAACGCCGCAGCCGCCTCAAGGTCTTCCGTCCGGCAATCAATGATCAAGCCACCCAATTGACTTTTATGCATGCTGGGCTTCTTCGACCTCTATGCCGTGAGCTTTTCCATTTCATCATCCGGAATGTCAAAATTCGCATAGACGTTTTGCACATCGTCATTGTCGTCGAGCGCATCCATCAGCTTCATCAGAGTCTCTACGCTGTCGCCGCTCACCTCGACCAAGTTTTGCGGCTTCCAGACAAGTTTTGCACTCAACGCGTCACCGAACTTGCCGCTAAGCGAGGTATTAACGTCGTGCAAATCTTCACCTGCACAAAAAAGTTCGTGTCCATCCTCCGTGGTCACGCAATCATCGGCGCCGGCATCAATGGCAGCTTCAAGCATGGTGTCTGCGTCGGCAACATCGGGCGCAAATTGGATACAGCCCACGCGGTCAAACATGAATGACACACTGCCAGTCTCACCCAAATTGCCGCCGTATTTCGTAAAACAGGCGCGCACTTCGCCGGCTGTTCGATTCTTGTTGTCGGTCAATGCTTCAATGATGATCCCGATACCGGCAGGGCCAAATCCTTCGTATCGCATCTCATCATAATTCTCAGAATCGCCGCCTTGGCTTTTCTTAATGGCGCGCTCGATATTGTCTTTCGGCATGTTTTGACCGCGAGCCTCTTGAATCGCCAGCCTCAACCGGGGATTCTGGTCAGGATTGGGCGCGCCTAGCTTTGCCGCTACGGTGATCTCCTTGGCCAAACGCGAAAACACCTTGGCGCGCTTTTTGTCCTGTGCGCCCTTGCGGTGCATAATATTTTTGAATTTAGAATGGCCTGCCATAACCACCTCCAGTTGATGGACTCAAAGCATAATTTTCGGCTCAGATGCGTTAACCATATTGGCCGGCGCTCTTGTACCTCAAGTCATTTGATGCGCATAAATGTTGCAAATTCAGCGGATGATTAATCATTTCCGTCTGTTCGTTTCAAGAATTTGTCGGCGTTAACTTTTAATATCGTTTTTCTTAACGGCATTTGGGTGCTACAAGCATCTCAATAAGAGCGATCAAATCGCCACAAAGAGCGGGATAATCGGGTGGACAAAAATATACCGGATAGCAGCATTCGCGCGGCGCTGATTGCGCTCAATCGCGCTATCGATGCTTTCTGCGAGGCAGAAGCTGGCCATAGAATCGCCATTTCGGCGCAGTTGCTGCGTGCCTACGGCCGGCAAACCGCTGACACAACCAAGGTGCTAACAAAACGCGCACGGGTGGCCCATTCATCGGTCCGAAGCCGTCAGCTGATTAAAGCCATCGACATCGCCCAAGGCGACAATTCACATTTTTAAGTCTTAGGACCGAGTTCCGGCAAGCATCCGCCAAGCTGCAAGGGCGCAATGTCTTTGGCCAATCCGTCTCGTCCGGTCTCGACAATAATGCCACAAATGGTAGCGGGACCATCGGCAGGACTGAGCCGGCCCGGTGAGAATTTCGACCGGAAGCGCTCGACCGGCACGGACTTTTCCATACCGATGACGGAATCATAATTGCCGCACATGCCCGCATCGGTTTGGTAAGCGGTGCCGCCGGCCAAGATATGCGCATCGGCGGTCGGCACATGTGTATGACTTCCCACAACCAGGCTGGCGCGGCCGTCGGCAAAATGGCCCATGGCCATTTTTTCAGACGTGGCTTCTGCATGAAAGTCAATGACAAGGGCATCGACCGTATCGGGCAGTGGATTCTGGTCGAGCACCTCTTCGACCATATGAAAGGGATCGTCCAAAGGCGGCATATAGAGCTGCCCCTGTGCATTCAACACCAGAATCGTTTCGCCATTCGACGCGGTATAATGTCCGATACCCTTGCCAGGCGACTCTCTTGGATAATTGATCGGCCGCAAAAGGCGGGGCTCGTCATCAATATAATGGACGATCTCTTTTTGATCCCAAATATGGTTGCCTGAGGTCAGAACATCGGCACCGGCGTGGAACAAGTCCAAACAAATTTGTTCAGTGACGCCAAACCCACCGGCGGCGTTCTCACAATTGACGATAACAAAATCCAATTGATATCGGGATCGCAGATCCGGCAACGCCTCAATAACGGCGCTGCGGCCGCTTCTGCCAACTAAATCACCCAGATAGAGTAATCTCAAAATCTTCTACCCTTCAACGCGTATGGCCTCAGCATCGGTCACAATCCAGTCGAGCCGCTGATCAAAATCATCCGCTGGCACCTCATCAACTTCTTGTGCCCCAAAGCCGAAACCCACCGCCGTCACTTTGCCTGCCGAGCGCAGCTCCTGCAACGTTCGGTCATAATACCCGCCACCATAGCCCAAACGATGACCGTGCCGATCAAAAGCCAATAACGGCGTGACGACAATACTGGGTTGAAGCCTATCGGCAGTTTGACCCGGCTCCAAAATACTTAAGTGGTTTGCAGAAAGCGCCATATCCGGTCGCCAGTGGCGAAACTGCAACGCCTCTTCCGCTGCGCCCAAGACCGGAAGGCAACATCGCGTACCGGCGTTGTGCAAAAGATGCATTAACGGCCATACATTGAGTTCGGACCGATGCGCCGCATAGCCGGCGACAATGGACGCATCTTTCAGCGCAATCCGCTCCATGAAATTTCCGGCGGCTTGCTCAGCGGCAAGGTCAGCTTCAATCTGCAGATTATCCCGACGCTGTTTCGCGGCGCGGCGGAGTTTTGTCTTGAGGTCAGCAAGTTTGGGCGCTTGAGAGTTCATGATGAGAATAACTTGGTTGCGGTGCCGCCAAAGCCGTGGACAATTTTGAACCCCCGCAGACCTGGATAACCAGGTGGGCGCCGTATGCAAAGGACCACGATCCTAAACAGGGACAGCTCCCTCACGAGAATTTAAGGTCCCCGGGGAACAGATGCCTCACGCACCAGGCAGCGACCGCAGATCTAACTTAAGTTCGAGCCGGAAAATGCGCAAGAGAAGGCAGATTTAATCAAGATTTGAGGGCTTTATTTGGCCAGCGATTCGATGCGTTGCGTGACGTCGGTCAGGCGCTGGGTGGCGGAATCGAGGATTTCCGCAACTTTTGCCTCAGCCGTATTCGCCCGCCGCGAATGATCGGTCTGCGTATCCCGCAGGCTTTCCACCTCCGCCTCCAGCGTTTCAACACGGCTAATCATTTCCGACAACTCATCAGTCACAAGCAAGCTGGCCATCAGAAGCAGACGTGCATCCCCGACTTGACCCACATCTTTCGACAACTCGACCACATGCCCGTCAATATAAGCGGCAAGCTCCGTTACGTGATCTTCTTGGCCGTCGTCGCACGCCACTGTGTAGTTACGACCATTGACCGAAACCGAGACCTGTCCCATTGCCCTCTCCTATTGACCCAAGACGCTGCGAATGTCCCGAATGGCCGTATCCAAACGATCAGACACTTCATCGGTGACACCTTCCAGCGCTTTGGCCTCTGACTTGACCGTATCAAGCTCTTGCGCCAGCCGGGCGCGATCCTGGCGCAAAGCCGCGAGCTCACGCTCTAAACCTTCTGCTGCCGAGTGGCGCTGCAGATTGCGATTGACCGTGCGCTCTAATTCTTCCAGCGCCTTCGCAAAAGTGCTCATGGCTGTGTCAAGTCTGCTCATGGTTGACGCAGTATCCCTGGCTATGATGTTCAATCCGTTGCGAACTGCAAAAGACACCCAAAGACGTCCGACCGGCCTGCTATTGCTGCAAGTCCCTTGTGTCGGCGCCGACCCAATAGGCGACAATAGGCATCAAGATCAAGCCGGTCAACGCCTCCAGATTGATTCTGTACAGACAATCCCTCAAAAAACGTGGGCTGAGGCTTGACGAATCCGGGTCTCGCGGTCATTGTGCGCCGCATTCACGCAGCCTTATTTATCAAACAAAAACAATGCCGCCCATGTGGCGACGCAGGGGCCGGAAATGACGGTTTCACATCAGCAAAAAGCCAATGCGATCCGGGCATTGTCCATGGACGCCGTGCAAAAAGCCAATAGCGGCCATCCAGGGATGCCCATGGGAATGGCCGATGTGGCAACGGTTCTGTTTTCCGAGCATCTCAAATTCGACGCCTCAGACCCGGATTGGCCGGACCGCGACCGGTTTGTGCTGTCTGCAGGTCACGGGTCGATGCTGCTCTACTCTTTGTTGTATCTGACCGGTTATGAGGACATGACCATCGATCAGATCGAGAACTTCCGTCAACTGGGCAGCAAGACGGCGGGGCATCCTGAATATGGTCACGCCAAAGGAATCGAAACCACCACCGGCCCCTTAGGGCAAGGTCTCGGCAATGCGGTTGGTATGGCGCTGGCGGAGCGTCTCTTGGCGACACGTTTTGGCAGCGACCTGGTCGACCATTATACCTATGTGGTTGCGGGCGACGGCTGCCTGATGGAAGGCGTATCGCAAGAGGCGATTGGCCTGGCCGGCCACTTACGCCTACACAAACTCATCGTTCTTTGGGACGACAATGATATCTCCATTGATGGTCCTCTGAATTTGACCGAAAGCGGCGATCAGATCGCACGCTTTCAAGCCAGCGGATGGGCCACAGAGTCCGTGGACGGACATGATCCTGCAGCGATCTCTGCGGCAATTGCGAAAGCTAAGACAAACGACAGACCGACTTTGATCGCGTGCAAAACAACCATCGGCTATGGCGCCCCGACGAAGGCCGGGACTGCCGCCACGCATGGTTCTCCGCTCGGCGATGAAGAAATCGCCGGTACCCGAGAGGCCTTGGGATGGCCCCATGCGGCTTTTGACGTCCCACAGGACATTTTGAATGCTTGGCGCGAAGTGGGTCAGAGACATACCCAAAACAATGCAGCGTGGCGTGACAAATTGGCCGGCCATGAGAATGCCGACACTTTCCGGCGTGCGATCGAAGGCAAGCTGCCAGATGATTTTCCGGCAGCCATGACGGCATATTACAAGAAGCTTGCAGAGGATCAGCCCAAAGTGGCGACACGCAAGGCGTCGCAAATGGCTCTTGAAGTCATCAACGGTGTGGTCGAAGAAACAATCGGCGGTTCTGCTGATTTGACCGGTTCCAACAACACAAAAACCAGCACCACGAATGCCGTCACACCGGACGATTATAGCGGGCGCTTCATTCACTATGGCATTCGCGAACATGGCATGGCAGCGGCGATGAACGGCCTGGCGCTTCACGGCGGCATTATTCCCTATTCGGGTACTTTTCTCGTTTTCACCGATTATTGTCGGCCCGCCATTCGCATGTCGGCGATCATGAATCAGCGTGTCATCTATGTCATGACCCACGATTCAATCGGTCTTGGAGAAGATGGGCCCACTCACCAGCCGGTGGAGCATTTGATGAGTCTGCGTGCCATGCCCAATCTCTTGGTCTTGCGCCCTGCCGACGCGATGGAGACAGCCGAGTGCTGGCAGATTGCGCTGGAATCCAGCAAGAGCCCGAGTGTCATTGCGTTGACCCGCCAGGGCTTGCCCGCCGTCCGGCTGGACTACGCGGCGGAAAACCAGTGCGCAAAAGGCGCCTATGAGTTGCGCAGTGCCGATGGCGAGGCTCAAGTCACATTGATCGCGACAGGGTCCGAAGTTGAGATTGCGCTAAAAGCACGCGACTTGCTTCAAGCGGAGAATGTCGGCACGCGCGTGGTGTCCATGCCGTCATGGGAGCTTTTTGACAGGCAAGATCAAGCTTATCGCGATGAAATCATCGGCAAGACGCCGGCGATTGTTGCCGTGGAAGCCGGGTCGACCTTTGGATGGGAAAAATATGTCGGCGCCAACGGCGCCACAATCGGAATGACAAGTTTCGGGGCAAGTGGTCCTTATCAAGATGTCTATGAACATTTTGGCATCACAGCGGATGCGGTTGCTAAAGCGGCCCGTGCCCAACTTTGAGAATGTTTGAATTAGGAAGTCGGCGGAGACCCGCCCATAGGAGCAGAGAATAAAATGGCAGTGCGTGTCGCAATTAATGGATTTGGCCGAATTGGCCGTTTGGTTCTAAGAGGCATTATCGAATCCGGCAGAAAAGATATTGAAGTTGTCGGTATCAACGATTTGGGCGATGTGGCAACGAATGCTCACTTGCTGCAATACGATTCCGTCCACGGGCCTCTTGATGCCAAAGTCAAATCAACCAAAAAGTCCATCAATGTGAACGGCAATTCCATCGCGGTTTCTGCCGAACGCGATCCGGCGCAATTGCCTTGGGAAAAACTGGAAGTTGATATTGCTTTGGAATGCACAGGCATCTTCGCCAGCAAAGAAAAAGCATCTGCGCATCTGACCGCAGGCGCTCAGCGGGTTCTGGTTTCCGCACCCGCAACCAATGCGGACCTAACCGTGGTTTACGGCATCAACCACAACAAACTGCGCAAAAGCCACAAAGTCGTCTCAAATGCGTCTTGCACCACCAATTGCCTGGCCCCGGTCGCCGACGTATTGCATAAGGCCGTCGGCATTGAGCGCGGATATATGACAACCGTTCATGCCTATACCGGTGACCAGCCCGTATTGGACACATTGCACAAAGATTTGCGCCGGGCGCGCGGTGCTGCCCTCAGCATGATCCCGACATCAACAGGCGCGGCTCGTGCTGTCGGATTGGTACTGCCGGAATTGGACGGCAAATTGGACGGCTCGGCAATTCGGGTCCCGACGCCGAATGTCTCCATGATCGATTTGACCTTCACGGCCAAGCGCAAAACGACCGCTGAAGAAATCAATGAAGCCATTAAGAAAGCTGCAAGAGGCAAGCTTAAGGGCGTGCTGTCTTATGTGGACGGCCCGTTGGTCTCAATCGACTTTAATCACAATGCTCATTCGTCCTCCTTTGATGCAACGCAAACCAAAGTCATGGACGGCAAGCTCGTCCGTGTACTGAGCTGGTATGACAACGAATGGGGCTTTGCCAATCGCATGTCGGACACAGCCGTCGCGATGAGCAAATTGCTTTAGTTCAAATTGGGTTAGGTTATGGGGGCGTATAAGACACTCGACGACTTAGGAGGGATCAAAGGTCAACGTGTCTTGGTGCGCGTTGACTTTAATCTGCCCATGAGAGATGGGCAGGTGACGGATCTGACGCGGGTCGAACGCGCCTTGCCCACGCTCCAAGATTTACAAGAGCGGGGCGCAAAAGTTCTGCTGCTTGCCCATATGGGACGGCCGAAAGGCCAAGTGAATGCTGACTTCTCGCTCCGCCAGATCGTCTCGGCGGTCGAAAGCCTGACCGGTCCGTTGAAATTTGCCGACAATTGCATCGGCGACAGCGCCGCCCAATTGGCTGACCAGCTTGAGCCCGGTGACATTGGCCTTTTGGAGAATGTCCGCTTCCATCAAGGCGAAGAAGCCAATGAGTCCGGCTTTGTCGACGCGCTGGCAGCCAATGGCGACCTTTACGTCAATGATGCCTTTTCGTGCGCCCACCGGGCGCATGCTAGTACCGAAGGCCTTGCTCACAAGTTACCTGCCTATGCAGGGCGGTCCATGCAGGCAGAGCTTGATGCCTTGAGCCAGGCGCTGGAATCGCCGGCACGCCCCGTCATCGCTTTTGTGGGCGGCGCCAAGATTTCCACCAAGCTGGATCTTCTGAAGAACCTCACAGATAAGGTCGACACGCTGGTGATCGGCGGCGGTATGGCCAACACATTCTTGAATGCCCAAGGCCATCCAGTCGGTAAGTCATTGTGCGAATACGATCTCGCCGACACGGCGCACGAAATTCTCAAGACGGCCAAGCTCGTGGATTGCCAAATCGTTCTGCCTACAGACGTTGTTGTGGCGCCCGAATTCAAGGCCGGCTCGCCGTCCCGTACGGTCGCGATCGCAGACGTATCGGAAGATGACATGATTTTGGACGTGGGCACAGAGAGTTTGGCCGATATCGCCACGCGCGTCGAGGCGTCGAAGACAGTTGTCTGGAACGGCCCTCTTGGCGCATTTGAAATCGAGCCGTTTGACAACGGCACCAATATCGCTGCGCGGCATGCAGCCATGCTGACCAAAGCCGGGCGTCTGATTTCCGTGGCGGGCGGTGGGGACACCGTTGCCGCTCTTAAACATGCCGGCGCCGCCGACGACTTTTCCTACGTCTCGACAGCCGGGGGTGCCTTTCTGGAATGGCTGGAAGGCAAGGAACTGCCGGGCGTCAAGGCGCTCAAATCATGATAATGTGAGATCCGTAGGCTCTCTATTTTGGAGGGAAATAGTATGACCCAATCTTTAGAAGACATTGCCAATGCTATGGTCGCGCCCGGAAAGGGCATTCTGGCCGCCGATGAAAGCTCGGGCACAATCAAGAAACGTTTTGACTCGATCAACGTCGAGTCGACGGAAGACAATCGCCGCGACTACCGCGAGATGCTGTTCCGGTCGACCGAAGCCATGAGCGAGTGTATTTCGGGCGTTATCTTGTTCGATGAAACCATTCGCCAGAAAGCGGCGGACGGCACACCGTTGGTCAAATTGATTCAAAATGCAGGCTCCATCCCGGGCATCAAAGTCGACAAGGGCGCTAAAGACCTGGTCGGCGCGCCTGGAGAGAAAGTCACTGAAGGACTTGATGGACTGCCGGACCGTATGGCCGAATATTATGATCTTGGCGCTCGTTTCGCCAAATGGCGCGCGGTCATCGACATCGGACGCGGCGGCGACAGATCGGTCCCAAGCGACTATTGTCTGAGCACCAATGCCCATGCTTTGGCGCGCTATGCCGCCATTTGCCAAGACGCAAAGATCGTCCCCATCGTCGAACCGGAAGTGCTGATGGACGGCGATCACGACATTGAACGGTGCTTCGAGGTGACGGAGGCCACGTTGAAGGCGCTCTATGACGAACTTTACGCACAGCGGGTGTCCCTCGAAGGGTCGATCCTTAAACCGAATATGGTGGTGAGCGGCAAACTCTGCAGCAGCCAAGCCGGCGTTGAGGCCGTTGCCCAAAGAACATTGGACGTTTTTGCACGCACGGTTCCGGCGGCAGTGCCAGGCATCGTCTTCCTGTCAGGCGGCCAGTCGGACGAAGATGCAACCGCCCATTTGGATGCCATGAACAAAATCAAGGAAGCCAACCCGGGGAAATACCCTTGGGGCTTGAGCTTCTCTTACGGCCGGGCATTACAGGCAGCACCTTTGAAAGCGTGGGGCGGCAATGCTGCCAACGTCGCGGCAGGTCAAGCCGCCTTTACCCATCGCGCCAAGATGAACGGTCTGGCGGCTCTCGGCCGCTGGGCCTCGGACATGGAGAAGGCCGCTTAAGCTCTCACCAAATTTCAGGCGTTATATGCATTGGCCGCCGGCGTGAACGCGCCGGCGGCTTTTTGCTTTTCAAACGGCCAATTTTCTGCACTTTGGCACTATGACCGAAAGATGCCGCCTTTATTTGATCACACCGCCAAAAATCGATTTGGATGAATTCCCGGATCTTCTGAAAACCGCCCTTGAGGGCGGCGATGTGGCCTGTCTTCAATTGCGCTTGAAAGAGGCCGGCGACGATCAACTCCAGCGCGCGGCGGAACGTCTGATGCCGCTGGCACACGCCCATGACGCCGCCTTCCTGATCAACGATCGGCCGGATATCGCGGCGTCCTTGGGCGCCGACGGTACGCATATCGGCCAGGATGACATGTCTTACCAACAGGCACGGGCCCTGATGGGGCCGGACAAGATCGTCGGGGTGACGTGCCATGACTCCAGACATTTGGCCATGGAAGCGGGTGAAGCCGGGGCCGATTATGTCGCCTTCGGGGCGTTTTTCCCGACCACCACCAAAACGCCTAAATCTCAAGCCAATCTCGACCTCTTGACCTGGTGGAATGAATTGTTTGAAGTACCGGCCGTTGCGATCGGCGGCATGACGGTAGAAAATTGTCCGGCAGTGATCGAGGCGGGAGCTGATTTTATCGCCGTCAGCGCAGGGGTTTGGGATTACGCCCAAGGCCCCAAGCAAGCGGTTTCGGATTTCAACCGGCGACTGAAAGGCGTGAGTTGAGTATAGATATGCCTAAGACATTTCGATTTCTCTCGTTGACCCTCGCTTTGGCCCTGCACAGCAATGTGCTACTGGCCCAAGAGGATTACCCCTCCATTGATCCGCTGATCGACGCCTATAATCGCGGGGACTACGCCCAAGCGTTAACAGGTTTCAAAGACTTGGCCGGTCGGGGAGACGGCAACGCGCAGGCCTATTTGGGCCTGATGTATGGTGAAGGTCGCGGCGTCGAACGGGATTTCGAAACGTCTTACGGCTACTATAAAATGGCCGCAGAACAAGAACAGGTCGATGCTCAATATGCGCTCGGCCGGATGGCGCAGTATGGCGTCGGGACCGAACAGAGTTATGAAACCGCGGTGGATTGGTATGAGCCGGCGGCACGCCAAGGTCATGGCGAGGCCCAGATCAATTTGGCCTTGCTGTATTCAGATGGCCTTGGTGTTAAGAAGAGTGATGCCGAGGCGGCGCGATGGTTTCGGGAAGCAGCTCTACAGGACATGGCCGACGCGCAATACAATCTAGGCATCTTCTATTTGGAAGGCCGCGGCATTCCGCAAGATGAAAAAGCAGCCGGCGACTGGTTCCGCAAAGCGGCAGATCAAGACAATACGGACGCGCAGTATAATCTGGGCGTCATGTATTTGAACGGGATCGGCATGGATGTCAGCATGGCGAACGGCATTAAATGGCTGACCCGTGCCGCCAATGCCGGCCACGCCGATGCACAAGGCGGCTTGGGGTTGTTGGCGTATAAAGGCGAAGGGGTGAAACAATCCAGCAAGACCGCTGCCAAGTGGTTCGAAAAAGCCGCCAAGCAGGGTCAAGGCGACTCGCAATTATTCTTAGCTCTGCTCTACGCCAAGGGTGAAGGTGTCAAAGGCGATCTTGTGGAAGCGTACAAATGGCTGGTCATGGCGGAAGCTCAAGGCGCCGGCGATGAGCAACTCAAAAGCCAGCTCGACGCAGCATTAAGCGAAACCCAAAAAGCGGATGCCAGAGCTCTCGCACGCCAAGAGACGGCAAATCAAACACCGCAAGGGCCGGGACTGAACTGACTGAAATTACGACGGGCTTATGTCACGTACGGCGGCGCGCAAGTCTTCAATCGTCAAATCTTCCACCGGCAACGCCACAAACTTTTCAATTTGAGCTTTGATGTCGTCGAAAGCTTCCTGAAAGGCAGCCTGCTGCCGGGCCTGATTACCTTCGACGGCGGCTGGATCCTCAAAGCCCCAATGAACCTGAACCGGCGCCCCGGGCCAGACTGGGCAGGTCTCACTTGCCGCCTCACCGCACACCGTAATCACCAAATCAATCATGGGCGCATTGGGCTCAGCAAATTCATCCCAACTTTTCGACCGGAACCCGTCAACCTTATAACCCTCGGCTTGCAGGACAGCGATGGATCCAGGGTGAACCGATCCGCGCGGATGGCTGCCGGCACTGAAAGCCTGAAAACGCCCTGCGCCCAATCGGTTTAAAATAGCCTCACCCAGGATGCTTCTGGCGGAATTGCCTGTACAGAGGATGAGCACATTAAAAGGCGTATCGGTCATGGGGAATTCTCAAGACAACAAAGTTGCCAAGACAAATCGTATTTTGCGCCTCGAATCAATTGAATTCCTCGGATTACTGTCCCTTCAGGCCATTGCATGGCAATGATCAAATTGATAGGGTCCGCGCGAATTTCAAGGCGCCGCCCCGGTGCCGATCGGTCAAGCCTGCAGATGAGTGAGAATTAATGAAGATCAACGGTAACGAAATCCGGCCCGGCAATGTCATTCAGCACAAAGATGGGTTGTGGGTCGCCGTCAAAATACAGGCGGTGAAACCGGGAAAGGGCGGCGCGTTCGCCCAAGTCGAACTGAAGAACCTGGTGGACGGCTCCAAACTGAACGAACGATTTCGGGCGTCAGAATCCGTTGAGCGCATACGGCTTGAGCAAAAAGACTATCAGTTCCTGTATGCGAGCGACGACATGCTTGTTTTCATGGACAACGAAACTTACGACCAGATTGAATTGCAGAAAGATTTTGTCGGCGAGCGTGCGGCCTTTTTGCAAGACGGCATGACGGTCACTGTTGAGTCGTTTGAGGGCCGAAACCTCGGCGTCACCTTGCCGGAACATGTGGTTCTGGAAGTGACGGAAACGGAGCCGACGGTGAAGGGTCAAACAGCTGCCGCCTCATACAAGCCGGCCATGATGGACAACGGAATTCGCGTCATGGTGCCGCCATTTGTGCAGATCGGCGAGAAGGTTGTGGTCGACACCAACGAAGTCACTTACGTCAAACGCGCAGACTAGCCGGAAACAAAATAGCGGAACACAACCGATGACCATTCGATCTGCGCTCATGAATGTCATGATCAAGGCAGCGCGCAAAGCGGCGCGCGGTCTGGCGCGTGATTTCGGTGAGGTCGAGCAATTGCAAGTGTCGCGTAAGGGGCCGGCAAATTTCGTCACCGCCGCGGATCTGAAGGCGGAAAAAATTCTGAAAGAAGAATTGTCCACCGCCCGCCCGGGTTACGGTTTTTTGCTGGAGGAAGGCGGCGAAATTGAAGGGTCCGACAAAACCCACCGTTGGATCGTCGATCCTCTGGACGGTACGACAAACTTCCTGCACGGCCTTCCTCACTTTGCCATTTCGATCGGTCTTGAGCGAAACGGCGAGCTTATCGCCGGCGTGATTTACGACCCCATCAAAGATGAGCTGTTTTCAGCCGAAAAAGGTCAAGGAGCGTTTCTCAATGATCGCAGGTTGCGGGTGGCGGCGCGTGCGGACTTGCATGAATCCCTATTAGCCACAGGCATCCCGTTTCAAGGGCGGCCGGGCCACGACCAATTGCGGCAAGAGCTGGCCGTCCTAACGGAAAAAGTGGCTGGGATCCGGCGATTCGGCTCGGCGGCCTTGGATCTGGCCTATGTCGCGGCCGGTCGCTATGACGGCTTCTGGGAGCGCGGCCTCAGTCCTTGGGATATGGCGGCGGGGGTCGTGTTGGTGCGCGAAGCCGGCGGTATGGTCGGCGGCATAGACGGCAAACCGCTCAACATTGCGGGTCCGTCGATCTTGGCGAGCAATGAAGCTTTGTTCCGCCCCCTTTCAAAGTTTCTGACCTCGGCAAAACCGTCTTAAAAGCGTCCAAGTTTGATCTGAATCTGGCGGGCAAGTGTTTTAGACTGTCGGCCTGCGAGAGATTCGCCGAGGCGGTGACTGCGAACCTGTCGCGCGGCAAGGCGTTAAGCAATCGTTAACCATATCTATCCTCCTCATAACCATGAACACCGCAGCATAGATTCAGGGTGATCTTTATGAGTTCCGTCGACTACGAGCCTTTGACCATAAAGCAGCCAAATAGATACGTGCTGCGCATGCTCGGCTTCTTAGCGTTGACCGCTTTTATCGTCTGGCTAATTTGGACTCCGCTATGGGACGCGATCGATGCCAATCCTTATCTCAATATCTTCATCCTTGTGGTTTTGGGATTAGGCGTGATCTACACATTCGGTCAGGTGTTGAACTTGCGTCCGGAAATCAACTGGCTAAACAAATACCGGTCCGGCGAATCCACCAAGACCAAACCCAGCCTGCTGGTGCCTATGGCCCGCCTGCTCGGCAATGCGGATGCGACACTTGGCCTGTCGCCGGTCCTCATGCGATCCATATTGGATTCCATTGATGCGCGCCTCAACGAAACCCGGGAAATCGCGCGCTATATGGTGGGCTTGTTGATCTTTCTGGGCTTACTCGGAACTTTTTGGGGCTTGCTCAAAACCGTCGGCTCCGTGGGCGATACCATACAATCCCTGTCAGTGGGTGTGGGGCCCGTCGAAGATACTTTTGAAGACCTGCGTTTGGGATTAGAGGCGCCACTAAGCGGCATGGGCACAGCTTTTTCCTCATCTCTTGTCGGACTGGCCGGATCGTTGATCTTAGGTTTTCTGGATCTGCAGATGGGACAAGCGCAAACCCGCTTTTACAATGATGTGGAAGAATGGCTGTCGCAGAACACCGCATCACTTCCACAAAGCATGGACCTGCAGTCCGGCGAGGAAACTCAATCAGCCGACATCGATACCGCCAAGATGATGGAGATGATGCAATACACGATGAGCAGCCTGCGAACGCTTTCGGCTCAACTATCAGACCTGTCGTCGCACATGAAGAACCAGCAATCGATGATGGACCAATTGGCTCAAGCTCAAGCGGGCCTTGTGCCGATCGTCGAAAAGGTAGCGCAAGCCGGCGGCGCCGCGGCGCGCGAGGATGGGGTTACCATGGAGCAATATGCCGAAGCCATGTACGGACATTTGCACAATATCGACTCCGCGCTGCAGAACCTGTCGCATGACGCGAACCAAGGCCGCGATATGGCCGTGCAAGAGCTTAAGCAGGAGATTGCCCGGCTCACGCAAACCATTATTGATATCTCTTCAGAATAAGGCAGGCAGGGTCCATGTCCCGCTCTCGCACCCGCAACAACAGTGCCGATTATTGGCCCGGATTTGTCGACGCCCTGTCCACACTGCTGCTGGTAATCATCTTTTTGCTGGCCGTGTTCATGCTGGCCCAGTTCTTTCTGAGCCAGGCCATTACCGGACGTGACGAGGCTTTGGAGCGCCTCAATGCCCAAGTGGCGGAACTGAGCGACATGCTGGCCTTGGAACGGCAAAGCAATCTCACGCTTCGACAAAATCTCGAGCAAATGCAAGCATCTCTCGCCACCACAACATCGGCCCTCGCCGAAGCACAAGATCGGGCCGAAGCGGCTGAAGATCAGCTAGCCATTATGGGTGGTTCATTGGATGACGAACGCAATCTGTCGTCTAAAGCCAGAGATGAAGCCAAATTGCTGAACCAACAAGTTAATGCGCTGCGCCAACAATTGGCCGCCTTGCAAGCCGCCCTCGAGGCCTCAGAGGCGCGCGACAAAGAACAACAGGCTGTGATTGCCGATCTCGGAAAGCGTCTGAATGCTGCCCTCGCCCAAAAGGTCCAAGAACTGTCCCGCTATCGATCTGAATTTTTCGGCCGGCTGCGGGAGGTCCTCAGCAACCGGGCAGGCGTTGAAGTTGTCGGCGACCGCTTCGTCTTTCAATCAGAGATCTTATTCGATTCCGGATCTGCGGAGATCAATACTGGCGGGCGTCAAGAATTGCGCAAACTCGCCGTCGCGCTGTTGGCTATATCGCGGGAAATACCCAATGACATTAACTGGGTTTTGCGGGTCGACGGTCATACGGACAGCCGTCCGATTTCAACGCCAGCCTTTCCCTCAAATTGGCACTTGTCGGCAGCCCGTGCCATATCGGTCGTCACATTTCTCAGATCGCAAGGTGTGCCAGGAGAACGATTGGTCGCTGCGGGATTTGGTGCGTTTCATCCACTTGATGATGCAACAACGCCTGCCGCACTCCAGCGCAACAGGCGTATTGAACTCAAACTCACCGAAAGATGAACACCTGGAAGCAGCGACAGCTTGAGGGGGACAAGAGGGGGGATCTTGATATGATGCCGCCAACTTCCAGGATTTCATCGGTAACTGTTTATGGTTACGCCCCCCTCCCGGCGAAAGATCAAAGCCGGGCGATCACATCGGCGTTAGAACCGAGTGGGTGCAAGCCAGAGCAGTAATCCTCCCAAAATCCGATGTTTTGTCTGGTTTTGCTCTGTAATCATGGCCACGCCCCCTTTCCCTTTTAAATCGCGGGTGCTAAATGGCGCCCATGGTGAAGCTTTCAAATATTCGCAACCTCTCGATCATTGCCCATATCGACCACGGCAAATCCACTCTCGCCGATCGGTTGATCCAAACCTGCGACGGTTTGTCCGACCGGGAAATGAAAGAGCAAGTGCTCGATTCCATGGACATTGAACGGGAACGCGGCATTACCATCAAAGCCCAGACCGTTCGATTGAAATACAAAGCGCAAGACGGCGAGACTTATGTGCTCAATCTGATCGATACGCCGGGTCATGTGGACTTTGCGTATGAAGTCAGCCGCTCCATGTCGGCGGTGGAAGGCTCGTTGCTGGTGGTTGACGCCAGTCAAGGGGTTGAAGCCCAAACTCTTGCCAATGTCTACCAGGCCATCGAGGCCAATCACGAGATCATCCCCGTCCTCAATAAGATTGATTTGCCGGCGGCGGAACCGGACCGGATTCGCCAACAGATTGAAGACGTCATCGGTCTTGATGCGTCCGACGCGGTAGAAATCTCGGCCAAGACCGGTCTTGGGATCGACGCGGTCTTGGAAGCTATCGTGACTCGACTGCCCGCGCCCGCAGGCGACGTGGACAAGCCCTTTAAGGCTCTGCTCGTCGACAGCTGGTACGACCCGTATCTGGGCGTCGTTGTGCTGATCCGCGTCATCGACGGCTCGCTCAAAAAGGGCGAAAAGATCAGAATGCTGGCAACCGATACGGCCTATACGGTTGATCAGGTGGGTATCTTTACGCCGAAGAAAAAGAACGTGCCCGAGCTTGGCCCCGGGGAGATCGGCTTTTTGACTGCTTCCATCAAACAGGTTGCCGATACCCGCGTGGGCGACACGGTCGTCATCGACAAAGGACCCGAGGTCGAACCGCTGCCGGGTTTCCAGCCGGCACAGCCGGTTGTTTTCTGCGGCTTGTTTCCCGTCGATTCAGGCGAGTTTGAAGATCTGCGCGAAGCCATGGGCAAACTGCGCCTCAATGACGCCAGCTTCAATTACGAAATGGAAACCAGTGCCGCTCTCGGCTTTGGGTTCCGTTGCGGGTTTTTAGGCTTGCTGCATCTTGAGATCGTGCGGGAGCGCATTGAACGGGAATTCGGCATTGATTTGATCACTACGGCACCCAGTGTGATTTACAAGATTCACCTGAGCGACGGCAGCATGATCGAGTTGCACAATCCGGCGGATATGCCGGATCCGGTCAAGATCGACCGCATAGAAGAGCCTTGGATCGAGGCATCCATCCTCGTGCCTGACGAATATTTGGGATCGGTGCTCAAACTCTGCGAAGATAGGCGGGGCATTCAAAAAGAGCTGACCTATGCAGGCACGCGCGCGATGGTGGTTTATCGTCTGCCGTTAAACGAAGTTGTCTTTGATTTCTATGACCGCTTGAAATCAGTCACGCGTGGCTATGCGAGTTTTGATTATCATATTGAAGATTACGAAACCGGCGACCTTGTCAAAATGTCGATATTGGTGAACGCAGAACCGGTCGATGCCCTTTCAGTCATTGTTCACAGGGCGCGATCCGAACAGCGCGGCCGGGCCATGTGTGAAAAACTCAAAGATCTCATTCCAAGGCACCTGTTTAAAATTCCCATCCAAGCAGCCATCGGTGGACGAATTATCGCGCGCGAAACCATCGCTGCCATGCGCAAAGATGTGACAGCGAAATGCTATGGCGGGGACATTACGCGTAAGCGTAAGCTGCTGGAAAAGCAGAAGGCAGGTAAAAAACGCATGCGGGAATTCGGCAAGGTCGAAATTCCGCAAGATGCCTTTATTGCTGCACTCAAAATGGATGAAAACTGATCACCTCTTGGCTATGAACGCCAGCGTGCCAGCCCGGCGAACAACAACGCTAGAACGCCAAATACGATCCAAACTGGTGTCAGCAAAATTGACGTGATCACCGGGTCCCACAGAAAGGCGAAGACATATCGTTGGATCACAGCCTGCGCGAGATTCAATCCCTCGGGATCAACTTCATAAAGCAATTCACCCAGCCGCTGAAACCGCATGCCATCAGGGCCGGACATGCTGGCGAAGTCCATGATCAGAGCATAGAGCCCGTAAGCGCCGGTAAAGAAGGCGAGAGCCCAAAGCGTAAGTTTTCTTTTCATGAGCGGTCCTTGTGGGAGTGCTTTTCCTACTGATCAACATCTCACAGAAATTGGGCAGCAATCAGACAGAATAACGTCGCCGCCCCGGTGGGCAGCGACGCGATTTGATCGAACCTCAAACCCGAAGTTGGTTAGTCGCGAACGCGGAAGATCAATGCCAGGATCATCCCCAGAATACCCAGAGGTACCCAAGCCGGCGCCGCCATTGTTTGAGCGATCACTGGGCTGGCAGCAGGTACGGACCCTTCCAGTAATGACTGAACGGCACCGCTATCCTGACCAACGAGATTCAAAACTTCGGCGGTCGATCGCAAGGTCATCTGATTCTGTTCCAAAGACGACAATGCATCTGCGCCCAGCAGCATCAAGGCGCCGGAAATGATGATCAAGCTAATTACTCTAAAAATAACCATAATGCGTCAGCCCCCCAGCCACGCTGATTTTTTCATACGCCCAATGCGTGGATCCGATAGTAACGTTTTGGCACAGTTTTGCCAAGCCTGCGGGACCTGTTCTGGACTTGGAACAGCGTTAACAAGGCCGCTTAACAGACCGGTTGGCAGGCCAAACATAATGGTTGATATAGGGCCTACAAACGCTATATTCCGGCGTTTCTGAGGGCCTGGGGACGGCAATCCCCTACCGATAGTTGGAGAGGTGGCCGAGTGGTCGAAGGCGCACGCCTGGAAAGTGTGTAGGCGGGGAACCGTCTCGAGGGTTCGAATCCCTCTCTCTCCGCCATTGGTTTTGCCGCTGGAAAACGCCCTATCCCACCCACAAGACGCATGATGCGGGAGGACGGACAGCGATGCGGCAATATCCAGGATCAGCCATCATTTTGGGCGCGCTTATCATCTGTGCCTCGCTGCTGGGATGCTCCGAAGACGAGCCCGACTTCCCGCCTGATTTCGTCGACATACGAGATAAGAGTATTTTCGTTGCCGGGGGTTCCGGTCGCGCCGGCCGCTATATTGTCGAACGCCTGGACGCACGCGGTCTGAACTTTACACCCATGACCCGCAGCAAAGAGGCCGCGATTGAAAGACTGGGTCCGGCTTTTGCGGAAATGAATTGGGTCGAGGGCGATGTGCGCAACGCCGAGCAGATGAGAACCCTGCTTATGGGCAAGGATATGGTCATTTGCGTGATCGGATCCCGCGAAACGGAGGGCCCCAATGGCCCCGAATTTGTGGATTACCAAGGGGTCGCCAACCTGGTCGATGCGGCGGTCGCCGCGGACGTCGAACATTTCGTGCTCTTGACGGCAATCGGGGTGACGGATGAAAACCACCCTCTCAACAAGCTCCTCGGCAACGCCTTGATCTGGCGATTTAAGGGAGAAAACCAGTTACGGGAGAGCGGGCTCACCTACACCATCGTCCGGCCCGCCGGATTGGTGGACGAGCCCTCCGGCGAGCAGGGCGTGTTTCTCGATCAAGGCGATAATTGGCAAGACATCTTTCGCGGCACAATCACGCGCGGTGACCTGGCAGACGTATTGATTGCCAGCCTGGAAACGAACCACACACACAATAGGACTTTTGAGATTGTCAATCGGACCGACTTGGAACCGGGCATTTGGCGCGAAACTCTCCCCAATCTGGTGTCCGATCAAGAGCTGGCATCAGAGGCTGGAGACAATTCTCCCTAGAAGACTTTCCGCCAAAAAAGAAGGCGGCCAAATCGGCCGCCCTCATCCCCTTACTCTGAGACCTATGCCTCAGATTTACGCTACTCGTCTGCGCCGTAGACCGGTGCCCAAAGCCATCAATCCCAATCCCATGATGGCTAATCCAACAGGTTCCGGAACCTCATTTGTTTCAGGACCTTGCTCACCATTGTCGCCCCCATCATCCGGCTCTTCCGTGATGTCCGTAGTCACAATCGTCGGACCGGTCGGATCAACAGGCGAGTTGCCGTCCAAAGTGATCGTGTAAAGGCCAGAGCGCCAGAGACCGACACGTCCATCGTCTCCCACAGAATGAAAGGCTTGGGTGTTGCCGCGGTCCAAAAGCTCAAATTCAATTACCCAATCTGTGCCGGTGATACCTTCGACAATGAAACCGTCAGCATTGTTGCGGGTTCCAAAAGTTGCTTCGTATGAATTCTGTCCGACCTGGAAAAGCTCATAATCCTCATCGGCAATGCCGATTGAGGTATCGGTGTTACTGTTGCGGATGTTGAACCGCAGATTCACCCGGTTGCTGGCCCGGCTGTTGTCTTGACCGACAATGAATCCAAAAGAATACGTTCCCGTTGCGGTATTCTCCTGCACCCAGATACTGGCGCCGTAGTCACCGAGCGTGATATCATCCGGATGGCCTGAAGCACTGGAATAATTGTAGAAATCGGCAGCTGACTTATTGGATGTAAGTGTAGAGGACTCTTTCCAAACGGTGTCGTAGTTGCCGCTATAGTAAATATCCAATACCGTCGCTGACGCTTGATCCGCCTGGACCACAGCAATGCCAATTCCCAATGCCACCGCCAACCTAGGTATCTTACGCAAAACGCTTACAAACATAATCAGCCTCTCAATACTCAACTACTGATGCGATTTCTCGCTCGGCCCTTACTGAGCAAACTCCGTGCCAACCCGATTCGTTCGCAGTTTAGAGCCATTTTCATCAAAGCGCTAAGAATTGATCACAAAAGTGTAAAACAACCCGACACTTCGCCCATTAAGGTTATCGGTTTTGGTTTCTACTTGGCGCAATTGGCTCTTCTTCAACCGCATTCACCGTTAAATAGATGAATTGGGGCATCAATAAGGACTCGCGGATGGCTCCAATCATTACATATAGCGTTAACCGGCAAAGCCAGTTGTAAAGTGAGCCGACAGTTCTTAACGCGTTAACCACTTGCCTGTGTCAACTCAAGACGCTCTCGGGATATCCCCATTAAATCCCTTCAATAAGCATGGTGAATCTCCTGCCAAGAATGGGACAGAGGAAACCTGCAGAAGGTTCGGCTGCACAGCGAATGGCGACACATTGCCAGCCTGGACAAACTGCGCCGGATAGGCCACATCGAAGCAAGTTCCGGGGGGATTAATCTTGAGAGCCAAATCAAAAGTTGGCACCACACGAAGGCTGCAAATCGCCGCGATATGCCTAAGCGTTGGTTTTTTTGGGCCGGCGGCTAAGTCCGTTGCTCAATCCCCAGAGATTGACGGCTTTGGCGGTGCTTTAAAACGCCCCCTTGACGAAATCGTGGTCGTGACAACGCGTCGGGGCGCCAAAGTCTCCGATGTGCCATCAAACATTTCATCTATCGGCGGCGCAGATATCCGCTTTCAGGCTGTCGACCACATCTCCGAACTGCTCAATTCCTTGCCGGGTCTTAATATCCAGCGCGGCAGCGGCCAGGAACACCTCACCGCCATTCGCTCGCCGGTTTTGACCGGCGGCGCCGGAGCCGGATCCTTTCTCTATTTGGAGGACGGCGTTCCTTTGCGCGCCGCCGGATTTGCCAATGTGAATGGCCTGTTCGAAGCGCATACAGAGCTCGCCGCCGGCGTCGAAGTGGTGCGCGGACCGGGAAGCGCCTTTCATGGCTCAAATGCCGTCCATGGCCTGGTCAATATCTTGACCCAGAGCCCAAGGGGCGAACGACAAGGTCAAATCGACCTGTCCTGGGGCCGCTACGGCCGCGGCCAATTGAACGCAAGCGTTGCGGGCGAAAGCAATGGTTTTGGGGTCTTTGCCGGACTCACGCTGACCAATGAAAACGGCTATCGGCAAAATGCCGGACTCGATCAACAAAAGGCCACGTTTCGCGCAGACTGGGACGGCGGCAATCAACGGATGCGGTTGACGATATCAGGGCATAATCTCAATCAAGAGACAGCCGGATTTATTGAAGGCCCAGATGTTTACAAAGATTCAAGCCTCGCGCGGAGCAATCCCAATCCGGAAGCTTTTCGAGATACCCGCGCCTTGCGTGCTGCGCTGCGCTACGAGCGCGATCTTTCCGATCAGCTTGTGCTCAGCATTACGCCCTACACACGCTGGAATGAAATGGATTTCTTGCTTCATTTTTTGCCCAGCAAGGCCTTGGAGGAAAACGGCCATAAGAGCTTCGGCGCGCTCAATACCCTTGATTGGACCTTCGGCGATCACCGTCTGATTGTCGGCGCGGACGTTGAATGGAGCGATGGCTTCTTAACAGAAACACAATCGATCCCAGATGTATTCAGCTTTGTCCAAGGCGTGCACTACGACTATGAAGTGGAATCATTGGTTGGGGCTTTGTATGCCCATGGTGAATGGCAAGCCACAAACGCCTTGCGGATCATCGCAGGCATACGTGCCGAAGCCACCGAGTATGATTACGACAACAAGATCGCCGCCGATACTTTTGGGCGTTTCATTCGGCCAGCTGACCGCAATGATGATTTCTTCACGCTGACGCCGAAATTGGGCATCACTTATCGTCTAAACGACAACAATATGGTCTTTGCGAATTATGCGCGGGGCGCGCGCGCACCGCAGACAACGGATGCCTATCGACTGCAATTGTCACAAGTGGTTGGCGAAATCGACGAAGAGGAACTGGACAGTATCGAAATCGGCGCGCGGGGGACAATCTCCGGTTTCAACTATCAAGTCACGGCTTATGCCATGAGAAAAGAAAACTTCTTCTTCCGGGATTCGGACGGCTTCAATGTCACCGACGGCAAAACAAATCACTGGGGCCTAGAGGCAGATTTCAGCAAGGAACTCAGCGAGTATTTTGCCGTCAGCATTGGCGCTGCCTATAGCCGCAATGTTTATGACTTCAATAATTTTGCAAGCGGTGTCGTCGACGGGAATGATGTCGATACCGCGCCCCGTCTAACGGCCAATACCCGGCTTATCTGGACTCCAACAAACAGCGTTCGAGCGGAATTGGAATGGGCTCATATGGGAGAATATTACACCGATCCGGCCAATGCTAATCGGTATCCAGGCCACGACCTTTTGAACATAAGGGCTGATTGGCAAATCACCGATCGCGTCAGTCTGTTCGGCGCCATTCGTAATCTCACCAACACGGACTATGCCGAAAGGGCCGATTTTGCGTTTGGTTCGGAGCGCTATTTCCCCGGCGAAGAACGCGCGGCGGAACTCGGCGTGCGCGCCAGCTTTTAGTCGGCAGATTGTGCGCGACGCTCGTCGTCCTGATAATCGGAGTCGATTCCTCGGCGGCGATCAGGGCCAAAATAGCCATCGAGCTTAATGTTTTCCCGCGGATGCTCGGTGACCAATCTGATACGATCGAGCAAACGAGCCGGTGAGATGGGTTTTTCCATAAACTCATTACAGCCGGCGCGGATCGCCGCAATGATGTTCTCACGGGTTGTTATTTCGCTCATCATGATGATGGGTGTCCCGGCAACCTCCTCATCAGATAGCGAGCGGATCTTTTTAACCAACGCAAAGCCGGATTGCCCCTCGCTCAAATGACATTCAACGAAAATTAGTTTGGCCTTTTTTAAGAGGTGTCCCATTTTGGCGTCAATTTCAGCGACCACGGTGACATCTCTCAAACCCGCCCCATGAAGGCAGCTTTTGATCACTTTTTGCCAATGGGGATTGGCCTCAACAACCAATGTGGTCAGGGAACTTAAAGAAACAGACTCTGATTCTGTCATGGAACCGCATCCGCGAACAAATGTGTAAACAGGATAAGACTTATAACCTGATCCCGTTAACAATCGGTTCTCAACGTTAACTTGCAGCGGGTGTCAACTTATACGCGCAATGAAAAGACTGCTTTTTGAGGAAAAACCGGCGTTCGGGCCTTATGGCGCAATAGTACGGCTCGCATTCGCACGATCAAACATCGACCACACACCTTCCGATCCATGCCACTCACCAGTGGTGGCGGCCTTGGAGTATTCAGTCGCACGCGTTTCGAAAAAGTTTGCGTGCTCAACGCCATTTAGAATCTCCGCCAACCACGGTATGGGATGAGAGTCGATGCCGTACATTTTAGGCAAGTCGAGCTGGCCTAAGCGCCAGTCGGCGATGTAGCGGATGTATTTTTTAATGTCATCAGACGTCATGCCTGGAACAGGGCCCATCTCAAAGGCCAAGTCGATAAACTTGTCTTCCAGCCCAACGACAGTCTTGCAACAGTCAATGATGTCGTCTTTCACCGACTTGGTCAGACAACCTGTTTCTTTTGTGAAAGTATGAAACAACTTCACCATAGCTTCGCAATGCAAGGTTTCATCACGCACAGACCAAGATACAATCTGACCCATGCCTTTCATTTTGTTTTGCCGCGGGAAGTTCATCAACATGGCAAAGCTGGCAAACAATTGCAGACCTTCCGTAAACGCACCAAACATAGCGACCGTGCGCGCGATGTCTGCATCAGTTTCCATGCCAAAGTCCTGCATATAGTCATGCTTGGCCGCCATTTCCTCGTAATCCATAAATGCGGAAAACTCAGATTCCGGCATACCGATCGTTTCAAGCAACAGAGCGTAGGCGGCCATATGGACGGTCTCCATATTGGTGAACGCTGCCATCATCATTTTAACTTCGGTGGGTTTGAAAACTTGCGCATAGCGCTCCATATAATTGTCCGCAACTTCCACGTCGGACTGTGTGAAGAAGCGAAAGATCTGAGTGAGCAAATTGCGCTCAGCATCATCCAACTTATTTGCCCAGTCTTTGCAGTCATCCCCCAACGGGACTTCTTCCGGCATCCAATGAACCTGTTGCTGCAGTTTCCAAAAATCGAAGGCCCACGGATAACGGAACGGTTTGTAGGTTCCTGAGGAGGTCAACAATCCGGGGAGCTGGGGGGCATTTGACAAATCGTTCATGGAAACTTCCTGCATCAAAGGACTCAAACGAGGCTAAAGAACAAAACCATACATCAGCTTTGGCATCTCAAACCGCGCAATTTCGCGATTTGTTGGGGATATCCCTGTTGACGGCATGTGGATAACTATTTGCTTACGGCAAACCGTTCACTGACAAGCCAAACACTCATCGTAATCCGTCTTGGCCGCCGCCTGCATCATGGCCTCGGCGCCGTCGACGGCTTCCTCTTTTTTGCCTTCTGCAAAGCCGGCCCGTTGGACAGATTTCGACCGGCAATAATAGAGGCTTTTTACGCCTTTCTCCCATGCCGACCAGTGCAGCATCATCAGGTCCCACTTGTCGATATCGCCAGGCAAGAAGAGATTTACCGACTGTCCCTGACAGACAAATGGAGAGCGGTCCGCCGCAAAGTCCACAATCCAGCGCTGATCGATTTCAAACGCCGTGCGGAAACGCGCCTTTTCGTCTTCATCCAGACACTCCAAATGCTGAACAGACCCTTCATGCTCCAGAATGGACGTCCAAACATCATCCGTATTCTGACCTTTTTCCTCAAGCACGCTGATCAAATGCGGATTCTTGACGGTGTGGGAACCAGAGAGAGTCTTATGGATGTAGATATTGGCCGGAATAGGCTCAATGCACGGGCTGGTGCCACCGCAGATGATGGATATGGAGGCTGTCGGCGCGATCGCCATTTTGTGACTGAAGCGCGCCATCAAACCACGCTCTTCGGCATCCGGGCACGGGCCACGTTCTTCCGCCAGCTTCACCGACGCAGCATCGGCCCCGCGGCGAATATGTTTGAACAAGCGCATATTCCAAGATTTGGCCATTGCCGATTCAAAGGGCACGCCCTCGGCCTGGAGCAGCGAGTGAAAACCCATGAGCCCCAACCCTACGGAACGCTCACGCATGGCGGAATACCTCGCCCGCGCCATAGAGTCTGGAGCGGTATTGATGAAGTCGGTCAGCACATTATCGAGGAAACGCATGATGTCCTCGATGAAGGACTCGTTCTCCGACCACTCATAATATTTTTCGGCGTTGATGGAGCTGAGACAGCAAACAGCCGTGCGCTCTTCTCCCAGATGGTCTTTGCCGGTGTGCAACATGATTTCGCTGCACAAATTCGATGTGGAAACTCTCAACCCCAAATCACGCTGATGGCTTGACATCTGGCGGTTTACGGTATCGGAGAAAATGAGATAGGGCTCACCAGTTTGCAGGCGAATTTCAAGAATTTTCTGCCACAATTTCCGCGCGCCAATGGTCCGCAAAACCTCGTTGTTTTTGGGACTGCGCAAAGCGAACTCTTTGTCGTCACGAACGGCTTCCATAAACTCATCGGTGATGTTGAGTCCGTGATGCAGATTGAGGCTCTTGCGGTTGAAGTCGCCCGACGGTTTGCGAATCTCCAAGAACTCTTCAATTTCCGGATGATGCACATCAAGGTAGACGGCGGCAGACCCCCGGCGCAGGGAGCCTTGGCTAATCGCTAAGGTCAGCGAATCCATCACTCTGACAAAAGGAATGATCCCCGAAGTCTCACCTGATCCTTTGACCTTTTCACCGATGGACCGGACATCGCCCCAATAGGTTCCAATTCCGCCGCCATTTGAGGCCAGCCAAACATTCTCATTCCAGGTATCAACAATCCCATTCAGGCTGTCGGAGACGGAGTTCAAAAAGCATGAAATCGGCAAACCACGCTTTGTGCCACCATTTGACAGGATCGGCGTTGCCGGCATGAACCAAAGCTGAGAAATGTAGTCGTAAATCCGTTGCGCATGCTGGGAATCGTCGGAATAGGCAAAAGCGACCCTGGCAAACATGTCCTGATACGATTCGCCGGGCAGCAAATAGCGGTCTTCTAAGGTGGCCTTGCCAAAATCCGTCAGAAGATCGTCACGGCTTCGATCTATCGTGATCCCACGATCGATAACTTGAAGACCGTGCGCGTCCGGACCGGCACTCTCCAGGTCTGATTCGAATTCCAGGTGGCTCGTATTCTCTTCATTGAGCTGAGCTTCCGCCGCATCAAATGCGCTCATTTGGCCAGATCTCCCTCTGCCTTTATCGGCCCGTCCAAATTGAGGCGTCGGTATGGGAGCAAAGTTGCCTCTTGCGCCCTGAAATCTACCAACCCCTAAATCTGGTCAAAGCCGTCATCCTTTGACCTCATTGCGGCACAGAAAACCCCTTCCCCGGAAAGAGATTTTTTGTTTCCGGTTCCGAAATTGTCCCAGTTTAAGGCCGGTTTTGGTTATAATCTCAGCGTTATTGGCCTTAACGAAACGATAAATTTTCCGGTGTGTGCCCCTAGATGAAGGTCCCCCAGGAGCCGCCGCCACAAGATATAGTGGCCAAGCCCTCCGGCGCCGTCAACAGAAAGATGGTTAATTTTCGAAAGTTTTTTGCCTTGACAACGATTGCCAAGACAGGGCTTGGAAACGCTGCTCAGAGCCCCCATCTTCAAGTCTCAAATAAGGATTTTGATGGTCCAAAATACCCAAATTTGCAGGATTGAGATTCCCTATGGCGATCCTGTTGAGCTCTTCAGCCCATTTTCCGAATCGCCCTTCGCCCAACTCTACCATTCCTGTCCGGGTGCCGATGGCGGAGGCCGCTATTCGTTTTTGATGCTGGATCCATTTGATTACCTGATTTCAAAAGATCAATCCTATCGGACACGGCACAGCACCGGCCAAGGGTCTCCCTTTCAGAAGCTCAAGAGTGCCTTAAATCAATATGCGGTCTTCACCGATTTGGACGAAGACATCCCCTTTTGCGGCGGTGCTGCCGGACTGTTCTCCTATGACTTGTTGCATCATTTGGAGCAGATTACGCCGAGGGTCGAAGACGACCTCAATCTTCCCGACATGTGTCTTGGTTTCTATGATGCCATTGTCGCATTTGATCACGCACAGCAAAGCGCTTGGATATTCTCCACGGGCTTGCCGGAACGCAATCCCATTCGGCGGCTGGGGCGCGCGCAAGAAAGAGCCGAGTGGTTAAAAGAGAAAATAGGCAGCAGGGATGATCACCACCAGAAAGCCGCCCTCTCCTTTAAAGAACCGCGTAGCAATCTGACACAATCGGATTACGAAGCCCGGGTTCAAACAGCGATCGATCACATTTATAGCGGCGACATTTATCAAGCCAATTTGTCACAGCGGTTTGAGGTTCATGCCGCAAGGCCCATTCCGGCTTATGATGTCTTTACTCAGTTGCTCACGAAGAATCCTGTTTCCTTTGCTGCTTATTGCCGGTTTCCAGACTTTTCGATCGCCTCGATTTCACCTGAGAGGTTTTTAAGAATCGCCCCGCATATGGGAACGCTGAATGTAGAAACCAAACCCATCAAAGGCACGCGGCCGCGGGGTCAAACGCCGGAACAGGACAAGGCCAACCGACAAGAACTGCTCGCTAGTGCAAAGGATAGAGCAGAGAACACAATGATTGTGGACCTCTTGCGAAATGATTTGTCAAAATTCTGCGTGAAGGATTCGGTGGAAGTAAAAAACCTGTGCGAAGTCGAAACATATGCATTTGTGCACCATTTGGTGTCGACCATCTCCGGCGCACTGGAGACCGACAAAGACGCGGTTGATGCGCTGATGGCTTGCTTTCCCGGCGGCTCAATTACGGGGGCACCTAAAGTTCGTGCCATGGAGATCATTGCCGAACTGGAAGGCTTGGCAAGGGGCCCCTATTGCGGATCAATCGGCTATATGGGTTTCAATGGCCATATGGACAGTAATATTGCGATCCGGACACTTGTTATGCCGCACAATGCAGGCGGGCAAGTCGAATCCCTTTACTACCAAGTCGGCGGCGGAATTGTAGCTGACTCGGATCCTGAAATGGAATATGACGAGAGCTTAGCAAAGGCAAAAGCCTTCTTTGAGCTGGTCAAAAGCTGAAGGGATCCTCTCCGCCTGTGTTCCTGATGATCGATAATTACGATTCGTTTTCGCATAACTTGGCACGCTATGTTCGCCGGGAGGGCGTCGATTGCGATGTCGTGCGGAACGATACACTGACCGTTGAGGATGTTCTTATCGCAGACCCACAGGGCATCATCATCTCGCCGGGCCCGGGCACACCGGACGATGCCGGCATTTGTCTTGAATTGGTCAAAGCGGCCGGCCTCAACATTCCGCTGCTCGGGGTTTGCTTGGGGCATCAATGTATCGCACAGGCCTATGGTGGACGGGTCCGCCGCGCTGCACAGCCTGTACATGGCAAGTCGAGCCTGATTGACCATGATGAACGCGGTATCTTTCAATATGTACCGTCTCCCTTAAAGGTCGGCCGGTATCACTCTTTGGTCGTCGATCTCGATCCGAACGGCCCCCTTGTTGCCACCGCCACAGCTCGCGCCGCCAACGGTGAAGAGGAAGTGATGGCACTTGCCCATCAATCGCGTCCGCAAGTGGGCATTCAGTTTCACCCAGAGTCGATTCTGACGGATTTCGGTAACGATCTGATGCACAATTTCGTCGACTTTGCGATCGGGTGGCGCAGGGCTCAAGAGATGAATTCGGAAGCCGCACAATGACGCTTTGGCTCAACGGCGCTTTCGTTGATCCAAACACAGCTTGCATCGCGCCGGAAGACCGCGGGTTCTTACTGGGTGACGGGCTCTTCGAAACCATGCTATTTCGACAGCCCAATATTGTCAGCTTCTCAGAGCATATGAGCCGGATGCGTGACGCTGCCCGGTATCTTGAACTCTCGATTCCCTATAGCGACCCCGAAATTGCCGATGCCGCGCGACGATTGATTGCGGTAAACAAGCTGGAGCAAGAGCAAGCCTCATTGCGCCTCACCGTTTCGCGCGGGGTCGGACCGCGCGGCTTGCGTTTTCCTGAAACACCGGCGTCCACCTGTATGCTGACGGCTGCGCCTGTTGCCGCCCCACCCAAAGGGGTGACGGCAATCTTTGGAACAATCAGCCGCAATGATTTATCGCCCCTGAGCCGCTTCAAGACACTCAACTATCTGGACAATATTCTCGTCAAAAGGGAGGCAGACCTGGCGGGCGCCGATGAAGCGATCATGCTGAACACCAAAGATTGCGTGGCCTGCGCCAGCACGGCAAACATCTTCATGGTCGTGGGCGATCAAATCGTCACACCGCCCATAGAAGACGGTGTTTTGCCCGGTATCACGCGAGCCGCTCTTTTGCGTCTTGCGGACGAGCACAAGATTTCGTGCGTGGAACGTACAATCCGGCGCGACGAGCTGATGACGGCAGATGCCGTCTTTTTGACCAATAGTCTGATGGGCGTCTGCCCGGTATCAGAGCTTGAGACGAAAGTATTTCCGCCGAACTCAAGAATAGAGCAGCTTTGTCAACTCTATGAAAGTGATCTTCATCGAACCGAAAGCTGATCAATCACCCGCCGCAAGGCCTTCCCGGCGTGGGTCAGCGCCGCCATAGAGACCGTCATCCATCACAGCAATGCCATGAAGGCCACTGGCAATGCGCCCGTAACGAATTTCATGGCCCTTTTCTTTCAATGTGGATTCGAAAGAGAGTAGAGGCTCCTTCTGCTCCAAAGTGGTGACGCCATTTCGATTGATAATATGAGGATAATCAATGGCATCTTGAATGTTCAGGCCCCAATCGAGATGCGCGACAACGGTTTTAGCGACAAAGCCAATAATGTTCGGGCCGCCCGGCGATCCAATGACCATCCGCACATCGCCACCCCTATCGAAAATAATAGTCGGGGACATTGATGATCTCGGCCGTTTTCTGGAATCCGGCGCATTGGCAATTGGCTTACCGTCCTTTTCGGGAAAGAAGGAAAAGTCTGTGAGCTGATTATTGAGAAGGAAACCTTTCGTCATCAGACGCGACCCGAATACAGTCTCAACAGAGGATGTCAATGAAACAACATTTCCGTCTTTATCAATGATTGAAAAATGCGTGGTATCACGTCCTTCCTGACCGAGATTCTCAGCCCTTGGCGACGCCGGCCAATCGGGGGTGCCCGCATCAACTTCTTGTGCCACAACCCGATTGAGAGAAATCGTCGCCGCACGATCAAACAAATAGGCGCGATCCAACATGCCGGGCAATGGCATTTCGACCTGGTCGGGGTCGGCCAAATAGAGATCCCGGTCTGCAAAGGCACGCCGCGAAGCTTCGGCAAATAGGTGAACCGCCATCGGCGAATTCGGTCCCATCGTGCCCATATCAAACGGCTCCAATTGAGTCAGAATCTGTAAGACAGTTATGCCACCTGAGCTCGGCGGTCCCATCCCACAGACTTGATAGGCACGATATGCACCGCAAACAGGTTCGCGCTTGACGGCCCGATATTCGGCTAAGTCTTGGCCCGTCATCCCGGCATAATCAGACATGTCGCTTGAAGCGACAGCTTGCGCGAGACGGTCACGAATTGCATCGGCGATCTCACCTGCATAGAAAGCATCCGCGCCATCGGCGGCGAGCAAGCGCAGAGTGTCGGCATAGTCTTTATTCTTCAACAGAGATCCTTTGGCCAAAGAGACGCCATCAGAGTCGAAAAAATAGCTTGCTGTGTCCGGTGAGCGCGAAAGCGACCCCTTCATGCGCCCGATCGTCTCGGCCAGACGATTGGATACCGGAAATCCGTCATCGGCCAGCTGAATGGCTGCTCGAAAGAGTTCGGACCACGGCAAGTTTCCGTGATCTTGATGGGCCATATCCAGCATGCGCAGGACACCAGGGACACCGGTGGATCGGCCGCTGGCAAATGCCTGCCCCCAGCCCATAAACTTACCGTCGGCCTTTAAGAATAAATTGGGCGATGCCGCCTTCGGCGCCCACTCACGGCCATCATAGGTCTCAACAGTCTTGGTCGCAGCATCGTAATGGACGAGAAATGCACCGCCGCCAATGCCGGAGGATTGCGGCTCGACCAGGCCCAAAACCATTTGGACCGCAATGGCCGCATCAACAGCGCTGCCGCCCGCCCGCAAAATGTCCACGCCCGCTTCCGTCGCAAGAGCGTCGGCAGACGACACCATAAACGTGTCGGCCTTTACTTTTACCTGCTGTATTTCTTCGATCAACAATTCGGGATCGTCGGAGAGATCCTGAGCAAACGCCGGATGGAACATACAGCAGGTAAAAAACAAAAAGCCGACGGTTCGTTCATAGACCCGCTTGTTTATTGACAAGGTCAAAACAAATTCCCCCAATATTCCTGTAAGACGCAACCGGCAGCCAGATAACCATAGCCCCCCGACAATTGCAAAGCCCTACTCAGTTGAGGCGCCTATATGCCCACAAAAAGCCAAAGCCGCTGAAGAAACTTCAGCGGCTTCGCAAAAATCCAATTATTGGCGAGGTTACTGCGATGCTTCGCGCCCGACCGCAGCACTATTCACCTTGTCTTCGTTACGCTTGTGAACGCCTTCAAAGAAGTCCGGTGCATCGCCCGGTGTTGGCGCCACTTCGCAGTTTGCAGCGCAGCTATATGTCTGGCGAAACGTGCTGCGATGAAGAGACAATCTCTTTGTGCCCGTCGTTGTCACATGCACAGTCATCTCAGAGATCATATTTCCCGACGCATCCATGGCGACAACATTTGTGGTACCCGTTGTCCGGCCAATAACAAAAAATAGATCTTCTGCTTGCGCCATGACGTCGGCAATGAACGGATTACCCACAACAACAGATGCTGCAGGGCGGCTCAACTTCATAGGTACTGTATGGTCAATGGCCACCATCATCTCTTCGGCACTCGCCTGTCCGCCGAAGCCAATTGCTGCCGAACCGGCAATCGCAATCAACCATTTGCGAAATCCCTTTTTCATGTCGATCTTCCTTGATTTCCACACCCGTTAACAAAAGCCACAAACTTTCTCACTCGTAGGCTCATTAAAACTCTATACAAGAAAGCTAAATTCTTTATAAAGAACATCTATACAATCAAAGTATTGTTCAGTAGTCAGATTTTGAAACAAATAGTTGCTCCATTTTGAAACACTGCATCGAACAGTGCCAACTCACCGTGCACGGCAAAGGTGAAGCAAATAATCCGATTTTTCCTATAGATTCAATTCGAAGCTTTTCTTTCAATCTTCAGTAATTCAGATGGAATAGAGTTTGCGTGTTCACGGGGTGTAATGTGAACGCAGCTCTTAGAGCTGCATGTGTTAGTCAACCTAGGAGCACTAATCATGACTAAGCTTATGAACCGCTTTTTGAAAGACGAGTCTGGTGCGACAGCTATTGAGTATGGTCTCATTGCTGCACTCATCAGCACGGTGATTGTGGTTGCTGCCACTGGTGCCGGTACTGCGCTGGACACGACTTTCCAAGGCATTGAAACTGACCTTGGCGGCGGCGGAAACAACTAAGATTGTTTCTACGCTAGCAAATTACTACGCAATAGAAGAGGCCTCGAGCAAAATTTGCTCGGGGCCTTTTTGTTTTTAGCCGACTCTCATCGGCTCAATTACATTCAGAATACGCCTTATTAAGTCTTTCAATAGTAGCTTGTCATACGCTCGGATCAGCAAGCCAAAGCAAAGACAAAATCACCATGGCACTCATTGCGCAATACACACTCCCGCTCCTTCTGATGGTGGCCGCGATCAGCGATATTCGAACACGGACCATTCCCAACTGGATATCCGTCGCTCTCATCGCAGGATTTCTCGCCCTTGGCCTGATTGAAGGATTCGCCCTCAGCACAATCGCCTCCCATATGGGAATTGGTCTTTGTGTCCTGATCTGCGGTTTCGTTCTCTTTGCGTTCAATATTATCGGCGGCGGTGATGCAAAGCTCTTGGCGTCTAGTGCCGTTTGGATGGGACCGCATGAAGTTCTGACCTTCCTCTTCCTCACTGCTCTTGCGGGCGGCCTTTTCTCTTTGGGCGTGCTTCTTTTTCGGCAGATTCCACTTCCCGTGTTTGCGGTCAGAGTTGATTGGATTGCACGTCTTCACCTGCGGGATACGGGTATCCCCTACGGGCTGGCCATTGCGATTGGCGGTATCGGAACCCTGATCATATCAGGGGCTCACCCATATACAATCTATTAACCGTTGTTAATGGCAGCTTAATAATTCATTACACGGATTATCGACTCTTTTAACTCTAACTTGACTTCTTTTTGGCATCATTCGGCTAGGAGAATTTACCGGAATCCCTCCGGTCGCTCCGATTGGGGACCCTTTTGGGACAATACTCAGCAAAGGACACGGGAAGATGGGAACAGCGCGCATAGCAATCTTGGTGGTAGCAGCTCTGGCTGCTGGCGTTGCCGCTCTATTGGTTCGCAACATGATCTCAAGCGACGGATCAGCCAACGCGAATGCACCGGCAAACATCGTACAAATGCCGACGACGGAGGTTTTGACCGCAGCTAGCGAACTGCGCCGCGGCGACAAAATTCAGCGAAACTCCCTTCGGTGGCAACCGTGGCCGGAAGGATCCATTGTACCTGGCTATGTGACACGCGATCGCGCGCCGGATGCGTTGGAAGACGCCAAGGATGCAACGGTTCGTGTCTCTCTGGCAGCGGGCGAGCCCATTACACCAGGAAAAATCGTTGCCGCCGGTGATTCCGGCTTTATGGCTGCCGTTCTTCAGCCCGGCATGCGCGCCGTTTCGACAAAGATTTCCGCGGAGACCGGCGCCGGCGGATTCATACTTCCAAACGACCACGTGGACTTGATCCTTACAGAATCAAGTGGCTCTGGAAGCTCAAAATCGAGCAGCGCACGCACAGTTCTCGAAAATATTCGCGTGCTGGCGATTGATCAGACTTTCGAAGAGACGGACGACGACAAGAAAGTTGTTGTCGGCAAGACAGCTCTCTTAGAACTGACACCCAGCCAATCGGAACTGTTGGCGATGAGCAAAGCAAGCGGAAACCTTTCGCTGGCATTGCGTAGCCTCTCCGATTCAGGACCGGATGCCGTCTCAAGATCTCGTCCTAAACTTTCGTCAGGAACTGTCCAGTTCTTCAAATACGGCGCACAGTCCAATATTCCAGTCAGGAGTCCGGCACAATGATCAGTCAAAACAAAATCGTCGTTCTGACGTTAAGCCTAGGCCTCGCCGTATTTGGCTTCGGGTCGCTTCCCGCCCATGACGCTCAAGCGCAAGTCAAACAAGTTGGGCAAGCTAAAATCAATCCCGGCGGTGTTCTCCCAACATCGAAACGGATGTACATCAACCTCAATAAGGCAACCATCATCGATTTGCCGATTGATGCCTCTGACGTATTGGTGGCAAATCCCGAAGTTGTAGACGCGGTGATCAAGACGTCCAAGCAAACGTATCTGCTGGGCAAGAATGTGGGTCAAACAAACGTCTTCTTTTTCAATGGCGCCGGAGAGCAGCTGCTGAACTTGGAGGTTTGCGTCGAGCGTGACCTTAAACCTTTGATGAGCGCCTATCGGAAATACATGCCGGACGCGCGCATTTCCGTTCAAGCCATGAAAGACAATATCATTCTTTCAGGCTCGGTCCCATCTGCTGTTCAGGCCGATAAGGCCCGCGACATGGCGGAACGTTTCGTTGGTGAAGAAGAGCGGGTGGTCAATATGCTCAGCATTGATTCCGGCGAACAGGTAATGTTGAAAGTCAAGATCGTCGAAATGCAGCGGGCCGTGGCCAAACAGTTTGGGATTGACGTATCCGTCCTCAACAATGACGGCGAAGATTTGTTCAATCTTGTCACGGAGAATACCTTCAGTGTCGGCAACGGTGTACTGAACGGTACCCAGCTCTTCTACCAAAACACGGACGGTGGTGACCGGACGCAGGGCCTTTTGCGCGCACTTGAGCGCTCCGGAATCATCAAAACGCTGGCGGAACCGAACCTGACGGCCATTACCGGCGAATCGGCCGCATTCTTGGCCGGTGGTGAGTTTCCGGTCCCGGTCGGACGTGACCGGAATGGTAACATCACCATTGAGTTCAAGCCGTTTGGTGTGGGCTTGAACTTCACCCCTGTCGTTTTGGGTGAAGGCCGCATTTCCATGAAAATCTCAACAGAAGTTAGCGAGCTGAGCAGTGAGAATTCCATCACAGCCTCCGGCGGCACCATTATTGATGATCAAGGCAATATCATCACCATCGACGGTCTGACCATCCCCGCGCTAACAGTTCGGCGTGCTGAGACAACCGTTGAATTGCCCAGTGGCGGCAGCATGGTGATGGCGGGTCTTTTGAAAGAAGAAACCAAGCGGACGATGGAAGGATTGCCCGGTATCAAGGACGTCCCTGTTTTGGGTGCCCTCGCCCGGAGCAATGACTTCCGTAACAATCAGTCCGAGCTTGTGGTGATCGTCACGCCTTACTTGGTGGGACCGGTTAACAAAGACCAGCTCAAAACGCCGCTCGAAGGGTATGCCGAACCGAGCGACACGGATTCAATCCTTATGGGCCGTCTCAATGCCGTCTATGGCCGCAAAGACCAACCCTTAGGCAACAAGCAACTGCAAGGGCCCGTTGGTTTCATCGTCAAGTAGATGGACAGAGTGAGAAAGAGGAATAGTGTTATGAAAAAGTACCACAAAGTGATCAAACCAGCTCTCGCCGCCTTGTCCATCACGGCACTGACGGCATGCACGAGCACCTTCAACGGTGCAGAGCAAGCCCTGACGGTCGAAGACCGCTACCCGATTGAAGTTTCGGAAACAACCGCGACTTTGCAAGTCGACTCTTTGTCGGCGACTAACAAAGCCATGATCAATGCCTTTGTTGCAGAGTACAAACAACGTGGGCATGGGCCTATCATGATCTCTGGCGCCTCGAGCAAATTGTCCCGGTCCGTTGAGCGGGCGGTCAAAGCCGAAGGCGCCAGCATGGTTCAAAGAGCACCAGGTGGCGGATCTGCCGTTACACTGACCTTTTCAAGATACATCGCCAGTGTCGAAGAATGTGGAGATTGGTCGGACAATCTGGCAACCAGCTACAACAATGGCGCTTGGGATAACTTCGGCTGTGCCACTCAAAACAACCTGGCCGCCATGCTGGAAGACCCGAGAGATCTTGTCGACCCACGGGGCATGACGGGCGTAGATCCGGACCGGCGTTCAACCATACTTGAAAGATATCGCGCGGGCGAATCGACTGCGGCCCAGAGAAGCGAAGCCGAGTCAGCTGAAATCAGCGAAGCCGTCGAATAAGTGGAGCTTGCGCAACGCAAAACGCGCAACCAAAACAGACCCAAGGGAAACACCCAGTTAAGGTGATACGAACATGAGCAATACAGCGGAATCTTTTCAGCCTGAGTCCGATGCCGTTTTGGGACCGGACGGCAACCCGGTCAAGGAGAACGCCTCCCCTGAAGCCAAAGTCGAAAAGGATGAGGTGGCACAGAGCCGAACGGTCGCCGCGCAGATCCCCAGGGTCAGCATTCACATTTTCTGTGAGAAACCGGAAACCGCAGAGGCATTTCAAAAGGCCACAGAAGACCGGCGCCTTTCGAAGGCACATGTTACCGTGCAAATGGGCGGCATCTGGGGTGGTGCTGAACATTTCAAGGAATTGCCGACACCAAACTTGATCATCGTTGAAACCGTCGAAACCGGCGACGTAATCTTCGATCAATTGGCTGAGTTGGCATCGGTCTGCGATCCGAGCACCAAAGTGATTGTAATCGGACAGCAAAACGACATCACCATGTACCGCGAATTGATTCGTCAAGGCGTGAGCGAATATCTTGTGACGCCTCTGTCACCGCTGACGATTATCGAGTCGATCTCATCGCTTTATGTGGACCCATCGGCACCGCCGATTGGACGCAACATTGCGTTCATCTCGTCCCGTGGCGGCGCCGGATCCAGCACATTGGCACACAATTTCGGCTGGCTGATCGCCGAGAAGATCAAAGACGATACCGTGATTGTCGACCTCGATTTGGCTTTCGGAACCACTGGCTTGGACTTCAATGAGGATCCGACCCAGGGGATTGGGGATGCCATCACGTCGCCTGAGCGCGTAGACGAAGTGTTGCTGGACCGTCTTTTGACCAAACACTCCGATCGCTTAAGCCTGTTTACGTCACCAGGCACATTGGACCGCGAGTTTGATCTTGATCCGGGCGCTTTTGAGAGCGTTTTGGACATCGTACGCAAGTCCGTTCCTTATGTTGTGCTCGATATCCCGCACATCTGGACAGCGTGGAGTAAATCGGTGCTCTTCAGTGCCGATGATATTGTCGTCGTCGCGACACCTGATCTTGCAAGCCTTCGCAATACCAAAAACTTGTTTGAATTGTTGAAGTCGGTCCGTCCAAATGATGCACCGGCAAAATTGGTAATGAATCAGACTGGGGTCGCAAAACGGCCGGAGATTCCAACCAAGGAATTTGCCGAGGCCGTGGGTACAGAACCGGTTGCGTCGTTCCCATTCGATCCTCAGCTCTTCGGAACAGCCAGCAATAACGGCCAGATGCTTGCGGAAGTTGATGAGAAATCGGCGACAGTGAGCGATCTGCAAAAGCTCGCATCAGAGATCATCGGCAAGACAAACCCGAATGACAATAAAAAGAAATCTATCTTGAGCCTTTTGGGACTCAAGAAATAGAGCGCATCAGTTACTGTAACGGAGTGGTGGGTACATGTTTGGCAAACGAAGCTCAGGGGGAGCGGCATCACCTCAGGACGATGCAACTTCGGCCAAGGGAACAGGCAGTGGAGCTCCAAGCCCTGCAACAGGCAGTTCGACACCGGCACCCCAATCAGCCGGCGCCAGCGAAGCTGAGAGCGCCGAACACGACTATGCGCTGAATCAGAAGACTGACGAATATTACGAAATTAAGACCACGATCTTTAATGCGCTAATCGATACCATTGATCTGGCGCAATTGGCGCAACTTGATTCGGAAAGCGCCCGTGACGAAATCCGCGATATCGTCAGCGAGATCATCTCGATCAAGAATGTGGTCATGAGTATCGCGGAGCAAGAAACTCTGCTTCAGGACATCTGTAACGATGTTCTCGGATATGGACCCTTGGAACCCCTGCTTGCCCGCGATGACATCGCCGACATCATGGTCAATGGTGCGGACCGCGTCTTCATCGAGGTTGCCGGTAAGATTCAGCTAACGCCCATTCGCTTCAGGGACAACGGGCAACTCATGAACATTTGCCAGCGCATCGTGAGCCAAGTCGGCCGGCGCGTGGATGAGTCGAGCCCCATCTGTGACGCCCGCTTGCCCGACGGCAGCCGCGTCAACGTGATCGGACCCCCATTATCACTGGATGGGCCAACACTGACCATTCGGAAGTTTAAAAAAGACAAGCTCAAAATGTCCGATATGGTCGAGTTCCAGACCATTACGCCTGAAGGGGCCACCGTGCTGGGCGTCATTGGGGCTTGCCGCTGTAATGTCTTGATCTCCGGCGGTACAGGTTCCGGTAAAACGACTCTCCTGAATACGTTGACGGCGTTCATTGCCGACGATGAGCGTGTGGTCACCTGTGAAGATGCCGCTGAGCTGCAACTGCAACAGCCGCATGTTGTTCGCCTGGAAACCCGTCCGCCCAACCTGGAAGGTCAAGGCGAGATCACCATGCGCGACCTTGTCAAAAACTGTCTGCGGATGCGCCCGGAGCGGATCATCGTGGGTGAGGTCCGTGGACCCGAAGCCTTCGACCTGCTGCAGGCCATGAACACCGGCCATGACGGCTCCATGGGAACGCTTCATGCCAACTCCCCGCGCGAGGCGATGAGCCGGTTGGAAAGCATGATTACGATGGGTGGGTATAATCTCCCGGCCAAAACGATCCGCGAAATGATCTGCGGCTCCATTGATGTCATCATCCAAACCGCGCGGCTTCGTGACGGTTCACGCCGGGTGACAAACATCACCGAGGTGCTGGGCATGGAAGGCGACGTGATCATCACTCAAGACCTTTTTGTCTACGACATTGAAGGGGATGACGAGGCAGGCCGTATTATCGGCAAACACCGCTCAACTGGTATTGCACGTCCGGCCTTCTGGGATCGCGCACGATATTTTGGCAAGGAAAGGGAACTTGCAAACGCATTAGAAGCTGCCGACGTCTAAGGGCACACTTTGAATCACAGCGAAGATGGAAAGTCATTGAAATGTCTAACACTGCGATCATAACCATTACGGTGCTCATTACCTTCTTGAGCATTTTTGGCATTGCATACGCCGTGTTCTCGCCAACGCTTTCAAACAAAGAGCGGGCTAATCGACGTATTAAGGCAGTCTCCAAAGACGGAAAAACCGGTACCAACGGCGCAAAATCCAAAGCTGATGAGAATACCAAAAGCAGGAAGAAAGCAGTTCAAGAAAAACTGCAGCAAATGGAATCGGAGCAGAAGCAAACACGCAAATCCGCCGGCATGAAAGAAAAGATCCAACAAGCCGGTCTCAGCTTTTCTTTGATAACCTTCGCGATCGCATCTGCCATCATTGGTGTCATTGTCACGCTGCTTGTTTGGATATCATATCCCAATGAGTATTTGGCAGCGGGTACGTTCTTCGTGGCAAGCCTTGGCCTGCCCCGCTGGACCATCGAGTTTCTCGCCAAAAGACGGCGCACGGCCTTTGTGGACGAGTTCGCCAACGCGGTCGACATCATTGTGCGCGGTGTGAAATCGGGCTTGCCCATCAATGAGTGCTTACAAATCATCGGCAATGAGAGCTCAGAGCCCTTAGCCTCGGAGTTCACCGAGCTGACCAATGACATCAGAGTTGGCGTTCCATTCGATCAAGCCTTAGAAAGGCTTTACGAACGGATGCCCATTGCTGAACTCAATTTCTTTGTGATCGTTCTGACCATCCAACAGCAAACCGGTGGTAACTTGGCGGAAACGCTGAGCAACCTTTCTGTTGTCTTGCGCCAAAGAAAAATCATGAAAGAGAAGATCAAGGCCCTTTCGTCCGAAGCGAAAGCGTCCGCTTGGATTATCGGCAGCCTGCCCCCAATCGTTGCCGTAATCATCACACTCACGTCACCGGGCTACCTGAAACCTCTGTTTGAAACACAGGCAGGGAACGCTCTGGTGATCGGTGGGATCATCTTGATGCTCTCAGGCATCCTGGCGATGGGTAAAATGGTGAGATTTAAATACTAATTGCATCGCACAAACCGGGTGCAAGGGAAACGAGATTATGGCCGACTATTTTTTAAAGCTTGCTGACGCGGAATTCATGATCACGCTGATCGTGGCGCTCGCCACCTTCGCAACGATTGTGACCATAGCTTCCCCTATTCTCAAAGGCGACAAACTTAATGCGCGCCTGAAATCCGTTGCCAATCGCCGTCAGGAATTGCGGGCGAAACAAAGAGCAGAATTGGAAGCATCCGGCCGTGGACAATTGCGCGAAAAACCCAAGAGCTACATGAATCAGTTCGTCGAGCAGTTTAGTGTTGAATCGTTGTTTGATACGAAAGCGATGAAGAGCCGTCTCTATCGCGCCGGCTTTCGCGGTCAAAAGCCGCTTGTGACGTTCATGTTTTTCCGGCTGATCGCCCCCTTTATCGTCTTTGCGGCCGCGATGGCCTATCAATTTGCCTTCGGCGTAGGCGGCGCAACGCCGGGAATGAAAGTTCTCCTTTCTTTCGCAGCCGCCTGTGCGGGCTTCTATTTACCCAACATCTTTGTTGAGAATCTGATTGCGCGGCGTCAGGAGGCTCTGGAACAAGCCTTTCCGGATGCCCTCGACTTGCTCTTAATTTGTGTTGAAGCCGGTATGTCCGTTGAGGCCGCATTCAACAAAGTCGCCAGCGAGATTGGTCAGCAATCGGTGGAAATGGCCGAGGAAATGAGTCTTACCACGGCCGAGCTGAGTTATCTCCAAGAACGCCGGCAGGCATACGAGAATTTGGCCCAGCGCACAGGCTTGGACGGTATTAGAGCGGTTTGTACCTCGCTTATCCAAGCCGAAAGATACGGCACGCCATTGGCACAGGCGCTGCGCGTCATGGCACAAGAAAACCGGGATATCAGAACACAGAGAGCTGAGAAGAAAGCAGCGGCGCTTCCGGCCAAATTAACTGTGCCGATGATCGTGTTCTTCTTACCGGTCTTATTCATCGTTATCATGGGGCCGGCGGGCATGAAGCTGATGGCCCTCTAACATCAAAATCACAAGCTTAAAAAAACAGCCGCGCGTCCAATGACGGGCGGCTGTTTTTTTGAGATGGGTCTCTTGGCTATTCGATTTCTTGCAACTCAGACCACGGCGATGATTCATTGGCGATCATCTCCCGAATATACGCCATGTTGTTGTCGACCATTGCCGATGACAGATCGGCAGCGGCATATTGCCGGGCCTCCATGAAGTTGCCACGCAATCCTAAGACCAATGCCAGATTTTGACGCATCTGAGGTGTCGCGGCCGGTTGGCGAACCGCTTGACGCAAAAATTGTTCGGCTGAACCAAGGTCTCCTGAAAGCGCAAATGACAATCCCTTATTACTCAAGATGGATGGATTGCCTGGGTCAATTTCCAGCGCAGAATCATATTTACGCTGTGCCACCGCATGATTACCCATCTGGTCATAGGCCACCCCTTCAGCGGTCAGAATGACCCAATCATTGGGCTTGCGGGTACTGGCCCGGGACAAATAATCTGCCCCTTCCGCCACACGACCTGTTTGAACCAAGGCTTTACCGTATTCCGACAAAGCAACGGCATTCTCAGCGTCCAACAAGACGGCACGATTGAGAATTGTCACTGCTTTGCGGGTTTGACCGATATTGCGCAAGGCGCGTCCATAATTGATGGCGGCCTCAACATCCGATGGTTTCTCATCGTGAATGGCGCCCCAATAGGCAACTTGAGCAATATAGTCATCCGCAGTGCCTTCAAACGCCGCTACCGGGAACTGGCCCTGAGCGACGGAAGACGCGTCTGATAGATTGCTGCTGCTCGACGTGGTCTGGCAAGCACCCAACAGGGCACAAACGGCCAGCGCAGAGACATGATTGCGCAATCCACGAAACCGGTAGGCTCGGCTCTCTTCTTTGAATATCATGGTGCTTTACTCCCTTCGTCCAGAGACGAACTGAATTCAAATGCGCGTTCATATTGGCCTTTTAAAATCAACAAACAATTAATCATAACGGGCCGATTGAGCGTTGTTTGGGTGATCGTTAACAGTCTATAAATATTGAACAGACACCCCTGAAGCCTCGCTGTGAGCCAAAATGTGGAAGCGTTGCCGAAGTTTCAAAATGCGTCATCAGCTGCTCTCCTGCGGCGTGGTCGCCTTTGTTGCCCTCATGAACGCGGAGGCAAGCCCAAGTCGTGCGGCCGATATATACGAAAACGGAATCCCGATCCCAATCCGTAAACCGGTCATCGCGCAAGATGCGTCAGAGCCTTTGCAAGAACCGGCATTTTTCAAAATCACGACCGGCTCAACAGCCAGCAGTTACTTCGCAGCCGGCGAAGCCCTCGCCGCACTCATCTCTCACCCGCCCGGTGCAGACAGATGCCGCACGGCTCAGAGATGCGGACCCGCTGGCATGCTTGCGGTGGCGCAGACCAGCGAAGGCGCCCTCGCCAATATTATTGCTGTCAACGCCGGGGACTTCCAATCGGGTTTAGCGCCAGCTGACCTCCTGAGTGATGCCGTGAACGGTCGAGGCGCTTTTCAGACCAGCGGACCGGCAACCAACATACGTGCCATCGCCAACTTATATGTGGAGACCGTGCACTTATTGGCGGCCAAAGACGCAGGCATTTCGGAGCTGACCAATCTGGCGGGCCGCCGGGTGTCTGTCGGACCTGCCGGATCGGGCGGCAATCTTTATGCGAACCTCTTGCTGGAGACCGGACGCCTTGAGGAGTCCATCACGACAACTGAACTGGACTTATACGACGCCGCTGACGCCTTGATCTCCGGTGACCTTGACGCCTTCTTTTATTTGGGCGGTGCCCCTGTTCCGTTTGTCCAGGATATGTTGGCCACGGGCTTGGTGGATCTGGTCGGCATCGGCGGTGCTCCCATGGCGGTTCTCTATGAAAGCCGGACTTATATTCTTCCCCATGTTATCGCAAACGGCACCTATCAAGGGACCGCACAGCGTGAAACCATCGGCACCAATGCGGTTTGGATTGTAAACACTGCGGTGTCTGACCAGCGTATCTATGAGATCACGCGCGCACTTTGGCAGGATGACAACAGAGAGACTCTGAAGGCCGGCGAACAGAAATTCAATTGGTACGAGCTCGACCGTGCCGCAAGCGATCTGCCTATTGGGCTCCATCCGGGTGCGCAGCGATATTACGACGAGGTTGAACGTGCGGATATGGCCGATACGCAAACTGACGAGGCGCCGGTTGTCACCGAAGACGAAACAACGAATGAAACGCCCGCCGCAAACTAGCTAGGGTCTTCGCCCTCTAGACATTGTTGTTGCCACAGCACCATATCCGGCCATTGCCAGATGGCATCGGCATAAGCCCGTGCAATATCATTGAGCGGAATGTCATAGGTCGTAAACCGGGAAACGACGGGCGCAAACATCGCATCGGCTATAGAAAAAGAACCAAACAAAAAGGGGCCACCCGAACCATATGCCTGACGGCATTGTGTCCAAATCTCCTCAATACGCCGAATGTCCCGCAAGGCCTCGTCTGTGGGTTCAAAACCAGGCTCCCGGCCCAAGAAATCCATGGGCATCGTTTGGCGCAAAGGCACAAATCCCGAATGCATTTCCGCACTGACCGATCTCGCGATCGCCCGGGCGTCAGACTCCATAGGCCACAAAGCCAAATCCGGAAACTGTTCCGCCATATATTCCGCGATCGCCAAGGTGTCACAGATCACCAGATCTCGCCGTTTCAGCGCAGGCACATAACCGGAGGGCGAGACTTTCAAAATCTGGGCCTTGGTGTCCGGCTGGCGCATTTGGATCAAATGCTCTGTAAAGGACACACCGCACCGCTTCAACACCAGCCAAGCCCGTAAAGACCACGAAGATGTGTTCCTGCTTCCCAAGATCAGTGTATATTCCTCAGCTTCAGACATTCGCCTTCCCATTGACCCCCAATTGCTCGTACTTCGTCTTTGCTTCGTCCGGCGAAGTCGATAAAGTCCAATGCAACTATTTCACAGCCGGATCAGAAAGACTAAGACGTGCTTGACCTCTTTACAACCGACTCTAATAAAGCCATTCCGATCTGGGTCGTCACCTCGGAGAATTTTAAATCGGGGCAAAAGAGTCTCTCCGATCGCGTGCAGAGTTGGGTCTCCGCCAATCGCTTTCGCGCAAGGGATCATCAGATCCTCTTGATTCCTGATGATCAGGGCAAAATTGAAGGCGTTGTTTATGGCTTGCCTACAGACGCCAAGCACATCCCCTTCCCGTTTGCCACCCTGTCCAGCCAACTGCCCAGTGGGACATATCAACTGACAACGGATGGACATCAGATCGACGAACAAAAGGCGGCGCTGGATTGGGCCATGGGGCGCTATCAATATGCGAGCTACAAGACGGGCGCCAATGACGCCGCGCAGCCCAGATTGGTCGTCTCCCAAGATGCCGGCGAAGCCGCTTCCCGGATTGCCGAAGCCGTCTTTCTGACCCGCGACTTGGTGAATGCGCCAAGCAACGATATGGGCCCAGACGAGTTGGAGGAAGCCGTTCACACACTTGCGCGCCGTTTTGATGCCACCATCAATGTGATTAGTGGTGAGGCTTTGCTGACAGAGAACTTCCCTTTGATCCACGCGGTTGGCCGGGCGTCCACTCGTGAACCTCGCCTCATTGATTTGACTTGGGGCCCGGAAGATGCGCCCAAAGTCACCTTGGTGGGCAAAGGGGTCTGTTTTGACAGCGGTGGTTTGAATCTCAAGCCCGGGGATTCCATGACGCTGATGAAGAAGGATATGGGCGGGGCAGCCAATGTGATTGGTCTTGGACACTTGATCATGTCTTCGCACCTTCCCGTACGTTTGCGTATTCTGATCCCGGCTGTTGAGAACTCCATCTCCGGCGATGCTTTCAGACCGGGAGATGTCATCCCCAGTCGGTCCGGAAAAACCGTGGAAATCGGTAACACGGATGCAGAAGGACGGCTCGTCCTTGCTGATGCACTTACCTTAGCGGATGCCGAAACACCTGACTTATTGATCGATATGGCCACGTTGACCGGCGCTGCCCGGGTGGCCTTGGGACCGGATCTGCCGCCATTTTACACACATGACGACACACTGGCTCAAGACTTAGCGGCTCATGCGGACAAAGTATCTGATCCTCTTTGGCGCATGCCGCTTTGGAGCGGCTACAACGCAAACCTGAAAGGCAAGGTGGGCGACATCAATCACATTTCAGATATGTCCATGGCGGGCTCCATCACCGCAGCGTTATTCTTATCGCGCTTTGTCTCGAATGCGCGCTCTTGGGTGCACTTCGACATCTATGCTTGGACGCCCAAACCCAAACCGGGCCAGCCATTGGGAGGAGAGGCCCAAAGTATTCGTGCACTGCACGATTTGATTCAATCGCGTTATCCCCAACAATCGACTTAACGCACAAAAAGAGTTTGCAGGCCCGCAGGTGTTTCGTTAATCCTTGGAACAAGATACGAAACAAGTGATTCGGTCATTCTTGACCGGAAACTTAGCTTAGTTTTGAGAGCGGGGACACAATTGGGACTCGAACTGAAACCCATCGAAGCACTGGCCCTTTGGCATGATGTGGTAACAGAAACGGTACGACGTGAAGGACCGGATCTGTCGGCGCGGCAAATGGCCATCTTGCTCACCATCTACCTAAGCCCTCCGCCGCACACGGTTCGTGGCTTGTCCCAAAAACTTGATGTCACCAAGCCTGCCATCACAAGAGCTCTGGATACGTTGGGTCAGATGGGTCTGCTGAAACGCAAACGTGATCCGGAAGACAGGCGTAATGTGCTTGTCCAGCGCACCGTTGCCGGGTCTGTTTTTTTGACGGAATTCGCAGATCTCATCAAAGATCAGACGGCACAACTTGAAACCAAGCAATAGCCTGCCTGTTCCCGCAAAGTGCCCAGATCCTGGCGCCTTTTGCCCGGCTAACTTGTCTTCATCTAATCAATATGGCATAGCTCGCCCGAATGAGCTGGCCGGAACACGTAACCCTGAACACCTAACCGGCCGTGCCTTAGCCTTTGAATGACCAGCCTAAATGACAATCGATAAAGCCATACCCCAACCGATTTTCATTATTGGGTCCTATCGATCCGGTACCAGCGTGCTGACATGGTGTCTTGGTCAGCATTCAAACATATGGCTTTTACCGGAAACCAACTGGATTGCCGATTATGCCTTGTCGGTGCAGCGCTGGTTCGAAAAAGGCGGCACCCGCCCCCGTTCCCATTTCGTGATGTCGAAAATGAGCGAAGAGCAGGCCTATGCCAGCTTCGCTCAATCGGCCGACGATTTAATCAAGCGATCTTGCGAATGGCGCGTTAAAGACACCCAGTTTCAAAAAGGTGAATTCGAATACGCCAAAGTCAAATTGAGACCTGATGATCCGAAGGAACGATGGGTCGACGGCACGCCGGAATATTCCCACTATGTGAGTGCTTTGCTCCGGCTCTTTCCGCGGGCAAAATTCATCCACATGCTCCGCAATCCCCATGACGTGGTGCGATCACTGATGCATTTCGACAGAGTAGGGGATTGGAAGACGGATGCGCCCGACGGCTATAAAACGTGGCAGCGGCTCACGAAATCGGCTTATGCCGCAGAACAAGCCTTTGGATCGGACAAGGTACGCCGTTTTCTTCACCAAGACCTGGTGAACCAACCGGAGCAATTACTGAAAGACATGTTCGCCTTTATTGGCGAACCCTACGAAGCTGAGAGCATGTTGGCCGTTCAAAACAAAATGAACAGCAGTCAGGTCGACGACGTCGAGATGTCAGATGATTTTCGAAACTCAGCATTGGGCAAGAAGGCCCAGAAGCTTTTTGACGAGCTGGAATCGGGAAAGGATACGCCCCTGTCACCGGACGCAGATGTCGCCAAAAAACTCCGCAAAGAAGAAGACCGGTTGCGCAAGAAGCTCTGAAGGCGGCTAAGCGCTCACCGCTTCTTCTTCAATCGCCTCCAGATCAAAAGCCGCAGCCATCAGCGCCCGCGTATAAGCGGTTTTGGGTGTTTCAAAGAGATCGTTGGCCATCCCCTGCTCAACCACCTTGCCGGCTTTCATGACGATCATCCGATTGGCCATCGCGCGCACTACTTTTAAGTCATGACTGATGAAGAGATAAGCCAGGCCATAACGCTGTTGAAGATCCCTCAGCAAGTCGACGATCTGCGCCTGCACAGACATATCGAGGGCGCTGGTCGGCTCGTCCAGCATGATGAATTTCGGCTTTAGGGCGATCGCTCGCGCGATGGCAATACGCTGACGTTGACCGCCGGAGAATTCATGAGGATAACGGTCTTGGGCATCTGCCGGCAGCCCGACATCCTCTAAGGCGTTCCCAATCAGTTGGCGCCGCTCCTCGCCCTCAGGCACCAGTCCATGAACCTCCAAACCCTCGGTCACAATGGCCCCGACCGACATGCGAGGGCTGAGCGATCCATAAGGGTCCTGAAAAACGATTTGCATTTCCTTGCGCAAAGGCCGCATCGCCTTGGTCTTGAAAGATGAGATCATGTCGCCGTTGAAGGTAATCTCACCTGTACTCGACAAAAGACGCAAAATGGCTAGGCCCAAGGTGGTCTTTCCCGATCCGGACTCGCCGACAATCCCGAGCGTTTGCCCTTCGCGCAAGACAAAGGAAATATCATCGACAGCTTTGACATGATCGACTGTGCGGCGAAGCACGCCTTTCTTGATCGGAAACCAAACACGGAGATCTTTAGCTTCTAACAATAGCGGTGCATCCGGATCGCTCGGTGTCGGTTGGCCCTTGGGCTCCGCATCCAACAAATGTTTTGTGTAATCCTTCTGCGGCGCCTGGAAAATTTCTTCCGTTGTGCCGCGCTCGACAATTTCCCCGTCCGTCATGACACATATCCGATCGGAGAATTTGCGCACCACACCCAAATCATGGGTGATCAACAAGATCGCCATACCGAATTCTTTTTGCAGGTCTTTTAAGAGCTGCAAAATTTGCGCTTGCACGGTCACGTCCAAGGCCGTGGTCGGCTCATCGGCAATGAGAAGATCGGGTGTATTGGCCAAGGCCATGGCAATCATAACCCGCTGACGCTGCCCCCCGGACAATTGATGAGGATAAGCCCCCAACCGGCGTTCCACATTGGGGAGGCCTACTTTCTTGAGAAGCTCAATGACCTTGTTACGGCGCTCCTCGGCGGTCAGTTCCTGATGCAAGTCCAAGACTTCGCCCACTTGTTTTTCAATCGAGTGGAGAGGGTTGAGCGCACTCATGGGCTCTTGAAAAATCATGGAGATACGATTGCCCCGCACCTCCCGCATGGACGGCTCGTCCGCGTCAAATAAGTTCTCACCGTCAAACCAGACCTCACCGGAGGGATGAGACGCCGTGGGATAGGGCAACAGTTTCAGCACGGAGAGTGCGCTCACCGATTTACCGGAACCGGACTCGCCGACCAGCGCGAGCGTCTCCCCTTTATTGATATAGAAGGAGATATTCTTCACCGCCTGCGTGCGTTTACGCGCGACGGTGAAATCCACAGAAAGATCTTTGACCTGTAACAATGGTTCCGTCATGCTTCGGTCTTTCTGGGATCAAAGGCATCGCGCACCGCCTCGCCGATAAAGATCAGAAGCGTCAACATGGTCGCCACAACAAAAAAGGCGGAAATGCCGAGCCAAGGCGCTTGAAGGTTTTCCTTGCCCTGTTTCAACAACTCACCCAATGAAGGGGAGCCAGGCGGCAAACCGAAACCGAGGAAATCAAGCGACGTGAGTGTGGTGATCGATCCGTTCAGAATAAACGGCATAAACGTCAATGCGGCGACCATGGCATTGGGGAGAAGATGCTTGAACATGATCTTGCCATTTCGCACGCCCATGGCCCGCGCGGCTTTAACATATTCAAAATTGCGCGCGCGCAAAAACTCCGCCCGCACCACACCGACCAAAGCCACCCAACTGAACAACAATAGAATGCCGAGCAATATCCAAAATGTCGGCTCTATCACCGCGGCAATGATAATAATCAGATAAAGCTGCGGCACGCTGGTCCAGATTTCAATAAAACGCTGGAAGATCAGATCGAGCCAACCGCCGTAATAGCCTTGAACCGCCCCGGCGGTCACGCCAATGATGGTGGAGAACAGTGTCAAGGTGAGTCCAAACAGAACGGATATTCGGAAACCGTAAATTAAACGTGCGAGCACGTCGCGGCTTTGATCGTCCGTACCCAACCAATTTTCAGACGTGGGATATGAAGGCGCCGGTGTCGGGGGCTCACGATTAATAGTCTTGTAGCTGTAACGAATAGGTGGCCAGAGGGCCCAACCACCTGCTTCCTCGATCAGCTCCATGACAAACGGGTCACGGTAGTCGGCCTCCGTCAGAAAATCCCCGCCAAAAGTCGTCTCCGGATAAGCCTCAAAAATGGGAAAGTAGTAGGAGCCTTCAAAGGAAATAATGATCGGTTTGTCATTGGCGACAAATTCGGCAAACAGTGTGACGATGAACAAGACCAAAAAGATCCAAAGGGACCAAAACCCACGCCGGTTGGCCTTGAAATTCCGCAAACGCCTTTGATTAAGGGGCGACAGGCGGGACGGCTTTGCGTGCTGCTCGGCAGGCATATCTAGAGAGGCCACAGAGACTAAACCTCCCGCGATTCAAAATCGATCCGCGGATCGATAATGGTATAAGACAAATCGCTCAGCAATGTGACAATCATACCGGCAAAGGAAAAGATAAAGAGACTGCCGAAGACCACTGGATAGTCCCGATTGACAATGGATTCAAAACCCAACAGACCCAAACCGTCGAGGGAAAAGATCACTTCGATCAGCAAAGAGCCGGTAAAGAACACGCCCAAGAAAGCGGCCGGAAAACCGGCGATCACAATCAGCATGGCATTACGGAAAACGTGACCGTAAAGAACACGCCGTTCCGTCAATCCTTTGGATTTGGCGGTGACCACATATTGTTTTTTGATTTCGTCAAGGAATGAGTTCTTGGTGAGAAGCGTGAGTGTGGCAAACCCGCCGATAGCCAATGCCGTGATGGGCAAGGCCATATGCCACAAATAGTCCGTGATCTTGCCCCAAAAGCTGAGCTCCGCCCAATTGTCGGAGGTCAATCCGCGCAAAGGGAACCAATCGAAATATGTGCCGCCGGCAAAAAACACGATCAAGAAGATCGCAAACAAAAAACCCGGCACAGCATATCCGACGATGATCGCCGTGCTGGACCAGACATCAAATGCCGAACCGTCACTGACGGCTTTGCGAATCCCAAGGGGGATGGAAATCAAATAAGCGATCAAAGTCGACCAGAGACCCAGTGAGATCGACACAGGCATCTTTTCCAAAATCAAGCCGACCACGGATTCGCTGCGATAGTAACTCTCACCGAAATCGAAGCGAATATAGCTGGTCATCATCAGGTAAAAGCGTTCATGGGCGGGCTTATCGAAGCCAAATTGCTTTTCCAGCTCGGCAATAAACTCCGGATCCAATCCGCTACGGCCCTTATATGAATTGGAGCCGTCGAAACTCTGGCCGCCGGAAATATCACCACCACCCCCGGTGACGCGAGATGTGGCGCCGACGTCTGTGCCTTGAATTTGTGCGATGATGCGCTCGACCGGCCCGCCGGGAGCAAACTGAATGATCACGAAACTGATCAGCATGATCCCAAAAATCGTCGGAATCATCAGAAGAAGTCGCCGGATAATGTATGCGAGCATTAGTTCGGTGTTTCCCCCGATATCGATTCAGCGTCTAAGGACCACCACGTGTCCAAGATGCCGCGCTGGTAAGCCGGCTCCACGTCCGGCCAGGCAAACCTGTTCCAATAGGCTATGGAATGCCACGGCTTGTTCCATTGGGGAACCCAATAATGGCCTTCTCTTAACACCCGATCCAGCGCGCGGGCGGCAGCCGTCAGCTCAGACCGGGAGCCTGCAGAAATGACCCTTTCGATGAGTTCATCAACGATGGGATCGGAGATCCCGGACAGATTTCGCGACCCGATGGTTTCTTTTGACATGGAGCCGAAAAAGTTCCGAAGCTCAACACCGGGTGTTAACCTTTGAGCGTAGCGCGAGGTGACCGTGTCGAATTCGAAATTTTCGTGTAAGCGTTGAAACTGAGCCGGATCCACTAAGCGCATATCTGCTTCGATGCCCAGGAGCTCCAAGTTCCGAATATAAGCCGCATTGATCTTTTCGAATCCCGACTCATACATCAAGAATTCAAGCGACAGAGGTACGCCCTCGGAATTCACACGCGTGCCGTCCACAACCCGCCAACCGGCCTCATCCAGCATGGCGCCGGCCTTGCGCAAATTTGCACGATTACGACCGGACGCATCGGTGACCGGCGGCACATAGGCCCGCTCAAATAGAATATTTGGAACCTGGCCACGATAGGTTTCCATCAACGCTATTTCTCCGGCCTCTGGAGACCCCTTCGCAGCTAAATCCGGTGATCCTTGGAAAAAGCTCAGCGTCCGTTCATAGAGATCGTAGAAGAGATTCTTATTGGTCCACTCAAAATCAAACGCCATGGAGAGCGCTTCCCGCACACGAATGTCGGCCAGCTGCGGCCGCCGCGTATTAAAGAAAAAGCCTTGAACACCGGACGGCGTGAGATCCACCAACGTCCGGCGTTCGGCGCGGCCATCTTGCATGGCCGGAAAGTCATACTGGGTGGCCCACACACGCGAGGTGAACTCTTCGCGCAGGTCGTAGGCACCTGCCTTGAAAGCCTCAAAACCGATATTGCGGTCGCGGTAATATTCGTAACGGATGATGCCGAAATTCCAACGCCCCACATTGACGGGCAGATCCTTGGCCCAATAGGTCTCGACGCGGTCAAATTCAATAAACCGGCCGAGTTCGAACCGGCCGGGCTTATAGGGACCACTCGCCAAAGGTGCCTCCAGCGTCGATTCATCAAAGGCGCGGTCCGTATAATAGGCCTCTGAAAAGATTGGCAGCTCCGCCACGATCAACGGCAAGTCGCGCTTTTCAGCTTGCTCTGCAAAGTCATAACGAACCGTATACGGATCAAGCGCTTCTGCGCTCAAGACGTCACGCAGATTTTGCGTGTAGATCGGATGGCCTTTCTCCTTCAATATATTTAGTGAAAAGACCACATCATCGGCGGTGAGCGGCGATCCATCGTGAAAGCGTGCCTCGGGGCGCAATCGAAAGATGACCCAAGACCGGTCTTGTGGATACTCCACTTCGTAAGCGACCAGCCCATAGAGCGCATCAGGCTCATCCCCCGCCCGCGTCATCAAACTGTCGAACACGATCGAATTGACGTCACTCGTTCCCAAGCTGAAACCGGCTGCCGGATCACCCTTCAAAATAAAGGCGTTTAAACTATCGAATGTATTGACGCCTTGAACCGGCAACGTGGCCAATCGACCCCCTTTCGGCGCATCGGGGTTCACATAATCAAAATGGGGAAAATCTATCGCGTATTTCAAATCGCCAAAGGCAGATAACCCATGAGATATGATCGTCTCGACCTGCGCCTCATGAGTGGCTGCCATGGCCGGTAGGCTCAGATGAACCGACACCACAATGGCGGACGCCATACGCGCAAACTTTGGCAGCATTATTCCGCTTCTCCTAAATTGTCGCCGTCTTCAATTGTTTGACCGGCGCGCAGCCCGACATCTTTGAAAGACGTGTTTTGATTGGCCTCTGCGTCCTTCGACCACCAGGTCGAAAAGTCGTCCGGCAAATAGGGCGGTGGTTCGTCAGGCATCCCGAATACATCCCAATAGGCAATACGCGAGCCGGCCAAATACCATTGCGGCACCACATAGTGTCCCCAAAGCAGAACACGATCGAGCGCTTGGGTGGCCGTGACCAGTGACTCACGATCCGGAGCAAAGATTACCTTTTCCACCAGCGCATCGATGACCTCGCTTTCGATACCGGCGGCATTCCGGCTGCCGGGGCGTTCGGCCGCATCAGATCCCCAGAAATCGCGTTGCTCATTGCCTGGCGACAAAGATTGCCGGGCGCTAAAGACGATCATATCAAAGTCGCGGCTTTCAAAACGACGCTCATACTGCGCGGTGCTGACCACACGAATAGTACCGTTGATGCCGATTTTTTCCAAGTCGCGCAAAAACGGCTGCACCACTCGCTCAAAACTTGGCTGAACCAGTAAAAATTCTATAGAAAAAGGTTCATCCGTTCGCGGATCAATCATTTTCCCGTCACGAATGAAAAAGCCAGCGTCTTTCAAGAGCGTCATTCCGCGCACCAGATTATCCCGATACTTGCCGGTGCCGTCTGTTTCGGGCACACGGAATTCTTGGGTGAACAATTCCTCAGGCAGTTGATCGCGGAAAGGCTCCAAAAGTTCCAATTCGCCTTCGGACGGTAAGCCCTTGGCCGCTAACTCCGAATTGTCGAAATAGCTCGTCGTCCGCGTATATTGATCATAGAAGATGTATTTGTTCAGCCATTCGAAATTGAACGCCAACCCGATGGCCTCTCGCACGCGACTATCTTGAAACTTTTCACGGCGTAGATTGAAAAAGAAGGCTTGCATGCCCGATGGTTGGCGTGACTTGAAGAATCTGAGATTCAGAAAGCCTTCTTCCACGGCAGGCACCTCGTACCGGGTCGCCCAATTCTTCGCGCTGTTTTCGGCAATCCGGTCAAATTCATTGGCAAGGAAAGCTGTGCGCGCAACCTCTTGGTCGCGATAATAGTCAAAGGAGATTTCGTCAAAATTGTTCTTACCTTTTTTGACCGGTAAGTCTTTGGCCCAATAATCTGGGACCCGCTCGTAAACGACGCGGCGATTGGCTTCAAAATCGGCGACCCGATAAGGCCCACTCGTCAAAGGCGGCTCCAAGGTCGAGCGGTCGAATTCCTTATCCTGCCAATAGTGTTTGGCTAAGATGGGAAGCTGGCCGGTGATCTGCGGCAGCTCGCGGTTGCCGGCTTCGGAAAACTCAAACTTCACTTGGCGTGGCCCGATCTTTTTCGCTTCTTTGATGGTGCCGTAATAGAAGCGGAAAAAGGGCAACCCCTTCTCTTTCAAAATGTTGAGCGAAAAAACCACATCTTCCGGCGTGATCGGTTTGCCGTCGTGCCAACGCGCCTCTTCGCGCAACGTATAGGTCACCCAAGAATAATCCTCGGGCACTTCAACGCTCTCCGCGATCAAACCATATTCGGTAGCCGGTTCGTCATAGGCCGACTCGAGCAACGTATCGTACGTCAACCCTAAGCCATCGACCGACTCGCCCTTGACCACAAAGCCGTTGAAACTGTCAAAGCCGCCGATCGATGACAAACGCAACCGGCCGCCCTTGGGCGCCTCCGGATTCACATAATCAAAGTGCTCAAAGCCGGGCTCATACTTGATGTCCCCAAACAAGGACAGCGCATGGCCCACGGTCGAGACGGTGGAGAAGGTCATCTCCGTATCGACCTTTTCTGTCGGCGCGGCTTTCGGCACGCCGTCCACTTGCGCCAAGGCCAAAGGCACAGCCGCAGCGAGGCCAACGCAAAAACTGAAAAACGCGAGAATAGATTTCAACAGAACTTGGACCACTCGTAACCGGTTTCGATCGTGCCCGAGCATAGACTCAAGCGGAGTCAAGACTATAAGGGAAAAGAAAAAATGGCCAAAGCAAGACAAGCCGCATTCTGCACGAAAATGCGGCCTATCAAATCAATGTGAAATCGAAAACTCTATTCGAGTGGCTTGGGGCTGTCGCTCAGGCTGGCGAGATAAGCAATGAGGTTGGCCCGGTCTTCCGGCTTACGCAAACCGGCAAAACCCATCGTCGTGCCGGAAAGATAATTCTTCGGCGATTGCAAAAAGCCGAACAAGGTATCCGCATCCCAAACCTGGCCCATCGCCTTCATGGCATCGGAATAAGCGTCAAAGTCGCCTTTGCTCGCCGCCATTTCGCCGAAAATATCCCACAGATTTGGTCCGGTCTTTTTCTGGGTGTTGCCTTTGTCAAACGTGTGACAGGAGCTGCATTTGCGGGCGACCCGCTCGCCTTTGCCGATATCGGCACTGGCCAACAAAACGGCAAGATCAATCGGGGCTTCTTCGACGGCACCTGCACCCGTGCTCTGCACGTCGATCACATACGCCGCAGTTTCCAGCTCTTTAGGATGATAAAGAATACCGCCAATTTCAGCGACCACCATGATCGTCAAGGCAGAGCCCAAAACACCACCAAAGATCTTGTTCCAAAAAAGAGGATCGCCGCCAGAATTGTTGTCCGCCATGTCGTCTTCCTTAACGTTTAGGATCGCACCGAATCCGCCGCTTTTTGGCAAATTAGGCCGTTCGGGGCAAGGTTTATAAGGCGCGGTGGCTGCAACGCAACTCCTTTTCTGTTTTTGGCCGTGAAAATGGCCTAAGAAGGTCGCGACAAATCGTCCCTGACGTCAAATCCCCTCCATTTAGGAGCGAAAATGCACTTTTTGACCGTGATTCCCGCCCGCATGGCCTCTGCCCGACTGCCGGGAAAGCCCCTTGCCGATATTCATGGGGACCCGATGATCGTGCATGTCTGGCGCCGGGCCATGGCCGCTGATCTCGGACGGGTGGTCGTGGCGGCTGCCGAGACGGAAATCGTGGACGCCGTGACGGCGGCGGGCGGTGAAGCGGTTTTGACCGATCCGGATTTGCCGTCGGGCTCCGACCGGGTATTCGCGGCCACGCAGCTTGTCGACCCGGAGGGGAAGTTTGACGGCATTATCAACTTGCAAGGGGATATGCCCACATTTGCCCCGGGACTGATGCGCGACCTTGCTGCCGGTCTCGGCGCCGGCGAGGCGGATATTGTCACCCTCGCCGCTGAAATCGAGGATCCCGCGGAGCGAGAGGATCCCAACGTCGTCAAACCGATCATCGCGCTTGAGCCCGGCGCCCGCGTGGGACGTGCGCTTTATTTCACCCGCACCACGGCGCCGGCGGGCGACGGACCGCTTTATCATCATATCGGGATTTACGGCTATACCCGCGAGGCGCTTGAGCGCTTTGTCAGCTTGCCGCCCTCTCCGCTGGAACAGCGGGAAAAACTGGAACAATTGCGGGCGCTGGAAGCGGGCATGCGGATCGACATTGCCATCGTTGACACTGTTCCCAACGGTGTCGATACTCCGGCCGACCTTGAACAGGCACGCATGTTACTGAGCACTCAAAAGACATGAGCACACAAAAACAAAAAATCGCCTTCCAGGGCGAGCCGGGCGCTTATTCCCATTTGGCCTGTGCGGAAGTCTATCCGCACTTGGAGGCAATGCCTTGCGCCACCTTTGAAGATGCTTTTGCGGCGCTCACCAGCGGCGAGGCGCAGCTCGGTATGATTCCCATCGAAAACTCATTGGCCGGGCGGGTGGCCGACATTCATCACCTGCTCCCCCAATCGAGCCTTTACATCGTCGCCGAACATTTCCTGCGCATCCGCCATCAATTGATGGGCCTGAAGGGCGCCGTGCTCGATGATGTGAACTCGGTGCTGAGCCACACCATGGCGCTGGGTCAATGCCGGGACGTCATTCGTGATTTAGGTATCTTGCCGGTGCCTTGGGCCGACACGGCAGGCGCCGCGCGGCACATCTCGGAAAGCAGCGATAAAACTCAAGGCGCCATCGCCTCCAGTCTTGCGGCTGAGATTTATGGTCTTGATGTGCTGAAAGCGGATATTGAAGACGCTTTACACAACACAACCCGGTTTGTGGTGCTGTCCAAAACACCCGATGACGCGGAGCCCGATGACGGCCCGGTCATCACCAGCTTTGTCTTCAAAGTGCGCAATGTGCCCGCCGCGCTTTACAAAGCACTGGGCGGTTTTGCGACCAACGGCGTCAATATGATCAAGTTGGAATCCTATCAACTGGAGGGCAGTTTCCGCGCGACTCAATTCTATGCGGATATTGAAGGTCATCCGGAAGAACGGAATGTGCGCCTGGCGCTAGAAGAACTGCAATTCTTCACCAGCGAGCTTAATGTCTTAGGCATTTACAAGTCAGACGATTATCGCAAAACCATGGATGATAATTTTTAGGTACGAATCAAATCGTCCCTATTCCTTCACCTCTCCCGCTTGTTCTTGCAAAACATGACATCACATTCTTTGCACTGAGGTACGTCGTTGCACAAACCGCCATGTTCTTTGGCGGCAAAGATGCGCAAGAGATTTTCCGTCATGTGTCCGTCATGACCGGCGCGCTTAGCCCAATCGTGAATGATGCGGGGGCCTTCTTCGCGCATAGGCACGGACAACTCCATGCCCAAACGCCCAGGCCCGACGACGCGCGCCAGGAGATTGGTCGGCAGCGCGGCGGACACAAGACCCTCGCCCGCCTCTGCAATCATGGCGTCAAAATCAACCTCTTTCTTTTTGAGTGTTGCTTTGATCTGATCGATTAAACCATCCGGCTGGTGAAAACTCTGATTGCGTTGAAACCAAAAGGTCGCTTGGCTGAGCGTGCCGCCGGTAAAGATCGGCAGATCTTCAATTTCCTCCACCGCGAAATATTTCTCTCGCAAGTCGGGCGCAAAAAAACCTTTGAGCTCCTCTCTCGACCGGCGATTGGGGCCGACGGAGGTCACAGGTTGTTGCGGATGGTTTTTCAACCAATGCAAAAGCACAAAGTCCGCCCCGTCGCTCATCAGTTTCAGAACTTGTTCGCGATATAGCGCGTGATTGTCCGGATGCATATTGTGCAAAAGCCCATGGTCCAACACCAAGTCGAACTGTTCGCACGGGTCCCATTCCAATATGTCCGCGACGACAGGCGTCACCGATACGCCGGCTTGCTTGGCGCGGGTTTCCGTGAATTCCAATGCCTTGGGCACAAAGTCCAAACTGGTGACGTCCCAACCTTGCGCCGCCAGAAAGATTGAGTCCGTACCGGCGCCGCAACCAATGTCGAGCGCTCGCCCCCCTTTACGCAAGGCGGAGATGTCGCCAAGGAACGGCGTCTGTGCCGCATGAGCCCAAAAAAGCTGGTCCCAAGTTTGCGCCGCGCCATATTGCGCTTCGAATGTTGCAATATTGGAGTTTGAAATCGCCATGATCCCTCTCCTCATTGAATGGCCGAAGAGGAACTGTGCCTCAGAATGAAACCACGGCCACAGCAAAAATGCGCCTCTGTCCAATTTGGCCTATAGACGAGTGGAGGGGCGATCTTCATGACCAGTGTTACATGGACCGAAAGGATGATCATCAGCGCGTTCCGTTTGGGCACGCGTGCGGTTTGGAGCCGGACGGCAAAAAAGAAAGCGCATGTCCCGGTCAAACGCGAGACGTATTCTTACGGCGATCACAAACATGAAACCCTGGATGTGTTGGCTCCGGCCACACGGTCTGATGACAAGCCGCTGATAATTTATTTGCACGGCGGCGGCTGGTTCAGTGGCTCGAAAGATTGGTACAATGCCGATCTGCAATTCCTATGCGAAGCGGGTTACGAAGTTTTCAATTTGGATTATCCACTGGCACCGGAAACCCAACACCCTCATATTGCCCAGTCGGTCTACAAGGCTTTGCTGTGGGTTAAAGCCCAAAGGCCGGACGCGACCCATATTCATCTTATGGGGGATTCCTCCGGCGGTAATTTGGCCGGTTTGATCAGTCTGGCTCTCACCAATCCGCATTCGTCTTTCAGCGACACAGTGAGGCAAGGCGCTGACATCTGTTTCGATGTGGCCAGTCTGGTCGCCCTTTACGGTGTCATGGAACGCGGGGACGTGATCCGCAACATCGACACAAAAGGCATCTGGGTGCCCAAACTCATGTTCAAACTCTACGCAGGACCTGATGCCTTGGCGCCGCATGTCGATCAACGTCATCCGATCACACCGATGGATATGACATGGGAGGACCATCCGCCCTGCTTTCAAGCGGTGGGCTCAGAAGATTTTTTGGTTCAATCGGTCAAGGACTATCACGCCCATATCGATTCAAAGGGTGTGACTTCGGAAATGAAAATCTATGACGATGCCAATCACGGTTTTTTCAACAATCCGGACCGGCCCCAGACCGCTGAACTCAAACAAGATGTGTTGAGATTTTTAGCGCGGCATCGGCCTCAAGAATCATACGCCGAGTAATCGGGCTTGCCGTCGGCGCCTTCAAAGACCCAATTCTTCATCAATTGATGGGCAATCGCCATGGCCGGCGGCACAAACATATCGCCCTTGCCTTCGCCTTTGAGAATGGCTTTGAGATCATCGCGCGACACCCATTTAGCTTCCGCCAGTTCTTGGCTGTCGACGGTGAGGTTCTCTTGCTCCGTCTCGGCGATGCATCCGATCATCAATGACGAGGGATAGGGCCACGGCTGGGTGGAATGATAGCGCACCTTGGTGATACCGATCCCGATCTCTTCGTGCACTTCGCGGGCGACCGCTTCTTCGATGGATTCGCCCGGCTCTAGATAACCAGCAACCGCGGAGTAAAAGTTCTCCGGCCATTCGGGACCGCGCCCCAACACACATTGATCACCTTTGACCACAAGCGCAATCACCACTGGATCGGTACGTGGAAAATGTTCTTCGCCGCAAACTTCGCACGTGCGCTTATAACCGCCATCGTCCATGACGGTGGTCCCACCACAGACGGCACAAAATGGGTGCCGCGCATGCCAATCGATCAGCGATTTGCCTTGAGCCAAAATCGCCGCGTCTTCGGGCACCAATTTCGGCGCCAGGGCCCGCAGATCCTCAAAAGAGCCGAGACCCTTCAAAGGGCCATCATTTTGCGGGTCGTCGAGATGAGAGACGTCGACCGCAAAATGCGCCACATCGTTTTGCAGGCCTAAGAAAATAGGTGAGGCATCATCTTGCGCCAGGTCGGTCATCACACTGGGCCGCAACCAGGCGATGGCGGTGGGCTTTGTCTCATCTGCAGGGGCCAGCACCATGGGCTTCAACTGCCAGAAAGGCACAATCAGAGTGGTCGGCTCGGCCAATCGCTCGGCCAGCCAAGCTTCCTCCCCCCGCTTCAAAGCTGCGCGATCAAGCGGATTGTTGGCGAAGACATTGGGATTGCGCTGCATGGGGGCCTCTTCTGTGGATGCTTGGATTCGCATTCGCCGCTCTCACGAATCACCCGCGATCCTGACATTTTGCCGGAATCCCGGCAATAGCGGCCAATGGCCTCTTGCCTTGGGCTGAGTGTTGGGCCAATAGTGCCCGTTGAGAGGTTGGCGACAGACGGACATCTCGCCAACCCGGTCAGATCCGGAAGGAAGCAGCCGTAACGAGCCTTGGACGGGTTGTTGTTCAGCCTCTCACCTTGCATTCGGCCTTTTGGGGGACAAGAAGAGGCCAAACGACCCTGGCGAGAGAGCATGGCAAAAGGCGAGTCCAAACCGGATAAAGATCAAGGAGCCTATCGGGTCCTCGCCCGCAAATACCGCCCGCAAAATTTCGACGATTTGATTGGTCAAGACGCCATGGTGCGCATTCTCACGGCTGCCTTTGAAACCGGCCGGATCGCCCACGGCTTCATGTTGACCGGTGTGCGCGGGGTCGGGAAAACCACGACCGCGCGATTGATCGCCCGCGCACTCAATTATACGGACGCCAAAGGCAATAGCACCCCCAGCCTCGACTTCAAAAAACCCGGCGTGCATTGCGAGGCCATCCAACAAGGACAGCATATGGATGTGCTGGAAATGGATGCCGCCTCCCGCACCGGTATTGACGATATTCGCGAGATCATTGACGGCGCACGATTCAAACCGGCATCAGCCGCCTACAAAGTCTATATCATTGACGAAGTGCACATGTTGTCGAAGGCCGCCTTCAATGGGTTGCTGAAAATCCTGGAAGAGCCGCCGGAACATGTGAAGTTCATTTTTGCCACAACGGAAGTGCGCAAAGTGCCGGTCACCGTCTTGTCGCGCTGCCAGAGATTTGACCTGCGCCGGATTGAACCGGATGTGATGATCAAACATTTGGGCGGCATTGCCAAAAAGGAAAAGGTCAAAATTGACGAAGGAGCCTTGGCGTTGCTCGCTCGAGGTTCCGAAGGCTCAGTGCGCGACGGCCTGTCCTTGCTTGACCAAGCCATTGCGCAAGGCGCGGCCGATAAAGCCGCCATCACCGAAGAAGCTGTCCGCAATATGATGGGTCTAGCCGACCGCGAACGGGTGTTGGATTTGTTCGACCATCTGATGTCGGGGAAGATGAACGAAGCCCTTGGCGAGTTGCGCGCGCAATATGACTTGGGCGCCGACCCTTTAGAAGTATTGCGCGATCTTTTGGACGTCACACATTGGCTGACGCGACTGCAAGCCACTGGCGAAACCTCACAGGAAGCCGGGCTGTCCAAAAGCCAACTCAAACGCGGGGCTGAGATGGCCAAAGCCCTGCCGATGAATGTGCTGGCCCGTACCTGGCAAATCTTGTTGAAGGGATTGTCGGAAGCCCAAACAGCACCGCGCACCCTAGCGGCAACGGAAATGGTTCTGGTGCGCCTCGCCTACAGCGCCGATCTGCCGTCACCCGATGACGTTATTCGCCGGGTGACCGCCCAAGGTACTGCGAGTGCTCAGGGCAGTGCCAACGGGGCCGGCGCCTCCAGCAATGGCGGCGCAACCGCAGGCACACGAGATCAACGCCCACAGACGGCACCCAAAATGGCACGCTCTACAGCCCAACAGCCGCAAGCCACCGCCTTGGCGCCCCAAGATGAAGCGCTGCCGAATGTTACCTCTTTTGCGCAAGTACTCGGCTTGATCGTGGAGCATCGGGATATCCGGCTGCAGACCGATGTTGAGGATTTTGTCCACCTGGTTCATTTTGAACCGGGTCGTATTGAGTTTCGACCCGCTCAAGGGGCGCCCGACGATTTGGCTCACCGTCTGGCGCAAAGTCTGCAAAAATGGACCGGCTTTCGCTGGGTTGCCAGCGTGTCGAACGAACCAGGCGCGGATACGGTGTCGGGACAAAAACGCCGCGAGCGAACCGAGCGGGAAAACGAGTTAAAGAAAGACCCATTGGTGGCTGAAGCTTACGCCCACTTTCCCGAACTGAAAATTGTCGACATTCGGGAGGTCGGCCTGCCGGCTTTTGACTCCGAGGATGTGATAGATCCGAATACGGACGAAGACGATATCGACTTTTAATTAGTTTATGACGCAAAATTCAAAGCGGGTACGATGAAAGATCTCAGCAAAATCATGAAGCAGGCTCAAGAGCTGCAAACCAAAATGGCCGAAATGCAAGAGAGCCTGGCCAATATGGAAATTGTCGGCAGCAGCGGCGGCGGCATGATCACGGCCGTGATGAACGGCAAAGGCGAATTGAAGTCCATGAAGATCGACCCCAGTCTTTTGGATCCATCAGATGCAGAAGTTCTGGAAGACCTGATCGTGGCCGCCCATAACGACGCAAAGAAAAAAGTCGAAACCACATCGGCTGAAGAAATGCAAAAGCTGACCGGCGGCCTGCCGCTGCCTCCCGGTATGAAATTCCCCTTTTAATCCGGTTGCCGCGACTTCATGCCCTCTCCTATTGCCGGTCCAGAAATTGAACGATTGATCGATGCCCTTGCCAAATTGCCGGGGCTGGGCCCGCGTTCTGCGCGGCGCGCGGTTCTGACCTTGATCAAGAAAAAAGACACGGTCATGGAACCGTTATCCTCCGCTTTGAACGACGCCCTGGCGAAAGCAAAAATCTGCTCCATATGCGGCAACATTGATACGGTTGATCCTTGCTCCTTGTGTACCGACCCGCGCCGGGATCCGAGCACCTTGTGTGTGGTCGAAGACGTGGCGGATCTTTGGGCCCTTGAACGGGCCGTTGCCCACAAGGGCCGCTATCATGTCTTGGGCGGCACCTTGTCGGCCCTCGACGGAATCAGACCCGAAGATCTCCATATTGACGAATTGGTCGACCGGGCCTTGAAGGACGAAGTAACCGAAGTCATTCTGGCAACAAATGCAACCGTCGAAGGTCAGACCACGGCCCACTACATCACCGACCGGTTAAGCAACTGCAATGTCAAGATTTCCCGCCTGGCCCATGGCGTACCCGTCGGCGGGGAACTCGATTATCTTGACGACGGCACCTTAACGGCAGCCATGAAGTCCCGCCGGCCGTTTTAGGCGAAACGCTTTAGGAAATACGCTTCAACGGCGTCAGATTGCTGACATTGTCGATTGGTAACTCGCCTTGGCTTTCTTCCAACTGCAAGTCTTCGATTTTACCGGACCGGCGTACAATTTTTTCTGTCGAGGTCGTAATCTCGCTGATGTCTTTGTTGACCATGGTAAAATGCGATTGAAGATTGCCGACACGTTTGTCTAAGCGTGTGACGTCTTTAGCGAGTTCCCCGACTTCCTTTTGAATAATGTGCGCCTGCTCGCGCATGCGCACGTCTTTCAGAACCGCACGCACCGTATTCAGTGTGGCCATCAAGGTGGTCGGCGAAACAATCCAAACCCGCATTTCGTAAGACTTGTTGAGGACATCCACAAAGTTGGTATGGAGTTCGGCATAAATCGCTTCAGACGGCAAAAACATCAACGCCGATTCCGCCGTCTCCCCAGGTAAAATGTAGCGCGCCGCAATATCCTTCACATGTTTCGAGACCGCATCACGAAACTCCCGCGCCGCCAGTTTTTTCTGTGTTTCGTCTTCCGCATTGCGCAAGGCATGAAAAGATTCCAACGGAAACTTAGCATCGATCACAATGGAGCCCGGCGGATTCGGCAATTGCAGCAAACAATCGGGGCGCTTGCCGTTGCTGAGCGTCGTTTGGAAGGCATAAGCCGACGGCGGTAAGGCATTGGAGACGATGTCAGACATCTGCACTTCGCCGAAGGCCCCACGGGCTTGCTTGTTGGCGAGAATATCCTGCAGACCCACCACTTGACCGGACAGATCCGTCAGATTCTTTTGGGCTTCATCAATAACATTGAGCCGTGTGTGCAGCTTGCCCAATGTCTCGGCCGTTTTTGTCGCCGATTGGGTCAGGTTTTGGTTCATGCGTTGACTGACCGCATCAAGACGCTCTTCAAAGGCTTGCTGCAGAGCTGTCTGCGCATGCATTTGGTTTTCCGACAGAAACTGCAGGCGTTGCGTCAGGCCCGCCAATTGCTCACGCATGGCCTCCGTCGGATCGTCTTCCGGCTCTTGGGGGCGCCGCCGAACCGCCAAGACGAGCGCAATGATCACGGCGGCCAACAGAATGGCCGCCGCCAAAATCAGGACTGTTTGATCGCTTATGGCCGGCACGCTTCACCCCGAATCGGAGAACAAAACAGGACAATACCATGGATTTGGCGGCTGTCTGCAGGGCTTGCGGTGTGCTTGACGGCACCGATTGCGTCGCTTATCTGACAGTCATGGCGATCTTACCCATCCTCACTGCGCCGGATCCGCGCCTCAAAACCGTTTCAGAGCCCGTCTCTGAAGTGGATGATGAGCTGCGCGCGTTGATGGATGACATGCTGGAAACCATGTATGACGCGCCCGGCATCGGGCTTGCGGCCATTCAGGTGGGCGTGCCCAAGCGGGTCATTGTCATGGATCTGGCCCGTGAGGACGAAGATCCGAGACCGCTCTATTTCGTCAATCCGGAAATCACCTGGGTCGGCGACGAAACCGCGCCTTATGAGGAAGGGTGCCTATCGGTCCCCGACTTTTACGAAGATGTCGAACGGCCGGTGGAGGCGCGTGTTGAATATCTTGATTATCACGGCAAACCGCAGGTGCTGGAGGCCAGTGGGCTCGTCGCCACCTGCATTCAGCATGAGATGGATCATTTGGAAGGCGTTTTGTTCATTGACCACCTGTCACGCCTGAAACGTTCGGTCATCTTGCGCAAATTGACCAAAGCCAAAAAGCAAGCCGTCAGTGCGTGACCGGACACGCGGAAGGTGTCAAACCTTATGAATCCATTGCGCATTGCCTTTATGGGAACGCCGGGATTCTCGATCCCCTGCCTGAATGAGATTTTAGCCGGCGGACATGATGTGGTCGCCGTCTACACGCAGCCGCCGCGACCGGCGGGCCGCGGACAAGCAGAAAAGAAAACCCCGGTACACGAGCTGGCCGAAAGCTTGGGGCTTACCGTCCACACACCCAAAACACTCAAAACGCCAGAAGCCCAAAGTGAGTTCGCCGCCCTGGAGCTGGATGTGGCCGTCGTCGTGGCCTATGGGCTGATCCTGCCGCAAGCGATTCTTGATGCCCCCAAACATGGCTGCATTAATGTTCATGCCTCGCTGTTGCCACGTTGGCGCGGGGCCGCGCCGATCCAGCGGGCCATTATGGCAGGCGACCAAGAGACAGGTGTGTGCACCATGCAAATGGATGCCGGCCTTGATACGGGCGATGTTCTTTTGCGCGCGGCCACGCCCATTTCGCCATCAATGACGGCGGGGCTTTTACACGACACGTTGTCGCAAATGGGCGCCGATTTGTTGCGGGAGACTTTGGACAATCTGGTCAAAGGAACATTAACGCCGGCACCGCAATCTCAATCCGGAATCACCTATGCCGACAAGATCGATAAGGCCGAAGCGCGCATTGATTGGTCCAAACCGGCCGACGAGGTGTCGTGTTTAATCCGCGGTCTATCGCCTTTTCCGGGGGCCTGGTTCGAACTGCCGGGCGACAAAAAACCCATCCGGATAAAAGCCCTCAACGCCGCTGTTATGGATCTCAACGGTCCCGCCGGGACTACCTTGTCCGACGACTTGATCATTGCCTGCGGCGAGAAATCGGTGCGGCTGACCAGCCTGCAACGGGAAGGCAAAAAGACCGCGCCCGTAGAAGATTTCTTACGCGGGCTTGCCGTGCCCAAAGGCAGCCAAGTGCTTTGAGTCATGGTCCGATTTAAACTCACATTGGAATATGACGGCGGGCCCTTTGTCGGCTGGCAACGTCAAGACAACGGACCTTCTGTACAGCAGGCGGTCGAAGACGCCATACAGAAGTTCAGCGGTGAAACCGTGCTTGTGTATGGTTCCGGCCGAACGGATGCCGGCGTCCACGCGCTGGGTCAAATTGCCCATTTTGATTTAGACAAACCAACCGATGCCAATCGGGTCCGCGAAGCGTTGAATTATCATCTGAAGCCTGACCCCATCGCCGTTCTGGCGGCGGAAGAAACAACGGCCGATTTTCACGCCCGCTTTGATGCGACCGAGCGGCATTATCTTTATCGCTTGTCCACACGCCGCGCCCCGCCGGCTCTGGAACGGGGGCGGGTCTGGCATGTGGCGCAAAGTCTTGATGTGGATGCCATGGATGGTGCAGCACAAGTGCTCATCGGCAAACATGACTTTACGACATTTCGGGCCGCACAATGTCAGGCTAAGTCACCGGTGAAAACACTATCGAAAATTTCCGTCAGCCAAATGAGCGACGAAGTTCATGTGAATGTCAGCGCGCCGTCGTTCCTCCATCACCAAGTGCGATCCATCACGGGCTCGCTCAAAATGGTTGGGGAAGACAAATGGTCTGAAGCAGATCTGAAGAAAGCTCTAGAGGCATGCGACCGGGCGGCCTGCGGAATTGTGGCGCCGCCTGAAGGGCTCTATCTCGCAAAAGTGCTTTACCCGTAAAAGGCGTTGACGAAGCCGGGGATCAAAATCAACACCAAGATTAGGTCGACCACAACAACTGCAGCGGCCTGGCCGCCGGCGATTTGAAGCGCGTTGCGCGCAATAAACCACAGTAACCAAATTTGAAATCCGAAAAACACGACCTCGGACAAGACCCAAAAACCCGGTCCGATCAGACCCACGTTGACCAAAACGGTTTGTGGAACAAGAATCAGAATGGTCAAAGCCAGCGATACCCAATTGCTGACGATGATATAAGGCACATATTGATCAGCAGCCTCCAGCATCTGAACAAGGTAATACATCACGATGGGAAACAACGCCCAACCGAGCAGATAACGCGACATGCCGACAAGAACGTAATCTCCGATATCGGGCATGACATAGGTTTGACCCTGAGCATCCGCAACAGAGGCAAGAATGGACGGCTCTGACATAAACACCCAAATTTGAATGGGCGCCGCCCAGATCAGTGCCGTGAACGAGAACCAAAAACCCCGATCCGAAATGTCGAGACAATCGCGCCAGTCTTCGCGACCCAGCAAGAACCGCAACACGCCTTCCATATGGACCATGGCATAGGTTGTGGACAGCATCAGACCGCAAAATACCCGTCAAGAATGTCAAAGTAGATGTCGCTCAAATCACGGATGTCAGAGACAGCCACGCATTCGTCGACTTTGTGCATGGTCGCACCAATCAGCCCAAATTCGGCGACTGGGCAATAGTCTTTAATGAAGCGCGCATCAGACGTGCCCCCGCTGGTCGACAGTTCCGGTGCCTTGCCATATTTGGCCTTCACAGCCTTCGTAATCAGATCCGAGAAGGCGCCCGGTTCCGTGACAAAAGCATCACCGGTCTTGTCAGACTCAATCGAAACCTTGAAATCACTGCCGCTGATTTTCTGCCGGCAGGTTTGTTCAATCCAACGGGCAAGGTCCTCGCCGGTTTGCTCATTATTGAATCGGATGTTGAGCCGCGCGGTTGCTTGGGCGGGAATAACATTTGTTGCCATGTTGCCCACATCCACACTGGTGACTTCCAGATTGGAGGCCTGAAAGTGATCATTCCCTTCATCCAACGGACGCGCGGTCAATTCAGACAACATCGCCAACAAAGGCGGTACCGGATTACGGGCCAGATGCGGATAGGCCACATGCCCTTGAACCCCGTCAACGCGGATGACGGTATTCAAGGACCCGCGGCGGCCGATCTTGACCATGTCGCCTAAGACTGCCGGGTTGGTCGGTTCACCCACCAAACAATGATCGATTTGGTCGCCTTGGCCTTGCAACCACGACAACATCTTTTTTGTCCCGTTGATCGCGGGGCCCTCTTCATCACCGGTGATGAGAAAACTGATCGCCCCGTTGAGCGCCTTTGGCCGCACCTCTTGAAAGCGCGAAACCGCCGAAACGAAGGCGGCAATCGCGCCTTTCATATCCGTCGCGCCGCGTCCGATCAGCAAGCCGTCCCGAATTTCAGCCGCGAAGGGATCAACACTCCAGGCGTCCACGTCACCGACCGGCACCACATCCGTATGGCCGGCAAAACAAAGGTGCGGTCTGCCGTCGCCCCATTTGGCAAAGAGATTCATCACATCCGGCGTACCGGGTTCAGAAAACGGCAAGCGGGTGCAAGTAAAGCCCAAAGATTGCAATGAGCTTTCCAAAACATCTAAGGCGCCCGCATCCTCAGGCGTCACGCTCGGACAGCGAATGAGGTCTTGCGCCAGGTCTATCGGGTCAACGCGAGAAATTGCGTTTCCTCCCTACCTGCAGGTTTCAATTTTTTCAACGATGCACTAATCGCGCAACAAATCATTGATCGACGTCTTTGATCGCGTGCGTTCATCAACCTGTTTCACGATCACCGCACAATAAAGTCCAGGTGCGCCGTCTTTGCCCGGCAATGAGCCAGGCACGACAACGGAATAAGCGGGCACACGGCCGTAGTGAATTTCGCCGCTGGCGCGATCCACGATCTTGGTCGACGCCCCGATGTAAACACCCATGGACAACACCGCGCCTTCTTCGACCACGACACCCTCGGCCACTTCCGATCGGGCACCGATGAAACAATTGTCTTCAATAATGACAGGCCCGGCTTGCAGCGGTTCCAACACACCGCCAATGCCGGCTCCGCCGGACAAATGGACGTTCTTGCCGATTTGCGCACAAGAACCGACCGTGGCCCACGTATCCACCATCGTGCCTTCGTCCACATAGGCGCCGAGATTGACAAAGCTCGGCATCAGCACAACGCCAGGTGCGATATAGGCAGAGCGGCGCACGACACAATTGGGAACAGCCCGAAATCCGGCATCCCGAAATCGATTGTCTCCCCATCCTTCGAATTTCGAGGGCACTTTGTCGAACCAATTGGTGTTGTCGCCGGCACCGCCCGGGATCGGGGTCATATCATTCAAACGAAAGGACAGCAGAACTGCTTTTTTCAGCCACTGATTAACGTGCCAATCTCCATCTCGTTTTTCCGCCACACGCAGCGCGCCACTGTCGAGCCCATTCATGGCGGCGTCGATCGCGTCTCGCGTTTCTCCTCGGGTGGCCGGAGAGATCTCGTCTTTGTTGTCCCAAGCCGCGTCTACGGCCGATTCCAAACCCTTCAAATCCATCAAAAAGCCTCGTTGTGCTGTCTTTTATGCTTGGCGGCGGACCATACAGCCAGCCGGTGCCGAGTCAACCGGCATGACGAATACGCCGCAAAACCTCTAGAAGATTGGGCCCTTCGAAATCCACATGGGAATGATCATCCATGGTCGGCGCATGAGGGTCGCGGGGGGCGCCCCAATCGGTCTCCGTCCGGATCAAGACGGTCGTCATGCCGAGTAAGTGCGCCGGCAACAGATTCTTGGCGATATCGTCAAACATGACGGCTTTGCCGGGGTCAAAGGCGGCCTGCGCGACAAAGCGGGAGAAAGTCTCGGGCACATGTTTGGGCACAAAGTCCGCCACGGTAATATCGTAGATCTCGTGGAAATGATGCCCGATATCGAGGGCGCCGATCACCCTTTCGGCATGAGCCAACGACCCATTGGTGAAAACAATGCTGCGGCCCGGCAATTGACCGAGTGTCCGGTCAAGTTCGGCGCTCGGCGTGATCATCGAGACATCAATATCATGGACGTAGTCCAGAAAATCTTCCGGGGCGACACCGTGATGCTTGATCAATCCGGTCAGCGTGGTGCCGTGCTCGCGATAATAGGTCTTCTGGATAGATCGCGCTTGCTCATAACTCAGATCCAGCTCACGAGCGATGAACTCGCCCATACGCTGATCCACTTGAGCAAACAGATTCACTTCCGCCGGGTAGAGCGTATTGTCCAGATCAAACACCCAGGTCTCAATATGGGTAAGATCAATTTCGTTTTTTACATCGGAATCAGACATGAGCGGACCATGCGGTGAGGTTGTAGGTTCTGCAAGTCCTTAATGCCCGTTAACCATCCGCTCGGCCAATTTAAACCAGCGTTAACGCCACTGGCCTTAAACTTTAGCGGGTGAAGTTTGGATTCGGGGACCAGTGGGCGCCAAGGGAATGCGCAAGCTCAAGACCATATTTTCGGCAAGAAAAGAGGCACACGAGCCAGTCGGTCCCGTGATTGGTGCGGCTGACTTGGTTGCCGCTATGGCGGAACCGGCCGCCGTCTTAGACAAGAATGGTCTACCGCAATTTGCCAACGAATCTGGCCGTCAGCTGCTTAGCAAAATCGCCGACGAAAGACCGGCGACCCAAGATCTCGCCCTCCTGATTGGCCGAAGCCGTTTGCTCAAAAGTGCCAGTACCGGCCGGCTCAAACTCAAGGGGCTGCCGCAAGTTTTGGTTGACCAAGGGGCCTCAAGCCAGACCGACAGCCACAGCGGACCACAAAGCTTTGACATTCAGATTGTTCCCTTGAGCGGTGACGATGAACATTCTCTGTTCTTTGCCAAAGAGATTACCGCCGAAATCAATCTGGCGACCGCCCTAAGTGCGTCACGCGAGCTCTACAGAGACTTGGTCTCCTGTTCATCGGATTTCGCCTGGGAAACCGATGCCCATGGCTCATTCATATTCGTTTCAAAAAGGGGCGCCCTCGGTTACAGCCCGCAGGAACTGAATGGACGTCTTGCCGATGAGATGCTGTGCCCCGCACCCGGCGGGCCCGAGATGCAGATGCCCGATTCACCCTTCACGACGGAGACGCCGGTTCAAGACCAAGAATTTTGGTTAGAGGGGAAAAACGGCCAGCGTTTTTGTATGTGCATCACGTCGATCCCGGTGCACGACAAAACCGGTCGTAAAAGGGGCGTACGGGGCGCCGGTCGAGACGTGACGGAGCTACGCCTGAAAGAGACCAAGCTTGCCGCCAGCCGTCGGCGCAATGATGCCAGATCCCAAATTGTTGACGCGATGAACGGTGCCCTTGATCCGTCTGATACACTGGCCGCCGCCGCCCAAAGTATTCTCAAGTCAACAAAAGCCTATCGCTGCTACATCTATCGCACCCAGGCAGGACGGTTTGTCACCGCAGACGGGCATTGCACCGAAGCGGCATTCGGCCACGGTCAATTGCGCGGCCGCTCGGTTCTAGCGGGACCCGAAATCGAAAATCTCGCGACACACTTGCAACGCGCCGCAAAGAACGGAGAAAGACTGGTCAGCATCTTGATCGGTGAATGGCAATTCCTGGCGGACTTCACCTATCACGGCGGAGATATCAACGGCGCGATTGTGATTTCCCGCCCGGCCAATCAAAAGCCATTCCGATCGGATGTGATGACGGTCTTAAGCGCCATTTCCGAACAGGCAGGCATCGGCATCGCTCAAGTGAATCAGACCGAAGAATTGCAGACGCTGTCGCGCAATGACACCCTCACCCGTCTGCTCAATCGCCGAGCCTTCTTGGAACAAGCGGAAGTCAGCAGATATCACCACATCCGCCACAAGCGGCGCAGCGCAATGCTTTATATCGATGTGAAGAACTTTAAGCACATCAATGAAGCCCAGGGGCACGAGCAAGGCGATGCTGTCTTGATGGCGATTGCCAGCCTTCTCAAAGCAAATGTCAGGCAAAGCGATCTTGTGGTCCGATTGGGCGGCGATGAGTTCGGTATCTGGCTGGCGGAAACGGCCGCCAGCGGCGCCAAAACCAAAGCTGAAGATTTGCTGAGCAGCGTTCAAAAAAGCGATGACCGGGCCTTGCGCAGTGCAGAAGCTGAATTGTGCATCGGAATCGCAGAGTTTGATCCGGAGACCTATGAGTCCGTCATCGAATTGTTGGAACGTGCCGATCGTGCGCGGCACGAAGCCAAGGCTAATCCCCTGAAAAGTGTTTACATCTCTCGATCCTACGAGGTTGAGCTTGAAGACGAAGAGCATGAGGTGGCTTGATGTTTAAGGGTCTTGTCAAAACGCTCATCACCAAAGTCGCGCCGGCGAAAGATCTGACCTACGAAGAGGCGAGAGCTATTCTTGAATCGGAATCAGCGGCGGCAAAGAAAAAAGTGGCCGGCGAAACCAGCTCAAAACCGGAGATGCTTTATTATCTCGCCGAGGATGAGAATGATGAAATTCGCACCCTAGTGGCTTCAAACCCGTCGACGCCGATCCAGGCAGACAGATTCCTAGTTGACGATTCCAATGACGAAGTCCGTTCACAACTGGCCTTGAAGATTGGCCGTCTCCTGCCCGGACTTTCAGGGGAAGAAACCGAAAAGCTGCGTGAACAGGCCCTCGAAATCTTGGAGCTGCTTGCCCAAGATCACCTCCCGCGTGTTCGGCAAATTGTCTCTGAAGAAATTAAATCATCGGATTCCGTTCCCCGGGAACTGATAAAAGGCCTGGCGAAGGACATTGAACAAATTGTCGCCGCCCCTGTACTGGAATATTCACCCTTGCTGAGTGATGAAGACCTGCTTGAGATCATGGCCGGCGGCATCGCCAATGGCGCGCTGAGTGCCATCGCCCAGCGAAGCTCCGTCTCCGAAGAAGTCAGCGATCAAATCGTGGCATCACTCGACATTCCTGCTGTCGCCGCCTTGCTGGTCAATCCCAATGCTCATATTCGGGAACAGACTTTGGACGGTATCGTGGAACATGCGGAGGATATCGAAGATTGGCATCAACCTTTGGTGCTTCGGCCGGACTTGTCACTCCGCGCAGCCAAACGCATTGCCGGTTTCGTTGCTTCTTCCTTGCTTCACACTCTATCAGAAAGGAACAAGTTGGATCCTGCCTTTGTCGACGGCATACAAAAGAACGTTCACGAGCGCATCCAAAAGGAGTCCTCTTTGTTGCAGGAAGACAAGGAGGAAGAGGAACGGGCCACGGCAAGAGTTGACGCGGCCTATCAAGCAGGCAATCTGAACAACACATTCGTGATGCAGGCGGTCAAGGCAGCGGACCAGCCCCTAGTGATTGCCGCTTTGTGCCGATTGACGAGCAAAGACTCCCGCTTTGTCGTCCGCGTCTTGTCATCCCAACAAGGCAAGGGGATCACTTCTTTGGTCTGGCTGGCCGGGTTGTCGATGCGGACAGCTTTGGCGGTTCAAAAGATGTTCAATGTGCCGCCGGATTCCATGACCATGGCCCGCGACGGCGTCGATTACCCCATGGAAGGCGCCGAAATGACTTGGCACCTCAGATACTTTGCCCGTTTCGACTGAGACGGTCAGGTCTAACAAGCAGTTTCAAATTGTTTGGAAACTAGTCGATCGAAAAGGTTTGCGTGAAGCTCTTCTCGCCGCCGATTTCAACCTTAGCAAAACCTGCTGTGGTATAACCGCGGACCTCGCAATCGGCACGCCCTTCAATCTCAAACTTGGCTTCGGCCGTGCACAATTCATATGTTCCGACAGACAAAGGCGTTTCCCCGGAATCGTTTTCCATCACCGCGTGAACATAATAGTTGGCCTGGGTGAGGGCGTCTTTGATGACCTTGGCACAGACGCCCGGATCTAGAGACCACCAACCGCGAGAAACCCAATCCTTATTCTTTTCAAATCCGATCGCCGCCCAAACCCGGCCTGTCGTTTGGTTACAGAATTTGTAACCGAGATCGTTGGCTTCTTTGCTGGCCTCGCTGGTTAATGTGGTCATCAGCTCTTCGGAAATGAGACCCGACACGCTCAGATCATGTGCCCGCTTGAAAGCGGCAATTGCTTGACGGGTCTTGCGCCCCAACTCACCGTCGATACGACCGGGGTCAAACCCGATATCCGCGAGCAGTCTTTGGGCACCGGCAATCTCGGCTTTCTTTCTGGTAAAGGTTTTGGGCTCAGTGAAGGTGGTCGTCCATTCTTTTTGTCCGTCTACGGACACTTCGACGAACCGCGCGCCGATTAATCCCTTGTCGGCGCAATTGTCGCGATCGCCTAACTCAAAATTTTCGTCAGACGACAAACAAAACGGGCTTTCGCCGGCAAAATACTTGATTCCGCCCTTGTGACCCGGGAGGCTCTCTGCATAAGTGTAATATGTATCGCCGTTCAACTCACCCTCGAGAATTTCGGTACAAGCCCCAGGCAATAACACTTCCCAACCTTTGCTGGTCCAGCCGCTATCTCGATAAGCAATGGCTGTTTTCAGGACGTAGGACGTCTTGTTGCAATAGCTAAACCCGGCTTGTGCCTGACCGCTTGTTGCCGTCAGACCCAAAACCATGAGCGAAAGTAGCAGGCAGCCCTGCCAAACACCCAAAGACCTGATTATCACTTTGTTTTTCCCAACCCCACAAAGGCGCGAGCAGCCTCTTACTGCACCCCCATAACCGCGTCCAAATATATTGTTAACGGAAAATGCCACCATGTCCACGCCAAATGTTTCGTCTTCAGGGTTTAAGTCTCCCTGATAATTCTTGAATTTGGCTAAATATAGACGAGGAACGTGACAGGACTATTTTATCAGGGTTCCCGCACCGTGTTCGGTGAACAATTCGAGGAGCAGCGCGTGCTCCACCCGGCCATCCAGGATCACGGCCGCTTCAACCCCCGATTCCAGGGCTTTGATGCAGGTTTCCACCTTGGGAATCATGCCGCCCGCAATGGTGCCGTCATCAATCAGCGCCCGCACGTCGGAAGCGTTTAAATCCGTTAATAAATTGCCGTTCTTGTCCAACACGCCCGGGACGTCCGTCAGCAGAATAAACCGCTCGGCCAGAACCGCGCCCGCGATGGCCCCGGCGGCCGTGTCCGCGTTTATATTGTAGGTTTCGCCTTTTTCGCCGGCCCCAATGGGTGCAATGACGGGAATCAGATCTGAGTCCAGGATGGTCTCTAAGATATTGGGATTGACGGCCTTCGGCTCACCCACATATCCCAGGTCCAAGATCCGCTCTATATTCGATTCCGGGTCTTTGCGTGTGCGATGCAACTTTTGGGCAGCAATCAGACCGCCATCTTTGCCGGACAGCCCGACCGCGCGGCCACCGGCTTGATTAATAGCGGTGACGACCTGTTTGTTGATCCGGCCCGCCAGGACCATTTCCACCACATCCACCGTGTCTTTGTCGGTCACCCGCAACCCGTCCACGAAGGAACTTTTGATCTCCAAACGATCCAGCATTTCGGCAATCTGAGGGCCACCGCCATGAACCACTACCGGATTGGCGCCTAATTGTTTGATCAGCACAACGTCGGTTGCGAATTTAGCGCCGAGCTCGGCATCTCCCATGGCGTGTCCGCCATATTTAATAGTGATGGTCCGGCCCTCATAGCGCTGAATATAGGGCAAGGCCTCCGCGAGGGTCCGGGCGGTTGCCATACCATCGGACGCATTAAAGGCAGATTTCTTGTTATCATTGTTGCCCATGGCTCAGATCCTAATCTTGGGACGGGAAAAGCCGCTCGTTTGAAGAAGCCTTATAGCTGAGCTTCAACTTTTCGCCAATGTTGCCAGGGCGGCGCGTAATTCGGGCAATCCCTGCCCTTTGACCGACGACGTGACCAGAATATCCGGATGGGCCGCCACATGCTTGCGCAAATCCTGCTTGACCCGTTCGAGGGTCTTGGCCAAAGCCGGCGGTTTCAGCTTATCTGCTTTGGTCAGAACCACTTGGTAAGAAACCGCCGCCTCATCCAAAGAAGACATCACCTCCACGTCACTTTTGCCGATGCCACGGCGGGCATCAATCAGCAGACAGACCCGTCGCAAGACAGCCCGGCCGCGCAAATAGTCCGACATAAGACGGGTCCAGTTTTGAACTTGGCTGCGCGAAACCCGGGCGTAGCCGTAGCCGGGCAGATCCACCAAATGCAGGCGATTGTCCAAATTGAAGTAATTCAATTCCCGGGTCCGGCCCGGCGTGTTGGACGTGCGCGCCAAAGTCTTTCGATTGGTCAGGGCATTGATCAAACTAGACTTACCCACATTGGATCGCCCGGCAAAGGCGACTTCCGGCAAGTCCGGCTTCGGGAGCGCATCAAGGCTGGTGACGCCTAAAACAAAGTCGATCTGCCGCGCAAAGAGCACGCGCCCTGCCTCGAGATCGGCATGATCTTGGCTTGCCTCTGACATGTCACAAAAACCAGTCGGTTAGTCAGCTTTCTCGTTTTCGGTTTTGGCCGACGACTTAAACAGCTTATCGAGCTTCATGTTTTCCACGAAATTCACCTCGACGCCCATACGCCGCATGATGACATATTGCTGCGCAATCGAAAGCAAGTTGTTCCAAGCCCAATAGATGACCAAGCCTGCCGGGAATTGCGCCAACAGGAAGGTGAAGAAAAGCGGCATGAACATAAACACTTTTTCTTGCACCGGATCGGCAGGCGCCGGATTCATTTTTTGTTGCAAGAACATCGTGATGCCCATGAAGATCGGCCAAATGCCGATCATCAAAAATGTCCATGGTTCAAACGGAAGCAAGCCGAAGAGATTGAAGATAGATGTTGGATCGGGGGCGGACAGATCTTGGATCCAGCCGAAAAACGGCGCATGGCGCATTTCAATGGTGACAAACAAAACTTTGTACAGCGCAAAGAATACGGGGATCTGAATGAGCATAGGCCAACAACCTGCCAAGGGGTTGACCTTTTCCCGCTTGTACAAATCCATCAGCTCTTGCTGCTGCTTGACCTTGTCGTCTTCATAGCGCTCACGGATTTTCATCATCTCAGGCTGCAGCTTTTTCATCTTACTCATCGCCACGTAAGATTTATTGGCGAACCAATAAAGCGCCACTTTGATGAGTAAGGTAAGAAGCAGAATCGCCACGCCGAAATTGCCGGTCAAATTGCCGAAATAATCGAGCCCCCAAAAGAACGGTTCGGTCAGGAAGAAGAGGTAACCCCAATCTATCGCTTTGCGGAACAGCTCGACATAAGAATTGCCGTCGACCGCTGTTGCAGGATTGCCCTCATAGGATTCAATGATGGACACTTTCTTTGCGCCGGCAAAAAACCGGTTGGTAGCATTGGTACTTGCCCCCGGCGCAACGCGGACCCCATCTTTAATATAGTCTGCCTGAAAAGACTGGGAGGTAAGGCCGTTGGGTAACGCCCGAAACTGACCCCTAAAGTTCTGCCGCTGATTGGGCACCAAAGCGGTCAGCCAATATTTATCGGTAATCCCCAGCCAACCACCTGTGGTGGATTCTTGAAAGGCGCCGTCGTCGATCAGGTCGCCATAACCGATTTCTTGCAACGTGCTGTTAAAGACACCGACCATGCCCTCATGGAGAATAAAGAAGCCTTCGGTTTCCGGCATGCCCATGCGCTTGATCAAGGCGTAGGGATAAAGTGTAATTTCGTTGCCGCCATTGTTGGTCACGGTTTGTGACACGGTGAACATGTAATCCTCGTCCACAGAGATCACCCGTTCGAACTGCAGCCCGCCACCATTTTCCCACGTCAAGGTGACCGGATTGCCGACCGACAAAGCATTTGACGAGACTTGCGACCAGACCGTCTTATCATTTGGGACAGCGACATTCTGACTGTCAGACACCCAACCGAACTCAATGAAGTAGGGATTCTCTGCACGGCTCGGATTCAGAAGCTGGATTTCGGGACTGTTCTCATCCAACTCCTCCCGGTAGCCTTTCAGTTCCAGATCATCGAACCGGGCACCGGTCAGCGCAATGGAGCCGCGCAGCTTGGGCGTGTCGATCCGCACCCGCCGCGTTTGTTCAAGCGCCTGATCGCGTCCCATTGCAATTGGGGCCGTTCCGGGAAGGCTCGGCGCTGCCGTCACCGGGGCGGGCACGGAATCCGTCGTCACCCGCGGCACGCTGCTCGGCGCCGTGGAGTCAAGCGCCTCGCCGCCTGACTGGGCCTGTTGCTCTGCGCGCAACGCCTCTTCGGCCTGGATCGCCTCTTGAAGAAGCCGTTCTTCTTCCATCCGCGGCCCAATGATAAAAAATTGCCAGCCGATCAGTACCAAGCCGCTCAAGACGACGGCGAGAACCGTATTTTTGTTGTCAGACATGAAAGGGTCCGATGCGTTGCCGTTGATCCATATTCACTTCGCGCTGGGCGATGGTCCTTTGAGGATGGATCCCTGCGCCATCTTTTAAGAAGCGCCTGGCTTGCCCGTCCCGCCTTTTTGCCGCCGCTGCCGGGCGCCGTTGGAACGCCCTGATGAGTGGAGCTTTATAAGCGCCCCCTGGAGATCGTCAAGCAGACAGTGAAAAGGACGGTCTTGGGTTTGGCGCCTGCCGATCAGGACATAGTCATGACCCGGTCTGCCTTGGCTTTTCATGATCTCATCGGCGGCGGCCCGCAGGCGGCGTTTGACCCGGTTTCGGATCACCGCATTGCCGACCTTCTTCGTGACGGTAAAGCCGATCCGGACGCCGCTTTGCGTGTCTGATGCCTGGCCAGGCCTCGGCGCCATCTGGACCACGACGCCGGGTGTGGACCAGCGGCGTCCTCTGGCAATGCGCAAAAAGTCGGCTCTTTTTTTTAGTGTTTCCAAACCGCCATCCCCAGGCACCACCAAATCCTATGAAAAATGGCCCGCAGACCATTTGCCGGCGAGCCACAATCAACGTCGTGAAACAAGAGGTGTGTGCTAGGCGCTCAAACGTTTGCGGCCTTTAGCCCGGCGGCGTGCCAAGACTTTGCGGCCGCCCAAAGTGGCCTTGCGGGCACGAAATCCGTGGCGCCGTTTCCGGACCAAACGGCTTGGCTGATAGGTTCTTTTCACGGCTCAATCTCTTCAGTTTGTGGCAGTTTCGCGCGCCATTCGCGCAATCTGCGGCAATTCGAAGGCCGGGTTATAGGCGGGGCGCGGGTCCAAGTCAATGGACCCGGAGTCAATTATCACCGGAAAACCGTCGCTCCCACCCTTTAGATCAGGAAGATGCCGGATGAGGCCGGTGACGCCCGCTTCACGCAAGACCACACCTTCTCACAAGCCTGTGAGAAGTCCTAGTTTTCTGAGGGTTTTTGGCCTTTAGTGCAGAAAAAGCAACGCCCCATCCACCCGAGGCACCGATCTATGACCAGATTCACCCGTTCTCAAATCGGCCAATATGCGATTGCCCTGGCCATCGCGATCGGCGGATTGTCTTACGCCCAGTCCGCCCAAGCCGAAGACGCCTGGGCTGCGTTCAATCCGGATAACCCCACACAGATTGATCATGCCGACTGGACAGCTTTCCTTCAGACCTATCTGGTCGCCGGATCTGACGGTATCACCCGCCTTCGCTATGGCGCGGTGAGCGACCAGGATCAGCAGCAACTCGATGCGTACATTCAGAGGCTCGAAGCTCAGACCGTCACCGGCCTTAATCGCGATGAGCAATTCGCCTATTGGGCCAATCTCTATAATGCGGTGACCGTTGACGTCATTCTGGAAGCCTATCCGGTCGACTCGATCCGCGACATCAAGCCGTCGCTCTTCAGTCTTGGACCCTGGAAACAAGAACGCGTCACCGTGGAGGGTGTCGAGCTTAGTCTCGATGACATAGAGCACAATATTCTGCGCCCGATCTGGCAGGACCCACGCGTACATTACGCCGTCAATTGCGCCTCCATCGGCTGCCCCAATCTGATGGATGAAGCATTCACCTCTGCCGGTCTCGAGCAAAAACTCGACGAGGCGGCACGCGCCTATGTCAATCATCCGCGCGGCGCAAGTGTGACCGACGGCAAACTCACCGTGTCCTCCATCTACGACTGGTTCAAGGAAGATTTCGGCAACAATGATGCCGGCGTGATCGCTCATCTGAAACTCTACGCAAACGACGAGCTGAAGGCGCAACTGGGCGCAATCCAAAAAATATCAGGAGATGACTATGACTGGTCCCTCAATGAAATCGCTCCCGGCGAATCCTGAATCGGATTATGGTCAGCGCATGACCGATCCGGACCATTTGACCCAAACCGACAAAGAAGCTTCAGGCCTCAGCTTGAAGAAGATCTTGCCTTTGATCGTTCTGGTCGCCGGCCTCGGTCTGTTCTTCGCCTTGGGTCTCGACCAGTATGTGACTTTTGACGCGCTGCGCGACAATCGAGAAACACTATTGTCACTCGTTGCCGAATATAGCGTGTTGTCCCTTGTCATCTTCACCCTGGCCTATGTGGCCGTTGCCGCTTTCTCGCTGCCCGGCGGTGCGATTATGTCGATCACAGGCGGCTTTTTGTTCGGGCTTTATTTCGGCACTGTTGCCATTGTCATCGGTGCCACCATTGGAGCGTCGATTCTGTTCATTGCCGCCAAGACAGCCTTTGGTGACGCGCTCCGTGCAAAAATCGGCGATGGAAAAGTGATTGCGAAAATGGAGCGGGGCTTTCGCGACAATGCCTTCAACTACCTGCTGGTATTGCGGCTTGTTCCGTTGTTTCCGTTCTTTGTCGTCAACCTCGTCCCGGCCTTTCTCGGCGTGCCGTTGCGCACATATGTGATTGCCACATTCATCGGCATCATCCCCGGGGCCGCTGTCTTCGCCAGTGTCGGCAACGGATTGGGCGCCATTTTTGATCAAGGCCAAACGCCGGATTTGGGCATTATCTTTCAGCCGCAAATCTTGGGCCCGATTCTCGGGCTCGCCCTCTTGGCGCTTATTCCCGTCATTTACGAGAAGTTCTTCAAAAAGACTGACACCTCAACAGGGGGATGAAACCATTGAGCAAATCCATTGAAGCCGACATCTGCGTGATCGGCGCAGGGTCCGGCGGCCTGTCCGTGGCGTCCGGCGCGGCGCAGTTGGGCATGAGAACCGTGTTGATCGAAAAAGGCGAAATGGGTGGAGACTGCCTGAATTACGGCTGCGTTCCCTCAAAATCACTGATCGCCGCGGGCGAGCGGGCCCATGCCATGCGCAGCAGCGAAGCCTTCGGCATTGCGCCGGTGACGCCGCAAGTGGATTTCGGCAAGGTACAGGATCATGTCACCGGCGTGATCGCGGCCATTGCGCCCCATGACTCCCAAGAACGCTTTGAAGGATTGGGCTGTAACGTCATCCGCTCAGCAGCAAAGTTCCTCAATGATCATGAGGTCGAAGCGGGCGGCACAAAAATCCGTGCAAAGACATTTGTTGTCGCCACCGGGTCAGGCCCCATGGTGCCGCCTATTCCAGGTCTAGAAGACGTTCCTTATTTCACCAACGAAACCCTTTTTGACAATCGGGAACAGCCGGATCACTTGATTGTCATCGGCGGCGGCCCCATCGGCATGGAAATGGCACAGGCCCATCGGCGCCTCGGCTGCGAGGTCACCGTGCTCGAACGGTCGAAAGTTTTACCCAAAGATGATCCTGATCTCACGTCGATCTTAATTGATCAGCTTAAGGACGAAGGCATCAATATTATCGAACAGGCAGATGCCGGCGCCGTTGAAAAGACAGCGGGCGGCATCGCCGTCAACTACAAACAAAACGGTCAGGATAATCGGCTGGAGGGTTCACATTTGCTGGTGGCCACGGGCCGCCGCCCCAATATTGAGGCGCTTGACCTTGAAGCCGCCGGCATCGCCTTTGATCGCAAAGGCATCAAGGTCGATGCCCGTTTACGCACAACCAACAAACGCGTCTTTGCCATCGGTGATGTGGCCGGTGGCCTTCAATTCACCCATGTGGCCGGCTATCACGCCGGAATCGTGATCCGCAACGCTCTGTTCAAACTGCCGGCCAAAGCCGACACCAGTGCAGCACCTTGGGTCACCTATACGGATCCGGAACTGGCCCATGTGGGGCTGACCGAAGATGAGGCGAAAAAGGCGCACGGCAAAACTATAAAAGCCGTGACCTGGCCGTTGAAGGACAATGATCGCGCCCAAGCGGAACGACGTACTGAAGGTATGATCAAAGTGATCACGGACAAACGCGGCAAGATTCTCGGCGCCAGCATCGTCGGCGCCCATGCGGGCGAACTGATTCAGCCTTGGATCCTGGGCGTTGCGCAAAAGATGAAAATCAGTGCATTTGCCGGTATGATTGCGCCCTACCCGACTTTGGGTGAAATCGGCAAACGCGCTGCCGGGGCTTATTATACGCCAAGCCTCTTCAGCAAACGCACACGATGGCTGGTGCGGCTTTTGTCCAAGATAGGTTAACGATAGGGCGAACAGGACAACGGCATGAACGATCTGCATCAGCGTTTTGATGCACTGAAGAAGTCTCTTGGCGGCGGACCGATGGCGCGGACGCTGTCCGGACAGCTTTTGTTGCTGACCGTCTTATTCGTCATGCTGGCGGAAGTTTTGATCTATGTACCGTCGATCGCAAATTTTCGCGATACATGGCTGAAAGAACGACTGGCGGCAGCCCAAATCGCCTCGCTCAGCCTGGAGGCCACCATGGGTGACCGGGTGATGCCGGACTTGGAGAGCGAACTTTTGCGCAATGCCGGCGCCTTGCAAATCTCCTTACAGCGAAATGAACGGCGCATTCTCATGCTCGGCACCGACAACATCCCCATGGCCGACGCCTCTTTTGATCTGCGCGATACCTCGCCCATGATTCTGATCCGGGATGCTTTTGTCGCCCTGCTCAACGGTGATGATAGGGTGATCCTGGTGAAAGGAGAGCCCGGATTTGGCGGTGGCGAGCTGATTGAAATTTTGATCGATGAACGGGATTTGCGAGACGCCATGTTGATCTTTTCCCGCAATATTTTAACTCTGTCGATCATCATCTCGATTTTGACAGCTGTGCTGATTTTCATCAGCTTACGGACCATATTCGTCAAACCGATGAATAATCTGGCAAGAAACATTGTCGAGTTTCGCGAAAAGCCGGAAGACCCTCACCTCACCATCGCACCGCAATCCCACGTGGCGGAGATCCGCATTGCCGAAGAAGAGCTTGCCTCCATGCAGACGGAATTGCGCAATTCGCTCAAACAGAAAACGCGCCTGGCCGCTTTGGGACAAGCGGTGAGCAAGATCAATCATGACCTGCGGAATATTTTGGCCAGCGCGCAACTGGTTTCGGATTCACTCAGCAGCAGTGACGATCCCAAAGTCCAGCGTCTGGCGCCGAAACTGGTCTCTTCCATCGATCGGGCCGTGGATTTGGCAACCAATACGCTTAAATTCGGCAAGGCCGAGGAGCCCGCACCGCGCAAGACGAATCTCCGGCTCGCGAAAGTGATTGATGATGTGGGCACTCATGTCGGCCTGCCTCAAGACGGCCGTATCAAATGGGTCAATGCCGTTGAGAACGGCACAGAGGTCTTTGCCGATCCCGATCAATTGTTCCGTATCCTTCTCAATCTGGGGCGCAATTCTGCCCAAGCCATTGAGGCTCAAAAGCCAGTTGCGTCGGAGGATAAAATTGAAGTGCGCGCGCAACCGTCTCAAATCGATGGGACATCCGCAATCGATATTGAAGTGATCGATACCGGCCCGGGCTTTCCAGAAAAAGCACGCGAACATCTTTTCGAAGCCTTCAGCGGCAATGCCCGCAAAGGCGGAACAGGTTTAGGTCTGGCCATTGCCCGCGAACTGACCCTTGCTCACGGTGGTGACATTCAGCTCAAGACCAGCGACCAAAACGGGACTGTGTTCTGCATCACCTTACCCAACCAGAAAGGAGCGGTGCAGCCATGACCGTCTTCACTTGGGATCCCAAGACCTATCTGAAATTCGGTGACCAACGCACCCGGCCCGCTCAAGACCTTTTGGCCCGCGTTACCTTAGAGGCGCCGAAAGTGATTTACGATCTGGGCTGCGGCCCCGGTAATTCCACGCGATTGCTGCGGGAGCGTTGGCCGGACGCAGAAATTACCGGCGTCGATCTCTCCGAAAGCATGCTGGATCAAGCCCGCGAGACCAAGATGGATGTGGCCTGGGAACAAGCGGATTTGGCCACTTGGCGCCCGGCAAAGACCCCGGACCTGATCTTCAGCAATGCAACATTGCATTGGCTCGATGGGCATGCCGAATTGTTTGCGCGTTTGTTTGGATCCATTGCGGATGGCGGCATGCTGGCCGTTCAAATGCCGCGCAACTTTACTGCTGCCTCCCACACCATCATTCATCAAGTTGTCGAACAAGGCCCCTGGGCCGGTAAGCTGCGCGGTGTTCGGGATATCAATCCCGTCGACCATCCGGAAGACTATTATGAATATCTCAGCGCCTTCTCCGATGCGATCGACATTTGGGAAACCGAATACACCCATATTTTGGAAGGCGACAATCCTGTTTTCGAATGGCTGAAGGGCAGTGCTCTTGCGCCTTATTTGGAACTCCTCCCCGAAAAGATGTGTGCGGACTTTCGAAAAGAGTGCAAAGAGAAATTTGCTCTTGTCTATCGCCGCCGGGAAGACGGCGCGACGCTTTTTCCGTTCCGCCGCCTCTTCATGGTTGCCCAAAGAACAAAGTGAGCAAGCAACAGACAGGGCTGCTGACGGACGTGCCGGGCCTTGCGGTCGGCCATGCCCGTGACGCCGCCATCGGAACGGGAACCACCGTCATCTTGCCGGACAGCCGCGCGGTGGCAGGTGTCGATGTGCGCGGCGGCGGACCCGGCACGCGGGAAACCGACGCCTGCGCCCCAGAAACGTTGTCCGACGAAGTGGATGCCATTGTCCTGTCCGGCGGCTCGGCTTACGGATTGGAGGCCGCTTCTGCTGTCACCAATTGGCTGGGGGCCAGAGGCCGCGGCTTTCGCTTTCCAAGTCTGAAGATCGTCGCCCCCATCGTGCCCGCCGCTATCCTTTTTGACTTGGCCAATGGCGGTGACAAAGCCTGGGGTGAAAAGCCTCCCTATGCGCGGCTCGGCCGCGACGCCTGCGAGCAAGCAACATTTGGCACCTTCCCCTTAGGCAATGTGGGCGCCGGATATGGCGCCACCGCCGGGCAATTAAAGGGCGGATTGGGCAGCGCTTCTGCGTCCTTGGACGACGGCACCGTGATCGGTGCGCTGGTGGCGGTCAATGCCGTGGGCTCGGTCCTGATGCCGGGAACCGATTGTTTCTGGGCCTGGCCCTTTGAACAAAATAATGAGTTCGGCGGTAAGCAGCCGCCGCAAGGTCCGATGACTTTGACAGACCCGATGGTCGAGACCAAAGCCGCCGCGCGCGGGCCCGGCCAAAACACCTCGATCGGTGTGGTGGCCACCAATGCCCGCCTGACACCTGCGGACGCCAAGCGCATTGCGATCATGGCCCAAGACGGTTTAGCGCGCGCCATCCGCCCGGTGCATACGCCCATGGACGGCGACACGCTCTTCACCCTTTCAACGTGTACGGATGAAATGGCCAAAGAGTCAGATTATTTCGCCGTTGCAAAAATCGGCGCGGTGGCGGCTGATTGTGTCGCCCGTGCGGTGGCACGGGGTGTCTATGAAGCCGAGTCGTTGTGGCAGACACCCAGTTATCGTTCGCAATATGGACCTTAGCCGGGCGGCGCGTTGGGATCGGCATCTGATTCTAAAGGCGCTTCGCCTAACTTTTCATCAGGTTCATCTTCGGTCAAAAAGATACGCACCTCACTGCCAATGCGTGTTTCTAGAACGGCGTCGGTGAAGGAAAAACGATCTTCCTCCACACCCAAACGCCGCAAGGCGCGGATGACGGATTGAGTGAATTGCAAGGCTTCTTCTTGCAGTATCTCTTGGCGTTCGGGATCTTTGTTCTTCTCGGCCACCGCCACAATATCCAATTGGTAATCCGGCTGGGAGCGCGCGAGATCCGCGATCAATGTTTCAAGTTGGTCTTCAAAAAGGACGCCGGGCCGGTCAAACGTGACGGCAAAGATCGGCAAGGGCCGCCCCGTAACATCCGCTTGTCCGATCGAGCCGGTGGCGGGCTGATCATTGCCTTCTATGATCCTTTCCTTCAACGCGGCCAAATCGGCGCGCCACGTAGCGACACGGCCCGATTGGTCTTCCAAATGCGTCGACAATTTAGTTTGCCAAGCTTCGGTGAACAGGGACAAGGTCTGCACATCCCCACGCAATTGATTGAAATTGATCGCGTCCATGCCGTCTAATTCGAGCTCTTGCGACAATTGCGCCAGCTCTCCGCCCAGTGCTTCCAATTGCGCGGCGTAGGCAGGCCAAACAGGGGCCTCGGCCGTCAACTGACTGCCATTGATTTCAATCTGGTCCACCGCGGCCTGTGCTTCATTCCATTGAACCACCAAGATGGGCGACATGGGCAACGCGCCTAGTTGCAGGCGGGTATCAATCGCCGCAACGGTGCCCGAATAGATTTCACTCTGCCGCAGGGAGTCGGCGATCAAAAATTGACCGAGATCATGATCGCCGGCCATCGGATCACTGACCGCGACCAATCGGCTGCGCGCGGCCAAAAGCGGCCCATAGGCAGGGCTGCCGGTTGGGGTTAGATAACCGACAACCGGAAACACCGTCGCTTGAGTCTCTTCAGTCGGAGGTGCTGCAAGCTGTCCATCGCCTTCTAACGGTTGCGCAGCCGCAAGCGTCGCACCGAACACAAAACTAAGGCAGAACAGGCCGACCGATTTCATTCAAACACGCCAATCCGAATCGCAAGACTCTGCTCTATCAGATCTATTGACAGAACCCAAATAGTCGATAAGTGTCGCAACATAAGACACGCCACTCTGACGCCAATTCTTGTCGTTGAAACTTAAGTCAGCCTTTTGCCCTCATGACCACAACCGACCTTGACCATTGGCTTTTTAACGATGCGCTCCCCCGTTGGTCGACGAGCGGATTTGATGAAAAACACGGCGGGTTTTTTGACGCCTTGCGGTTTGACGGAACGGCGGCGGAGTCGCTGCCCAAACGCATGCGGGTGCAGGCCCGGCAGATCTTTTCCTTTTGTTTTGCCGCCAAACACGGCTGGCCTGGTGATGCGATACCGCTAGCGGACCGGACCTTTGAGTTTTTGTTTGACCATTATTGGCACCAAGACGGCGGATTTATTTTCACCGTCGAACGGGATGGCACCCCCCAAGATGATCGGCGTGAATCCTATGAGCAAGCATTTGCCTTACTGGCATTGGCGGCCGCCTATGAGCTCAAACCGGATGCGCAATATTTGGATTGGGCGAGCAAGGTATTGGACTTTCTGGACAGGATTGCGGACCCAAAAATCGGCGGCTTTCAAGAAAGCGCAAATGGCGGATTACCGCGGCGGCAAAACCCGCATATGCATTTGTTGGAGGCCTTTTTGGCGCTGTATGAAGCCACAGGCGATGAGGCCTATCTCTCCCGGGCGGATAAGATCTTCAGCTTATTTCAAAACTCGTTCCTTGATGCCACCAGCGGGACCCTTGGCGAGTATTTCGACGAACATCTGCAACCGGCGCAAAATCACTTGGGCGATACGGTTGAGCCCGGTCATCATTTTGAGTGGATCTGGTTGCTGGAGAAATACCGGCACCACCGGGATGAGCCGGTCAGCGAGGCGCAAGATGCCTTATTGGAGTTTGCCACGAGTTACGGCGTCGACGGCGCCACCAACCTGGCATTTGATGAAGTGAGCCGCAGCGGGCAGATCCGGCTGGATACCAAACGCCTGTGGCCTCAAACCGAGCATATCAAGGCGTTGATGAGCTTTTACCGCCGAACCCAAGATGACGCCTATCTGCAAAAGGCAACGCAAGTGAGCGATGCCCTGAACCGGCACTATTTTGATGTGGGATTGGGATTGTGGCGCGACAAACTGGAATCCGATAATTCATGTCATGACGAATTGTCACCCGCCAGCTCTCTCTATCACATCATCATGGCCCTGATGGACTTGAAGCGGACCTGACGGCTTTAAGATTCTAAAGTGGTCGCAAACTCGCATAACTTTTTTTGACAAACGCTCGCGACAGCGAGCCGCCGCTTATGCGGCGCGCCTGTGCAGGCGTTTTGGTCGGACGAGACCAAAAACTGACGTGAGCGACAAAAATGTCTTACCAGCGGCGTTCGAAGCGTTTGCGCAGGATGATCGCAAGCAGGTTCATCACCACCAAAAAGCCGAGCAGGATCATAATGGCGGCCGAGGTGCGCTCCACAAAGGCCCGTTCCGGACTGTCCGCCCATAAGAAAACCTGAACCGGCAGAGCCGCGGCCGGCGAGGTAATGCCGCTCGGGATATCGGAGACAAAGGCGACCATGCCGATCATCAAGAGCGGCGCGGTTTCGCCCAGCGCCTGCGCCATCCCGATAATAGAGCCTGTGAGAATCCCCGGCATGGCAAGCGGCAAGACGTGGTGAAACACGGTCTGGACTTTAGACGCGCCTACCCCCAAGGCGGCCTCGCGAATGGACGGCGGCACGGCTTTCAGCGACGCACGCGCGGCGATGATAATGGTGGGCAAGGTCATCAAGGCGAGCACAATACCGCCCACCAGCGGTGCCGATCGCGGCAGCCCGAACAGATTGATAAAGATGGCCAAGCCCAGCAATCCAAACACGATAGACGGGACCGCCGCCAAATTGTTGATGTTGACCTCAATAAAATCGGTAATCCAATTTTTCGGCGCAAATTCTTCTAAGTAAATCGCCGCCGAGACCGCCACCGGAAACGCCAGCAACAGCGTCACCAACATCGTATAGAACGAACCGACCACGGCGCCCATGACACCGGCCATTTCAGGTTCGCGGCTATCGCCGTTGAAGATCAGGCGTTGGTTAAAGCCGACATTGATCAAGCCTTCTTCGTCCAATTGGCTCAACCAAGCGATCTCCTTGTCATTGAGCCGGCGGTCCGATTCCGGCACGTCCGGGTCGATAAAGCCTTTAAACAGCATGTCGCCGTCATCTGAGATGGGCAGATCGAAGACAATCGTTTGCCCCACAATGGAAGGATCCGCCAAAACCGCTTCGCGCAATTCCACTTCGGCGCCCGGCGACAACACGCTGAACAATTTGCGCAAGTCCTGCCGGCCCGATACGTCGGGAAACTTCTCGGTCATAAAGTCACGCAAGATTTTGCGGTAGTTCCCGGCGCGCAAGGAATCGGCTTCCCCCGTCCCTTTCGGGTCCACCAAAGACGCATCAAGGGTCAATTCGATAGAAGCAGTGTGTTGCCAAAAGGCGGTAATGCCTGTGGAGCCGATACTGATCAACAACGCGCTCAACGCCAAGATCGCCGTCACGATGGCGGCGGCTCCTAAGAATTTGAACCGCGCTTCTGCAGCATAGCGTTTCTTCAAACGCTTTTTGGCCGCCTCGGAGGTGAGACTGCCCGGCTGAAAGAGATCTGAAGACGTATCAGTCATATTTTTCTCTGTATTTCTGCACCACGCGCAAGGCGATGACATTGAGAAGAAGAGTTATGCAAAACAGCACCAGACCCAACGCAAAGGCGGACAGGGTTTTGGCGCTGTCAAATTCTTGGTCGCCAGTTAACAGGGCAACAATCTGAACCGTAATGGTGGTCACCGCTTCGAGAGGATTGGCGGTGAGATTGGCCGCTCGTCCCGCCGCCATCACCACAATCATGGTTTCTCCGATGGCACGGCTGACGGCCAGCAAGATCGCCGCGACAATGCCCGGCAGCGCCGCCGGTAAGATCACCCGCCGGATCGTCTCCGCCCGGGTCGTGCCCATAGCGAAGGAGCCGTCGCGCAAACTTTGCGGCACCGAATTGATCACATCGTCCGACAAAGACGAGACAAAAGGAATAATCATCACCCCCATGACGAGACCGGCCGCAAGGGCGGTCTGCGCGGGCATTTCAAGACCGATGGATTCACCGACCCCGCGCACGAACGGCGCCACGGTCAGCAGGGCAAAAAAGCCGTAAACAACGGTCGGCACACCGGCCAGCAATTCCAGCACCGGTTTGGCGACGGCTCTGAGCCGCGGTCCCGCATAGTCGGACAAGTAAATCGCCGACATCAAGCCGATGGGCACCGCCACGAACATGGCAATGGCGGTGATCAATAACGTGCCGGTAAAGAGCGGCACCGCACCGAAGGCGCCGGACTGACCGACTTGCTCCGCACGCAGAGCGGTTTGCGGGCTCCATTGCAGGCCAAACAAAAATTCGGAGATGGGCACTTGGGAAAAGAAGCGCAAAGATTCAAACAAGAGCGAGGCGACAATGCCGATCGTGGTCAAAATAGCGATCGCCGAGCACACCAGCAAAAAGCCGCGAATGACCTGCTCGACTTGATTGCGCGCGCGCAACTCGCGCGAAATATTATGACGCGCCCATGTGCCCAACACGATGGCCATGGACAGGCCAATGACGAGCAGGGACAGGCCCGACAAAGACGTCAGGCCCGAATAGCGTTCCGCTGCGGCGCGAATGTTTTCGTCGACTTCGCTAGGGGTGCCGCCCGTCGCGAGCGCCACCGCATTGTTATAGAAAAGTTGAAGGCGCTCCGGCGGCAGATCTTTGACCGTCTGCGGCACGCCGGACATGATCATACCCTCGATCAATTGCGGGGAGATAAGCTGCCAAAGCACGAAAACCATCAAGGCCGGCAGGCCCGCCCAGAGGGCCACATAATATCCGTAATAGCCGGGAAGCGAATGCAAATGGATCGGTTGGCCGTCCGCCACCGCCAGGGACCGCGACCGCCCCATGTAGAACCCCACCAATGTCAAAACAAGCAAGGCAATCAGAAGGGAGGTTTGCATGAAAGTAGCCCCAACAGAAAGATGCGCCGCACGACGCTTTATATATACACCCCAGAAAGGCGAGACCCAATCGGCCGCCAAACACCCATCGCGACCGGGTTTTAACCAATCCAGTCCGAGTGAAAGCCATATGAAAGGGATATGACACCTGTGTGACAAAATCCCGGTGAGCGCCGCCGGAATGCCGGAACGCCGGGCCCGGTAGACGCCCCGCCGGCCCTGCGCCAGAGCGGCAAAAGCCCAAAAAACTGTCCATTTCGGTTGATTTCTAGGATCAATCGTGTCACATGAACCGCCCCTGGACAGACGATCCCGTCCCGGGAACCCAAAGGCACCGGTAGCTCAGCTGGATAGAGCACTAGACTACGAATCTAGGGGTCGGGGGTTCGAATCCTCCCCGGTGCGCCATTTTCTATCTCACGCCCATTCGCTTTGCTCATGGCTCCGACCGGGCGGCCTGACCGGCCGACGCCCCCTTGGGCGTTGAACCGCGACGAAGCACGAAAGTGCGCAGTCGGATGCGCCATTTCTTTTTCTCAATCAGTGCCATTGCCTCGCATCATTCCTTGCCCGCCTGATCATGGGTCATCACGGATTGAGCGGATACCGAGAATTCGTCTCTCAGAATATGAGAGAGATCACATTCCATGCGAATCAAAAGATTTTCTTTCGAAAAACAAAATACGAGACGGATAGCCCCACCCCGCCGATCTGAAGAGGATAAGGCCTTTGGTTGTCGTCCAAAAATGAATTGATCAAAACTCCGGTGCACCCGATATGGGTCAGGCATTCAACTCTTTCGATCCCGCCAAACATCTTTCGACGGCACCAAGAAGCTCTCGATTGTCGAGCGGCTTGTAGAAGGTTGCACATGCACCGAGGGCCTTGGCCATAGATAAAAAATCGAAGTTCCCAATTCGAGAACCACCAGAAATGGCGATCACCTTCAACCCAGGCCGGTCCGTCTTAAGCTGTGTTATGATTTCAAGCCCATCTTTCTCAGGCATAACGATATCAGCAATGACAAGATCAATCGGTCCGTCCTCAATAGCATGGATCGCACGCTTTCCGTCATGCGCTATGACGACGTGATGTCCAACGCGCGAGAGAAAGACCTGAAGCATCTCACAAACAAGAGGTTCGTCGTCTACAACTAGGATCCGTGCCATCTAATACCTTTCACAAAGCAGCATAGTTATCGACCAATTGATTCGAATGGCCCAACTCATTTTCGGATTCATTGGACGGAAAATAGACATCGAATGTTGTCCCACTCCCAACTTCCGTAGAGACAATAATTGCGCCGTCATGTGCGGTCACGATGCCATGAACCACCGCTAGTCCAAGACCTGTGCCCTCACCGACCGGTTTCGTCGTAAAGAATGGATCAAATACCTTCATCAAGACATCGCCTGGGATACCATCACCGTTGTCCGATACAGATATGCAAATATACGGCCCTGGATTCAAAGCGATATGTTGATCAGCCAACTCCTTCTCAACGAGAACAGGCTTCACGCCGAGATTTATCTTCCCTCGTCTCTCACTGTGAGCCTGAAATGCATTGGTGACAAGATTAACCACCACTTGCTGAATCTGTGTTTCGTCGGCAAGAATGATCCCGCATTCATCGTCGATATCCAAATCCAAAACGATAGAAGACGGAAGTCCAGCGCGCAAAAGTGTGACAGACTCCCGCATAACATCGGCAACATCTACCGGGTGCCTGTCGGGAGTATGCTGCCGGCTGAAGAAGAGAATCTGCCTTACAATAGAGCTTGAACGCTCGGCAGCTTGATCGATCTTTCGAATGAGAGGCACTATAGAATGATCACTCGGCAACTCATCAAGTGTGATCTTTGTGCAGCCTAGTATGACATACAGCATATTATTGAAGTCATGAGCGATACCGCCCGCAAGAGTTCCTAAGCCCTCTAGCTTCTGCGCGTGTACCAGCTGTCGCTCCAAAGTTTGGCGAGTCGCAAGCTCCTGCTCCAGATTTCGATTGGCCTTATCCAACTCGACAGAGCGCATTTGAAGTTCTTCCGTCCTCTGATAAACCTGGGATCGCAAACGATCAAAAGCAAACCAAAGCTGGGTCACCTCATCACCTGCGGGCATATCGGCTGCATATGATTGGCCATAGTTATCGCCAAACGAGACCATCGTGCCGGTCAAGTTCCGGATGGGCCGCACAACCATTGAAACAATAAGCCATAAAAGTCCAGAGGCTCCTATCAGGGCCAGAAGCAAAAGTATGATGATAGCGCTTTGAGCCTGTGTGACGGCCTCTGCGGCGGCCTCATCGGCGCCCCGGCTAATTGCATCTGCGGTTTCCGCAATCCTGTCTAAAACCAACGTTGTGTTATCTGCGTTGACGGACATGCTCACAGCGAACCCATCCGCATTGGCCTCCGCCTGTAACATACTCTGATGTGTTGCGAAGAGCTTTCCGGGCCCATACGCAATATCAACCCATTTTCCAAGCATCTCCTCCAACAACAAGGCATCTTCCTTGTCCTCTTCCGTTTCTGCCAGAGCACTGAGAACATTCAGGTGAGGTTGAACTTCGTTTAAGAGAGCGCGAAATTCGCGTTCAACTTCACCAAGACCGAGAGCGTCGCCCACTGCCAGATACTCACCTGCCGTATCCTGCATCTCGATAATGAGTCTCTGGAGCTTAAGGGCCGACTCCACGACGGGGTAATCTTGATCAAAAAGCTGGCCCAATACACGATTAACAATTGCGCCGCTCGCCCCATCTTCCTCAAGCTGATCACCCTGCTCCTCGGCCTTGGCCATTTCCCGTTCATTTTCATCCGCAAATTCATCAAGCGCGTTGATCAAAACCGCACCGGCGGCATCAAATTCGGTCAGAAGCTCCCTACCTTCTGCCTCTTTCTGCAATTCTTGCAGGTAAGCCTCTAACATAGAGTCTGCGTGGAATGTGAATTGTTCCTTCTCGCGTTTTGCCGTCTCTAATTCATCAAGCAATTCGTCGTCGGCGACGATACTCTGGAGCTCAACAAAGCTCCGGTCGAACTTCATACTCAAGAAGTCAAATTCTGCTTTTAGTGGGCCAATGCTGGATGGCTCCTTGACCGCAATAATCTCACCACCCAATTTCGCGGCTTCCAGTATGTTCGCGATCAAGTCATCTGATGTTTCAACCGTAGGAGCTGCGACATCAGTAATGTTATTTAGAGTGCTATTTATTCTTTCGATAAAGTATAGCCCGGTCACGCCAATCAGCATCGCAATGATTGAGATTGCCAAGAAACCGGCAACAAGTTTAGTGGAGATTGGAAGGCTTTCGAGCAGTCGATGAGATACCTCCTTCAAAAATGGTTTGGTTCTCACCTGCAACCTCTTGGAAGCAATACCTGACTGAGCCATTTCAAAGACCCGACCTCTTTTTCAGAACACGTGATGTAAGCTTTTCAAAATCAGTTGATTACTCTTATGTTGCTCATTGAAAGCTTCATACATTTGGCAAAAGAACCGAATCAAACTTCTGCTGACACCGACCGAACAAAGAAAATGATCATCTTTGGAACCCTAATTGTTAGCCGACACGTTTTCCCTCACTATTTTCCAAACAGATCAGACCTTCTTTGGTAACTTCTCAATCGATTTTTTTATCTGCTCAAAAAAGCTAGTCACCAATCGAGTGCAACGCTCGGCCCGGTGTCAGGAATTGCTCAAATCTATGCGCGTACTAATGCGGGTACGCCCGATTACGTTGAGGAGATCAAACCAACTTAATCTGCATGTTGGATTAGCGCCACGTTATCCAACCTGCATTTCAATTCCGCCGCTGCAAGACTTCGCCTATTTATAAAAGCGATTGGCTTTGGCTCATTATACGGGAGAAGAATACCCCCAAATTGGTAAGTTTATTAACATAAACAGAATAACTGAACGTTTAAACAAAATCTGCTAACGGAATGTTAATAGGCACAAAGTGGTTGGTAGAAAAATTGCTATCTAAAGTTGTGTTTTGTCAAACAGGATTTCACGACACCGGCAATCACAAAAATCCCGACTTTGGGCCGCACAGCATCACCAACGACCAAAGCAGAGATGCCATTGTGAAAACGGGAAGGCAAGACCTCAGGATTGACCCAAATCGAGAGTTTGTTTAAGCCCAAGGACCGTAAGCACGAACCGTCACTTACCGGCCCACCGGTCACCAGGATTGCGATTGTGATTGCCCTGCCTTCACCCCTCTGAAAACGATGAATAGGAATTGGCACGCATAGAATGGGATCGAAGCTGTCAAAGACCAAATCGCCTGACATAAAACGCGAAGATTGGCTTCTAGCTGTCGCAGACGCGATGAAGGGTTGGTTTGATGATCTGGGATTTCCGCTTCCCGAGGTGAGTATCAAGACGGGATTCCCAAGTGCTGGAAAAAGAAGCCCCAACATCAGCGATTCTTGGACAATCAACGACGGCAACGCACATGTCATTCTCATAAGACCAGACAACGATCAAGCGGAGGATGTTGCCGCAGCGATTGCATTCCAAATGTGCCATATCGCAACCGGCGACCGCGACGCCCACGGACACTTGTTTCGTCATCTTGCGATTTCGATTGGACTTCGCGGGACCAAAACGGAATCACGACCTGGAACGCTGTTCAAAGAGATGATCAAACCCACGCTCAGGCGTCTGGGTAAACTGCCAAGCTCTGGAATATCACCGGTGGAGAGCGTGAAAAAGACAACGCAATCCACCCGTCTACTTAAAGTGTCTTGCCCAGAATGCGGCTATGTCGCGAGAGTTTCTCGAAAATGGTTGGATGAGGTAGGCCCGCCCCATTGCCCAAAACACGGGCCTATGCTTGTTCACAACTGATCGCCAAACCAAGACAGGTCAAAAGAATCTTTTCCTTTGGAAAAGACTTATCGGATTAAAAACTTCTCCGCTGTTACAACACCCAACTAAGCACTTCGAATACCGGCTAGGAATGTATCTACGCTCTCATTCAGAACTTCTGCTTGCGCACTCAATTCTCCCGCGGAAGACAGCAGCTCGCCTGCAGCTCTACCTGTTTGCTCGGCTCCTTCATTGACGCCGGAAATATTTGCACTGACCTCAGCGGTTCCATTTGACGCTTCCGCAACGTTTCTTGCAATCTCTTCAGTCGCCGACTTCTGTTCATTCATGGAACTGGCTATCGCAACAGCAATTTCATTCATTTTTGCAATTGTCTCGGCGATCTTATCCATAGCCTGCACCGCCTGCACTGAGATTGATTGAACACCGTCAATCTGAGCGCCAATATCCTCGGTCGCTTTTGCAGTTTGGTTCGCAAGTGTCTTCACCTCCGACGCCACAACGGCAAATCCTTTCCCGGCCTCTCCTGCCCGGGCGGACTCAATCGTCGCATTGAGCGCCAATAGATTGGTTTGCTCGGCAATGTCGGTAATCAAGCTGACGACGTCCCCGATCCGTTTTGAAGCGTCAGCAAGATCGCGCATAGTCTGGCCTGTTTCTTCGGCGCTCTCGGCGGCGGATTTTGCGATATCCGCCGACTGATCGATCTGGCGTCCGATTTCAGAAATCGAACAATTCAGCTCTTCTGCAGCTGAAGCCACAGTCCTCACATTGGTGGCAGCTTCTTCCGAGGCGGATGCCACAATCGTCGACTGCCGATTTGTTTGCTCGGCGGTTGAAGAAAGCGATTGGGCACTGGTGTTCATTTGCGTCGCCGCTGAACTGACGGATTTGAGAACTTCGCTGCTCTTTGTGTCAAAATCGGCGATCAACAATTCAATCTTTTCGGTGCGCTTCTCACGTTCCTTGAGTTGTTGGCGCTCCCGCTCCTGTAATTCTTCGTTTTCGATCGCATTCTCTTTGAACACCTGGACGGCCTGCGCCATTTCTCCAATCTCATCCTGTTTATCTAGAGCAGGTATCTCAGTGGTGTTATCGCCACCGCTCAATTGCATCATCGCTTGAGTCATACCTTTGATCGGCCTGACAACAGTCACCACAACGGCCATTACAAGCACAACGGAAATGCCCAAGGACGTGACGAGTAGAACAAGAATGACCCCCAATGCGTCACCAACGACTTCGGCCGCATGCTCATCAGCCGAGTCGCTGAACGAATCTGCGGCAAATGCAACTTTATCAAGTGCTTCAACAACAGTGGCCGCTTCGACAATGAGCTCCTCACCCAATTCATTCGTCTGCCTCATCTTCTCGAGCATCAGTTGATGCTTCTCAAAGAGCTTGCCGGAACCAACCGCCGACTCGATCCAATTGCCGAAAAGCGCCTCGACAGCTGCAATATCGGCCTTATCTTCGGCCGTATCCACAAGCTGCTTGATGACTTCAATATGAGGTGATGCGGATCTTTCGAGCTGTGCAAATGCCTGAGAGATGGCGTCTAGATTACCGACTTGGTTCTCGGCCAGATATTCTCCCGCGGTGTCCTGAATCTCAAAAACGGTCCGCTGGAGCTTCAATGCCGCTTCAACAACCGGATAGTCTCGATCGAACAATTCACCCAAAACGCTGTTTATCTGTGCCCCTGCCGCACCGACACGCTCCAACCTGTCACCTTCCTCCTCGGCCTCCGCCATCTCTGCTTCTTTTTCCAAAGCAAACTCGTCAAGCGCGATGACCAACTCCGCCCCTACGGAGTCAAAAGCCGTCAACATGTCCCGAGCTTGGGCGCGGCTATCCATCTCGTCGATACGTGAGGTGAACATATTCTTTGACGTGGCCACGAACTTTATTTGCTCGTCCTTGGCAAGCGCCAATTCATCATGCAAACTCTCATCTTTCACGAGCCCCATCAATTCCAGATAGTTGGTTTCAAACATTGAATCCAGTTCTTGGAACTTGGTATCAAGCAACTCAATGCTCGTCTGATCCTCTTTCGCACTAATCTGTTCTGCAATCATTGCCGCTTGCCAAATATTCGCGATAAGGTCATCGGACGTCTCCACGGTCGGTGCCGCAACGTCAGTGATTTCATTCACCGTGTCCTCGATCGCATTGACATAAAACAGTCCAAATAGCCCCACGATACAGCTGATCACCGACAAGCTGAGAAACCCTGCAATCAATCTTGTGGACACATTCATTTTCTCGAATGGGCGAAGCAGATACGCAAACAATTGGGTATTCTCAGACTTAGAATTGTTTTTGCTGACTAACAGATTTTCAGCCATTGCTTGGTCTCCCACATTCTGTTCTCAGTTGGACCGATGCTTCGCCGCCCTTGCCGTAGATCCAGTTGTGCCCAACTTTGTTTAAACGATAATCAACGTTTAAACATATAGCGTTAAGATTGTGTTTATGATAACCGGCGACCCTAAGGGGACAATCGCGAGACCTCCAATCAAAGGCAAACCGGGGCGACATCTTTCTCTGCGCCCGGATAGGCAAAGTTCACCTGGCCTGCCATAGGCCTATGCGCATTTAGTCGATTGCAACGATAACGGCATGATTGGAGCTGGCTCTTGCGCAAAGAGGTTCTTGAGACATTCTGCATCCTGCCTTGGATCTCCCAGCATGTGGCGACGACCGGACAGATCATCCCCTGCTGCGAATTCGGCGACGAGAACGGCATAGACCCGGCGCAGAATGAATTTGCTCACCCTACGGATGGCTTGGAAAGGGATGATGAAAAATACTCCGTCCCGGACTTTGAAATTGAGCCATCCGATTGGTGTCAGCTTTTATCAATTGATCCCATGCATGTGATGTGGCGGTTCAATCGGTCCAATTGGCGATGATTTCGTTTGAAGATATTTCCCTTTTGAGCCGACTAACCAGTCTTCATTGCGAATACCGGTCAGCTAAGTCGGTGTTGGCGCACCGGACAGCGATCATATAGACAAGCCCGACAAGATAAAGCGCGCAGAATAAGAAAACGTACGCGTCAAGCGCTCGATCCTCTTAAAGAAGGCATTAATCCAGACACAAGAGGTCTCAGTGCTCCAATCATTGGGTCGGCATGACACGATCCCAACTCTGTCATCTGGAAATTGCGTTGTTGCTGGGGCAAATCGGACGCGCCCCTATAAAAAGTGGAAATACTATATGAAATAGACTAGGTAAAATCGGCCGCAGCGGTTTAGGGGGCACAGCAGTTGGTCTTTTCTTCCATTTCCTTTCTATTTTATTTTCTGCCCTCAACGATAGCACTCTATTTCCTGGCACCTCATCGGCTGAAGAATTATGTCTTGCTGATAGCCAGCCTCATATTTTATTTTTGGGGTGCCGGTGCCCAAATTATTATTTTGCTTCTCTCTATTGCCCTAAACTTTTGCTTCAGCTTGTTTGTTGGGAAGGGGCGCCGAGAAGACAATCGCCAACTTATTTCGATCGGCATTGGTCTTTCTGTCATAACCAATATAGCCATATTGGGCTATTTCAAATATGCAAACTTTTTTGTCGCTCAGCTAAACATTGTCGGCGAAAGTCTAGGCATGGGTGTTATTGCTTGGGATTCGGTACTGCTCCCTATTGGTATTTCCTTCTATACTTTCCAGATCATGTCTTACGTCATTGACGTGGCGCGCGGTCAGGCAAAACCCCTAAGCAACCCATTGCATTTTGCGCTGTACGTATCAATGTTTCCGCAACTCATTGCCGGTCCGATCGTACGCTACCACCTGGTTGCCGACCAATTACTGGAGCGCACAACTCGGCTTGATGACTTTGCAATTGGCGCTCAGCGTTTTGCGCTGGGTCTTGTAAAGAAAGTGATCATCGCCGATTCTGTCGCGCAAATAGCAAATGCCGCTTTCGACGCACCAAGTGGTGAGCTTTCAATGACGGCAGCCTGGCTAGGACTCATCGCCTATACACTGCAAATATATTTCGACTTTTCTGCCTATTCCGATATGGCAATTGGTCTGGGAAGGATACTGGGCTTTAGATTCCCCGAAAACTTTAACCGGCCTTATTCCGCCATGAGTATCACCGACTTTTGGCGCCGTTGGCACTTGACATTGTCGAACTGGTTTCGCGATTACGTGTATATTCCACTAGGCGGCAGTCGCGCCGGAACGCTTCGCACCTATGGGAATCTATGGTTGGTTTTTTTGATCACCGGCGTTTGGCATGGCGCCAATTGGACCTTCATCTTATGGGGGCTTTATCACGGCGCCCTGCTCGTCCTCGAGCGCCGTTTGGGAAGGCGGACGCAAATTAGCCAATCGAAGGTCCTCAGTCGAATCTCGGCCTTGATACTTGTTATGTTAGGGTGGGTGATATTTAGAGCTGAGAATGTAGAAGCGGCAGCTGCTTACTATCAGTCGCTGTTCTGGGCAAACACCATCTTTGACATCAGCTCACTTGGAGATACGTTGAGTAACAAGAACATGCTGACACTCATTGCCGCTTCAATCGTTTTCTTGCTGCCGACATCCTTTAACGCCTGGCGAATACTTGAAACTGAGAAAGATAGTTTTTTCACATCGTGCTTCAGATATACAACCAATATAGTTGCCTTTCCTTATGCACTTATACTCGTCATTTCTGGCGCATTTACCGCTTTCATCTATTTCCAATTTTAGCTGATCATGAAACCTCTTGAGAAAATTACTGCAATCAGTGTACCGGTCGCCATGTTGGCATTGGGCTTAATAATTATGCCATTCTACAATTCATCCACAGCCGACTTAAACAGGAAGAAGTCTGAACGCCCACCCATAACGTTCGACGCTATGACGAGCGGTGACTATTTTGTAAAACTCTCAAGCTATCTTGAAGACTCCCTGCCGTTTCGATCTTATATAAGACATCTGGACGCAACGATCGACTACCGCTTTTTTGGTGACAGCCCCAACCCTGTTGTCACACTGGGAAAACAAGGGTGGCTCTTTCACACGGATAGCCTTCAACGTCCGCTAAAGCACTCTTCTTTTAACCCTGATGATGTTTTGGACACGATTGTTTCATTGAAAGAAACCGTGGAGAAAAATGGACGCACTTTTCGATTCTCTGTAGCTCCGCAAAAACTGATTGTCTTTCCCGAATTTGTAGCAGATGAGCATCGTGAAAAACTTTTAGCGGTTCAAGAACGATCTCAAACATTGCGCCAATATCTTTATGAGAGCAATATCGACGGCTATTTCGACGTATGGGGCGAACTCATAGACAATCGTTATACAAAAGATGGAACGCCCATCTACTTTCCAAAGGACACGCATTGGAAAATGGAGGGGGCAAAGTTTCAAGCACGTGCCCTGATCGAAAGCTTAAGACCAGGATTATGGAATGAGAATGCGATAAAAGAAAAACAGAATGACTATTGGCCAGATCTCAACCGTTTAGCGGGTCTAAAGAATCGAGTGCCAAATATCGCGTTGTCGACAAAACGCCCAAAGGTTGAGACAACACTCAAAGTGAACGGTCGACGGATGGGCCTGGGAGACTTTCAGGTTTTTACATCAACAGCAAGTGATCCGGACATCACATTACTCCCCAAAATTGTTGTTGTTCACGACTCATTTGGGGCGCGCATGCGCAATATGCTAAGCCCCTACTTTAAAGAGGCCGTATTTGTGAACTTCATGGCCTTCAACCAGGGATTTGATGAGGAAGTCATCAACGATGCGGAGATCGTTTATATCAATCGGGCAGAAAGATTCGTTTACTCAGTCAAACCCGGTAGCGTCAACGATGCATTGCAAGATCCCAGATTGTACTCTTTCCTAGGCCAGCTCGAAGGATCCCAATAGGTTCGGCCGGTCTGTTTGACGCGAAAGTCACAAAATCTGTTTGGCAGAACAATATTACCAGTCCAATTCGAAAGCCCATTCCGGTTGACCGGAGGGGCTGCGCTTACAAACCGCTCAATCCTGCAGTGACGATTTTACACCTCCTCTTTTGGCCGTACCGATTGGAAGTGACGCATTTCCTGCACGCTACAAACCTCTGATGAATTATATAAATAAATTCAATGCCTTATAGACCCTACCCGTATTGCGAATCTAAGGGTCAGGGGTTCGACTCGCTCCCCGGTGCGCCATTCCTTATCTTACGCCCATTCGCTTCGCTCATGGCCCCAATCGGGCCGGCCCAACAGACCGGCGCCCCTCTTGGGCGCTGACTCCTGACGGCGTGTACAAGTGCGTAGGCGGATGCGCCAATCATTGCTAAATATAGGAAACAATCAAATCGATGGGGATCTCATAAAATGACTGAACGCGTTTTCGAGCCGATGACCAAAGCTGAGGTGATTGCGGCGCAACGCGCCTGGGCCAAATATGTCACGGAGCAGGACGTAGACCATCTATTAGATCTCTATGACTTTGGCGGGGCAGAGGAACCGCTGCTTTTCAAACCAACATTGGCGGACGTCATTCGGCTCGATCGGGCCGGCGCCAAATCATATTTTATCGGCGGAAATCCGGACTATCCCCATGACGACGGCTTCCTCAACCGAGGTTGGAAAAGCGTAGAGTTTCAAAGTGCCGTCGGGCCGGTTCTGAAAGCAGGTGGGCTCGGATACAAAGATATGGGGCATTACACGTTCGTGGACGGCGACGGCAATGCAACGCGCGCTGACTATACATTTGCCTACCACAAACTGAACGGACGCGTTCTCATCTCATTGCATCACTCTTCTCTTACGTGGTTGCCGCCGGTCGAAAGCGCAAAATAAAAAGGGTGCGAAACAGGCTGACAACGATCAGTCAATTTTGACCATACTGAGAGTCTCTTCATTGACTTATTCTCAACGGAGTTTGGTCTTGGCATCTGCGTGCCGATTAACGGGCACGCAAAGAATGAAACTCAAAACTTAAACTCGTCCAAAGAATAAAATGCATCTCGCAATGCTTGACCCCAGCCGTCAGAAATGCGCCTGAAATAGGAATCATCGTTCTCAAATCGTTTGGTCTCAGCAACGACGAATTGATCCTTTTCAATCACTTGGAGGTCAATCGGCGCGCCGACAGACAAGTTTGCCTTAATTGTCGAGTCAAACGAAAGAAGCAGGAGTTTAACAGCATCCTCAAAACTCATTTTAGAGTCATACGCGCGCACCAATATGGGCCGGCCATACTTTGTTTCGCCGATCTGAAAAAAAGGCGTATCTTCCGATGACTCAATGAAGTTGCCTTCGGGATAAATCAAAAACAACCTTGGTTGACTTGTCGAGATCTGCCCGCCCAATACGAAGGTCGCATTGAAAGTGCTGTCAGCACTCTGACCGCTTATCGCATGATCCTGGATAATCTCGCGCAATACATCGCCAACAATGCGGGCAACTTGAAACATCGAAGGGGCTTCGAGAATCGACGGGGCGCGATCGGCCGGCGCCTTGCTGCGCTCTTCCAAAAGGCTGACGACGGCCTGCGTTGTAGCCAAATTGCCTGCCGACATCAATGTGATGACACGTTCTCCCGGAACACTCCAATTAAACATCTTTGTAAAGGTGGCGATATTATCCACACCAGCATTGGTTCGGGTATCCGACATGAAAATCAAACCCCGGTCTAAGCTCATGCCGACGCAATATGTCATCTATTCAACCCCATCGCACCCAGCCCTTCGGCCGGGACTCATTGTTGTACTTGCAATTCTACCGCCAAAGTCTCGCCGCCCTCTCCCCGGCGAAGACCGTTGATGGGCGCCGCCTCCTTGTAATCAAGACCAGTGGCAATGCAAACATAATGTTCGTCCGGCGAGATCTTATTTGAAGGATCGAAACCCACCCAGCCAAGCCCCTCTATATGCGCTTCTGCCCATGCATGGCTTGCCTCTTGGTCTTTGGTATTCTCAATCATGAGATAACCACTGACATAGCGTGCCGGATATCCCATTAAGCGTGCGGCAGATATGAATATATGCGCATGATCCTGGCACACACCGTGCCCGTTTGTGACCGCCTCTTCTGCAGAGGTTTGCGAATGCGTGAGACCTTTTTCGTAAGTTACCTTGTCTGAGATCAACAGAGAAAGTTCGTGCAAGCGGTCAATGTCATCGCCGGGCGAACGATCCATGGACTCAACCAATCTTTTAATCGCGGGTCCGGGCTTTGTGAGCATTGTTTCCCGCTTGTATAGCCAAATCGGGGCTGGTCCCAAATGCTGCCCCACGATGCCACTCGTTTCAGAGGTCTCGACTTCACATTCTGAGAGGATCGCACTCTCATACACACCCGAGTGGGTATTGATGAGAGCGACCTCGTTATTGTGTTGATCCCGAAAGTTAAGCTCAACATCGCCGCCTTGAATGGAAAGACGCCAATTCAACACATTCTGACTGTTTCGCGTTTTGGGTTTCAGACGGACCTGCTGGAGCGAGTGTTGCGCCGGCTCGTCAAATTGATACTTCGTCAGGTGGGTAATCTTCAAATACATCGACTAGCCATAAAATCTGTAATCTTGCTCAATCTGACTTGCAAGTTGCGCATTCTCTTGGATGAAATTGACAATAAACTCATGCAATCCAATTTCGAATATTGAATCGAGAGAACTCGTTTCGATGATCAAATAGATACTGTCAGCGAATTCATGACAGGGAAGTCTCAAACCATAGTCGTCGGCAAGGTATCTCAAATTGTCCACGATCTTGGCATAGCAAAAGGCTAGGGAGCGCGGAAATCTGCGGTCGCGAATCAGGAAATCGGCAATAGAAGTCGGATTGACGGTGCCCGGGTTTAACCATCGGAAGGCGCGCTGCGCCGAGACAGAGCGCAGAATTGATTCCCATTGCATATTGTCAAGCGAAGACCCGACATAAGAAGCAGATGGCAGCAGGATGTAGTACTTCACATCCAATATCCGCGCCGTATTATCGGCTCGTTCGACAAATGTGCCGAGTCTTGCAAAATCATAGACATCGTTTCTCAACATGGTGCCGTGCAGAGCACCCCGAACCAGAGAGCTTTGTTTTCGTATAACAGACAATGTGTCAGGCAAGTCCGTTTCGGAGATTGGGTTTTTCAACAAGCTTTTAAGCGTCATCCAACATTCATTGGTGGATTCCCAAACCTCTCTGGTCAGGGCGGTCCGTACGAGCCGTGCATTGCTTCGGGCATTGTCAATGACCGAAATCACGCTTCCAGGATTATCAGTGTTGCGCAACAGGTAATCAATGACGTTGGATGCATTGTAGTCATCGTGCAGTTTTACAAAGTGTTCCGCCGATCCCGATGCAGCGACGATAGACGTCCATTCCTCCTGTGCGCTGGCGGCTCGCGTCAAAGCCATGCGCAATCCCGCGTCCAGAAGCCGTGCTGTGTTCTCGCTGCGCTCGAGACTTCGAAACATCCAAAATAGGCCGCCGGCGGTCTTGCCCAACATCTTCTCGTCAGTCCTCCAGCACCCAGGTGTCTTTTGTTCCGCCGCCCTGGCTTGAATTCACGATCAGCGACCCTTCTTTCAAAGCGACGCGCGTCAATCCGCCCGGTGTGATGCTGATATTGTTGGGAGACACCAACACAAATGGCCTCAAATCAACATGCCTTGGGGCCAATCCATTCTTTGTGAGAATAGGTGTGGTGGACAAGGAAAGTGTTGGCTGGGCGATGTAATTTGACGGCTTTTTTCTGAGCTTTTCAGCGAATGCCGCCAGCTCTCTCTTGCTTGCCGCAGGCCCCACCAACATGCCGTATCCGCCTGAGCCGTGCACCTCCTTGACCACAAGATCGGCCAGATTTTCGAGAACGTAATTCAGCGAGTCCGCTTCGCCGCAACGCCAAGTCGGCACATTCTTGAGGATGGCTTGTTCGCCGGTATAGAACTCCACAATCTCAGGAATGTAGGAGTAGACGGCTTTATCGTCCGCGATCCCGGTACCAGGCGCATTGGCAATGGTGATGCCGCCGGCTCTATAGACATCCATGATGCCGGGGACGCCCAAGAGAGAGCTTGGGTCAAAGTTCAAGGGGTCAAGAAAATCATCATCTACACGCCTGTAAAGAACATCAATCGGGCGATAGCCAACGGTCGTTCGCATCGCAATCCGGCCATCAACCACACGCAGATCATGACCTTCCACAAGCTCTGCACCCATTTCATCGGCCAAGAACGAATGTTCAAAATAGGCAGAATTGTGCAAACCCGGCGTCAACACCGCAATGACAGGGTCTCGTGAACAGCTTGGCGGCATGCAGGCGCCGAGAGAACGACGCAGGTCCTTTGGGTAGTCGCTCACGGGTCGAATGCGGATTTTCGAAAAGAGCTCCGGAAACATATGGAGCATGGTTTCACGATTTTCCAACATATACGAAACACCTGATGGCGTTCGCGCATTGTCTTCCAAAACAAAGAACTCGTCCTCTCCGGTTCGGACAATATCCGTTCCAACGATATGCGTGTAAACATTTCCCGGAGGCGTGACACCGATCATTTGCGGCAAGAAAGCTTCATTTTGAGCAATAAGATCGACCGGAATTCTTCCTGCTCTAACGATCTCCTGTCGGTGGTAGATATCGGATAAAAAAGAATTCAATGCACGTACGCGCTGTTCAATTCCCCTCGAAAGCCGTCTCCATTCTCTGTCCGATAGGATTCGTGGAATAATATCGAATGGGATCAGCCGCTCCGCCGCCTGAGATTCACCGTAAACATTGAACGTGATACCGGTTCTCCGGAACAAAGTTTCCGAATCCGCTGCTTTTGATTTAAGGCGGCGACGATCTTGTCCTTCGAACCAGTCTCGATAGCCTTGATAGGGCTCTCGCACACTATCACTAGAGCCGAGCATCTCATCGAAGGGTGAGGACTTCTCTGTCACACTGATAGATTATACCAATGCAACAAATACTCAAGCCGCAGCCCTTTGTGTGCAGACCCGGCGCATTTGACCTCAACCGTGAATTGGCCTAAAGCGGCTTGATAAATATTATCCATTCTGTTTGTGGTTGCCGCGACGCCGTGTTGCCATAAACCCGTCATCGTAGCCCCAGCGGTTACCGTCCAAGGCCAGGGACCAACCAGATGTTCGACTTAGCACTTGCGAACCTGCTGTCGCCGATCGTTTTGTCATTCGTTTTAGGGCTGAGTGCCGCCCTAGCACGATCCGATTTGTCGGTGCCGGAAGCGGTGGCCAAAGGGATCTCCATCTATCTGTTGTTCGCCATTGGGTTTAAGGGCGGGGTGAGTTTGTCCGAGCACGGCATTGACCTCAAACTGGGCTTAAGCTTGCTGGCCGGTGTTGTTCTGTCTCTTGCCATGCCGCTTCTGGGCTTTTCGTTGTTGCGCGTCCTATCGGGCATGTCGCGGACCGATGCCGCGGCCGTTGCCGGGCATTACGGCTCCATTTCCATCGTGACTTTTGTGGCCGGCACGTCGGTGTTGAGCGATGCGGGTATTGCCTCGGAAGGGTACATGGTTGCCGTGGCCGCCGCGATGGAAGCGCCGGCGATTTTGTCGGCGCTCTGGCTGATTACGCGTGGGTCTGACCAGGCAGAAATGAGCTCTGATCTTTGGCGCGAAATTCTGCTGAACGGGTCAATTGTGCTGCTGCTCGGGTCATTTGTCATCGGCATGGCCACCGGGGCCGATGGGCTGAGTAAGATTGAGTCCTTCATCGTGTCCCCTTTCCAAGGCGTCCTGTGCATATTCCTGCTTGATATGGGCCTGATCGCGGGACGCGGCCTTCGGCAGGCAGGCGTGCTTGATCGCGGCGCCATCTGCTTTGGGCTGATAATGCCGCTTTTGGGCGCCGGCGCAGGACTTGCGGCGGCGCTCCTAGTTGGCCTTTCCACGGGGGGCACGATGCTCCTCATGACGCTGTCGGCATCGGCCTCTTATATTGCGGTGCCCGCAGCGATGCGGGTGGCGGTGCCGCAAGCCAATCCATCGATCTACCTGACACTGTCGCTGGCCGTGACCTTTCCGTTCAATCTGTTGTTGGGGCTGCCGATCTACCTTACGGTGGCTCAAAGCCTGATAGGATCTTGATATGCAGACTCATGACGCCAAACGGGTTGAGATCACGATTGAAGAAGTGATGCTGCGCCGCCTGACCGATGCGCTGGAAACAGCGGATGTGACAGGTTGGTCGGTGCTGCCGGTGAAAGGCGGTTCGGGCCGGTCCGGCACCTGGAGCCGCGCCGGCCAGGTCAGCCGCGGCACGGGCATGGTGCAAGTGGTCTGTCTGATCCGCCCTGAAAAGCTCGACGCTTTGCTCGACGCCGCCTTTGCCGTGGTCGATCGGCATATCGGTGTGGTCAGCGTGACCGATACCCAAGTTCTGCGCGCCGAACGATTCTAGCGCGACGAAAGCCGGTCATCTTATATCAACGCGTACACGACTCTTGGGGTCTGAATTTCAACTCGTTACGCGGAACGCCATTTCTACCGTTAGAAAAAGTCAATGAGTTAAAGGTAGATTAGCCCGGCTTTCCGTGGACTCAGCTCACCGTGAGCTGCCCCATCATGCCGCGGTCTTCATGTTCCAAAATATGGCAGTGATACATGTAAGGATGTTGCTCCGTCGCCGGATGATCAAAACGAATGAGAATTTCTGACCAACCGTCGTCGTCGACTGCCACCATATCTTTCCACCCTTGCTGATCAGGTGGTGCGGGCTCGCTCTCGATTTTCTCAATAAGAAAAGAGCAGCCATGGACATGAAAGGGGTGCTCTCCTTGGTCAGCGCGGATATGCCAACGCTCCCAAACACCGCGTTCCACCTGTTCATTGATGACATTCATGTCCATCGCCGCACCATTGATGGTCATGTCCATCGCGGTCTGGTCTCCGTGAAAACCTTGCACACCTCTCCCATCCATTTCGAGTATAAATTCGCGGGTCCGCATGATCTCATGTTCACTAGGGCGTTCAATGGTCGCTAGCGTTTCGGGCAAAGGTGCGGTCTGCGCGGGGAGCGCACGATCGACTTGAAGAGTCAGCGACGGCGGCGGTAGTGGTGGCCGCGAACGGCCAAACAAATTCAAAAGGCCGCCAAACATACCTTCGTCGTCATCCTCAAACTCATTTTCAAACAGAGTGAGTAACTCAGCGGGATTGCCGTCCGACAAATCGACAACAATTTCGCAGCGCTCGCCAGGCGCCATTTCCATCCTGGTTAAAGGCACTGGCGCCGTCAGGAAGCCGCCGTCACCGGCGATCTTATAAAAAGTTCGGTTATCGGCAAATGTCAGGATGTAAAACCGTGCGTTGGCTCCATTGAGAAGTCGCAGCCGCACTTTTCCGGCGGGCACATTCGTCATCGGCGCGATGGCTCCATTGATCACGACGGTTTCACCTAACCAACCTTCTTCACCTGCTTCAGCCAGCGAATACACCAATCGGCCCTGAGCATCGAAAGTGCGATCCTGGATGACGATCGGCAAATCGTCCACACCATAGCGACGGGGAAGCGTCAGCGCATCGGCAACATCGTCATCAATGATGATCATACCGGCCAGCCCGTGATAGACGTGATGACCGGTTCTGCCGTGGGTGTGTGAATGATACCAACACGTGCTCGCCGGTTGAGCGATGGACAAGGTGGGCTGCCATTGATCTCCCGGCGCAATTTCCAGCTGAGGACCCCCGTCCACATGACCTGGGACATGTAGCCCGTGACCGTGAACGGCCACTCCTTCCGTCAAAGTGTTTTCATAGCGCAGGTTGAGTTCGCTGTTTCGGCGCGTTCGAATGGTCGGCCCCAAATAGTCCTGGCTGAACCCCAAGGTTGGAGTCTTGACACCAGGCAGGAACGACCATGCACCCTTGCGAATTTGCAGATCGATGGGCTCTTCGTTGGTGCCGTCCATAAGAGGCGGGATCGGCAATTGGACAGGTGAGAATTTTGACCAGACAGGTTGAAAACAGTTTGTGCTGAGAAGAGCGGCGCTGCCCACCATAAAGCGACGCCGGGAAAGGGGAAGTGACATATCCATCCTTTTGTCAAAAGTTGTACCGGAAACAAGCAATCACTTGTAAGTTCACACCAACGGGACTGTGACGAGGTTGAAAACCATTGCTGACGAAGGTGCGGCCAAAGGTCCATCGGGCCAATGCCGGATTCGACGGCCTAAGGCATCCGGCAAAAGGTCAATGCAGTGATGGTGAAGGCTCTAAGTCGCTGATTATAAATGGGATTTAAAAACGACCATGTTCGATACGATAGGGCGCGTTCCGTACAGGCGAGCTGTGTTTGTTGTTTTCGTGGCGTTCGTGTTTGCAACCAGCACGGCCGAGCTCATCTCTGAATTCGCGGCAGGCGAGACGCTGGAGTCAATGGGCGATGACTTGTCCTGGTTTGCACTTAGCGCAATCGTCTTATTGCTTTTTGTGTATGAGCATTTCGCTCAGCGTCGTGCGCTAGGCGAGTTACGCGCGCAACTCAACAAGGCGCGCGGTCAGCTTGCCCAATTGGACACCGACTCGCCGAAACTCGCCAGCCAATATCGAGCGGTGATGCAAAAACAGTTTGATGCCTGGCACCTCACGGAAAGCGAGCAGGACGTGGTTATCGGACTGTTGAAGGGACTGTCATTTCGCGAGATCGCCGGACTTCGCGAGACGCGAGAGAAAACGGTGCGCCAACAAGCGTCCAGCGTATACCGAAAAGCCGGCGTGGCCAGTCGACATGAGCTCGCCGCTTGGTTTTTCGAGGACATGTTAGAACCACCGCCTATCGCCGGCGATTAGCGCCTGTCTTTTTTCGGTTTCTTTGGTTGGAATCAAATCAAATGAAACTCGGATAAAAGTGCTGTTTTTTCCGTGCTTAGAAGTAGCAGCTCTGTCCGGTGTTCACCTTAAGTTTATTGCTGCGTGTGCAGCCGCTTATTGACGCAAGATTGCGGCGCTGGTTACGGTCGCACCATTCATTCGTTGTGATGATTAGAAAAGAATTGATAGGGAAAGAACTATGCAAAAAGCGTTTTTGACATTGGCATTTTTGGTTTTGACATTTGTGCCGACACTGACGACTGCCAAAGCGGACAGTCCGACGCTTTATGCCGTTACCTTTCATGCTGATTGGTGCGGCAGCTGCGCGGTTTTGAACCCGGAAATGATCAAGGCGCGCGGCAAATCCGATCTCGACAATCAGAATGTGCTGTTCATCACATTGGATTTGACGGATGAAACCACGAGTCACCAGGCCGGACTCATGGCTTCTGCGTTGGGCATCGGTGACTTTTACGCAAAAAATGCCGGCAAGACCGGATTTGTCTTGCTGGTGAATGCCGCCACGGGCGAGGAATTGGGCAGGCTCACCAAAGCCATGGATGCCGATCAAATCGCGTCTACCATCAACGAAAAAATCGCTCAGCTGTAGGCTAACGCAAAGCAGGGATTACCCGCTCACCGATCAGTTTTAGCCCGTGCTCAATATGGTTCTTGAGCTCAAGACAGACTTCGGTCACACCGAGCACTTTATATTCCAACAAATGCTCGATGATATGATCGAGATCGTCCGGCGTGCCGGTTAAGGTCAACTTGTCGACACATCGATCCAACAGTTCATCCGGGACTCCGTCGACGGAATCCACCTTCTTAGGCGCCATCTCGTAAATGGCCGGCATATGTTTCAGCAGAAGTTGGAATTCCTCATCGCTGACAAATTCCTTCATCATATAATCACGGAAAATGGCGCGGAATCCGATCCATCGCCGGGCTTCAAAACGTGCCTCGGCCGGGTCATCATAGACATACCAAGCCATGAAATTGTTGAAGCGAAAGCCGTCATTGGAAAGACCGGCTTCTTCCCGGTAGGCGCGGGCATTCTCGATCACACCTTTGGTCAGCGTGGTGGACAAATCGCTCATGAAAATGCCGTCGGCTTTCTTGGACGCCATTTTCAACATTTGCGGTTTGTTGGCGCCGGCATACAGAAACGGCGGTTCCGCCGTCGGCCATTGAGGATCGTAATTCTCGATTTTGAAAAGCTCGCCATCATAATTGAACGGCCGCTGGGTCGTCGCTCCTTTGACGAATTCCAATACCTCGCGCACATAGCGGACCCGTTTCTCAAATGGAATTTTTAGGCTCATGACCACTTCACCGCCACCGCCGATCATGGTTTCCACCCGACCGGGGGCGAGCTCATTCAAAGTCAAGAGCGCCATGGTGATGCGGAAGGGATGCATCTCATACCCATTGAGCGCCATGGGGGCGATTTTGATGCGCGAGCTTTCCCTTGCCAGCTGAGCCAGATTGGTAAAAGGATCCCGGCCCACAGCATAACTGGCATTCCACAAACACCGGATACCGTTCTGTTCCGCCAGCAATCCCAATTCCGTCAATTGCTGAGAGGTGAGCATTGAGTCCAAAACGATATCGACGTCCATAGTCTGTCTTCCCCGTGTAATGTTGGCTGTTCTTCACCTCACGTCATGACACGGAACAGGGAATTTGACAAATGGCCAGGACAACAAGATTTGAGCGAAGCGCTAGGACAGTTCGCTACTGCCATGCGGGGTCAAATCGCCCTTTGGGGTCTTTCAAAACACCCGGGTGATGTCGTGCCATCAATTGAAGCCAGTCGGACGGCATATCATTGATATCAAAAACTTTGCGGCCCGCGCCGCGAGAGACATAGTTTCCGCTGCGCCCACTCATATTCATCCAACCGGGCCAAGTATTGATGTCATTAAAGGTCCAAGTGGCCGGCGCGGAGGCAATATCAGGATCGTTAATGTCTTTCAGCGACCCATGATAGGTGTTCCAATCATTGACTTGCATGAGCGGATTGGCCGTTCCGGCATCCGGTTCCAAGCGGAAAATATTATCCCTGCGGATCCAGACGTCGTCGCCTTCGATCATCACCGGCTGAACGGTTCCACCACGACTCATCATGTAGCCAGGCGGTGATGGTTCGGCGTCTGGAGCTTTGTCGAAAGGTGCTTGGAAAACTGATCGAATCGGGTCTGCGCCACCAAAGGTCTTTATGCGGATCAGCTCACCCGTGTAGGGATTCTGAATATCGGAAATCTCCTTGCCGGTCTCCAGATCGAGGGCAAAAGCAAAGATCAAAGCTTGTGCTTCAAAAGCACTGCCTTCAGGCAAATCGCGCGTCCAGAAATACATGCCGGCAATTTGTGCCCAAAGCGGGGTGAACGCACTATCCACCAAACCAAGGCGCGTCGACCGCATCCACCAAAAAGTGATGGAATCGTCCACGGCGTAGGCAAGCTTGCGCAACATATAAAGGCGGTCGTTAGGATCATCGGGGTTTAGGGGCAGCGCCGCACCTTGGGATGGGGTTGACACATGAGGCACGGTCAGTGCGACCGCCCCGGCACCGCCCATAAATGTTCTGCGATCCATATTTGACTCCTCAATCTCATAAGCGGTCGAAATTGCCGATGTGTCTTCATGACGGCCCTTTCTATTTACAGAACACGAACCGCCTACTACAAACATAGGTAGTGTTTTTATCGCTTTATCGAGAAAGGATATAGAGTGAAAAAAGTGTCGAGATTTGTAGCCCTTGGTCTAGTTGCCTTGATTTTGGGAAGTTGTGCCACCGGTGTCTCAAAAAGCTTCCAGTTCGCACCAGACAGCGAAAAAGGCCTGGCGATGTTTGGCTTCACAGCGGATCGAGGGCGCAACCTGAACGTCTCATTCGGCAAGCAAAACCCAGACGGCACTCTTGCGTTATTCTCCGGAGAAAGCATTGAACAATGGGGCGGATCGGATCTCAGATTTTATATCGTTGAGTTTGATCCGGGAACATATGTCTTCAGATCTGTCTCAGAGTTACGCGGCAATACGCGTTTCGTTAGCTGCCTAAGCGACAGCACATTCAGTTTCAATATTGAACCAGGCAAGCTGAAATATGTGGGTAATATCAGGTACCTTGCCAGAGGCGCCATTGGCTTCGAGGGAAATTCGAACAGCGACGTTATAGAAGCGGAATTGGCCAATTACCCCAATATTGCAAGCAAGGTTGAAACGGCTGCTCTCACAAAAACCTCATTTCCCAGAGGTACGGATCTCTTCGGCATACAAAAGGTCTGCGGCGGCTATAATCAAAAACCGGACGAGGCGCGCGCGCCGGAAGGCTAATTGGGGTCTCACGAAATCTTTCGAACGGATTGAGAAAGTTTGTTCGTAAACTCGCGGCTCAAGCAATTAATTCATTGAGCTTATCGAACAATTGATCGCACTGAATGGGTTTGGCGATATGCCCATCCATGCCGGCGGCAACATATTGATCGATTTGTGACGGCATGACATTAGCGGTCAATGCCAAGATGGGGAGGTGATGGTCTACGGTGCGCGCACCTTGACTGCGGATTTCTTTGGTTGCCTCGACACCATCCACATTCGGCATCTGAATATCCATGAGCACTAAGTCAAATTCTTGCTCCTGACACAGACGGATGGCTTCCGCGCCGTCCGCTGCGATGGTGATTTGGGCATTGGTGCTTTCCAGCATCGCCTTCAAGACCATCTGGTTGCTGAGATTGTCCTCGGCAATCAAAATACGCGGCGGGCTGTCCCACTGAGGCCCTACGTCCAGCTGCCCCACCTCGATTCGATCTGCAGAACTGCCCTGTTCACCTACGCTCTTGACCGGAACTTTGAAGATAAAGCACGAGCCTTGTCCGAGGCAGCTTTTTGCCGACAATCCCCCACCCATACATTCGGCCAATTCACTGGATATCGCGAGTCCCAGGCCAGTCCCGCCGAATTGCCGCGTGGTTGAGGAGTCAGCCTGCTGAAAGGGATCAAAGATTTTTTCCAGGGCGGCGTCAGATATCCCGATGCCGGTATCATTCACCGTGAAGGTCAAAACCTGCCGACCGTTCTCACCCAACGCTTGAGCTAAGGCGAGCGAGACCTCTCCTTCCTGCGTAAACTTGAGCGCATTACCCACAAGATTGAAGAGAACCTGTAAGATGCGATCGCGATCGCCGATGCAAATCTCGTCAATCCCCTCGTCGGCATTGACAGAGAGCCGGACACCTTTTTCTTGCGCAGTGATCTTAAAGTGTGAGGCAACGGAGGCGAGAACATCTTGCGTCCGGAAGGGTTTTTCGTCCAACTCCAATTTGCCTGCGTCCAAGCTCGAGAAGTTAAGCACATCATCCACAATGCGCAGAAGGCTGCTGCCCGATGAGTTGATGACGTCGACCAACTCTTTTTGCTGATCAGAAAGGACGGTATTCGACAGAACCGACGCCATACCCAATACACCGTTGAGAGGCGTTCGAATCTCGTGGCTCATATTGGCTAGGAAGCGCGATTTTTGCGCCGCTTCTATGCGATAGCGCTCTGCATCCACTTGCGCTTGGCGAAACGCAGAGATGTCGCGAATGACGGCCACAAGGCCAGGCGAGCCGTCCGGTAAGGTGAGCGGCGATTTTTTTGTCCGAGCGTAGATCAGCTCGCCATTGGGACGTGTGATGGTCTCTTCATTCTCAATGACTTTGCCATGCTGGATGACCTGCTCATCCACGGACCAGAAAACGGCCACTTCCTCTTCAGGAAAAATGTCTTTGTCATTACGGCCGATATAGAGTTCTTTGTCGCCGAGCAATTCCCAGAATGCGGCATTGCCATAAATCCAGCGATGATCGCGATCTTTGACAAAGATGGGATCGACGATGTGCTCAAGCAATTGATTCAGAAAATCGGAATTCTGATCAAGCAGCAGTTCGTCTTTTTGCGGGCCCTCGTCCAACGCTTTTCCCATCCCAAAAGCCGGTTCGATGAGAAATAACGTAACGTGAAATAGTTTCACGTAGGTTTCGCCGCTATCGACGTCCTTTTTAACGACCCATTAACCCTGCTCGATCATCGGACTTGGATCGGGAGATTGACTTATGGATGGCGGTCTAAACGGGTCACCCCCGACGGCGACACCCGCCAGGTCACCCGCGAGATAATCTGCCCAGGCTCCACAGGACCCAAATCGGCCGTCGAGGTCGACAGGGGCGATAAGCCGGCGAGCAAGACGCGCCCGTCACCCAAGACCCTTTGGATGGATTTGACGATGCGGCCGTAATGTTGGTGCTCAACCAATACAATATGCCCCGGCGCATAGTCGGCGCATCGCCGCCCAACGGCAAAATCCCCATGGGCTAAAGCCGGCGCCATGCTTTGACCGTTGATACGGAACAATGACCAGCCAAACCAAGACATGATCAAGATGCCGGTTGGACGACCTCAAGATTCGGCGGATAAGGGCTGACCCAGCGCTCGGTTTTCATGTCTTTTGTTGTCCAAAAGATTTCCGCAAATTGATTGACGAGATCCACCAGAGCCTCACCGTCGGCACGGTCAGTCCCCTGTTTGCAGGCACTCGCCTTTTGCATAATGGCATGGGTCAGCTCGTGGATTTGCGGATGCTTTTCTATCTGCGGTGCTTTGAAATAGTCGCCCCAGATAACACGCACTTCATGTTTGACCTTTTCGGCTTCTTCTTCTTTTTGCAAGACACACCGGACGACAGTATTTTGGTCCGAGGCGTCGGCAAGAATATCCATGAGTCTCACAACAGAGAGGGCCGCCAGCAAAGCGGGGCTGGGGTCATAGATTTTACATGGGATATCGCAATGCGCTTGGGCGTCTTCGATAAGCCCGGTTTTCGATGTCAGGCTCAAAACAGAATGTACTAATGTCATGACTCATTCCACGGTGTGTTGATTGGGGTCTCCGTCTTCTCTCAGCGGGAGCGGCCGGTTGGCTTTGATAGGGCACGCATCAGGCTTTGTCACGCAGAATAATATGACAATACTTTGATCACCCTATAGCGCGAAGCCCCTTGATGTATGGGCAAAGAAGCCCACACATCACCGGGAAATCAGATTTGCGCTACGCAAGATGATGGAAAGACGAGTTCTTAGACCGCGGCGGCACGCATCCGGCGAAGGCAGTCAAATGAAATCATGCGCTGCGCGCTTTCATCCCACAACGCCAGTCGAAAACAATCCATTGCCTCGCGGATATTGATGCGGTTGAGGGTTTGCAGTGCCGGGATATCGTCTAAGCAATCCTGCAAACGATAATTGGGCACGCGGCTCGACAAATGATGAATGTGATGAATGCCGATGTCACCGGAGAACCAGCGCAGCGGCTGGGGCAAGTGACAGTAACTGCTGCCGATCACGGCGGATTCATGAAAGTCCCATTGATCTTCGTTCTGCCAATAAGTCTGCTCGAACTGATGCTGGACATAGAACAGCCAAACCCCGGCAGTTGAGGCAATGAGAATAATGGGGAATTGAACCATCAGCACTTGGGCAAAGCCAAAGATGACGCCCAGACCCACGAGGGCCCCGGCAATAGCCAAATTGGTTGCCATCACCCCAATCAACAAAGACGGGCGGCGGCGGATCAGATCGAGAGGGAGACGGAACTTGACCCCGAACAGATAGATCGACCCGATCCCCATCATCACAAAGGGCAACCGGTAAATGCGATAGGCAGCACGTTGCCACAACGGCAGTGCCGTATATTCCGCGACGGTGAGGACCGTAATGTCGCCGATACCCCGTTTCTCTAAATTGCCGCATGTGGCGTGGTGGATGTTGTGCGCTTGGCGCCAATATTCGTGAGGCGTCATCGTCACAATACCGATCAGCGTTCCCACAATATCGTTGAGACGGCGCGACTCAAAGAATGAGCGATGCCCGCAATCGTGTTGGATAATAAAGAGCCGGACAGTGAAACCCCCTGCCGGTATCGACAACAGGAGTGTCAGCCAATAGGCGTCATTGACAAAGTACATCATGAGCGCCCACAGACCCATAAAGGGAAGCACAGTAGTCAAGATTTGCTGCAATCCCCGAGCGAGATCAGGCCGCGCATGAGACTGGGCGATGGTCAACCATTCTGGATCATATTCAATCGGCGTTGGGGTGTCGGCCGCATCGTCAGCGAAACCACCGGCGCCTTGCATTGTTTGGATGTTGATGAGTCTGTGTCCTGTTTCTTCTATGGTGTCACGCTCGAGAGATTTGGCACTTTCGATTGGATGGGGACCGCCTCAGCCGGCGTGAAGTCGTGACAGACCCCTCAATCGGTAACCGGCCCCCCGCCCGATGACCTATGGTACATAAGAATATTAATCTTCTGTTACGTATCCTTAACTATTGGTAACTGGCAAACCCTAATCTTCCTGGGAGCCCAATATATAGACAGATTATGGCTTTATGACATCACCCCACCGGCGAGATATGGCGAGAGTCGGCCAAGTCCGACAAGCGACGAGCGAATAGCGACGCAAAAACAGGATCCGGGAATACACTTTGCTCAATTGATGACCCTGACAAGATGCACGTATGACGATTATCCAACCGCAAATTTACGTCGATGCCGACGCCTGCCCCGTGAAAGAAGAAACGGTCCGTGTTGCCGACCGCCACAAACTTCCCGTTCATTTTGTCTCCAATGCCTATATGCGCCTTCCGGCCGGGTGGGATGTGCGCCGGGTACTGGTTGAGGCGGGGCCCGACGCCGCAGATGATTGGATCGCGGCGCATGCGGGCGAAGGTGATGTCGTGATCACCAGCGACATTCCGTTGGCAGCGCGGTGTTTAAGCGCCGGTGCCCAAGTGATCGGCATGACGGGCAAGCCCTTTAACGCCGACAATATCGGTATGGGGCTCGCCATGCGCGATCTATCACGCGATCTTCGGGAGATTGGCGCAATCTCAGGCGGGGGGCCAGCCTTCTCCAAGAAAGACCGATCGCGATTTCTGGAAGCCTTAGAATTGGCGATCCGGCGGATCGACTAGAAGATCCCGCCAGAATACAAAAAGAGTGAGCTTTCTTGTCATGACAACCACCCCTCTGGTTCATGTTCATCTCAAATCAAATTTTTAAACGTATGACGTGTTCGTCTTAGCTACATGTCACTCTCTAAATCCGGTTCCGTGGGAATCTCCACGGCACCGTCCCACCCCTTGTCATACGGCATAGCGTTTTCCGGAAAGCCTTCGGACACGCCTTTGCGATAAAGATGCTCCATATAGGTCATGGCCGCCATCGCAAGTTCCGCATAATGAATAAACATCCAAGTATCACCCTTCTTCCGAAAGAAGGCATTGACCCGATAATCGTCTTGAATGGCCGGACGATTCTTAATTTTAAAGTCGAGACTGTTTTCCCAGGTCGCGATGGCAATCTCATCGGAGACCAACCGAACCCGAAGGCGATAGGGCTCTATATTCACGCTTTCCATCAGACTGCGCGCGAAAGCCGGCGGATTGAAATAGCTATCGAGACCCTCTTGCCCAATCACCCAGCGATCCCGTTCTTCGCCCAGATACATGGGCTGCACTTCATCGGGATCCCAGGTGTCTTGAATCTTCACCCAATCGCCCCGATTGAATTTGTCCGCCCATTCAAAAACGATCTTTTCAATCTGTTTGGCATCTTTCTTAGGCGCCGTTGTCTCACTGTGAAGAATAGACTTGGCAAAAGCCGGTCCGGCGACGAACACCATCAGAAGGATAGCGACGAAACGTTTCACTTGGCTGTTCATGACTACCGGCCCTCCAATTGATCGAGGAACTTCTGACTGACCTGAGAGCGGTAGAGACGTTCCATGTACATAATGGGCGCCATGGCTGCTTCGCCATAATGGATAAACTTCCATCCCTCAGACGTTTTCCGGAACATGGCATTGGCTTTGAAGTGCTCACCTTTCGGCGGTGTGAACAAAGGCTTGAACTGAAAGTCCACATACCAGATGGCTACAGCGAGATCGTCATCGATCTGGCGCACGGTAATTCGATCGACCTCATAGAGCATGGCTTGCAGATCTTTTTCCGCCCGGTATTCGTAGTGGCGTGATTCAATTTGCTGCATCCCGCCGGAGGCTTGCTTCGGCACTTCTTTCACCGGCACTTTCTGGTCAAAGGAAAAGTAACCCTCGAGTTCATCCCAACCGACCAGCCAATCAGGCTGATGGGCTAAGAGCATATACGGCGCCTCTTCGTTCCGATCCCACAGCTCGATCACACTTGGCCAAGTCTTTGCGGTCCAGCGCGAGGCAAAATCCGTAATCAACGCCTCAATCTCTTCCGTCACTTCTTTGGGCGCGCTGCTCTCTTCTTCAAACAGCGGATAGAAGGCTTTGGCGTTGCCGACATAATATTCGCGGCCCTCACCCTCGTAATAAGTGCCGCCCAATTCTTGAGCCATCACGACGGAAGGCAGGGCGACGGCAATTGCGCCGGCGATGATACTCCCAAGAAAAGTTCTCTCTAATTTCTGCATGTCAAATCCTTCGACTCCTAGTCTTTGCCGCGGCCGCCGTCATAAGGCTTACCGTTTTCAGGAAATCCTTTTGATACCGATTTGCGGTAGAGGTGTTCCACATAGCTGAGCGCCGCCATGGGCATCTCCGCATACTGAATAAAGAACCAATCATCACCCTTTTTGCGAAACACCGCATTGACACGATAATTGTCTTGGACAGCCGGTCTGGTCTTGATCTTAAAGTCGAGTTGGTTTTCCCAGGTCGCGACGGCGATGTCATCAGCGATCAAACGAACTCTGAGACGGAAGGGTTTGATGACAACGGTCTCGACACTGGTATTTTCGCCCGGCGGATTGAAATATTCATCCAAGCCTTGTCGGCCAATGACCCATTGATCACGTTCTTCACCCAGATACATGGGCATTTCTTCATCAGGATCCCAGGTATCCTTGATACGCATCCAATCGCCGCGGCTAAATTTGCTGGCCCATTCGATCACCATATCTTCGATATAGTTGGCCACTTCTTTCGGGGCGCTGGATTCCTCGTGTAAAATGGATCTCGCCTGTGCCGTGGACACCATCAAAAGGGCGACGACGCTGACGCTTAAAGCACGTAGTGACAACATCTATCGGCCCCCCTTTTCACGTTCTTTGGCTTTCAAAAGATCTCGAAACTCATTGCTGACTTGGGAGCGGTAAAGCCGCTCGATATACATGATCGGGGCCATAGGCGCTTCGCCGTAATGAATGAATTTCCAGCCGTCGTCGGTTTTTCGGAAAATAGCATTGGCTTTGAAATGTTCGGCTTTAGCGGCTGTGAATTTAGGTTTGTATTGAAAATCCACATACCAAGTTGCCATGGCCAGATCGTCGGAAATCTGATTGAGGGTGATACGATCTGCCTTGTAAAGCATTTCGGCCAGATCAAACTCCGATCGGAACTCGTAATGCCCCATCTCAATTTGTGTCTTGCCTTTGGAGGCTAATTTGGGAACCTCCTTGATGGGCATGACCGGGTCTTTGGAGAAATAGCCGTCGAGCTCTTCCCAACCCACCAACCAATCCGCCTGATGTGCCAGCAGAATGTAGGGCTCGGATTCTCGATCGAACACTTGTGGAATGTTGATCCAATCCTCCCCGGTCCAAGTGGACGCGAATGTGTCGATCAGGCCCAGGAGTTCATTGGTGACCTCTTCGGAGGCATTACTGCCTCCATCCATTTCTGGATAGCCGCCACCGACGTTACCGACATAATATTCCCGCTCGGCCCCCGGATAATAATCCATCGGCGGACCGGAGGATTTGTGACCACCGGCAAGCGCTGACGAAAACAAGACAGCGCCGGCGATCACGCCAAAACCGATCCGTTGACTGACTATTCTCATGCAAGATCTCCCATATCGCCCCATTAAAATTTGACATCATCGATAAGGATAGCCAGATTGGAGATATAAAATAAGTTGATATTTTTGTTATATGATATAAATTTATTTTATGAATCAGAAGCATTTGGAATATTTCATTGCGGTTGTTCAAAAGGGCTCCATTAAAGGCGCCGCGCGGGCGTTGGGATTGACTCAGCCCGCCATCAGTTCCGCCATTCGCAAGCTTGAAGACGAATTTGGCGTGCCGCTTTTGATGCGGGAAGCCCAGGGTTCCGGGCCGACGCTTTACGGCCGAGCACTCTATTCCAGCGCCGAAACCATGATGAGCGTGGTGGAGAGCGCGAAGAGAAAAATCGCCGCTTTAAAGGACCCCTCGGAGGGACATTTGCGGATCGGCACAGGCCCGTCGGTGCCCTTTCGTGGGATATCGCAAATCGTCGCGGACATACTCAATGACTATCCCGGTCTGCGGGTCGATCATGTGACCGGCAATAGTTTTGGTGACTTTGAACAGAAGCTGATCGCCGAAGATATCGATCTGGCCTTTTGCTGTCAGGAGCCGACCAGCCTGCCCCGGTCCATTAGCTCGCAAATGGTCAGCAAGAACCCGATCGGCATGATTATGAGCGCCGCGCATTTGGAGCCGGATGCGACGACCATCGCACGGGAAAAGGTCTTTCGTGATTTTACCTGGATCGTCTTACGCGATGACGAAATTAAACCGCCGGAAGGTGTGGAAAGAACGTCGAGGCAAAGCGATATGCAACCTCAACTTAAAGTCACGGTTGACGACCTGACCATGATTAAGCAACTGACCTTGTCTTCAAAAGCCATCGGTTTCTTCCCTATTGAAGATTCCATCGATGAGCTTACCTCGGGCAAGTTTGTCGAGCTCTATGTGGACGGGTCCCCAACACTAGATCGGCCCATTTATGCTCTCACCAGATCGCAAGCGGACAGCTCAGCGACCCTGGACCTGTTTCTGGACAAATTGTCCATTCTGGAAAATACAAATAGTGGTCCACCCAGCTATCGGCGCATAGCCATTAATGCTGCATGAGCTGTTTGATGATCGCTTCGATCGCAACGACAACATCTTCAGATTTGTTTTGATCGAGCCCATCTGGATGTGGCGCGTCGAATCGGCCTTGATCATTGTCAAAATACTGACCGGAGGCATTCGCAAACGCATCATCAAGGGCTGCACGGATCAAGATGTTCGCACCGATGCTGAGGTCTTTTCCCGCAACACCAAAACCTTCCTTCACCATCTTCGACGCCAGCAACGAACCGGGATTGACGGCAATAATGACCGGACCGTTATCTCCCAACTCTAAGGCCAGGTGGCGAGACCACATGGTCAGCGCCAGCTTACTCTGCGCATACGCCTCCATATCCGCCAAACGCTTGCGGCCTGCGAGAGCCTCCAAATCAACCGGCGACTGCGCCGCTGAGGACAAATTGATTACGCGGCCGTGCGGTCCGAGCCGCGGGAGTAATCGCTTGGTCAAGAGATAAGGTGAGATCGTGTTGACAACGAACCTTGTATCAAACCCATCTTCGGTCACAGGCCTTGATGTTTTGAAGACACCGGCATTGTTGATCACCACGTCGAGCTCCTTGTGGGTCCGTATCACTTCATCCGCAAAAGACTCGACCTCGGAGAGCTTGGATAAGTCAGCCGCGTAGCTTTCAATTTCTGCGGCCTGGGATAGAGCCGCAAGCTCCCTCTTTGTCTTTTGCAGCTTTTCCGCAGCTCGTCCATGGATCAGCACATGATGTCCCATGGAGACCAGCCTCTTGGCCGTTTCCAATCCGATTCCGTCGGTTGCCCCCGTAATCAAAATTGTTCTTGGGTGATCGGTCTTTTGGGTCATCGATAGGACTCTCCTAATACTTCACCAATGTGCGGCTCTCGATACTCATGCGCGGCGCGCGCGCATTGCCGCCGCCGGCCATGTCGAGGGCACTGTGGGCGATCGAGGCGAGGCCGCGATTATCATAAATATTGAATATGGCGACATCCTCCGGCGTCATCTTTGAGAGATAGACCCACTCATGAGACTCATTGGGGATCAAACCCATAATCTGGCCTGTGCGGTTCGGATAGATCAGTTCGATTGGAACCCAATCCTTAGGACCCAAGGAACGCGGCAAGACAAATCCCAACGGCGTACTCTGAATCGTGCACCTAATAGGACGCCAGATATTGACAAAACCAAAGTGGCCCGTCTCCCATTCCGAAGCTCGCTGGTGCCCGAGAATATCTTTCAAACGTTGATGGGCGCCGGACGGGCTATAATCGCTGTGCACATTGCGGGCCGGCTGACGTTCGGACTCCGGATCATCAGTCCGCACCGTGTGATCAAAGATAACGACTTCTTCTGCACCGAGCTGCTGCCTCAAAAGCTGTTTCAGCTCTTCGTCATAGGTCTTTTGCCAATCGTCTGAGCCACCAAAGTCACGGACGGAAGATGTGTTCCGGACAAAAGAAACGCTGTCACGGACAAAATCAACCGATACCTCCCCATCGCCCAGATCCTGCACACGGACCTGTGTCGGTACCAGCTCAGGCGACAAGAGCTTTCCGGTCTCACCATCCGCATCAATGTAAAACGCCTGCGGCTCAGAACTGGCAATGTGGTAGTTGACCGTTGCGGTGTTTTGCATCATTCACCCTTCAAGGCGTGAGCCTAATCGGCAAGATCGTCCTTCGCCTCGATCAAAAAGTGAAAACTGTTAGAGCCCTCGGTACGCGCCTTAAGATGCGGCAAATAATCCGGATCGTTCATGAAATTTATGGCGGCTTCTTTTGACGGCCACTCAATCACAATCCGCAAAGCTGAATCTTGCGGGTCGCCTTCAATTTGCTCGTGATTGGCGGTTCTGGCCAGATATTTGCCACCATGTTTTGCAACAAGCGCGTTGGCAGGCCCGATATAGTCGGGAATCCAATCTTGGTTTGTGGGAGTGACAGCCAATACGGAATAATAGGTCATGGAATGGTATCTCCTTTAGATTTAATTTGGCGGGTTAAGGGGTGGCGCTCAACGGGCGAAGCCGTCGAAGGGTTTCAGAAGCTTCGGTGCCAGAGCTGCGTGACGCTCGCGCAAATCTTCAGGAAGGTTGCCCAAGTGCACCATCCGTGTTGCTGGTGCCGCGGCAAGCCACCGGTCGGCAAAGCGGTCCCAATTCGTGATGTGGATGTGGGCTGAGTCGACATCAGCGAAACGCTCATAAACGAGCACATCACCGTCGTCGGAGACAAAGTATTGATAGTTTAGCGTTCCGCCTTCTTTTTTGGTTTCGGCCACAATCTCCTCAACAACAGCCGCGAATTCTTCCCGTTTGCCGCCTTTAATTCTGGCCTCAACGATCCAGCCGATATTTTCGAACATATCTGCCTCCCTCTCCTGTTGGATGGCCTCTGCCACCGATGAGCTCACAAACAGATAATTTATTGATTTTGGGATATAAACATTCCAATATCGATTTAATTATTCGGATTTTGGATATAATTATGGACACTGAAGGCATTCGTCTTTTCGTACGAGCGTCGGAAAAGCGGAACATCAGCGCAGCGGGTCGCGAGCTCGGCATGGCGCCGGCGGTCGCCAGCGCCAAACTTGCCAAACTGGAGACAGCTTTGGGCGCAGATTTGCTGCACCGTTCCACGCGGAAGGTGGTGCTCTCAACAGAGGGCAGCGCGTTCCTGCCCTACGCAAAGGAAATCTTGGCACAAGAGGACACCGCGCGTGCGGCATTGGGATTGGGGCAAGCCGAACCGACCGGGACGTTGCGCTTTGCCGCCTCGAGCACGTTTGCACACTTATATATTGTTCCGATTATCCCTGCGTTCCTGGATCTTTATCCAGGCATCCATTTGGACCTGCGCTTGTCGGATACGAAGTTCGATCTGATCGAAGGCAGTTTCGATCTGGCGTTGCGCAATCATGTGTTGGAAGACAGCAGTCTTATGGCGCGCAAGCTTGCCGACGACACACGGATTCTCTGCGCGTCTCCAAGCTATCTGAAACAACATGGAACACCTTTGGAACCGGAGGAGCTCGCGAGCCATCAGTGGGTCGGCTTCAAAGACCAATCCACAAAACAACTGATTCGTACCACACACGACAAAAAGAGTAACGTCGCATTCGATCCGAACCAGGCCACATGCCGGCTTGTTGTCGATGACGGCCTCAGTCAAAAACTGGTGACCATGGGCGGCGCCGGAATATCCAACAATTCGCTCTGGAATGTTCACCGAGAGCTGAGCGATGGCTTACTTGTTCGTGTTTTACCGGACTATGAAGTGGATGACCAAACGGCGCTGTGGCTGGTCTATCCAAAGTCAAATGTGTTGACCGCAAAGGTAAGAGTGTTCATCGACTTTCTCCTGGACAAAATCGGCAGATCCCCGGCCTGGACACAACCCGGCTGAAACGCGTCCGGCACACGGCGGAACAAATCCACCTTCCATCATCCGACGTACCATCACACACACGTGACTTGAGGTTTGTTCTCCCTTCACGTTTTGCTTGCTTAAATCCATGTTGAGATGTGCGTCATGCCCCGAGCGCGACTGTTAAGAGTATCCCTTATGATCGTCTTGATCGGTACCGGCCTCAGCTCAATCGCTTTGGCCGGCGCGATGGATCGGTATCCAGTCGGCGACTTCGAACCGAGCCTTGAAGACAGCTGGCACCATCAAGCCTTCGGCAATAAGACCTCATATGAGTTCGTCGAATTCAGCGATAAGGGCACCATCAAAGCCGAAGGGAATGTCTCGGCCTCCGGTCTTTTCTCGGATCTGACTGCAGACGCCGGCGCTAAACAGAATATCGAATGGCAATGGCGGGTCGACCAAATTCATCAAAGCGCCGATCTTACCTCGAAAGAAAAAGAGGACTTTGCGGCCTCCCTTTTTCTGGTGTTCTCGGACTCAAAAGGTTTGTTTCCCTCCTACAGAATTCTGATCTATGCGTGGAGCTCCATGGACCTGCCGGTCGGCACCGTGATTTCCAGCCCCAACGATCCGGACCGCGTTCGGACGATGATCTTGGGCAATAAGGCAACGCCGCTTGCGGAATGGGTCGGTGAGAATCGCAACTTTATGGACGACTATCGCGAAGCTTTCGGTGCCTTTCCCGATAAGCCGCTCAGATCCGTCGGCATTTTTACCGACAACGACAACACCCAAGAACCGGTGACTTCTTACTACGCTCCTATTTCGTTGTGGTAATCTCGATATATCCACTGCACCCTTCTGGCGATCTCTTGCATTGATGCCTACCCATTGCGAGATCTGTGTCCAGTTGGGTAAACTCCTGTTCAACAGATGACTGCAGGACCATCAGCATATGCGATTTGGAATTGGCCAATGAGAAAGAGTCCTTCTCTCTTTTTGGTCTTTTGCTTTGCTGCTCTTTTGGTCGGATGCGACGCATTCGTTGGCCGAACGGCAACCCAAAACGAACAAGAACCACAAAGCCCGGAGACAACATCGAGAGCTTGGCTGCACACAACCGTAGGCGTGGCAAGCCTCGACAAGGCGCTGTTGCTCTGGCGAGATACGTTCGGCTTTGAGGTGCAACGCGGCTCTGCTGGTGACTCGCGGGAACTGGAACGGCTTTTTGGTCTGCCCGATCGCGCCATTCAACAACACGCCATAGTGTCGCAGCCCGATAGTAAAGTCGGCAAACTGCTCCTGATTGAATTTGCCGCACCTTTAGGCCCGGTGCGAGCAAACGCCAAGCTGCAAGATAGCCTACCCAAAAATATCGACCTCTATGTTGATGAGCTTGATCTGCGTCTGACGGCCCTTCGGGATCAGGGCTACAGTTTTCGCAGCGCCGAGCCGCAGAGCTTCGTCACAGATGGAATCCTTGTTCGGGAAATCCACATGCCTGCCCATGATGAAACCAATATTGTTTTGCTCGAACGCAAAGACGTTGATCTTGCCTATAATGACAAAGGGTATTTCGGCATTGGCATGATCATCATAACGGTTCCGAATATTGATATCGAAGAACAGTTCTTGACCGATCTTCTTGGTCTAAATCTGGCGGTAGATGTCCGACTGGCAGGACCCGAGCTTGAGGCGGCGACAGGTCTGCCGCCCGGCACTCAATGGCTGATAAAAATACTGGGCGCGCCGAATAACCTTCAGGGGCAAATTGAATTGATTGAATATCGCGGTGTTGACGGCGACAATCTCTACGCCCGCGCCAAACCCGGCGCTTTGGGACTGACGGGCGTTACCTATCAGGTCAACGGACTGAAGGAGATCGCCGATTATTTGAACGATATCGAAATCTCCCACCGGCAAGTACCGAACGTCGTTCTCGCCAACATGTGTTACGACGCACTTCTGCTGCGCACGCCCGCCGGGATGCCGGTTCAATTGCTTGAGCAGGATACAGCCTGCTCATCGTAGCGCTCAGCCGACTGCCGAGATGAAACAAGTCAATCTAGTCCCAAAACTTGATGTGTATGGGTGATCAGCCGCTCGCCTATGGCCCGGTCTAAAGACGCTTTGGAGGTCTTAATCTGTTTACAATATTCCCAATAGGCGCCGCTCACCGTTTCAAGCTCTGGTGCAGTAGCAAGATAGACATAAGTCTGCGCCGATCGTTCAGGATCAGGGAAAAGAGGACGGAAGAGTTTCATTCCCAACTTCATCACGCCCCGCATATGTCGATAAATGTTGGTGCCGACGAAGTAGCCAGGTGACACGGCATTGATGGTCACACCCGTGCCGTCAAGTTTCTGCGACAAGTCATGCATGGTGAAAATCATCGCAAGCTTGGCCCGATGATAGGCCTTGAATGCGGCGCCATGGGAATAGGTCCTGCCTTTCCAAATTTTCTCACCGCTCATGTCGTCAAAGTCCAGACCACCGCCTGTTTTGTGCGCTTCTGACGAGATCTGAATGATGCGCGCCGGCGCATTCTGTTTCATCCGGTCCAACAAAAGATGCGTGAGAAGATAATGTCCCATATGCATGATCGCCATATGCTGCTCAATACCTTGGGCGTTGGTCACATGTTTGGGGTCGGTTAATCCGGCATTATTAATGAGAACATGAATCGCTTGGTGATTGGTCAACACATGATCGGCAAAGGACCGGACTTGTGAAAAATCCCCCATATCGCAGGGGATGAAGTCAACTTTTGAGTTGCCGGTCAATTGGATGATATGGTCGCGGGCCTCGCGCCCCTCGTCGGTTTCGCGATCATTGATGATCACCGTGGCCCCGGCTGCCGCCAGCTCGCGCGCCGCAATGCGTCCCATACCGCTCGCGCCACCCGTGATAATACAGGTTCGGCCAGCCATCGTGTTTTGCGTCAAATCATGCCCCTCTCTACTCACACCCGTTGTAGAATGTGCTCATGCGGCACGCATCCTGTCTCACCAAGATCCCATGATGAAACCCTAGAGCGCACATCCCATGCGGAACACATTCCCATCAACGTCTTTGACAAGCATTTCGCACATGCCCCACGGCTCATCGGTCGGGTCTTGAACGATCTCAGCCCCCGACCTTTTATATTCTTCGAAGAGCTGATTGAGTTCGTCCCGCGTGTTGACATTGAGGCAGATCCATGTGCCCGGCGTGCCTTGACCTTGTTCGCATAAGAACAGGCTGTAATCACCTCTGGTGACACAACAGAATGTCGGTTTTCCCGGATCGTCAAAAGCGTCGGATTCGGACCAAGTCCAGGTAATATCAAAACCCAACACATCCTTGTAATGATCAAGGCTTTTGGGCATGTCATTCACGCACAAAACGGGGGTGATCCAAGTAAAACCAGGTTTCGTCATGGCCGAGTCCTTTCGTTGCGACAGAGCATAGTGCCCGGACGCCAATAGATCATCCAAAATTGACAGTTGGTTGAAATGATCGAACGAAAGTACCCGCGCAGTTTAGGCTGCGCGCCAAATCAGGTCAGATCGTTACCTGGGAAAACGTTTACGTTGTCGACTTCGGCTCGGGCCCGCAAGCGTCATAGCTGTCGCTGTCATCGGCATAAGGTGAAAAGCCATGCATCCGATTGGCCCATTGCAAATTGATAAGCGCGCCTTTGGCGACGGGCAAAAGCCAAAGAGACATGGCCACCATGACAACCGACCATAAGACCAATTGCAAAATCATCGGTGGGGCATAGACCCGTTCCAACATCAGCGCGAAAGGGATGGCAACATGCCCGACGATCATAATCGTCACATAAGGCGGGGCATCATCGGCGCGGTGTCCCTTAATGTTCAAACCACATGAGGGACATTCGTCATTGATGGTGGTGAACTTTTTGAAGAGATTACCCTCGCCGCAGCTCGGGCACTTTCCGGCCATGCCCCGCTTCATCGCGGGCCAGGTTGGCCGTTCGGCGTCTTGATCATCGTACATAAGCTCAACTCCTGATGCTCAGTCTCACCACCCTCCAGCGACATGAGGCGCCAATTTAAGGCAGCTTTCTTGTCAGCCGGATCCTGCAAATCCTTATCATTTGCAGAAGCATTTTGCCCATGTGGCATTTTCCCGCATGCCTACCGGCAAAGCCAAGCATCTGGAGCACATAAGAAAAGCGGGAGACCTGCTCCCGCTTTCCGCTCGCTTGTGCATTTTGAAGAACTTAAAAGCCGGTGCGCGTCTCCAATTCAAGTTCGTTTTCGAGCGATGTGCCCAGACGGGTCTCAAAATTGCCCGACTTGAACGACCCATTGTTTGGGACTTCGACCGGCACCCACTCTTCCACTACCGGCACCTCGGCGGCCGTCTCCGATCGCGTGGCCGGTACGTTCGTCTCCCGCGGCACAGAAATGGAAGGCTCGGACGGAATCCGTAAAACAATCGGCTTGATGTCCGGCGCGCGCGTTGAAACGGCCGGCTGTGTTTCCGCGTTTGGCGTTTCAGAGACATCACTCGCCGGGGTTTCTGACGGAACCTGCACGTCTTCTTGAGGTTCGCTGACCCGTGTACCGGTGTTGGCTTCCTGATATTCCACATCATTCGCCGGTGTCACGCTATTTGCCGAACGGTTCCTGGTGTTTCGATACTCGGACGTCTCGTCAGAACGATGAGCATCGCGCGCACGGCGCTCCCGGGACTCACGATCCAAACGGCGTTCATTGCGGCGCACATCTCGCAGGCGTTCATGAACATTATACTCCGCTTCGTGCACCAACTCGGCCGGGTCTTCGCCCAAAGGCAGATTGATCTCAGGGCGGGACCGATACGGATTTCCGTTCTGTGCACTGTGCAAGGCGCCCAGCAAGTCCGGTTCAGGATCCAACGCCGCACTGCTATGGCTCGGCGGCGGAGGCGGGCTGCAATCGATTTCCGGCTTGGACGAAAGTTGTAACAACATGTCGTAGACTTTGACCAAAGACCCGCTGATCTTCACGGCAATCACTTCCGATACCAATTGCGCATGAACGCCATATGTGTCCGCCTCATCGGACAATGGTGCCATGGCTGCCAAGGGACCCAATTGGCCATACCAACGATCAAGAGACTTCAGATCTTCCACAAACTCATTGAGATCATCCCGGTCCCAAGACTTCAATGGGCGATCCGGCGGCAAGCAGTAAGAGTCTTTCAGTTTAAAGGCATCAATTCGGCGCACCACGTCACTCACTTGAAGGTAAAGCGTGTTGGCGTGCAAGAGCGGGCTGTAATCCGTTTCATTGACATTGTCTGCCAACCATTGATCTTCAAAAAGATAGCCGTCGATTTCCGTATAGCCTTCGATGTTGGCGTGTGCGGCACTGGGCTCAATCATCAATGCCCAGACGATGCTGGTCACAAGCGCGCCACCGCGCAGAGCATATTTGAGTTTCTGGTTCATGGTTCAATACTCCGTTGGGATACAAGAGGCGGGATGCCGGGGTCACGACCGGCATCCCGTTGATTATTATCTTTGGGCCAGAGCAACCGACGCGTTGAGGGACAGAGTGTCGCCAATTCTGGGAGCTTGGCTTCCGACGAAGGTTGCTTTTGCATATTGGTCCTTCACTTCGGAAATGGTGGCCGTACCAACCGTCACTTCTTCGACGCCGAGTACGGCACCCGTGACGGGATCAATGATCTTCTCGGCAACGCGTTTAATCAGCATGGTGTCGCCGATACGCAATCCGCTGGTGTGGCCGGCATTCACAAACAATGTCGAGCCACTGACTTGCGCGACTTGCGCCGTCCAAGCTTGTCCGGACAAGGCAGATGCCAATTGAACGACAGCTTCTTGGATGGCTTCACGCGCCACTTCGCCCAGCTCGGAATTCTCGAACTTGTTGCCGCCGACGCTCCAGCCGTCGCCGGTCAAGTTGCCGGCAACCGCCCACTTCTTGACTTCTTTGCGCACGGTGGTGCTGGCGACAATCGCGCCGGTCGTTGAATCGATCACACTGACGTCAATGCCGATATGTCCTTTGCGCCGTTGCGGGCTGAGACCGCCGAACATTTTGCCGACATTGCCGCCAACAGACAGGCCGCCGCCTTTCTTGGCATTGCTGAATTCGGTGACCGAGCCGCGCACCAAATATTGGGCACCGATCAATTGTCCGGCCTTCACCGTATTGGCCGCCGTCAGTCCCTGCAGCGCCAGGGATTGTTCATAAAGGGCCGCATCCAGGTCCGAGCGATTGACCACCCGGAAGGCACCAGTGTTATCAAGCTCGGACGCCATAATGGCGCTGAGCCCACCGCCTACATCCCATCCGCCATAGCTGTTCAGGAAGGCGCCGTTGGCGTCAAACTTGGCCACCGCAATGGATTTCTTGGCGCCGTAAGTTTGAACCTGAGCGGCTGAGTTGATGCGATCATCGGCCAATACTGGTGCAGCGGAAAATCCACCCATCAAGCAAACGCCGACAAGACCGGCACTCAGGATATTTTTGAAAGTTGTCGTGGTCATAATGGTCTCCAATCTCGAATTCGGCATGAACTGCCCCATGTCGTTTGTCGGGAGGACCTTAGGTGAGGGTTCAAAATCTTGATGTGACGGGCGTCACAGGATCGCTTAATCGTGCCTCCCCCCCTTGGTGCTGTTGATGGGGGCGCAACACCGCTTTGCCGAAAAATGGGCTGGTCGGCCTATGGCCCGGTGTGGCATATGCCTCAATATCTTACCAATCGGCCAAATACGCCTGGGGCGATGATGCCGAGAACGCCTTGAGCCGCCCCAAAAAGCAGGACGAAAGTGTGCTGAAACAAGCGGAAGCCAATCCACAGAACACCTCTGAAAAAGGATTGGCGGAGTTCGTCGCCCTTTTGGCACTGCTGATTTCCCTTTTGGCCTTGGCCATTGATGCCATTCTTCCGGCATTCGCCCCGATGGGTGAGGAGTTGGCGGTTCAATCGCCCAACGACGTGCAATGGTTCATTCTCGCCCTGTTCATTGGGTTGGGGCTCGGCCAACTGGTCTACGGTCCCGTGTCCGATAGTTTCGGCCGGAAACCCGCCATCTATGCAGGATTAGCCCTGTTCATCCTGGGCACCGTTCTATGCATCGTGTCTTGGAACTTTGCCTCCATGCTCACCGGCCGGTTGCTGCAGGGCTTTGGGGTCGCCGGTCCGCGGATTGTCTCAACCGCACTCATCCGGGACAAATATGAGGGACGTATGATGGCCCGCATTGTCTCTCTCACCATGACGGTCTTCATCTTGGTGCCTGCAATTGCACCCGCGCTGGGTCAAGCGATCTTATATGTTGCTCATTGGCGATGGATCTTCGGGCTGTTGCTGGGGCTGGGGCTCATTGCCCTTGTTTGGTTCGCATTCAGACAAGAGGAGACTCTTGGTCCCGAGTCCCGCAAACCATTCGCCATGGCTCCTCTCGCAGCCGCCACCCGTGAAGCTCTCAACAACCGTTTTGCATCCGGATACGCCGTCGCGGCCGGCATGATCTACGCGCCGTTTCTTGCCTATCTCGCGACAGCACAACAGGTGCTTCAAGAGCAGTACCAAACAGGTGAGTTGTTTCCCTTTTACTTTGGGCTGATAGCCCTATCCGTGGGCGCGTCGTCCTTTTCCAATGCGAAACTGGTCCTGAAATTTGGCATGCGGCGTCTTTCCACCTTTGCGCTTGCGAGCCTTTGTATTCTCGCCATCGCATTCTTGCCGGTCGCCTGGGCTTATGCAGGTGAGCCACCATTGTGGATGTTCCTAGCCTGGGTGATCACAAGCTTTTTCAGCATTGGGATGCTGTTTGCCAACTTCAACGCCATGGCGATGGAACATGTCGGGCACATAGCAGGCGTCGCCGCCGCCGTCATCGGCACCATCTCCACTGTGTTGGCCGTTATTTGTGGAGGCTTTATTGCGCAACTTTACGACGGTACGGTTTTGCCTGTTGTTGCAGGATTCGCGCTGATGGGGACGATCTCTCTGCTCACAATGATCCTGGTCGAAAGGCAAACGGCTCCACCGGTCGTTAAGTGATCAGGTGAATCCACCCCGCATCAGTTTTCAGGCGCCCGGGCTCGAGACCTGTTTTCCGAAGCTGATCAACACCAATGTGTCTTCCAGAATATCAACCGAATGGGTATCGCCGGGTTCGGTGAAGGCGAAGTCCCCTGTCTCCAGTATGTCATCTGATATTCTGAGCTTTCCGGAAACCATATAGAGTTGCTCCCACGTCTCATGCGTATGTTCCGGATAAGAGCTGCCTTTTGGAAAAGTGTATAGCTTGGCGGTGACGCCAAGTCCGTCATTCCAAAGGTCCATTTCTTTGGCCCCATCGGCGGTGAATTCTTTGAAACATCGATCGGCCACACGTGTAACTTTCATGTTCAACCACTCCCTGAATGAAAAGAGCTCAGCAAGAACAATATACTCAGGTCTCGCTTCCGTCAGCAGGGCGAACATCCGCATACATCGATTTTGGAAACCAAAGTGAGGACGAGCGCCGCAAATGGTCGGCACCGGTCAGAAAAATCGATTCGGACTTGATCGCTGCGCGCACATCGACATCGCCCATCCACACTTCGGCCAATGCCTCCAACGATCCTGCAATATAGATGTCGACATCTTTCCCCGGGTCATCGGTACACAGATCTACGGTCTCGCCGTCAGCAATCAACCACCATTTACTCCGCTCTGCGAGGTCCGCAAATTTAATGGAAAAGACGGTTTCACCGTCGGGCAATTCGTCCGTTTTTAATGTGCGATGGAAATCCCACATAAAGCCGGCCACATCGATATCCTCTTCGGCAATTTGCCGCCGCGCCCAGCGCAACCCCCAGCGCGACAATTGATCAATGACAGGCGCCAATTCCCGGCCGGATTTGGTCAACCGGTATTCCGTCGACTTCTGACCGGGCACCGCTTTTTTGATCAATAGCCCGTTAGACTCAAGCTGCTTGAGGCGCTTGCTCAATATGGTCGGCGAAATTCTCGGAATGCCCCGCTGAAAATCGGCGTATCGGGTCGACCCCAGAAACAGCTCTCTCAAGATCAATAAGACCCACTTATCGCCAACAATATCGGCGGCTTTCACCGCCGGGCAGAGGCTGCCCGATCTATTCATGGAACTCCTCCGATGAGAGGGACTACGGATTCTGTAGTGAAATACTACTGATTTCGAGTGTGTATGGCTACATGCCGCGCAGTTTCGGGAATCCAAGCGCTTTCCTAACGTGCAGACACCAACTGACGAAGGGAGAGAGACATGACCACACCGACCGAACAATTTCAAAATGCCGTCGCTTTGGGCGCATCGGACAATATGCGCGAACGCCAGGACCCACTCATGGCCCATTATAAACAGGACCCGAAACCGGCCACGATCATCGATAGCGCGGCAACGTCATCTGAACGGGTGTCGGCAGCGACGCCGATCTATGGGCAAGTGATCATCGGCGACAGCGGCGCTGAACCCGTCAATGTCGGCGTTCACAAGGCAGTCGGTGGCCGCAGCGATTTTCCGAATCCCGGCGAGATTCTATCGGCGGCTATCGCAGCTTGCCTCGACAGCACCATTCGCATCATCACCAATCGCATGAACGTCCGTCTGCGCAAGTTGGAGGTCACTGTTGATGCCGTGGTGGACGTACGCGGCACCTTGCTGGTTGATCCGACGGTGCCGGTTGGCTTCCAAAAAATACTGGTAGATGTCAGCCTGGAACCGGAAGGGAATGTCCCTGAACAAATGATGCAGGCCATCTTGAAAGCCGCTGAACATAGCTGCGTCGTCATACAAACCTTGCGCGGTCAGCCGGAGATTTCTGTGACGTCAAAGACCGGCAGCAATCAAGCCAGCGCAGCATGATCATCGAGCGCTGCGCACGCTCATCATGAAAGTTACACGTGTGGCCGATCGATGTTTCAAAGAATTCACTGCCGATGGGGCCAGAGAAATGGACCTTTGGAATATCGCACCTTATCGTCGGGGCTGGTCGTAAATTTCTACGGTCACCTGATCGCCGGTCTTGATCTCACCGGGCACTTCGACAACCCCGACGACACCACGGGAAAATTCAGCCGCCTTGGAAAAGGCGGTTTCCCGAATGGGTGCGCCGGACCGCGTGGTATGGGTTTCGGCAATCTTTTGCCCCATATCCAAACAAGGTGGATTGTATTCCTCCACCATTAACACCGCGCCGGAAGAAAATTTGAGGATCGTTCCCTTCGGCAGGGCAGACAGATCGGGCAGGCCTTGCAAGCAGATATTGGCGCCGACGTCTGAAGCCGTTAACGCCTCGACCAGTTCCATACGTTCTTGAATCTGCGCAAGCTCTTCGATGGAGACCGCCGACCATTGCCGCTCATTGCGTCGCACCGTTCCCTCGGGCTGTTTGTCACCCTTCCATGTCTCGCGGCTGAATGACCGGTGCCGATCACCGACGAACCCATCGAGTTCGGCCTGAAGCGATGGGACTTCCTTTTTGCCCAACTCATCATCAGAGCCCAGATGAACGGAAGAGACTGTGGCACTCAGTTTTTTCACAATAGCTCCAGCCTGCCCGAAGACAGATTAATAAGCCGGGGGCGGGGTCGCACGCGCCCGTTCCGGCGCCCAGAACGGCTTATCTTTAACGGTACAGCGCGCCACTTTGCTGTGATGGCGCAATTCCTTCTCGTAATAGATCTCAGCCCAGATCGGACCATTAAGCGCGTCCGCTTTAATCATCGCCATGGCTATATTGGCTTTAACGACCGGCGACCACATGGCTGATGTCACATAGCCGATTTCCTTGGTGCAGGCTTCATCGGCATAAATGTGAGAGCCCTCGGCAGGCTTGTTGCCTTCTATATCGAGTTTGGTCAGCAGATATTCTGGGCCTTTATCCCGCTCAGCCAGTAACGCACTGCGCCCGTTGAAATGCGGTTTCTTAAAGTCGACCAGCCAGCCCAGATTCAACTCAAAAGGCGTTTGATCATGTTGAAAATGAACGGTCTTGAGAGCCTCGGAAAACTCCATGTCCGGCATAATGAAGCCGGCCTCCAGCCGTGCCATATTGGTTGCCGCTTCGCCATAAGGGTGAATGCCATAATCATCGCCCGCCGCATAAAGCGCATCCCAAAGCTCTATGGCTTTTTCCGGATTGATCCACAATTCATAACCGAGATCGCCGGTAAACCCGGTTCGTGAAACCTGAAGTGTCTCGCCTGCAAAAGGAAATGTCATGATGCCGAACGGTTTCAGGGTCTCGATGCCGGCAAGTCCCATGGACTTCAAGACTTCGCAGGATGTCGGCCCTTGCAGAGACAAAGCTGCTATTTCATCGGTCACGTCTTGAATAGTGAGATCATCGAAGCCAACGGCGCTTTTCCGCAACCAAGCAATGCTGGGGCTGCCGCAGGTCAACATGAACTGATCCGGTCCCCGCTTAAAGACGGTTCCATCATCAATAATCCGTCCTTCATCCGTACACCAGCATACATAGGTGACACGGCCCTCTTTGAGTTTGGTGATATCTCGGGTCACCATCCGGTCGAGCATGGCTTCTGCATCGGGGCCGGAAACATAATACTTTTGCATTGGGCTGATATCGTAGGTGCCGCAGGTATTGCGAATACAGAAATATTCGTATTCCGCGTCGTAGTAATAATCGGCGAACTTATAGCCATTCCAGCTGGACCAGGCATCGCGCAGATTGCGCGCCGATTGCCTTTCATGAAAGGGCGAGTCTTTCGGCCGTTCAGGGGCATAAGGATCGTCACTGGTCATCGCAGTCACCATTATGAACTTTATTCATCGTAAAAATCATCGATCGGAACCGTATTCGGCCTCTTCAGATCCATGAGGATTTCCCGTGCCGCGTTGGCACCACAGGCAGAGGAGACGCCGCCGCCGGGATGGGTCGAAGAGCCGCACATATACATATTCTGAATGGGCATTCTGTATTGCGCATAACCCGGGAAAGGACGGTTAAACAGCAACTGATCAATGGTGAGCTCGCCTTGGAAGATGTTTCCTTCCGTCAGGCCCACTTCATTTTCAATCTCATGCGGTGTGCGCACTTCCATATGCACAATCAGATCCTTAAAGCCGGGACTGTAGCGTTCAATTTTGTCGATCACAGTTTGGCCGAACTTGTCTCTTTTTTCGGGGGTCCAGGGTCCGTCCGCCAATTCCGGTGGACAGTATTGAATGAAGTTTGACATCCAATGCTGACCGGGTGGTGCAACTGTCGGATCCCAGGCAGACGGAATCACCGATTCAACGAATAGATCTTCCGACCACGTTCCCCGCTTCCACGCATCGTAGGCGCGCTCCATCGTTTCCAGGGAGCCGACAAACCCTTGTCCGCCCCGATTGACGTAACGGTTATCGGGTACACCGTTAAACTTGGGCAGTCCCGAAAGAGCGATATTGACCTTGCCCGACGACCCGCGAATCTTGAAATTCTTAGCCTTGTCGTAAATGCCGGGCGGCAGATCATTCTTGTCCATAACTTGCGTGAAGGTGCGCTTGGCATCCAGATTTGAAACCACAATACGCGCCGCAATCTCTTCGCCGCTCTCGAGAACCACGCCCGTGGCTTGCCCATTCTTGACCAGGATCTGCTGGACGCCAGACTCTTTGCGAATTGTTCCGCCATGCTGTTGAACCGCGCCGGCAATGGCATGAGAAATGGCCCCCATACCCCCTCGGGCCAAACCCCAAGCACCAATATTGCCGTCCACATCGCCCATCACGTGATGCAACAAAATGTAGGCAGAACCCGGCGAATAGACGCCTAAAGCGGTACCGATAATCCCGGGGCTCGCCATGGCGGCCTTAATGAGGTCATTTTCAAAATAGTCTTCCAGAAATTCCGCCGCGCTCATGGTGAAGAAGCGAATATATTCGTAGAGCTCCTTCTCGCCCAATGCCATGAACTGCTTGCCGAGATAAAGAAGCTCTTGAATATCGCGCGGGCGGAGGGTCGTCGGATTGGGCGGCGTACGCATCAAGGTTTTACGGATCAGCTTGGCGTATCGATCCAAATCTGTCCGGAAACGGAACATCGCATCGGCATCATGCGGAGAGTGCTTGCGAAACTCGTTATACTCGGCCGCCTCCGTGTTGTAATTGACCAACGTCGTGCCGTCATCGCCGAAATTGACGGTTCCGAGATAGGGCACAAGCACCAAGCCATGACGGGTCAAATCCAAATCACGATGGATCGCTTGACGCATCATGCTGCAAACATAAGAACAGTTGGAATAGGTGAAACCTTCATGCAGCTCGCGCGAGACCGCTGCACCGCCGATATAGTCGTTCTTTTCTACCACCAACACATCCAAGCCCGCTTTAGCGAGATAGGCGGCGTTCGTCAGTCCGTTGTGCCCGGCGCCGATGATGATGGCATCATACTGTTTCACTTCAAGATCTCATTTGCTGCATTATGACCCGCGGCACCCATCACGCCGCCGCCGGGATGTGAACCGGCGCCACACAGATAAAGGCCCGGTATAGGCGTTGCATATTGAGCGGCTTCATATGTCGGCCGCATCATGAGTAATTGATCAAGAGCAAACTCCGTATGGTGCCAGTGGCCCCCTGTCACGCGATGTGTTTGCTCCAAGTCTAAAGGCGTGAGCAATTCTTTGTGGAGAATGTGCTGCCGAATATCGGGGGCGTAACGTTCTAATGTCTGAAGGACTCTCTCGGTTAGAGCGTCACGCACCTCACCGTTCCAACCGCCTTTGTAGTCATAAGGGACATACATAATATGGGCGGACAAAACATGCGATCCGGCAGGCGCGAGAGATGCCTCATGAACGCTGGGCAGGAAGAGTTCCATAACCGGGTTTTCGGAGCTCTCACCATATTTGGCATCGTCATAGGCAAATTCCAAAGCATCCAATTCGGGCGCAATGATCATGCGGCCATCAGGGACATCGATACCGGCAAAGCTCGGAAGTCCGTCCAATGCCAGATGAAGCTTGGCAACATAACCTTTGCTGCGCAATCGAACGATGCGGTTGGTAAATTCAATCTCAAGATTTTTGGCGCCCACCAAATCCAGAAAGGTGCGTTTGGGATCAGCGCCGCACACCACGCGCTTGGCGTTGAGAGTTTCGCCGGATTGCAATTGCACGCCGGTCGCAATCAAACCATTGTCGCCGGCATCGATCACAATTCGCTCGACCGCCGCGCCGGTTCGAATTTCACCCCCTGCCGCAGAAAGAGAGGATTGAAGAGCCTGAATCAGCTTGGTCATACCGCCCGTCGGCACAACATGATCACCGTCGTGGGAGCCGCTCATGCGTAACAACATGGCAAGCACCGTGCTGTTAGGTGATCGCGGCGCCATCTTGGACCCAATCAATCCATCCCAGCTCAACATGGCTTTTAGAATGTCGTTGTCGAAGTACTCGTCCATCAAGTCGCGCGCCGGCAATGATGCCACGCGCAAGAACTCGCCCATGTCCTCCTTGCCGAGGCGGCGTAACTTCAGGCCAATTTGACCGAAGGTGAGAATCTCAGAGAATTTGTTGTTGCCGATGGGGGGCATGGTCTTAAGCCAAGCATCATTCAACACGCTCGCAAATCGCTTCATAACCTGGCGGTAATCGGCATAAGCCTTTTGGTCTTCGTCGCTGACGCCAGACACCTTCGCACCTTGCAAGATAACGTGGTCGCCGGAGGCGCTCAGACCAAGGGTCTTCAATGGATCTTCGAAGGTGCAACCATGGGCGGCCAAATCAAGATCGCCGGCCACTTTCTGAGAAAAATGACTCAGCGAATGCGCCACCGATACGTGAAATCCAGGATGAAACTCTCGTGTCGAGGCCAACCCACCCAGTTGGTCGGCCGCCTCCAATACCAGCACTTTTTGACCTGCACGAGCGAGATACGCAGCGCAGACCAATCCGTTGTGACCGGCGCCGATAACAATGGTGTCGTACTGAGCCAAAAGAGATCCGTTGTCTTGATAATCTGGGAAACGCAAAGACCGAACTTTAGAGACGACTATCCTTTCAGCCAAGATCTAAGTCTTCCGCGCGGGACCGAATGGACTCATATACCGCTCTATGTGAGCTTATCCTTGCGATATTTGACCGGCGTCGTTCCTGTCTGCTTCTTAAAAGCGTTGTAGAAGCCCGACATGGAGTTGAAACCGGCATTGATAGCCAATTCCAAAATGGATGAGGTGCTGTCGGCCGACGACATTTGCGCAATCACATGGTCTACCCGCCGGGAATTCACAAGATCATAAAAGGTCTCTCCCAGACCGTGATTGATCACATAAGAAACTTGATTGCGTGTGTGGCCCAGCGCTTCAGCGACCATGGACAGATTGAGATCGGGATCAATATAGGGCTTGTGCTGATCGAAATAGGCCAGAACCTCGCGACCCAACTCGTCGATCAATTCTGCCGTCAATCCAAGCTTGATCATCTGCTCGGCTTGTTCGTGCTTCAGAGACGCGCCGTCACTGTCTAGTGTAGACTCTTGATAATCATAAAAATCATGTACACTGACAATATGACCGGATCGAAAAACGATCAGCTCAACCCCATTGACCGTCATACGATGCGCTTTTTCGACCGATGCCAAGCTCTGCGTCCAATAGATAAAAGCGGTTCCATTATCTAGGTAGACGGCATTTTTCAGTTTGAGCGTTTCGTTGGCGGTAAAAGCAAACGTTTCCAAAATGTAATGTTTGAGATCGCCGTAGCCGATCACATCACCCGACGGCATATCGTGATACTCGACGTGCTTGTCGAACATCGACATTAAGCCGTCGATGTCAGCCTCTCGCCAATACGCCAAATAACGGTGAACCAGGTCTTCTATTGTCATTCAAACCTCAAAAATCGCCGAAAACCCGGAGTTATCAATATTTACCCCGTCGCCTGGCGGAACCACAAGAATTTCGTTAACGAAAAGTAAATATCACGGTGCGCAAAGCCGATCTCCCATGTTAACTACGATTATGGATGAGAATGGCGGAATGGAAATGCAGGACGCACCCGCTCAGAATTGGTCTCAAAATCTAGATCTTGGCTTCATCGGGGGCACGCCGTTGCTCTTGCTTTTCTTGATCGTGCCGGGTTTCATTTGGGGCGGTGTCTTTTACATACTGCCGGCCGCCTTTGCCTTTCTACTTGTTCCTATTCTCGATGCGATGTTGCCGCAGAGCCAAGATACACAGCACAAAGAAGATCTATCGCCGGCCGTCCATCGGGCACTCTCTTTTATGCCTGTCTTCTATACTTTCCTGTTTCTCCTTTTGTTTGCGATCCAAGTTCTGAAATTGGGCGCTTTGAGCCCCGTTGAAGTCGGATTCGCTATTTTGTCTTTTGCCGCCATGGGCACTGTCTTGACAGCGGCCGGCCACGAATTGATTCACAAACGGCAAAGCCTGCTGAAGGCGATCGGCGAGATCCCGTTTGTCCTTTTTGGCTATTGGCACTTCCCCGTCGCACATATCAAAAATCATCACGCACTTGTTGCGACCGAGAAAGACAATCACGCCCCTGATGTGGGTGACACCTATTGGCATTACCTCATCACGTCTTACCCGGAGGCGGTTCGATTTTCTTATGATCAGATCGTACGGCGGCAAAAGACACAGCGCGCAGAAATCTTGGGCCGCGCAAGGATCTGCTTTTACGTTGTCGTGCCTCTTGCGGCTCTTGCCGTGTGTTTTCAAATCGCCGGTTGGACCGGAGTCATATTCTATTGTTGCTCAGCCATTCTGTCCCTGATGATCGCAGAGGCAGCCTTTTATCTGCAGCACTACGGATTGGGCCGCGATGAAGACGAGCAAGTAACACCGCGCCTCATTTGGGACAGTTATCATCGCTTTTCGAATTATCTCATTTTTATGGTGCCGCGACACGCCGACCACCATTTGAACTGGCAAAAAAGTTATTACCTGTTGCGAAGTTATGATGACAGCCAAAGGCTTCCGGTCGGGTATCCGACGCTGGTCGCCATGGCCTTTATCCCACCGTTGTTCTTCGCCACCATGAACAAGCTTGTGCCGGACTCACCAGCGCTGAAGTCACCGCAACCGTCTCATTCATAAAAGCGCCTTTAAGCAATGGCGGGGTGAACCAGGTGATCTTGCGCAGATTCTTGGCTTGAGCTGACGAAACAAGAGGCACAAGCGAACCGGTCATGAGATCTAAGCTGACCAGACTGGTGTTGAAGGTCCAGGACTTTTCTAGCTTGGATGATTTTTACTGCGGCCTGCTGGGAATGCAGCGATTTGGCACCGACACGAAACCTTTGTATGGGTACGATCAGGCTTCAAGTCAGTTGGCGTTTCACGACGGCGCCGCGCATCCCTATTCTCCCAGCAGCCACGACCTTTATTGGAAACTCGGCATCACACTTCGCGATCTTGACCATGCGGTTGCCTATCTGAGGCAGCGCAATTACGAGGTCTCTGATCCGGAGCAATTCAGAGATATCGGTTATATGAGCCACCTGAGAGATCCTAAGGGGTTTACCATCGAACTCTTGCAGCAAAGGTTCGAAGGTGGTGCACAGAAAGTCAGAAGCGGTCACCCTATAGGCGCCCAGGCAACCTTGGCCCATACGACATTGCGAACGGCAGATTTGTCATCGGTCCGGCGCTTTTGCGAGGAAGAGCTCGGCATGCATCTGGTCTCGGTTCAGCCGGTTACCGATCTCAACTTCTGTCTCTACTTTTTCACATGGGGAGATGAGCAACCGCCGATGGCGAATCTAGAAGCCGTCGAAAACAGAGAATGGCTTTGGTCACGGCCCGATATGCTTCTTGAGTTCCAACACCTCATTTCACCAACGGGTCCGATCTCTCAGGTCAATCCGGATGCATCAGGATTCCACAGTTTAGCCTATGAGCAATCAGGGACACTGCAATATCTGACACCAGAACAACTGCCATCAACAGCAATTGAATAGCCTTCAGCGACGACGGGCATTCCGAGCCACCGAAACCTTGATCTGCATCAATGCGATGAACTGACACACGCCCAACATGGATTGAATCCTAGCAAAGCCTCTGGCATGACTGCGACATGACGCACGACCAAGATGTGAGATCGGAAGAAACGGACGGCCAAGATGACCTGATTGCCTTCCTCGCCTCACCCCATGCCTTCGCTGGGGAAACGGTTACTCGGATAGATACACATATCTCCCACATTTTTCTGGCCGGCGATCGCAGTTACAAGCTCAAACGCGCGGTGGTTTTTGAGTTTCTCGATTTCTCGACTCTTACCAATCGGGAGGAGGCGTGCCGACGCGAAGTTGAGATCAACCAGCGCTTTGCACCGAATCTCTATCTTGGCGTTATTCCGGTCACCCAAACACCGGACGGAAAGTTTCACGTGAACGGAGAAGGTCAAATCGTCGATTGGCTTGTCGAGATGGTCCGCTTTGACGGCCAAGATCAGTTTGATGTGTTGGTACACACAGATGGATTGACTCCCAGCATCGTTTCAGCCCTTGCTGATCGTATTGCTACGCTGCACAAAACGACTTCATTCAGCCTTACCCATGGCGGGGCAAACGGCATGCGCAAAGTGGCGCATGAGATCGAGAGCATGCTGAGCAATGCCCCACACAGCCATGAATGGCGCGCCATCCTTGAGAACTGGTCTGAAAAGCTGAATGGAGAAATTGAACGGCGGTCGGATATGCTGGATACGCGCAAACGCCACCGCTTTGTGCGCCAATGTCATGCCGACCTCCATTTGGCCAACATCGTCTTGTGGGAAGGACAACCAACGCCATTTGACGGCATCGAGTTCAATGACGATTTGTGTTGGATCGACATTCTCTACGACGTCAGTTTTCCCATCATGGACCTCTTACATTTTGACCAAAAGCGCTTAGCCAATTTGTTGCTCAATCGGTATTTGGAAGTGACACGGGACTACGGCGGGCTCGTGCTCCTACCGATTTTTCTCTCGTTGCGCGCAGCTATTCGGTCGATGGCGAATGCGATGAACCCGGCAGACACGGCGCGTGACAAAGCCCGTCAGTACCTCATGCTGGCATCGACCCTGATCAACCGCCCCAAGCCTGGCCGATTGATTGCAACAAGCGGGTTTTCCGGGACCGGCAAATCGACCCTGGCAAAATCTTTGGCCGTCGAACTTGTAGGCGGTGCCGGTGCCGTCGTTCTGAGCAGCGATGCCATTCGAAAACGCATGCTCGGCCGGAAGCTCACGGATCGCTTGGGGCCGGATGCCTACACCCAACGTGTTTCAGATCAAGTTTATCGCCGCATTATTATGGATGCGCGGCGCTCGCTATTGGCCGGCCAAACAGTCATCGCCGATGCAACATTCCTTGACCCTCATTGGCGGCACGCCCTGCAAAATCTTGCGGAGAGTCTTGGCGTCCCATTTTCAGGTTTGTGGCTTGAGGCGCCCGGACGGACACTCGAAATCCGCTTGTCCGAACGCAAGGGCGACGTGTCGGATGCCGATTTCTCAATCGCGTCGGCGCAAATGGCAAATGCCCAAGCGCCAAACGATTGGCATCGCGTTGACACGACCGGCGGCAAAGCTGCTACTTTTACGCGGGCACTTGAGACGCTGCTTCGGCTCTCCTGAGAACACGGTACCGCCCATAGCTCAATCTGCGGGGACGATAGGGTGTTGTTGTCTTCATATCATCAGATTCAAACATTGAGTATGCCGGTCAAAGCTGACGGCAGAAGAGTCTCCAATCTGCCTGAAGGCTTTGATCATTGACCGAGATCAAGCCAACTATTTGAAAGTCAGCAAAGCTGGTTCGCATAGACCAATGCGCATCGGGGAACAGGCAAAAAAAATGACGCACCCGCCGCAACTAGCAGAGTTAGTGCAGATGATCACAAGCGCGACAGGCCCTGATGACAAGTTGGATGCCTCCATCAATGCTGCTATCGGTCCAATGCCGACTGGAGAGTCGATCGAACCCGCGTTCACGCGCTCGGTCGATGCCTGCATTGAGCTGATAGAATACCACTTTCCACACGGCCATTGGCATGTGGGATTTGATCCCCGCGGTATCGAACCCTATGCGGGCTTGTCATATGGCAATAAGAGGCTGGAATCACAGGCACCGACGGTGCCGCTCGCCCTCCTCTCCGCGCTGATAAAAGCGCTTATCGCAAAACACCCTACAGTAGGCACATGAAAACCATTGTTTTCGGGCGTTACCCCGTCGTCGGTTGACTTGCATCAATGACGGTTCGAACGAAAAACGCATGATGGGCGACCCGCACAAAGATCCCTGAGAAGGAGAGGAAAATGGTGGATCAATCACGGCAAAATTGGTTTGAGCCCATAATCTCTGCTCCCAATTTGGAAGCTATGACGAAAATCAACAATGAGTTTGCAGACGCCACGCGCGATGCCAGCAAGGCGTGTCTCGACAGTATGATCGAATTTCAATCGGATTTGCTGCAATTCGCAGATCAACGGGTGAAGGAGGATTCAAACACCAGCTTGAGCACTTTTCGGTCGGGAAATTTCTCAGAGCTGGTCGAGGCACAGCAATCCTGGGTGAATAGAACAATAGAGCAATATGGCAAACAAGCGGAAAAATGGTTGGAGCTGTCTCAGCGGATGGCGCAAACAGCCTGGACGCCTATGTTTGCCTATGAAAAGAACATCGCCGAAGAAGCCTCTAAAAATCAGACCGCGACAAATGGCGGGGCTCAACACGCAAAGAACGGAACGCGCAGCCAGGGCGCAGCCCGAAAGTCGTAAGACCTCAAGGTTTAAAGTGCTTCGCACGACCGTTTGATCTATTTCCAGACTTATTTGCTCACTGCCAAGCGCGGCAGTGATGCGGCCCGTGCGAACCCAAGCCCCTAGCCATGCGAAAGCACACTTCTTTGACCGGTATTCGCAATCGGTTAAATCAACTCGCTCGTTTAAATCCGTCATATCTTCCGTGGGCAAATGAGCACAACGTGCCACGCCCGTTGATGGCAAACTTCCCGCGGTGGTTTCCGATTGATTCAGATCAAAGCATATGAAATGGTTCATTGAGAGGCGCGCAATGCCGTTTCACGACTCAGCTATACGGATCGAGGATGAACCCATGAGGTTGGAGGCGCCTCATTGCCTATATCAGGGATTACTTGCCGACACCGCACAACGCAAATTGTGCGAAAGCTGTCGGGTCAAAGGCCTCAGCATTTGCGGCGGCTTTGCCGTCGATCACGCCGAGGAACTGGCAGGTATTACACAAAAGATGAGCTGTTCGGCGGGAAGCACCCTCTTTACGGAGGGTGATGCGGCGGACAGTTTTTATACTGTCACCGAAGGTGTCGTCCAATTTTCAAAATATCTCTTGAGCGGCCGGCGGCAAATTCTGGGCTTCCTCTTGAAAGGGGACTTTTTGGGATTGGCCGTACAGGACCAATATTCCTATACGGCGGAGGCCACAACGAATTGCACATTGTGTCAGTTCAACCGAAAGCAATTCGAGAAGTTGATAGATGCTTATCCGACACTGGAGCACACTCTCTTCAATGCGGTCTCAAACGAATTGATGGAGGTCGAAAATCGAATGGTCGCGCTGGGCCATCAGCTCGCAGAGAAACGGCTGGCGGCCTTTCTGACCTGGTATTGGGAACGCATGAGTCGAATGTCAGGGGCGGATGAAATGTCCGTCACGCTGCCGATGACCCGGCGCGATATTGCTGACTATCTGTGCCTCAGTATCGAAGCGGTAAGCCGGGCATTCACCAAACTGCGTACGCAGAATATCATTTCACTCAGTGACCCCCAGAACGTCCGAATACTAAACTTAGACAAACTGCGGGATCTCGCCGAGTCTTAGGCGATTACGAGAATTCCACCGCATATCATGCGCCCAGGATTAACAAGCCTTCGTTTGACTAACGGCGGCAAGTACTAGGCAGACACGTCTACCCAATAAAACTGAGCATCCGTCGCATCGGCATAGACTTGGTATACAAGACGAAGATCCGAACCTACGAGCTCAATCATATAATAATTGTCATCATAGTAATTCATCAGCCCGATCTTCAGATCCGAGCGATCAATCCATTTTAAGCGTTTTTCAATGAGAGAGATGACCTGTGCCACGCTCAAATCGTGCGACGGCCTGTTCGCGGGACGTTCGGGCTTCACTTTGCTTAGCAGTTTGCTGCGCAGGGGAATATCCGACAAGGGACGCTTTCGTTTGGGCACGCCCAACAAGAGCTTGGCCTGCAGCCGCTGTGCAATGACATTGGGATCCGGGGCCCCGGGGTTCAGTTCCGACATAGCAACACCCATTTGTGAGAAAGAGGCGCCCAAGAATTGGGGACCGAACATTGTTGCTGCCTCAATGTAAAATGATCGCACAAAACTCAGTTGGTTACATTGATCGCTGTCAATCCGCCGTCTGTTTCGCCTCAGGCAAAACAACAGGGTCGCATCAAACAGCATCAAACCCCGTCCGCGTTCCAGAAGTGACAGCAGTAGATTAAAACGCGGACCCGTTGCGGATGACATCAACTCCCCATCAACAGAATGTTGGAGACTCCCCTCCAGTCGGCCCATACGAACTGGACCGGTCTGGCGGACAAGCCCATCCCTTGGCAGTCGGAACCAGCCTCCGGCAAGGTCCTTAAGCCAGTTCCGAGGGACTCGCGCAATAATTGATATTATAACGGAATTAACCTCTAACGGGTTATGCTACTTCACGATTGAATTGCGGGAATGGCAGAAAACCATGGAGAGAAACCTACCACCCTCCAAAAACATCCGGAAGGCGCCGGATGGCTAACACGGGCGCCGGAAAGCAGGGGCAAAACCGAAATCGGATCTCGCTTGTCCGAAAGGTGTCCCTTGTCCTCTATTTAGCCTTCGCCCTTTCCCTTTTCTTGAATTATGGCGCCCTTCAATGGGCCATTGAGCCACAGTTCAGGCAGTTGGACAGCCGGTCCGCCAAAGAAAATCTGGAACGTGCGCTCCGAGTTTTCGAAGAAGAAGAACGGGATCTTGTGAATACAGCCAAGAGCTGGGCATTTTGGGACGATTCTCATGCCTTTGCGCTCGGCGAGTACGACGCGCATATTCAAAAAAATCTCTATGACAGCGGACTGCAAGAAGCCGAGATCGACGGGCTGCAATATCTCTCGAATAGCGGCCAAATCATCTGGAGCAAGATATTTGATCCCCGCACGGGCGAGCCCATTGATCTACCGGATATGGCGTCAACACTTTTCGAAAACCCTGCTCATGACATCGGCGAGCTGACTGCAAGGTCGAACCGGAGCGGTATCATGCAAACCGCCCATGGCCCCATGATCGCAGCAGCCGTGCCCATCCTAAAGTCTGATCTCTCAGGGCCGTCAGCCGGGGCCCTTGTCATGCTTAAATTCGTCCTGCCTAAGAAGATCGAGAACTTTCGTATTCAGGCACAGGTAGATTTCGGCATTACACCGGCAAGATTGGTCTTGGATAACACGAACGGTTCCCTTCTCACGCTGGATGATGCTGGTCGTGAGAAACCTTATCTTCAGACCGAGACGGTTGACGAAATTACATTGATGACATCGCTTGATGACTCGAAAGGGGCGTCCTCCTATGTCATAAACGTCCGTACAAAGAAAGATTTTGAGAGCATCGGCGAATCAGCGATGTTCTTCGCCGTTCTCTTGTTCCTCATTGTCGGGCTATTGATTACCATCATTATTCAGCTCTCGCTGAAACGCATTGCCATCAGCCCTCTTGCCGATCTGACAAAGACAATTCTGGAAATCAGTCGTTTCAACCGCCTAGACGCACGTAGTCAAATTAGAGGCAATGACGAGATTGCCGATCTGGCCAAAGAATTCAACGCCATGTTGGACGAGCTCGCAAAGTCTCGAGAACTTGTTAAGCAAGGGGCTTCCCGACTCAAAGAAACATCCTTCTTATTGGAAACAACGCTCGACACAATCGATCAAGGTGTCGTCGTATACGACGAAGGAATGAATCTCACATTATGGAATAAGAGCTTCCAGAAAATCATGGAACTCACGGATGAGCAGCTCAGAAAAGGTATGAGTATCCGCGACTATTATGAGCTCAATGCAGAGCGGGGAGAGTACGGAGATCTTGCGCCCAACATGGACGCTGAGGAACGCCGTAAAGAACTCAATGCTCAATTTGAGCAGATTAAACCCCATCGCTATGTCAGACGTCGCCCCAATGGCCAATATATTGAGATTATCGGACGCCCTATGCCGGAGGGCGGATTGGTTGCGACATACACGGATATTACGCAGCAAAAAGCGGCCCAGGACGAAATCGAACGACTTGCATGGACCGACAATTTGACGGGCCTATTAAATCGGAACGTCTACCGATCAGAGATCTTGGACATCATGAATAAAGCCGAAGCCGAAGATGCCGAAGTCGCATTGCTTTTCATTGACCTTGACGGCTTCAAAGGCATCAATGACACCTATGGGCATGATGCGGGCGACAATCTTCTAGTCACAGTTGCGCAACGTATTCAAAAGTCGTTGCGCAAAAGTGATCTCGCATTCCGGCTTGGAGGAGATGAGTTTGCTGTTGCCTTATTTTCAGACAGTTCGAGGGAAACGATCTTTGCTATCGCCCGGCGTCTCATTGAGACAATCATGGTACCGATCGAGGTGGCGCAAAGAAATCTATCGGTCGGCGCGAGTATCGGCATTGCGTTTTTCCCGACCGATGATACCAGCGTGGACGAGCTTACACGCAAAGCAGACTTGGCGCTCTATCAGGCGAAGACAAACGGGCGCGGCATCTTCAGTGTCTATGACGTTGATGTCGATACGAAAGCCCGACAACTCAAAACTTTGGAGGATGATCTACGCGAGGCCGCTTTGGGTGACCAATTTGAGTTGCACTTTCAACCGATCGTTAGCGCGGCAACCGGGCGGATCACCGCCGCTGAAGCTCTCATACGCTGGCACCACCCCAAACAAGGTCTCATCCCGCCGGCCGATTTTATTTCTGTGGTTGAACATACCGATTTGGTTTTCTCCGTCGGCGCATGGGTCTTGCACAATGCTTGGCAAACACTTTCCGAGTGGCAAGGGCATTTAGACATTGAAGGCTTTACCTTGGGCATCAATGTCTCCACTCGGCAGTTTTTCGATGAATCATTTCGTCAAACGTTACGTCAGCTCGCGAAAGACAATCCAAATCTGATTCACCAAATAGATCTCGAGATAACCGAAGAGGTCATGCTGCAGAATGTTGACGAGGCGTTCGAGATCATGACGGAGATCGCCTCATTAGGTTTCCGTCTTTCTCTAGACGATTTCGGGACAGGCTACTCCAGCTTCTCATATCTCAACAAGTTGCCGGTCCAGAAAATCAAAATAGACCGGAGTTTCATTGAAGACATTGAGTCTAATGGTCAAGGTTCACTGATCGTCAATTCAATTGTCGAGCTGGGCCACAATCTCAACATGACAGTTCTGGCCGAGGGTGTAGAAACAAGAGAACAGATGTCGATTCTTGCCCAAAGTGGCTGCGATCTTTACCAAGGTTTTCTTTTTGGCAAACCCCAGACGAAGGACGACTTCCAACGCAAATTGCAGCTTCAAACATCTTTGAGAAGTAAGACGGCTTAGAGCGGCTGCTTAGTTCGGCAAATTCGGCGGGCGATAGATCAACCGCCTAGGCTGATATCTCTAGGAGATATGGAAAAAGGCCCCGAAAGAGGCGCAAGAGTTGATGGAGCAAAAAAGAAGGCGGGCTCACATCCGAGCCCGCCTTCTTTTTCACAGAGAAAGTGTTTCTTACGAAACCCTGGCACGCGGCCACCAAGAGTGAGCGCGTTTGGCGCGAGCCCGATTAAAAGCCCGTTTTTCTGCAGCGGTATTGTCGCCACGATAGTCTTTCTTGCCGTTTTTGCCGCCGGGACCGCCAAATCCCAACTGCCAAGCAAATACCAAAAATTTCAACATCGTTCGTCTCCGCCTAATGTAATTGGCCCCAGCTTTGTCATAAAACTGTTACTGAAATGATAAGATACGTACTAGGTGCGCATTCGTCAAGGGGAAAATGCGCACAATGTGCATTTTTTTACGCAATGAGTGCGTAAATCATGGCTTGATTTGGGTGCTAAGCCTGTGTAAAACCAAGAGAAATACAGGTCGGACGCCGTATTTGTTGGTTTGTTAAGAAGTGCTGAAAAAGGACGCGTCCAGGGTCATGAAACCCGCCGATTTTAAGCGATGGCGTAAGTCGTTGGGGCTTTCGCAAAAACAGGCCGCGCATGCACTGGGCCTGAAACCGCGCATTATCCAATATTATGAAAAAGGCGAACGGGACGGCGAAAAGGTCGCGGTTCCTCTCAGCGTGAAATTGGCCTGTTATGCCCTCAGTCAGGGCATTGGGGATTATTTAGGGCCCGATCACAAACCCAAAAAGCTGGATCGAAATGCGCTTTAGCCGAAGCGCCCTGTGATGTAGTCGATGGTCCGCTGATCCTTGGGATTGGTGAAAATCTGCTCCGTATCGCCGGTTTCGACCATTTCGCCCAAATGAAAGAAAGCAACTTTCTGTGACACGCGCGCGGCCTGCTGCATATTGTGGGTCACAATGACAATGCAGAAATAGGATCGCAACTCATCGATCAGTTCTTCGATTTTCGCCGTGGCGATCGGATCCAATGCTGAACACGGTTCATCCATCAAAATAACTTCGGGACTGACCGCTATCGCTCGGGCAATGCAAAGACGCTGCTGCTGACCGCCGGACAGACTGGTTCCCGGCTCATCCAAGCGCTTGCGCACCTCGTCCAGAAGACCGACACGCTCCAGGCTTTGATGCACAATATCGTCAAGATGCTTCTTATCCTTGGCGATGCCATGGATCTGCGGACCGTAAGCAATATTCTCATAGATTGATTTTGGGAACGGATTTGGTTTCTGGAAAACCATCCCAACGCGGGCACGCAACAAGACCGGGTCAATATCTTTGCGATAGATATCATCGCCGTCGATCTGAATGAGCCCGGTCACCCGAGCCCCATCGATAGAATCATTCATCCGGTTAATCGCCCTAAGAAAGGTAGATTTCCCGCATCCTGAGGGACCGATAAAGGCCACGACCGAGCGGTCATAGATGTCAATATCCACATCTTGTATGGCCTGTTTCTCGCCATAAAAGATATCAACCCCTCTTGCATGAATTTTGAGCGGTGTTTCCAGCTGCATGCCTGCTTTCGCGGACTCGCTGAGCTCCACGCCGCCGGTTGCTTTGCCCTTATCCAACATGTTTTGCACCAAACTCATCCTTTTCCACCCTTCACCCAGAAACGAATTGGTCGCTCGTCAAAACACCGCAAAAGGCCACCCCTGTTTATCGATGCTTTCAGAGATTAATGCCCATAGTTAGAAAATGCGCCCGTGAAGCTTTTATGACGCCTGAATGACATTTCTTGTACCGCAAGCCAGACCGACTGAAAACATGCGAAACCGGCCTCCAGCTTAGACATTATGACGCATTCTAGCTGTCGGCGGGGGCAATTTCCGGGCGAGGCGCACCTAGGCCGGACGCGTCTCCCACAGGCATATCCTGGGTTCTGGAGAGACGCTCAATATCATCGAGGCGCTTTTGCAAGGCCATTCGATCGAGCGCCTCAAAGGGCAAGCTCACAAAAATCGAGATTCTCTGATTGAGCATTCGAAACGCATCCGAGAAAGCGGCCGCCGTTTCTGCAGGGGTTCCTGTCACATTCACAGGGTCGGAAATCTCCCAATGGGCATTCAGCGGTTGACCGGGCCAAATGGGGCAAATCTCGTCGGCGGCCTGACCGCAAAGCGAGAAGACAAAGTCAAAGTCGCCTTTGTGCGGTGATTGAAACTCTTGCCAGCTTTTTGATCGGAGCCCCTCGACCGGGACCCGTTTTTGCTTCAAGAGATTGACCGCCGATGGATGAACGGTACCTGCGGGGGCGACGCCGGCGCTAAAAGCCAGAAAACGCCCGTTGCCCTGCATATTGAGAATGGCCTCGGCCATAATACTTCGAGCCGAATTAGCTGTGCACAGAAAGAGCACACGATAAACTTTTGACCGTTCCGTCATCGGGCGTGATCCGTCCAAAACATTCTCTTGGATGGTCACACACTCATACGACAGATGAATGACAGAGCAGAACCCCTGAGGCGATTGGCGCTGCCGTCTATTGAAGACGGGCTTTGGTCAATTCCACTTTGTCGCCGGATTGATTGTAGGCGGCAAAATGCTGAATTTGGCCCTGATAGATCGCCCGGATCATCTTTTGCAGATGATCCTCAGCGGTTTCGGAAGACGGCAGCTCGCCATTGCTGCCCCCCAAACCAGCAACGAAAACCACGTCCCAATGAAAGTCAGCTTCTTGGGTTTCCTTGACCAAATCGTCAAAACTGGAGATCTCGTCGACTGGCTTGTCATTATACATAACCGGTTCGATGGAGAAGTCAGCGGCCTCATCGTGAGGATCCTCACCCTCGCGGACTTCAAACTTGGAAAAGACAAAAAGCAGTCTCTGCGGTTCTTCCTGTTGCTCCGCCATCGTAACCAATTCATTCCAAGACAGCATTTTACTCCGCTCCTGCAGGGGTCCCGTTATAGAGTTCAAGCCCCTCCTCTGTTTCACCAAAAAAGCGAACGCGTCCAGAGTCCAACCAACAAACCTTGTTGCAGAAATTCTGGATTATCGAGTCCGAATGCGACGCAAGGACAAGAGTTCCTGACGACGAGATGGTGTCGGAAATACGGTTCTGAGCTTTGGTGCGAAAATTTTTATCGCCCGCGCCAACGACCTCATCGATCAAAAGAACTTCAGGACCAACGCTCGTCGCGACCGCAAATCCAAGCCGGGTCGCCATGCCCGCCGAATAGGTTCGAACCGGCAAATAGAGAAAATTTCCCAAATCCGCGAAATCGATGATGTCTTGTTCCAGAGCCTCTATTTGAGATTTGCCCAGGCCCATGGAGTAGCCCATGAGGTAGATGTTCTCATAGCCGCTGGCATCTTTGTCCATCGCCATCTTGCTAGTGAACAGGGTCTCAACACTCCCATTGACAATACACTCACCGGATGACGGTTGATAAATACCCGCCAGAACTTTCAAAAACGTACTTTTGCCGGCACCATTATTGCCGATCAAACCCACACGGTCGCCTTTATGTATCTCAAGCGATATTCCGTCGATCGCGCGGACATAAACGCCAGTATGTTCGAAGTCGACACGTGTGCTGCCGCGCGCGGCATTTCTCAACTTTTGCTTTAAAACTTGAGAGGCCGACCTTTTGATCGGCATAAACAAATGCAAATCCCTGACCTCAATGGCCAGATCATTCTTTTGCTCGTCCGTAGACGTTGGAATGTTTGCGGTCTCTTGCAATTCGTTTATCCTATACCTATAGCCAGAACACGAGAGAGGTTCGAACACGCAAGTAGGTGAGAATGGCAAGTATCCAACCGATCACGGTCACCGCGCCAACGACAGTCCAGGATACCAAATCAATTTCGTTGCCGATTAGGGGTCCGCGGAAGATTTCCAAAAAATGTGCCAGCGGATTATATGTCGCTACGATAGAACGGATACCGCGATCGCCGTACCAAAATATCGGTGTGGTGAAAAACATGAAGCGCATAAATGCAGGCAGAGCAAATCTCAAACCCCGAAAAAATACACCAACACACCCCAGGAACAGAGATATCCAGGCCGCATTGATAATGAAAACCACGATGGCAAGCAGGCTGGTTAAAGCAGCAAAACTGAGCCCAGCTTGAACTTCACCTTCCGCCGCCGAACCGAACCCGGTTTCGATGGTTGGCGCTAATACCAATACGGCAACCAATGCCACCGGCAGATCAAAACAAAATTGATAAAATTGTGCACCGACCTTGCGAATTACGAGACCCAGAAGATTGATCTTCATATTCTGAATCATGCCGCCATGATTTATGAACACGCGGGGACCGTCGCTAATGGCATTTGACAGGATATTCCAACCCACCACACCGACAGCCACGTAAACGGCATACTCATTGATTTCACGCCCAAAGGCCGTGCCCAATAGAAGCGTGATGACGGCGACAAACATCAATGTTTCGAGGGTCTGCCAAAACGCGCCAACAAAAGTGCGGCGATATTGGGAGGCAAAGTCAAACCACGACAGTGACCACCATCGATTGACTTCTCTGGATGCTGCACGCGCGTCGTTGAGAAATACGGAAAACGGACTGAAGTTTTGGGCAATAGACATAAGGATTGAAAATCGACTCTATCGAGCTTACCCCGGTGTCCGAATCCATCCCAAATCCGCATAAAACCGGGGAAAAACCATAAAATGTGCTGCTTATATGCCTGTTTCAACCCGTAGCGTCAATGGCGGGGGCAAGCGCCGACAGGCGACGTTTTGGTGACCTTGCGGCAACGAAACCGGATTGACGTGATAAGGTAAATGCGTAATCCCTCTGATCTCAGTCGCAACAAGATCTCTACACGCAAAAACAAACGATAAGATAATCCGGCTCCGCATTCTGTTGAGCCGCCGATCTATTGGGGCAAATTCTTTGAGTGAATTCCTGACGCAATATTACGTTCCGGCTCTCTGGCTCTATGCAGGGCTGACGATCACCACTTTCGTTTCACTGTTCTTTATTACGGCGCCCTATGGCCGTCACGTCAGAAGTGGGTGGGGGCCGACAATGAGAGCGACCCATGGCTGGTTCATCATGGAGTTGGTCGCGCTAATCCTTGTGCCGGCCTTGGCCATTGCATCAGGTATTGAATTGACTGCGGCCGTTCTTGCACTTTTGGCTTTATGGGTCTTTCACTACGGTCATCGAACTTTGATTTATCCATGGCGGCGGCGGCAAAGCACAAAACGATTGCCCATACTCATTCCCGCCATGGCCATCGTCTATAATACGCTGAATGGATACACCAACGGCTGGAGTTTTTTCATTAATGCCGATCTCTATCAAACAAGCTGGCTGACTGATCCCCGCTTTTTGATCGGTACACTCATTTTCGCGTGCGGTGCCTGGATCAACATCACATCTGACAACGTCATGTTGAAACTTCAACGCCGAAATGATGAGAAGTATGCCATTCCCCAAAACGGCTTGCATCGATATGTGGCGGCGCCCAATTATCTTGGTGAGATCATAGAATGGATCGGTTGGGCCATTGCGACATGGTCAGTTGCCGGGCTTTTGTTTGCCCTTTATACAATCGCGAACTTAGCGCCACGCGCAAGATCGAATCTAATTTGGTATCGCAAAACTTTCAACGCCTATCCCACGGACAGAAAGGCTCTGATTCCTTATGTCTGGTGACACGCAGACAAAAAAGACAATCCTCATAACGGGCGCCAATTCAGGTATCGGCCGCAGTGCCGCTGAGCAATTGGCGCGGATGGACGCGCATGTCATTTTGGCCTGCCGGGATCAAGAAAAAGCCGACGCCGCTCGGCAACAGATCATACAAGTCACAGGATCTGAGAATGTTGAAACCGTTCATCTCGATCTTGAGTCTTTCGACTCGGTCAGACAATGCGCCAAAGCGATTTCAGATCGATTTGAGCAGCTTGATGTCTTAGTCAACAATGCCGGGGTCATGCCCCTACGGGCATATCAAAGCCCGCACGGATTTGAAATACACATGGCGGTCAATTATCTCGGCCACTTTCTGCTAACCCAATTGTTGCTGGACAAATTGGCCGCCAGCACGGCCGCGCGTATCGTCCACGTCTCTTCGCTCATGCATCGCGGGGGCGCTATTAAATTCGAAAATTTTTATGCGCCGCGATTTCCCTTTTGGCCCTTTTGCTACAATGACAGCAAATTGGCCAACTTGCTTTTCAGCAACGAATTGGCCCGGCGTCTCAAGGGAACGACGATCACTTCAAATGCTATTCACCCTGGAACGGTGACAACCAATATCGTCCGGACGTTTCCTTCAATTGCGCCCCACGCCATGAAGCTCTTTGCATTGACCGCCGATCAAGGGGGCGCCTTCATTACCCATGCAGCAACCTCGTCAGATCTGGCTGGGAAGAGCGGGCTTTACATCGCAAAAGGCAAAATTCGCTTGGCTTCCCAAACAAGTCGTGACCCCATTCTCGCTCGCGCCTTATGGGACAAAAGCCTCGAACTCTGCGGTCTTTGAAACACCTTAGCCTCCGCTGCCTAACGTCTAATTAAATCAATTGACTTAATTTTCAATTTAAGCTAGTTGATTTAAATTCAGCGGGCCTGGCGGCCAGAGGGAGGAGTGCGATGACCTACGAAATCTTTGCAACGCGGGAGGATCCGACTTGGTCGAACTTCGAGGTGAAACCGTTCACCGGAACCATCGGTGCCTTCATCGAGGGTCTTGATCTGTCCAAACCATTGGACGACAAGACGGTCAAAGAGCTGAACCAGGCTTGGGTCCATTATCAAGTTCTGTTCTTTCGCGACCAAGACGTCACGCCGGCTCAACATGTCGCCTTTGCGACTCATTTCGGGGAGGTTCAAATGGGCGGCTCCATTCCGCGCTTGGAGGAACAACCTGAAATCAAAAAACAAGAATACACTATGGAAAGCCAACGGTCCGGCGATGTGACCATGCATGCGGACGACACCTTTGTCGAAATCCCTTCCAAAGGTTCTTTCTTGTATGGCGTAAAGATGCCGGAAACCGGCGGCGACACGATTTGGATCAATTGTGAAGCAGCCTATGCCGCACTATCAGACCCATGGAAAAACATGCTGGACGATTTGACGGCCACACATGATCTGTCAGCAAATTTTGGCTTCAGCATGCCGGGTGTCGACGACCTTGATATGAAAAAGCGCATTCGGGAACACTATCCGGCGGTCAGCCATCCGGTTATTCGCACACATCCTGAAACAGGCCGCAAATGCTTGTTCGTCAATGAGATGGTGACGACAAAGATCAATGAAATGGAGCCGGAAGAAAGCCAATTGATCTTACACTATCTGTTTAATCATCTGAAAAAGCCCTTGTTCCAATGTAGATTGCATTGGACGGACGGCACCATGGTGATGTGGGACAATCGTTCCGTACAGCATGTGGTGGTGGCGGATTTCCAACCCTGTTACCGCTTGAACCACCGCATTGCCATCAAGGATACGGAGCGGCCCGTTTAACGAAACCACCTTTAGTTCTCTATGATTCAGGAACGCGCGGACATAGCCTTAGGTATGGCATAGATGGCGTAAAAAAAGGCAATGAAGATCACCAACATGAGACTCATCTCCAGTGGATAGTCCAATGGATAAAGCCATATCTCTTTGATCCACTGCCACAGGGATGCCATTTCTACAGCCAGCCAAAGCGCTGATCCCGTCGGTATGGCATAGCGGAAGGCATAACCCATTGCCTTCTGAGGCCACATTTTGACAAACCACAAGTAACCTCCCCAAACCAACGTAATACCGAAGGCGGCATATGTGGCCGGGTGGAAAGGGCCGAGCACACGTGGATCAAACAGCATGATGTTCAAGATATAAAAGAACCAAGTGACAAAGAGATGTTCCATCGCCGTGACACGGGAAAATTGTCGCTTATAGCCTTGGGTTGGTTTCCCGGGCCGGATACGTAGATTCCGGTGAAACCAGAGAAACATCCGGCAACGGGTATCTTTGTTAGCGCCCATAAAAATCAAAAGCACCAAGAACGGAACTAGGGTTGCCTGCATCAGCAAGAGATTTGGGGTCAGAAGCGTGAACCCCTGCCACTCATAGGGGGGAATCTGCTGAAGCTCAGCAAACCCGTAAAAGGCCTGTTCCATCCAACCGATCCAAATGAGGGAACCGCCGGCAAACCCCATAAGCGTTGCCGGCACCTCATCACGCTTGAATCCATTCCATACCAATGCGAAGCCGGCCAATCCCATCATCGCTCCGACCGCAATCATTTGCGGCCCAGGAAAAAGATCGTCCAACAATATTGAAAGGGAATGCGCTAGCGCCTTCCACAACAATATTGTCCACACCGTCAATAACGCAATGATGGGCGCTCTATTGAGTCGCGCCAATCCATTCAAGCTGACCTGAGGGGCTGTTTCTACGCTCATTCTTTCCATCCTTTTGGATCCAAAAAAAAGCCCCTTCGCTCGCACGAAGGGGCTTTTAATCTCACGCAGCAAATACAATTGCCACGTGGGGGAAAATCACCCCTCTAGAAGCGAATGTTTGCGCGAACCCCAAATACCCGTGGGTCCGGCAAATTCGCTATCGCGTTGTCTGCTGGTGCAAATGTGAACGCAAACGCATTGCCCGATGCACCCTGCAAAGCGGCATCAACATCTCCACCGGCCACAATCGCTGATTTGACCGTGTCATCGTCAAACAGGTTGTTCACATAGAACAAGAGATCCCAATTCTCGGCCTCAAGACCCAGTCTCAGATCCGTAAGCCAATAGGAATCAAGTTCCACCCGATTGGTTTCATCAATGAAACGTTCGCTTTGATATTGCCCGTTTGCTTCGATAAACCAGCTGACGTCATCGCCTTTCCAGGCGTCAATCGGTTGACTGAATCGGCCGGACAAAGACAATGCGTGCTCGGGAATAAACTCAATCTGATTGCCGCTCAAATCCAGTTGGCATTGAGGCACGCCGTTTGTCGTCACAACTGTACAATTACCGGCCCTGAGCGTTTGAATGGCTGATGTACTAAGCACCTCGAACTCGGTGTACTCTGTATCCAGGAACGTATAGGCCAAACCAAAAGTCCAATTGTCATTGGGCTGCCACAGTGTATCCAGCTCAACACCCCATATCTCCGCTTCACCGGCATTCAGAATGACGCCGGTCGGAACCGGTGAATTGCCGACAAAACCTTGTGTTCCGACTTGCTTGTCTGTGTAGTCCTGGAAGAAACCGGCGACATTGGTGCGCAATGTACCGTCAAGCCAAGTTCCCTTAAGTCCAACTTCGTAGGACCAAAGTGTTTCGGCATCGAAGGTAAATTCCGTCAGCTGACCGTCCCCATCCGCGTCCAAGAAGGCGCCGGCCCCCAGTGTTGAAATACCACCAGGTTTGATGCCCTCTGCTACCGAGGCGTAGAGAAGCAGATCGTCGGTAGGTGTCCACTCAACAATGACACGCGGAACGAAATAGTCGTCGCTACTTTCAGCCGTCACTACCGATTCGATCGGCAGACGGATTTCCGAAATGGGTGCTCCACCATAGAAAGCGAGCAAATCGCCCAAATCAGGGAACGAACTGCCAAAGCATGGAAAGCCGATACTGTCGACACAGAACGGGTCAGTCAGGCCGTCAGGGCCAGGCGCAAAAGTGTTATTGTCGATGAAGTCCTGCGGAACACCTGCCGTGCCCAGGACTTCCGTATCCTCTTCAGCATAGCGGCCTTCGACGGAGATTTTCCACTGATCATTGATCTGCCATTCCACTAAACCGTAAACGGACCAGTGCTCAGTGTCCCGCCCAAGCGGTGACAACCGCGGATCGTAGAACGGAAAAGCCGATGTCGCATTCACCGGAGCCCCGAACGTGTCGGCAAATTTGCTGTTGCCGAGTTGGAAGGTTTCCTCTTCCCAATAAAGACCGCCGATGGTGAATTGCACCGGGCCATCCAAATTTGTGGAGAAACGCAATTCTTGGCTGAATTGTTCATCCTCTTCTTCGAAGTCGAATTCCTGGGCGCGCGGTGAGAACTCCACCATCGTGCCACCGGGTCCGGGAACGAAAAAGGCGTCGTAATCGCCGTCATTGAAGAAGTTGTTCTCCACATCCGTATAGCCGGTCCAAGAGCTGAGGGTGCCAACGCCGAGGTCCCATTCGATATTCAGACTGGCGCGGAAGATCTCTCGTTCAGAACCTTCGTACACGCCGCCTGTTCTCGGATCGAGACTGGTCGTCACCTCAAGGTCATCGCCATCAGGAACCGTTCCCCGAAAGACAGGGTTGAGATAGGGACCGGCCCCGCCGCAAGCGGTGTCCGAGAAAACCAGACCAACGCCTGGGCCCGCGCAGCCGATAGCCGGCGTGGCCAATAGCTCAGTGCTGCGGACAGTTGAGACGGCTCGCGAATCGTATTCATCGTCAGAATACGAGATACGGCCCTTGATCTTCCAATCGTCATTTGGCTCCACCAAAAGCGTGGCAGCAATACCCCATCCTTCGCCGCCGCCAACATCTTGGCCGGTTACCGGATGCTCGTGATAACCATCTTCGGTCCAATAATTTCCGTTTATGCCAAGTGCAACTTTATCTGCGGCAATCGGGCCACTGATAGAACCTCTGGCGCGGGCCAAACCATCAGAGCCCAACTCGACACCCGCACTGCCTTCGATTTCCTCCAAGGAGGGGTCTTTTGTAATGAATTGAACCGCTCCGGCAAATGCACTTCGTCCGTAGAGGGCCGATTGTGGCCCCTTCACCACCTCAATCCGCTCGATATCGAGAAGCCGCTGGGACACGGCCGCGCCGCCACCGGAAAAACCGATAGCTTCTGACGTCACATCAATCCCATCCACCAGAACGGCAGAGCTAGGGCGTCCACGTGCCTGGGACAAACCACGAATAGCGATCCGATTGTCGGTGGGAGAGAAGCCCTGATCCCATACCAAGGACGGTGAATACTTGGTCAGATCTTCCACATCCGCCAAACCCAGTTTTTGGATTTGGTCGCTGCCGAAGACTTCGACAGATATTGGCAAGCTTTGAAGATTCTCATCGCGCTTACGGGTCGTGACCGTAATCTCGGGAATCTGCGCCCATCCAGGTCCGGAAATCGTGACCGCTGGTGCTGCAATGAGCGCGGCTAAGGCCACGCCGGATAGATAATTCGAACAACGCTTCATGATAATCCCCCTCGTTAACGTTGATCGGCCCGAACATCGGACCCAGGCCAGGCGATTTCTGAAACTCCGCGCTCCAGGCATCGCATCCCGTCAACATTAATGAGGGGCCAACCGGTAATCAGTCGGCTTTTCACCGTATGGTCGAAAGGGGTCGGCAAACTTCTTGGATTTGCGCTCATGTTTCATGAATCGTATATTCAAGAAGCGCGAATGTGTGGGTGCAGGACACACAATATGGTACGATTTTAAGTGTTTGTGCGCCCCGTTCAAACACAATCATGCCGACACCAAATGAGGGAATTTGCCGCTTTGTCATCCCTGAGCAACGAGCAAAACTGGGATTTGAGCCTGAATTGGCGGCATTTTGCGTTTTTCTTAGGCGTACCGGTTGCCATTGCGTCCTATGAGTCGATCGGCGATCGGTACTGGATCGAAAATTTGGGGATTCCCATGTCGGTCGCCTTCCACATGGGGCACGCCATCATACCCTGGTGGATTTCAGCCATATGCACAAAAGGCGCGATGGAATTGCTGCGCCGCTGGAAGCCTAATCTGCTGATTTTGACATTGTGCGGCGCACTGATGGCGGATGTGATTGCCGTGCCATACGTTCAATGGGTCTCATCACAATTTCTGTCGGGCCTTGGCTTGGAAAGCTCTGGCGGATATCAGTTTTTGCGAGAAGTTGCCCAAGCGGGTCTGTTGTGGATCTTGGTGACCTTTCTGTTTGACCGCTTCCTTGGCTTTCGCATCTACAGATATGACGGACCAAGCCTGACCGAGGTCTCCTTTCTTGAGCTACCTCCCGGCGCTGACCAAGAAGCGGAGGCACTTCTCCAACGCAATGTCCCGGCCCCTCGCTTTCTCGAACGAGTGCAACCGAAAGCGCATGCCGAAGACGTTTTGCTTCTCAAGGCAGAGGAACACTACATCCGTATTATCCTTGAGGACCGCGAGGAGCTAGTGCTCTATCGATTTAGTGACGCCGTTTCGGAGTTGGGCGAACAGCTCGGGTATCAAGTTCACAGGTCCTATTGGGTATCGTTTGGATCTATTGAACGTATTGAGAGCGGCGACAGAAAGATCACGCTTCACCTGAAATCGGGGCACACGGTACCTGTAAGTGCGCGCTATCAAGAAATCGTCAGACAGCGGACGAAAAGTTTAAAACTCAAGCCAAACGGTACGATGTCATAGCGACCGCGGAAACACCGCCATCGGCGTTTTCTCTTCACGCCGCTGAAATTCCCCTTGGCGCAAAAAAGATATTGTTTGGTCAGCAACCACCGGATTGAGGATCAACGTGGTATGATTTACCGGAAGAACGATGAAGTCACGCATCCCTTCAAGACGCGCAGCTTCAACGGAGACCACACCGTCGTCCTCTCCTGGCAGCAGATAAGAGCCGACCGGATTGATGGAGCGGTTCCCGGCGATAATGCCTAGCTCAAATTGCGCAGTTTTCAGTCGGCTGGGGAAATCTTTGCTGCCCGTGCCGAGAGATTGACCCGTCACACCATAGGCAAGGCCAAAGATCTCCTGCTCGCCCAAGGCGTCGACAATCTCACTACCGTGATTGGGCGGCCCCAACATAACGACACGTGCGATGCGCGTCTGCCAACCCGCCTCGGACAGGCCGCGGACAATCAAGCCCCCCAGTGAATGCGTTACAAAATACAGATGTTCCGATTGGTCCAGTCCTAGCCGACGCAGACGTTCGTCGACAAAGGCAACCAATTGGTCCGGCGGCATATGGCGGGACGGATAGCTAAGGTCGACGACCTCATAGCCTTCACGCGTCAACCGGTATTTCAGATAAGCCATGGAGCTCTTGGTGCGCGTGAGCCCATGGAGCAACACAACGGTCTCCTTTTTCACCGCTACCGGCGAGGCAAAAGCCGACTCGACGGCTGTACCGAGCAGAAACGCAATCGACAGAAGAAGAGCAACAGATTTCATGACACCAACCTTATGAAAGTGAATGGATGCGGCGCATCAAGGCATCATAGATGCCCTTGGCGGTAACGCGCGTTATGAAAACACCTACCGGAATGTTGATTAATGCCGCCGTGAGCAGAATGTGGCGAACGGATACACCTAAACCAGTCAGTACCATGATGAAGAGACTGGCGCCGACCATACCGAGTGCATTCAAAACATTGAGCGCCGCAAACATGCGGGAGCGATCATCATCACCGGAACGCTTTTGCACCTGAGTATAGAGGGGAATAGTGAAAAGACCGCCGCTTATCGCCATGCCCGTAAGGTCAATGAAAATGCGCAAGCGCTCAGCCGATTGGAAATAAACATCCAATCCGATGAGCTGACCTGTTGCCGGCAGCAAATCACCGGCACCGGCAAAGTAGAAATCAATACCGAAAACAGTCAGGCCCAAAACACCGAGAGGCACAAGAAGCTCAGTTGCCAGTCCACGCCCTAGCTGATGACATAACAACGACCCGATGGCGATACCAATTGAATAGGCGGCCAAAAATAGAGCGACCACATTGGTATCACCCCCCAACACGTCTTTGGTGAAAATTGGCAACAAGATGTAATAGATGGACCCAAGGAACCAGAACCAACAGATTCCCAAGACGGAGCGAAACAGCACCCGTTTAACTGCGGCACGCTTTACAATCAAAGCCGTTTCTCGGATGAGATTGTATTGAACCTGCAGACCAGGGTTGGCGGGCTTAAGCCGAGGCATTGCCCTCGCCGCACAATAGCCCGCCAAGGCAATGGCAAGACAGCCGGCAATAACTATGGGGATCACATTCTCAAAACCAATCAACACGGTTCCGGCAATGGTCCCCGCAAGAATCGCCAAGAACGTCATCGCATTGGCAAGCCCATTGCCGCCGACCAATTCATGACTTTCAAGCAGGTCCGGCAGGACACCCCACTTTAGCGGACCAAAGAATGCCGACTGCGTGCCCATGAAAAATAGGGCGAGCAAAAGAAGAGGTAGACTCTTGAGCACAAAGCCGAATGCCGCAACGCCCATAATGCCGATCTCGCAAAGCTTGAGCCATTGAATCAAACGAGATCTGTCATAGGCATCAGCCATCTGACCAGCCAGGGCCGAAAAGAGAAAAAACGGCAGGACGAATAAGGCAGCAGAAAGAGAAACCAGGATTTCAGGTTCCATGGCCCCAATGGTCAGCCCACCATAGGTGATCAAAACCACAATCACGCTTTTGAAAAGGTTGTCGTTGAAGGCGCCAAGACCCTGAACCAAAAATAGCGGCAAGAAACGGCGTGTCTTCAGCAACGAAAACTGGTTGTGAGGAGTCATGGTCATTGTCCCTCTCGCACCAATTGGCGGGTGGCTGTTTCGATCCGCATTTCAAGCTGATGCATAAAACTGTCACGGCCGCGGCCGGGCGCGATGGGCGGCAAAAACTCGATGACAGCCTTGCCGGCCTTTTTGTGCCAAGCCCGGCCGGGCCAACGCAAACCGACATTAGTCGCGACGGGCGTGACGGGGACCGATAAATCCGTATACATATGAAAAACGCCCGGTTTGTAGGGGCCGGCCTCGCCAATGGGCACAAGACGGCCTTCCGGATAAATGAGGATGGGGCGCGACTCCTCAAAGGCTTGCCGCGCACCCTGATTCAGCCGTTCAATCTGGCGCCCACCACCGCATGCCTCTACCAGGATCACCCCCAGTTTCGGTAGAATGTGACGGAAGAACGGGTACTTCCCGAGCTCAGCGGTGGCGATAGATGCCGCGTCACGCACCAAAGACATCAGAATGATCCCGTCACACCAACTCTGATGCTTTGGTGCGATCAGGCTCGGCCGATCAGACTGCGGAATATACTGGGCGCCGCGCACTTCCACGTAAATGCCGGCAATCCTTCCCATACCCCAGACAATCGCTTTGGCCCAATAATGAACAAGGTACGAAAGAGGTGTCCGTGACGGCAAAAGCACCAAGGGCAGCGCGCAGAAAACCGTGAGCGCCGAAACGGTGTAATAGTAGATATTGAAAAGCAGAGATCGCATCTCAACGCTCCTAGCCTTCGAGCACTTTCCAAACAGCAGCGGATAGCATGTCCACACTGTCCATAAGGGGCATGGTCGTCCGGCCATAGATCTTATGGGTCGCGGTTTGCAGAACGACACCCAGCGCCATGGCAGCGAGAATTTTCACGGGCCGTGCGGGAATATCACCTTTGCGCATGGCTTCGGCGATCACCTCTTCGACCACATCCACCGGGTTAGGCGTTACGCCATCCAGGCGTAGCAATTGCTGATGCATGGTCAGTAAGTGATAAGAAAATAGGGTCCAATCCTGATCGGCCATTTCGCAGTAGCAACGCACGATCGCGTCGGCTTTCCCGCGAATGGTACTCTGCGCAGCTTGCGCCTCATCAATGGCGCGGCCCATGGATTTGTAATGATCCAGGAACAGCTCCCAGGCCAAATCGTCTTTACTCGGAAAATGACGATAGATGCCGCCCTCCGAAATATTCGCACGCTCGGCAATATCTTTGGTGGTGGTCTCCGCCACGCCCTGGGCGACAAAAAGCTCCAAGGCCGATCGGGCGATCCGGTTCTTGGTTTCCAACCCTTTGGGCATCATTGAGCTCCTTCATCTCATTCTTGAGGCCAAGAATGTGAGTGAATACTCACTTTGTCAACACAAAAATCACGTGCCTGACCTATTCATTCCGTTTCCCCTAGATTTCTGGTATTTTTTTCCAAACAGCGACACCAAAAAAGTGATTAAACACTTGTTTTTCTGTCGTCATTATTTGCCTTGAAACCTAAATACAGCTTTGGGTAGCATTGATTAACTTGGGGATTTTCAGGGAGACATACATATGTGGCAGCGGCGGCGCCTTCACGCCTGGACGGTATTCGGACTCTTCATCACCGCTTTTTTCACGGCATTGAGAGTTGAGGCAGCCACGCCCGTCGAAGCTTTTGCACGGTTACCGGTCTTTGATGACGCGGCGATTTCTCCGGATGGAAAATATGTTGCGCTAAAAACCAACATCGAGGGTAAATATTATCTCCAGATCTTCGAGATCAAAGGCAACAAACTGCAGCGCACTTACGCGAGCGACACTTCAGATCTAAATGTTCGATGGATTGAATGGGCAAGCCCGACGCGGCTAATGGTCAGCTTAGGAAAAGCGTATCGCCGTTCGGGCGTTCCGGTCACCGAAACACGTCTTTTCGCCGTCAATTACGACGGCAGCAAAATTAAAGATATGATCAAACAAAAGGAGGGTGATCTCGAACTACAAGTACAAGACCGTGTCATCGATTTCCTGTTGGACGACCCCAATCACGTGGTCATGACGTACAATCAAGACGATGTGACTCAACCCCGAGCAATGCTGGTCGATATCAACTCTGGAAAGGGAACCAAACTACAACGCGGGAAAGAAGACATTTTCAATTGGGTAACGGATCGTCAGGGCCGTGTACGGATTGGGTTTGGAAAAAAGGGCGAAAACTGGCATGCAATAATTCGCGACCACGACAATGAAAATTGGCATACCTTGGTTTCCAACAGTTATAGTTCCGACCGGTCCTTCACGATTTTCGGGTTTGATAGCGACCCAAACATTCTCTATGTCGGATCAAACCACGAGGGTGGGACAACCGCAGTTTACAGATACGACGTTAAAGCTCGTCAATATTCCAACAAGGTTTTCAGCCACCCAGATGTCGACGTTAGGAGTGTTATCTGGAACAAACAAACCTGGAAGCCTAGACGGGTAGAGTATATTTCGGATAGCGCACAATACGTCTGGTGGGAGGTATCGGCAGAATCTAGATACAGTGAGATAAAAAAGTCGCTTCCGGGCTTCAATATTAGGCTCTTAGACTACTCAATTGATGACAATATCTGGCTTATGTATGCGAGCAATACGGATAAGCCCGGTGCATACTACATCTACAATAATCGAGTACGCCGTCTGATCCCGCTAGGTCCCCAATACCCGGAACTTCAAGGCTTGAGCCTGGGAAACACATTTGCATACGGATTTCAGGCAAGTGACGGTCTGGAAATTCCAGCATTCCTAAGTTTGCCGGCCGAGTTCAGCACTCCCAACTTGGCAAATAAATTGCCGTTGGTAGTTGTTCCCTTCAGTGGTCCCGGATATCGCGATTTCTTGGCTTTCGATGCCACAAGACAGATGCTTACCAACAGAGGCTACGCTGTTCTGCAAGTTGTGCTGCGCGGGTCGCGAGGTTACGGAGCAAACTTCAAAGCCGCGGGCTTTGGCGAGTGGGGCGGCAAGATGATTGATGACGTGGTCGACGGTACGAAACATCTCGTAAATCAGGGAATCGCGGATCCCAATAGGATCTGTATTTTTGGCCGATCTTATGGTGGCTACGCAGCCTTGATGAGTACTGTTAAGACTCAAGGTCTTTACCGATGCGCTGTTGGTCTCAACGGTGTTTACAACCCAAAGAAAATGATGGGAGGCGAGTATAAATTCGTTGGCAAGAGAGACTTTGCATACTGGGAAGCCGTTATAGGCGACTATGGCGATGAAAAACTGTTTACAGAGATTTCGCCGGAGTCCAGAGCTGCGGAAATCAGAATCCCAGTTCTGTTAGCTGCCGCAGACGATGATCGCGTCGTCCGGGCGAGCCAATCGAAGAACATGGCTAACGCGCTGAAGCGGAACAAAAAGAGCGTGGAATATCTGGAGTTGGAATCCGGCGGCCATAGCCTGACGACAAGTGAAAGCCGCATTCCCTTCTTTGAAGCCTTAGACGACTTTCTGGCCAAACACCTTAAGTAAGCGAGTGGTCATGCAATGTTGACGTCGCCCATCGAGGCTGTGACAGTCTCTCTCAACATTGGGAGAGGGCCGCATGGACAGACGCAATCTGCTGAAAACGCTCGGGGCGACCGGTGCCGCAAGTGCCGGTATCTATGGCTTGGAGACAACAAAAGGTCTGAGCGGAACGGCTCGTGCCGCGATTGATTTGAATGCACCGAAAGATCTGCTGGAGGCTCTGGTTAAACTGTCGGGCAGCCTTGATGAGCGACTGACGATTTGGTGGCAAGACGGGATTCGCTATGGCGTGATCGACGGAAAGTCGACGCCTTTCTGCGGCTTTCAAATCGGCCTGTTCAACATGCACAGCAAGATGGCAGATGACGCCTATCGTGTGACGCAGTTTGAATTGACCTACTATACAGACCTCAACACCGGCAAATTGCTCCGCGAGTTTGAAAACCCTTTTACCGGCAAAACCAATCGGCTCCTACACGTACGCATGGGGCCCCTCATCCGTACACAAACGATTGAAGGGCTTTTGCCCGATGAAGGTGAACGGGCGGCAGTCAAAGAGCTGGATACCCAAGTCGGCCCGATCACGGTCCACGATGGTGACGTCTGGATTCCGACCGGTGTGTCGGCAATGATTCAGTTTCCCTTCCCCAATGCGCCGACATTGCCCCTTAACCAGTATCAAACATTCCAGGGACGCCTTGAACATTTGGAAGATCCGGAGATTGTTTCGGCGCCGGCGCAGTTGCAGTTTCAGAACGTGATCTTTTGGGAGCCCTGGCTGCAAATGAATGATTATCCGGGTCATTCCATGGGCCGGGCCTGGGGACGCAAGTTAATGTCTGTGGATGATCTGCCGGAGAGCTACTTAGCCATGGCACGTGAGATCAATCCCGATATGATCGAAGATCCATTTACGCTTTTGAAGGACCGCGCCGCGAAAGCCGATGCAGAACTCTAATTGTTCAATATGACGCCGTAGAGAAACTTGCCGAGTAAAGTGATCACACAAATGCCGATCAGATTGAGGTAAAAACCCGCCCGGGCCATTTGCGGTACACTGATGAGGCCAGAGCCGAACACGACAGCGTTGGGCGGCGTTGCGACTGGAAGCATAAAGGCACATGAAGCGGCCACAACCATCGGCGCCAGCAATTCGATCGGCGCCATGCCGAGCTCACTTGCCACGGCGCCGATGACGGGGAGAAACGCCGCAGTTGTTGCTGTGTTACTGGTCAGCTCCGTCAAAAAAACAACCAACGCCACAATACCGCCGATCAATAGAAGCGTCGGCGCCGTCCCCAGGACACCCAACCCTTCGCCCAACCAGACCGCCAGGCCGGTTGTGCTGATGGCCGCCGCCAAGCTCAAGCCGCCGCCAAACAAGATCAAGGCATCAAAAGGCGTTCGGCGTGCCCAATCCCAATTCAACAGAAAGTCGCGCTTGCGCCAATCGGCCGGGATAACGAACATCGCGATGGCACCGGCCATGGCAATACCGCCATCGGACAGAAAGCTCAGACCGAAAGTGTTCTGCAATGTGGGGCGCAAAACCCACAAGCTCGCGGTACACAAAAACACGATGCCGACGCGGATCTCTTGTTTAGACATCGGGCCGAGGGCGTTCTTCTGTTCCGCGATGGTTGCCAGGACTTCCGGCTTGGTGTGAACGGCCGAGCCCAAATTTCTACGGCACAGCATGAACCAGGTCGCGGGAAGCAAAATAAGAACCGTCGGAATGCCGACCAGAAGCCACTGAGCAAAGCCGATTTCAATATCGTAGGTCTGCTTCATAAAACCGGCAAAGAGGGCGTTGGGTGCCGTGCCCACAAGCGTTCCCATGCCGCCGATCGACGCGGCATAGGCCAAGCCCAGAAGCAGGGTTAAGCCAAAGCCTTTTGAGATTTTTGGATCCTCCGCCATGAGGGGAATGATCGAGATAGCAATCGGCAACATCATGATGGTGGTCGCCGTATTGGTGATCCACATACTCAAAAACGCTGCCGCGATCATAAAGCCGGCCACCAAACGTCTTGGATGATCCGCGACACGGGTCAGGATGATCAAAGCCACCCGCCGGTGTAGGCCCCAGCGTTCGACCGCCAAGGCGATCAAAAAGCCGCCGAAAAAGAGGTAGATCAGCGGATTGGCGTAAGGTGCCGTCGCCTCGCCGATCGGCATGACACCCAAAAGCGGAAAAGCCACAATCGGCAGCAGGGCCGTTACCGCGACGGGAACGGCCTCGCCGGCCCACCAAATGGCCATCCAAACAGCAATCGCAGCCACCCGCCAAGCCGGGAGCTCAAGACCAGCCGGAGGCGGCAGAAAGAATAGGAGCAATGCCAATAATGGCCCGGCAATCAGCGCAATATCATGGTGCCGCCGCCCAAGAATATCTTCCGATCCGACGCCCTTTTGATCGGATTTTCCTATCTTTAAGTCAGACAAACCGCTTGGCCCCCGAGCCTGATGAACCGCAAACCCCTTATATATAAATCGTTGGACGCGTCACCCAATTTTGCGTCAAAACCGTGAACCGACGGATATGGACGGCCGTATTTATACCGTTGATCGGCGGCCAGAACCCGCTAAACCTCCACCTCACGCGGCGTGATTTCGCCGGGGATGGTTTAGCCAACGACGTTGGCCGTATTTTTAAATGATTTGGGGCGTGGCGCTGGAGCGAACACGCCGGACGGGGGAATTCGATCGGGACGCTCGCAGCACCCTTCTGAATTCCGGGAGAGGACATATGACACCCAATCGCGACGGACTGAAGGCTGGTCCTATTTGGTTGCAACCAGGCATTTCTTACCTGAACTTTGCGACCTTTTTATATGCCTCTCTGGTCACCATCGCGACGGTGGTGTTTGTCAATATCTCCCAGCCTTACATCCTGGTCGAAAATTTGGGGATCGAGCCCGGCCAAGAAGGCACGCTGACAGGTCAGCTCCTCGTTTTCAGTGAGCTCGTCGTCATGCTGAGTATCGGCCTGGTCGGCATCATGGCCGACCGGATCGGCCGGAAACAGATCTTTGCCTTGGGGCTAATCCTTTTCGGCATCACTTATCTTCTCTATCCCACAGTCGAGAGCACGTGGCAGCTTTTTGCCTATCGTTTGTTCTATGCGTTGGGCGTCGCCTGTGCCACCGGCATGCTGGGCACAGTCACTAACGATTACCCCCAAGAAATTTCGCGCGGCAAGCTGATCGCGATCTCAGGCGTGCTGCTCGGTATCGGCGCCGTCTCGACCAAGCTGGTGATCGGCGGTGTGCCTGTTTCCCTCGTCGAGGGAGGCATTGATTCCGAAACCGCTTGGAAATACACACATTGGATCGTTGCCGGCATTTGTTTCATCTCGGCCACCATACTGGCTTTGGGCTTGAAGGGCGGCACGCCGGTTAAAAGAGAAAAGCGGATCCCGATCAAGCAACTTTTCATTCGCGGTTTCAGCGAAGCCAAAAAGCCGCGGACGGCATATGCTTATGGGTCGGCATTCGTGGCACGAAGCGACCTTGTGATCATCGGCACCTTCACACTTCTTTGGGCGTCTTCTGCAGGCCGCGAAATGGGCCTCAGCCAGGCTGAAGCGCTTGCACGCGGCGGCATGTTATTCGGCATCACCCAAATGGCCGGGCTGGTCTGGGCCCCATTCATGGGCGCCATTCTCGACCGGTTTAATCGTGTGGCCTGTCTTGCCTTTGGCGCCTTTATTTCGTGTATCGGTTCCGTCTTGTTGATTCTGGTTTCCGATCCCTTCAACAATGCTTATCTGCCGATCTTCATGCTTATGGGCATTGGTCAAATCAGCTGCTTCTTCTCCTCGCAAGCTCTGATCGGACAGGAAGCGCCCGTCGAGGCGCGCGGCGCGGTGATCGGTGCATTCGGATTTTGCGGCGCGCTCGGCATTTTGTTCTTCACGGGCACCGGCGGCATTCTGTTTGATATTTGGACTTATGCAGGGCCATTTGTTTTCGTCGGCGCAGCCACAGGCATTCTCGTCCCATGGGGAATCATCCTTTATCTTAGAAATCCAGGTGAGTCCCCACGTCAGCCCATTAAAGACGCAACCATCGTGATCACAGGCAGCACGCGTGGGATCGGACTGGGCATGGCCAAAGAATTCCTGCGCCGCGGCAACCGTGTGATCATCAGTGGACGGACGGATGAGAACATGAAAGAAGCACTAGCGGAATTGAAACCCATCGCCGGCGCTGACGCTGTCCACGGTATCGCTTGTAATGTTTCTAGCGCCAAGGAAGTCCAATCACTCTGGGATCAGGCTCAGGAGCGGTTTGAAACCATCGATATTTGGATCAACAATGCGGGCATTGTGAACAACAAAGCACCCATTGAAGATCTTGCCTTGGAAGAACTGCCCAATGTGGTCAATACCAATCTGCTGGGCGTCATGTACGGCAGCCGTGTGGCCATCGCGGGCATGCGCAAACAGGGTAGCGGACACATCTATAACTTCGAAGGCTTCGGCAGTGACGGCATGACCATGGCCGGCATGGGCGTTTATGGCAGCACCAAACGCGCTGTCACCTATCTCACCAAGGCCCTCGGTAAGGAGCTGAAGGACACGTCCGTGACCATCAGCACCATCAACCCGGGGATTGTTTATACGGACCTCGGACTGGCGGAGGCCCGCAAAGTGCCGGCAGAACGCCGCGCCCGGGCCTTGCGCATCTTCAATACGTTTGGAGATAAGGTTGAAGACGTCAGCCCCAATCTGGTTGCGCGGATTTTGCAAAATCGCAAAGGCAATGCCAGCATCAACTGGATGACGAAGCCGAAAATGCTGTGGCGGATGATCAAATCGCTTTTCGTGAAGCGCGATGCGCTTTCCGAAATGGGGATCAATTAACTTCGGCTCGGCAAAAGACCGGAAAGAGCCTGGGCAATTCTCGCCGTCAGGGGAATCGCGCTGGCGGATTTTCGTCTTTCTTGCCGGCGGATGCGCCACATCAGAGCAGCCGGTGTGACCACCAACGTCAGCATGGTTGAGAAAATCAAGCCGAAGATCACGGTCACGGACAATTGCTGCCACCACAATGTCGCGGGCGATCCGAATGCCACCTCTCGCGCAAAAAAATCGACCGACAGCGTTAAGGCCATTGGGACCAAACCCAAACAAGTCGTAGCGGTCGTGAGAAAAACCGGGCGGAGGCGCTGCGCTCCCGTTTGAATGATGGCGTCGAGGGCGGTTGGCGCCGTCTTCAATAGACGATTAAACGTATCGATGAGCACAATGTTGTTGTTGACGACAATCCCCGCAAGGGCAATGAGCCCTAACCCAGACATGACAATCACAAATGGCTGGCCTGTGAGCAGATAACCGATAAGCACGCCGGTGGTCGACAAAATCACGGAACTCAAGATCAACAAGACCGCATAAAAACTGTTGAATTGGATCAGAAGAATGGCGCCCATTAAAAACAGCGCGAGAGCCATAGCGCCGAGTAAAAAAGATCCGCTTTCTTCCTGGGCTTCGTCTTCGCCGCGAAAGGCGATGCGCACACGGGGATCCAACGGGTTCTCCGCCAGCCATTCTTTGAAGAGATTAAGCTGACTGGTCACGGAGACACCGTCTTCGACGCTGACCTGAACTTCCGCATCGACGTTAAGCACACGGCGCCGATCCACGCGCAAGACCTCCGTCTCTTGCTGTTGTGCTTGACGAGAGATGAAGCCGCCAATGGGAACCAGCCCGCTGCTCGTGCGAATACGCAATTCCTGCAGGGCCGTCATCGATCTTTCATCGCCCGGAAACCGAACAAGGATATCCACTTCATCTTCACTGTCGTCAGGCCGGAACGTGCCCAACTTGACTCCGTTCGTGATCAAACGAACCGCATTGCCGATGGAGACCAAGTCCGCTCCAAAGCGCGCCGCCTCTCCGCGATCAACGTCCATGCGCCACTCAATGCCGGGGAGCGGCCGGGAATCGCCAATGTTGATGACGTGATCGATCGACGCCAGACCGCGCCTCACATGAAGGACGCCCTCCAACAGGGGACCGGGCAGGGGTGAGGTGAGCTCGATCTGAATGGGCTTGCCGGGAACGGGTGAGACGGACGGCCGTTCCAACTCCACACGAACGCCGGGGACGGTGCCGGAGACTCGCATCAAATCCGGGTAGATTTGCACCGACGACCGTCGTTCCGCCCAAGGTTTGAACCAAAACTTGATACGCCCGATCACATCACCTTCTACGCCATCCTGGACATTGCCGCTGCGCGTGACGATAGAGTCAAAGTCATCAAGCCCAATTTCTTTCTGGATCTGAGCCTCTACTTCGGCAACCAACCGGTCTTTTTCCTCCATGGAAAGATTACCAAGCGCGCGAACCACGAGCGTGCCCCACCGACCTTCACTTGCCGGAAAGAAACGCACGCCGTTATTGAAGACGGAGTATACCGCGCCGACGACGACCAGCATGGCGCACGTCAACAAAATCACCTTCCCCGGATGATACAGTGCGCGTTCAAGAATATGCACATAGGTTCTGGTGAAACCGCGCAGCTGTGTCCGATCGAACGTCTCGGCACCACTCAAACCTGCCAATGACTGAGACATGGCGCCACTTGCCCGGCCGAAAAACCCGCCGACGGCAGGCAAAAAAATCAGAGCGACGATCAAGGCGCCCATCAGCACACAGATCAGTGTGAGCGGCAAAAACCCAAGCGTCTGGCCGACCACGCCGGGCCAAAACAGGATGGGGAAGAAGGCCGCTATCGTGGTCGCCGTAGAGGAAATAATCGGCCACGCCATCCGCTGGGCCGACAAAACGTAAGCTTCCGAGGGATTCAATCCCTCCGCCATTTTACGATCGGCATATTCCACGATGATAATGCCACCATCCACCAACATGCCGACGGCAATGATCATGCCGAACATGACGACAATCGAAATAGTGATGCCCATTGTATAAAGACACAAAATGCCGATCAGAAATGATGCGGGAATAGACACGCCCACCAGCAAACCCGACCGCACCCCCAATGCCGCGATAATCAGCGCCATCACCAAAAACACCGCCAATAAGACACTATTCTGCAAGGTGTTGAATTGGCTCAAGATGTTCCGCGACGTCTCATGAATAACCATTGTTGAGATAGAGGCCGGCAATTGCTCATCAAACCGTTCCATGAGTGTGCGGACAGCCTGGTTGAGCCCTATCACATTGACCCCAGTGCGCCGAATGATCTCCAGATTGACGCCACGCTTGCCATTGATCCGCACAATGCTGGTCGGATCCTTGAATGTACGGCGTACCGTCGCAATATCGGACAGCTTGACGACCGCGTCGCCCACGGCTTTGACCGGCAAATTAAGAATGTCGTCAATAGACTCAAACAGGCCCGGCACGGAGACATTGAAACTGCCTTGGCCTGTATCCAACTGGCCTGCAGCGACCAGGCGATTGGACCTTTGAAACACGTTCGAGAGATCGTCCGTCGTGATTTCGTAGCTTTGCAAACGGGCCGGATCGATGACGATCTCCACAACCTCATCCCGCATGCCGTAAACATTCACGGAGAGCACGCCAGAGACCAATTGGATCTCGTCTTTCAATGCTTGGGCATGGCGCAATAGGATGCGCTCTTCGACATCGCCCAACAGGGCCACCGTCATAATCGGATAAATCGTCGGATTAATTTCCGTAATGACCGGCTCTTCAATCTCCGACGGCATTTTAGGCCGGGCCGCATCAATCTGATCGCGCACATCGCGATTGGCATTCTCAATCAGGATCCAAGGCTCAAACTCCAATTGCAGACTGACGCCGCCGCGATACGCGTTTGCCGTAATCCTTTTAAGACCCTCTAACTCCGCAAACGTTTCCTCAAGTGGCCGGATAATCAGACGCTCTCCATCGGCGGGCGATACGCCCTCCAAAATAATTTGCACATTCAAGGTGGGAGATGGGATTTCCGGGTCTGCTTCTTTCGGGATCTCAATATAAGCCACGATTCCTGCAAAGAGCAGGAAGCAGAGTGCACTTAAAACCGTGCGCGATCGGCTCAATATATTGGCAAGAAACTGATCCATGGACCGACTATGCCCAGTCCATTCGAGGGGTCACGCCTTTTCTGACGGCAGTTCACCTAGCGTTTCCGGCAATTCTAGGCCGTCTTGCGGGTTAGCCCATCTTCAGGTGCGAGTTCATCAGCGGGCGTAGCCAACACTTCCGTCAGGGCCGGAACGGGCTGAACGGTGTCTTGCACGTCCTCACTCGCACCCAAACCCAAGACGCCTGCCTTCACGATCTTGCGGCGCTTCAACATCAGGGCGCAAGGCGTGAACACCAGGGTCAAGATGGTGGCAAAGGAGAGGCCCGACACAATGGTCATGGCAAGGGTGCCCCACCATAGATTTGCCGGCGCGCCCACGGAGACCGTGCGACCGAAGAAATCAATTGAGACCATGCACGCCATGGGAAACAGGCCCAGCGCGGTCGTGCCTGTGGTCAACAGGACCGGCCGCAATCGCTGCAAGCCGGTTTGCATGACCGCCTCACGTACATCACCATATTGCTTCAGCAGCCTTTCATAGGTGTCGATGAGCACAATATTGTTGTTCACGATGATGCCCGCCAAAGCGATGACACCAATGCCGGACATCACAATGCTGAAGGGCAGGCCGGTGATCAAATGCCCGAGCAGAACGCCAATGGTCGACAAAATAACGGAGCTCAGGATCAACGCCACGCTGTAAAGACTGTTGAATTGCAGCAGCAAAATAATAGCCATGAGCAGCAATGCGACACCGAATGCCCAGCCTAAGAAATTACCGCTTTCCTCTTCGTCTGCTTGTTGCCCCTCAAAGGTGAGTGTGACGTCTCCATCCACAGGGTTTTCGGCCAACCAGGTTTTCAATTCCGCCACTTTCTGATTGGGCAAAACGCCGTCGGCCACGTTGGCTGCAACGGACAATACGCGACGTCCATCTTCCCGCTTAATCTCAGTGCTTTGCGGCAACGCAGTGCGCTCAACAAAATTGCTGATCGGCACCAGTCCATTTTGCGTCTGCACCATAAGCTCGTCGAGCTGCGTGGCAGACCGAAATTCCTCAGGATAGCGCACCAAAATATCGATTTCGGTTTCACTGTCATCAGGGCGGTACTTGCCGAGCCGCGCACCATTGGTCACCAACCGAACAGCATTGCCAATAGTCGACAAATCAGCACCGTAACGGGCCGCTTGGGAACGATCGACATCCAAGCGCCACTCAATCCCTGGAAGCGGCCGGCTATCCTCCAGATCGCGCGTTCCACCGATAGTCTCAATGCCTTTGCGCACGTGATCAACCGCATCACTCAACTTGGACATGGAAACAGCGGTCAATTCGATATCGATGGGCTTGCCGTCACTCGGTCCCGTGTGTCGGGCCTGTACTTCAGCATTAATTCCAGGAATATTTTTGATACGCTGCCGAGCGTCGGCAATAATCTCTTGAGAGCTTCGGCGATCTTCCCAATTCATCAATTCAAGTGATACTTGGCCGATGACATCCGGAGCGGAATCACCGCCGCGCACCCCAGTTCTTGCATAAATCGTCCGGACACCATCTAAACCGATGATCCGGTCCTCGACCTGCCGGATTAATCCACCTTGTTCGTCGACAGACAAATTACCCCTGGCCTGCACCAAGAGAGTCAATCTCTCCGGCTCTTCTGCAGGGAAGAAAGCAATCCCGTTCCCGGCGACCGCATAAAGCCCAACTGATGCCAGCAGGCCGGTGAAGGTGCCCGCCACGATCTTGCCCGGCCGCGCCAGCGCCCATTGCAAGAAACGGCCGTAGATCAGCGTAAGCCGGTCCGGTTGAACAGCCTGACCGATCGAGTCCGTCAAGGAGGCGCGACTCTTGTCAGGCGCGCCGATCAGCCCGCCCAATGTCGGCACAAAAATCAGCGCCATGACCAGCGAACCAATCAAGATACAAATCAACGTGATAGGCAAAAAACCCATCAATTGCCCGGTCAGACCCGGCCAGAAAAGGAGCGGGAAAAACGCGGCGACAGTGGTGCCGGTGGACGAAATAATCGGCCACGACATGCGCCGCGCCGCCAACAGATAAGCCTCGCGCCGCTCAAGGCCTTCGACCATTTTGCGATCCGCATATTCGGTGACCACGATGGCCCCGTCCACCAAGATGCCCACCGCGATAATCAACCCGAACATCACCACCACATTGATGGTGAGACCCAGCGTTGAAATCATCAAAATGCCGCCAAGGAAGGCACCCGGAATGGCTAGGCCCACCAACAAACCGGAGCGCACGCCAAGAGCGGCGACCACGACGGCCATCACCAAGAAGACAGCCAGCAGAACGCTGTTTTGCAACGACAGTATACGCTCGCCGATCTGCAGCGACTGATCTTGAATGACTTGCGCCCGAACCGAAGCCGGCCACGTGGTGCTCATCTCCGCCAACATGGCTCGGGCCTGTTTTGACGTCTCGAGCAGATTTGCGCCCGCCCGCTTGTTCACTTCAATGGCGATTGCCGGTTTTCCGTCAACTCTGACCAACGACGTGGGATCTTTAAAGGTCCTGCGAATTTTTGCCACATCGCCGACGGTGACTACCGCATTGCCGTTTGTTTTGATCGGCAATCCGAGGATGTCATCAACAGTTTCAAACAGGCCGGGCACAGAAACCGAAAAGGCGCCCTGACCCGTATCAAGCTTCCCGGCAGCGACAAGGCGATTTTCGCTGTTGAACACGCGCGCAAGATCATCACTGTTGAGCCGATAACTCTGTGCACGGACTGGATCGATGGTGACCTCGACAACTTCTTCTCGGATGCCGGTAATCTCCACATCGAGAACGCCAGGCAAGGTGGAAACACGATCGCGGTAGGCGCGGGCATATTTGCTCATGACGCGCTCTTGCGCATCGCCCGTCATGGCCACAAGAACAACCGGGAACCAAGACAAATCAATTTCTGAAATCTGGGGCTCTTCGATGTCCGCAGGCATTTCCGCCCGAGCCCGATCGATTTTGTCCCGCACATCTTGGACGGCCTTATCCAAATCCGCGCCGGGACCATATTCCAAAATGAGCGTTGCGCGGCCTTCAGAGGCTGTGGCGCTGATACCCTTCAGACCGTCCAAATCATTGAGCTGCTCTTCCGCCGGCCGGACCAATAGACGTTCGGCATCAACCGGCGAAACACCGTCAAGCACCAGGCCCACCTGGACCAGCGGCAACTGAAGATCGGGCTCCGCCTCTTTGGGAATATTCATATAGGCAGAGGCGCCGGCGATAATCAAAATGAAGAAAAGACAGAGCGTGGTGAGGGCCCGATCCATAAAGAATGAAATCACCGCATTCATCTGATTTCCCTCAAATGCCTAAAATTTAAGGCTTTTTGCGCTCAAGACCGCCAAACCGACATTGGGTCGGGCCATCTGTTTTCCCAGTCCTCAGCCTTTGATACGGGCATGGCCGAGCCCGAGATCAGCAAAGACCCCTCAAATTATGGGCTTATGCCGGCTAGGTTCACTGGGTGGCAAGGGTATGGGTCAGCTGGACCCGGCGTCATTATTGACATAAACGCGCTCGACGCGCTCATTCTCCGCCACAAAATCTTGGCCGACCGTGATCAGATCGATCTCTTCGGGCAGCCCGGCAATCCAGGTCCCTTCGGGCCCTTCATCCAAAATCATCACCGGGTAAAAGCGCACCCGGCTCTCGTCGTCGACCACTTTGACGCCGATTTCACCCGCATCGGACAAGGTCAAGACCGACGGCGATACCAAATGACCCTTTTTGGCGCCGGTCGACAGACGGATTGTCGCCGTCAGACCGCCAATGACGGCGCCATCCGTGTTGGGCGCTTGTAATTCAATTTCAAAGGTGCGCGTTTCGGGATCCGCCGATGAAGAGCGGAACGCCAGAACAGCTTCCAAGACTCGACCGTCAACGAGACCGATTTCGGCAGGCATCCCGACCTCAATATCGTTGATATTGCTTTCGGACACTTGACCGACAATCTTGATCGGGTCCAATTCAACCACATGGGCCACCGCCTGACCCACCTCGACGAAGTCGCCGGCCTCAACCCGGCGCGCATCCAGAACGCCGTTAAACGGCGCTTTGATAATCAGATTGTCCGCATCGATCTGGCGCAGTTGCAATTCAGCTTCCGCTGATTTCAGATTGGATGTCGCCTCGGTCAATCGGATGCGGCTATTGATACCCTTTTGGGTTAGGGATTTTGCTGCATCAAATTCAGCCTGGCGTAATTCGAGCGCTGCTTGGGCTTTTTCCAGCTGGGCCAAGCGGCCGTTATCCGCAATGACAAAAAGCGCTTCACCTTGTTCAATAGCGGACCCACGATCTTTGGTTGCTTCGACAATCGGTCCGCGCACTTCGGCTTTAACGTCGACGGCGCGATTGGGGCGCGTCTCCCCCTGGACAATCACTTTGCTATTCACCGGCGCCGCCACCAATCGAGCGACGCGGGCCTGGGTCAATTGCGGCGCTTCTTGCTCCACTGTCGCCGCGGCCGATTCCTCCGGCGCCTCTTCGCCGCCAAATTGGCCGCTTAAAATCCACAAGAAAGCCAAGCCGACAATCGTCAGTGATATGATGTAAGATCGACGCATAAAAACGTTGTCCCTCTTGACCAACTACCCAAAAAACAAATTCCGACGTTTGGGCCGATTTGGGTTCGACTTTGATGCCCAACCAGCGCCCCTCGGTCTCACAAAAAAGTGTTGTCTTAGAATCTCATTCGAAATTACGGCATCTAGCCGCTGTGAGATCATAATGGAGCAGCTTAAGCGCAGGTTAAGTCTGTATCATATGATATTTCGGCCCTTTTCTGCGAGGCAATCGTTAACATAAAGCCATGCATTCGGGCCGATAATGCAGACCTGATAATCACCAAAGTACCGATTGAATGAACCGCGTTTTAGAAGCCGTTATTACCAAATCGAGAATTGTCATGAGCACCCTCGTCTTCTTGCTGGCAGCGGGTGCGATTGCCTATGTGCAGATTCCTAAAGAATCTGAACCTGAAGTCAAAATGCCGTTCGTCTTTATCAACGTTATTTTGGACGGCGTGTCGCCGGTTGACTCAGAGCGTTTATTGGTACGCCCCCTCGAAGAGCAGCTAAAGAATCTGGAAGGTGTCTTCGAATTAACGGCGAAAGCCTTTCAAGGCGGTGCAAGCGTCACATTAGAATTCGAACCGACCATCAATATCGACTTCGCCTTGCAAGAGGTCCGCAACAAAGTTGATATGGCTCGCCCCGAAATGCCTTCGGAAATGGAAGAGCCCAGCATCTCCGAAATCGACATCTCCGCCTTCCCGATGATGGTCGTGGCCTTGTCCGGCGATCTACAGGAACGCACATTGCTGCGATATGCCCAAGACCTTCGGGAGGACGCTAAGCTGATCCCCGGTGTTTTGGATGCCACGGTAACCGGCGCGCGCGATGAAATTGTCGAAATCGTTATCGATCCAGCGAAAGTTGAAAGTTATCAGCTGAATACTGATGATTTGGCCAACGTCTTTTCGCGCGGCAATCGGTTGGTTGCTGCGGGCAAACTGGATACCGGTCAAGGCGCATTTTCAATTTCTGTCCCTGGATTGTTTGAAACCGCAACAGATATCTTTGAGATGCCGGTCAAGGCAACCCGCGATGCCGTCGTGCGGGTCAAAGACATTGCAGATATTCGCCGGACATTTAAAGACCCCGATACTTTCGTACGGGTCAATGGACAAAGAGCGATCTCCGTTGAGATCACCAAACGCGGCGGCGCAAACAGCCTTTCAACCTCGGAATCTGTCCGGACACTGATTGAGCGCGAGAAGGTGAACTGGCCGAGCGGCCTCACCGTCAGCGTCACCCAGGATCGATCAAAGAATGTTCGCGAACAAATTGGTGGACTCCAAAACAGTGTTGTACTCGCGGTTTTCCTTGTCATGGCTGCCGTGGTCGCAGCACTTGGATTACGTTCCGGTCTGATCGTCGGCGTCGCCATTCCGGGCTCATTTCTGACGGGCATCTTGTTCCTCTATTTGATGGATTACACCATCAACAATGTGGTGATGTTCGGCCTCATTCTATCGGTCGGCATCTTGGTCGATGGCGCCCTGGTGGTCGTGGAATATGCCGACCGAAAAATGGCGGAAGGGATTGATCGAAGCAGGGCATATGTAATGGCGGCCCAGCGCATGGCCTGGCCGATCATATCGTCCACGGCGACCACGATTGCTGCTTTCATTCCGCTTTTGTTATGGCCGGGCTTTATGGGTCAGATGATGGGTTATATGCCCATTACGCTGATTTGCGTTTTGTGCGGTTCGCTCGTCATGGCGCTGGTTTTCGTGCCCAGTCTCGGCGGATTGGTCGGACGGCCCAGCGAATCTGACTCCGAAATGATGCAGGCACTGAGCGGCGGAGAGAAGACGGATTATTCCAAACTGCGCGGTCCGACCAAAACGTATGTTCATATCCTCAGCAGAGCTTTGGACAATCCGGGCAAAGTGGTTTCGGGAACGGTCTTGTTTCTGATCACCGTTGCGATGGTTTACTTCGCCACACTTTCCAGCCCGAGTTTCTTTCCTGAAGGCCGCGCCGAGCGCGCCAATATTGTGGTCCATGCCAGAGGCAATCTGGCCGTGGAAGAAAAGGACGCGCTCATAAGAGAAGTAGAGTCTCGTATATTGGCCATGGACGATTTCAAAGACGTCTATACGAAGACCGGTTCCCAAGGCAATTCGGCGGATGACGTGATCGGTCAAATCACTCTGATCTTCGGCGATTGGCGCACGTCTCGGGATCCGATTGAGATTCTGAATGAGATTCTAGAGTCGACTAGTGGCATTCCGGGCATCCAAGTGGCGTACGCCGCAGAGCGGCATGGCTTCAGAAGCTCAAAACCCGTCGAAATCGAGTTATCTTCCAACATTCCGACGGCCTTGAACAAAGCCACGGATGATGTGTTGACCGCCATGGATGGCATCGGCGGCTTTATCAATATTGAGGACAACCGGCCTTTGCCGGGAATCGAATGGAAGCTGGAAGTCGATCGCGCACAAGCCGCAAGATTTGGCGCCGATTTGAGTTCGGTGGGAAGCGCGGTGCGCTTGGTCACCAATGGTGTGCGCCTCGGCACATTCCGGCCGGACGATAGCGAGGAGGAAGTGGATATTCTTGTCCGTTTTCCGACGGAACTCAGATCCTTAAGTCAAATGGACACACTTAGAATTCAGACAACCAAGGGCAAGGTGCCGATCAGTAACTTTGTGGAACGGGTGCCGGTCCAACAGGACACGGAGTTGTCTCGCACAGACGGCCGGCGGATCATGACTATTCAGGCGGATGTAATTGATCAAGACCCGCTGACCGGCGAGGAAGTCGTCCCCAGGGCAAAGGTCAATGAAATTCGCGATTGGATGGCGCAAAACCCCATTGACCCCAGGGTTCGCGTCATATTCAAAGGCGATGAAGCCGAAAGCGAAGCCAATTCAAATTTCTTGGTCGTCTCGTTTATGATCGGCATGTTCTTGATGGGCATTATTCTGCTCATTCAATTCAACAGCTTTTATAATGTGCTTTTGATCCTAAGCTCTGTGATCCTGTCCACCATGGGCGTTATTTTGGGCTATCTCATCTCTGGCCAAACCTTCAACATTGTCATGTCCGGAATCGGCCTGATCGCTCTGGCAGGAATCGTCGTGAACAACAATATCGTCTTGATCGACACTTTTGACCGGCTCAAGAAAGTCTCTTCCAGTGCGAAGGAGGCGATCCTTCATACCGGTGCACAACGGCTCCGGCCGGTCTTCCTCACAACGATTACAACGGTTCTCGGACTTGTGCCGATGGCCTATGCATTCTCCATCGACTTTGTGACGCGGGAGATTTCTGTCGGCGCTCCGTCGACGGCCTGGTGGCAACCATTGGCCATGACCATCATCTTTGGCCTCTTATTTGCGACCATTCTCACCCTCATCGTCACGCCGGCCGCTCTCATGATCAAGGCCCGCAGGCAGGAGCGCAAGGCAGAGAAACGGAACACGAAGCCGCCAATCTCCTTTGGAACGCAAGCCCCAGCCGAATAGTCCCAAAACCGTTTCAAGAACAGAACACCATCGGAAAACTGAATATGCTAGAGATTTACGGTCTCAAAAACTGCGATACTTGCCGCAAAGCCTTGAAGTGGCTCGAACAGAAGGGCATTGACCATCAATTCCACGATCTGAAATCAACCAAGCTGAGCCAACAGAAAATTTCCGCTTGGCTCGAATATGTGCCGGCTGACACATTGATCAATCGCCGCGGCACAACCTGGCGCAAGTTACCTGAAGAAGACAAAACAGACCTGACGAAGAAGTCTGCCTGCACACTTGCGGTCGCACACCCATCACTCTTAAAGCGTCCGGTATTTGTAACCGCAGACGAGGTATTTGTTGGCTTCGGAACCGAGCAACAAAATCTCTTGCTCAAACTTTGACTCAACTGCACCCCGGCTTGCAATGCACGTTGTCAGATGGGGTCCTTATCGCCTAAAGTGCCGCAAACAAAGGCGGCGAAATGACCCCCATTCCAAAAAAAGCATGGCCGACAATTGTTGTGTTTGTGGGCCCAGCTTTGTTGCTTTTCATACTATTCGACTGGATGAACGCAGCCGCGCTCGTCGGAATCATCGCAACCCTTGTTGCCTTGGCCTATTGGAGTGCACAGCAGGAGAAGAACGAAGGCATCGTTATCCCTGCAAAGCCGAAGACGCGGGCGAAACAATCCAGTCTTCGCCAAGAGGCCATTCTCAGCGCATTTCGAAATTTTCCAAATCCAATCATCTGGCTTGATTCGAATGGCAGCATTTCGCTTGCCAACGAAGCCGCTGTTCAACATTTTGGTGAAAGTCTATCGGACCGCCACATCACCTCGGTTCTGAGAGCGCCATCAGTCATAGAAGCTATCAACAACGTGCTAGCCGGCGGCAACCCGGAACGGGTGGCCTACACAGAGCCGGTCCCCGTTGAGCGGCATTTCGAAGCCCTGGTTTCGCCGATCAATGTCTCACCAAAACTAGCGGGCGCCCCGGGAGACGCAACGACCAGCGCCCTACTCGTCTTACAAGACTTCACAGCGATCAAAAGAACGGATCAAATGCGTGCGGACTTTGTCGCCAATTCGTCTCACGAATTGCGCACACCCTTAGCGTCCCTCAACGGATTCATTGAGACGCTTCGCGGCCCTGCACGGGACGACCCCGACGCACGTGACAAATTTTTGTCCATTATGGAAGAGCAAGCAGCCCGAATGGGGCGCCTCATCGACGACTTGCTTTCACTGGGGCGCATTGAACTGAACGAACATGTGTCGCCGGACGACCCCGTCAACCTCTTAAAAGTAACAGAAGAGGTCGTCAGCGCAACCAAGCCACAAGCTCAAAAGAAGGGTATGGATGTTTCCATTAAACTGTCAGACGACCTAGCAGCAGAAGCGAATACGCATGCGGTACCCATGGTGCCCGGCGATCGCGACGAACTCTATCAGGTCCTGCAGAATCTGGTGGATAACGCGATCAAATACGGCAAATCTGATGGCCACGTTGCCGTCGAAATCAAAACTCAAACCGACGAGGCGTCCGACGAACCGCAGATCGCCGTTTCAGTGATTGACGACGGAGAGGGAATTCCGAGGGAACACCTACCCAGACTGACCGAAAGGTTTTATCGGGTCGATGTCCAGCGAAGCCGCGACACAGGTGGTACGGGCCTCGGGCTCGCGATCGTTAAACATATCGTCAATCGCCACCGGGGCCGGCTCACGATTGAAAGTGAAGTGGGTCAGGGCAGCAATTTTACCGTTGCGCTGCCGATATTGAGCACAGAATCCCAGGATTCCCAGGCCACGGACGCCGTCATCAAAATGCAATAAAAGTGTCGTAACACTTGGCCGCCCAAGCAAGGCGGTGCATGATCATCCGTTCAGAAACCGACCTTAGCGATTGAGTTGAGAACGATGTCAAATTTGGAAATCAGTCCTGTTTATTCCGGCGCCAAAGATCACGCTGAAGAAGAGCACGCCATCAAGATTTCCACGAAGGACGTCTGTGTCTTTTATGGCGACAAGCAAGCGCTTTTCGATATTTCACTGGACTTGCCCGACAACACGGTGACGGCACTGATCGGACCGTCCGGTTGCGGCAAATCGACTTTTCTGCGCACCTTGAACCGGATGAACGATACGATCGACGGCACGCGAATTACGGGCGATGTACGTCTGGACGGTAAGAACATCTATGCCAAACAGGTGGACCCTGTCTTGCTCCGGGCGCGGGTCGGCATTGTTTTTCAAAAACCAAATCCGTTTCCCAAATCAATTTATGAGAATGTGGCTTACGGCGTGCGCATACACGGCATCGCGAAGGACGCTCAACATATGGAAGAGATTGTCCATTCCAGTTTGGAACGGGCCGGGCTGCTCAAAGAAGTCAAAGACCGGATTGACGAGCCAGGCACCAGCCTTTCCGGCGGTCAGCAGCAGCGTCTATGTATTGCGCGTGCCATTGCTGTGGGCCCGGAGGTGATTCTGATGGACGAGCCCTGCTCCGCCCTCGACCCGATCGCCACAGCTCACATTGAAGAATTGCTCGATGAGCTCCGGCAAAATTTCTGCATCGTCATTGTGACACACAGTATGCAACAGGCCGCACGTGTATCGCAGAAGACGGCATTTTTCCATTTAGGAGAGTTGGCCGAGACCGGCACGACGGAGAAAATGTTCACAAATCCGGATGATCAACGCACCATGGATTACATTACAGGTCGATTTGGATAGCGGGCGACACGACGGCAATCAGAACTGGATAGGTTATGCCAAACACACAATCCGAGCATATTGTCACTTCGTTCTCAGATGAACTGGCCGAGACGTCAAACCTCATCGCAAAGATGGGCGGCTTGACGGAACAACAATTGTCTGAGTCAACCGACGCGATGGTGCGTCGTGATACCGCTTTAGCGGACAAGGTGATCGCCGGCGACGCAGAAATAGATGACTTGGAAAAACAAGTCGAAAGCCATGTTATTCGTATCCTTGCCTTGCGCCAGCCGATGGCCCAGGACCTTCGCGAGGTCATCGCGGCCCTCAGAATTGCCGCAGACCTGGAACGGGTCGGAGACCTTGCCAAAAACATGTCAAAGCGCACGCTGGTGCTGAACAAAGCGCAGCCGATCCCGGTCATCCAAGGATTGGGCCGCATGAGCCGATTGGTCCAAATGCAATTGAAACTGGTTCTGGACGCCTATGCGGTTCGGAATGCGGAAAAAGCTCTGTCGGTTTGGCGGAACGACAACGAGATCGACGAACATTGCAACTCGATCTTTCGAGAATTGCTGACCTACATGATGGAAGATCCCCGCATGATCGGTTTGGCAGCACACCTTCTGTTCGTTGCGAAAAATCTCGAACGCATCGGAGACCACGCAACCAATATCGCCGAGACCATTTATTATCTCTCAACCGGCGAAACCATCACGGATGAGCGCCCCAAAAGCGATATGACCAGCACAACGATGAATTTTGATGCTGGGGAATTGAACGACAAAGAGGACGAAACTTAAGGGTTAAGAATAGTAGCGGATCATGACAACTGGAAAGCCCCATATTCTTGTGGCGGAGGACGAAGACTCACTCGTCACTTTGCTTGCGTACAATCTCGAACAAGAGGGTTATGACGTCACCACGGCGCGGGACGGTGAAGAAGCCCTGCTGGCCATTCAAGAACGCAAACCGGATTTGGTACTGCTCGATTGGATGATGCCCAAACTCTCCGGCATTGAGCTTTGCCGCAGGTTACGTGGCAGAGCAGAGCTCCAAGATCTGCCCATTATTATCCTGACGGCACGCGGTGAAGAGGATGATCGCATTCGCGGACTTGATACCGGCGCAGATGATTACCTGACGAAGCCTTTTTCCGTCTCCGAGCTGATGGCACGTATCCGCGCTGTCTTGAGACGTGTTCGGCCCGCCTTGGTGAGCGACTTGGTGACTTTCGGTGACGTCATCTTGGACCGCACCACACACCGCGTTCGGCGCTCAGATCGGGATATTGAGTTAGGCCCAACGGAATTCCGGTTGCTGGAACACCTCATTCAACATCCAGGCCGCGTGTTCAGCCGAGAGCAGTTACTGAATGCCGTTTGGGGCTCGGACATCTACGTGGAAGAGCGAACCGTTGATGTGCATATCGGCCGCTTGAGAAAGGCTCTCAATAAGGGAAATGAGATTGACCCTATTCGAACCGTTCGATCTGCCGGATACGCCCTAGACGAACGCTTCAGCTCACAATAATGCCGCCGTCCAATTTGGACGACGGCACATTGATCCTTAAACAAATTGCTGCAGCGGCTTTTTGTCAGCTTGCCTTGCGCTTGCGGTCTTTCCGCGAAGGAGCAGGTTGGTACGCAATGCGCGAATGAGCTTCACAATAAGGCGAACCTGTTTCCGTCTTACGACCACAAAAGTGAAACTTATCCGTACCCGGATGACCAATCGGCCACTTACACATACGCTCATTCAGCGTCAGCACCGTGGCCCATTCGCCGTCATCCAAGATCTCTTCGTCGATCGGTTCCGGCTCTATGATGATGGGTTTTGGCACGGGCTTGCGCCGAGCCGTAATACGGGGTCGATCCGACCGGGTCGGCGTGGCACGCCCGGAAAGCCCCAATCGATGCACCTTGCCAATAACTGCATTCCGAGTGACATCGCCCAATGTACGCGCAATCTGACTTGCGCTTAGCCCCTCTGCCCACAATTTCTTGAGCAGCTCGACACGCTCTTCTGTCCAAGCCATTGACGTTCCTTTAGTTTGCTAGTTCCACCGCGACCAACAGGAAGACTCCCAATTAGGCCTCAATTGGGTCCTGTCAGTTCCTGAGCCCCTTACTCTGTTAACACTACATATCGTACTTTTTTTGAGCAGGAGCACAAGATCGTCTATTAACGATTTTCGGCTTTTTCTGTGGATAAATGGGGAACAAAATCGGAACCATCAAGAGACGCGCTGAATTATGCCGCTTGATTGACTTTTTTTCAGACATACGGCGACCTAGCCGCCGCCGGCAGCCCGATCAGGCCGGCAATCGCTCACATCATCACTGAAACGCCTAAATGACGGCATGGCTGGTTTTTGCGCATGTTTCTGGCAGAGGGCTGGGTTAGGTTTTGGCCAATCACCCTTAATGCCTTCGGACAGCCCTCACCTTCGATATATCCAAATGGCATGTCGGCGGCGGCATTTTTCGGAAGGACAACGTGGCCTGGTGATGAACCTTCCGATTGCGGCTTGCGTAACCTGTTGATGTATCCTAAGGCAGACTGAAATGAGCAATAAAACCGCAGAGTTTGATCCTAAGATGAGCAGCGAAACCTACCTTCCGACCGGCACTCGGCATTTCGGCGCGGTCAACTGGGTGGGCTTGTGGACTCTCTACAAAAGAGAAATCCAACGTTTCATTAAAGTTGGCATACAGACCATTTTCGCACCCGTCGTTTCCTCACTGTTGTTTTTGATCATTTTCAAGCTGGCGTTGGGTCAGTACCGGCCGGATGTCAACGGCATTCCTTTTGCTGACTTTCTGGCGCCGGGATTGATCATGATGGCCATTCTGACCAATGCCTTCGGCAACTCTTCCTCTTCACTGCTGCAGGCCAAGCTGCAAGGCAACTTGGTGGATGTTCTCATGCCGCCTCTCTCCGCATGGGAGCTCACACTGGGCTTTATCCTCGGGGCCGTCACCCGCGGCGTTGTTGTTGCCGTTGTGACAGGTATCGCCATGATTCCGTTTGCCAATATGGGCGTGGAGAATTGGTGGGCGGTGGTGTTTTTTGCCTTTATCGCCTCAGTGATTATGGCTGAGGTTGGCGTCTTGACGGGCATTTGGGCGGAGAAGTTCGATCATATGGCAGTGATTACCAATTTTGTCGTCACGCCCTTGGTGTTCCTCTCGGGCACATTTTATTCAGTTAAGCGGCTACCGGACGTGTTCTTCAGCATCAGCCAATGGAACCCGTTTTTCTATCTCATTGACGGCTTTCGCTATGGCTTCATCGGCCAATCCGATAGCTCCATTGTCCTGGGCGCGGCGTCCATGACGGTGCTGGCATTGGTTCTGGGATTTGCCACCTATATGGCGTTCCACAAGGGCTGGAAGCTGAAAACATAGATAAAACAGGCTTTTCGCCGCTGTTGACAGCCGACCCCCGGGTGCGGATACTGCCTCGCTTCTTGACCTGGCCGCCGACCCTGTGGGCGGCTTCATTTGTTTCGGAATATGGGCGTATCGATTGACCGCCGATGCGAGACAGAGGAGCAAATCGTGACATCACCCTTGATGGACACATATGCAAGATCCGATCTGACCTTTGAGACGGGTCACGGTGCCTATCTGACGGCGTCGGACGGACAATCCTATTTGGATTTCGGCGGCGGTATCGCCGTCAACACATTGGGGCACAGTCATCCGCATTTGGTCGACGCCGTAAAGGCCCAAGCCGACAAGCTGTGGCATACGTCAAATCTCTATCAGATAACCGATCAACATCGCTTGGCGCAAAGGCTGGTGGATGCAAGCTTTGCGGACCGCGTCTTCTTTGCCAATTCCGGCGCCGAGGCCAACGAATGTGCCATCAAAGTCGCGCGTCGGTATCAATGGGCGCAGGGCAAGAAAGACCGCATGGGTATCATTGCATTCCAGGGCGCCTTTCACGGCCGGACACTTGCTACGCTGGCGGCCGGTGGCCAAGAAAAGCACTTGGAGGGTTTCGGCGATCCGATGCCCGGATTCACGCACCTGCCTTTTGGTGACATTGACGCCGTCAATCAAACCATCCGTGACGACACGGGCGCCATTCTGGTCGAACCCATTCAAGGGGAAAGCGGCATCAACTTGCCACCGAGCGATTTCTTGGCCTGTCTGCGCGATCTCTGCGATGCCCACGGGTTACTGTTGATCGTTGACGAAGTGCAATGCGGCATGGGGCGGACCGGAAAATTGTTCGCATCGGAATGGTCAGGGATCGAACCGGATGTGTTGACAACGGCCAAGGGCCTCGGCGGCGGGTTTCCCATCGGGGCCTGTCTTGCCACAGAAGAGGCTTCAGAGCCGATGGTTGCCGGCACACACGGATCGACCTTTGGCGGCAATCCTCTGGCCATGGCGGCCGGCAATGCAGTTTTGGATGTCATCTTAGCAGACGGCTTTTTGTCGGAGGTAAACGAGACCGCGGCCTATCTTTGGTCAGCGCTTGACGATCTTGCCCATCAGCATCCGGACGTTTTCTCAAAACCGCGCGGCAAGGGATTGATGATTGGGCTGGTATGCGGGCCCGAAAATACCGCTATTGTGCGTGCGGCCCGCGATGAGAAGCTTCTTGTGGTACCTGCGGCCGACGATGTCATACGCCTATTGCCGCCTCTCAACACCACCAAAGAACAAGTGGACGAGGCGGTCACCAAACTCGGCAATGTGGCCAAGACTTTTTCAAACGATTGATAAAACTGGAGACGTATCATGGCGCAGGTCAAAGCCCGCCATTTTTTGGATTTGCATTTGCTGAAGTCTGATGACTTACGCCGGATCATTGCGCGCGCCGCCGATCGCAAAGCGGCGCGGCACGATTTGACCCCCGGCAACTTGGATCCGGATGTTCCTCTCAGCGGGCATATTCTGGCATTGATATTTGAGAAGCCCTCGACACGGACCCGCGTTTCATTCGATGTCGGGATGCGTCAATTGGGCGGCGATGTTATCGTTTTGAATAGCGGCGATATGCAACTGGGACGCGGCGAAACCGTCGAAGATACGGCACGCGTTTTGGGCCGCATGGTTGACGCCGTCATGATCCGGGCCAATTCACATCAAGCCGTGCTGGACCTGGCTGAGGCGTCGGACATCCCCGTGATTAACGGGCTCACGGATCAAAGTCATCCATGTCAAATCATGGCGGATATCCTTACCTTTGAAGAACACAGAGGCTCGATCCAAGATCGTATCATTGCCTGGTCTGGAGACGGGAACAACGTAGCGGCGTCTTGGATCCACGCCGCTGCTTTGTTTGAATTTGAACTTCGGTTGGCTTGCCCGGAAAATTATGCGCCTCATCCCGACATTCTTGATTGGGCCAAATCCCAGAAGGCAAAGGTGACTGTGACACAGGATCCAAAAGCGGCCGCCGAGGGCGCCCATGCCCTTGTCACGGATACCTGGGTGTCCATGGGCGATGATGACGCGGAAGCGCGGCTGAAAGCTCTTCAGCCCTATCAAGTGAACAGCGACTTGATGCAACTCGCCTCGAAGGACGCAGTGTTTTTGCATTGTCTGCCGGCCCATCGCGGCGAAGAGGTCACGGCAGATGTCATCGACGGTCCCCAATCTGTTGTGTTCGAGGAAGCGGAAAACCGGCTGCACGTCCAAAAGGAAATTTTGGTCTGGTGCCTCAGCGCCTAGCGGCTCGAGTGCGAGAACCTTTGAGTCCGAGATGAATGTAAATCTAGATAGTCCCTCTCCTGACGATGACATCGTGACGCCCTTTCGTGTGGAAGGGACCGATGTCCGTGGTCAGCTGGTAAGGCTCGGCCCCGCCATTGATTCTGTGCTCAGTCAGCACAATTACCCGAGTGAAGTTTCAACGCTGCTCGGTGAAGCCATGTTGCTGACCGCAATGACAGGATCATCCCTCAAATTCGACGGCCGCATTGTACTGCAAACCAGCAGCGACGGACCGATATCGATGCTGATCGCAGAATACACCACCGACGGTGCAATTCGCGGTTATGCGAAAATTGATCATGACCGGCTTGCGCCCATCTTGGCCGGCGACAACACGAAAACCAGTCATCCCCAACCTTCGCTGGGGGAGATGCTGGGGACAGGTCACTTGGCCATCTCCATCGATCAAGGTCCGGACACGGAGCTTTATCAAGGCTTGGTGGCCCTGTCGCCAGAGTCGCTTGTGCAAACAGCTCTTACCTATTTCGCGCAGTCTGAACAGGTGCTGACATCTATTCGTCTGTCCGTCGGGCGTCACATCGACGGCGACGGCCGGCAGACCTGGCGCGCCGGCGGCATCATGGCTCAGTTTCTGCCGCCGAAAGATGCAGGACGTGAAACCACTGATCGCTCGCTCGATGATTGGGAGCGGGCAGATATCTTACTGGCGAGCACCGAGGATCACGAGCTGATTGACCCGACGCTCAGCTCCGACCGGCTGCTCTACAGGCTTTATCATGAGGATGGCGTGCGGACTTTTGATCGCAAATCGATCCGTTTTGGCTGTTCCTGCAGCGAAGACAGATTGCGTAGTCTTTTGGCCGGCCTTGACCCTGCTGATCTGTCCGATCTTGAAGAGGATGGCGTCATCAAAGCAAAATGCGAGTTTTGCTCGACAGAATACCGGTTCGATCCGGCGGACATCAGCTCGGCCTAAAGCCCCGTCTCCCGCACCGCATATTCCGCGAGACGCTGCATAAATTCATCGCAAGCTTTCACTTGGGCGATTTCTATGAACTCATTTGGTTGATGAGCTTGCGCAATATCGCCCGGTCCGCACACAATGGTTGGGATTTCGGCGGCCTGGAACAAGCCGGCTTCGGTGCCATAAGACACTGCCAAGGTTGCATTCTGCTGCGCCAAGAGCAAAGCTAAACTCTCCGCCGGCGAGCCCTGATCAGCCTGCAACGGAACAATACGCGCAACGGCCTCTGTTTTAATGGCCGCATCATCTGCTGTTTCCTGCAGCCCGGGTAGGATCTCTTCCTGCGCAAACTGTTCAAAGGATTCCAGGAATGTGGCGGCGTCCTGGCCAGGCAAAGTACGCATCTCCCAATCAAAACTGCAATGTTTGGGAATGATATTAACGGCCTGACCGCCATGAATCTCGCCGACGTTCAACGTCGCATAGGGCGGATCAAACCGCTTCGAGGGATCCGTTTGGTCACGAAGTTTTATGGACAGATCATACAGCGCAGAAATCAAGCGTCCCGCGGCCAAAATTGCATTGGCGCCCAGCTGCGGTGCACTGGAATGCGCTTCACGTCCCGTGATCGTTGTACGATAGGCTTGCAAACCTTTGTGACTGTTGACGACTTTCATGCTTGTGGGTTCACCCACCAATACGGCAGCCGGTTTGGCTTCGTTGTTTGAGATATGGTCAATCAGGCCATGGACACCCAAACAGCCGACTTCCTCATCGTACGAGAACGCTAAATGAATCGGCCGTTTGAGTGGCTGCTCGACAAGGTCAGGCACGATTGCCAAAGCGCAGCCCAAAAAACTCTTCATATCTGTTGTGCCGCGGCCAAACAGTTTTCCCCCCTGCTCTTCGAGCACAAAAGGGTCCGTATGCCAATCTTGCCCTGTGACGGGCACCACATCAGTGTGCCCCGATAACACGATACCCCCATCGATATCGGGCCCGATGGTGCAATAGAGATTGGCTTTGGTGCCTTCTTCATTGTGCACCAATTGCGAGGCCAAGCCCCAATGACTGAGATAGTCGTGAACAAAATCAATCAAGTCGAGATTCGACTTGGCGCTGGTGGTGTCGAACGAGACCAAATGACGAATAATCTCAATGGAGTTTTGTCTGCCGACCACGAAACTATCCTCGCCAAAAGCCCGGGGTAAAAAGCACCAGGACCGTAAACAATTCCAATCTTCCCAGCAGCATACCTAAACACAATAGCCATTTGGCGGCATCCGGCAACGGCGCGAATGTCCCGGACGGTCCGATCGTCTCGCCAAGGCCCGGCCCGACATTTGCCACAGCCGTGCCGGCAGCCGAAAGCGCCGTCAGTGGATCCAATCCAATCGCCGAGAGCGCAAAGGCCAAAAGAGCAAAACACAGGAAAAACAGAAAGAAGAAACTCAAGACGGACGACGTCACGTCATCTTGTATGGGACGACCATTATATTTTGGCAGAAAGACGCCGCTTGGATGCACCATACGCTTAACCTGCGTGGTGATTGTGGCGTAAACAATCTGAAACCGGAAGATTTTGATGCCGCAGGATGTTGAGCCCGCACACCCACCAACGAACATCATGCAAAAGAAGAGCGAAACGGCAAAGGGGCCCCACATGCCGTAATCGGTTGTGGCGTAACCGGTCCCCGTCATAATCGAAACCGAATTGAACGCAGCATAGCGTAGAGCTTGCCAACCTTCGTTAGAGCCTGTCAGCATTTGAAAAATGGTGAGGATCACGACAAAGGCGGCGGCCAGTGAGAAAAACCAACGAACTTGACTGTCCTTCAAGAGTGGTTTTGCGTCGCCCCGCAAGGCCTGCCAATAAAGCAAAAACGGTAAACTGCCTAACACCATGAATAAGACAGCCGTGTAGTCGATAAAGGGATTGTCGAAACTGCCGATCGATCCGTCGGATGTCGAGAACCCACCGGTGGCAATGGTGGTCATCGCATGCGCTATAGCGTCAAAGGTGGGCATGCCCGCCAGGTCGTAACAGATGGCACACACAACGGAGAATGAGACGTAGACGATTGTGATGGATCCCACAATCTGTGTTGCGCGGGGCAAGATTTTTTCAGAGGAGTCGGATGATTCCAGCTTAAACAGCTGCATACCGCCAACTTGCAACATCGGAAGGATAGCAATGGCCATCACGATTATCCCGATGCCTCCGAGCCATTGCAGCAAGGCACGCCACAAGAGGATACCCGGCGGCGCGCTATCAAGCCCTGTGAGAACCGTGGAACCCGTGGTGGTCAGGCCCGACATGGCTTCAAAAAAGGCGTCGGTATAGCTCACCCCTTCCCGCGTAAAGACAAAAGGCAGTGCGGCGAAGGCGGTAACGAGAATCCAAATGGATGTCGTCAGCACGAATGCTTGCTGGACACTCACCCCGCCGCGATATCCCCAATTGGTCAGCGCGAGACTGACGCCGGCGAAGATCGTAATGCCAGATGTGGCAGCAAATACCTGCCAATCCGCATTGCCGGCTGCCACATCCGCCAGCGCAGGCAACAACATGGCCACGCCCAGAAAGGAAAGAAGAATTCCGTTTACAAGGATGATGGGCCTGAGATCAGGCACGACTTAGCCTCATCGGTTTGCGTGATGTCGGGTTAACAGCGAGTCACTAATGAAGACTATAGAGGTGATGTGGGCTATCAAGAGAAAAAGTTGGGATCTCAACTTGAAACTTTTCACCGCCTTGGGTGACCATTTCATAATTTCCACCCATAAAGCCTGAGGGTGTCGCAAGCGGCGCACCACTCGTATATTCGAAGCTCTCACCCGGTCGCAACCGCGGCTGCTCGCCGACAACACCCACGCCATGTACTTCTTGGACATGACCGGTGGAATCGGTAATCTTCCAATACCGCGATCTCAATTGGACCGTTTCTTGTCCCATATTCTCAATGGCAATGGTGTAAGCCCACACATAGTGGCTTTCTTCCGGATTAGACTCATCTTCCAGAAAAACCGGTTCCACCGCCACCAAAATATCCCGCGTTACGCACTCATACATAAGCGTCGCCTCAATCCCTGAGTCATATAACATGGAGGGCCTTCTCCAAATCCTCAATCAAATCTTTCGGATCTTCAAGTCCGATCGACAATCGGACAGTGCCCGGACCGATGCCCATCTCTAACCGATCAGCTTCTTCCAACCTTTGGTGCGTTGTCGTCGCCGGGTGTGTGATCAAAGATTTCGAATCCCCTAGATTGTTTGAAATATCAAAAATCGATAGGGCATTGGCAAATTTGAAGGCATCGGATTGACCGCCCCTCAGGTTGATCGTGACAACGCTGCCACCCATATCCATTTGATCCATGGCCAAAGCATATTGCGGATGGGAATCAAGCCCAGGGTAGAGCGCAGAGAGTTTGTTGTCTTGCTGCTGTAGGAACAATGCAACCTCTTTCGCATTCCGGCACATTTGCCTGACCCGCAAATCCAGCGACTCCAAACTTTTCAACAAGACCCAGGCGTTGAATGGACTTAACGCCGGACCCGTTTGCCGCAAGTAATTTCCCAAATAGTCCTCAACAAATTGTTCGCTTGCGAGCACCATGCCGCCCAGCACCCGGCCTTGACCGTCAATATGTTTGGTTGCCGAGTAACAGACAATATCCGCACCGAATTCCATCGGGCGTTGCAGGACGGGCGTGGCAAACACATTGTCTACCACCAGCAGTGCGCCGGCATTGTGCGCAATGTCGGCGACCGCTTTCAGGTCGACGATATCCAATGTCGGATTGGCCGGCGTCTCCAAAAACAACATTTTGGTATTGCTGCGCACAGCTTCCTGCCACTGCTTGTTGTCGCGGCCGTCAACCAGCGTAAACTCAATGCCGTAACGCGGACATAAAGTGTCGACGATATATCTGCAGGAGCCGAATAGCGCTTGCGAGGCAATAATGTGATCACCTGCGGACAAATAGCACATCAATGACGACGTCACCGCCGCCATGCCTGTCGCCGTTGCCCGGCCCGCCTCTGCACCTTCAAGCAAGCACATGCGTTCCTCGAACATGGCCACGGTCGGATTGGCAAAGCGGCTGTAGACAAAGCCTTCAGCCTCGCCCAGAAAGCGCGCCTGCGCTTCTTCGGCACTGGAATAGACATAGCCGGAGTTCAGGAACACGGCTTCGCTGGTCTCACCGAATTGAGACCGGTTGGTCCCCCCGCGCACCTGACGGGTGGCCCAACGCCAGGATTTGGCGTCCGGATTCTTACCGGTCGCCCCTTTCTTGGCGCCTTTACCCTGATCTTGGCCTGCCATTGAACTTACCCTTCGGATGGCCTCTTACGAGGATGAGGCGGCGGTTTTAGGCGCATTGCCCAACAGGGTCAAGGGCGCCCTGAATCCATTAGTTTTTCCACAGTTTTGCCTGTGAATCCTGGGGATAAATGCCCCAATTGCCTCCGTTTCCGCGGCTTTCATTGGCATTCCCGCCGGAATCGGCCTATCACAAAACCCACAAACTCTGCGGTTCAAATTTGGCTAATTCAAAAGACCCTGATTGCGATGGCGGTTGAGACAACAAACACGGCACGGACGCAAACAGCCATCGAGGCTGGTGCCGACGGTATTTTGCCGTCCCATGCGCTGGAGGCTTTGCTCGAGTCCAGCGTGATTATGACCCGGGAAGGTCTGGAGCCGGGCCAGGTTCAACCGTCCAGTTTGGATTTGCGCCTGGGTGATGTGGCCCATCGGGTGAGAGCGAGTTTTTTGCCCGGCAAAGCGCGAACCGTGCAAGAGCGGCTGGATGATCTTTCGCTCCACACCATTGACCTCACGTCCGGTGCGGTTCTCGAAACCGGTTGCGTCTATGTGGTGCCGCTTTTGGAATCCGTTGACCTGCCGGAAACATTATCAGGCATGGCCAATCCCAAGAGCTCCACGGGACGTTTGGATGTCTTCACCCGGCTGATTACCGATTACAGTACGGCCTTTGATCGTGTCGACGCCGGGTATCGCGGACCGCTTTATGCAGAAATTTCACCTCGGACATTCAGCATCTTGGCGCGTACTGGATCGCGCCTCAACCAGTTGCGTCTTCGGCAGGGCCAACCCATTTTTTCCGACACGCAATTGCGCGACTTGCATCAACAGGCGTCACTGGTCGAAGGCCAAGGCGACATTGATGACGGCATCGGTTTCAGTATTGATCTTGTGGGAGATCAAAGCACAGGTCTGATCGGCTACCGCGCCAAGCGTCATGCAGGCTTGATCGACATTGATCGCAAAGCCGGCTATCACCCGGAGGATTTTTGGGAACGGCTCTATGCCTCAAGAGATCACAGTCTAATATTGGATCCCGATGAGTTCTACATTCTAGCGTCAAAGGAAGCCGTCAGCGTACCCCCGGACTTCGCCGCGGAAATGGTGCCGTTCAATCCAGAGGTTGGTGAGTTTCGCGTTCATTACGCCGGATTTTTCGATCCGGGATTCGGCCATTCAGAGTCCGGCGGTCAAGGCTCACGCGCTGTTTTGGAAATTCGCAGCCACGACGTTCCTTTCATCCTCACGGACGGCCAATTGATCGGCCGCCTGGTTTATGAACGATTGGTAGAAACGCCGAATGTGGTCTACGGCCAAGGCATCGGATCCAACTACCAGAGCCAAGGATTGAAACTCTCAAAGCACTTTCTGAATTGGTCTTAAGCCGGATCGTCGCCCACGCTGCACGACCCGCCGCCCAGCACACAGAACTTTGCGCAATGGGCATGATTGAGGGCAACAGATCCATGTGCTTCCGCGAGCGTTTCGCCCAAAACGAATTCATCCTCATAAGGCAGTAAGGTGCACGCGATCACTTCCGGTCGCGCCGACCCTTTAGGTTTGACGACCATACGGCTGGTGGCGCACATCATATCCTTTGGACGGACATTCAAGATATCCCAGCAGTCTGTGGTGATCTCCGGCACATCAACCGTTTCGTCCATCTCGGGAAAGAGCACCAATTGGGCTGGGTCCGATTCGTCAATCTGAATCCCCTCGGCCGCAAACAAAGCCGCATAACCTTTACGGGCCTCACTCTCCTCTTCACCCCAGCACGTCCGCCCGGCAATGTTGAGACGAAAGTTGTTATTCGACAGCCAACGAAGCCCTTTTAAGCTTTCCGACCAAGATCCGGCGCCGCGTTCGGCATCATGAAGTTTTTCAGAATAGTGATCCAGACTCACCCGGATCGTTATTTTATCTTTATACTGATTTTGCAGCACCAAAAGTGCTGATTGCACCCGAGGTCGCATCATAGGCCGCATAGCGTTGGTCAACATCAGAACATCAAAACCTGCCGCCAAGGCGTCGGACATCATGTGGCAGCAATCGGGATTCATAAAAGGCTCGCCGCCGGTGAAACCGATTTCAGTGGTCTTCAGACGCATCTCCCGAATTTCATCAAGAAAGGCGGCGACTTCTGCACGGGTGATATAGCTGAGACGGTCGTTTGTCGGGCTCGACTCAATATAGCAATTGACGCACTCAATATTGCACAATGTGCCTGTATTGATCCAAAGCGTCCGCAAGTGCTCAAGAGCCACTTTTGCGCGCTCTTTTCCGTCCAGCGTCCGCTCAGGGTCTTGAAACTTCGCGGGCGGAACTTTGGGTTTTTCAAGTGTAAAGTTTTCTGACATTGGCCGCACTTGATCACACGCGTCTGAAAATCTCAACGATCGCGGCCGATGCCTAACAGCTTTGTGAAGACAGCGCGAGCACGAACCGGCCGTGTTCTGCGGATTCGCTTCTTCGCCCGCATCAATGACTCAATCTGGATTTGTGTTTAGGTCAGGTAGCTGGCGGTAAGGTCTGTCGAGACATCCCAAAGACGCGCAGCCATCTGCGCATCTTCGCTGTTGCCGCCCAGAGATACCGGATTGCAGTCAATGAAATAATGTCCGGTGACGCCTTCCACCAAGGGGTGCGCGGCCAGATAACAAATTGTCGACGCGCCCTCAGCCGGACTCTTCATAAATGCAGGCCCGATCCATTCGCCCAACGTCACCGCCCATTCGGGCGCATGGCGCTGAAGATTTGTCAGCACAGCGCCGGGGTTCATGGAATTGGACGTGACATTGGTACCGCCGAGCCTTTTTGACAGCTCCAGCGAAAACAAGGCATTTGCGAGTTTCGATTGACCGTAAGCACGGTTGGCATCGTAGTCGCGGGTACCTGAAAGATTGTCCCACTCAATTCCTGTCTCGTCGGCCCATTTAAGAGCGCTGCTCGAGACAACCACTATACGTCCGGCCGGCGCGGCGATAACCTGGTCGAGAAGGAGATTTGTCAGGAGAAAATGACCCAGATGATTGGTCACAAATTGTTTCTCCAATCCATTGGCTTGCTCCAGTTCCGGCAAAGCCATGATGCCCGCATTCAGAACCAAAATATCGATCGGGTTGCCAAGCGCTTGAACCGTTTGTGCACAAGCGGCAACGGAGTCGAAGTCGGTGAGCTCCAAAGCCACTGGGATGGTTTCGCCTGTCACGCTATCGCAAGCACGGCGCGCCTTTTCCATCGTCCGGCCTGTGCCGATTACTGTCGCACCCCGGAGAGCCATTACGCGCATGGTCTCATACCCCAGTCCGGATGTCGCCCCCGTCACAAGGACTGTCTTGCCCGTCAAATCGAGGCCCTCAGTGACGAACTCGGCGGACGATTCCGCATCGAATGGACTGAGCGGCACACCGGCAGGTCTTAGAATGGGGTCCGGTTCGCGCAGCAATCGGCTTGCACCAAAACCGACAGCGACCAGCGCTGCCGACCCTAGGATAATCGTACGACGGCTCGGCATATCTACTCCTACACATATTTGAGACGGACCTGCGGGCCGCGTCCGTCGAAAGATTGCTTCTCAAGCGAACCAACGGAAACCAGCAGCGCGCGTTATATGTATTGCTAATAATACATACTCGATCCGGTGCCAACCGATATTTCAATTGAGCCTTATCGCCGGTTCGTGACCCGGCAATTCCCAGAGCCGTCTGAAAAATGAGCGTGAGATTTCACACGCCGCAATTTCTTGTGAACAAAGCGGAATCTGCCGCCAATCTAGGACACAGCCGGCTCTGTCATCTAACGCGTAGAAAATTCCGAGGTATTGCGACGATGGGATAGGACACGGAGCCGCGGAACGCGTCTCATGCGAATGGCCACAAACAATGAAACCGTCAAAAGGACAGCTAACTCAATTTGAAAAACCGGGCTACTCACTACAGCTACTAGAGTTTCGAACATTTTTTCGAACATGAGAAAGTCTCCCGCGACCGAGAAATCCCCTCCAAGAGAGGCTCCATAAAATCAAGTAAAGTTAAAATATCCAAAAGCAAGTATTGTACCAATTTGGGAATATCTATTTTTTTCAATGCTTTAGTTAAATCCCGGAATTCCGGTCCGGATAAAAGTGTTAACTTTTCCGACACTTTCCGTAGACAGATGGATAGCCAGCGGCCGCTGATACAACCGAGTATCCGCTTGGAAAAGAGCAGTCCATAAGCACCACTTTTTCGCTGAGGTCTCTTGTGCTTCGGCAGGTGCCGTGGGCAGAATGAAACTTGATGAGTGATTGGGTTTTAAAAGTGCGGCTTCAGCTTTTTGCGCTGGCATTTTGCGTCCTTGGCTTGGGCGCCGCGCGCGCAGAGACGATACCGATTCAGTATTTTACGCTGCCGCCGCAATTTATCGACATCGCTCTGTCGCCGGATGGACGCCATATGGCAACACTGGTGCTGTCGGAAGATCGTTACATCCTGGCCATCAAAGATCTGGAGGCACCGAGCGACGAGCCAAGTGTGCTGTTTGACGGCGGCGGAAGCGTCTCCTTTGAATGGATACGCTGGGCGTCACCAGACCGGCTCTTGGTCGGTTTTCCGCAAATTGTCAAAACCTCCGGTTTCACCGGCATCGGCACCCGGATGATTGCCCTCGGGCCACAGGGTGAGTTTGGCGTGGTGTTGGGGGGCGGCGACAAGAAACAGGCAATCCTGTTCGACGAGGTAATTGATCACCTACCTTACGAGCCCAATCATATCCTAGTGAACGTCGTCACAGACAAGTCGGGATATGCGGAGGCTCGCAAAGTCCATTTGTATTCAGGTGAGTCGCAACAAGTCGTCAAAGCCAGAAAACCTATTTACCGATGGATGTCTGACCAGGACGGTCAGGTCCGCTTAGGCATTGGGCAAACCTCAACAGAGCGGGTCATTTATCTGCGTGATCCGCTTACGGAGCGACTCGAAGAACTTTGGTCAAGCTCACTGCAAAAACGCCGCGTTTTCTCACCGATCGCCTTCACTCAAGACCCTGATGTCATTCTGGTCGAATCCAATCATGCCCGCGGTCCCACGGCAATATATGAGTACAGCTTAACCCAGAGACGTTTCCTTAAGCGAATTTTCGGCAACCCGCAGGTCGATGTTTCCGGAGTTCTTATGAACAATACTGGGCATCGAGTGCTGGGCGTGAACTACGTATTGGATCGAACCGAAACACACTATCTTGATCCGCAGACCGAGAAACTCGCCAGAAAAGTCGAAAGCTCACTTTCCGAAAGCCAGGTCCAATTATTAGATGTTACGTTTGATGGACAACGCGCCACAATATTTGCCGGATCCGATACGGACCCAGGCCGTTATTTTATATTCGACCGCAAAGAGAGCTGGCTGAGAGAAGTTGGCGCCGTCAACAGCGCCATTAGAAGTGACAAGTTGTCTCCGATGATCCCAGTCTCTTACAATGCGCGGGACGGACTCAAGATATCCGGCTACCTGACCTTGCCTAAAGGAATCAAGCAAAGCGCTCAGCCGTTTTTGCCCACGATTATATTTCCCCATGGCGGCCCAACCGCCCGCGATTGGCAGCGCTACGACTATCAAGTGCAGTTCCTCGTCAACAGAGGCTACGCGGTGTTTCAAATGAATTTTCGCGGATCGTCCGGCTATGGTTTCGACTTTGAGCAAGCGGGCTATGGTCAATGGGGCCAAGCCATGCAAGACGACATCACCGATGGTGTTTATTGGCTGATCAATAACGGAATTTCGGACCCGAACCGCATTTGTATCTATGGCGCCTCTTATGGTGGCTATGCGGCGCTGATGGGGGCAGTCCGGACACCCGATATTTTTCAATGTTCCGTGAGCCTGAATGGGGTCAGTGACCTCAATCAGATTATCAAACATGCCAAGAAGTCTATCGGTCCCTTCGGCGCCATGCATATCGGCAATGAACGAACAGACAGAAGAGAATTGCGAAACTATTCACCGCTTAACCGGGCTGACGATGTGGGGATCCCGATTCTACTGGTTCACGGAAACTATGATCGCACCGTGCCGATCGATCAGTCGATCCAAATGAACAAGGCGCTCAAGGAATCGGAAAAACAAGTCAAGTTTGTCGTTCTCGAAGGCAGCGGTCACAGTTTGCGGCAGCGCCGTCACCGCAATCGCTTCTTGACGGAACTTGAAATGTTCTTAGGCGAACATATCGGCCCAAACAACTCCCGCTGACTGAAGCGGTGTTGGCCGAACCGGTCGGCTAAGCTGTTTTCGCGCCGCTTTCCGGATCATCACTCAAGGGATGCTCAAGCCGATCAATCATTTCTTTCGGGCAAACTTGCCAGAAATGACCCAGCTCCAAATCCCAATGGGCATCGATGTTGGCCGCATAGATCGAGTCGGTCTCCCTGACATGGGCTTTGACCATACCGTGCAACACTTGTTCCCAATGTTGCGACGCGACCCGTTGAAAGATCACCGTGTCGTCATTGACGCGTTTGGACAGCATATCCTCCGGATCATAAACGAAGGCCATGCCGCCGGTCATGCCGGCGGCAAAATTATCCCCAACAGGACCCAAGATGACCGCCGTCCCGCCGGTCATATATTCACAGCCGTTGGAGCCGCACCCTTCGATCACCACTTGAGCGCCTGAATTGCGAACCGCAAAACGCTCGCCCGCTTGACCGGCCGCAAACAATTGACCGGAGGTGGCGCCATAAAGAACCGTGTTGCCGATAATCGTGTTTTCATTTGTGACCAACTGGCTGGATGTCATGGGGCGCACAACAATCGTCGCCCCGGACAAGCCCTTACCCACATAGTCATTGGCGTCGCCAAAGACTTCCAATTTAAGACCCTGGACGCCGAATGCGCCAAGTGATTGTCCGGCAGAACCGCGCAGACGCACGGTCAAATGCCCCGGCCGCAAGCCTGTCATTCCGTATTTGCGGACGATATGAGAGGAGATACGTGAGCCGATCGCCCGCTGGGTGTTGCGGATCGTATATTGCAGCTGCATTTTCTCGCCGACTTCCAGCAAAGGCTGAGCATCGCGAACCATTTGCGCATCAAGCGTATCGTCGACTTCGACACGGCCTTCATTGGTACAATAGCGGGGACCGGATTCTTGATCCGCTTGGACCAAGAGCGGATTCAAATCCAGATCATCCAAATGGGCGGCACCGCGACTGACTTGGGCCAAAAGATCTGTGCGCCCGATCACCTCATTGAGGGACCGGAAGCCCAGTGATGCCAAAATCTCGCGCACTTCCTCGGCAACAAAACTAAACAGGTTGACCACCTTGTCCGCCGTTCCCGTGAATCGCTGACGCAAATCGTCGTCTTGGGTACACACACCAACAGGGCATGTGTTGGAATGACATTGGCGGACCATAATGCATCCCATGGCCACCAAGGCAGCTGTCCCCAATCCAAACTCCTCGGCCCCCATCATCGCTGCAATCACGATGTCCCGGCCGGTCCGCAGACCACCGTCACTCCTCAAAACCACATTCTGACGCAGATTGTTGAGCGTGAGGACTTGATGCGTTTCCGTCAGACCCATCTCCCAGGGAATGCCGGCATATTTGATGCTGGTTTGCGGGCTGGCGCCGGTACCGCCCGAATGACCGGACACCAGGATCACATCGGCTTTGGCCTTGGCGACACCGGCGGCAATGGTGCCGATCCCGGTAGACGCAACCAGTTTCACACAGACTTTAGCGATCGGATTGATCTGTTTCAGGTCATAAATCAACTGAGCCAGATCCTCGATCGAATAAATATCATGATGAGGCGGCGGCGAGATCAGTGTCACCCCAGGTGTGGCATGCCGAAAGCGCGCGATCATCTCGGTCACTTTGAAGCCCGGCAATTGGCCTCCCTCGCCGGGCTTTGCACCTTGCGCCACCTTGATTTCGATTTCACGGCATTGATTGAGATATTCCGCGGTGACGCCAAATCGTCCACTGGCCACTTGTTTCACCGCCGAATTTGGATTGTCGCCATTGGGCAGCGGTTTAAACCGCGCCGGATCTTCGCCGCCTTCGCCGGAGACAGACTTCGCACCGATACGGTTCATGGCAATGTTCAGGGTGCCGTGCGCTTCGGGCGACAAAGCCCCAAGCGACATGCCTGGTGTGACGAAACGCTTGCGGATTTCGTTGATGGATTCCACTTCATCAAGCGGAACCGGCGTCAGGCCTTCTTTGAAATCGAGAAGATCGCGTACCGACACTGGCAATTGATGGCCAATAGCTTCTGAATATTTTTTGAACGTCGCATAGCTGTCTGTATCGCAGGCATGCTGCAACATGTGAATCAATTGACCTTCAAGGGCGTGGCTCTCACCACCCCGGCGATATTTGTAGAGCCCACCGATCGGCAGTGAGACAATATTGGGGTCATAAGCTTTGCGATGAATATCAAACAGCTTCTTCTGAATGCCGTTCAGTCCCAATCCGGAGATCCGGCTCGGCATACCGGGGAAGAACTCTGCCACCATGGCGCGGCTGAGACCGAGTGCCTCGAAATTATAGCCACCACGATAGGATGCGATAACCGAGATTCCCATTTTTGACATGATCTTGAGAAGACCAAGATCGGCGGCGGCACAGAAATTATCAATACAGGTCTGCAGTGTCATATCACCAAACAAACCACGCTCATGACGATCGGCGATACATTCAAAAGCCAAATAGGGATTGACCGTGGTCGCACCGACACCGATCAGAACGGCAAAGTAATGGGTGTCGAGACATTCAGCAGAACGCACATTGATGGAGGTATAGGTTCGCAACCCTTGTCCCACCAAATGCGAATGAACGCCGCCCGCCGCAAGAATCATCGGCATGGGCACATGGTTCGCATCCGCCTTGTCATCGCTCAAAATCAGATGACCGTATCCACGGCGGACCGCATCTTCAGCCTCTTGGCGAATACGGGCGAGGCCCTCACGCAGGCTGTTCTCCGGCAACTCCCCTTGACCGGAAAGCTCCAAAGTACAGTCGATCTCGCAAACTTCGTCGCCCAACTTCTCCCGCATGCGCTCAAACATGCCGTTGGTCAATACAGGGCTCTCGAGCGTGTAGACATTGGTTTGCGACGAATCTTCCGCCAACACATTACCGAGATTGCCGAATCGGGTGCGCAAACTCATGACCCGATGCTCGCGCAGAGAATCAATCGGCGGATTGGTGACCTGACTGAAATTTTGCCGGAAGAAATGTGAAAGAGGTCGGTACTGCCGCGACAAAACCGCAAGGGGTGTATCGTCGCCCATGGATCCCACGGCTTCTTTTCCCGTCTCTGCCATGGGATGCACGATCATTTCCATATCTTCAATGGACAGACCGGCGCCCAATTGTCGTTGACGCAGATTGTCGCGATCGAACAAACGAGATTCGCTGTTCGGTCGAATCTCATCGTCCAACGCTTGAATGTTGCGGATCCATTCACCAAAAGGCTGAGCCGATGCCAACATGTCTTTGATTTCGACATCGTGGTAAAAGCGGCCTTCCTTCATGTCGATCCCAATCATCTGACCGGGGCCAAGCCTGCCTTTTTCCACAATATCGGCTTCTGCCAGAGACACCATGCCGGTTTCGGAACCGACAAACAAAAGGCCGTCATCTGTTCTTGTATAACGCAAAGGGCGCAAACCATTCCGGTCCATGCCGGCAACGACCCATCGCCCATCGGTGGCGCAAATGGCAGCCGGGCCATCCCAAGGCTCCATCACGGAATTGGAATAGGCATACATGTCTTGATGGCCCTGAGGCATCAATGTCGCTTTGTTCGACCAGGCTTCCGGTATCAGCAGTGTTTTGGCCATGGGCAATGTTCTGCCGGCGCGCACCAAAACCTCACAGGCCGCATCCAGAGCCGCTGAGTCCGAGCTGCCCGATTGAATGACCGGTTTGATCTGATCCCCATGATCCCCAAACAGTTCGGAAGCCATGCGAATTTCGTGACTCTTCATCCAATTTGTGTTGCCGCGGATCGTATTGATTTCGCCATTATGCGCCAACATACGGAAGGGCTGGGCCAACCACCATTGCGGAAAAGTATTGGTGGAATAACGCTGATGGAACAACGAGACGCTGGAGACGAAACGTTCATCCTGCAAGTCGGGATAAAAGCTATCAACTTGCTCCGCCAAGAACATACCTTTGTAAACGACGGATCGTGTAGAAAGAGAACAGATATAAAAACCGTTTATATTCGCTTCAAGAACCTGCTTTTCAATCCGCCGACGGATCAAATAAAGCTGTCTTTCGGATTCCTCGGCATCCACATCTTCTTTGCCGACGAACATAATCTGTTCAATCTCGGGTCGCGTGTCATTGGCTTTCGCCCCGATCACGCTGGTATTCACCGGGACCTGGCGCCAGCCATAAATGTAGTAGCCGAAGCGCAGCAATTCTGCTTCGACGATCGTGCGGCAGGATTCCTGTGCGGCATAATCTGTGCGCGGCAAGAAGATCATTCCAATGCCCAGATCCTGATCTTTCGGCTCATGGCCGGTGCGCGAAATCTGTTCGCGGAAAAAATCTTGGGGAATGTCCAAGTGAATGCCTGCCCCGTCGCCCGTCTTACCGTCGGCATCGACAGCACCCCGATGCCAAACCGCTTTGAGCGCTTCAATACCCGCCGTCACGACCTCACGCCGCGGCTTGCCGTCGATTGCCGCAATCAACCCGACACCACAGGCATCATGCTCAAGTGCAGGGTCATAAGCATGATTCGCCTGCAAATGTGCCCGCGCCTTTAGGTAGCGCTCTGTGGTCGCGTTTTTTGTCTGTTGATCCTTTGACATGCACCAAGCCCCGAGAGTTTTAATGGTATTGATTACGCCGCCGTTACACGATCGGCCATTTGCTCTTCTGATTTCTTCTTGCTTTGAAGATACTTGTCGATAGACACGGCAGCATCACGTCCATCCCGGATGGCCCAAACCACCAAAGATGCGCCGCGTACAATATCGCCGACGGCAAAAACACCGTCGAGATTGGACATCAGCGTGCGGTAATCGACCTTGATGGTCCCCCAGCGGCTAACAGCCAATTCCGGCTCCTCAAACAAATTCGGCAGGTCTTCCGGGTCGAATCCGAGCGCCTTGATGACAAGATCTGCTTCCAAATTGAATTCGGAATTGGGAACCTCTTCCGGCGTTTGCCGGCCTGACGAATCGGGCAAGCCCAGGCGCATGCGTATCGCTTTCACGGACGTCACATGGCCTGCGCCGTCGCCGCCATCGCCGATAATGCTCTTGGGACCGGCCAGCCAAATAAACTCTACGCCCTCTTCCTCCGCATGCTGAACTTCGCGCATTGATCCCGGCATATTGCTGCGATCCCGGCGATAGAGACACTTTACCGACTTGGCGCCTTGACGTACGGCGGTTCGAACACAATCCATTGCGGTGTCCCCACCGCCGATGACCACAACATTTTTACCTGCGGCATTTAACTTGCCGTTGTCGAAGTCGTCGACCTGATCGCCAAGTCCTTTTCTGTTCGATGCGGTCAGATAAGTCATTGCCGGATAGATGCCCGAGACCCCAACTCCGGGAACATTGAGCTCTCGTGCCTTGTAAACACCTGTCGCAACAACGACCGCGTCGTGTTTTTCGCGCAGCTCTTGCAAGGTCGCGTCCCGGCCGATCTCAAAATTGAGATGAAAGTGAACGCCGCTGTCACTCAGCAACCGTGACCGGCGGTCAACAACTTCTTTCTCAAGCTTGAAATTCGGTATGCCGTAAATCAGCAACCCGCCGACACGGTCATAGCGATCGTAAACATGAATCTGATATCCCTGCTTGCGTAGTTGTTCCGCAGCGGCCAGGCCCCCGGGGCCCGCGCCGATCACACCAACCGATTGATCTTGCTCCACCCGTACCTGGATCGGTTTCACCCAACCTTTTTCCCAGGCTGTATCGGTGATGTATTTTTCAACGGCGCCGATGGTCACCGTGCCATGACCCGATTGTTCGATGGTGCAATTGCCTTCGCATAGTCGGTCCTGAGGGCAAATACGGCCACATACTTCAGGCATGTTATTGGTCGCCTGGCTGATTTCATACGCCTCTTCCAAACGCCCTGTTGCCGTCAGCATCAACCAATCGGGTATATTGTTATGAAGCGGACAGTGCACCTGACAGAAAGGAACGCCACATTGTGAGCAACGGCTCGACTGCTGTTCGGCTTTTTCTGCGATATACTCCGCATAGATCTCGCCAAAATCCCCGGAGCGTTCGGAGGCAGAGCGCTTATCCGGCATTTCCTTGTCGATATCGACAAACTTCAGCATGTTTTCCGCCATCGTTGGCAGCTCCTCAAAGGTTTACTTGGGCGATAATGCTTGGCGAGGTCGAAGACCGCCCCATCGGGCGATAACTTGACGCTTAACAATCTCGCCATACTCTTCAGATAGTTTGCATTTCAATTGGCGCAGTCTATAGGCCAACGAGGCTCACAAATCTAGGCGAAATCGTAATTAAAGTCAATAGTATTGACCTATATTACGTCAACACAATCGCTTAAGGGGGATATTTGACCATTTTACGAAATAGAGGCGAGATAATTGGTACCAATTCGGTACTAATTGAGCGAATTCACTTGACACGATCTGACCGCTCCTTTGCTGAGGCGGGTCAGCAGCCGATAACATAGGACGCTGACAACGTGACCATCGAGCAGTTGATCCTTTTGGCCGTCATTCAAGGCCTGACCGAGTTTTTGCCGGTCAGCTCATCGGCCCATTTGATCCTGCTGCCGGCTTTGACTGAGTTGCCCGATCAGGGCGCTTTGATTGACGTGTCAGTTCATTTGGGATCGCTTGGTGCGGTCGTTGTCTATTTCTGGCGCGATATGATCGGCCTCTTCCAAGGCCTCGGCCATCTTGCCCGGCGCCAAGACAGTTTTGAGGCGCGTCTTGTCCTCTATCTCGTCATCGCCACGCTCCCCACATTGGCAGTGGGATATACGCTCTACAAAACCGGTGCCGCCGAAGTCTTGCGCTCTGCCGAAGTGATTGCATGGGCAACTATTATCTTCGGCATTGTTTTGTATGCGGCTGACTATTTCGGCAAGACGGTGCGCAAGTTAGACTCGATGACCTATGGCAATGCCGTTCTGGTCGGCGTCGCACAGACCATTGCATTGATTCCAGGCACCAGCCGATCTGGCATTACCATTACCATGTCGCGTCTATTGGGGTTTGAGCGGACCGAAGCAGCGCGCTTTTCTATGTTGCTCGCCATCCCGACCATCGCGGCCTTTGGCCTCTACACCGCTTTGGAATTGATGGAGAGCGGCAATGCAGTCTTGCAACGTGACGGCCTCATCGCCGCCGGATTGGCATTTGTATCGGCGCTTCTCGCGATCGCCATATTCATGCGCCTGTTACAAAGCATGACCCTGCTGCCATTCTTGATTTATCGGCTGGTCTTAGGGTTTGGACTGCTGGCCTATATCTATCTTTAGGCGTCGGTGATTTCGTATTGGCCGTAGGGCCGAAAGCGATAGAGATAGCTCGGCACCATGGACTCAACGGTTTCCACCTCAACACCCAAATCCTGGATGGTCTTCAGTTCGGCGTCATCTTCCATGCCGACCACATTGTCGGCCTTTAACAGCTCAACTTGATCCATGGTCAACATAGGTGACGGCAACAGCCCCAAGAAGAAAGCCTGAAACTTTGCCAAACCAAAGGGAAGGGGGATCAATAAGCGGCGACGCTGGGTGACAGTCAAAATATACCGCAGCAATTCCTTGAAGGTATAAACGCAAGGCCCACCCAGCTCGAATGTTTGCCCCTTGGCCTGCGGCATTTCGATCGCCGCCAATATCGCTTCTGCCACATCGTCCACATAAATCGGCTGAAAGCGTGTATGCCCGCCACCGATCAACGGCAGGAAGGGAAGGAAGCGCGCAAGGGACGCAAAGCGATTAAAAAAGTCATCTTCGGGCCCAAAGATGATGGAGGGGCGCAAAACAACGGCATCGGGAAAGCCCTCCCGCAGTTGGACTTCGCCTTGGGCCTTGGTCTTGGCATAATTGGCGTTCGCGGACAAGGAGGCACCGATCGCCGATACATGAATCAGCTGATCCACGCCGGCTGACTTGGCCAGACGGGCAATGCGTCCCGGCGCGTCGGCCTGGATCGCCTTAAAGCTCTGCTTGCCGCTCGCATACAAAATGCCCACCAGGTTGATGGCGATATCCGCGCCATCCAATGCCGACAGGACGGAATTGTCGTCTCGTATATTCGCCTGCACCAGCTCCACCTGGCCGACATCGCCCAGCGGCCGCAAAAAATGTGCCGTATGGGGCCGGCGAACCGCAACCCGAATGCGATATCCCGCGCGCGCTAGGGCTCTGACCGTGTGCCGACCGACAAAGCCTGAGCCACCAAAGACTGTGACCAATTTTGATGTCATCATATGCCTCCCACCAATTCATCGGTCTGTAACCGAAGATGATGTACCCCGCCTTTTAGACAATGCGCACGCCGGAATAAAGCCTGATCTCTGCGATTGGGCAATCACGCGGGTCGTTGACAAAAACCGGCCGGAGAGATAGTCAGACCCCTCGCGAACCTGAAGCCCAGGTGGCGGAATTGGTAGACGCGCTAGCTTCAGGTGCTAGTGCCCTTATGGGCGTGGAAGTTCGAGTCTTCTCCTGGGCACCAAACGAAATCGGCGGCGAGAGGTTGGACAAAGAGTGAGGCACAGATGACCATTCATCATCACTTGCACGATTTGCCCGACGGGATTCAATTTACCGACAGTGTTGCCATCGATACGGAGACTCAGGGTTTAAGTCTCGAACGTGATCAATTGTGCGTGGTGCAATTGTCGGCTGGCGACGGCGATGCCCATGTGATTCAGATCGACCGCACCAAATTTGAGTGCCCAAATTTGAAAGCGCTTTTGGAAGATCAGTCGATCGAAAAGATCTTTCACTATGCCCGTTTTGATATTGCGTTTTTGAAGAAGTATTTGGGCGCATCGACGTCACCGGTCTACTGCACAAAAATCGCCTCAAAACTCGTCCGTACGTATACGGACAGGCATGGCCTGAAAGATTTGTGCCGCGAGTTGCTGGGGATCGATATGAGCAAGCAGCAACAAAGCTCCGATTGGGCGGCTGAAAAACTGAGCGATGCACAATTGTCCTACGCAGCCTCTGATGTGCTGCATCTGCATGAACTGCGGAACAAGCTCAATGAGATGTTGGTGCGAGAGGGCCGCGACGGTTTGGCCGCGGCAACTTTTGAATTCCTGCCGGTTCGCGCCGAACTTGACCTGCGCGGCTGGGTCGAGGAAGACATTTTCGCCCATTAAGCCCCGGGATTGATTGACGAAATCTCAGCAATTCACCATACTTGAAATGTATGGCATGATTTTCGCATTATGGTTAACGGGATCGATCCTGCCGGGGGGCAAGCAGCGATCCTAAATCCGAAAACGCGCCGAAAGCCAAAGATTAAGACGGATGACACGAAGCACTTCACCGAGCCAAAAAGCGAATCAGAGCCAAGATCTCGCAGTGGCGCGCCGCGTCCTCAGCACGGAGGCCGGTGCGCTGGAGAGCCTCGCCGGCTCGCTGGATCAGAGCTTTGTCGAGGCCATCGATACCCTGCTCGCCGTCAAAGGACGTATTATCGTCAGTGGGTTAGGCAAAAGCGGGCATGTGGCCAAGAAGATGGCGGCCACATTTGCCTCAACCGGATCGCCCGCCTTTTTTGTGCATCCTGCGGAAGCCAGTCATGGCGATCTGGGCATGATCACCCAGAACGACGTGCTTCTCATGGCCTCGAATTCCGGCGAAAACAGAGAATTGCGTGACCTGATCGGCCATGCCAAACGGTTCGGTATTTCCTTGATCGGCATTTCCAGCCGGGCGGAATCGACCCTAATGTCCGCGTCAACGATCAAACTGCTTTTGCCGCCGGCCCCGGAAGCGTGCCCCATGGGCATGGCGCCGACCACCTCTTCCACCATGATGCTGGCCCTCGGCGACGCCTTGGCCGTGGCACTGATGGAACGGCGCGGCTTCTCTCAAGATGACTATCGGGTGCTGCATCCGGGCGGCGAATTGGGCAAATCCCTGGTGCGCGTTTCGGAGATTATGCATGGCCTTGAAGATACGCCGCTGGTCAACATATCTGCACCGACAGGCGATGCCCTGCGCAAGATGACCGAAAAACAATTCGGCTGTGTCGGGATTGTCGATGACCAAGGCTATCTCGTCGGCATTTTCACGGACGGCGACCTGCGCCGGCTGGTACAAGAGAACTCATTGGGCGCTACCGCCGGAGACATCTTGATCGCCAACCCAAAAACAATTCGCCTCAGTGCCCTTGCACTTGAGGCGGTGGGTTTCATGAACACGTCAAAAATCACCAGCTTGTTTGTCGTGAGCGACGACGAAGCTGGGTCGGCAAAACACAAACCGCTTGGCATTCTGCATATGCATGATTGTCTCAAAGCCGGAATCGCATAACAGACAAGGTAAGCGCCCGGCATGGCCCAGCAAGAACCCCACAGCGACACCACCCAAGAAAAGAACAAACGCCGATTGCGCGATTGGACACCCAGTCGCCGCGGCAGTACCCAATATCAAATGCGCCGTGCCGGGGCCTATAGCCGTTTCGTTGAGACCATGAAGTTTTTTCTACCGGCCATAGCGGGCTGTTTGGTCCTACTGATTGTTTATACCAGCATGACGAACCAGGGCCCCGTCTTGGACTTGCCGCCGGATCCGGGCGATGAGTTTGTCATGAAGACGCCATTGATGACCGGCTTCGACGGTAAAAACCGGCCCTATCGCATTAATGCGGCGGAAGCCATTCAAGATTCTGACGATCCAAACCTGATTGACTTGGTAAATGTCAGGGGAAATTTGATCGTTGAAGAAGACGGCACAACCGAAATCAGTACCGATCGGATGCGAGTCACCGCCGACGAAGGCTTTCTCAATTCGAATAACGATAAGCTGGACCTAAAAGGCAATGTCGTTCTGGTCTCCGACCAAGATTACACCTTTCGGACCGAACGGGCCTTTGTTGATTTCGGCGCATCGACAGTCAGCGGGAACGAGCGCATTACCGGTGAAAGCGCAATGGGTAACGTGGAAGCAGACGGCTTTGATGTCTGGGAAGGCGGAAACAAAATCCGATTTCGGGGGAATGTGCGCACGGTCATCGTACCAAAATAGTGTCTTGTGAGATTGAGCTGAGTTCAGGTCAGCTTTAGGAGAGGATTTCGGGGTTGGCGAAAATGAGTATGAAACAAAAAGTCATCTTCCTTGGATGGGTTTTGGCAGCGGCACCGTCCGTCGCTCAGGAGAGCAGCGATTCAGGAGGGGGCGGTTTTGCACCCGGCGGTCATAACACCGATCAGCCGATCGAAATCACATCTGATCTCTTGGAAGTCGAGCAAGAAAAACAGGTCGCCATTTTTATCGGTAACGTCGATGCCATTCAGGGCGATATGACCTTGAACAGCGACCGGTTGGAAGTCTTCTACAATGTGGAGGAGTCCGAGGGCGAAGCACAGGCGGAAGATGACGGTCAAACGGAGTCGATCCGCAGCCTGCGCGCCGAGGGAAATGTTGTTGTCACGTCACCCAGCGAAACGGCGAAGGGGGATTGGGCCGACTATGACGTTGCTGAGCGCATTTTGACCCTGCATGACAACGTGATTCTGAATCAGGGGCGAAACGTTCTGTGCGGCAGCAAACTGGATATGAATCTCAATACCGGTCGCAGCCTGTTGAAAGGCAAGTGCGCCCGCAGTGCGAGCAACCCTAAGGGCCGAGTGCAGGGAGTGTTTTTCCCTTCAAAATCAAAAGATTAGGCTCTCTTGAGGCCGATGTTATCCTTAACGCAATTCACTGAATATTAAGAGCCAAGGTGTCTTATCTAAATTATGACTGAACCAACAAACCACAGCCCCAACGAGGGACCAAAATCGGCCGGCCCAGGCGCGAATCTGCGCGTTGTTGCCGAGGGAACCGGCCTGAAGGTCTCCAAGATCGGCAAGAGCTTTAAGAACCGGCCTGTTGTCCGTGGCGCCAGCATGAATGTGAACCGGGGCGAGGTTGTTGGACTGCTCGGACCGAACGGCGCCGGCAAAACCACGTGTTTCTATATGATCACCGGTCTGATCCCGGTTGATTACGGCACCATCGAGTTGGATGGCGTGGATGTGACGCGGTTACCGATGTATCGGCGCTCGCGCATGGGCATCGGTTATCTCCCTCAAGAGGCGTCGATTTTTCGGGGCATGACCGTCGAAGATAATATCCGCTCGGTGCTGGAGCTGGTCGAGTCCGATCCGAAGAAACGCGAGGCGCTGGTCGACGATCTACTTGCCGAGTTTTCCATTACGCATTTGCGATTGACCCCAGCCTTGGCGTTGTCGGGCGGTGAACGCCGGCGCGTTGAAATTGCGCGCGCGCTCGCAACTCATCCCTATTTCATTTTGCTGGATGAGCCCTTGGCGGGTATCGACCCGAAAGCGGTGGGTGAGATCAGAGATCTGATCGGTCAATTAAAAGAAAGAGGAATCGGTGTTTTGGTCACCGATCATAACGTTCGCGACACGCTGGAAATCGTCGATCGCGCCTACATTATTCACGATGGTGAAGTGCTCACAGAAGGCAAGCCATCAGAAATTGTCGGCAATGAAGATGTCAGACGTGTCTATTTGGGTGAGGGGTTCCGCTTGTAGGACCTCCTTGGGTGTTGGGTTTAATTGAGTATGGCGTTATCTCCAAAGCTAGAGTTGCGACAAGGTCAGTCGCTCATCATGACGCCTCAATTGCAGCAGGCGATCAAACTGCTGCAATTGTCGAATATTGAGCTGACCGATTTCGTAACCGATCAGTTGGAGAAAAACCCTCTCTTGGAGGTCGACGACCGCGACAATCGGCCTGCCGAGCAACGCGCCGATGACGATAGCGGCTCTACGAAGACCGGCGAAGAGACAGCAGAAGCCCCCAGCGCCGTCGACACGGATCGTGCCATCGGAGATTCCGCTAACGGCACGGAAGCATCGTCCGAAATCGATACAGATTACGAGAATCTCTATACAGACGAATCTAAAGCCGAACAGCAGACTCGTGCCAGCGAAGAACAGCAAGCCTCCTCAACAATGGACTGGTCAAATGTCGGTTCCGGCGGGGGGTCATCGTCATTTGACGGCAATGACTTAAGCATTGAGTCAACCCTCACGCGCGAAAAGTCCTTGCGTGACTTTTTGACAGAGCAACTGCAAGTGGCGCTGAAAGACCCGAGCGATCGCGTCATAGGGGTCGACTTGATCGATAGCCTGGATGAATCCGGTTACTTGACCGGCACGATCGAAGATATCGCAGACCGCCTTGGTGCCTCTCAAGATCACGTGCAACAGGTCCTGTCTGTTCTGCAAAAGTTTGAGCCATCGGGCGTCTTTGCCCGCGATCTCGCCGAATGCTTGTCGCTGCAATTGATTGAGCGCAACCGGTTTGACCCGGCCATGGAAGCCTTGATCAATAATCTGGACATGCTGGCCAAACGAAATCTCGAGGCGCTGAAGGATATTTGTGAGGTTGATGCGGAAGATCTCGCCGACATGATTGCCGAAATCCGGGAGCTCGACCCCAAGCCTGGCCTGGTCTACTCGACCGAAGTTGCCCAGCCTGTGGTGCCGGACGTTTTCGTCAAACCGTCCGCCGAAGGCGGCTGGAAAATCGAGCTCAACAACGACACCTTGCCGAAGGTTTTGTTGAACCAGCATTATTACGCAGAAGTCAGCGCTGCAACTCAGTCCAAAGATGAAAAAGCCTATTTGACCGATTGCTATAACAACGCCAATTGGTTGGTTAAAAGTCTCGACCAGCGGGCCAAAACCATCTTGAAAGTGTCGACGGAACTGGTGAAACAACAAGATGCGTTCTTGGTCCACGGGGTTCAGCATCTCAAGCCGCTGAACTTGCGCACCATTGCCGAAGCGATCTCAATGCATGAGTCGACCGTGAGCCGCGTGACCGCCAACAAGTATATTTCGACGCCCCGCGGCTTGTTCGAACTGAAGTACTTTTTCACTTCGTCGATTGCATCATCGACGGGAGGCGAGGCGCATTCTGCAGAAGCGGTTCGGTTCCGGATTCGAGAACTGATTGACAATGAAAGTCCGACGAAGGTGCTGTCCGACGACCGCATTGTCGAGATTCTGAAAGGGTCAGGGATCGATATCGCCCGCCGGACGGTGGCGAAGTATCGCGAGGCGATGAAAATCCCGTCGTCGGTTCAACGCCGCCGCTTGAAAAAGCAACTCGCTTAACTGACGCAAGGGCTCGTGAAGCGGCCCACTAACCATAATGAGTTTAGGGTTAAGCCCCTATTTTCAGGCAGAAATGGCGCGAAAAGAGGCAGTGAAAACGAGAATTGACTCTCTAGGGAGAGCGCCCTATTGTCCGCGCCGATTCATCCGCAAAGCCAAGAGAACTGAGCGTTTTCAGGCGAACCCGGGCAATGAGCGGGGCGGCAAAGAGGCAATTTATAATCAGCTTGAAAAGCACCTCCGGGCCGACTTGGCCTAGGACCAAGGCGGGCACGCAGCATCTCAAGCTCAAAGGACAGACATGCAAATCCAAATTGAAGTCGTGGGGAAACAAATCGATATTGGCGACGCTCTGCGCGAGCATGTCTCCGCCAGTCTGGAAGGCGGCATTGCAAAATATTTTGGGCGGCCAAGCCAAGCGCAGGTCACATTTTCCCGCGAAGGGCAAGGCTTCCGTTGCGACTGTGCCGTTCATCTTGATTCCGGCATGAAGCTTCAGGGCACCGGCGACAATGCCGACATCTATGCGTCATTCGAAACCGCTGCCGAACATTTGGAAAAACGTCTGCGCCGCTACAAGCGCCGGCTGAAGGATCACCACCAGAACTATCAACCAGAAGAGCCCTTCAAAGCGGTCGACTATGTTATCGCGCCTGAAGCCGAGACCGAAGATGAGCCGGAAGAATTGCAACCGATCATCATCGCCGAAACCCAAACGGACATTCGCACTTGCACCGTTGGAGAAGCGGTCATGGCGCTCGATCTAGGCAATGATCCGATGGTGCTGTTCAGGAACAGTGCTCACGGCGGGATCAACGTTGTTTATCGCCGTACGGACGGAAATTTCGGCTGGGTCGATCCCGGCGACAAGTAAAAGAGTAGACATGAAAGTACCTCAGCTGATTGAGCAGGGCCATATTCTGGCCCCCTTACGAGCGTCCAATAAGAAGCAGGCGCTTCAAGAAATCGCGCAGCAAGCCGCGAAACATACCAATATCGGTGCGCGCGAGATTTTTGAAATCCTGATTGAACGCGAGCGCTTGGGCTCAACGGGTGTTGGGGACGGTGTGGCCATTCCGCACGGTCGATTCGCCGGTCTTGAAAAGTCAGTCGGCTTTTTTGCTGTTTTGCCCAAACCCATTGAATTTGAGTCAATCGACCAAGAACCCGTCGACCTCATTTTCACTCTGCTGGCCCCAGAAGAATCAGGCGCTGACCATCTGAAATCTCTGGCAGGCATTGCCCGCTTGCTGCGTGACAAACGCATTTGTGCAAAGCTCAGAGGTGCACAAAATGTCGAAGCCATTTTCGCCCTGCTGGCCACACCTGAAGATCAGCAAAGCCCAGACTCAACTCTGTCGAAAGCCTCTTAAATTCAGGTAAGGAAGCGGTGGCGTGTCTGAAACAAGTTAGTGGACACTCACGGGCGTGTATTCATTTTCCAAAGCGACATTGAGCGCAGCCGCCCGACTGTCGACAATGGCCATATAGGCACCATTCGCCGCATGAATGGCATAGAGCTTTGTGCCCGGCGCTAACATCGCAAGATCTTTGTCTGAAAGCTCTTTGGGTAATTCTTGCTGCAGATCTTCAATCGTCGTCTCGCGGACATAAACCATTTCCGGCGCCCCCACGACGGAAAGAGCTTCCGGTGTCATTTCGCGTGCGGATTTTCTGTCCAAGTGCTGCATTTTACGTCTTCCTTGTTTACTCCAACAGGGCGCTAACTCTTGCTTTCACTACGCCCCGATCACTCTTCCCGTTTATAGATCGGCATCATGATTTTTGATTTCAATAGTCTGAACCACGCTTTCTGGTTCCGGCTGGTTGACCGTTAGGCTGAGCAACCCGTTGGCCAAGTCTGCACCGTCAACTTGCACCCCTTCGGCAAGCAAGAACACACGTTGAAATTGCCGGGTCGCGATACCCTTGTGCAAAAATTCCTGATCCGGTGCACTGTCCTGCCGGCCGGCGATGATGAGCTGGCGATTCTCCACCCTGACCGAAAGATCAGAGGCCGCAAACCCCGCGACCGCAAGCGTAATACGCAACTGCCGCTCGCTTAGACGTTCAATATTATAGGGCGGATAGCCGTCCTGCTGGGCATGGGACATGCGCTCAAGGCTTTGCGCCACGCGCTCAAATCCAAGCAGAAATGGACTGTCAAAATGCCAAGGTCCTGGCATAGAGGATACCGTGCCCTTTCAAGCGGCCAGCCGTTTTCAGGCAGCCCAAATGGCACTGCCGATAGGCTTTAGATGGGGCCCAAATGGCATTTTTCAAGGGGGTGCCCCGGTTTAGCGCGACTTAGCGAAACTCGCCAGAATCCCCGGCACAATAGACAATTTTCGGTAGACGGCTGCCGCCATAAACAAGCTCATACCGCTTGCGGCGACCGCAAAACCGATGGCGCCACCCACAGCCCCAAAACGCGGGATCAACAACCATCCAAGAAAGACATGCACAATCGCTGCAGCGATCACGGTGACCGCGGCTAAACGCTCATAAAGCGTCATGCTCAAGAGAAAACCCACGGATCCGGCGGCAACAATCAGCCATTGACCGATCACCAAGAGCCGCAAGACCGGTGCACCTTCAGCAAAACCTGGTCCGAAGAAATCCAAGAACCAGGCCGGAAACAAAACCAAAGGCAAAGCCACACAACTCGAGGCCGTAAAGGTCCACAGTCCTGCAAGCCTGACTTCTTCCTGCAAACGGCCTGTCTCGCCTTTTGCGTAAAGCTCTGCGATCCGCGTCGCAAAATAGGCATTGAGGGCCACCAGTGGAAACACAACAATATCTGCCAGGCGCGCGGAGAGTGCGTAGACCCCGGCCGCATCCGTATCCACCCAGCCACCGACCATCAAGATCCCCATACGATCAAAACTTGTCCGTGCCACAGCAACAATCAACAATGGCCAAGCGGTTGACCACCACAGCTGGCGGAGATAGGCGGGCTCGGCCTCGCGCGCTTGCCGCGGATAGGCAGCTCTGCCCACACTCAAAAGCAAGATCAATGCAATGCCGGCGCCCGCGGCCGCGAACATCATAGATGCCGCAGGGGACGCAGGTTCGGCCCCAATGACGGCAACCCCCAAAACCCCGCAGATGATGCACAGGTCGACAATCACCATATTGGCCAAGAGGGCCGGAACCAGGCGGTCAAACCCTCGGACCACCGAAACGCCGGAGCGGACCAAAGCCAGCAAGGGTAACAGAACCAGACCGGCGTAAAGCGTCATCCGAAGACTGGCGTCCGATTCAGAGTAGAGCGTCGTAACGACAACCAAGCCAAGAAGGGAGATCATCACAGACACTAAAAACGTCGATCCCAAGCCCAATCGAACAACGCCGCGCAAGTGAGACCATTCCGACTTTGCGATATACGCAGGTACAAATCGCAATAGGGCCATTTGTGCACCCATTGTTGCAGGAACGGCAATCAGGAGAATGAGGGAATAGACAAAGGTGAAAACACCATATCCGCTCTGGCCCAATTCACGCGTCAGAACAAATTGCAGCGCAATATTAATGAGCGCTGCGGCAACATAGATGGCGCCCCCCAATGCGGACCCTCGAAAGAGAGCCTCAATGGGGCTGGAACTTGCATTTGCCATTCTATCGCCTTCACGCAAAACGAATCTTTCCGGTCATCACACATACAATCGAGACGAGCCGCAAGCGCAAACTCCAAAGTGATAACACCGAAGTCAACCTTGTTCACATCGCTCTCAGAAATTAGAGTTGATATTTGATATGAAACTGTCGAATAGTCGTGCGGTGAAGTTCAGACCGTTAAATCCCAAGAGAGAGAGGCCATAGTGGGGATTGACCGTGCTATCTTTATCGGCGGCTGCCCCAGAAGTGGCACGACATTCCTTGGTAATGTCCTTGGGCTCCATTCACAGTGCATTGCCACGCCGGAGTCGAATTTTGTCATTGACGTTTTCAATGATCTTCAGCCGATCGCCGATCAGGACATGCTGGTGGTTCGTCAAGCGATCGAAGAGCATTGGCGTTACAAAACATGGGCCTTATCTGCTGATTGGGAGCGCGCCTCCAGTACCCGCGATTACCGTGCACTGATTTTCGACTTGGCGCATCAGTATGGAACAAGCGTTCTGAACAAAGACGGCCGGATCTGGGTCGATCATAACCCAACCAACATGCGCGATTCCAAACGCATGGAAGAGATCTTCCCGGGCTCAAAGTACATCCACATTATCCGCGACGGCAGGGGTGTCGCGAAATCAATCATTCCCTTGAATTGGGGCCCTAGCACCGTGGAGACTGCCGCTTATTGGTGGATGGCCTTCGTCTCGGCAGGAGTTGTGGCGGAGATGAATTTCGGCGCCAATGCTCTTCGCGTCAGATACGAAGACCTGCTCTTAAATTTCGAAGAAGAGGTCAGACGCATCTGCGACTTTTGTGAGATCGGTTTTGAAAAAGAGATGCTGTCACAAGAACGCGGCTTTGTCTTACCCGGCTATTCTGATGATATTCACACACTTGTCGGCCAAGCGCCCAATCGGGATCGGATTGATGATTGGAAAAAATCATTTTCCGACAAGGACATCGCGGCATTCGAAAATATGGGCGGCGGGCTGCTCGATCAGCTGGGATATGCCCGTGTCTTCCCCCACGGCACCCCTGGGCCGGGCAAAGTGTACAGATTGATGACCGGCATCCAAGAAGCCATAGGCATCGTGCGGCATTCGCTCTTTTACCGCCCTTGGAAAGACCTATAATTCATCCCTACAAAGAGTATACTGATATGAGCGAGTTGATCGCGATGGTGCAGAGAGTCAATCAGGCCTTCCTGGACAAAGACGAAGCAACGCTACGCGCGTGCCTGACGCCTGACTACACATATACCGGTCCACTGGATGCTATGAATATCGATGGGCTTGAGGCCTGCATTTCCGTAATGAATGGATTTGAATTGAAACCGGTCAATGCCAAGTCCGAGTGGGTCGAGACAACCGATAAAGTGGTTGAGATTTTTGAATGGACCTTGAAGCAACCTATTTCATGCGTGGTGCCGATGGTCGAAATCAGCACATTCCGCAATCAGAAGATCGCATCGACTCGGGCGTTTTTTGACCCGGCGCTTTTACCGTCAATGAGTTGATAGACCGGTCGAGACGCACGACTAATTTCAAAACACGGACAAAGCGCCCAAGTGGGCGCCGGCCGGCCAGGCTGCCCCATCGGAGAGATGAGCGAAGCGAATTGTCGCGAGATAAGAAAATGGTGGAGCCAGGCGGAATCGAACCGCCGACCTCTTGCATGCCATGCAAGCGCTCTCCCAACTGAGCTATGGCCCCTTAATACTGGGAACGGTCTGCCCTTCTTAAAGGCGAGACCTTAAGACCCCGTTGCCGGCGTCCGAACTATTCTTCCTTTTCGATGTCTGCATCAATGATGCTGCTGACATCGTCGTCTCCATCGTCGTCAAGAATACCAACATCGTCATCGTCGTCGTCATCGTCCTCAACATCGATGGCGGCATCGCCCAAATCGTAATCGTCGCTTTCCTCGTCCTCATCTTCGTCTAAGGCCGCGACTCGAGATCCTGCGGCGCCTTGAGTTTCGGAATCTGCATCCTCGAAACTGACATGCTCCTCGCTTTCGATCTCTGTCTCATCCTTTTCATCAGCCGCCTCTTTAGCAGCTGCGGCTTTCATTTTAGCTTCTTCCTGAGCGGCTTGTTCGGCCTCTTGAGCAAGTTTCTGCTGCTCTGTAATGAAGCTATGCCCGCATTTCGGGCACTCAATGGGATTCTTATGCAAATCGTAGAACTTCGCGCCACAGCTTGGGCATGTGCGCTTCGTCCCTAATTCTGGTTTGGCCACCGCTCAGATCTTCCATTCAAAACTGACGATTAGGGCAGACGGCTTGCCACGAACTGCCGCGCCTGTCAAAAGTTTACGTCAAAATCACCCCAAAAAGAAATCGTGCCTTTTGGCCGGTCTCAGACTAAAACCACGAAATCGAAATCCGGCAAATCTGATAAAGCCATCGTGAGCGAAATTCAAACAGAAACCGATCTAATTTTGACCGCTAGGCGCAGTTCTTCCCTATCGGGCGAGATTAACGCGCCTGGAGACAAGTCGATTTCCCACCGGGCAGTGATTTTCGGCGCTCTGGCGGCAGGCGAAACGCGGATTGAAGGGCTCTTGGAAGGCGATGACGTCCTGGCGACCATGAAGGCGATGGGCCAGATGGGTGCCGGCACGGAGCATCTGGGACCGGGATCTTGGCGGATTACCGGCGTTGGAAAATCCGGACTCCACCCACCCGGCACGGAAATAAACTTCGGGAATTCCGGCACGTCCGCCCGCTTGGTCATGGGCGCCATGAGTACCTTCCCCCTTGCCGCGCATATGATTGGAGACCAATCCCTTTCCGGGCGCCCCATGGACAGAGTGGTGACACCTCTGATGCGCATGGGCGCGAGATTTGAAAAAACCGGCGATCAGTATCACCTGCCACTGGTTCTTCGAGGCACAGATCCCGGCCAGGCCAAAGCCATCGTTTATGAAGTGCCCGTCCCCTCGGCGCAGGTCAAATCGGCTATTTTATTGGCCGGCTTGAATGTGTCCGGCCGGACCATCGTTCTCGAACGCGAGGCCACGCGTGATCATACGGAACGTATGTTGGAGATGTTTGGAGTGCCTGTGACGAGAACGGTTGATCCAGACGGAACGCACAGGATCTCCATTGACGGGCCCGCCCAATTGAATGCCCAGCCTGTCATCGTGCCCGGCGACCCGTCATCGGCAGCTTTTGCAGCCGTCAGTGCACTGATTACACCGGGCTCCGACATAGTTATTCGGAATGTGATGCAGAATCCGCACCGGACCGGTCTTTACACCACATTACGTGAAATGGGCGGCCACATAGAGCAGCTCAATCCGCGCCAAGAGGCCGGAGAAAATGTGGCCGATCTCAGAATTCGCAGCAGCCAGCTGCGTGCTATTGATGTGCCCGCTGAGCGTGCGCCGTCTATGATTGACGAATACCCCATTCTGGCCATGGCAGCGGCAAAAGCCCAAGGCACCACCATGATGAATGGGTTGGCCGAGCTTCGCGTGAAAGAGAGCGACCGATTGCGCGCCACCGCCGAAGGACTGGCGCAATGCGGCCTGAACATTGAAGTAGGCGATGATTGGCTGCGGGTCACCGGACAAGATCAGATCGAGGGCGGGGCGCAAATTGCCACTCACCATGATCACCGGATTGCCATGTCGTTTTTGACCCTAGGCCTGACGACCGAAAAAGCCGTCAGGGTCGATGGCGGCCAAATGATCGCCACCTCCTATCCGGACTATCAGTCACATATGCACGCCCTCGGCGCCGACGTCGGAGGCGCGCAGCCATGATCATCGCCGTCGACGGACCGGCCGCATCCGGAAAGGGCACGCTTGCCCGCCGATTGGCGGCGGCTTACGATCTGGCGTATCTCGACACGGGATCGCTTTACCGCGGGGTCGCCTATCTGGTGATGAGCAGAGGGCAGGATCCAAACGACAAAGACGCGGCGCTCGACGCGGCCCGCGCGCTGGATCCGGCAAGCATCCCGGACGCCGAGATCCGCCGGGACGAGATCGGGGCCGCGGCCTCCATTGTCGCCGCCATGGATGAGGTCCGTGGCGCCATCCGGGACCTTCAGATCAAGTTTGCCCACCATCCGCCGGACGGCAAATCCGGTGCCGTCCTGGATGGGCGCGATATCGGCACAGTGATCTGTCCCGAGGCGGATGTGAAGATCTTCGTCGACGCCGCCCCGGAAGTCCGGGCCGAACGCAGGCATTTGGAGCTGCAAGCCCGGGATCCGGACCAAGCGCCGGATTACGACCGGATCCTGGCAGACTTGCAGGAGAGGGATCGACGGGATCAAAACCGGTCCTCATCGCCCCTGAAACCGGCTGAAGACTCCTACTTGCTAGACACCACTAATTTCAGTATAGAGAGCACGTTCCAGGCGGCATGCAGGATCGTGGACCAAGCCCGGCAAAAGGCATGAGCCCGAAATTGCGCCGAAACTCCTGAGAACAAGACATCCGATCACTTGGCTAATCCTTTTGGCCGCCTTGAGCCCAGGCTCGGGGGGCCGCGTTCTGTTTTTAGCCTTTGGAAGGGTGTTTGAGAAATTTAGGAGAAACCATGTCAGAAACCCAAATGAACCCATCAACCGATGACTTTGCAGCGCTGCTCAATGAGACGCTGGATGAAAGTCAGCCCCTCGAAGGCTCTGTCGTCCGCGGCAAAGTCCTTAGCATCGAAAATGATCTCGCGATCATCGACGTCGGCCTGAAAACCGAAGGCCGCATTCCCTTAAAAGAATTCGCAATGCCCGGACAAGAGCCGGATATTGAAGTCGGCAGCGATGTAGAAGTCTACCTGGAGCGCATCGAAAATGCGCTCGGTGAAGCCGTCCTGTCGAGAGAAAAAGCCCGCCGTGAAGAAAGCTGGGTGCGGCTGGAAAAAAGTTACGAAGCCAATGAGCGCGTTGAAGGCGTTATCTTTGGGCGGGTCAAAGGTGGCTTTACGGTCGACCTTGATGGCGCCGTCGCCTTTTTGCCGGGCAGCCAAGTCGATATCCGCCCCATTCGCGATGTCGGGCCGCTGCTTAATATTCCTCAACCCTTCCAGATTCTGAAGATGGATAAACGCCGGGGCAATATTGTCGTCTCCCGCCGCGCCGTCTTGGAAGAAACACGTGCCGAACAACGCAGTGAATTGATCGGTAAACTGAGCGAAGGCGATATTATCGACGGCGTTGTCAAAAACATCACCGATTACGGTGCGTTTGTTGATCTGGGCGGCGTCGACGGTCTGTTGCACGTCACAGATATTGCGTGGCGCCGGGTCAATCACCCGTCGGAAATTCTGACAATCGGACAGACCGTTAAGACTCAGGTCATCAAGATCAATCCTGAAACACAGCGCATCAGCCTCGGCATGAAACAGCTGGAAGCCGATCCGTGGGAAGGCGCAGAAGCTAAATATCCGATCGACGGCAAATTCACCGGACGTATTACAAATATTACCGATTATGGTGCGTTCGTTGAACTGGAGCCCGGGGTGGAAGGCTTGGTGCACGTTTCTGAAATGAGCTGGGTGAAGAAAAATGTTCATCCGGGCAAAATCGTTTCGACCAGCCAAGAAGTTGAAGTCATGGTGCTGGAAGTAGATTCCTCCAAACGCCGGATTTCACTGGGTCTTAAGCAATGCATGGACAATCCTTGGGAATCTTTTGCCGAGACGTATGCGGTCGGCAATACGATTGAAGGTGAGATCAAGAACATCACCGAGTTCGGATTGTTTGTCGGTCTAGAAGGCGACGTGGACGGAATGATTCATATGTCGGATCTGGATTGGAACCGGTCAGGTGAAGAAGCCATCCAAGATTACAAAAAGGGCGACACGGTCAAAGCCATTGTCTTGGACGTCGATCCGGAAAAAGAGCGGATCAGTTTGGGCATCAAACAAGTCGACGGCGATCCTATGGAGTCCTTGGGTGAAGTCCGCAAAGGCTCTGTCGTCACCTGCACGGTCTCTGAGATCTTGCCGAACGGGATTGAAGTCGAGCTCGGCGACGGTATGAAGTCTTTCATCCGTAAAGCGGAACTCAGCCGCGACCGTTCAGAGCAACGCCCCGACCGGTTTGCCGTTGGGGATAAGGTTGATGCGCGGGTCACGAACTTCGACCGGGCCAACCGCAAAGTCACCCTGTCCATCAAAGCCCGTGAGGTTGCCGAGGAGAAGGAGGCCGTCGCGCAATACGGCTCCTCAGACTCCGGCGCCACACTCGGGGATATTCTAGGATCTGCGCTGGGCAATGCGGCCGCCAAAGAAGACGGTGAGCCAGCCGAAGCCCCTGCAGATGAAGAAGCGGAAGCCGAAGAAGCTAAAAAAGACGAAGAATCCTAGGGCAGAAAACGCTCTTTGAAAGACCCAGGCGGCGGCAATTCTTTAGGGAATTGCCGCCGTTTTTCTCTGGGCAATCTAAGAAAAGCCTTATGGCAAAAGCGCTTACCCATACTTTCCCTTGACGTGGGGCGGCCCTTTTGGGAACATTGTTGGGCTTGAGGGACCGAAAACGCGTTAGGATCGATATGATTAAGTCTGAATTGGTGGCGAAGATTTCGCAGGCAAATCCGCACCTCTATCAAAGGGATGTGGAGCGTATCGTGAATACGGTTTTTGGCGAGATCTCCCACGCACTTTCCCGCGGAGATCGGGTTGAACTGCGCGGCTTTGGGGCTTTTTCCGTCAAATCTCGGCCCGCCCGGATGGGGCGCAACCCAAGGACCGGCGCGGCTGTTGCCGTTTCCGAAAAGACCGTACCGTTTTTTAAAACCGGTAAGGAAATGCGCGATCGGTTGAACGAGAAGAAACAACCGGTCGACTGAAACCTCTCGACCAGTCAGGCCAGTCGTGTTCAAGCGTCTCTATCGTTGGATCCTTTCCGTCGTCCTCATTTTGACGGCGATCATCATTGCCGTCAGCAACCCGCAATCCGTACCCGTCAATTTCAACCCGTTCGCCCCTCAGGGCAGCGGGGTCCAAATCCCCATTTTTTTGGTGATCCTCTTGTCGATCCTGTTGGGCCTGGTCATTGGTGGGTTTGTCAGCTGGTGGAGCGGCGGCGACGCGCGCAAATATGCCCGCGCCTTCCGGGCCTACGAGGAAGCGGAAAAGAGCACGCCCAAAGACGAAAATCAGGACCTGAGGCCGGTCAAACGCGCCTGATATCATGGGCCGGCGGGTATTTGGGCTCGGCCCATTCATTTGCTATAAGCGCGCAACTTTGACCGCAAGCGGACCACACGAGAGTTACCATGGCCGTTGACGCCAAAATTTGCGGATTGAAAAGCCAGGATGCTGTGGATGCAGCTGTCGAGGGCGGCGCCCGCTCGCTTGGCTTCAACTTCTATCCGCCATCGCCGCGATTTGTTCTACCCGGTGAGGCACGTGAGCTCTCAGCGGGGCTGCCGGATTCCGTCGATAGAGTGGCCCTCGTCGTGAATGCTGACGACACCCATATCAAATTGATTGACGACACCCTCAATCCGTCGATTTTTCAGCTGCACGGGGCCGAATCCGCTGACCGTGTGCGAGAGGTCAAAGCGCTCACGGGCAAGCCTGTGATGAAGGCGGTGGCCCTTGGGGGGCCTGAGGATATCGATTTGGCGCATGGTTACGAAAGTGTCGCTGACCTGTTGCTGTTTGACGCCAAACCGCCTAAATCTCTGCCCGATGCCCTCCCGGGTGGAAACGCTCTCGCGTTTGATTGGTCTTTAATCTCAGAAGAGACCTGGTCCCTTCCTTGGCTCCTGGCCGGCGGCCTGACTGCGGGAAATGTGACACAGGCTGTCCGTCAAACAAGCGCGACATATGTTGACGTGTCGTCCGGGGTCGAAACGGAACGCGGGCAAAAAGATCCGGCGCTGATTTTGGAGTTTCTGGACATCGTGTCTCAGCTCTAATGGCGGGAACACGAAAGTGTAAAAGAGAAGATATGGAACGGCCCAATACATATTCCCAAGGCCCCGACGAAAAGGGTCATTTTGGTCATTACGGCGGCCGATTTGTTGCCGAGACCCTGATGCCTCTGGTTTTGGATCTGGAAGAGCATTATGAAGCTTCTCGCCAAGATGAGAGCTTCCAAAAAGAGTTCTCCTATTTCTTGGAGCACTATGTCGGCCGTCCCAATCCGCTTTATTACGCTGAAAGACTGACCGAACATCTGGGCGGCGCTAAAATCTACTTCAAGCGAGATGAGCTGAATCATACCGGCGCGCACAAGATCAATAACTGCATCGGGCAGATGCTGCTCGCAAAACGGATGGGCAAAACACGCATTATTGCGGAAACCGGTGCCGGACAGCACGGCGTAGCAACGGCAACTGTTGCCGCCCGCTTCGGCCTACCCTGCATTGTGTATATGGGCGAAACAGATATTGAGCGCCAAGCCCCCAATGTCTTCCGGATGAAACTCCTCGGCGCAGAAGTTCGACCGGTCACGTCCGGATCGCGCACCCTGAAAGATGCGATGAATGAAGCACTCAGGGATTGGGTGACAAATGTCGATGAGACCTTTTACATCATTGGCACGGCAGCAGGGCCGCATCCTTACCCAAAACTCGTCCGCGATTTTCAGTCGGTGATCGGACGCGAAGCGCGCGCGCAAATTTTGGAGCGAGAAGGCCGGTTACCGGACACACTGGTGGCCTGTATCGGCGGCGGTTCCAACGCCATCGGCTTGTTCCACCCGTTCCTGGAAGACGAAGGCGTCACTCTGGTCGGGGTTGAAGCCGCCGGAAAAGGTCTTGATACGGATCAGCATGCAGCGTCGCTGACCGGCGGACGGCCGGGCGTCTTGCACGGCAACCGGACATACTTGCTGCAGGACGACGATGGTCAAATTGCCGAAGCACATTCGATTTCCGCCGGCCTGGATTATCCCGGTATCGGGCCGGAACATTCATGGCTAAAGGATTCAGGGCGCGTCGATTATGTCTCAGCCACAGACGCCGAAGCCCTGGAAGCATTCCAATTATGTTGCAAGTTGGAAGGCATCATTCCGGCGCTGGAGCCCAGCCACGCCTTGGCCGAAGTCATCAGGCGGGCACCGGGTCTCGATAAAGACCATCTTTTGATCATGAATATGTGCGGCCGGGGCGATAAAGACATCTTCACCGTTGCTGAAGCTTTGGGGGTGGCTTTGTGATGGGCACCACCGAGACCAGAATTGACCGGCGTTTTGCGGCCTTAAAAGAAACTGGCCGTGCCGGCTTGGTGACATTTATCACCGCAGGCGATCCGGATTTAGAGTCCTGCTATCAGATTATGAAAGGCCTTCCGGCCGCGGGTGCAGATATCATTGAATTGGGCATGCCATTTACCGACCCCATGGCCGATGGTCCGTCCATCCAGGCCTCCAGTCAGCGCGCGCTAAAAGCCGGAACGACTCTCAAAAAGACTCTGAGCTTGGTGAAGCGTTTTCGTAAAACCGATTCCGAAACGCCCATTGTTTGTATGGGCTACTACAATCCAATCTATTCCTATGGCGTCGATCAATTTTTGCCCGATGCTATAGAGGCGGGTGTGGACGGTCTTATTATTGTCGACCTACCGCCGGAAGAAGATCACGAACTTTGCTTACCCGCACTGAAAGCCGGGTTGAACTTTATTCGGCTGGCAACACCCACAACGGATGAAAAGCGCCTGCCGGCGGTTTTACAAAACACGAGTGGTTTTGTTTACTACGTCTCCATCACCGGAATCACTGGCACGGGAAGTGCGCAAGCTCAGAATATCGGTCCGTCGGTGGCGCGCATTCAATCGCATAGCAAGTTGCCGGTTGCCGTCGGCTTTGGGATCAAAACCCCTGAAAACGCGGCGGACATCGCCAGGGTTGCCGATGCTGCCGTCGTCGGATCAGCAATTATTGACCGTATCGCCGCAAATCTTGACGCAGATGGACAGGCGCAAGATAAAATGACCGGCGACGTCTTGAGTTTTGTCCAAAGCCTCGCAAAAGGCGTCCAAGACGCCCGCAAAGAAACCGTGTAATGTAGACCGTGTCATAGGCCCGTTTGAAGGACAGTTAAGCGCATGAATTGGCTGAATAAATTTACCACTCCGAAGCTCAAAGCCTTGCTCGGAAAAAGGGATACCCCTGACAATCTTTGGCTGAACTGTCCCAATTGCGGGGAGATGATCTTTCATCGTGAGCTGGCAATCTCCAAGAATGTCTGTCCCAAATGCGACTTCCATATGAAATTGGAACCCGAAGATCGTCTGACCAGCCTGTTTGACGACGGAAAATACGAAATGGTCGAAATGCCGGACGTGCAGACCGACCCTCTTAAGTTCCGCGATGAAAAAAGGTACACGGATAGAATCAAGGATGCCCGCACAAAGACAGGCCAAAAGGATGCGGTGATTACCGCCTATGGAGAAATTGAGGGACTCACCTCTGTCGTCAGTGTACAGAACTTCAAGTTTATGGGCGGATCTCTCGGCATGGCGGCCGGCGAAGCGATTATTCGGTCGGCAGAGCTCGCCATCGAAAAGAAAGCTCCTTATATCCTATTCACAGGCTCGGGCGGTGCGCGAATGCAAGAAGGCATCATGTCCCTCATGCAAATGCCGCGGACAACAATCGCCGTGCAGATGTTGCGCGAGGCGGGTCTTCCTTACATTGTTGTTCTCACCGACCCGACAACCGGCGGCGTGACAGCTTCTTATGCCATGTTAGGCGATGTTCAAATCGCCGAGCCCGGGGCCCTCATTTGTTTTGCCGGGCCGCGGGTGATCGAACAGACGATCAGAGAAAAGCTGCCTGAAGGATTTCAGCGCGCCGAGTATTTGCTTGATCATGGCATGGTCGACATGGTTGTCCATCGGCACGAGCTCCGGGAAACCTTATCCAAACTGAGCCATATTCTGATGAATCAAGGGGCCAGCACAAAACCGGAGTCGGATTCGGGTCTTCCGGAAGACGAGAATACGGAAGATGACGAAAATGGCGAGGACGTATCAGCCGCTGAAGATAGCGAAGAAAGTAAAGAAAGCGAGCTTGAAGAAGTCACGCGCAAGTCTGGACTTGCCGGCCAGACCCCCTAAACCGTTGGGCTTTGCGCCGTGAGCCTTTCCAGCGACATCCTTCTCAATCGACTGCTTGAGCTGCATCCGAAGAAGATCGACCTCGAATTGTCACGTATTGAGCGCCTGCTTGAGAAGCTAGACAATCCGCATCAAAAACTGCCGCCGGTTATCCATATCGCCGGAACCAACGGAAAGGGCTCGACCCTCGCCTTTATGCGCTCAATATTGGAAGCGGGCGGCTGGCGTGTCCACTCTTATACATCGCCCCATTTGGTCCGCTTCCATGAACGCATCCGCTTGGCAGGAACGCGCGGTGCGCCGAGCCGACCGGTCAATGAAGATGATTTGGCCAAGATCTTAAGCCGATGCGAAGACGCAAACGGATCACAACCGATTACCTTTTTCGAAATCACCACAGCCGCTGCCTTTTTAGCGTTTGCTGAACATCCCGCTGATATCGTGCTCTTAGAAGTGGGGCTTGGCGGGCGTTTTGATGCAACAAACGTGATCGAGGCACCGGCGGTCAGTGTCATCACCCATGTAGACCACGATCACCACGAGTTCTTGGGCCCAGACATTTGTGGGATTGCACGAGAAAAAGCCGGCATCATGAAACCGAAAGTGCCGGTGGTCGTCGGCGCGCAATTCGACGAGGTTCGTGAAACCTTAGAAGATGAAGTGAGCGCGTTGAACATACCGGCTAAGTTTTACGGTCAAGACTTTCACTGCCACGAAGAAGACGGAAGGCTGATCTACCAAGACGATGAAGGTCTCATGGATCTCCCACTGCCCAAACTCAAAGGACGGCACCAATATGAAAATGCGGCCGTCGCCGTTACCGCACTCAAGCAATTACAAGAGCCCAAACTGATTCCAGAGATTTTTGAGCAAGGTATTCAAAACGCTTTTTGGCCGGCGCGGTGTCAGCCGCTCCAGCCGGAAGATTTTGGGTTGGAGGTCAATGGCGGTGAGCCCCCAGAAATCTGGTTGGATGGCGGCCACAATCCGAATGCCGGGACGGCACTTGCCGCAACCATGGCCGACTTGGAAGAGCAAGTGCAAAGACCGCTCTTCCTTGTTTTGGGAATGATGAACAACAAAGATGCGTCGGCGTATCTTGAGTCCTTCCGGACTTTGGCTGCCGCGATTTTCGCGGTTCCAATTCCCGATCAGGAGAACGGTGCCAGCCCGCAATCACTTTGCGCGGCGGCAAAAGAAGCCGGGCTCACGGCCCATATTGCCGATGATGTCACCTCTGCCTTGCAGCGCATCGTCAGTCAAAACAAATCCGCCGATCATATGCGCGCGCCACGCATTCTAATCGGCGGATCGTTATATCTTGCCGGTCATGTCTTAACCGGAATGAATGTGGAAATTTGAGCTATTCCGTTTCCGATTCAATCCACTCCAAGAGCTTGCCCTTCGGCAACACACCCACTTTCATGGAAGACATAGCACCGTCTTTGAACAGCATCAGAGTGGGGATACCCCTGACACCGTATTGACCAGGTGTTTTCGGGTTGTCATCGATATTGACTTTCGCCACGGTGAGTTTGTCACCAAGCTCGTCGGAAATCTCTTGCAGCGCCGGTGCAATCTGTTTGCAGGGGTTGCACCACTCTGCCCAAAAATCAACTAGCACCACTTCAGAGGCCTTGAGGACATCTGCCTCAAAAGATCCATCTGTTACATCCTTAATCGCCATAAAGAGTTCCTTTCTTGGCCGGCGCCGTGCCGGCGAGTCACTTTGTTTGGCCAAAATGTATGGAGCCGTTTGCCGAGCGTCAAGAGAACGGTGCCAGCGAGCTGGGCGAGAAAAACTATGATGGGTGAAGATCGGCTAATGCGGCGTCCAGCAAACCATCGGACAAGGGCATCAGCCGCGGCCCATCGGTCCATAAAAGCGCACATTGGACCGGCCGATCCGGATAAATTTTCGCCAACAGGGCGCGATAGACCGCCATCTGGCGACGATAAAGCAACGCCAGATTTGCCTCATCGGCCGGAGGGGGACGATTGGTCTTGTAGTCGATCACCAGAACGCGATCATTTGTGACACATAATCGGTCGATCTGACCGGCGACAAATAGCTCCTCGCCGTCCAACATAAGAGTCCCTGTCAGGGCCACTTCGGCTTGGCTATTCGACCCGAAGATATCTTCAAACACCGGATCAGCCAGGATGCGGAGTGTCTCGGCCAAGATCTGGTCTTTTTGATCTGCCTTTAACTCATGAGCGCGGCGCGCGAGATATTGAGCCGCCAGGGGCTCTCGCTGATCGGGCGGACAGTCGGGCAAGTATTCGAGAAGACTGTGAATGAGACGGCCGCGCAGAAAGCGGGCGGTAGCATCTTCGACCAACGGCGAGAAGACGGGCGGTTCCACGGAGTCGGGCTCAGACGGCAAGCGTATCAAAGACGGATTCAGCGCGCGGGCCTTGGGGTCTTCGCGGGTCGCAGCTTGATCAATCCAACCAGGCAAACCGATCTCTTCAGGCTCCCATGTGCGCGGTGCCTTTGAGGTCTCAATGGGCGCGACCTGTTTGTCTTGAAGACGCCAAACCGTATGACCGGTCTCGTCGGTCAGCTCTTCGGCCAAAGGCTTCAGAGCCGTTGCGACCAAATTATACCAACTCTGAGGACCCGGCTGCCGCGCGCCGTGATATCCGGCAATATAGAGTCGGTCTCGCGCACGGGTCGCCGCCACGTAAAGCAACCGATAATATTCCGCATCGCGTTTGTCGGCAGCTCGATCCCGCGCTGCCGCCGTAATCGCGTCATGATCGGAACGGCGGCCCGGCCGCCATACCAAGATATTGTCCTTTAAGGGGAGAATACGATCATCAAGTGCAGCACTGGGTGTCTGACATGTATCGGGCAGAAAAACGATATTGCCGTCGAGGCCTTTAGCGCCATGAACGGTCATCACGCGCACCTGTCCCGGCCCCTGATCCGGCTCTCGTTTCAATTCGGCGTCGCCGCTTCGGAACCAGTCGAGAAATCCTTGCAAGGACGGGCTGTCCGTTCGCTCGTAATTGAGGGCAAGGCTCAACACCTCGTCCAGCATATCATTGGCTTCGCGCCCTAGGCGCTCGGCAATCCGGAGCCTGCCGGTCTTGGGCTCGCCGTCGATTTGAGATTGTCCGTCAATGAGCTGGTGAAAAAACTCAAAAGGCGCGATGACATCAGCCAAATCCAGATAGTGCTTCAAGAATCCATAAGCGGCGGCGAAGATAGGCTCGTCCGCGGCGCGCTCAACCAACTCTTGCCACAAAGTCCCTTGGCGTCGGTAACAAAGGTCAAACAGATTCTGTTCCGTCAATCCTATGAAGGGTGATTTCAAGACATTGGCCAAATTTAAATCATCCGACGGCAGCAACGCGAAGTCGGCAACGGCAAGAACATCAAGAACCGCGATCTGATCAAGCAGATCGACGCGATCTGCACCGGCGACGGGTATATTCCGAGACTTCAGCTCACGGATCATATGATCCATGAAAGCGTCGCGGCGGCGAACCAGTATCAAAATATCGCCTGCCTCGATAGAACGGTCCCGGCTTTCCAAAAGTGCCCCGTTTCTTAGCCAGGTGTTGATGGTGTCAGCAATCCGTTCGGCAAGAATGGCTTCCGCCGAAGACGCTTTTTCCTGGTCCAGTGGTGCATCCCAAGGGTCATGCTCATCGATTTCATCATCGGTAATAGGAGGCCATAATTCGACAAGCCCGGCTTGACCTTCGCGCCGGGCCACATGCCGAATGGCCTGTCCCGAGGCGGTCAATCGGCCGGCCAAGCTCTCATCTTCAAAGATTGCATCGACAAGGCGCAGGATGGGATCTGTGGAGCGGAAAGACAATTGAAAGTCGACAGCTTCCCAAGACTTGTCGGCATCCCCAACACGGCGGGCAAAAGCAGACTGCATGTCGTGAAACATGTCCGGGTCCGCGCCTTGGAAGGAGTAGATGGATTGTTTTTCGTCACCGACCGCAAAGATGGTTCGGATCAGATCCGGTGATCGGTCATCACGCGATCCGGCGCCGGCAAAAAACTCCGAGGCAAGTGCTTCGATCACCGCCCATTGCGGCGGGCTGGTGTCTTGCGCCTCATCCACCAAAATATGGTCCAATCCCCCATCCAATTTGTACAAGACCCATGCCGCACTGGGCGATGACTGTAAGAGTGCCACGGTCCGCAAAATGAGATCATCATAATCGAGTGCCGCGCGACGGTGTTTTTCATCCGCATAGTAATTGAGCAATTGTTCCGACAATCGAAACAAAGCTGCGCTCGACTCAAAAACTAATGCGGCCCGTCTACGATTTTGCACACTTGCAATGCGCGCTTGCTCCTGTTCCAAGAATTCCAACAATTCGGGGAAAGAATCGGCAATCTTTTTAGTGACCAGGCGGGATCTCGGCTGGCCGTCGGTTTTCTTAAGAAAGATCTGAGCATAGATCTCAAAAGCAAGAGTGGACTCTGCAGTATTGAGAGCATCCTGCAAAAGAGCCGCTTGAGCTTGATCTGATTTACTGCCGGTCCGTAAGACCTCGGCAAATCCGCGCAGCTGGTCATAATCAATGGCGCCGCTTCCCATCGCCTCTTCCAGGATGGAGTCCGCCGTCTCCCCCGAAGCAAGCTCAAGAGCCGCGCGCAAGGCGTCCAAGGCTGGAGTAAGACCACCATAGGCCTGGAAAAATTGGACAAGCCCGTTGCGCTTCGCCACAACGTGATCAAACAGTTCGGCAAAGCCATATTCGTCGAAGCGCGAGACCAAAAGGCTATGGGCTTGTGCCAACTCACTATCATCGTCTTCAGCTATATCGTGAAGCATGGTCTCCACAGCGCGGGAAATCAGCTCTGTCGCCATTCGGTCATCCAAGACTTGAAAGTCCGGCGGGACTTGAGCTTCTAAAGGAAAGCGGCCGAGCAAACGTTCGCAAAAGGCGTGAATGGTTTGGATCTTAAGGCCCCCGGGAGTCTCGAGCGCCTGGGCGAAGAGCCGCCGCGCTTTGGGCAAGTCATCGACCTCAAGCCGCTCGTCCACACGCTCTTCAATGGCAGATTGAAGCGGTTTGTCCGCCATGGTGGCCCACGACCCCAAATCCTCAAACAAACGACGAGCCATTTCCGCGGCGGCGGCTTTGGTGAATGTTAGGCACAAAATGCGCTCCGGCGGCGTGCCGTCCAAAAGCAACCGGATCACCCGTTGAGTCAAAACATGGGTCTTGCCGGTGCCCGCATTCGCCCCGACCCAAACGGAAGACCGGGGATGGGACGCCCGGGATTGGTCTTGCCGCGCTTTTTCCATCGCCAGGGTCATGTTTTTGATTCCCTGTCAGCGCGGCTCAATGTGGGCCACTCCTTGACCCGGGCCAAATGATCATAATCCGAATAGGCATACTTAAATTGGACTCGGGGCTGTGACAGATAAGGTGTATCCGGCTGATCAAACTCGGCAATCAACTTGGTCAATCCAGCCTTCGCCTCCAAGGCAAGTTCGGAAACCTCGGCCTGATCTACGGCAATATCAAGAACCGCACCGGGATCATCGCCGCCCCGTAATCGGATGTAGCTCAGTGATGAAGGCATGGATTGGGCAATTCCTGCAAATCCACCTTCCGCGCACATCAGTGCCTCAAGGGGCAATTGGGGCGCCAAGAAGGATTTGACCTGAGCGGCCGAAGGTGGGTTGCCGGTCTTGTAGTCGTAGATTGCCGTGCCGTTTTGCCGTTGGTCAATTCGGTCCGCCCGCGCCGTCAGAATAAACTCACCGCCCGGTCCATTTAAGACGAGCGAACCGGATGTCTCGGAATGAACGAAGGTGACTTGCTGTTCCTCTCGCAACGTTTTTTCATTCTCAGCAAACCAGGCAGCGATATGCTCGAAACGAGGCCACCAGAAACTCTGAACGTCGGGCGCATCGGCAAGAGAGTCGAAGGCGTCTTTGCCGATGGCCATCAGCTCTTCATAAGCATTGGACGGCAATCGATCCGGAAAGCGCAGTGCAAACTGATCCAAAATCTGATGAATCAAAATACCTCTCTGCAGCCGGTCCGGCGCCGTGGCAATGGGGTCAAGGGCTCTGAGATTGAGAATTTTCTTGGCATAGACCGCGTAGGGATCACGGATCCACGTTTCAATCTCGGTGACCGAGAACTGACGAGGGCGGGCAGCAACGGGAGGTTTGGGAACCGGCGGCCCCCAGGGGCGAAGATCGTCGGGCTCATTCATGCTGCGTGCCCAATCAAGATATTTTCGTCCCGAATCAAGCAGCCCTTGCTGCCCCGCACCCAGCAACAGCGTTTCAAGACGCAATAGCCAACGAGACGCCACACTGGGCGCGCCGTCAATGCGCTCAGACCGGGTCAAGAAAACCTGATCAAGACTGGCAAGCTGCGCAAAATCGTGGGCGGATAGGCCGATCCGCCGTTCCGGTAAGGGCAGACCCAAAGTCTGCCGCATGGGACGGCTTAACCAAGGGTCGATCTCGATCCTGGCGGGCCAGACGCCTTCATTCAGCCCCCCTAAGATGACGGTGTCGACTTTCTGGAGACGCGCCTCCAGCGGACCCCAGACCGAAACACGGGGGTGCTGACCGAATTTGGGCCGCACGACTTGCCCGGACAGAAGAGCGTCAAAAACACCGGAATAGTCATTGCCGCTTAGGGGAGGTGCAGATGACGTCTCGTCCAATAAAGAGCGCAAGAAAAGAGCGGCAGCCTCGCCCTCATCGCCGGACCAAAGTGGCCTCCCCACCTCTTCCCCAAGCCCGCCGGACAAACGTTCCGCAGACTGAATATGACAGCGCACCACCTCGCTGAGCTTGCACTCACTTTTCTCCAGCTCTTTAGCCAATGGGGTCAGCGCCTGATCAAGCCGATGGACCAAATCCTCAAGCTCAGCAGCCACAGAAGCCGAGACTGAAGGGGCGCCGCTCTGTAGCGCGTGGGACAAACGATCAAAAAGCCCTTGCGCCCCGCGAGGCGGTGCCGGTCCCCGCAAACACACTTTCTCAAAGTGCCAAACGAGATCCCGAAAGCGTTTTCGGTCTGAACCCATCCGGCACAGAGGGTGTTTGAGCAACGATAAAAGCGCGACCGGCTCCAGGTCGTCATGCGCAGCCTGGACCACCAAACTTAAGAACACGCCGACGGGCGTTTGCGACAAGGGTTGTCCGGCCGAGTCATTAACGTCAATCTCCCAGCGGCGCATATTGGCAGCGACGCGGCGAGCTAAATGCCGGTCCGGAGTCACCAACGCCGCCGTTCGTCCAGCTTGCGCCACACAATCACGCAAGATCAAGGAAATCACCAACGCCTCTTCCGCGGGATTGGCCGTGTCAATCCGTGACAAACCCTGCATGGCCGACTGCCAATCTTCCGGCAAAAAATCCTCAACCACATCACGCCAATCATCTGTTGCCGCAGCCGGGCGCAGGCTGGCCTGGATCACACGTCGACGCGCCGTTGCCGTGTCCTGCCCTTGGGACTGAGGTGTGGTCTGCCAGGCATCAACAGCCTCGCGCGGGATCTCAAGCCGGCGCAGAAGCTCTTTCATCCCAAATTGCGGATGCGACGGCTCAATTGCCTGCCAGGCTTTGTCATCCATCTCACGATCAAGGCCGGGAAGGATCGCGGCGCCGTTGGGCAATTCTGCAATCACACGCATGAGATTTGCCGTGGCCGGAATAGACCCGGTTGAACCGGCCGCAATAATCGGATGAGCGGGGCATTCCTCGCGCCATTTCTCCGCAAGTCCGTTGAGCAAGAGATTACGGCGCTTAACGCCGTCCACGGCGCCATAGTCCTGCTTTAAAATCTTTGGCCAGGCTTCGGTGACGATACGCAAGAATTCTAAGTTCTCTTGCCAAAGCTCGGCATATTCCTGCGGAACCAAATCACCCAACGCCGCGGGATCCACACCTTCGGTTTCAAAGGCGTCAAAGAAATGGCCAAGATCCCGCGCCAACCGAAGTGCTTGCGACAAATCCGTCGTCCCGATCTTGAGTCCCGCCTTCTGTCGTAAATCGCTCCACTCGATAATGAGACGCGACAAAACAATATCTCTTTTGAGATTCGATATGGCTGGCGGCAGATCATGCCCGGGCGAACCCAACTCTTGAACGCCATAGATGAGCAACTCTTCTTCGTCCACATCGCCCAGCGGCTGAACTTTGGGCAATAGGACAGCATCTTGACCAGATGAGCGTGCAAGACGACGAAATGCATCGTGTACAGATTGTACGGCCCGCCGGGTCGGCACCAGAATTCGAACCTCTGCAAGCAAATGCCAGTCTTTGCCATCGGCATAGCGCGCCAAAACTCCTCGCGCCAAGATATCGGTAAATGCTTCACCGGCGGCGATGGAAAAAACCTTTGTATGACTCTCTTTGACAGGCAAAATATCGACTCTCAAACAAGAACCTTAATATTTGGACAGATAAGCCTCAGCATCTTTCACGGCGTCAGGTGAGCCTACATGCATCCATGTTCCACGCAATTCCAGACCATATAAACGGCTTGCTTGGATTGCTTGATCCCAAACGATATTTGTTGAAAAGGCGTCATCAGTGATGCGCTCGAATAGAGACGGGACGATGACTTGAACCCCCGCCCAAACAAAAGGGGCCGTGTCGGCGTCGCCACGCCGCCGCAGGGCACTGGACTCATCCATAAAGAAGTCGCCGTTACCGTCGAAACCGAGACTGGTCTCGCGCAATGCCAAAAGCATAAGCGCATCCATTTTTTCAGGGTCAAAATGTGCCAGCAAAGCCGAGAGATTGTCGGTATCTCTTTCGGCCCAAATTGTATCGCAATTATGGGTGACAAAAGGGCGACCTTCAAAAAAATGCAAGGCATGTTTGATGCCGCCGCCTGTATCGAGAAGCGCATGGCGCTCATCCGATATGACAATTTCGACATCTGAACGCGTCGCAAGGTGACGCTCCAAAATGTCGGCACAATAATGCACATTCACGACGACCCGTTTGATTCCCGCCGATTCCAAGCGGTCAATCGCGTGATCAATCAAAGGGCGTCCCGCGACCTCAACCATGGCTTTGGGCCGGTCCGCCGTAAGTTCGTTCATGCGTGTCCCGAGACCCGCCGCCAAAATCATCGCCTGATCAATGACATCCGACATTCAATATTAAGCCCTGTACGCTGGCACCGAGTGACGCACCTGCGCAGACAGGTGCGTATCAAACCAAGATTTCAAAGAGATCAATGCGGGATGAGCCAAGTCAGAGTCCAAATAGCGCCAAACCCGCGGCAGAAGATCAAGATAGTTCGGCTTGCCGTCTCGAACGCAAAGACGTGCAAAGATCCCGACAATCTTGGCATTGCGTTGCGCCCCGAACAGCGCATAGGCGCTACGAAACGCTTCTTCATCGAAGCTTGGGTCAGTTTGCAGCCTTTGCCGGACATAATAGTCCAACATTTGAGACGCCAAGTCCTGCGGCACGTCGCGGCGCGCATCCTCCAGCAGAGACACCAAGTCGTAAGCGGGTGACCCTAGAACAGCATCCTGAAAGTCGATCAAACCGACACGTTTGATCCCGGTGCGGTCCGGCAACCAAAGCAGATTCTGTGCGTGATAATCGCGCAGCACCAACACCGACTGATCCTGCGCCATCTTGACTGTCAGACTATGCCAAATCTGTTGGTACTCTTCGCGGACGGTCTCATCTGGGTCCTGACCAAAAACCAGCGGCCAGTACCAGTCGATCAATAAATCGGCTTCTGCTTGCAAGGCCAAAGCATCATAGGCCTTCAATGCCATTTCGGCTCGACCCCTCACCTGCAAGTGCCTGGGCACCGACTGGCTGTGTAAATGCACCAGAGCATCTAAGGCTGCGCGATAGAGCAACTCTTCATCCGCGCCGTTGTTGATCATTTCTGTGTAGAGCCCGTCACCCAGATCCTCCAGAAGCAACAAGCCTTTTGAAAGATCGGCGGCGACAATTTGCGGCGCGCTCAAGCCCAGTGCGTACAACCAATCGCTCACCGCCACGAAGGGTCCGGAATCCGGTCCCGCCAAACAGGCGATGGCATTATATCCCAAAGCGAGACGTTCTTTGGCGGTCGCCCCGTCAGGACAGGTCGGTGCTTCGGCATCCGGCGGAGCGTCCATCAGGACGATAGAGCCATGATCGCCAACCAATCGTTCATAGCGGCGGGTTGAGGCATCGCCTGCAAGCGGTGACCGAACAGCGCTGCGCCATTCGGTGTCCGACAAGAAGGCCCTTATATCCTTTTCTCGATCGTTCACGCGTTGTCCCGGCCCTGAAACGGATGGTCCTGCCAAGCGGCCGTGAGACGCGCATCAAATGTGCCCTGCCCTTGGAGTGTCGCCCGGCGGGCAGAGGGAACCGCCTCCAAGGTAACGTCCAAACGATCGGGCGGCAGGAGCGCCCCCAATCGATCCGGCCATTCGCAGATCACGCATCCAACGTCCAACGCTTCGTCCAATCCTAATTCTTCCAGCTCTTGCTCAGAATCGATTCGATAGAGATCATAGTGCCAGATTTCGAGAGTGCCCGCAGAATATGGCTGAACCAAATTGAAGGTCGGACTCTGGACATGTTCAGGGGCTGAACCGGCTTGGGCCAAGAGATCTAAAATCAAGCCACGGGCGAGGGTGGTCTTGCCTGAACCCAGGTCGCCCATGAGCGCAACAAAGTCCCCCGGGCGCAGCCACTCGCCTATCCATACCCCCAGCAACTCCGTCGCCTTTTCATCGGGCAAATATATGGATTGACCAGACGGCACAGGATCGACCCCTTTGTTTTATTGAGTGAGCGGACGGTCGGCAGCACGCCACCGGACCTCCTTCTAGCCCTGAAATGCCAAGCAAACAACCATGGAAGCCGGCACCCCCATATGCGTCAGAGGGCTTGATTCTCGGCATCAGCTTCGACATGTTAGCGCCGCATTTGGCCACAAGGGAGATCTCGGTGGGACAGCAAGAGCAGAGTACATTCATTATCGTCGGGGCCGGCCACGGCGCCGGACAAGCCGTCTCCAGCCTCAGGTCCGGGGGATTCGACGGCCGGCTGATCGTGATCGGCGACGAGCCATACATACCCTATCAGCGCCCGCCTCTGTCGAAGAAGTTTCTGGCCGGTGAAATGGCGGTGGATCGGCTCTATTTCAAACCGGAGAAGTTCTACCAAGATCGCGATGTCGAGCTGATGCTCAACACGAGCGTCACCAATATCGATCGTAATGCCAAGACCGTCACGACAGACAAAGGGGAGAGCATCGCTTACGACAAGCTATTGCTGATGACGGGCACGCGCGTGCGCAAACTGCAAGTTCCAGGTGCCGACTTAAAGGGTATCCATTATCTGCGCTCCATCGAAGACGTCGACAAAATGCGAGATGCCTTTCAGCCCGGCGCCAAGCTGGTGGTGATCGGCGGCGGCTATATCGGAATGGAGGTGGCTGCCGTTGCCAAGAAATTGGGATTAGAGGTTACGGTGGTCGAGGCTTTGGACCGGATCATGTCCCGCGGGATCGGCGAAGAAGTGTCCAATTTTTTCCAGGACATGCATCGCGAAGAAGGCGTCAGCATTCTGACCGGCAAAGGGGTGGAAGCCTTTGACGGCGATGGCAACGTCAAACACGTCATCTGCTCCGATGGGTCCAAAGTGGAAGCAGATATCGTCGTGGTCGGGATCGGCGTCTTGCCGAACCAAGAGCTGGCCGAAGAGGCCGGACTAAAATGTGAAAATGGCATTGTCGTTGATGAATTTTGCCAGACTGACGATCCGAATATTTTCGCCGGCGGGGACTGCACTTTTCATCCCAATCCATTGCTGGATCGCATGCTGCGCTTGGAATCGGTGCACAATGCCGTCGAACAGGGAAAAACGGCAGCCGCATCAATGCTGGGGCAACCGAAAGCCTATGCACAGGTGCCATGGTTTTGGTCCGATCAATATGACGTCAAACTCCAAATTGCAGGCATGCCAGACGGCTACGACAGCCATGTGGTGCGCGGCGATCCATCGGCGCGGAAGTTTGCGGTGTTTTATCTGAAGGACAACAAGATTATTTGCGTCTTTGCCATCAGCGCCATGGCCGAGTATATGCAAGGCCGGAAGCTTATCGAGAAAGCTGTCGCCGTCTCACCAGACCGATTGGCCGACACAAACATCAATATGAAAGAAATCGTTCAAGAGTCTTAGACCTACATGCCCAAAATCACTTACATTGAATTCGACGGCACCGAGCACACCGTCGATGCCGACACCGGCCTCACGCTCATGGAAGCCGCAGTGAAGAATCTCATACCCGGGATTGATGCAGATTGCGGTGGGGCATGTGCCTGTGCCACATGCCATGTTTATATCGATCAAGATTGGGTCGAGAAAACCGGAACGGCCGACGAGATGGAACAGAGCATGCTGGATTTTGCGGACGACGTGAAAGACAACAGTCGGCTGTCCTGTCAGATTAGGATTACGGACGAATTTGACGGGTTAAGCGTGAGAATGCCGGAAACGCAATCCTAACAACGGATCTATTCGGCGGCACTTTTCTCTGGGCTGGGTTCTGCAACACGCTGTTGCGGCCGTGCAGGCAAATGGCAAATCACCTTTGTGCCCACTTGGGGTTCGGACTCAAGAGCCACCCAGCCGCCATGGAGCTCAACAAAGCTGCGCACCAGCGACAAGCCCAAACCAGGGCCTCGGCGGCGGCCGGCCGAGCCTTGACTTTCAAAACGATCAAACACCGTCGCTTGCTGTTCGGGCGCAATACCGACACCGGTATCCTGCACCCAAAGGGTCACATCGTCGTCGGAAAGCGCCGCACCAAGAGTAATGGTTCCGCCCTCATCGGTGAAGGCCAAGGCATTTGAGACCAGATTGAACAAGACTTGCCGTAAGCGACGGCCGTCCGCTTGAATAGTTCCGGCATCCGCTGCCGCGTCGATATCGATCAAGATCTTCTTTTCATCCGCTTGGCGCAACGCCAGTTCGCGCGAGCGGTCCAGGAGTTCATTCAAATCGACCTCGGAGACATCCAACTCAATCTCACCTGCTTCTATGCGCGCCAAATCGAGAATGTCGTCGACCAGGGTCATCAATTGATTGGAAGCTTCGTGAATTGCCCCGGCATATTCAAGTTGCTTACCCGCGAGCGGCTCAACAAAACTGCCGGTCTCCAACATTTCGGAGAAGCCTTTGATGGTGGTGAGCGGTGTGCGCAATTGATAAGACACATGTGAGATAAATTCGGATTTCAACCGGTCCGCAGCTTCCAAAGCCTCATTGCGCTCTTTCAAGGCCTGGGTGATCCGAGTCGTCGCAGTGACATCTAGGCACGTCAGCAATGTCGCGCCGTTTGGCAGCGGCAAAATCGCATAGTCAATAAAGGTTTTATCGCGTCGTTCGAGACGGCCGGCCAAGCGATGACGCTGCTCGTTAAAAGACGTGATCCGCTCAGCCATCCGAATCCACTCTTGTTCGTCATCGAACAAGGGCCGGCACCACTCAACCACTTTGGAAAAGTGTGGCTGACTTTGCAGTTGGTCCGGATCAATCTGCCAGATATCCAAGAAGGATTGATTGTGAAGCTCCAACTTGCCGTCACTGCCGAACACAGCGACACCCTCGCTGAGATTGTTCAACGTCGCATCTTGCACCTTAGCCAAAGTGTTCAACGACGATTCCAGACGGAAGCGGTCGGTCACATCCTCATAAATGAACAAGGTGCCGCCCATGGGGTGAGGCTGGCAGGCGACGCGCAGATGTCGTGAATCCGGCAAGTGCCAATACTCATCCGGCTGCTCTGCAATCGATGCATGAAGTTGAAGTTGTTTTTCTTTCCAAGCCTTAAAGTCCGCCTGCTCCGGCAACTTACGGCCTTCACGAAGCCGCTCCAGGATTTCGGCATGGGTTGGCGCAGAATCGAGCCAGGCCGGATCCAGCTCCCATTGGCTGGCATAAGCTTGATTGTAATAGGTAATGCGTTTGTCGAGGTCGAAACTGGCGACAGCCGTTGCCAGTCTATCCAGCGTTTGTGCATGGGCGTCGATATGCTGCTTCAATTCTTTCTCAGCCGCATCTTTGCCCGTCACATCAAGCGCCATACCCATGAAACCCTCTTCATGGGGCATCTCAATCAAATCGAAAGCCCGGCGCTCGCCATCAATCACGATGTACTTTTTCTCGCTGCTGGCCTCGCCGCTATCTTGCACGCGATCGGTCAAGGCCCGCACGCCGTCGTCCAATTCAACCGCACGATCGACCGCTGTTTCAGGATCGCCTAGATCCACGGCACGCGCATAGGCCTTGTTGACCCAAGCCAGTTTCGCATTTTCGTCGCGGCGCCACACGGGAAACGGTGCCACATCCAGGAAATCTTTGAGCTGGTTGGCTTCTTCTCTGAGATCTACCAGCTTGCCTTTGAGAAGTGACAGGCCTTCCGCTTGCGCGGTGACATCCGTAATCCACACAACAGCTTGTGCACCCGCGGGGCGGCCTTCGACCTCGATGGCGCGGCCGTCTTCACATTTGATCATCAAGGAGAAGAACGCGCCGTTCCAACGCAAATCACGAACCGCCTCAATCAGGCTCGGCGTTGAGGCCTCTTGAGAGACGGCATTGTATTCGGACACCGCCGCACTGACCGCATCCTGGCCCGCCACATCTTGACGTGCCAAGCCTTCCAGGATGGTTTCGACCGGCGTCGCCGTTTCAGAGGGTTCGGCATATTTTAGCAACGTGGCGAGAGCCGTTGGATTGCCAAGGACCTTCGGCCGTCCCCAACCGGTTGCCGGATCTTGACCGTCCTCGTCCCAAATAATGATTAGGTCGGGCTGGGCATTGAATATCGTCTCGGCGCGATCAAGCTTGGCTTCCAAAACGGCAAATCGTGAGCGCCATTGCGCACCGGTGCGGCGAGCCCCGCGACTGATCCGCATGGCCCAAAGTGTCATCGCGACCGCCAGCGCAACAGCACCGATTGTGACAATGATGGATCCGATAGAGAAGTCGGAAGCGCCTGCGACCGCCGCATCTTGAGCAAAGGCCGGGCCGGCAAGCACACCACCGGTCAGCAAAGTTGCAGCCAGAGAAGCACGTTGACGGTTCCGTTTCGTAAACAATGGACTCAAAATGATCTTGTCACCCGAATCTCGCATACAAGGCGCCCTGCACTATCGGCCACGCAAAAAGCGTCGCAAACCAAACTTGCTTACTCGTGGGGACTACTAGAAGCCGTCCGCTTCCAATCGACTGCCGCATCAATTGGCCCCAAACCCTTATCGAAGCCCGGATTCCCGGCAAAAGTCAACCAGATATCAACCTTTAGCTGCGGCGAATCGCGGCCTAGTAACGATAATGTTCAGGCTTATAGGGGCCTTCTTGCGGAATACCGAGATATTCAGCCTGATCAGCCGTTAACTCAGTGAGCTTGGCACCCAGGCGCCCAAGATGGAGCGCTGCAACCTTTTCGTCCAAATGCTTAGGCAAAACATAGACTTGGCGAGCATATTTTTTGTGGTTTTCCCAAAGCTCGATTTGCGCCAGGACTTGATTGGTGAAAGATGCGCTCATGACAAAGCTCGGATGCCCCGTCGCACAGCCGAGATTCACCAGGCGGCCTTCGGCCAACAAAATAATGCGCTTGCCGTCAGGGAACTCAACTTCGTCCACCTGAGGTTTGACGTTGTCCCACTTGAAGTTGCGCAAACCAGCAACCTGGATTTCCGAATCAAAGTGGCCAATATTGCAGACAATGGCCCGGTCTTTCATGGCCCGCATATGATCGACGGTGATGATGTCTTTGTTGCCTGTGGCCGTGACAAAGATGTCGCCTTCTGCAGCGACGTCATCCATGGTCCCCACTTCATAACCCTGCATGGCAGCTTGCAATGCACAGATCGGATCGATTTCGGTAACAACGACCCGTGCGCCTTGACTGCGCAAGGATTCGGCTGAGCCCTTGCCCACATCGCCGAAGCCGGCGACCACGGCAATTTTCCCGGCAAGCATGACATCTGTCGCCCGCTTAATGCCGTCAACCAGGCTTTCCCGGCAGCCATACAAATTGTCGAATTTCGACTTGGTGACCGAGTCATTGACATTAATGGCCGGCATTTTCAGTGTGTCGGCTTTTGCCATATCATAAAGACGCAAGACGCCGGTGGTGGTTTCCTCCGACACACCCAACACGTCCTCCAACAATTGCGGATACTTCTCATGCATCATCTGGGTCAGGTCACCGCCGTCATCCAGCAGCAAATTAGGATGCCAACCATTCGGACCCGCGATGGTTTGCTCAACACACCACCAATATTCCTCTTCCGTCTCACCCTTCCAGGCAAAAACCGGCACGCCGGTGGCCGCAATCGCCGCCGCGGCATGATCTTGGGTCGAGAAGATATTGCAGGATGACCAGCGCACTTCGGCGCCCAAATGGGTCAGTGTTTCGATCAGCACCGCGGTTTGAATCGTCATATGGAGGCAGCCGGTGATCCGGGCGCCCGCGAGGGGCTTGGAATCGCCAAATTCTTCGCGCAGGGCCATCAAACCGGGCATTTCCGTTTCGGCAATGGCGATTTCTTTCCGCCCCCAATCCGCCAGAGAAATATCGGCGACTTTATAATCTTGGCTCATCAGGCTGACTCCTTTGGTCCGTCGGGCAGGGACCCGAGCGGCTGACATCATATAAAGACATCCTTATATCCTGATCTGATTGAAATGCAAGCGTTGGTCCGGGTTTTTTGCCCCTGTCCCGAAAAAAGGCGTCCTAGCTGGTTTCTTCATGGAATTTGGCATCCACCAGACTGCTTAAGGCCTCAAGCGCCTCTTCGGCCTCCGGGCCTGAAGCGGTGACGGTGATGGACGTGCCGATACTGGCGGTCAACATCAGCAAATCCAAGATCGAGGTGCCTTCCACCGATAGCCCGTCTTTTTCGACTTTGACGTCTGCATCGAATCCACCGGCACAGTTGACAAACTGCCGGGCGGCGCGGGCATGGAGCCCGCGAACATTCTTGATCGTCAGTATACGGCTTAGATTTTTCATACTAGGTGGAACTAATGTTCGGAACCCCTCGCATCCAACACACAGTCGTATCTAGTCGTTACCTGCGAGAACATGTGACGCAATACTGATGTATTTTCTGCCGGCCTCTTGCGCTTGCTCCACGGCATTTTCCAGGTCACCGGTTTCACGCACACTGGCCAGCCGAATAAGCATGGGCAGATTGATGCCGGCAATAACCTCGACCTTGGATTTATCCATGATCGAAATGGACAAATTTGACGGTGTACCGCCAAACATATCGGTTAAGACGATGACGCCATCTCCCGTTTCGACAGCTTTGACGGCCGACAGGATGTCATCACGCCGCTGTTCCATATCATCGTCTTCCCCGATGCAGATAGCGCGTATGTTTTCTTGCGGACCCACAACATGTTCCGTTGCAGAGACAAATTCCTCCGCAAGACGGCCATGGGTAACAAGAACCAATCCGATCATCGCCGTTACTCTCCTTTACACTTCCGATCTCGCATTCTTATTGGCAGCCACTTTTGCATAGGTCAATGAGGCATGACAGCGAAACTTGAAATTTCCGGTCAGGCGCCCAGTGCCGGCAGCGAGACAGTGAACCGAGCACCAAGATTCTCCATAGCCGGTTGGGATGGATCGCGAACATTCTCCGCTTTGATTTCGCCGCGATGGGCCTCGACAATCTGTTTGGAAATCGCAAGGCCCAAGCCGGAGTGCTTACCGAACTCCACAGCCTGGGGCCGGGAGGTATAAAAACGCTCAAAAACGTCTGTCAGGTTTTCTTCCGGAATACCGGGGCCCTGGTCTTCAACGCTCACAAAGATCATCTGCCCACGGCGACGTTTCTCGCTCCACGCGCGCACCCGCACCGTCCCACCGGGCGGGCTGAAGGATATGGCATTGTCCACCAAGTTTCGGAAGACTTGTCCAAGACTGTCTTCCAATCCATTGATCATCAAGGAGCCCAAACCCGCCTCGTCACAGGTCAACTCGACGGTCGGCGCATCATCCTTGGCCGTCGCGGTATATATGTCGATGATCGTGGTCAGCAAGGTCTTGATGTTGATGGGTAAAGCGCGCTGGCGCGCAAGCTCTGCATCCAATCGGGAAGCATTTGAAATATCGCTGATCAAACGATCGATACGGCTGACATCATCCTGGATGACTTTCAAAAGGCGCTTTCGCGCGTCATCAGTCTTTGCGATCTCAAACGTCTCGACGGCGCTGCGCAATGACGTCAGCGGGTTTTTGATTTCGTGAGCCACATCCGCCGCAAAACTCTCAATGGCGTCAATACGATCAAAAAGAGCGTTTGTCATGGCTCTCAGTGATTGTCCCAACTCACCAATTTCATCGCTACGCCGGGACATATCCGGAATGTCTTTTCGTTCGGAGGAGGCCCGGCGCACCGTGTCTGCTGCCTCCGCCAGTTGCCGCACAGGTTTTGAAATGGTTTGCGCCAAGACAAAGGACGAGATAAGCGACACAAGAATGGCAATCGCAAAGATGCGGAACAAATTGACACGCTCGGCACGAATGGCTTCGTCAATGTCGGACACTTCTAGGATAAGAACACCAAGAACCTGTTCTAACGGCTGAACCGGCACGGCATAGGTCACGATTAACTCATCTTCGTCATTACGGGTCACAGTGTAAAAATCAAGACCGCTGAGCCCCGTTTCGATGGATAATTGGAGATTCTTTGTCTCGTCGTTGGAAAAAGCCTCTGGATAGTAGGTATTTTGCGCCAAGTAGTCTGTAAACAGACGATACAAGCGTTGGAAAGGATTAAAGTTGTTGTCACTATCGCCCGGTGGTGCAAGCTCTCTTTGGATGATGATATCGTTGATGAGATTGGAATCGGCCATCAGCCGGCGACGGGCATCGTAAACACGGGCATGGGTTTTCTTAGGATCGATGAGACGGCGCACGATGGGCACCACCAATTCGCGATCAAGCCGTTGCTGGCCATCAATAGCGACCACACCCGCCTCAGCCAGAATGCTGGCAACATTGCGCGCTTGTGTTTCCAAGGCACTTTTATGGGCATCAATCAGAGTCTCGCGCGCTTGACTGAGAGACAGAACACCGACCAGCAATACAATCAATAGCAGTACATTGATGCCGATGATTCTTTGGGTCAGAGCGGACAAGCGAAAAAGATCGGCGGCCCAGCGCCAGGCTGCCGCCACAGAATTCTTCAGATCATCCAGCTTGGTCAAGTTGGATTTCTTGCGCTCAGATCTCCGGGGTTCGGACGCGCTGTCCAGGAAATCGCTATCGTCCGGTACACTGGCCACGCAGTTATTCCTCCGAACTAGCTTTCCCTATAACGATAGCCAACACCGTAGAGCGTTTCGATAGCATCGAAATCGTCGTCACTCATTTTGAACTTTTTGCGAAGGCGTTTGATGTGACTGTCAATGGTCCGATCATCAACGTAAATCTGATCGTCGTAAGCCGCATCCATCAATTGATCCCGGCTTTTGACATAACCCGGTCGCTGCGCTAGCGCTTGGAGAATGAGGAACTCGGTCACCGTCAACGTTACAGGCTCACCGTCCCAAGTGCATGTGTGGCGCATAGGGTCAAGAGCCAGCTTGCCGCGAGTCAGGACGCCTGCTGCCCCATCATCATCTTCTCCCGCACTTTGCTTTTGGCCTTCTGCCCGCCGTAAGACAGCTCTCACACGCTCTAACAATAGGCGCTGAGAAAAAGGTTTGCGGATGAAATCGTCCGCCCCCATATGAAGTCCCAACACTTCGTCAATCTCTTCGTCTTTTGACGTCAAGAAGATAACCGGCAACGCTGTCTTCTGCCGCAACCGACGCAATAATTCCATGCCGTCCATGCGCGGCATCTTGATATCCAAGATTGCTAAATCCGGCGGGTCAGCCGTCAGCGCCGAGAGGGCCGAAGCTCCGTCATTATAGGTACGCAAATTGTACCCTTCATTCTCCAGCAGAATACTTACGGAGGTGAGGATGTTTTGGTCATCGTCGACCAGAGCGATTGTAGACATAAAGACGTGTCTCTTCCTCAAATTGCGTCAGAAAAATCAGTGTACCATAACCTTAGGCCCTGCCAATCTTGATTGAGTCTGCGGCACTATTGCTCATATTTTGAGCGACGCATTTCAGCTCTTCAATCAAGGCCAGGGTGGCAGGAGACCGCGTCGAATTGCGGCGATAAGCCAGAATGATCGACCATGGATCCTGCGTGGTTTCACAGTCGATCGCGACCAGGCGATTTGAGGCCAGTTCACGCTCAACCAACCGGCCGGGCAGAATGGTTAAAAAGTCATTCCGAGTGATCCAATCGATGGCGAAGTCTATTGAACTGGAGACAATCATAGGCGTTGGCGGCTTGGACGCGATATCGGCAAACAGTTTCCGCAAATCGTTCTGGGCCTTCTCAAAATTTGTAATGGTGATCCAAGGATATGAATTTAGATCTTCAATAGATAGGTCGGTTTTTGTGGCCAAAGGATGACCAGACCTTGCCACAATAAGATTATAATCGGGCACAAGCGACTCGACCTGAATAAGAGAATCCGGTTTCTCCGTCGGATCCGTCGACACAACCAGATCCAAATCACCGCGCAGCAAATCGACCGAGAGGCTGTCGAACCCTTCGCGGCTAATGTGAAACTGCAAATGGGGGTGCTTCGCGGTCAGCCGTGTCAGCGCTTCTGGGACAAGATATTTAAGCGACGTCGGTGTCGCCCCAAGACGGACCAGTGACTTGTGGGACCCTAAGGCCGCATTGAGACCTTTGGTGAATTGGCGGATCTCAGCATCAATGGTTCGGGCATGAGGCACCAGCAGCTCACCAAACTCGGTCGGCACGACATATTGCCGGTCGCGATCAAGAAGCCGAACGCCCAACTTGGTTTCCAGTTGACGGATGCTCTTGCTCACCGCCTGCTGGGTGAGATTGACCTGCTCTGCAGCCCGGTGAAAGTTCCCGGTGTCAATGACCGACAAGAAATGTTGCAACTGGCGCAGTTCCATGGCCCTCACCTCCTACATTCAGTTGTTAAACACTATATTTGGTTGTTATATACCGAACAAGGGATAGCCGAAAAGTTGGGCGCAAACGCCGCGGTCAAATCCGGCCAAATCCCTTTGTCGAGCCTAGAGGCCCATGGTAATCACCTGGCCGTTAGATCATGAATCGTTGGCTGCTTGGCAAGGGACAGGTGTGGCAGCAGCAGAACGTGTGGGGAGAGTCTATCTTGCGTTTATCCGATCCATTTGTCTTCCAAACCGAACCCTTGGCCGCACGCGCGGAAGGCCTGCGTGACACATTCGTTCAAGCGGCCCCTTTCCCCTCGATTGTCATTGACGATTTTCTGCCCCAGGACCAAGCGGAATTCATTCTATCGGAATTCCCGGACCCCGATTCCGACGCTTGGCTCGATTGGCGCAAAAGAGATCTGGTCCACCAACCGAAGAAACAAGGGATCGGTCACGCCCGTAATCTTGAAAAAGTCAGCCCGCATGTTCAGCACATGTTGATGGCGTTCAACTCCTATCCGTTTCTGCATTTCCTCGAAGTTCTGACGGGAATTGAGAAGCTCTTGCCGGATCCTCATTTTCATGGCGGCGGCCTGCACCAGATCTTGCCCGGCGGCAAATTGATGGTCCATGCGGATTTTAACAAGCTGCGTGAGCTCGACCTTTATCGCCGTCTCAATGTTCTGCTTTACCTGAACAAGGATTGGCAAGACGCCTATGGCGGCCATTTGGAGTTATGGGACGAATCCATGAGTAATTGTGTTCATCGGATCGCCCCTATTTTTAATCGCCTGGTGGTGTTTCGTACCAATAAGACCTCCTTCCACGGCCATCCCGATCCCCTGGCCACGCCGGACGGTGTGACACGCAAGTCACTTGCGCTCTATTACTACACCGCAAAGCCGTCTGAGTCCGATGCCTATGACGGCAATACCGATTGGCAAGAATAGACTTTGCCTCACATTGTGTTCATGGTGACATGCACCGCAATGTGCTAGAAGCTTGAAACAAAAGCGAAGACCAGACCAAAGGGGACATATATGCAGGACCGATTGCCGTTCAATGTGAAGTTCGGCTGGGGCATGGGGTCGATTGGCCCCATCAGCATGATGTACCTGATTTCCTTTTTCGCCAGTATTTTCATGGCGACCTATCTGGGCATTTCGCCAACGGCTGCAGGCGCCATCATTCTGTTCACCAAGATCGTCAATATGCTGACGGATCCCCTGATCGGTGTCCTCAGCGATCGCATGAAGTCTTCGTGGGGCCGGCGCCGGCCGTTTATGTTGATCGGCGGCGTGGTGGGCAGCATTTCTTGCGTCTTATTTTTCGTTGTCCCGGAGCTCACCTCTACCACCGCCTATATCGGCTATATGTCCATTGTCACTATTGTGTATTTCACCGCTTACACAACGTTCAACGTGCCGTATTTGGCCATGCCGGCGGAAATGACGGACAGTCCCGATGAGCGGACGTCTCTCATGACATGGCGGGTCTTCTTCGTTTCCATTTCCGGCTATGTGGGTCTTGCTCTGGCACCCTTCCTCATTGCCATCGGCGGTCAGGGGCGGGATGCTTATGAATTCATGGGTATTGCCATGGGCTTCATCCTGTTTATCGCGATGATGTATTCGATTTTTGCCACCCGCGCGGCCAAGTTTACGGAACATGAATCCACTCAATATTCATTCCGTGAACAGATCGAAACCGCCTTGGGCAACAAACCTTTTATGAACATTACGATCGCCAAGCTCCTGCAATTGACGGGGCTGTCCACGACGACGGCGGCGCTCGGCTATTTGGTGCTGTATTTCTATGGCGGAGATTATTGGATGTTGACCGTCTACGGTCTGTGCCTCAACACCGCCAGCATCGCCATCATTTATGTCTGGCGGCATTTCGCCAAGAGCATGGAAAAGAAACATCTCTATGTGATTGCCATCGCAGGCTACGGTCTGTGCGGCATGACATGGTGGTTTACCGGTCCTGCAGAGGCCGAAGCGCTTGCGTCTTTCAATGCTTTCGGGCGTGATTGGATCATCCCAAGCTGGGAATTTTGTCTGCGGTGCATTGGGCTCGGCATCTTCACCGCCGGTGTTTTGCTGCTGGGCCAATCCATGGTGCCTGACGCCATTGCCTATGACTATGTGCGGACCGGTCTGCGCCGTGAAGGCATCTTCTCTGCCATGTATAGCTTTGTTGAGAAGGCCGCTTTAGCGTTCGGCCCTTTGATCCTGGGTGTCATTTTGGATCTCAATGGCTTTATCACCTCGACCGCCGGGCCCGTCGAGCAACCGGAATCCGCCATCAATGCGCTCTATTTCGGGATCGCAATCGTGCCGCCGTTTTTTGCTTTTATCAGCATCCCGTTTCTCTTGGCCTATGACTTAACCGACGAGAAACTCAAGGCCTCCGCCCAAAACCCCTGACATGCAAGGGTTTGCCTGATTTGAAAGGCTTTTAGCCTCTTTTAACCACGCCCGGGTTAAATTTGCCTGTTCCACAACCCCTGAGATAGGGGCTTCGACAGGTTAAGAGTATGAGCCGGCAAGTTCATTTCGAGTTGTTTCTCAAAAAGGGTCCCAAAGCCAGTTGGGAACTCCTCGACATTTACTATGATCGCGAATTGGCGATCAAAAAAGCTAAGGGGCTGTTAACGAACTCCCCTAAGTTCAGCGCCCGCGTTACCAAAGAAGCCTATAATGACGAGACCGGCGAGTTCACCACGGCCACAACTTTTCAAGACGGTGCCGAGAAGTTTGAGAAGACCGAGAAGATCAAAAACAAGGCAGAGCTGCCTTGCTTTAAGCCGGACGACCTCTATACCGTTCATGCCCGCTCGACTATCCGCCGTATACTGAAGAATCTTCTGGACCGGTGGTGCGTTACCACCTCTGAAATCATCCACAGCGCCGCGCTGCTGGAAAAGCTTGAACTAACCGGGACGGAATTGCAGCATGCCGTTCAAAAATATGCCATCGCCTATGCAGGCGAAAAGAACCAGCCTGTGCAAGAATTGGTCAAGCATCTAACCGAGCTCGTGCAACAGGCCATGATCCAGGTCTACAAGGACGACCGGAACAATGTATTTCCAAAAGTCACACCGAAGAATATTGCCGATATTGCGACAAAGCTCGCCGAGAAAGGCAATGCGGAATACCTCTTAAGTGGCGGAATTACGCGCTATATCTCCTCGGCGAAAAGCTGGGAAGATAAGACAAAACGATTGCTTGATTTACTCGCAGCCTTGCCCGAGGAAGGCGTCGCCGCAGATGTGGGCTTACCGGCAATCGACCAATTCATTTCAGAAATCCTTACGGGCAAAGCTGGTCTTGCGGATTTATTGGGTGAGCAGGAGGACTTAGGCGCCTCACTTCTGATCATGGCGGATCTCTTCTTGGGCCGCTTGAAACAGTCCAAAGGCGGGCTCCCGGCCGGATTGCTTAAGTTGAATGCTCACTTCGCCAAAGATCAATTGCCGGGATGCCGGTCTGCCATCGCTCACCGCGTCATTACCGAACTCGAAGGACAAAAGCGGCTGCGCCCCTCCTCTCTGGAAGAGGAAGTGGAGCTTGCCCGCAAGCTCGCCAATACGATGGTCTTAGGGCAAGGGCCCTTGATGAACGGTGAAGACTTGTTGAATGCATTTGTTGCCCGGTCAAAGCGTTTGCTCAGCCAAGATGTGGTTGGGCCGCATTTGGATCAACATGACTCGCCGATCGAAAAGATCCACAGCCTCTTGGCGCTGGAAGACAATATTGTCGGCACCGAAAACAAGAGAACACTGGCGGGGTATATTCTCCCCATTGTCCAATCGCACAAATGCGAAGCCCATCTTCTGAAAGGCAAGTCACCGAGCTTGAAAAGACTTTCCGCGCTGGCTGAGATGCAGCAACAGATTTTGAAAGCGGGTTTTCAAGACACCAGCAAGAAAGAGATTGCTGAATCCATCGATCGTCTGGCCGTTGTCCTGGAAGAAAATACCGGCCTGTTCAACTCCATCGACTCCAAACCGATGACGCTTTTGGAGAAAACCATTACCTATCTCAAACTGTGCACCAACCATGTGGTCACGGAAGGCGATTGTGCCAAAGCGGCGAAGCGGCGGATCATCCGGAATATGCGTCAAAAGGAATTCAAAGACACTTTGGCTCAAGCGCCGGGCAGCGAGCTGATCCAAAACCGTGTAAACGAGTTGAAAACACTGCTCGCCGATGTGGACCTCAATATCACCGATGACGAGAAAGCCGCTTAAACTCTAATGGGCCGCAGCCCAAGTATCCCCGTCACCCGCCTCGACAATCAGCGGCACCGCCAGATCCAATGCCGGTGTTGCCGCCCGCGCCATCACATCACTGACGACCTTGGCCGTCTTACCGACTTCTTTGGTGGGCACCTCAAAAATCAATTCGTCATGGACCTGTAACAGCATCTTGGCTTTGAGCTTTGCCGCCTCTAAGGCGCCCGGCATTCGGATCATGGCCCGGCGAATGATGTCAGCCGCGGTTCCTTGGATCGGCGCGTTGATCGCCGCCCGGTCCACAAAGGCCCGCTGGGCGGGATTTTTCGATTTAGCGTCGGGAAAATGAACACGCCGGCCGAACAGTGTCTCCACATAGCCGTTGTCCCGGCAAAAGGCTTTGGTGGTCTCCATATAGTCGCGAATGCCCGGAAACCGCTCGAAATAGGACTCGATGTAAGACTGGGCCTCGCCGCGCGGGATCGCGAGTTGCCGCGCCAAGCCGAAGGCGGAAATCCCATAAATGATACCGAAATTAATGGCTTTGGCTTTGCGCCGGACCATCGGATCCATCCCTTTAATCGGCACGCCGAAAATCTCGCTCGCCGTCATGGCATGAATATCCAAACCTTCCGCGAAAGCGGTTTTTAACGCGTCAATGTCGGCAATATGCGCCAATATTCTGAGCTCAATCTGGCTGTAATCGGCGCTGATCAGCTTGTGCCCTTTATCGGCAACGAAAGCGGTGCGGATTTTTCGCCCCTCATCTGTCCGTATAGGAATGTTTTGCAAATTAGGGTCGTTTGACGATAGGCGGCCGGTCGACGTGGACGCCAAGGAAAAAGAAGTATGAATGCGTTTAGTCTTTGGATTGATCGCATCAATCAGATTGTCGGTATAGGTGCTTTTGAGTTTGGACAATTGGCGCCAGTCCAAAATGGTTTGGGGAAGCTCATGCCCTTGGGCCGCCAAGTCTTCTAAAACCTCCGCGCCGGTGGCAAAAGCGCCGGTTTTGGTCTTCTTGGCGCCTGGAATGCCCATTTTTTCAAAAAGGATTTCACCCAACTGTTTCGGCGATCCGAGGTTAAAGGACTCGCCCGCCTGCTCATGGGCGCTTGTTTCGAGCTCAGCCATACGCGTGGCAAAATCATTGGACAGTTTCGCCAGAACAGCCGGATCGGCTTTGATGCCGTGCATTTCCATTTGCGCTAAAACAGGCGCCAGAGGCCGCTCCAAAGTTTCATAGACGGTAGTGCGATGATCTTCCGTCAAACGCGGCTTCAACAAATGGTGCAATCGCCAAGTGATGTCAGCATCTTCGGCGGCATATTCCGTTGCCTTGTCAATTGGCACCAAATCAAAGGTGATCTGTTTTTTGCCCGTGCCGGTGATGTCTTTAAAGGCAATGGGCTTATGATCCAGGAAAAGCTCGGACAAAGCATCCATGCCGTGACCATGGAGACCGGCATCAAGCGCATAAGAGAGCAGCATGGTGTCGTCGATGGGAAAAAGCTGGATGCCTTCTTTGGCAAGGATGACATAATCATATTTGATGTTCTGCCCGACCTTAAGCACGGACGGGTCCTCGAACAGCGGCTTCAGCTTGGCGATCACGTCATCTTTGGAGAGTTGTTCACCCAAATCACTCGGCACTTCCAAAGCTAAGCCGTCCCCCTGCCGATGGGCCAGGGGAATATAACAGGCCTTCCCAGGTTCTAGCGCCATCGAGATCCCCACCAACTCGGCGCGCATGGCATCGAGCGACGTGGTTTCGGTATCAACGGCAACCATCCGTGCACCGACGCACTCATCAATCCATCGATCAAGGTCTTTCAGCGTTCGTACGCATTCATAGGCGCCCGCATCAATCGGTGCTAAAACGTCCGGACCCAAGATCTCGTTCTTTTTGGATTGGCCCGCAGCTGGCTTTTTGTCCGCTGCTTTTGCCTTTTTGGATTTGGGTTTGTCTTTGGGCTGAAACGCCTCCAAATCATCTACATCCAATTTTGTGGCAATGCGTTTGGTCAGTGTGGAGAATTCCATCTCTAACAAAAACGGCAACACCTGATCGGCTTGTAGATCCGCCACCCCGAAAGTGTCGGCGGAAATGTCGAGCGGCACATCTGTTTTCAATGTCACCAGGTCCCGGCTGATCAAGGCCATTTCTCTATTTTCGATCAGCTTTTCCCGGCGTTTCGGTTGTTTGATTTCTTCGGCCCTGTCGAGCAAGGTTTCAAGATCGCCATATTCATTGATCAGCTGGGCGGCGGTTTTGACACCGATGCCGGGTACGCCCGGAACATTGTCCACGGAATCCCCGGCAAGCGATTGAACGTCGATGACCTTCTCCGGGCCGACACCGAACTTCTCAACCACCTGATCCGGGCCGATATGCCTGTTTTTCATGGTGTCGAGCATTTCGATCTCGCCCCCCACCAATTGCATCAGGTCTTTGTCGGATGAGACAATGGAGACTTTCGCTCCTTTGGCCGCGCACTCGGTCGCATAGGTCGCAATGAGATCGTCGGCTTCAAAATTTTCCATTTCTACGCAGGCCACATTGAAAGCCCGCACGGCATCGCGGATCAACGGAAATTGCGGCACCAAATCCTCCGGCGCCGGCGGGCGGTGCGCCTTGTAGTCCGGGTAAATCTCATTGCGAAACGATTTGCCCGAATGATCCAAGATGACCGCTAAATGACTCGGCTTGTCGCCCTGCTGGGTATCGGACAGCAATTTGTAAAGCATGTTGCAAAAACCGCTGACAGCGCCGACGGGAAGTCCATCGCTTCGGCTTAGCGGCGGCAAAGCATGATAGGCACGAAAAATATAGGTCGACCCGTCGACCAGATAGACATGATCGCCCTTTTTGATTTTTCGGGTGGCCACAGCATCAACCTTTCAAGGCAAAGAGGAAAGGACTCAGGCGGCCGAACCGGCGGCAGGTGCCTTGGCTTCGGCGCTCTTCTTCGGGTCATAAATATAGAGCCGGTCGCAATAAGGACATTCGACTCTGTCATCGCCGCCCATTTCCAAATAGACCCTTGGATGACCCAGCGCACCGCCGCCGCCGTCACAGGACAAACGCTTGGTATCGACATAAATGGTTTCAGGGGCAGCAGTGGTCATGGATATCCTCAAAAATGTGCACTTTTGGGCGCGCTGACGAAGAAATCAGCCGGAATGGGACAGACCATATTCTCTGATGAAAAAAGGTCAACCGCAGAATGTGGTCAGCTTTTGGATGGACTTCGTACCATTGATGGACTACCCAAGGCCTCCCCCATAGAATGACACCCATGCTCAAGAAGACAGATCATATGCCCAATAGCGAAGCGGCGATCCGCGCACGCAATGTGCACAAGATCTATGCGGGCAGCGGCGGCGCCCCGGACAAGGAAGCATTGAAACATATTGACTTGGAAGTGCCGCGGGGCTCGATCTTTGGCCTCTTGGGCCCGAACGGCGCCGGCAAATCCACCTTCATCAATATTCTGGCTGGCCTTGTGGTCAAAACCGCCGGCGAGGTCGAGGTTTGGGGCTTTGACATCGATAAGAATCCGCGCCAAGCGCGGGCGTCCATCGGTGTGGTGCCTCAAGAACTGTCCGTCGACGTTTTTTTCACGCCCATCGAAGCACTGGAGATTCAAGCGGGGCTTTACGGCGTGCCCAAGAATAAGCGGCGCACGATGGAGATTCTCAAAGCACTGGGTCTCGAAGACAAAGCCAAATCCTATTCGCGGACACTGTCCGGCGGCATGAAGCGACGTCTCTTGGTGGCCAAAGCCATGGTGCATGCCCCGCCGATTTTGGTGTTGGACGAGCCGACCGCCGGTGTGGATATCGAACTGCGCCGTCAATTGTGGGAATATGTCCAAGAGCTCAATGCCAATGGCGTTACCGTGGTGCTGACCACCCATTATTTGGAAGAAGCCGAAGCCTTGTGCGACCGAATTGCCATCATCAATCACGGCAATGTGGTGGCATCTGAATCCAAAGACAAATTGCTCAGCCGCATCGAAGAAAAGTGTTTGGTCATTCAGCCTGTGACTGATTTGAATGAGGTGCCGCATCAGCTGGGCGATTTGGGCACAAAACTGCAAGCCGACGGACGCTTAATGATTCCGTTCAACCCGACCGTGACAGCCTTGGAAGACATTCTTTCCTTGGTGCGCGAAACCGGCATTCAGATTCAAGATCTGTCTACGGAAGAATCGGATCTGGAAGATGTCTTTTTGAAGCTGACTTATGGGGCCGACGAGGCAAACGCTTCTTAAACTCACATAATCGTCGGGAATTCGTGGCTCGCCTGCCGCGACTGGGCTTCCGCCTCGTCAATGGCCTCAGACACGTCCCAATCTTTGCCGATATAGCGTTTGCCGGTCACACCATTCGACAAATCCGAACACAGCCATAGGGCCGGCGCCGCCATAACGCTTGGATGCAAGAACATGCCCTGTCCTGCCCGAGTGCCCACATCGCCCGGGATCAAATCCGTGTCCGTCGGTCCGCCGGGCAACAACACATTGACCGTGACACCGGTGCCCTCCAAATCATTCGCCCACTGAACACTGGCGACTTCCAGCGCCGCTTTTGACGGGCCGTAGCCCGCATTACCCGCCCGGGTCATATTGGGCAAGCTGGTAGAAATATTGATGATGCGGCCGAACCCTTGAGCCATCATCGGCGCGCACGCAGACTTGCTCATATAAAAGACGCCGTTCACATTGGTATCGAGAATGGTGCGCCAGGCTTGCCCGGGCACTTCCCACATTTTCGGCGGGTTCTTTGGATAATCGCCGCGGGCCTCTGCCGGGCCCCGGGCCGCATTGTTGATCAGCACATGAATGGCGCCGAAGCGCTCCACAGCGGCACCGACCACCCGCTCGCTTTCACCCTCTTGGGTGACGTCGGCTTTCAAGGCAACAAACCGCTCCGGCCCCACGAGGTCGATGGCTTTGGCTTCTGCCGCCCGCAGCTCATCCAGCCGCCGGGCGCCGGTGGCAAAAACCTTGGCGCCGGCCTTGAGCAAGGCCTCGGTCATGACCCAGCCGAGGCCACGGGCCCCGCCGGTAATGACGACCACACGGTCGCGCAATGAGGGTTCGCTAAGCAGAGTATCCAAGGACATAAAGCCGGTTCCGGTTGTGTAAGAAGCGAATTGACGCCCTTTCATTCACGAGCAGAGCCGAAAGCGCAAGGGCAAAAAACAAATTGGCTTTCTCAATCGTCCGAAGGGGATTCGACCGGTCGGCGAAACGACATAACTCTGAAAGCAGCGTTTTCATAGACCACCGGCCAGTCGGACGGCTGAAGCGGCGAGTCCGCTTCGACAACCACAAAGTCGATTCCATATTTCGATCTCAAAAAACTGAGCCGGGATTCATCCATCAGACGATAGCCTTCCACGACAGCATTCGTGCTTTCCGGATAGCTCAAGCCTGATTGATCCTCATGGCGTTGCAACCATTCGGCAAGCTCAGGGGCCGCAAACGGTTTTGACTTTGAATCCGTAATGATCGCTCTTTCTGCCAGCAACCGAAAGGGGGCCATATTCGGCGGAACGGCGAACTGGGCCTCAATAGGCGTATTGTTCCGCACCCAGCGGTAAAGACGTTGGTGATCTCGATCCCGTTCAGCCGCAACAATAAGCGTGAACCGTCTTTCGTCGGACCAAGCCGCGGTGAGCGCTACGGTCAGAACAAGAACACAGGCAATCGACGCCAAGCCGCGTAGCCATGGGCCGACATAGGCTTGCCGCGGCACCCAAGCGGCCAGTATCGGGGTTTGCCGAATACCGGCCAAGGCAAGCGGCACAAGCACGACCGCCAACAGCGCCATGCCGTTCAAGCTGAGAATGCCGAAGGCATTTTGAGCATGAGAAGCGAGAAGGACGATACCGACAGTACTGCCGGCCATCTCCCAAAAGTTCAAAGGCGCGCGCTCCGATGTCGCCGCCTTCACGGTGCCGACCAAGAACAGGATCGTGGCCAATAAAACCGCATGGGGCGCCAAGCGCCAGAAAAACAAACGCGAGATCGAGTCAACAAAGACAAGGGTTGTGAGGGCAGTCGGAATCCACAGAACGACAAGAAACGCAATCTGGAGGGCGAAGAGATAAAGACGCAACTGCCGTTGATCCGTCGCCCGATATGTCCAAGCCAAGCCAAGCGCCTGCCAGGCGGCAAGTGACACGAAAGATCTGAGAAAGTAGTCAGGCACGTAATGCAATTCACCGGCGAAATCAAAAAACGCAAACCGCGCACGCTCTTGAATGTCTTCACTGACCTCTTGAAATTGAACGTCAAAAATCAGCGGCAAGGTGAAGAGGAAAACGACAAGGCTCGGGCCCAATAACGCTGCGCCCTGGCGAATTTCGAACAGCTCCTTCCATCCCAAACGCCGGGCTTCGACAGGACGGATCAGCCCATAGGTCAGGCCGAAGAAGACGATATTGAGCAGTAAGTAGTTGGCATGAAAAATACCCGCCAGCGACAAAGCAAAACCGGCAGCGAGATTCTGCCGGACCACAAAAAGATAAAGAGCGAGAACCGACGCCGCCGCAGCAAAGCTCGAGGCCTGCAGGCCATAGTCGAGAAGATAGGTATGAGCGACCGAGAAAAATCCTTCGCTCAAGAAAAAGACCGCGACCAGCGTGACAAAGACCAACCAAATATGTGGCACAGACAGAAACCGCAGAAGACGGAATGACACGGTCAACGTCACGGCCACGAGCAAAACATTCAGTATGGCCATGCCCCAATCGAGGATGGAAAAGCGATACAATGTGCCCGCCAACAAAGAAAACGCCCAATGATAATGGGTGGTTTCAATCGCCCACCAATCAAAAGCCAAGAAACCGGGATCAATGGTCCTAATCGCCAACGGCAGATAGGTCTCATGATTCCCGCAATCCGTCCCGCTGCACAGACCGTAGGCAAACCCCGCCATGACGCTGAACAAAAAGGCGATACCGGTCTCCCTGCTGAGGACTTGGGCCCCGGCCTCTGACACGCGGGGGCGATCATCATCGCTGACAAAAACCCAATTTCTCATGGCAAGGTAATTGATCAATGTGATGACCGCCATCACACCCACCCAAGCCAGATCAGGCTGCACAGCAAAGGTCTCAATGGCCAGACTTACACTGACGGAACTCACAATCAGCAAGACAAATTGTACAGATAGGAACTTTGTAAAGGTCGCGCCCGACAGTTTGTCCTGACCGAAGGCCCATTTGCCGTTTAAGAAAAAGCTCCAGACAATGCCGGCGGCGTATCCGAAAAACTGGGCCCAGAACGGCGTGGCAATCGTGACCAAAAGAACACGGAACACCACGTAGGAAAGCAACGTATTAGACAGCCCGACAAGGCCAAACCGCAGAAACGTGTCAGCGTGGTCGGCCCAAAGCCGCCGCAACCAAGCCGTCATGGGCGTTCGGCCCGATCATCTTGGTTTTCGCGATGTCCACGACCGTTTTTGTCGGCCGTGGAATCCGAAACAATGAAGTGGGGCTGTTGTTTCAGGATGCGATGAATGTCTTCTATATAGAGGCCGACAATGCCGGACATCATAAAGAGCACGGCAAAGAGAAACGCGGTGAGACCCAATGTTGACGCCCAACCGGGGACAGTATTGCCCTGAGCGTATTGGACAAAGATATAGACCAATTCAAAAACCGCAAAGATTCCGGTCACCAGACCGAGCCAGATCCCGATGCGCAGCGGCACCGACGAATGAGAAATAATGCCGCGCCGTGCAAAATCAAACATCTTTCGCGGGGTATACTTACTTTCCCCGCTCAACCTTTCACCCACACTGAAAGGAATTGTTGTGGTCTGAAATCCCAAAGACGGAATCGAACCGCGCAGAAAAGGTTGGCCAAAACGAAAGCCCAACAAGGCATCAAGCGCTCTGCGATCGAGCAAACGGAAGTCGGACGTGCCGGACTCGATGGACGTCTCCGCTAAAAACGAAAAAATCTTATAGAAATATTTCGATGTCAGGCGCTTGAAGAGCGAGGTTTTCTGTTCGTCTTCACGCTTGGTGATTACCACGCGCGAGCCGGCCTGCCAGGCCGCGATCATCTGCGGCAGCAACTCGGGAGGATGCTGAAGATCGCCGTCCATGGAAATCACCGCTTGACCTCGGGCCGCATTAAGACCGGCCAACAGAGCGCCTTGATGGCCGAAATTCCTGGACAAGCGCAGAGCTTCCAGCTGGTCCACCGCCGCCGCTTTTTCCGTCAGCCGCTGCCAGGTGAGGTCTGTGCTGCCGTCATCGACCACCAAGATCTCATAATTCAGATCAAGGGGCGCCATCACCCCAACAATCTGATCAATCAGCGGCGAGATATTGTCCTGCTCACAATAGACAGGCACCACCACAGAGACGAGAGGGTCAAGAACAGACGGACCCCTGCTCAGGAAATCGCTTGTTTTGGCCTGTTCCAAAGAGACCTCCCCGGCGCGTTGACTGGTGCTCAAAGGCTTTAACCCCATTTAGCCGAACACAGGCAGCATACAACCAATTCAAACGGATAGAGAGAAAAGGTAAATGAATTGCCCAGAGGACCGCATGGTCTGGGTTATTGTATCTTGAAGGCGATTGCGATAGGTTCCGCGCCAGACTGGCCCCTTGGCCTCTCAGGCACCCGTAGCTCAGCTGGATAGAGCGCTGCCCTCCGAAGGCAGAGGCCGCACGTTCGAATCGTGCCGGGTGCGCCATTCCCGGCTTCATACCCATTCTCTATGTGCATGCGCCAACGGTCGACCGGTTGGGCGATGATCGCTTGGACATGCTGAGACGCTTAAGACGCTGCCAGATCGGGACCGCAAAGTTTGACCGCTTCACGTGTGCCCGTGGTCTGACCGATCTTGCGGAATTTCAAATTGTCTTTCGGAAAGACGTTCTGCAACAAATCGCCGCTCATCATAGCGACCCTTTTATTTATCCGTGTCGCAAACGGGGCGACCAAGCTAATCGGTCAAAGGCAATCGCCCGCTTTCCATTCGTCAGAACGACGAGTCCAATATCAACCGGGGGAACCCTTAAAGAAAAATGCAGCTTTGTTAACGAGTCCAGAGCGAAACCGCCGCCAAAAACCGCATATAGCTTTTTCCAATCAAATATATTAGTTGCGATCGCTTGTATCGATGGCGAAATCCGCTATGTTGAGATTGTGAAAACGAAACAGGCAACGCGAAACAGATAGGAGGAAATAATGAATGCCTTTGTAAATACCACCGTGTTCGGCGCGATCGCGGCTGGTATGATGGCAGCCCTAGCGGGCGTGCTGTAACCCACCCTTCCCCTCGACCCTATCGCGCCCCTCAGGCCCAGCCTCCCATGCGCCCCCTCCGCATGGTGAGGCTCCGGCTTTTTCTCTCACACTCTCAACGTCAGAAAATCGATCCGACAACGGATCATCACAGATGAAGGTGCGCCCTCACGCGCAGAGGACTCCATGACGCCAAGAAAGCGCACAAGATTTAATCTTGGATTTTCTCCCGGCGGGGTATGATCGCAACCTCAAGCCCCGCAATGGACCAGATGAGATCATTCTCCACGGTGGCGACAAACAGCTCGCGGTCATGAAGCAGGCTGAGAAAGACGTGCGGCTCTTCGGGAACCGGCGCCAGTTTCTGGGTCACCAGAAGCGGCCCGTCTTGGGTTTTATCCAATGCCGTACAGGTCTCGGTGAAGGAGACGGTGCCCAAAATACGCTCCGTATCCCGGGCGATCTGCATCCGGTGATGACCCCCCATCAGAATAATGTCGGGATCGGTGGTGGCCGAGATCAAATAGACAAAATAGCCTTGCAACGTGCCGTCATCGGCATTCATGGGTAGAACGACGGCATTCATGCCCTCCCCGCAAGGCCTGGGCGCCGCAGAGAGAGCCAATTGGCGGGCATTCCACATGCCTTGCTGCATGGTGGTGAGAACTTTGCCATTCTCAAAAGATTGATACGTCTGCGGATCAACTTTGCCTTCTTTGACATCAATGGTGTAAAGCGCCTGCATTGTGCCGGAGACGTCACCGATATAGACCACGCGCCAAGCATCCCCGGCGCGGTCGGTCACCCAACCGCGCAGGCGTTTGTCGTCAAACAGGCCCTTTGTGGCCATTTCATCGGTGGCGGCAGAAGCAGCGAAGTCTTTTTGAAAAACAATGAAGCCGAGACTCACGGCTGACCCGATGGCATCACGATATTGTTCCGGCACGTCCAACCGCTCAAAGCTCTCATGCTCTGAGGCCGCAGCCGCAAAACTGAACAGGCACCCTAGGAAGAGCACTGCCCCATGTTTTATCGGTTTTACCCATTGCCTCACGGCAAACCCCTCTGTTGCCAACCCCATATGCCCGGCACGCGAGGCAAATTATGACATTGCCCCGATTCTGATACCATCAAAGAATGAGGAAAATCTAATCCTACTCACATGGGCGAGACGCCGAACAAAGCGGCATGCCCCCAAAGCACCAGGCCAAAATAGGCAGCAGTGCCGACGGCGACGACCAATAGGTCATTGATGATCCGCGGCGGTGCACCGGCAGCAGCAGCCGGCCGGCGAGAGACCGCCACCAGATCGATGAGCGCGTAGAGTCCGAATGCACCGAACAATAAGAGTTCTTTCGACGTAACACCCACAGCGATATGGGTGCCCGACCAGATAAGAACAGCGAGCAGCATGGGATGCCGGGCGATCGACTTGATATAGCCACGCGGCATATAGGCGGAGACAATCAGAATGAGAGCCGGCAGCATGGCGATGGCGATGACCGACCGGGACCATTCAGGCGGCAAAAACAAAAAATCGCCGTAAGGGGCCTGTCCATAACCATAGATCGCCAAACCAAAGCCAACCAAGGACACAAGACTATAGGCCGCCATGTAGGGACCCTCGCCCCAGCGCGTTTTGATATCACCCGCCGGTTCCCGCGTGCGAAAGGCCGAATAGGCATGGGCGGAAAAGAAAATCAGCAATCCGAGGATAAGATAGATCATGAGCCAAGCCTCCCGAGGACTCTGTAACACAATTACCTTAGAGCGTGTCTACGCCTTGTTCTAGGCGGGTTTTGCCGTTTGGATATTGCATTCGTTTCTGATACATAAGCATGGTTGCATGTCCGCCGTAGCCTATTCCATAGAGGGTTGAACCTGTGTCCGACAATGAACTGACTTCGCGTTTTGAATCCGTGCGCGCACGCCTCCGCGAGACCCAAGACGACAAAGAAGAAAAGAAAGCCAAAAAGCAAAAAGTACGCTCTCTCTCAGGCGAGGCCGAGACCGGCACCGTCTCGGAAATCGATCTCGAAAATACCGAGCCCTATCTCATTCTGGTGGATTCAAGCCTCGACCCCAAACAGAAGATCGAGAAGATTGCCGCTCTGCTGACCTTTAACAGCGAAGACCTTGAGCAGAATGTTCAGCGGGTCAATGAAAACCGTGCCATCGTCTCTCAATTGCTGTCTGACTTTACGTTGCACAATAAGGAAAGCATCGAGCTCGTTCGCGACAATCCCCTTTCCAAATTGCGCTCCGGCATCAAGGAAGTCTTCGAAGAATATCATGCCTTGGTCAGCAATCGATCGGATCTGAAAAGCAAACTGGAATTGATCGATGAATTGACTGAAGAAAAGGGCGGACCCCAAGGTTTGGTCGACGCCATGCTCACGGCCCGGGACAAAGAACTAGAAAAGAACAACCTCGAGCAAGAGCTGCGCAGTGCGACGTCAAATGTTGAGGGTATTGACGTCAGCATCAAACGCCTGAACGCCGAGATCACCGTTTTGGATGAGCATATTCAAACGGCCCAATCCGATCCCTTTTTGTTTATCAAGTTTGAAAAGAAAAAAATCATCAAACAGTGGACGGAAGAAAAGCTCAAACGGGAAGTGGATTTGAAAGAAAAGGTCCAACAACTTGATGAGGCCAAGGCAAAGCTTGTCGAAAAGACGGATGCTTATCAGGGATTCATCAATACGGATGATTGGCGGATCAATGAAAAGATTCTTGAAATTCTCGACATCGGCAATGAAGAATTCATTGAACGGGTGAAGGCCCTGTCAGATTTAACACTGAGTTACATTGACAACACTGAAGGCACGCTGACCGGCGTGCGTGATCAGTTGGACCTCTTGCTACAACGGGTCACCGGCGTTCATACCCTGACTCACAATACCAAGGAAAATGTCGCCATCATTTTGGACAGTCAGCGCCAAGCACAGATTGCCAACGCCAATGCGCTCAAGCTGTTTGAAGATAATGGCGAGCTGAGCGGCCTTGACGCCCTGACTCAGGACAAAAAGAAACGCTCGCTCAACCAACATATCTCGGCCATTGACAAGACGATTCAGTCCACCGCCTCCGTCGCGGGGGAGTTAGGCAAGATCGAGTCCAGTCTGACGAACTTTAAAGATCAGATGGAAGAAGGCCTCGCCGATGCCATCGAACAACAGATGTTGGCGGTCAGCAGTGCAGCGGTCAGCGGTAACAACACTTTGATGCGGGTCGAGGGTCTGGCAACCTTTGTGCAATCGGTCATTACCAAGGGGCAATATACCAAGGAATCCGAGGAAGCCCTTGGCGAGTTGGCCAAGGAGATGGAGCGTGCCCTGATGGGCCGCATGGCTAAGAATGCCAGCATCAAAGATCTGAATGCGGCATTGAAAGAGATGGTCAGCGCCATCGATATGAAGAACGAAGTTGTTCTTGAAATCGCCGAAGAAAGAAAAACGCTGATTGACAAGTTGATTGATCAATCAAACGAGCTCTCCCGCGCCAATGAGGAAGCTTTGGCCATCGAAGCCACCGTGAACAAGCAGCTCTATGCTTCAGAGCCGGAGAGCGAGTAACGCGCGATTGCGCCGGTGATTGAACGGCGCCTTGCGTCAAGACTTTTGTAAGCAGACGAATGGAAAATAAACTTCTTTACGATCTAGAGGATTATGTCGACGCGGTTGAACCAGATTTCAGTTTGGTCGGCGATGAAGACATTGAACGCATCTCCAGTATTCTAGGACAAAACAGATATAACAATATTATCTATTTTGGCCGGAGCGGCGTCGGCAAAACAGCCAACCTTTACGGGATTGTTCAGAAGAAGAAAAAGACGATCAACGGTGACATTAGCGGCAGTGACAAACGATTGCCCCTTCATATGATCGACCGGCGGTTTTTGTTGCTGGACACTAACACGCTGTTTGACAGCAATGATGCCCAAGTCATCGAAAAACGTATTCAAGAGGTCTTCTTCGAGCTCAGCCAGCCGGGCGACCATGTCCTCATTATTGAAGACGCAAATGACCTCTTGAAAGGTATTGAGGATTCGCAATCCCACGGCTTGATTTCAATTCTTGTGCGCGAACTCAAAAAATCATCCTTTGGCTGCATTCTCATGGTCCGGGACGAACCGGGACAAAACAAGCTGAATGCAGTGATGGATTGTCACTCGGATATGGCGGAGCTGTTCAGCGTTTTGGAGAAAGAACCGCCGGGCAAAGAGCGGGTGCGCGAGATTCTGAAAAGCAGCAAGGCATCCATTGAAGATCACTTTGACGGTCTGCACATCGAAGACGAAGCCAATCTGGAAGTCGCGAAGCTGACCTTTCAATATCCCAATCTGAAGATTTATATTCGCGCGCAGCCCGCAAGAGCTCTGCGTATGCGCGACCGGATTGCGAGCCACTTTGTCTCCCGCCGGCAATCCCGCCCGCAAGAGCTGGACGCGCTTCAACAGGATCTCGCCGCTGCGACGAAACGCGCGGAAGCCGGCGATCAGCAGGCTGCCGGTGAAATGGAGCGTATTCAACAGCAGGTCGACGAGGTCAATCGGGTCTGGGAAGAACGCGCCCACGCGCTCGGCAAAGCTTATCTGGAACGCCGGCGTCACGAGCAAGGCCTTGAAGAGTTGCGGCGCGAGTTGGACGCCGAAACGGAAATCTTGCGACAAAGATTGAGGACCGAACTCGATAAGACCCCTACGGAGCGCGATCTCAACGCCTATAAGACAAATGAAATCAAGGAAATCGAGAAATACATCCGCGAGACCCAACGGGTGCTGGAAGAAGCGGACGAAAAAGCCAAACAGGTCAAAGGCGAGCACAATCAAAACCTGACCTTGACGGTCGCCGATGTGCGGGAATTTTTCAGCGAGCTCTCGGGCATTCCGACAAAGGATCTGAATTCAGACGAAGCCACACGCGCTTTGGGATTGGAAGAGCGCTTGAAACAAAAAGTCTTTGGACAAGACGATGCCATTGCCACCATTGCCGATGCGGTGCTGACGGCCAAAGCCGGCCTCAACAATCCCAACGCCCCGATCGGCTCATTCATTGCCGTCGGCTCTTCGGGGACCGGCAAGACCTATTCCGCCGAATGTTTGGCCGAAGAGCTGTTTGACGACCCGGACGCCTTGACGGTTTTTGACATGAGCGAGTTCATGGAAAAGCACACGGTGGCGCGGCTGATCGGCGCGCCGCCCGGCTACGCCGGTTATGGCGAAGGCGGCATGCTCACCAACACGGTGCGGCGGCGGCCCTATCAGGTGATTTTGCTCGATGAAATCGAAAAAGCCCACCCGGATGTGTTCAAAATCTTGTTGCAAGTTCTGGACAAGGGGCGGCTGAGTGACGAACTCGGTACCGTTGATTTCAAAAACACGCTGCTCATCATGACCACCAATCTGGCGCAGCACTTTTCTTTTGATGAATCTCTGACATCGGAAAATTCCAGTGACGATATCAAAAAGGAAGTTCGCAAGATCTTTCCCCAGGAGCTGATCAACAGGGTCGATGCCTTCCTGCTCTATAAGGCCCTGTCGCCCGCGAATATCGCCCAGATCTTGAAGCGGCTTATCGTCGGCAAAAACAAGAACCTGAAAGAGCAAAAGCGGAATATCGTGATCTCTTTGTCTGATGAAGATATTGACGAAATCGTTGAGCGCAAATATTTGCCCGAGGAAGGGGCGCGGCAGGTCCAAAAATTTGTTCAGAACAATCTGATCAATGAGGCGGCCAAAATTGTTCTGGCTCATTCCGGCACCAGCGGCGGCGGTGAAATTCATGCCACATTCGATCCGGAACGCGATTGCTTTGAATGGGATTTCACGCCTTTGGAGGCCGACGCCGAACCGATCGCGGAGGCAGCCGCTTCGTAATGCCGAAGTCTGATGACAATGATTTACTGAAACGGGCGCAGGATGCGCTTAAAAAAGAACATCGCAGCGCGCCGAAAGAAGACCCGCCAACAGACAAAGACGACCCGCAACCGTCCATCATGGAATCAATCGCCTGGCTGCAAAGAATGCTGGGGCGTTGGCGTAAAATCGCGGCGGTCTTATCGGTCATGTGGAACGATTGGGCGCAGCCGGTGGCCGAACGCCTCAACCCGGTCTTCCAGCGCATTTGGGATTGGTACAAGATAATCTTTGCCAGATTCGGCTATGTAGACGGCGCGAATGGCGGACGTGTATTTTCGCAACGCCGGGCCGCGGTCGTTGTGGCCGGTCTTGCGGCCCTCACCATCGCCGCGCCACTCTTCACCATTCGAGTGATCATCCCGGAAACATTTCAAGCGATCTATGACGGTACCATGCTGTTTTCTCTGGAAAACGACACTCTGTATCTGGGGCGGCCCGATTTAGTGGATCCAGATCGCGAACTTTATCAAGTGATGGGCTGCCGAGACATCTCACAATGCGACGGCGGCGAGAATACGATCTATTATCGTCTCCGGCCCAACTTGATCCTGAATGTGAAATACTGGTTCACTTTGTTTGAACCTTACGATCCGGCGGAGATCGCCGGCGCCATGGTCAGTGAGTTGAATGAGTGCTCGATTCAGTATTATGGCCGACGCGTGAAGGCCTTACGCTGGTATCCCTATATTATCAACGCCACCTGCCGCCCGGTTTAACGCCGGAATCCAGAACCTCAATCTATGCTCTGACTATTCCATCTCCTGCGGGAGAGGAAGGAACCGATAGGCCCCGGTGCCGGGCACACGAAAGACTTCAACCCCCTCCGGGGTCACCCCGGATTCGCGATAGGTCATGCCCTCTGCCGTCACTTCGATCCAAGCGCCGATGAACATTGTTCTGCCGCTTTGTTGCGCAACGATCTCGCACTCTGGCGGTATGGCGCCTAGATAGGTCGCATCTTGCTTTTGAAAGGGCAAGTCACAGGCCGCCGGGTATCCGATCAAATCATCCATCGTGAGGCTGAGCGCGCGCGGCGGCTCTTGCCCCAATTGCGTGGCCACATCCGGTTTGAGCATGAAGAACTTCATCATCAAGCCTGTTTCGGTTTGAACAAAGTGCCAAATGCGCTGACGGGAAATCGGACCTGCGGCCGTCTCATTGTGCCACTGCAAATAGACCGATGCGCCCTCAAGGCCCTCAAGGCCCTCAAGGCCCTCAAGGCCCTCAAGGCCCTCAAGGCCCTCAACGTTTGCCGGATAAAAACGCGCGAAGAGCAAGTCAACCCATGGCTTGCCCGGCGTCGCAGTCGTCAAGATTTCATCATCAAGAGTCTCAATCTGCGTCCGATTGGCAAAATCACCCAAAAGCCAATTCGTCAATTCCTCAACATCTGCCGCCGCGGCCCTGTCCGGTAAAAGGATTATGCAAAATAGGCCGAGGCTCAGTAACAGGCTAGGCACGCCTCTTCCCTTTGTCTTTGACACCTTGCTCTGAGGAAACACTGTCGTCACTCCCCCTCGACGATCCTCACCTTTGAACTCCAAAAGGAACGCAAGCCCTTAATGGCCGCCGCAAAGGCAAGAGGCGCGTCGTAAGACCAAGCCAATTCTTCCCTGTCCAGCCCATGATAGCTGGCATCGCCCTTCAACGGGCAATGGGTGGTCTTATCCATCGGCTCCAGAGCCACGCAGATATCGTCGGACGGCACATATATCGCAGGATCATAAATGGTATGGCCGACTTCAATCAGCCGGGAGGCATTGGTGGTGTCGGCCACGAGCGTGTCACCGGCATAAATGCGCACGCGCTGTTTAACGGGATTGACCACCATGAAATGTTTGGGATTAGAGGGATTGACGATGGCACCGGCAATCGACGCCGAAAGAGTTTCTGTTGTCATAGGCTTTTGCTCCTCAATATCCCTGTTTCACATCCACCACGGAATAGAGCGCATCGCCATTGGCAAAGCGCTTAGCATTTTCGGCGACCACTGTCATATAGCGCGGCAAGGTCAGATCCGATGCCGCAGCCACATGGGGCGTGATCAGCACATTGGGCGCCGTCCACAACGGATGGTCACTCGGCAAAGGTTCCGGCTCTGTCACGTCGAGCCCTGCGCCGGCAATCGCCTTGGTTTCCAAAGCCGCAATCAGATCTTCAGTCACGGCGCTTTGACCGCGGCCCACATTGATAAAGTAAGCATTGGACGGCATGGCCTCGAAAAAGGCCGCGTCAAACAGATTGGTGGTTTGCGGTGTGAGCGGCAATGCGTTGACGACCACGCGCGCCTCAGCGGCCAAAGTCAAAAGCTCCTCGGACAGGCCGACATAATCGACATAATCGGGGCCTTCACGGCTTGAGTTACGGGTCGCCACAACCCGCATGCCCATGGCTTTGGCGCGCTTTGCCACTTGGCGTCCGATCCCGCCGAGACCGACCACCAGAATCGTTTTGTCTTTCAGCTCCCAAGCGCCCGGCGCGCCCAAAGGCGGCGGCGCCCATTTGGCTTCTGCTTGCGCCGTCCAAAAGGGACTGAGACCGCGGGAGAAGGTCAAGATTAAGCTCATGACATGTTCGGCAATAGGCGCCGAGCTGACCTTTTGCATATTGGTCACAATGAAATCGCCGGCCTGCACTTGCGGAATCGACACGCAGGATTCCACGCCCGCCGACGGCATATGAATCCATTGCAGGCGTTTAGCCTTGTCGATCAAACGGGCAGTGCAAAACCCGATGACCGCATCGGCATCCTCAATGTGATCCAATGCATCCGATTCTTCTTCCGCCGTCACAAACTCAACACCATCGATCCGGCTTGCCATGAACTCTGCATTGAGAGGACCGAAACCGCGCACAATGATTTTTGTCGGCTTGACCCAGTTTTTCGTATCGCGCAGCGACGTGTCATCAAGCTCCAATCCCAATTCTTCAATTACCTCAGCCGCATCGGGCAAGGTCCCGACCGAATGACCGCCCGCCAGCGCGGCCGTGCCGACGAGCGACAGTGGCAACACCAGACTAAACGACAAAAAACGATGGCGGAAAGAGTGGCCCAACGGCCGCAAACGATCCCGATACATAAAGCGCATCCTCTTCAATCAAACTAAGAAACGTTAAGGGAAATCTTCCCGGCGCCCAAGCCCATTATGCCCTGACAAGTTCGGGGGCTTTAAGCTGATCCTGTGCGTCAGATTCGGCAACGGCTTCGCCGATCTTCTTGGCGTAATCCTTCAGCTCAGATAGAAACCGGGTCACGGCTTCCTCCGGCTTCATGGCCGAGTCGATATAGCGCACGGCCAGGGCCCCGAGATATTCATCATCACTCAAAATCGGAACCGCCAGGGCAGATGACTTGCCTTCCGCTTTCGTCCTTTGGCGCAAACCAAAGGCATACCCCTTGTCGCGCACGTCGGCGACCAAAGCGGTAACAAATTTCTCATCGCGCGCTTTGCGGTGCTCCGGATCGTCCGACTTGATGCACAATTCCAGTAGCGCCTTGCGTTCTTCTTCACGGCAGTAGGCCAGTTGAACCTTTCCCGACGCACTACGGAACAACGGCAACAGAGTTCCTGCTGCGTATTGATCCAACGTCAGCGCACTTTCGTGATCGGTGGTTTCTCGTGCCAACATCGAGGTTCCATAAAGGGTGGTCAGGGAAACCGGATAGACCAATTTGCGGCCGAGCTCATGCAACAATGGTTTTGCAATCTCGGTCAGCAGAGCCTTGTCATCAAAGCCCTCGCTCAAACGCCGCACCATAATGGTCAAACGATAACGCCCGTCGGCCCGGTCCCGCACCACATAGCCGGCGCGGCAGAGATTCTCCAAGATGCGGTAGGTTGTCGCTTTCGGCAGCGCAACGTAGCGGGTCACCTCGGTCAAGGTGGAGCCGTTATGACGATTCAATGCCTCAAGCACATCAAACCCTCTCTGTAAGGCGCGGATATCTTTCACAGCTGTCATCGAGATCTTGGATTCCTTGGGTCTTTTAATCTACTTACGTACGGGTCACTCAGTGGAACAGTCATAATACAGATGATTTTTCCATTTGGATGACAGTTTTTGCCTTCACCAAGAAATTCCGATGGATTTTTCTTATTTTCCAATGTTTTTCAAATCGGATTGGGAAAATTTTCTACCCGCGTCCGCTTGCGCATATCTTGGTGAACAAAACTCGCCAACTGCGCTTAAGCACCGCTTAATGAGGCAGGGAAAGATGCTGGGAATGCAATCATAGATGTCGTGAGGGGCGTCTTGTTGCCATTAGAGGGAGAAGAGACAATGGCAAGTGTTCATCCATCATCGGGGTCATCGGGTTTCCTGGACAAGGTCAACTCCGCACCATGGATTGGTATCGGGGCTTTCTTCGTTGTCTTTGTTGTCCAAGCCATCGGTCATTTGATTATGGTGGTCATGGAAGAGATTTGGCCGGGACCCGGTTTTGTCTATCAGTCGGCGGCCTTTATGGGCCTGGCCGGTTGTGTGCTTTGGTATATTGGGCTCAACGGAAAAGGCGAAACCGCCCAAACCTGGCTCGGCTTTTGGGCGGGCAGTTTGGTCTGGACCGGGTGGGTCGAGTTTTCGTTCGTGTATTACGCAGACTTCTTGGCCGTTCCGGATCTGCTGGACGAAGCCGGCGAGATTGCCACCAAGAACGAATATATGGTGATGATGTCATCACTCGGCGTGATGATGGCCACCCTCGTGTTCTTCTTCTTCAACCGAGACACACGATGCAACATGTTCCGTTGGTTCCATCGTTGGTTCCGCATGGATGTGGGCAAACCGGCGCCGGGGATCAATCGCAATTACTGCAACATCACAGCCATCGAGACCATTTACATCATCTGGTTCTTCTACCTGGCCTTGTTGTTGATTTATGATCCGCAGATCTTGGGCGAAACACACCCTGTGGTTTACGGCCTGTTTGTCGCCAATACCGCATGGGCCCTTTATCTAATTTTACGGCTGGTGCGTTTTACCCGCATGAGTGCAGCGATCCGTTATGCCATCCCCACCGCCATTATCGCGTGGAATTCCAATGAACTGATGGGGCGCTGGGACATGTATACCGAGATTTGGGTTCACCCACGGGAATATTGGCTTGAAATGGGGTTGGTCATCTTAGCCGTGGTGCTTTGTGCAGGTGCGATGATGATGTCGCCGGCGGAGCGCCGTGAGGTCGACGCCGACTAGCGAAACCGAAATCACTCTATGAGAAAGGCGGCTTGCGCAACTTGCGTAAGTCGCCTTTATTCTTTTGAACAGCATCAAACGATCAACGAAAGACGGGACCATCATGCAAAAAGTCGACGCCAGCCAAAAGGATCATGTCTCTGCCGCGAAAAACGGTATCTATGAGACCGTTCCTCTGAAAAAGGACTCGATTAAAGTCTGTTTGGTGCAATCCCGGGTTCGGGCCATCGATATCAATAATTTGGCGGCGACACGCAAAGACAACCTCGATCACATGCTGGGTTTAATCGATGCGGCAAACGGCTGGCTCGGCCCGAAAGACCTGGTTTGCTTCCATGAATTTCCCATTACCGGTTTCAATGCCATGTGGAACCGTGAGGCCTATTTAAAAGCCGCGATTGAGATTCCCGGCGAAGAGACAGAGGCTATTGGTGCACGGGCCAAACGCTACGGTTGTTATGTGGTGTTCGGTTCCTATGCCAAAGATCCCGATTGGCCCGATCATATCTTGTCTATCACTACCATTGTCGGGCCGGACGGGCAGATCGTCGACAAACATTGGAAGCTACGGAACATTAAAGGTCTGTTCGGCGGCTTCGAAGTGTTCACCACCACCGTGTTCGATGCGCTTGATCAATATGTCGAAATGTATGGACGCGATGCGGTGATCCCGGTCACCCGCACGGATATCGGAAATATTTGCACCACATCGACACAGCTTGAGCCCGAGATCATTCGCGCCTTTGCCTTGAAAGGTGGCGAGTTGATGCTGCGCACGGCAACAGGTGGCTTTGCCGCCTTCGATATTCAATCCAACGCCCGCTACAATGAAATGTACACGACCATTACCAACAACGCGATCTCACCGAACAATCCGGGCTCATTTGACGATGTCTCTTCCGGCGGCAGTGCCATTTATGGGCCTAATGGAGAAAAAATCGCCGAGGCCAATACTGCCAATGAAGGCCCGGTGATTGCCACCATTCCCATAAAGCAATTCCGGGAGACGCGGCGTGTGCCGAATATTCATGTCTCGCTTTATCGCGACCTCATCGACAATTATGTCGAGCCCTATGCGCCCAACCTGTTCAGTGAATATCAGCCGACCGACGGCTTTGATGCCGCCAAGTATTTGCGGGACAAACGTCAATGGGACAATGAAGAGACCATCAAAAGCGACTCCGCCACCATGTAACCAGTTGGCTGAATGAAACGGCGCAGAAACGGTCTAACCTGTTGCGCCGCTTGGCAAACACGGGCAAAGTCCTTTCATCCGGGGCGAAGATGAGGGGACCTTTCCATGGACGGCATCACAGCAATTTTGAATCAAGTAAGCGGGATCGTCTGGGGCCCGGTAACGCTCTTGCTGCTGCTCGGGACAGGCTTGTTTCTGACCGTGAGATTGAAGTTCATGACCCTGCGCCGTATTGGTGTTGGTTTCCGCATTGCCTTCTCAAGCCGCAAGACGACTGACACGGAAGGCGACATAACACCGTTTCAAGCCCTCACCACCGCTATGTCCGCCACCGTGGGCACCGGTAATATTGCCGGCGTGGCCGGTGCCATTTTTCTGGGTGGGCCCGGTGCCGTATTTTGGATGTGGATAATGGCCCTGCTCGGCATGGCCACCAAATACTCCGAAGCCGTTCTCGCGGTGAAGTATCGCGAGGTGGATGAAGACGGACGCCATGTGGGCGGTCCGATGTATTACATCAAAAACGGTCTCGGCAAACGCTGGGGTTGGCTGGGCGTGACATATGCAACGTTGACCATGTTCACCGCACTTGGAATCGGCAACATGATCCAATCCAACTCGGTCGCCGATGTCTTCGAACAAAACTTGAGCATTCCCACGCTCTGGACAGGGATTGGCCTGGCTGTGCTCACATTCGCCGTCATTATCGGTGGCATCAGATCTATTGCCGCCGTCGCCGAGAAAGTGGTGCCTTTGATGGCTACGCTTTATATTGGTGGCGCGCTTTTCATTCTGGTTGTCAACATCGTCGATGTTCCAGGCGCGTTGGCACTGATTGTTTCAAGTGCATTCACAGGCACGGCGGCAGCCGGCGGCTTTGTCGGCGCCACCATTATTGCAGCCATGCAATGGGGGATTGCCCGCGGCGTCTTTTCCAATGAATCAGGGCTTGGCAGTGCGGCCATTGCCCATGCCGCCGCCAAGACAGACGACCCCGTCCGTCAAGGCACTGTTGCCATGCTCGGCACGTTCATTGATACGATTCTAATTTGTACGATGACGGCTTTGGTCATTATTACGGTGACCTTCTCAACACCCGTCGACGTTAATTTGGTCGAACGCGTTACGACCACTGAAACCGGCGACACGGCATCGGTTTGGGTTTGCCCGAATGATGAGCAAGCTGCCAGGGTTGAAGCGGGGAGTCTCGAGAGCAAGGTCGTACAAGTAGAAAAAGCCTGGCAGACATGCGAGCCGGGCGCCGCTAAATCCGCACTCGCATTCGGTCAAGGCTTTCCCGGCGGACAATGGATTGTCACCTTCGGTCTGATTGTCTTTGCATTCACCACGATCATCGCTTGGTCCTATTACGGCGAACGGGCGGTTGAGTTTCTGTTCGGTGTAAAAGCAATACTTCCCTATCGTCTTCTTTGGGTTGTGATTGTTGCGATCGGCGCTTCTGTCGACTTCCGGCTGGCGTGGCTGATCGCCGATATAATGAACGGATTGATGGCTTTGCCCAATCTCATTGCTCTACTCCTTTTAAGCGGAACAATTGTCGCTTTGACCAAAGCGGCCTTAGCGAAGGAGAGCAAATGACACAACCAAGTCGCATTCTTATGGGGCTTGTAGCTCTGTGCACCGCCCTTGGCCTGAGCGCCTGCGGCGAGACCGCACCACAAGAGCAGACAGCCGAGGCAATTCACGAGCGTATTTTCGCTTTTGACAGTGAGGTAGATACGCCTCATCTGATCACCGACGGCACGATCAATCCGTGCGGCCCCACAGAGCTTCAGGTGGATATTCCCAAGATGCGCGCCGGTGGATTGGACGGGGCCGCCTTTGTGATTTGGGTGCAGCAAACCGAGAGATCACCCGAGGCCTATGAGGCTGCCCAAACCGAGGGCATGCGTCAGTTGGATGCTTTCTTGAATGTCGTTAATATTCTGTGTCCGGACCAAATTGCCGTTGCGAAGAGTGCCAGTGACATGGACGCGATTCACAAAGACGGCAAGTTGGTCGCCTTAATGGGCATGGTCAACGGCTTTCCTTTGGGTGCAGACTTGGAATGGCTGCAAACCTATTATGACAAGGGCTTGCGCTATATCAGCTTCACCCATCTCGGACATAATGATTTGGCCGATTCCGCCCGGCCGTCCGCCGAGCTCGGTGACGGCCCCACCGAGCATGACGGCCTATCCGATCTCGGGCGGCAGCTGATCGACGAAATGAACCGCTTAGGCATGATTGTTGATGCCAGTCAGGTGAGCATGAAAGCACTAGCGGACATGGCCACCCACACTAAAGCACCGATTATCGCATCTCACTCGTCTGTCTTCAGCCTGGTCCCCAATCCGCGCAACATTACCGATGACGGCCTGCTGGCTATCAAACAAACCGGCGGCGTGGTTCAGATCGTTGCCTTCAGTGGCTATCTTGTCGACAATCAAGCCCTGTTCTTTCAAAAGCTTGGGGCGCTGAACACACAGTTCGGATTGGCACCCGGACAGACAGCCGGTGATCTTGGGCCCGACGACCGCCAAAACTATGACTTTGAGCTGGCCAAGGTGTTCGCCTCTATGCCCAAGGCAAATGTCACTGAATTCGTCGATCATATTGATTACGCAGTGAACCTGTTGGGTATCGACCATGTGGGTATCAGTTCAGATTTTGAGCATGGCGGCGGCGTCACCGGTTGGATGGACGCGAGCGAAACCCTCAATGTCACTAAAGAGCTGGTCGCCCGCGGCTATGCCGAAGAGGACATTGCCAAGCTTTGGGGCGGCAACTTTTTGCGCGTCCTCAAAGAGGTGGAGCAAATTGCCGCAACGCTCGATTAGTCACGCAAACGCAGCACTTTTCATAAAAAAGACGCTTGACAGCGCCTCTTCACATATTAGAATTATTCTAAATTAATAAGGGCCAAGCCTAAGATCTCTTCGGCAGAAAACCGCGTATATGAGTTCTGCCAACCCATCATGACACTGTGCCAACAAGGGAGACGCACCTCATGTCACTTGCTGATTCAAAAACACTGGAAAATCTTAAAGACGCGTTTGCCGGCGAAAGCCAAGCCAATCGCCGCTATCTCTATTTCGCGCAAAAGGCCGACATTGAAGGCTACAACGATGTGGCGGCAGTGTTCCGTTCCACAGCCGAAGGCGAAACCGGCCACGCCCATGGTCACTTGGAATATATGGAACAAGTTGGCGATCCGGCGACCGGCCTCCCCATCGGCGGTACCGCCGACAATCTGAAAGCTGCCGTTGCCGGCGAAACCCACGAATACACGGACATGTATCCGGGCATGGCACGGACCGCGCGCGACGAAGGTTTTGATGAGATCGCCGATTGGTTCGAAACGCTTGCCAAAGCTGAACGCTCCCATGCTGGCCGTTTCCAAAAGGCACTCGACTCACTAGACTAAGTCGACACGTCTTTTCGGCACCGTTATTGCGGGCTCAGGTCGTTTCGGTCTGAGCCCGTTTCAACTAGGGAGACCATATATATGCGCGAAGGTAGCCTCGAAGCCCCCATCCGCCATCCCCTCAATTGGCAGGATCCGGACTTTACCGATCCGGAAAAATTGGATGAGGAATTGCGCCGGGTGTTTGATATCTGCCATGGCTGCCGGCGCTGCTTTAATCTTTGCGATTCTTTTCCAAAACTCTTCGATCTGATTGACGAATCCGAAAGCATGGAGCTGGACACAGTCGCAAGTGAAGATTTCAAACCGGTCGTCGACGCCTGCACACTCTGTGACATGTGCTTCATGACCAAATGCCCCTATGTCCCGCCTCATGAGTTCAACTTGGACTTCCCGCATTTGATGCTGCGTTATCGTGCCATGGAGCATGAACAAGGCAAGACCGGGTTTGTCGAGAAACAGCTGACCAAAACCGACCGCAACGGTCAATTGGCCCGGCCGGTGGCGGTTCTTACCAACTGGGCGACAAAAACGGAAAACAAAACTGTCCGCACGCTGATGGAAAGCACGACTGCGATCGACAAGCGCGCCGCTTTGCCCAGATTCAACGGCCAAACTTTTGAGCTCTTGGACAAATCTTTACCCATTACGCCCAATCCGGACGCGCCGGCCTATGGCCGCAAAGCCGTTCTCTATGCCACCTGCTTCGGCAATTACAATAATCCACAAATCGGTATGGCGGCGCGGGCGATCCTCGCCAAAAACGGCGTGGAAACAGAAGTCGTCCATCCGGGATGTTGCGGCATGCCCACCTTGGAGCGGGGCGATATTGCCGGCGTGGCAGCGCAAGCGCGCACGGTCTCAGAAGCCCTAAACCCATGGATTGATCAAGGCTATGACATCATTGCCTTGATCCCCTCTTGTGCCTTGATGCTGAAATTCGAATGGCCGCTGATCCTGCCCGATGATCCGGCGATTGCGAAACTTTCCGAAGGTACATTCGATTTGTCCGAGTACATTGTCGATATTGCCAAGCGCGACGGCCTGTCCGACGGCCTGCAGCCTCTCGAAGGTGGCGTGGCCATGCATTTGGCCTGTCATGCCCGCGCGCAGAATATGGGCCCCAAAGCCGTCGAAATGCTGAACCTGATTCCTGAAGCCGATGTGGAAATGATGGAAAGATGCTCCGGTCACGGCGGGTCTTGGGGAATCATGAAAGGCAATTTCGAAATTGCCATGAAAGTAGGACGGCCCGTCGCCCGCACGGCGACGAAAAGCGGCAAAGCCTTTGTGGCGAGCGAATGTCCGCTGGCGGCTGAACATATATTGCAAGGGATGGAAGAACAGGACGCTCAGGCCACACCGGCCCGCAGTTACCATCCCATCGAACTCCTCGCCATGGCCTATGGCTTGGACTCCACAAACTGAGAACGATGCCCATGCCCAAAGACCGTAAAGTCATCGAACGTGCCGATATCCTTGATGCTGACGCCTATGAAAAGGTCCGCAAAGAAAAACGCTCTGCGCTCGTCACCGAGAAAAAGAACCGGCGGGTGGAAGTCGGCCCTTATGCCACCTTCTATTTTGAAAATTACGACACGATGTGGATGCAGATTCACGAAATGCTGCGCATTGAGAAGGGCGGCGAAGAGCAAGTTGCAGATGAGCTTGCCGCCTATAATCCGCTGATTCCGCAAGGGACCGAATTGGTCGCCACGATGATGCTGGAAATCGAAGATGAAATCCGCCGAACAAAAACACTCGGTAAGCTCGGCGGCATCGAAGAGACCGTCACCTTGAAAATCGGTGAGCAGGTGATCAAGGCTGAGGCGGAAGAAGATGTAGACCGGACCACGGCAGAGGGCAAAACCTCGTCGGTCCACTTTATGCACTTTCCGATGACGGCGGAACAATGCGCCGCTTTCAAATCCGGCGACGAGCCGGCGATCCTGGCCATCAATCGGGAGGGCTATCAGCATATGGCGGTTCTGCCGGACCCCGTGCGCCAGGCACTGGCGAGCGACCTCGACTGAACAAAAAAGGGCGGCTCGAAAGCCGCCCTTTCTCATTCATTGTCTGTCAAACCTAGAAGTTAAATTTGACCGTGCCCATAATTTCGCGTGGGGGCAGAACGGTCCGGACATTTGTACCGTTTCCGGCAATTCCCGAAACTAGGTCATCGGAATCGGCCAAGTTTTTACCTGAGAGCACGAACTGCCAACGGCCATCCTCTTCACCGATGCTGAGGAAACCGTTCCAACGATCATAACCGTCGATCTCCAGAGCGTTTGTCGACTCAGTGAAGTAATCATCCGTGACAAAGTAGTCGGCGCCGAAGCTGGCCTGCAATCCATTGGCAATCGGGAAAGTGTAATCAAAGCCGAGCTTGGCGGAATATTCCGGCAGAGACGGCAGAGACGTGGCGCCAGCCAAAGCCGCACCGCTCAAAGGATCGAGCTCCTCATAGTCATCATCCGCATAACCGAATGTGGCGTAGAGACTGAGACCATCCACCGGAATTGCCGTGACTTCCAATTCAAAGCCCGTGACATCGACCTCACCCACATTTTGCTGAGGGAAGCCTCCACCAGACAAAGCAGTCTGCTGAATGTCGTCATATTGGGCATGGAAGACATTGGCGTTGATCCGCAAGCGATTGTCCAAGAGGTCCGCTTTCATACCGATCTCATAATTGATGACCTCTTGTGGGTCATAGATCGTACCGGCACAAACTGGGCTACCAAAGCATAGCGTTTGGAATCCGCCCGCTTGGAATCCGGTCGAGATCGAGCCGTAAACGAGGATCTCGTCATTGATTTGGAAGTCCAAACCGATCTTGCCGTCCGTCGATTCAAAAGTCTCATCAATGGTTGGATTGGTGATGAGTGCCGACTCATCGATTAAAGGTGTGGACGGATCGTCCGGGAAGGCCACCCTGTAATCAAAGTCTTTCTCATCTTGAGTCCAACGAATACCACCGGTCAGCGCCAAACGATCTGTCAGGTCATAGGTCAGCTGACCAAAGACTGAGATACTTTCCGTTGAATTGCTGGTCATCTCCGTAAAGAGCGGAATCAGCGACGGCGGCGCGAGGGAAACGTTCCCGCTGAACATTTGGCTACCCTCTTCATCCAAATAGTAGAGACCGAGTAACCATTCCAAGCGATCATCGGCCGCCGTACCCAGCAGTTGCAGCTCTTGACTGAATTGCTCGTGATCGGAATCGGATGCGATGATCAATCCCGCACCGACGCCCGGAATACCGCCATTCAAATCAAAATTAAATTCGTCATTAATGTCGGTATAGCCGGTGATCGATTTCAAGGTCACGGCATCCGTGATATCCCACGTCACTTGGGCGTTGACACCCCATTGCTCCGAGTCACCGCTATCCGGGACCGATGTGAAAGTATCGTAGAAACCACCAGCAGGCACACCGGGAACACTAGGAACAGGAACAACGTCCGGACCGTAAGGCACGCCGTTATAACCGTCATTGTCACTTGAGTTGCCCCAAATGGTGGCGACCACATCCCAATCATCGCTGCCGTAGAAATGCAGCTTGGCGCGGCCGGCCCAATTCTCGTATTCGCCAGGTTCCGTACCGAGCGTCGGATTGTCGAAATAGCCCTCGTCCCGATTGTGATAAACAAAGGCCGCAGACGCTGCGAGCTGGCCTTCTTGCAAGGGGCCGCCGATGGACCCGGCCACTTTGGAGGTTTCGTAAGAGCCGTAGCCGATTGAGCCGTTGGCCCAGAACTCATCGCCTGGTGTCCGGGAAATCAGCTTGACGGCACCGGCAACTGTGTTGCGGCCATAGAGCGTGCCTTGCGGTCCCCGCAAAACTTCGATGCGCTCAATATCCGTCAGTTCCAAATTGGCTGTCGCCAAACGGCCGCGATATATATCATCTTCATAGATACCGACCGGCGATTCCGAGGTATTCAATCCGGCATTCTGTACGCTGGCACCCCGCATATGCACCTGGAAGGCAGAGGCATTGGCGGTCAATGTATAAGTCTGCAAGTTCGGCACATTCTCGCCGATGTCCTTCACATCACCGATCTGTAAACGGTCAATAGCGCTTGAATCAAACGCACTCACCGCGATCGGCACACTTTGAAGGTTTTCAGCGCGGCGTTCGGCCGTCACCAAAACCTCCGGCAGCGCCAACGCCATGGTTGGCGCAAACAGGGCGGCTGTCGATACCGCACCCAGCATTACTTTCTTCATCATATTCATGATTTCGATCCCCCTTAGATCGTCTACTTCTCATTGCGCTTAATGCAGCCCGCAGCCGTAAACAAAGCGTTAAATCGCAGATGCCGCATTAAGACTTCCATCCCAAGGCCGCATGGGTTTGACCAGCCCACGGCCTATCGAATGCCTCTTTATATAGAGGAATATCCTGCAAATGATAGCAGCCGGCCGCAAGCATCCAGATGACGGATGCAAACGGACCCCTTAAGAATTGAGAGCCCATGTGGGAAAAAGAACACACCGCGCAGCGCTTTCGCCGGGCCAGACAAAGCCGACCGCATGTTAGAGTCGGCGCCGTTTTTTGCGCAAGCCGACAATCTAATGGGACACAATAGCCTTCATCATCAATCAGACGGAGAGGAAAGCCTGATGTTTTCCCACATGATCGAAGCCACCGGCATGAGCCGCCGCTCTGCCTTACTCGGCAGTCTTGGTTTGGGGGCCGGCACGTTCGCCATGAATCCGGCTTGGGCCGGCGGCCACGAAACGACGAACGGTAATATTCAACCCCTCGACTTGGACTCGGCCAAAGACAATGTCTACGCCTTTGCCAAATTGTGGTTCGGGCTAGGCGAGCCGGTGCTCGGTGCCTTTCACGGTGTGCAATATGCGCTCGTCGGCAAAAACCGGCTCATGCCTGTTTTCGGCTATGTCGGCGGCGGTCATATGCAGGCGAAGATTCTGGACAACGGCCATGCCCGTGTCCGCGGCAAAGAAATCGGGTTTTTCACCGACCTCAGAACCGGTGACATCTTGGAAAGCTGGACAAATCCGTGGACGGAGGAAAACGTCAAGCCGTTCAACTTTTACAACGATCGCTTACGGGGTGAGCTCAGCTTGGAAATGCCGCGCTTTCAATTCGGTACCGAAGAAGATGAAGCAACGACGATGAACGAAGCCGATACCTTAGCGAATGAGTCCGGCACCATTCCCTTTATTCTTCCTTGGCAGCGTTTCGGCGATCAATATTTGCTCGCCTGGGATTACTCCCACGAATACACCAATCCGGTCACGGCTGAGAAATGGCCCAAGGCCCATACGGACGAACGCATCAATCCGTCGGAACATTTCGTCTTTTATACTCCGCAGACCACGATGGATGACCGGGACGCACCGGTGGTGCCGTTTCATTCCGGCTTTTTCCGCCAGGGGCCTTGGTGGCCCTGGATGCTGATGGGGGGGAGCGGCGTTGACGGGGTCCTGATCGGCCGTATGCATTCCTATCGGATCACCGGCACCAAAGACGACCTCCCGCGCAAAGTTCTCGACTATACGGAAAAGAACTATCCGGAGTTTTTCACGCCTGCCGACGATTGGGATGACGGTTTTCCCATCGGCACTTGGGAGGCCTATGCCCGCGACATGCCGCCGGAAGCAGGCTGATCAGGTCACAACGAACGACGACAAAGAAAAAGCCCCGATCTCAAGGATCGGGGCTTCTGAAAGTGTTTGTATAATTCGCTTTTAGCGGATGCGCCGCCGTCTTGCGAAGCCGAGTCCCGTCAGACCCAAGCCGATCAACGCCAACGCGGCGGGCTCCGGGACGGCAACTTGTTCGCCGGTCAACATCAGATCATCCAGCATCATCTCACCGTCGAGCCCGTCGCCGGGACCGCTCGGAATATCGTCCATGAAGAATTGGAATTCGACCATCGAACTTGGATCGTAAGCTGTCAGATCGAATGATGAGTTCACCCAGTTTTTGTTTTCACCGACCATAACGGTCTCTTCAAAAACACCATCGACGAAAAGGTCGAATGACGCCAACCGGCCGATGGAATTATTGCGGTGCCGGAAGCTGAGGGTTTCAAGGTCGAGCTCAAAACCCACATCGGCGGTGACTTTAAAGGAGAATACCGCCAAAGGATCTGTCGCCGACGTATTGTTGCGCGAAACGCGGACCCGCAACTGGCCACCGGCATTGCTGGCTGTGCTGTGCTCACATTTGCGCAAGCCACCGCCATTACCGGCGGTCGCACAGGTGATGCCGGTCACGGTGATCGGATTGCCGTCATCGCTTAAATCGATATTGCCGTCGGAGAAATCAGAATCGATCAACACCGCAGCATTGGCCGCCGTGGCAAAAAGTGTTGCAGCGGCAAACCCTGCGAAACTTGCCAAAAACTTTTTCATGAAACCTGCCCCCAGGTAAATTGCTTAGTCACGCGTTAACCTTAAGCAATTTCCGAGCCAGGAAATTTTTGTCATCGAATCCAGTGGTTTAGATTTTTCGCGATTGAGTCAGGCGGGAAAGTTGTCAAAAAAGCTGACACTTTTTCCGGGTAACTTTACATGTTTACCCGTTTAACAAGTAAACTTTATTAACATAAAGTGGTCTGCGAGCCGCGGCGGCGGCATGAGTTTTCCCAATGGGTTAGGTGCTTAACGGAAACGGTGCCGCAGGACACCCAGCCCCAGCAGACCGAAGCCAAGCAAGACCAATGGTGCAGGCTCGGGCACGTCTTGGGTGAGCACACGGCCAACAACCTGATTTCCCTCAAGCCTCAGATCATCCATCATCATTTGACCATCAAGCCCGGTATTGCCGTTGGGGCCGTCCACATCGATCATCCAGATTTCAAAATTGGCGGTGGTCATGGGCGCAAAACCTGTCAGGTCAAAGTTTGACGTCACCCAGTTTTTGTTCACGCCGACATCGTCGCGTCGGATGAACGTGCCGTTGAGATAAAGGTCAAAAGCGGCCAGGCGCGCAATCCCATTATTGCGGTGCCGGAAGCTCAGTGTCTCCAAATCGAGCAGCATGCCAAGATCGGCCGTGACCTGGAAAGACACCACCGCCCTTGGGTCCGGTTGCACAGGATTGTTCCGGCTGACCCGGATTTGGGCTTGGCCGTTGCGGTGACGGCATCGGCGCAGCCCTTGTCCGTTGCCGCGCTCGACACAATTCAGGCCGTCAACTTGAACCGGATTGCCGTCATTGCTGAGGTCGATATCCCCGTCCGAGAATGTGCCATCGAGCAAGACAGCGGCTTGCACTGTTGCAGAAAAGAACAAGGTGGCGGCGCCCGCGAGCACCAATGTGACAAACTGTTTCATTCCGATACCTATAGACGTCGAGGGTTTTTATTTCTTTAAGCCCACGCAAGACTCACGCCAGGCATGTATGTCCGGCATTAACTTCAACTGCAGGGGCTGATATAGAAGGGATCCGGCAGGTCATGACCCCGTAGCTCAGCAGGATAGAGCGACAGATTCCTAATCTGTAGGCCGGAGGTTCGAATCCTCCCGGGGTCGCCATTAACAAAATCCGAAAAGGATGCTTTTGAATGTCGACGGCGATTCTGCCGCCCTGTGACGAAACTGCCGGTGTGTCAGGGGTCCGCACATCCTGCGCCAACAAACGCGGCACGTTGATCGCGACAATCCTGGGCTCCAGCTTAGCTTTTGTGGTTGGCTCCATTATCAATGTCGCGCTGCCTTCCATGCAGGCCGCCTTTGACACCAATGCGGCGGGGGCGCAGTGGATCGTCAATGCCTATCTGCTGCCCGTCGGCGCCTTTGTTTTAATGGGCGGCGCGCTCGGTGATCATTATGGCCGCAAGAAAATCTTCTTAGGCGGACTCATATTGTTTATGGCCGCGACACTCGCTTGCGCCCTTGCACCAACACTTCCTCTTTTATTTGCTACCCGGGCTTTGCAAGGCTTCGGGGCCGCGCTGCTCGCGCCCAACAGTTTGGCCATCATCGCCGACGGTTTCAGCAACGATGAACGGGGACGGGCCGTGGGCGCTTGGGCAGCTGCCGGCGCCATGGCCGGGGCCGTTGCCCCGGTCCTCGGCGGCTGGCTGGTTGATTTGGCAAGCTGGCGCTGGGCCTTTGCCATTGTCCTACCGCTGGCGCTTGGCGCCTTTTTCATCGGGCTGCACTCAATCGAAGAAAGCCGCGACGCCTTGGAAGACAGGGCGCCGCTCGATTGGACCGGTGCCGCGACCGCCACGCTGGGGCTCGGTGCGTTGATTTGGTCGTTCACTGCCTTTCCACAACAAGGCGTCACATCAACGCCGGTGATCATCTCTTTTTCTCTCGGCGTGTTTCTGTCGGGTGTTTTTCTTTGGATTGAGACAAAAAAGAAGAACAGGGCCATGATGCCTTTGTCGCTCTTTCGCAATCCAAGCTTTTCCGGCATCTCGCTTCTGACCTTATTTCTTTATGCCGCGCTGGGTGGGTTGCTTGTCTTGTTGCCCTATATGCTGATTGAAGCCTTTGCCTTTTCGGCAACAGCGGCGGGCGCAGCCCTGCTGCCCTTCCCGCTGATCATGGCGCTGTTGTCGCGCAGGGCCGGCAGCCTGGCCGAATCCATAGGCGTCAAACCCATGCTGGTAATCGGGCCCATCGGCGTGGCCATCGGGTTTCTGTTGTTTTCCAGGTTACGCAACGAGGCTTTTGACTATTGGATTGATATCTTTCCCGGCCTCATCGTCATGGCGCTGGGCATGGCGGCAAGTGTCGCACCACTGACCACCGCGGTGATGAACACGGTCGAGCCTTCCCGAGTCGGCGTCGCCTCCGGGGTGAACAATGCCATTTCGCGTAGCGCCGGCCTCATCGCCACCGCGTTTTTAGGCCTCGTTTTAATCAGTGCAGGCACCGGCATGGATGAGCTGGTGAGCGGATTTCGACAGGCCGCCTTCGTCGGCGCCGCCCTTGCCGGCGCCAGTGCGCTCACCGCGTTTTTGATGATCGAAGGCAAAAAATAGAACGCGCGCCTCGCCGCTCTTGAAAGATGACGCAAAACCCCTCATGACTCGGTAAAGGCCTTCGGCCTTGGGGATGACGATGAGCACACGGCACAATTACCCTGCCCTTTTAACGGCGGCCGCGCGCGCCTTGACGCGCACGCGGCTGTTGACTGCTGTCAAAATTGCTCTGCTCATTCTCTTTGTCGCGCTGACCAATGCCGGACTTTGGCAAGCCCCGGAGATTCTGCTGCAAGCCGACTCGCCCATCCTCGCCAGTCTTTTTTTGATGATCACTTGGATCGGCTTTGCGTTCATTTGCCTGATTGTCGCGTGGGACCCGGCATTCAAAGTCCGGCTCGCTTGGGGGTCCCTTTTGGCCATTTCAGCCCTGTCATTTATGGCCGTTCGAATCATCGTCGGCGCCCCGGTGAGTTTTCAAGACGCCCAAATGTATTGGGCCATGCGGGCCGATACAGATGCCGCGCTGCAATCCTTTTGGGCGGCAATATTGCCCGCTTTGGCGGTGGGCGGCTTGGGCCTTTTGGCCATTTTGATGCCCCCGCACCAGCCGGAACGCTTCGATCGCAAAATCAATTGGCGGCCCCTTCGATGGGCGCCCCTCTTGCCGGTTTTGGTCTATGCCGCAGGCATTACCTGGGACGGCGGCAAAGTGACGGCGGCTTTTCCCGCGCAATATAAGCTGGCCACTTTTCTGCCCATGGTGACCGCGCGCAATTTACTGGATCAATGGCCGGAGCGCGAAGATGTCACGATCGATTACCGCCCCACCGAGCCGCCGGTTCATATCCTGCTGATCGTTGACGAAAGTCTGCGGGCTGATTTCCTCGACATCAATAAAGACAACGGGACAACACCGTTCTTGATGTCACGCCGGGAAGATATCAGTAATTTCGGCTATGCGAGTTCCGCACATAATTGCAGCGATCAGAGCAATGCCATCCTGCGCTGGGGCGTCACATATGATTCCCTGGATGAAGCCAAAAGCCAGCCGACCCTTTGGCGTTATGCAGAGATCGCCGGATACACATCGACTTACATTGATGTGCAAAAGCGCGACGGCATATTGCAAAACTATATGCGTGACGAAGAAATGGCTGAGATTGACTCTTTTGTCGCCTATGACAAGTTGACACCCGAAGGAGCAAATCTTGCCCGATACAACAAAGATCTAGTTGCCGCAGACCTAGTTGCCGAGATTCTCAAACGGCAAGAGCCGCAACTCATCTACTTCAATAAAGAAGGTATTCATTTTCCCTTTGAGGGTAAATACCCTCAGGAAGCCGCGATCTTTGATAATCATATGGATGGGCCCTTGGAGCCCATCGGCGACAGCAAAGAGCGGCTGCTTAATTCCTATAAGAACGCGGTCCATTGGTCTGTCGATCAGTTCTTAACCGCATTGCTGCCGCAGATCGATTTAAAGCGTACACTGATTATCTATACATCGGATCACGGGCAAAATCTCCTCGACCGGGGACTGTCGACCCATTGCCGGGTGGTCAATCCGCATTTCATGGAAGGACTGGTCCCGTTGTTTGTCATGACTCAGACACGGGATTGGAAAGTGGCATTTGACACAGCCGCTCAGCGCAACAAAGACCGGGCGACCCACTTCCAGATCTTTCCGTCTCTTCTTTTGGTGATGGGCTTCGATGAAGTGGGCACTAAAGCACGCTATGGCGAAACCTTGTTCGAACCCATCTCCGCGAAACGCAAGTTTGCCTCTGGATTCATCTTCGATGACCAAGTGGCTTGGGAATGGACTTTCCTGCCCGAAAGTCTGAAGGCCGAGCGTTAGACGGTTTTTGACTGATTGTTATTCCGAAGTCCGAATTTAGGATAATTGACCAAAGCCTGGCCTAGACAGCGTCGTTTCATGGTACGAATTGCGGCTCTAGGGTAATTGTGGTTTCCGGCATTCAGCGCTAAACTACTGGAAATTTCCCCTTCCCCGCCACTTTTGGAGGCAACATGTTCATCAACTTTTGGTACTTCGCGGAAGAAAGCAAGAATGTGGGCGAGGAGCCCTTTCACGTCAAAATGCTGGGTCAGGATTTCGTCTTGTTCCGGGATAAAGCCGGTAAGGTTCATTGCCTGAGCAATGTCTGCGTTCACCGCGGTGCCTCTTTGGCCCATGGCAAAGTGAAAGACGACGGCACGATCGAGTGCCCTTATCACGGCTGGCGCTTTAATGGTGAAGGTGCCTGCACCAAGATTCCTTCACTCGGTCCGGATGCCAACATCCCCAATAGAGCGAAAGTCGACTCCTACCCAACCCAAGAGAAGTTCGGATTGATCTTTGCCTTCCTTGGGGACCTGCCGGAAGATGAACGCCCACCAATCATGGACATTCCCGAATGGGGTGAAGAAGGCTGGGGCAAGACCTATCAACGGTTTGAATGGGATTTCGACTATAAACGGTCCATCGAAAACGGCTTGGATGCCGCGCATAACGAATTCGTTCACACCACCCATATCGCCGATGATGTGGACGATTCAGAAAACTATATTGTTCCGGATCTCAAGCTTGAGACCCACGAATGGGGCACGGGCTTTTGGAATGAGGTACCTGGCCCGCCTTTGCCGGATCAAAAAATGCGCGAAGAATCCGGACGCACGGAATCGGCCATTGTGCGCGTGGGCACCGGTCACCATGGCTGTTCTAGCCTTTGGACGTTCATTTATCCCGTCCCGCAAATGAAGATTCATCAGTATATGTGGGAAACCCCGATTGACGAGGGGCGGACAAAGCTGGTCCTGCTGAACATGCGCAATTTCATGCCGGATGAACAATTTGATGACGGCATTAAAGAACGGAACGCTTTCGTCGCCTATCAAGACCGCGACGTGCTTCTGAAGGTCCGGCCTGTCATTACGCCGGAAACAAATATCAAAGAAACATTCGTGCTGGCAGATAAGCCGATCGCCAAATACCGCGAATTTGTCAAAGAGTGGGAAGCGCGCGGCTGGCGCATCGATTCTGAAACGGTGAACGCGACACAACACAAAACCGCTTACGCCATTCCAAGCCCGGCGCGCCGGGAATCGAAAGGATGGGTGCTGGATCCGGTCCCATTGATTTCAAAGGAAGCGGCCAAAGAAAAAATGGCCGCGGCGGCAGAATAACTTCCTGCCTCATGCAAAAATGAGAACCCCGGCTCCCAGCGAACCGGGGTTTTTTCGTGCAGACCTATCGCCGAGCCGCGTACATTTTGGCGAAGACCGTACTCACCACGACAGTGGTTGCCATCACGGACTGCCACCAGGTTTGCCAGAACCCGAAACTGAGAGAAGAGACAACAATCAGTGCCAAGAATGTTGCGACAATGGCGGCTGACACATCCGGCGGCGCGCGTTGGAACAGCACCAACAAGACGCGTGTGACCGCCCACCAAATCCAAAGCAGGATAACGATACCGAGCGCCCCCAATTCCAGCCAAATCTGCAGCGCAAAATTGTGCGGATGCAGCGGCATCAATTGCCTGTTGTCGCCTTGTACATTCCTGATATCGCTATAGCCGCGCGAAGCACGAAAGCCTTGGCCGAAAACCGGCGAGTGCAAACTTTCGCCTGCAGCGAAATGCCAAATGTTCAGTCGATGACCCCAGGATGCCGGCAATTGGATGTCACTGGCTCGGAGCTCCTTGGTGGTCGGCAGTTCGGCGATAGCCACCGGGCTGATCAGAATGTAGACCGCGCCCAAAATTTGAAGCGGCACAAGGAGGCGCCGTCCGAAAAACCAAAACAGCGCATAGCCAACGGTCGCCGCAAGCAATGCCAAGAAGGCCGCCGACATAGGCGAGAAGAGCAGCAAGACAAAAAGGAACGCGTAAGCGATTAGACATAGGGCTGCATTGCCGTATCTGCGATAAAGAGCCACCAGGAATAGGGGCGCCAGAATGGCAAAGGGCGCCATGGAGGCCCCCACGTCGCCAATGATTTTTTCATCGTCCCAACCCAAAAGACGACCGAACACAGGAAAGCCCAAAAGAGTTTCAAGCCCCAAAAAGACGACGGACGCCGCGAAGCCAAAAACAAAGAACCGCGATGCGCGCTCGATAAAACGGTCACTCAGGGGATCCAAATTGATGACGAACAAAAGTGTGACGGCCCAGATGGCCATCATTTCCAACACCTTGGCCCATCCGTCCGCCGCAAAGAAGATCGTACTGAACACAAGATAGAATAAGAACAACACAACAGGCAGCACGACCGGGTGGCGCAATGTCCGGTCCAGATCCGCTTGCTCCAACAGGACGGCAAATGGGATCAAGACAACAAGGGGGAGGTAAACGCCTTTGCGGGCAAAAATCACTGTCAAAAACAACAGACAAACGAAGGCCGGCAACGCGAAGCGCGGATAGCGCGCGCCGAATGACGGTACTGTGGGCTGATCCGAAACTTGTCCTGTCGTCATCTATGCGAGCTTATGGTCAATGGCGGCAAAAACAGCCACCCAATCGGTCCTGTTTAAATCATTGATCGATCTTTTTTGGAAGGGCGTATAGTCTGAAAATCAAAACACTTTTAGCAACTTAACAGCGAATTCGTCGATGCGCGTGCTGATTGTCTCAAGTCCCGTGGCCCCCTTGGGAGATGGCCGCACCGGTGGCATCACACGGCAACTGGAAACCATGTGCAAAGCTCTGCAGCTGTATGACCATCACTTCCAGATCTTGGCTCCATTGGGCTCGGACCTCCCACCTTTTGGCCAGCATCTCCAATGTATCGAAGGAACGCTGCAACCCACATTAGCGGGCAACGAAAGCGAGGCTGTTTATCCGATCCCGGTGCGCGGTGTCCTGGGAGAGATGTGGCGGCAAGCCTTTGAGCGCCAAGGCGAGTTCGACGTCGTCTTGAACGTGGCGCAAGACTGGCTGGCCTATTACGCCGGCGCATTTTTCGACACGCCCGTCAGCCATATTGTCAATATGGGTGATGTCGACGAAACCACTAGCCAGGAGATTATCAGATGCGCCAATGGGCCGCGCAGTGCGGTCGCCTTCATTTCACAAACCCAGGCAGCACAATTTGCCGGCGTTGGGATTCCGACCATTCTTCCTCTTGGCCTGGATATGGAAAGATATCGCTTTGTCGACCAGCCGGACGGCGGCTTGATTTGGGGGGGGCGCATCTCACCGGAGAAAGGCCTGGAAGATGCGTTGGAGATCGCCAAAAGATGTGGGCAATCACTCGCCATTGCCGGCGCCGTCGATGATCAAAACTATTGGGACGATCTGAACCGGCAATTCGGGCCACAAATCGACTTTCGCGGTTTTATGAACCAAACCCAGTTCCAAGAATTTTTGGGCAATGGACGCGTGCTGCTGCAAACCCAAAAGTGGCAAGAGGCCTTTGGTCTTGTGACACTGGAAGCGCTCGCCTGCGGCACGCCCGTCATTGCCTATGCCCGGGGCGCCAATGCGGAACTGATCGCCGACGGCATTTCAGGGTTTCTGACGGAACCCGATAATATGGACGAAGCGCTTGCGTCGATCGAACGGATCGGCCAAATCGAGCGGGCGGCCTGCCGGGAAACCATTGCACAAAACTATTCGCTGAACGCATTCGCAAAGCGTCTGAACCAGTGGCTTGAACCAACCAAAGGAACAACCAAACAATGACAACAGCTTTGGTCACCGGAGGCGGCGTGCGGGTTGGCAAAGCCATTAGTCTTGCATTAGCGGGCAAAGGCTACGCGGTTGCGGTCCATTACGGATCTTCAGAAAATGCGGCGCTTGAGCTGGTGCAGCAGATCAAAGGCCAAGGCGGCAACGCGGTCGCTATTCAAGCAGACCTCTCAAATGCGTCCGATGTTGAAGCGCTTATTCCCAAAGTCTGCTCACAAATCTCGGCGCCAACCTGTCTTGTGAACAACGCGTCGACTTTCGACTATGACACGGCCGAAACTTTCTCCGTAAACGGATGGACAAAGCAGATGGATGTCAATCTGCGGGCACCGGCCTTCTTAGGCCAAAGCTTTGTGAAACATCTGCCGGCGGATCAGGCGGGAGTGCTCATCAACATTCTCGATCAGAAGATCGCCGCCCCCTCTCCCGCCTTTTTCTCCTATACGCTGAGCAAAAAGGGCCTTGAGGCCTATACGGAATTGGCCGCCAAAGCCTATGCCCCCCAGGTGCGGGTCGGGGCGGTCGCCCCGGGACTCACACTCCCAAGCGGAAAACAATCCCAAGGCGCGTTCGACGAGGCCCAAGCCGGCAACTTGCTGGGCCGGGGACCCACACCGGAGGCCATCGCCGAAGCGGTCGTCTTTTTGACCGAGGCGGCATATGTCACCGGTCAGGTGATCTATGTGGACGGGGGCGAGCGTTTCCAAAGCGGGCGCAATGATGCGGCCATAATCGGCACGCCGGAGTAGAAAGGCATCACGATGGAAGATTTATGGGATCCGAAGCGGAGCTACCAGCGCGTGGCGCTGAAAGATATCGAAATTCGCATGCGGGTCGGGCTGACTGAAATTGAACGCAAGCAAAAGAGCCCACAAACCGTGATCGTGAATGTCGAGTTGTTCTGTCACAAGGAACGCCATGTAGGAGATACAATCGAAAGTTGCTTCAACTATCATCCAATTCATGAATACGTTGTGGGAGAGTGGCCAAACCGGCCTCATACGGATCTGCTGGAGACCTTGGCGGAGGATTTGGTCAGTTTTTGCATGAAAGATGAACGTGTGGAGGCCTGCCGGGTGTCGATTCAGAAGCCTGAGATCTATGACGATACATCTGCCACCATGGTTGAGTTCTATCGGACGCGGGGCATTGCCTAGGTGACCAACTGGTCGCCCAAGGGTGTCCGATCGGTCACAGTGAAATCCCAGATTTCCAAGTCAAATCAACCTGTTACATTAATAACACAGTTCCCTAAATTTCGACCTTTTTTCGTTCCGAAGATCGGATAGAGGGTCTTTTTTGCAAGCTTTCGTAACGAAAACGAGACAAGATCCAGACTTCCGAAAGGTGCATTTGCGCGCTCGTGTTGGTGAGCCGTACAAAGTATCGTTCGATCGGCGATGCCGGGGGGTAAATCGCTTCAATTTCAGACTACCCCCTTTGCAAAGTTCGATTTGATCTCGTGTTAGGGGGACTGAAATGTTCAAACGTAAATTAATTTATAGTGTGACCGGTGCGGCCCTGTTGGCGGTGCCGATGAGCACAAGCCTGCCGACAGCCGGTTGGGCACAACTTGACGAAATCGTCGTCACAACGCGGAAACGCGAAGAGAACTTGCAGAATGTTCCGATCGCCGTTGAAGCTTTCGACGCTGGGCAGATTGCCAATCTGGGTATCGACAATGCTCAAGACTTGGCGAAATTTTCCGCCGGTATCCAATTTGACGAAGGCTTCGGTGGTCAGGATACGCGGATTGTGATCCGCGGTCTGTCACCGACACGGGGCCGCCCGAATGCGGCTTTCTTGGTCGACGGCATCGACTTTACCGGGGAAGCGGTTTCCACATCCGGTGGTGGCTTCTTGGTCAACAACCGCCTGATTGACGTTGAGCGGATTGAGGTTGTTAAGGGCCCACAAAGTGCTCTCTACGGACGTTCGGCTTTCGCCGGCGCCGTGGCCTATATCACCAAATCGCCGAATATGGATGAGTTCGAAGCGGAAGCCGGTTTCGACATCGCAACCGACGATCAGTACGAAGTCACTGGTACCGTTAGCGGTCCCGTGACCGACAATTTCGGCCTTTTGGTCAATGGTGTTTACTACGATGAAGGCGGTTTCCACGATAACGTCGTCACTGGCGACGAAGTGGGCGGCGCAGACGGCTGGGGTATTTCAGGTACTGCGCTTTGGGAAGCCACGCCTGACCTCGATTTCAAATTGAGACTAGCCTATTCGGAAGACGAGTTTGAGCCCCGTGCCCAGGCCCGTGTAGATTCTAACTTTCTACAGCAAATTCCGACAGATCTTCTGCGCAGTAGTGGTCTGATTTCAGCAGCGAACGGCAATGAAGCACAATATCCGGGTTGTTTTGATGCCATGGGTATGCCGTTGCCATTCAATGGAACTGCCGAAGCGGATGGCCGTGTCGGCAGCTGCTTTACCAATCCAAAATTGCTGTTCAAAGGCACCGTGCCCGATGGTGACGATCTGGAAGTGGGCTTGAGCCCGGATCCACGCACTGGCGCGGATTACGAAGGTTCGGACGTTGAAACTTTCAACGCCACATTGGTCGGCACATGGGACACCGATTTCGGTACTTTCACGTCGTTGACGGGTTATGCCAATGTCGAATCGCAGCAAAACTTTGACAGTGACTGGGACTTCATCGCGCCTGGTTCTTACACATCGTTTGATGGCCTGTTCAACTTCACTCTGGCAGATTGCGGATTGGGTGATTGTTCGCCCACAGCGCAAGAAATCGACTTTGCCAATGAAACAACGGTATTCAGTCAAGAGTTGCGTTACGCCACAAACTTAGACGGACCGGTAAACTTCACCGTTGGCGCCCTTTATTGGGAAGAAAATGTCGATCAGCGTGAAAATAGCGCCACGAGCACTATTGCTGTCTTCCGCGGAATTCCACAGACGGATCCTGGTGCGGCCACACCGGCGCTGGAAATCCTGCCCACCATTGACCTCTCCAACCGTCTGACCACACGGGATACGGAACATTGGTCCGTTTACGGTAAAGCCGAGTGGGAAATCAACGAGATGTGGAAACTCACCGGTGAAGTCCGTTATGTGGAAGAGCGCATTGATGTGGATGGATATGTTTGCGATCCCTTCCTGACCCGCGATTACGTGCTTGCGCAGACTGGTGTTGACTTGGATCCCGACAATGATCCGTTGGACGATCAGAGAGGTCCATTTGGTAGTACAAGTGTCCCAGTCACAGCAGGAAGTGCCTGTGACAGCTTCACAACTCCATCAAGCCCGCAATTGATCGGTGGCGAATGGATCCAGGCCCGCACAAGCTCAGATGTTGACATTGTTGGAGGTGGCCCACTTGGACTTCGTCCTAACGGCGTTGGCGACGGCGAAGCCCGTAGCAAAGAGAGCTTCATCGCACCAAAGATCACTTTGGAATTCACACCGAACGATGATTTGACCTTCTATGCGTCAGTTGCCGAAGGTGTAAAACCAGGCGGCATCGCCACAGTCACGGCCGGCGCTTTCTTCGATAACCAAAACAACAATTTCGATGCGGAAAAACTCCGCGCTTACGAAATTGGGGCGAAGACGGAGTTGCTCGACAACACACTTCGCTTGAACTCCAGTGTGTTCTTCCAAGAATATACGGACAAGCAAGTGGGCGTAACTCAGTTTGACGCACAAGCCGGAAGCGATATCGGTACGATCGTCAATGCTGGTGAAGCTGAGATCTGGGGTGTTGAGGTGGAAGCCCTTTGGGCCGCAACAGACAACTTGACTCTGCAAGCCTCTTATACCTGGTTGGATGCGGAATATACGTCCTTTGAACAGGACACCAATTCCACAACGACCATTGCCCGGAACATTGCCGGCGGTAACGGTGGCTGTCAGGCAGTTGTCGATCCTCTGCCAACCAACAACACAGCCGACGCACTCTGCACTCTGAGCTTCAACGGCAGCCCGATCGAAGACATTCCGGAACATGCCTTTGTTGGTAGTGCAGAGTATCGCGCACCACTGAACAATACGGACATGGAATGGTTTGTCGGCGGTACGGCGTTCTTCGTAAGCGATCGTCCGGTTGACGAAACAGCCATAAAATATCTGGACTCTTATTGGACAACAGACCTGCGCGCAGGTTTGGCGGCCGAGAAATGGGACCTGCTGTTCTATGTTGAGAACGTGTTCGACGATGACACTGTTAAGAGTGCTGTCGACGTCGGATCTCAAGTCACAACGACTGAGAACGGCTACTTCCCTCCAGGCCCGCAAGACGGCATTATCGCCTCCTTGCCTGATCCTCGGATCTTCGGCGTTCGCGGACGGATCCGTTTCTAGTCTGACAACGACTTAGAAAATTCAAAAATTGAAACCCCCTTCGGCAGGTCGCCGGAGGGGGTTTTTCTTTGCCCAAAAACCACAAATGGGGAATCTGCCCCATAATACAATCATAAGATGCGAGTCTCTTTCTTTGAAATGGTTACCTAGTTAATAAAATGCACGGCGGCTCCTGTTCTCCCTTGTGGCCAAAGGGTCACTCACCCTAGGATATCAGGATAAGCGGCGACAGGCTGCTGCTGCGCGTTGTGAGGGCAAGTGGGTGAGACCCCTCCGTCGGCGGAGCAAACTCGGGGGAGTATCACAATGCACAAAATGAAATTTGCCACACATGCGGCGATGGCAGCTCTGTTGGCTGTTCCAATGACGGTGGCCCAAACAAAAGATGGATGGGCCCAGCTGGACGAGATCATTGTCACAACGCGGAAACGCGAAGAAAACATTCAAGACGTTCCGCTCAGCGTGAGCGCCATCGGAATTGCACAGATCAACGAGCGGGGCATCGACGACATTCAGGACGTCGCGAAGTTTACCGCCGGGATTGAATTCGATGAAGGCTATGGCGCCCAAGATAATCGTATCGTGATCCGGGGCCTGTCCCCAACGCGTGGCAGGCCCAATGCGGCCTTCTTGGTCGACGGGATTGATTTCACCGGCGAAGCGGTCTCCACAGCGGGCGGCGGCTTTTTGGTCAATCAAAGGCTCATCGACGTGGAACGTATTGAGGTTGTGAAGGGGCCTCAAAGCGCCTTATACGGACGATCCGCATTTGCCGGCGCGGTTCAATATATCACCCGCACCCCAAATATGGATGAATTTGAAGCCGAAGGCGGGTTTGATATCTCCGATCAAGACCAATATGAAGTCACCGCTTTGGCCAGCGGTCCGATTAACGACAAGTTGGGCCTCTTGATCAATGGTCTTTGGTATGACGAAAAAGGGATTCACGAAAACAAACTGACTGGCGATGAATTGGGTGGCCGAGAAGGCTGGGGCCTATCGGCAACAGCTCTGTTCCAACCGAACGATGATTGGTCATTTAAGTTGAGAGCCGCCTACTCCGAAGATGAATTTGCGTCTGGCGCCCAAGCGAGAGTGCCGAACAACACTTTGGTTGAACTACCAGACGAAATCGTTCGAACCAGCGGGGGACCTTTTCCCGGTTCACCGTTTTACCCAGATTGTGGACCTGTTGAAACAGGCCGTGACGGAACCGTCACCAGCTGCCTCGGCACACCAAAGATTCTGACGGCGGGCACTGTCCCTGATGGTGACGACTTGCAGATTATTCAGAGTCCCGACCCACGCACGGGTGAGGATTACCGCGGAACGGAAATTGAAACACTGACCGTGACCCTCGTGTCATCTTGGGACGTCGATCTGGGCACATTCACATCCTATACCGGCTATGCCCATTCCGACTCGGATCAGTTTTTTGACGGGACCTGGGATGCCCTAGAGCCAGGCGACTATACCTCACTGGACGGAGCATTTTCCTGGACACTGCCCGACTGTGAGTTTGCCGATTGCTCTCCCGTCGCCCAAGAAATCTCTTTCCGGAATGAGACGGAACTTTTTAGCCAGGAATTGAGATTTGCGACTGACTTCGACGGACCGTTTAACTTTACCGTCGGTGGGCTTTATTGGCTGGAGGACGTAAGTCAGGACGAAGACGGTGCGACGGTCTCGCCTATCGCCTTTAGAGATCCCGCTATCGTCGATATTCAAACCTATGATCCGGCGGCCAGAACCATCACTACACCCGGTGCACTCAATCTCTTGAATCGGGTGACGGCACGGGACACTGAGCATTGGTCGATATACGGCAAGCTTGAGTGGGAAATCAGCGAGCAGTTCAAGGCCACCTTCGAAGGCCGATACGTTGAAGAAGAGATTGACGTCACAGGGCCGCTTTGTGACATCGCAGCAACGACCGCACTGACAGGTATCGCCGGCGCTGATACGGGCACAGACCGCGACGGAGACGGTTTTGTCGATGACAACATACCCGATGGAACCATCGACGCTTGCGACCCGAATACATTTCGCGGTCCGTCTTCGACTGGCACTGTCACTGCAGCAGGGAGCTTGCCCGCCGGCACGCTTTCAAACCCTGTGACATTTGGCTTTACGGCCAAGTCCAACGATTCCTTTTTTGCACCGAAGGCCACGTTAGAGTGGACACCTAATGATGACCAACTTTGGTACTTGTCGGTCGCTGAGGGCATTAAGCCTGGCGGCATCAGCACCGTGACCGCCGGCTCGTTCTTCGATCCATTTGCCCTGACCTTCGATGCTGAGAAACTCTGGGCTTATGAGATCGGCGGGAAAACCACATGGGCCGACGGCACGTTGCAGGTCAATGGTGCCGTGTTCTTACAAGAATACACCGACAAGCAAGTGGGTGTGACCCAGCGTGTCAACGGTGTGGATGTGGGACGTATTGAGAATGCCGGGGAAGCGGAGATCTGGGGCGTAGAATTGGACGTTCAATGGCGTCCGCGCGAAGAACTGACCCTTGCGGCCGGCTATACTTGGCTTGATGCCGAATATACCAAGTTTGAATCGCAAACCGGATCAGCCAACGAGATCGCGAAGAATATCCTGGCCGGCAACGGGGGTTGTCTTGAGATCATTGACGATCAACCCGACGTCGACAATGACGGGGTTGACGACATTTGTCTCGTTGACAAGTCCGGCAACGATGTTGAGGACATTCCTGAACACACCTTTGTCGGTACCGCCGAATGGCGCCAACCCCTTGCCAATTCGGACATAGATTGGTTTGTTCAAGGCAATGTCGTCTACACCAGCGACCGGTATATTGAATCCAACAACATCGTCAAACTGGATTCTTACGTCACGACCGACCTCAGAGCCGGTCTGAGTGCCGAGAAATGGGATTTGATCTTCTATGTCGACAATGTCTTTGACGACGACACGGTCAAAACGGCCATTGATCTGGGCTCTCAAGTCGCCACGATCCGCGAGGGACAATTCCCTCCGGGACCGACCAACGGCACCATCGCCAGTCTGCCGGATCCGCGGATCTTCGGCATCCGAGGCAAGATTCGTTTCTAGGCTGCTGATCCCAGCTTAGAGGCCAAAGGAGAAAACCCCCTTAGGCGGCAGCCAAAGGGGGTTTTTCTTTGAGGCAGGGACGCGGGAAATGGCCCGGGAACCTCTGCTGCGGACATCGCACGCCCACCGGGGCAACACTTAGTTGAGATTGGTATGTATTTACATGTATAGTGCCACAGGAGGAAAGCGGGTCGCTCGGGCGGCCTGTGGAGACCTGGCCGTATTACGGGTCAATGAGATGCCTTAATCGACGGAGCCATTTTGCTTCAACAGGCCTCTCGCAAATGGGGGAATTGATATGTCCAAATTACGTTTGATGACCAGCGTCGCTCTCACGGCAGCGTTGGCAATACCGATGACCATCGCCCAGACCACAGAAGGTTGGGCGCAGCTAGACGAAATCATCGTTACCACGCGTAAGCGCGAGGAGAATCTGCAGGATCTGCCTTTGGCGGTGACGGCCATTGGCGCCGACGCAATCGCGCGTCAAGGTGTGACGGGCCTGGAAGAAATCACACGGATCTCCCCGAGCTTCATTTTCAACGAAGCGGGCGCCCAAAAGGATGTACGCATTACCGTGCGCGGCCTGGCGCCCACGCGGGGCCGGTCGTCCGTCGCCTTTCTAGTCGATGGAATCGACGTCACCTCAGAATCCTTCGGCACTGCAGGGGCTTCTCTCCTGGTCAGCCAAAGACTCTTGACGGACGTTCAGCGCGTCGAGGCGGTGAAGGGCCCGCAAAGTGCGCTCTACGGCCGGGCGGCCTTTGCCGGTGCCATCAACTATGTCACCAAGGACGCGCCGCAAGAATTCGAAGCCCAAGCAAGCTTTGACATTGCCGATCGGGGCAACTACTCAGTCAACGGATCAGTTGGCGGCCCACTGTCAGATAATTTTGGCCTGTCGATCAGCGGCTTCTACTGGGACGATGAAGGCCAATACAGCAACATTATCTCAGGCTCGGACGTGGGTGGTGGAGAAGGCTTCGGCGGTGCCATCACCGCAAATTGGCAGGTCAATGACACGCTCGATTTCAAAGCGCGTCTGGAATATACGGACGAAGAATTCAATCCCAGGCCCCGGGCGCGTCTGGGCAGCAATACTTCCGTTTCCGCTGCCGACCTACCACCTGGCACACCAACAGATATTGTCGATAACTTTAACGAAGACGGCGCGTTCGCTTATCTCGACAATTACGGCGATGCCGACGGGCTTGTGATCACGGGCAGCGAAAGCGCCTTAGGCGGCGAACATGAAGGCAATGCGGTCGACGTCTTTCGGGCTACCTTGATCGGTAATTGGGACATTGATGCGCTCAGCGGCACGGTCACCTCTTACACCGGCTATATCGATTCCGAACAGAATGAGGATTACGACTGGGATGGAGCCGCCTCCGGCCGCCCGGACACGAACGGCGGCAAGCAATGGATCTTCAACGATACGGACACGGAAATCTGGAGCCAGGAATTGCGCTATCAATCCGACTTTGACGGTCCGGTTCAAATCACGCTTGGGGCCAATTATTGGAAGCAAGAACGGGAGTTTCGGGAAAAAGGCATATTGGGCAACGGCTGTGATCTGTTCGCCCTTTTCGCGGACTCAACTGTCTGTACTCCGGGGGTTTCCTGGCAAGAGGTTTGGGACCGGCAACTCGCCAGCGGCCTCAATATCCGCCAACCACTTAACGTGGAAGACGAACATTGGTCCCTCTATGGCATGTTCGAGTGGGAGCTCAACGATTTCGTCAAAATGACGTTTGAAGGGCGTTATGTGGAAGAGGAGCAAACGCAAGAGCGAACGCTCCTTCTTGCGACCGGCACCATAGAACCGGTCGATATGATTTTGGAAATTCCCGAAGGATGCTCCTTGTTCTCTGCCGACGACCCCGATGATTATTGCCGGACACAGGTGACACTTGAGACATTTGGCCTCGACCCTACCTTTAACGGCGTAGACACAGTCACCTTCACCGGCGACTCCATTCGAAGAACTGACACGATCAAATCGAGTTTCTTCACACCAAAGGCCACGGTCGAACTGACCCCCAATGACGACATGCTCTATTACTTTTCCGTCGGCAAAGGTCAAAAACCGGCTGGGATTGACGTCCTAGCAAGCTCGCAACAAATCTTCGACGTCCGTGATATCACCTTCGACTCTGAGAAATTGTGGTCTTATGAATTGGGCGCCAAGACCAATTGGTCAGGTGACTTCGGTGCACTTCAGTTGAATGGTGCTCTGTTTTTTCAAGACTTTTCCGACAAATTGGTCAGCGTCCGGTTCATTGATATCGACGGGCAGCCGGCGCGCCTAACCCGCAATGCCGGTGGGGCCGAGGCCTATGGACTTGAGCTCGAAGGCATTTGGCAAACGCCCTTAGACGGCCTGACATTTTCGGGCAGCTATACCTATCTGGCCTCCGAATATACCGAGTTCATCGATTTGACCGATGACCCACAGGATATCGCCATTGCGGGGAATTGTACGCCCAGGCTGATCGAGGGAAACCAGGAATGCGCCGTCAGCTATGAAGGCAACGACCTTGAAGGATCGCCGGAACATGCTTGGACCCTTGGCGCGACTTATGTCACCCCCATCGGCAACGGTGACATGGATTGGTTTGTTGAAGGAGACGCGTCATACATCGACACCCGCTTCGTCAGCCAAGAGAATGCGAAAATCTTGGACGAGTATTATCTGCTGAATCTCCGAACCGGGTTGGAAGCGGAAAACTGGGAATTGGTTTTGTATCTGGACAATGTCTTGGACGACAACACGATCCGCTCTGGGTCGGAAATTCCGGATTTTGCCACCACCTTCTTCCCAGCATTCGGTTTCAACACCGTGGACACTGGCATCCTGCCGGAAAAACGGACTGTTGGGCTGCGAGGCAAGTACCGCTTCTAACCCGTGATCAAGCTTAAGAGCGAGCCCCTTAGCCTATGGCTGAGGGGCTTTTTTGCCGCCGGACTCACGCTCATATGAGTTAAATTAACCAACATTCAGGACCTCTGTGACAAGATTATGTAGCGACAGGGCAACACTTGGCCGTCTGTTGGAATATTGAGACGGATATCACCCGGACTGCCTGGCGCGTGAGGGAAAACGGGCTTACACTTTTTTCATATCGCGGCCGGGGGGTCGCAAATGGGTAGCCGACTATTTTGGGGGAAACCGGGGCCAATTCTCAGATAAAACCGAAAACGGTACACGGAACCGGACATCTTCCTCCATCAGATCGTCAAATGAGGCATCACTTTGGGGGACAAAATGATCAAACGTAAGACCGCTTGGCAAAGTCGCGTTGCTTTGGCAGCACTTCTCGCCATCCCAGGCAGCGTCACCATGACCGCGCAGGGCTGGGCACAGCTCGACGAAATTGTTGTGACCACTCGGAAGCGCGAAGAGAATCTTCAAGACCTGCCGATCGCTGTGACGGCTTTGAGCGACGTTCAGCTGCAACGGAGCGGCATTGTCGATTTGGACGATATTACCAAATTCAGCCCCAGTGTCATCTTTGACCGCTCGTTCGGACCTTCTGATACCCGTATCACTTTGCGCGGCCTGTCAAACCGTCGCGGCCGATCCAACGTCGCCTTCCTGGTCGATGGTGTGGACGTCACGACGGAGAATTTGATTTCGGCCGGTTCCGGCCTGCTGGCGAACCAGAGATTGCTGAGTGATGTGGAACGGGTTGAGCTTGTCAAAGGGCCTCAAAGCGCGCTCTACGGTCGCGCCGCCTTCGCTGGTGCCATCAGTTATGTCACTAAAGAACCCGGGGACGAATTTGAAAGCCAAATCGGCTTTGAAATCGCTGAATTCAATCAGTATCAAGTGGACGGTGCAATCGGCGGCCCTGTAGTTGAAGATAAACTGGGCTTACGGCTGAATGCTCTCTATTGGAATGAAGATGGCACTTACAACAATAGCGTCTCGGGCGACAGTGTCGGCGGCGGCGAGGGTTGGGCTATATCCGCCACAAGTGTCTTTACACCTACGGATGAATTGAAATTTAAACTCCGGGCGTCCTATAGCGATGACGAGTATGATCCGCTGCCGACAACACATATTGACGGTGACACCTTCTTTGGCTTTCCCAGGAATGCTGTCGATATCGGCGGCATCCAAAGCGGAGATGGGCCAACAGTCGGGTTGGCTGAATTCAGAGACGGAATTTTCTTACCCACGACATTCGGCGATGCGGACGGCCGCTCTATTGCGCACAGCGAAGACGCATTGACAGGCGAGGATTATGAGGGAACGACCATTGAAGTATTCCGTTTATCTTTTCAAGCGGATTGGGATTTAGACTTCGGCACGTTGACCTCCATCACCGGTTGGACAGACGCAGAAACGACGGATGAATACGACCAGGACTACCAGGCAGTTGGCCGTCCAGATAGATTGTTTGGCTCACAACAGGCCAAGTTTGCCACCAATACAAGGCAATTTAGTCAGGAGTTGAGATTTCAATCAGATTGGGACGGTCCCATCCAAACAACTCTGGGCGCCTATTACTGGGAAGAGTCTCGCGATGCGCGCGACCAGAACTTCATCATTGCCTGCCTTGACAGAGATTTTCCAGCGGGAGGGGACGCACGGGTCGCCGGAGTGTGTGATGGAACCGGCGGCTCCGTTGCATCTTGGCAAGAATTCGCCATCGCTCAAGGTGAGGTTCCTGAAACACCCTTCTCGGCGGATACTTATCACTGGTCTTGGTACGGAATGGTTGAATGGGAAATCACCGATCAATTCAAGGCAACAGCTGAAACCCGATATGTCGACGAGGACTTTTTTGTCCGCCGCGCGAATTTCAGCGCCTGCACCAATTTAGGTTTCGCCGTATTCTTGGACCCAGCCGTCCCTGTCCCGCTTACTGCCGACGAGGCAGTTTGCCCTATCGCGAATGAAAACCTCGACCCTGAGGACCCCTTCAGCCCAAGGCCTATTCTGATTGAAGGGGACGAAGATTCGAAATTTCATACGCCGAAACTGACATTGGAGTGGACGCCAAATGACGATATTTTGGTTTATGCATCGGTTGCCAAAGCACAGAAACCGGGTGGCATCAACGTATTGTCTGCAGGCGGATCACCGGCTACAATTGATCAGTTGCGGTTTGATCCCGAGAAAATGATAGCCTGGGAGTTGGGGACCAAAACCAGTTGGGACACCTCGGCTGGCTTCTTCCAACTAAACGGGGCAGCCTTTTTCCAAGACTACTCCGACAAACAAACCAGTAGCCAAATTGTTGCGCCAGACGGAACGCTTCAGCCGGTCGTTAAAAACGCCTCAGGTGCCGAAGTGTGGGGCGTCGAGCTCGACTTCACGTGGCAGCCCCCCATCGAAGGGCTTACCCTATCGGCCGGATACACGTGGCTTGATGCGGAATACACAGATTTCGTAGATGAAACGCGTTCACTTCAACGTGCTACGGCGCAACAATCATGCCCTCTCGTCTATAAAGTTTCAGATGAGACGTCAGAAAGCATACCAATACCGGATCAAGCGACCGCGACGGCACTTGAGGCGAGCTTAGGTGCAGACTTCGATGACAGCCAATATTTCTGCCAACTCGATTTCGCGGGCGCCAGGCTAGAACGCACGCCGGAACATTCCTTTGTCGCCTCGTTCAACTACACACAGCCGCTGTCCAACACCAACTTTGAATGGTTTGTCGAGGGGAATACCAATTATCAGAGCGATCGTTTTGTCGATTTCGACAATGCCGTAACTCTGGAGGATTACTGGAATACGGACCTGCGCGTCGGCGTCCAAAGCGATCGCATTGATCTGCTTGTCTATGTTGAAAACGTCTTTGACGACGACACCATTAAGACAGGCGGGGTCGGACCTGAATTCGCTGATCAAGTGCGCGACTTTGGTTTCACAGCCGGCTTGGGCGTGAATCACTGGTTCGTTACTCTGCCAGACCCCCGGACAGTCGGTATTCGCGGCAAGCTCAGATTCTAGGCAGAAAAAGGCAAGGAAAATCAAAATGTTAGCCCGGCAGTGCCCCTCAAGCACTGCCGGGTTCCTTTATCCAGAAGCCTGATCGACCTTCCCGGCCGCACCTTTTTCCTGCTAACATGGGATTTGTGTAGGGGGTGTAAGCGTCATGGGTGAGCCCGTTCAATTCGCGACAGAAGAGACCGCCGAGTCCATTGTTGAAGAGGCGGCACCGCAGGTAGGGGAGATTGAGCCCGCGCCCAAAAAGCCGCGCGGTCAGAGCCGGTTTTTCACCATGGCCGAAGGCGACAAGGTCATTGATCAAGGAACCTTTCTAACCATCCTCGACGGCCGCACAATTGCCGAAGAATATTTCGCCCTTATCAGGCGTGCCAAAAAGGGCCTGCTCAAACGCGGCGGAGGCGGCCTGTCCATGACAGGGCTCATGGCCAGATCGGACGGGTCCGTCCGCGTCGATAGCTCTTTCAACTTTGACAAACGCTTTCAATTGTCTGCGGTCGAGGCGGCGAGCGAAATTCCGCAGGATCCGGAGAAACGCAATTGGCAAGCGACCTTTTCGCTGAAAGGAACCCGCGCGCATCTCAAACTACGCAGCAATCGAAACCCCCTCGATATGAAAATCGCTTTCGATCATGGCTGGCTGGTCAATATGAGCCCGAGCATCTTACCGTTCTATGGCTTGCTTGGACGTTATGACCTGCATGCCGGCGGCATCCAGGAATTTATGGCCGTCAACTATGCCGCCGAAACGGAGCAGTTCGGGATGGGGCGGAACATTTTGGAAGTAGAATATTTAGACCCCATTGAGGCAAGAGACGAAAATCACGACACGCTCATGCTGGATTATTTTGTTTGTGACGAAGTACCGGTCCGCGGCGCCCGGCGCGATCGCCTCGGAGTAACCCGGAGATTGCATCTGTGGGCGGATGAAGAACGGCGCTTGCGCAAAGTGGTTGAGGCCCAAGCAGGCGTCCTACTCACATCCGTGCGAAAAGAAGATGCCGAGCCTCTTAACGGTGTCGAGCCCTATGCGGAGATGATCTGGCCCGAAAGCGCAAGCTGAGTCAGTCAGCCGCCCCCGTCCATTTTTCCCCCAGCCAACAAAAGATATGCCCCATGGGCCTGGAGAGGCCGAGCCCAATGAGAAGACCTAACAGATTCGCCAGCGCATCGAGGACCGACCCTTCTCGGCCATCGGCAAAAATCTGCTGACCAAATTCCAGACCGACGCCATAGATAAGGAGGGCAACAAAGATTGCCGGTCTGTATCTTTCGTCCCAAACCGAAAACAGACCTGCGCCCATCAATGATACATAGGCCAAGATGTGAGCGACCTTGTCATCAATGCCCATAGCCTCGACATCGCCGACGTTGCCCGGCACCAATGAGATCAGTGAAATGAGCAGAAATAGGCAGACAAATGAAAACCGCGCAAACCAGACTAACCAAACCCGCCAGGGGCCGGATCGGTGATCAACCGAGAGGGAGAAAAGAGGCATGATCTGCACGGTAAATATCCAAGGACGGAAGCTTTTTCGCCCTCTGCTTTAGATTTTTGAGAGCAAAAAGACAAGCTTGCAAAGCCCTTGTGTCGGCCTTGATGCCTGACTAAAACTGGCCTAAGACAAGGCAAATCGAAAATAGGACTTCCTCCATGACATCAGATTCCGGGATCGATCTCACACATGCTGCGCCGATCCGGCATGATTGGACCCGCGAAGAGGCTCTGGCCCTTTTCAGGCTTCCATTCAACGATTTGCTCTATCTGGCCCAAACAACGCACCGAACATACTTTGATCCCAATCAGGTGCAGAAAAGCACCCTCCTATCGATCAAGACAGGCGGCTGCGTGGAAGACTGCGCCTATTGCAATCAAAGCTCTCACTTTGATACGGGCCTGAGTGCCAGCAAGCTGATGGAAACCAAGAAAGTTGTTGAAGAGGCCAAGAAAGCCAAAGCCGCAGGTGCCTCACGTTATTGCATGGGCGCAGCCTGGCGCGAGCCCAAAGACCGGGACATGGCTGCTTTGTGTCATATGGTAAGCGAAGTCAAAGCGCTCGGGATGGAAACATGTATGACTTTGGGCATGCTTTCCGACAGCCAAACAGAACAGCTCAAGGATGCCGGGCTGGATTACTACAATCATAATTTGGATACATCGGAGTCCTTTTACTCGGAGATCATAACCACACGCACATATCAAGACCGGTTGGACACACTGGATCGCGTACGCAAAGCCGGAATCAATGTCTGCTCCGGCGGTATTTTAGGCATGGGAGAAGACTCGTCCGATCGCATTGATATGTTGCTGACCCTTGCCAACATGGAAACACATCCGGAGAGCGTGCCGATCAACATGTTGGTGAAAGTCAAAGGCACACCATTGGAAGATTCCGATTCCATCGAGTCCTTGGATTTTATTCGGACCATCGCCCTTGCGCGGATTCTCATGCCCAAATCCATGGTGAGACTTTCTGCAGGCCGCGAGGAAATGAGCGATGAAATGCAGGCCATGTGCTTTTTTGCAGGTGCGAACTCAATCTTTGTCGGTGAAGAATTGCTGACCACAAAAAATCCCGGCAGAGCCCATGACGATGATCTTTTTGAGAAACTGGGCCTCTCGCCTCTCACACCTTAATAGGCCTGCCACTCCCATCACCTCTGGCAGTCGCGCGCTGTATATCGAGACTTCATGTCCCAACAGATCACCAAAGACGACATTTATCAGGTTTTAGACCCAGGCAGCTTCAGCGCACAGCTTGAGGTCTCCAGATATGGGTCACGTAAACCCACATTCGACCGTTATATTTCTTTCAGCGACCGCCACTTCTGGGATCCCATGAACGCGGACTATATCGATTTCTCCATCCCCTTCGACATGAAAAACTCGATGATGGTTTCGGAGAAATTGATCCCGGCTTTGCACACCAACGAAGTCGCTTCAAAGCTCAACGAAAGTCAGCGCATCGCATTTGTCAACGAAGTCTCTCGCTGGATTCTTTCGACAATCCTGCACGGAGAGCAAGGCGCGTTGGCTCTGTCCGCCGGTCTGGTGAATATGCTGAAGGATCCGGGCGCCCAGGAGTTCATCGCGAACCAAGTGCGTGAAGAGGCCCGCCACGTCTCCGCATTCTCAAGGTTCATTCAAGTCCGCTGGGGCACACCACTTCCAGCCGGGCCAACATTGTCGGGATTGCTGACCGAGATCGTCACCAGTGATGAAGTTTACAAGAAAATCGTCGGCATGCAGATTTTGGTCGAGGGTTTGGCGATGGGTGCTTTTGCAACCCTCTACGCCAAATCGAATGATCCGTTATTGACCCGGTTGACACAGCTCACCATGACGGATGAAGCCATACATCACAAGTTCGGCAAGGTTTGGGCACAGAAAACCATGCCTCATTTGTCTGAACAGGAACACATATTGATAGAGGATTGGGCCGCATCATGCTTCCAGCGCCTCTTACTGCATCTCATCAACCCGGAACAAATGATCCAAGTGTACGAAAAATTTGATTTGGATTGGAGGGTCGTCTCCCAAGAGCTCTTGGAAATTCGAACCGATGAGTACCGCCGCAAGGAGATGGCGGAGAGTACGAACCTCTTTCGGGTTTTGATCAAGACACTTCAAAATGCGGGAATCATTTCAGACAGGACACGACATATCTATTCGGCCTACGTTGATTTGAACGAATTGCAATCGGAAGGTGATGAAATGGTGGGCGAATCCATTGCCCAAGACGGCATGCGTATTTTGGAGTCCATCAACTCAAAAACCCAGACCCAGAATAAACTGGGCTAAGACGAGTGCTTTGCGCCTCAATTCTAGGTTTCCATGCAAGAACGTGACGACAGTATTGCGGCAGACATTGCCCGAGGCGTCTCCCGCCTTCTGCATCAAATGGATTACAGCCCGGTCACTGAGCTAACACTGAACACCGGCCGGCGGATCGACGTCGCCGGGATCAACAAAAAAGGTGAAATCCTTTTTGTCGAAATCAAGAGCGGGGTTGCGGATTATCAGTCCGACCAGAAATGGCATGAGTATCTTGATTATTGCGACCGGTTCTTCTTCGCCGTCAACGCCGATTTTCCAAACGACTTAATCCCCGACACCACAGGTCTGATCATCGCGGACCGCTATGGCGGGCAGATTATGCGCGACGTACAGAAACCGCCGGCCCATGCCTCTCGCCGGCGGACTGTCCTCATTCGCTACGGGCGCACATCGGCGCAAAGATTGCGTAGTTTACTCGATGATGGATTCTAGGCGGCCAAGCTTTCCGCCCCCGTATGAACGGCGTCGACGGCTTTGCCTTGAACAAAACGGGCGCCCGCAGTCAAAGCCTGACGCAAGCTGTCCAAACGTTCACACCCTCTGAAGATCATTTTCTCGGAGGGAAAATGTCTCATCGAGGTTTCAAATATTTTGGTCAGGTCCAAAACTTCATCCGGGTCCTGTGACTGTGGAAGATCAACACGAACTTGGGCCAGTCCCAATCCACCCAAATCAATCTGACGGATCTTGGAGGCCGAAATACCGGTTAGACACAATTCAAAGCCCAAGGATTGGACGTAATCCCGGGCAAACTCAAAACGAGAAAAGTCGGAGCTCAAAGTTTCTGCACGGACAAAAAATTTGGGCCGAATATCCTCTGCGTCACCCCATTTCTTAGACCAGTCACGTTGGAAGTGGATGAATTCCGCACTGGCCAAGGCGTCGACACCCAGGGTGAGCGCCCAAGGAAGAAGCCAAGGATCCGTCATTTTGGAAATAGCGGCCAACAATCGCCGCTCCATCAAGCGCTGGCCATACTCCAAGATGGCCGGATTGGATTCTATGATGACTCCGTCCAACATAAGATCCGTCAAAGCGCTCGGCCGAAAAGCCATCTCATGGACAAACGGCTCGAGCCGGTTTGCCGGTTGCACGGAATAGATCGTTGATTTTTCGACAAAGGAACTCGGGCTTTCGATCCCCAATGCGGTTTGAACCATGCCAGGGTCGTTCAGATCGACAGCTTGCGGGCGGTTCGACGCCGCAGCGCCCTCACGCTCCAACCGGTGCTTCAGCACCTTGATGTAGACAAGCAGGTCCTCATAGTCCGTTTCCAGATTGTAAGGCGTGACAAAACTGTCCCGCGCGGTCCGGATCAACGGATCGCGATCAAACAAATTGCAAACCTGCCGGAACACCTCATCGACAACCTCCATGTCGGGTTCCTTGGTAGCCAAAACCATGTCGTTGTTGAGCAGACGAAACAGTTCACCTTGGTAACGTTTGCTAACCTGCTCAAGCTTCTTGAACGCATCATTCAAACGGCTTTGGGTTTGTAGGTCGGGCCTCAGAGAAGAAAAGTGAATGCAAAAGACAAAGCGTCCGCGCTTGTGAAACTCCAGACGTTGCACATAGTCGAGCGTTTGCCGCTCGGCGCTTAGCAATTCTTCAGATGACGCCATCTTGCCTCGATCAGAAAAGATACGTAGGCAGAATAGGGGGCCGTCTTTACCAATTCATTAAGGATCTTCGGCGGCGATGGTTAACGGGGCGCCCGCTTCGCCAGAATGCGCTGCAGGGTCCGGCGGTGCATATTTAAACGGCGAGCCGTTTCGGAGACGTTATGATCGCACAATTCGTAAACACGCTGAATATGCTCCCAGCGAATTCGGTCTGCCGACATGGGGTTGTCGGGCGGAGAAGGGCGGTCTTGGGGATCGGCGAACAAGGCTTTTTCAATATCGTCCGCGTCGGCGGGTTTGGCCAGATAGTCAATGGCGCCCGCCTTTACCGCTGCGACCGCGGTGGCAATATTGCCATAGCCGGTCAGCATGATGACGCGGGATTGGGGCAATTCCCGATGGAAGACCGAAATAATATCCAATCCGTTTTCCTTACCAATCCGTAAATCGACAACACCAAACGTGGGTTTGACGGTCCGGATAATCTGGAGGGCTTCTTGTTCATCACTGGCCAATGAAACATCAAATCCCCGGCTCTCCATGGCACGGCCCAATCGATTGCGAAACGGACCATCGTCGTCGACAATCAACAATGTGCGTCGCTCAAAAGCTTGTCCCATCGATACCACCTTCTGACTCACTGACCTGATCTGTTTTGATGATTCATTTCCGAACCAATATCGTCTGCCGGGCGCTCAACATCAATAGTTTCTCGTGGCCACATCACACCCACCACGGCACCGGACTGAAAGCCCAACTTAGATATCTCCACCGGCACATCGGACGCATGATAATTCCTGAAGCTCACCCGGCCGCCTGAACGCTCCAACAACGTCTTGGCAATAAAGAACCCGAGACCCATGCCGCCCCCGACCCGCTCGCCCTGTTGTGTGCGCAGGTTTGAGTTTCGAATATCCGTCGCTCTGGTGGTCACATATGGCTCTCCCAAACGCCCAAGGATCTCGTTCGAGAAGCCCGGCCCGTCGTCATAAATCTGCATCCAGACTTCTTTTTCATCCCAACCGTAATGAATAACGACGCCGTCCTTAGAGAAATCTGCGGCATTTTCGATAAAGCTTCCGAGGCCATGAATCACTTCCGGGCTGCGCCACAATTTGGGCTCATCACCGAATGATCTCTTACTCTTTAATAACGAAATCGGTGCGACACCGGTTTTGTAACGGGAGACGGATTCCTCCAAAAGTGTTGTGAGAAGAGCACGGTAATAGACCTCGTCCTCCTCTTCCGGCCGCATCACAAGCTCGCTTAGGATCTCGCGACAGCGGACGGCCTGTGAATGCAGCAGTTCAAAATCTTCTTTCAGGTCGGCATCTTCCGGAGATTGACGCAAAAGCTCTTTACTGACGATTTGGATTGTACCGAGCGGCGTACCGAGCTCATGGGCCGCAACAGCGGCGAGGCTGCCAAGCGCCGAAAGCTTTTGCTCTTGAGCCAACACCATTTGGGTCGCCGTCAGAGCTTCCGACATGTGATTGGCCTCCCAAGCCAATCTTTGGACATACATTGCCGTGAAACCAATGCCGAAGAGCGATGCGATCCAAAGCCCCAATACATATACAAGGGGGAGTGACAGACCGGTGGCCTGAGCCCAAGGCAGGGGTTCATGGCTGATGGTCAGGACCGTCACGCATGTAAAGGCCAAGAGACCAAGAATGATCGTGTTACGCAGGCGCAAACGGCTGGCAGAGATCGTGACCGGCGCCAGGAACAAAAGTGAAAACGGATTTTGGATGCCGCCGGTCAAAAACAACAAACTCGCCAACTGAAGGATGTCAAAAGCCAGATAGGCCGTGGCTTCGCGGTCGTAAATCAGTTTGGTCAGAGGGAATTTCAGAACCAGAAAAAGATTGAGAGCCACACTGAGCGAAATAACGGCCAGACACATCCAAAGCGGCAGGTGAAAACCAAGAGCAAAGTGGACGATCAATACCGTGGCTGATTGACCAATGATGGCAAACCATCTAAGCCAAACCAACGTACGAAGCCTGATATGTCCCGTACCGAAGAAATCTCCGAATGGCCGCTTAGGCTGGCTGGAATAGGTTTCGGGCACCGACAACATGGCCGCAATTTGCGTCACAACCGGTCAGAGCACAAGCCAAAATGAACGAACAGAAATACGCCGTGGCCGTGGAAGGCCTTTGTAAAACGTTCGAGACGGTCGTCGCCGTCGACCGGGTCAGTTTTTCTATCCCCGCCGGCTCGACGGTCGCCCTTTTGGGCGGGAATGGCGCAGGTAAGACAACAACGATTTCCATGTTGCTAGGGCTGATCACGCCCAGCGCCGGGCGCATTGAAATCTTGGGTCAGGATATGTCCGTAAATGCCCCAGCGATCCGCGCCAAGATGAATTTTGAATCACCTTATGTTGATCTGCCGCGACGGCTTTCGGTGAGACAGAATTTGGAGATCTATGCACAGCTTTATGGTGTTGCGGATCGCGCCGGCGCGATCGAAAAGCTGAGTCACTCATTGGCCTTGGAAGAACTTTTGGATCGCGGATATGGAACCTTGTCTGCGGGCCAAAAGACAAGAGCAAGCCTCGCCAAAGCCCTTATCAATAGTCCGGAGATTCTCTTGCTTGATGAGCCGACAGCATCCCTTGATCCGGATTCGGCCGATTGGGTCCGTACCATGTTAGAGGATTATCAAAAGGAGAACCGGGCCTCGATCTTACTGGCATCGCACAACATGCCGGAGGTCGAGCGCCTTGCAGATCACGTCATCATGTTGCGCGGCGGGCGGGTCGAAGATGAGGGCACGCCCGGCGCATTGATCGAAAAGTATGGCCGCAACTCTCTCGAAGAAGTCTTCTTAGATGTCGCCCGTGGATCGGGTTGGGACAAGACAACCGCCGACCAAGCAAACACCAACTGACCGTTAGGGCATGAGATGACAGCAATACCACAAAAGCAAGACGGCGTCGGCGCGAGTGCGCGCAGAATAATCGCTATGATCAGACGCTTTTGGTATCTCTTGAAGGGATCCGGTCCACGCATTTTGGACTTGATTTACTGGCCGGCGGTGCAGGTCACACTTTGGGGCTTCATCCAAGCGTTCTTGGTTGAGCAATCAGACTATTTTTCGCAAGCATTCGGCATCTTGCTTGGCGCCGTGCTGCTCTGGGACGTCCTGTTCCGCGGCCAAATCGGCTTGAATATCGCTTTCCTTGAGGAAGTCTGGTCGCGCAATTTGGGGCATCTTATGGTGTCGCCGCTCAGCACCGGCGAATTCATCCTGTCCCTTATGGGGATCAGCCTGATCAAGACTCTTGTAGGTGTCATACCTGCGACACTATTGGCCATATGGTTCTTCGGGTTTTCGGTCTATAGCCTTGGTATTGGATTGATTGCCTTTTTCTTGAATTTGATTTTTTTCGGCTGGTCTATCGGATTGATCGTGTCGGGAATTGTCCTGCGATATGGTCAGGGTGCGGAAAGTTTAGCTTGGGCATTGATCTTTGCCATCGCCCCCTTATGTGGGGTGTATTATCCGGTCAGCATTCTGCCGGAGTGGGTCCAATATGCTTCTTCCATCTTGCCGCCCTCTTATATCTTCGAAGGGATGCGGGCCATTTTGATTGATGGCACCTTACGGGCTGATTTGATTGTAAGAGCGAGCATAATGAATATTGCCTATCTGGCTCTGGGCGTGGGACTGTTCTATTGGTTCATGCGCCGCGCCCGGGACAAAGGCATGATTTTGCAGATCGGCGAATGAACAGGAATAAGGGACATGCCGCGCAGTAAGTTAAGTCTGATTGTATTGGCACTTGTTGCTCTCAGTCTGATCGGGCTTGGCAGCGCACTTTTGTTGCGCGGCCCCGGGCCGGCCGCCGTACAAACCAGTGGCGAGGCCCTGGTGGGGGGCCCGTTCGAAATGATCAATCAAAAGGGAGAAACGGTAACAGAGGCGGACTTTGAGGGCCGCCATACATTGATCTTTTTCGGCTTCACCTATTGCCCGGATGTTTGCCCATTGACCCTTGAGATTATCGATGCCGCCATGGACGAGCTTGGCCCCATTTCCGAACAGGTCCAGCCCGTCTTCGTCACCGTCGATCCGGAACGCGACACGCCGGATGTCATAGCCGAGTATCTTTCCTACTTTGGCGACAACATTGTCGGCCTCACGGGAAGCCCCGCTCAAGTGGCCGATATGCTGTCGACCTACAGGGTCTATGCGGCCAAGACAGGGGATATCACGACCCAAGACTATCTCATGGATCACAGCACCATCGTTTACCTCATGGGGCCCGATGGCCGCTTTATGACCCATTTCAGCCAGATCGTCTCACCAAAGGACCTGGCGGCTCAGATTCGCGCCCGGCTCTAATTTTCCCATATATTTCAATAGCTTGGGATATATTCACTGGCCACACATCGGCTTTTCCGACGTTAACGCATTCGGCGCCGCAAAATGATATATTGCGGTGCAACAGCTTCATTTGCATAATGTTTTTCGATTTGAGGCGGGGGACGACGGAGTATTCATGCTTTATCAAGCCTATGAGCTGGGGCGGGCAGCGCTGACGCCCTACCGATTTACCGCGCAAATGTATCAGCGCATGCTGAACACACCGGGGAATATGTTTGCTGAGACCTTGGCAGGGCGCAGCATGGCTGCGGCCCTTGATGTTTTCGAGACCTCGACCCGCCGCTACGGCAAACCGAATTTTGAGATCGAGGAAATCGCGATCAACGGCCAGCCTGTGCCTGTCACGGAGGAAGTGGTGTGGCGCAACAATTGGTGCCAATTGCTGCATTTCAAAAGAGACCCCAAACTGCTCAAAAGGCTGCGCAAGGGCGAGCGTCAAGATCCGAAAGTGTTGTTGGTCGCCCCCATGTCCGGTCATTACGCGACGCTGTTGCGTGGGACGGTGACGGCCATGCTGCCCGAACACGATGTCTACATCACCGACTGGGCCGATGCGCGCATGGTTCCTGTCATGATGGGGCGGTTTGATCTGAATGATTTCATCGACAGCCTGATCTCAATGATCCGGAAACTCGGCCCCAACGGCCATGTCATCGCCGTCTGTCAGCCGGGGCCTGCGGCTCTTGCCGCAACGGCCCTCTTAGCCGAGCGCGGCGATCGGTGCCAACCTGCCAGCCTGACGATCATGGGTAGCCCGATCGATCCGCGGAAGTCGCCGACCGTGCCAAACGAATTGGCGCAGAAGAAACCGCTGTCTTGGTTTCAGGACAATGTGATCATGACGGTGCCGTTTCCCAATCCGGGATTTCTCCGGCGCGTTTATCCAGGGTTTATTCAACTGTCGAGTTTCATGGGGATGAATTTCGACACCCACTTTGAAGCGCAGTGGCGCTACTTTCAACAATTGGTGGATGGGGACGGCGATAGTGCCGCCAAGCATCGCAAGTTCTACGATGAGTATTTGTCGGTCATGGATTTGACGGAAGAGTTCTACATCCAAACCATCGATGAGATCTTCCAGCGGCATCTTCTGCCGAAAGGGGAATTCCGGCACCGGGGGCAGCTTGTCAAACTTGACGAGATTCGCACCACGGCTCTCATGACAATTGAAGGCGAAAAAGACGACATCTCCGGGATCGGTCAAACACAGGCGGCCCATGAGCTGTGTTACAACATTCCCGAGAAAATGCGCGTGGACTACATCCAGCCCGGCGTCGGACATTATGGTGTTTTCAACGGATCGAGATTCCGGTCTGAAATCCAGCCCCGCATGCGTGACTTTATTCGCAGCAATCTGACGCGGCCTGAAAAGTAATCAACTGCAGGCTTGAGCTCGCCGCGACATGATATGGTCTGGTTTGATTCGGCGAGCTGAAACATGAGACACCAGGACAAGCACACAGATCAGATCATTATAGACGGGCAGCCAATATCGGTCCTGGTTCGCCTGAACCCCAGAGCCCGCAAACTGATCGTGCAGCTCAATCAACAAGGCGACATTGTTGTGGTCTCGCCGTCGCGCCGATCGATCCCAAAAGCAATGAAATTTGCCAATGAACATAAAGATTGGTTGGCCAAGCAATTAGAGCAATTGGCGACGGCCATTCCGTTTGCGGACGGCTCAATCATCCCCGTTCAGGATAATGGTCATTTGATCAGACATATGCCCAATGGGCGGCGCGGGGTTTGGCAGGAGCCAGCAGAGCAAGGCAACTCTCTCCCTCTTTTATGTGTCTCCGGCGATGCTTCCTTTCTTCCCCGGCGCGTCACGGACTGGCTGCGCAAGACCGCTAAGACGGAATTGTCTCGCTCTTGTCTTACCTATAGTGACGTCCTGTCTCTCGGTCCTGCGCGGATTACCGTGCGTGACAGCAAGACACGATGGGGGTCTTGCTCATCAACCGGCACGCTGTCGTTTTCTTGGCGCCTGATTTTCGCGCCGCACTATGTTTTGGACTATGTGGCCGCACATGAAACCGCGCACCGCAAATATATGAGCCACGGCAAGAGGTTCTGGCAATTGGTCGACAAATTAACGCCGCGGCGGCACGAAGCGGAAGATTGGCTAAACACCAAAGGAAATGATCTTCACAGGATTGGACTTAACGCGCGCGATGTCTAATCGGAGAACAGCCGATTAAAGAAACGGGATAACGCACCTTTGTCTTCTGCGCCAATGGCAGGCCGCTCAGCCAACAACATCGGATCTCTGAAATCCGGCAAAGGCCGCAAAGGAAGCTCGCGATGGGCGGCAAGCATATAGTCTTTCCAAATCACCGTCGGCACGCGGCCACCTGTCACGCGGCCCATGGGGCTGTTATCGTCATTGCCCACCCAAACCCCGGTAACGAGATCCGCCGTGAATCCGACGAACCAGGCGTCCCGATTGTTTTGACTGGTGCCGGTTTTTCCCGCTGCCGCTCGGACGCCCAGATTGGCTTTCCGGCCCGTGCCGGTCTGCATCACTTCCTGCAACATCTCATTCATGTCACCCACTTGTTGCGGACGGATGACAGATCCCAAACCCGACGGGCGGCGGTCGTAGAGGCGCCCCCCTTCGACAGTGGAAACCTGCGTAATGCCATGGGTCGCAATACGCGCGCCGCCATTGGCAAAAGGCACATAGGCACTCGTCAACTCCAATAGAGACACTTCCGATGTCCCAAGGGGTAAAGATCGGTTGGCCGTAAGCTTGGAATTGACGCCCAGTCTTTGTGCGCGCGTCACGATTTGATCAGGCCCGACGCGTTCTGCCAATCGCACCGCAGCACTGTTAGCCGACTGGGCGAGAGCCTCCTTCAATGAGATCATCCCGCGATATTTTTCGGAGAAGTTTCGAGGGGCCCAATTGCCGATACGGATCGGTGCGTCTTCCACCAAATCATCTGGCCTCAGTCCGCTTTCTAGAGCCGTCAAAAACACAAAAGGTTTGAACGCCGATCCGGGTTGGCGCTTGGCATGAACCACACGATTGAATTGGCTGGACTGGTATGAGCGGCCACCCACCAGAGCGCGCACGGCGCCGTCGGCCGTCATTGAAACCAAGGCCGCTTCAGAGAATTTCAACTTGGCGCCATCGCGCTCCAAAGTCAGGCCCACAGCTTTTTCAGCCTGCGCTTGCAGATCTTTATCAAGAGTGGTTTTGACAATCAGATCCGCATCAATATCCCCGATTAAGAGCGGCAATTGTTCCATGACCCAATCAGCGAAATAGTTCAAACCCGTTGTGGCCGTGTTCTCCACATAGCGCGGCGGCGTGTTCCCGGCTCGCCAGCGTTCGCCATCGGTGATGTAACCAGCCTCAACCATTTTTCGTAATACGGTCTCGGCCCGGGCTTGGGCGCGGGCAGCGTTGCGTGTCGGCGCATAGCGCGAGGGGGCCTTTAACAGACCGGCCAATATCGCAGCTTCGCCCAGACTGACATCCCGCGCGGATTTGCCGAAGTAACGTTGTGCGGCCGCTTCCACGCCATAGGTTCCCGCACCGAGATAGACCCGATTGAGGTATAGCGACAGGATCTGATCTTTGGTGAAGCGATGCTCTAACCAAAGCGCCAGCATGAGCTCTTGAATCTTGCGCTTCATCGTGCGTTCCGGATTCAAGAAGAGATTCTTGGCAAGTTGTTGCGTGATCGTGCTGCCGCCTTGAACCACTCTCCCTTCTTGCCAATTTGCTACAGCGGCACGGGCAAGACCCACCAGATCAACACCAATATGATGATAAAAGCGCCGGTCTTCAGTCGCCAAAACGGCCTCGGGCAAATAGTACGGCAGTTCGTTGATCGTCACCGGAACACCGTAAGAGATACCGCGGGTGAGAAGCTTGCGATTTTGATAATCGACAATCGTTACCGACGGACGTTGCTCCGTCGCCCAAAGATTAGACGTATCGGGCAAATCGAGGGCGTAATAGAAAGCGACGCCGCCAATAGCGACGGAGGCCCACAAAGTGAGAACCGCCAGAGCATAGGTGGCCTTGGCGTATGGCGATCCGCGCCAGCGCTTCAGCCATTTGCCAATGCCACCACGGCGTCGGCGAGCGCGACCACGCGCCGTGGTTGATTTCCTGCGTGTCTGGGCGGGTTTGCGCCGGGCCGATCCCAGTGTCCCGGACCGCGGGCGTTTTTTCTGGCCGGACGCCGGCATGCCGTGTGCTTTCCCCGCTTACCTTCCCGGCACAAAGCGCACCGGTCTGACGGCGGCATTTTGAAAGCTCAAGGTTAATGAGACATGAATGCAGGCGGGCGCCTACGGCTGAAGACTAAATGTCCAGATTGGCCACACTCAGCGCATTGTCTTGGATAAACTCACGTCGCGGCTCGACCACATCGCCCATCAATTTCGCGAAAAGATCATCAGCCACATCAAGCTCATCAATCTTGACCTGCAGCAAGGAACGCGATTCCACATCCAAAGTGGTCTCCCACAATTGCTCCGGATTCATTTCGCCGAGGCCTTTATATCGCTGCAGCTTGATGCCCTTCTTGCCGGCCTCATAGATCGCTTCCAATAGCTGGGCCGGCGAGCGGATCTCGGTTTCCTTGTCTTTGCGGCGGAACATGCCGGCCTTGACATAGATTTCTTGCAAGTCTGACGCCATCCGGTCCAACTTGCGCGCTTCCGATGACGCCATCAAAGGCCCATCAATACTGCGCACTTCTTTCACGCCCCGCAGCTCACGCACAAATTTTAACCCGCCATCATCGGTGGGCGCGCCGCTCCAGCCGCGCTCAATTTCATCCGACAACAGATCAAGACGCCGGGCGATATATGCCGCCGCCTCATTCGCTTTATCTTCTTCGGACAGGACATTCGTATTCAAAGCGCCTGCAATGGCTGCCTGCTCGACCACAAATCGCGGGTATTTCAGAGGCAGATTATCTAGCAAGCGTTTCACAATGCGCGCTTGCTCGACGATGCGCTTGAGATCTTCGCCTGCACGCTGGTCCCCTGTATGGAGAGTTAAGACCGCTTCTTTTGTACCCTCCGCAATGAGGTATTCCTCCAAAGCCTCTTCGTCCTTGAGATATTGCTCGGACGATCCCTTGGTCACTTTATAGAGCGGCGGCTGCGCAATATAGAGATAGCCGCGTTCGATCAGCTCGGGCATCTGCCGATAGAAGAATGTCAGCAACAAGGTGCGAATATGGGCGCCGTCCACATCCGCATCGGTCATGATGATGATTTTGTGATAACGCAACTTGTCGATGGAGAAGTCGTCTCTGCCGATCCCTGTGCCCATGGCTGTAATGAGAGTGCCAATCTCCTGAGAGCTCAGCATCTTGTCAAAGCGTGCCCGCTCCACATTGAGGATTTTACCCCGCAATGGCAGGATGGCCTGGGTCGCACGGTCCCGTGCTTGTTTTGCCGAACCGCCCGCAGAATCACCCTCAACGATGAACAGTTCCGCCTTTGCCGGATCCCGCTCTTGGCAGTCGGCCAGCTTGCCCGGCAAATTGGCGACGTCAAATGCGCCCTTGCGGCGGGTTAATTCTCGCGCTTTTCGCGCGGCTTCACGCGCAGCGGCAGCCTCTACAACTTTACCTACGATAGACCGGGCCTCTGTGGGGTGCTCCTCCAGCCATTGACCAAGCGTTTCGTTCACCACACCCTCGACAATGGGACGCACCTCTGACGAGACCAATTTATCCTTTGTCTGAGAGGAGAATTTGGGATCGGGCACCTTCACCGACAACACGCAGGTCAAGCCTTCCCGGCAATCATCGCCGGTCAAGGACACTTTCTCTTTTTTGGCAATTCCGGACTCGTTGGCATAGCCGTTGACCACACGAGTTAAGGCCGCGCGCAAACCGGCCAGATGAGTCCCGCCATCACGTTGCGGAATGTTATTGGTGAAGCACAGCACATTCTCATGATAGCTGTCATTCCACCACATCGCTGCTTCGACAGTAATTCCTTCGCGCTCCGCCTGCAGCGTAATCGGCGTTTCGACGAGATTGGATTTCGTACGGTCCAAATAACGCACAAAAGCTTCCAAGCCGCCGTCGTAACACAATTCGACTTCGACCGGGTCAACACTGCGTTCATCGCGCAAACTGATGCGAACGCCGGAATTGAGAAACGCCAATTCTCGCAAGCGGTGCTGCAATGTGTCGTAATCAAATTCCGTATTGGAGAAAATATCCGTGGACGGCAAAAACGTGATCTGCGTGCCCTTCTGACCATTGGCGTCACCGACAACCGCAAGGGGGGCTTCTGAATCGCCGTTCTTAAAACGAATAAAATGCTCTTGGTCGTTGCGCCAAATTTTCAATTCGAGAAAATCCGACAGCGCATTCACCACGGAAATACCGACACCGTGCAGTCCACCGGAAACCTTGTAGGAGTTTTGGTCAAATTTTCCGCCGGCATGCAACTGGGTCATAATGACCTCAGCGGCGGAAATACCTTCTTCCTCGTGAATGTCGGTGGGAATACCGCGGCCGTTATCGGAGACCGTTACCGAACCGTCGGCATTTAAAACAACACTGATCAAATCGCAATGGCCGGCCAAGGCCTCGTCAATGGAATTGTCGACAACCTCATAGACCATATGATGCAAGCCTGAGCCGTCATCCGTATCCCCGATATACATGCCGGGGCGCTTGCGGACGGCATCAAGCCCCTTCAACACTTTAATGGAATCGGCACCGTATTCTTCGGCCGACCCGTTCGATGTGTTTTCATTTTCCGAAATATTTTCGGTCATAATCTAACCCTTATATGCGCCGGACGCGGCTGTCTTCGACAACGAAGTTTTGAGCCCGCGCGCCCAGCGACTCAAATAATGATTGATCCGTCCCGGTCATCCAGGTCTGGCAACCGAGCGTGCAAATTTCATCGAACAAAGCTTGACGGCGCGCATCATCTAAATGGGCCGCCACCTCATCCAACAACAACAATGGAGCGGCGCTCATCTCTTGTTGGCGCATCAGTTCCGCATTGGCCAAAAAGACACCGATCAGCAAAGCTTTCTGCTCGCCGGTTGAGCACAAATGTGCCGGCATATCTTTCTCAATATGACGCGCGACCAAGTCCGTGCGATGGGGTCCGGTGAGTGCCCGTCCCGCTTCCGCATCTCTTGGCCGCCCACGTGCCAATTCCATGACAAAAGCATCTTCCAAATCCGTCGCCGATTGACCCTCACAAAATCCGGCTTCGATACTGCCCTCAAGCGACAAGGCCGCTTTGGGAAATGGCGACGGCAATCGCGCGGCTATCGTCTGCTGTAATCGATCGACCAAATCCACTCGGGCGGCAGCGATCGCAATGCCGTGTTCCGCCATGGCCGCCTCCAATGCCTCAAACCAGCTGGCGTCTCGTTGCCCGTCTTTGAGCAGTTTCTGACGCTCTCTCTGGGCACGTTCATAAGCGTTCACCCGCGAAGCATGATCGGGATCATGACTTAATACCAGGCGGTCCAAGAACCGGCGCCGCTCCGACTTTCCGTCCATGAACAAGCGATCATGGGTAGGGGTCAACCACACCAATCTTACAAAGCGGCCAAGGGCCGAAATGGTTTCACAAGCCTCACCATCGATTTTGAGCTGACGGCGGCAACCACCATTGGTACTGAGCTCTGCGCCGGTGCCGATCCTATGGATTTCTCCGGCAACGGACAGATCCGCCAAGACCGTCCACAGATAGGGGGCCACAGCGATCAAATCCGTTGCACCGCTGGTTCTGGCCAGTGCTTTCAACTCCGCCCCGCGCAGGCCACGGCCCGGCGACAACATGGAGACAGCTTCCAAAAGATTGGTTTTGCCGGCACCATTGGGCCCGGTCAAAATGACCGGCCGCTCGTCAAGTGCCAACTCCAAGGTCGGATAGGAGCGAAATTGTGTGAGACAGAGCGACTTCAGCCACACATTTGGCGCATGGCTTCTGCCGTCTAAAACTCTTTCAGAGCTCACGCTGGAAGACACCGTCATACAGATAGACCTTAGCCGTTCAACCTGACATCAAACGCGCATCGGCATTAGGACGTAGAGGGCATTTTGATCATGATCCTCTGCATCGCAAATGATGGTCGGGGAGCCGGAATCCGCAAAAACAAACTTGGCGGTTCCCCCATCGATCTGACCCATCACATCTAAGAGATATTTTGAGTTGAACCCGATCTCAATCGGCTCAGATCCATAATCGACCGACAATTCTTCGTTGGCGCTGCCATTCTCGGAATTGTTTACCGCCAAGGCAATGCGCCCATCGTTGATGATCAATTTGACCGCTCTGGATTTCTCCGTCGATATCGTTGCCACACGGTCCACGGCCTTTGCCAGATCGCGCCCCTCGACGGTCAGAATCTTATCATTCCCGACCGGAATGACGCGGCCGTAATCAGGAAATGTGCCGTCAATCAGTTTAGATGTCAGAACCGTGGTCCCGAACTCAAAACGAATTTTCGACTCGGACACGCTGACCTTGACCGTATCTTCCATGCCATCCAGCAGACGATGAATTTCTGTGACCGCCTTGCGCGGCACAATAACGCCGGGCATGCCCGACGCGCCATCCGGCAAAGGAGCCTGAACCCGAGCCAAACGATGCCCGTCGGTGGCGACAGAGCGCAACATCGGCGTGCTGTCACCCTCCTCGGGGTGAAAATAAATTCCGTTCAGATAATAGCGCGTCTCTTCGGTCGAAATGGCAAACTTGGTTTGATCGATTAGGCGATTCAATTCTTCCGGTTCAACGGCGAAATGATGGCTGTAATCTTCCGCCGGCATAGTCGGAAAATCTTCCGGCGGCAAACAGGGCAAAGAAAACCTCGAACGGCCGGATGAAAGCGACAATCGCGGCTCTTCGTCCGCATAGTCCAACTGAATTTGTGCCCCTTCAGGCAGCTTGCGCACAATATCGTAGAGCGTATGGGCCGGGACCGTTATGGCGCCGTCTTGCATGACGGTCGCCTCCACGCCTTCGACAATTTCAATATCCAAATCCGTCGATGTCAGCGTGATCGTGCCGTCGCCGGCCTGGATCAGAAGATTAGACAGAATCGGAATTGTATTGCGCCGTTCAACAACGCTTTGAACATGATTCAAGGATTTCAGAAAGGCAGAACGTTCGATTGTTGTCTTCATAGATTTCAATATCGATTTTTGAGTGGGTTGTTTCAGAATTCACTTTTCGACGCGGACACCCCGGCACCCGCACCCGAAAAGACACCTCACGGCTACGCGAACCGGTCCCAAAGTGTGTGAAAATTGACGGCCCCAAGGGCGACGAATCCGCGCCCGCAATTATAGCAGGAATGGGCCCCAAAAGTGCAGCTTTTTATTGCGTGAGCAGGGCAAAAAAACACCTCAAAAGCAGCCTTTTTCAGCCCTTTTGATGGTCAGACAAAAGGGCCGTCAAAGGCGCCCTTCGAGCCTGCGGATTAGCGGCCCAGACTGCCTGAAATTTCACGCCTGAGGGTTTCCACATCGCCGTCGATCGCATGGTCACCAGAGCGCAATTCTTCGATTTTTCGCACCGCGTGAATCACTGTGGTGTGATCCCGGCCGCCGAATTTACGCCCGATTTCAGGCAATGACCGAGTCGTCAGCTGCTTACACAGATACATGGCAATTTGCCGGGGCCGGGCCACTTCTCGCGCCCGGCGTGCCGAAACCAAATCCGACATGGTCAGACTGAAATACCGCGCCACAGACCTTTGAATGTCGTCAATGGTCACCTTCCGGTCGCAGGTCCTGAGCAGGTCGGACAGAATATCCTTGGCCAAGTCAATGGTGATGGGCCGGTCCGTCAGCGACGTATGGGCGATCAGTCGGGTCAACGCTCCCTCCAGAACCCGGATATTGGAGACCAGCCGATGGGCGATAAACTCCAGAACCCCTTTGGGAATGTCCACTTGCCGCCCGCGCTTGGTTTGGAGTGACGCCAACTTGTGGCGCAAGATGCCAAACCTCAAGTCAAAATCGGTGGCTTGAATATCGGTGCTCAGGCCCTGGCCGAGACGGGAGCGGATCCGTTCGCCCACACCATCCAGATCACTGGGCGGCCGGTCGGCGGTGATCACGACCTGACGGTTTTGACCAATCAGCGCATCGAATGTGTGGAAAAACTCCTCTTGGGTGGAGGCCTTGTTGGCGATGAATTGCACATCGTCCAAAAGCAAAATGTCAACGCCGCGGAAATGATCTTTAAATGTCATCACATCCTTTTGGCGCAAGGACTGCACAAACCGATACATAAAACGTTCGGCCGACAAATAGAGAATTTTGCAGTCCGGTTGGCTGCGACGCATCTCCCAAGCAATGGCATGGAGCAGGTGTGTCTTACCAATACCCACCTGGCCATAGAGATAAAGCGGGTTATAGACCTGGGCAGGGGAGTCCGCGACTTGCTTGGCGGCGGAACACGCCAAGGCATTTGACTCACCAACAACGAAATTCTCAAAGGTGAAACGCGGGTCCAACGGGGCGCCAAGGCGCTCCAAGTCAAATTCGGTATCGGGCGCAAACAGTTGAGGCGTCGCAACATTCAAGTCGTCTTGATGGGACTCTTCATGTCGAGACGCCTCACCTTTCAGCTTGGCCTCCTCTGATGCCGGAACAGAACGCCGTTCTTGCTCCCGCACGGTAATTTCTTGTTCGGATGGGTATCGAGGCACGAGGCTCAAAACCACCCGCTTGATGCTCTTGTCTTCGTGCGACCAGAACTGCCGCAATTGATCCTCATAATGCGAGGCAATCCAATCGCGACGAAACCGGCTCGGCACTCTCAGCTCGACAAAATCCTCACCCTTTTGCACACATAAGACACCGGTAAACCAAGACCGAAAAACATCAGCGCCCAATTCAGCCCTCAGCCGCGCGCAGACCTTCTCCCAATGCCCCTGGTTTGGCTTTCCATTCTCTGTCTCTGGCCCCGTCTCGAACGTTTCGTTCTCTTGTTCTTGCCGCTTTGCCTGCCGCATCCCATTTGACCCCTTTGCTGCCAACTTCAACCGTTTCGAGTTGAACAACACAATATTTCATTCCCGTTCTCGCGCATCTCCCGAGCGCACGCGAACGTGACCGCATCCTAATTTTGGATCCAAGGCAAACCCTGTTGCCGCCAACCATTCACAGAACTGCGATGACGATCTTGATCCAAATCGCCTTCAAAACCACCGGCGATATTATAACTGTTCTGATAACCCATTTGCGTGGCTGCCATTGCCGCGGAACGCGACCGCGCCCCGGAACGGCATAAAAAGTACACCGGAACTTCGGCATCCAAAGCGCCGCTTTTCAAAACGGCGGACAGCTGGTTCGCAAAATCTCTGTTCAAATCCATACTGGGAAACGATTGCCACTCAATCAAAACAACATCTTTGCCGATGGTGCTCAGATCAGGCACACCCACAAAAGCCCATTCGGCCTGCGTGCGAACATCAACCAACACAGCGTCTTTATTGTCTTTGAGACCGTTCCAGGCGTCTGTCACAGAGACGTCACCGGCATATCCCGCAGAGGCTGAGCTATTGTTTTCGTTCGCCAAAATTCGTCAAGCTCCACAATCGGACAAAAAACACCTTACTGGTCCCAATACTCCTGGATCAGCTTCGCAACACGCACCGGTTTCGAACAACCGGACTCTAACTTAGTGAATAAACCAACCGGCCGTTGATGGCCGTAGAACTCTTTACTGGGGCGGCGGGGCCTTCCCTTCGAAAAGGTAACTGCAAACTTTGTTTTTATGTACCCGCCGATGACCCGTAAAATAACCTTAAGAATATTGGACATGCAATAGAAGGAATCGAGAACTTACAAAAAAAATTCAAAAATTTTTCTTGCACTTTCGGATTCATTTCATTCGCTCTTTATGTGACCACACCGCCTTTAAACCGAACATTTTGCTAGCAAATAGAAGAGATGCAGACTTATCAATGAATTGCATCCCATTATTGATGTAATCGCTCTGTGTACGGATAAAATTACTTAACCAAAGTCCAAAAATAAAGTGATCCGGCCGCAAAAAGGCAACGTAGCCGGCGGCCTTGCACAAAATAAAACGCGCCGACCGATGGTCTACGCGTTTTTTTTGCAGCGATCGTCTCTGCCAAAAACTATAAAATTGGAATTTTACTTAAGCTTGCAATGCCTTAACGCGTTTTGCGAGCCTTGAAACCTTTCGCGAAGCGGTATTGCGATGCAAAACACCCTTCGTCACACCGCGCATAATCTCCGGCTGAGCTTCTTTCAGCGCTCCTGCAGCTGCATCATAATTTCCGCTGGCGATCGCTTCTTCGACTTTACGCACATATGTGCGGATGCGAGAGCGGCGATTAACATTCACTGCGGTGCGCCGTTCATCTCTGCGGATCGCTTTTTTTGCCGAACTTGTATTTGCCATTTTTGCTTATATCTAACCAATTTTTGCCGGAAAGCCGGGCTTTCCTTGAACCGAGGGCGCGGTTATACAGGGGCACTCAGGATCCGTCAACAGCCGTCCTTTCCCGCGGAAAACCAGCCCTATTTGTTCTTAAATTGCGCTTTGCGTTTGTCGAGAAAGGCGGACATGCCCTCACGCTGATCCTCAAGGCCAAAGAGCGATTGGAAGATGCGCCGCTCAACCCGCACCCCCTCAGACAAGGTGGTTTCATAGGCGCGATTGACGGATTCTTTGGCCATCATGGTCACCGGGCGCGACATGGAGGCGACCTTTGCGGCGGTTTTCATAACTTCGCCCATAAGATCATCCAAGGGCACCACCCGGCTAACCAAGCCGGACCGCTCGGCCTCTTCGGCATCCATCATTCTGCCGGTCAAACACATTTCCATGGCCTTGGACTTGCCGATAAACCGTGTCAATCGCTGGGTGCCCCCGGCCCCGGGTATCACGCCTAAGGATATTTCCGGCTGGCCAAATTTGGCATTGTCGGCGGCAAGGATAAAGTCGCACATCATGGCCAGTTCACAGCCACCGCCAAGGGCGTAACCGGCGACAGCGGCAATGACAGGCTTTCGCGCGCGCGCGATGCGTTCCCAATTATGACTGATGAAATCCTCTTTATAAGCATCCATATAATCTTTGGATTGCATCTCCGTGATATCGGCGCCGGCTGCAAAAGCTTTTTCACTTCCAGTGATCACAATGCACCCAATAGCGTTGTCCTCTTCAAAGGCATCTATGGCCAAGGTGACCTCATCCATCAGCTCGCCGTTGAGAGCATTCATTGCGTCCGGTCGATTGAGCGTAACAATGCCGACGGCCCCTTCGGTATCGACCAGAATGGTGTTGTAAGCCATGTGATGTCCTTATTTCTGTTCCGGCACCCAACTGGGCGCTTGCTATACGCCCATTCCCCGGCTCAAACAAGGCAATGCTCCGTGACTGTCGACAAGGCAGTCAACTCAACGGTGATCCGAAGGTGCGCAAAACCAGACTATGCGCCGATGCCTTAGTGCAGCCCTAGATGTTGTGCCTCAACAGGCTCTATATGATTTGCGATGTCTAACGCTGGCAATTGCTGCAAAAAAACGTCGAACGATTGGATTGGACCAGCCGCTGAATCTTGCCGTCACACCCCGGTGTCTGACAGGCCTCGCCCTCGCGATCATAAACCGCAAACTGGGTTTGAAAATAACCAAGCTCTCCGTCGGCTTGCGCATAATCACGCAGCGACGAACCGCCCGCTTCAATCGCTCTTGAAAGAACTTTTTGAATCGATTTTACCAAACGAATGCTGCGTTTGCCTGGAATCGTGTGACTTGATCGCCGCGGTGAGATGCCGGCATAGAATAAAGCTTCGCAGGCATAAATATTGCCGATACCGGCGACGATTTTTTGATCCAACAGGGCACTCTTGATGGGAGTGCGCTTGCCCGAAAGTTTCTGGTCCAAGTAGGCCGGCGTCAGATCCTCGCCCAATGGTTCAATACCTATGGAGGCCATAAGCTTGTGACTGTTGAGATCTTTGAACGGGTGCAAGGTCATCAGACCAAATCGTCGATGATCACTGAACACCACGCGCAACCCATCTTCGAAATCGAAGATGACGTGATCATGGGCCCCGAGTTCCAATCCGCCTGTCGTGACCTGATGGGCAAACACGCCAGGGCGCAGCACATGCCCTTGGGGGGCGTAGACCGTGAATCGCCCAGACATGCCCAAATGCATGATCAGTCCGGTGCCGTCATCCAACTCCGCCACCAAATATTTGGCGCGCCGGTGCAAGGCGACGGTTTTACGCCCCTGCAGACGTGAGACAAAGCGATCGGGAAAGGGAAAGCGCAGATCCGGGCGACGCTGATCGACCTTTTCGATGACATTGCCGACAAAGGCGGCCTCCAATCCACGCCTGACGGTCTCAACTTCGGGTAATTCGGGCATCAGCCTGGTCGATCATCCTCATAAATAAGGGAAATTTTCCAAAGACATCGGTCAAAATGACGCGCCTTTGCCATAGCATGGGTCAGGACATCTGGGATATGGTCAACAATTATGACCCGATACGACGTGAATCAAGACCCCGATTTGACATCAAATGACGCCTCCTTCGGCTTCCGCGATGTGCCGGAGGAGTCCAAGCAGGGGCTTGTGCGCGGCGTCTTTGATTCAGTTGCCGATAAATATGATCTGATGAATGACCTGATGTCCGGGGGCGTTCACCGCCTTTGGAAAAAACAGATGGTCGATTGGCTCAATCCCCAGAACGGTCAAAGCTTTCTCGATGTTGCCGGAGGTACCGGTGACATCGCCTTTCGCATTGCTGATCGCGTCGCCGGCAAATCCGCATCGGGTTCGGCGGAAATCACGGTCTGCGACATTAATCAAAACATGTTGTCGGTCGGGCGGGAGCGCGCCGGCCGGTTAACGCCGGAGACGCAAGAGGCGCTGCGATGGATCTGTGGCAATGCCGAAACGCTGCCCATGGAAAGCCAAAGTGTCGACGCCTACACGATTGCATTTGGAATCCGAAACGTGACGCATATGGATGCTGCGCTCAGTGAGGCCTTTCGTGTGCTCAAACCCGGCGGCCGATTCCTCTGTCTGGAATTTTCGACGGTCCAAGTCGCAGGTCTCGACACACTCTATGATCGCTTTTCATTTGATCTGGTGCCTGAAATCGGCAAATGGGTGACGGGCGATCGAGACTCTTACCAATATCTGGTGGAAAGCATCCGCCGGTTTCCCAACCAAGCGGCCTTTAAAGAGATGATTGAGGCGGCGGGTTTCTCACAAGTAAAAGTTCGCAATCTGTCCGGAGGCATTGCAGCCATGCACTCCGGGTGGCGAGTCTAGAGCCCGACACGCTTTGGCCATGCTCGCTTCTCTTCGCCATATTGCACGACTTATCCGAACTGCCTGTGTGCTTGCGCATTACGATGCGCTGGTTCCCAAAGAACTCTCCGATCAAATACCGCGGAGCATTCGCCTGGCCGCAACCATCGCCAAATGGGTCCCGATCAAGCTTGACGACCAGACTGAGGCCCGCCCTGACGATTCACTGGGACAACGGTTGGCGGCGGCGCTGACTAGTTTGGGCCCAACATATATTAAGCTCGGTCAGTTTCTGGCAACCCGCCCCGATATTATCGGCGAGACCCTGGCTGATGACCTTAAACAATTACAGGATCGCCTGCCGCCCTTCAGTCCGGAGCAAGCACGCCAAACCATCGAGAGCGAGCTCGATCAGAAGCTGGAAGAGGCTTATTCCGACTTTGGCGCCCCGGTGGCGGCCGCCTCCATCGCGCAGGTCCATAAAGCGCAAGTGATCGAAAGTGCAGACGGCATCACCGGTGAAAAGAAAGTCGCGGTGAAAATTTTGCGGCCCAATATTGAAGGCATATTTGCAGACGAGCTTGAGACCTTTGCCTTTGCCGCCCGACAATTGGAGCACTGGCAACCGGAAAGCCGTCGCTTGGAACCGGTTAAAGTGATCGAAACATTGCGCGACAGCGTGGCGCTTGAACTTGATCTGCGCTTGGAAGCAGCAGCAGCCTCAGAGATGGCGGAACGAAATGCGGAACGGACGCGTTTCCGGGTGCCGAGAATCGACTGGCCGCGCACCAGCCAACGGGTCTTAACATCCGAATGGATCGACGCGGTCCCGCTTGGCAATCTTGAGGCCATCGATGATCTCAACATTGACCGGCAACGCCTTGCGGAAGTTGTTGTTCAAACGTTTCTGGAACATGCACTTGAGGACGGCTTTTTTCACGCCGACATGCATCAGGGAAATTTGTTTGTCGATGACCAGGGACGTTTGGTGGCCATCGACTTCGGGATTATGGGGCGGCTTGATAAACACACGCGTCAATATCTCGCCGAGATCTTGTTCGGCTTTTTGACTCAAGATTACGACAGATTGGCGCAAGTACATTTTGATGCGGGCTACATTTCACAAGACAAATCACATGATGCCTTTGCGCAAGCACTCAGATCTGTCGGTGAACCCATCTTCGGCCGAGAAGCCTCGGAAATTTCCATGGCCCGATTGCTGACACAACTTTTTCAGGTCACCGACGTGTTCGACATGACATTACAGCCGCAATTGGTTTTGCTGCAAAAAACCATGGTGGTGGTCGAAGGTGTTGCCCGCGATCTCGACCCCAATCTCAATATGTGGGATGCGGCAAGGCCGGTGGTCGAACGCTGGATGACCACACACTTCAGTCCGGAGGCCAGAATAAAAGACGCCGCCGAAGCCGCGCGGGCTTTGGCGCCGGTGATCGGCAAGCTGCCCGAGACCTTGCGGACAGCACAAGCGGTAACGGAAATGATGTCGAGTGATGGCCTAAAGCTTCACCCAGAAACGGCCAAGGCCATTGCGGTGGAAAAGAGTCGCCAAAACCGGCCTTTGAGAATTGCCGCTTGGATCGGCGCGGCAGCTTTGGTGGTGATTGCCGCCAGTCAGCTTTAGGCAGAGAGCTTGCCCTTGCGTCGGCGCAAGCGCTCCAGACGCTCGGCTTCCTGTACCACCCACGCGGCAAATGCGTCCTCATTGGTTTCCCACATGACCCAAGCCATGCCCAGATAGATCGGCGTCGTCACGAGGCAAAAGGCAATGCCGTTGAAAAACACGGAGTTTTCCTGGCCCATCAGCAGCATCAGCGCGGCGAAGGTCACACCGGCGACAAACCCGGGCAAAACACCGCGTCGGATCATAAAGGCAGGCTTGCCGAGCGTCCGCTCATAGCGCCATTTATATGGATCCAGTTTTCGCTTAAAAAGTGTCATCCGTTCCGCCTATACCCGCTATGGATAGCTCTACCGCTCAGGCGTCTGAGCGACTATATAAGGGCTCTTGCAAGAGGGATGTCATTTACCCCTTGTTAACCGTGTTTTTTGCGAGATTTTCGATGGCACTGGCGGGAAAACGCATTTTACTCATCATAAGTGGCGGAATCGCAGCCTATAAGGTGTTGGAGGTGATCCGGCGCCTCAGGGAACGCCAGGTCACCATTGCGGCTATTTTGACGGAATCCGGCGGCCAATTCGTTACGCCCCTCTCGGTATCAAGCCTAACGGGCGAGAAAGTGTATCAAAATCTGTTTGATCTGACCGATGAAGCCGAAATGGGACATATTCAGTTGTCCCGGGACGCGGACTTATTGGTGGTCGCGCCGGCCACGGCGGATCTTTTGGCAAAGATGACGGCCGGTCTCGCCGGCGACTTGGCCACAACTACCCTGCTCGCAACGGACAAGCCGGTCCTCGCCGCACCGGCGATGAATGTGCGCATGTGGCAGCATCCGGCAACCCAAAGAAACCTCGCGCAATTGACACAGGACGGTGTGCAATTTGTCGGACCCAATGAGGGTGACATGGCCTGCGGAGAATTCGGTCCGGGGCGCATGGCGGAACCCGACGAGATTGTCAGCGCGATTGATGCGGCCCTCGACGGCAGCGCGGCAAACACAACTGTCGAACAAAAACCGCTTTTGGGCAAAAGGGTTTTGGTGACGGCAGGACCAACCCATGAGCCCATTGACCCCGTGCGGTACATTGCGAACCGGTCCAGCGGAAAACAGGGCTATGCGATCGCAGAGGCTTTGGCCACGTTAGGCGCGCGGGTGATCCTTGTCAGCGGGCCTGTTTCTCTTAAAGCGCCGACTGGAATCGAGTTGATCACAGTCGAGACTGCGGAACAAATGCTTGCGGCTGCCCGCGACTCACTCGCCGTCGACATTGCTGTTTGTACAGCCGCCGTCGCGGATTGGCGGGCAAAGACACGCCAAGATCAAAAACTGAAAAAATCCTCGTCGCCCAAAAGCGATCTTGAGCTGATCGAAAACCCGGACATCCTCAAGACCTTAAGTAATCTCTCGCAAGACCGGCCGTCCTTGGTCATCGGTTTCGCTGCCGAAACGGAGAACCTTTTGGCCGCGGCCAAGGCCAAGCGCGTGCGCAAGGGCTGCGATTGGATGCTCGCCAATGATGTTTCACCGCAGACAGGCATTATGGGCGGGGATCACAATCAGGTGCATCTCATCACCGAAAACAGCGTCGATAATTGGCCGTCCATGAGTAAGAAAGACGTGGCGGAGAAATTAGCTTGGACGATCGCGGCGCATTTCAATCCGCAAATCGATAACAGACCAGAACACAATAAGGATAAAGGACAACAACTTGGCTGATCCTGTGACCATTGAAGTAAAGCGCTTGCCGATCACGGACGGCCTCGCTCTGCCTGCTTACGAAACCGAAGGCTCGGCCGGCATGGATCTTCTGGCGGCCTTGGACGAAGACGAAGAGATGGTGATCGAACCGGGCGCCCGGGCGCTGGTTCCCACAGGTTTGAAGATGGCAATACCCCTTGGTTATGAAGTCCAGGTCAGACCCCGCTCCGGGTTGGCTTACAAAAAGGGGCTGACGGTTCTGAACGCACCCGGTACCATTGATTCAGACTATCGCGGTGAAGTGAAGGTCATCCTTATCAATCATGGACAGGACGCCGTTACCCTCACGCGGGGAGAACGGATCGCCCAAATGGTCATTGCGCCTGTTGTCCAAGCGACATGGCGAGAGTGTGATGAGCTGTCGGAAACACAGCGCGGCGCAGGTGGGTTTGGCTCCACCGGAACGTGAGCAATATGGCGCTCTCGTCTGAACAGGTCGAACGGTATGCCCGGCATATTCTATTGAAAGATGTCGGCGGGCCGGGTCAAACCAAACTTCTCAATGCAAAAGTCTTGATCATCGGCGCCGGTGGTCTCGGCTCACCGTGCTTGATGTATCTCGCCGCAGCGGGCGTGGGAACCTTGGGCGTGATTGATGACGATCATGTGTCTTTGTCCAATCTGCAACGCCAAATTATCCACGGCACCCAAGATGTTGACAGGCCCAAAGTGGAAAGCGCGCAAGAGGCCTTATCGGCCATCAATCCCGGTGTCACTGTGAAACCCCACGCGGAACGCCTGACAGCCGGCAACGCGCTCAGTATCATTTCGCAATATGACATCGTTGCCGACGGCAGCGACAGCTATGAGACCCGCGCGCTTGTGAATGATGCGTGTTATTTCGCCAAGGTTCCATTGGTCTCAGCGGCCGTCGGGCAGTTTGACGGTCAGCTGACAACCTTCAAAGCCTATGAGCGGGCGGACAAGCGCAAACCCTGTTACCGCTGCCTCTTTCCCGCGGCCCCGGCGCCCGGAACTGTGCCGACCTGCGCCGAAGCAGGTGTTTTGGGCGCACTGACGGGCGTGCTCGGATCGCTGCAAGCGATGGAAGTCTTGAAAGAAATTTTGCAGATCGGTGAGAGTCTCAGCGGGAGGCTCATGCTTTATGACGGCTTGTCCGCCGAGATGCGCACCATTCGGTTCCCAGCCGATCCGGCCTGCGCGCTGTGCGGCGACAGGCCGTCGATTATAGATTTATCTGCACACGAATAATTTAGAGCATCGCCGGGATCACACGATCCGGCGGTTTGTGACCGTCAACAAATGTCTTGATGTTGATGATGACCTTTTCACCCATATCCACTCGGCTTTCGAGTGTCGCAGAGCCCATATGGGGCAGTAAAACAACCTTTTCATTCTGCAATAATTTGGGATTGACCGCCGGCTCGCGCTCAAAAACATCCAGGCCCGCACCGGCAATTTGATCGGATTCAATCAATCTGGCCAATGCATTCTCGTCAATCACTTCTCCGCGCGATGTATTGACGATATAGGCGTGCGGTTGGATCAATTTCAAACGGCGCGCCGACAGCAAATGAAATGTCGCCGGCGTATGGGGACAATTGACGGATATGATATCCATCCGCGCCAGCATTTGATCGAGGCTGTCCCAATAGGTTGCTTCCAGCTCTTCCTCGATCGCCGAATGCACCCGGTGACGATTGTGATAATGGATCTGAAGACCGAAAGCTCTGGCCCGACGCGCCACCGCCTGACCGATACGGCCCATCCCGATAATCCCAAGCCGTTTTCCTGAAATGCGGTGACCCAACATCCATGTGGGCGTCCATCCTTCAAACTCGCCTTGCTTGAGGCGGGCGGCCCCCTCGGTCAGTCGCCGGGGCACCGCCAAGATCAGAGCCATGGTCATATCGGCCGTATCTTCCGTCAAAACGCCCGGCGTGTTGGTCACGGTGATACCGCGCTGAAGCGCCGTATCCACATCAATATTGTCGACGCCATTGCCGAAATTCGCGATCAAACGAAGATTGTCACCCGCCTGGCTCAAAATCCGCGACGAAATTCGGTCGGTCACCGTGGGCACCAAAATATCCGCCTCGCGCACCGCGGCTACCAATTCCTCATTGGTCAGATTTCGGTCTTCGACGTTGAGCCGGGCATCAAACAGCTCACACATACGCGTTTCGATGGGGTCGGGCAGCTTGCGAGTGACGACAACCAGCGGCTTTTTGCGGTTACTCATCTGCGGATAGGTCTCCTCCCCAACGCGCAATTCTCTAGTGAAATCAGAGTCTTTGTTTAGCAGACCTTTCTCGGAGGCGCTATATGCATAAGACCGCCGCGCAGGCCTGCGTTTTTCTTGACGGACCGCAAGGCGGCACGCCATAAAACAGCTCGGTCATCAAAGCAAGAAAACACACGTGCTTAAATCCAACAACGATGTCAACACCGCCCGCCTTTGGCAGTCCGCCTGCCTCAGCTTGTCAATCGTCATCGGCGTTTGTTGGCCCCAGACGGTGCAGTCGTCAGACACATTCAGCGGCTTCGAAGTGCCACGTTTCGTCGCGCTCAAATCCAGCCTTGTGAATGCGCGGCGGGGCCCATCAAAGGATCAGCCGATTGAGTGGCAGTATAAGCTGAGAGGCCTTCCCGTTGAGGTGATCGCCGAAACGGAGGAATGGCGTCAAATTCGCGACTGGGAGGGTCAAGAAGCCTGGATTCACCAGAACCTTTTAGCCGGTAATAGAAATCTATTCGTGGTCGGTGACGGAACCGGCCGCGATTCCGCCTTACGGGAAGATCCCGAGGGTGATGCGCCCATTGTTGCGATGGCACAACCAGGTGTTCTCGGCATTGCCGTCGAATGTGCCAAGGAATGGTGCCTCATGGATGCAGAGGAGCACCGCGGCTGGATTCACAAAAGCCTAGTTTGGGGTGTTTACGCTACGGAAGAGTTTGACTGAGCTGGGTTCAAACTAAGCCGTGCGCGCCGCTTTCGGGAAATCCTCCGCCCGATAGAGCGGATCCAATTGAACCCCGATTTTGTTCAGTGCCTCTTCTGCACCTTCTTGACGATCGACCAACGTGATCACACGCTCAATATCGGCGCCGGCCTGACGGGTTTGTTCAATGGCCTTAATGATAGAGCCTCCGGTCGTCGTCACGTCCTCCAACATGACAACGTTTTTCCCTTTTAGAGATTCTCCGGGTGCCAATCCTTCGACAAGCTTTTGCGTACCGTGTTCTTTTGCTTGTTTGCGCACGAAGAAAGCCTTGACGGCACCAGAGCCACTCCGGCGAAAACTGGCGGGCGCCACAAAAGACACGATGGGGACGGCCCCCATCTCCAACCCGCCGACATAGTCGATGTTTAAACCTTCGATCTTGTCGACAATTAATTCACCCAACAGAAAGGCCCCCTCCGGATCCATCATCGTCGGCTTCATATTGAAGTAAAGCCAAGATTTGCGGCCGGAAGCCAACGTGATTTCACGTTCATTGCTGAAGGATCTTTGTCTTATGATGTCGCGCAGGCGGCCGCGTTGTTGATCTTTAACCACATCGCTACGAGATGTCATAGGAACCGCCTTCAATTCTTTATCGGGAAACGCACAGACAATTATAGGGTTGCCCGTCATCATGCAAGCGGGATGACCGGCGCTGGCAAACTCAGTCCGTGTCTTTCAAACGAACAATCACATCAACGCGCGAGACTGCCGTACCCGATGGCGCCTGAGGTAAGCCCGTAACGGCAATACTGTCAGCATCAATGTCGACCAAATCATCCGAGTCCTCAAAAAAGAAATGATGATGATCGGACGTATTGGTATCGAAATAGATCTTAGACCCGTCCACCACGACCTGGCGCAAGAGTCCGGCTTCCGTGAACTGATTCAGAGTGTTGTAAATCGTCGCCAAGGAAACTTGGATACCCTCTTGTTGAGCTTCGCCGTGAAAGCTTTCCGCGGTCACATGGCGGCTCGGGCCTTCAAATAACAAACGACCCAATGCCAATCGTTGCCGCGTCAAACGAAGGCCGGCGTCTTGAAGCTGCTTTTGCGCAAATGCATAAGGGCGTTTGTTTGTCATCATCTCCTCCCACCGCGTGTGCGGTGATGCGTTCGAGTGGCTACTTTAGATCAATTCTAATCTGTTGGCCAGTCTCTGATTCTACATGAAAGCAGCCGCAAACCGACGAATTTTCGCGTTTTGATGAGAGTATAAGGCGATCTGATGACTTCCTGTCCCCAACGGACTGTGTTAGGACAAGCGCACACAAAGCCGACGGCACACCACAATCCGGAGCCTAAACCCTGCCAGCATAAAGCTTTTCGGCCAAATCACGCAGTCAAACTAGTAATCATCGGTATGTTTGAAAAGAAATCACAATACACATACGAAGACCTCATCGCTTGCGGACAAGGGGACGTCTTCGGCCCCGGAAATGCGCGGCTGCCTATGCCGCCCATGCTGATGTTCGATCGCATCACCACAATCAATGATACGGGCGGGACTCACGGAAAAGGTGAGATGATCGCAGAGCTCGATGTGCGCCCGGATCTTTGGTTCTTTGATTGCCACTTTGAAACCGATCCGGTGATGCCGGGGTGCCTCGGCCTGGATGCTATGTGGCAGCTGGTGGGATTTTACATCGGGTGGTGCGGCGGAAAAGGACGCGGGCGCGCCCTTGGCGCTGGCGAGGTCAAATTTGGCGGCATGGTACTGCCCCATTCAAAGTTGGTCACTTATCGTATTAATATGAAGCGTGTCATCATGCGGAAACTCGTGATGGGCATCGGCGACGGCGAAATGCTCGTTGACGGCAAATCGATCTATTCAGCGAAAGACTTGCGGGTCGGTTTGTTTACGGCGGAACAGCTGGAGGAGCTTTGATCATGCGACGCGTTGTGGTTACCGGTATGGGGATCGTGTCCTCTATTGGCAACAACACCCAAGAAGTACTTGGTGCCTTGCGCGAAGGGCAGTCCGGGATCGAGTTCAATCCTCAGTATGCAGAGCTTGGTTTTAGATCCCATATCTATGGATCGATTAAATTAGACCTCGATGATGTGATCGACCGGAAAGCCAAGCGCTTTATGGGCGATGCCGCAGGCTATTGCTATGTTGCGATGACTCAGGCGATTACGGATTCGGGCCTGGAAGATAAAGACATCTCAAATGAGCGGACCGGCTTGGTGGTCGGCTCCGGCGGGCCGTCAACCAAAAATATTCTGGCTGCCTGCAACATTACGCTGGAAAAGGGCCCGAAAAAGATCGGCCCCTACATGGTACCGCGCAATATGTCTTCAAGCGCCTCGGCCAATCTTGCAACACAGTTCAAAATTCGCGGCATCAATTACACGATCAGTTCCGCTTGCGCCACAAGCGCCCATTGCATTGGCAATGCCGCTGAGCAAATCATGCTGGGCAAGCAGGATGTCATGTTTGCCGGCGGCGGCGAGGAAATCGATTGGACGTTGTCTGTCTTGTTCGACGCCATGGGGGCCTTGTCTTCCAAATACAATGACCGGCCGGAACAAGCCTCGCGCGCTTATGATGCTCACCGGGACGGTTTTGTGATTTCCGGCGGTGGCGGCATTGTGGTGCTCGAAGAGCTGGAACACGCCAAAGCACGGGGTGCGCGGATCTATGGCGAGTTGGTCGGCTATGGCGCGACCTCAGACGGTGTTGACATGGTTGCGCCGTCGGGCGAAGGCGCCGTGCGCTGCATGCATCAAGCCTTGAACGGCATTGAAGCGCCGGTTGATTATATCAATACACACGGCACCTCGACACCGGTGGGCGATATGATTGAGCTGGGGGCCGTCCGCGAGGTTTTCGGGCAAAACGCTCCTCTAATGAGCTCGACAAAGTCCCTGGCCGGGCACAGTCAGGGCGCGACCGGCGTCCATGAAGTGATCTATACCCTTCTGATGCTGAACAATCAGTTCGTGACGGCTTCGGCCAATATTGATGAACTCGATCCGGAAGCAGAGGGATTGCCCGTCGTATTGGAGCGCATGGACGGCGTGGACTTGCGGACCGTCATGACCAACAGTTTTGGGTTTGGCGGCACGAATTGCACACTGACATTCCAGAAACTGGCCGCTTAGATTAAGAGCTCCTATTTGGGCGGCGCGGATTGAGCTGCGCTCAAATAGGTTTGATAGGCGCGGGTATTGGCGATGGCCTCAAGTACTTGGTCTGACGCCTCAAAACTCTCTTGCCAACGATTGGCCGCCTCTATCGGATTACGCCGGACGCCAAAATATCCGCTATCCCCACTGACACTGTAATCGATGAATTCTTGAGTCTGCGACGGCCATTCGAGACCGCAATATTGGAATAGCTGTTTGGCGGTTGAGAAGGGGTCCTGACATAAGTCTTCATAAAGAACAATATGCAGACCAGGATCTTCCGCAATGGCCTTTTCATTCCATATCGCCCAACGCCAAGCAATTTGAATCGGGAGACTCAGCTGTTCAACGGAGTCACGCGTCAATCCATAGGGTTTGGCTTGGGGCGTGTCGACAAAGCTCGTATAGAGCGGCGAATTGAAGCGGCTTTTCGCAAAGCCCCTTATCACTGAGTAGGTGTGGCCACAGGGGTGGCGCATCAAGAGAATACGTTTGGCATCAGGCCTCGCCGCTGCGAATGCGCCGACCCGCTCTATACCAACGGATTTGATGACCAGTTCGGCCCGGTCAGGCGAAACAAAATCGGGCACCGACAAAGCGGCAAACTTGCTGTTCAGCCGCTCGAGACTTTTCCCGCCATAAACGGCAGCCATGCGCATGAGCCGCTGGAAGCTGTTCATATAAGCCTTGGCAAAGACGGGCCGGGTGCCCGATGGCTTTAGATTGTTACAATATTTGAGACGCTCAATATGGGGCTTTGCATGATCCGCCGCCTCAGGGCCGGCCAAAAAGCTATAATCACCCCAGTCAATGGAATCGGGCTCGTGACGGAACAGAGTCTCTGGGTGACTGTCAAAGATCTTTCCCAGCCAGGAAGTACCCGATCGCGGCGAACCGAATATGAAGATCACTTGGTCAATTCCCTCTCAATGAGCCCAAGTTACTATTCCTCACTTTTTCCATGGGAGGCCTCATTCACTTGCGCAAGACTGGTACACCATAGGGCTTAAACTGACGATCAAAGGTTACGAGGTCGCAAACATCCAATCGGGCTTGCGCAATAAGAAGGCGGTCGAAAATATCGTCGTGATGGGGGGGCAGCTGTTGGGCCATCTGGAAGTGTTGCCGCATGAGGGGCAGATCCAACATATCGGCAGGCCCCAGGGCCCGGTTGAGATCGTCATCGGCGTATGAAATCCGGCCGAGTTCGCGCTTCACGCCCATCTCCCAAATGCTGGCCGCGCTCACCAGAATCTCATTCGCCCGATCAGCAATTTGAGTAGCCACCATTTCAGGCAAGTCCGCCGAGCCCTGCAGCCACCAGAGCAAAACTGGGGTATCCAGCAGCAATCTCATGGCGACTAGCCCGAAGCCTTACCTTGAACGGCCACCGGCCGATCGAAGTCTTCTCTGATGCTGAGCTTGGCTTTCAGGGCGCCGGAGGGCCGAACGTCGTCAGACAGAGATACCGGCACAAGGCGCACCATGGGTTTGCCCGCCTTGGCGATGGTGACTTGCTCGCCTTGTAACGCCGCCTCGACCAATTTCGACAACTGGCTTTTCGCCTCATGCATATTCACAATCCTAGACACGATATCTCATTCCTTAGTCTAGCTAAGCTTAGCTAAGTTTGATCGAAGACCTATTTAGGGTGATTCACGCCAAAGGCCAAACAAAAAATGCGGCTCCGAGGAGCCGCATTTTCAGAATCGTTAACCAAGTATAACCTGGCCCTACCGCGGCAGAGCCAAATGATCAGACTTAGGCTTCTTCTTTTTTCTCTTCGACAATCTCTTCGCCGGTTTCTTGGTCGACCACTTTCATGGACAGGCGAACCTTGCCGCGATCGTCAAAACCGAGCAATTTGACTTTGACCTGATCACCTTCATTGACCACATCGGTCACTTGATTGACCCGGCGCGGCGCCAGCTGAGAAATGTGCACCAAGCCGTCTTTCGGCCCAAAGAAGTTCACGAAAGCACCGAAGTCGACCACTTTGACGACCTTGCCGTCATAAATCTCGCCGACTTCCGGTTCCGCCACGATGGAATGGATCCATTTTTTCGCCGCTTCGATTTCGGCCGCATTACTGGAGGCGATTTTGATGGTGCCGTCATCTTCAATATTGATCTTGGCGCCGGTCTCCTCGACGATTTCCCGAATGACCTTCCCGCCGGAACCGATCACGTCGCGAATCTTGTCGACCGGGATTTTCAGCTGCTCAATCCGCGGCGCGTATTCACCAAGCTCATCTCTTGACGTTGAGAGTGCTTTGGCCATTTCACCCAGAATATGCACGCGGCCGCCTTTGGCTTGGTCCAGTGCGATCTGCATGATTTCTTCGGTGATGCCCGTGATCTTGATGTCCATCTGCAGCGATGTGATCCCAGATTCCGACCCGGCAACCTTGAAATCCATATCACCCAGATGATCTTCATCGCCCAGAATGTCCGACAGAACGGCAAAGCGCTCATCCTCTTTGATCAAGCCCATGGCAATACCGGCCACAGGACGCGCCAGCGGTACGCCGGCATCCATCAAAGAAAGTGACGTGCCACAAACGGTTGCCATGGAAGAGGAACCATTAGATTCGGTGATCTCGGAGACAACACGAAGCGTGTAGGGAAAGTCTTCCTTAGACGGAAGAACCGGATGGACGGCGCGCCAAGCAAGCTTACCGTGACCGATTTCACGCCGCCCGGTAAACCCTGTCCGTCCCACTTCGCCGACCGAGTAAGGCGGGAAGTTGTAATGCAGCATGAAGTTTTCTTTATACATTCCCTCAAGCGCATCGACATATTGTTCGTCTTCGCCTGTGCCTAAGGTCGCTACGACCAGAGCTTGGGTTTCGCCGCGGGTGAACAAAGCCGTCCCGTGAGCGCGTGGCAGAACACCAACCTCCGCCACGATCGGGCGAACGGTTTCAAGATCACGGCCGTCAATGCGTTGTTTGGTGTCCAAGATATTGTTGCGGACGATATCGCTTTCCAGGCCCTTGAAAAGGCTGCCGAGAATTGACCCGTCGATTGCATCATCACCTTCACCGCCAAGCTCGTCCATGACTTGTTGCTTCACAGCGGCAATTTTATCCTGGCGGGCCTGCTTGATCGGCTCTTTATACGCTTCACGCAGAGACTCTTCTGCAATCGCGCGAACTTTGCCTTCATACTCAGAATGATCGGGCGGTTGAAAGTCCCACGGCTCTTTGGCGGCGGATTCGGCCAACTCAATGATGATATCGATCACCTTTTGCATTTCGCGGTGGCCATAAGTCACGGCCCCCAACATAACCTCTTCCGACAATTCCTTGGCTTCGGATTCCACCATCAAAACCGCATCGGCGGTTCCGGCCACAACCAGATCAAGCGCGCTTTCAGGCATTTCGTCGAGCTGCGGATTAAGGACGTAGTCGTCACCGATATACCCAACCCGGGCGGCACCGATCGGGCCCATAAAAGGCAAGCCGGACAGTGTGAGCGCCGCAGACGCAGCCACCATCGCGACGATATCGGGATCATTCTCCATATCGTGCGATAGAACGGTTATGATGACCTGTGTTTCGTTTTTGAAACCTTTAACAAAGAGAGGCCGAATAGGCCGGTCGATCAAACGAGAGACCAGCGTCTCTTTTTCAGATGGCCGGCCTTCACGTTTAAAATAGCCGCCTGGAATCTTTCCGGCAGCGTAGCTTTTTTCTTGGTAGTTCACGGTCAATGGAAAAAAGTCCAAGCCCGGTTTCGGTTCTTTCGCGGCGGTGACCGCGGCGATGACAGTCGTGTCACCGTAGGTTGCCAATACTGAGGCATTGGCCTGACGGGCAACGCGGCCCGTTTCGAGCGTCAACTCACGCCCACCCCATTCAATGGTCTTCTTGTGAATATCAAACATTTAGTTCTTCCTTGCACACGGCAATCGCCCCATTGCGACTGCCCTTGTCTATTGGCTGACATCAGCCCTTCATCCCCAAAACAAAAAACATTTCATCTTGGCCGCTGGGGACAGCTCGGCCACGTGCGATCAGCACATCAACGTCTGTTAGATGTGATCGGCGTTACCACTTTTGTAGAAATATGTTTCAAGACTTAGCGGCGAATTCCAAGGCTCTTGATCAAACCTTGATATGCAGCTTCATCCTTTGCTTTCAGATAATCCAGCAACCGGCGGCGCTTGGAAACAAGCATCAACAATCCGCGGCGTGAATGATTATCTTTCTTATGTGATTTGAAATGTTCGGTCAGATTGTTGATCCGCTCACTGAGGATCGCGACCTGAACTTGCGGAGACCCAGTGTCTCCGTCTCCTTGAGAATACTCTTTAATCAGTTCCGATTTACGTTCAGCTGTAATCGACATCGGCTATTTTCCACTTCATTGGTAGATTGAAAACACGCGTCGGAAAGAACCGGCCGGATTTGAATTCTCCAATTGCGACTGGGTCCTTGCCCAAGGCCGCATAAGCCGATGACATTCCGCGCATCTCGTCCACCTGGCCACGGGTCAAAACGATTGGGTGACCGTGCCTCAGGAGGTTGGCATCGGTACCGGTAACGGCCAGGGCCGGGATGTCGTCCAGCGCGGTCACAACCGGTAACAGATGGTGTTGAGACGCGCCCCTATAGCCCAACTCCTCAAGAGATGAAAGGGAAATCGCGTCTTTCTCGTGAAATCGGCCCACCTGGGTGCGGCGAAGCGAGGTCACATGGGCACAGGTGTCGAGCGCCTCGCCCATATCCCGCGCCAACGACCGAACATAGGTCCCCTTGCTGCAGGTCACATCAAATTCGGCATGGTCCGGATCGCCATCCCCTGCCAAGCTGAGCGCATCGACCCGCACTTGGCGGCCCGCAAGATCCACCGACTCCCCTTGACGGGCCAAAGCATAAGCCCTCTTGCCGTCGACCTTGATGGCCGAATAGGCAGGCGGTTTTTGACAGATTTCTCCCAAAAATTGAGGCAAAACCGCGTCGATCTCTGCGCGGCTGGGACGGCGGTCAGATTGCGCAATGATGTCGCCCTCCAGGTCGTCCGTATTGGTCGCCTGCCCCCAACCCACGGAAAACCGGTAACTTTTGACGCTGCCCATGACGAAGGACATGGTTTTTGTCGCCTCGCCAAGGGCAATAGGCAGCACGCCGCTCGCCAAAGGGTCCAATGTCCCGGCGTGACCGGCTTTTTGGGCATCAAACAAGCGCCGGACGGCGCCAACCGCTTGATTGGAGGACATCCCAACCGGCTTATCGAGCAGAACCCAGCCGTGAACCGGCCGTCCCTTACGACGCCGGGGCATCTTGACCCTCATCGTCATCAAGATCCTGCGCGACACGAGGGGATTGAAGCAAGGACCCGATCGCATCCGCGCCATCGAAAGACGTATCAAGACGGAAGGTCAGGCTCGGTACCCGCCGTAACGTCACTTGTCGCGCCAATTCACCGCGTAAAAATTTTGCGCATCGATTGAGAGCCGCAGTAACAATTTCCTGATCCTGACCGCCGAGGGACATGACATAGACTGTCGCATTCTGAAGATCCGGACTGACGGTGACTTCGGTGACGGTAATGGACCGGCCTTCCAAATCTGCATCCCGAATATGAGCCTGCGCCAGCACGTCAACCATGGCGTGACGCAACATTTCACCGACCCGCAATTGTCGCTGCGAGCGGGCTTTTCCCCCAGGCGCTGGTTTTGATCGTCGGCTGACCATGAGTCTGTTTTCCAATACGCATGCCGTGAATAGACACGGAGCCCGCACTTGATCGGTGCGGGCCCGTTCTCATCACGATAAAATCAAAGGGACCGGGCGACTTCCTCAACTTCAAAACACTCGATGATATCGCCCACCTGAATGTCTTGATAATTGGCAAATCCCATACCGCACTCCTGGCCGGCATCCACCTCTTTGACTTCGTCCTTGAAGCGCTTCAGCGTTGAGAGGTCGCCCTCATGAATCACGACATTGTCGCGGATCAGACGAACTTTGGCACCACGCCGGACTTTGCCTTCCGTCACGCGACAGCCGGCAACACGCCCCACTTTCGAGACATTGAATGTCTCCAAGATTTCCGCATTGCCCAGAAATGTTTCGCGTAAATCCGGCGACAACATACCTGACAAAGCAGCCTTCACGTCGTCAATGGCATCATAGATGATTGAATAATAGCGAAGCTCGACACCGTCACGGGCCGCATGTTCACGCGCCTGTTTGTTGGCGCGCACATTGAAGCCAATGATGAAGGCGCGCGAGGCTTGAGCCAAAATCACGTCGGACTCCGTGATGCCGCCGACACCGGAATGAATCACACGGGCCGCCACTTCGTCTGTCGACAATTTTTCCAGGGCTTGGGCCAGTGCTTCGGCAGATCCTTGCACATCTGCCTTGATCAGAACCGCCAGTTCATCCGCTTCGGATTCCTTCAACTGGGTCATCATATCTTCCAGTGAGGTCCGGCCTTGAACAGCCATGCGTTTTTCTTTGATCTTACGCTCGCGGTATTCGGCTACTTCACGGGCTCTGGCTTCAGTGGGCACGACAGCCATGTCGTCTCCGGGCTCAGGCGCGCCTGTCAGACCCAACACTTCCACAGGTTCGGCAGGTCCGGCACTTTCCACATTTCTGCCGCGATAGTCCGTCAGGGCACGGATCTTACCCCATTTGTCGCCGGCCACAACAATATCGCCGACCGACAAAGTTCCGCGACGTACAAGAACCGTTGCAACAGGACCACGCCCCTTGTCCAGCTTGGCTTCCACAACAACGCCGTCAGCAGGCCGGTTCGGGTTCGCCTTCAATTCCATCAACTCGGATTGCAGCAAGATCGCTTCCTGCAATTTTTCGAGGTTGGTTTTTTCGGTCGCCGAAACTTCTACGTCCAGAACATCACCACCGACATGTTCCGTGATCAGCTCATATTGCAACAATTCGTTGCGCACACGATCAGGATTGGCGTCTTCTTTATCCATCTTATTGATGGCGATGATGATCGGAACCTCTGCCTCCTTGGCATGACTGATGGCTTCGATGGTTTGCGGCATGACGCCGTCATCTGCGGCAACCACCAAAATCACCAAATCGGTGACTTTCGCGCCGCGGGCGCGCATCGCCGTAAAGGCCGCATGGCCTGGCGTATCCAAAAAGGTGATCTTATCGCCGGATTCCAACTGAACTTGATAGGCACCGATATGCTGGGTAATCCCGCCGGCCTCACCGGAGGCGACATCCGTTTCCCGCAAAGCATCCAAAAGAGATGTCTTGCCGTGGTCCACGTGGCCCATGACGGCCACGATGGGTGCCCGCGCCTGCTGATCGCCATCATCGTCCTCGTAATCAATCAGGCCTTCTTCCACATCCGCTTCGGACACACGGCGCACCGTATGACCAAATTCCTCCGCAATGAGCTGCGCGGTGTCAGCGTCCAAAATATCGGTCCGGGTCAGAATCTGACCATTTTCCATCAACTTGCGGATCACATCGACGACCCGCTCCGTCATCCTGTTGGACAATTCTTCAAGCGTGATGGTCTCCGGGATTACGACTTCGCGGAAGACTTTGACATTTGCGCCGACGCGGCTTTGCTGAGCTTGTTTCTCCCGCTCACGTGCCCGGCGAACCGATGCCAACGATCTTACGCGATCTTCATCATCGTAAAGTGCGCGCGCAATGGTCAGCTTGCCTTCCCGGCGGCGGCGCTCGCCTTTGCGCGAAGCGATCGGCTTATTGCGATCATCTTTAGAATCATCGCGTTTCGCCGGCGACGACGGCTTGACAGCTTTTTCTTTTTTCGGCTCGGCGGCCCGATCAGATTTCAACGCTGTGGCCGCGGCGGCCTCTGCCGCCTCGCGGGCTTCAGCCTCTTTGGCGAGACGGTCTTCTTCAGCTTTCTGGCGTTCCCGCTCGGCGCGCTCAGCTGCGCGTTTCTTGTCTTCCTCAGCGATGCGAACGGCCTCTTCGGCCTCGATCTTCTGGCGCTCGGCCTCGTAGGCTTTCGAATTTTCCAGTGCCCGCGAGCGCGCTGCCTTTTCCTCATCGGTCAAGGTGCGCAGAACAGAGCCCTGAGCCTCCGTTTCAGCAGGTTTGGGCGCGGGTGTGGCTTTGGGGGCAGACTCTGCTTTCTTAGCATCGTCCGTCTTGACCTCGGCAGGTGACCCGGATTTCGGCACCATTTTGCGGCGCTTTTTTTCCACGACGACGGTCTTGGACCGGCCATGGGAAAAGTTCTGGCGGACCGTTCCGGCATCGACCTTACGCTTCAGAGTGAGCGGTTTGCGTCCACCGCCTTTTTCTTCTGAATTCTCTGTTTCGCTCATTCTGTTCCTTTTTGGTCCCGTTCCGGGCCCTCATTAATCCGCGATAACGATTGGGCGTCGGACCAATCCTTGGGGGTCAGGTCCCGAAATCCAGCCAATCGTCCTATCTCAGACCGTATCGTCCTCGCCAAACTGGACGTTTCAACGGCAGCATGTACCACATTTTCCCGCCCTAAAGCCAAGCTCAATTCATCGCGGGAAAAACAGCCGATAACCAGAACGCCGTCTGGCTGATGAACCAACCGATTTAACACCTTTTTCCGGCCGTCCGGCTGTCCGTCAGAAGCTTCAATAACAGCTGCCAACGCCTTTGTGTCGGCCCATTCTAAAACTCTTTCAAAGCCCGTCGCCAAATGACCCGATTTCTGGGCCAGACCAAATACATTCAGGCAGTTTTGAGCCAATAATCTCTCAATATCATCACCAATCGACTCGGGAACTTCAACGGCACACTTTGCCGCCCGCGCAAAAGAACGCTTTTTTGTGGCTTCCTCAACGCAATTCCGGCGGGCCGTCAGCCATAATCCACGACCGGGTAGATTGGCCTTCAGATCGGCGACGATAACGCCATCGGGGCCAACAACAAACCGTATCATCTGCGCCTTGGTTAAGCGGTCTCCCGTTAACAAACACTGACGATATTGCTCCGGTTTCCTGGCCCTTTTCTTAGGCTTGGGGTGCGCCCTCTTGGCCATCTGCCGCCTCGGTTTGGCTTTCGTCGTCCTCCTCGTTGACGTCTTCGTCTGCTTTCAAATCTTCTTCGGTGATCCAGCCCGCCGCAAGGCGTGCAGACATAATCATGTCATTGGCCGTGTCGGCGTCGATTTTGAAGGGCTCCAGAATGCCGTCCATATGTTTGCGTTCACCGTCAACACGCTCATCCCAACCAACCAAGTCGTCGGTGGCACAACCGGCTAAATCTTCCATGGTCTTAATGTCGTTTTCGCCCAAAGCGACAAGCATGACTTTGCTCAAACCCTCGATGCCCAACAGTTCATCGGTTACGCCCAATTCTTTACGCCGCTCATCGGCTTCGTTTTCTTTTCTGTCCAGAAAATCACGCGCACGATTTTGAAGTTCTTCAGCGGTTTCCTCGTCGAAGCCCTCAATGTCCGAAAGCTCAAACAATTCGACGTAAGCCACCTCTTCAATAGAGGTAAAGCCCTCTGAGGTCAGCAATTGCGCGATGAGGTCTTCCACATCCAGCGCTTCCATGAACAATTCGGTCCGCTGCTGGAACTCAACCTGACGCCGTTCGGATTCTTCCGCCTCCGTTAGAATATCGATATCCCAACCGGTCAATTGAGAAGCTAGCCGGACATTCTGACCACGGCGCCCGATCGCCAGCGAAAGCTGGTCGTCCGGTACAACGACTTCAATACGCTGCGCATCTTCATCAAGAACGACTTTGACCACCTCTGCAGGCGCCAAGGCATTGACGATAAAGGTCGCCGCATCCGGCGACCATTGAATGATGTCAATCTTTTCGCCCTGCAACTCATTGACGACGGCTTGGACGCGACTGCCGCGCATACCGACACAAGCCCCCACCGGATCAATTGAACCGTCATTTGACAAAACAGCAATTTTTGCGCGGCTACCGGCGTCTCTCGCCACAGATTTAATTTCAATCACACCGTCATAGATCTCCGGCACTTCCTGGCCGAAAAGCTTGGCCATGAATTGCGGATGAACGCGCGAGAGAAAGATCTGTGGCCCACGTTGCTCGCGGCGCACATCGTAAATATAGGCGCGAATGCGATCGCCGTTACGCACAGCTTCTCGCGGCAACATCTCGTCGCGGCGAACAATAGCTTCGGCGCGGCCAAGATCGACAATCACATTGCCGTATTCGGTGCGCTTGACGATGCCGTGAATAATTTCGCCGATGCGGTCTTTATATTCTTCATGCTGACGATCACGCTCTGCGTCCCGAATCTTCTGAACGATGACTTGCTTGGCCGTCTGCGTCGCAATGCGCCCATATTCAAACGGGGGCAGCGTTTCAGAAATAAAGTCTCCCACAACAGCGGCAGGGTTACGCTGATGAGCTTCCTCTAGGGTGATTTCCGTGGAATCGTTTTCCACTTCCTCAACCACATGCAACAAACGCAATATCTTCGTGTCCCCGGTCTTGGCATCGATCTGGACTCGAATATCGTTTTCGGCACCGTAGCGGGATCGGGCTGCCTTTTGGATCGCCTCTTCCATGGCGCCGATCACCAATTCCTTTTCAATGGATTTTTCTCGCGCGACTGCATCAGCTATTTGCAATAGCTCCAGCCTATTCGCACTGACGGCTGCATCTGACATGCCGGTCACTCCTATTCTCTCAAGCTGATCCGGTCAGCTCCAATCTCGTTATCCCGTTCCAGCCTCGGCCAGGCTGGCCTCAATCAATCGATCTGTCAGAACCAGTTTGGCCTCATCAATTTGCTCCAAGGGCAAACTCACGCGCCGGTGTTCGGGACTGGCATCCTTAAGATCTATGATCACGGCGTCACCTTCCAAACCGGAAATGACGCCGACAAATCTCTTTCGGCCATCGAGAGGAAGATCCATTTTGATCTTCGCTAAATGGCCATTGTAACGCTCAAAATCAAGCGGCCGGACGAGCGGCCGATCAATACCCGGAGACGACACTTCCAAGGCATATTCCCCGGCTATCAAGTCTTCCACGTCCAACAAAGCCGAGAGCGCGTTGCTGAGTTCCGCACAATCTTCAACAGTCATCGACCCGTCCGGGCGTTCAGCCATGATCTGCAAGGTTTTGCGCCGGCTTCCCATCAATTTGACGCGCACCAGCTCAAATCCCATGGCCTCTATTAGAGGCCGGATTGCCTCACTCACACGGATTGCCAATTCCGACTTTGCCGACATTTCGTCAGGAAACTCACCAATTTCAGCGCCAAAAACGCGTTTAACCAATAAAAAAGTGGGCTGACGCCCACCCGAAACTACCAAACTAGAATGGTCAAAGCTTACGCTTAGTCAAAAATGGCTCAAAAAGCAAAGGCTTTGTCGGGCTCTAGCGCCAATTCCGCCGCCTATCGCCGCCGAAAATTAAGGTAAGTCGGGGTTCGCCCCGCAGCCTTGGCCTTTGTCTCATACCGGGTCGGACACCAGTCCTTTGGCGCCTCTCGCCAATCGGTCGGCCGCTGCGCCAACCAATCAAAACCGCCATGGCCCAAAACATGAGTCAGAGTCCAACGGCAATAATCCGGAATGTCCGTTGCCACACGAAAAAGCGCGCCCGGTTTCAAGACCCGCGCTAATTGGTCAAGGCTCTCTTGGGACACAAACCGTCTCTTGTGATGTCGTTTTTTGGGCCACGGGTCTGGATATAAGAGAAAGGCCCGGCCGATCGACTGCGGCGCCAACACGTCCAAGACATCGCGCGCATCGCCCATTTGGGCACGGATGCGTGTGAGGTCCCGCTTTTCAATCTCTGCCAGCAAGCTCGCCATGCCGTTGAGAAAGGGCTCACAACCGATCATGCCGATGCGCGGGTTTCGGTCGACTTGGGAAATCAGATGCTCCCCGGCGCCGAACCCTATTTCGAGCCAGACATCGTCAACATCCGCAAACAAATCCTGTGCCTTGAGATCGCGCCGGACCGCCGGCAGTTGCAACTGAGGCAGCATTTGCTCAACAAGCTCAGCTTGGTGTTCCCGCAGGCGATGCCCGCGACGCCTGCCATAAAGGCGTCGCACCATTTTCCCTTTCGCATTTTCGAACTGGGAATCTGTGCCCATAGGCAAAACGCACGTCTTAGAGGGCGCCCTGAAGTGCCTCTACAAGATCAGTGCGCTCCCAAGAAAAGCCGCCGTCTTCAGTCGGGGTCCGGCCAAAATGGCCATAGGCGGATGTCGCCGCGTAAATGGGTCGGTTCAATGACAAATGCTCACGAATGCCCCGGGGGCTCAGATCCATCGCATTTTCAATGGCTCCGGCCAATTGCGTTTCACCCACTTTGCCTGTGCCGTATGTGTCGACATAAATCGACAGCGGCTTGGACACCCCGATCGCATAAGCAAGCTGGATCGTGCACCGATCCGCCAAGTCAGCCGCTACAACATTCTTTGCCAGATAGCGGGCCGCATAGGCTGCCGACCGGTCCACCTTGGTCGGGTCTTTGCCGGAAAACGCACCGCCACCATGAGGGGCGGCACCTCCATATGTGTCCACAATAATCTTGCGACCGGTCAATCCGGAATCCCCGTCCGGACCCCCAATCACAAAATTGCCCGTGGGGTTCACATAGAACTCGTCTTCTGCGCACATCCAACCTTCAGGCAAAACCGCTTCGACATAGGGGCGAACAATTTCGCGCACATCATCTTGGCTCAAACCTTCAGCATGTTGAGTTGAGACAACAACTGAATGTGCGCCAACGGCTTTCCCGTCTTCGTAACGTAACGTCACTTGGCTTTTTGAATCCGGCCCCAACATGGAGGCGTCACCGGCATGACGCGCTTGCGCCAGGTCCTGCAAAATTCGATGGGACAGATGAATCGGTGCGGGCATGAGCACATCGGTCTCACGGCAAGCATAGCCGAACATAATGCCTTGGTCACCGGCGCCTTCATCTTTATTGCCCGCGGCATCTACGCCTTGCGCAATATCCGCCGATTGTGAATGGACATAGACCTCGACCTCGGCATCTTTCCAATGAAAGCCTGCCTGCTCATATCCGATGTCGCGAACCGCTTTTCGCGCGAGCTCTTCCATGACATCCGATGTAACCGAGTCCGGGCCGCGCACCTCACCGGCAAGAACAACTCGATTGGTTGTCACCAGCGTTTCAACCGCGACACGCGCATCCGGTTGAGCGGCGATAAAGGCATCAACAATTTCATCCGAAATCCGATCGCAAACCTTATCAGGATGACCTTCGGATACACTTTCGCTGGTAAATAGATATGTTCCCGCACGCACGCTGCTTTTTCTCCCTTTCGCCATATCGAGAAGAACTCTGGACATGGACTGACAATTTGGGCGCCTTTCTGACAGACAATACAGGCAGGGGTCAAGGGCAACACCCTTGACCCCCAACCAGGTCAAAAATCACATTTAGAGATTATTCAGCCGATAAGGCTTTTACGAGATCCAGAAGTTTCTTGCGTACCTTCGGCTCATCGATACTCGAAAACGCCCGGTTCAGCTGCAGGCCTTCGCTTGAGCTGACAAAATCCATCACAAATGGTGTGGCGTCGGCTTCAGAAAAACCGTTCGTCTTCCCGGACTTAAGCTCATCAGCCATGTCATCATAAAAGAACTGGACTGGAACGCCCAGTATTTGCGCAATTTGATAAAGGCGGCTCGCACCGATCCGGTTGGCGCCCTTCTCATATTTCTGGATTTGTTGGAACGTCAGTCCCAGCATTTCACCCAGCTTCTCTTGACTCATGCCTACAAGCATACGGCGAAGCCGCACGCGACTGCCAACATGGATATCGATTGGATTTGGAGATTTTCTGACCACTGTATTCAATGTCCCTATCGCTATTTAAGTGTTTAGCCATCGACCGGGGTCACCGCCTATGACCTGTTTTCCACTTATCAGAGTGTTTTGCCACCAACAGACTCTGACTTCCTCCCGGCATTGATATATGCCATTTTTGCAAAAACATCACCCAAATGGATAATGTTTTAACCCCTCATGTATACCTCTGGGATATATAAGGGTCAAACCAAAAACCATTGGGTGCCATAGATGTTATGTGTTTAAGGCAACTGGTATTCAGCCCGGACTATGCACGCGATGCTTGATGCTCGCGGGAGTAGTAAGCTCCCACCACTAGCCCCGCCAGTGATAGAAGTAAAACGTAGAACAGGCCGTCACCTGTCGAAGAATAAAGGGTTTTCGCCGCCGAAACCGGCAAGTCAGAATCCAGATATCCTCTCTCATTCAGATCAAGGCTCGCCCGCACCCGGCCATGAGCATCGATGATCGCCGATATGCCGTTATTGGCTGAACGCACCACCGGCAGGCCCGCTTCAATGGCCCGAAACTGGGCCATCGCAAGATGCTGACGGGGGCCCGACGTGTCGCCAAACCAGGCGTCATTCGTCACATTGACAATCCATTGTGCATCCGTGCCCCGCGGTAAAATATGTCCGGGAAAAATCACCTCATAGCAAATCAACGGAACGACATTGGGCGCGCCGGGAACCTCCAAGGTCATCAATTCGCGGCCCGACGAATATCCACCGGCGCCGAATGTCAGTTGTTTCAGACCGATCGCCTCAAGCAAATCTGAAGCCGGCAAATATTCACCGAAGGGCACGAGATGAGTCTTGTCATAGGTCGACAAAAGCTCGGTCTCGCCGGATTCAGAAACCTTGGCAACATGAAGCGCATTGAAAAACAGACGCTCCCCTGTTTGACCATCGGACTCAATACGCACGGCTCCGGTGAGAAGCGTCTTCTGAGGACCCAAAACGGCACCAATTTCGGCGAGCCTCAAAGGCTCGCGATTGAGAATGTACGGCACGGCAGATTCGGGCCAAATGACATGGGTCACATCATCAAAACCCTCTTCGGCGGTGAGCTGCAAATAAAGTTCAAGAACACTTCGCTTGTTTGAGGGCAGCCATTTCTCGGCCTGAGGCACACTTGGTTGAACCAAACGCAAGCGTATTTGATCAACAACATCCTCTGATGCAGCGCCCAAACGCCAGGCACCCCAACCCCACATGGCCATGAGCACGAGAACGGCGCTCAAAACAACAGCCCAAGAACGCGTGGATTTCAGGGCCGGAATCGCAAAGACAGAAGGCGCCGCAAAGATCAACAAGGCCAGCAAGGTCAGACCATAACCACCGGCCCATGCAGCGTTCTGCATCAGAGATTGTGAAAAACCGAAAGCATAGCCGTAAAGATTCCAAGGAAACCCAGTGAGCACATGACCACGCAACCATTCAAACAATGCCAACGACACACACAAGGCAATGATACGGACAACACCCGGTCGCCAAAAACGCACGGCCACCAATGCAGCGAGCACGGTAAAAAGCGCGAGACCACCCGGCATCAAGACCGCAACGAACGGAATCATCCATGCAAAGGCTTCAGCCTCCACCAGAAATGCAAACCCAATCCAGTAAAGACCAGCTAAGTGATAGCCAAAGCCAAAGAACCATGCGACCAGCGCCACATCCCGATATTTGCGGCTAGACGTAGGCTCGGCATTTTTTGCTCGCAAATAAGCGCCGTCTAAGGACCAGACAAAAACCGTTAGAGCCACAATAAGGAAGACCGGCAAATGAAAGGGGGCTAGCGCCAGAGCGCCGCTTGCACCGGCCAGAAAGACAAAGGCATATGACCATTTCTTAGGAAGCGCAGATACGCCTTGCGCCAGGCGCGAGAGCGAAAGACCTTGGACCGCCCCGGACGTTGTGATCGACACTCTTTCATTGCTCCCGGTCTATGGGGGCATCAAGCCCGTAAGATCAATCTTCAGTCGGCGTCGGTTCGTCCTGTCTGCCATCGGCAAAGGCAATACGCAAGCGTTTGATCCGTCTCGGGTCCGCGTCTACCACCTCGAAATCAAGGCCGCTTGGATGCGAGACTAACTCGCCGCGCTGGGGCACGCGTTCAACAAGTGACACAACCAGACCACCGACGGTATCGATGTCCTCGTCTTGTTCATCCGGCAAAAGGTCAATCTTGAAAAGGCCTTCTAATTCGTCGACCCGCAACCGCGCATCCGCGATATAGGTACTGTTGGGTCCTTTCTGCAGGAGGGGTGCACCGTTCGTGTCATGTTCGTCTTCGATCTCACCGACAATCTCTTCGACCAGATCTTCAATCGTCACCAATCCGTCCGTGCCGCCATATTCATCAATCACCAGGGCCATGTGGATCCGGGTGGCCTGCATTTTGAGAAACAGGTCAACAACCGGCATAGACGGGGGCACAAACAAAACCTCCCGGCGAAGTTTTGCGATCACCTTGGCTTTCGAATCAAACCGTCCGTCTTTTGGCGCCAAGAATCCAACAACATCTTTGATATGAATCATCCCGATCGGATCATCGAGATTGTCACGATAAACCGGCAGTCGAGAATGAGCCGCCTCGGCAAACAATTCGAGCAGCTCGCCAATCGGCGTCTCGATATCCACGCCGCGCACATCGGCAAGTGGGACCATCACATCTTCAATGCGAAGCTCACCGAAGTTCAAAACATTGAGCAGCATGGAGCGTTCTTCAGCGCGCAGATCTTCCGCTAGGCTGTCGCTTTCATGTTCCTCAATGATATCTTCAAGGCTTTCGCGCAAGGACGGGTCGCCGGAGCGGCCACCGAACCAATTGCGGATCTGTGTCAAAAGGGAGTCCAGACCGCCGTTCTCTCTCTTGTCCGATCGGTCGTTGCCGTCAGAAGTGATATTAGCCACGAGACATCTCCATCACCTCAGATAATTGCTGATCATAAGGGTCGGGCACATCCAATTGCCTTAATATGTGCGTTTCCATCTGCTCCATTCTTGTCGCCTCTTCATCCGTCTCATGATCAAAACCCAAAAGATGCAGGAGACCGTGAATGACCAAATGACGCAAATGATCGTCCAGACTTTTTGCTTGGGCCTCGGCCTCAGCACCCACGGTCTCAAAAGCGACGACAATGTCACCAAGCAAACGTGGCCCGTCGGCAAGGGGGCTTGACGGTGAAGGGAAGGCCAACACGTTGGTTGGCTTGTCTTTCTGACGGTAATCGCGATTCAGGGCACGGACAGTTTCATCATCCGCCAAGGCCAAACTCACCTCGAATTCCGAATCGGCCATTTCAAGCTGTTGCAAAGCCGTTTCAACAGCAACCCGCGCCAATTCTTCACAGGCGGGCAATTGCTCCAACCAACGCTTTTCCAGAACCTGGACAGCTATCTCAGCCATGATCCCGCTCATTGTAAGCCCGCACAATTCGCGCCACCAGAGGATGACGGACAACATCCGCCTCTGAGAATTGAACCTTTGCAACGCCCTCAATGTTTTCAAGCAAATCCAAAGCGTCTGAAAGGCCGGAAACCGCAGCATGCGGACCCGTTGTCGGCAAATCCACTTGACTCGGGTCGCCTGTGATCACCATACGGGAATTCTCACCCAACCGGGTCAAAAACATCTTGATTTGCATCGGCGTGCAATTCTGCGCCTCATCCAAAATCACATAGGCATTTGACAATGTGCGACCACGCATAAAGGCGAGCGGTGCCACTTCTATCTCGCCCTGATCCATCCGGCGCATGACCTGATCGCCGGGCATAACATCATGCAAGGCATCATAGAGCGGCCGCAGGTAGGGATCGACTTTGTCCTTCATGTCCCCGGGCAAGAAACCAAGACGCTCTCCGGCTTCAACAGCCGGCCGGGATAATACCAAACGACTGACCTCGCCCTTCATCATGAGCGAAACACCCATTGCGACAGCGAGATACGTTTTGCCGGTGCCAGCCGGACCAATGCCGAATACCAGGTCATGGGCTCTCAGCGCATCAATATAAGCGCTTTGGGTCGGAGAGCGCGGCGAGATGACCCGCCGCAGTGTGCGAATCTGATGTTTTTCAAGAGCTGTCGATGTTCGCGATCCACTACTGCCGGCGCCCAGCACCATCCGGATCGCCGCGGCCACTTCCGGTTCGTCCACGGTCAATCCACGGTCCAAACGTTGCGACAATTCCTCAATCACATCCAAAGCCATGCGAACATCGCGCTGGGCTCCCTCAATCGACAGACAATTGCCGCGCGCCATGACATAAACATCCAGCGACTGCTCAATCATCGCCAGATGACGATCGTGACCGCCACAGATCTCCGATAGATATCGTGTATCGTCAATTTCAATGGTTTCAACAGACCGGCCCCGGGATTTGGTGCCGCTCGCCCTCCCAGATTGGGGAGCGTCTTGCGCGCCTGCGGTGGATCTACTCAAACTGCGTCTGCCTTCCGTCCGATTCCGCCCTCAAGCTCTTGCATCCTGTGTCAAATGTTCCGTCCCGGTGGATTCCACCAAAACGCCCGAAAGCGAATTCGGCTGTGCATCATTCACTATAACACAAGCCATCTGTCCAATCAGCCCCGAGGGGGCATCCAAATGTACTGCCTGCAAATACGGGCTGCGTCCAACCAATTGGCCCTCATGGCGCCCAGGTTTTTCAAGCAAAACATCGAAGGTTCTTCCTACACAAGATTGGTTAAAATCTCGCTGCTGACGGCTCAAAAGGGCCTGTAAGGCCGCCAAACGGTCCGATTTTAAGTCCTCCGGGACCTGATCAGCCATCTCGGCGGCAGGTGTCCCTGGCCGGGCGCTGTATTTGAAAGAAAAAGCCTGGGCATACCCGACCTGACGAATAACCTGCATCGTGGCCTCAAAATCCTCGTCGGATTCCCCGGGAAATCCGACAATGAAGTCACAGGACAGTGCCAAGTCCGGTCGGGCGGCGCGAATGCGATCGATCAGCCGCAAATACTGTTCCGCCGTATGCTGACGGTTCATGGCCGACAGAATCTTGTCGGAGCCTGATTGAATCGGCAAATGCAGATAGGGCATGAGCTCGGGCACGTCCGCGTGCGCGGAAATGAGCTCCTCATCCATGTCGCGCGGGTGACTGGTGGTGTACCGAATGCGCTCAAGACCATCAATCTCGGCAAGATCCCGGATCAGACGGCCAAGCGACCAGGTGCTGCCGTCCCCAGCCGGCGCAATCCCATGATAGGCATTGACGTTTTGACCCAGAAGCGTGATTTCGCGCACGCCCCCGTCGACCATCGCTCTCGCCTCTTGCATAATTTGTTCAACCGGCCGCGAAAATTCAGCGCCGCGTGTGTAGGGCACGACACAAAAAGTACAGAACTTGTCGCACCCTTCTTGAACACTGAGGAATGCCGAAGGACCCGTTGTTCGCCTTGTCGTGGACAAATGATCGAACTTCTCTTCAACGGGAAATTCCGTGTTGAGAATTCGTTTCTCCTTGGCTTCGGCACGCGCTACCAAAGCGGGCAAGTCATGATATGTCTGCGGCCCGAAAACCATATCAACCGCCGGCTGACGATTGACAATTTCAGCGCCCTCAGCCTGCGCGACACATCCCGCCACGGCGACGATCATGTCTTGACCGGCTGCGGCCTTGCGGTCTTTCAATTGCTTCACCCGGCCAAGCTCGGAATAAACCTTCTCCGACGCTTTCTCGCGAATATGGCAGGTGTTGAGAATAACCATATCGGCGTCGTCAGGCGCATCTGTCGACGCATAGCCGAGCGGCGCCAAAATGTCCGTCATCCTTTCGGAATCGTAGACATTCATTTGGCAACCATAGGTCTTTATGAAGACTTTTTTCTCAGACACGGGCTTTTTCCAAACCTAATCACCCAGCAATTGCGGGCCGGTTTGGCCTATATGAGGTAAGGCTGGAGAAAACACAAGGGCTTCAGTCATCGCCTTTGATGGGCACACCGTAGAGCTCCATCCGGTGATCGACGAGCTCGAAACCAAGCTCTTTAGCCACCCGTTTCTGCAGTTCTTCGATATCCTCGGAACGAAACTCGTGAACTTCACCGCTTTGAATATCGATCAGGTGATCGTGATGCTCTTCGGGAGCCTGCTCATAACGGGCGCGCCCATCTTTGAAATCATGACGTTCCAAAATTCCCGCTTCTTCAAACAAGCGAACAGTCCGATAAACCGTCGCTATGCTGATTTTGGAATCAATAGCGGCCGCCCGGCGGTAAAGCTCTTCCACATCAGGATGATCATCGGATTTGGACAAGACGTGCGCAATGGTGCGGCGTTGGTCGGTCATCCGCATTCCTTGTTCAATGCATTTCTGTTCGAGTAAATCCACCTATTGTCACCTCTAAGAATCCAAGTGCAATCACCCCATACAATACCGGCAAATCCAAAAAACTGAAAGGCCTAGGGGGAAGCTGGCGACAGGTTCAAATCGCACTTCATTTGAACCGCCGTCCGGTCGGATCGATTCGCCGCATAATAATTGTCGCGCCGTCCAACCTCAATATATCCACAGCTTTTATAGAGGTTTATCGCGGGCCCATTCTCGGCGGCCACTTCCAGGTAGACCTCATCCACACCAAGAGATCGCAATTGATCCGCAAGGAAGTACAAGAGTCGGCTTGCCAGATGGCTTCGTCGGTGATCCGGTAAAACGCCGATCGTTAAGATATCCGCCTGATCAGCCGCACAATTCGCGATGACAAAACCGGCCGGGATGTCTTTGGCTGGGCCAATGACAAACGCCGAGGTGCCTGGCATAGACAACAGGTCACTCATCGCCTTGACGTCCCAAGGCGCATCAAAACACGCCTCGTGAAGCTCCGCCAAAAGAGGCGCCGCAGGCAAACCGGCCGTTACAATATGAAGCTGTGAATCGTTGACTGTCATCTGGCTTGCGGAAGCTTTGCGTCCGGCGCCCGCAGATAGAGAGGTGACGGCACGTGTGTCACGTCACCCTCAACCTCAGATGCAAGCCGCGCCACGTGACAAGCATCCGGCTGACCGGCCGCACTTGAGACCTTAAAGGCCGCGTGATTTTGCGCCAACAAAGACACGACCAGCTCTGCGCCGCTGCCCACCAATAGAAGAGGACCGGAAGCTGTCATCAATTGATCCACCGCAGCCGATGGAGACAAGACAGCCGGCTGAGAAAGAGCGTCCAATGCCGGCGTGAATGTTTGCAAATAGACTTCTCCACGCCGCGCGTCGATTACGGAAGCGATGACCTCCGTCTGATCCGCATCTTCAACACCTGCTGCCAAAGCCTTTAAAGTGGTGATCCCTACCAGATCTAAATCCGTCCCGAGCCGCATGGCGCGCGCCGCCGCCAAGCCCACCCGCTGACCAGTGAATGTTCCCGGTCCAACAGTCACACCGATCCGATCACAATCTGAGACTTCGAGGCGTGCCTCCAGACAGACCTCCGTAATCATGGGCATGAGTTTTTCCGCATGACCACGGGTGAGGAGTTGATGCCGGGAGCCAGTGATCTTCCCGTCAACCCAGATGGCTGCAGACAAAGCACCCATCGCCGTATCAAATGCAAGAACCTTCATGAGGCTTCCGGAAAGTACCCTGAGTCAATCAGACCTACCACGGCAGTTCCTTACCCTCATACGTCCAGAACCGCCCCGCATCCTCCAGAGTGGCTTCGGTCACCACTTTGAATACACCGCGGGCGCCTTCCATCGGTTCAATGTCCGCGCGCGATCCACCCATGTCGGTTTTGGCAAAGCCGGGATGAATGGGAAAAGCGGTAATGCCCCGCTCGGCAAGCTCAATGGACAAACCCTTCATCACCGCGTTAGCCGCCGCCTTTGACGCGCGATAGGCGTAAAGGCCGCCAAAAATGCTCCCGCCAATCGAGCCCACGACGCTTGTGACCGTGACAATCTTTTTCTGATCGCTCTTGGCCACGTGATCGATAAACGCTTCGGCCATTTTCATAGGCGCCATGGTATTGGTGCGATAAAGCTCCTCCCATTCAGTCCAATCGGAATTACCGAACGCTTGATCCTCCAATGTGCCTTGGTCCAGATTTCGTTTTCCCAAGACGCCGGCATTGTTCAGCAAGATATCGATGGGTGTATCATTCAGGTCGGCAGCCAGTGCATCAATGGCGGAAAAGTCGGTGACGTCCAAAGCGTGAATCTTTACTTGGTTCGGAAAGCGCTCTTCCAATGCCTTGAGCTCAGCCGCCTTATCTGGCGTGCGGCAACAAGCCAAAATGGTCCAGCCCTGCTCAGCAAAAAGTTCCGTCATCAACAAGCCGAAACCGCGACTTGTGCCGGTGATCAATACCGTCGGCATGTCCTCAATCCTTTCCCAAAACCACCAAGGGTCGGCGGCAGGTATTACCAGTTTAGTAGATCGTTGTTATAGCGCCGGAAGTCCGGAACTCGGCCCGGCCGAATCTGATCAATGCGCGCGCGCAGACCCGCGATGCTATCCTTGACATCGACATCCCCCATGGGACCGCCCATTTCCGTCGGCACCCAACCGGGACAAAACACACCAACGCCGATGCCGCGGCTTTCAACATCCAAAGCTAATGTGGCAAAGGCCTTGCTGACGCCTGCTTTGCTGGTGCCATAGGCATAGTAACCCGCCTGGGTGTCTGCGATAGACCCAATAAGACTGGTGATCACAACGATCTTTTTCAGCTCACTTGCCGCGACATGGTCGATAAAGGCTTCGGCCATTTTGAGCGGTGCCATGGTGTTGGTGCGAAAGACGTCATACCAGATATCATAATCCATGGTGCCGAAGCTTTGGCGATTATCGTCGTTCGTGACTTTGGGTCCGAAAACACCGGCATTGTTCAGCAAAACGTCAATCTTCTCGTCACGCAATTGATCTGCAAGCTGATCAATTTGCCGAAAATCCGTCACCTCAAGTTGATGGATGAACAAATGACCGGCATGTTGAGCCGTCAGCTCGTTCAGCGCGTCGGCAGAATCCGGTTGACGGCAACAGGCATGGACCCGCCAACCGATGTCCAAATATTGTTTGGTAAATTCAAGGCCAAGCCCGCGATTGGCACCGGTGATCAGAATTGTCGGCATTGGATCCGCCCCAAATTCGTCAGCTTAAAATTCAACAGGTTCAACCCGCTGGACCTCTGGGACGTAATGCTTCAAGAGATTCTCGATACCCGATTGCAGAGTCATCGTCGAGCTCGGACAGCCGGCGCAAGAACCGCGCATTTCCAAGAACACAACGCCTGATTCATATTTGTGGAAAGTAATGTCGCCGCCGTCTTGCGCAACAGCGGGCCGCACGCGCGTATCCAAAAGATCGACAATCTGGGAGACGATTTCCGCCTCATCACCTTCATAGTCATCAAGTGACGGGGCATTGTCGGCGACAGCCTGATCTGTATCCAAAAGAATGGGATCTTCAGAGATATAATGTTCCATGATGGCGCCGAGAATGGTCGGCTTGACATGGCTCCACTCTCCACCGGATTTTGTCACGGAAATGAAGTCGGACCCCAAAAACACGCGCTCAACCATGTCCAAGGCAAACAATCTTTTCGCCAACGGCGAAATATCGGCGGCCGCCGCATCGGAAAAATCCATGGGGCCGGTCTGGCCGAGCACGTCCTGTCCCGGCAAGAACTTCATGGTCTCAGGATTTGGCGTCGATTCCGTTTGAATAAACATAAACTCTGCCTTTGCAGGTTAGAATGGGTCTAATGTCTATAAATGGCGGTTTTGGCGCACAAGTTCAAGACCGATCATGTATCGCGCAAGGCCCCTGTTCCGGCCCCGTTTTTGTCGCAATTCAGGGGCATCTTGCGGAACAAAAGGCAATACCCCTAGGTATCGTAATGACGTTTTGGCAAAACGGTTTCGTATTCTGGATCGCACTGGCGATAAGCAGCCTTATGATCTGGGTGGTGATTGCGACGCTCGTCCAGGTAAGAAGAGGCCCGGTCTATCGGCGCAGCAGAGTCTACAGCGTTTGGCCGCGTCAGAAGGAGTTTCGCATCCGCGGCGTCGTCACTCTGGACGACGTTGCCCGTCTGATCGGATTTCTCCAAGACACGTATGAGGCCGAAATCATAGCCCATGATCCGGAACCTGACGAGACCATGTGGCGTCTGAGCTGCGCGCAAGGGCAGGTCGAATTGCTTTTCGACGACCATGAGCAAACGCGCATTCGCTCGGTCAAGAATGGCGGAGTCTTATTTGACCGATTGGTCCGTGACATCCATCGCAAACGCAGCATCTTGTTTTGAAGATTATGTGATCGCGTCGATTTGCTCGCGCGTTAATCCGCCCGGTACGATCGTCAGCGGCACGGGGGCGATACCCATATCTTCGCGAAATCCGGTCGAGGCAATGGCACTGATGATAGGACCAGGACCGGCCTTGCCCATACCGGCACCGAGCACCACAATGCTCACGTCGCCATCTTCGATGATTAGCTCTTGAATCTCTTCGCGCGGCTGTCCTTCGCGAATAACCAATTCGGCCATCCGCCCGGAGATTTCACGCACATCCTCTGCCACGCGAAGCAATGTGGCCTGGGCGAGGTCGCGGGCTTCCTCGCGCATAACATCCCCGACCCCGGACCAATGCTGAAACTCAGCAGGCGGAATAACGTAGAGCATGGTGACCACACCGCCGGTTTTGCGGGCGCGGCGGCTGGCGTAATAAATCGCTACCTCGCATTCAGGGTTGTCGTCTACCAGAACAAGGAACTTGCGAATGGATTTAGGCGAATCTGCGTCCATGTCTTAATGCTGCCATTGGAACTGTGAGACGGCAAGGCTTGAATTCGGCCGCATTCAGACCGTTATTTTAGCAAAATGTCGGTAATCTCGCGCATTTGAGTTCTTGCCCGCAAAAGATAAAAGCCTTGTGCGGCCAGATGACTGGGCAACAATTGGCCGTCGGGAGACGCATTGACGACGACCCACGGATCGAGAGCCAAGCCCTGTTCAAGGCTGCTCAACATTTCATCAAAAACCGATCCGAGTTTTTTCTCCTCGATCACAGCGGCGAAATCCGTCTCCAGAGCTCTTAAAATCATAAGGTAGCCGTACATCTGACCTTTAACACTGTAGAAGACATCATCTGCGTTGGTATCGATGAAAATCGCGCGCTCTTCGATGGCATTCTCCAGATCCGCCGAAGCCGATCCGACATCAAGGGCAATCCGGTCGAGCGTGGCCAATAGATTGTCGGCGCGCCGCTCAAATGTCGCCTCACCGCGCGCAAGCCTATCGTTGTATGACCGCAAAGCGCCGAGGGCGACCCGGTAATGGCCTTCAGTGGGTTGGGCAGGCAGCCAGCTTTCATTCAAATCCCAAACCCAGCGATCACCGCGATATTGCAATTCGCCATTCGCCTTTTCCAGATCAGTGTCTATGGGGCTGGAGCCGCGCGTGCGGCCCAGCTGATCGGCCAGCTGAACAGAAAAACGTGCGCAAGCGCTTATGATCCCCATTTGGAATTTGGGCATATTGTCGAGCAGCGCGCCGGGATAAAAGAACGGATCATTGGCAACCCAATGGGTTTGATTGACCTCCCGGTCAATGAGTGCCGCCACCACATCGACAACTCGGCTTTGGGTCTCAAGCAGATCGGGCCGGCCGAGAGGATCATTTATGTCGTCGTTGATCTGGTGAAACCAAAGCATCCCAAGGGGATAATACAATAAACAAAAGAGGATCAGAACGCCGACGGTCTTCTTACCCCAATTGAGCAATTGCGCGCCTTCAACATTTCTCATGCCACCGAAAAATGACCTGAAACGCGCCCGGATACCGGACGATATCTGACGTATAGCCTGAGCAAATTGCATGAGAGACAATGTCTTTCAAAGAAAAGAACAACGCATGGGCAATCTAGCGCAATTCGCCTTAGACGATAAAGCCCACAATCTCTTTTATCTCACGCATGATAGGTTCCGCGATCGCGTTGGCCCGTTCGGCACCGTCACGCAAGACACTGTCAATATAATCGGGCGTGTCATCAAACTCTTTGATTTTGTTTGCCATCGGCGCCAGAACCTCCACGGCCAAGTCGACCAGAGCGGGCTTAAAGGCAGAGAATTGAGAACCCGCATATTCCGAGATGACATCCTCCGGGGTTTGGCCGGACAAGGCCGCAAAAATCGAAACTAAGTTTTGAGCTTCCGGACGGTCTTCTAAACCGTCTAGCGTCTCCGGCAGCGGATCCGGATCGGTGCGTGCTTTGCGAATCTTTTTGGCGATCAAATCCGCATCATCGTCCAGGCCGATACGCGAAAAATCGGACGGGTCAGACTTGCTCATCTTCTTCGACCCATCACGAAGGCTCATGACACGGGTCGCCGGACCAGTGATCAAAGGGTCCGGTAAAGGGAAGAAGCCCTCTACCTGGAAGTCATTATTGAACTTTTGCGCGATATCTCGCGAGAGCTCCAAATGTTGCTTCTGGTCTTCACCGACCGGGACATGAGTGGCCTTATAGGCCAGAATGTCCGCCGCCATAAGGTTGGGATAGGCAAACAACCCGACAGATGCATTTTCCCGGTTCTTACCGGCTTTGTCTTTGAACTGCGTCATGCGGTTCAACCAGCCGAGGCGCGAAACACAATTGAAAATCCAGGCCAACTCCGCATGGGCCGAGACGGCGCTCTGATTAAAGATGATGTGGGCTTTGGGGTCGATCCCGGCGGCCAAATAGGCGGCCGTTACTTTTCGGATGCTCTGGGTTAACTCTTTCGGATCCTGGAAAACCGTAATCGCATGCAGATCAACTACGCAGTAGAGACAGTCATAGTGATCTTGGAGGGCGACAAAATTCTTCATCGCACCCAGATAATTTCCCAGATGCAGATTCCCGGTCGGCTGCATCCCTGAAAAGACACGCAGGGGGCCTTGGTATGAAGTGTCGGTCGGCTGATTCATTGGTCATCCCGGAAAACGAGTTCGGCGCCGCTTTATGACTTGGTTGATCACAGAGTGCAAGTCAGCCGCGCAAGATGGAGGATTTCAGTTCCGACAATCGCACACCACCGCAAAGCTGGACCAACACACCGTAGAGCAACATGCCGCCCAGGACCAATAGGGCAAGGCCGGAGATTTCGTCGAGCAGATCTGTCGGTGGTATCCAGCCGGCCAATTGCGGGGCGCCAAAATATAGCCCGACGCCCATCCCAATGCTCGCCAATAGAATACGCGGCAGGCGGTTGAGCAGACGCGGATCGGCTTGAAAATGACCCAATTGCCAAAGCCGGCCGGCCAGCAGAGCCAAGTTGATCCAACCGGCAACGGACGTTCCGATCGCGATACCCACCAAGCCGATCCGGAAGAATAAGATATAGCTGAGGACAATATTAACGAGGGCATTGATGCCGGCAAAAACCATGGGCGTGCGGGTATCTTCACGCGCAAAAAAGCCGGGTTGAAAAACTTTCATCAACACAAAGGCAGGCAATCCGAGGGCGAAGATGGCAACGGCCGCCGCCGTTTGCCGGCCATCTTCAGCCGTGAATTCGCCATGTTGAAAGAGAACCGAAATGATTTCCAGCGGAATGACATAGAGCGCAACGGCTGCGGGCAAAGTGAGCAGACAAGACAGCTCGACGGCCCGGTTTTGAACGTGAAGGGCGCCCGGTTCGTCCGCCGCACGCAAGCGCCGCGAGATATCCGGCAACAAAACCACACCCATAGCAGCCCCGATCAATCCCAAGGGTAGTTGATACAGCCGGTCGGCATAAAACAAGATGGAGACAGCCGATTCGGCTTCCGAGGCGATCCGTGTACCAACCAAAAGATTGAGCTGCGTAATTCCCGCCGCAACGATTCCCGGAATGCCCAAGGTCACCAATTGCTTCATTTGAGGTGTCCATCGGGGACGGCGCCATTTCGGCATCAAACCCGCACGGGCACATGCCCAAACCAGCACAACAAATTGTAGCACGCCGGCGGCAAAGACCCCCCAAACAAGGGCATGACCCGGGGTTTCGGCGAATTGAACAAAGAACAGCAGAACGGAAATCAAAACAATGTTGAGCAAGACCGGGGCGGCAGCAGCCAACGCAAAGCGCCCGTGAGAGTTCAAAATTCCGGAAAGCAAGGCCACCAGCGAAATAAAGAAGAGATATGGAAATGTGATGCGCGTGAAGGCAACGGTGAGGTCGAATTTCTCACCCTCATAGCCACCGGCAATAGAAGAGGCGAGCCACGGCATGGCAAGCAAGGCGATGAAAGTGAAGATCAAAAGAACTGTCGCAAGGCCGGAGAAAGCATCGCTGGCAAATTCACGAGCCGCTTGGTCACCCTCGCCTTCGCTGGATTTTGCATAGAGAGGGACAAAGGCTGCGTTGAAGGCGCCTTCGGCAAAAAACCGGCGAAACAGATTGGGCAGTCGAAAGGCGGCCACAAAGGCATCTGCGATGGGTCCGGCGCCAAGGACATTGGCCAACAGAACATCCCGCATCAAGCCGAGCACACGGCTAGCCATGGTCATGGCACTCACGACCGCGGTGTTCTTAAGCAGATTCATAGGCCTCGAATACCCGCTCTCAGAAACTCGCCTTATTCCGCCGCAACAGCAGACTGATTGGTTCCGTCAACCGACATAGCGTTCTTCAATCGCTCTTGCAAAGCTTCGATGGCCGATTGACTGGTGATTTTTAACCCGGCCCGATCCTTAACATAGAATACGTCAACAGCACGTTCACCGTAGGTCGAAATATGGGCAGAGACGATGGAGAGCCGAAGGTCCACAAGGGTTTGGGATAAATCAAACAAAAGGCCCGGACGATCCCGGCCGCTAATTTCAATGAGTGTGTGGAGATCCGATGCTTGATTGTCGACCAGAATTTCCGGGTCAAGGGTAAACGCCTTCTCCCGCCGCCGCAATTTTGGACGCGCCAACCGCTTGGCAGGATCAAGCTTGCCCGCAACCGTATCTTGAATGGTTGTTTCCAGTTTTCTTAGTCGTGTCTTGTCCGAATAGGGGCCGCCGGTGGCATCTTGAACATAAAAGATATCGAGCGCCATGCCGTCGGACATGGTGAAGGCCTTAGCGTCCTTGATCGACGCACCGCTAACGGCAATGGCACCGGACAGCCGCGCAAACAATCCGGTTTGGTCAGGCGCATAGACGACCAGTTCGGTAATCGACATGAAGTCGTCTGTGGAAAAGCTAATGACGCATTCGGATTTGCCCGTGCGAGCCTCGCGCATAATGGCAGCAAATCTCTCATGGTCTTTGTCTTCATAAGTCAGCCAATAGGCGTCATTCTGACAGCTCAGCGCGTGCTCCAGCTCATCTCCCGGCCAATCCTTCAAGCGCGCACGCAGCGCCTCTCGCGCCGCTGCGATCCGCGCGTCTCGGCGTGTTGCACTGCCGGGCGACCCGCCGCCTTGCAGCACGCTTTCGGCTTCGTAGTAGAGATCGCGTAACAATTGGCCTTTCCAACCATTCCATACACCCGGTCCAACCGCGCGAATATCGGCAACCGTCAGCACAAGGAGCAAACGCAATCGCTCTGGGCCTTGAACCAGCCGTGTAAAGTCTTCAATGGTTTTGGGGTCCGAGATATCCCGGCTTTGGGCAAACTCACTCATCGCCAGATGATGCTCGACAAGCCAGGCAACAGTATCCGTCTCGGCACCGTCCAAGCCTAGTCGCGGGCAAAGCTCGCGGGCCAAACGCGCGCCGGCGATGCTGTGATCTTCAGGGCGCCCTTTTTCAATATCGTGCAAAAAAAGCGCGACATAAAGCACCCGCCGGCTCAAGACCTTGTGGACGATTTCATTGGCAAGCGGATGATCGTACCCCAATTCACCCCGCTCGATCTGCGACAAGAGACCGATGGCATAGAGCGTGTGTTCGTCCACGGTGTAGTGATGATACATATTAAATTGCATCATCGCCTCGACCCGGCCAAAGGCCGGAATGAAACGGCCCAACACGCCGGCTTCGCTCATGCGCCGAAGAATTCTCTCAGGATCGCGCCGGGAGGTAAGGATATCCAAAAACAAGCGATTGGCCTCAGGGTCGTTCCGCAGCGTGTCATCGATCAGATGTAATGATCTGGACAGGAGCTTGAGTGCCTCGGGATGGGTGAGGACTTCTTTCTCATCGGCCCGATGGAAATAGCGAAGGATATTCAAATGGTCTTTGATAAAGACCTTTGAGTTGGTCACTTTGAGGCGGCCATTTTCCACTTGAAAGTCATCGTCGGAAAATTTGCCCCAACGGGGAAGGCGAAAAAAATTGCCGAGCCCCGGCGCCGTTTTCGATTGCTTCAGCTCTAGCCCCGCGGAAAAAATGCGCGTGAGATCGCCCACGTTTTTCGCCACGCGAAAATAGGCCTTCATAAAAAGTTCGACGGCTGATTGGCCTTCGCCGTCGACAAAACCCATACGTTTGGCCATTTCAGGTTGCACATCAAAGCTCAACTTTTCTTCCGCGCGGCCCGACAAAAAATGAAGATGGCAACGGACAGCCCAAAGAAAGGAATAGGCGTCCAGGATTTTCTTATATTCAGCTTCCGTAAAGAGACCCTTCTCGATCAGTACGCGAGGGTTCTCGACGCCATAGACATATTTTGCCATCCAATAAAGCGATTGGAGATCGCGAAACCCGCCTTTGCTCTCCTTTATGTTCGGCTCGACCAAATAACGTGACTGGCCTGCCCGCTTATGGCGTAGCTCGCGCTCTTCAAATTTGGCGTTGATGAATTCGCGTTCGGTACCGGGGACCACCTTGGACCAGAATTCATCGTGAAGTTCTTGGAACAGGTTTTCATCGCCGGTGAGATGCCGCATCTCCAAAAGAGATGTACGAATAGTCATATCCGCTTTGGCTAAAGAGATACATTGGGGCACGGTACGGGTGGCATGCCCAACTTTCAGCCCCATATCCCAAAGGATATAGAGCATGTATTCGACCACGCTCTCACCCCAGGCCGTTTGCTTGTAGGGCAAAACAAACAACAGATCGAGATCCGACCCCGGCGCAAGATCGCCTCGGCCATATCCGCCGACCGCAACAACACCCAAGCGTTCCGAGTCCGTCGGATTGCTTGACCGGTAAACGTGGATTGTCGTGTAGTCAAAAAGGGATTGCACAATCACATCTTGAATGGCGGAAATGAGCTGAGCGACTTCACGCCCACCCAAGCCTGATTCCAATCGCTCTCGTGCAATATCGCGGCCCTTCTCTTGCGCCGCGCGCAAACAGTCAAGCACCGCCAAGCGTTGTTCGGATTCGTTCAGCTCTTTGTCGATCGCAATCGCTGTTAACGATTCGCGCAATTGCGCGCCGTCAATGATGCCCTCTAAATCCGGCGCCTCTTCGGGCATGGCGGCGATTGTGGGCACTTCATTCATTGCCAAAACACCTCATGGCAACAAGTGATCCCGGTGGCTGCCGCGTGTCAAGCAGAGTTTGGCGCCTCTGGTGAAGAGGCCTGCGGCACCAAGAGATAGCGTTGATAAACATAGCTAATACCCACCAAAGACAGGCCCAAGCCGAAGAAAGAAAGTACCCGCAGCAGGCCGTCCAGCTGAGCCATGTCAAACAGAAACACTTTGGCGACGGATAAGAGAATAACGACAAAAGAGGCCTGACGGAGCTCTTTCACTTTGTAGCGCAGCCCGAATCCAAGGAGGGTAACGGCAAAGAGAATCCAAACCACAGAAAGCGTGTAGAGCTCGGCGTCGGAGGCACTGCCCACATGCAAATAAGCGCCTGTGAAAAACTGTTTGACCTGAAGACTGACCATCACAAACGACAAGATCAAAGCTGCTGCCCAACATTGACGCGCCCGTTTCACCGCGCCGCGCCCGGCCGCGATCCAACCATAAATGGCGGCCGCGAGCGCCGGGGCGCCAAAGCCGAGCAGGACTCCATTTAGGATCGGCCAAGACCCGACCCATTCTCGATTGATGAGCGGATTGAGCAAAATAAGTTGCAGAACGATGACTTGAATAGCCGTTAACGCAAAAAGCAACTTGCGTGCTGCCACCAGGACTTTGCGGTCATGCCGGACCTCCCGCCAATACGCCGCCAGACACAAGACCGCCCAGGCTGCCGACTGTAAACTCACCTCAAAGAAAGTGAAATAGTTTGCTGTGAGATCACCGGCATTGACCCAATGATGAATTTGAAGCGTGACCAGCGAAACAGCGAATGCACAGGCACCGCCTTCAAGAACTTGCACGAACAAATCGTCTTTGTCCCGGCGGAATTGGCGGGCCGCCCAATAAAACGCCAAGGCGGGCACGCCGTAGCCATAGAGAATCCAATTCACGATGGGCGTCGGCGACAGGGGATAACCGAAAATGTTCCAGTTCAAGATCAATCGGACCAGGACCAAAGCAGCAAGGACCAGACCCACAGGCCGCATCTCGGGAATCGGCAAGCGGTTGTAGACCCAAGCCATCACCGGCAATTGCAGGGACAAGGCCACCGTCAGCCATGCATCCTCCAGCATGAAGGCCAGCGCAAGTGAGGTGGCGCTTAAAACGCCGATGGCATAGGCGGCCAGAGCAGGCGCCAGACCGCGCTTATGCATGCGTTCTGCAGCCCCGAGAAGAAAGATACTCAGCAGCGCGGCGGTCATCGGCCAACCCCATAAGTCCCGGCCCTCGAAATGCTTCAGATAGCCGACCGACAAAAGAAGAAGCGGCATCACAGCCGAAACGGCAGCCCATCGGCCGGGGCGCGCGGACCCCGCAACAGCAAAATAGCCGAAGATTCCGAAGCCGGCGGCAAAAAGCGCCAAGGCGATGTAGAAGCCAAAAGCCGACAAAGCGAGATTGAGGCTTTGATCGTCAGTCAAGCGCGCCAAATCTGTTGTCACAAAATCAACGGGCCAAATGAGCAACGCGCCCATCACCAGCGTGCCGCCCAGCAACGCGACGCCGGACAGGCCTTCGAAGCGGCGCCCCAAACCGGCTTGCAACGCCGCCAAGAGCGCCAGAAAGATCAATGCCGGTATGCCGAAGTCGATGCCGTCAAATAAAATCAAAGCCAGAATGTCGGCACCCAGCACCGCCAAGACAACACTCAAGAACACCTTGCCCTCGGGACCTTGAAGCAATTGGCGGCCCCGCCGCGAGGCCATAAATTCTTGGGCCGCGGGACGCGCCAAAACAACCGGCAGGGCAATCAAACCCGCCACATAGACGAAACCAGGTAGCGCGTCGTCCGGTGCGACACCAAAAGCAAAAAACACAAATCCCCACGAAAAACTGCCCAAGACAGCAGCGATAGCGAGCCACCACCAATTGCGATAGCGAAGCACGGCCAAGGACGCACCCAGCACAAACAACAAATAGGTCAGCAATCCCCAAGCCGATGGCTCAGCAGTCGTCACCAAGAGCGGCGTCAGAAGCGCGCCGATAAGACCGATGGCGGCAACGAGGGGGCCTTGCAGCAAGGACAGCGCAAGCGCTGCAAAAGCCGCCACGGCCAAACCGACAAAGGCAAGACCGGAGCCAATGAAACCATATAGTCCGTAGGCGGCATAAATAGCACCGAATACGGTAAAGAGGCCGGCAGACGATAAGGCGGGCGGCACATAATCGGCGCGCTCTTCAATCACTTTGCGATGCAGTGGGCTCCGCCGGAGCCATTCGCCCGCGGCAATCAGGGCCATACCGACAATCACGGCAATGGTCAGACGCACCGCCGGACCGAGCAGGCCTTGGTCGATAGAATATTTGACCAAGAACGCGCCGCCCAGTGCCATAGCGACGGCGCCCAGCCAAACAAGCCAACGGGACGCCAGCGCTTCTTCAAAACCGCCATCGGACGATTTTTTGGCTTTCTTCTGGGCGACTTTTGGCGCCGCTGGAGAAGGCTGAGATACCGGCTCAATTTTGGGTTCAGGCGCAGGCGGCGCCGTCACCGGTTCTGCTATCGGTTCCTCAGACGGCTTGGAAACCACGCCATCGCTGATCGAAGGCGATGCTCCCGGCGTTCGCAGACGTTCCACGGACCGCCGCAACGCGGCTAATTCTTCCCTCGTAGCCCGGCGATGTGAATCAAGATCGCGGCTGAGCCGCTGAGAAGCAAAAAATCCCAAATAGCCAAAGACAATACCGACCAAAGCGGCCAGAACCATCAACAATCCAAATCCAATCATCGTTGTGCCCTTCTATCGATTGTGAGACACGCGAGCGGACGATAGTTCGCTGAAATATAATGGCCAATTTGCGGCAGCGGTAGGGCGGAAAAGTAAAGATCACTTACAAATTCCGACCACGGAGGAAATCACTTATCTTGTGACAGAGCTTTCAATCGGTAAAGAAGCTCCATGGCCTCGCGGGGGCTCAAATCATCTGGATGGATCTCTTCTAAGGCCTCTTCAACCAGGCTCACATGCTGTGCAGGGGGATCTTTGATCTCTGCGGCAAAGAGCGGCAGGTCATCCATCATCGGGTCGCTTGAGTCCTTGCGGGCGGTCTCTTCCAGATGCTCCAAAACCTCTCGCGCGCGGGTGATGACCGCCGCCGGCAGTCCCGCCAGTTTTGCCACTTGAATACCGTAAGAGCGGTCCGCGGACCCTTGGGCCACTTCATGAAGAAAAATAACGTCGCCATCCCACTCTTTCACTTTCATGGTGACATTGCCCAATGACGGCAATTGATCGGCAAGAGTGGTCATCTCATGATAATGTGTGGCAAAGAGTGCGCGCGAATGATTGACTTCGTGCAGGTGTTCGACCGCTGCCCAAGCAATCGACAAACCGTCAAAGGTTGCCGTCCCACGGCCCACTTCATCAAGAATGACCAACGCTTTTGAGCCGGCTTGATTGAGGATGGCAGCTGTTTCGACCATTTCGACCATGAAGGTCGATCGACCCCGTGCCAAATCATCGGCTGCCCCGACACGGCTAAACAGGCGGTCGACAATACCGATGCGCGCCTCATCCGCGGGAACAAAGCTACCCATCTGGGCCAAAATGACAATCAAGGCATTCTGACGTAAGAAGGTCGACTTACCGGCCATGTTGGGGCCGGTCACCAGCCAAATGCGCTTGAGCTCCTCATCCGCGCCCAAAGCGCAATCATTGGCAACGAAAGGCGTATCACCCTGACGCTTAAGCGCTGCCTCCACCACCGGATGACGGCCCCCTTTGATCATGAGGGTTTCGCTTGAGTCCAGATGAGGCCGAACATATCTCCCTTCCACCGCCAATTCGGCCAAAGCGGATGCGACATCCAAGGCCGCTACCGCCTCTGCAGCCAATCGAATCTGTTCGGTTTGTTGCAACACGTCATCCACCAGGCCCGCGAAGACTTCGAGCTCAAGTGCCAGGGCTTGGTCCCGGGCTTTAGAAATCTTCGTGTCGAGCTCGCTTAGCTCCACGGTGGTAAAGCGGACATTGTTGGCAAGTGTCTGGCGATGAATAAATGTCTCCGACAAGGGCGCCGATAGAAATTTATCAGCATGCTGAGCAGTTACCTCAATGAAATAGCCGAGCACGTTGTTATGCCGCACTTTGAGTGTTTTGACCTCCGCCAAGTCGGCATATTTCGCTTGCATACCGGCAATCACTTGGCGGCTTTCATCCCTCAAGCGGCGCGTATCATCAAGCGCTGCGTGAAAGCCCGCCGCAACAAAGCCCCCGTCGCGGGCTTGCAAAGGCAATTCCTCGGTCAGCGCTTCGGTCAGATGGGAGACCAAGGGCCCGTGGTCTCCGAGATTTTCCGCAATGGCGGTGAAGTTCCGGGTGAGCGCGGATAGCGGATTGTCATCGCCGCAAAGATGGGTCCGCATGATCGCCGCTTGCGCCAGTCCATCGCGAATGGCCGCGAGATCCCGGGGTCCGCCGCGGCCGAGATGAAGGCGCGATAAGGCACGCTCAATGTCCGGCGCCAAGCGCAATGCGGCGCGCAGATCATCGCGCAACTCCCGGCGCTCAACCAGATAGGCGACATCATCATGGCGCGCTTGGATTGTCTCGACATCCGTTAAGGGGCCGACCAAGCGATGCTGTAAAGCACGCGCCCCCGCGCCTGTGATGGTGCGATCAATTGTATCGAGCAAGCTGCCTTTGCGCTCGCCGCCGAGCGTTTTGATGAGCTCCAGATTATTGCGGGTTGCCGCATCCATGGCCATGACCGATGTCATGCGGTGCAGCTTCGGGGGCTTCAAGGCAGGGAGTTTTCCAACCTGCGTCAGCTCAATATAGCCCACCACAGCGCCGCAAGCGGCAAGTTCCGCTTTGCCGAAATTGCCGAAGGCATCAAGCGCCTGCACTTTGAAAATCTCGGTCAAACGGCGCGCGCCGGTTTCGCTATTGAACTGAACTTTCGGCAAAGGCGTGATCCGATCTTCGAACCCGCTCAACATCTCGGTAAAATCCGGCAGCGCTAAAATGCTATCGGCACAGAGAAGCTCGCCCGGCTCAAGCCGCGCCAGCAGCGCACTCAAATCCTTTTGCGCCGATTGCAGGACATGAAAGTCGCCGGTTGACATGTCCACCCACGCAAGTCCCAGTTCCGATCCGCCGCGCAACACGGCAAGTGAGGCGAGATAATTGTGAGCGCGCGCATCGAGCAACGTATCTTCCGTGAGGGTGCCCGGCGTCACAAGGCGCACAATCTCACGCCGAACAACGGCCTTGGACCCGCGTTTCTTGGCTTCTTGGGGATCTTCGGTTTGCTCACATATGGCAACTTTGAAGCCGCTTCGGATCAATCGTTGCAGATATCCTTCGGCGGCATGGACCGGCACGCCGCACATGGGAATATCTTCCCCCAGATGCTTGCCGCGCTTCGTCAGGGTAATATCGAGCGCAGCTGATGCTTTTTTGGCATCTTCAAAGAACAGCTCGTAAAAATCGCCCATCCGATAGAACAAAAGCGATCCTGGGTTTTGTTGTTTGATCTCGAGATATTGCGCCATCATGGGTGTCGGCGCACTGACCGTGGCTTTTTTGCTTTCGGGTCTTGGCGAAAGATTCTGCGTCATGAAAGAGCGGACCGGCTGCGGTTGAGACCATGTGACAAGACCCATGGACATAGCATTTCACCTCCGCCCTGTCACACCCCAAGCCCTTGCCAACATCGATTTGGCAAATTTGACTTTTCATAAGAACGGTCGCATCAGATAACACTCATAACCCATTCGAGTTTGACGAAAGATCCGACATGGCAAAACGCGAGCCCTTAGCCAGTGACGAAGAAGCACTCGCCTTCCACAAAGACGGTAAACCCGGAAAACTGGAAGTGGTACCGACCAAACCCATGGCGACACAGCGAGATTTGTCCTTGGCCTATTCCCCTGGCGTTGCGGCACCGGTGCGCGCGATCGCCGAAGACCCGGACACGGCCTATGACTACACCAATAAAGGCAATCTGGTGGCCGTGATCAGCAACGGCTCTGCAATCTTGGGGCTCGGCAATCTCGGCGCATTGGCGTCGAAACCGGTCATGGAGGGCAAAGCGGTCTTATTCAAACGGTTTGCCGATGTGGATTCCATCGATATTGAAGTCGGCACCGACGATGTGGACGAGTTCATCAATGCCGTAAAGTATTTGGGCCCTTCTTTCGGCGGCATCAATTTGGAGGACATTAAAGGCCCGGAATGTTTCATGATCGAACAGCAATTACGCGAGATCATGAATATCCCGGTGTTTCATGACGACCAACACGGCACGGCCATCATCAGCGCCGCCGGCATCATCAATGCCATGGACCTGACCGGCCGGTCTTTTGAGGATATGAAAGTTGTGGTCAACGGCGCCGGGGCCGCCGGCATTGCGGTTTTGGAACTGATCAAAGCCATGGGCCTGCCGCATGAAAATGCCATCCTTTGTGACACCAAAGGGGCCATCTATGCAGGCCGTGAAGCCGGCATGAACCAATGGAAGTCGGCCCATGCGGTGCCGACCGAAGCGCGCAGCCTGGAAGATGCCATGAAGGGCGCCGATGTAGTGATCGGTCTTTCGGTCAAAGGCGCCATCACACCGGACATGGTACGCAATATGGCGGCCAATCCGATTATTTTTGCTCTGGCCAATCCGGATCCGGAAATCACGCCGGAAGAAGTGGCCGAGATCCGGGATGACGCTATTGTCGCAACGGGCCGCTCCGATTACCCCAACCAAGTCAACAATGTGCTGGGTTTTCCGTACATCTTCCGCGGCGCTCTGGATGTGCGCGCGACCACCATCAATGACCCGATGAAGATTGCCGCCGCCTATGCCTTGGCCCAGCTCGCCCGCGAAGACGTGCCCGATGAAGTGGCGGCTGCCTATCACGGGCAACGCCCTCGCTATGGTCCCAATTATATCATCCCGGTGCCATTCGACCCGCGGCTGATCACCAACATACCGCCGAAAGTGGCCGAAGCCGCCGTTTCATCCGGCGTCGCCGGCAAACCAATTACCGATATCAATCAGTATAAAGATGAACTGATGGCTCGGCTCGATCCAACGGCGCGCATGCAGCAACGCATCACGACGCGGGTGCGAACCGAGCCCAAACGCATTGTGTTTTCCGAAGGCGAAGAGGAATCCGTTGTCCGTGCAGCCCTTGCCTTTCAAAACGGAAGGATGGGAAAAGCCATTCTTATCGGGCGCGAGGAAAGAATCCGGCAAGCGATGTCGTCGGTCGGCATCAGCGATCCCGACACATTCGAATTGCACAATGCACGTCTGTCCGATCACAATCCGGAATATACGGAGCTTCTTTACAAACGACAGCACCGCAATGGTTTTCTCTATCGGGACGTCAAACGCTTGGTCAATACGGACCGGAACATCTTTGCCGCGTGCATGGTGGCTTCCGGCCATGCGGACGGTATGGTGGCCGGTGTCACGCGGCACTATTCGACCGTGCTGCAAGATGTTCAAATGATTATCGACCCGGTGCCCGGCGAACGGGTCATCGGGATGTCGGTGATCTTGTCCCGTGGCCGTACCGTCTTTGTCGCCGATACCAATGTGACCGAGATGCCCACGTCCGAAGAGCTGGCGGATATCGCTGTCCAAGCGGCCCGGGTCACACGCCGGCTGGGCTATGAGCCGCGCGTCGCGCTGATTTCCTATTCCACCTTCGGCCAACCCATGGGGGAGCGCGCCGACAAAGTGCGAGAGGCCGTCGAGATTCTAGATGCCCGTAATGATCTTGATTTTGAGTATGACGGCGACATGGCGGTCGATGTGGCGCTGACACCGGAAGCGCGCCAGCCTTATCCGTTTTGCCGCCTGACAGATTCAGCCAATGTGCTTGTCATGCCGGCCATTCACTCGGCCAGCATCTCCACCAAGATCTTGCAAGAGCTTGGGGGCTGCACCGTTATGGGCCCCGTGCTCGTCGGCTTGGAAAGCTCCATCCAAATTTGTTCCCATGGCGCGACCGTTTCCGACATCGTCAACACGGCCGCCATGGCCGCCTACGACGTGACCGAAGATATGGATTGATTTGTTTCGACTGAAACAAGTCTATGCGGGGGCGGGCTGGGCCGTAACCGCTTTGCTTTTGATGCGGGGGATAATCGTAGCTGCCAACAGAATGGCCGGCACTCCCAACGCCGCGACATAAATGAAGAAGCCGACAAAGCCCATATTCTCCACAATGACGCCGGAAAAGCCGGCAATGATTTTGCCGGGCAATGTGAAGAGCGAACTGAACAAGGCATATTGGGTGGCCGAATAAGCTTTATTCACCAGACCGGATAAATAGGCGATGAATACGGTGCCCGCTAAACCACCGCTGAAATTATCGGCGCTGATCGCCACCATGAGATTCCGGATTTCAGCATCTTGGGTGGCCAGCCAAGCAAAGGCGAGATTGGCCGCGGATACCAAGACGGCGCCCAACACCAAAGTTCTCGATACGCCATATCGGGCGACCAAAAGACCGCCTGCAAAGGTGCCGAGCATGGTGACGATGACACCGTAGAACTTGGCGACATTGGCAACTTCGACCTTCTCGTAGCCGAGATCCGCATAAAGTACATTCGCCATACTGCCCATAGAGATATCGCTCAGACGATAGGCGGCGACAAAAAGCAAGATGACCAAGGTCATCAATCCAAAACGGGTAAAGAATTCCATGAATGGTTCAATGACGGATTCGTTGAACCAGCCGACAATGGTTTGCGCCCGGCTGGTTCGCGCCAAGACGGACAAATAGACAAGAGCAATGGCAAGAAAAATGAGAAGACCGAAAACACTTTGCAGGGCGATGGTGGATGAAGAGGTGATCCCCAAGCCTCCGACGCCGGCAAGCAAAACTGCAATCAGCATGAAGTTCTTCGCGACGGTCATCGCGACACTCTGATCATTCAGTTTCACAATGGGTTTGAGTTCATGATCAGGCTCCGCAATGAGCAATACCGTTACAATGCCGACGCCCATGCAGGCCGCCATGGCAAAATAGGCCATAGGCCAAGACCAAAGCTCGGCCAGATAAAGTGTGCCGGCGCCGGCAACAATCAACGCTACGCGATAGCCGAATTGATAGGTCGCCGCCATGGCGCCTTGGAGATCCAACTCCACCGCTTCAATCCGATAGGCATCAATGGTGATATCTTGGGTGGCCGACGAAAAAGCTACCAATAGGGCGAAGAAGGCAACTTGCTCAATATTGGCAGACGGATCGGTCAAGGCCATGCCGATCAATCCGGCGGCAATGCCGATCTGCGCCACAATCATCCATGAGCGCCTTTTGCCCATGACATCGGTCAAGCCGGGTAAGGGCACACGATCGACAATCGGTGCCCAAAAGACCTTGATTGAATAAGTGATCCCGATCCAGCTGAAATAGCCGATGGTGGCTTTTTGAATGTCGAGTTCCGCCAGCCAAAAGGTCAGGGTCGAAAATACCAATAGAAACGGCAGACCGGCCGCAAAGCCGAGGAACAGCATGACCAAGACACGCGGATGGCTGTAGGCTTGGACGGCCTCAGCCCAAGACCGTCTTGTTTGTGGATCGGTGGCATCACTCACGGATGGGTCCCCTCAGGACGAGTCACTTTAAGAGACTTTGGCCATGCCGGGCTGGTTTGTCCAGCGATTGAGCACGCGGGAAAGGGCCCCTGCTTCCACGGGCTTGGCCAAAAAATCATTCATGCCCGCAGCCAAACATACTTTGCGGTCGTCTTCTGAGGCATTGGCAGTGAGCGCGATGATCGGCACATCGGAAATCCGGTCCTCGCGGGCGCGGATACGTTGGGTCGCTTCCAGGCCATCCAGTCGGGGCATGCGCACATCCATCAAGACGATGTCAAAATTGGAATTGATCAGCGCCCTAATCGCATCTTCACCGTTGGTGACCCGGTCGACAATATGACCCATCTTAGTGATTTGGGTTTGGGTGAGCAGCGCGTTGATGTCGTTGTCCTCGGCCATCAGGATTTTCAAAGGCCGGGCCGCCGACAGAGCACCCAATTCTGTCTTCTCATCAAGCCGTGCCTGTCTATCCGCTTCAAAGTCTGCATCCGTCGACGCGACCCCATGAACGCAGGCCACCCGTTGCACCAGAGAATTTTGCCGCACCGGTTTGATCAAATAGCCGTCAAAGTTTTTGTCTTTCAGACGGTCCAGAATCTCTCGATCCTCCGGGGCGAGCAGCAAAAGCGAGCGCGCCGCATTACCCGCAGTCTGCACCGCAAAGACTTTGGAGAGCTCAAAGGCGCCCTCACGGGGCAGCGCATAATCGCAGATGAGCGTGGTGAAGGGTCTGTCTTGGGCTTGCGTGAAGTGCTGCATGGCGCCAGCCACATTCGCCGCCTGCTCTATCACGATGCCCGGCACACCCAGCGCATGGGCAATCACCTCGCGCAAAATGGGTGACGGCGAGGCAACCATCACTTTTAGGCCCACAAGACTGTCGGTGACCGTCTCACTTGGTTGAGCCTCAGCAATCTCAAACGGCAAGGAAACATGGAAGGTCGACCCCTCGCCTTCGGTGCTTTCGACGCCAATCTGTCCGTGCATCGCGGTCACCAGCTTGGCGCAAATGGCCAACCCCAATCCGGTACCCTCATATTCGCGCGAATGGGACGCGTCGGCCTGAGCAAATTCTTCAAAAATGGAATCCAACGCCGACGGCGCGATCCCGATACCGGTATCACACACCTCAAAGCGGATTTGGGCTTTGCCGTCAGTCTGTTCGGCGCAATAGACCTTCAGAATCACACCGCCCTGCTCGGTGAATTTCACGCCATTGCCGAGGAGGTTGATCAACACCTGGCGCAAGCGGCCTTCGTCGCCGATCAAGGCCGTCGGGCAATCGGGATCTATGGTCGCCCCAATCTCGATACCTTTGTCATGACAACGGGAAGCCAGCAATTCGGTGACGCTGTGAATGGTCGACATCAAATCAAAAGGCGCCGCCTCAAATTCCAACCGGCCTGCCTCGATTTTCGAATAGTCCAGAATGTCATTGATCAACGACAAGAGCGACTCGCCGGAGTCTTTGATCGCGTTAACATAAGTATCTTGGGCCGCCGTCAAGCCGCTGTCCTTTAAAAGACTGGCCATGCCGATAACGCAATTCATCGGTGTACGGATTTCATGGCTCATGGTCGCTAAAAAGAGAGACTTGGCCTCATTGGCGTCTTCCGCCCGGACGCGCAACTCTTCTAAAGTCTCTTCCTGGCGTTTGCGATGACTGATATCCCGGCCTATGGATTGAAGGCCTTGGGCAAATCCGTTTTCATCGACCAGCGAACGTGAGCGCCAGGCAATCCAGCGTCGCCCGCTCGGCGTCTCATGGACCATGTCCATTTCCGGGAAATCGCCGCCGTCGGCGGCCAGCAAATCGCCGTCGAGTTCAAAAGGCCGGCCGATCCAGTCTTCTGCCGTGCCACCGAAAATGTCGCAAAAGGCCTGGTTCACATAGGTCAGGCAGCCTTCCTCGTCTTGACGGATCAGCAGATCGTCAAACAAGTCCAAAAGCCCGGAGGGGTTGGGGTCGCGGCTGCCGGCCATGGATCACCTTCACAAAAGCCCCGCAAAAGTGCGGGTTTTCAGACACCAAGTTAGCAATGGGCCTTTAAGAAAGCTTTACCGCCCAAACAAGGGAAACATGGTAAATTTCAACAAAATCAGATGCTTACCGCTTCTGCACGGCTCAAGGCCGCGCGATAGGACAGAGCCTCGGCGACATGTGGCTGACGAACGGTGCGCGAGCCGTCCAAATCCGCCAAGGTCCGGGCGACCCTAAGGACACGGAAATAGCCCCGGGCCGACAGCCGCATTTTATCGGCCGCTTGATTAAGAAGCGCCCGGCCTTGATTGTCCGGCGCGCAAAGGTCTTCCAACATTTGCCCATCGACGTCCGCATTGGTCCGTATACGGCCTAGCCCGTCATAGCGTTCCGATTGCACCGCGCGGGCCGCTGCCACGCGCACCGCCACTTCGGCGCTGCCTTCGCTGGCCGGCGGCAAGGACAAATCGGACGCGCTGACCGCCGCCACGTCGATATGGAGATCAATACGGTCCAGCAACGGGCCAGACAATTTGGCTTGATACTCATTGACGCAATTGGCGCCGCGCTTGCGCGGACAAGCCGTGCCCAATTCACCGGCATAGCCGCAAGCACATGGATTCATCGCCGCAATCATTTGGAAGCGCGCCGGATAGGTCACATGGGCATTGGCACGGGCGATCATCACCTCGCCGGTTTCCATGGGCTGGCGCAGGGATTCCAAAACTTGGCGGGGAAATTCCGGCAGCTCGTCCAAAAACAAAACGCCCAAATGAGCGAGGGAAATCTCACCGGGCCTGACCCTAAGACCGCCGCCGACCATCGCTGCCATAGAGGCCGAATGATGAGGCGCCCGAAACGGCCGGTCTTGACCGATGGCGCCTTTGTCCAATAGTCCGGCTACGGACTGAATCATGGAAACTTCCAACATCTCCGATGAACTCAGCGGCGGTAGGATTCCAGGCAATCGCTGGGCCAACATGGATTTGCCGGCACCGGGGGGCCCGCGCATCAAGAGATTATGTCCACCGGCAGCCGCCACTTCCAAAACACGCTTGGCGCTTTCTTGGCCTTTGATATCTGCCAAGTCCGGCTGATCGCCGCTTTGTATTGCGGCGCCTCTTTGCGGCGGTGACAAAACTTGGTTGCCTTTGAAGTGATTGACCAAATCAATCAAATGGGCGGGCGCCAAAAGATCATCATTGCCGGACCAAGCCGCTTCCGGCCCACAGTCACGCGGACAAATGAGACCGCGGCCGGCCGCTGTCGCCGACATGGCAGCGGGCAATCCGCCGGAGACACGATCAATACCGCCATCGAGGGACAACTCACCCAAGGCGGTGTAACGGGAAAGGCTGTCACCGGGCAAAACACCCATGGCGACCATGAGCGCGAGCGCAATGGGCAAATCATAGTGGGAGCCTTCTTTCGGCAAATCCGCCGGCGCCAAATTGATGGTGATGCGTTTAGCCGGGAGCCCCAAACCAATGGCCCCGAGCGCTGCCCGCACGCGCTCGCGCGCTTCGGACACCGCTTTGTCGCCCAGGCCCACAATATTGTAGGCCGGCAACCCGCCGGTGATTTGGACCTGAACGTCCACCTCCACCGCCTCAATGCCTTGAAAGGCGACCGTATAAATATGCGCCACCATGGGATCTCCCCACTTGATTGCAGAGAGCCTAGCCTACAGCAAAATGACTGTAAAGAACATTAGGTGAACACCGTCAATTCCAGCGCAGCCAATTGCCGTGAGGGTGGCAATCGCCCAAGATTTTCGTTTCCCCGTCGGGCCAGAGGGTGACTTTGAGGACCGGCGCATCGCCGACATATTCCGGATCCGAGCGGACCCAAGCAAGCGGCGCCTCCTCGGTCGCACGGGCGCCGGCCTCTTGCATGATGCGCTGCAGCGCCTGCGCTGTGGCCGCAGGTAAATAGGTCCAAACGTAAGAATGATGGACAATGGTGAGCCGGCCCTTAGCGGGCGCCGCTAATTTTTGGGCAAGCCATTCGGCCGCATCGGCCGCCTCTACTTTCAAGCCGGATGATTTGATCATTTTTGACGCCAATTCGAACCGGTGAATGCGGTCAAACATGTCGGGCCAGATGTAGCTGCGCATCCGCGCCTCTTGGGCAGCATCGGCCCAATCCACCGGATTGATGTCACATCCCTCGCGGGACGCAACCGTCAGGGGGCGGAGAATATCGGGCACGTCCCCGCGCCATTCGGTTTCGATGGTGAGCGAGCTGGCCTCTTTGCCCCAGCTCAAGCTACCACCTAGGTCGTAACGATAATCGTTCCATTGCATGATGAGCCCGGCGGAAGCGCCGATTTCCAACATGCGCAATGGTTTAGGATGGTGTTTATGGGCCCAGAGAAACCCACCGAGCAAACAGCCCGCCCGGGCCGTCTCATTGGTCTGCACCGGAAACTGAAGGTAGTCTTGTAAAAATTCTTTATACTGATGAAGGACCGGTTCGGTTGCGGCCCATAAAGCCGACCGATCCAAAGCTCTGCCCGGGGCGGGAAATTGCGCCGCCAATTCGGGCACATCCCCTCTTAAGACAAGAGCGGCCACACCCGCCGCAAAGCGCAAAGCGACCAACGCATCCACCGGATCGTCGCCGGCCCAGGCCGCGGCCACATCAGAAGCCGGCCCGCCCGCTTTCAAATCCTGGGCGGTGAGATCCAAAAAGGCCGCCGTGAAAGGCGAGCCGAGCCCTTCGCACCAGCCCACCTGACGTTCAAAAGCCTCCAGGACCGCCGGATCGACGTTCATGTTTTACGCACGCTTGGCTTCGATCGCATCCCAAATCAAACCCGCCAAATTGGCCCGGTCGAAGCGATCGATTTCTTGAATGCCTGTGGGTGAGGTCACGTTGATTTCCGTGAGGTAATCCCCGATGACGTCAATACCGACAAAAATCAATCCGCGGTCGCGCAATGCCGGCCCGATGAGTTCGCAGATCTCTTGCTCCCGCGCGGTGAGCTCGGATTTCAGCGGCGTGCCGCCCACATGCATATTGGACCGGGATTCGCCTTCGGCCGGGACACGGTTGATCGCCCCCACAGGCACGCCGTCCACCAAGATGATCCGTTTGTCGCCCTGGCGCACTTCCGGCAAATAGGCTTGGGTAATGATCGGTTCACGATACATCTGGCCGAACATCTCCAACAGCGAATTCAAATTTTCATCGCCGTTTTGCAGCCGAAACACGCCGGCGCCGCCATTGCCGTAAAGCGGCTTGACGATGATGTCTTTATACTCCGCACGAAAGGCTTTGATTTCTTCAGGGTCACTGGAGATCAACGTAGGCGGCATCACGCCTTCAAACTCGGTGACGAATAGTTTCTCGGGCGCATTGCGCACATGGGCCGGGTCATTGACCACCAGTGTTTCCGGGTGAATGCGTTCCAACAAATGAGTTGCCGTGATGTAGTTCATATCAAAGGGCGGGTCTTGCCGCATCAACACCACATCCATTTCGGAAAGATTTATTTTTTGTTCGGCGCCGACCTCAAAGTGATCATCTTTTTTCCTCTGTACACGGAGGGGCTTTATTCGGGCTGTCACTTGCCCGTCTTTCATGGAAAGCTCGCTCGGCAAATAGTAACAAAGATCATGCCCGCGGGTTTGGGCCTCCAATGCCAACGCAAAAGTCGAATCCGCATCGATATCGATATGTTCGATCGGATCCATTTGAATAGCGACTTTAAGCGGCATGACCGTTTCCTTGAATAATCACAACAAAAGCGTGAATTGGGGGTACTTTAGCGCAATTCGCAAGCCCGGCAATGGCGCGCGCCGCCTGTCGGGAAGGTCATGCGCCGTGCAACAAAAAGGGCGTGGATGGCATCCACGCCCTCTTGAAATCACAGATTGAGGCGGTTTAGCGCTGGCCGAGCACCAGAGCTTGGCGGTCACGGCCACTTTTCAGCTGCACATGACTGATCACCTTTTTCACACCGTTGACGGAGCTCGCATGTTGCGCAGCGCGTTGCATTTCGAACTCGTCTTGGGCAATGCCCAAGAGATAGACCGTACCGTCGACCACTTCGATATCGTAATTGATGCCACGCAATTCAGTATCAAATGTATAGCGCGCTCGGATTTGCGATGTGATCCACGTGTCTTTCGGAATCCGCTTCCACTTATTGTCATCACCGATCTCAATATCATTGACGACTTCTTTGACCTGAGGGTGCGACCATGCCGCCCGCGCGGCCGCAATGCGATCTTCAGGGCGTTGGACCAAACCGGTGAGCAACACGCGTCCTTCACTGACGCTGGTATTGACGCCGCCCAGATTGGCATCTTCTTGCTGTCTCATCAGCGAGCCGACTTCCAAGTCGATTTTGACGTCATCGATACCGTCGCCCACGGAGCGTTCTTGCGCCACCATCACACCGGCGCTGGTGCCGGCCACCATGGCGGCACCCACACAACCGGACAGCGAAAATCCTGCGAAAATCATGGCGCCGACTAGGCCCAAACGCGCCTTGCCCCGCCGAACCCAAGCCGATTGAAGAAAGTAACCAGACATTGCAAACCATCCATAGCTGAAGTTGTAAAAACCGAATCAGCACTTTATCACGCATATCAAGTGTTTAGACGAGGTTCTTAACGTGGATGGGCGTTTTTTTGGGGGCTAAGACCATAAGATCGATTCGAGCTTCCAGCCCCGCCCATTGGGGATGGGCCTGAAGGAAAATTTGGGCCGCCCGTCGCACACGTTTCAATTGCGCCGGCTGAGGCGCGAGAAGCGCGTCGTCCGCCGCAGCGCGATATTTCACTTCGACAAAGACAAGAGTCCGGCCCCGGCGGCAAATGAGATCAATTTCCCCCTGAGGGGTTTTGTACCGCCGGGCGAGCGGCCAGTATCCGCGCATGAGAAGCCAGAGCGCCGCGATAATCTCGGCCCAGTGGCCTTTTTGATGGGCCCGCGTTTTTGCCTTTCGATCGAGGCCTGTCACGTCTCTGAATCCGCGCGCAGCGCGAGCGCTAAATCATAAACCTGCCGCTTCGGCCAGCCCGTCACTTCCGCCACCTCGGCCACCGCATCTTTGGTAGAGGCGCCCTTTAAAGCCTTTTGCAAGGCCGCGATGACGTCAGATTCATCTGCGGGCGCCACATCGCCGGGGCCGACGACAATCACGATCTCGCCTTTGGGCGGCTCTTCCGAGCCATAAGCATCTGCGAGGTCACGCAAGGTCCCCCGGCGGACCGTCTCGAATTTTTTGGTCAGCTCCCGCGCGACCGCCGCCTCTCTGGCGCCGAGCGCCACGGCCAAATCCGATAATGTGTCGGCCAAGCGCCGCGGGGACTCAAAAAAGATGAGGCTCGCCGGAACTTGCGCGAAATCGGACAAGAGCGCCCGGCGGGCCGATTTTTTAGGCGGTAAAAATCCCAAAAAAGCAAACCGGTCGGTGGGTAGTGCGCTCAAACTGAGCGCCGACAAAGGCGCATCGGGGCCGGGTAAGATATTGACGTCAATCTCGGCCGCCACAACATCGCAGACCAACTTGTAACCCGGGTCGGAAATGAGCGGCATGCCCGCATCGCTGATCAGACAGATTGCATCACCGTCTCTCAGTTGTGCCAATATTTTCGGGCGCATTTTTGCCCCATTGTGATCGTGATATGCGGCAAGCGGGACATTGATATTATAGGCGTTCAGCAGCTTGCGGGACACGCGGGTGTCTTCGCACAAAATAAGATCCGCTGACGCCAAAGTCTCAAGGGCCCGCAAGGTGATATCGCGCAGATTCCCAATAGGGGTCGCGGTAATGTAGAGGCCCGGGTTCAGTTTACTTTGCGCCTCGAGAACGATAGTCTGCCGCCACACCTTTCTGGGGGGCAGAGAGGAATCATTGGAGTTGGTCCGTGTCATTTGACAGTCATTCGACGTTTCAAACGTGTCTTCAATTGCATCATCGCATTCTTCCCAAGATTCGCTCCGGCGCTTTGATTTTTGGCGCGGCGGCTTTTTTAACGGCTTGTGTCGAAGGCACTACGCGCGCTCCGGTGACCTATGATACGCCCCAGACCCAAGACGCGCAAAGCTCTGATCCGGCGGGCTGGGTTCAACCGAGTTATTTAGGCGGTCAAGACCCGGTCCGGGTTGCGGTCCTGCTGCCTTTCAGTGCCCAAGCCGAGCAGGTGCAGAGTTTAGCCGACGCGATGCTGGGCGCCGCCGAGCTGGCGTTGTTCGATCAGGGCAGCACCAATGTGGTGCTTATGCCGAAAGACACGCGCGGCACTCCGACCGGCGCCAGTGCAGCAGCTCAAGAAGCTATTGATCAGGGTGCGGAAATTATATTGGGCCCGCTCTTTTCGACGTCGGTCGCCTCGGTCGCGCCTATTGCACGGCGTTTTGACGTACCGGTCGTCGCTTTTTCCACTGACCGCAATGTTGCCGGGGACGGCGTCTATCTCTTGAGCTTTATGCCGGAAAACGAAATTGAAACCGTGACGCAATATGCCCGGCGCAACGGCATCACCGCATTCGGCGCGCTTTATCCGTTCGGGCCTTATGGCGACAGGGTGGCCGAAGCTTTTGAAACCAGTGTCGCAGGCAATGGCGGTGTTTTGGTTCAAGCTGAATATTATGAACGGGAATCCTCTCAGATGTTTGAGCCCGTGAAGCGCCTGACCAGCTATGCGGCACGGGTCTCAAGTCTCGAAACCGAAAGAGCCAATTTGCGTGCAGCAGGGGATGAAGCTTCGCAGGCCGCTTTGCAGAGGCTAGAGCAGGCCGAAGTTTGGGGCTCCGTGGGTTTTCAGGCGGTTCTCATTCCTGAAGAAGGAAATCTGCTCAGAGCCTTAGCGCCGCTTTTGCCCTATTACGGTGTTGATCAGCGCGCCGTGAGATTCTTGGGCACAGGCCTCTGGGACAACCCGGACATCGTGCGTGAGCCGTCACTTGTGGGCGGCTGGTTTGCCGCGCCCAGTCCGGACGCGCGTCAGGCTTTTGCGTCCAACTATCAAAATCTGTTCGGCACGCAACCGCCGCGGATCTCAAGCCTGGCCTATGATGCGGTGATGTTGACCTCAACGCTGGCGTCTGAAGGCGCGCGCGGCGCGCGGTTTGACGACAACGAAATCACCAACCCGAACGGGTTTTTTGGTATCGATGGGTTGTTCCGCTTCTTCCCCGACGGCAGCAATGAGCGGGGCCTCTCGATTATTGAAGTCACCCAAGACGGGTTCAAAGTCATCGAACCGGCGCCGACTTCTTTCCAAAGCCCCGGATTTTAAGACAAGAGCGCTTGCAAGACACCGTCAAGCACCACACGTCCCTGGCGGCTCGCGGTCAGGCGAGTTCCGTTCATTTCCAGCAAGCCCTCGTCAGACAAACGCTTGATGGCCGAGAGCGAAAGCGGCTTGCCGGCCAATCTCTCATAGCGGTGCATGTCATAGCCTTCACTCAATCTGAGACCCATGAGGAGTGACTCCACCGCTTGTTCTGCCCCCGTCAGGTCGTCACTTTGGGCAACAGAATAGGCGCCTTCCTGAAGCGCCGCCAGCCAATCCTTGACGTCTCGGATATTAGACGTCGCAAGTTTTCTCCCGTCGACGGTCAGGCGGCCATGGGCGCCCGGACCCAATCCCGCATAATCGCCGTAACGCCAATAGGTGAGATTGTGAGCAGATTCCCAACCCGGTTTGGCATGATTGGAAATTTCATAACCGGCAAACCCAGACTCAGTGCAGAGATCTTGTGACATTTGATAAAGATCAGCCGCCGTCGCATCGGCCGGCATGACCAATTCGCCGCGTTGGTGACGGCGCTCAAACGCCGTCCCCGGCTCAATGGTCAGTTGATACAAAGAAAGATGCTGGGGACCGAGGTCCAAAGCTTCGCGTAATTCGGATTCCCAGCCCGAGAGCGACTGATCGGGGCGGCCATAAATCAAATCAATGGACACATTCGTGAAAGCTTGCTTTGCCGCTTCCACGGCGGTGCGCGCCTCGGCGGCGCTGTGCCAACGGCCCAGCGCCTTCAAGTCGGAATCCCTTAAGGACTGAAGCCCCAACGACAAGCGGTTAATGCCTGCCTGCGCAAAGTCTCGAAACGTTTGCGCTTCAGCATCCGTGGGATTGGCCTCTAAAGTGATTTCCAATTCAGGCGCCAGAGGCCATCGCGATGCGATGGCCTCAATGAGCCGGGCGACAAGAGACGGCGACATGAGCGACGGCGTACCGCCACCGAAAAAGACACTGGTAATGGTGCGATCGGGGACACGATCAAAAAGCTGTTCCAGCTCGGCCGTAAAGGCGCGCAACCACGCCGATTCATCTACCGTCCGTAGACGGACAACATTGAAGTCACAATAAGGACAAATGGCCTGACAATAGGGCCAATGGAGATAAAGGCCGAAAGGTTGACGCTCACTTTGGCTCGAAACAGGCATGGATCATCTGGCTGAAAGCATCCGCGCGATGGGACATGGCATGTTTTGCGTCCGGGTCCATCTCGCCGAACGTGATATCAAATTCATTAGGCACAAAAATGGGATCATAGCCGAAGCCCTTATCGCCACGGGGCGGCCAGACAAGGGCGCCATGGACATAGCCTTCAAACACTTCCACATGATCGTCAGGCCAGGCCAAACACAAAGCGCAGGTAAAATGGGCCGCCCGCTCGGCATCACCCAGGGCCTCATGTACCTTCGCCATGGCGATGGAGAAATCCTTCTTCGGTCCGGCCCAACGGGCCGAGTAAATACCCGGATCGCCATTGAGAGCATCAACGCAAAGGCCTGAATCGTCCGACAAGGCCGGCAAACCGCCCGCTTTGGCCGCCGCCTCGGCTTTCAAAATGGCGTTCCCGCGAAAGGTTGTTTCCGTTTCGTCAGGTTCCGGCAAATTCAGATCGCCGGCGGAAAGAGTCTCGACGGCGAAGGGCTTTAACAGGTCGCGAATCTCCCGAACTTTTCCGGCGTTGTGGCTGGCCACAATAATTTTATCTGAATCAAATCGGCGATGCATGATGATTTAAACCGTATACAGATCAAAAACTGGCCACAGCTTGCTTTTGCAACTCCAAGAGTTCGCCAATCCCTTTCTTGGCGAGCCCCATGAGCTGGGAAAAGTCCTCTTCCGAAAAAGGCACCCCTTCGGCGGTTCCCTGCACTTCGACAATGCCGCCTGACCCGGTCATAACGAAATTGGCATCGGTTTCTGCTTTGGAATCTTCGGCGTAATCCAAATCCAGAACAGGAACCCCTTCATAAATCCCGCAAGAGATTGCGGCCACCTGATCTTCCACCGGGGCGGTTTCAATGAGACCTGTGGTCTTCATGAAGTGCACACATTGGGACAAAGCCACCCAAGCCCCGGTAATCGACGCCGTGCGGGTTCCCCCGTCCGCTTGAATAACATCACAGTCCAATGTGATCTGCCGTTCTCCGAGAGCCTCCATGGAAACGACCGCCCGCAACGACCGGCCGATCAGGCGCTGAATCTCTTGAGTCCGGCCCGATTGTTTGCCGGCCGCAGATTCGCGGCGCATGCGGCTGCCGGTCGATCGCGGCAGCATGCCGTATTCGCCGGTGACCCAGCCTTGTCCGGTATTGCGCAAAAAGGGCGGCACCCTATCTTCTAGGCTGGCGGTGACCAAGACGTGCGTGTCACCGAAACGAACAAAACAGGAGCCCTCAGCATGCTTGGCATAGCCGGGCTCAAGAGAAACATCGCGTAAAGCATCGGGATTTCGGCCGGATGGGCGCATAAGATCTTAGTCCTTTGACTTCAAGTGAGGAGCAAATTAGAAGCCTGTCTAACTTGCAGGCCGGGCGGCGTCCAGCGGCGAATTGTGCTAGGATCCGGCGCCCTTTAGTTGAGCCAGCGCACAGAGGATAGACTGTGGAACAGAAACAGATCCGTCTTGATGAATTCGACAGCCGCACACGTGAAGTGCTGCGGTCCGTGGTTGAATCCTACTTGGCGACGGGCGATCCGGTCGGGTCCCGAACCATTTCTCAAAATATGGGCGCCTTGGGATCGCCGGCAACCATTCGCAATGTCATGTCGGATTTGGAGCGCATGGGGCTGCTGGACGCGCCGCATACCAGCGCGGGACGGATGCCCACACAATTGGGCCTGCGCCTTTTCGTTGATGGCCTGCTGGAGGTTGGTGACGTTACGGAAGAAGAGCGCCAATCCATCAACAATCGTTTAGCGGGAACGGGGCGCAACATAGAAGATGTTCTAACCGAAGCCTCATCCATGCTGTCCGGTCTCAGCCAATGCGCCAGCCTGGTGATGACGCCAAAATTGGATTCGCCGATCAAGCATATTGAATTTGTCGCCACCGGCCCCGGCCAGGCGCTGGTGGTGATCGTGACCGAAGACGGGGCTGTCGAGAACCGGGTCATCACGACCCCGGTCGGCCTGCCGCCCTCAGCGCTGACCGAAGCGGGTAATTTTCTGAATGCGCGCCTGCAGGGCCAGACCCTGGATCAGGTGATCGCAAAACTGGGGCAGGACATCGAAGAGTCCCGGGCCCAACTTGATCTCCTAACCGCAAAACTCATTGAATCGGGCTTTGCCGATTGGGGCGGCGGAGACAATAGTGACAAATCCCTGATCGTCAGAGGACGCTCGAATCTGCTGGAAAGCGTGGATGCGTCAGCGGACCTGGAACGGGTGCGCATGTTGTTCGACGATCTGGAGTCAAAAAAAGGCGTGATCCAGCTCATGGAACTCGCTAAAGACAGTGACGGGGTGAAGATCTTCATTGGTTCGGAAAACAATTTATTCAGTTTGACCGGTTCATCTTTGATTACGGCCCCTTATATGGATAGCCAGCAAAAGATCATTGGTGTCTTGGGCGTGATTGGACCCACAAGGGTCAATTATGCGCGAATTATTCCATTGGTGGATTACACGGCGAAAGTGGTGGGAGAAATTTTCTCTCAGAAGCGCTGACGCTCAAAAGGACAAATGATGCAGTCAACACAAGACCCCGAAACGGGCAAACCCCGGGAAGAAAACGCCGAAACCGAAGCCACCGCAGCGGAGCAGGACCCGTCAGCGGATCCGGCGCTCGGCGACTTGGCGGGTGATCCGCCTTCCGAAGAAGCGATTGCCAAACTGATTGACGAAAACGCAGAGCTGAAAGACCGGTTGCTGCGGGCTGTGGCCGAGGCCGAAAATGTCCGGCGCCGCTCGGAAAAAGAAAAAGCCGACGCCTCAAAATTCGGCATTAGCAGTTTTGCCCGCGATCTGATGAGCGTTGCCGACAATTTCTCCCGGGCCCTCGACAGCGTCGATGAAGAAATCCGCGCGACCGGCGGCGAAACCGTTAAGAATTTGATCACCGGCATTGAAATGGTCGAGCGCGAGCTGCTCAGCGCTTTTGAAAAGAACGGGATCGTGCAAGTCCTGCCGGTCTCTGGGGACAAATTTGATCCCAACCTGCATCAAGCCATCGCCGAGATCCCTGTTGAGACACAGCCAAGCGGCACCGTCGTCGAGGTCACGCAAATCGGCTATCTCTTGGATGACCGCCTGTTGCGGCCGGCCATGGTGGTTGTGGCCCGCAATGCCGGGGGCAATGGCGGCCAGAACCAAGGCGGAGAGCCGGATGTGCAAGACCCGGGCGCCAACGTCAACACCACGGTTTAACGGCGATCCAGCGGCATTTTCAGGCTTGAATCATGGCGAATTGGCGAATTTCACAAAAAAGATGGGGTTTTAACCCCCATCGGCTTGCGAGTGGCCCTTCCCGCTCCTATATCCACCCAGAATCAAACGTTTTTAACCCAAGAACGACTTAAGGGAACCCGAAGCAGGGGCATCTGAGATGACCTCAATGGGTTTGCCGCGAAAGAGAGAAAACACATGGGCAAAGTGATTGGCATTGACCTTGGAACGACCAATTCCTGCGTCGCCATTATGGACGGCGCAAATCCGAAAGTGATTGAAAACGCAGAAGGCGTGAGGACCACCCCCTCGGTCGTGGCCTTTACCGAAGACGGAGAGCGGCTGATCGGTCAGCCGGCAAAGCGCCAGGCGGTGACCAATCCTGAACACACCTTCTTTGCCATTAAGCGCCTGATCGGCCGCGCCTTTGACGATCCGATGACCAAAAAAGACATCGATATGGTGCCTTACAAGATCATCAAAGCGGACAATGGCGATGCTTGGGTCGAAGGCCGCGACGGCGAAAAATTCTCTCCTTCTCAAATCTCCGCATTCACTTTGCAAAAGATGAAGGAGACGGCAGAAGCCTATTTGGGCGAGCCGGTCACCCAAGCCGTGATCACGGTGCCTGCTTATTTTAACGATTCCCAACGCCAAGCCACCAAAGATGCCGGCAAGATCGCAGGCCTGGAAGTCTTGCGGATCATCAACGAACCGACGGCGGCCTCACTGGCCTATGGCCTCGACAAGCGCGAAGGCAAAACCATCGCCGTTTATGACTTGGGCGGCGGTACCTTTGACGTGTCGGTTTTGGAAATCGGCGACGGCGTCTTCGAAGTGAAGTCAACCAATGGCGACACGTTCTTAGGCGGTGAAGATTTCGATTTGCGTTTGGTGGATTATCTTGCCGACGAATTCAAAAAAGAAAACACCATTGATCTGCGCGGAGACAAACTCGCTTTGCAGCGCCTAAAAGAAGCTGCCGAAAAAGCCAAGATCGAATTGTCTTCCGCCACACAGACCGAAATCAACTTGCCGTTCATCACGGCAGACCAATCCGGTCCGAAACATTTGACCATCAAATTGACCCGCGCCAAATTGGAAGCATTGGTTGACGATCTGGTCCAGCGGACGATTGAGCCCTGTAAAGCCGCCATCAAAGATGCCGGTCTGTCTGCAGGCGACATTGACGAAGTCGTTTTGGTGGGCGGCATGACCCGCATGCCCAAAATTCAAGAAGTCGTTAAAAACTTCTTCGGCAAAGAACCCCATAAAGGCGTGAACCCGGATGAGGTGGTTGCTATGGGCGCCGCCATTCAAGCCGGCGTTTTGCAAGGCGATGTCAAAGACGTCCTGTTGCTGGATGTCACGCCTCTGTCGCTGGGTATCGAAACGCTGGGTGGGGTGTTCACCCGTCTGATTGACCGCAACACCACAATCCCAACGAAGAAGAGCCAGGTTTTCTCTACCGCGGAAGACAATCAAAGCGCTGTGACCATTCGCGTGTTCCAAGGCGAACGGGAAATGGCGGCGGACAACAAGTTGCTCGGTCAATTTGATTTGGTTGGTATTCCGCCGGCACCGCGCGGGATTCCGCAAGTTGAGGTGACTTTCGACATTGATGCCAATGGTATCGTCAACGTCTCAGCAAAAGACAAGGCGACCAACAAAGAGCAGCAAATTCGGATCCAAGCCTCCGGCGGCCTGTCCGATGCGGACATTGAGCAAATGGTTCGCGACGCCGAACAAAATGCCGATGAAGACAAGAAACGGCGCGAGGCTGTCGAAGCCAAAAACCAGGGGGAAGCCTTGGTGCACGGCACGGAAAAGAATCTGGCCGAGCATGGCGACAAGTTGGCGGATGAAGACAAAACTGCCATCGAAAGTGCCATTGCCGATCTGAAGTCAGCTCTTGAAGGCGAAGACGCAGCAGATATCACAGCTAAGACCGAAGCGCTTGGCCAGGTTTCCATGAAACTTGGCGAAGCCATGTACAATGCTGACCAAGAAGCTGCGGCCCATGCGGATGCAGCCGCTGATGCCGCTGCCGAAGAAGCCGGCAATGCCGGTGACGATGTGGTCGACGCCGACTTCGAAGAAGTGGACGACGATAAGAAGGACTCGGCCTAAGCGGACCGCGTGCCGATGTGCTCGTCACACGTGCATAAGAAAATGAGGTATCAGAGTCCGGCGCACGCTGGACTTTGTTTTCCCGAACACGAATAAGAGGGCATTCGGGATTGCGTTTGGCGGTCTCGACGATTATCGATGTCGAAGAAATGTTTTTACGATGTTTTAGGTGTCGATCGGAACGTTTCCGAAGCCGATTTGAAGTCTGCCTATCGCAAGCTTGCGATGAAGCACCATCCGGATCGCAATCCAGATAATCCGGAGGCGGAGAAAAAATTCAAAGAGTGCAGCGAAGCCTACGACGTCCTCAAGGACGAACAAAAACGCGCGGCCTATGATCAGTTCGGCCACGCAGCATTTGACGGCACCGGTGGTCCGGGCGCCGGCGCGGGCGGTTTTGACTTTACCTCGACCGGCTTTGCCGACGTGTTTGACGATTTGTTCGGCGACTTTATGGGCGGCGGACGACGCCAGTCGCAAGGGCGCAATCGGGGAAATGATCTCCGGTACAATATGGAGATCACACTGGAAGATGCCTTTGAGGGCAAAAAGGCCGATATTCGTGTGCCCACGACCGTCAGTTGCGACGCCTGCGACGGCACGGGCTCAGCCGAAGGCAGCCAACCCGTAAGCTGCCCGACTTGCCACGGCCGCGGCCGGGTGCGGGCCCAGCAAGGCTTTTTCACCGTAGAGCGCACCTGCCCAACGTGCCAAGGGCAAGGCCAAATCATCAAAGACCCTTGCAAAAAATGTGGCGGCGCGGGCCGCATCAAGCGGGATAGAACCCTGTCGGTGAATATTCCGCAGGGCGTGGAAGAAGGCACCCGGATCCGGCTCGCCGGAGAAGGCGAAGCGGGTTTGCGCGGCGGACCGGCGGGGGATCTCTATATTTTCCTGTCCATTGCTCCGCACGACTTGTTCCAGCGGGACGGTAAGGATCTCTATTGCCGCGTGCCGATCTCCTTGGTGCAAGCGTCTCTCGGTGGTCAAATTGAGGTGCCGACCCTGGGCGGCGGCCGGGCGCGGGTAACGATCCCGGAAGGCACACAATCGGGACGACAATTCCGCCTGCGCGGCAAGGGTATGCCGGGCCTGCGCGGCCAAGGACAGGGCGATCTTTATATTCAAACCATTGCCGAGACGCCGGTCAAACTGAGCCGCAAGCAAAAAGAACTGCTGCGTCAGTTTGAAGAGGAGTCAACAGACAAGAACTCGCCGGAATCCGCAGGCTTTTTCTCCAAGGTCAAAGACTTTTTCAACTAGGCCCATCTTAGTTGGCTGGATTGGGAAACAAAATCTGTCTCGTGAAGGTCAATTTACCTGCGCCCACGCGGCTGATATAGCTGTGCCCGACTTTTAAAGGACAAAACCAATGGGCGCTCTCAAAATTGCGGTGACCGGGGCCACCGGTCGTATGGGCCAAACACTCATTCGAGATATTCAGGCGGCGGATGATTTGGAACTCGCCGGTGCAACGGAAGCACCGGGCCATGGCCTGTTGGGGAAAGACATCGGAGAAATTGCCGGCTGCGGACCCACAGGTGTCAAACTGACCGATCGTGTTGATGAAGCCTTTGCCGCGGCAGAGGCCGTGATCGACTTCACCATTCCTGCGGCCACAGAGCTTTATGTCCAAGAAACCGCCAATAGAGGCTTGATCCACGTGATCGGCACGACTGGCTGTGATGACGGCGCCGAGGCAGCCATCAGAGAAGCCGCCCAGAGAGCGACAATCATCAAATCAGGCAATATGAGCCTTGGCGTCAATTTGCTTGCCCATTTGACCCGGCAAACCGCAAAGCTTCTCGATGCCAATTTCGATATTGAGGTCGTCGAGATGCATCACCGGCACAAGATTGATGCACCCTCGGGCACCGCTTTGCTCCTAGGCGAGGCGGCCGCAAAGGGCCGCGACGTCAATCTGAGCGATGTCGCCGCACGTGGCCGGGACGGGCAAACCGGTGCCCGTAAACGAGGCGATATCGGATTTGCATCGTTGCGCGGCGGCGATGTGGTGGGCGATCACACCGTGATGTTTGCTTCAGACAATGAGCGCATCGAATTGACTCACAAGGCGCAAAACCGTGGGCTCTTTTCCAGCGGCGCGCTGCACGCTGCCCGGTGGGGGGCCGGCAAGGCCCCGGGTCTTTATTCTATGGCTGATGTCTTAGGTTTCACTGATTAAAGACGCCGATTCGTGGGCCAGAATGGCGCGTTTGCGCACCAGCCCCCAGTGATACCCGCCAAGGGCCGCAGAGGTCCGCAAAACCCTGTGACAGGGAATGAGGTAGGAGATCGGGTTGCGGCCAATGGCGGTGCCGACCGCGCGCACCGCTTTTGGCGACCCAATGGCTCCAGCGACATCCCCATACGTCACGGCGCGGCCCGGGGGAATTCGTAACAGGGCTTGCCAAACTTTGAGCTGGAATGGGGTGCCTTTCAAGACCAGGCGCAAGTCACCACCTTGGTTCGAAAAAATACTATTTATCAGTGGACGGATGGAATCCGGGTCATGGGTCAGGTTGGCTTTGGGCCAGGCAGCACTCATATCGGCAAACAGGTCATCCTGTTCCCCGTCGTCGGCAAACCCAAGCCCGGCAAGCCCCCTTGGCGTGGTTATAGCGAGGCACAGCCCAAATGGGGAAGAAGCAAACCCATAGCGCATATCAAGCCCGGCGCCGCCGGATGCAACTTCTCCTGGGGTCATGGCTTCTACCGTCAGACACAAATCATGCAGCCGGCCGGGGCCCGATAGCCCAACCGCCAGCGAGGTCTCCAGCACTGTTTCATGGTCTTGCAATAATTTGCGGGCATGCGCATGGGTGACCGATTTCAGAAATTGTTTCGGGCTGATGCCGGCCCATTGTTTAAACAGCTTTTGGGTATGGCCGGGACTCAGTCCCAGATGCGCAGACAGCGCATCTAAGCCGGGCTGGTCCTCCATATGGGATTCCAAATAGGCAATGGCCTCGGCAATCCGCGCATAGTCGGCCGACGGGGCCGTTGTCTTCAAGGGTGCATTCATAGCCGAGACCCTAGCGCAACTTCTGAAACGCAAACCACCCGAAACTTGTTATGTCAGGGGTTGAACACCGGTGATTTCAAATTCGACAGAGCGCGCCGCAACGCCCGCGCAAAATCCAACCGCTCCGGCGGCGTCAAAAAACGGCCGAGCTCTAATTGCCGTCCGTGTGAGGAAACCGTTAGAGGACTTTCCCAGTCAGGCTCAGAATCGATATTCACTTGGACCCAATAAGGGTCGAAGCGCCAGACCCGCGTGCGTCCCCTGGCATCGACTTTGCGCACCGTCAGCGCCGTCTCTCTCAACTCAACATTTTCGTAGGCGCGGGCAGCCTTGTAATTCATGCGAAAGGCCCAGTAAATCACCAGCACGTCGAGCCCAAAGAAGATCGGGACAGGCCAGTGACCGATCAAATAGAAGCTGATGCCGGCAATAAAACTGACCGCGCAAACACAGGCCATCAAAATCAAGAAGCCGCGCGAACTCAGCGACCGGTGGGGGCGCAGATCAGCATCGAACAACAGATCATCTTGCTGTTTACTCTGACTCTCTTCACTCATGGCGCAAGTGTAAGACGCGCCGCGGATCATCCCAAGTCAAATTTCCGGGACGACGGCGAAAACAGGAAAGGCTTGCAACCGGCGGCCTGGCATCGCACAAGACAGGCAAGCGATCCTTTTCGAGAGACAGAAAATGGCCAATGCTGAGATTCTAAATACGCTTTTTGAGACCATCCGTGAACGCCAAGGCGGTGATCCGGAGGCCTCCTACACCGCCAGCTTGCTCGCCAAGGGTGCTGAAAAATGCGCGCAGAAACTTGGCGAAGAGGCCATTGAAACGGTCATCGCCGCCACCGGACACGGCAAAGACCAATTGGTCTATGAATCCGCCGATTTGATCTATCACCTGTGGGTGTTGCTGGCGGCGAGCGGTGTAAGCCCAGAAGACATTTATGCAGAACTTGAGCGCCGAACCGGCCAGTCGGGCCATGACGAAAAGGCAAGCCGGACACGTTAAGCGATCAACCCTGCCTCTTGGGCCAAGCCTTGCAAGGAGGTTTCCGGACGGGCGCCGTAATGACTGATGATTTCGGCCGCCCCGAGACTGCCCAATCTTCCACAAGTGAGTAGATCGCAGCCACTGGCCAAGCCGTAAAGAAATCCGGCCGCATAAAGATCGCCGGCGCCTGTGGTGTCGGTCAGTTGATTGATCGGCCGCGCATCGACGACATGCACTTCGGGACCGGCGACGATCACCGAACCGGCCTCGGAGCGCGTCAATGCCGCCAGCTCACACTTCTGACGCACGATTTGCATCGCCTCGTCGAAGGTCTCTGTTTGATAGAGCGATTTGATTTCCGCTTCATTGGCAAACAAGACATCTACATGGCGCTCGACCAATTGTTGAAATTCCTCCCGGTAGCGGTCCACGCAAAAAGCATCGGACAGCGTCAAGCTGACTTTGTTGCCAGCTTGCGCCGCGATCTTCGCCGCTTTTTCGAAAGCCCGCTTGGCCTCTGGCGGATCGTAAAGATACCCCTCCAGATAGGTGATCTTGGCCGCCGCAACGAGATCTTCATCCACATCGTCGGGCGTCAGCTCAACACAAGCGCCGAGATAGGTGTACATGCTGCGTTCGGCATCAGGCGTCACCATAATCAAACACCTGGCCGTGGACGGTCCGTCTGCAGAGGCCGGGGTCTGAAATTGGACGTCGGCAGCTTTGATGTCATGGGCAAACACACTGCCTAATTGGTCATTGCGGATTTTGCCGATATATCCGGCACGGCCGCCGAATGAGGCAATGCCAACCGCCGTATTGGCCGCCGAGCCGCCGGATTTTTCCATGGCAGGTGGCATGCGGTCATAAAGTGCGTCGGCGCCCTCCTGATCGATCAGAGTCATAGCGCCCTTCTCGATCTTATTCTCTTCCAAGAAGGCGTCGTCTGTATTGGCCAAAACATCTACGATGGCATTGCCGATCGCCAGAACGTCGAGTGAGTGTGAAGCCATGCAAAAGGTTTCCGTTTTTGATTTAAGTCCGGTGGCAGATCTGCCATTCACATAAACTGATACATGATCAAAGGATTGAGGCAAGAACCCAAATGATGGATTCCATTTCCCGGGCGTTGAAAGATCTGAAGAGTAAGGAGCTTTTTGTGATCCTGCTTCAGTCCATCGGTCTGACCCTTGGCCTGCTGCTTGCCGTGGGCTGGGTGGGAAATTATGCCATCGGCCTGATCCCCAGCTTTGACTGGGATTGGGTCAATTCAGTGTTGAGTGTCGTTGCTGGTCTGGGCTTGGCCATTGGGCTGGTGCTGCTGTTCTTTCCTGTCGCGGCGCTTTTTATCGGTCTTTTCCTCGAGCCGATCGCCGACGCGGTCGAAGCACGCAATTATCCGCAGGACCCGGAAGCACCGGGCCTGGCCATCCTGCCGGGGCTGATCGCAGCCCTCAAGTTTCTGCTGGTTTTGATCATCGCCAATATCGCTTTGATTCCGGCCTATTTTTTGGGAATCGGGTTCATTTTGGTGTTCATTGTGAATGCCTATCTCATCGGGCGTGAATATTTTGAGCTGGTGGCACTGAGGCATCTCAAACCCAAGGACGTGAAGACGCTACGCAAATCCCATCGCGGGCAAATCTTTCGGGCTGGCGCCATCATAGCCTTGGCGTTAAGTATTCCTCTTGTTAACCTGGCTGCGCCATTATTTGGGGTGGCAATGATGGTTCATCTCTTCAAAGGTATAGGACGTCGTGCTGATGATGTCAGATTATGATTCGCTTGTGAAATGGGCAGCCATGTCCGTCATGTATGCAAGCCTGACCGTTCTGGCCGCCTGTGCCGAAGACGGGATGTTCGGGACGGCGATGCAAACCGACCGGAATGCGCAATTGGCGGCTCTACCGAATGACTCGCTTCCGCCGTTGATAACACCCACCATTGATCTGCCCCAGGCAGGGACCATGCTGGGCAAAGATATTGCCGCCCTTCAATCAGAGCTCGGTCAACCTTCACTGCTGCGGGAAGAGTTAGGCGCACAGGTTTGGCAGTATACGGATCAAGTCTGCGTGCTCTTGCTTTATCTCTACCAAAGCGATGACAGCGTTTGGCGCGTCACCCATGCCGAAACACGGCGAAAGCGCGGTGTCCGTTCACTGACGGATTGCACGCAGACCAGTTAGGCCTTTCGGGTTTTTGCTGCTTTTTTCTTAGTCTTCGACTTGCTTTTGGCGACCGTTTTTTTGGGCGGCGACTTGGCCAAAGTTGTCTTGTCTTTAAAGGCGCATAGGTCCTCGACGACGCAAACCTCGCAGTCCGGCCGCCGCGCTTTGCAGACATAGCGGCCATGAAGGATCAGCCAATGATGGGCATGAAGCCGGAACGCATCGGGCACCACCTTCTCTAATTTACGCTCCACATCCAAAACCGTTTTGCCGGGCGCCAGACCGGTCCGGTTCGAAATACGATAAATATGCGTGTCCACAGCAATTGTCGGCTGGCCAAAAGCAATATTGACCACGACATTTGCGGTTTTACGGCCAACGCCGGGGAGCTTTTCGAGCTCCTCGCGGCTTTCGGGCACTTGACTATTATGGTTTTCAATCAATGCTTTAGACAGGCCAATCACGTTCTTCGCCTTATTGCGGTAAAGCCCGATGGTTTTAATTGCATCGCGAAGGCGTGCTTCGCCAAGCTTCACCATGGCTTCAGGCGTCTTGACCTTCTTAAACAATGGCTCCGTCGCCTTGTTCACGCCTTTGTCGGTTGCCTGAGCCGAAAGCGCGACTGCCACAAGCAACGTATACGGATTAACGTAGTGAAGCTCGCCTTTCGGGTCAGGGCGCTCTTTCTCAAGCCTGGCAAAAAACTCGTGAATGTTTGCTTTCTTCACGTGCTCGATTCCAAAGATAGGTTATGCGTTTAGGCGGACAGGCACGCCAGCTGCGGCCATATGACGTTTGGCTTGTTCAATGGTGAACTCACCAAAGTGAAAGATAGACGCCGCCAGAACCGCACTTGCATGTCCTTCCGTGACGCCTTCGACCAAATGATCAAGGGTGCCGACACCACCGCTGGCAATCACGGGCACGGTGACCGCATCCGCAATGGCACGGGTCAGATCATTGTCAAATCCTGACTTCGTGCCGTCCCGGTCCATCGAGGTGAGCAAGATTTCACCGGCGCCCAGCGAGACAACTTCTTTGGCATAGGCCACCGCGTCAATCCCGGTGGGCGTGCGACCGCCATGGGTGAAAATCTCCCAAACGCCAGGCGACGTCGCTTTGGCGTCGATAGCAACAACAATACATTGACTGCCGAACTTCTCAGCCGCCGCTTTCACAAAGGGGCGGTCTTTGACCGCAGCCGTATTAATGCCGACCTTATCGGCCCCGGCGAGCAACAGCTTGCGGACATCCTCTGTTGTGCGCACCCCGCCGCCGACGGTCAGCGGCATGAAACAATGTTCGGCGGTTCGGGCCACGACATCGAAAATGGTATCGCGGCCCTCATGGGAGGCGGTGATGTCCAGAAAGCAAAGCTCGTCCGCACCTGCCTGATCGTAAATCTTGGCTTGTTCAACAGGATCGCCGGCGTCGCGCAAATCAACGAAATTGACGCCCTTCACAACGCGGCCGTCTTTGACGTCAAGGCAGGGAATAATGCGTGTCTTCAACATGGCATCAGTCCTTCAGCAAACGCAGTGCTTCGGCAGGGTCGATCCGGCCGTCATAAAGCGCCCGGCCCGATATGGCCCCTTCTAGATTCTGGCACTTACTGGCCACCAAGGCTTCAATGTCCTTCAGAGACGACAGACCGCCGCTGGCGATCACCGGAATCGAGATCGACTCCGCCAAGGCCACGGTTGCCTCCAGATTGAGGCCTTCCAGGACACCGTCCCGATCAATATCCGTGTAGATGATGGCGGCGACGCCGGCATCTTCGAACCGGCGGGCAATATCCAGCACCGTCAGCTCCGTCGCCTCAGCCCAGCCTTCGACCGCCACCTTGCCGCCCCGGGCATCCAGTCCGACGGCGACTTGGCCGGGGAACGCCGCGGCGGCGGCTTTGACAAACTCCGGATCGCGCACGGCGGCAGTGCCCAAAATAATCCGGCGGACGCCTTTCTCGATCCAAAAAGAGGCGATTTCCATGTTCCGGATGCCGCCGCCCAATTGTATCGGGACCGAAACGTTGTTTAAAATCTGGGAAACGGCTTCCCCATTGACCGGCTGACCCTCAAAGGCCCCATTCAGATCGACCACATGAATCCAACTGAACCCTTGCGCCTCAAAGCTGCGCGCTTGAGCCCCGGGATCCGTATTGAAGACCGTCGCTGCCTCCATCTCACCGCGAATAAGGCGCACACATTCGCCGTTTTTCAGGTCTATCGCCGGAAACAGGATCATGGCTGCCACCTCAAAAAGTTCTCGATCAAACGCAATCCGGCCGCTTGGCTCTTCTCCGGATGGAATTGGGTACCTACCATATTTTCTTGAGCAATTATGGCAGTTATTTCGGTTCCGTAATAAGTTGAGGCGAGCAAATTCGCCGGCTCAGCAAGCTGCATTTGATAGGAATGGACAAAATAGACGTCGGCGCCAGCCTCCAATCCGGCCAAGATAGGATGATCCTGATGGGCGGTCAGGGTGTTCCAACCCATATGCGGAATTTTCAATGCCGGATCCGACGGTGCAATCGGTACAACTTCTCCTGCAATCCAGCCGAAGCCTTCATGTGAGCCGTGTTCAAGGCCCCGGGTTGCCATCAGCTGCATGCCAACACAAATCCCAAGAAACGGGCGTTTTTCAACGCGAACCGCGGTCTCCAACGTGTCCCAAAGGCCGTCAATGCGCTGCAAACCGGCTTTGCAATCGCCGAAGGCACCGACACCGGGCAAGATGATCCGATCCGCCGCCGCCAAAATGCGTGGGTCGCTGGTGACTTCTATTCTGGCCGAAAAATCGAGCGATTCTGCCGCTTTTTCAAAACTCTTGGCGGCAGATCTGAGATTTCCGGAGCCGTAGTCGACAATTGCAATTTTCATCTGAGTGGCGCAAAGGGCTTCACCTTGCGCTCCTATAGGATGCGATTAACGCATTGTTAGTGTTAACGCCGCACATGCCGTTATGCGTGTCAGTTACCCAGAACGCCTTTGGTCGAGGGGACCTCGTCTCCGGTTCTGGGATCCGGTTCAACCGCATGACGCAGGGCTCGCGCCAGCGCTTTATAAGCAGATTCCACAATATGGTGATTATTTTCGCCATAGAGCGTCTCCACATGCAGGGTAATCCCGGCATTTTGGGCAAAAGCCTGAAACCACTCTTTGAAGAGCTCCGTATCCATGTCGCCCAATTTTGGACGGGTCAATGTGACCTTCCAAATCAAGTAGGGCCGCTTGGAAACATCCACAGCCGCCCGGCTGCAGGTCTCGTCCATGGGAATCTCAGCCGATCCGAAGCGGCGAATGCCTTTCAGATCGCCCAGTGCCTCGGCAACTGCCTGCCCGATCACGATGCCGGTGTCTTCTGTGGTGTGGTGCATATCAATATGCAAATCGCCTTTTGCGCGCACCTTGAGATCAATCAAGGAGTGGCGGGAAAAGCTCTCCAACATATGATCAAGGAAACCAATCCCCGTTGAAATATCCGATTGCCCCGTGCCGTCCAGATTCACGGTGACGTCAATATCGGTTTCTTTTGTCTTGCGGGCGACTGTTGCGGTTCGCATACCCGGGCTCCATGGTTTGCCGCCGAAAGTGGCGGTCAAGATCGCGGCATATATATACCATTTGTCTTGCTTTTCTATTTTTTTGCCGAGAAATCTTAATCCGCCGCCGGTTTCAGCCGATGGGCCCCCTTGACCGATGCGGCCCAAGACGCCAAATGAAGCGGGTACACAGGCGGCCTTTCGTCGTCCTGCCGGCCCGACACGCGGCCCCAGCCCATCCACGGAAAGGATCATCACTTTGAGCGAAGATGCTGCCAACTGGCATGGCACGACCATCATCACCGTTCGCAAAGGCAACCAAGTGGTCATTGCCGGCGACGGACAGGTTAGCCTCGGCAATACGGTGATCAAATCCAACGCTCGAAAAGTAAGGCCTCTTGGTAAGGGCAATGTCATAGCCGGCTTTGCCGGTGCGACCGCCGATGCTTTTGCTCTGTTCGAAAGGCTGGAAGGCAAGTTGGAGCAATACCCAAATCAACTCACGCGCGCGTGCGTTGAGATGGCAAAAGACTGGCGCACCGATCGCTACTTGCGCCGGCTGGAAGCGATGATGCTGGTAGCCGATGCAAGCACCAGCTTGGTCCTCACCGGGACCGGCGATGTGTTGGAACCGGAGAACGGTTTGATGGGGATCGGATCCGGCGGAAATTATGCTTTGGCCGCCGCCCGCGCACTTTACGATACCGATCACAGCGCCGAAGAAATTGCCCGCCGGTCTATGGCGATCGCCGCCGAGATTTGTGTCTTCACCAACACCAATATCATTGTTGAATCACTATCCGAGTAAGGTCTCACATCATCTATGTCTGAATTTTCGCCCCGAGAAATTGTCTCCGAGCTTGACCGTTTCATTGTTGGTCAAAATGACGCCAAGCGATCTGTTGCCATCGCGCTGCGTAATCGCTGGCGGCGCCAACAATTGCCAGATGATCTGCGCGAAGAAGTGCTGCCAAAAAATATTTTGATGATCGGCCCGACGGGCGTGGGCAAAACGGAAATTTCAAGACGCTTGGCCAAGCTGGCCGGCGCGCCATTCGTGAAGGTTGAAGCCACCAAGTTCACCGAAGTGGGTTATGTGGGTCGTGATGTGGAACAGATTGTTCGCGACCTTGTGGAAATTGCCATCAGTATGTTGCGGGAACGTAAACATGGCGAGGTTTCGGCACAAGCCCATGTCAATGCGGAGGAGCGCGTGCTCGATGCTTTGGTTGGCGCCAATTCCAGCAACAGCACTCGGGATTCGTTTCGCAAGAAACTGCGTGAAGGCGAGCTTGACGATAAAGAGATTGAGATTGAAGTGGCCGATCACGGCATGGGAATGCCCAGCTTCGAAATTCCGGGCATGCCCGGTGCTCAAGTAGGCATGGTCAATCTGCAAGATATGTTCGGCAAGGCCTTTGGCGAGCGCACCAAGTCACGGCGCCTGACAGTAAAGGAATCCTACGACATTCTCATGGGCGAGGAATCCGATAAGCTTCTGGATGAAGAACAATTAATCCAAGAAGCCATGACGGCGGTTGAAGATGACGGCATTGTTTTCCTCGATGAAATCGACAAGATCAGTGCACGGTCAGAACGCACAGGTGGTGATGTCAGCCGGGAAGGTGTTCAGCGGGATCTGCTCCCGCTCATCGAAGGCACAAGCGTCAGCACCAAATACGGAACGGTCAAGACAGACCATATTTTGTTCATTGCGTCGGGCGCCTTTCACCTGGCCAAACCGTCTGACCTGTTACCTGAATTGCAAGGCCGCCTGCCCATCCGTGTTGAACTCGCCGCGCTGACCCGCGAAGATTTCAAACGTATCCTCACAGAACCTGAGGCGAGTTTGATCAAGCAATATTGTGCATTGATGAAAACCGAAGACTTCACGCTGGAATTTACGGATGACGGTGTGGAGGCAATTGCGGATATTGCCGCAGAGGTGAATGCCACGGTTGAGAATATAGGCGCACGCCGTTTGCAAACGGTTCTTGAGCGCGTGTTGGAAGAGGTGAGTTTCACCGCGACCGATCGCCCAGGCGACACGTTGGTGATCGATGCCAAATTCGTCACGGACAATATCGGCGATCTCGCCAAGAATGCGGATCTCAGCAAGTTCATTCTTTAGCGGCATCTATCGCTTACGGCGCAACAGAACATAAAGCGCGCCGTCGCCGCCATCACGAATATGCGCCCGTTCGAAACCCAAGATGAAGGGCGCCACCGAGCCTGATTGCAACCAATCGGGCACTTTGCGCCGAAGAACACCCGGCTGTTCATAACCGTCCCGCGCCTCGGACCGGCCTTTGCCCGTGATGACCAAAACACAGCGGCGTCCTTTGACGTAAGAGGCGTGCAAAAAACGATTAAGCGCTTCGTGCGCTTCACTCTGGCGCATGCCGTGCAGATCAATGCGCCCGTCGACGGGCAGTTTGCCGCGCCTGATTTTGCGCGACGTGGCACCGTCGATCATGTGACGCCCGGGCGCCGCGACCGGATGGGACTTTGCGGGCGCCGCGGCACGGGAACTTATCTGTGACTTTTTCTTCGGCCCAGGTTTGGCTGCCGGGCCAGCGCTTTTTTTCGGGTGGAGAGGCCGGACGGTTTGGGTGTAGCGAGACCATAAATCTTCGTCCTCATCCGTCAGCGGCGGTTTCCGGTTCATGGCTGTTCTCTCTCGCCGGATTGAAGAAAAGCCGAGACAAGATTCTTTGGGATGAGGGCAAACATGGTCCCTTCCTGTTTCATCAATCCGGCGGAAGCTCCCGGGCCAGGCCCGGATCCCCAATAGAGATCGGCGCGCTGGACCCCCCTGATAGCCCCTCCGGTATCTTGAGCAATAGTTAAATTATTGAACGTTGTATAATCCGGGCCAGCATTTTCATTGCTGGGATCCAGAATTTGCGCCGTCAGCGCGAGATCAAGCCAGACCGGCGTGCCCAATGGATAATAAAGACGATCGACGGCGATGCTGGCGAGAGGGGTCAGAGCGACACCTTGGGCGCCGGGAGGCCCTAAGACCGGGTCATCAACGGCGATTTCGCGGAAGAAAATGTAAGAGGCATTGGTATTCATGACCTCATCGGCTTCATCCGGATGAGCCTCAAGCCAGGCGGCAATGCTCTGCAGAGAAACGTCTTCTCGGGCAATGGCGCCCCGATCGATCAAAGTACGGCCGATCGCGGTGTAAGGGTGTCCGTTTTGGCCGTCATAATTGACCCGGATGGTTTGACCGTCCCGCAAGGCAACCCGGCCGCTGCCTTGAATGTGGAGGAAAAAAGCATCAATGGCGCTATCGACCCAAACAAGGGCAAGACGGTCCGCCCAAGCTTCAGCGGATTCAATCTCTGCCCGGCTTTCAAAAGGCAGGAGGCGCCCGTCTTGAACCCGGCCGGCGATACGCTGACCCGCCAATGCGTCGCGAAATTGTCCAAGCTCGACCATGACCAAATCATCGGGACGGGCCAATAAAGGGGTCTGGAAGGCGCCCTGCCGGGTACGGCTGCCATTGAGGATGGGTTCGTAATAGCCAGTGAATAGGCCGGTTTTTTCCAAGTTTTCAGATATTATTACGGGTTCGAAATAAGTTTCAAAAAAGGCTCTCGGGTCTGAATTTGCAAGCTGTGTGGCTTGCCGGCAAATCTGTTGCCAGTCGTCGTTTCGGCCATAGAGGCGTTGAATGTCAGGCGCCACGGCGCGGCGGGCAAAGGGGCCGTATGGCGCTCGAGGTAAGATGGCATCGCAGGATCTTTGAAACGCATCAAAAGCGCCTTGCCACGCCGAACTGTCTGCCGACCATCCCGGCAAGTCACGGAAGGTCAGAGGCTCGATGGCCAAACCCGGTTCGGTCGGCTTCGACTTCCAGGCGCCATAAATCGCCACACCGACCACGACGAGAAGAAGCAGAGTCGTGAAAGTGCCCACATATTTGGACATGAAAGACCTACGGCGCGAAAATCAGGAGAAAATAATCAACGATATGGTGCAGCAGGGGCCGCTTGGAAACAAGACGAAAAGCTCAAGGACTTAACGCCTTAGGCGCCCGAAGCGGTACCCACCAATTTCCAATTGGGATTGGATGATCTGGTGTCTCGGGCAAAAGTCCAGATATCGGTGATTTTACGAACTGTGGTCGGATCGCCCTCAATCACTGCGCCGTCGGCATTCTTGGTGACGGAAATCACTTCACTGACAAATTTCACCGTGATTTCCGCGATCTTTTGTTTCAGCGCGGCATCGACGATTTCCGCCTTTTCCACGCCGACGAAATTGGACTCAAGGCTTTTGCCTTCTTTCTCTCGGTCCGTGATGGCCCCCTCGAAGCTCTTATAAACATCTGAGGAAATCAGCGGTTTCAGGGATTTGCGGTCGCCCGCCGCGAAGGCTGTGACGATAATTTCATAAGCGGCACGGCAACCGGAAAGGAAATGATCGGGCTCAAACTGGACATCAGCGTCGCGAATGTCCGTGAGCGCTTTTGCGAGGTCAGACCCCGCCGGCGCCAATTTATCGAAAGCGGTTTTCACCGGAACTTGCGATTGAGCCGCCTCTTCGCGGCGCGCGCCCGGCAAGGTGATAACATTTCCGTCACTTTCCGCGTCGCGATGGGTAAAGGGCGGACGTTCGTTGCCCGTTTTGCTGCCCAAAACAGATATCAAGCGGTACAAGACCACTAAGAAAACCGCCAATGCGACAAGATCGAACCAACCGGTGGCCATTTCTTTGACTTACCTCTATGGGGCGTTTGACGTTCTCGACTGAGGCAAAGCTGGCGCTCTGCCTGTCAAATCTATCAAGAAAACATACGCCCAGTACTTCGTTATAGTTCTCTATCTAGCTGTATTTAATCACTCTAACGGCTCTCGACAACCATGTCATCAAGCAACCGCAAAGCGAAGCGTTTGAAGGCCATTCGTCACGATATCCCTGCTTTTTTCAGGGACTCATCGCGCAACTTGTCAGTCATTCTAAGACATGATAGCCACTGCGCAAATTCACCCTGATAGTTAAGAGTTGAGAGAGGCATATGACAGAGGACACCACGTCGCAGGATCAAACTGCCCAACCGAATGGTGGGGAATCGTCCTCAGCGCAGCCGAGTTTTCGGGTCCTGGCGCAATATGTCAAAGACCTTTCATTTGAAAACCCTGGGGCGCCGCAATCGTTGAGCAATAACGAAGGCTCTCCGAAAATGGACGCAACGGTGAACGTCCAAGCCAAACAATTGAGCAAGTCGGAGTTTGAGTGCGAGATTAAGATCGGCGTCAGCGCCAAACGCGAAGACCAGATGGTGTTTCTGGTCGAGCTTGTCTATGCCGGTGTGTTCCAAATTGTGAACGTGCCGCAAGATCAAGTTCAGCAAGTCGTGTTTATTGAGTGCCCCCGACAGCTCTTTCCCTTTGCCCGGCGCGTTGTTGCCGACGCAACAAGAGATGGCGGCTTCCCGCCCCTGCTTTTAGACCCAATTGATTTTGTCGCGCTTTATCAGCAACAATTGGCGGCCGCACAAAAATCCCAGGCCACAAGTGACGAAGAGCAGACGGCACCAACAGCTTAAGAAGCAATATTCAATTCTTCCACAAAGCTGTCGCGCCGAGCTCGTCTTCGATAAACTGAAGATGAGCGGCATATTCTTCTTTAGTCAGAGCCGATGCCAACGGGCGCTGACGCGGTGGATAAGATTTACGCTGTTCCGACATTTGCTCCGGCGTGTCGGCCCCACCTTTTTGATCAACGAGATCAAAACCCGGTTGCTCGCCGCCAATCAGTTCAAGATAGACACGCGCCAGCAGGATCGAGTCAATCAAAGCGCCATGCTTATCTCGGATCGTGTTGTCGACGCCAAACCGGCGGCATAGAGCATCGAGACTATTGGGGGAGCCTGGAAATTTTCGCCGGGCAATATGCAACGTGTCAATCACGCGTTCGGGCGGCAACAGAGAATTTCCCATACGCTCAAACTCGGCATTGAGAAACCCTAGATCAAACGCCCCGTTGTGAATCACCAAAGGGGCGTCGCCGATAAAATCAATAAACGGCTCGGCGACGTCCGCAAAAACCGGATGCTGACGGAGAAAACTTTCCGAAAGTCCGTGAACTTCGAAGGCGCCCGTGGGCATATCCCGTTCCGGATTGATATAACAATGATACTCCCGGCCGGTCGGCACATGGTTCAATAACTCGATGCAACCAATCTCAACGACCCGATGGCCGTCTTTGGGATCCAACCCCGTCGTTTCCGTGTCGAGAACAATTTCCCGCATGTTTTGCCCCGCTCCAATCTCTAAGCTTAGAATCTATTCCTGTTCGGGACGAGATTCACGCCCTAATTCGATGTTACCGCAAGCTATCCACAATTTTTTTTACCTCTGCTCGAGCGGCGTCAAAACCTTTACTGGTGTCGATAATAAAATCGGCCTTTTCACGTTTTGTAGCATCCGGCACTTGTTGAGATAAGATTTCGCTGAACTTCTGTTCTGTCATGCCTGGCCGTTGCAACACGCGAGAACGTTGCACCTCAAAAGGGGCGGTAACAACGACGACATAATCAACAGACTCCTCAAGCTTGTTTTCAAAAAGGAGTGGAATATCCAGGACGAAAAGCCGCGCGCCACTTGATTCAGCTTGTTCCATTTCAACTGTCCGGCACTTAGCCACAAGAGGATGCACTATCGACTCAAGGCGCTGCCAAGCGGATGGGTCGCCCTTTATCTGTGTACTGAGGAGTGAGCGATCAACCCGCCCATCGACCGTAGTTCCCGGAAAGGCTTGCTCAATAAGCGGGACAGCTTCGCCGCCTTTGTCATAAAGTTGATGAACCACGCGATCGGAATCAAAAACCGGTATGCCGAGCTCGGAAAACATAGAAGCAGTGGTCGACTTGCCCATTCCGATCGAGCCTGTCAATCCGAGCAAAATCATGACCGGTCCTGAATATCTCTTTTCAAGATATCGTAAAGAGCTTCGCTGACATCGGGGTCTCGGCCAAACCATGATCGAAAAGCCGGGCGGGCTTGATGGATCAACATCCCCAGACCCTCACATGTCTGAAGCCCAAGGCTTTTGCTGCGTTTGAGCAACTCTGTTTCTAACGGAACATAAACAATATCGCAGACAGTTGATCCGGCCGGCAGGGCATCAAGGGGCATGTCTAAATCCGGGTGACCTGTCATGCCCAAACTTGTTGAGTTCACAAACAAATCAGCTGAGGTCAAAAGGTCTTCCAGGTCAGACCAGTCCGCACTGTTGATCTTTGAGCTGACATGGTTCCCTAGTTCCTTGCTCAGCCTGTCTGCTTTGGATTTGGTTCGATTAACAACCGTAATTCTCGCAGCGCCATCCATCGCCAATGCATACACGATGCCTCGCGCCGCCCCACCAGATCCCAACAAGACAACATTCTTGTCCGTACTTGTCCAAGAAGTCTGTTGTTTTAGGCTCTCAATGAATCCAAAACCATCCGTATTCTGACCATATAGGGAGCCATCTTCACGAACGGTGATCATATTGACCGCGCCGATAATCTTTGCAGGGTCATCAATCTCGTCCATGAGCGGAAGGACGGCCTCTTTATGGGGAATCGTGACATTTGCCCCTGCAAACCCCAGTTTCGGGAGAGCGGCCACTGCTGCTTTCAAATTCGCCTGTGTAACATGAAGCGGTACAACAACGCCGTCTATCTTATATTGATCAAGCCAAAACCCGTGAAGCATGGGTGATCTTGAATGAGAAATGGGATCTCCAATCACGCCTGCCACAATCGCTTTGCCGGTCAGTGTCATGTGGTCACCACATCATGCAGTCTCAAGAAGTCGAGCACAGGAAGCAACGGGAGGCCGAGGATCGCAAAATAATCTCCTTCGATCCGGCTGAACAATTGGATGCCGTCACTCTCCAACCAATAAGATCCAACGCTCGACAAGACGGCTTGTTCATTGGCCTCAATATATGAATCCAAAAAGTCATCCGAGAAGTCGCGCATGGTCATCAAGCTTGTTTCATTGTGTCGCCAGATAACAGAGCCGGTTTTCGCTATGGAAACCGCACTGATCAGTTCGTGGGTTTGACCGCGAAGTTGTCTTAGCTGATCTCGGCCCCGGTCGAGATCAGAAGGTTTACTATAGAGCTCTCCGTTTAGTGTCAGAACCTGATCTGCGGCCATTACGTAATCGAGTGGCCCTGCTTGCACCCGCATGGCTTTCAGATCCGATAGAGTGACGGCAATTTCTTGCCCGGTTGCACCTTCTGACAGCAGGGTTTGTTTGACGCTGTCTTCATCAACGCCCGTCACTACAACGTCAAATGTCAAACCGGCGCCACGCAACAGATTTGCCCGTGACGGGCTTTTCGACGCCAAAATCAACTTTGGATCAGACATGTGGCCTCTAGGTTGCTTCCGGCAATTCTTGTTGTGTTGGCGCGTCCTCGCTATGACGCCTCGAATAGAGATTTAAAATCGCTGCGGCTGTTTCTTCAATCGAACGGCGGGACACATCAATGATGGGGCAATCATGGGTCTCATATAAACGGCGTGCGTAGACGATTTCCTTTTTGACTTCTTCGCTGTCGACATAATCTGTCTCGGTCTCTTCCTTTAAGGAAAGCAATCGATTTCGACGGATTTGAACAAGTCGATTACTCGAGGCGGTCAATCCCACGACCAAGGGATAATCAAGGTCGCTGATGTCAAACTGCAGCGGGACTTCTTTTACAATGGGCACATTGGCCGCCTTTATGCCTCGATTGGCCAAATACATACATGTGGGTGTTTTTGAGGTTCGGCTGACCCCAAGCAAAACCACATCTGCTTCATTAAGTGTCTCTACATTTTGCCCGTCATCGTGAGCAATGGTGTAGTTGAGCGCTTCGATACGCCGGAAATATTCAGCATCCATAATATGCTGACTACCAGCTTTGTGACTAACTTCGGTTCCGAGGTAATTGTGGAGAAGATTCAAAACCGGATCCAAGATCGAGACGCATGGCATACCAAGTTCCCGACATTTTTCTTCCAATTGCTCGCGCAGTGAATCGTCCACCATGGTGTAAAGAATGACACCCGGCGAGGCCTCTATTTCCCCCAAGGCTCTCTCTAACTGCCGAGGGGACCGAACCAGCGCATAAACGTGCTCGATGGGCTGAGCCCCCGAAAATTGCGCGCAAGTTGCCTTGGCGACGGCATTTAAGGTCTCGCCGGTCGCGTCAGAGACAAGATGTAAATGAAAGTAGGTTCGATAAGGTCGCTTCTCAAGCATCTCAAAATCAGCTTCGTCCGGTCGCACTGGGCAATATCATAAGGCGTGGAAGAGCCTGTGGAAAAAACGATTGGGGCAAATTGCTGCACAAAGCAGGCAAAAAACCCTGTATTTGACCCACAGACCTTTGACTGTGAATAAGATTTCTGCGGTAGGGCTGGGAGTAGGGCCAGAAATCCATCAACAGGTTTTGCACATTAAGATTGTCATACTAATATAAAAAATCTTTTAGTTACAAATGCTTATATATTGTCCCCGGTTTTAAGTTAGAACCCGCTTGCGTGTTTTTGCTGTGAGAAACTCTGTGGAATAAAAACTAATAATGAGGATCCACAGAATTCACAGGGATTCACTACATAATCTACAATTTAATCTTTTATTTACTTATATGAAGAAAGGGTTAAGACCGAGACGACGAAGAGATAATCGCTGAATTTGATCAAATATGAGATCTGTTTTTCCTCGGATTTTCTCTTGAATCTCGCACCAGGACGACGTACATCAGCAAAACAATATAAGTCGTTTCAGACAAGCAGACTCAATTTTTCCAACAAAATTGAATCTCAGACCCTCCAGATAATTTCTCGGCCCCTTTTCTATTCTTTTTGATCAGAAAAACCAGGAATGTAAGCCAAAAGATCGATCTGAACGCGGCAAATCCATGAATCCGCTTGAAGGGTCAAACAAAGGTAATTGCTATGGAACTGCAGGAACTCAAACTGCAGGAGCTCAAGGCCAAATCTCCTACTGAGCTCTTAGAATTCGCAGAAGAACTCGAAGTCGAAAATGCGAGCACGATGCGCAAGCAGGATATGATGTTTGCCATCCTCAAGCAGCTGGCTGAACAAGATATCAATATTGTCGGTGGCGGTGTTTTGGAGGTGTTGCAAGACGGTTTCGGCTTTTTGCGATCGCCGGAAGCCAATTATCTGCCCGGCCCCGATGATATTTATGTCAGCCCCAGCCAAATTCGGCGCTTTTCACTGAGAACTGGCGACACAGTTGAAGGTGAAATCCGATCTCCCAAGGATGGGGAGCGTTATTTTGCCTTACTTAAGGTGACCTCCATCAATTTTGAGGATCCCGAACGCACGCGGCACAAAGTTCACTTTGACAATCTAACCCCGCTTTATCCGGATCAGCGCCTGCATATGGAACATGATGATCCGACCATTAAGGATGCCAGTCCCCGGGTGATTGATTTGGTGGCACCCCTTGGAAAAGGGCAGCGGGCTTTGATTGTTGCGCCGCCGCGAACCGGTAAGACGGTCTTATTGCAAAATATCGCCCATTCGATCGCGGCCAATCAGCCGGAATGTTATTTGATCGTTTTGTTGATTGATGAACGGCCAGAAGAAGTGACCGACATGCAAAGGTCGGTCAAAGGTGAAGTCATCAGTTCCACTTTTGATGAACCGGCAGTGCGACACGTTCAAGTCGCTGAAATGGTCATTGAGAAGGCCAAACGTCTGGTGGAACATGGCCGCGACGTCGTCATATTGCTGGATTCCATCACGCGCCTCGGTAGGGCTTATAATACGGTCGTGCCGTCCTCAGGGAAGGTCTTGACCGGTGGCGTTGACGCCAATGCCCTCCAGCGGCCAAAGCGCTTCTTCGGGGCTGCCCGTAACATTGAGGAGGGTGGCTCCTTAACCATCATTGCAACGGCTCTGATCGATACAGGCAGCCGTATGGACGAAGTTATCTTTGAAGAGTTTAAAGGCACGGGTAACTCAGAAATCGTTCTCGATCGCAAATTGGCTGACAAACGTGTTTTCCCGTCGATCGACATCATCAAGTCAGGCACCCGGAAAGAAGAGCTCTTGGTGCAAAAAGACACCTTGCAGAAGATGTATGTCTTGCGCCGCATCCTTAATCCCATGGGGACGATGGATAGTATGGAATTCCTGTTGGATAAGATGCGTCAAACCAAAGACAATGAAGAATTCTTCGATTCCATGAATACTTAAGTTGCCGCTAGGGCAAAAGTATCGTTGAACCGGTCGTCTTGCGCGCTTCAAGATCTCTGTGGGCATCTGCAGCTGCTGCTAAGCTATACCTTTGATGTATCTCAATTTTGACGTCACCCTTGGAAACCACATCAAATAATTCGGTTGCTGCGGTTAACAGGTCATCCCGCGCTGCAACGTAGTGAAACAGTGTCGGCCGGGTGACAAATAATGATCCCTTTGGTCCTAATGTGCCGATGTCCAACGCCGGTGGTGGTCCGGAAGCGTTGCCGAAACTCACCATCGTTCCCATAGGCGATAAACAATCAAGAGAGCTGAAAAACGTCTCCGCTCCAACGGAATCGTAAACCACAGGGACTCCCTTGCCGTCGGTTAATCGCCGCACTTCTTGCTGGAAATCGACCTCTCGATAAAGAATTGGATGATCACAGCCATGGGCCTTGGCTAACTCAGCTTTGGCTTCTGAGCCAACGGTTCCGATGACAGTTGCCCCCAGAGCTTTTGCCCATTGGCAGACAATCAGCCCTACTCCGCCGGCGGCTGCATGTATCAGAATGTGATCGCCTTTTTTAACCCGATGAATGCGGCGGATCAGGTAGTGAGCTGTCATGCCCTGCAGCATCATGGCTGCTGCCTGCTCAAATGAGATTTGATCGGGCAGTTTAACGGCAACCGAGGCCGGAATATTCACCGCATCTGCGTAAGTGCCGATGGGCGCAGTGCCGAACGCCACGCGGTCGCCTGGGGCAAACGCGTCAATCTCTGCGCCGACTTCCTCGACAATACCGGCACCCTCAAGACCGATCCCGCTTGGCAACGCCACAGGATAAAGTCCTGACCGATGATAGGTATCGATATAGTTCAGACCGGCCGCTTTGATGTTAACCGTGATCTCATCGGCTTTAGGCTCAGCCAATTCGACAGTCTGATATTGCAGGACCTCTGGTCCGCCGGTTTGCTCAAAGCGGATTGCGTTAATGGTCACCATGTTTTGTGGTCACTTTATGTTTTGAGATGTTGGTTGAAAAAGTTGATTGTTCTTTCATTCGCTAAGTCGGCGGCAGCTTTGTTGTAATGAGCGCCTTTGGGACGCGCGAATGCGTGATCTTGATCCGCATACGAATGAATGGTTACCAATGTGTTGTCGGCCAAACCTTGCCTGATCTCTTGCTGATCTTCTGGGCTGACGAATTCATCCTTCTCGGCAATATGCAACATGAGGGGATTTTTGATCGATCCGGATTCATCAAGTGAGTCCTGGATAGAAACGCCGTAATAACCGACCGATGCATCGGTATCAGTACGCGTTGACGAGATGTAGGCCATGTAGCCACCCAAGCAATAGCCGACAGTCCCAACCTTGCCGGAAACAGCGCCGAGTGATTTCATCATCTCAAGGCTGGCGGTGATGTCTTCGATACCCTTTGATTTATCGAATTTACCAAATAAATCAAAGGCTTGTGCCCATTCCTCTTCTGTTTGATCGGTGATATCAATACCGGGTTCGATACGCCAGAACAGGTCTGGGCAAAAGGCGACAAAGCCGTGAGAGGCAAAGAAGTCGCAAAAATCCCGCATCACTTGATTGACCCCGAAAATCTCTTGGATGACGACCAGACCGGGTCCGGACCTGCCTGCCGGTAGGGCCAGATATCCGTCAAAGGAACCGTCGGGCGTTGAAATAGAAGGTGCCTCTTGCGCCAATTTGAACTCCGTTTGATTTTGTTGGAAGAAGTGGCGGCACTCTAGCTTGGCCTCCTGACAAAATCGAGTGACTTTGTGACAGGATCTATGCCAAGTAGCAGGCCAGGATGCCCTTTATGTTCGGAGGCTTAAATGAAGGTCAAGTTGGAGTTTGATTGCACACCGGAAGAGTTTCGGCGTCTCCTTGGGTTGCCCGATGTCTCAGAGTTTAATCAGCAACTGGGATCAAAAATGACCGAAGCCATGAGTGAAGCAGCGCTCAATCTGGATCCTGAAACACTGACCAAAATTTGGTTTCCGTTCGGTGCGGACACCATGGCTGAGATGCAGAAGACCATGTGGGAAAGTATGAGCGCCGGTTTACAGCCCTCGACCAAGTCGAAATAGCGGGCATCCGCATAGGTCTTGGACCATCATGAGTAGTGCCGACACCATCTTTGCTTTGTCGACGCCCGCCGGGAAGGCAGGTGTGGCTGTTGTGCGTATGTCGGGCCCGGCTTCTTTTCAGATCGCAAACCGGCTGTCACCCAAAGCACCTCTGGAGATTGGCAAGATTCAATATTGTGGATTCGCAGCCTCCGATGGGTCTTTGATCGACCGAGGCTTGCGGTTGGCCTTTGAAGGACCGAAGAGCTTTACCGGCGAAGATTGTGTCGAGTTTCACATTCATGGCGGCCGAGCGGTCATTGATAAACTCTTGTCCGCGCTGGCCGACCAGGGCATGCGGCCGGCGGAGCCGGGAGAATTTACGCGCCGTGCTTTTGAGAACGACAAACTTGATTTGACCGCTGCCGAGGGTTTGGCGGATCTGATCGATGCCGAAACGGAAGCACAGCGCCGCCAGGCTTTTGTTCAGATGGAAGGCCATCTCGGCAAAATGTATGAATCTTGGCGAGCTTCTTTAATAGGTGCCATGGCGCTGATGGAAGCTGAGATTGATTTTGCTGATGAGGACTTACCCGAAGATTTGTCTCAGCAAATTTATCCGGCCATTGCCGAGGTTCTGGAAGAAATTCAGGCTCATCTCAATGATCGCGGCATCGGCGAGCGGCTGCGGGATGGCGTCCGCATCGCTATCTTGGGGCCGCCCAATGTAGGCAAATCAAGCCTGATCAATGCCCTTTCCCAACGGGACGTGGCGATTGTCTCGGATATCTCGGGCACGACCCGGGATATTCTGGAAGTTCATTTGGATCTGGGGGGCATTCCGGTCTTGATCGCCGATACCGCCGGATTGCGCACCAGCGGTGATGCGATCGAAGCCGAAGGGATCAGGCGCGCTCAACGCCGTGCGAAGGAATCGGATCTGAGGTGTTTTGTTGGCGATGCCAGCCAGGCTCAGACATTTGAAGATGGCGAGATTCAGGACCTTTTTCAGGAAGGTGATCTCTTGATCCTCAATAAGTCTGATCTCAAAGCCCCTGACGTGGGCCCTACCGGTTCAGAAGTGATCTCCATATCCGTTAAGACCGGTGATGGTCTCGATCGGCTTATCGAGAGTCTCTCAGACCGGGTTCACGATTTGGCTTGGCCCTCTGAAGCGCCCCGGATTACCCGGCAACGCCACCGATTGTTGCTGGAGGAGGTTGTCCGTCATCTTAAAGATCTCCAGGCTCACCAGGATCGGGAAGTCGCCCTCAGGGCTGAGACCCTTCGTCTATCGGTTCGGTCTTTGGGCCGCATCACCGGCCGGGTAGATGTGGAAGATGTTTTGGACCTGGTGTTCTCCGAATTCTGTATCGGCAAATAATGTTTCACGTGAAACATTCCGTCTTGGCAGTGTGCCGAATTCATGGCATGTGGATAACTTGACGGGAGATGCCGATAAGCATCTCAGAACCGGCTTATTTTTCAGTGAGAGATCGAGAATCGAAGCGACAGGCAGATAGGATGCTTGACGGACAGTCATATGATGTTGTGGTGATCGGTGGCGGTCATGCCGGCTGTGAGGCGGCGGCGATCGCTGCCCGCATGGGGGCATCGACCTTGCTGCTGACTCACAAGATTGAAACGATCGGTGAGATGTCTTGCAATCCGGCCATTGGGGGATTGGGGAAAGGGCATTTGGTCCGGGAAATCGACGCGCTGGGTGGGGTCATGGGACAGATGGCCGACCAGGCCGGTATCCAGTTTCGCCTGCTTAATCGCCGCAAGGGCCCTGCCGTTCAGGGGCCAAGGGCTCAGATTGACCGGCAGCTCTACCGCCAAGCCATGCAAAAGGCCCTCAAGGATATCGAGGGCCTGACAATACTGGCCGAGCCGGCGGCAGATATTATCCAGAAAGACGGACGTCTTGTTGGGGTCGAAACGGAGACGGGCACTAAGATCTCATGCGGCGCCTTGGTCATCACCACGGGCACGTTTCTCCGCGGCGAGATTCATCTGGGTGCCCGGCGCATTCCCGCGGGCCGCGTGGGCGAGGCCCCGTCCGTGGGTTTGGCTGACTCCCTGTATGGTCTTGGATTGCGAATGGGGCGACTCAAAACCGGCACACCGGCGCGCCTCAATGGTCATACCATTGATTGGTCCGAGTTGGAGATTCAGCCGGGAGATGAGGTGCCTACGCCCTTCTCTTTTATGACGCAAAAGATCGAGCAGCCTCAGGTTCCCTGCCATATCACCTACACCAATGACCAAACTCACCGGATCATTGAGGCGAATCTGCACCAATCCCCAATGTATTCGGGCCAGATCGAAAGCGTCGGGCCGCGCTATTGTCCCTCCATCGAAGACAAGATCCATCGGTTTGCCGATAAATCGAGCCATCAGATCTTCCTGGAGCCCGAAGGCCTGGACGATCCAACGATTTATCCCAACGGCATCTCGACCTCTCTTCCAGAGGATGTTCAGGAGAAATTCATTCGATCTATCAAAGGCTTGGAGCAGGTAGAGATCCTGCAGCCTGGTTATGCCATCGAGTATGACCACGTGGATCCCCGTGAATTGCTGCCCAGCCTCGAGACCAAGGCCCTCAAGGGCTTGTTCTTGGCCGGTCAGATTAACGGCACCACCGGATATGAAGAAGCGGCGGGCCAGGGTCTTCTGGCCGGGATCAATGCGGCCAAGCGATCGGCCTCTGCCGACTCGTCCTATGCGCCTTTTGTGGTGACCAGGTCAGAGGGCTATCTGGGTGTGATGATCGACGACTTGGTGACCCGCGGGGTGACCGAACCCTATCGCATGTTCACATCGCGGGCCGAATATCGACTCAAACTGCGCGCCGATAATGCGGATCTCAGGTTGACCCCAAAAGCTATGGCCCTCGGCGTCTTGAGCCCTGAACGCCAGAAAGATTTTTCACGGAAGCGTTCAGAGCTCGATGCAGCCATCCAGGCCTGCCAAAATGTCGCCATCTCCCCCAATATGGCTCGGCGCCATGGTCTGAAAGTCAATCAAGATGGTCGCAAGCGGACCCCATTTGAGCTTTTGGCCTATACGGATATTCACTTTGAGGATCTGTTGCCGATCTGGCCGGACTTGAAGGTGTATAGCCCACGGGTCCGAGAACAGATTGAAATCGAGGCGCAGTATGCCGGCTACATGGACCGTCAAGAGGCGGATATTGTAGCGTTTCAGAAAGATGAGGCCATCCATATTCCTGCCGATTTTGATTATGCCAAAATCAGCGGATTGCGTGCTGAATTGAGAGAGAAGCTTGAGGCGACCCGTCCGGCGACTTTGGGTCAGGCCGGTCGGATCGAAGGAATGACCCCTGCCGCTTTGATTTTGCTTCTCGGATTCCTCAAGAAGGATCGCAAAAGCGCCGCCGAGGCGTCCTAAAGACCATGGTCCCCGATCCTGATTATGGTCCGTCCCAGTTTTCAGCCGATTACAATGTTTCACGTGAAACAATTGAGCGATTGGAGCTCTATGTTTATGAGCTCATCCGATGGCAGGACAAAATTAATCTGGTAGGGCCTGAGACGCTCCAGCAGGTTTGGCGACGGCACATCCTGGATTCAGCCCAGCTCACGGACTTCATACCTGGCGATGCCCGGCGGATCTTGGATCTGGGCTCCGGGGCGGGTTTTCCCGGAATGGTTCTGGCCATTCTTATGAACCACGTGTCCGATCTCGAGGTCATTCTGGTGGAATCCCATGTGCGAAAAAGCGCCTTTTTGCGACATATTTTGGCCCTTACGGGCGTGAAGGCGACGATTCTCAACCAACGCATCGAGTTGATAAAGTTGGATCCGGTAGATATCGTCTCGTCTCGAGCACTGGCCCCGGTTGCCGATCTTTTGGCTTATGCCGAGCCCTTTGTCCTTGGTCATACCCGATGCCTCTTTTTGAAGGGTCAAAATGTGGGGTCGGAATTGACGAATGCCTCTAAATGTTGGACTATTACGGCCTCGCAACATCCCAGTCGAACAGACTCCGCTGGCACTATCTTGGTGATAAAGGAATTTGAACGTGTTTCAGACCAAAGCGACGGTTGACCGTCGGCGCCCCCGCACTATCGCGATTGCCAATCAAAAAGGTGGCGTCGGCAAGACGACGACGGCGATCAATCTGGCCACGGCGCTTGCGGCAGTGGGCAAAAGAGCCCTGATTATTGATTTGGACCCCCAGGGCAACGCAAGTACTGGGTTAGGTGTAGGGCACGACAAGCGCCATAGTTCGATCTATAACGTCTTGATTGATCGCAAACCCATGGCCGAATGTGTTTTTGAGACCGATGTGCCGCGCTTGGCCATCATCCCCTCCAATTTTGATCTTTCGGGGGCGGAGCTCGAATTAGCCCAGGTAAAAGATAGATCGTTTCGGCTCCGAAATGCTATAGAGGCCGTCAATTCAGAGCTTGAGGCTGATCCATTCGACTATGTCTTGATCGATTGTCCGCCATCTTTGAACCTGCTGACCATCAATGCCCTGACCGCGTCCGATGCGGTTTTGGTGCCCTTGCAATGTGAGTTCTTCGCATTGGAAGGTCTGACCCAGCTCATGCGCACCATCAATCTGGTGAAGGGCAAGCTCAATCCTGATCTGGAGATTCAGGGCGTGGTGCTGACCATGTATGATCGCCGCAACAAGCTGTCCGATCAGGTGGCTGCCGATGTGCGAAGTCATTTGGGCACGAAGGTCTATCAGACGATCATTCCCCGGAATGTCCGGGTTTCGGAAGCGCCGTCCCATGGAAAACCGGCCCTACTCTATGATCACCGCTGCACCGGCAGCCAAGCCTATATCCGTCTCGCCGGTGAACTCATCCAGCGTGAACGCGCCGCCCACATTCTCTGATTTCTATTGAAAGAGGCCCTCAATGTCAGACGAAGCCAACGCTAACCGCCTCGGTCGCGGCCTATCCGCGCTTCTGGGCGATACAGAATTCGATCAGCCGGAGCCCGCTCCCACCGGGCAAGTCCGGGTGCCGGTAGAATTCCTCCGGCCCAATCCAAACCAGCCCCGAAAACGGTTCACCGACGAAAATCTGGAGGAGCTGGCTCAATCAATTCGGGAAAAAGGCATTCTCCAGCCCATCGTGGTGCGCCCCATCGCCGGCGAGGCCAATACCTATGAAATTGTGGCCGGGGAGCGCCGCTGGCGGGCAGCACAGAGGGCCTCACTGCATGACGTGCCGGTTTCCATCCGTGAGCTGAGCGATTCTGAGTCTCTGGAAATTGCCTTGATTGAAAATATTCAGCGTGCGGATCTTAATCCGATTGAAGAAGCGGCCGGCTTCAAAGCTCTGATGGACCGGTTTGATTATACGCAAGAACAACTTTCAGAGATTGTGGCCAAAAGCCGGAGTCACGTGGCTAACCTTCTCAGACTTCTGTCCCTGCCTGCCGAATTGCAATCTCTTGTGGAAAACGGAAGTCTCAGTGCCGGCCACGGTCGCGCTTTGTTGGCATCACCGGATCCGTCAGGTCTCGCCCAGCAAATTATCAAACAAGATCTGAATGTCCGCCAAGCTGAAGCTCTGGCAAAGGGCAGGCCGACGCAAAGCTCAAAGCCGCAATCCGCAGCAGCTCAACCGATTGAGAAAGATGCCGATACTCTGGCGTTGGAGCAGAATCTCTCAAATAGCTTGGGACTAAAAGTCTCCATTGATCATGGCCACAATGGCGGACTGGTGGTCGTCAAATACAAGACTCTTGAGCAACTCGACGAGATCTGCCGACGGTTGGGCGCTTCCTGAACTTGCGGCTAGCGTCTGTTGCCGGCAGCGCGCGCAATCCGAAAACTTGTCTGTGTACAAATGGATTCTGCCGGCAAACCGGTTGTCTTGCAATTGAGCTCCGCTTCATAAAGCAGCTCCAATGCTTTGGTCAATTTTGCCGAGCCCCAACTTTGCAGTTGTCGCTCAAAGGCCTGCCGACGCTTGAAATGCGGCTTGGGCCGCAACTGATCAACTGCCTCACGATTGGAGGCTCCCCGATCCATTGCCAATCGCGCTGTCCGCAATCTCTCAACATGGCGGGTGAGGGCGCGAATGATTGTCACTGGTTGTTCGGCCTGCAAGAAACAGCGATCGAGACTCTTGGCGAGTACGCCTCGATCACCCGATAGTGCGGAATAGGTTACATCCTCTAAACCCAATGTATTGGCGGCGTTCAGGCAAGCCTCCACGTCTTCTACAGAAAGCAACTTGTCGGAATCATGCAGCTTGTAAAGTGTCAGCTTTTCGATCTCTCGCCTGGTCATGGCCCGATCCCCGCCGAGCAGTTCTGCTAGGGTGTCCAACACATCATTCGTATACTGAATATTGGCCTCTTGAAGAACTTTGGCTGCAAGTGTTTTGACGTTTCTGGCATCGTCTTGATAGCAGGGCACAGCCACGCCACACTTTGACGTCTCAATGGTTTTTCTCAAGGCAGAGCTTGGCTTGAGATCGCCGGCTTCGAGAATAACAACGGCATCACCGCGCAACTCTCCCGACTCAAGTGAGGCAACAAAGTCCTTGATCTGTTTCCCATATCGGTCGGACTTAAACCGGACACGCACGACACGCGTGCCGCCGAACATCGATATGGCGCCGAACTCATCGTGAAGCCGTGCCGGGTCTGATCGGTATTCTTCTTCCGACAAATCGAGAAGGCCGAACGGGTCTTGCGGGTCCGAAAGAATGGCTTTCACCAAAGATTGGGAATGTTCACGAACCAATCCTTCGTCCGGACCGTAGATCAGGATAAGCTGCGTTTTGCGGCCTGCTTCTTTGATGAAGGCGTCAATCTCTGCTGGCTTAAGGCGCATCGGCCGGTGCAGCTTCGGTGGTCTCGGCCGCCAATTCTTGTTCAGCCTCGCGCTCGAAGAACAACGATAGACGCAAGACAATTTCGTTGGCAATTTCGCGGGCTGCCCGCTCTCGTGCATTCTCACGTTCGATGACGGTGGCAAACTGCGAATTCAAAACGTCATATGCAACAACAGAGCGGCTGTTGCCGCCATAGATGACATCCCGGGTCTTCATATCCTTAAGCTGATAATTGGCATTCAGTTGCAAGTTAAACCGCGTGACCGATGCGTCAATCCGAACGCCGCCGCCCACTTGGCGTTCCTCTAAACGAAATCCCAACTCATATTTGTATTGATCAGCAGCACCCCCCGGCGCGATCCGATCGAGCAAGAAATTCCGAAACACTGCATCTGTTTTGGTGATTGCGCCTGTGACTCTTATGGCCTCAAGGGAGGCTGTCGTTTGGGCATTGCTTGCGTTTTCGCTGTAGAGAGGTCGAAACCCACAGCCGGTCAACAGCAGAGCAACGCCGATCAGCGCCGGCATGCGAAGACTTCGTATCATGTCATGACCCCCCTAACCGACAACGATGTTAACGATCCGGTTGGGCACTACAATAACTTTCTTGACCGGTTTGTCACCTATGGCGGCCCGAACTTTTTCATTGTCCATGACCCGGGCTTCGACATCGTTGTTGGGCATATCTTTCGGCACTTCAATCTCGGTTCGTCGTTTGCCGTTCACCTGAACTGGCAAGGTAATTGAATCTTCGACCAACAGCTCCGGATCCGGTTGGGGCCAAGGTTGGGCGATCAACAATCCAGATCCACCCAATCCCGCCCAAGCCTCCTCGGCCAAATGGGGCATCATCGGCGCAATGAGCTGTGTAGCAAAAACCAAGGCTTCGGCCAGAATCCATTGCTCCAATGACTGACCTTTTCGCAATACCGGCGCGGCCTTTCGGATGGCATTTGTCAGCTCATAAATCTGAGCAACCGCTCGATTGAAGTGAAACATTTCAATAGCGTCGGTCACCGAGGCCACCGCTTTATGCGCCGTCCGGCGCAGTTGTTTAGCAGTTTCGCCCGGCGTGCCATCGGGCATCGGCGCACCAACGCGCGGCAGGCCGTCATTGTCAGGATCGGCAATCAGCGCCCAAACCCGTTGAACGAAGCGCCAAGCGCCTTCAACGCCGGCAGCCGTCCATTCTACATCCCGCTCCGGCGGCGAATCCGACAACATGAACCAACGGGCCGTATCCGCCCCATATTGCTGGATGATGTCCTGGGGATCGACCGTGTTCTTTTTGGACTTGGACATCTTCTCAATGGCGCCGATCTTGACTGCTGCCCCGGTCGCAATCTGCTTAGCGGAGCGCCCGGAATCGCCCGCCGTGACTTCGATTTCGTCAGGTGTCAGCCAGGACCCGTCTTCGGCCTGATAGGTTTCATGGGTCACCATGCCTTGGGTGAAGAGGCCGGCGAAAGGCTCCTCCAGACCTAAATGGCCGGTTTTCTCCATGGCCCGTGAATAAAAGCGGGCATATAGCAGATGCAAAATCGCATGCTCCACCCCGCCGATATACTGATCCACAGGCAGCCAATAATCGACGGCCTTACGCTCTGTGGGCTCTTCAGCTTGCGGTGCGCAAAACCGTGCAAAATACCAGGAGGAATCGATAAAAGTGTCGAACGTGTCTGTTTCGCGCCGCGCGTCGCGGCCGCATTCGGGGCAGCAGACGTTCTTCCAGGTCGGATGCCGCTCCAGTGGATTGCCGGGCCGGTCAAAACTCACATCTTCGGGCAGCTTCACCGGCAGGTCAGCTTTCGGCACTGGCACAATCCCGCAAGTGTCGCAATGGATGATGGGAATGGGGCAGCCCCAATAGCGCTGGCGGGAGACGCCCCAATCGCGCAATTTGTAATTCACGGCCCGCTGGCCTGCGCCGTCCGCCTCAATCCGTTCAATCACCGTGCGTTTGGCATCTTCCACGGACAAACCGTCTAAAAACTGGGAATTTCCAAGCTGTCCGTCGCCGATATAGGCCACATCCTCTATGGCAAAAGTTGAGGCTTCGGCGTCGGCGGGTATGACCACCGGTAGGACCGGCAGCTCATATTTTCGGGCAAAGTCCAAATCCCGCTGATCATGGGCAGGGCAGCCGAAAATCGCCCCAGTGCCGTAATCCATCAGGATAAAATTCGCCACATAAATGGGCAGTTCATGGCCGTCGATAAACGGGTGCTTGGCGCGCAGGCCAAGCTCAAAGCCCATCTTTTCCGCGGTTTCTAAGTCTTCGGCGCTGGTACCCGATTTTCGGCACTCATCTATGAAAGCCGCCAGTTTCGGATCCAAGCCGGCGATTTGTTGAGCCAGCGGATGGTCCGGTGCGACCGCGCAGAAACTGGCGCCGAAAAGCGTGTCCGGCCGGGTTGTGTAGATCTCCAAACCCTCGGCGGGGGAGCCTTCGCCCGTCAGCTCAAAGCGCATCCGCAAGCCTTCGGACCGGCCGATCCAGTTGGATTGCATGGTGATGACTTTTTCAGGCCAGCGGTCCAGGCTTTCAAGCCCCTGCAAAAGGTCTTCCGCCATGTCCGAAATGCGCAGAAACCATTGGGACAGCTTACGTTGCTCAACCTCAGCGCCCGAGCGCCAGCCCTTGCCGTCAATCACTTGCTCATTGGCCAAAACGGTCATATCGACCGGATCCCAATTGACATTGGCTTCTTTGCGATAGGCCAGGCCGGCTTCCAGGAAATCCAAAAACATAGCCTGTTCGTGCCGGTAATAGTCCGGGTCGCAAGTCGCGATTTCCCGGGACCAGTCGATAGCAAGGCCCATGGCCTGCAGTTGACCGCGCATCGTGTCGATATTCTGGTAGGTCCAAGTCCCCGGATGGACGCCTCGTTCCATGGCAGCATTTTCCGCCGGCATGCCGAAGGCGTCCCAGCCCATCGGGTGCAGGACATTATAGCCTTGGGCCATTTTATAGCGCGCGACCACATCCCCCATGGCGTAATTGCGCACATGGCCCATATGGATTTTGCCCGACGGGTAGGGGAACATTTCCAAGACATAATATTTCGGCTTGGAATCATCGATTTCGGCCCGAAAGCAGTTTTGGTCCGCCCAGGCTTTCTGCCATTTGGGCTCGCTCTCTTTGGCGTTGTAGCGGGTCATGAATCAGGTCTTTCTGTGCGCGCGGGTCATCGGCGACTCACGATACAGCTTTGGGCCACATTACGAAGACTTTTGAGGGGCCTGCAACTCTCTGCTAGGCGGCAGATCAGTTTTCGATGGAATCGATCCGCAGCTGCCTGGCCTTGGTCAGAATGGCGTTTTCGATATCGACCGCCGTGCTTGGGTTAACGGGCGAATCCGCCCAACCCCGGCCGGAGTTTTGTTGCCGAAAAACAGCCACTTTGAGACCATCAGCGCGAAGCCGTTGATCGAGAATATAGACCGTCACTTTAAAGCGCTCGCCGGGGGCCGCAGGGTCTTCATACCAATCGGTGATAATGACGCCGCCGAACGGATCGGCTGATTGCATAGGCATAAAAGACAGCGTGTCCAGTGAGGCGCGCCAGAGATAGCTGTTGACGCCAATGCCGGCACTGACGGTCTCTTTGTCGCCGCCGCCGAACAATTTGAAGCCGCCGCCAAACAGACTGCCTCGATCCCGATTAGATCCCTGCTCGGGGATGGGAATGTTTTTGCCGGTCCCGTCCGTGGTCGGAAACTCACTGTCGCCGCCGCCGCAACCGGCCACAAAAGCGGCGATTGAAAGCGACATAAGGATTGCCGATAAGCGTTTCATCAGTCCCAATTCCATGATTTTTCTTTCTTGCGGAGAGCCGTGACCAGCCAGTGCGCGATACACTGGCCTCTGACTTAGAAAATTTCCAACAAAATCTCAATAATTTTAATCTTCTAGCTTCTCTTGTCATTGATCTGTGCCAAACGCGGTGTGGCTGAGGAAATGCCTGAGAGGGGCGGTGCGAACCCCAAAGTAGGGCCAAACAGGACTGCGGCACAAAAACATCACAAAACCCGTTAACCTTTGTAATCATTTGTTAATTCAGGTTAACAAAACTGTGCTCTTTGGGTACCACAGACAAATATTAGGGTTAACAGGCCCTACCCTTTTATTGACCCATTTGGGGCCTGGCGCCTAACTAGCCTCATAACAAGGTGCGGTAATTGAAGTCAGCTTGATGCGTAACGGGCCCGCTTTTTGCGGCGGCGCTCAACCCTTGTTTGCGTTTTGACGCCTCAAGCCAAAAACCTGAATGGGGATGTTATGAAGAAAATACTACTTGGTTCTGTTGCCCTTCTCGGGGCGGCAGCCTTCACTGGGCAAGCTTATGCCCAAGAAGGCCTTGAGCTGAACCTCTCCGGCTTTTTTGTCGGCGCCATCGGCTATGTCGATGAAAGCGGGTCCAGCTCCGGCTCCCGTGATTATGCCACCGGCTCAGATTCCGAGATCCATTTCACCGGTGCGGTGACCTTGGATAACGGATTGGAAGTGGGCTTTCACGCGGAAGGCAAATTGGAAGAGGATTCAGCTTCCGACAATGGCGATTTCATCGAAGAAACATTCATCTATTTTGATGGCGTCTTCGGGAAAATCGTCTTCGGTAATGAAGACGGTGTGGCCGACCAAATGGCCGTGGTTTCGCCGACTTTGTTCCGCGGCAACACCATTAATGATGCGGAATTGGATCTTTCGGGCCTTGCCACGGTGAACACGGTTCTGACCGTGAATGGCGGCGGTGATGACTTCTCTCAGAAGGTTATGTATTTCACACCGCGTCTTGCCGGTTTCCAACTGGGTGTGTCTTTCGCCCCTGAAGTCGACAGCGACACATTCTCGCGCTCGTCGTCTTGCGGGTCGGCGTTCTGTTCCCGGTCGGAAGACGATTATGACAGCCTATTGGAAGTGGGTCTGACCTATTTCGCTGAGTACGGCAACGACGTCGATCTCGGCGCCAGCGTGACCTACTTGACGGCAGAAGACGAAGAAACCGATTCATTTATTTCTGATGACCCGGAAGGTTGGGCCGTCGGTGTGAATGTTGGCTTCTCCGGCTTCACCTTAGGCGCTTCTTATGCGGACAGTGAAAACATTCCGCGCGTTGAAGCTTCTTTGGGCGGGTCGTCTGCTCCCGGCGATTACCAAGCGTGGGATATTGCCGGCACATACGAAACCGGTCCTTGGGGCTTTATGCTGGGTTATGCTGAAGACGAGCATGATCTGGGCACATTCTCCTCTGAAACCACAGCGATCCAAGGTGGTGTTGACTACATCTTGGGCAAAGGCGTTTCCATCGGTGGTGGTATTCAGTACATCGAGGAAGAAGCGGCGATCAGTGGTGTGAACTTCTTTGACGAAGACGCAACAGTCGTCTTTGTTGAGACCATGATCAACTTCTAAGTAGAGTTCAGTTTGCGTCAAAAGGGCGGCCCCTCCCCCGGGCCGCCCTTTTCTTTTGGCGTAATCCCGGCGGGCAATTCAATCTGATTGCGATATGAATCCGCCGATCGCGGCAATTCCATGAATGCCGCATGCTTTTAACCGCACGAGAGTTTCAGGTGTGACACCGCCCAAGGCGTAGAGTGGGTGGCAGCTCGATCGGGTCCAACGGGCGAGGCGCACCGGACCCAAAGAGGCGCGCGCCGGATGGCTTTGTGTGGCAAAGACCGGGCTCACCATCAAGGCATCGACATCAAGGACTTGCGCTGTGCGCAAAGCCCATGCGCTGTGCACGGCCATAGTAAGCGTCCAAAGAGGCCGCCTCTGTCGGATGCGCTGGGCATGAGGCGCTAAATATTCAGGCAGGTGCACACCATCGGCCTTAAGGTCACGTGCGAGGCCCTCGTCGCCGGCAATCAAAAACAGACGCCCTTGATCTTTGGCAATCTTGAGACACCTTTCCGCAAGTCTCAGCCGGTCGGCGCTTTCATAATGGCGAAACACCACGCCGACCCCTTTCGGCAAGCCGGTAATGGTCGAGACCGGATCCGGCGTCCGTCGATCGTCGGTAAAAAACAAAAGGGACGGCAAAGCCCCCGCCCGTTTGTCTGTGATGGGCGCCCTTGATAAAGTGGCGGTCAATTGCCAATGCATCCAGGTCATCTTTGCTGTGATGTGCCTTTAAGGTCTGTAATGCCGAAATCGGAAACAATCATACGGGATCCTGCGGAGAATTTGCGGGAAATCACCGCCCGCATTACCAAGGCGGCCAAGGAAGCCCATCGAAAGCCGGAAGACATTGCGCTTATTGCCATTACCAAACGACAATCCGAAGATCGTGTGACCGCTTTGCTCAATGCGGGCCAGCGCATCTTTGGCGAAAACCGTTTGCAAGAAGCCGAAGAAAGATGGGCAGCCCGGCGCGCCACGCAATCGGATTTGGCGTTGCATATGGTCGGATCGCTTCAAAGCAACAAAGTGGAAGATGCCATGAAATTGTTTGACGCGGTTCACAGTCTTGACCGTCCGAAATTGGCTCGGAAATTTGCCGAGCATGCGAACAAATTGGGTCATTGTCCCGAGCTCTTTATTCAGGTCAACACAGGCGAGGAGCCGCAAAAGTCCGGCATTCTCCCGGAAGAGCTCGATGATTTTGTCCGCTTATGCCGGGATGACCTGTCCCTGCCCATTGTCGGGCTGATGTGCCTGCCGCCGCAAAGGGAAGAGCCAGCCTTGCATTTTGCCTTGTTACAAAAGTTTGCGAAGGCCCATGGGCTTAAAAAATTGAGCATGGGGATGAGCTCGGATTTTGAAACCGCCATTGCCTTTGGCGCCACGCATTTGCGTCTCGGCACCGTCCTGCTGGGGCCGCGGCAAACATAAATTGAAATATTTCTGTCATCGGACCCGCCCCAATCTGCGTAGTCATGCACACAAATCCCTTATTTTCATTGGGATTCGAACCATGTGTCCGCGCAAAACATCAGACGATGGCCTTTCACCGTCTCTCACATCGGTGTGAGCGGTCTTGAAGACAGTTCACTTCTCTGAGAGGCGGAATGGGGTAACCTATCACAGTTGATTGGTTGCCACTCGCTCTGACTTGGGGCATAAAAACGAGGTGATGATGAGCGGCGCGAAAAAGATCTTAATCGTTGATGACGACGACACTCTCCGGGGTGCTTTGGCCGAGCAACTTGCTCTGCACGAAGAGTTCTTGGTGGTCGAAGCTTCGAACGGTGCGGACGGTCTGGAGCAGACCAAGTCGGCCCATGTGGATTTGGTCCTTTTGGATGTGGGCTTGCCGGATTTCGACGGCCGCGAAGTTTGCCGCTTAATGCGCAAAGGCGGCGTCAAGTGCCCGATCATTATGCTCACCGGTCATGATTCGGAAGCCGATACGATTTTGGGTCTCGATGCCGGTGCCAATGATTATGTCACCAAGCCCTTCCGTTTCGGTGTTTTGCTCGCCCGTGTGCGCGCTCATTTGCGCAGTCACGAACAAAGCGAAGATGCGGTCTTCCAAATCGGTCATTATACATTCCGGCCCAGCGCCAAAATTCTGGAAGATGCCGAACAAAACAAAGTACGCCTGACCGAAAAAGAAACCGCCATTTTGAAATATCTCTATCGCGCCGGCGATCGCGTGGTCGGGCGGGACATTCTGCTCCACGAGGTTTGGGGCTACAATTCCGGCGTGACCACTCACACATTGGAAACCCACATTTACCGGTTACGGCAAAAGATTGAGCTGGATCCCTCCAATGCGGCGCTATTGGTGACGGAAACCGGCGGATATCGCCTAGTCCCCTAGCCTTTTAGATTTTGAGCGTCATCAAAACCGGCACATGATCCGACGGTCGTTCCCATGACCGTGCGTCGCGGACGATTTCGATATCGCTCGCGTGTTTTTCCAGAGCCGGCGTGACCCAAATATGATCCAGGCGGCGGCCACGATCATTTTTAGTCCAATCCGGTGAACGGTAACTCCACCACGTATAGAGCTTTTCCGGTTCCGGTTTTTCCGACCGGGTGACATCGATCCAGGAATGCGAGCTTTGCACGTTGGCCAAATGCTCCACTTCCACCGGGGTGTGGCTGACCACTTTCAGCAATTGTTTGTGCGACCAAACATCATGTTCCAAGGGTGCGATGTTGAGGTCGCCCAGCAGAACAAGCTTGTTTGTCTTTTTGCCCCTGCGGCCCTTAAACCAGCCGGTCATCTCGGTCAGAAAATCAAGCTTGTGAGCGAATTTCTCATTTTTCTCCGTATCCGGAATATCCCCGCCGGCGGGAACATAGAAATTATGAATTTCAACGCCTTTGACGGAAGTTGAGATGTGGCGGGAATCGCCTTTGCCGCAAAACTCCTTCGCTTTCACCGAATCAAAGGGCACGCGTGAAATGGTCGCCACACCGTGATAGCCCTTTTGTCCGTTGACGGCAAAATGCTCATAACCCAGCCCCCGAAAAAATTTCTCCGGGAACTGATCATTGGGGCATTTTGTTTCTTGAAGGCAAATAATGTCGGGGTTGTGCCCTGCCACCAATTGTTCAATTAAATGAGTTCGTATACGGATGGAATTTATATTCCAAGTGGCCAGGCGTATTTTGGTCAAGTTCCTCTCCCCCGTTGGTCAGAATATGTTGAATGTGGATCCGGCGAGCCCTATCGGCCAGCGCCCGTGTTCAAAAAGCCGGAACTTCAGCGCGAAGGGGTGATCTTGGTCACCGCCGGCGGCCATGACCAGCGCCGCATTGTGTGCTGCTTGAATGGCGGCGCCGGACGCGGCATTGAGCAAAGACGGATCTTCGACATCCCAAATGGCGTCGATATTTTCCAGATGCTCTTGCAAAACCCCGCCGAGACGAGCGGCCACATAATTGAGCGCAACGCTTAACGCCTCTTCGTCCATGTTTTCCAAGGCCCCCGCCACCAGCCCGGCGCGCAATTGCTCTTCCGCCTCCCAGCCTTGGCTGTCCCAATCGAGGCTCTCGGCCGCCGCGGCCGCATCTTCCCAGCTCTCGATCCGGGCGGCTTCGGCGTGCGGAAAGCCTAAGGCCTGTAAATAGCCGTCGATGTCGCTCGCCAATCCCTCCGGGATCCGCTCGCCGACATCTTCGAACCAGCGCATGGTGTCCAGCTGGGCGGCGAATTTGCGCACCTCAACCAAGGCCGGGATATGCTCGATGATGTCCTCAAGCTCGTTTTCGTCGGGCCCGTTTTGGCCAAAGACAGTGTCACTCATGGAAACTCGCGCTGTGGCTTGAGTAGGGCTTGGCCCTACGTTGCTGGTCGAGGCCTTATAGCGACCTGGTTTCAAAAGAAAAAGCCCTGATTTGGGCCAAAAACGTGAAACGCCCAGTTGCCAAAAGGCACCGGGCGCTTCGTCGCGTTATGCGCGTTGCGTCGGGAGGGGATATTCCGACGCTTTCCGGACAAGGGTCAAACCTGCAAGCGGGGGGGGCAACGCTGATCTGACCGGGGTCTCGCCCGTTGTGTTATTAATGTAGCACGGGCCTAAAAAAATACAAGCGGCTTTATCTAAATTCTTGTGTGTTGCGAATAGAACACACAGAAACGTGATGGCGCGTGAGGTC